>Ga0134128_10000001_pt1 | contig 886283 bp, 769 predicted proteins | sample KB31754_FD_96462 | JGI IMG/M metagenome (GOLD analysis project Ga0134128, IMG submission 96462) | Terrestrial soil microbial communities with excess Nitrogen fertilizer from Kellogg Biological Station, Michigan, USA - KB3-175-4 | ecosystem: Environmental > Terrestrial > Soil > Unclassified ...
CATCGCCGGCGGTTGCGTAATCGTCGCACTCGCTGTTACTGTACATCCGTTCGCATCATTCACCGTTACGGTATATGTTCCCGCTGTTAAATTACTTGCCGTTGCTCCTGTGCCCCCACTCGGCGTCCATACATACGTGTAGGCACCAGTTCCACCACCCGCAGTTACAGTTGCACTGCCATTGTTGCCACCGTTGCAGGTAACAGGAGTATTGCCTGTAATATTAGCCGTGAGTACTGTTGGTTGTGTAATGGTTGCAGATGCAGTTACTGAACATCCATTTGCATCTTTTACAGTTATGGTATATGTGCCAATAGTTAAGTTGCTTGCCGTAGCGTTGGTTCCTCCGCTAGGTGTCCATGCGTAGGTATATGCACCTGTTCCACCTGCAGGGCTTGCAGTAAGAGAACCGGTGTTTCCACCATTACATTTTACATTTACAATAGGCGCGATAACCACGCTTAATACCGGTGGTTGTGTTATTGTGGCTGATGCAGTAGCGATACAACCGCTGGCATCATGCACAGTTACAGTATATGTAGCCGCGCTTAAGTTACTTGCTGTAGCACCTGTTCCTCCGCTTGGGGTCCATGCATAGGTATATGGTGCTGTGCCACCTACTACATTACTTGTAATACTTCCGGTGCTGCCACCATTACACAGCACGTTTGTTACGCTGGAAATAGTAACCGTTTCAGCGCCAGTATTGGTAACTAAAGCAGATGCGGTTACAGAACATCCGTTTGCATCATGCACAGTTACTGTATATGATCCACCCGATAAACCAGTTGCTGTTGCGTTCGTTCCACCCACAGGAGCCCAACTATATGTATATGCGCCTGTACCACCCGAAGGGGTTGCAGTTGCAGAACCATTACTGCTACCGCAGTTTGCCGGGGTAGTAGATGTAATGACACCCAGGGCTGTAGGTTGGGTAATAGTACCTGAAGCTGTAGCTGTACATCCATTGGCATCGGTTACGGTTACAGTATATGTACCTGCACTTAGATTACTTGCTGTAGCATTGGTTCCTCCGCTTGGTGTCCATGCGAAAGTATAAGGAGCTGTGCCTCCACCGGGTGTAGAAGTAATAGATCCGGTGCTTGCTCCGTTACATTGTTCATTTACTATTGCACCTGTTACTACCGCAAGAGCCAAAGCTGGTTGAGTAATTGTTGCACTTGCTGTTACGCTACATCCATTAGCATCATGAACAGTTATAGTATATGTACCCGCACTTAAATTACTTGCTGTAGCATTGGTTCCTCCACTTGGTGTCCATGCATAGGTATATGCACCCGTTCCGCCACCTGCTGTTGCAGTTGCAGAACCTGTGCTGTTGCCATTACATTTTACATTTACAATGCTTCCCGTAGAAACTGTTAATAATGTAGGCTGAGTTATTGTTGCAGAAGCTGTGGATATGCAACCGTTCGCATCGTGCACAGTTACTGTATATGTAGCAGCGCTAAGGTTAGTTGCAGATGAATTTGTTCCACCCACTGGTGTCCACAAATAAGTATATGGGGCGGTGCCGCCTACTGTTGTTGTAGTTATGCTTCCGGTGCTGCTTCCGTTACAAAGTACATTGGTTACAGATGCAATACTTACGGTTTCGCCCGGGGTGCTGCCAACGATAACTGCTGCTGTTGCAGTACATGCATTCGCATCGGTTACAGTTACAGTGTACGTACCGGCGGTTAACCCGGTAGCTGTTGCGTTGGTTCCTCCACTTGGAGCCCATGAGAATGTGTATGCAGGAGTGCCTCCAGAAGGAGAGGCAGTTGCTGTTCCGTTAGGATCTGTGCCACCACAGGCCGAAGGTGTTGATGAACCGGCAATAGCAATAGCAAGGGGCTGTGTGATTATCGCAGAAGCCGTTGCTGTACATCCGTTAGCATCTGTTACGGTTACAGTGTAGGTACCTGCACTAAGGTTGCTTGCCGTAGCATTGGTACCGCCACTTGGCGTCCATGCAAAAGTATATGGAACAGTTCCGCCCAAAGGATTTGCAGTTGCAGAACCCGTACTGCCACCGTTACATTTATCATTAATTATTCCACCTGTAGTTACACTAAGTGCAGCCGCAGGCTGGGTGATTATCGCACTTGCAGTAGCACTACATCCGTTGGCATCATGCACAGTTACTGTATATGTTCCCGCGCTTAAGTTACTTGCTATGGCATTGGTACCGCCACTTGGTGTCCATGCATAGGTATATGCACCTGTTCCGCCAGTTGCATTTGCAGTTGCAGAGCCTGTACTTGCTCCGTTACATTTTACATTAACTATAGAACCTGTGCTTACCGCAAGAGCAACCGCTGGTTGTGTTACCGTGGCTGATGCTGTAGATATGCATCCACCTGCATCTGTTACCGTAACTGTGTATGTACCCGCAGATAAGTTGCTGGCTGTGGAACTGCTTCCACCACTTGGAGTCCATACATAGGTGTAAGGAGCAGTACCGCCTACTGTGTTTGTAGAAATGCTTCCGTTATTGCCACCGCGACAACTTACGTTAGTTACGCCCGAAATAGAAACGGTTTCACCACCTGTAGTATTTACGGTTGCGGCCGCTGTGACAGAGCAGTTGTTTGCATCCTTTACGGTTACCGTGTATGTTCCGGCAGAAAGGCCCGTAGCTGTAGCCAAGGTACCACCACTCGGAGCCCAGTTATATGTATACGCGCCCGTTCCACCCGAAGGTGTAGCGGTGGCAGTTCCTATACTTGTTAAACAACCTGTGGGTGTGGTAGATGTTATTATACTTATTACGGTAGGTTGCGTAATTATTGCTGATGCGGTTCCGGTACAACCATTAGCATCTGTAACGGTAACAGTATACGTTCCTGCAGTTAAATTACTTGCTGTAGCATTCGTTCCTCCGCTTGGTGCCCAGGCAAAGGTATAAGGTGCAGTACCGCCACTTGGGTTGGCCGTAGCGGCCCCGGTATTACCGCCATTACATTTTTCATTTACAATGCCGCTTGTGGTAACTGCTAATGTGGCAGCGGGCTGGCTTACAGTAGCCGATGCAGTAGCAGTACATCCATTGGCATCTTTTAATGTTACCGTATATGTTGCAGCACTAAGGTTAGTTGCAGATGAGTTTGTTCCTCCTACGGGTGTCCAATTATAGGTATATGCTCCAGCTCCACCCGATGAATTAGTGGTAATAGAGCCCGTATTGCCACCGGAGCAACTAACATTTGTTATGGTATTTATAGAAATATTTAATGCCAGCGGCTGTGTTATGCTGGTTGAAGCAGTTACAACGCAACCATTGGCATCGGTTACGGTTATAGTATATGTAGCCGCAGTAAGATTACTTGCTGTAGCATTTGTTCCGCCAACAGGCGCCCAGCTATAGGTATACGCACCCGTACCACCAGTTGCTGTTGCCTTTACAGAACCCGTATTAGCCCCGTTACACTTTACTTCTACAATGCTACCGTTAGTTACTCCCAGCGCAGTTGCCGGTTCGGTTATAGTAACCTGGGCAGTACCCGTACATCCGCCTGATTCGGTAACCGATACAGTATATGTTCCGGCAGATAAACCATTTGCGGTAGCTGCATTGCCGCCCAAAGGAGACCATGCATAAATATATGGAGGTACACCACCTACAGGGTTTGCCGTTGCCGAGCCCGTACTTGCACCGGTACATTTTACGTTTATAACTCCGCTGATTGTAACTGTTGGGGGAGTGCAAGGAAAGAGATATAGAATACTTTCCCAGTTGTTCTTATTGTTGGAATTTTCCTTGACCTGATTTACCCAATCTTGAGCCGAAAGGCTTAAGGCTGAAAATAAAAATAACACCACAAAGTAGAGAGTATATTTTTTCATAAGTAAACAATTTGATTACAAGTATAAAGAATTTTATTGTCAAATGCAAACCAAAACCGATGTAGATTAATCACTTAAGGGCCTTTTGGCAATAAAAAAGGGGGATTTGTCGAAAATAGATCGGATTTTTATCAAAATTTACAGATTTAATCCATAAATCATGATGTATCCGGATATTTTAAATGGAATGTTTTAATTTTAGTTAATCTTGCACACTTGTTTATAAACTCAGTAGCAAATTTTCATGAAAAAAACTGTCTTTTTAGTGCTTTTATTGTTTTGCATTAATTATGGGCATACGCAGCAGGTAAATAATGACATGCAGGCTATACATACACATATATGTAACGAGCAGGCTTTGCAGGCAAATACCGGCAAAAAGAAAGTAAAAATGCAAACATCATTAAACCCAATTAAGCTGGTATTATTCGTACCCCTTTTTATATACCAAAAATTTATATCGGAACAAATTTCGGCCACATGCGAATTTGAGCCTTCTTGCTCTAATTTTGGTGTGCAATCGCTAAAAGTGCTCGGTTTACTAAAGGGACTGTTTCTCACAGCAGACAGGCTTATGCGTTGCAATGGACAGGCCCAGCCCGAAGCACAATATTATTTAATAGACCACTATACCGGAAAAGTAATTGATGAACCAAGCATGTATAAAATTAAGGATTAGCATCCTGGTTTTATTCTTCCCTTTTTTTGTTTTTTCTCAAACCCGGGCTTTTGATACGGTTGGGTTTTACCATCATCTTATTCATGAAAATCTTTTGCCTGAACAAATTGCCTTTACGGAACAGTTACAAAAGCTTCATGCAACTGACAAGAAATTTCAGGATAGTTTGTTTTTTAATATTGCCTTAGCCTACAATAAATTTGGCATGCCGGACTCTTTAAATTCCTGCCTTTCTAAAATATCTATAATTCCTGCTTTTTCGGAGGCTTCGTCAAAACTTTACCTGTGCTTACTTATACTGGGCAAAAATTACAACAGGGCAAATAGCTTTCTAAACACCTTCGGCACTTCTCAACTATTTTACCAGGAAGCCAAAACTTCTGTTAACATCTTACAAAATTCACCTACACTGCAGGATACATCAACATCGCAATACTCTTTGGAAATACAGGACATAAAACACAGGTACGAACATTCTCCCAAACATTCCACCTTCCTGGCAGGACTATATTCTACTTTAATACCCGGAATGGGAAAACTTTATCTTGGATACAAACAGCAAGCCATATCGGCATTTATTGAAAATATTGCACTGGGGGGTGTTGCAGCCGAATCGTATTTTAAAGCAGGGCCGCTAAGCGCCCGCTTTATTATTACAGGCGCCCTATTTACTTTATTTTATGGAGGTAACATTTGGGGTAGCGCCCTATTGGCAAAAAAGCAAAAAATAGATTATAAGAAACAGTTAGATTATGAAATATTTAATTACTATACTTCTCGCATTAGTAATAGTGCAAACTAAAGCAAGTCCGCCCGACTCGCTTTCGGAAAAACTATTGCAACAGGAAATACTTTATTATAATGCCACTAATGATTCGGTAAGGCTTTGCACACTTTTAACAAAGGCGCAATTAAATCGTGAGGCCGGCTATTATATAAACGCACTTAATGAACTTAACAGGGCACAGGAAATTTCGGTTAACCACAAACAAGGAACAGAAATACAATATCAAAAAATGATTATGTATTTTTTACTGAACCGTTATGATGTTTGTTCCGAAATGGCATTGGACAGCAGTGATATTGAAATGCATTATCACGAATATTTAATTATGAAACTTTATTCATTAAATGAAATGGAAAAATGGAACGAATGCAAAAGTATGTTACTACTACATTGTAATAAACAAGATACCATGCAGGTAAACGAAATAGAAAAATTACCGATAAGCTATAAATATAAAAATCCGCAAAAAGCAAAAAAACTTTCTACCTTTTTACCCGGTCTTGGTGAAACCTATGCCGGTTACCCCCTTAAAGGATTCGTATCTTTTGTATTAAACGGAGGGTTTCTATTCTTTGTCGGATACAATTACTACGCTGCCTACTACATTTCTGGCAGTGTATTAGGAGTATTCCCATTTATTCGATTTTATTCCGGTGGCAAAAAACTAAGCCTTATACTTGCCAACAAGCATAATGATAAAGCATCGGGTAATATTAAAGCTAAATATTGGCAAAAGATTGATTCGGTACTTGATTAAAAAAAACCTTCTAAATATAACTTTCACTTGTTTAATACAGATTATTTAAACTCAATTCTTGCAAGCTTTGATTTTGCCGAACTAAACGATATACAGCACCAAAATCCTCCATTATAGGCAGGTACTATAAATTCGTTATTGGTTATTTTAAAGCCATGGGAAGGCATTATAGTTGCATCATTATCTTTATTGCTAAATAACGTTTTTTTGGTAAACTGTCCATCTTCGCTAAGCTCAACCAATACTGCGGTCGATTTTTTAGAATTGGTCATTGTTTTGGGTTTATCTTCCGTGCCAATTTTTGTAGGATCCATGTTTATGGGATTATCATTATAGACCAGATAAATCTTATCGTCTTGCTTTGTTAGTGCTTTTCCTTTTATAGCTAACATATACGAACTAAAAGAACCACCATCATTAACGGTGTGCTGGTATTTAGGAATATTTGCGCACCACTTAATACTACCATCAGGGTTGATGTTTACGGCAATAATATTGTTTCGCACATAGTGATAATCGGTGCGTGTTGAAACACCTCCATGACCATCACTGGTGGTTACAGTTACCGTATAATCGTAAGAATATTCTGCAAACATTATGGCACCGCCATCGTCTTTACGTATAAAATTGCGCAGGGTAAAATCATTTGAAATGCCTTTCCCTTTATTGGCTTTTCTTTCAGAGGTAAGGTCGGCAATAAACGATTTATCTAGATCCTTAACCCCGGTTGCATCAACTTTTTGACTGCTTTTATTTATTCGCATATAAAACACTCCGCTTATATCGCCTTTGGCTGTACCTGTTGTATTGCCATAAAAGCCCGAACAAACAATATCCTTATCATCGTCTGTTCTGTATGCAATACCATCTATATACTTTTGGGGCAATTTTATGTCATATTGCATTACCGAACCATTTCCATTTGGATTTACACTTAATAATTCGTAGTAATAAGATGCCTCATCTTTTGATTTATCCTTTTTTTCCAGCATTATTTTAGCCATCATATATATGTTACCATCTTTAGCATAGGTGATATCATCAAGGTCAAAGTTTTTATCTTTAAAAGGAAGTTCAACTTGTAATTTTTTATCCTGGTTAAGATGCTCATCAAATGTTGTGAAGGTAAATTTTTCGCCCGCGTACTTATCATACGGTGGGTAATCTACCATTAAAAGCTTTGTTGAATCAGCTGACTCAATAAGATCAAAATCCCCTTTATTAAAAGTGCTTTTGGCATCTATTGATTCTAACTTTTGCAGTTTACCGGTAAGTTTTCCTTTATCGCTTATTTCCTGAACATAAAGATTATTTTGTTTTGCGCTTTTATCGTATTTAGTTACCGATACATAAAATACATCCTTCAATGTTATAAGATCCGAATACTTATAATCAGATGAAATAGTTTTTTCTTGTCCGTCTCCATTGCCAACAATTACATATTCTCCCTGAACCTGTAAATCTTTTAAGCCATATTTTAAAATACTAACTTTATTATGTGCACGTTTTGCAGCAAACAAATTATTACCTCTTTCGCCAATTATCCATTGGTCGGCTAAACGGCTAATCGGACTGGTCTTCCCCCAGTACACATTAACATCTTGAGCAAAGGAGGAAAAAAAAGCAAAAAGAATGCAGCAAGAAATATAAATCTTTTTCATGGCTAGTGGTTTTAAAGTAGTTGTATATTTGGTCCGCTAAAACGAGCCGCAAAGATAATATTCTTTTAAAACAACCACACCATGAAAAAAACATTGCTACTATTGTTCTGTTTACCAGCCCTTTCTTTATTCTCACAAAATGTAAACTCTGCCAGAATAACCGTGTTCAAACCAGGTGACGAGGGTGTAAAAACAATTACAAAAAAAGATTCGTTAGCAGGACATGACCATAATTGCTTAAAATGGAATTACTCTTTACTAGTTAGAGGGGTATTTTTAATAAACTGGGAATTTAGGATTAGAGGCAACCTGACAGCCGAGCTTGGGCTGGGACTTACATACAGAGATTTTGTATTTGAATTTACGCATGGCGGCCTTGATGGTGGTGCAGGCGGAAGTTCTATTAGTTGGGGAGAAAGCGTTGGAAACCCAGGAGTTAGTTTTTGTGCCGAAGGTGGAATAAGATATTATTTATCCGGATTTGATAACTTTGAAGGTATCTATGTGGCAGGTACTTTAAGTTACAGGCCTTATTCCTTCCCTCATTCTTCAGATATTGCATTGTATGGGGGCACCTTGGTACCAGGCTATGATTTTTTAGATGGACAGTTTAAAATAGGATATCAGGCCACAGGTTATTATACCGATTTTACCTACGATTTTTATGTTGGGGTAGGCTACCGAAATGCCACTTTAAACTATTATGCACAATCTACTAATCCCGTAAATGGACAGTTTATTGGCGTTCCGCAAACAACAACTGAAGGCTTTCCACAATTTTTAATGGGCATGAAAATAGGCTACTCCTTCTAATAATTTCTTTATAAGGCCTAAAGAACTTATTATTCTCCCTTATCGTTGGGATTCATTATTTTACCCATAAATAAAATACTGCCTGTATTATTATCTTTTATCACAAAAATAAAAGGGTGGTTTGCACAGAAAATTTTCGGAATGTGCACATCGCATGTTTCCATTACCACAGCCGTTGCCGCAGCGGCTTCTGTTCCTTCTTCCGAAACATCCACATAAGCCTTATGTATTAAGTGCGATATACAAAGATCTGGAGAACCGTCCATACCCGAAAAATCGGCATTTGGCGAAAAAGCCACAGGCATGCCCATTTTAGACAAAACATCTTCTAATCTAAAATAAGCAGCTGTTTTAAATTTGGGTAATGATACTTGCACATCTTCCTTGTTAAATGATTTAATAATTTTAGAATAATACTTGTAATCTAATTTTTTTTCTAAATTATCTATTCCATCTATAGCATTAGGCAGTATAACTACCATCGATACTTTATCTTGTTTATAGGGCAGTTCTATGGCGCTAAGCATATCATCGGCATAATAATTATACTTTGTTTTGCTATCCGAATTCATAAACAATGCCGCTGTTTTAGATGAGGCATTAGTATTAAAATCACCTTGTTTGGTTTGTTCTTTACGGAAAGCAGTTTGCCACTTGCCATTAAAATAGATGGCATTTACCAAAACCAGTGCAGTCGACTCATCCACATCTCCATCATGCAAAATATTTTTTATCTTATTATTTGTTTTCTGCTCAACCCAGCTATTAATATCCTTAACTGCCTGCTGGCGCGCGCTGGCCTCAATAAAATCAACTTCTCTTAACTCTGAATGATAGTTTGCTTTTACCAAATTTAAATACGTACCCAGAAAAGTATATTTTTTTCCCAACCATAATGAATTGGCTATGTTCATTTGTATTCCTACCGTATTATCTGCTTCTACGCTATCATATAGCTTTTTAAAGCCTACATGAAAGGCTTCTGCATTAGGCGTAAAATGCAGTGTTTTACGCATTTGATTTTCCGTTTCGTTTTTCGCTCCGGCATACGTCATGGCCAATGCAAACGAAATGCTGAACGGAGAATAAAAAAGATTTTTATCGCTTTTTACCTGCTGGTAAAGTTTAAATGCGAATACATTATTGCTATCGGCAACACTATTCTGTCCCTTTGCTGAAAAAAGGCACAAAAGAGCTGAAAAGAGAGCAGTAAAGTGCTTCATTTAATTTAGAATTATGAAGAATAAAACTATTTCTTAAACCTGTAGCAAAGGCCGAATTCTAACGATGTGCCCTTAATGGTTGTGGAATACATTGGCCCGCCCGAATTGCCTTTAACACCCACCGGGCTATTGGTAGTAGAAAAAGTACTTAACATAGCAAGTAACCCCAAATGGTGTAATACATAATACCTTGCGTGCACACCCAAACGCAGTACTCCCCCGTTAGCAGTGTACTGATAGCTGTAATCGCTTTGTGTACCTTTAAAACTTACCGAAGAGCCACCAAAAGAACCGACAAGCGAAATATCTGTTTTAGCGGTTATAAAAATGTGGTAACTGGCATCTATGGTAAAATCAGTACTTGTACTTTTAACTTGATGAATAGAGGTAGCACATGAATAAAAAGATGAGGGGTTGATGGTATATAAATCCAATCCGGAGCTAAGGCCTATACCCCAGCGCGCTGATATACCATACTCTATAGAAAGAGGGTCGCGGCAGCCGGTAAAGTGCTCGCTTGATATTTTGTTTCCCGAAATTACATCATTGGTTGTATATGTTGAATATGATGAACCTTCGCTAAGGTTAATATCAAAAGAACCTTTTCGGAAGGCCTGCCCTTTAGCCGACATAGCAAACACTGCAATTAAAGTGATGGAGAGAAATCCTGTTAGCATGTTATTATGTTTCATGGCAAAGATTGATATGTTATACCAAATATATGAATTTTAAAATGAATTATAAGTGAAGTTAACCTTAACTCAATCTCACCCTATTCCTTTTTTCCATAGCTTTGGGAGTAATATGAGAACGATAAGAAGAATATGAGTAAATATAAGGTAGATATAGGTGATGTTAAGGCGGGAGAACATGATTTATTTTTGATAGCGGGCCCATGCGTGGTAGAGGATGAAACCCTAATGATGAAAACGGCTGAAAGAGTAAAAAAAATAGCCGAAAAGCTTAAACTACCGCTTATTTTCAAATCTTCTTTTCAAAAGGATAACCGCAGTTCGGTGGAGTTTTACCAGGGCCCGGGTATGTACGAAGGATTGGAGATACTTAACAAAATAAAAACAACATTTAACCTGCCCATTATTTCAGATATTCATTATCCTGAACAAATAAAGGCAGCGGCCGATGTGGTAGATGTTTTGCAAATACCTGCCTACCTGTGTATGCAAACCACCCTTGTGGTAGAAGCTGCTAAAACAGGCAAGCCGGTTAATATTAAGCACGGGCAGTTTTTGGCGCCAGAAAACATGATAAAGCCTGCGCAGAAAATGGAAGCAACGGGCAACAAAAAAATAATGCTTACAGAACGTGGGTACACCTTTGGTTATAACGACCTTATTGTTGACCCACGTAGTTTTTACGAACTTAACCAAATAGGGTATCCGGTTATATTTGATATTACCCACTCTATTCGCAAATATGGTATACCCAGTGCCGACCCTAAAGGTGGGGCAAGGCACTACTTACCTACTATTGGTCGCGCCGGAGTGGCAGCAGGGGTAGATGGTATATTTGTAGAAACGCATCCTAACCCGGCAGTTGCACTTTGCGATGCCGCCAGCCAATATAAGTTGGATGACCTGGAAGAGTTTTTAAAACCACTGATAGAGATACATAACATAGTAAGAAAATCATAATTAATTATTATGGAATTATACTTAGATTCAGTAGATTTTAAAGAAATAGAGGCCGCTTTTAAATGGGGTGTATTGTCGGGCCTTACCACTACCCCAACTTTTATGCACCGCCATGGCATTACAGATATTGATGCAGCCATTGTAAAACTTTCGGGCATGGTACCGGAATTACAGGTTGAAGCCCTTGGAGAAACCAGCGAAGAAATTGTAAAAGAAGCTCACCGTCTGTTAAAGCTTCCCTTAAAATCTAAGCCGGTATTTAAAATACCTATTTCTAATCATGGTGTGCATGCATGCCGCATACTAACCAACGAGGGGCATAAAGTAAATATACACCTGGTGTATTCGCTTAACCAGGCATATATGGCAATGCTTGCAGGAGCAGCGTATATATGTCCTTTGGCTGGCCGCCTTCATGACCAGGGGCATGATGCCTTTGCGCTTTACAAACAAATTGTGGATGTTATAAAGAACTACGGGTTTAAATCCAAAGTGATGGTATCATCCGTAAGGCACCCTGAACATATAAGACAAGGATTGCTAACAGGAGCCCACGTTTGCACTGCACCATGGAGTGTAATAAAAATACTGAGTGAAAACTCTCTTACCGCATTAGGCACAAGCCAATTTTTAGAGCATACAAAACTGATGACGGTACGTGTAAAAGAAATTATCAGGCCGCATAAATCATCTGTTACATTGAACGATACAATTACCGATGCCATGTATATAATGACAGAATCGGGCCTTGGTGCCGTATCTGTAGTAGATAAATATGATAACCTGAAAGGTATATTTACAGATGGTGATTTAAGAAGGTACCTGAAAGAGACAGGAAAGAAAGATGTGTTGCAAAGCAAAATGTCGGACATTAAATTCAAACCCCCAATTACAATTAATGCCGACGCCCTGCTGTACAATGTTGTTAACCTGTTTAAACAACACCAGGTAGATAGTATTATTGTAACTGAGAATAACAAACCCATTGGATTTGTAGATATACAAGACCTTGTGAAGATGGGTCTTATAGGCTAATAATATAATAAAACAGATGGATTTAATTAAAGACTTTAGTAATATTGAGGAAGTAAAAAGCGCCTTCACTTCTATTGGTGGAAGATTTATTTTACCTGCCGAAAATATTAAAGCTAAGCTTGCTGATATTAAAGCTTTTGTATTCGACTGGGATGGAGTGTTTAATAATGCTTTTAAAAGCGAAGTAGCCCCAAGTTTGTTTTCTGAAATTGATGCTGCCGGCCTTAACCTAATGCGCTATGGTCATTCCAGGCTAATTAAAACCGCGCCAATGTGTGCAATTATTACAGGTGAGGAAAACCCTGCAGCTTTGCATTTTGCGAAAAGAGAAGGCTTCAATTTTGTGTTTATGAAAATATTAAACAAGATTGATGCGGTAAATCATTTTTGTAAAAGGAATACTATTGCGCCCTCGCAAATAGCGTGCTTTTTTGATGACATGAATGACCTGTCGATGGCCAAAGTGTGTGGCCTGCGATTTATGGTAAACAAATCGGCTAACCCGGGCTTTCAGTCTATTGTAATTAAAAATAACTGGTGCGATTATATAACAGGTGCCGAGCAACCGAATTATCCTATCCGCGAAATTTGCGAACTTATAATGTCTTTGACCAACACTTACGAAGAAAGCCTTACATCCAGAGCGAATTTTGATGTGCCGTACAACAAATTCCTGGAACAAAAAAAATCGGTGAAAGCCCATTTTGTAAAAGCCGCGAATGTTGGCTTTTTAGAAGAACCCGCATAAGCTGCTATGCCGCAAAAGCTGAATAAAAAACATCCTCACCCTCTGCTCGAGGCTGATAAAATTGAACTTGTTTTAAGCGGGGAAGATTATTTTAAAAGGGCCCTTGATATTATCAACCACAGCAAGGTTAAGCTCCATCTTCAAACCTATATTTTTATTGATGACTCTACCGGTAAGGCTGTCATAGAGGCTATGGAAAATGCTGTAAAGCGCGGGGTAAAGGTAAACCTGCTGGTAGATGCCTTTGGTTCATTTGCTCTAAGCAATCATGCCATACATCAAATGCAAAAAAGCGGTATTGAATTCAGAACATTTTCTCCTTTATTTGTTAAGCGCCGCATACGCTTTGGCCGAAGGCTGCATCATAAAATTTTGGTTGCCGATGAACGTGAAGCATTAATAGGAGGAATAAATGTTGAAGATAAGTACCATATTAAAAAAGGCCCTCATACTCCCTGGCTCGATTATGCTGCCTATATATCGGGGCCCATTGGTGAGTATATAAACTACCTGTGCGAAAGTACGTGGAATGGAAAATTATATTCTTCACGGATGAAATATCCATTACAAAAAACAGCCATACAAAAGCGCATACCTGTATGGATACATCACAACGACTGGGCATTAAAAAAGGCCGGAATATCGCGTACTCATCGTTCGGCCCTCAAAAGGGCACATGAATCTGTAACAATTATAGGAAGTTACTTTTTACCCGGGCGGCGCGTACGCAAACTTTTAAAAAAGGCGGCTAGTAAAAAGGTAAAGATTAAACTGATTTTACAAGGCGCTTCGGATGTGAAACTTATGGAAAAGGCATCGCGATGGTGGTATGCATGGTTGTTCAGGAATAATATAGAAATATATGAATGGACCGAGACTGTACTGCATGGCAAAGTAATGCTGATAGATAAAAGCTGGGCCTCGGTAGGCTCGTACAATATAAACCACCTTAGTGATTATGCCAGTATAGAAACCAATGTGTACGTACACGACCCTGCATTTTGCAATTCTGTAGAAGAAGAAATGGAACGGGTAATAAAATTATCTCAGCAAATTACCCCTACAGATTATCATCGTAAAATGAAGCCGTTTGCACAGTTTAGCTGTTGGTTGTCTTTTCACTTTGTACGTTTATTGTTCGGCCTGCAATTTGCTTTGCTGGCAAAAGAATGAGCACCCAAAGCATTTACCAGCTTAGAAAATAATAATATCTTTACTTTGTCAAGCCCTTACTATAGTTAAGGGTTAATTCTATAGCAATTTAATTATGGGACTAAAATACGTATTCAATACCGACCTCGACGACCCGCAAACAACTGTAAAGCATAGAGACATAATCCTTGCCAAAAAATTTCTTAAAAGGATTTATGTATTGTGGTACCAAAATTTTGTGGATGAGGTAAAAAAAAACCCTAAAGGCAAATACCTTGAAATAGGCTCTGGCGGAGGCTTTTTAAAAGATCTTATTCCCAATGTAATTACCAGCGATATTATGAAACTGCCCCATGTAGACATGGAATTTTCGGCAGAACAAATGCCTTTTAAAAACAATGAACTGGATGGCATTTTTATGGTAAACGTGTTGCACCATATTCCACACCCACACATGTTTTTTAAGGAAGCTGAACGTACCTTAAAGCCTGGTGGCAAAATAATTATGGTGGAACCCGTAAACACACCTGTATCAAGATTTATTTACAAAAACTTTCACCACGAACCATTCTTAACTGATGGTGGATGGGAGATTGCATCTACAGGGCCATTAAGTGGTGCCAACGGTGCCATACCCTATATATATATGATACGCGACCGCCAAAAATTCGAGAAGGACTTTCCATTACTAAAAATTGAAAAGATACAAAAGCACACTGCCTTCCTTTATACGGTTAGTGGTGGTGTATCGCGTAAAAACCTGGTACCAGAATGGAGTTTTGGGTTTTGGAAAATGGCTGAAAATTTTCCCGGAGTACCACAACTTTCAGGTATGCTGGGCACTTATGTGGTGAGTAAAAAATCATGAAGAGCGTTTCAAAAAGAATTGTTCATCCAATCCTAAAGTTGATGATAAGGACAACTGCGTCCTTATATTTTGAACATGTAAACATAAAAGGATTAGAAAATATACCTGAGGAAGGCCCTGTTATACTTGCATGCAACCATCCTAACTCTTTTTTAGATGCATTAATAATTACCGTTTACTATCGCAGGCCCATTTATTACATAGCCCGTGGCGATGCATTTAAAAAGCCTTTTGGCGCCAAAGTGCTAAGTTTCCTTAACAACGTGCCTATATTCAGGAAGGAGGAAGGGATGAATCTTTCTAAAAACGAAGAGACCTTTTCGTATTGCATGGATATTTTAAAAGAAGGAGACACCGTATTACTTTTCTCAGAAGGAATTTGTGAAAACGAATGGTATTTACGGCCTTTACGCAAAGGTACGGCAAGGCTTGTGTATGATGCATGGACCGACCCTGCTATTAGTGATAAATTGAAAGTAATTCCCGTTGCCACCAATTATAGCCAATGGCATGGCACGGGAAATATTACCAATGCAGAGTTACTCGAACCTATTGAAAAAAGTGCCGTTCCGGAGATAAACGAACAAGGGCTATTTCTTAGAAAACTAAACACGTTAATTGCAGCCAGTCTATCAGAAAAGATTGTAAGCATTGATAAAACAAAGGATATAGAAACCCAGAACACGCTAACAGGCTTTATACTTAAGAACTTTACCGACGGCGAAGAAAAAGCTAAAGAAGTATTAAAAAGGTTTGCAGATGCTGATGCCACATATCTTAAAAACTGCACCGACCTTGCCACTTACATAAAAAAAGAAAATCTTGTTTATTATCAGAATACTCCGAACATAATAAATTTCCTGATTGCCTCATTTATTATTCCTTTTGCAATCATCCTGAATATACTACCTTACTTTTTTTGCAAATACATTGCAGAAAAAACCACACGCCGTAATGTTTTTTACGATTCTGTTTTTTTTGGTTCTTTGCTCGTACTTGGGCCTATTTATATGTTACAACTTGCAATTTTTGGGGTGCACTTTATACATTCTTTTTATGGGTTAGGCTTGCCTATAATTGCTATGCTAAGTGCTTGGAGCTTTGAATCGGCTAAACGAAACTTTTATAGCTTTTTACAGAGAAAAAAATTGGTAGAGATTACGCCTATGCTGGTAAAACTTTTTGAAAAAGGTAATGGCTAACCAGCCACTCCTTACCATCATCATATCCCCATAATTCAGCACAAGCCATAAAAAATATCCGCCAGTAGGCCCACCATTTTACAGCTTCGGCTTCGCCATACACACGTTTCATAATTTGCATTCCTTCGGCCTTACGTTTATCCATGTTATTAAGCCAAGCTTCAGACGTTTTTGAATAATGTGTACCGCTAACCAGCCAGTGTTTTTCTACACGCAGGTGATCATTAAAGTAGAATAACAAATGATCGCTTGGCATTATGCCACCCGTAAAAAAGTACCGGCTCATCCAATCGGTTTCATCCAGCACCTCAAACTTATAGGCGTATTCTTTATGGGTGAAGATGTGTACAAACAGCTTGCCGTCAGGATTAAGAAAATCGTATACTTTTTTGAGCAATAGTTTATAATTGCGCATGTGCTCAAACATTTCTACAGATACCACCCTGTCGAACTTTTCATTCAATTGAAAAGCATTCATATCAGCGGTGATGATGGTTAAATTTTTAATTCCGCGTTGTTGTGCCTGCCCGTCTATATAAACCTTTTGGCTATGCGAATTAGATACCGAAGTAATTTTGCTATTGGGATATTTTTCCGCCATAAATAAGGAAAGCGAACCCCAGCCACAGCCCAGCTCAAGTACTTTTATTCCATCTTTCAGTTCCGCACGCTGGCAGGTAATCTCCAGCATATCACGTTCCGAAGTATCAATGTCATTCACTCCGGGTTTCCAATAACCCGAACTATACTTCATATACTTGCCCATCACCAGCTTAAAAAAATCTGCCGGCACTTCGTAATGCTGTTCGTTGGCTTCAGCCGTACTTACAGCAATAGGCGAAGCCTTTAGGTCTTCCACCAATTTCATTAAATGTTCCTGCTGTGCTTCAGGATTACCCTTGTTTTCGTCTTTTAGGCGTTGCTTAAGCAACCTACGTATTCCTGTACGTAGAGCAAAATCGGGCAATAAATCTTTTTCCAGTAAGGATGTATACCACATAAATTAACCTCTTCTTATTTCTTTTTAAACCAGGGAATAAATACCGATGTTGTTTTTTGATAAGCGCGGTATGCATCTCCCTTAGAACGTATAGATTGTTCTTCTGTCATAGGTATACCTGTCATTTTTAACACCAGGAATAAAATTGTTACAGGGCTTAAAACAGCCAACCAGCCGTAGCTTGCAGTAACGGCAACTAAAAAATATCCTACCCATATCATCGATTCGAAAAAGTAATTTGGGTGGCGTGAATAGTTCCATAAGCCCTTATCACAAACTTTGCCTTTGTTACTCGCGTCATTCTTAAACATTTTTAATTGTGCATCAGCTATGCCTTCGCCTACAATACTTATGGCCCAAACGGCTACGCCAATATATTCCAAAATATTCATTTCCGGATTTGGGTTAAAACAAACCAAAAAGAACGGAATAGCCAGGTAAACGTTAGATAGGGCCTGCATTTGAAAGAAAAAGAAAAATTTCATATTAGAGCTTGGCGCCCACTCTTCGCGCAGTTTTTTATACCTGCCCTCTTCTTCTTTAAGATGCGAACCCACACGTATAAGCAGGTAAATACCTAAGCGCATACTCCAAATAAATATCATGCCGCACATTATCATTTTACGCATAGGTAAGCCTGTACCTAAAAAGTAAAGCAATACTGCTATAGCAGTAAAATTAAATGCCCAAAAGATATCTACTACGCCCGCATTTTTAATACGATAGGCCCATATCCAAATGCATATCATTACCAAAGAACATACGGCTGCGCAAATAAGAACGGTGCATAATAATGGAGTCATACTATTGCTATTTAATATTGATATACGAGAATTGAGGGTTCGAAGGTTTAAAAATAAAAAAAATACTTAACCTCGGTTAATAAGCAGGGAGTGATTACTCTTTTCCGGCTGCACCTTTAAAATAGTGCTCGCTATCTTTAAACAGCACATTGAACGTAGTAAGCGAACCATAGATGCCCGTTATATATTGTTGTAGCTCCACTTTTTCCTCGTCGGTTAAAACCTTGTGTGCATTTATTTTTTGTTCCATAACCCTAAGTTTGTCGCGCACCATTACAATTTTATGGAAAAATGTTTCAATGGGTATTTCTTTAGGTACGGCATTAGCATCGGCGGGTTTTAATACCAGGGTGCCCTTGTTCCATTTAGCGCCCATTGGCACAATATCACTTGTATCCAATCTACGGGTAATTATACGCTCCAGCGCATCCTCAATATCTGCAAGTGTTGTGGTTGCTTCAATGGGTGCATTATCGGCTGCCTCTAATAACTGCAATTCCTCAAGGTTTTTGGCTACAATTTTTGTGCCCTGTTGGGCCTTAAACCATATTACATAGTATTCGGCATCTACCGAAACAATTACACCCTTCCCAAAGCCGGGATGTTCAATCCGCGAGCCTATATTAAATTCTGTACTCATAGTATAACAAATATAGGGTATTACCCATATATATGCAATATCTAAATATATTTAACCTTTGTAATTAAGCTAAGAATATATGCTGGTAAAAACATTTGGAAGCGCAGTAAACGGTATAGACGCCACACTGATAACTGTAGAAGTTAACGTAGGCACAGGAGTAAATTTTTTCCTGGTGGGCCTGCCCGATAGTGCGGTTAAGGAAAGCCAACAACGTATAGATGCAGCACTTAAGAATAATGGCTTTCGCATACCGGGTAAAAGTATAACCATAAATATGGCTCCTGCCGATATACGTAAGGAAGGTTCATCATACGATTTAACTCTTGCTATTGGCATACTTGCAGCATCGGAACAAATAAAATCAGATAAAGTAGGCGACTATGTAATTATGGGCGAACTTTCGCTGGATGGCGGGTTGCAGCCTATAAAAGGTGTGCTGCCTATTGCTCTTAATGCCCGCGAACAAGGCATGAAAGGGATAATACTACCCGAACAAAATGTTAAAGAAGCCGCTATAGTAAACGGGCTGGAAGTATACGGGATAAAAAGCATAAAACAGGCTATTGACTTTTTAAATGGCGACATTACGTTAACACCTTTTGTAATAGATGCGGCAGAGGCTTTTTATACCCAACTTACACTGTCGGATGTTGATTTTGCAGATGTAAAAGGGCAGGAAAATATAAAGCGTTCTTTAGAGATTGCAGCCGCAGGCGGGCATAATGTATTGCTTATCGGCCCTCCGGGTGCAGGTAAAACTATGCTAGCTAAAAGATTGCCTACCATTCTTCCTCCGCTTACAATTAATGAAGCGCTTGAGACTACCAAAATACATTCGGTTGCCGGGAAAATAGGTAGCGGATTGGGACTTGTTTCAACACGGCCGTTTCGTGCGCCGCACCATACAATAAGCGATGTAGCCCTTGTTGGGGGCGGTGGATTCCCGCAACCAGGAGAAATATCTTTAGCACATAACGGGGTTTTATTTTTGGATGAATTACCTGAATTTAAACGCACCGTACTTGAGGTAATGCGCCAACCTTTGGAGGATAGGATAATAAGAATATCGAGGGCTAAACAATCGGTAGAATTCCCAGCCAGCTTTATGCTTATCGCATCTATGAACCCATGCCCCTGCGGGTATTACAACCATCCGCAAAAAGAATGTGTATGCGCGCCTGGTACCGTGCAAAAATATTTAAACCGCATTTCGGGCCCATTGCTGGATAGGATTGACATACATGTAGAAGTGATACCCGTGGCATACGGAGAATTATCGTCGACCCGCACAAGTGAGAAGAGCGAATTGGTAAGAGAAAGAGTTATAAAAGCAAGGGAGATACAAGCAAAACGTTTTGAGGGAACAGGCATTTACTGCAATGCCCAAATGAGTTCGAAACAATTAAAAACGTATTGCGAAATAAATGATGCCGGCCATGCTCTGCTAAAAACCGCTATGGAAAAACTAAGCCTTTCGGCGCGTGCTTACGACAGGATAATTAAAGTATCACGCACTATTGCCGATCTTAGTGCATCTGCAAACATTGAAACCTCTCACCTTGCAGAGGCCATTAATTACCGTAGCTTAGATAGAGAGAACTGGGCAGGGTAAAAACTTAGATTGATTTGAATTTAACCATTAGGCAATCATGAAGATTTACTTTCTTTTTATTATGTGCCTTGTAGGTATCACTCAGAAAATTCTTGCTCAGAAGAATATTGGTGCTTCTAATCATGAGCAAGAAAAAAAGGGAAAGGATATTAATAATTTTCCCGACTTTGATAGTTATTTACTGCTGGAATCAACAGCTGATACAACAGCGAATGTAAGTTTTGGCGACTTCGATGGTGATGGGCATCTTGACATTCTGTTAGTGAAAGGAAGACATTGGCCTATTATTGACCGGATTTTGCTTGGTGACGGGAAGGGCGGAATACGAAAAGCTTATAACCTTGGGGAAATAGCTGACCGCTCATATACCGGCGGGGTGGCTGATTTCAATGGAGATGGTTTCCTTGATATTGCCATTAGCAATGATCGTCCGGATCGGAAACTGATTTATTTCAATGATGGGAAGGGTAATTTTACAGTCGGATCTGAATTCGGGCTTCCTGAATGGCCGACACGGAATCTGTCCATTGCTGATATTAACAAGGACGGATTTCCAGATCTCATTTTAGCGAATAGAGGTGCCCCAGGCAAAACATCAAATTATATATGTTTAAACAACGGAAAGGGACACTTTACTAATTGCATAGCGTTTGCTCCATACCCTGCTACAACAATATACCCTGCCGACATTAATAAAGATGGCTTTATTGATCTTATTGTGCCCTATCGCGACGGAGGCCAGAGTTACGTATACCTTGGCAGTTCTGATATGAATTTCTCGGATGCTCACCGCATTCCGTTCGGGCCGGCTAATGCTACAATACGTATGGCTGCTGTAGCAGATTTTAATGGAGATAGCTTACCCGACATTGTTACCATAGACGAAAACAAAGGAGTATATATTTATTTTGGGCAAAAAGATCAAACCTTTTCTAAAGGTGTTTGCATAGCTGGCTCTAAGATAGCCCCATACGCACTGGCAATAGCTGATCTGAATAATGATAAGAAAATGGATATCATTGTTGGTCACGTAGAGGCGCCATCAACGGTATTTTTTAACGACGGTACAGGTCACAATTTTAAATCAGTTTCTTTTGGTGATTCAAAAGGTACCGTGTATGGTTTTGCAGTTGCTGATTTCAATGAAGATGGAATTTTAGATATCGCTGTTGCCCGCTCAGAGGCTCAGAACATTTTATACTTTGGCAATATCAAATCAAAAAAACACTAATAAGAAAACTGGGCGGGGACTACTTTAGCTTAAGCACTTTCTCTATCACCCTACCCAGCTTCCACACATCCTCGAAAGAATTGTAGAGTGGCACGGGTGCAATACGCACTACATTAGGTTCGCGCCAATCGCAATACACGCCTGCATTGGTAATGGCTTTATAAAAATCTTTACCCAAGCCATGTGCTATTATAGAAAGCTGGCATCCGCGCTCGGAATTGTTTTGCGGAGTAATTACTTCCAACCGCATCTTTTTACCTTTTAGCTTTTTATTGATTTCAGAAATAGTAAATTCTAAATACCCTGTAAGCAGTTTGCTCTTTCTGCATAAAGGAACCATACCTCCTGCATCCATAAATACATCGAGTGATGCTTTATGCGCAGCCATGGAAAGTACGGGTGCATTGCTCAATTGCCAGCCTTCGGCCGTTTTCATGGGCGAGAATTCTTTCTTCATCAAAAACCTTGTCTTCTTATCATAACCCCACCATCCGCCAAGCCTGGGCAGCTTTTGATTTTTAATATGCTTTTCATGGATAAATGCACCTGCCACCGCACCGGGGCCCGAGTTAAGGTATTTGTATGTGCACCATACCGCAAAATCTACATTCCACTTGTGCAACTGCATTTCTACATTGCCCATAGCATGCGCTAAATCAAATCCTACATAAGCACCCACCTTATGGCCGGCATTTGTAATAGCGGGCATATCCATAAGTTGGCCGGTTAAATAATTTACTCCGCCTATAATAACCAAAGCAAGGCTGTTGGCATTATCCTTAATAGCTTTTAAAATATCTTCTTTGCGTACTAAATGTTCTCCTTTACGTGGGGCAATTTCTATTATCGCATCTTCGGGTTTATAGCCGTGCATCTCCACTTGTGTTTGAAATGTGTAATGGTCGGATGGAAAAGCATTGGCCTCACATATTATCTTATACCTTTTACTTGTTGGCCTGTAAAAAGTAATAAGCATAAGATGCAAGTTAACCGTAAGCTGGTTCATGGCCACCACCTCTTCGGGTTTGGCGCCAACTAATTTGGCAAGAGGTTCAGCAAACATTTCATGGTACGAATACCAGGGGTTGCGCCCGTCAAAATGGCCTTCAGATGCAAACTTGGCCCAGTCTTCCAGTTCTACCTTTATATAATCAGATACGCTTGCAGGCTGCAATCCTAAAGAATTACCCACAAAGTAAAGAGCTTCTTTGCCTTTATATTTCGGGAAGAGAAAACGTTTTCTGAAATTTTTTAACGGGTCTTTTTTATCCTGCTCAATCGCAAAATCGTGGGTGCTGCTATACTTCATACATGTTTATATCAATGAAACTTCAGGCGTTTTATTATATACGAGAATACGCGTGGGAAAAAACGTTTTACCTGGTGCGGCAATATTTCGGTGCCACCCATGTATACTTCTTCTCTATTTCTAAGTATGGCTCTTAGGGTTTTACGGGCACAGGTTTCTGCTGTCATTCCTTTGGTTTGTCCTTCTTCCATTTTACCGTGCACTTTGCCATCGCCGGTAATAGCGTTGACCGATACATCGGTTTTTACATAGCCCGGGCATATTAAAGTGACCCTTATATTATCTTTAAACTCCTCTGTTCTTAGTCCATCAAAAAAGCCATGCAAAGCATGTTTGGATGCACAATATGCCGAGCGCAAAGGCACACTCATTTTAGCCATTACGCTGCTCATGATTACAAAACGCCCTTGCTTGCGTTCTATCATACCCGGCAACACAGCCTTTGCAAGCGCTACAGATGCAAAATAATTCAGTTCCATTATTGTCCTGTCTACTTCAACCGATGTATCCTTAATTAAGGAGCGCTGGCTTCTGCCCGCATTACACACCATAATATCTATGTAGGAAAATTTTTGTTTTATTTTTTCCACGGCCGGCCCCACTGCCTTTTCGGCATTGTACAAATCAAGTGGAATGATAAGACTGTTGGAATCATCCAAGCCTGCTTCTTTTTGCACGCGCTTTAATTCGTCTTCGCGCCTGGCTGTAAGAATTACTTTAGCGCCTTCGTTTGCGAAAGCTTTTACAAGGGCCTCACCTATGCCTGCCGAGGCGCCGGTTACCCAAACTACCTTTCCTGAAAATGATTTCATATATCTATAAACCGCTATTCTATAAATTGAACCTTAACAAGCCCATCGCCACGGAAATATTCGGGTTGTTTTGCCTGCCCAGGTAAGTTAATATATCGGATGTGCCCAGATAAAACACTAAAATATTTCTTAAACCAAGAGAAAAGCCCAAGGGCATTTCGAAGCCGTATGTTCCACTACCCGCAAAACCAAGACATACTGTTACTCCTTTAGTAATAGTAAACTGGCCAGCCAAAGCATAATAAGGATTTTCAAGGTTGCCTAACACCTTATTAAGTGGGAACACCGCATCGGCCGAAATGGTAACATGTTTATCGAGCACATAGCTTACACCCGATCTTAATTTGGCAGCTAGTGCAACCGAATAATCGGGACCGGGTTTAAAATTCAGCACACTGTTGCTGGAAAAAGCAAAATCGCTTACGTTGGTCCAGGAGTTTATACCGTAGTTATTAGGATTAAGCTTGGGCATATTTGTATCTACCGTAGTAAGGGTATTGTGTTGCCATACAATCGAACCCAGGTCGGTAGCCGAAACTGCAAACCTCCATTTTTTGTAAGATGCGCTAAGGCCTACATCCAGCCCATATCCATGCCCTGTATTATTAAACAGGTTGCCCACACTGGTAGAATTAAAGCCCGGTATATCGCCATAATTAATACCGTACGAACTTGATACAGCAGAATGTGCAACAATAGTTCCATTTTCTGCATCGGCGTAAACATTGGCAAGCCCCCATATATATTTTATTCCAAGCCCGCCATACATTTTAAATGCATTTGATGACATTTCATTTTCTGTTGGAACCGCGTTATCATCTTTGGTAAGATTTGCAATGCCCGAACTTGCAGTGGCTGTAGATGCTGCGGTTTTATCATCTCCTCCAAGGCTAAAAAGTTCTTTCCCATAGTCCAGGTTAAGTTCGCGGTAATGATAATAGCTGAAGTTTGTACCATCCAACACCTGCGATATTTTTTCGCTGTTAATTGCAGGGTTAAGATAAGCCGCAGAGTTTAATCCATTAAACATAATATCTGCCGCTGTGGGGCTAAGGGTAAGATGCGCTGTAACACGTTCGCGCAAATTGACAGCAAAACCACCTACTTTAGGAAAATAGAACGAAAATGCCAGCCAGTTTACATCGCCATAAAGGTTAAGCCCATTTGGGGTGCTAAACGCCTGTTTCAATTGCTGTTTCTCAGCCATAGAAAAGGTATCGGCCGGATGAGTAAATGCATTTTTCAGGCCTTCGAAATTCAACGCGTCCGATTCTATGCTTAGTCCAACATTTAATATGGTAATAGAAAATTTATGGTTGTTCTCCCTTCCCAGGTTAGCGGGGTTTATCCCAATGGCCTCCCAATCTCTTGTTTGTGCCGTAATAGCACCGCCTTGTGCAGCGGCAACAGGCAAGCATAAATCAATTTGTTCCCACGAATATGCGGGGTAGAGTAATAACGCAAATAAGAACAGCGTAATTTTTTTCATTCCGTAAGGGTTTAAGGGTAAAAGTACTACATTTTAGCGAGTTATGTTAATTTTGCTCCTTAGGTACACAGCGCATGATTAAAAAACTGGCTTTACTTGCTTTACTTTCCTTGTTTTTAGTATCCTGCGGCAGTAAGTCGTTCCGTGCCCCGACAGGTATAATACAACCCGATACTCTTGTACAGGTACTTACCGATGTACATATTTTCCAGGCCACCATTCAACTGGGTAGTTTTCAAAACGACAGCGCAGGCACGGTTCACAAAGCTTTTGAAGCAATTTTACAGAAACATAATTTAACCGATAGCATTTACAACCGCAGCTTAAAATTTTATTCGTACCACCCCGATGTGTTCGACGATATTTATGAAAAAGTGCTAAGCAATTTAAGCCAGCAAAAGGCCGAGCTTATGGGTAAAAAGCATTCCTAAACCGCAGGCATGTATACAATATGCTATTCGGTAAACCTGGCGCTTATTACAGTAATATTTCTTTACACCATTTTTATTTTTTTGCACTTAGCATCGTGGCTCCGAATGCCAAAAGAAGAAGTAAATAAAGGCAACTTTTCTACCAAAGTAAGTGTAATAATTCCTGCCCGTAACGAAGAAAAAAATATAGCCTTATGCCTTACATCGATATTGGCGCAGGATTATCCTAAGCACCTATTTGAAATATTGGTGTGCGACGATTATTCGGAAGATGGTACGCAGAGGGAAGCACTAAAAGCCCTTAACGAAAGTGCCATAAAGAATCAATATATTATGGTGGCGGCTAATCCATCAAATAAAAAGAAGGCCATAGAGGCAGGAATAAAAGCATCTGCAGGCGAACTAATTATACTAACGGATGCTGATTGCATAACAGAAAAAAGCTGGATTTCCTCCATTGTTTCAGCTTACGAAAGCACCCATGCCAATATGATATGCGGGCCTGTAGCCATAATAGGTGAAAAGAACCTGTGCGAAAAATTTCAGGGACTGGAACTGTGCGGACTATCCATGCTATCGGGTGCGGGTATAAGCATGGACGCCCCTTTACTTTGCAACGCAGCCAATATAGCCTATACGCGTAAGGCTTTTGATGCTGTTGAAGGATTTAAAGACATCGACAACACCCCATCGGGGGATGATATTTTGCTGATGTTTAAGATGCACAAAAAATTCCCCGGTACCATACATTATATAAAAAGCAGGGCTGCTATGGTATATGCCCATGCACAGCCCACATGGAAGGCCCTTTTCCAACAAAGAATACGTTGGGCATCTAAGGGTTTGAAATCGAATAACCTGTTAAATAGCGCTATTAGCTTGCTGGTTTTCCTGTCAAATTTTTTGCCTTTATTAAGCTGTATAACCCTTTTCTTCTGTCCTGTTTTTACAAAAATTGTGGTGGAAACGGTGATTCTAAAGGTTGTAGTTGACTTTTTATTGTTATCTTTCGCAGCTAAATTTTTCAAAAAACAGGAACTTTTATTCTATTATCCGCTGGCAACCATTATAGTTATGTTATATACAAGTTTGGTAGGATTTATGGCAAACACTGTTACGTTTAACTGGAAAGGAAGGAACTATTAACATTAATTTATGGCAGTTTCTTTCGTAAAAAAGAACGTAGAAATAGATTCGTACACTTTAGAAAGCCACGCCTGGAAGCGCTTTAAAAAGAACAAGCCTGCCGTTGTGAGTATGTTCTTTATCATTATGGCTGTAATGGTGGCTATATTGGGCTATTTAATCACTCCCGATTCAAGCCCTAATGCCAACAACCAGGTACTTGAATTATCAGTAAAATCGCCAGGATTCAGCACACAAATGCTGTTAACCAAAGAAAACCAGGATATACCCCAAAAGTCTCTTTTAGAAAAAATGTTTTTTGGCCAGCCGAACCACTATAGATATATACCTATTGTACGTTTTGGGTTCCAGGGGCCAAATATTGTGTATGAAGGATATACGGGCAATACCCCCAACAACGGGCCCATTATAAAATACAACCTGGCCGATGTTATTTACGCGCTCGATTATAGCAAGCACCTGAATATAGATTCTACCAATGGAACCATTACCTGTTATATTTTCGGGCAAAAGGACCCTATTACCCGTACCTATAAAGATCTGACCGAAGAAATAAAACAAAGAAACATTATTACAAAAACATATTGGCTGGGCACCGACCAAGAGGGCCGTGATATGTTGAGCAGGCTGATGATTGGCACAAGAGTATCACTGGCAGTAGGATTTATTTCGGTGCTTATAGCGTTTTCTATCGGTATATTTTTTGGCGCCACCGCCGGTTTCTTCCGCGGAAAATGGGATAGCGTTGTAATGTGGTTGATTAACGTGGTATGGTCGTTACCTACCCTATTGCTTGTTATTGCTATTACCCTTGCACTGGGCAAAGGTTTTTGGCAAGTGTTTATAGCGGTAGGCTTAACCATGTGGGTGGATGTGGCACGTATTGTGCGCGGACAAGTAATGAGTATACGCGAAGAAACTTTTATTGAAGCCGGGCATGCCATGGGCTTTTCTAACTACCGGATTATATTCAAGCACATCATACCCAATATTATGGGGCCTATTATTGTAGTAGCGGCAGATAACTTTGCATCGGCCATACTTATAGAAGCCGGACTTAGCTTTTTGGGCATTGGCGCCCAACCGCCAATCGCTTCGTGGGGTGCCATGATAAACGCAAACCGCGGATATATTATTACCGATTCTGCCTACCTGGCTTTTTTACCGGGCTTATGCATTATGTTAATGGTGCTGGCTTTCTTCCTGCTGGGCAATGGCCTTAGAGATGCACTTGACAGCAAAGCATCTACCAGCCAGTTAATAGGTACCTGATTTTATTTCAACGCGTCCGTTAGAGTCTTTTGTAATTCCTCGCCTCTTAGGTTGTGCGCAAGTATTTTTCCATCGGGGCTTACCAAGTAGTTAGAAGGTATAGCACGAATTCCATAATCCATAGCTACAGCATTTTGCCAGCCTTTCAAATCAGAAACGTGTGTCCAGGTAAGGCCATCTTCTTTAATTGCTTTTTCCCAAGCATCCTTATTTTCATCCAAAGAAACACTTAAAACAGTAAAGTTTTTATTCTTAAACATGTTGTATGTTTTCACCACATTCGGATTTTCATGCCTGCATGGGCCGCACCAGCTTGCCCAAAAATCTACCAATACATACTTACCTTTAAACGAAGAAAGTGACACAGGCTTTCCAGTGGTATCATTCAGTGTAAATTCAGGAGCCATCATGCCCACCTGCATCTTTACCTCTATATCAATTTGCTTTTTAATAATAATGCCATACTTGCTTTGTTGCACATTGGGTGTAAACTCGGCATACATTCTTTGAATTACATTTACATCCTCATCATACAAAAGGTTTTTACTTACGCTCCATGCACCAATAAATGATGATGTATTCCTGTCTACATATCCCATTATGGCTTCGTGCTCATCTTTTTCAATACTGCCATATTGTTTTTCAATGCTGTCTATCGCTGCTTTATCTCCTTTGTCAGACGCTTCAGAGAAACCCTTATCCAGCGCCATCATTTTATCTTTAACAGGTTTAAGTGCTTGTTTGTACTGTTTGTATTGCTCTTCTACCTTAGAACCGTTTATCATTGCATCTTTTAGTGAATCCTTATTGATGTTCACCTGAATGACTGTATCCTCTACAAAAAAATCAACAGGGCTCACCATTCTTCCTTCACGTTCCATCAGCCATAAATAATACTGGGTAGGCTCTGCCACTTTGCCGGAATATGTAAAATGCCCATTGGCAACCTGCACCGAATCCCTAACAAACCCGATAGAATCGTTATTATGGCCAAAAAATACCCAGCCCGATTCCATTCCTTTAATGGTACCATTGATGGTAAAGCCACCGGGATTAGTATTTGTTGGTGCAGTAGTGTTATGGCAAGCCACAGCCAATACACTGCAACCTAATGCAATGAACAGTTTATTTTTCATGAGATATATTTATTCAATTAAAATGGAAGGTCGTCCTTTTCATCTGCTGCAGGTAATGCAGGTTCAGAAGAATACGATGCTGCATTATCCTGGTTGTATTCATTTGATGAACCGCTTCCGCTACCGGCACCTACTTTTTCAAGCCTGTATGCATCCAACGATGTAAAATATTTTATAGCTCCGTCTTTACCTGTCCATTCGCGGCCACGGATAAAAAAGCTAACCTTAACTTCATCGCCGGTGCTAATGCCATCGAGCAGGCGGCACCTGTCCTGTGTAAGTTGAAATTGAATATGCTGAGGATAATTTGAAGAATTATCGGTTACTACAAACTCGCGTTTTTTAAAAGAGTCAGATACTTTTTGTTCGTCCTTTTTTACCTTTACTGTTCCTGTTAATTCAAACATGATAGATATAATTTAATTGTTATTTGCCTTCTGTGGGGTTTCCTGTTCCGTTTACCGTAAATACTTTAACTTTTGGATTGCCATAGTAGGTAAGGTTTCCGGCGCCTGCCATTTTTACGTGCAAGTCGGGATGAGCATATATTTTTATATCTGTATCGCTGGCATATTCTAAGGTAAGGTCATCAACTTTAAACTGAGACATGTCTATAGCGCCATCGTCTTCTACCTTAGCAGTACATTTATCCGCCTTGCCACTAAGGGTAAAGTTTTTATCGGTGGTGCAGTTAAAGGTTAATACCTTGGTTTTAACATCCAAGGAGCCTCCCGCGTTTCCATCCAGCACAAGTTTTAAGTCGTCGGTTTTAATCTCTTTAGTAGAGCTAACCTTGCAGTTACCTACTATGCTTACTTGCAAAATATCTTTAAAGGTTATGTATAAATTAGCCGGGGTGGTTGTATCCTTTTGGGTAATGTTAAGTGCAACACCCGTGTTTTGTGATGCAGTGGCAGCAACAGCATTTTTATCGCCGCTTACAATTAGGGCATTGTCATTACCCTGGGTAAGTATGATATTAAACTTGCCGCTTATCTTAAGCAAGTTAAATGTAGAGACCTTTCTTACCTCGTGTGCTGTATCTCCGGCAAAACTTATTTGCCCGAATGATAAAAGCAAGATAGCCGATGTAAATACATTACGCAATTTCATAATTGTCTGTTTATGTTTCCAAATATATGGGAATTTAACAGCGCAACCAAGAGTGTTTTTCAACAATTACGGCAGCTACCGACAAAACCTATGTTTATCAGCCCTTACAGGCCTATTTTACCCGGAATATTGTTAAAAACTGCTATCCCTTTAGCTTGGGTTTCGGCCATTTGGTATTGTACTGCAAAATAAGGTCGTTACCCTTTTTCACAGCCTTATCCACTTCGCCCTGCAATAGTTCAACATTATCTATCTGCAAATTGGTAGGACGGGCTTCCTGGTAGCATATCGCAGAGTATACTTTGCTAATCCTTTCCCTAATACGTTCTTCATCCGCAAAAATTGACGTTTGCTTTGAAGCAAGCAGGGTTCCCTTAAATGCTTTTAACGAATCAAGAAAAACAGAAAGCTTTTTATTTTTCGGATCCTTATCCAATTGTGCCGTAATTACTTTTATAGTAGAGTTAACGGTATCGGCCAGCTTAGCAAGGTTTTCGTGCATGTGATAACATTCCATCGCTGCATCATATTGCGCTTTGCGGTCATCCAACGTCATTTTGCCCTTTTCATCGCTGGTAAGCTTTACCATTTCATCGTATTCTTTACCCGATACAAAAAGCTTTATAGTGTAATCGCCCGGAAGTACCATTGGTGCAACAAAGCCACCATTATCGGGCTTGGTGCCACCTGTAGCGGTTTTAGGAGGAGTGCCTCTTAAATCCCAGGTTACTTCATTTAGTCCTTTACGCTTGGTAGCATTTTGCAGTGTGCGCACAAGGTTGCCGTTGGCATCAAAAATCTTTATCAGCACATCGCCCGACATCAGGCGGTTTTTTAAGTAATATTCAATGGGAGGAATTTCATTTGAGTTGTCCGCTACCCATCCATCGTGTTCAGGAAACGCGCCTTCGTACTTACCGTATGTAAGATTAAAAGGTGTCATAGGATAGAGATAAACATCCTTGCCGGCAATATCCTGTGTCATGTTGCGCATAGGTGTAATGTCGTCCACTATCATTATACCACGGCCATAGCTGGCAATAACCAAATCGTTGGTTTTAGGCTGTATGGTAATGTCATCTACCATACAATAATCGGGTATGTGGTTTTTCATACGGAACCAATTTGCGCCGCCATCAACCGTTGCATACAGGCCACGCTCTGTTCCTAAAAACAACAAATTTTTATTTACAAGGTCTTCCTTTATTTTGTGCGCTGTACCCGTAAACTCCTTACTGTTAATGCGTGTCCAGGTTTTACCCAAATCGGTAGATTTTACCAGGTAGGTATTAAAATCGCCATAGCCATGCGCCTCCATTGAAGCATATAAAGTATTTTTATCGAAGTGCGAAGGCTCGATACTTGTTACATAGGGCTGGCCAGGTATACCTGCTTTGTGATAAGCTTCTGCGCAATTGCTCCACGTTTTTCCACCATCGGTGGTTATTTGCAGGTTGCCATCATCGGTGCCTACAAAAATGTAATTTTCATCCAGCGGGCTTTCGGCTACCGTATAAATGGTGCAATAATTTTCTGCAGAAGTATTATCAGCGCTCAATCCTCCGGATTCTTCCTGCTTTTGTTCGGCTTTATTGTTGGTGGTTAGATCGGGCGAAATACGTGTCCACGCTTTACCCTGGTTGGTAGATTTATATAAATACTGGGCAGCCATATACAGGTTATGCGGATTTGCAGCTCCTATATAAATAGGCGAGTTCCAGTTCCAGCGTAATTTTTCTTCGTTCTTAGAACGTTGCGGTTGAATACTTACATCCAGTCCGGTTTTAAGGTCAACACGCCCTGCTTCTCCACCCTGTGCTTCTGCATATACTGTGTTGGCATCAGTAGGATCGGGTTGTGTCCAAAAACCATCGCCACCGTAAAGCGCGCGCCAGCGGCCGTTACTTATGCCACCATACGATTGTGAGGGACCCATCCATGAACCGTTGTCTTGTAATCCGCCATATACATTATAAGGTTCCTGGTTATCAGTTTGCACATGATAGAATTGCCCAACAGGAAGGTTTTGTAAAAAGGTGAATGTAAGCCCGCGGTCGTTACTCAAAAAAACACCTCCATCCGTGCCTAACCATACTTGATTTGTGTAAAGCGGGTTTATCCAAATGGCATGATGGTCGCTATGTACCCATCCGCCTTCGTCGCTTGCATCGGTAAAAGAACCTCCTCCATCATCACTTACCGAAAGTTCAAAAGCGGGCCTGTAAACACGTTTGTCGTCTTTAGGATCGAACGCTATAGTGCTGAAATAAAATGGGCGCGCTTCTACATTAAGCGTTGATGCTTTCTTTTCCCAGCTTTCTCCTCCATCGTTACTTACAAATAATTTGGTGTCTTTGGCTTCTACAATGGCCAATAAATGTTTCGGGTTAGATGGAGACAATGCCAATGCAATACGTCCCAGTTCACCATCAGGCAAGCCTTTGGTAATTTTGCTCCATGTTTTCCCTCCATCGGTCGATTTATACATGGCGCTTTGTTTTCCACCCGAACTAAAAGCATAGGGCTTGCGCCTGAACTGCCACATCGAAGCCAATAGTTCATCCGGATTTTGCGGATTCATTACTATATCGGCGCATCCCGTTTTTTCGTCTACATATAATATCTTTTGCCAGGTGCTGCCTCCATCGGTTGATTTAAATAAGCCCCTGCATTTACTATCACTCCATAAAGAGCCCGGCACAGCTACATAAACAATGTTGGTATTATTTGGGTTGATGAGTATTTTACTAATGTGCTCTGAACTATCCAGTCCTATTTTATCCCAGTTATCGCCGCCATCGGTAGATTTATAAAGCCCGTCGCCATAACTTACGGTGTTACGCATATTGCTTTCTCCTGTGCCCACGTATACCACATCGGCATGCTTTGGATCGATAGCAATAGCGCCAATGCTTTGGGTATACTTATCAAACTTAGGAGTGAATGAAGCACCTGCATTGGTAGTTTTCCATACGCCACCGCCGGCAGTACCTATGTACACCGTTTTACCATCGGCATCACATCCGGCAATAGACGTAATACGGCCGCTCATGGTGCCGGGGCCCAGCCAGCGGGCCTGCATTACGTTGAATGTAGATGAGTTGATATCGCTTTGGGCAAAAGCCAAAACAGAAGAAAACGAAACGGCTATAGTTAGCGCGGTACTTTTTTTCATGCTGATGATTTTAAGAAGTAATTATCTTTTTGGTACGAAAAGAGAAGGATCCATATCGGTATTTACTTTAATTGAAGTAAACTTTACCGATCCCCCATCACCACCGGCAGACATAGCAAATACATATCCATCCGATGTTTTTTGGTAGTTACTAAAGTCCTGTTGGCCTTCCTGGGTTTTGCCATTTACTATTTCTTTCGATTTAACCCTCATAATGTAATATGTGGTGGGGTCTAAAAAATAGGTTTGCACATTACTGTCGCTAATTGTAAGTTCCAGCTTATATGCATCCGATCCATCTACATCGTCTTTCCCTTTATACGCAACTTTATATCCTTTTTCTTTATAATCAACCAAAGGATCTACCGAGTTAAGGTCTACTTGCGCTCTTTTTACCATATCTGCCGTCATAGGTTCCGCAACTTTTTGGCCTTGGAAGGGAGAAAAGTTCCAACCCGAATCGGTGGTGACGATGGAATATCCCGTCATACCCATAAGAGTAAATTCAGCACGGCTACATTTTTTAAGAACCTTCCAATCTTTTATAACAATCTGTTGCCCGTTGGCATCAACTGTCCCTTCCATATATATGTTCTTTATGGCCGCCAGCTTATCTCTTCCACCAATAGCATCGGCGTATTTATTAATAATATCATCGGCTGTTTGTGCAAACGAAACCGAAGCGGCGAGAAGACAGGCAAGGCTTAGTAATGTTTTTTTCATGAATGTAAGTATTGAAGGTTATTTAAATTTCAGCGCTTAATTTTCCAAAAATATTATTTTATGCCTTGACACAAACGTTAATAAACGTTAATTTACTTACAGAATATGGTGGACAAAATCAAAAAGCTCTTTATTCCTTTGTAACCTTAAAGCTGGCAATGCGCCCCTCGCTAATCACATTAAGGAAATAGTTGCCCGATGGTAGTGCACTAATATCTAAGTTAACAGCATTTCCGGCTCCCAATTTATTAATATGATTCTGAATTATCTTCTGCCCCATTACATTGTATAAACATACTTCTGCATTGCTTATAGTCGCAGGGCTGCTTATGTACACCAAATTTTGAGCAGGATTAGGGAATACTTTTATTCCGTTTAAGACCGAATTTATTTGGGCGATGCCCTGCACCATTCGGGCGCTATCCTTGTAAACAATATTCGAAAATACGGGTACTCCTAATACTACACTTTCATTTACCTGCAACACAGGCAAATGCTGGCCTACAACAAACCATTTGTATTGTAACTGCGTGGGCACAGGCAATGTAATACCAAAACTAAATGAGGTAACATATATAGAATCGCTTGCTGTTAAGGTTGTTGTTACACGCAATGCCGAAAAAGTTCCGTAGGGAGTTTTAAGTGTGCCCCATCCATCAACATGGTTTACCCTGTGTTGGTGATTGCCATAATACCCGAACGAGGGGATAGATACATGATAAGCCGAATAACATGAATCAGAATTACCATAATTCATTGGGAAACGGTAGATATAATCAATAGTATCTTCCATTATAGAAGTGGGCACATTGTTGAGCGCTTCACCTACACCTACATTTTCGTACGCAGCTGAAGTAGCTTTAAAGTAATCTATTACTTTGGTAATGGTAAGCGAAGGAATAGAAGGAGGTGTTGGCGCCACCTGTGCCACTGTTGCTACATAAGCAGGATAAAAAATAATGTTGTTAAAATATAACTGGTACCCAAACGGTGTTGAAGTAACACTCATAAAGGTATCTATGGTTTGCGATTTTGGGATAAGCGCGCTGTAATCCCACGTGTAATTTGCGCCTGTATTTGCAAAGTTGGGCAGGCTTGTTGTATCGGTAGTAGTACTTAGACGGATAGTATCTCCGGGTTGTGGCATATCTGCCTGGGTAATCGTAATTTGCGAATAACCTTTTAATGCAACTAAAAAGGCAAACAGAATTGCGATGTAATATTTTTTCATGAGGGATGTTTACGTCTATCAAAGATAGTAAAAGCTGCATTACTGCTTTACCAACTTGTAAACTGCGGTACCCTGCGCAGCAGTTACCCTTACATAATATACACCTGGGCTAAAAGAACTTACATTTATAATATGCCTGTCTCCGGCGGAAAGATTATCTATATAGCCTTGCTTTATGAGTTGCCCGCTTACGTTATATATGCTAAAGTTGGCGTTATTCAGCTTGGTGTAGGATGTTAGGTAAATATTATCGGTAGCCGGATTAGGTGCTAAATTAAATTGAGAAGAGAACGCAACTCCGGGAATTCCAGCGCAAATGTTAACCACAATTATTGCCGAATCGGTAGTGCTGCAACCAAATGAATTGGTTCCTGTAACGGTTATGGTTTCTGTATTTGAAGGTGAAATAGTAACGAAGCTACCTGTTGAGTTACTCGGCTGCCAGATATAACTTATTGCTCCATTTGCTGATAAGATTGTGGAATCACCAAGGCATACTGTGTCCTTACCACTCAGTACAATTAAAGGATTATTGTGTACCACCACAGTTACAAAACTTGTATCGGTGCACCCTGCCGCACTTGTTCCTACAACATAATAGCCTGTATTAACAAGAGGGTTTACACTAATGGAAGTTGTTGTTGAGCCTATGTTCCATTTATAACTGTTGGCCCCCGATGCTCCTATAGTAGCGATACTGCCCGCACATATTGTATCATTTCCACCTATAGTCATTACAGGGCCCTGGTTTACGGTCATATTTACAAAAGCTGTATCTGTACATCCCACACCATTTTTTCCTACAACATAAAATGTACTATCGTTTACCGGACTTACATTTATAGATGTAGACGTAGAGCCTGTGCTCCACTTGTATGTATTACCCCCAAACGCATCTAACAAAGATGCACTGCCTTTGCAAACCGTATCATGTCCGGTTATAGATACTGAGGGATTTACACGTGTATATACTTTTATAGAATCGGTAGAAGCGCAACCATTGGCTGCAATTCCGGTAACATAAAACTGATACGTTGCATTTGCATTATTTAAAACAGGCTGGTTTGATGATGTGCTATCGCCCGTGCTCCATGCATAGTTTGTTGCGCCACTTGCATTTAACAACGGACTTGCGCCCGGACAAATAGTATCATGCCCGCTAACGCTTGCAACAACCGCAGGATTGCCTGTATTGCAGTTTTGATAAATAACCACACTTGCGCTTCCGGCCTGTGCACCATCTTCATAGCCTACATATAATCTTCCGTGCCTATCTACTGCCATACTGGTGTAATCGGCTGTGCCATTGGTACAACCCGGCGAGCCTAAAGCAGCCCATGTTGAACCTGTATATTCATCAACTGTTAAAGCATCAAAATTGACGGCATCCTGGTATGCTACAAACGGAACTCCCGCACTATCTATAACAAGTGAAATATAGTTGGCAGTTCCTGCCGAAAATCCTGCATTGCCCAAATTTGACCAGTTGCCGCCTGTAAACTCCATCACGGTTGCTTTATATGAATTACCTGCATCCTGGTATGCAAGCACGGGTGTACCCGTTTTACTAATGGCAAGTGATAAACCCTCAACTTCGCCTGCTGAAAAATCGGCTCCTCCAACTCTCGACCATGAATGAGAATTGTATTTTGCCACATTCGCATTGCCTCCACCCGTAAGATTAGAGAAAGCTACATATACATCATTATTATTTGGATCTATAGCCAGTGAAACATCATCTGAAGAGCCTGAAATATAGGGTGGCCTGCCCAGCTTAACCCAACTGGTACCGTTAAACTTCATTACCGATACTCTTGTACTATCGTATCCATTTATATAGGCAATGTAGGCTGTATCATTGGCACCTAAAGCAAACGACACTTGTAAAGCGCTATCTGAAAAATAAGGTGCACCCACATTTGCCCAGTTTACGCCATTATATTTCATCACCGATACCTTGTTACTCGAATCATCAATAAAGGCTACGTATGGCCTGTTAGCACTACTTATTGCAATCGACACAGATGAGGCATCTTTATGAGAGAACCCTGTATTGCCCACATTGACCCAGTTTACTCCGTTATAGCTTTTAACCGTAACTGCGTAATTATTCGTCGCATCCTGGTACGCTATAAATGGCACATTACCGCGGCTGACCGCTGTAGATGTATAATACGCATTACCTGAAGAAAAACCCGGTGCACCAACATTCGCCCATACTTGTGAGTACGCTTGGATACTGCAAGAAAACACACAAACCAAAACGAGTGTAAAATTTTTATAAAAATGGGACTTGCCCCTCATTGCCTTTTAATTAGAGATGCAAACATATAAAAACGGCAGCAATATTAGGGGAACAGGCTACTTTAAGAAATCACCATTTTGTTATGTTTTGGTATAATTAATGTATACATTTGCTGGTAAATGTATATCCCATCATGAAACAAAAAGTACAATTATCTCTTATTGCATTGGGCTTTATCTTTTCATCGGTAAATGCACAATATTTTCAATCAGGTTCTATAACCCCTGGTAATCCGGGCAGCTTAAAAACAGATTCGGACATTACGTTTGCTACCAATGCGCCACCACCGGGTTCTACAATATTGGTGAACTACCCTTTTGCTACGCATTATACATTGCAATATACCCCGGTGCAAACAATACCGTTTACATTTAATTTTAACGGAGGGCCCGTAACACAATACAAAATATGTACATCGGGATATATTACGTTTGCCAAAATAAGTCCATCGCCCGTAGGGCCAAATAACGTTGCTCTGCCTACTGCTACCCTACCCGATAGTTCTATTTGTATATGGGGCCTTGCAGGCGCCAGCGACGGAGGACAAGTATTTACAAAAGTGTATGGCAACTCTCCTAACCGCCAATTGTGGATAGGATTTTGGTTTGCAGGAAACCCTACCGATACCAATTCACAAAATATGTGGAGCATAGTATTGGAGGAAACCACGAACAACATTTATTTAGTTGATATGTGGGGAAATGTTACTAATGCATCCAATAAGGTATACAACCCTATTCATTTAACATTAGGTGTACAGGTAAACTCCGGCCTTGCATACCAGGTGGCAGCTTCGCCAAATGTTGTATCGCATACATGGACACCCGCTTTGTCGGATAACATATACTACGAATTTTCGCCAAGTGCCGGTTCTGCATATACGCCACAGGTTAAAATGCCCGTGCTGGAAGAATTTACCCAGGCCTCGTGCGATCCTTGTTTTCATGCAATGCCAAACCTCGATTCTGTGTTGGTAAACAACAAAAACATTTGCAATCCAATACGATATCACGTTTGGTATCCCGGAATAGATTTTATGGACAGTGTTACACTAAATCCGTTCCTATATAACCGTACACAAATATTTTATGCAGTGCAAGGTGTGCCCGATGCAAAACTTGATGGCACCGATGTATACCCGGGTGCAGGCAACTTTAACAGTGTAAGCTCTACTATATTACAGGATGAGGCTGCAATAGGTTCTCCATTCTCTATTAACATAACATCTGCTACATACAATGCCGTTACAAATTTATATTCTGTAAGCGCTGATATTAAAGCGTATTATCCTTTATCATCAGGATTAATTGCGCAAGCAGTGCTTACACAGGACACCATGCACTACTCGTACGACCAAAGTACCGAGGACCCAAGTAATGGCTCAATTTACCTGCACTATTTTCCTCAAGTGGCCGAAGATATGATGCCCGGCCCGGCAGGCACTACCCTTGGCGCTTTTGCGCTGAACCAAACACGTACGCTAACTCTTAGCTGGACCAAAGACCATCCATGGGGTGCACAACCGCATTCAGCACATGGTGCGTATGATTCTTCGGGTTCGCACATTACTATATTCATACAAAACAACAGCACTAAATATGTGTACCAAAGTGCTTCAGCACCGTTTACTACCTTACTGGGCGTGTCGGAAATAAGCAATGTGTCTTACCTTAATATTTATCCTAACCCTACAAATACAACTGCCAATATTGCATTCAGCCTAACACAGGCCGAAAATGTAAATATTGAAATGTATAACCTGCTTGGCGAAAAAGTATACAGTGCAGATAAGGGCAGCATGCCTGCAGGAGATCATTTGGTTACTATTGACAGGGGCAGCCTTAAATCAGGAATTTACTTTGTACGCTTTGCTACAGGCAGCGGTGTTACTACCAAAAAGCTTGTGATTGAATAGTATCTAATACTTCTAAAAGAAAAAGCCCGACAAATACTGCCGGGCTTTTTTATTTCTGTTCTTAGATTTCTCACCCTTCCTAAACGTCAGGGTTCGAAATGACAGCTACCTTATTCTGTTTAACAGGAATTGGAGCAGGGTCGACCTCGTTCCAATTCTTACTAATAAAAACCAATACGCATGTCATTCCGAACGTAGTGAGGAATCTTCTGTCCCTAAAATCAAATTACTTTAAAACCTATCTAAGGGAAAGATTCAGTTCTTTCAGCTTATCGTTGCCCGGGCAAAGCTCGGTTTCGGTAAGCGTATTAAGCGGCTTATCTGATGAATGAATAAGCGTGTTCAGGTCTTTAGAACTTTCATCTACATATAAAAGGCCGGTAAGTATTTCACCCTTAGCTTTTGCAGCCTGAACAGCATTAATAGCTGACATCCTGTTTTGCGGATCCCACTTTTGTTCAAGCTTATGAAGTTGTATTACCGAGCCATCATGCATTTTTACACGCTTTGTAGTGCCCTCGTCGTAGCTTGCGGTAATAGTTTGCGCTTGCGGAACAAAATCTATGGTAGAGGTTGCATCCACATGCTGGCGAACATAATCGTACGATTTAGTGGAACCTACATTATTATTAAAGGTAACACAAGGAGAAATAACATTTACAAATGCAAAGCCATTATGTTCCAGTGCTGCTTTTATAAGTGGCACCAATTGTGCTTTATCGCCCGAAAAACTTTGTCCAACAAATGTAGCGCCCAGTTCTAATGCAAGGCTGGCTAAATCTATAGGTTGAAACTGGTTTACCGAACCGGCTTTATTTTTAGAACCTTCATCTGCGGTGGCAGAATCCTGTCCTTTGGTTAAGCCGTAGCAACCGTTGTTCATTACTATATAAATCATTTTAAGGTTGCGCCTTATAACGTGCACAAACTGGCCCATGCCAATAGATGCGCTGTCTCCATCGCCCGATACGCCAAAATAAATAAGGTCGCGGTTAGCAAGGTTAGCGCCTGTAGCCACCGATGGCATACGCCCGTGAACAGAATTGAACCCATGCGAATTACTTAAAAAGTAGGCCGGAGTTTTAGATGAACAGCCAATACCCGAAAGCTTGGCCACTTTATGCGGCTCGATATTCATTTCGTAGCAGGCTTGCACAATGGCAGCACTTATAGAATCGTGGCCGCAACCGGCACACAATGTAGAAAGGCTACCTTCATAATAATCGAGTGTGTAACCCAATTTATTTTCAGGCAGGCCGGGATGACGGAATTTTGGGCGGATGTATGACATACTATACTACCTTTTTTAATTTGGGTGCGGGAGACAACTTACTCGTAATCTGTTTTACAATATAATCTGCGGTTATGGGCATACCATCGTAGTTAAGCACTGGGATAAGTTTTTTAGGATCGGTATCCATTTCTATCATCATCATACTCCTTAACTGTGCGTCGCGGTTTTGTTCAATTACAAATACTTTATCGTGCGCGTTGATGAAATCTTCCACTGTTTTATTAAACGGAAACGCTTTTAAACGCAAGGCATCCAGCTCTACATTTCTTTCAGCCAAAATATCCATTGCTTCAAAAGCTGAGTATGTGGATGTTCCGAAAAAGATAATGCCATTCTTACTCTTGTTCTTACTTAACTTAACTTCCGGCTCGGGCACTATTGTTTTAGCAGTATTCCACTTTTCCAAAAGCCTTTCCATGTTGCGGTGGTATGCGCCGCTATCTTCGGTATATACTGCATATTCATCGCGCGAAGTACCACGTGTTACAAAAGCGCCTTTGGTAGGATGTGTTCCGGGTATGGTACGGTAGGTTATTCCATCCTTATCTACATCAAGATAACGCCCGAATTTTTGCATCTCTTCCAATTGAGCGGCGGTAAGCACTTTACCTCTTTTATATTTTCGTTTATCGTTCCATTCAAACGGAGGAGAAACGTGGTCGTTCATGCCAAGGTCGAGGTCGGTCATAACCATAACTGGTGTTTGCAATTCTTCCGCTAAATCAAATGCATCGGCAGTCATGTCGAAACATTCCTTAGGTGTAGATGGAAACAACAGCACATGTTTTGTATCTCCGTGAGAAGCGTATGCAGCTTCCATAACATCGGATTGTTGTGTGCGTGTGGGCATACCTGTAGATGGCCCTGTACGTTGCACATCAATAAGCACCACAGGTATTTCAGCAAAATACGCAAGCCCTAAAAATTCATTCATTAGCGAAACACCGGGGCCGCTGGTAGATGTAAAGGAGCGTGCACCATTCCATGCTGCGCCAATTACCATACCTATTGCAGCAAGTTCATCTTCGGCCTGCACAACAGCGTAGTTATGTTTGCCATCTTTATCTACACGGTATTGTGCGGAATAATCTGCGAAAGCTTCAGCCACCGAAGTAGAAGGTGTAATAGGATACCATGCCATAACTGTAGCGCCTGCATATACAGCACCAAGGCCGCAAGCAGAGTTACCATCGAGCATTATGGCATCTTTAAGTTTATCCAGCCTCTGCACTTTCATGTCCAGCGGCTTAAAGTTCTTTTTAACAAAATCTATACCCATGCCCAATGCCTGCATATTGGGAGCAACAAGTTTTTCTTTGCCTTTAAACTGTTCTTTAAAAAGGTCTTCGAATACATTTACTTCAATATCCAGCAAAGCGCAAAGGGCGCCTACATAAATAATATTTTTAAAAAGCTGGCGCTGGCGTGGGTCGCTGAATGCATCGTTGCACATGTTCATCAACGGAATACCAAGGTAATTAATATCATCGCGTATATATTCCGAATGCAGCATCTTACTGCTGTCGTACATAAAATATCCGCCGGGTGCAACACATTCCACATCGGCCTTCATACTTTGCGGGTTAACGCAAACCATAATATCTACACCATCTCTGCGGCCCAAATAGCCATTGCCGTTTACACGCACTTCGTACCATGTAGGCAATCCTTGTATATTGGATGGAAATATATTTTTAGGCGTAACAGGTATACCCATCCTGAAAATGGACTTTGTAAACAGGTAGTTGGCACTTGCCGAACCCGTACCGTTTACGTTGGCAAACCTTACAACAAAATCGTTTACTTTACTAACACTTCTTCCTGCTTGCATGCGTTAGGGGCTTTTGTTACATTATAAAAGAATTTCTGCATATCCCAGGCCGATGTAGGGCAGCGTTCGGCACAAAGGCCACAGTGCAGGCACACATCTTCATCTTTTACCATAATGCGTTTGGTGGGCAATATATTCGATACATATAAATCCTGCGATTTGTTTTTTGCAGGCATTTTTAAATGCTCGCGCAAAGCAGGCTCTTCTTCGTTAACAGTAAATGTAATGCAAGAGGTAGGGCAAACATCCATACAGGCATCGCACTCTATACACTTGCTTTCGCTGAATACAGTTTGTACATCGCAGTTAAGGCAGCGTTCCGCTTCTTTAAAGCCTGTCATCCTGTCAAAACCCAGTTCCACTTCCTTCTTTCTATCCTTAAGTGTTAGCTTTTTATCGGCATGTGGTACAGCATATCTTAAATCGCTTGTTACAGCGCTATCGTAACTCCATTCGTGTATGCCCATTTTTGCACTGTGCAGGTTTACAAATGGCGCCGGCCTGTCCTTTTTAATATCCTTGCCAATGCATTGCAGGTGTATAGATATAGCAGCCTGATGTCCATGTGCTACAGCGGTAATTACGTTCTTGGGGCCAAATGCTGAATCGCCGCCAAAAAATACTTTTGGGTTGGTAGATACAAATGTTACATCATCAATTTTCGGCACTTCCCATTTATCAAATTCAATACCTAAATCGCGTTCTATCCATGGGAAACTGTTTTCCTGGCCCACAGCTACAAGTACATCATCGGCAGGGAAGAATACTTCTGCTTCGCCGGTGGGTACAAGGCTGCGTTTGCCTTTATCATCATATACTGCATGTACCTTTTCAAATGTCATTCCTTTTAGTTTTCCGTTTTCAACTACAAAAGATTTTGGTACGTGATTATCTATAATAGGAATGTCTTCGTGTTGTGCATCTTCTTTTTCCCAAGGCGATGCTTTCATTTCGGCAAAAGGGCTGCGTACTACAACTTTAACATTATCGCCACCAAGTCTGCGCGATGTACGGCAGCAGTCCATTGCCGTGTTTCCGCCACCCAATACAATTACATTTTTACCAATTTTGGCAGTGTGTTCAAAGGCTACACTGGCCAGCCAATTAATACCAATATGTATATTAGCTGCACCTTCTTTGCGGCCAGGTAAATCGGGCAGGTCGCGGCCACGGGGTGCACCTGTACCTACAAATATTGCTGCGTAATCTTTACTTAAAACCTCTTTAAGGCTTTTTACAAATGTGTTGTAATGTGTATGTATGCCTAAGTCGGTTATATAATTCACCTCTTCTTCCAATACACTTTCGGGTAAACGGAAAGATGGTATCTGGCTGCGCATAAATCCGCCACCGCCTTTTTGGTCATCAAACAAATGAAGTTCGTATCCCAGCGGAGCAAGATCTCTTGCTACGGTTAACGAAGCAGGGCCGGCGCCTATAAGTGCAATTTTTTTACCATTCGATTTAAAGGGCCCTTTGGGCATGTGCTTTTTTACATCGCCTTTATTATCGGCGGCTACGCGCTTCAAACGACAAATAGCTACAGGTTCTTCTTCTACACGGCCACGGCGGCAGGCAGGCTCGCAAGGACGGTCGCAGGTACGGCCCAATACGCCGGGAAACACGTTCGAATCCCAGTTTATCATATACGCCTCGGTATATTTACCTTCGGCTATAAGCCTTATATATTCGGGTACGGGAGTATGGGCAGGACATGCATACTGGCAGTCTACCACTTTGTGGAAATACTCCGGGTTTTTAATATCTGTTGGTTCCAATATTTCCCCTTAATTTAGTGTTATCCTTCCTTTAATTTTACCTTACCGCAGAGGGGGTAAATTTTAAAATTCATCAAAAGTAGTATTTTTTGCATTAGTTAAGCCCTATCCGGCAAAAAAGTTGAGGCCGTTTAGCGGACTTTATTAGCCTATGGAATTCAAGTCTAAATAAACTCCTTTATTCTTTTAACTATATTAGTGCTATGAGAAAGATTTACCTGATTGTTTTACTCTTCGTTCTGCCGGGCATTAAAGCATCTTTTGCCCAGGCACCATCTATACTGTGGCGTTTTAATACACATGACGAATCGTTTGGTAATGCAGCCATTGCCGACCTTGATGGTGATGGAAAACCCGAGATAGCTTTTAGCTGTTATTGGGGCGACAGCAATATATATGTACTTAATGCCGAAGATGGCTCTTTAGTATGGAAACAAAATATGGGTGGATGCAATGATGCAGCACCAATTATATATGATGTTGATAATGATGGCCACCCGGAAGTGTTACTGGGTTCATCGTGCAACCCGGTAATTACATGCTTTAATGGTGCTAACGGAAGTATTAAATGGCAAAAGCCTTTTGGTGGAACCGATTCCCCCATGTCGATTGCAGATATTGACGGGGATGGGAAGCCTGAAATTTTGGTTGGAGATTTTGAAGGATATCTTAACTGCTTTACTGCCGATAGTGGGCGCCTTAAATGGAAGATACCTGTAGATACCAATGCAGCCATAGAAGCATCTCCGGCTTTGGTGGATGTAAATAATGACGGGCACCCCGATATAATTGTATGCACCTGGGGTTATGGCGGAAGCGGCGATAGCAGCGCCGTGTATGCCTACGATGGAATGACACACGCCCAACTTTGGAAAAACCCTTTGCCTGCAAATTACATCTATCATGGTGCGGCCTTTGGCGATGTTACCGAAGATGGAACACCCGATTTGGCAATAAGCAGTTATGATGGAAACGTATATCTATTAAAAGGCAGTGATGGGTCGCTGGAATGGAGCTACCCTACTCCGGGCCTTGCATACATAGCCGACCCTGTGGTAATTGGAGATATAAATAACGACAACCACCTTGACCTTGTATACATTAATGGCAATGGCGAAGTAGATGCACTGGATAGGTTTGGCCATTTAGAATGGAGTTTTACAATGCCATTGTATGAATCATCTTTCCGTGGGGCGGTGCTGGCCGATGTAAATAACGATGATACGCTTGATGTAGTTTTTGTTACCACCAGCGGCAGGCTGTTTGCTCTTAACGGTAGCCGCGGCAATGAATTATGGAACATGAACCTGCGTACCGATTATGGAGATTCTAACTTTGAACTAGAGCATGGTGCGGTTATTTCCAACTTTAAAAATGATGACACACTCGATATTTTTGTGGCAGGCGGATATGCCGATTATCCATACATACAAAATGATTTTGGCAGGGCGTACGCTATAAAAGTAGGTTTAAAAAGTGGCAAAAGCTGGGCCATGTTTCAACACGATTATACACGCAGCAACTGTGTTTGCAATCCTACGCCGGCTGGTGTAAATGAGGTTGTAAAACCAAGTTTAGCTGTAAAAAGCTATCCCAATCCATTTACACAAAATGTATACTTTAACCTAAGCCTTGATAAAGCTGCTGATGTTTCTGTAATGCTATATAATGATGCAGGAGTTTTAGTTAGAACATTAGCCAATAAAAAAACCGAAGCAGGCAATTACCAGTTTAGCTGGAACGGCAAAAACGATAACGGAACTACACTACCTGCAGGAGTTTATTTTTGCAAAATTGCAGCAGGCAGCTTTGTTACTACCAAAAAAGTTGTGCTGGTTAAATAAACACTTTCTGCGGCGCGGCTTGCTTTTGGAACGATTTTTTTTTATTTTTGACACAGTCAACACCCACTTAATCTTTTGAATGGCAAAACTACGCCACCATTTTATCGCTCCGTTTACCTTGCTTATTGCGCACTGCTATGGACAAAATCCCGACTCTGTACGCCGAACCAAAATAAAATTCGACGGGTATGTAGATACCTACTATGCCAGCTATACGGATGAGGAGGCGGGTACAGGCAATTTTGAAAAATTTCCGGCTATTTCGCCACGCAATAATTCCTTTGGGCTAAATATTGCACAAGTAACCGAACAACTTACATCGGATAGAATACGTTCAACTGCTACCCTACAATATGGCGACTTACCTACTGCCGCATGGTCGCCTGTATTTAACTATATACAGGAAGCGAATGTAGGCGCAAGGCTTGCTAAAAATTTTTGGATAGATGCAGGATTTTTTAAAACACATATAGGCACAGAACAACTTTTGCCAAAAGATAATATTGCCAGTTCGGTTTCTATGATAACCTTTTATGAGCCATGGTGGCAATCAGGCGTAAAGCTTTCTTACAACGTGGGAGATAAACTGCAAACAGCGCTTTTTATAGAAAACGGCTACAACCAATTTGTTGCCGCCACCGATAAAAAAGCATTGGGCTTTTTAATCACTTATGCTCTTGGTGATAAAGGTAGCCTAGGTTATTATAGCTTTTTAGGAGATGTATCGCCTTATGCCAACATTAGCCAGGTTCGCTTCTTAAATAACCTTGTGTTTACTTATGCGTTTTGCAAAAAATTTAATGTAGAAGTAGGGGTTGATTTTATTAGCCAGCAACATTCTGACCTTTCAGATACAGGAAAGAGCAGCGCTTATGTTTATAGTAGTATTTGTACGCTCAATTATTTATTTAGCAGCAAATGGAGGATATATTACAGAGTATCTACCTTTAACGATGTCAACGGTATTCTTACGGGCCTAATCAATTTAGGAACGGGATATATTGAAAAAGAAATGACATTGGGCCTGGAATATAAACCTACAGAAAATTCATACATAAGGCTGGAAGGAAGAGGCATACAAATGGACCCTGACCAGCAAATATTTGTAACGAACAACACTGCTACCAACTACCGTGGCGAGGTAATGGTAAACATGGGAATCTGGTTTTAATCTCAACCTTCAATAAACTTTAAAAACTCAACACATGAACACAGTACTATTCGACACAGGTATAACGGGCTTTATGCTTTTAGCTACAAGCCTTGTTATGTTAATGACACCGGGACTGGCATTTTTTTACGGAGGCCTTGCCGGAAAAAGAAACATACTCGGTATTATGATACAAAGTTTCGTCTCGATGGGTATAACTACTATAATATGGTTTGTTTGTGGCTACTCTTTATGTTTTAGCGGCAACACACTGGGTGGCATCATTGGCAACCTTGATAAAGCCTTTATGAATGGAGTTACTTTAAATACCCCATTTCCGGGCAATCCTAAACTACCCGAGTTTGTATTTATGGCTTACCAAATGATGTTTGCCATTATTACTCCTGCCCTTATTACAGGCGCTTTTGTAAACAGGGTTACTTTTAAATCTTACCTAATATTTTTAGTGTTGTGGCAATTGCTGGTGTATTATCCATTTGCACACATGGTATGGGGTGGCGGCCTTTTAGCCCAATGGGGTGTAGAAGATTTTGCGGGTGGTATTGTAGTACATGCTACAGCCGGCTTCGCAGCGTTGGCATCGGTATTTTATGTAGGGCACCGCAGAGATAAAGAATCTCCTCCGAACAGCATTCCGCTTATTGCAATAGGTACAGGCTTGCTTTGGTTTGGATGGTATGGCTTTAACGCAGGCAGCGCATTAGATGTTAATGCTGTTACCGGGTTAGCATTCCTTAATACAGATGTAGCAGCATCGTTTGCCGCTATTACCTGGCTTATTTTAGAATGGACCATGGCTAAAAAACCAAAATTTGTAGGACTGCTTACGGGTGCCGTTGCAGGGCTTGCCACCATAACACCTGCTGCGGGTTTTGTATCATTGCCATCGGCGGTGGTAATTGGTATCACCTCTTCCATAATATGTTATATGGCGGTTAACCTAAAAAATAAAATGGGTTGGGATGATGCCCTTGACGTATGGGGTGTACATGGTGTAGGCGGATGCTTTGGTGTTATAATGCTTGGCGTGCTGGGCTCAAAAGCGGTGAACAGCGCCGGTGTAGATGGCCTTATTTATGGAGGCACACACTTTTTTGCAAAACAATCCATTGCAGTAATTGTAGCATGCGTTTATGCTTTTGTATTTACATATGTAATGCTTGCATTAATAAATAAGATTACAAAAGTAAGAGTATCGGAAGTGGAAGAAGACCAGGGATTGGATAACTCGCTGCATGGCGAAAAAGCATACGACGAAGGAGTATTGTAATAAACGATATAGAATTAATATAGCCCCGGCCCCATAGGTTGGGGCTTTTTTATTTGCTACACCCGTATCCCCATAATAAGTACATCATCCACCTGTTCAAGATTGCCTTTCCAGCTTTCGAATGTGTTTTCTAATTCCTGCTTTTGTTCAACCATTGGCTTATGGCTAATAGCTACCAACTTTTCTTGCAGTTGCTTGTACTTAAACTTCTTCCCTTTGGGTCCTCCAAACTGGTCGGCATAGCCATCTGTAAAAAGGTACAAAACAGTGGCGGCCTCTCCACCCTCCTTCGGAGGGTTAAGTTTTATAGTATGCGTTGTAAATGGTTTAGGATTATCTGTTTTGCCTATTGGTTGTTTGTCCGGTTCTAATTCATGCATCTGTCCATCTTGCATATACCATAAAGAGTTATACGCACCACTCCAGCTAATAGCTAATGGCTGATAGCTAACAGCTGCCAAAGAAACATCCATTCCATCTTTAATATCTCCCTCACTTTTCTCAAATGTTTCTAAAACAAGCTCGCGGGTTTTATCTAATATTTTACCGGGCTCTGTTATTTTAAATTCCTTTACTGCCCTATTAAGTGCATTACTACATACCACACTTACCATGGCCCCAGGTACACCATGGCCTGTGCAATCGCAAGCTGCAACAAATAAGGCCTCCCCACCCTCCAAAGGAGGGATATTATTCATAGTCTCCCCTTTGGGGAGATTTAGTGGGGCCTTTTCAAACCAGTAAAAATCGCCTGCCACAATATCTTTAGGCTTGTATAAAATAAAAATTTCGGGCAAATGCTTTTTTATAACCTGCATAGGCGGAAGAATAGCATCCTGCAAATGTTTTGCATAGGTAATAGAATCTAAAATATCTTTGTTTTTTTCCTCAACCAATTGCTTTTGGTGTTCAATAATTGCCTTTTGCCTTTGTGTGACGCGGAAACGGGAAAGAAGCAAACCCGAAAAAACTATTACTACTAACAACACAAGGCTTATAGCTATAGTTAGTATTACCTGCTTTTTTTTACTTATGGCAGCTATGGCATCCTTTTTTTCCTGGTCCGATTTTTGGGCAGCAACTTTTTTATCAAACTCATAATTCAACTGTTCTGTTACAAGTTTTTTAGTATTTGCTTCATTGCTAATATCGTCGCGGCACTTTATAAAACGTTCATAGTCAACCAAGGCTTGCTTAAAGTTCCCCGATGCACTATCAAGAGTAGAAAAGTCGAAATAAACATCACGTATCGCAGTTTTTGCTCCTGTAATTTTTGTAAAAGCCAATGAACTATCAAGGTATTGTTTTGCCTCGCCAAATCTTTTCTCCTTAATAAAATTACTGGCTATAATTTCGGTAACGTTGCCCATGGCGTCGGCATCATTAACCTTATGAAATTCCTTCATGGCAAGCAACTCATCCTTATAAGCTTCGGAATGGTTTCCTTCCCCATAACGTATGGCGCCAATATTAGCATAGGCATCCCCAATACCTTCGCTGTTATGTATTTCTATATTTATTGCAAGCGCCTTTTGCTGGCTATGTATAGCATCCGTATCATGGTATTCATCCTGGTATACATTACCCAGGTTTCCGTAAGACATAGCAATGCCGGCTTTATTATTTATTTCGGTATATAATTCAAGGCTGTGGTTAAACATTTTTAGCGCATTACCAAAATCATTCATTTGGCTGTATATGTTGCCAATATTTCCGCATTGATCGGCAATAGAAAGCTTGTTCCCCGTCTTTTCCATAAGTTCCAGGGCAATTAATTCTTCTTTTAAAGCTTCGGGGAATTTACCCTGCTGGTAATATGCAACACCAATATTTCCATGGGTACGGCCTATGCCATCTTTATATCCTGCTTCTTCTTCTATGCTTAATGCCTGGGCATAGTATTTAAGGCCTTCAACATATCTTCCCTGCATGCAATAAATCGTTCCTTTACCTGCATAGGCCACACCCAATCCCGGCTTACAGTCTATCTTTTGAGCCAGTTGTATTGCACAGTTGGCAATAGAATCTGCATGGTCATACTTGTTAATTTCATAAAGTTTTATGGTTAAGGTATTTAAGTTATTTAACTTAACCGTATCGTCCTTTCCTTTATTTATAGCAGATGTAAGAGAATCTATTTGCTTGGTTTGAGCATTTAAAACACCTCTATAACTCAATAATATAATGGCGAATAAAATGTATTTGCAAATATGTTTACCCAAAGCAGTATATGGTTTTATAAAGCCCATGAATGTAAAGGTATGGTTCTTTTTCTAACTTTATACCCTTTACAAATTATACAGACTGATGCACTATAGCCACAAAAACAACCTTTTATTTTATTCAGCGGTTGCTATTTTATGGTTTTGTTCCTGTACGCATTCTGCCGAAAAAAAGAAACCAGCGAATGCTGAAGCAATAGTTTTAACAGCCCCAAAGGTTACCGTTATAGCAAACCTTGCCGATTCTAACAAACCAAAAGAAGTTTTTGTAGAAAAAACCAACCAGCCCCAAACTGTAACTGTGCCTACGAGTAAAGGTGGTTCATATATTGTAAAATCTAAAACGGGCGATAAAAAAATTGAATTGCTTCCACCGGCGGTGAATATGCTGCCCAAAGACAGGGCACAGGGAAAATGTAATTTTTCTACCCTTACCACCGATAATGGCCTGGCCCTTGATGCAATTATTTGCATATACCGTGATAAAAGCGGCAACCTGTGGTTTGGTACTGATGGCGGCGGCGTAAGTTGTTACAACGGAAAATATTTTGCTAATTACACCACTGCTCAGGGGCTCGCCAATAACAATGTGTATTGCATTACCGAAGATAGAAGCGGCAATATGTGGTTTGGTACAGATGGGGGTGGCGCAAGCCGCTACGATGGAAGAGTATTTACCAATTACACCACAGCACAGGGCTTAGCGAACAACGAGGTAATGAGCATTAGCGAAGACAGAAAAGGCAATTTGTGGTTTGCTACATACGGCGGCGGTGTAAGCCGTTACGATGGGAACCCGAATGATGCTAATGCAGCGCGCTTTATAAACTATACCACAACACAGGGTTTAGCCAACAATAATGTTAAGTGCATAGCCGAAGACAAAAACGGCAATATGTGGTTTGGCACGCACGGTGGCGGAATAAGCTGTTATGATGGAAAGAACTTTACAAATTATACTACCGCACAAGGCTTGGCCAATAATAGTGTACGTAGCATGGCTTTGGATAAAAACGGCGATATGTGGTTTGGTACAGATGGTGGCGGAGTAAGCCGTTATGACGGCAAAAAATTTGTGAATTATACCACTGAGCAGGGCCTTGCAAACAACACAATATGGAGCATTAACAAAGATAAAAATGGCAACCTGTGGTTTGGTACATATGGCGGCGGTGCGAGTTGTTATCCAATTTTAGAACCGACCGACAGCACCGAAGCGCACTTTACTAATTATACAACGGCGCAAGGATTGGCAAGTAATAACATACTTACCATTACAGAAGATAAAAGCGGCAACCTGTGGTTTGGCACAGATGGAGCGGGGGCAAGCCGCTACGATGGAGTTTCGTTTACCAATTATACCACCAACCAGGGCCTGCCTAATAATGATGTACGTGCTATAACCGAAGATGACAAGGGCGATATGTGGTTCGGATCCAATGGCGGCGGCGTAAGTTGTTACAACAGAAAATCGTTTACTACATATACTACTACACAAGGCCTGGCTAATGATAATGTGGTTAGCGTGGCCAAAGATAAAAATGGCAATTTGTGGTTTGGCACAAACGGCGGTGGTGTTAGTTACTACAACGGAAAATCGTTTACCAATTACACATCGGTACAAGGGTTAGCGGGTAATAATGTATTAAACATTACCGAAGATAAAAATGGTAATATCTGGTTTGGCACGGCTGGCGCGGGTGTTAGCTGTTACAATGGAAAATCGTTTATAACATATACTACAGCACAGGGGCTTGCTAACAACAATGTTGTTAGCATCATGCAGGATAAAGATGGCAATATGTGGTTTGGTACGTATGGCGGAGGTGTAAGCTGTTACAACGGAAAATCGTTTACCAATTACACATCGGCGCAGGGCTTAGGTAATGATAATGTTTTAACTATAACCGAAGATAAAAGCGGCAACCTGTGGTTTGGTACAGATGGCGGTGGAGTGAGCAGGTATGATAAAAACGCAAAAGAGGGAAGCAGCAATTGCTTTATTACATACACAGTTGTAGACGGGCTGCCCGATAACACAGTTACACAAGTGCAGTTTGATGGTGAAGGCAATATAATTATGGGAACCAATTTAGGGATTGCTATACTAAAATATTTTACACCACCCACCGAAACAGACCCTGCAGCAAGCGATGCAAGTAAAACGATGAAAAATGCAGCGGCACAAAATGGTTTTCCTAATGAACAATTAAAAAACTGGATACCCTATTTTGAGATTTATAACAATACAAATGGCTATCCTGTAAAGGATGTAAACTCGGGGCAGAATACCATATTTAAGGATAGTAAAGGTATACTGTGGATTGCTACCGGATCGGATAAAACAGCGCTTGTGCGGTTTGACCCTTCGGGCCTTAACAAAAATTTTCAACCCCTGCCAACGCTAATAGAAGCAGTAAAAATTAATGAGGAAAATGTGTGCTGGTACAATATGACTGATTATGACAGTACCACAAAATCGCAACAGGAAATAATTGCCAATGGAAAACTGATGCCTCATGACATGCGAGACAGCCTGACCAAAAAATTCAGCGATATAAAGTTTGCCGGCATAACCAAGTTCTATCCTATCCCCCAACAGCTTGAACTGCCTTACAATCATAACAACATTACGTTTGATTTTGTCGCTATTGAAACAGGGAAAAATTTCCTGGTTCGTTACCAGTATATTTTAGATGGATACACAAAAGAGTGGAGCCCGATAACAGATAAAACATCAGCAACGTTTGGTAACATCCGAGAAGGTACATATACATTTAGACTTAAAGCCCGCAGCCCCGAAGGAATATGGAGTGAGTTACCCCTTACCTACATTTTTAAAGTATTACCGCCCTGGTATCGCACCTGGTGGATGTACTTAATTTATGCATTAACCGTGGTGTTTGTGGTATGGCAAATTGTATTGTGGAACGTAAGGCGCTTGCAGGCAAAAGCCAAAGAACTTGAAGAAGAAGTGCGCAAAGCTACCGTGGAAATTGTAAACCAAAAGAAAATAGTAGAAGAAAAAAATAAAGACATAACAGATAGTATTACATACGCTAAGCGCTTGCAAGATGCTATATTACCACCCTTAAGCACAGTTAGTAAATACCTACCGGAATCGTTCATATTATACAAACCAAAGGACATTGTTGCCGGAGATTTTTATTGGTTGGAAAAAACAGATGAACAAATATTTATCGCCGCATGTGATTGCACAGGGCATGGAGTACCCGGTGCCATGGTGAGCATGGTTTGCAGTAACGCATTGAACAGTGCCGTTAACGAGTTTAAGTTGCGCGATACAGGCAAGCTGCTTGATAAAACCAAAGAACTTGTGCTGGAAACTTTTGGAAAAAGTGAAAGCGAAGTGCAGGATGGTATGGATATATCTTTGGCCTCCCTAACTCCCTCCAAAGGAGGGATTAAAGTACAATGGAGTGGAGCGAATATTCCGTTGTGGTATGTAAGCAAGGGCGAACTACAAGAAGTAGCTCCTGATAAACAACCGGTAGGGAAATATGAAATAGTTAAACCTTTTACTACACAAAACTTCGAATTACAAAAAGGAGATATACTATACCTGTTTACTGATGGGTATGCCGACCAGTTTGGCGGGCCCAAAGGCAAAAAGTTTAAATACAAACAATTACAGGAAAAACTGTTGGATGTTAGTCGCCTGCCGATGGTTGAACAAAAACTACAATTGGAAAAAATTCAGGCAGAGTGGAGAGGAAAACTGGAACAGGTAGATGATTTACTGATAATAGGAATTAAGCTGTAGCCTATTGCTGAATTGCGATTTTACCGGTAGAAACAGGCTTACCCGCAGAATTAAAAGCACGGAAAAAGTAAATGCCATGTTGCAGGTTTACAGTTACCTGCGTAGTAAACTGAACCAGGGTAGTAGCGTATACCTTTTGTCCCAGCATATCATACAATGAAAACTGAATATTGCTACCGGTGAGCGATCCGCTTTGTAATTTAATGGTGAAGGTTCCCTGGTTTACGGATGGAAACACATTCACAGTATTATTTTCAAGCACGGTTATATAATTATTTTGGGTTACCGTTGCATTGCCGCTTGCTGTGGTAACTGTTTCCGAAACATTATAAGTACCCGCGTTTGGATAAACAACTTGTGGATTTTGAAGAGATGAATTATCGATTGCAGCGCCTGGTAATGACCATTGCCTTGATGTTACAGGTGAAGGGCCAAAACTATTATCGGTAAATGTTACGGTATCGCCGGCCCAAATAACCAAGTAATTGGCCCAAAAATCTACCACTGCCGGTGCAGGATGCAAGCCTATAAGTACCTCTTCATTCGCGTTAAGGTCAATACCATCCGGAATCATATTATTTAAACTAAAATATCCATCATATCCTCCACCCCATCCCCAGTTCATGTGAAAGTAGCCGTTGCTGGCCTGGTATCCGTCGCAAACCCAGGCATGCCCGCCCTGGCTGCCCGAACCTGCATATATTAAAGGCCTGCCGTGGCTCAGTTCATTCAGCACAAGGCTTGTCCAATTTGCATCGGTGTAACCGGACCTATACACGCCCTGAATACCGGATGGATCGTATCCAAAATATTGTATAAACGCACTTTCTGCACTTACCGCATTATCGGTTGTAAGTAAATACGAACTACTGGCAGAGGGAGAAAATGCCATACCTACACCCACAGCACAATCGTATGTAAATGATGCAACCGCCGGATTGCTATGCGACACATTTAAAGGCATTGAAGTCCAATAATAATGTGTGGTATCAAAATTGGCAGATAAACTTCCATAAGGAGGGTCATTATACGTAAAAGAACCTTTACCATGCGGAGGATAGTTCCAGTATTTCATTATTTGCCCCATTGCCGTTGCCACACATCCCGCCACAGCCTGGTTTGCGCCTGTGCCCGGGCAATCTGCATTATAGTAAGGCGCCTGTGCCCATGTAGTTTGTACCAGGGGGTTGATGTTGCCCTGCACACGCTGATTGCTATTATATGCCAAATTATTTTTATAAGCATTCCATTTGTTTTGAATAGCTGCCGTAGCCTGAATATGATGTTGCTGTATATATTCTATTTGCGTTTTATAGCGTTGCATCCAAAAAGCAAACTCGGGTGAAATATTGGTTGCATTAAAATAACCTTCATCCGAATATCCTAACACAGGCTCAGCCGCATCATCGGCAGCCATAATTACAAAACCATTTTTAGAGTTTACATTATACACGTAATACCCCAGCGCACCATTAGCCAGGTTTTCAGAATAAGCAAGTGATAATGTGGGTTGTGTATTAAATTGTTGCTTAAAAAAGTTAGTTGCTGCTATTTTAGCCGTTACAGAATCTATGGGGGCGGCATTGGTTAAGGTTGCAATACACATAAAAGCCATTATCAAAAAGGCATACTTAGCTTTCATAGATAAAATACCTTGCAACATCTTCGAAAAATTACTCTTACAAAGTTAGTGCAAATAGGGTTATTAACCTAAAATTGCAAAACACTCGAAAAAAATGCAATTTACCGTACGGGCAGAATTGCATCAGGGGCTTGATGTACTAAAATTACAGAGCCCGAAAAGAATATTTCCAAAGTATTGATTGCAAGACAGCAATTCCTCTTAAAGTCAACTGCCTTAATACTATGGTTTATAAAAAATCCCCTCGTTTTGAGGGGATTTTATTTTAATTGGCTTTTACCAATTTTTTATTCAGTATGCTATTTGCAGTTTTTATTTGCATCAGGTAAACGCCTGATGGCATTGCGCCTGTATTAATTGTGTTCATTCCTTTATTCAGTTGCCACTGCCCAATATTCTCGCCTATCATATTGAACATTGTAATTGTTACAGGGCCATCTACACTTACATCAACAGTTACGTTTTGCGAAAATGGATTTGGATAGAGTTTAACTTCGTTATCCAATGTGCTCACTTCATTAATACCGGTTGTACACGATGTTACATCAAGGCTTTGTACTGTGCTTGTACCACATCCATTATCAGCGGTAACCGTAATAATGCCGTTAGTTACGCCCGCGGTTGCAATTATGCTATCTGCTGTACTTGATCCTATCCATCCGCCGGGCAATACCCATGTATACGTTGTAGCGCCTGCTACAGGAGCCACTTTATATGTATTAATACTGCCATTGCAAACAGAAGTTGGCCCTGCAATAGCCCCCGGTTGAGAAGGGGCAGCTGTACAACTTACAAACTCAGCAACAAAAACATCTCCTGCGCCGGCGCTACCTGTAGTTTGATAGGCCCCTACCGTTGCTAAACCCGAAGGCCCGTATGCTATTCCGGTAACATACACATCTGCATTAGCATCTAAAGCAATGCCAAAGCCTTCTTCTGTGTTTGATGTACCATAATAGGTACCCCAGGCCAAAGATGTGCCGGTGGAATTAAACTTAGATACAAAAGCATCCCAACCGCCACCAGCAAAAGCAGTTTGATATGCCCCAACGCTTGCAATGTTTGTAGTGCTTGTGGTATAGCCTGTTATGTAGGCGTTGTTACTGTCATCTATGGCAATACCTGTAGCTACATCTTCGGCTGATGCTGAACCGTAGTACGTTCCCCAAAGCAAGGATGATCCTGTAGTATTAAACTTGGCTACAAATGCATCCCAATTCGTAGCATCACCAAGGGTTTGATACGCGCCGACTGTAGCAATTCCTGTAAGGCTACCTGAATAACCGGCGATGTATACATTATTGCTTGCATCTAAGGCGATGCCGTTACCAACATCAACACCAGAGCCACCGTAATATGTACCCCATACGAGAGATGTACCTGTAGAATTAAATTTAGCTACAAAAGCATCCTGCGTGTTGCCACCGTATGCAGTTTGATACGCACCGACCGTGGCTATGCCAGTATTACTGGACGTATATCCTGTAACATATACATTATTGTTTGCATCTACTTTAATACCATCACCTGCATCGCTTCCGGTTCCACCATAATAGGTACCCCACAACAAAGATGAGCCCGTTGAATTAATTTTAGCTACAAAAGTATTTTGGGTTCCTGCCAGGGCAGTTTGATAAGCTCCTACACTTGCTATGCCCGAGGTACTTTGGGTATATCCGGTAATGTATGCATTATTACTTGCATCCACTGCAATCGCAAGGCCCCATTCCCAACCAGTGCCTCCGTAAAATGTACCCCACAGCAATGATGTGCCTGTAGAATTGAACTTGGCTGCAAAAGCATCGTATCCGCCTCCATTTGTAGTTTGGTAAGCACCTACAGTTGTAATGCCTGAAGGAGAGTTTGTGTATCCGGTTATATAAACGTTATTACTTGCATCTAATGCAATACCGTATGCTACAGTGGCACTTGTCCCACCGTAGTAGGTGCCCCAAAGCAAGGCAGAGCCAGTTGAATTAAACTTGGCTACAAAGGCATTTAAACCACCGGCCAGGGCTACCTGATACGCCCCTACTGTTGCAATATTCGAAGCGTTTTGAGTTTGTCCTACTATATATACATTATTACTTGCATCTACTGTAATACCTTCGCTTTCATCGTATCCGGTTCCACCATAGTAAGTGCCCCAAAGCAGGTTAGGTGTAGGATCTATTATAAGGTCGGATGATGAATTGAGGGCAGAGCGTTGAGAATTGGGAATTGAAAAACCAAATGTGTTTTTGCCTGTGGCAACATAATTTACAAGTGCAACTTGTTCAGTATTCTTAAAATAACTGATTGGTATGTTTTCGGTAAAATCTCCGGCTGTTACACTTACTATTAATTTATTGCCATCAAGTTTAACACAATTGGCACCCGTGTAGGCCAGCTTAATATTTGACGGATTACCACCGGGATGTACTATGAAGTTGTACTCTATGGGCACCGCACCTGTTGTAGTGCGTGTTGTAAATTCAAGGTCGATGTTCGGATAAATATTTTTATAAATTACTTTTTGGTAATAGTGTACATCGCTTACACCACCATTAGGTGTTCCCGCAGTGATATAATTATAATAAGCATCTGATTTTTCTTCTGCTACAATTTCTGCATCTGTATTACATCCTATTAAGTCTATATCTACACGATGGAAATGGCGGGTATACACTTGAGATTGTTTGAACCTATTTTGTTCGCTTTGATTAGCAACAGAAGTTGTTTTACCACCCGGACAAGGTTGTGTTAATTCATCTGTATACGTATCGTAGCTAAACCCGGTTTGCCTTAATTGCACGTTAAAACCAGGGCTACAGAGTAAATATTTTACTCCCGAATTTGCCTTATAATCCTGTCCGACTATTTGGCCCTTATTTTCGTAAAAGCCCGTGTTACTTAAATTAAGTGGCTTTTGTGCTTTAACAAAAGCTGAAAGTGCAATTGCACAGAATAGGAGTGATTTGTGTTTCATATCAAATTTATAAGTTTTGAAAAAATCTTTTAACCGTACTTAACAAAACTATACCCTATTTGTATTGATTTTTTTACAAACAAAGGCTAACTTTAAAAGTCGATTCAGTACAATAAACGGCGGCCTAAAGCAAAACGTTGGGGTGCGAAATACTTTATAAAAAAGGATTTTATATAGCCTTAGCTAACTAATTGGCTTTTACCAACTTTTTATTCAGTATGCTATTTGCAGTTTTTATTTGCATCAGGTAAATACCCGATGGTATTGCGCCTGTATTAATTGTGTTCATTCCTTTATTTAGTTGCCACTGCCCAATATTCTCGCCTATCATATTGAACATTGTAATTGTTACAGGGCCATCCACACTTACATCAACAGTTACGTTTTGCGAAAATGGATTTGGATAGAGTTTAACTTCATTATCCAATGTGCTCACTTCATTAATACCGGTTGTACATGATGTTACATCAAGGCTTTGTACTGTGCTGTTACCGCATCCGTTATCGGCGGTAACTGTAATAATACCGTTGGTTACGCCTGCGGTTGCAATTATGCTATCGGCAGTGCTTGATCCTGTCCATCCGCCAGGCAATACCCATGTATACGTTGTAGCGCCTGCTACAGGAGCCACTTTATATGTATTAATGCTGCCATTGCAAACAGAAGTTGGCCCTGCAATAGCCCCCGGTTGAGAAGGGGCAGCGGCACAACTTACAATTTTGGCCACAAATGCATCTTCGCCGCCACCAAAAATAGTTTGGTATGCACCTGCCGTACTTACAGCCGTTGTGCTTTGGGTAAGCCCGGTAATATAAACTGCATTGTTTGCATCCAGTGCCATATCTTCTTCTGCATTACTTCCGGAAGTGCCATAATATGTGCCCCACACAAGTTGCGCGTTTCCAACAAGGCTAGGATTTAACATGGCAACATACGCATCCTCGGTTCCGCCTAAAACAGTTTGATACGCACCTGCTGTAGCTATAGCATTTGCACTTTGTGTAAATCCGGATATATATACATTGCCACTTGCATCAAGTGCAACGTTATAGCCTTCTTCTTCTCCCGATCCTCCGTAATAACTACCCCAAAGCAAAGAGGTACCGGTAGGGTTAAATTTAGCTACAAATGAATCGAAAAGCCCTCCGCCATAAACGGTTTGATAGGCTCCGGCAGTAGTCATCCCCGCACCGCCCTGGGTAAATCCTGTAATGTAAACATTATCGCTTGCATCAAGGGCTATGCCGTATCCATAGTCTTCTTCTCCTGTTGCACCATAATACGTACCCCACACAAGTTGCGCATTGCCCGAAAGGCCGGGGTTAAACTTGGCTACAAAAGCATTATCGCTGGCATCGCCGGTAACATTAAAGGCACCCACTGTAGCAATGCCACTTGTACTGGGTGTAACACCTGTAATATATACATTATTGTTTGCATCAAGAGCTATGCCCTGTGCTATACTATTACCACCTGTGCTACCATAAAAAGTACCCCATACAAGCTGAGCGGCGCCGGCAAGAGTTGGATTAAATTCGGCCACGAATGCATTGCCTCCAAGATTAGTAGTTTGATATGCATTTACCGTTGACATATTGGTAGTAACCCCAAATGTGTATCCTGATATATATATATTATTGTTTGAACTAATAACCATCTTGCTTCCTGCAGACCATGCTGTTTGCCCATAATACGTGGCCCATAGCAGGGAGGTGCCTGCATTATTAAACTTGGCCAGAAAGGCATCGTAGGTTCCGCCGCCGTAAGCAGTTTGGTAAGCGCCCGCTGTAGAAATACCCGATGTACTTTGAGTTTCTCCTGTAATATAAACATTATCATTTTTGTCGAGTGCAATTGCAAATCCCTCATCAAGCCCTGTTCCACCATAGTAAGTACCCCACACCAAAGCAGAGCCGGAAGAATTAAATTTGGCAATAAAGGCATTACCGTTAGCACCACCTGAGTAAGTATTTTGATATGCGCCGATTGTGGCTATGTTGCTTGCGCTTTGGGTTCCTCCTGTTATATACACATTGTCACTTGCATCAAGGGCTATTCCGTATCCATAATCATTTCCGGCACCACCATAATAGGTACCCCATAGCAGGTTAGGTACTGGGTCAATAACCAAATCTTCTCCCCACTCCATAGAAGAGAGCTTAGCTATTGAAAACCCAAATACCGCCCCCGCTTCTTTTGACCCACTTGACTGAGTAAGGTCTATATAATTTACCTCTACTTGTTTTTTACTGTTTTTTAAATAGCTACTTGGTATGGCTTCGGTAAAATCTCCCGAGGCTACATTCACAACCAACTTGTTGCCGGTAAGGTTTATACTATTGGCTCCATTGTATTGCAATTTTATATCTGCTACATTGCCACCGGGGTGAACGATGAAGTTATATTCTACTTTCCCTAGAGGACAAGGCTGCGTTAAAGTCGACATAAACACCAAATCGATATTCGGATAAATATTTTTGTACGTTACCTTTTGGTAATAATGTACATCGCTTACACCGCCTTGTGGCGTGCCTGGTGTAAAATAATTGTAATAGGCTTCTGATTTATCTTCTGCAATAATTTGCGCTGAAGTATTGCAGCCTACAAGTTCTACATCTACACGGTGAAAATTACGAACGGCCTCCCCACCCTCCAAAGGAGGGATTCCAAGTTTTCCGGAGAACTTATTCCCCCCTTTGGGGGGATTGAGGGGGGCTTGGTCGGTATATGTATCATAACTAAACCCGGTCTGCCTTAATTGAACATTGAGTCCGTTGCCGGTGCATAAATATTTTACCCCTGGGTTTGGCTTATTGTTTTGGTCTACTATTTGTCCTTTATTCTCGTAAAACCCGGTATTACCCATATTCACATGCTTTTGCGGCTGAATTGGGTCAATTGTTTGTGCGTTGCTTAATGCTGAAAGTGCAATTGTGCAAATAAGAAGTGATTTGTGTTTCATACTTTTTTATCAAATTATTTTTTATTGACTCGTTCCGAAATTATATACTTTATGCTTTCATCTTTTTGCAATCAGGGGCTAACTTTAAAAGTCAAGCCTTACTAAAAACAAAACGTAAGGGTGATTATATTACATGCGATTGACCACTATATCTCACTCTTTTTTTGGTTATCATGCCCATTATAGCGCCTGTAATAACAGAAAATCCGCCAATAAACAGCATCCAAATTCCAACCTGAGAACTTCCACCGCTATCATTGGCATCGCTTGAATATTTAACTACAAAGGCCGCAACTACAAGCCCGAGTAAAAAACTTAAAATATTCAACCACCTTTTATCAGTAAGCCCTATTAAAACAATGGTTATGCCAAGCGTAATAAAAAAATAAGGAGCTGCGCCCATTGAAAGGCCCCGCAAGGTTATGTTCTCTATTTTAATAAAGGGAAAGAATACACTCATAGCTGTTAGCAAGCCGCCCGAAATTGAAATGTAACGATTCATAATTTTTGGTTTTAAATATTAAATCATTCTGTGCAAAGCAATTCTCTTTTATACTATTAATAGGACACCATTTACCCAGTTGCTATTCATACTTACTTAGTTGTAGAAAATTGAACATGAACTGTTAAATAGGCCATTCAGGAATAAGAACGAAACCGAATGAAGGAATGTTGGGTATACGATTGAACATAAATTACACCGTGACTGTTATTATTTTAGATGCGTATTTGAAACAAAGCGTGGCAGAAAAATGATGTGAAATTTATTACATAATGGTTACCAGGTATTTACGATACGGCTTTATGGCATTTAAACAATGATGATGTTGAATGTCTACTTAAATCATATACTTTTGTTCCGCTTATGAAAAATACTTTACATACAAGTATTCGCCCCTACTTCCTCCCGTCATGGATGAAGTGCTACGTTATGTACGCATAGTACACAGCACATTCTCGTAAGCAATTTTTCAATCTTTTTATTTTTCAGCATCCATGACAACGTTATTCAGTCGTTCTATACTCAAACAATTAAACATACTTATACTGGTAGTAAACCAATATGGCGAGGTTGAATATGTAGGGCCATCGGTAAAAACACTTTTGGGCTACGAGCCCGAAAGCCTATTGGGAGAAGGCTGGTGGGAACTTACACGCCGAAACGAACGCGAGCGCCTTACCAACAAAACCGAAATAGTAAATATTTTACAGGGAAAGGAAATTATAAAGCCCGTAAGTTTTGAGCGTGCATTAACCGCACATGATGGAACTACAAAATGGATAGTGTGGAACATTTCGTACAACGATAATAATACCCTTATAGGAATAGGACATGATATTACTACGCGCAAGCGTGCCGAAAATTTATTGCAGGAAAAGAACAAAGAATTGCAATTAAAAAATACGGAAATAGGACAAAGCATACAATATGCCAAACGGATACAGGAAGCTATAACCCAGGAACCGGGCATGCTAAATATGCTTTTTGAAGATGCCTTTGTATTATATAAACCGCGTGATATTGTAAGCGGAGATTTTTACTGGTACTACAAAAAAGGTAATAAGGTTTTTACCGCCGTAGCCGATTGCACGGGCCATGGAGTGCCTGGCGCCATGATGTCGGTGATTGCAAATGGCCTGGTACACGAGGTTATTGTAAAAAAAGGCATTGAAGAGCCTGGTAAGATACTTACTGCTATAGATGCTGAATTAACTGAAAGGCTGAGCAAAGCAGACGGAACTGTGGCTACTGCGGATGGTATGGATATTGCCTTAACTGTTTTCGATTTTGATACAAATACTGTATCGTACGCAGGGGCTTTTCGGCCACTGGTAATGGTACGAAACAACGAAATAATTGAATATAGGGGTAGCCGCTACCCTATTGGGTTTTATGAGGATGTGGTTAAAACATTCGATACGCATACCATACCCCTGCAACAGGGCGATAGGATATATTTATTTTCGGATGGTTATGTAGACCAGTTTGGAGGCGAGGACCATAAAAAGCTGAACCGGAAAAGGTTTTATGAGCTTTTGCTAAATATACAAACTATGAAAATGGAAGAACAAAAGGCATACCTGGAATATGCCTTTATGAACTGGAAACAGGATGAAATACAAACCGATGATATACTTGTGGTAGGCTTAGAGATTTAGAGTATTTCACAAAAATTTACAAATAGTATACAAATAATTAACATTTATGTTCAAAATATCCTACATTTGAATAGATCATTTATAATCATGAAAAAAACACAATATAAGTGATTGGTGTCTATACGTTTTAGATGTGTTTCATGCTGGTCTTTTAGTTTTTAACGTTTGAAACAAGTATTGCATGAATAAAAAATTACTCCTTGTTATTACGGCACAATGTTGTTTATCAGCACTTTTTGCCCAAACCGAAAATAGCCAACCTGACGGATGGACGGCATCACCTTATGATTACAAGGTTTTTATTGCCAATAACGGTCAGTATACAGGCATACTAAGTAAAAACCCGGTTAGTTTTGTTCAGGGCAACATACTTTACTCGGTACAACTGGGAAAAACAGATGCTTATTTTACAAAAAACAGCATATCATACCGGCGCCTTGATATTGCCCCTATTGAACAGGGAAAAGATCCTGATGAAACAGGACCACCTAAACATACAGAACATTACGCCGGCTCGGAATGGGTAAACCCCAACCCGGATGTAAAAGTAGAGGCACTTGATAAACAAAGTTGCTATTATACTTATGATGTGGGCAATAACCAAACTGTTAAAACCTACATATACAAGCAAATGACCTACCATAATATTTATGCCGGAATAGATGCAGAATACAGCTTTCCGGAGGATATGCCTACTGAAAAAAGAGATGGTATTGAGTATACAGTTATTGTACATCCGGGAGCCGATTTGTCGCAAGTGCAGCTTAAATACACAGGGGTTTCGGGCCATAAAATAGATGCAAAGGGCAACCTTATTTGGACAAGCGACCTGGGCGAAATAACCGAACACAGCCCCAAGGCATATTACCGGGGAGAACCCAATAACACGGTACCTGTATCTTTTAAGGTAACCGGTAATGTAGAAACTTTTTATGTGCCATTTTACGATAAAACAAAAACCCTGGTTATAGATCCCTGGGTGGGCAACCCTGGCTTTAGTACATATAATACTGCCTACGAAATGGATTACGATAATGCAGGCAATGTATACGTATACGGAGGTGTAGGATACCAGTTGGTAAAATTTAACAATGTGGGTACAAGACTATGGTTATTTAATGCAACCACGCTGGCATCTACAGGACCTTATATTGGTGGTATGTGTACAGATAAAAAAAGCCAATGCTGTTATTTATCCGAAGGATGGAATTCGACAGGAGCAGGTGCGCGCAGCGAAAAAGTAAATACAGCCGGCGTGTTGCTTGGCACTAACCTGGGCAATTCTAACATGAATGAAATGTGGAGGCTACGCTGGGAACCTTGCTCGCATTATGTGTATGGCTGCGGCAATGGCACCTGTTGCCCCGACCAGGCCTGTGCCATAGATACCAATATGGTAACTGAAACAGTAGCTAACATTTGCGCACCTACAGTTGTATCGGGTGGCTACCACGATTTTGGTAGTATGGCGTACGATCCGGCCGGAGGTTTTGTATTTACCTCTTGTTCTCATTCCCTGGTATATGGTAATGTATTTAATAATTTCCTGGTAAAATGCCCGCTTCCCGCGCTTACACCAGCTGCATACCAGGTGCCGGTACAGTTTGCCGTAATGGAATGGTCTTCGTATACTTTTTTTGGAAACCTGACCAATGGGTATAGTGGTATGGCTATGGGCAGTAACTGGTTATATGTGTACCAGGGAGATACTGTTAAACAAATAAGCCCTGTTACGGGTGCAATAAATTCGGTAAAAATGGTATCGGCAACACCCTATACATGGGGAGGAACAGATGCCGACTATTGCGATAACGTATATATTGGAAATAATACAAATGTTCAGGTATACAGTTCGGCCTGGGCCCTGCTAAATACTTATGCTATGACAGGTGTTATTTACGATGTAAAGGCCAATACAGCAGGTAGCCTTGTATATGCCTGCGGTGTAGGATTTTGTACTGCGGTAACCCGTGCAGCGCCCGTATGCGTGCATCCGGCGGCCTGTACTGTTGTGCTGCCCGTAAATTTAAACGACTTTACCTGCCAGCCCGGCACAAACAACGGCATAACCCTTACATGGAGCACAGCCAGTGAAACAAATAATAAAGGGTTTATTATAGATCGTTCGGCAGATGGCATTAATTTCCAAACACTGGCTAGCGTGCCCGGTGCAGGCAGTTCTACTACTACGCGTAGTTATTCATATACCGATGAAGCGCCTTTAAATGGAGTTAATTATTACCGCCTTAGCCAGGTAGATTATGATGGACAAACGGTAACATACAACATTACTTCCTGCGATATAAGCAGCCAAACAGGTAGTGTATATCCTAATCCATCTACAGGTAAATTCACTATCTCGGTAGATAATACTGTAAGCGAAGTACAAATTTATAATGCCCTTGGACAAAAAGTGTACGACAAAAGCTTGTTGGAATATTCGGGCAATAGCATTGAAGTAGATTTAAGTTCGCAAACCAGTGGTATGTATATTCTTAACTTAATTCAACCGAACCAGGAGAAAAAGATAGTTAAGAAACTTGTGATATATCCAAGGTAAACTACAATCGCTGTAAACAATCAATTACCTAAACTGGTAATCTACTCCCGGTGTAACCTGTGTTAATAGGTACGGAGAAGCATCGGTAGCTGTAGCCCTACCTTCTATTTGTGGCGATACAGGTGTATGATCTCTTAAATAATCGGTAAGCATATCGTGCAAAAATATTTTTGTATCGGTTGGTTCAGTAACACCCGTAATTCTGCATAACATACTGTCCGGGTCGCCCTCGCGTTCGCAAGCGGCCAGTTTATATACTTGCTCGTCTTTTACCGGTGAGCCTTGTATGGCTAACGATTGTATGCGTTTTCCCTTTTCGTTACCTATGGTAAACACAAGTTTCATTCCGTTAAAGCGTATAAGCCAGCCTCCAAATCTTTTGGTAGCATCTTTACTAAATGTTTTTTCAAGTTCTTCTTCCAGCCAGTCGTGTATTTGCTTGCCTGTAGCATTGCCTGTTTTAAGGGTAGAGTTTACAGGTAGCATGCTCCACATATAATCTACAGTTATATCTGCCAGCCCTGTTTTTTCGTCGGGTACCAGTGGCGGGCAAAACCTAAAACCATTTGATAAGGATACATCGGGCCTTAGTTTGTATCTAATGGCGTCGGTTATCATATTATCCATAGGAGTTTCAATAATATAATAACGTACCAGCGGATTTTTGGTTTGGCCTATTACTGTATTCAATTCTGCTTTATACGGAATTTTAGCCACATCTATCAGTCCCTGCATTTCTTCGTCTGCTTTATATTTCTCAGGGTCCACATCAATCAGTTCATATACTTCATCTTTTACTTTGCCATCTTCAATTATAATATCAAGCTTTGCCACAAACGAGGAAAAAGCGCCGGGCTCGGTTACTTTGCTGTATTTACCTTGTATGGGCTTGCGTATACGTTCGTGTGTATCGGCGCCTAATATATAATCTACTCCTTTAGCACAATCCAGGTTAGAAAGGTTTAATTGTTGCGCCAGCCCCATGTGCGATACTACAAATACCATATCGCAACCTTTTTGTTCCTTTAACTCTTTAACATACTTAGCCAAGTTGTCTTCGGGCTTTGTAAACTTAATTCCCTTACTGTATGCAGGCGATTGGCGGATGGCAGTAAGCGGATCGTTATAGCCTACAAATCCAATTTTTAATCCTGCCAGATTAAACACCTGATATGGCGGGAACATTAAATCTTTGTTACCATCAGTGTTATACATATTCGCACAAGCTTTGGCAGCGGTGTACCCATTTATGTCTTTCACGAGCATTTCTTTGCCATATACAACCTCCCAATTGCCGGGTATAACCAAATCGTACTTAATGTTATTAATAAGTGGTATCATGCATTTACCCTGCGTTAAGGATGCCAGCCCACTACCCTGAAAACAATCTCCTCCGTCAACCAATAATGTGTTACCGGGGTTTTGTTTACGTAATTCATTTATCATGGTTTTAAGCGTGGGGAACCCTCCTCTTTTTTTGTATACCGCTTTGTCGTTTTCCCAAAAAAACTCATCATGTATATCAAGCTGGCCATGAATATCTGCCGTATGCAAAATGGTAAAATGCTGGGCTGTGCCTCTCTTAACTGCATTGTTACGTTGCATTTCTTTTAGCTTGCCTTCATCCTGCAGCCAATAAGTTATGGCGGGACCTGATAGTTTAGCGCCGAGCAATCCCATGCCCGCTTGTCTTATAAAATCGCGGCGACTATAATCGTGTTGTTTCTTTTGTTCTGTTTCGTTAACTATCTCTTCTTTGCTACAGGAACAACCATTTGTATGGGTGCATTTATTCTCGCTCATGTTTTATGTTTTTGTTTTTCTTCTGCAATGGGTTTAAAGGGGCCATATTTATGCTGGGTCTCGCCAAAGTCATCGCTATACGGGCCATAGGGATAATCAACTGGCTTGTTTGTTATATCGGGCCAATCTTTACTTAAATCCATTACTGTCCTTTTTTGAGAATCTATAAATGCAGCTATGTCCCATGCTTCTTCATCACTAAGTTGCGGTGATTGATAGGTAGCGCCAAAAGGCATATTATTTTTAATGTATGATGTTAATTTACCGAGCCTGAACATGCTGGCTCCGTTGTTATAACTATTTTCTCCCCAAAGTGGTGGGTATTGAAACCCGGCACTACCAACATTGGGCATACCCGCACCATTGCCACCATGGCATAAAGCGCATTTTAATATATACACACTTTTCCCATGAACGGTATCGGCCTTCCTGTCTATATAAGCGAGTTGCCCAGCACCTGTACCCGGCAATTTAGTTCCTTTTTTTACATCCTTACCTACCCAGTAAATATAGGCTGCCATAGCCAGCATTTCTTTCGTTGTAGTATCCATTTTTTTGCCATTCAGGCTACGGCACATGCATTCGTTAATGCGCTGGTATATGCCTTCTACCTTACCCGAACGTGGCCTGAAATTTGGATAGGTAGATGCTACTAATGCAAAATTATTTCCGAAAGGTTGTGTGCCTGCATTAAGATGGCAGTTTTGGCAATTTAAGCCATTCGTTAATTTATCTACCGTTCCTTCAGGGCCAAGGTAATATGCGGTGTTTGCAATAAGCTTTCTGCCATAACGAATTAAATCCGCATTGCTTTCTTTGCCAATTAATACGGTATCGGGTGCATGCCAAACAGTATCTGCAATTGTGTTAGAAGCATGAGAATCACTCTCTCTTCCGCAGGAAATAAAACATATCAGCGCAGAAGATATAACTGTACCGGCAATGAAAAATTTCTTTATCACCTTTTTTAGAATGAGCGATAAAGGTAAGGTATTTAAAAAAGAAAATGCTTAGGATGCCGCATTCATTTCAAACCCAATTACAAGCACGTCGTCGGTTTGTTCTTCGTTGCGTCTCCAGGTTTCAAAAAAGCCATCTATTATAGCTTTACAAGCATTTATTTCTTTACCGCCCAGCTTTACTAATAGGTCTTTAAAGCCTGATATTTTTAGTTTTTTGCCTTTATCTCCTCCAAACTGGTCGGCAAAACCATCCGTAAACATAAAAAACCTGTCTCCCTGTTGAACATTAATTGCTTCATTATAATAGGAAACCCTTTCGTACTGCACACCACCAATTGGCAATGTAGAGCCTTTGACCTCTATAAGTTCTTTATCCCTGATAATAAATAAAGGACGGCGGGCGCTTGAAAAAGTAAGGGTTGAAGCGGCTTTATCAATTACACTTATTGCAATATCCATACCATCGTTAATTGCTTCGCTACCTGTACCTATTCCAAAAACTTCACGGAATCCCCTGTCTATTTCATTCAATATTTCGGCTGGGTCAACTAAATCTTTAAGGTATACTGCATTTTTAAGCAAATGGTAACCAATCATCGAAAGCAATGAACCGGGTACGCCGTGGCCCGTGCAATCGCTAACGGCCACTATAAACTTGTCCCTGTATTCGGCAAACCAGTAAAAATCGCCACTTACAATATCTTTGGGCTTAAACAGAATAAATGATTCCGGGAAATTGCGGTAAAGCAATTTTTTTTCAGGAAGTATAGCCTGCTGTATCCTTTTGGCGTATGTAATACTATCGGTTATATCCTTATTTTTTTGTGCAATTACCTCATTGGCATTTTGCAACTTTTGGTTCAGGCGCTTTACTACAGTGTTTTCCGATTTTAGTTCCTTTTTATTTATGGCGCTTTCTATTATAGCCGGAAGCCTTATTAAATTATCCTTTAACACATAATCTTCGGCACCGCCCTTTATACACTTTACAGCAAACTCTTCTGAAACAGTACCTGTAACCAAAACAAATGGTACGTGGGGGCAGGTTTCTTTTACAATTTCTAACGCCGACAAGGAATTAAATTGCGGAAGAGAATGATCGGACAAAATAATATCAGGCAAAAAGGAAGAAAGTTTTTCAACAAATTCTTCCCTGTTTGCAGCATGAGATGATACGAAAAGAACATTTGATTTACGTAACGATCTTTCAAGAAGTACTAAATCATCTTCGTTGTCTTCGAGGAACAATATTTTTAATTCGTTTGACATATTTTTTCACTATTAGCGGCAAAGGTTTAAGCTATATTACTAAATAAAAATTTATTTAAACCGGCACCATGTAATGAAATAGGGGCGATATGTAATGAAACGGCTTTTTTATGTAATGAAATGGTAAAAAGCAAATAAAATATTTACTACCCCGGGGGTAAATTCGGGCATTCTCCTTTTTGCATTTTGAGATAAAAAAGGCTAATTTTTGATTTAATTTTGAGATAGAAAATTTAAAAAAAATATTTTGTCTAAAACATTTTAGTGCCTTTAAATACAACAAAAAATATTTTTCTTAACGTTTGTTCCGATTGCAGTTTTTGATGCGCGATTTTCTAAATCCTGCTTTCTTAATTTCATTACTTTTTTATTTTAAAGTGTAATACCCCTTTTTTAGATTATTTGGATTTTTGTGCCATAAATACACACTATGAAAAAACTAATCATCTATTCAATTACAGTAATTGCGGGTATTCAGCTGGCGTTTGCACAGGGAATACCCGTTATAACATCATGGGTTATGAATGTGGGGGGAGCCTACGGCATTGTAGCCGGACATTCAGATACCATTGAATCCAACATCCTTAAAAACCAATTCGACAGTAACTGGGTGTATGTTACCTGTAACTGCATACCCGGCTACGATATTGGCCCCTGGGCATCTAACCCTAACTGGGCTAAGAACATGAACTTTTGTTTTAAAATAACACGCACACCTACAAAAAATAATGGCACGCTTACTAAAGCAGGGCTTGGCCAAATTGGAGTGTGGACCAATGGTGTAAGCATATTCAACGCCTGGGATGGTATGTCGTACAACAACAAAGGCTATTGGGACAGAAACGCTTTGATATTCGAAGGCGTATCCTTTGATACGTGTTTGGGCCACCCTGCGGGTAACGGGCAATACCATCACCATGTTAACCCAAAGTGCCTGTATAACGATGCCGACAGCACACACCACTCCCCTATTATAGGATGGGCGTTCGATGGGTTCCCTGTTTATGGTGCATATGGATATGCAAACGTTAACGGCAGTGGCGGTATAAAAAGAATGAGAAGCTCGTATGTATTACGAAAAATGGTAAACCGCGATACACTGCCCGATAGTATAACCGCCCTGCCTGCTGTCGACGATGGGCCCGCAGTAAGCCCCACCTGGCCTTTGGGTGATTTTTTACAGGATTATGTATATGATTCTGGGTATGGCGACCTTGACGAACACAACGGCAGGTTTTGCATAACACCAGATTATCCGGCAGGTATTTATGCCTACTTTGTTACAATAGATGCCAGCCGTAATCCTGTGTATCCGTTTACCATTGGCCCCACGTATTATGGTGTAGTGCCATCGGGCAATACCGGCCCCAGCGGCGGGCATGTGGTAATTACAGACTCTACAAAGGTGTGGACACTTGTTACCAATGTAGATAAAACCATTAAGTTTTCCGTTGAGCCCAACCCAACTACCGATAGGGTATACATTTACTTCGACCCGGTGAGTGATAATAATATGACGGGCGGGCTTTATAATGCAAACGGGCAATTGCTAAAATCGTTTGAAAAAATGCAGCCCAGTATGAGTTATGGCATAGATATGAGTTGCTACCCTGCCGGCATTTATTTCTTTAGGGTGCAGACAAGTAGCGTAGCCGCATATCAAAAAATAATTAAAGTAAACTGATGCTTGCCAGGTTAACAAAGGCCTTATTCGGCATAGCTGTTGTGATGGCAGCTATGTCGTTTATTGCTCCGGGCAAGGGAGACTTAGTCATTAGCATTAAGAACTTTGTGGGTGATGCTCCTTTAAAGCTGGATAGCATAACCTATAAAAACGAACTGGGGCAGCCCTTTACCGTTACCAAGTTTAAGTATTACATAGGCAACATATCGTTGCATGGTAAAAATGGTAAAGTATATACTTCACAAGAATATTTTTTGGTAAATGAAGAAGATGAGGCCTCAATGCAAATTAAGCTTAGTAATGTTCCCGAAGGAGATTACACCACCCTTAGTTTTATTTTAGGTGTAGATAGCCTTCATAATTGCAACGGCGCCCAAACAGGTGCACTCGACCCTGTTAATGCCATGTATTGGACCTGGAACACCGGATACATATTTTTAAAAATGGAGGGCAAATCTCCGGTTTCTAAATCGCCGGGCAACCTGTTAGAATTTCATATTGGGGGATACAAACAACCTGCTAACTGCATCCGCAATTTCAATCTTGACATAAAAAATGGAATACTTATTAAGGATGGCGCAACTAACCAATTAAGGATTAAAGCCGATTTGGCAGAACTTTTTAAAACGCCTACATCTATTGATTTTTTTAAGCTTTCTTCTGTAACCGATTTTCATGGCTCAACAACCATTGCCGATAATTACAAAGATATGTTCAGCCTGCTGCCATGAAAAAACGTTTGTACATATTACTCTTTTGCCTTTTGTTGATTGGACTCGCAGCCTTTACATCCGACAATGGCTATTTTACAATTACCAAAGAAGATGTAAAGCTCGATTTTCCAAAAGAATTTCCCAGGCCCATCTATACCTTTGAAAATAATTTACCTACGCCAGCCGGTTTTACGTTAGGGAGAAAGCTTTTTTACGACCCTATACTTTCAAAGGATAGTTCGATAAGTTGCGGCTTTTGTCACCAGCGCATTGCTGCCTTCGCTCATATCGACCATCCTATAAGTCATGGTATTAATGGCTTGCTTGGCAAGCGTAATGTTCCGCCGCTGCAAAACCTTATTTGGCAAAACACCTATATGTGGGATGGTGGTGTAAATAATCTTGAAGTGCAACCCCTATCGCCTATTACCAACCCGGCAGAGATGAATGAAAACATTGCAGATGTAATAGCAAAATTACAGCACAACAAAAGCTATGTGGCCATGTTTACGAGTGCTTTCGGCGATTCTGTCATCAACTCGCAGCGCCTGCTTAAAGTGCTTGCGCAGTTTACAGGTATGATGGTTTCATCCAATTCGCGCTACGACAAATTTATGCGGCACGAAGACACATTATCTACAGCCGAATTAAGTGGACTAAAATTATTCAGAGCTAATTGCGCAAACTGCCACAGAGAACCTTTGTTTACGGATAACACATACCGAAACAACGGACTGAAATATGATGACAACTTTAAAGATTCGGGCAGGATAAAGATAACCGGGGTAAAAGATGATTTTATGAAATTTAGGGTACCGAGCCTTAGAAATGTGGAGATGACCTACCCGTACATGCACGATGGTAGGTTACGCACACTTAAACAAGTGCTCGATCATTATACAAGCAAATTAGATTTTGAAGCAGGCACAGATAAGTCACTCATGAAATCGCAGTCGTTAAGTGAGCAGGACAAAAGCGATATTATAGCTTTTTTAAAAACCTTAACCGACAAAACCTTTTTGTACGACAGGCGTTTTGCCGACCCAAGCGGAGTACCGAGTTACTAGTTGATTTACCGCCGGTGGGTATCAATTCACCGGCTTATTCTACTTTTTCCTTTTCTGTGCCGGTACACCAGGTGTAATAACCTTCAATATAATATCCGATGTTTCATCCGACCTATACACATATACAGGAGTATGTTTATCCATCGACTGCTTTAGTCGTGTTACATATACAGCATTTGCCTTTGCAGGTAGCTTAAACATACGGTCTGTAGTTGTAAACCCCACCTTAATGTAGTCGCTACCATTACTTACCGGCGCTATTACCCGCACAACCATCGTACTCATAATTCCTGCGCTTTTTGCCGGCGAAGTTTTTGCCTTATGTGTTTGAGATATAGCAGGCTCCACTGCTGACATACATATTACAAGGGCCAGCCAGGCGATTTTTCTAATAGATATTTTCATGTTGGAGATTTTTTAAAAGGACAATACTATCCTTCAATTAGATTTCTTGTTTTCTGGATTGTACGTTATATCCTAAATTATCGTTACACAATATTTGTAACAAGCCTCACAACTTGCCCGATAAGCGTATGAATTTAAAGCCAATGGAATTAGTTGTCTAACTGTTACCTCAGCACCTGCACAAAACCTTTTTTATTAAATGAGGTTCCGTTACCACATTGGGCTTTTATAACGTAATAATAGGTTCCGTCGCTTACCAATTGTCCGTTTGCATCGAGCCCGTTCCAATACACTAATGGGTTGTCAGATTTATATACTACTTTACCCCACCTGTCATATACCATAATAGAATAGGCCGTCATTTGTTGGGCCGGTATTACAAAGTCGTCGTTTATGCCATCGTTGTTTGGAGTAAATACGTTAGGTACAATAAAATCGCTGCATCCTACAATTACAGTTATTTCTCTTTCAGCAGAACAACCGTCGCTGTTTTTACCTATTACAGTATACGTTGTAGTAACCGACGGTGTAGCTATCACAGTGGCGCATATATCGCAGCTTAAACCTAAAGAAGGAAACCATACATAAGATATTGCGCTATCGGCATTTAAGGTAACCGTGCCGCCATACACAATAGTTTGATTGCAGCAAACATATAGTTTACCCGCATTATTAACCGTTATGGTACCGCTTTTTTGAGTAACACATTTATGTAAAGAAACATCAACAACATAGGTAGTAGTGGTTAGCGGACAAACTGTAGTTGTATCTGTTTTAGACCCATTGCTCCACGAAAAAGAATTTCCATTTCCGCTGCTTGATGCTGTAAGAAGTATGCATTGGCCGGGGCAAACCGTGCCGCCAATAACATTTACCACAGGGTAAGGAGTAACGGCAATATTAATTGTTGTGTCTACCGCACACTTACCATTAAAGGTTGTAACCAGGCTATAGGTTGTATTACCTGATGGCTTAACCGTAATAGAACTTGATGTGGAACTATTGTTTGTCCATACATAAGCGCCACCACCTGATGCTATCAATGTGGTGCTATCTCCCGCACATATAGAATCTTTTGAAACAAGAACCGTAATCTTACCCACTTTGGTAGCATACACTTTCTCTTTCACTGTATCCGTAAAACATTGGTTAGTAACTACAACACTGTATGTAGAATCATTGTGTGGTTTAACCCAAATGCTATCGCGGGTTTGTCCTGTGTTCCATACATACTTACCGCCGCCGCTTGCAATAAGCAGGGCACTATCTTTAGGGCAAATGGTATCGGGTTTTGCAACAATCGAGAGTACAGGCTTGGGAACAACAACAACGTTCACGGTAGTATCTTTTACACATTTTCCGTTCGATAGCTGTAAGGTATATGTTTGAGTAGCAGGTGGCGAAACTTTAATAGAAGAGTTTGTAGAGCCCGTGCTCCACTGGTAGTTTTGCACACCGCTTGCGCTTAAGGTAGCCGAATCTCCGGAGCAGATAGTATCATGTATGCTATTTAAATGAGCCCTGGGAGCTGAATCGACCTCGACAACAAAATATGTAAAGCTGGTGTCGGATGGGTTTTGATTATCGTACCCATACAAGTTTATAGTATGATAGCCATAATTTAAGTTTGAGCCCACCACCTTAAGAACAAGGCTATCTGTATTTCCGGGCGCGTTTGATAGAATAGTGAGCCCGGGCATAACAGGGGGGACTAATTTGGCCCAAACCGAATCGCCTTGTATGGGAGTAAAGTAGTATAACAGGATATTGGTTGAATCGCCCTGGCAAATTTTAAACGTATCGCAGGGTGTAACCCCCGATGTAAGTGGCGCTATTTGGCCTGAGCAAAGATTAAACTCGAATGACTTATTATCCAGCCAATATACCCCATCGTAATTAGGCCCTGGCGGATATTGGCCCGCATAAACCGCGTTAGGGCTTGCAAAGCGGCCAATTTGCACATACCTTATACCATCACCTTCGTTTGCACCAACGGTGGCAGGCGCCCCCTGAAAGCCATCGCCATTATCGGTACATGGCCCCGGCGAATCGGCACCTGTAGTCCAATTCATGCCTTTGTAACAAAATTCCACATTATTATGGTTTGGAATTATAGGATCGTTTCCGTTACTAATAATTATTTGAAATGTATTGTTTATGCTATCATTTCCATAGTTACCCGAACCGCCGCACAGACTCCAGTTGGGCCCAACATAGCCAACACTGTCCCACTGTATAACCATATAGGTGGGTGTAATTTTATAAAACACCGCATCAGTACCTATATAATGCCAATTGGCTTTATCCAGCAAATCTACATCGGCCCAAAAAGCCGATATCATTTGAACCCCGTTTGTTGGAAACCCCGACGGAGTAAACGCAGCATACCCGGATCCGAATGTGATATTGCCATTGGTGTTTATAAATACGCTGTTTTCGGGTGTGCCCCAAAAACAAAAGGTGAATGGAAGGGATATGGCGTTAGTAGACGCATCGTCGTTACGATAATACGGGGGCAGGTAACCGGCAAAGGGCACGGCATGAAAACTGGTATCCCTGGTTTGCCAGCAATTACAGCTTTGAGCACTGGAACTCGTTGTGGCAAAAAGCGCAATACATAACGTTAAAAAAAAGTGAAGGGTAATTCTTTGTATCATTAGCGAACAATAGTAATGTAAACGCAATAGGCTGTTTCTTCAAATTTATATATTATTTCATTTGTAAACTTCCTTAAACATGAATAGGGCGTTCAACGGAATAAAAAAAGGCTGCCAATGGCAGCCTTTTTTTTGTGGTCCGAATATTTGATTCCCGCACTCTTTAGCACGAAGAAACAGCTTCCTAGTCCTCTTTACCCATTACTACATGGTAATAAGTCATGTGGCCGTCGTAAACTCCCTTTTTTATACGGTAATAGACAAGTTCTTTGTCGTTATAATCGTTCAGCGAATAATAATTTGTTTCATCGCTTTTGCCTGTAGCTCTTATCTCAGCTAATTTAACCCAATCTGTTCCGTTTAAAGATTTTTCAATAATAAAGCAATCACTTCTTTCTTCAGCAAAAGTGCTCCAGCTGAGTGTAACTTTATCGCTATAACATGCCGCACTAAAGTTTAATATTTTTACCGGAACCATCATCATTCTTTTAGGTATAATAGCTTCACAAAAGCCTTTATCGTATGCATTATCCTTCACTTCTTCAAGGCTGGCCGGAGTAGCGCCCATTGCTTCTACACCTGCAATTTTCCCTGTTTTTAACAAAAACCATTTTTCGGCCACTGCTTTTACATTCTTATTTTGAGCGTGCGTATAATTTGCCATCAATAAAATAGCAAATAACGGAAGTAGTAATTTTGTTTTCATATGCTAGGTTTTGTAAATCAAATATAAGAATTTAAAATACCTTTTCCAAAATAAAACCAGGTGTTTTATAACAGGGTGAAGGCTAAAACGCAAAAAGGGCCAACTTATCGTCGACCCTTTTACTATTTCTGTGATCCCGATGGGGCTCGAACCCATGACCCCAGCATTAAAAGTGCTGTGCTCTACCAACTGAGCTACGGAATCATCCTATTTCCTGAAAAATGGTTCGCAAAGATAACAGCATTTTACTAATTGCCAACCCTGTGGCATAAGTATTTCATATATCCGCCTAACCCATTAGCTTTGTGCCCATGGCATAACCCTTAAAATGCTACTATTACAGCGCTTTTATCCATGGAGCTAAACAGAGCAGACATAGAAAAAATAGGCAAAATGCCCATGAACTTTGTGGCAGGCAAAGAGCGTTCGGGCACCACATTGCTACAAATAATGCTAAATGGGCACCCACACATCTCGGCCCCGCCCGAATCGAGGTTTATAATGCTACAATACAGCCGCTATGGGCACATACAACAGTGGACCGAGCAAAACCTGCGCGATTTTATTAATGAGATTTATTACGAGGGGCTTTTTAAAACCCAATGGAAGCTTGATAAAAAGGAATTATTGGCTACCCTGCTGCCCGTGTGCCAATATTTAAGCTATTCGCTGCTTTGCAAATCCATTTACTACCTGTTTGCCGCTCCGGGCAAGCAAATTACCGTATTGTTCGATAAAAACCCGGTTTACTACTACTTTTTACCCAAGTTGGAACAAATCTTCCCGGAAGCTAAGTTTATACACCTGGTGCGCGATTACAGGGCCAATATTGTGAGCCACCGTAGGGTTTTTAGGATAAAAAGCCCGGCCGACCTGGCTTACCGCTGGATGGGAGTAAACAAAATTATTGAGGAAAGGAAAAAACTATCTCCGAATAAATATACCCTGCTTAGGTACGAAGATTTGGTTACTAATCCCGTAAAAAGCATGAAGGATGTATGCGCCTTTATTGGAATAGAATATGATGCAGGCATGAACAGGGACCATACTACCTCTCTTACTACCAAATTTGCCGAAGAAAAAACCGAACGCTTTTTAAAAGTGCATGGTAGTTTACTGCAACCGGTAAACACCACCCATGTAGAAGAATGGAAAGATAAATTATCGCCCGCCGAAACAGCCGAAGCAGAAGCCATTGCCGGCAACTATGCCGAAAAAATGTATGGATATAAACCTACCCAACCTCCAATCAAAATAACCTCTTTACGAATGTTGGATATAAAGGCAAGATATTTAGCGATAAAAAGCTTGTACCGCTTTGTATTTAAACGGCTGAGCCTTTATTATTACATAAAAAGAAACGTGTGGAACGACTTTTGAGTCTATCCTTTAAATAGATTGTACACCGGCCTTAGCAGGTATACCAATCCTAAAATGCCTGCAAACAATACTGTTTTGATAAACACAGGCATACTACGAATTAGCTTTATTTTGTCATACATATAGGATGCATGGCGTGTAAGGATAAATGCACAGATTAAATTCTTCTTCCTAACAAATTCGGGGCGGACAACATCCATAATAAGTACAATACGTCGTTTATCGGTATTATTCCATGCCGAATGGCGGTAAGCATCGTTAAACATCATGAATTTACCTTCGCTCCAACTCACTTCTTCACCATTTACTTTAAAACCACAAGCAGGTATAGCAGCGGGTATTTCAACCCCAAGGTGGCAACGCATAATTGCATTTGTATCGCCTGCATGTTCTGCCAATATGGTATTTGGCGCTAAACGACTAATAGATAATGAAACCACTCCGGGTATATTATTTATATACGCTGCAAGCTTTGGGCATTTTTTATAGAATTGCCCTGATACTTTTGTTCCCCAAAAAAGAAACATAATTGCGCTCCATCCTTTCTTGGTATCAATGTTTTCGTATAGTTTAGAGCCATCAATAAACTTATTGTCTTCTTCTTTTATGAGCTTATCTAATTCATTTTTAAACTCACTCCAATGCAATTCAATATGCTGCGCCCATTCAAAATTTGCAGGGTTATATAGCCAGGGTTCATTACCCGGGTAGGGGCGCATGCTGGATGCATACCATATTTTAGGCTGCTGTTCCAATTTATGCCTGAGATGATTTAGCTTTTTGTTCTTTTTCCTTATCGGCCTTTTCTTTAAGATACTTATCTAAATTGCCACTTTGTGCCACCAATATAAGGTTGGTATCTTCAGTATATAACTTAAATGCCCTGCGTATAGGCGGGTTGCGGGCTATCAAATCTAAAAACATAAACAGGGGGTTGCGCTTAAACCCATACGATGGCGATACCCAGCGATAGCCTACGCTTATCGAGTCGGTTTCGTTTTTTACCGTGTGCCAGTCAAAGCAAGGGTTGAATAACACATCACCGGGTTCCAGCACCACTTCGTACCTATCGAGGTATTTGTATGCAGGATAGGTTTCGTAATCGGGGTTAAAAATATTGAACAGCCCTTTATCGGGTTTTACGCCCGGTGCACGGTAAATACCTTTGCCCGGCTGTGGGTCGAGGGCAGGAGAATAATAATCGGGATAGATTACCCATCTTTTTTTGCCATAGGCCTGCACAAATAAGTTGCATTGGTTTTCCATATGGAATGTAGAAATTGAATCTTTTCCACCAATAAAAACCTGCCAGGTTTCAAGCCATACGCGTTTGTTTTTTCTTTCGAGCAGCCACTTATAATCGAAATCGCGTATATGCTCGGGATGCCTTGTTAATAATGGATAAAAGCGATAATACTTTCCACCTTTATTGCTTATATTATCAATCACTTCGCCAAGCGTTGTAGTCTCGTAACCCCGCTCGTTCATCTTTAATTCGGTAAGGGCAATTACATCATCGCCGTGCAGTTTTTTAAAGTACTCCAGCGACCAGTTTTTTACACAGTCCCACTCTTTTGCTGCCCCAACCATTACCACAGGTATACCTTTGCGGCGATAATGGTTTTTAAATTCTTCCAAACTTAAATCGGTGCGGCGCTCAATGGGTATTATTTTTCCTTCGCCACTTTTGCGGGCAGTTTCAAGAACACGTGCGTTATATTTTAACCTTCGCTTGCTGGTAAGTCGGTACAACAACTTACGGCCAAAGAACTGATCCATAAAATGGTACATGCCAAATTCCAATAACTGGGCACGACTGAATATTTTTTTGAATCCTTGCATGTTACACCGAGAGAAAATTTGTCACTATAAAAGCATACATATAAAAGAGTATCAAGGGCACAACAATATAACTTACAAACCTTAATCCACTCCAAACACGTTGCCCGGCAATATGGCTACCATTGCAAAAAAAATCAAAACGCAGGCCAATGCCTTTGGGCAGGGCACTATCTTTAAGCTGATTTTTCAAAACAGTAATATCGCTTGCAGCCCTTAGCATTACAACCTCTAATGCGGCCATGCTCATACGCAGCCCTTTTGCTATAAGCAGTCGTACAAATTCAACAAAGACTTCGCCGCAAATAGCGCCCACACAAAAAAACAGTAAAGGCATTATGGTATGGAAATAAAAAGATAAAGCCCCAATAAAAGGTATACCAACCAACAAAATTTCTATAAGATTGGGAAAGCTATAATAGGCGTATTCGGGGTGGCGCTTAAACAATATACTTGTACCTGCCGACCAGCGCATCACCCTTTTATAATCTCTTTTGCCATTGTTCCACCAGTCGTGGTATACCTGCGCATCGCTTATGCAGGGCAGTTCTTGCTTAGTGCCTTTATATATCCTCAGGCAAAAATCTATATCCTCTCCCGAACCCGCCTTTGGAAAAGCCGAGTCAAAACGCAAATTACCAATGGCAGAACACCTCGCCATGATATTGGCTGTGGGCGCCCATTTCATGCGGGTATTAGTTTTTATAAATGAAAACAATGCAAGTATACCACTCGCCCTTAAACCCTTTGTAAACGCATTTACCGGTGCCGGATAAACAACTTCGCCAATAAAACCGGGGGCAGTTGGGTTTTGCCTTATAGCATCTGCATACGATATCATTAACCTTTCAGACGGCATCACATCATCATCCAAAAAAAGTATCCAATCGGCGGTGGCATTATCAATGCCTACATTGCGGCTACCCGATGCTCCCAGGTTTTCTGCATTGCGGAACAAAAGCACTTTTTTGTTATCAATATACGGGGCCAACTCAGCGGGCACTTCTTTGGTAGGATCGTCGGCTATAATAAGGTAACGCACCGTAGTATCTGCCGGTACTTCCATCTGTATAACAGGTATAAGGTACTTGCTTTGCAGGCGGAAGGAACATATTACTACGTCGATGGATATCATTATGTTGAAGGCTTTACACCTATTGCAAAAATAGGAAAATAAAAGCCCTATTTAGTACGAATGGCTAACTTTGGGTATATTTTAAAGCCTTTGATGAATAAGGAATTAGCAGAAAAACTGAGCCGCATGCCCATAGTGTTTATTGTGGGGCATGGCAGGTCGGGTACAACATTGCTGCAATCCTTGCTAAACAACCATCCCAACATTGCTGCCCCGGCCGAGAATGAGTTTATCATGTATCTCTATCCACACTTTGGCAAAATAAAGCAATGGAGAAAAGAAGACATTATTCAATTTGTAGATGCACTGTTCTTTTACTCGCCTGTTAACCTGTGGCATTTAAATAAGGAAGAACTTACCTCAACTCTCCTTGGAGTAATTGATCTTGCAAATTTTCCGCTGCTGTGTAAAATGGTATTATGTTCAACTGCAAAAAACAAAAATGATATTTCATTGGTTTCAGATAAAAATCCTATAAACTCATTATTTGTACCTACCCTTCTTTCCATCTTTCCAAATGCAAAGTTTATACATGTTATACGCGACCCGAGGGACAGCATTAGTGCACACATTAAAAGATTGAAGGATAAAAATGCCTTCTTTTTAGCGAGAAGATGGCTTGCATATAATAAGCGGATAGAAACAGAAAAAAACAAACATCCCCAAATATTTTTTACCCTTACCTACGAGAAGATGGTAGATAATATGGAAGATGCATTGCAAGCTATATGCGCATTTACCGGTTTGCCCTTTTACAAAACCATGTTGCAAAATGCAGCACCCGAAGGATACTTTGAAAACCTGCAAAATATTCCTGCAATTAAAGATGTGCCCGAGGCTAAAAAAAACGAGTTGGTAGAGAATTACAGAAAATTATACGAGGACCAGTTTAAGCCTGTAAGCAAAGAAAACATTGGCAAATGGCAAACCGAAATGAGGCCATACGACGAAGCAGTAACTGAAATTATTGCAGGAAATTACGCCAAAGAAAAATATGGTTATGCTATTGGAAGTGGCGATGACAAACGGAAATTTATTTCATCGTACCGATTGGCCCGTAGCAAAGTTGTGTATTATTTTTGGGAAAGGTTTACACGCTTTAGGTTTATGAATTATGGATATAATACAAGATACAAAGCCAAAATAATACGTGCAGGGCTTGAGAAAAGCAAGCAGGAAGTTCCGGAGGATAAAGAACAAAAAGTATTTATGCCATTAAGACGGATGCGCAGCAATGCTCACTTTCGTAAACATAAAATGGACTTTGTTATCGTGGGTGCACAAAAAGCGGGCACTACTGCCCTATTCCATCATTTAAGGCAACATCCGCAAGTTGCGCTAATCGATAAAAAGGAATTGCATTTTTTCGATAATGAGAAAATGTTTAAGAACAATGCACCTGATTACAATGAGTTGTACAAGCATTTTACATTTTTACCTGAACATAAAGTGGCCGGAGAATGCACACCTGTATATATGTTTTGGAACCCTTCCATGCCCAGAATAAAGGAATATAATCCCGACATAAAAATTATTGCCATACTTAGGAACCCTGTAGAACGGGCCTTTTCGCAATGGAACATGTACAAACTCAAAGGCGAGGCTCCGCTGGATTTTTATACCTACATTACTACCGAAGACGAACTAATTAAACAAGCCTTACCCCTGCAACCCCGTGATTCGTATGTAGCAAGGGGCATGTACGCCGAACAGGTAAAAAGAATTTATTCTTTATTCAAAAAAGAAAATGTTCTATTTCTTAAATATGAAGATTTTAAAAACCAGCCTGTGCCTGAGTTAAACAAGATGTTTGATTTTTTAAGAATAGATAAAAACCAGTTTGTTTTTAAGGATAGGAAATTGCTTTCGTTAGAATATGAAAGAAAAATAAAACCTGAGGAAAAAGAATATTTACTGAAAGTCTATACCCCATCTATCAATGAATTGGAAAAGATGCTGGGTTGGGACTGTAGCGACTGGAAAGTATAATTTTATGCAAGAGCCAAACATAAAACATACGCCCGAAGAAATACAAAAAGCCAACATGCTTTTTATATTGGCTACCGGCAGGTCGGGTACAACCTTGTTGCAAGAATCTTTGCAGGCACACCCTAATATTGTAGCACCCTACGAATGCGACTTTGTGCTCTATCTCTATCCCAAATTTGGCTATATAAAAAAGTGGACCGAAAAAGATATTCATCAATTTGCAGATGCTCTCTTTTCGCTTCCTGCCATACCTGTACTTTGGCAATTAAACAAGGAGAATGTGACACGGGAACTGTTATCTATATTGCCTTATGCCACTTACCAAATGGTATGTAAAACGGTATTTTTCCAAATGGCAGGAGACAAAGAAAAGGTGCTACTTATATCAGATAAGTTTCCTCCATATACATTGCTTGTAAAAAATCTGTTGAAAATTTTTCCTGATGCGAAATTTATACATCTGGTGCGCGACCCGAGAGATGTGGTAAATAGCATGAGTAAAAGATTGGGCCGAAAAAATATATATTTTAATTGCTGGAAATGGCTGAAGTATAATAAGCTGGTGGAAGATATAAAACATAACATGCCGACGATCTTCTTCTCGACTACCTATGAAAATATGGTACAACACCCCGAAGAAACGTACAAAGCATTATGCAGCTTTTTGCAAATTCCTTACCACGATTCTATGTTGCATCATCATTTTAAAGATACCTTAAAGAAATATGAGAACGAGGATTTCTACGAGAAAATTAAGGGCGTGCATAGCAACCTGGTAAAGCCTATTAACACAACCAACATTAGGAAATGGGAAAAAGAAATTAGCAAAGAAGACCTTGCCATTACCGAAAAAATAACCGGGGAATATGCGAAAAAACAATATGGCTATGATATGAATATTGCAGGTGGAAACAAGGTATCTGCAATAAAAGTATTACGCAATAAAATACTGTATACTGCTTGGGCAGCTTATGTAAGATTGCGCTATAATAATTACGCGCTGAACACCTGGTATAAAAAGAAACGCTTGCAAATAATGAACGAAAAACAAATACACGATGCCATTGGTGGAAAAACTTTTAGGTAGATTCTTTAGCGATAAAGAAGATATGGAAAAGGTAAAGAAGGTAATCATCCCCTCGTTTGCAATACATGGTGTTGCAGGTGTGCTCGGTTTATGCCTTATGCTTTTGCTTACCCGTACACTGGGCGCGAAACAATACGGTATCTATACGTATTCCTTTGCGGTAATAGGGCTGATTACAGGCATCTGTTCCAGTAGTTTTAACCTGCTTGCAGTAAGAGAAACTTCTGCGCTGCTATCAAAGGGCAAGGCCGAGTTATGGAAAGGATTTTACCAGTGGTCGCTAAAAAGGCTGATAATTATTTGCGTGGCTGCCGCCTGTATTTCGGCGGGATTTCTATGGACATTCACCTACAATTTTCACATCCTAAAAGAAACGGTATATACCTTGCCTTTGCTCTATACTTTTATCGCCATCCCTTTCCTGGGGCTTATGTCCTACTACACTTCATTGCTTTTCGGGCAGCACAAAACGGTGCTGGCTTTATCGGTAGATAATATAGCTAAACCCCTGTTTTTTTTGATATTGCTGGTAACAACCATTTCTATATCCATCCATCTTGATGCGATAGTTACCATATACCTGGCCATTGCCTCAGGTGTTCTGGCTATGCTATATGCCTTTCTTTCCTTCAGAAGAAAAGCAACATTTTCAAGCGCGCCGGCGGAATACGATACCCGCGCCTGGAAAAAAGCCATGTGGATACTTATCGTGCTTACCTGCCTTGGCAACATCATCGGCAAGCTGGATATATTATCATTAGGGTATTTTACCAACTCGGCAGTTGTAGGTGTATATAGCGGTGCCGAGCGGGTTGCGGCAGCCATGATTTTATTTGTGGGTATTACAAACCGCATTTTTGCAGCTTCTATTTCGCACTTGTATGCAACGGGGCAAAAAGAAAAATTACAGACAATGATAACCAAAATAAGCCGCTGGGTTACGCTGTTATCTTTACCACTGTTGTTAACTATCGTTGTTTTCAGCCATTGGATCTTATCTTATTTCGGGGCCGATTTTGTAACAGGACAACCCGCCTTAATTATACTTAGTGCAGGGCAAATTGTATGCATAGCCATGGGCCCGGTTGGTACACTTTCCATCATGACGGGCAACGAAAAACTGAATACGTTTTTTTTAACCGGCAAAATGACTGCGGGCATATTGTTAAACGTACTACTGGTTCCGGTAATGGGTATAAACGGGGCTGCGCTGGCATCGGTGCTTACAAGTATTTTATGGAACTGCGCAATGTATATTGCGGTAAAAAAGAAAACGGGCATAAGCACCTGGATACTTGGATAAGGCATGGGTAAAGAGATAAAGGAGATACAGATGGTTTTTATTTTGGGCAAGGAACGCTCGGGTACTTCTTTGTTGCAAAACATGCTGAATGCCCACCCTACTATTGTAGCCCCCAGCGAATCGAAGTTTGCGGTGTTGTTCTATCCTAAATTCGGACATGTTAAAAAATGGAGTGAGCAGGACGTTTTACGTTTTGCAGATGCACTTTATACAGAGCCTCTTTTTGCACATGTTTGGCATCCTGATAAAAAGAAACTTATTGATGAGTTGCTTGCTGTAAAAGATAATGCCGACTATGGCATAATGTGCAAGGTTGCCTATTTACAAATGAAAAATGATAAAATTAACGTGCAACTTATATCTGATAAAAATCCGCATTATGTATTGTTTACCGATACACTTTTAAGGATTTTCCCGGCTGCTAAGTTTATACATATAGTACGCGAACCACGCGATAATATATATAGCCACATTACCTCGTTTAAAGGAAAGAACACCATATTTACCGCGTACCAGTGGCTGGGGTTTAATTCTATCGTGGAGGAAAATAAAAGGAAAATGCCACAGGCTTATTTTACCGTAATATATGAGGATTTGGTAAACAATACCGAAAGCGTAATGCGGAATTTATGTGGATTTTTGAAAATAGAATATAACCCAGAAATGAAGGAGAACAAGCCCCTATCATCTATAAGTAATGAATTTGTAAAAACCGAAATGGCTGAAAGAGCTGCTGCTATAAACGACCAATTGACTAAGCCCCTAACCAGCGACAATATTGGCAAATGGAAAAATGGCATGAGCGCATACGACAGAAAAGTTACAGAAATAGTTACTGCCGATTTTGCACGTAAACTGTATAATTACGAGATAGAAATTGATATAACGAATAAAGTCAGCGTGCCTGCTATAAAGCTTTTGTACGGAAGGTATTTATACAACACTTGGGCAGCTTTTACAAGGTTCAGGTTTAGGTACCTGGCTATAAACCGAGCTTACCTGAAGTATAAAAAAGCTGTAAAAGGCGACAAACTTCCCTATTGGGAATATTACTAAGCTTGAGGTTTAAGAAACTTTGTTTTCAGGTTCAGGAATCTCTTTTCAAAGAATTCGTAAGATAGCATTGCGGAAAGTATTGTAGTTACAATCGTCGCAAGGTAAAATAAAATGATAACAGGCTTACTCATTTCCTGTTCGCCCCATATTTGTTGGATGGATACAAACATCAGCACACGCATTAAAGGGTGGTAGAGATAAATGCCGTATGAAATTTTTCCGAGATAGTTTAGCCACTTGTAATTAAGGTTAAGCACCGAGTTTGGATTAGCTGCCAAGTTTAAAATGAAATAAGCAAACAATACGGCGTACACCTCGTGCCCCACACTGATGAACTTTTCATTTGCCGGGTTTTTTATGCCTATTCTAAATATTAAAAGCACTATGGTAAATACATAAACGCCATATTGCAAATCTTTTCTGTAAAGCAGATTTAATATTTCTTTTCTATCACTTAGGAGAAGATATGCAGCCAATCCGCCAATAGCCATACAGCTAAAGCGGTACTCCATAATTATTTCGAGTAAAGAATAAAATATATGCGGATGGCTGAACTTAAGGCCAGTTAAATGTACCCCGATAAAAAAACCGTTGCGCAAACATATAACCGCCGCAACAACACCTATTAGTAGAAACGCAACATTTTTAGCTTTGCGGAGGAACACAGGCCAACATAAATAAAATAGTTCCTCTACCCCTACCGACCATATAGGGCCAAAGGTTTCGGGCATGCCACCAAAGCCTTTTAGCAAGGGAGAAAGAAAGAATATGCAACCTATTAAGTATACCCAATAATGCCTGTGAATTACGCCATCGAATTTATTACTTACGCCGGGTAAAACAAGCGGCAGAATAAAGAACCCGATTACTAAAATCAGGAAATAGAGCGGCCATATTCTCAGCGTTCTTCTTACATAATATCCCTTCAGGTCTATGGTGCCCGTTTCCTTTTTTTCGTTTAGCAATAAGTACGTGATTAAAAAACCACTGAGTACAAAAAACATAGACACCGCCGGGTGCCCGTAATTATGAATGTATTGCTCAAACCTGCTAATTCCACCGCCGTTGCGGGCACTTATGCCACCCGTGTGGATTAGCATTATAGCCAAAGCGCCTAAAAACCGCAGGGCATCCAGGTTAGGAAAATAGGTTCTTATTTTTGTTCCTTCGGCCATTATTTATTTTTCATGTAATCATCCAGCTTACCAGCTTCGGCGAGGTGTACAAGGTTTTGGTCTTTTTTAAGCAGGCGGTACGATTTCCATATAGGAGGGTGAATTGCAAACAAATCGAGGAACATATAGAGTGGCGCTATTTTAAAAGAATAAAACGGAGCCGTCCACCGATAACCTACACCAATAGAATCTGTTGGGTTTTGCACTGTATGCCAATAAAACGGAGGGTTCCAAAAAACATCGCCCGGTTTAAGATTTACCGAATAGCCATTCACATATTTATATAAACTGTAAGGCGCTTCATAGTCGGGATGAAAAGGATCGAAAGGTTTGCCATCTTTTTTATACGGAGCATTGCGGTACACATTGCGCACAGGCTCGGGGTCGACAATCATACTGTATTGATGCGGGTAAATTATCCAATCTTTTTCGCCATAAACCTGCACAAATAAATTTGGCGGATTCGCATTGTGAATATGTGTAAGCGTATCCTTTCCACCCAAAAAAAGCTGGAAGGTATCGAATAAAGAAAATTTGTTTTTACGCTCCAACAACCATTTGTAATCAAAATCCTTAATATGTTCAGGATGCCTGTCTAACAAGGGATAGAAGCGATAATATTTTTTTCCACCCGAACTGATGTTGTCAATTACCTCGGCCAATGTCATCTTTTGTACATCCTGCATATATTCCTGCGATGCCATCACAATTTCATCGGTACCGTGCAGTTCTTTAAAATATTCTAAGGACCATTTTTGTACACAGGGCCAGTCCTTTGCTGCACCTTCCATCACCACAGGAATGCCCTTACGCAAGTAGTGCTCACGAAATTCTTTCAGGCTTAAATCTTTTCTTCTTTCAAGTGGCACAATCTTGCCTTCACCATGCTTTTTAAGCGATTCGTGCAGGTTGCGATAAAACCTTCTGCGAGCACCGGTAAGCAATTTTGCTGATAACTTTTTGCCTAAAAAATGTTCGGCAAAATGTATGCAGCCGTAGCCAAACCTATACCTATACTTTATATTTTTATACAGCTTATCCATATCAGCTTGCCTGTGCGGCAGCTTGCTTTTTCTTCGCTTCAGCTTCCGCTTTTTTCTTCAGGTAATCGTCCAGCTTACCGGCTTCGGCAAGGTGTACAAGGTTGTTGTCTTTCTTCATCAGCTTCCACGATTTCCAAATTGGAGGATGCATGGCAAACAAATCGAGGAACATATATAGGGGAGAAATAGTAAATGAAAAGAACGGGTCAATCCACCGAAACCCTACGCCAATAGAGTCGGACGCATTTTTTACCGTGTGCCAGTAAAAAGGAGGGTTCCATAAAATATCGCCCGACTCAAGGTGTACCGAGTAGCCATCGATGTATTTATACAACTCGTTTGGAGGAGAGTAATCGGGTGCAAAGGCATCAAAAGGCAATCCACCTTTAGCCCTGAATGGCGCATTGCGGTATACATTGCGAACAGGGTCGGGGTCGATAATCATGGTATAGTAATGCGAAAAAAGAATCCAGTCTTTTTGCCCGTAAGCCTGCACAAAAAAGTTTGGCGGGTTGGCATTGTGTATGTACGAAATGCTTCCCTTACCACCGATAAATAATTGAAAGGCATCAAAAAAAGAAAACCGTGTACCCCTATCCAGCAGCCACTTGTAGTCGAAGTCTTTTATATGTTCAGGGTGTTTATCGAGCAAAGGATAAAAACGGTAATACTTTTTTCCACCACTTTGTATATTGTCTATCACCTCGGCAAGGGTACTGCTTTCGTAGCTTTCCATATTGCTCTGGTCAGCCATTAGTGCTTCGTCATCGCCATGCAAATGTTTAAAATAATCCAACGACCATTTTTTAACGCAGTCCCAATCTTTTGCGGCGCCCTCCATCACCACAGGGATGCCCTTTTTCATGTAATGGTTTTTCAGCTCTTTAAGGCTTAAATCTTTGCGGCGCTCAATCGGATATATTTTGCCTTCGCCGCTTTTTCTAAGGGTTTCGGTAAGGTTGCGGTAAAATTTTTTCCTGCGTTTGCCAAAAAGTTTAAACACAGTTTTGCGGCCCAGAAACTGGTCCATAAACTGGTAGATGCCATATTCCAGCCGCTGCCCTGCTTTTATATTTCTTTTAAACGGTTGCGCCTCCATACCTACAAATATAGGTTTGTTCTCATTATTATTCGGGGCGTGCCTCTTCTTTGCGTTCTTAGCGTAAAACTTTGCGCACTTTGCGGTTAATTTTTACCGCCAAGAGAAATTCAAAGAGAAAACAACGCCAAGTCCGCGAAGATAGAATCTACAGTATCCTTGCCTTCTGCTAGTCTATAACTACAAATCCTTAAATAAATTCTGCAAGGGCCGGTAAACGCTCAAAAAGCCATACACAATTGCAAACAAAACCTTCTTGACGAGGAAAGAAGAATCTTTGTAAGCGGTTTTGCGGCCGAGTTTGTTATTGATAACCTGGTAGGTCATGATGTGATTGCAGATGCTGTTTTTTTTGTGCAAAAACTCGGGGCGCACCACGTCGATTATAAGTACAATACGGCGTTTGTCGGTTTGGTTCCAGGCGCTATGTATGCAGGAATCGTTAAAGAGCAGCCATTTGCCCTCGGCCCAGCCGCGGTCTTCTTCCTTTACACGCAAGCCGCACTTTGGTAGTCCTGTAGGGACTTCTATACCCAGGTGACAGCGCATTACAGCATTGGTGTCACCACGATGCCTTGCTATGGATGAGTTTGGTGAAAGTCGGCTAAGAGACAGTAATGTGAGTCCGTTTATATAGCTTAAGTAGGCCCAAGTACGCGGGCATTTTTTTTGGAATTCGGTAGTAATTATGCCACCCCAAAACATAAACGATAGGGAGCTCCAACCCCCTTCTACATTCACATTTTGGTAGGTGTTGGTTTCGAATTGTGTATCCTTTTCGCGGATAAACGCCTGTAGTTCTTCCTTTAATTCGGGCCAGTGCTGCTCTATCTCGGCCAGTTGGGGAAAATCCTTTACATCGAAATAATTTATGTCATTTTCGAGATAGTTACCCTTTTCATAATACCGTATCTCTTCCACCGCTTCAACTTTTTTCAAAGATATAAAAGTATAGAATGGCGTCCCGATTTGAGCTTTTGTTGCCCTGAAAGGGCATGGATATATTAACACAGGGCAGCGCCCTGTGTAGTAAGTAGACTCAAAACACAAAGCCCTGTAAGGGCGACATGACTCTGTATTATGCCCTTTCAGGGCTTCATGGCTTATGTTGCTTTTTCGTAGGGCTACACCCTACGTTATTATATTACGGCCCATTCAGGGCCTTTTAGATTAATCCTGCTTCTCCATCGAAACACTACGAGATATAGGGCTTTCCATTCGTACATAATGGCTTGGAAGTATTATATTTGTAAAAATCAGCGCTACCCGTGGGTGCATCTATAAAAGCCATAAGTTATTATTTGCCCGAAAAGGTTTTAACCAACGAGGAGTTGTCGCGCATTTTTCCCGAATACAGCCCCGAAGAGATTTTTAAGCGTACAGGCATAAAAGAGCGCAGGATAGCCCCACATGATGAGATACCTTCGGATGCCGCTATTATAGCTGCCGAAAAGTTTTTTGAGGAACATCCATCTTACAAAAAAGAGGATATAGACTTTTTGCTCTTTACTACCGAAATGGTGGACCGCAGGGGGCCAGCGACGGCTTGCGTATTGCAATATAAAATAGGCCTGCCCACACGCTGCGGAGCATTTGATATACCTATGGGATGCTCAGGTTATATATATGGATTGCTGGTAGCGCAGGGGCTCATCAATAGCAAGGTGGCGAAAAATATTTTGTTTTTAACCGGTGATGCGGCCACCAAGGTTATTCATCCAGCCGACCATGAGCTAAGGATGATTTTTGGCGATGCTATGGCGGCTACACTAATTAGCGAAACCAAAGAAAATGGTATTGGCAATTTTGTAGTGGGTACCGACGGCAGCGGGGCGCCCAACCTGATAGTTGAGGGTTGCTGCGGTGCCGAAAAACCTACCAAGGAATGGCTGGATAAATATGCCGATGTAGGCGGTATGCCTTACGGGCACCTTACCATGAATGGAGCTGAAATACTTACCTTTTCGTTGAAAAAAGTGCCACCTTTGGTAAAAGAGGTGTTGGAAAAAGAGAAGCTAACGATGGACGATATTGATGTTTTTATCTTTCACCAGGCAAGCGGCTTTATGCTGGAGGTGCTGCGAAGGAAGATGAAAATACCGAAAGAAAAATTTTTTACTAATTTAGAATTCCTGGGCAATACCGTGGCTGCCACAATACCCTTAGCTTTGTATGATGCAATGAAACAAGGTGTGATAAAAAAGGGAAGCAAAGTATTGCTGGCAGGATTTGGAATCGGGTACTCGTGGGGAGCAACAATTGTAACGCTATAAATTACTGTTATGAATATTGAAGAATTTATTCAGAAGCTGGAAGGGGAATTTGAAGATATACCCAAAGGAACCCTGAAGCCATCTACCCAAATAAGCGATATTGAAGGATGGGGTTCTATGCATGCCTTGATTGTAATTGCTTTGGTGGATACGGAATATGATGTTACCCTGAAAGGCGATGAACTGAGGCAAATAAAATCGGTGCAGGAATTGTATGACACGGTAGTCGCCAAAAAAAATGCCTAAGCAAACATGGCCCTTTTAACCATTGAAAATATCAGCATTAAAGGAATAGCGGGGGCGGTGCCTAAGGCCGAGCTATCTAACCTGGAGTATACGCACATTAGCGAACAGGAAAGAAAACTTTTAGTTAAAACAACGGGAATAGAAAAAAGAAGAATTACAGGAAAAAGCGGCATTACCACCACCGACTTATGTAAAGCCGCTGCCGAAAAAATTATTGAAAAAACGGGCACAGCAAAAGCGGATATAGAGATATTGATTTTCGTTTCTCAAACCCCTGATTACTTTTTGCCTGCATCGAGTATTACCCTGCAAAACAGGCTGGGGCTGCCTAAAACATGCATGGCCTTCGATATAAATTTAGGATGCTCGGGCTTTGTGTATGGCTTGTCGGTTATATCGTCGTTGATGAGCAGCGGCAAATTAAAAAAAGGACTTTTACTTTGTGGAGACATCTCTTCTGCCGGGCCGCCCGAAGAAGATAAAAGCGTGTTCCCCTTATTTGGAGATGGTGGCACTGCCACATTATTAGAATACGATACATCAGCGCAAAAAATGAACTTTAGCCTGAACAGCGATGGCTCGGGATATGAGGCCATTATTGTAAGAGAAGGCGGAATGAGAAAACCTTTTACGGTTGATTCGTTTACACTGGTTGAAAAAGAAAAAGGCATTTCGCGTGCCAGCCGAAACCTGGAACTTAACGGAATGGCTGTATTTGATTTTTCGGTGGGAGAAGTGCCGAAGAACATAAAAGAGTTTTTTGAAACAACAGGCACCAATCCTGATTCGTATGACTTTTTTGTGATGCACCAGGCCAATCTGCTGATGAACGAAACCATCCGCAAAAAATTAAAATTCCCGCCCGAGAAAGTGCCTTATACCTTGCCCAAATATGGTAATACAAGCTCTGCTTCCATTCCGCTTACTATTGCATCCGAACTGAAAGACAAAGTTGCAGGCACCACAAAATTTTTGGCATCAGGCTTTGGGGTAGGGTTATCCTGGGCCACGGTTTCCTTCCAGACAAAAGGCCTTGTATGCCCCGAAATAATTGAACTATGAGTACACCTTTTCACCTTACCAATAAAACCATACTTGTTACCGGAGCTTCGTCGGGCATAGGCAGGCAGGTTGCCATATCGTGTAGCCAGATGGGTGCCAAAGTAGTTATAACCGGCCGCGATGAAAAAAGACTGGATGAAACTTTAAATGCCTTGCACGGAAAAGGGCACAGCAAATTTGGTTGCGACCTTACCGAAGAAAAACAATTGAAAGGATTAGTAAGCTCATTATCTGCAATAGATGGAGTGGTGCATTCGGCGGGAGTAGTGATGCCTATACCCGTTAAATTTATTGCCGAAAAACATATACGTTATGTAATGAGTGTAAACTTCGAATCGGCAGCGCTACTGGTTGCTGACCTTTTAAAAAATAAAAAGCTGAACGACGCGGCTTCGTTGATTTTCTTTTCATCTATTTCTGCCGATTATCCGTATGCGGGCGGAGCCACCTATAGTGCATCAAAAGGAGCTATTGAGTCATACAGCAAAAGCCTTGCATTGGAAATATTGCCACGCAAAATGCGCTCGAATGTGATTGTGCCTGCTATGGTTAAAACACCATTGTACGAGGAGACCAAAAACCAATCGATGTACCGAAGTCCCGAAGAATATGAAAGCAAATACCCGCTTGGATTAGGCATGCCTGAAGATGTAGCCAATGCTGCTGTGTATCTTTTATCGGATGCTGCACGCTGGGTTACAGGAATTAATCTTATACTTGACGGAGGTTTTAGCATTGTAAAATAATACTGTGGGAGAAGCAAAAAAAATATCTGTCGTTGTTCCGGTATACAATTCAGGGAAAGTGCTGAACGATTTGTTTGAGGCCATAGATAAGGTGTTTACAGGTATTAATACGCCTTTCCAACTTGTGTTGGTCGACGATTGCTCGCAGGATAATACCTGGGAAGTGATTAAGGAACTTAAACAACGTAACCCCGGAAAGATTACCGCTATTGGCATGGCAAAAAACTTTAGCCAGCATAATGCCATTTTTTGCGGGTTGCACCATTGTACCGGAGACCTTGTAATTACTATGGATGACGACCTGCAACATCCGCCTGATGAAATACCCAAGCTGATACAAAAACAAGCCGAGCATAATGCCGACCTTGTGTACGGTGTATCAGCTCATTATTATAGATCGGCGGTGCGTAACGCTACCAGCAAGGGATTTAAAGCTACAACACGGCTTACATCCGCGCATTACACGGGTGGTTCATCGTTTAGAATACTTAGGAGGGACCTTGTAAAAAAGCTGATCACCCATAGCCAGCAATTTGTGTTTATGGATGAACTGCTATCGTGGTACACATCTAAAATAGAATATGTACAGGTTAGCCACCAGCCCTCAAAGCTTGGAATATCAAGGTATTCGGGCGGAGCATTGGTAAGGCTTTATTTTAATTTGGTGTTCGGGTATAACGCCACATTATTAAAAATGATAACCTATTTGGGTGTAAGTTCTTCGCTCATCTCCTTTTTGATAGGCACATTTTTTATCATTAAGAAATTATTCTTTCATGTACGTATAGGATTTACGGGCGTAGTGGTGAGTATTACCTTTACGGGCGGAGTTATTCTGTTAAGTATAGGCATTATAGGCGAATACCTGCGCAGGATGTACAGCATTCTTAATGAACGCCCTCAATACTCCATCAGGGAGATACTGGAATAAATCATGATTATCCGGAAATATGGGCTTATCCTGAAAAGGCTTAAGGAAGAAGACCTTGAACTACTGAGGCAAAAACGCAACTCGGATGCTGCACGCCGCACCATGTATTTCAGGGATGAAATAACGCCCGAGATGCAGCAGCGCTGGTTTGAAACCGTGAACAACAAATACAATGGCTATTTTATCATCCACTACAAGGATAAGAAAATAGGCATGATACATGGCAAAAATGTAGACTTTGAGAAGCGCAGCTGCGAAGGCGGCATATTTATTTGGGATGAAGAATACCTGAACAGCGTTGTACCCTCGCTGGCTTCTATCATCATGAACGACTGGACCTTTTTGCTGGGCAATTTTAAAATTATTTATGCTAAAGTATTAAAGGAAAATAAAATCGCATTGGCTTATAATAAGCTACAGGGTTACGAAGCATGCCCACCGCAAAACGATGACAAAGGCGTAGAGTGGCTTATGCTTACCAAAGAAAATTACCTGAAAAAGATTGATGCTATTCGTAAAGATATGGCACAGCTTGTGCATGACGAAAGGCCTTTAGAACTTACCGACCTGGATGCATCTGACGATTTGGGAAAAGAGAGAGAACTATTTTATACTAACCTTCCGCCCGATATACAGGCTATTGCCGATACATTAATCAAAAGAGCCAAACATTAAATTTTTTTGGGCGTTTTACCTTCTTTGCGTTCTTAGCGTAAAACTTTGCGCACTTTGCGGTTAATTTTTACCGCCAAGAAAAAGACAAAGTGAAAACAACGCCAAGTGCGCTAAGCCCTCTACTTACTATAGAAGAACGTAGATATATAAATCTAAAACACCTTGCGGAAGGTGATGAACTTTTTGTAAGTAGTAACCTGCAACAGGGCTACCAGCAGGTGGATCATCTTTTCGTTAAAGTCGCCAATCCAGTTGATGAGGATGTGATCGTATGTTTTTTTAGGCTGGATTACTTTACCCAATTCAATAAAAATTGCGGCTTCTATACCCCTGCCCTGAAACTCGGGTACGATGCCAAACACAATGCCCATCATGGTGCGGCAGGGTTGCATTTTTTTATACCACAAAAATTTCAGTTTTCCCCACAGGTTCAGGTTTCCGTTAATGTGTTTGAATATGGTGTTGAGCTCGGGCAGGCAAATAAACACACCTACGGGCTCACCTTTGTAGTATGCAAACCAGTTGGTATCTTCGTCCATTACAGGTTTTAGTTTGCGCATAATATCCAGCGAGCGCTCCTTTGTCATCTCTTCAAAGTCATCCCGCTCAGCCTTCCATGCTTTGTTGTATATGGTACGAAAATCTTCGGCATACTTGGGGCCATTCGATTTATCGAGCCGTTCGAAAGAATAATTTTTGTCACGGGTAACACGTTCTGCAACACCTATCAGTCGCGGGTGTGGAGCATCAATTGCACTGCGGTGGTATACAATTTGGTCGTAATATTTTGTAAAACCATATTCTTCGAAAAAGGCACGGTAGTATGGTGGGTTATGACTCATGGTGTAAATGGCAGGCACATTATCGCCTTCGATAAGCAGTCCCCAAAAACGGTCTTTCTCGCCAAAGTTTACAGGGCCATCCATAGCCTTCATACCACGTTCTATCAGCCATTCCTTGCATTTATCGAACAATGCAAACGCTACTTTTTTATCGTTAATACATTCAAAAAAACCCATGCCACCCGTAGGCTGGTCGAAGGTGAAGGCAGTTTTTTTATTGATGAACGCCGCAACACGGCCTATTGGCTTTTTATTGTCATCATACAATACCCAGCGAATAGCCTCCCCATTTTTATAGGTAGGATTTTTTTCTTTGTTAAACACTTCTTCTATATCCTGCTTTAGGTGCGGTACCCAGTTTGGGTCGCCGGCATAAATAGAAAAAGGAAGTTTATGAAAATCCTTTTGTGTGGCCGAATTATTTACTTCTACAAACTGCATAAAATTTAGTCTTTCAATACTACAGATTCTTTACCTTTTTCAAGGTTAACTTCAATATGGTCCTGCAGGGTGGTGGATATAGAGAGGCCCGTATAATCTGACTTTACAGGAAATATAGTATGGTTACGGTCGACCAGCACTGCCACACGTAATGATTTTATAGGATGCTGCAAAAAGGCATTCATACTGTAGGCAATCACGGTGCCTGTGTTTAACACGTCATCTATTAATATAACCGTTAAGCCTGCCAATTTCTTTTCAATTGCTACCGCTGCCGAGTTGATTGGTTTCTTTTTATCTATTTCAACCTTTAGCAGGGTTGTTTTAAGGGGAGATATTTTCTTTAGCGACTGGTCTATCTTTTGAGCCAGCAAATACCCACCCGGAGCCACGCCTGCCAGTATAATTTCTTTTTCATCGGCATGCTCCTCGTATATCTCGTAAGCTATACGGGTAATCTTCTTCTGTATTTGGGCAGCATCAAGAATAAGATTTTGCATGGTGTAATTTTTATCAAAGGTAACAAAGAGGATGAAAATAAAGATATTTATGGAGGAGATTCCTCGCTACGCTCGGAATGACAGTTAATGTGTATTCATAAAGGAGGGTTGGAGCAGGGTCGACCTCGCTCCAACTCTCAAATCAAAATATTAAGGCATTTGTCATTCCGAGCGTAGCGAGGAATCTATAACAAAGAGTATGAAAATGGGAAGAAATAATGACATGCGATTTAACTGAAATCATTTATTTATTCTATTTTCCTGTAGTTTAATAACAAAGACATTGTCTTTATAGGCGTCTAATTCATCTAATTCTTTTTCGACCTTAACGTTCCATTTTTTCTGCTCATCTTCATCAATACTATTGTTTGTTTCAATGTCATATTTATCTTCCTCCTTATCTAATTCAGCATTATATATTTCCGTAATACTATCAACTGGACCATATGTCGTCATATTATTCACTTGGCATAGGGCTCTTCGAATTTTTCTAGCATATATCTCAGTAATATCAAAATGGTCTTGTTCATGTTTTAGTTCATACTTTCCAGCAGAAGTGTCTTTGATTTTAGTCCAGGAAACAAATTTGTCGAAAACACTAACCATTTTTATTTTAATTGTATCCGAACTATGATAAAAATCGTCCGTGTATATTCGAGACGAGGTAACTGCTGTATAATGCGAATATGGCCGTACAACCCCAACAAAATCATTCCAGTTAAGCCTTCTATGATCTGACCATAGGACAAAATAATAATCACTAAACCCTTGTGAAAAAACACTATAGGGTGCAATAAATAAGAAGAAAATCAAGGCCTTTTTCATTACTTCTTTCATACTCCCAAATATACCCATTAAACACAATACTTTTTCCATTCATCACTTTCGGCGACTTGCTTAATGGTAGCATTGCGTATTTGCAAAAAGCGCTTCATGTAATTTTTTAAAACCAGTTTGGAGAAGAGTCTTCCCAAAATACCCAGCGGGGCTTCGAATTCAAAAATATCTTTCATCATGGTTTTATTTCCAACCTGTTCAAACAAGTGCTGGTGGTATATTTTTTTGAACGCTCCTTTTGCTATTTCATCAACAAAATAGGTAGGATATTGGTAGGCTGTTATTTTGCTGGTAAGGTTTTGGTAAATGCCAAAATGCTTTGCTCTCCAGGTTACAGTATCATTCAGTTTCATTTGTCCCGATGTAATACCCGCTATAGCTTTTTCGTGCGTTCCGTGGGTGCTTGCCATGTGCACATCTACACTTATAGCAAGTTGGAAGCATCTCTCTGCCGGGGCATTAATTTCGGTTAGCAGTTCAATTTTTTGCATGTAGTAAAAGTAACACAGATTACTTGATATGGGAATATGTGATTTATATAAACTTTAGATAAAAGAGTGTAATGGCTGTGAGGTTGAAGGGCGATACTTTTGTAATCAAACAAAATCAAAATGAAAAACATTAAAACCTTTCTCGCAGTAACGCTATTTGTTAGTGTACTTTCTATTTCATGTAAAAAGGCAGCAGTGGCAAGCTTTACCACCACCCAAAATGGCACAGGAACAGTGTATTTTACAAATACATCTTCTAATGCTTCTTCGTATAACTGGAGCTTTGGTGATGGTTCAAGTTCTACCGAAACCTCGCCGACACATACGTATAGCTCTTTAGGCAATTACACGGTTACACTTACTGCCGATGGTTCGGGTGGTAACGGTTCGAATACCCAGGTTATAAACGTGCAATAAATTATCCCGTACCCAGTTGCACTCCCTTAGGATAAATGGCTACACTTCCGGGTGGGGCAGGTTCTCCCTGCTTAGCATCCGAAATAATGGCTTCTATTAACTCGGCTTCCTCCTGGCTATGCACCCATATAGTAGGTGGCTTTTCGTCCTCAGCAACCTTTTTTGATGGGGGCTCTTCTTTAAAGGAGTAGCCCCTTTTTCGTCCTTTAGCTTTTAAAAAGAAAGTTACCGCCCATTGGGCGCCTTCCCTGGCTTTTTCTACCAGCTTGCATTCTATCTCGTCAAGCAACTCTTCGGTAGCTTCCTGGTATACTTCCTCGAATTTCAATTTATACTTTACATCAGTCTTTAACCAGTGTAAATGTGTGGTACGGTGTATGCCCGCTGTCTTGGAGGCCTGACCTATAAAGCCTCCGTTTTTTAATAACGCTTCTAAAAATTTCTTTTGGGTAGATTTCATGTGGTAGTTAAGAACTATGAGTTATAAACTATGAACGATAAACTATTGCAAATATACACATTTATTTTGAATTCAAATATATTATTTATATTATCCAATAATAAAATACAATATATTGATTATCAATTAATTACATATATTACATAAATTATTGATTATCAGTCATATTATGAATTTACCTGGAGTACTAATTTTGAATAGGAAAACTGTCTTTTTTTCAATATCCACAACACCTATACGATGACGAAAATGATGAAATGCTGAATGCCTGATGGTTCTCATTCCTAATTACTAATTCTAGTTATTCACCTCATACTAATTTTATTGGTGTTCATGATTGCTTCGCAATTCCTAATTGCTAACTTTGTATCCAAACCATGTTGTGAATAATGGCATCTACGCTAATGGCAAAAGAAGAAGCTATAGGGTCAGTCCCCGTAAACACTGTGATTAAAGCGTTTGAGCTGATGTGCTGCGCTAAAGCAATGACGGAGATTTACGAAAAGAATGCAGCCATTTGCAGTAAATATGTACATGCCACATCGCGTGGCCACGAAGCCATACAAATAGCCCTGGGCCTGCAATTGCTACCACAGGATTTTTTAAGCGCTTATTACCGTGACGATAGCATTTTGCTGGCAATTGGTATGACGCCTTACGAGCTGATGCTACAGCTATTTGCAAAAAGAGACGATCCTTTTTCCGGTGGAAGAACGTATTATTCTCACCCCAGCCTGAAGCGTGACAATATGCCTAAAATACCGCACCAGTCCTCGGCTACAGGTATGCAAGCTATACCTTCTACAGGTGTGGCTATGGGCTTACAGTATTTAGAAAAACGAGGCCTTGCCGAAGAACATAAAGATGGCAAGCCTATTATGGTTTGCTCATTAGGTGATGGCTCGGTTACCGAAGGAGAAGTGGCGGAAGCCTTTCAGATGGCGGTGTTAAAGAAGCTGCCTATTCTATACCTAGTGCAGGATAATGAGTGGGATATTTCGGCAAGCAGTAAAGAAGTGCGTGCCATGGATGCCGTAGAATATGCCAAAGGCTTTAAAGGCCTTGAAACACGCAGCATTGACGGAACCGACTTTATGCGCTCGTACCAAACGGTGCGCGATATTATACATACTATTCGCGAAGAACGCAGGCCCTTTTTACTGCATGCCCGTGTACCCCTGCTTAACCACCATACATCGGGTGTTCGTAAGGAATGGTACCGTGCCGATTTGGAAGAAGCCGCCAAGCGCGATCCCTTCCCTCGCCTTAGGAACCAATTGATAATAGCGGGCTTTACTCCTGATAAGATTAAAGCTATTGAAGATAAAGCTGCCGCACTTGTACAGGCAGACTATGATAAGGCATTAAAAGCCGAAGACCCAAGGCCCGAAGATGCTTTTACACACGACTACGCCCCTACCCCGGTTACTGAAGAGAAAGGCGTACGTGAGCCCCAGGGAAAAGAAAAAACAGTAATGGTAGATTGCGCCCTGTTTGCCATACAAGAGCTTATGCAAAAACATCCCGAATGCTTGTTTTATGGACAGGACGTGGGCGGCAGGCTTGGAGGCGTATTTAGAGAAGCAGCTACACTGGCGCAAAAATTTGGAGATGACAGAGTGTTCAACACACCTATACAGGAAGCATTTATTATAGGCAGCACCGTGGGCATGTCGGCTACAGGCTGCAAGCCTATTGTAGAAATTCAGTTTGCAGATTATATATGGCCAGGCCTTAACCAGTTGTTTACCGAGGTTAGCCGCTCCTGTTATTTATCTAACGGCAAATGGCCCGTAAGCTGTGTAATACGTGTACCTATTGGTGCATATGGCAGCGGTGGACCATACCATTCTTCCAGTGTAGAATCGGTACTAACCAATATACGAGGCATAAAAATTGCGTATCCCAGTACCGGGGCCGATTTAAAAGGCCTGCTGAAAGCTGCGTATTACGACCCTAATCCGGTAGTAATGCTGGAACATAAAGGCTTATACTGGTCGAAGATAAAAGGAACCGAAGAAGCAAAAACGGTAGAACCCGATGCCGACTATATTATACCATTTGGCAAAGGAAGAATTGTGCAACAAGCTGATGAAAATGCAAACACCACTATATCTGTAATAGCTTATGGAATGGGCGTTTACTGGGCCAAGAATGCAGCAAAAAATTTCCCGGGCAAAGTAGAAATTATTGACCTGCGTACACTTGTACCGCTGGATACAGAACTTATTTATGCCTCCGTTAAAAAACATAACCGTTGCCTTGTAATTACCGAAGAGCCTGCCAATGGCACCTTTGCACAATCGGTGGCGGCACGCATACAGCAACATTGCTTTGAAGAACTTGACGCACCCGTTATGATTATCGGTGCCGAAAATACTCCTGCTGTTCCCCTTAACTCAACGTTGGAACAGGCTGTGCTTCCTAATGCCACCAAGGTAGCCGAGGCTATGGAGAAGCTTTTGTCTTACTAATAAAAGAACACGTTTCATATATGATCCATCTGAAAGAAATGAAAAACACAATTAAATTCTTTGCTCTTGTATCTATCGGGTGTGCGGGTATTATGCTGGCGAATGTATCATGCAAGCATGGGAATGAATATCCGAAAGAAACTGCAACACTGGATAGCTTGAGTAAAATACTTGTTGCAATTGATGTGCCTTTGCAACAAGCCGACAGCGTTAAAATCAGGAAATGTGTAAACCGCGTTATTATAGCGCAGGATAATTTACAAATGCTGGAAAAGGATACTATGAGCGACGGAGCAAAAGATATTTTTAAGGCATATAGCAATACACGCTGGCAGCTGCAAATGTTTTTAGGAAGACGGGCAATACTACATAACGAGATATTGAAATCGGTGAAACAAATTGAACATCTTAACCACGACCTTGCCAATGGCCTGATACAAAAGGATAGCGTAAATACATTTTACAATTTAGAATATAAAAAAGCGATTGAACTGGCAGAGTCTTCTAAGTATGGACTGGATATGGTAAAGATGGAAGTACCCTTGAATGAAATGGTGCAACCCCAGGCAGATTCGCTGGTAGCACGCCTTAGGAACCACCAGAAAATTTAGGATTAATTCGAAAGATGAAAAAAATTGCGATAATAGGGTTTCTCTTATTCGGCCTTGTTAACGCGGCTTTGTGCCAGGTTTCTACCGATGAACAACTGGCATTGCAGTATTACCAAAACAAGGAATACGATAAGGCTATTCCCTACTACCAAAAGGTTTACAGCAAGCATCCTACCAATGCTAATTATCTAAACTACCTCGATTGCCTGTTGCAAACTAAGGACTACAAAGGCGCGGAGAAAATGATAAAAAAGCAAATCCACTACGATGAAAATAATTTAGTGCTGTGGACAAACCTGGGAAGCCTTTACACGCTTGAGGGTGATGATAAGCAAGCCAAAAACGCTTATGAAAAAGGAATATCTAATCTTACTACAGACCGTAACCAAATACTGGCACTGGGGCAGGCTTTTACAGATTTAAAACTGTGGGATTATGCGTTGGGAACCTACAAAAAAGGCAAGAGCCTGCTGAAGGGCCAATACCCGTTTATATTTGAAACAGGAGCCGTATACAAGGCCATGGGCAATATTGTGGCAATGACTGATACCTATCTTGATGCGCTTATAATTTCACCATCGTACATACAAAGTGTGCAAGATGCTTTGCAAATAAATGTGGCCGATAACGTTGATGATTCACAGAATGCAATCATAAAAAAGGAACTGCTTAAATACACACAGCACAATAGTGATAATGACATTTTTTCGGAACTACTTATATGGCTTATGATACAGGAAAAAGATTATGCCAATGCCCTTGTGCAGATTAGAGCAATAGACCGCAGAAAACATGAGATGGGCTATAGGGTGCTGAACCTGGCGCGTACCTGTGCCTACAACGAATCGTATGATGTGGCTATACAAGCATACCAATATGTGGTGGATATTGGCAGCAAAGGCGATTACTACACGCAGGCAAAATCGGAATTGCTGAATACCATGTACAAAAAATTGGTTAGTGGCGGCACCTTTGCACACCAGGATTTGCTTGAACTGCAAACCAAATACAAACAGGCACTTGCCGAACTGGGCGAAAATGCCGGAACAGTAACACTGATGCAGAACCTTGCGTATTTAGATGGTTTTTATTTGAATGAAGCCGACACTGCCATTGATATGATGACACGCGCCCTTACATTTCCTAACCTTGCATCGAATGCGCGTGCACGTTGCCAAATGGAACTTGGCGATGTGCTTGTGGCGGCAGGTAGAGTGTGGGATGCGTCGCTCACCTATTCGAAAGTACAGGATGCATATTTGCAGGACCCGGTTGGCGAAGAAGCCAGGCTTAAAAATGCGACCGTTTATTTTTATACCGGCAATTTTGCATGGGCCAAAGCGCAGCTCGATGTTTTAAAGGCAGCCACATCCAAGCCTACAGCTAATGATGCAATGGCATTGTCGCTTATTATTGGCGACAACACACAAGATTCAGCAGCTATGCAGCCCTTACGGTTATATGCCCGTGCCATGCTGGCCGATTTCCAAAATCAGGAAGACAGCGCCACTATTTTGCTTGATTCGATAAAAGTGCTTGGCACTGCAAGCCGTTCTTTAAAGGAGGAAGCGTTAATGATGCGCGCCTCTATAGCGGTTAAAAAAGCCGACTATGATGCTGCTGCAAAGTATTACGAAGAAGAAACAAAAAATTATTCGGATGGATTATTGCCCGACAAAGCCTTGTATATGCTGGCGCAGTTGCAGGAAAAAAAACTAAAGAATCCTGACAAAGCTGCGGAGCTTTATAAACAAATTATTCTTTCGTTCCCCGGCAGCTTTTATGTAGAAGATGCCCGTGACCGCTACAGGCACCTGTCGAAAACAGATGCTGCCCCCGTTGCTCCGGTAAATTAATCCTTAACTCTGCGGAAGGTTCTCCTTGCCAATGGTGCTGTGATGACGGCCATAGGTAAAGAAAATTACAAGCCCAATTACCATCCAGCCTAGGGCGGTTAACAATGTGTTTTTATCCAGGGTGGCAATCATTGCGCTGCAAACCAAGATACCCAATATTGGAAACAGAGGAACCAGCGGAGCTCTGAACGGACGTGGCCTATCGGGATCTTTTTTACGCATGATGATAATACCAAGGCAAACAAGCACAAAAGCAAGCAGCGTGCCAATAGAGGTTAAATCTCCGGCAACGCTTTCAGGGAAGAAGGCACCGAATATTCCAACAAATAAAAACAGGATGATGTTGGATTTATAGGGAGTCCTGAACTTTGGGTGCAAATCGGAAAATACCTTTGGCAACAACCCGTCGGTAGACATTGAGTAAAACACTCGGGATTGGCCCAGCAACATCACCAGTATCACAGAAGAAAAACCGCCGAGTATGGCAATTGTTACAGCCGTTGCCAGCCAAGGCATGTGCATGTATTGCTGTATGGCATACGATACAGATGCTTCTTTACCGGCTTTTAAAAATTCGGTGTAAGGAGCAACTCCCGTTAGCACATGGGAGAACAAAATATAAAGCACTGTACAAACAGCCAGTGAGCCAAGAATACCAATAGGCATATCGCGTTTGGGGTTTTTAGTTTCCTGGGCAGCGGTAGATACGGCATCAAACCCGATGAATGCAAAAAACACTACAGCCGCGCCACGCAATACACCCAGCCAGCCATGATTAACAGCAAGCGAGTAATCGTAGGTTTTGCCATTGCCTAAATCAACCGGTGGCTGATTATCCGGAATAAGATATGGTGTGTGGTTTGCAGGCGCAATAAAATGCCATCCTACAGCAATAAAGATAAGTACTATGCTAACTTTAACAAATACGATAACGGCATTAACTCTAGCGGATTCCTGGGTGCCTTTTATGAGCAGCAGAGACAGCATAAGCAATATAAAAAGAGCCGGAAGATTAATGATACCCTGCACTCCTGCAGCCGATGTTTCGAATGGAGAATGGCAAAAAGCATATGGTATGGCATGTTCGCCCAATAACTTATTAAGATATTCACTCCATGCAATAGATACAGTTGCCGCGCCCAGTGCATATTCTAATACAAGTGCCCAGCCAATAATCCATGCAACCAATTCGCCCATAGTTGTGTAGGCATAGGTATACGCGCTACCTGCAATAGGAATCATAGATGCAAACTCGGCATAACATAAGCCTGCAAACAAACAACCTACCGCAGCAATAATAAAGGATATGGTTACCGCATTGCCTGCATGTTCGCTGGCAGCAGCGGCAGTACGTACGAACAATCCGGCACCGATAATAGCGCCAATACCCAGTGCCACAAGTGATGAAGCTGTTAAGGTCTTTTTTAATCCATGCTCCGAACTATCTGCATCGGCTAAAAGCTTGTTGATTGATTTTTTTCTCCAGAGTGACATATTATATGAGTTGAAAGTTAAAAGCTGAAAGTTTGTAAAGTTATAGAAGGATAAAGATAAAGAAGTTTTGAAATAAATGAGATTGAGGAAGGACATTAAATAATTTAGTGCCCAAGCGGATCGCCATTGGTTCCTTTATTAGCTGTGTCTTTAGCAAGTACAGCCTTCGGGTTGGATATAGAATCTTTAACCGTAGTAGTAGATTGAGAAGACTGTAAAAAATAAGCGGCAGACCCTCCACCTAAAAAAAGTACAACAGCTATTGCTATAATCAAGCCAAAACGTGGGTTTGCGGCTGGAGTAGCCTGTTGCAGACCGGGTTCTATCAACTCCACATTGCCACAGTACGCGCACTTAACTTGCTTTTGACCTCGGTAATTATCAAGCACGCCACCACACACCGAACATTTTAAACTAACCACTTTAATACCCATATATCAAAAATAGAGATAAAACTAATGCGAATGCTATTTAGCAATATGTGAAAATTCTGGCTATGAAATACCAAAAAATCAGCGATTTATGCGGTGTTTACAGTTTTTTGCTATTTTTGCACGTCATGAAAAACCACGGTAGTCATTTTGTTACATTATTCCTGCTTGTATTTGCAGGGCTTAGCGGCACGCTTAAAGCCCAGGATAAGGTAGTTGTGGATGCAGCCGATAAGGTAACCTTTGAAGCTTCGGACCATGTTATTGTAACCGCCTTGCTGTATAAGACAACCGATACCTTGCCCTATATCATCCTGTTCCACGACGTAAATTCGAGCAAGGGAGAATTCAGGCATGAAACCAAAAAGTTTTTAAAACTCGGGTATAATCTTTTGGCTGTAGATCTTAGGAATGGAGGCCTTTGCGATAGTGTTCCGAATGAAACAGCAGTACTTGCTAAACTAAGGCAACCCAATATTGGCAATGCCGAAGTGCAGCTGGATATGGTAGCAGCCATAAACTATGTACATACTATAAGCAAGAAGAAAGTGATATTGTTAGGCAGTGGGTACTCCGCTTCACTGGTCTTGTATATTGGTGCTACAAATCCGCTGGTATCAGCAGTTGTAGCTTACAGCCCTTACGATTATTTTGGAGGTTCACTTAAAACAGCAGATGTTTTTCCCAAGTACCAATCGATACCCGTGTATGTAGCTTCTTCGCAAGCGGAAGAAAATGATGCAAAAAAATATATTGCTGCTATTCCATCAGCTAGGGTAACGCAGTTTGCTCCTACCGGCAGTGGCTCGCACGGCAGTGGTGCTTTGCTTCCATACGACGCTGATTTCCACAGCTACTGGATATCGTTACTACTCTTCCTTAAAAGCGTTAAGTAATTTTACTTATTAAGTTTAGGATTTCGCTTGTGGCGGTTTTTATCGCGTTTGCCTTTCTTTTCAATATTGTTTAAGAATGCTTTTTGCAAATCAATACCCGTTTGGTTAGATATGCAGATTAGGACAAATAGTACATCAGCCAGTTCCTCGCCCAGGTCTTTTCCTTTATCCGATTTTTTAAACGATTGCTCTCCATATGTTCTTGATATAACGCGGGCCACCTCACCTACTTCCTCGGTAAGCATAGCCATATTAGTAAGCACATTAAAGTAACGCACACCCTTGGTATTTATCCATTCATCTACAAATTTTTGGGCATCGCTAATCGTCATGTTTTTCATACTATTTGTTTTTACTGTCTATTATAATTGTTACCGGGCCATCGTTTACAAGGCTTACTTCCATGTGTGCGCCAAACTCGCCTGTAGCTATAGGTTTACCAATTTCAATTTGTAATGCATTTACAAAATCATTATACATAGGTAAAGCTTTTTCGGGACGAGCAGCCATTATGTAGGAAGGACGATTTCCTTTTTTAGTATCGGCATGCAGGGTAAACTGGCTTATCACAAGCATCTCACCACTTACATCTTTTATGGATAGATTCATCTTGCCATCCGCATCATTGAATATACGCATGTTGGCAATTTTTTGTGTGAGCCAGGCAATATCTTCCGTAGTATCTGCATCCTCAATACCTACAAGAATAAGCAAGCCCAGGCCACAAGCACCAATTACTTTTGCATCTACCGATACACTTGCTTTGCTTACTCTTTGAATAACTACTCGCATAAAATTTTAGCTTGCTTCGAACAAAGATAACTGTTCGTGCCCATTACTTTTAAACTCGCTTGTATTAAATGAAAAAGCGGGCGGGTTGCCCATAAACTTTCTTACCGATAGTTTAAACAACTGCTTTATAGATTCTGCAATGTTTCCCTGCCCGCGCATGCGTTTGGTAAAGCGGCTATCGTTTACACTGCCTCCGTGGCATTCTTCTATGTGATGCCAAACACGCTCGGCACGGTCGGGATAATTTTTAAAAATCCAGTCTTTAAACACCATAGCAATTTGTCCGTTAAGCCTTACAATAGTATAGCCTGCACGAGTTGCGCCGTTGGCGGCTGCGGCTTCAATAACATTAGGTATTTCGTGGCTGGTTAATTGGGGGATGATGGGTGCCATCATTATACCACAAGGTATGTTGCGCTCCGACAGGTTCTTTAATACGTTAAGCCTGTTTTTATATGTAGCGGTGCGTGGTTCTAACCTTTGGCGAAGCGATTCATCTAACGAAGTGATAGTTACCATAGCTATTACCAAATTATGTTTTGCTAATTCCGACAACACGTCAAGGTCACGGAGGATGACCGTATTTTTGGTGAGTATACTAACAGGGTGGCGGTATTTAAGGCACACCTCTAATATGCTGCGCGTTATGCCCAGTTTGCGCTCTACTGGCTGATAGCAATCTGTGTTGCCCGATAGCATTATGGGCATCACTTCCCAATTCGGTTTCTGAAAGGCTTCTTCCAACAGTTTGGCTGCATTGGGTTTTACCAATATTTTTTGTTCAAAATCAAGCCCGGCGCTATAGCCCCAGTATTGGTGAGAATTGCGTGCATAGCAATACAGGCATCCATGTTCGCAACCCTGGTATGGGTTCATGGATAGGCCAGCGCCTATATCGGGGCTGGTAACTTTGTTTACAAAGGTTTTAGGATAAACGGTTATGTATTGCGTTTTTTTGTTCTGCAATAAATCAACTTCGTCAATGCCTTCCCAGTGCTCCTGAACATAAGATGTTTTAAGATATTGATTGTGCGGGTTAACCTGCGCACCCCTTCCGTAGAAGTAGTCTTTGGGCCGGCTGTCTTTCATAATATTTTGATTAAATAGGCTTACAAAGCAAACTTAAACAATATATTTATTAATGTAATATAATGCTAAAATACTTAGCAAAGATTTGTTAAACAATAATCGTCAGTTTTAAATATGTATATTTGAAATAAGGTCTTCATCCTCCTCAAATCCAGACTAACATGAAAACAAAATATTTGTTCTTAGCGTTCACATTGGTAGGCATTATTTTTTCGCTTGGCTGTAATCATAGCAGCAAGAAACAAAAAACCAAGCTTACTTTAAGCCGGCTGCGTAAAAAGGATATTTACAACAAAAAACTGGTAGATGTTCTGCTGTATACTATTAAACAGAAAAAAGAGGATACGTTAGTTACAAAAGGAACAAAGCTATATAATGCAGGACTTGCACTGTTCCAAGATAAAAAAGACACCGCAGCCCTTAACACTTTAAAACAATCGATTACCATATTCCCTAAGCCGGAAGCTTACTTTGGCATAGGGCAGGTATTACTTGATATGCAGAATACTGCCACTGCACAAGACAAAGGCAATGAACTTACTGAAGCTGTACAGGCATTTGAAATGGCGGAATATTTAAAATACCAGCCTACTTATGATGTATACTATAACCTGGCATGTGCCGATAACCTGCTTGTTAAATACGACAGCATAAACAACAAAAGCTATGATAATGATTTTAAGCAGGCTATGTATAACCTAACATGTGCATTTAAGAATGGGTTTAACGATACCGCTGTGCTACAGAAGGATGGCAGGATTAGCAATCTGTTAGCTACAGAAGAATACGCTCAGATGGTAACAGAGTTAAAAACCAAAAACAGTTTCGAAAGTTTTAAATTATTTTTCACCCCGCTCAACTTACCCTTTACAATTGACTCCGACAGGATAAACGTTAGTGGCCTTTTAATAACTTACGATTATGTGCAGTTTATCCCCGGCATGGAGAATTCTCAGTTTGACAGGGGTGTAAGCAATGATTACTATGCCGTTGGCGAGCTTAGTGAATCACCTGCATACGTTGCCTTAGTGTATTCATCCACCCAATTTTATGATGGGCCTGATGCCGATGGCTTTCAACCGGTGTATACTGTACTTATAACCTACACCCCGAACGGAAAACAGATTGATACCATGACCATTTCTCAACAAACGACAGAAGATTATTGCACAGGAGTAAAAATTGACAGCACCCTTATTACAATGCAGAATTATAAGTTAACGCATAAATACAGCCAAAGTGAAATTGATGCATTCAACAGTGAGAAGGTAGAATTGCAAAACCAAACAGATGAGATTGGCAATGAAATGGCAGATGCCAGTGTTAACGAAAGCCGTAAAACCATATTGCAAAAAAGGTTAGACAGTATGAACACGCGTTTGGATACGATAGATATATCTGTTAAAAGCAATGTTTTATTAAAAGTAGAACCGGATACAAAGGCCTATTGCAGGGTACTTGCTAATGGTAAAATAGAACGCCTAAAAAATTCGGGAAAGGTTACAATGAGGTAGCGCTTTGTTGTGCCCCCGGAATTATACTCCCCTTTGTTTTCCAGCGAGCGATAAGAATTTCGGCGACCAGCAAATTAGGTACCCAGCTTAGCCATGCCACCAACACATACATTTGTGTTGAGTGCAGATAAATAAAGTGAGGCAATATAAAAACATAAAGTCTTAAAGTTACGGCAGTTAAGGTAAGTGCATAACTGCGGTACATATTGGCGAGGTGTTGCCTGAATTTTTTCTTTACAGCATTAAGGTATGCCCTAAACGTAAATACCCACCACAGCACTGCGGTAATGGTAAAAGAAATTTGAGCCCAAATGCCGCCGTTAGCATAAAGCGCCATTACAAACCCTGCTGGTGCAGTAAAAAGCAAAATGAGCGTTACGTAAGTTATTCCCAGCATGCGATGAAGTTTTGGCCTTTTTGCAAGCAATGGCTTTACAAATTGAAATATGCCAATTAACAAAACAAATGTGCCCGTAGCCACATGAATATAGAATGCCTGCACCCAAATAGGAACATGCAATTCCGGTTGTTTGGTTTTTAAAAAGGCAACATCATGCCTGAAAGAAAAATAAGGTATAGATATACGGGCCATGAGGAACACAAAGAATAACATTAGTCCAATAAGCATTATTCCAATACCATTACGGATAACACTTTTATTCATTGCAGGCTGAATTAATATCTCCTTTCTTCGCTGGCCTCGTTATTATGTATGCTCAGGTAACTTTCGTAGCGAGATGTTGCTATCTCTCCCTCCTCTACTGCTTTTATTACCGCGCAACCCGGTTCGTTGATGTGCATACAACTGTTAAACTTGCAGTTAGCACGGTATTGGTTCATCTCTCTAAAATATTGCGATAAATCATATTTATTAATATCGGCAATACCGAACTCCTGTATACCGGGTGTATCTATAATAAAGCCACCACCGGGCAGGGCTATCATTTCAGAGAAGGTGGTCATGTGTTTGCCCTTTGAATGAGCTTCTGATATTTCTCCCGTTTTGCGATTATTACCTGGTACCATCAGGTTTATAAAGGTTGATTTACCTGTGCCCGACATACCACATAGCAGGGTAACTTTTCCTTCGCATATCTTTTTAAACTTAGCTATGTATTTATCATCCAGCATAGATACAACATAGCAGGGATAACCCAATGGGTCGTACACGGCCAGTTTATCTTCCAGTTCCTCCATTAGTTCTTTATCGTATAGGTCGCGTTTGGTGAAGATGAGATGAGCATCTATTCCATAGGCTTCGGCGGTGGTAAGGATACGGTCTACAAAAGTGTCGTAGGTTTTAGGATGGGTAAGCGTGATGAGTATAAAAACCTGGTCGATGTTGGAAGCAATAATCTGGTATTGCTTAGATAACTTTTTAGACTGACGAATAATATAGTTCTTCCGGGGCTCTACGGCTGCAATGGTATAATCGCCACCCTGTTCCGATAGGACCACATTAACATGGTCGCCCACCACAACGGGGTTGGTGGTAGAAACATTTTTAAGCCTCATGTTGCCTTTAAGGGTGCATGTTATAATCTCCTTATCTTCTGTAAGAACATTATAGTTTTGTCCCAGGGCTTTTAATACAATTCCGTTTTGCATAAAGGCATTTAATATATACTTAACAATAACTGTGTAAATTTACATTTATAAAATCAACCTTTATAATCTTCATTATGAAAAGACTCCTTTTTACAGCAGTATCACTATTTCTTTCGGTGTTATGTTTTTCGCAATCATCGGGCCAATACAAAGTGGTAGACAGAATACACCTGGACGGAAACAAAGGCTGGGATTATATAGCAGTAGATGATTCTACTAACAGGTTGTATGTATCGCACGGAGATATGGTGCAGGTAGTAGATTTAAATAATGGCAACAAAATAATAGGAACAATAAGCGGCTTAAATGGTGTGCATGGCATTGCACTAGCCCAAGAATTTAACAAGGGGTTTATTACTTCGGGTAAAGATACTGCCGTAGTAGTGTTCGACCTTACCACATTCGGCACACTTGCAAAAATAAAAGTAAGCCCCGGCCCCGATGCTATTGTATATGATAAGTTTAGCAAGAAAGTATTTTCATTCAATGGTAAGAGCAAAAGCTCTACCGTTATAGATGCTAAAACAAATGCTGTTGTTAGCACTATAGACCTGCCCGGCAAACCTGAATTTTGTGTAGCCGATGGCATGGGAAAAATTTATGACAACCTGGAAGATAAAAACATGATTTGTGTTATAAATACAACTACCATGAAGGTAGAAAACAGCTGGAGCATTGCGCCTGCTGATGGACCAAGCGGTTTAGCCATAGACACGAAAACCCGCCGCCTGTTTAGCGTATGCGATAAAACCATGGTTATTGTTGATGCCGACAAAGGGACCATACTAAAAACATTACCTATTGGCGATCGTGTAGATGCAGCCGGGTTTGATTACAATTTAAACAGGGCCTACAGTTCTAATGGAGATGGAACACTTACAGTGGTGCAGGAAAATGCGGGTGATGATTTTAAGGTAATAGATAATGTAGTTACCGAAAAAGGCGCACGCACATGTTGTGTAAATTCTAAAACACACCATATATACCTGCCTGATGCTAAATTCAATCCGGCGCCTGCAGCCGCAGAAGGTGACAAACCTAAAAAACCAAGCATTATACCGGATTCGTTTATAATACTTGATGTGGCGTATAGTAAGTAAGGCTGAGAATTTATTTAGTTAAACCCTCTATTTGAAATGTTGTTAAACTTTGAAATATCAAAAGAATCCGACTCGATTGAAGTATTCCTTGACGAGGAAGGAATAGATAATTTAATGTCTTATTTGAATTACGTAAAATCAAGTAAAGATCACATCCATCTTTTAGCACATGAAAAGGGCGAAATCACAAAAAAAGATTTCGGTCATGATAAAAAGATAATCGAATATGTAACCTTGCATTACCTAAAAGAATCTTAAGAATTATGGAGGAGCCAACTATACCGAAGCCGCCCAGTTCAACCTATCGGATGCAGGGAACTGCCAGGGGGCTCCGTTGTTCTCTACATTATTAAGCATAAGGGTTATGGCTTGCGGGGCAGCCGATTGCTCCATAACCAAAAAACGCCTCATATCTACTATTATAGATAGCGGGTCTATATCAACAGGGCATTCTTGTACACATGCGTTGCAGGATGTACATGCCCATAGTTCTTCGGGCAAAATATAATTGTTGAGCAGGGATTTGTTATCATCTACAAATTTGCCATTCTTATCAATGTTTTTGCTTACCTCTTCCAGGCGGTCACGAGTATCCATCATTATCTTACGTGGAGATAGTAGTTTGCCCGTTTGGTTTGCAGGACAGCTCGATGTGCATCGTCCACACTCGGTGCAGGAATAGGCATCCATTAATTGTTTCCAGCTAAGGTCGAACACATCTTTAGCACCAAAACGTTCAGGAGGCGCATTGGGATCTACTGGAGTAACTTGTGCGTTGGGGTCGAGCATTAATTTTACTTCGCGGGTAACGCTGGCAAGGTTGGTAAACTCTCCTTTAGGGTTAAGGTTAGAATAATACACATTAGGAAATGCAAGCACAATATGGAAGTGCTTTGAATAGGGTATATAATTAAGGAATGCCAGTATACCCACAATATGAAACCACCAGCAAGCTCTTTCTATCATTACAAGGGTTGGTAAAGATGTTCCATTCAGCATACCCGTTAGCATATTACTTATAGGAAAACCGGCAGAGGTATCGCCCATGGCTCTGCTTATTAGTGTATCGGATGTATCGAGGGTTAAAAAGGCGCACATCAATAATATTTCTGTAATAAGTATAATGTTGGCATCGGTGCGTGGCCAGGTGGTAATCTCTCTGTTCCAAAAACGCTTAACCATGTGAAAGTTACGGCGGATTAAAAATATGGCACAGCCCACCAATACGCCTACTGCCAAAAACTCGAACGATGAAATAAGGAAGGTATAAAACCCACCCATAAAGGATAACACCCTGTGCGTACCTGCCACTCCATCAATTAATATTTCGAGTACTTCTATATTAATGATAATGAAACCCAGGTACACGAATATGTGCAGTATACCCGCAAAAGGCCTTGTTACCATTTTACTTTGGCCAATGGCGACCATAAACATGGTGCTCCAGCGTTTGCCGGGTTGGTCCTTACGATCGAGTGGCCTGCCCAGGTTTATATTGCGGCTTATTTTACGCGCATTTAGCGTAAACAAAACCACTGCGGCAATAAGTACAACTGTAAATATTATTTGCTCTATGCCCATTTATTTTGAATTCAGAAGACAGGAGATAGAAGACAGAATAGAGAACAGTTTTGAATTCCCTATAATTCCTTCTTTCTCCTTTAACATTTCTTGTTAAATATTAAGTGTTATTGATTCTATCAGTCTTTCTTTCCAAAGATAGAAAAATGAACATAATGCTTAGGATGCGCTTTCAAATCTTGCAGCAACCTGTCTAAACTTGCAGATGCACCTGTTAGGCGGTGATATAATGCAGTGTCGTTAGCAAGCATTCCCAAAGTGCCTTTGCCGGAATTTACTTTCTTCATTATTTGCGATGTATAGTAAAGTGCGCTATCAGCATTATTAATGGTGCTCTTAAGGTTTGCCTTGGATAAGGAATCTGTAACATTGGCAAGTGCATTACTTATCTGTTTGCTATTCTTTGCCAAATCGGCCGAAATTTTTTCTACGTTATCAAGTATGGCATTCAAACGGGCTTTTTCCGAAGCCACAAGGTCATCAAGATTTCCGGCAGTATTGCTAAAATGTTTTAATGAACTTCTTATACTAAGTATAGTTTCCTGGTTAAACACAGCCTGCACCACCTGCACGGTTGTATCCATCGACGAGATGAGTTCCTCTACTTTTTTCTTAACCGGTAACACTTGCTGGTTCAACGTTTCTTTTAAACTGGTTTCTACATCCGATTTAAGAGTATCGCCATCTTCAATATATGTGCTCCCTTTGCCTAAGTCTATTTCTACAGCTTTAGAACCCAGGAAATCTGCACTTATAATTTTAGCTATAGAGCTTTTTGGAATTTTTACGCTGCTGTTTGTAATCAGTAAGGTAAGTAATACTTTGCCTGATGCATCGGGCATTATTTCCATGCTTTTTACCTGTCCAATATGAAAGCCATTCACAACTATCGGGTTCGAGGGTACCAAACCGGCTACATCTGTATATACGGCATATACTTTTTTTGCATGCGAAAACACATTAATGCCCTTCATAAAGTTGAGCCCGTAAAGCAACATAGCAAGGGCTACGGTAACTACTATTCCTGTTTTTACTTCTTTTCTTAAAGCCACAAAATTTATTTATGGATGCAAAAGTACGTATTATGCCGAAACCCGCTTATAATAGGATTAACTTATACTATATTTGATATAGAGTATGATGGTTTTAAAGCATATCACAATTCTGATAATCTTCTTGCTGGGGATGCATTGCAATGTATTTGCCCAGGATAGCGACTTTACCGATACTCCTGCAAAACCCGATACCATAGTTCTAACATCCGCACAATTGGAACCGATAGTTATTGCCTGCCCGATAACTGGTGAAGTTGGCAACGGCCGTGAAGAATTATTGGTAATTAGTTCTTACCCGGATATGCAATCTGCTTTTGGATACAATTGTAACTACCCAAACATAGATTTTTCTTTAAAAACCCTGCTACGGATTAACATAGCTAACTACGACTCCGCAAAAACCAAAGTGTTGATGATTGGCGATAAAGTTATCCTTTCACTTTACCAGTATAAAAGGTATAGAACCAAGTACAATCGGCTATGTGTTTTGATACCAAAAATAGGTCCTAAAAGCGATGTGGCTTTAGATATAAATGAACTGGAAACTATACCTTTGGAATACGAAAAAGTGGATACAAACTATGTAAATGGTGTATTTAGGTGAATTTCTGAATGATTTTTTATAGATTAAAAACCAGCAAGTTACGCACATCATTAAAAAATATATTGCGTAAAACAACCCATTGATAAAATATTTAGTAATTTTGTGCTAAATATCTTACCAAATGTCTCACATAGATAAAAACCTTAAAACGCTTCGAAAATTCCGCAACATGTCGCAAGAGGCATTAGCGGATGCCTTGGGTATTCAGCGTAGCAGGTTGGCATCTTATGAAGAAGGAAGAGCAGAACCCCCATACGACCTTTTAATAAAAATAGGAGACTATTTTCATGTGGCACTCGATGCATTAATACGTGCCGATTTATCTAAAACCAAATCGGAAGACCTGATGAAAGTAGGGGAAAACCGTATCCTATTTCCTATTATGGTAGATATACATGGTAACGATATGGTAGAACTGGTACCCGTAAAAGCCAGTGCGGGTTACCTTAATGGCTATGCCGACCCTGAATATGTAGAAGGCCTGCAACGCATGAACTTCCCTTTTTTACCCGTAGGTAAGCACAGGGCATTCCCTATTAAAGGAGATTCTATGCCACCCCTTACCGATGGTAGCTTTGTTATAGGTAAGTATATGGAATCGCTGAATGAAATTAGGGATGGTCAGACCTATATTGTACTTACCAAAGATGAGGGCCTGGTTTATAAACGCCTGTACAATAACACTAAAGTAGATGGAACCCTTATGCTGCAATCGGATAATAAGGCTTATTCTACCTACACCGTTAAGGCACAGGATATTTTAGAAATATGGGAATACCAATGCTCAATAAATACATCAAAAAACAAAATGGAAGAGCTTAACCTGGAAAGCATAATGGGCATGCTCAGAGACCTGAAAATTGAATTCGAAAAGATTAAAAAGTAACGCAAAAACTTGTTCAAAACTTAGCAATAGTAACCAAATCATAATTATATATCTTTACCTTAATTAAAAGCAAATCATCATGGAAAAAGTAACAGAAAAAACAGAAAAAAAAGCAGCAGCAAAAGAAGCGGCTCACAAAGAAACAAGTGGCGGAAAAGAAGTAAACAAAGAAAAGCTGAAAGCCCTACAATTAACAATTGATAAATTGGAAAAAACCTATGGAAAGGGCACAATAATGAAACTGGGCGATGCCCCAGTAGAAGCTATGGAAATAATTCCTACCGGCTCGCTAACCCTTGATATTGCATTAGGAATAGGAGGCCTGCCTAAAGGAAGGGTAATCGAAATATATGGCCCCGAATCATCGGGTAAAACAACCATGGCTATACATGCTATTGCCAATGTACAACGCAATGGCGGTATTGCAGCTATAGTAGATGCTGAACATGCGTTCGACCGTAACTACGCGCAAAAATTAGGTGTAGATATTGGCAACCTGCTTATCTCTCAGCCCGATAATGGCGAACAAGCTCTTGAAATTGTAGATAACCTTATACGTTCCGGCGCAATAGATATTATTGTAATTGACTCAGTTGCAGCACTTACCCCACGCAGCGAAATTGAAGGTGAAATGGGAGATTCTGTAATGGGATTACAAGCACGTTTAATGTCACAAGCATTACGTAAGCTTACCGGTACCATAAGCAAAACAGGTTGTTGCTGCATATTTATTAACCAGTTGCGCGAAAAAATTGGTGTAATGTTCGGTAACCCTGAAACAACTACCGGTGGAAACGCACTTAAATTTTATTCTTCGGTTCGTTTGGATATTCGCCGTATTGGCCAACTAAAAGAAGGTGAAACAGTAATTGGTAACCGCACCCGCGTTAAGGTGGTAAAAAATAAATTAGCCCCTCCTTTTGGTATTGCCGAATTTGATATTCTTTACGGAGAAGGCATTTCTAAAGTTGGTGAAATTGTGGACCTTGGCGTAGAAAAGAACATTGTTAAAAAGAGCGGCGCCTGGTTTAGCTACGGCGAAACCCGTTTGGGACAAGGTAGAGATTCTGTAAAACAGATATTTACCGACAACCCTGAACTGGCCGAGGAAATAGAACTTAAGATTAAAGATGCTATTACCGCACCACCTAAAGAAGTTGAATGAGTTGTTTGATGTTGACCAGATGTTGTAGTTTGTTGATAGGAGGAGTTATCCTCCTATCTGCATGTAAGGGGGGGGCAGGTGAAAAAGAGCAAAAAGCCGCAAAAGATAGCATTGCAGCTAAAAAAGTTGACACTATTGCCACCAGGATAGAGCTGTTTTCAAAGCGTATTGCTTCTAATCCAAAAGATGCCGATTCGTATTGGAAACGCGGCATATTGGAAGCCAAACTTGGGAAGTATCCTCCCGCCATACTCGACTATCAGTTGGCTATAAAAATAGACAGCACCAAAGCAGATTATTATTATAGCCTGGCCGATGCCAATTTTTTAATGGGCCATACCCGGGAATCGAAGGATGAATTTCAAAAATGTATTGACCTTGATCCTAAAAATACGGGAGCAATGATGCGTTTGGGCGAATTATATTTTTATGTAAAAAAATATCCTGAAGCAATCGGTCTTATTGACCAGGCTTTAAAAGTGGACCCTTATCTTGCCAAAGCGTATTTTATGAAAGGGATGATATTCCTTGAGAAAGGTGATACAGCCAAAGCTATTTCGAGTATGCAAACTGCGGTAGAACAAGATACCAAGTACTTTGATGCATATGTACAACTTGGCCTTGTATTTACTCGCAAAGGCAGTGCGGCGGCCTTAACCTATTTTGATGATGCCATTAATATAAAACCCCGAAACATAGAACCTTATTATGATAAAGGCATGTTTTACCAAACGGTACAGGATTATGATAATGCCATAAAAGCATACCAGGAACTTTTGCAGGTGGATAGCAATTACAAATTTGCGCTTTATAATATTGGGGTAATTTATTTTAGCCAAAACAAAGATTATAACCAGGCTATAAAATATTTTAATAAGGCTATACATGCCGATAGTGCCTATTCGTTTGCCCTATACGGAAGGGGTAATTGCTACGAGCAATTGGGGCAGAATATGAAAGCAATGAACGATTATTCGGCTGCACTGCATTACAACCGCGGGTTTATGGCCGCATCAGACGCAATGAAAGACCTACAAGCTAAAATGCACAAAAAATAATTTTATGAAAATTATATGTATAGGGCGCAACTACGCCGAACATGCAAAGGAAATGAAAGCGGAAACGCCCACCGAGCCTGTATTTTTTATGAAACCGGAGAGTGCAATTGTACGAAATGGCGATCCGTTTTTCTATCCTGATTTTTCGAAAGAAGTACACCACGAGGTGGAGATAATTTTACGTGTGTGCAAAAACGGGAAGAATGTTCAGAAAAAATTTGCGCATACATATTATGATGCCATAGCTATTGGTATTGATTTTACTGCTCGCGACCTACAAGCCCAATGTAAAGCAAAAGGCCTGCCCTGGGAAAAAGCAAAAGCCTTTGATGGCTCGGCCCCTATGGGAGAATTTATGCCCCTCAGCCATTTTAAAGACATCCATAACCTCAATTTTAATTTGGATATAAACGGCAAAACGGTTCAGAAAGGTAATACCAAAGATTTGATTTTTTCTTACGATACCGTTATAGAATATATTTCGCGTTTTGTTACTCTTAAAATGGGCGATTTTATATATACAGGCACTCCCGAGGGTGTAGGCCCTGTTACTATCGGCGATAAAATGGAGGCTTTTATAGAAGGCGAAAAACTGTTTAGTTGCTCGGTAAAATGAAAAAAGTACTGGTACTTGGTGCAGGCAGATCGGCTTCTTCGTTGATACAATACCTGCTTGATGCTGCTGTAAAGTATGATTACGAAATTACGGTTGCAGATACATCGGTTGAATTAGTAAAACAAAAAACGGGTAATCATCCGAAGGCACGTGCCATTGCTTTAGATATTAGTGATGCAACCAAAACGCATGAAGAAATAAGTAAAGCAGATATAGTTATATCTATGCTGCCTGCATTTCTTCACCCAAAGATTGCAACGCAATGTGTAGCGCTTAAAAAATCTATGGTTACTGCCTCGTATGTTTCTCCGGAAATGAAGGCATTGGATGCAGAAGCAAAAAAAGCGGGTATCATCTTAATGAATGAATCGGGCCTGGACCCGGGTATAGACCATGCATCTGCCATGAAGGCCATACATCATATACAGGAAAACGGAGGAAAGCTGACGAGTTTTAAATCATACACGGGTGGGCTGATTGCACCCAGGTATAACGATAACCCGTGGGGATATAAATTTACCTGGAACCCACGCAACGTAGTATTGGCGGGGCAAGGAACAGCCTGCTATATCGAACAGGGAAAGTATGTATACATCCCCTATCACAAAGTTTTTAGCCGTACAGAAAAGATACATGTTGATGGACATGGAGATTTTGTGGGCTATGCAAATCGCGATTCTTTAAGTTATCGTTCGGTGTATGGCATTGAAAATATACCTACCCTGTTGCGTGGCACCTTGCGTATGCCCTATTATTGCGAAGCATGGAACGTATTTGTACAATTGGGCATAACCGATGACACCTACCATATTGTGGATTCTGACAAAATGAGCTACGGTCAATTTATTGAATCGTTTGTACCACCAGGTAAAGAAGATTTAAAAACAAGATTAGCAACTTACACCGGAATACCTGCCAAGGGTAAAATAATGGATATGCTTGAGTGGCTGGGCATTTTTGAAGACTCTCCGATAAACTTAAATCATGCTACGCCGGCGCAAATATTGCAGGGCCTGCTGGAAGAAAAATGGAAACTAAAAGAGGGTGATAAAGACATGATTGTGATGCAACACCAATTTGAATATGAAATAAAAGGCGAAAAGAAAACGCTTTCATCTTCGTTGGTAGTAATTGGTGATGATACCATACACACCGCTATGGCAAAAACAGTGGGACTGCCTTTAGGCATAATAACGAAACATATTTTAAACGGAGATATTAAACTTTCCGGTGTTCAAATTCCTATCCTGAAGGAGATATATGAACCCCTATTGAAGGAACTGGAAAGCCTGGGAATTACTTTTGAAGAAAAACATAATTAGATTTCATGCCAAATATTTTAATCATATCAGCAAGTGTGCGTATGGGCCGCAATAGCCACAGGGTAGCGCTTTTCTTTAAAAAATTTATTGAAGAAAATAAAATGGGCACAGCCGAAATAGCTGACCTTAATGCATACAAATTCCCGATATTTGATGAACGTTTGCGTTTTCAAAAGAACCCGACTGCGCAATTAATTGAATTTGCCGAAAGAGTAAAAAAAGCGGATGGCATTATTATAGTTACTCCCGAATATAATGGGGGTTACCCGGCCAGCATTAAAAATGTGGTTGACCTTTTATACGATGAATGGCACCATAAGCCTATCGCTATATCTACGGTATCGAATGGCAATTTTGGAGGATCGCAGGTAATTACGTCGTTGCAATTTTCGTTATGGAAAATAAGGGCATTAACAGTTACGGCGCAGTTTCCTGCACCTAATGCCGATAAAACCTTTGCCGAAGACGGTACTCCGACAGATGCAGAAGGCACAAACAAGCGTGCTACAGGTTTTGTTAATGAACTACTATGGTTTATTAAAGCAGTAGAAAAAATGAAAGCATAAAATATTTTTATATGGACCAATTATCTTTATTCCACGAATCATCGCAAAAAGTAAACAGAACTGTTTATGAATACTTTTTTCTTATTTCGCCCGATCAGGCTGTTAAAAACGCTGTAAGGTATTTAAAGAAGAGGCTGAATGCGGAAGTACGCATTGGTAATGACGACCTGCATGCGATACCCGATATTTCATTGTTTAAAGCAAGAACGATTAATCCAAACTTTACTATCGACCCCTATGTTACGGCTTTATCGGCCCTGCATGCCTTTGAAATACACATTACCGGGTTGGGTGCATTTGAGCAATACAACCGTAAAAAAACATTCTACCTAAAACTTAAAGAACAGGAGTTGATTAGTAATATATTTTATACTTTGTTGGAATGCCGTGGAGATAAAAGCCAGCCCGATTTTGCTGCTCACCTTACCATTGCAAAAAACATTAGTGAACTGCAGCTAAGCAGAATTCAGAACCTAAATGACTACAACCTTAGGGGAGAATTTTTCTGCGATTCGGTTACTGTTTTAAAAAGGCAGTTGAACCCAAATGATTCACCTAAAGCCAGATTTGAAGTTTACGAAGAGATCCATTTATTAAAGAGAACAAATAGCTTTTTTGGAGAATAGCCTAAATACGGCTAAATGCCGTATTTAGTATGGCCTTTATGCCCTTATCGCTACTATTAATAAGGGCTGTGGCATAATTACGACACAGGAGATAGAAATTTTCTTACTTTTGCCTCCCATTTTTAACAAGGAGAGGTGCCTGAGTGGCCTAAAGGAGCAGTTTGCTAAACTGTCGTACGCCCAAAAGTGTACCGGGGGTTCGAATCCCCCCCTCTCCGCGGGAGCAGAGTGAGTGCGAGAGAAGAGTTTGAAAAATTGTTTACTCCCTGTTTTTGTTATAAGTCCTTAGTAATCTTAGGCTTTCCATTTTCCAGTAAAAAATAATTGAAAATAAATTTGCGCAATCAAATAATTGCATATATTTGCAATCACATAGTTGCACATTTATGAAAACAAGAAGAGATGTATTCCAGGCAATAGCAGACCCTACACGAAGGGCTATCCTGGTTTTGATTGCAGCCCAGGCAATGACACCAAATGCAATTGCAGAAGAATTTAATTCAAGCAGGCAAGCAGTTTCAAAGCATATTCAAATTCTTACCGAATGTGAATTGGTAAAGCAGGAACAAAAAGGAAGAGAAATTTATTATCATGTAAATGCAAACAAAATAAAAGAGATTGATAAATGGACCGAGCAGTTCCGCAAAATTTGGGAAACCCGGTTCAATCAGCTCGACAATGTATTATTAACAATTAAAAAACAAAAAAGATGAACAACAATTTGCTATTTGAATTTACCGTTGACAAAGCAAAACAAACGGTATTCGTAAACAGAGAATTTAATGCCGGCCTTTCGCTGGTATGGGATGCCTTTACCACAAAAGAAATCCTTGACCAATGGTGGGCGCCGAGGCCCTGGGCATCAAAAACAAAATTTATGGATTTTAAAGTGGGTGGTCGTAGGTTTTATGCTATGGTAGGCCCCGAAGGACAAGAGAGTTGGTCAATCCAAAAATATACTTCGATTAGCCCAAAAACCAATTTTAAAATGTATAACACCTTTGCAGACAAAGATGAAAACCCCGAATTACCGGGTTCTGATTGGGATTTTAATTTTAGTGAACAAAACGGAACTACAAAAGTGAGTATAGTTATTAAAAATGAATCGCTTGAACGCATGGAGAAGATGATTGAAATGGGCTTCCAGGGAGGATTTACTATGACCTTAAAACAGTTGGATGGATTATTGCCGGAACTGGCATAAGGGGTAAGAATTTATTGCAAGCCGAACGAGCAGGTTGGGGAAAGTTGTAACTTGCAGCCGCAGAAACATACTTTATGAACCGACTAATTCCCATTAACTCAAAAGATGATATTCCAAAGGAATACAGGGATACCCCTATAGGCCTATTATTGGAATATCATAACCTTAACCGTCCTTTCGACACTTATCCTGCTGCCAAGCTGCTTATAGGCATGTGTATGGATAACCGGAAGCATATGCATATACCGGATAATTTTTCCTATATCATACGTACAGGCGGGGCTAATTTAAGATATAGCGAGTTTAAAGTATCTTATGCCATAGGCGTGGGCCATGTACAGCATCTTGCCCTTATCGGGCATAACCATTGTGGCATGGTTAACTTAGTATCACGGAAAAATCAATTCGTGGACGGGCTGGTTGAAACGGCAGGTTGGAGCAAAGAGCAGGCCGAAGAACAGTTTATGAACTTTGCCCCTATGTTCGAAATTGGCAATGAAATTGATTTTACTCTGAGTGAAGTTGTACGATTGCGCAAGCGCTATCCTAAAATAAAAATAGCGCCTATGCTTTATTTAGTGGAGGATAACAGGCTTTACCTGATAAGCGAAGCGTAGCCTAATTCTTCAATAGCTCGCAATAATACCCTTTGGTGCGTAGGGCTTCTATAATTTTATTTGGCGCAATCGCATTGCCTTCTACCCTAAGAACTCTGTCGCAATCATCTAAATCGAAATTAATTTTGATCTTTGGAAACCTATAAGAAAGTTCTTCTACCAGTAATGTTGCATGTTCCTGCAACTCTACATTTGTTTTAAAAACTTCTACCATTGTATCTATTCTTTCGATTGTTTAATGCCTTTAAATACAGCATAGATAGCCATTGCATGCCCGTGCCCCAGGCCAAAATCCTTTTTAAGCCAGTTTACTACGTCCATTGCTTTTACGCCGGGCTTTAGCAGTCCCTTTTTTTCGGCAAGTTTTTTAAAATCTGCCGGCGTTTTACCTGTCTTAGCTTTTATGTTATCTATATATGCCCGGAACGACATAATTATATTTTAAACAGTTGCTTTTATTTTTTTATGATAGTATACATACGATGCAACCAAAATAGCTATGAACACCAGCATGAATACCCAGCTACTAAATGGTGTGCCTTTAGCGATTATAGAATACGTTGCTCCAACCAAATCGAATGTAAAACCGGCATACGCCCATTCTTTTATCCTGGGGAATCCGGGGACAAGAAGGGCAATTACACCAAGTAACTTAGCTACTCCCAAAAAAGGATTAAGATATTCAGGGTAGCCAAGTTGAAGCATAAAATCTGATCCTTGTTTGCTGCCAATAATCTCGGGTATAGCAGAAGATAGCATTAACCCACAAATTAGAATTGTGAATACCCAATACAGAATTTTAGTTGTTTTCATGATAAAGTTTATTTAAGATTATTTAATAAAGTTACAAGTTTATCGAAGCTGGTGTTCCAGCCCATTTCAGCACCGCCGATAGATTGCAAGCCTTCAGGTTTAATGATAGAGAAGACAATATGCAATTCAACTTTTGTTTTGTTACCTTCTTCCATAAATGTTACGGTATTATGAACTTCAAATAAGTGCTGTCCCTTTTTATCTATCGCAGGGCTGGTAAAAATAATCCTTTCTGGTTTTACAATTTCCAAAAATTCACCCTCCATAGGATACAACACACCATCGGGGGCTTTCATCTCTATATAAATTTTCCCTCCGGCTTTAAAGTCCCAATTACAAACCGGGTTAGTAAACCCTTTAGGGGCCCACCACTGCTGAATATGGTTTACATTGGCCCATGCTTCCCAAACAAGTTGGCGTGGAGCATTAAATGTGCGCGTAATGGTAAGTGTTTTTGTGTTGCCTTCTGTTTTAGTTTCCATGATTTTAGTATTTAAATCTTAGTTACAATTTGCATTTCATATCAAGCCTTTGTTTTTAAAAGGTATTCGTCTAATTGGTCGAATGTGCCACCAAAGCCTTGTTGCATACTGCTAAACATACCATAATATGTTTTCTTCTCTTCTTCGGTAGCATTAATTGGTTTTCCTTTTATAGTTAAGGTAGTTTTGCCTTCGTGCTCAATGAGTGTTATAACGTTCATCATCTCCAGCGGAAAATTTTTAAGAAATGGATTAGCAGTTACGTTTCCATCTTTATCCGAAAAAGAATTAATAAATACAATACGTTCAGGCTCCTGCATTTCAACGTATTTAAACTTACCCCACATTTCACCCATAGGCGATTGCATGCTATAATGGAAAATGCCATTGGGACGAAAATCCAGTTTGCTGATTTTAATATCAGCTCCTTTAGGACCCCACCATTGGGCCAGGGCTTCCGATTCTGAAAGGGCTTTATATACCAACTTTCTCGGAGCATTAAATTGGCGCATAATAACCAGCTCCGGTTCCGTCGGCATTTTTTCCATATAGGCTTCCAGGCGGTCAACATTTTGTTTGAGGCCCACATCTGCCTTAAATAGCTTAATTACTTCTTTTAATTGTTCTGCCGACTCAAATAAAGAAGTAATACTTAAAAGTGTTTTATTCCCTTGCGCTTCAAATATTACAGTCATCTGAAAGTGCGGTGGGGTGACATGCGTTAGAACTATTTTCTCATTCTTCACAAATTCGGAATACCTGTGGGTATTTCTAAAGTCTGTTCCATCGGGCCCATGCATGGTAAAGTCCCATTCGCCGCCTTGCTTTACATCCATTTTATAAATGGTATTTGTAAAACCATTGGGCCCCCACCAATGCTTTATGTGTTCAGGATTTGTCCATGCATCAAATACCAAATCTTTAGGGGCGTTTATTACACGCGTAATTTTTAACTCGCGGTCAGCGGTTTTACTTACGCTTTGATTTTTTGTCTCCATGTTTTTTACTTTTATTTTGTAATTGGTTTAAATAATGTTCAAGTGCATCCAATTTATTGTTCCAGAATTTCTTGTACTGTTCAATCCACTCGGCTACTTCATTTAATTTTGCCAGTTGTGCTTCGCATACATGCTCACGTCCTTCTATCTTCACCGAAATAAGGCCACACTCTGTAAGTATCCTTACATGTTTCGATACAGCAGGCCTGCTTATGTCAAAATTTTCAGCGATACCATTTAATGTAAGGTTTTGCTGCGCCAGCAGGTTAATTATCTCTCTGCGGTGCGGATCGGCTATGGCTTGAAAAACGTCTCTTCTCATAAACTTCTTACTTTTTTATGTAATGTAAAGCAGCTGCACCCGATTTTAATATTTTGCTCGATACCAGGGTTAGGTCTATTTGTTGTTTAATCTCTTTAAACAGAGGCATGCCATTCCCTATGATGACAGGATAAATGAATATCCAATACTCATCTATTACGTCTTCTTGTATAAGTGAACGCACTACACCCGGGCTGCCAAATATTTGAAGGTTTTTACCTTCTTGCTTTTTTAGCTTTTTTAGTTCCTCTATTACATTCTCTTTTATAATAGTGGCATTGGGTGCCTCACTGTCCTTCATTGTTGTAGAAAGCACATATTTTTTTGCGTTTTTATACCACTTGCTGTGTTGCTTATCGTGTGCAGATGCATCGGGCGCATCAGCCGCAGTGGGCCAATATGCCTGCATAATACTATAGGTACCTTTCCCATATAGAGCAGCATCCGCATTTTCGGATAAAGCTGCGGACATATCAAAAAATTCTTCATCAACTTTAAACATTCCTAAGCCTCCATTGCTATCAGCAACGAAATTATCCAGCGACATTATTATGCTCGAAACTATCTTTCTCATATTGTTTTATTTAGGTTGTTAGGTATTAATTATGTAACTATTCGGTTACAAATATATATAAGAAACCATACGGTTACATATATTTTTGAAAATATTTTTCAGCTAATACCTAACTACCTTGGAAATCAGAGACAAAATTTTGCAATAAATAAAGACTCTGTTGCTACTTTTTTGGCTTCTTATCCTCTTCAGAATGAAAGGGGTGCAAATGTTTTTTCGGATCATTCTTATCATCCGTTAGCTCACTTCCCACAAAATAACCTAATGCCTGGGTAGAAGGATTCACATCAAGCAATACTTTAAGAATAGCTGTTAAGGGTATACTTAGTATCATGCCCGGTATTCCCCAAATTTGGCCGCCTATAAGCAGCGCAACAATTGCAACAAAAGGGTTTACGCTTACTCTTTTCCCCACTATACGTGGCGTTATTAGGTTCGATTCGAGAAACTGTACTGTAAACAATACCAGCATTACAGCCAAGGCAGGGAAGGCAGTATCTTTTGTAAGCAGGGCATAAAAAGCCGTTATTAAAGCGCCTATGGTAATGCCTACGTAAGGTATCACAGTAAGCATAGCAACAAAAAAGGCAAAAAACAGGGCGTGGTCTATGCCAATAATTAGCAAGCCTATGGTATTAAGTACGCCAATAATTAATATCACCGTTAAAAGACCCAGCAAATAATTTTGTACCAGCTTCTGAATTTCATTTATCAGGTCTGAAGCCTGGTGCTGTCTCTCAGTTTCAAGTAAGGCGAAGGCGAAACTCCTAAATGCTTTGTTATACAATAAAAAACAAAATACATACACAACTATAAGCACCAGTACACTCATTATATTGGTAGTACTTGCAATAGTTCCCGATACAAACTCGCTGGTGTAGCCTAATAGCTTTTCTTTAGCATTGGCAATAATGTTGCTAAAGGTATCGCTTTCTATATGCATGTGCCCGGTAACATATTGCTGAAAAGAATTGAACTTGTCGTTAATTTTTCCACTAAGTCCGGTCAAATCACTTATCATACTCGTAACTTCCTTACTTACCAAAAAAATTACTGATACGAGCAGAACTACAACGATTAGCAGCGTAATCACTACTGAAAGTGCATTAGGTATCTTCCACTTTAGCAACCTTTTATATACAGGGTAGAGTAAAAAAGAGAGCAGCCCGGAAATGATAATGGGCAGTAAAAATTCTTTGGTATATATAAGTATAATAGTTCCTAATACTGCTATAAGAAGCCAGCTGGCAAGTTTTATGGTAAAGGGTAACTTTTGCATAATGCCAAATTTAGCAATAAGGCTGGGTTATAAACAGAACATTTAGTTAAAATGGAAGAAAAAGAAGGATACAGCTGCCCAGGTTCTTTTAACCCCGTTTGCGTATCCTATAGTACTGTGGCTTTCGTTTTCAACTGTACCATCATCGCGTACATAACCAATAGTGGAATGGCTTGAGTTTTCTATAGTGCCATCGTTGCGCACATAACCTACGGTAGAATGACTCTCGTTTTCAATAGTACCATCATCACGTATATACCCTATAGTAGAGTGGCTTGAATTTTCAATAGTGCCATCGTCTCTTATATATCCAGTGGTTGAGTGGCTTGAATTTTCGATTGTACCATCAGAATTAATGTAACCAGAAGTACTGTGGCTGTCGTTTTCAATAGTTTGCGCATTTAAGCACAACCCTGTTACTAATAAAGAAGTTAGAACGAGTAATTTTTTCATGCCAAATTATTTTTGTCAAATATATACATCCCCTTTAAGGAATTTTAACATTCTGCATTAAATCTTCACTATTCCTTCACTATGGCGGTATACATTTGTCTCAGATTATTAACAATAACCTTAATTAAATTTAAAAGTCATGAAAAAAGTAAGTGTAATTCTCGCATCACTGGTTCTGTTTGCCGGTGTAACATTTGCAACCCCTGTTACAAAACATGTTGTTAAGCAAGAAAAAGCAAAAACAGAAAAGAAAGCTGATAAGAAGGCTGACAAGAAAACCGATGCTAAGCCTGCAGCAAAGAAAGCAGACAAAAAAGCTGACAAGAAGTAATTCTTAAGGCAACTTCCTTACAAAAGCCCCGGTTATGCCGGGGTTTTTGTTTTTATTCTTTAAAGTAATTTTTATCGTATGCTTTGCAGTATTCCTTGTAGTAGGAGTGTATTGTCTTTGAATAGTTAAAGGCATACTCCATTACTTTCTTTTTTATATCCTTGTGTGCATGGGCAAATTTAATAAGTTCATCGGCAATAGCAGATCCCTGCCTGCCAGAGCTTCTTAATGCACTCCAGGCACAACTGCTTGCCATACTTTCTATAACGTTACCCAGCTTTTTTTCGTTGCCATGAAAAAACGCATAGTTTATTCTATCGGCCGAAGGCTGTAATTCTTTAAGTACAAAGTTTTTATTGCCTATGTCAACACTCGCAAGCAAAGCCGGTGGATTTGACAGCATACGTTTTTGTACTTCCACCAAACGTTCCGCTTCATTCTTCCATTTGGGTTGATGCGTTTTAATCAGTTTCCTGGCACAAGAAGGCAAAGTTTCTTTCAGGTCCAGTAAAAAATGGCCGCCTATTCCACCGCGGCCCTCAACCAAGGCAACATATCTTTCTAAGCCAAGGCTTGATGTGCCCGCTATTCGAAAGGCCACATCTAACACTTTGTAAAACGAAGGATTTTGTTGCCCTTTTGCCCATCTTTTAATATGCTTTACAACATGTTCTTTCTTTTCTTTTGATGCAGGTATAGCATGTATATTATCAATTCTGATTTTTAACTTATCGTTCTTTTTTACAGTTCTTCTTTTAATCAATGCTTTACGAGGCCGGTTTTTTACCCTTTCTAAAAAGTTTTTTATAACCCCTTTAGCGGTTTCTATTTCCATAGCACGAATGTAGCCCAACTCAAGCATATTAAAATATGTCTCGATAAAAAGTCTGCCTAATTTATGCGCCTTTTTTTCATCTATTTCCAGGGTTGACGATGCCATGTAAATACTGGTAAGCATACGGGCCACATCTAACAGGCAGGGACCCAATATACATTCATCAAAATCGTTGATATTAAAACAGGTTACCCTATTATCCCCTTTGTAACTGCCCAGGTTTTCGAGATGCAAATCGCCACAAAGCCAAATATCAGGAGATTTAAGCAAAAAGGAATCAGTACCTATATCTTCGTAAAACAAATGGGGTATGGCCCTAAAAAAGCGATATTCATCGTCCCTCATTGCTTTGTACTTCCGCCTTAACAATTCCGGAATTCTGCCTTTATTGTATGCTTTTATAGCTTGTGGAACGTCTTTTCTCATAGTATTTGTTTCTGTAAACAAAGGCTTGCAGGCCTAACCTGCTTAAGGGTATTATGCGAAAGTAGCAAATTTATTAGGGCTATATACAGGTGATTTTGACTACCCTTGTTTATTGATAAGCCTAATTCATTAACTTTGCACCCTTTTAAAAAAAGGAACAACGTTCATTACTATTGAAAGTTGATAATCGGGGCGTAGCGTAGTCCGGCTATCGCGCCTGCTTTGGGAGCAGGAGACCGTCGGTTCGAATCCGGCCGCCCCGACACACTTAATTCTTCTTGTCTGATCCCGTAGCTCAACTGGATAGAGCAACGGTTTTCTAAACCGTAGGTCGCTGGTTCGAGTCCAGCCGGGATCACTGGCTAAATTCAATATAACTACCTTTGTTAGTGAGACTTTCCAATAATGGGATTGAACAGCAGGCTACTTTTATCAATACTACTTTGCACCACCGCTTGCATCGGGCAGCTATCTACTATTACTTTGTGGAAAGACAGCGCCATGGGAGCCAGATACAACAAAGCCACCTCATCAGTTGCGTATGGAAAGCCCGACAAAAAAGGAAACTATAAAATCTATATTTCAGATACACTTGGAAATAACGAAACACAGGTAAGTTATGCCGGATGGGCACCCGACCGCCAACAATGGGCACAAGCATGGTATCCATCAGGCAAATACCTTTTTTGTTATGTTGAGAAAGCCGAATATGTAAAAGAAAACGGGCACAAGCGTAAACCCATAGATGCTGTTCCGGGATATGGCGCTTATACAGACTTGTGGCTTGTAACACGTGATGGGAAACAGGCATGGCAGCTTACCAATTTACCAAACAGCTACAACAGCGGTATTATACATGGTGCCGTTTCGCGCGATGGGAAAATGTTTGCCTGGACTGAACGAATAAAGGCACCACAGTTTTTAAATTTAAAACTGGCAGCTGGAACTTATGTTTTTCGTGTAGCTGATTTTGCTCTTGATTCGGCACCTCACTTTTCCAATATTCGCACTTTCCAGCCCGGGAATATTCCTGCTTCGTGTGAACTGGAATCCATTTCACCCGATAATACTACCCTTGCTTTTTACAGCACTTTTGAAACCAAAAGCCTTTTTGCTACTCCCATTTATACTCTGAATATGATTACGGGCAAAATTACCCGACTAACTACCGAAAGCTTTGCTCAAAGCCCTACCTATACACCGGATGGCAAATGTTTCGTTTATATGACGGGAGCAGAATGCGACATATTCCCCTTCCAGGTGCAGGGCGCAGATTGGTGGCTTATGGATACCAATGGTACAAATAAAAAACGCCTTACTTACATGAATGTGAGGAATAACCAACAATCGGTTAATCACTATCGCCTTGCAGGGTCCCTTTCGTTTATATCCGATAATTCGTTTTTTGGCGGAGTAATGACTAAACCTCTTGGCCTAACGGGGATGACGGTGAAAGTGGTTTTTAAGAGATAGTTTCTTACGCCCCTCTTTTATACCTGCTTAAAAAGCCTTTAGGCGTATCCCCGGCATTTTTTTTAAAGAAGCGCGAAAAATATGACTTATCAGCATAACCCAATTCGGTACCTATTTCCTCTACATTGTATTTGGCCTGAACAAGCATTCTTTTTGCTTCCAGAATAATTCTCTCTGCTATCATCTCGGTGGTTGTTTTATTCAAACATGCCCTAACTATCCTGTTAAGATGTTTTTCGGTTATACTTAACTCCGAAGCATACTCTCCTGCTGATTTCATTGTCTTGAATTTCCTATCCAAAAGTTCTTCAAAAAGCTGTAATCGTTTAATATACAGTTCATTCTTTATCTCTTGCTTAGGTTGATTTAATCGTGCCACTTCAACATAACAAAGGTTTACAAGTGCGTGTATTTTTTGAAATTTCAAGTACTCAGTCGCCCTGTATTCCCTTGTTATTTGGTGCATAAGCTCTTTCAATACAAATGCTGTATTTTTAGTAAGCTCGAAATAAGAATGACTTTGAAATGACTTTAGAAAAGGATAATTTTCTACTGTTTCCCAGGTAAAGCCCTCATCGTAAAATTCTTTTGTGTGAAAGAAAACAAAGCCATCAACATCCTTCGATAAGGTCCAATGGTGCATTTGCCCCGGTTTAAGAATAAATAGGGTGTTGGGCTTTACTCTATAGCTTTCAAAATCTACTTCGTGGGTTCCACTGCCTTTAGTAAAGAGTATGCTAAGGTAGAAATCGTGTTTATGGGGCAGATTGGTAAAATGGTGCTGCGCCACATGCTCCTTAACATTCTTAGCATAGAAGCTTCCTTCGCCCGATATATCATGGAAATCTCGAATGGCATAAACAGGTAAGTTCTTCTTCATAGTACAAAATTATTAAAATGTCTGAATTGTACCATTTTTGGAGATTAAGTTGAACCCAATTAAACAAATGCAACTATACCTTTGTATCAAATTAATGAAGTATGAAAACACTAACAAAAAAAGAGCAGCCGTTAATCCTAAATATTTGGAATGAAAAATGCCCACATTGTAATGAAGGAAAGGTTTTTGAAGAAAAAAAGAAGTGGTATGAAATTATGCCTGTAATGAAGAAGAAATGCGATTGTTGCCATTACAAATTCGATAGAGAACCGGGATATTTTTTAGGTGCTATGTATATAAGCTATGCTATAGGCGTAGCACTAGGGTTGGGTACATTTGTGCTAATAACTCTGGTTTTTCCTAAGCTTGATTTGGCTTGGGCGCTTTGTTTTATTGGTTTGGTAATACTGGCATTTGCACAAAAAAATTTCAAGGTATCGCGTATCATATTCATTCACCTTTTTCCGTGGTAAGATTGAAGTGTTTACTTTTGCGTTTATGAAAAAGATGTTCTTCTTTTTTAAAAATCGCAGAATAGTATTATTGCTAAGTTTAATAGCTATTGTGATAATGTGTTGTAAAAGCACTCAACCTGCTTCATCAAGTAAAGCAGTCACGATAGTTCCAACAACATCGTCGGCAAGTCCTCCAACTAAAGGGGTTCTTGTTCCAACAGAATCTGACCTTAGTATTGCACAAGCTCATTGGCCTGAGACAACGCTAAATGACCTGAGCCAGGGATATTCAATTTACAGTGGTAAGTGTACGAATTGCCACGGCACTAAAAACCCTGAAGATTTTACCGAAAATGCATGGACCGTAATCATGCATCAAATGGGCCGTAAAGCCAACCTCGATTCCACTCAATATAAATTAGTCCTGCACTATATCCTAACCAAACGCGAGGCAATTCTTGGGCCAGATAAGATAGGTTACTAAGCTCTTCAGTTTACCACAATTTTTATATCATCGTGCTGGGTACCCACAAGTACAGAAAGAATATAGACACCTTTTGCAAATCCTGAAATATTGCATTTATATTCTAAATAGCTACCGGCCTTTTTGACATTATATGTTTTCATTACTTGCCCTTGTGAATTGGAGATTGTAATTATTGCATTCCCAATTGCTGTAGACGTATATTTCAAAGTCACCTCATTTGTAGCAGGATTAGGCACCACATTTATTGAATTAATACCTACGGCAGATGCTGCGGCTATACCCGCAGGTTTATAGCATGGCTTAATCAACGTTACAGAATCAAGAACAGTGCTTCCGGCATCATTATACGTAGTAACGTGCATTTTGGTAAATCCGTTTGTACAACCTGTTTCATTTACCATTACAAAGCTATTTACCGATTGAAATGTTTGTAAAAATGGGCTACTGAAAACAGTTTGTGCGTCAAGCGGCGCTCCTGCACCACCACAAATAATTTCGCATCTTCCTTCGGTAGGGCCACTACCGTATTTGCTTACCGGCGCCACCATACTTACATTTTGATTAATGGGTTTAAATCTTTGATAATCGTGGTCGTGGCAGTTTAAAACAAGGTCAACACCATATTGATCGAGTACGGGCCACCAGCCTGCGTACGACATGTCGCCAACTGCTGAACCCACAGTATAATAAGGTTCGTGCCACGAAACTACTTTCCATTTAATTTTATTGGTATCTATGTTATGCAGCAAATTACTCATCCATGTTGTTTGTGCAGCCCAGTCGGCAGGGTTATTGGGTACAACATCTCCGTATTCAAAATTTAGTGTAATGAAAAGTGCATTGCCATAGGTGTATGAATAAAAATGATAATCGGACCCATTACCATTTGTTGGCAGATTAAACATATTCATATATGAAGTATCGTCTTCCGCATCATGGTTTCCCTCGCAGTGAAACATAATTTTGTTGTACGCCAAAGAATCTACACTGTTAAACCATGTGCTCCACTCGGCAGCTACATTGCCATGGTGGGTAAGGTCTCCGGCAAAAACAACAAAATCCGGATTTTTAGCATTTATTGAATTCGCAACGGTGGTAAACTCACTTCCCCCGTCACGGCAATCGCCATCGGCTGCAAACGAAAAATCGGCCGTAGTAGTATCCGAAGGAATTGCAGCAATTGTATGGTATTTTTGTTGCCCGCCCCAGGTTAATGTATGCGAGTCCTTTATTTGATAATATATGATGGAAGCAGGTTGCAAGCCATTTCCAAAATTGTAATAAAACCATTTACCCGTAAGCACAACTGCGGACCTATTTGCTGCCAAAAATTGGCCTTTTTCATAAGATGGTGTATAGCCCCATTTTATAGAATCGGCAGTGCCCTGCCCGTTCCAGGTAACGGTTACGCCATTTAGCAAGTCCGTAGCGGTTCCCATGTGTATGTATTTGGTTTGAGCTTTTACATACATCACACTAAAAGCAAGAGTTGCTACTAACAAGTAATGTTTAGAGTTTTTACTTTTCATTTCCTATATTTAAATAATTAACTGAAAAATCTAAGATACCTTCTTGCTATATCCACATAGTGTTATCTTATAATTAGTTAAATATTAATACAAATTTTAACTTTAGACCTATTCATTATCAATATATTATGGATACAAAAGATTAAAAAGCGACAGTTTTAATTTCGTTATCGTCTCTGATTTTCAGCAGGAATTCAAAAAAAATTATAGCTTTAACATACTTAACCTCAATAACTATGAAAAAAATATTACTTATCGGCGTTTCGCTTTTTGCTGTCTTATGCGCCAATGCTCAACAATTTTGGATTGAAAACTGGACCGGAACAACAGCACACGGTCAGCTGACTTACACAGGTCCCAATGGTGCATGGAGTGTTCAGCAAACAGGGACAAACGATGTTGATTCAAATGCATGGTATTTTAGTAACCAGGAAGATGCATTAGGCCGTGGACAATGTGGAACAAATGGTAACACTAACGGAACAGCACACATGGGAAATACAGCCAATGCTCCTTTATTAGGAATAGCAGGTGCTGATAATGGTGCAATAATTGATGATGGTGCAAATACAACTACAAATTTAAGGCTTCAATCTCCTGTAATTAATTGTACAGGCAAATCAAATATTAAATTGTCTTTTAATTATATTCAGGGTAAAAGCGCCGGCGCCAATTATATAACCGTGCAATATTACAATGGCACTTCATGGGCGCTGTTATCTACCCCGGCTGAATTAGATTCTTGCAACAATGCACAAGGCCACTGGACATATTATTCAGTTGCACTGCCTGCCAGCGCCAACAATAATGCAGGTGTTAGGATTGGATTTAACTGGACCAATGGTACTAGCAGTCAATATGATAATGATTTTTTAGGTAGTTCCGTAGAAATGGTTTCATTTGCTGTTGATAGTGTTGTTTTGAGCGTTGCCCCAACTCCGCCAGTTACGGCATTTACAGTTAGCGATACATTGGTATGCCTTGGCGATAGTGTTCAGTTTACCGACCAATCTACCAACACACCTACCAGCTGGGCATGGACATTTACTGGCGGTACCCCTGCCACATCTACCCTGCAAAACCCATGGGTTAAATATACCACTGCAGGTTATTATAACGTAAAACTTAAATCAACCAATGGTGGCGGCTCTGATAGTTTGACCAAAACAAACTACATACATGCTAAAAACTGTACAGCAGGAATTGCTAGCATTACAGATAATAATGCTCTCCGTTTATATCCTAATCCTACAAACGGTGCAATTACCCTAAGCTTTGCTAATGCAATGAGTGGGAATGTTAAGGTAAATGTTACCGATATTACAGGAAGGCTGGTAAATACACAAGTATTGAATCCAACTACAGGCAAAACAATATCCATGAATATTTCGGGAATAGCTGCCGGAGTATACATCTTAAAAGTTAACGACGGCAATAATGTTTATGTTAAACAGTTTATAAAACAGTAAGCTTACTTTACTTAAAAAGGAAGCCCGGGCAAAATGTCCGGGCTTTTTTATTCTTTCTCTTTTATTTTTAAATCAGGTCGCAAAAATAGAAGCATCGTTTTTAAAAGCTTTAAACTCAAGTGCGTTTCCGCTTGGGTCCAGGAAGAACATAGTGGCCTGCTCCCCTACTTCGCCCTTAAAACGTATGTACGGTTCTATGATAAATTTTACTCCATGTTGCTTTAATCTATCTGCCAAGGCTTCCCATTGGTCCATAGTTAGTATTACACCCCAATGTAAAACAGGAACATCCTTTCCATCTACATGATTGGTAGCAGGCGCAGGCCATGGCGTATCTACCAAATGGGCAGAAATTTGATGACTGTATAAATCAAAATCAATCCAACGTTCGGCACTGCGGCCAATTTTACAACCCAGTACCTCACCGTAAAATTTTCGGGTAACTTCTAAATTATTTACCGGGAATGCAACATGAAATGGACGGATGTTATTCATAAATATGTTATTAAAAAGGTAATTTATTCAAGTCTACATTGCCACCACTGATAATAATGCCAATACGTTTGCCTTTAAAACGCTCTTTGCTTTTTATTGCTGCGGCTAACGGCACAGCACTCGAAGGTTCAATAATTATTTTCATTCTTTCCCACACCAGGCGCATAGCGGCAATTATCTCTTCTTCTGTAACGGTTACAATTTCTTTAACATGCTTGCGAATGATATCAAATGTTTTATCGCCGAGAGAGGTAAGCAATCCATCAGCAATTGTATTTGGTGGATTAGAGGGTAGCATTTCTCCTTTTTGCAAGGAGCGATATGCATCATCCGCATTGGCGGGTTCTCCTGCAATAACAATAGATTGGGGAGAAAAATAGTGTGTAGATAAAGCAGTACCGCTTAATAATCCTCCACCGCCAACCGGGGCCATAACGATATCAAGATTTTTTATTTCTTCAATAAGTTCTTTGGCTGCGGTGGCCTGGCCGGCAATGATGCTGTAGTTATTATAAGGGTGAATTAGTGTAGCTCCGGTTTTATTAATTATATCAGCCAATGTATTTTCTCTCGCAGCCTGGTTGGGGGCACATAATATAACCTCTGCACCATAGCCTTTAACTGCATTTATTTTTACTGCCGAGGAATTTTCGGGCATTACAATGTAAGCCTTTAGCTTGTTAATCTTTGCTGCTAACGCCAGGGCCTGTGCATGATTACCCGATGAGTGTGTGGCCACCCCATTCTTCTTTTCATCCGCCGAAAGCAATAGCACTGCATTGGTAGCGCCTCTGTATTTAAATGCACCAATTTTTTGGAAGTTCTCGCATTTAAAAAATATTTCAGCACCCAGCATAGCATTAATACTGCTGCTGGTAAGCACGGGTGTACGATGTACAAACGGTGCAATACGCTTTGCAGCTTCTTCAATTATCTCCTTGGTTGGGTTAGCGCTTTCCATAATGGTCCTCAAAGTTATTTATTTCTTTTAAGGATTAAATTCCTTATTCTATAAATTTGCACCTGATGGGAGAGTTGCTTGAATACAAAGCCAGGATATTTATTATAGGTGTAAATCCTTATGTGCTTATTCCCGCACCTATACTTAAAGCTATTTTTAAGCAGGCTAATAAAGGCAAAGGAACCATTCCTGTAAGGGGAAAACTAGATGGACATGCCTACATACAAACGCTTGTAAAATATAGTGGCAAATGGAGGCTTTACCTAAATACCCCTATGCGTAAAGCGGCAAAGAAAGATGTGGGAGATATTATAAACGTTGAGATTGAATACGACCCCGTAGAAAGGGTAATACCCGTTCATCCAAAGTTTTTGAAAGCCCTTAAGGCGAATAAAAAAGCAAAAGAAAACTTCGAAAAGCTTAGCCCATCGCGGCAAAAGGAAATTGTACGTTATATAAGTTTTTTAAAAAGCCAAGAGGCTTTAGAGAGAAATATTATAAGAGCTATCGGATTTTTGTCGGGCAAAGGAAGGTTTGTGGGCCGCGACAAGCCTTAATAAAACCACTCGTTCATTTGTGGCAGTTGAAGAGATTTTTTCTCATCACTTTGTAAATCTCTCATTACTTTGCCCTCACCCATTTGTATAAGCCGGGTGCCATATTGGTTAGCCTCCTTAAGGTTATGGGTAATTAAAACGGCTGTAAGTTTATACTCCTTAATTATACTGTCAGCAGTTTGCATTATTAGTGCTGCGCTTCTTGGGTCCAGGGCTGCCGTCGGCTCATCCAATAACAATATTTGCGTATTGTCCATAACACTCATTAGCAGCGTAAGTGCTTGCCTTTGTCCGCCCGATAAAGCGCCCATTGCATGATCCAGCTTGTTTTCCAAGCCCATCCCTAACACAGCTATTTTATCCTTTACTTGCTTTTTAAATGCCTCGTTAACGCCAATAACTAAATTCTTTTTTGTCGTACGTATTGCCGCAAGCCGAAAGTTATCGAGTATACTAAGTTCGGATGCAGTACCGCTTAATGGATTTTGAAAAACACGTGCAATCCATTTACTGCGTTTATATTCGGGCAGCCGGGTAACATCCGTATTATCTATCGTTATCTTTCCATTCGAACTGAATTCTGCACCGGCAATTATATTTAGCAGGGTTGTTTTACCTGAGCCATTTGCACCAACTACCACAACAAATTCCTCCCTTTGTATAGTTAACGAAACATCATTCAGGGCATGTACTTCGTTTACCAACTCTTTATTGAATGTTTTAGATATGTGTTGTAGTTCAATCATGTTTTTTCAATCTTGGAATTACAACAATAAGCAGCACAAAAGAAGCAGTTACCAGTTTAAGAAGGTTTGGATCGACACCAATAGATAGGGTAAATGCCAGCACCAGTTGAAATACCAGGCTTCCGCAAAGTACTACTACTAATGACCATGCTATGGAGTTTATGTTCCACCATTTAATTAATGCCTCGCCAATTAATACAGAACCAAGGCCGGTAATAACAATACCTATGCCCATATTTATATCGGTGAAATTTTGGAACTGCGCCACAAGGTAGCCGCTCAATGCGGTTAACGAATTGGCAATGGCCAGCCCAATAATTTTCATGCGGTTATTGTTGATGCCTAAGGCCCTTGTCATAGATGCACTGTTGCCTGTGGCTCGCATTGCAATACCAAAATCAGTTCTTAATGCATAACTTACAATTAAGGTGATAATTGCGATAAAGATGATTGCAATGCTTACATTATTATATACAGGATTACTAAATAACTGAATCTTAGAAAATATATTCGAGACATCGAGCAAAGGCACATTCGAGCGCCCGAGTATGGTTAAGTTTATTGAGTAGAGGCCAGTCATAACCAATATACCCGCCAGCAGCGCATCAATTTTTAAACGTGTATGTATTAACCCGGTAAGTGTTCCGGCAATGGCGCCACAGATAAGTACGACAGGAATTACTGCCAGCACATTCCAGTGCGCTGTAAGCAAAACTGCTGTAACTACCGCACCCAAAGTATAACTGCCATCCGTAGTAATATCGGGTATGTTAAATATTTTCATGGAGATAAAAATGCCCAAAGCCATTGCTGAAAGACACAAACCCAGTATTAACGCTGTAAGGTAAAACTCCATTATTTTACGGCTTCGAAGTTAGCCGGCACCGTGATGCCAAACTTTTGGGCAGCGCTTGCATTATAAACCCGCTTGCGGAGTTTCACCATTTCCCAATGCAACCCATTTGTCGATTTATTTTTCAAAAACTGCGCGGCTTGCTCACCTGCTTGATAACCCCATTGATAAATATCTGCCCCATAGGCAGCAACAGCACCACGAGATACCAAACCTGCCTCACTGGTAAATATGGGCACCATTGCATCATTACAAGCTTTTAAGATAGTTTCAAACGAACTGAATACAGTATTATCAGGATTGGCAAAAAAAGCATCGATATGTTTTGCAAGCAGGGCCTGTGTAACCAGTTGTACATCGGCCGAACTATTTACTGGCAATGAAACAAGTTCAATATTCAATTTACCTGCAAGTTCTTCTATACGTTTTAAGGCTTCTGCCGATTGAGGTTCGCTTTGGTTGTAAATCATCCCAATCCTTAATTTCCTATTGGCATTGTCTTTGGCCGCAATTAATTTTGGTATTAGCGAGAATGAAGTATCAATGTATCCCAAATCTTCTGCAACACCATAAAGATTAGCGGGTACATTACCTAGTTTATCCAGCACATTCATTAATTGAGGCGTAGGCGACACCATCATAAATACCGGAACATCTTTTGTGTTTTGTACAGCCGTAATTGTTGAAAGCGATGGATTGGTAGCTATTAATGTTACCTTTTCAGAAATAAAATATTTTATTGAAAGCGTAAGTTTAGGAATATCACCCTGGGCATTGCGGTAAATTACTTTTATAGTTTTATCATCTTCCGAATAGCCGTTCTTTTTCAGGGCATCAAAAAAACCCTGTTTTGCCTGGGCTATGGTATTGTCTTCAAATGCATCTGCAAAACCTATAACAGGAATATTGCTCTTTGAAGAGTTGCAGCTATATATAATTGCTAAACAAAAAAGTAAGCCGGTAATCTTTTTCATGCAAAGCAAAGATAGAAGTTAAACGGAAATAAAGTCTGTGAACTGTATCCAAAATCTCAATAATATCCACATATATTGCCATTTTCACTTATTTTAAATTTATTTGTTTAGATTCAGGTATTCAATTACATTTGTTTCTCTTTAATTATCTTATATATATGAAAAAATTTACGAGTGCCGTTTTAACTCTATTAACCTTATTAAGCATTGAGTCTTTTGCTCAAAGCCCGGTAAATCAAACCATACAATTAACTACAACCATACAGAAAAATAAACCCAGCATTACCTTCACGTGGAATACTATTGCAGGGGCAGCAAGTTTTAAAGTTTACCGTAAACTAAAAACCGGTGTAACATGGGGATCTGCAATTGCTACTCTTGCAGCAAATGCTACCGGTTTTATAGATAGCACCATTAGTATTGGTACCGGGTATGAATACAAATTTTATGAATTAGGCAGCGATACTGCAACAACTTATGTATATGCAGGAATTGAAGTGCCGGCAATTGAAGCAAGGGGCAAAATGGTATTGCTTGTAGATAGCACAATTATTGATTCTATACCCAAGGAGCTGTGGCAACTGCAAACAAGTTTAATAGCCGATGGCTGGACAGTAATACGAAAGAACGTTGGCCGCAACGATTCTACCAATGCTGTAAAGAGAATAATCACAAACATTTATACTGCAGATCCAACAAACGTTAAATCGCTTTTTATATTCGGGCATGTGCCTGTACCTTATTCGGGCGATATGAATCCGGATGGGCACCCCGACCACCTGGGAGCTTGGCCCTGCGATGATTATTATGCCGATATGGATAGCAATTGGACGGATCAATACATAAATGATGTTGGCGCAGGAAGATCACAAAACTGGAATGTGCCCGGCGATGGCAAGCTTGACCAGAACGACCTGAATCAGATGGGAAGCGATATGGTTGAACTTGAAACAGGACGTGTTGATTTATCCAACCTACCTTCTTTCTCTAAAACAGAAATACAATTACTAAAACAGTACATTATTAAAGACCACAACTACAAATACAAAATAATAAACCCAACAAGGCAAGCGCTTATATCCGATAATTTTCAAAGTTACAACCTCGAATATTTTTCCAGCACTGGTTGGAGGAATTTTGCAGCCTTGTTTAATGCCGGAAATATTACTGAAAACGATCCCGGATTTTTTAGTTCACTAACTACGCAAAGTTATTTATTCGCTTATGCCTGCGGAGGAGGAACCTATACATCGGCTGGAGGAGTAGGCTCTACCAGCAACTTTGCCGCCGACTCGGTTGAATCCATCTTTTCGATGATGTTTGGTAGCTACTTTGGTGATTGGGATAGCCAGGATAATTTTTTAAGAGCGCCTCTTGCATCTAATGGTTGGACACTTACCGACTGCTGGGCTGGCAGGCCATATTGGAATTTTCATCACATGGGCCTGGGTGAAACAATTGGGTATGACGCAAAATTATCAGTTAACAGTAACGGCTCCCTATATATAACAAACCCCACCTATCCCTGGTTGGGCCAGTATGCAAACATGGGCCTTATGGGCGATCCTTCATTAAGATTACATGTGGTAGCTCCACCTGCTAATGTGGCAAGTGTTGTTGGTGTTGGTGGTAAAATAAACTTAAGCTGGACGGCAGCACCCGCTACTGACTCAGTATTGGGCTACTATATTTATAGCCTTGATACCATTACGCAGGCTTATAACAGGATTAGCCCAACCATAGTAGCATCACTCAACTTTACGGATAATAGTCCTTATAACGGAAAGAATTATTACATGGTACGCTCCATAAGATTAGAAAAATCTGCAAGCGGCACATATTATAACTTAAGCGAAGGAATGTTCGATACAACTTTTGTAGACCTAACAGGTATAGCGCCTGTGGTTGAACAAAACATTGATATGTCTGTTTATCCTAATCCTGCCAAAGACAATGTTATAGTAAAATTCTACCTTGGCTCGAATAAACAGGTTAAGCTTACTTTAATTAATGTGCTTGGCGAACAAGTTAAAGAAGTTGAAAACACTGAACTTGGTGCAGGTCAGCATACGCTTAATTTCAATGTTGCCAACTTGGCAGAAGGTATGTATTACCTGAAGCTACAAGCTGATAACAGCGGAGATAGCTTTAAAAAGATATTGGTAAGCGGGCACTGATAAAACCGCTCTTTTATTCTTTTCGAGGAGCCTGGTTTAGTACCATCCAGTAAAGGCCCAACTCAGATACCTTGTTCATAAAATCGTCGAAAGCGATGGGCTTAACGATATAGCTATTGGCACCCAATCCGTAGCATACTTTAATATCAGGGTCTTCGGCAGAAGAAGTTAAAACCACAACAGGCACATGCTTTGTACGCTCATCTGCTTTAATTTTTTCAAGCACTTCAATGCCATTTACTTTCGGCATTTTCAAGTCGAGCAGGATAACTTTAGGGCAATTATTAGCGTCGCGTCCATTATAGGCCCCGGTTCCAAAAATAAATTCAAGCGCCTCGGCACCGTCCTTTAAATGCACAAGCCTGTTTGTAAGATTATGCTTTTTAAGCGCTCTGATAGCAAGCGCTGCATCATCAGGATTATCTTCTACAAGCACAATTTCTACCTCGTCGTGGATTGTTGTCATGGTTCAAATTTTTTTAGTTAGGATTTGTTGCACGTAAGGCTATAAAAAATGTTGCCCCTTTACCAGGTTCCGATTCGGCCCATACACGTCCGCCGTGGCGGGTAACAATACGCTTAACTAATGCAAGGCCAATGCCGGTGCCATCAAATTCGGCCATGCTGTGCAAACGCTGAAATACTCCGAATAACTTATCGTAGTACTTCATATCAAAGCCTACTCCGTTATCTTTTACGCTGTACACATTTTCGCCATCTTTGGTGTAGGATTTTACCTCTATAACCGGGTTTGCTACCTTGCCTGAGTACTTAACAGCATTGGAAATAAGATTAGTAAAAACACTTCCCATCAATGTATTATCGGCAACAGCAGGCAACAGTTCATTTATTATAATTTTCGCCTTCATGCTGTTGTTCTGTTCCAACTTTATAGTTTCGAGCGCAGATTTTGCCACGTCAGTCATATTAACATTTGCAATATTCAATTCTTTTTTGCCCATACGCGCAAATGTTAGCAAGTCATCAATAAGATGGCTCATTCTTTCTGCATTATCGGCTACCGAATTCATCATTTGCTTTGCGTCCTGATCGAGACTTGCGCTATAGTCCGATTGCAAAATTTTTGTATATCCTCTTATAGCACGCAGCGGCGCGCGCAAATCGTGCGATACCGAATAGCTAAAAGACTCAAGCTCTTTATTCGCAAGTTCAAGCTCCATCATACTTTTGCTAAGGTCGGTATTAAGCAACCTCACCTTAGTCTCCGTCTCACCTTGTATTTTGTAAAGCATTTGCGATGCTTCCTTTTGCGAAAGTGTATAAAAGTTTTCCAAATCCAGCACAATAGCTATTGCTTCCTTTGCGTCAGTGGTAAAGTCGGGCAAAAAATGTAAAATAGCTTGCTTTTGGGCCGCGTATATTAAAATAAGGTCGGCCGGAATAATATCGTTTCTGCTAATACCGGGCATTTTATCTTCTTCCCACATTTTCAAACTCGCTTTTGTATTCTCCAACGCTGTTCCATCTTCCAGGGATAGTAAGAATTTTTCCTGGCTATCCATCGTTCTTTGCTTCATAGCCTCTTCAGAAATGTCCTTCATCAAGCCTTTTTCAATAACGAGTTTCAATAAAGGTATATCCATGCCCATAATTACCTTAGTATAATACCCGGCATATTCTTTAAGCCTGTTCTTTCTAACGTAAATAACAAAATCCTTCAATGTTTTCATATCGGTAGGGATGGGTGGTTTTTTACTGATTGTTACCTTAGGTTAAACGCACATTTACAAAAATAGTAAAAAGGCAACATATTCCCTTCACACAACAAAATCTTGCATTTAAACCAGCCTAAGGCTCAAAAATTTTATCTTTGAGGTATTCCATATTCCAGCCATCAAAGGAAAAGTATTGTAACTATCAATCATGATTTTTTTTCATAAAATATTTGCAGTATTGAATAAATGGTTTCTTTTTATCCAAAAAAACTACTCTTCCTTTTTCTTTATCTGCTTTTTCTATTCGCTTCTATTCTGTGCTTATTACATTCAACATGCAGATTTAAGCCTGCATAGCTTCCCGGGTAGGATGCTGGGACAAGCAACGGCGAGTGGTGTAGATGTAGGAAAAAGAGTTGGGGTATTTTATAATTCGCTGTTTATTATTGTAGCAGTTAATGCCGTCTTCTATTCGCTTGCCTTTGGAGTATTCCGCAACTATGAAAATTTTTTAAAAGAATTAAGCATACTCAATATTTTATCATTGGCAGGATGTGCCTTAATCTTCCTCCAGGCTTTTAATTATGACGTTTCGAATAGCATCCATTTTATTTTATTACTTCAGGTTATTGCTTTAATATTCATGCTCATAAAGCACTTTCTTTTAAATGAGCAGGTTAAAAAAATATTCAGCGCCACATTATTAAGCATCTGCTTATGTATTGGCATCTCAGGCTTTTTCCTTATTAAAGAATTTTGTTTCGTATTCGGCATAACGATAGGGCCCGACAGCATTCTGGCTATCCTCGCCATTTTTTGCACTTTCTATTTTTCATTCCTTTCCGCCCGGTTCAAAAATCAGGGTTATACTTTAGCATTAAATAATTTTACAAAAATTGCATGGGTTTTAATACCCACAATGCTGCTTCCATTATTTAGTGTGATAAAGGATGAAACATACTTGATTTTGAATCATAGAGGAATCCATGCGTTTACTCCTATGCGAATCTATTTTACTCTAATTATTCTAACAGCAGTGTGGATTTATTTAAGAAGCAGGAAGCCTATTGAAAAGATGCAATCTGTAAGAATCTATTCTCTCTTATCTAATTATTACCTGCCCCTTTTAATTTTGGGAATTACTACTTGCTTTTTCTACAGCCCCTTTTATGTTAACAATGCATCAGGAATGTTTGAAAGAGCCAACAGATTTTTACCGGTTTCCGAATTCTTTCATTACCACATTCTACCAATTGCGGAAAAATTTAATTCTCATTTGGTAAGCGATTTTTTTACCTTCTTCCTCTACTCCTTTTTAAATGGGCTAAAAGGAATGGAGCCTCTCATTTACGACTTTATTTTCCCGGTAAGCACTGCGCTTATTACTTATTTTATCATAAAAGATTTCACCCGCAATCCTTACGTTGCACTATTTATTGTATTTCTTTTCCCGTTTACCGACCAGCTTATTCCGGGCTACTTTGCCCCTGCATTAATTGCGGTATATGCACTTTATAAAACAATTTATTCTGTGCCATCAATTAAAAACTACTTACTTCTGTTTGGTACTATATTCTTCCTGCTATTGTGGCGGGTAGATATTTTTGTAGCAAGCTTTGTAAGTATGATGGGCATATTTACAGTTTATGCCCTTGCAGGTAAGCTTACGCTGAACAAGAAATTTTTATTTTACAGTTCGTTATATCTGTTTGCAATTGCAGTAGTTGTGCTAGTGTTTTTATGGATAAGGGGTGTACCCATCAAAACAAGCTTACAACAATTTTATAATTACCTGTCATCGGCGCAGGCTTATGGCTTTAGTCGCTTAAGCGATGACTATACCTTAAAGGAATTTACAATTCAGCACTTTATTTTTCCTGTCGTATGCTTGCTGTTGGCCGGATATATTCTTATTCATTTCAAAAACTTTACATCCAAAAAAAGATTACGCTTTGCAGTCATTTGCCTTCTTTTTTGTATTGGTTTCTATTTTATAAACTTTCAGCGTGGCCTTGTAAGACATAGCTTTTTTGAGCACCTTGATATGATGCTTTCTTCTTTTGCCTTTTTTATAATTGCGGCAAGCATTTATTTTTACTTCCGCCAAAAATCACATATCACCAAATTCATGATTTTCTTTTTTGGTGGCTTTCTTTTAATCACGGCCTTTCATTATCCCGAGGAGCATCCTCAAGTTCCCTTCGAATCGTTTTATCCCAAGCTTACTGATATGACTCACATAGACCCAAAGGATAACATACAAAGAGAATTGAATCCTAAGTTTTTAGAAAAGGATTATAAAGATTTTCAAACGTTTGTTACGGATGAATTAAAAAGTGATGAAACGTTTATAGATTTTTCTGAAACGCCTATGCTCTATTATTTTACAAATAAAGAAACACCTTCTGTTTTCTATCAGGGTACTGAAAATATTACCAACGATTACCTACAAAACAAATTCATAGAAGGCCTTTCGAATTTTAAAACTCCTTTACTATTATTTTCAAAATTCCCGATTACCGACAATGGATGGGCATATAGTAATCCGTATAGAATTGCCGAGTATCTTTTCCAGCACTACAAACCCTTTACCATAGTACAGAACTATTGCCTTTGGGAAAGAACAAATACGCATTTTAAAAATGATACCGCCCATTTTTTTGTTACCCCTTTAAGAAGTGTGGGAGCAATAGATAGCTTTACTACCAAAGGCGAAGGTGCCATACTTATTACTTTCTGTGGCAAGAATGATAACAATTGTGGAATATCCTACACTAAAAATGGAGGCACTATAAAGCAAAAACCTGAAACCTGTTTTGCAGATACCGTGTCAAACAAAACATATTTTGTAATAAAGCATGGAAAAGATGAATCGTTTAAATTTTTTACAAACCATTTCGATAGTACAGCAACGCTTACAATAACCGATACAAAATATATTCCCGATTTTTATTCTACGATTGCCCGTAAAGACAATCTGTATATAATACCTTACATATGGGCTAACTATGATACTAAAATAAAATCGGCCACAGTGCAGAATACAATTTCGGATGCTGATGCGGATATAAGCAAATCTGCAGTAACTTATGCATTGCCGGGACAAATAGATAAATCTACGGGCAACTACATTATGCTTTCTGTAGAAGCCACGAACGACCAACCCATTGATATACAACTTACCTACGGAGCAAAGAACGGAGAAATTGATTTTACACTACCTGCGGGAACTGGAATAAGAACATTGGCCGTGCGTATTAGCTGCCAGTATAACTGGTTTGTTAAAGAAAATAAAATCCTTAGTTTTTATGCACCCGAAAGCAGCAACATCCATTTAAAGAAAGTACTTTTACTAAAAGGAGATTAGCTTAAATGAAAACCAGGCAAAAACTATTTATTGATACGTTTATAGGCAACGTGCTAGCGTTGCTTTTAAACCCCGCGGTGCGTTTGCTTGGCTTTATTCTACATATAGATCATTCGCTGGATAAACCTTTCAAAACCATTGTGGTTTCAAAGTATATGGGAATGGGTAGCATAATTCAAACTACTCCGCTTTTGCAAACATTAAAAGTAAATTACCCCCAAGCCCGCATCATTTTTGTAACCAATACTACTAATAAGGCCTTGTTAGAACATATTACTGCCGTCGATGAGATTCTAACGCTTGACGACACAGGTATTCTAAAAGTCTTTTTGTCGATGAGCAACCTCATTATACGTTTGTGGAAAAGGCGGCCCGATGTGTTTATCGATCTTGAGATTTATTCGAATATAAGCAGCCTTATTACTTCATTTAGCCTTGCTACAAACAGATTTGGCTTATTTAAAAATGATAAAAAATACAGGATGGGATTATATACCCATATGATGTATTTTAACCGCAAGAGCCCTGTATCGGAGGCCTACCTACAGTTTGCAAGGCTTTTAGGATGCAAAAAGATTATTACTAAGCTGAGCACCTTCAATTTATCAGAACAGGAAAAAGAAAACTCAGATTCTGTGCTATTAAACTTGAATCTTGAAAAAGGCAAATACATTGTTATTAATCCCAATGCATCCGACCTTAGAATTGAAAGAAGATGGCCTGCACAAAATTTTATTGGCCTGCTTAAAAAAATGACAGAAGAACTGCCAGGATATAAAATAGTATTGATTGGAGCTAAAAATGAAATGGATTTTGTTAAGGCAATTTCCTCCACAAACAAAACTGTTATAGACACATCAGGCAAGCTAAGCCTTGTAAACCTAATTTATTTAATAGGCAATGCTGCTCTGTTGGTAACCAACGATACAGGCCCCATGCATATTGGTTTTGCTCAAGGAACAAAAACCCTTGCTTTATTTGGCCCATGCTCACCTGACCAATATGGGAATACCGGAAATGCTAATGTGATATACAAAAATGTGTATTGCAGCCCTTGCGTTCATGAATTTATTATTCCGCCCTGCAAAGGCGATAACCAGTGTATGAAGCTTATTTCGGTTGAAGAAGTGTGGAAAGAGCTTACTAAATCATTACAGGTAACGAATTTATCCCGTAATTTTTCTGAAACAATTCTATACGAATCCAATCACACCCTTGGGCAGGTATTTCGTACATAAATAAACAAAGAAAATATTTTTCACTCTTGTTTTTTCACCGTGTATTGATGGTTGGCGGTTTATCAAAAATAAAAACGCAAATTGTTCAAAAGTTTTCCCAACAAACTAATTTTAAACTACTACATTTGAGTTATAACATTTACCTCCATGCTCACTAAAGAATTTAACGCACTATCCCTGGACAAAAGAAGAAAATTAATCTTTAGCGAGGGAAAACTCATAGGCATCTCTCAGGATGACTCAATTCAGAAAGGATTTTACTATAAATTAAATGGACTTAAGGTAGATGTTATCTATGATAAAGTACGTAACAGCCTATTGGATGTTATTGCCTGGGAAAACACAACTGACAGAGTTGCGTTCCTGAGATAGCCATCATTTTTCTATTCCTACTGGTTCTTATTGTTTTAATAAACACAATAAATGCAGGTAAACGACGTTTACTTTTCGCATAGAAACTTTATTTAACTTAGTATGCGCTAATAGCATTACTATGGCAGCTTTCAGGAAATATTTTATAGCCTTTATTTTTATTTTAGGTGGAGTTACAGGTTGCAAAAAAGATATAAATACCAACCCGTCTCCTGCTTCTCCGTATATCACAGCATCGTGTAATAACACGTTTGTTGCGTTTACCGGTACAGTTAAAGTAGTCTCATCTCAATATACTATTAACGGTACTTCATCAGCAAATTCAACCATACAAATTGGTTTTAGCGCACCCGGTATAGGCAATTATAAACTTGGATTCGGGCAAGCTATATTTACTTCTCCTAACGGTGAAAGCTGGCACACCACCACATCCGATACAGGCACAGTATACGTTTCCGCACTTACATCTAACAGCATTACAGGTTCATTCAATTTTTATGCTTCTGAAACAAGCCCCACACTTGGCGGCTCTACACTAACCGTAAATAGCGGTAATTTTTACCTTACCTGGTAAATTTTTCCAACGCTTCTTCTCGCCTATTTTTAAGTGCCATTATTAACAATAGTCTTTTAATTACTTGCTAAAAAGCACGTTTTTAAGCACTTATGAAAGGCCTACCTTTGTTTAAACAAAGTTTCTGAAAAACCACGTAAAACAACCTGCCTATATAGTATTGCTGGTGGCAATCATGCTTTCAGCACTTTCTTTCCTACCTACTTCGTTTACTATTTTCGGATACACCACTAAACCCATTACTCTGTTCTCTGACCTTACCACCGAAGAACATATTGTGGTTAAAGAATCTAAAAAGGAGATAATGGCTAAAAAACCTTTGCCAAAGGGTTTTAAAGATGTAGACTCCCTAAGTTTTAAAAAAGGATTTTGGCCCATAGAAGAGTACAGTGTTGCCGTTCAGGATAACCTTGCCGTGTTTTATAATGCCTTAACAACCGCAAAAAAGAAAAAGGTACACCTGGCATTTTTTGGCGATTCGATGATTGAAGGTGACATTGTTACACAAGATATCCGTAACCTGCTGCAAAAAAAATTCGGAGGAAGAGGAGTTGGTTTTGTTCCAATAAAAAACAATGTTCCCGGGTTCAGGCAATCTATACAACAAACCTTTGCCGATAACTGGGGCACCTACACAGTAATTGAAGACAGGGATGCATCTATACCCTACGGAATGAATGGAGAAGCATTTGTACCACATGTTACCAAGGATGGTAAAGGGGCAAGCTGGGCAACATATACAGGAGTGAAAGAATTTGCCGGCTTAGATAGCTTTCGCGTGGTAAAGCTATATTACAGTAACCCCAATAGTTCAAAGGTTAGGGTATTTGTAAAAAAAGATGGAAGCGATGCCAAGCCCATAACACTTGAAAATGGGGGAGGATTAAAAACACTTACACTTAATAATGGTAACGCAATCCACTCCATTAACCTAACCTTCGATGCTGATGATAAGATTTATATCTACGGAGTAAATTTTGAAGATACTACAGGTGTTTACGTAGATGACCTTGATATGAGGGGCTCATCGGGCATGCAGCTTTCAGTTATTGATGATAACATTATGCAGGGCTTCGAAAACGACCTGAACATAAAAGGCATTGTGCTGCAATACGGCCTGAATATTGTGCATAGTGGTACAGATAAATACACCTATTATATAAAGGGATTCGGCAACACGGTTAATAGTTTAAAAACAAAATTACCAAAGTGTGCAATACTTATTAATTCGGTTAGCGATAGGGCAGTGCGTAAACACGGAGCCTATGAAACCATGCCCGAAATACATGATTTTATTGATGTACAACGCGAAGTTGCCAAGCAAACCAACACCGCCTTTTGGAACCTGTTCCAGGCTATGGGTGCCGATAGCAGTATGATAAATATGGTAAACTCCGACCAACCTTTGGCGAATAAAGACTATACCCACTTTAAGCCTCTGGGTGGAAGTTGGATAGCCAACTATTTCTACTACTCTATGCTATATGACTATGAAAAATACACGTGGGAACTTAAGAACAAAGAAGATGCACATTCGTAAATCCGCCCTACTCTTCATATTATTTTTGGCTGCTACAATAACATGTAGGGCACAAAACGGCACTTACGATAAGTATCCATTTATTAATGAAGACATAGATAGTATTCATTATACCGGGGATGCTCTCAAATCCTTTTTTGTAAAACTTAAAGAATTAAAAGAAGGCAAACGAAAAAATGTAGTCATCGTCCATCTCGGCGATTCGCACTTGCAAGCCGATTTTTTTTCGGGAATGATACGCCAGCATTTACAACGTGATTTTGGTAATGGAGGACGCGGGCTTATTTTTCCTTACCGTGTTGCAGGCTCCAACGAACCTCTCAACTATCACTCATCCTCTACCGGAACTTGGAAAGGAAGAAGATGCGTGCTCCCGACACCGGCATACATCCCTATTGGTGTTTCAGGATTCGGGCTTCGCACCGATGACTCATCCTCAACATTAAAAATAAGTGTGAGGAGCAACGATAGCCTAAACTATGGCTTTAACCACATGCTACTCCTTCACGATGCCGGCCCGCATTGTTTTGATTGGGTTGTGTATACTTCACGCAATCTTAAAGATTCAGTTGTAATAAACGATTCGGCTGCAAGATGGAGTAGTGCAACTGACACCGTTTCATTTATAGATACCATGCAGGTGCTTAATATGTATGTAAGGCAGCGCGATACCTCTAAATTCGAAGAAAGTGTTTTTGGTATGGTGCTTACCAATAATCAGCCGGGGATTATTTATAACACCATTGGCGCAAATGGAGCACGTAATGCCGATTATACGCATTCCGTATATTTTATTCAACAAATGGCAGCGCTTCATCCCGACCTGGTGATTGTATCGCTTGGCACTAACGAAGCGTATGCAAAAAACTACAGCACGCCGGATTTTGAAAATGACATGGATACCCTATATACGAATATTAAGCAGGTAGCCCCTGATGCCGATTTTTTATACACCACTCCGAATGATTCTTACCGTGCCCACCGATACAAAAACCCTGATGTTGCAGAAGCTGCTGCTGCCATAAAAAGAACCGCCGAAAAACATAATGCGGCGTACTGGGATTTCTATCACATCATGGGTGGATTTGGTTCTATGCAAAAGTGGTATTTAAAGCATCTTTCACAAAGAGACAGGGTTCATTTTACTGTTGGCGGATATACCATACAGGCAAACTTATTTTACGAAGCACTACATAAAGCAATAAAAAATGGACTGGATAGGCTTGCTCCATAAAATACTGCATCTGCTGGTGTATAATCCTAAAGAGCCCATGCTCTTTAATACCGGATTATTTGTCTTTATTTTCCTGGTCCTGATATTTTTCTACCAGTTTGTTTACCACCGCACAAGGCCACGGATATTGTATCTCACCATCTTTTCCTTGTTCTTTTATTATAAGTCGGGTGGATTATTTTTCCTGCTGCTCATCAGCTCAACCATTATAGATTTTAATCTTGCTCAATGGATATATGATGCAAAAACAAAAGGTAAAAAACGGTTTTTGCTTATACTAAGTTTGGTAATCAACCTGGGACTACTTTTCTATTTTAAGTACACCAATTTTTTTATTCAAACCATTAACGACCTTAACCTTGGGCACCTCAATCCAATAAATGTTATTTTGCCTGTGGGCATATCATTCTACACCTTCCAGGTACTTAGCTATACTATAGATATCTACAGGGGGCAGCTTACTCCATCAAAAAGTATTTTAGATTTTGGATTTTACATTTGCTTCTTCCCTCACCTTGTGGCGGGCCCTATTGTACGGGCTAAGAACTTCTTGCCCCAGATACACCAGGATATTGTAATAACCAATGAACAAATTGGGCAAGCGCTTTTCCTGATAATTACAGGCCTCATTAAAAAAGCGGTTATATCAGATTATATAAGTGTAAACTTTGTGGACAGAGTGTTCGAAAATCCATTACTCTATTCTGGTTACGAAAATCTGATGGGTGTATATGGCTATGCTATGCAAATTTATTGCGACTTCTCAGGATATTCCGATATGGCCATAGGTATTGCTTTGCTGCTTGGTTACCAGTTGGGCATCAACTTCGATTTACCATACCAGTCATCCAGCATTACCGAATTTTGGAGGCGCTGGCATATCTCTCTTTCCAGTTGGCTGCGCGATTATTTGTACATACCACTTGGTGGCAATCGTAAAGGTAAAGTGCGTCAATATGTAAACCTTATGCTAACTATGGTTATAGGTGGCTTGTGGCATGGCGCATCGTGGAACTTTGTCTTTTGGGGCTTCCTACACGGAATAGCACTTGCGTTAGATAAGCTAAAAGATACTTTCCTGAAAATTCCCAAAAACTGGTTTACCCATACTATGGGAGCATTGTTTACATTCCATTTTGTTTGCCTTGCCTGGATATTTTTTCGGGCAAAATCATTTACAATAGCAAGCCAGGTTATCTCTCAAATATTTACGCAGTTTCATGTTTCAGTTGCAGGGCAATGGGTAGCAGGCTATACGTACGTATTTGTTTTACTGGTTCTTGGATTTATGACGCATTTTATTCCTAAGCGTTTTCATACACTTTCAGAAACAGCACTTAGCGCTTCACCTATCTTAGTAAAAGCCTTCGTAATCGTTATTGCTATCTGGCTTGTAATACAGGTAAAGTCATCGGATATACATCCGTTTATTTACTTCCAGTTCTAAGAATTAGAAATCTGCTCCCGCACCACCGCCGCCAAAATCTCCGCCGCCGAATTGCTTATCGGGTTTAACTTGCCGAGGTTGGCTTGTCATAACCTGGGATATTGCCACATTGGCAATATCCGCCATGGCTTTATGTTTCTCACTTTGCTCATTGGCTGCAAAAGTTATTCCGTATTTTGGAGTTTTTAGATAGCGAATGCAGAACCATGCAGCAACTATCATTACAATACCACCAATCATTAGTGCCGTTTCGGGGGGCATAAAAGAATGATAATACTTTATAGATAAAATACCGGCAGCAAAAAGTATTAACCCAAGGCGCATAAAAATATAGTTCTTACGCTTTAGCCCTAGCCATACATATACAACAGGAACTATTAAAGTATATGCATAAAAGAAGGGTGCAAATCCTATATCATCCCCGGGCTCTATCGTACCTATTAAAGATTCGGTAAGCATACGTATGGCCATATAATTTCCTGCTACATAAAGTGTAGCCAGGCTGGCAATTTCAAGCATGGTTAAGCAATTGCTCCAAAATTGCAATCCTTCCTTCTCTTTTTGTTTTATAACTATCCTGTAACATACAAATGCAAAGGCCATAGTTTCAAAAGGCAATACCATTTGCCCTACCTTTTTTAATTCGAACAACAATAAAGCATTAATAACCAAAAGGCAAACAAATGCAATAATAGTAAGTAACACATCTGCAAAACGGATTGCACAGAATGCTATCAATGGGAGAATACTTATAAAAATTGCAATCGGATGCGAACTCCCATCTCCATTTACAATCCAGGCAATACCTGTATTTGCAAAGCCAATAGCGCTATACAGTAAGCCCTCTGTTACGCCGGTTTTAACATATTTGTTCTCTTTCACGAATAATTCGGTAATGAGGTAGCAGCATCCGCCATAAAATATGCAAACGCCTTTAAATACATTTTCTCTTTCTCCACTTCCGCCTGAAAAAACCATAAGCGATAATAAACCGAATCCACTCCAAACAATTATCTGAACAAAAATAAATATGCCTATACGTGCGAAGAAATTATGTTCTCTATATTCTGTTTTATAATTCTTTACAATGTTCCCTTGCTCTGCTTGTTCTATTAGTCCAGCTTTTGCCCAACGGGCACTTACTTTCTGAATAGAAAGATTATCAAGCCATGTTTTTACATACGCAATCATGATGCTCTCATTTTTTTGTTTGCATTACGTAAAAATACAATCGCCCCACCCGCGGAACCTATAAAATACATGGGTACGAGGGCAATCAATGAATCACCCAGATTACTACGAATCAGGAAAAGATAGAAAAACAAATAGGTAACCCCGATGTATCCATATATAAGGGAAAATAGCAGCAGGTAAAAAGATTTCTCTTTGTATGCATATTGTATAACCAGGAAAACAAAAAGAGCTAACGGAAGCATGAAAAGAATTTGTCCACGGTTAAGAAAGAGCCCTGCAAGGCATGCTATAAAAAGCATGTGCATGGCAAAGTTTAAGTAGGTAAATGTAAAATGAGATTTTATCAATCTCTTGTTCAATGTTAATGCTGTAGCAACCAAAGCTATACCTAATGCTAACCCCGAGTATATAATACGTTCACTGGAAAAATCATTTTCACTTAGTAATGCTGTTGGAGTAATAACTACACCTATAAAGCCCGCAATTGCAGTAATTGCCATGGATAAAATACCAATGTGATCGAAATAATAAGCAATTGCAAAAAAAAGTATTGCCGGAATAAGGAATGCAATTTCGTGGTGAGGGCCAAAAGTAGAATACTGGTATTGCAGGTATCCCATAAACGTACCGAAGGTTAAGCAGCCCAATAGCAATACATAATCTACAAGTACGCCAGCCGAAATAACCTTTTGATTGGAATAAGGCATGCGCTTAGTGTATGCATAGGCAAAACATCCCAACGATACCAAGGCTATAAAAGCAATTATTGCAAGGTGGCCGATTGAGTCTATATTCTTATACACCAGCACACCCAAACCACTTGTGAGTAAGAGAATCCCCAAATACAAAATTGTTCTCACCTCAAGCCCAACAGAAAAAAGACGGGTGGCATAAGATGCACTTACCTTTTGGTAAGATGCTTCACCTATTGCACCTTCTTTAAATAATTTTTCCGCTATCGTGGTATCCTTCATTAATTCTTATCTGCAACTAATATATCTACTATTTCCTTTACTGTCTTTTCATTTGATGCTACAAAATTTTGACCCGCACCGTAAAGGGCTTGTATGTTTAGTGGCGATACATCGTCCATTTCTTTATTTAGCCCTTGTAAAGAAGGTTGCAGGCGAATATATCTTGAATGCTTATTGTTTTTAAAAATTTCTTCAAGCTGAAAATTTACCATATCGCTATGTGCTGAGAAAGCAATATCCGCAAGAAGCTGTGCCCAGTTTTTGTCGCTGCTATCGGCAAGTTGGGCATTACTGTACGCCGTTGAAACATGGCCTGTACCCAGTGAAAGCAAAAAGAAATCTTCGGAATGTGGAAATACTTCCTCGGCCTGCATGTATCCAAAAAAAGCGGGATTATATGCAAACAAGCTGCCATCTACAAAGGTATAGGTCCTCTCGGCCAGCGAACTTATTTTAGCAGGTGGAAAAATTCCCGGCAAAGCAGATGTTGCACGTGTTATGTTTCTTACATAATAATTTACTCTTGGGTCACTTATTGCTTTGTGCGATAAGAATAAGTACGGCTCAGAATGATTTAAATCATATGCAGTAATACAACAAGGCTTGATAAGTTGGCTCAGTTTAAGGTCTTTAAAAAAGTTGTTGAGCTGCATTTCCAATCCATCGGGTGGATATTTATGAAAGCCTCCCGCATCACCCTCACGATAAGGCTTAAAAGCTACATTTCCATACGAAAAATAAAAATCGAGCGCTTGCCTTGCAGAAAACTTTGGGCGATGCGCATCATTATCGTCAGGGCATAAGTAAACACAGGTAAGCAACCCGCCGGTGCTGGTGCCTGCAATAAGGTCGAAAAAATCGGCTAAGCGTGCATCAGGGTCATTCGTTCTTTGTTGTAGCCTTTCTTCCAAAGCGCTTAAAAAGGTTGCAGGCAGTATTCCGCGAATACCACCACCATCTATTGAAAGAATATTAATTTTTTTTGTCATACCTGCTTTGGCCGCAACGATGCAGAAGACAGCAAAAGCCCTGTAAATGTAAGTAAAGCGTTCAAGATTAGCAATTCAAACCCGAATTTGTACCCATTTAATAGCTGTGCCGAAAATTGATTTGCAAAAAAACATAGTACAGGTGCCGCAACACATACGTATGGTATCCAGCTATCATTGGCTTTTGTTTTGGTAAGAAGGCCAAAGGCATAAAGTCCAAGTAGTGGCCCATAAGTATATCCTGCAACTGTAAATACTGCGTTTACAATAGCAGAGTTATTTATTATTTGATAGATGATAATTACTGCAATAAGTACAAGCGCCATGCCAATGTGCACCCATTGCCGGGTCTTTACCTGCTTTGTCTTTTCTTCTTGGGCAATGTTTAAAATATCTACACAAAACGAGGTGGTTAGGGCAGTAAGTGCAGAATCGGCACTGGCAAACGATGCAGCAGTGAGGCCCATTACAAATAAAAATGCTACTGTATTTCCCAAATATCCCCCTGTTGCAAGAATGGGATAAAGATCATCCGACTTAGTAGGTAATGTAAGATGAATTGAAGATGCGTAAGAATAAAGCAATACACCCAATACCAAAAACATAAATACCACTATAGTCTGCACTATGCTGAAAGAAAAAATATTTTTTTGCGATTCGCCTAATGTTTTGCAGGTTAAGTTTTTTTGCATCATATCCTGGTCGAGCCCGGTCATAGCAATGGCAATAAATATGCCACTTATAAATTGCTTGAAGAAGTATTGTTTGCTGTTAAAATCCCAATTAAATATTTTAGAATACGGAGAACCCGCAATACTTTTAGCAAGGCCTCCAATATCTAAATGCAAGGTTTGGCTTATGATGTAAATACTACCCACCAATGCAGCCAACAGAAAAAATGTTTGCAAGGCATCGGTCCATATAATAGTTTTCATACCCCCTTTACGGGTATATAACCATATCAATCCTACCAGCACAATAGCATTCACAATAAAGGGAATATGCCACTGATTAAATATGCTAATTTGTAAAACCTCTACAGCTACATACAACCTGAACGAAGCCCCGATAATACGCGAGATGAGAAAAAATACTGCGCCTGTTTTATAACCATGTATGCCAAAGCGTTCTTTTAAATACGTGTATATAGAGGTGAGTTGCAGTTTATAAAACACAGGCAACAACACCCATGCAATAACCCAATAGCCTATTATATAGCCTAATACAACCTGGAAATAAGAAAAGCTAGAAGCATTCACCATACCCGGAACGGATATGAATGTAACTCCCGAAATGGAAGAACCTATCATACCAAAAGCAATAAGGTACCAGGGAGATTTGCGGTTGGCCAGAAAAAAACCTTCGTTATTACTATTGCGACTGGTGATATAAGACACCGTCATAAGTGCAACAAAGTAAAGAACCAGGCAAATGAGAATGGCGGTGGCTGACACTATTATATTTTTTTATCAGAGAATGCTTTTCTTGTTAGCACCTTTTGAATAATCCGCTTAAGAATCATTTCGGCAAGGCAGCGGTAGTATAAATCGGAAGTCAAGTTTGTTAAAGACGCTTCATATTTTTCACCAAGGTCGATACGGTAAAGAAGCTCTGAAAGACGGGGCGTAACAGTAGGCAAAAACTTTTGTAAACTCAGCACAATAGCCTCTGCTCCATTCTCACCCTGTAAGTGTTCCTGTGCCGCACTCACCGCGTTATCCTGCCCCAAATCTTTATTCAGTTGTGCAATCACCTCGTTCCAAAACTCCTCACGGTTAATGTATTGGGCATATTGCTGTAAATAAGAAAAGTCTCCGGGAACAATATCTGACATGCTCTTTTACTTTAGCCCAAAGTTAGGGGTTTTATAGTGTAGTATTTACTCTATAATCATATACCTTTGCACAGGATTATTCACATTGCATGAACGACTTTTACGACATGATTTATGAAGTGGTACGCCATGTGCCCAAAGGCCGAGTTACAAGTTATGGGGCTATTGCCAAGTATTTGGGAGCAAAGCAATCATCGCGTTTAGTAGGCTGGGCTATGAACCAGAGCCATGCACAAAAAAAATCTGTACCTGCACATAGGGTGGTAAACCGTAACGGAGAACTTTCGGGCAAGCACCATTTTGCCACCCCTACTCTTATGGAAGAACTCCTTAAAAACGAGGGTATTAAGGTGAAGAAGAATGCCATCGTCAACTTTAAGAAAGTGTTCTGGGATCCGGCTGTAGAACTGGAGTTATAGTCCTTCTTATTTATTCTTTATTTGGGCGTGCCCCTTCCCTTTGGTCAGGGTCGGGCTTTCGGCTCAAACTCCTCGCTGCGCTGTGGGGTTCCGCCTCAATCCCTCACGCAAAAAACATTGTTAGCTCTTAATGTACAAATGCCTAACTTCGCACCAAATTGTAAACTATGATAACGAACGAACAAGTATTAGAAGCGCTTAAAAACGTAATAGACCCCGATTTTAATAAGGATATTGTAACGCTGGGAATGGTAAAAGATGTGGTGGTAGATGGTAAAAAAGTAAACTTTACCGTTGAGCTTACAACCCCTGCCTGCCCAATGAAAGAAATGATACATAAGGCCAGCGTAAATGCAATTATTTATTATGTGGATAAAGAAGCCGAGGTAAAAGTAAACATGACAGCACGCGTAACAACCAAAAGACCATCTGTAAGAGGTGCATTGCCGGGCGTAAAAAATATTATTGCGGTGGCATCGGGTAAGGGCGGTGTAGGAAAATCTACCGTGGCATCTAACCTGGCGGTTGCTCTTGCTATGCAGGGCGCTAAAGTTGGTTTGCTTGATGCTGATATTTATGGGCCATCTGTTCCAACTATGTTTGATGTAGTGGACGAAAAACCCATGATGCATGAAAGAGACAGCAAGCCTATTATGATTCCTTTAGAGAATTATGGGGTAAAACTTTTATCGATAGGATTTTTTATTGGCACTTCGCAAGCTTTGCCTTGGCGGGGCCCCATGGCATCAAAAGCATTGCAACAACTTATTTTAGATTCTGACTGGGGCGAACTGGATTACCTGTTTATCGATCTACCTCCGGGTACAGGTGATATTCAACTCTCGCTATGCTCTACAGCTTCCTTAACCGGAGCGGTGATAGTTAGCACTCCGCAAAATGTATCGCTTATTGATGTACGCAAGGCCATTAATATGTTTACGCATAAAGATATACATGTGCCTGTTTTGGGTATTGTAGAAAACATGGCATACTTCACTCCTGCCGAATTGCCTAACAATAAGTATTACATATTTGGAAAAGACGGAGCAAAAAATTTGGCCGAAGAATTAAAGACTCCTTTATTAGGGCAAATACCATTGGTACAAAGCATTTGCGAAGCCGGTGATGCGGGCCGCCCTGCAGTATTGCAAAAAGATACTCCGCAAGCGAAAGCCTTTTTAGAATTAGCAGGCAACCTTGCCCAGCAAGTTGCTATAGCCAATATTAAGAAGGGAGACAAGGAACTGGCTCACGCGTAAATTCATTTAAGCAGAAATTAAAAAAGGGGACGATTGTCCCCTTTTTCTTTTAACCACAAAAAACAGAGCTATTATTTAGCCTCAGCCTTGTTATCTATACTCAAAGGCCCTGCTCCGAAATAAGAAATAATTAGTGCGCCACCTATAAGAGCAATGTTTTTCATAAACAAAGACATTTGCATCTGCATTTGCATTGGATCGGTAATACCCCAAAATTTATGCATCATAAAGGTTACCGGGATCAGGAAAAGAATAATTAGCCACGCTCCAAGCTTAGCTTTAAAACCAAGCATGATGCTTAAAGCTCCTAATATTGCTATTATTCCTGATAAGGGAACAAGTACCGATGCCATTGGTACACCCGCTGATGCTGCGTATTGAGCTGTCTCGGGTTTAAAATGGCCCATCAGGCCCGACATTAAAAAAATGAGGGAGAAAAGTATTCTTCCAATTAAAACAATGTACTTCATGGTATTTGGATTTTGGGATTTAGATTTAAAGTTACGTTTTATTTATGACTTTATAAATTCGGCATTGGCACGTATTTCCACTTCATTGCTTAATGCTACTGCAGGAAAGTTAGCACCCATTCCAAAATCAGAACGCTTAATTGTTCCGGTAACTTTAAAACCGGCTATGGTTTTTCCATTCATAGGGTGTTTGCCTACAATACCTTTTACATTTAGCTCCGTCGGCTTAGTCACGCCCATTATGGTAAGGTTACCATTTAATACATACTTATTCTCTTCCACCTTCTTTAATGATGTACTCTTAAAGTTAAGGGCAGGATGTTTTTCTGCATGAAAAAAATCATCTTTTTTCAAATGGGCGTCCCTCATTTCGTTTTGGGTATCCATGCTGTTTATATCCGCGGTAAGTTCAACCTGCGCATCCGTAAAATCTTCATTTGGGGCATTTAGCCTAATATCAAAGTTCTTAAAAGAACCCTCTATCTCCGATACAAGCATATGGGTTATACTAAAGCCTAATTTGGCGTGTGCCTTATCCAATGTCCAGATTTCTGTTGTCGTTGCTGTTTCCATATTATGGTGTTTTAAAAATTATTATTAAAATTCAGTTTGCGAATACAAACTTGTGTATATTTGGTATACAAAAGTAACCAGTATATCAAAGTATACCAGTATACTCCGGTATACCAACCCAGAGAATTATGGAAAAGAAAAGTCCTTCTGAATGCACCAAACACCTGCTCCCTGTTAAGGATGCCCTTGATATTTTGGGCGGAAAGTGGAAGCTGCCTATCATTATTGCTTTAACCTTCGACAATAAGCACTTTAGGGAAATGGTCAGGGAGATTCATGGAATAACTCCCAGGATGTTATCTAAAGAATTGAAAGAACTCGAAATAAATAAGCTTGTAACAAGAACAGTGTACGATACATCTCCTGTTACGGTAGAATATTCCCTTACCCCTTACGGGCAATCTTTACATAAAGTAATAGGAGAGCTAAGAAAATGGGGTACCGAACACCGTAAAGTAATACTGGCGGCTAAGTAATTAGGGTATCCGCAATTATTTTTTCATTTTTTTATGGCCGTCATGTAATCTTCATGATTGGCTTGTAGTTTTGTTTTCATAAAGACTGAGCCCGTAAGTTTAGCAAAACAAAAAGACCTGCCCTGTAAGGCTGGCAGACAAAGAAAGACTGGTCCTGTAAGACCAGCAAAAACAAAGACCAACCCCGTAAAGTTGGCAAACAAAAAGACCCGCACCGTAATGCAGGCAAAAACAAAAGACCAATCCTGTAAGGTTGGCAAAACTGAGAACTAACCCTGTAAGGTTAGCGGACAGAAGAAATTAAAGCTGATCCCGTAAGGTCAGAGAAAGTATAAGGCCAATCCCGTAAGATGGGCCAGAACAATAACTACAAAGGAGGCCCGTAAGCCTCCTTTGTTATGCAGCCTCCCCACCCTCCAAAGGAGGGAAACGGCCTCTCTAAAACTCGCCAAAAGAGAAACTGTTTATGATTGCCCTTATCTGTTAATCAGAGGTTTAGTTATTAAAGACAAAACGCTTATTATCTTTGAAATAAGAAACTATTAAATATGAGTAAATCAAAGCAACTTCATGATTTTTTATCTCGCTGCATCCTAGGCATTTCGGTAGATGGCAGTGGCGGTGCAGTATCGCCTACATATCCCCAATTTGAACTCTATGCGTCCGATTATCTCGAATTTGCTGAAAAGAGACTTAATAATATTGAAAAATATAAAGATGATGTTGATGAATTAATAAACTGTGTCGCCCATTTAAAAAGAGCAGTTGATTGTCAGCTTGACACTTTTCTTTATTGTTGTAATTTGCATAAAACCGTTACAAAAAATAATCTAAAATTTGAAAATAAGCTTGATTTCTTAAAAGATATTGGAGCATTTAATTCCCGTTCGTTAAATAGGCTTAATACCTTAAGAAATAAAATGGAACACAATTATGAAACTCCCAAGATTAGTGATATTGAACTTTATTACGATTTGGTTTCTGCCTTTATTTCATTTATGCAGGGGCTTATTTATTCATTTACCCACCATGAAAATATCGAATGTTTAATATCTGACGAATATGGGGCTGGTATTTTTACGTCTACGTTTAAACGAGAAGAGCCTGTTAGAATAGAGGTATCTTGGCATATAAATCAGACAAAGGAAAAAGAAGAACTTTCAGCTTCAATAGAAGAGTTAAAGGATTTTACATACTTCTTCAAGATACACATTTTGATAATGCAAATGCCAACTTTCACTAAGTCAAAACATGTATTGGAAAAAATCAAATTGCCGTAACTCAATTCCCTCCTTTGGAGGGATAAAGTGAGGCTATATTTTTTTCAAAAAATCAAACAGTAACCTTACTCCTACCCCAGTGCCGCCTTTTGGTTTATAATCGTAGGCGCCACCTTCAATAAATGCAGGTCCAGCAATATCTAAGTGTATGTATGGATAACTGGTGTACTTCTCTAAAAATTTACCTGCTGTAATGGCACCGGCAATGGGGCCACCAATATTTTTCATATCGGCAATATCGGTTTTAAGCAGGTCGGCATACTCATCCCAAAAAGGAAATTCCACCACACGCTCAAATACATTTTCGCCACTCTTTTTAAGAGCATCGTATGTTTTTTTATCTGCCGTACCCATAGATACTATTGCATATTTGCCAATAGCAGCAACCGCTGCACCCGTAAGTGTAGCAAGGTCTATTGTCAATTCAGGGTTATATTTTTTTGCATAGCTAAGCGCATCGGCAAGTATCATTCTGCCCTCTGCATCGGCATTGAGCATTTCTACAGTCATGCCGTTGTACATGGTAATAATATCACCCGGCACGTAGGCATTCATACCAGGACGGTTATCTGTAGCAGGCACTAATCCAATAACATGAACAGGCAATTTTGCTTTTGCAATAGCATACAAGGTACAACCCACGGCAGCGCCACCGGCCATATCGCATTTCATACTATCCATTGAATTGGCAGTAGGTTTAAGGCTTAATCCCCCTGTATCATATACTACACCCTTTCCAACCAAAACATAAGGCTTTTTATTTTTTGCATTCTTGGGCTTCCACTCCATAATGGTAAATGTTGGTGGGTCAATACTTCCAAGATTCACTGCCAGCAATCCGCCCATTTTTAGTGCTTGTATTTTTGCTTTATTAAATACCTCTACCCTAAAACCTGCTTCCTTGCCCATCTTTTCAAACTCTTTTGCAAGTTGCGGGGCATTCAAATGGTTCACAGGTTGATTAACTAAATCGCGAGCCTTGATGGTTGCATCCAACACTATTTGCAGTTGTGCAACATCGGCTGCATTTACCTTTTTACTGTTTACATTAATATTTTTAAGCGAATTGGCAATCTTCTTTATATCGCGTTGCCTGTAATACAAAAACTGGTAATTACCCAGTGCCATGCCTTCTGCAAAAGCAAGGGTATGGTCTGCGTTTCCAATTAAATCTACTATAGTTACATCGCTAACCTTTGCTGCATTAAATGCTCCGCATATTCTGTTACCTGCTTTACGGAATGCCTCAACGGTTAAATGTGCTTCCTTTTTACTTTCTTCAATATATACAACCACCCTGCGTTTATATTGATTGATAGCAATTACATGTTCTTCCTTACCTATCTGCTCCTTTAAAAAACTAAGTTCTTCAGATGACAGACCATATTTAGAAAAATCACTTTTTGCATGAGCAAGCAATACAATATTATCCTTGTTCGAGAAGCTAGTAGAATACTTAATTGAGGTCATATTTATTTATAATTTTGATGCGGCAAAAGTACGATAATTCATATATGCGAAAAGTGTGGAATATCCCAACTCTCAAAATAATATAGTATGCTAAAACGCGAACGGTCAGAGAAACTTTTTGAAGAAGCGAAAACCTATTTCCCCGGCGGGGTTAATTCTCCTGTAAGGGCTTTCAGGTCGGTAGGCGGAACCCCATTGTTCATTAAAAAAGGTAAAGGCTCACACATTTGGGATGAGGACGATAATGAGTTTATCGATTATTGCTGCTCCTGGGGGCCTTTGTTATTAGGGCATGCGCATCCTAATGTGCTAAATAAAATAAAAGAGACGCTAGAAAATGGCACTTCGTTCGGAGCACCAACAGCACTCGAAAATGAATTAGCATCTCTTATTTTAAAGAACAATCCCTATATAGAAAAGATACGTTTTGTAAGTTCAGGAACCGAGGCTGTAATGTCGGCAATAAGGCTGGCGAGAGGCTACACGGGCCGAAACAAAATAATAAAGTTTGATGGATGTTATCACGGCCATGCTGATTCGCTTTTGGTCAAAGCAGGTTCGGGCTTAGCCACGTTGGGCTTGTCATCATCGGCGGGCATACCCGAAGCATTTGCGAAAGAAACTATAGTGCTTCCTTTAAATGATGAAACCGCAGTTAAAAAAGCTTTCGAGCATCATAAAAAAGATATTGCCTGTATTATTATAGAACCTATTCCGGCCAACAATGGCTTGCTGTTGCAGAGCAGGCCCTTCCTTGAATTTTTGGCGGATGAGTGTGCAGCCAACGGCGCTATGCTAATATTTGATGAAGTGATATCCGGCTTCCGTGTGGGCTTTACAGGCGCAACAGGGTATTACAATATCAACCCTGATATTATTACGTTTGGAAAAGTAATTGGGGGTGGTTTGCCCGTAGGTGCTTATGCAGCAAAGGCGGAAGTAATGAAACATATTTCGCCGGAAGGAAACGTATACCAAGCGGGCACTCTTTCTGGTAATCCTGTTGCTATGGCGGGTGGTATAGCTATGTTGACAGAATGCCTTAAACCCGGGTTTTACGAAGAACTGGAAAAGAAAACAAAGCGTTTGGTTGATGGAATTATGAAGGATATTAAAGCAGGCACACACTTCCACATCTTCCAAATTGGTTCTATTTTTTGGCCCGCATTTACCAATAAGAAAAGCATTTCAGCATCTTCTGAAATTGATCCTGCAAGCATGGACAAATTTAAGAAACTGCATGCAGCCCTTTTAGAAAGAGGGATTTATCTTGGGCCTTCGGGGTATGAAGTGGGCTTTGTTTCTGCTGCTCATACTAATGAAGATATAGATAAAACAATTGTAGCTTTTAAAGAAGCGCTGGAGATTGCTTTGAAATAAGTTTACGCCGCCTTCAACTTTTCCAGTACAGGGAAAATAGAATCAGGATGTATAATTTCTCCCGGGTTACGAGGATTAGTTGTGTATGCAATTTTTCCGGTTATATCTATTAAGAATGCAGCCGGCAGTGGCACACCAATTTGATAGTTGGGCAAGCCTGCTTTAACCGTCATAAAGGTCATTCCGTACGCTTTTGCAGCTTCATTTTTATCATCGGAAAGCAACTTGTACTTTAATCCTAAATGCTGCAATAAATTTTTATTAATACCAACCGGGTCGGGCCCTATTCCAAGCAGGGTAACATTTTTTTCCGCGAATTTCTCTTTGTTCTTTTCATAGCTACGTAACATGATGTGGCAGGTAGGGCACCAATCGCCACGAAGAAATATGATAAGCACATGGCTCTTACCCTTATATTCAGAAAGAGAAACATTCTCCCCATCCTGGTCTTGCAATGTAAATTCAGGAGCTGTGCTGCCAGGTTTTACTCCAAAAAAATCTTTTATCCTCTGTGCAACATCCCTGTTCATGGTTGTGAACAATAAAGCCAGCCCAATACCAATAAGGTAAGCTATACCGGGAAACACCCAGCTCATCCAACCTGCGTGATAAACTAAATTCCCAACAATAAAAATTGTGAGGCCCACGAAATAGGTAAGTAGTTCCTGGAAAACGAATTTTCCGTTTCCCATAAGCTCGAAGAACATTACACGCGCATTCCATATCATGGTAAGAACTACCAATGAAACCGGCAAATAGAAAATTTGCCCCGGAGGAGAAACAGAATAGCCAAAAAGTACAGCTATCAGCAAAGATGAATATATGGCCGGGTTTCCACCTGCCTCCTTAACTGAAACTGATGAAGAAGCAAATGCCAGCATGCCGGTTATAGCTGCTGCCAACTGGTATCCTAAAAGTAAACATGCAAGGCATGCTACTCCGAAAACTATTCCTCCTACTAACAAAGGAGTGCTTCTGTGCATTTTTTTCTTTTCCATTTACCAAAGTTAAAATTTAATCTGCTTGTTTGAAAAATCTATTTCGTTCCTATTTCAATTTGTACTAATTTCGCATCGTGGATCAAGTAGAAAGGAACAAGACGATACTGAGAAAATATATTCCTGAAGCGGCGGTAAATACTATAGCAGAGTGGATATACAGGTACGACTTTAAACTAAAAGTTAAAAAGTCGCGTGCATCGGTGTATGGCGATTACCGCCCTCCGGTTAAAGGACAAAACCATCTTATTACAGTTAATCACGATTTGAACAAGTACGCCTTCCTTACTACGCTTACCCACGAAATTGCCCATCTTAGCACCTGGAAAAAATATGGAGACAAAGTGCAATCGCATGGCGCGGAATGGAAGCGTGAATACAAAACGTTACTCACTCCTTTTTTAAACGAAACTATTTACCCTGCAGATGTTATTGCTGCTTTGCAGGCCTACCTTACCAATCCGGCAGCTTCTATGTGTTCGGACAGGCGACTTTTTAAAACGCTGAACAGGTACAACACACAGGCCAACGATTTTATTTTATTGGAAGACATTCCTATTAATACCACCTTTCTTACCAGCGATAACGAACCTTTTGTTAAGCTAAAAAAGCTTAGAACACGCTATCTGTGTACAAAAGTAAACACCAAGCAGGAATACTTATTCCACGGACTTGCACAGGTTAAGCTTCTAAAAAAGATAGAAGAAAGCCAACTAAACTAAAACCGTTTTACAACTACTTAGTCTTAGTAGCAGGTGTATTTGCCGGAGCACCCTGTTGTTGAGGAGCACCTTGTTGTTGCTGTCCTTGTTGGTCAGGTGCAGGTTGCATAGGTGCAGGAACACTCATATTATCGGCACGTTGTTTAGCAATAGATGTAGGGCCCGACTGTACAGCCGCTGAGCTGGAAGAGGAGCTAAAGTACGCACTCAGCAAGCTAAATACCAATAATGCTATAGCAAGAAACCAAGTTGCTTTTTCTAAAAAATCTGTGGTTTGGCGAACGCCTAATATTTGGTTAGAACCGCCAAAAGAAGAAGACAATCCTCCCCCTTTAGAATCTTGTACTAACACTACCATTATTAGCAATATGCAGCAAATAACTGTTAATATTTCAATAAATAATTCCATGACTATACGTGTTTACTTTTTTGTATTTCCAGACTCAATAAGTTGCCGAACTTCTTTAATTCGGGCCGCAAAGTAAGCCTTTTTTTGCGGATTTTGCAACAACAGTGTTTCATAGGCCCTTAAAGCCTTATGTAAATTGCCCTGTTGCAGGTATATTTTAGCCAGTGTTTCGCTCACTAAATCATCGCTTTCCTCTATGCTGTGCTTAGCGGCTTTAACAGGCGAAAAGAACTCGGCTTTGGGCTTAGAAATACGGGGTTCGTTAGCTAAAAACTGGGTTATTATATCAGCAGTCTTTTTAGGCGCTTTTTCTTCCGTTTTGGGCACTTTGGTGGGCAGGTCTTTAACATCTGTTTCGGGGAGCAGTTTTAGCCATTCATCAAAGCTATGTACCTCGTTGGCCTGTATGGCAATTTTCTTGGGCTCCTGCTTTTCTACCAAAGCTTCTTTATGCACTCGGGCAATATCTATAGGTTCTTCAATAACAGGCAGAGCAGGTGTTTCGGCAATTTCTTTTTCTACCTGTGCTATAGCCACGGCGCCCAATATTTCCTTTTCTAAAAATGTTTCCGATAAACTTGGTGCCTTTACTTCTTCCTTCTTAGCTTCCACAGGCGTTTCGGGCAGCATTACCACATCGCTAACATAGTCGTTTGGTTTTACTACGGCTTCTTTGGTAGATGTTTGGAACACAAAGTTGTATTTCACTTCAGGCTCAACCTTAGCAACTATAGGTGTTACGGGAGCTTTGGTTTCCTTTTTAGGCTCGGCCTGCTTTTTAAACAGCATATACATAGCCTTGCTATTAGGCGAGTATGCCGAAGCTATCTTTACCTGGTTAACTATCCCCGTATCATTGTCATCATAGGCATGGCGGGCATAAAGTATTTGCGCCAGCTGGAAATAAGGATAGGTATGTACAATATCGTGCAGTATGGCTTTATTCTCCATACCACCCATATATTTACCCGACGTAAAAAGGCCAATTATTTTTTCCTTATCCATTTTTAGTGCTAAGACCGAGTTTTCTTCTAAATTTGAAACCGCTTTATGTATAAACGCAAATATACCACTTCGTACGGATATATGAAAGTCTCCATCATGGCCTTATTTATAGGGTGTTTGCTGGGATGGAAAAACGGCAACGCCCAAATACTTTCTTCCTCCGAATTTCAAACCATAAAAACTTCTGATATTAAGGTAGGCGCCGAAAGGTTCGACCAATACTTAGAAGGGCTTAAAGGCAAAAAGATTGGTATAGTCGCCAATCAATCATCGCTGGTTAAAAACACATTATTGGTAGATACCCTGCTTAGACTGGGCATTAACGTTACAACAATATTTGCACCCGAGCATGGCTTTGAAGGCGCTGCCGATGCCGGCGCTACTATTAAAGATGGCAAATACAAAGGGAATGTGGCCATAGTTTCTTTATACGGGGACCATAACAAACCCACGCCTGAAGATTTAAAAAATGTAGATATAGTGCTATATGACTTGCAGGACGTGGGCGTACGGTTTTTTACCTATGTAAGTACATTGCATTACGTAATGGAAGCCTGTGCCGAAAACAACAAAGAACTTATAGTGTTGGACCGCCCAAACCCTAATGGATATTACATAGATGGCCCTGTGCTGGAACCCAAGTTTAAATCGATTGTAGGGATAGACCCTGTACCCCTTGTGTATGGCATGACTCCTGCCGAATATGCCCGTATGCTGAACGGGGAAAAGTGGCTGAAGGATGGCAAACAATGCAACCTGTTGTGTGTGCCTGTTGCGGGTTATTCACATCGCGATTTATATGAGCTACCCGTAAAACCCTCGCCAAACCTGCCTACTGCGGCTTCGGTATATTTGTATCCAAGCCTGGCATTATTCGAAGGAACAGTAATAAGCGTGGGCCGTGGTACCGACAAACCCTTTGAAGTTATTGGCGCACCCGAATTAACCAGCGCACCTTATAGCTTTACCCCGCAAAGCAAAGCCGGCGCCACACACCCGCCCTACGAAGGCCAAAAATGCTATGGTTACGAGCTTACCGACTTTGGTAATATTATGATTAAGAACTACCAAAAAATTTACCTGTTTTGGTTAAAGGGAACATATAAAGATTACCCTGATAAAACCAAGTTCTTCAACTCGTACTTTAACCAGCTGGCAGGTACCGATAAGCTACGCCAGCAAATAGAAAGCGGCGTATCGGATGATGAAATACACAAAAGCTGGCTACCCGCAATTAACGAGTTTAAAAAGATACGGAAGCGTTATCTTTTATACACCGATTTTCAATAAAGTTTCGGTTCTCCTAAACTACTATTGAGTGTGACCCTGAAACAAGTTCAGGGTGACGTTAGAACTTAACCACTCAGTCATGCTGAACTTGTTTACTCACTTCTTTTATTTTTTCAAGGTTGAGTTCGTGATTGTAATTCAGCATCACATCACTCTACTGCATATCTTTCGTCATAACTCAAAATCACTATTATTTGTTTTTCAATCCATTACAAGCAAAATTTCATCATTTTCATCATCGGTCTGGACTTTGCAGAAAGTGATTTTGCTAAATGCACATATTGTTGATAATCAATTAATTACATAATTAATTGATTATCAATATATTATAATGAACTGGTTAATTTTTCCACTCTTTCCCCACCCCCTTTCTCCGAACTTATTTACCTATTCATAACCGACAAATAATTTGTCCAGGGGCCCACGGCTTTTTTATACTGTTTGGCCATAACTCTAACTATTTGCGCAAGGTGAGTTAAATCGTGGGCCGTCCATGTTGCAAGCAACTGGCGCAAGGTTACTTTTCCAAATTCAGGGTGGATGCCTCTTTTATCCAAATCTTTCTTGCTTAGCTTTTTAGCTTTAAGTATTTGTAAGTTCTTCTTTCTTACTTTTTTAAACTCTGCTAATAGCTGTTTAAGGTTTTTTCCTTTGCTGGCTTTCAGTTGGCCAAATCTATCGAAAGGTGGAAATTTCCCTTTGTCTTTACCAGAAAGTATTGCGTCCATTCGCACAATCCAATCTGTTTTATCTGCATGTATCAAATGCCCAACAACAACAACAGGGCTCCATGTATCCTTTCCTTCGTTATTTATTACCCATTCATCCGAAAGGCCCGAAAGCATTTCATCCAAAACATGGGGAGTACGTTCAAGAATTTCAATCGTTTTATTTAAATCAAATTCCATTACGCCTTCGCCGCTTTCTCTTTTTTCAAAACTCTACCTGGGTACACTTGCAAAGCTTTATCGAGGCAAGCCATGGCTTTCTTTAAGGAGTCTTCGTTTAATACGTATGCAATTCTAACTTCATTTTTACCCAGGCCTTTGGTAGAATAAAAACCACTTGCTGGGGCAAGCATTACCGTTTGTCCGTTATATTCAAACTCTTCCAATAGCCATTGGCAAAACCTATCGGCATCATCTATAGGTAAGGATGCGAAGCAATAAAATGCACCGCTGGGCATGGGGCAATACACACCTTCTATTTTATTAAGCAGGCCAACAACGGTGTTGCGGCGCTTTACATATTCGGCTTCTACTTTATCAAAATATTCCTGTGGTACATCTACAGCAGCTTCAGATGCTACCTGTGCCACCGTGGGCGGACTTAACCTGGCCTGTGCAAACTTCAATGCAACTTCTAACATTTGTTTGTTGCGTGTTACTATGGCGCCAATACGCAAACCACAAGCGCTATATCGTTTCGAAACCGAATCGAGCATAATTACATTTTCGTCCAAACCTTTTAAACGCATTACCGAAAAATGGTCATTGCCATCGTAGCAAAACTCGCGGTATACTTCATCTACCAATAAAAACAGATCGTGCTTTTTTGCCAGTTCGCCCAGTTGTTCAATTTCTTTTTGGGTGTATAAATATCCGGTAGGATTGTTAGGATTACAAATCATAATCCCTTTGGTTTTTTTCGTAATCAGCTCCTCAAACTTGCTAATTGGCGGCAATGAAAAACCCGTTTTAATATCGGCTGTAATAGGCTTTACTATTACATTGGCCTCGCATCCAAACCCATTGTAATTGGCATAAAAAGGTTCAGGAATAATTATTTCGTCGCCTTCGTTAAAGCAGGTCATCATGGCAATTGCTATCGCTTCCGATCCGCCCGTGGTAATCATTATCTGGGTATAATCTACCTCTATGCCGCACTTGTGGTAATAGGTTGCAAGCTTTCTGCGGTAGCTTTCTATCCCTGCACTGTGGCTATATTCAATAACCTTGTGCGAAAAATTATGAATGGCTTTAAGCATAAGCTCAGGCGTTTCAATATCGGGTTGGCCAATATTTAAATGGAACACTGTACGGCCTGCTTTTTTTGCAGCTTCGGCATAAGGTACAAGCTTACGTATGGGCGATGCGGGCATGTGCTTGCCCTTTTCTGAAATGGATGGCATTGTAATGAATTATTAAGCCACAAATTTGCGAAATATTAGGGATATCAATCCAATATCCTAATAAAACCTTGGTTTTTTGGTAAAAACCTAAAGTATTAGTACCTTCGCTTCTTACAACCAAGGCTCCATAACGGTATAGTGAAACATTTTACCAAATTCTTTTTTATTGCTCTGCTGGTGGGATTTTTTTGCAACCAGGTTAACGCACAAGGCTGCGCAGGCTGGCAATATGTACCACGTACTCCCGTACCCTTTGTAATAGATAGTTCCGGTTCTACACCCGTAGCACCCGATTATAGGTGCGATGACGGAGTTTCGGGCCCGATTGTACTGCCTTTTCATTTTTGTTTTTGGGGCAGAATAATCGATACGGTTTATATAAACAATAACGGTAATGTTTCGTTTGTACAGCCTTATAGCGGCTTTGTACCCGTAACTTTTCCGCTCACAAATTATTCGATGGTGGCGCCTTTTTGGGCCGATGTAGATACGCGCAACAGCACCTCGCTTACCCCATCGGGTGTGGTTTCGTACCAGCTTACCGCCCATCACCTTCTGGTAGAATGGGATTCGATTGGATATTACTTTCAACATACCGACAAACGAAATACATTCCAGTGCATACTTACTGATGGTAATGATCCGATTATTCCTTTTGGCAACGATGTTCAATTTTCATATAAAACCATGCAGTGGACCACCGGTGATGCATCAGGTGGTGTTAATGGCTTTGGAGGCAGCCCTGCTACGGTGGGAGCCAATAAAGGAGATGGAATTCAATCGATACAAATAGGATTGTTTGATAGTGCGGGTAATCTTTACCAGGGGCAATATCCACCGGCACCGCGGTACGACCAGGTGTGGTGGCTCGATGGACAAACATTTTATTTTGATGCCTGTGCAAACCAGGCACCTCCTTTGTATTCCGGCGTTTCAGCCTGCGATACATTTAAAGTCTGCATTGGGGATACCACAAATGTGCGTATAAAGTTTTTCTCTCCCAAGCCCGGCCTTATTACAAACTGCGTACTAATGCCTGTCGTCCCCCCGGGGGTAAGCATAACGCAAAACCATCCCGGAAATACAGACAGCCTTGTACTGCAACTTATAGGAACCAATTTTAATGTGGGATACAACAATGTAATTTTAGGTGGGTACGATAATACCGTGCCCCAGGATACCACCTTTATACATATCATATTTAAGGTAGATTCGAATGCTACGGGCAGTATACATGCCAGCAAGGATACTATTTGCGCGGGCGACAGCTTATGGTTGCGCGAAGTAAGCCCTAATGCCACAAGCTTTATATGGAGCAATAACTCTACAGCCGATAGTATTAAAGTAAAACCTGTAGTTACTACTACCTACACACTTACTTTATTTAGAGGTACTTGCAGTTTTGAAATTACCAAAACAATTACGGTATTGACAAGGCCCTCGTTAACCATTACAAAAGATAGCATTTGTCCTTACGATAGCACCACCTTAACCGTTACCAATGGAACAACCTTTGCCTGGAGCAATGGAGCAACTACAAGTTCTATAACTATAAAACTTGATAGCAGCACTACGTTCAGGGTAATTACAAGCAACCCTTGCACAGGCATAGATACGCTTAAAAAGCGTGCTTACCTAATGCCTGAACCTGCAGTTACTTTTTCTTTAAACGATTCAATTTGCCCGGGTAGCCCAATTACAATTACAGCCACAGGTGGCACAAAATATTTGTGGAACAATGGCGCCACCACAAGCAGTATCAATGTCAGTCCTATTGTTAATACAACCTATTCGCTTACTGTAAAAAATGCCACTTGCCAAAAGGACACAACATTTACAGTGTACATGAAACCACCACCAATTGTAACCTTGGGTGGGGTAACAGCAGTTTGCCCGGGTAATCCTACTACACTTACCGCTTCGGGTGGGCTAACCTACCAGTGGAGTACAGGTTCTACAAATACAAGTATTACAGTAAGCCCGCTTACTACTACTACCTATACGGTTAAAGTATTTAAAGGCACCTGCGAAAAAGATACTACAATAACAGTAAATATGTTACCGCTGCCTGCAGTTACATTTACAGGCAACCAGGTTTTATGTATTGGCGATAGCACAACAATAACGGCTGCCGGCGGAACCGGATACGTATGGAACATCGGCGCTGTGGTAGATAGTATACGAGTTGGACCGGTTAGTACCACTACATATTCTTTACAGGTTACAGGCGCCAATGGTTGTATAAAGGATACTACAGTTAGAGTTATTGTTAATCATTATCCGAATATTACGATAGGCGGCGATACCAGCATTTGCCCGGGCGATTCGGCGCTAATTGTGGCCAGCGGAGGCTTTACCTTCCATTGGAGCACGGGCTCAACATACAATAGCACATACGTTAAACCTATTGTTAATACTACCTATACTGTTCAGGTATCTGACTTTGGCTGTACCCGCGACAGCACAATAACAGTTAAATTAAAGCCCGTACCTCTTGCAGCAATTAATCCTCCTAATCAAAGTATATGCCCGGGTGTAACTACTTCGTTGGTGGCATCAGGTGGTACAATTTATGGTTGGAATACAGGCGACAGTATAGATTCTATTTCGGTAACACCACTTGCCACAACCATGTATATTGTTAGCGTTTCCACAGGCGGATGCAAAGCTTACGATACCGGCTATGTAACCGTATTGCCTCTTCCCGCAGGCACTACAGCAGGTGCAACCACTATCATCAATGGTCAGTCTACAACTATCTCTGTCACGTCTTCGATACCGGGTACCTATTCATGGAGCCCTTCTATCAGCCTTAGTTGCGATACCTGCCCCAACCCCATAGCCTCGCCTACCAATACCACAACCTATACTGTTATTATTACAGATAGCTCGGGTTGCAGAACCATTGATACGATAGTAATTAAAGTAAAACCAAAATGCGGCCCTATTTATTTGCCTAATGCCTTCTCGCCAAATGGAGATGGTATAAACGATATGCTGTATGTAATGGGTAACTGCATTAAAGAAATGAACCTGGTTATATACGACCGCTGGGGAAATACAGTATTTGAATCATCCGACCCGATTATAGGATGGGATGGAACATTTAAAGGCCAGCCTATGAACACAGGCACATACGTATACACCTTGCGTACAGTAGACGAGGATAATAATACCGTGGTTACAAAAGGCAATATAACGCTGGTTAGATAAAGATTACATGCTATGAGATTACGCGCTGTTTTGCTTAAGCTATTTGTCGCATTATTTGCGGGTACTGTTTCGGCCCAGGATATACATTTTTCCCAATTCTACGAATCGCCTTTAACCATGAACCCTGCTTTGTGCGGTATGTTTATAGGGCAATGCCGGGCCGAATTAAATTACAAAAGTCAGTGGGGCTCAGTAATGGGTTCCGGGTATGGATTCAATACCATGGCGGCATCATTTGAATGGCACAACATTGTAAAAAAATGGAAGACGGGCTATCTGTCACCGGCTTTATCGGCATATAGCGATAAATCGGGCGATGCTAAAATAGGGATAACAGAAATCAATCTTACACTGGCAAGTGGCATAAAACTCGACGATAATAACGCACTCTCTGCAGGCTTGCAAGGCGGTTGGGCACAGCATAGTATTACCACTACAGCCCTGCAATGGGGTACACAGTATAACCCCAATACAACTACCGGCTTCGACCCCGATTTACCGGCAGACCCTGCCATGGGCAATAGTTTTCATTATTACGATTTTTCGGGTGGATTAGCCTGGAATTATAATTCTTCCAATAGCGATATTACGTCTAACAACTATTTACGTGCCAATGCAGGCCTTGCATTATTTCATATCAATCAACCCGACCAAACTTTTTATGGTAATTACGATCCTTCGGCGGCGGGTGTTAAATTATATATGCGCTGGGTGGCCCATGCACAGGTAATTTTTAATGTACCTAATACCAATTTTGGCTTTGTACCTGCATTTGTGTATTACCGCCAGGGGCCAGCAACCGAAACAGATTTAGGAATGAAGGTGCGTTATGTTTTAAAACAAAACAGCAAATACACGGGCCTTATTAAAGGCGCTGCGCTTGATTTGGGAGCCTACTACCGTGTTAAAGATGCCGTTATACCCACCCTGCAAATGGAATTGGGCGCCTATGCCATTGGTATAAGCTACGACATAAATGTATCTTATCTTAACAAGGCTACCTATGGCGCAGGCGGTTTCGAAATCTCTCTTCACTTTCTTAATCCAATGCCTTCGGATAGAGGCGTACTGGCTGATACTCACACTATGTTCTAATCCCTATACAGGGCTTACAAACTATTCTTACAACATTATTATTTAAGAGACCTTAAGGTTAATACTTTTACGGTTTAAACATTTGCCCCGTTTCAAAGTCCTACCAAACCAAAGAATACGCTTTGAAGAATACGATATTGTTCCTCTCCCTCCTTTTGTTTTGCTTTTCGTTTACTCATGTTCATGGCCAAAATACAATTGAAAAAGGATACCAACTTTACCGGGAAAAGGAATACGCAAGAGCACGCGACACTATAAATACAGCTATTAAATCTTACCCCGATTCTTCCAGGGCATTTTTAGTTTTAGGACTTATTGCCGCAGCAGTAAGAGACTACGATAACGCTATTGAAGGTTTTACAAAAGCTATAAAACTCCATCCTGCATACACACAGGCTTATAATGGCCGCGGGCTTTGCAAGTTATTAATGAATAATAAAAAAGAAGCTTTGCAGGATTTTATCAAGGCTATTGAATCTGATTCGACGTATGCAGATGCACATAACAACTGCGGCCTTGCAAAAGAAGGGCTGGAAGACTTTATGGGAGCGATACATGAATTTAATGCCGCTATAAAAATCAACACTTCCTTTTCGGATGCGTATAAAAACAAAGGCACTTCGGAAGGTAACCTTAATAACTATCCGGATGCCCTTACGGACTTAACTACGGCCATACATCTTGATTCCTCGTCCATAGCATCTTACATGCATAAAGGGTACACTTTGTCGGATAACAAAAAATATTTTGATGCCGCCACAAATTTTACAGCAGCAGCAGATTTAAAAGCAGTATTAGCCGAAGCCTATGTAGACAGGGGCGCAGTTAAAGAAAAAATAAACGATACCCTGGGCGCTTTCCGCGATTATACTTCAGCACAAAAAGTTAGCCCTTACTCGCCCCACCCCTATTTTAGAAGGGGGCAAATTAAAGACGAAATAAAGGATTATGCAGGCGCTATAGATGACTATTCAATGGCCATTGCAATGTTTCCCTACTATGCCGATGCGTATTATAAAAGGGCGAAGGACAATATTACACTTGATAAAACAAAGGAGGCCTGCAATGATTTTGGAAATGCGTTGCAATTAGGATATCCCGATGCAGCTAGCGATATTGATAAGTATTGTAAAAAGGCTACAGACAGTCCTCGTTAATTAACGATGGTAACAATATTTGTATTGGTATTAAACGTTGTTGTGTATGCCTTAAGCCCAATTGTAGAAGGCCCTGTATTTACACTTCCGTTTGATATAGCATAGGTTGAGCCGCAATCGGTACATATAGCTGTGCCGTTATTTTGCGGTGTAACAATAGCAGCTGCATTAGATATGTTATAAGTACATGCCCTGTCGTATGATACAATAGTATTCGAGTTTAACCTGTACACCATAATTCCCCTATAGCCACCCGTTAAATATAGTACTCCGCCAACGGTTGTTAATGCCGTATATGGCGCTGTTGTAATATTAAAACTTACATTAACGCTTACGTTAGGCACATTGCTGCTTCCATCTGTGTTCGATGATTTACTGCATGACATTATTAAGATGATGGGCAACAGTAATAAAGTGCTTTTTAGATTTATCATTTTATGGTTATTTATACAAAGTTAAAATTTCCCTGTTAATTAAAAAACTTCGCCAATATTGAAGAAGAATCCTCGCGAACCATCTAAGCCAAAACCGTAATCTACGGCTATATTCGTCTTGGAAAACCGGTTCAACTTTAAACGTATTCCAACACCTTCGCCGGGACTAAACACTCCACCTTCGCCTTCGCTCAATTTTTTCGATACGGTTTCTACATTGCTGAATACAACGCCACCCAACAAACCGCTTCGTAAAATATCAAACCTGAATTCTGTTTCAAGATATGCAAAATTAGCTCCCCTAAACCTGCCCTGTATATATCCTCGGCCTGTATTATTATAGGTATCCCAGCCCGTACTCGGCAAATCAAGATAGGGTGGCTTGCCTCCAAAAGTAAATTCATCCCAGGTCCAAAATCCCAATACATAATGCCATTTATGACTTAGCAGAAAATACTTGCGTACTTCTGTTTGTATGTATTGCCAGTCTTCGTCGCTACCCAGCATTGTAGAGTTGTAACGATACGTTACACTTGCATACACCGAGGTTTCAGGGTTATTTATATTGTCGCGGGTATCGTATTTTAAATGGGCCACCACACCCGAAGAAACAGTTTTTGTTGCATAATTATTGTACAACTGAAAATCGGTTAAACTGTTTCCACCGTCCGATATATCGTAGTGGTAATCCAGGTCGTATCCTATTCCTCCATAAAAATCTGGCGCTATTCTTATCAATGCTTCCTGGTAAAACTTAATGTACCTGTAATCTATCGAATCTACATCATCAAGCAAAGTATGGCTACCCAATCCGTATGTATACGATGGGTATTTATAGAACCTGTAATCGCCCAAAAAATTAAACTTATTATTCTTTGTAAATACAGAGCTAATACAAGGTATCACAATCTGGTTAAGTATAGAATACTGGGGATTGAAAGTTATGGTAGATAAATTGGTAGGAGGATTAGCTGTATAAAACGACAAATTGGTAGCTACAATACCCACCACACCCGATTGTAAGGCGTACCCCGCAGCCGGAAAAACAGCTACCAGTATTTTCCCTGGCTTCACACATTCACTATCTGTTTTATTCGACATTTTTATATTGCAAACTTTGGCAATAAAGTCTACTACATCCTCTTGTTTCGGCTGCTTACAAATCAACGCGGTATCTGCCTGCGATAAGCCTAACTTGCTCATTAACAATGCAATTACAAATGAAACGAACCTATATGCAAAGTGCCTTTTCAGATTTCCTCTTTATTATAATATCACCGTATTAGACTCTATAATCTTTATAAACCTGCATTACAAAATTGGCCTATAAGCCGAAAAAATAGGGCGATTTTACTCTATGACTGCGTTAATTAGATAAAGTTACGCAAGGATGCAAAATAAATAGCGTCTAATTCATAAGTAATACTTTAAACCACAGTGGTTTTTACTACCAAAGAGCTATTGGAGGTACGGTTGTTTTTTAATTTTTTCACAATCCCCGAAAAGTTAATTGCAACCTGCCTCCTTTACTTTTTTATAGAATAATAACGCGTAATTAATTCTTATCGCGATTAATCTTTTAGGCTTTATTATAATCTAACTATAAATTTGTGGGAATGAAACTAACAATGAAATATACTTTACTCGTAGTACTTACAATATTCAGCTTAACTACTTACGCCCAATACTATTATACTCCTGCCCCACCACCTCCGCGAGGGCCCAGGCCGGTTAATAGTGTTGCCCCGCCGGCAGATGACCAAGGATTTAATCCTACAGGTTATTTAACAATTAACATAGGCTATGCAGCCCCTTTAGGTGGATTTGGCAGTAATATAGGAACTAATTATGGCAATTTTGCCCTGCCCGGCACGGCTGCCTGCGTTGCAGCGGGTATACCTTTAGCCAACACCAATATTGGTGTATCTGTAATGTATGGCAATTACGACAACCCTTTTAACTTAAGTGCATTTACGGCCAATGTAGCTGCTTCACCTTCCAGCTTTTCCGATACGTATTATTCTGTTCAGGCCGACGATTATTCTGAAAATGTAATTATGGGCGGCCTATTTTATACCTGGCCCATACACAGGCTTTCGCTCGATTTCAGGGCTATGGCCGGGGTTATGTTTTGCACCATGCCCGAAGTAATTTATGCTGCCGATGCAATTTACACCGGCGGCACACAACCTTCCAATGATTTTTCCTGGGATTATGCCCCCTCAAGGTCTACAGCGTTTGCCTACGACGTGGGTGCAGGCCTGCGCTACAAGTTAAGAAGAAATGTATGCCTGGCTTTTAATGTAGATTATTTGGCCGCCAGGGCTAACTTTAACACACTAATTGACTACATAGACGATTACAATAACGAATATATTACGCCCACCAGCGGAACTATTCCTTTTTCGTTTCTTAATGTATCTATAGGCGTAGGGTACCAGTTTAAATAAACCTTACGGCTCTAAATTTTAAACCCAAGGGTAGCACTTAACACACTGCGCGAAGACGTGCCGCCAATATTAAACGTGTTAGCTGTACTGCCCGTAACATCGGGCATGGTGTATTGTACTTTTGTTTGCAGGCCAAACCTGTAACTTAAGCCCAGGAAAAGCGCTTTATACCTGAAAATTAAACCGGCATTATTAATAAAATCCACCGGGTCGCGACTATACTGTATATCCTTGGTAACATTTGGCCCGCTGGCTGTAGCCATAGTTATTTGTCCGCCGGGCACAATTTGTACGCCCGGGCCATAGTACACATTGATAGAAACATCTTTTACAAACAAATAGGTGTAGCTAAGCCCAAACGAAAAATACATTCCTATCTCAGCATTATTTATATCCTCAGTGCCGTTCATGTTAACCGATTTAACCAATGAAAAAGGTGCAGGGGTAAATAATTGCGCCGTTTGCCAGTTAGGAACAAACACTGAAGGAGAAAAATCGAAAAAGTATCCCAATAAATTGTTTGTTTGCTTTAAAAAAGTAGGCTTTATAACTCTTAATCCAAAACCAAATTCCTGGGCGGGAACATTAAAACTGCCGCCTCCGTTGGTAGAATAATTAGCATCTATATAAGGGGCAATTGAAAATTTTGTGCTCGACATCACACCGTAAGACAAATCGAATATTACATACGCTTTGTTGGCTGCATTTCCTTTTTTGCCCGACATGTTATTGGCCTTCTTAATCATTTTTGCGGTTGGCAATGGCTTTGGTTTATAAAGCGAAGCGGTTACAACACCAGGCGGACGGGTAGGCGCTGCAAGGCCATTTGCGGTTACAACCCTTTGCAATTCCGGAATAAGAGCGGATACATAATACATTGCATCTATGCCGCCAATTAAACCCACATTTGTTTTTTCGAACGCGGCGGTGGCAATACCAATTACTTTATTGCTGGGGCCAAAAACCGGGCCACCACTATTCCCACTATTTATGGCTGCATCGGTTTTAATAAACCCATATTGACTATTGTACGTGTAATCATATCCGCTGTGCTTGCCCAGTATCAGGGTACTTAAATCTTTAAGCATTAAATCAAAATTGCCACCGTATTGGGCAGGGAAACCAAAAAGGCAAAGATCTTGCCCTTGCTTTATCGAATCTGAATTCCCTAAAGGCAACGGATGAAATTTATCAGTTACCGGGTTGCCATTCATATCAGTGTTAATCTTAATAATAGCTCCGTCGAAGTTTAACGTATCAAGCGCCACTACCTGTGCATGATATAATTTAGAACTATCTCCTCTCGCATCTGTAAATACCTGCACAATTATCGCCGCCCGGCCAACCGCAGTAATCTTAGAAACATTTACGTCTCTTAAAAGTGCAGGCGTGTATGTATCTATATTATCCTCGTATTTTTTACTCTCTTCATCGTAAGTTTGAAACCTGCAAAAGCCATAATATGTATCAGCAATAACATGCCTGTTGGTGAATATATACCCATCTTCACTTACAAAAAAGCCCGAACCACGGCCTAAATACGCCTTTTCGGGACTGGTTTTCGATGCCGAATCGTACAGCAAAATTTTAACAATACTGTTGTAATACTTGCTCGAAATGGCTACTGCATCTACACCACCCTGAGCATGCACACACACCGGTGCAAAAAACATGAGTAGGATTAAAATAAATACGTAGCCGCTACTTTTGTATCGCATGAAGGAAAATAATTAAAAAAGTGAACTATTTATTAGAAATAGCTTTGTTCTTTTTAGCTGCAGTTGCAGGCTTTTTCGCAGCTTTATCGGTAGGCTGAACCTGGTCGCTTACTGCAATTTTATTCTCTACCGCTTTGGTACTTTTCTTGCTCTGCTTTTTTGTGCTTTTTGCAGCAGCAGGTTGTGCAGGCTTGGCAGCTTGTTGTGCAAAGCTATTAAGGGCTATGCCGCAAAACATTAGGCACGCTAAAGTTTTTACTGTTGTTTTCATGGATAAAGGCGATTTTGTTAAAGCAAATATAGTAATTAATAAGTGTTAAGATACGAAACCTAAAACAAGGGCTAAACCCTTATGCCTATTACACATACATCGTCAGTTTGCTCATGTATGCCTTTCCAACTTTCAAATGTTTCGTCAAGTATCTTTCTTTGCTCATCCATAGTTTGCAATCCCATAGTTTTTATGAGTTCGCGGAATGGTTTCGATTTAAACTTTTTGCCTTTAGGGCCGCCAAACTGGTCAATATATCCGTCTGTAAACATATACACCACATCTCCTTTGTTCAATGTTACGGTGTTTGTTTTAAAGTTCTTTTGCCCATCCTGAACTCCGATAGGTTGCTTATCGGCAACTATTTCATTTACCTCGTTGTTCTGCATGTACCACAAAGGCGAGTTTGCGCCTGCCCACTTTACGGTTGCATGGCCATTAGCTATTGGCTGATAGCTAATAGCTGCCAACGATATATCCATACCATCCTTTACTTCGGCCTCGCTTTTTTGAAAAGTTTCTATTACAATTTCACGGGTTTTATCCAGTATTTTGCCCGGGTCGGTAATATGAAATTCTTTTACCGCCCTGTTTAAAGCACCCGAACATACTACGCTTACCATAGCGCCCGGCACCCCGTGGCCCGTGCAATCGCAGGCGGCAATAAAAATGTTATCGCCCACATGTTGCATCCAATAAAAATCGCCCGCAACAATATCTTTAGGTTTGTATAATACAAACGATTGTGGCAAATATTTTTTAACTAGGCTTACCGATGGAAGTATGGCATCCTGTAATCGTTTGGCATACGTTATAGAATCAAGAATGTCTTTGTTTTTTTGTTCTACTAACGATTTTTGCTCTTCTATTATTAGCTTTTGTTTACGTGTAATTTTTAACGACCTGAACACAAGTATTGCAATGGTGCCCGTAGCTATAGCAACAATAAAAGCAAGCCATATCGCTATTTTTTGCCGTTTGCTTTCGGCCTGCGAAATCAAATCTCTTTTTTCCTGCTCCGCTTTCATCTCGGCTTCTTTTTTACCATACTCGAACTGAAACTCCTTTTGTAACACGGCTTTGCGGCTTTCTTCAGTATTTACACTATCCTGCATGGTAGAATAAAGTATGTGCATAGTAAGCGCATCGGCCAGCATTTTCTTCTCGTTATATACTTCAAACATCAGTTTGGCTATACGCATTATATCGGATGGAATACCCAATTCCTGCGATAGCTGCAGGGCATTCTCTCCATACTGCTGCGCCTTGATAAAATCGCTTTTATTGTATTCTACTTGCGTAATATTGTATAATGTATTTGCCATATCTTCCTTATCGTTCAATTCTTTTAGCAAATCCATATTTTTGAAAAAATATTTTAAAGCCTCATCGTACTGAGACTTTTTTTCGTAAATATTGCCAATGTTATTCAGCAGTTTTACTACACCTTGTTTGTTGCCCATGCTTTGTTGCAGGTTGAGCCCCTTTAAAAAATAAGCCAAAGCCGTATCCTGTTTATTTTCGAATGTGTATAAAACACCAATGTTGCCCATGGCGGTGGCCTCTCCTTCTATGTCCTTCACGTCTGTGTACAGGTCAAGGCTTTTTTGATATGTTTCAATGGCTTTAGAAATATTGCCCTGCGATTTATACAATACCCCAAGGTTGTTTAACGATTCTGCAATACCCTTTTTATCTCCCGCAGCTTCACGCAATTTTAATCCTTCGTAATAATAATCGAGCGCTTTGGGCATATCTCCTTTACTATAAAAAACGTAGCCTATATTATTTAATGCATGCGCCTTTATATTTAGCACCATTCTGTGCGATGCCCTTGAAGAATCGACAAGTGCCGTATCAAGAATTCGCAATGCATAGGTACAAAGTATAATTACAGAATCACGATTAGTTTGGTAAACAATCTCCGAAAGTTCTACATACGCATCGGCCCTGTTTATACTATTTTTAGAATGCTCTATGGCATTTTTTAGCGAATCGAGGTCATTATCAGCCTTTGCAGCTTTGTTAAAAAAGCAAGCAAAAACAACAAATGTTAAGACAAATGCAACACTTTGGCTAAAGCGAATTGACGGAAACCTTGATTGCATTATGCTGTTTTTCATTACTATATCGCTTCGATATTACGAAATGTTATGCCTTTATGAACGAATTACGGTTGTTTGCATACACAAATCTAACTGAATTATAGTTTTGATGTTATTATCTTTTGGGGCGTTTGTTACTAAAAAAACCTAAAACACGACATAATTTTGCTATATTTGTGCCTATAAATTAGCCTAAACGTCAATAATTTAAATAACCCAATAATCCTGCTCCATGAAAACTATCTTTAAACTAGCTGCCTGCCTGATTTTTGTTGCTGCTGTAAACAATTCTTTTGCTCAACAAGCCACAAAAACAACTACAAAGCAAACAACTACCAAAGCCTCAAAAAGCAAAAAAGCTAAAAGTGGCATTGATAACAAAATTGCTGTAAGCGACCAGGTTCAACCTACCGATAAAGGAACCAAGGCTAAAAAAACAACCAGCGGAATTTCTAACAAATAGAAATTCGTAAACACAGCCCGGTTAAATGACCTTGCATCTTACTAAAAGCAGGGCAGTACGTATAATACTGCCCCTTTTTCTTTTTTTTAACCTATCTCTTCTAACCGCGCAAACCCAAGCCGATAAAGGTGGTATTGATGCTGTTGCCATATCTAAAACTTATTATAACAGCATTGTAAAAATACTGCTTTACGATTCGGCCTATGCTAAAATAAACCCCGCAAAAGCATACCTTGGCAGGGGTTCAGGATTTATTGTTAGCGAAGATGGTTACATTTTTACCAACCGCCACGTTATAAATATGTGTGCCGGGTATGTACGTTACCAAACTTTTAACCCCGATACAAAACAGCTGGATGATAATCTTGCAGTTTACTCACCCGCTTTGTTATACGACCCTACTATTACCAAATTATCTTATGTAGGCAGAGCAAGCGCCATAGTGCAGGTTTATGATAACCCTGAAGGAAGCAGCTTTACACTTTATTATGCCAAGGTTATTGCTATGGATACTGCCAACTTTGATGGCGCAATAATCAAAATAGTATCCGATCTTAAAGGAAACCCCGTAAACATAAAATTTCACACCGTACCTATTGGTAATTCCGATTCTATTTCTCAGGGCCAGGATTTGTGCCTGTATGCCTTTCCTGCACAATATGGGGGCAGCATGGATGTAATGCTCCGTGATTTAAGCACCCTTATATTTGGCAAACACAGCGGGTACGATTATACTTATAACCCTGTATATGGCTTTATTAAAACCGATGCGGTTATTAATAGCGGTAATAGTGGTGGCGCTGCTTTCGGGCCCAATAACAAAGTAGTAGGGCTTGCTACTGCGGCCTTTGAACAAACCAATGTGGGGCTTATTGGCGGCATAAATGCCATGTACGATCTTGTTGCCCTAATTCCAGATTTACAAAGTACGCTTGCCGGTAAAGGCTTAACCGCGCCTGCACGTAAGCCTGCCAACGTAACAGCATCTTTATATAAATTAATAAAACTGCCAACAAAAGGCAGGTTATGGAAGGCAAACCACAGCGCTGCAAAAAAAGGAGTGGCAAATAATCCTATTCTTATTGACTTTTCGGCTAAACTAGGTTTCCTGGTAAACAGCAATTACCAAGTTCCTACCGTATCTAATGCCAGTGGATTATCGGCTATTGGAGGTACCATAAAACTGGCTTCTGCTAATGATTTTGGATTAAATTTCAAAATGTCATTCCCTTCCTTTTTTAAACAAAAAAACAATTTGATAGGTGGCTTTTATACATTTGGCGCATTTGTTACCAATAACGTTTGGACCCCCTTTACTAAAGTATTATATGTGCGCGATACAGTAAGCCATAGCAATGCTTATATAAGCACAAATGCCGGACAGGGAGACGTACACTTTACCGCATCATTGGGCCTTAGCTATACCGTATTATTAACACAAAACATATCGGTGGGCGTTTACTATGGATTTGGCTTTGTATCCGATAAACAAGCCGGCATAGGTAATTTTAATGTTAACACTAATCCTGGGCAAAACGGTCAGGCTAGCGGTGAAATAGATTTTGTAAATAATAACGGAATAATACCCAGCCAAACTATAGGTTTGCTTATTAGGCTTCGCCACCTTGTGCTGGGTGTAGAATACCGTTTCACGAATAATGAAAGTTTTTATTTCGACGCGCAAAACCTTGGGCCCGGGCAGGTAAATGGTACCATTACCAACACAAATTCAATGAGCGTATCGTTAGGTATTACCATAAGGCCTAAACACAAAAGTTAACTTACATTTATGAATGTGTTATTTGTATGTAGCCGCAATAAATGGCGCAGCCCCACTGCCGAAGCTATTTACAAAGAGAGGCAGGATATTATCGCCAAATCAGCAGGAACAGAACCATCGGCAAGAATAACAATAGGTTCCAAACTTACCATGTGGGCCGACATTATTTTTGTAATGGAAAAGGACCACAAGGAAAAGATATTGGAACGCTTTCCCTTAGAGGCCATGGACAAGGAAATAATAGTGCTTAATATACCCGATGAATACCAGTTTATGGACCCCGAACTTGTTGAAACTATTAAAGCAAGTGTTGATCCGGTGCTGAAGGAATACCTATAAGGTTTTACCTTTGAATAACCAATTTCCTTACTGTTGTAGCATTATTGGTTGTAAAGCGAACTAAGTACACACCTGCCACAAATTGTTGCACATTCAATAACATACTATGTTGTCCACTTGATGTAAGGCCCTGATTTGCATCATACACTTTTTCGCCAAGAGTATTAAATAACTCTATGCTTACATTTTGTTCTTTGTCTAATTTATAAGCGAGGTTAATATTTCCATTTGCCGGATTAGGATAGATTGAAAAATCTGATTCGCTTGTTATCTCCCGAATACCCAATCCGGTGCCGGCTACAGGTGCCGAGGCAGACTGGTATATGAATGAGCTAGTGTAATAGGGAGGCGGGCACACAGTTTGAACAAATACTGCTATATGACATCCTAAAGTAGAATCGTACGGATATGTATTAGGGCTTAATCCCCAGGGATGATTTTTTACCCAGCTAACATTAATTGTTTGGGTTTGTCCTGTTGAGAAAGCATTAAGCGTTGTACCGGCACTGTCTGGCATTAAAGCTTCGGCCACATTCGGAAAATTCACGACGTATTGATACATCGAATCGGGGGTGCCACCATTAGCTATTGGGGGCTGAAAGCTACCGGGAGGGTCTTCCGTGCTTTGGTCAAAAGAATACTTAATGGTATCCACGGTTAGTACCGCTTTTGCAATGGTAACCGGAAGGTTTGTATACGAATGTATTTTTGCCTGAACGTTAAACGTTTTTGTAAGGGCAGTATATGTACACGAAGTTATTGTAACTGTAACCAGGCTGCCCAGTGCAGCTTCAGCCTGAACCTGTGCAGGAGTAAGTGTATTCGGAAGAGTTTCTGCCGGGCCACCATCCATTTGCCCGATTGGTACACCAAATATACCATAAAAATTTACCATTGGGCCAACTACAGAAGCTTGTGTTACACTGTTCATATAATCTATGCCCGGAAAATTGGTATGATATCGAACATAATTGCAAATGCTTTTAGTTGACCTTATCGTTGCATCAAAGTTAGGGCACGCATACATGCATGGATTGCAGGATGCCTGCATAAATTCTTCGAACATTACTATTTTTGGAACTACGGTATCTAATACCTTTAGGTTGGTAATTGTTAGCGTATCGTTATAATCTTGATTTGCGTGGCTGCCATTAAGTTGAGTTGCCCAAATTTTCATAGTGTATGTTCCGGTAGCTACAGGTGCCCAATTAATTGTTGAACTTGCTGCTCCCGTTATTACCGGATTTGGCGCAGCAATAGAAACCGTGGCCACACTTGAATTTACAGGGCCTCCCGTAACCTGCCAATTAAAATTTAACGACGTTAATGCATTGCTGCCTAAATTAGCTATGGTTGCATTTATGGGATACGTATTACGAAGCCCGAAGAGACTTGAACTATTTATATTGGTAGTCATTACGCGCGCATCGTATGCAGGTTGAGCACCCGGAGAAAATTCATAATAGTCGTTTACAGAACCATATCCGTAAACGTTGCCTGCTTCAAGCGAATGAACATTTGGTGAACCAGCAACCTGGTAGGCTAATGCATTTGTTACCTGTATACCCAGTGTAAGATTAAGCGTTGTGTACGTGGCAACATTGGGCCAGTGGTATACACTCGATTCATCTACTATATAAATATTATTGGTCGATTCTTCCAGTACTATAGCCCAGGTAGCTTCTGAACTTGTATCGGTCGGGTTGGTGGCAAAAAACCAGGTAGCCCAAAACTGACGATGAGGAGCCGTACCATACACTTTTGTATATACCTGGCCCGGCCAAACTCCATTACCACCTGCCGTACACAAGCCCCAGGTGCAAATTGAACTATCGGGCAAAGTTGCTGTAGGTAATGCAGCAGGAGTACTTGTATTAAGTATAGAATGTTTTGAAAATGTCAAAAATCCGGCAGAACTTACTCTGTAAGTAGTTACAGGGCCTCCATTAAAATTAAATGCGAATGGAAGCGTTTGTACAGCTGAATATGTTGGAATATTTTTATCATCGCCCAGCAAAGTGGTAATGCCGCCAGGAGGCGAAACGCCATTAAAATCAAAGTCGGGATTTAAACCTCCGGGATTTCCGGGATTGGATAAAAAATCGAGTTCGTAGTATTGTGCATTTGCACCTAAAACTGTAAAAATAAATACGATGCCAAGTAATAATCTCCTCATGAAAGAACTCTTTTAAGTTAATGAGTTATTAATACTTTTTGCTGGTAGGTGGTATTCGAACCTGTTACTCTCATTAAATAAATAGATGATGGCAAAGAGGATAAATCGAGGGTGAATTCCGTATTGTTTCCTTGTATAGTTTCATTATACACTACCTGTCCGCTTATATTATAAACTGTTACAACCGTATTGGTTGCATTTTGAGAAAAATTTCCCGGCACTGTAACATTTATCTTTCCCGATGAGGGATTAGGATAAACTTGTAATGTATTTTGATTTGGAATAATATTAACTGCCACGGGGTTAAAGGATGCCGCATGTCCGTCAAAATCAATTTGCTTAAGGCGATAATACAGTGTAACTCCGTCTGTTGTAGTTAAGGCAGGGCTTAATATGGAAGCCATAGGACTATTATCCATAACTGAATAATTCATAGATACCGACGTGGTGCCCGCACCGGGCAAGGTTTCCACTTCTGTCCAGTTTTCACAATTGGTAGATTTTTCCACTACAAACCATTTGTTATTAGTTTGGGTTGAAGCAGTCCATTGAACGTTCACTGCATTTTCTGTACTAATGTAGTTAGCGGCAAACGAGGTTAACGTTACAGGTAATATAGCGCCACCAACTATTTTGCGAATACGATCATTAAGTTCATCGGTAACAAAAATATTTCCGGCTGCATCTATTGAAATGGCAACCGGGCCGTTTAACTTTGCTGCGGTGGCTTGTCCTCCATCGCCGCTAAATCCAGCCACTCCGGTGCCTCCTATAGTTGATATAACACCGGCACCATTTATTTTACGAATACGATTATTGCCATAATCTCCAATATAAATGTTTCCCACATAATCTATTGCACCCCCTCCATTGCCCGAAGAATAGTACAATGATGCCGCGGTGGCCTGTATGCCATCGCCATTATATCCTGCTGCACCGGTACCGGCAATGGTGGATATTACACCCAGGGTATTAATTTTACGGGTACGGTTACTTTGGTCATCGGCAAGAAAAATATTTCCGGCCGGGTCTATTGAAACAAAACTTACACTATTTACTTCAGCCGCGGTGGCCTGTCCTCCGTCACCGCTAAATCCGGCTGTTCCGTTACCTGCAATAGTAGATATTATTCCGCCGGGAGTTACTTTACGAACGCGATAATTAACATCATCGGAAAAATAAATATTTCCGGCTCCGTCCACTGTAAGATTCCAGGGGAAAAAAAGTTGTGCCGCTGTGGCCGGGCCTCCATCACCACCATAGCCAAGCGCTCCGGTACCTGCAACGGTGGTAATTACTCCCAATGTATTTACTTTACGAATACGGCAGTTATTAAAATCACCGATATATACATTTCCTGCCGCGTCGGTTGCTACGCCGGCAGTCATACTTAGCTGCGCCGCTGTGGCCTGTATGTTATCGCCATTATAGCCACTTGCACCCGTTCCTGCAAACGTTGATATAATACCGGAAGTATTTACTTTACGAACGCGATAATTCAAGGCATCGGCAATATAAACGTTACCGGCTGCATCGGTAGCACAATTAAAAGGATAATACAAATCTGCAGCTGTAGCTGGCCCTCCGTCGCCACTGTATCCCTGGCCGCCGCCACCTGCAATAGTAATAATAATTTGACCTGATGCTAAGCTTGCACCGCAAACGATTAAGGCTATACCTAAAATAATCTTTTTCATTACAAATCTATTTTTGGAGTGAGTAGGAAATAGTATTGACTAATTTGAAACTTTGAAGATATACATTTTCGATATAATAAAAAATTCTTGCATTTGAAATGCAAGAATTATGTAAAGGGTGGGGTTGAGAGTGAGCAAGAGGGAGTTTGATGCATTGAATTCACTTTCTGGTATTTCGCACTCAAAACTCACTCCCGCACTGTTATTGTGGAGCCGGAGGGATTTCCTTTGGTTTTCCCTCCTAACCTAAGTTGCAAAAGATGCGCAAAAGCTTTCGCTTTTTTGTTTTGCTTCACCCGCAAGCCAGAAAATAAATTTTCAGCTTGCAACTTGCACAAAATTATTGCGCCTCTTTTACTGTGGAGCCGGAGGGATTCGAACCCTCGTCCAAACAAGGAAAAAACGGGCTTTCTACACGCTTAGTCTTATTTAATTGTAGGAAGGCAACTGCCAAAAGACAGGGCTATTGCCAACTTAGTTCCTTTAGTTTCGCAAGGATATCGGAACGGTACCCAAACTATCCGGCCATTTTCGATGCTTCTGACGGGACGCCGGCCAGAATGGCTTCCCGGGAAACATGGTTACTTAATTACTAGAATTAAGCAGCCAGGGCAAAGTTAGATTCGCCTTTTATGTTTGAGAACTGAGATTTACGAGCCACTTTCCCAATGCTCGGCATGCTTACACATCTTTTCTACCTGCTGTCAAAACCTGTCGGCCCCAATTATTCAACTTTTCTTATACAAAGATACTACTATAAATTATGAGTTATGAATTAAAAAAAGCTTCTTACACAATCCCTTAGCTTTTCACGGGCTCGTTGGCCTCATCTGCCGGCTTAGTATTAGCGGGCGGAGTAACTACAGGTGGCAATGTAGTTGCCTGTGCAGTATTTGTATTATTCAGGTCTAAATCTTTCAAATTAACATTAGCGCTTTCCTGTATTTCGCGCTGCACATCGCCTGCTGCATCTTTAAATTGCCTAACAGCTTTACCCAACGAACGTGCCATACCCGGTATGCTTTTAGAACCAAAAAACATAAGGAATACAACGCCAATCAACAAAAATTCGCCACCGCTGAAATCAAGAAACAATAGATGCGACATCGTACTTTAGTTTAGCTGCCTTAGGCAGACGGGTGCAAAGTTCGGCTATTTTGTAACAGCGTCGTCCTTTTTCTTCTTGTCGAAATCGATAACAATAGGTGTTGCTATACAAATAGAAGAATATGTTCCTACTATAATACCAATCAACAAGGCAAAAGCAAATCCTTTAATAGTTGTTCCGCCAAAAATAAATATGGCAAGCAACACAAAGAATATACTTAATGATGTATTGATGGTACGGCTAAGTGTAGCATTAAGCGCGTAGTTAATAACCTCTTTTTTGTCTTCGCCCTTATCGTTGGTGGTTTTACGCTTATCCGCTAAGTATTCACGTATCCTGTCGAACACCACAACGGTATCATTCATAGAATACGACATTACCGTAAGTATAGCTGCAATAAAATCCTGGTTTACTTCCAACGAGAATGGTAATACCCCTTTAAACAATGTAAATGCGGCCATAATCATAAGCGCATCGTGGAAGAGTGCAACCACGGCACCCAAGCCATATTGCCATCCGCGGAAACGTATAAAGATGTACATAAACATAAGCAAGCAGGCAAATAATACCGACCATATTGCTTTCGATTTAATATCCTGAGACACCGATTCGCCCACCAAATCAGAACTTTCTATGTGGTAGTCTTTGTCAAGTTGCAATGGCATAAGGCCAGCTGCCAAAGAAGCTTCTACATCACTTTCTGCTGTTTTAGATGGGTCGTTTATTTTATACGCCGTAGTAATTTTTAACTGGGTAGGCTCGCCATAAGTTTGTACTTCGGGCGCTTCGTTACCAAAGCTTTTGGTAAGTTGATTACGCACATTATCAGCCGATGGCAAAGTGTTGAAACGTACTACATAGGTACGGCCACCTTTAAAATCTACACCCATTTCAAAACCATGATGTATATATGATGCAAGGCCCGCAAGCAATATACTACCCGAAATAATGTAGTACAGATACCTTCTTTTTACAAAGTTGATATTAATGTTACGGAAGGCATTGCGTGTAAATGGCCTGTCGAACGAAATAGATTTATTCCTGCTCAGGCGGCCTTCGAACATTAAGCGTGTAATAAATATTGCAGTAAACAACGAGGTAGGTATACCTATAATAAGGGTTGTTGCAAAACCTTGTATTGGGCCAGTGCCATATACAAACAATATAATACCAAGTAAAAAGGTGGTAATGTTAGCATCCAATACAGATGACATCGCTTTTCTGAAACCATCTTTAACAGCGGTTGCAAGTGTTTTTCCACTTCCTAATTCTTCACGTATACGCTCAAATATAAGTATGTTGGCATCTACCGACATAGCTATGGTAAGCACTATACCTGCAATACCGGGCAATGTAAGCACAGCACCTAAAGATGCAAGTATACCCAATACAAAAAATACGTTTACGATCATGGCAATATCGGCCACCATACCTGCCTGATTGTAGTAAATAAACATAAATACCAATACAAGCATAAGCGCTACAAGGAATGAAATCAATCCTGAATGGATAGATTCTTTACCCAACGTAGGGCCTACAATACTTTCTTCTACAATATGTGCAGGTGCAGGTAAACGGCCTGCTTTAAGTATGTTTACAAGGTCATCAGCTTCACGCTCATCAAAATTACCGGTAATGGATGAAATTCCACCCGATATTTCGCCTTGTACAACAGGGAATGAATACACATTATTATCAAGTACAATGGCAATACACCTTAAATCTTTTGCGTCGGCGCTGGCATCTTTGGTAAGCAGTTTCCATGTTTGGGCAGCCTGCGGTGTCATGGTCATTTGAATGCTAGGATGTCCGTTGCCTTGCTGTTCATGTTCTTTGCGTGCATCGGCAATAATATCACCAAACAAAGGCGATTTGCCATTGCTGGTAGTAACCTTAATAGCTACAAGTTCAAGATACAGTCCTGCCTTATCGAAAGGCTTAACTGTCCAGTAAAATCTAAGGTTGGGAGGGAATACCGAAGCCACACCCGGGGTGTGTAAAAACTCGTCAATCTTAGCAGTATCGGTAATCTTAGCCGTTCCTACCGAAGGGCCCTTTGTAAGAGTATATCCTGTTTTTCCGCCATCCTGGGTTTGTTGTACCGAAGGGCGCAGGTAGTAGAACAATGGGTTTTTCTTTTCGTAATTAGCTAATGAAGTATCGTTAGCAGATGCTCCAAGCTTTCCTTTGTTGGATGAATCTCCGGCAGCTGCTTTGTTTAATTGTTGCGACAGAGAAACTGTTTTGGTTTTAGTCGAATCCTTCTTAAGGCTATCACCCGAGGCCATTGCAGTTTTACCTTTCAGGCTATCTCCGGCTTTTGTTGTAGCACTGTCACCATGTTTCTTTATAGTGTCTTTGCCACCCAGGTAAAGTATACTTGCCAAACGGCTATTGGCTGTTACAAGTAAAGGATATACCTCCCTATTTTCGTAGGTCATCCAAAACTCAAGATTAGCTGTTCCCTGCAATAATTTTCTAACACGTTCTTTATCGCTTACACCAGGCAGTTCTACCAATATACGGCCCGAACCCGGCAATAGCTGTATGTTTGGCTGGGTAACACCGAATTTGTCAATACGTACGCGTAATGTTTTTTCAGATGTGGTAATACCATCCTGAACGCGGTCTTTAATTACAGATAATACCTGGTCGTTGGTAGCAGTGTAAGATATAACGTCCTTTAATTCCGAAGTTTGAAAATAGGTTGCAAGCTTGCCACTTGGGTTAAGCTTTTGAAATGCATCGCCAAACAAATCTACAAACGGGCGGGTAGAAACCATGTGGGTTTCTTGTGCCTGTTGTAATGCTTTATTAAAGATAGGGTCAGCGTTGTCATTCGACATTTTCTTGATAATATCCTCAACAGATATTTCAAGGGTTACGTTCATACCACCACGTAAATCGAGCCCAAGGTTTACGCTTCTTTCTTTGCAATCTTCGTATGTAAAGTTAAGCAAAGGATACAGCGGAACGCCTTTCATCGAATCCATGTAATGATCGCTGGCATGCAGTTGTACCGAATCACGGAAGAATCTTTCTTTTACCGTGTCTCCGTTAGCAGACTTTTTTGCTGCCACCAAAATATTGGGGCGGGCAGCATATTGCTGAGCATATTCTTTTGCTGAATTTTCGGTTTGTACAGAAAAGTATGTGAACGAAAAATAATATACACACGCCAGAGCTAAGAGTATAGCGAATACCCTGATAATACCTTTATTTTGCATTTCCTTTTAATTTGGGCTGGCAAAGATAAAAAAATATTGTTAGGCTAATCGGCGTATTTTACCTATAAATTCTATTTAAAACAGGATGATTTTAAAGTGCTTATAAAATGGCTGGTTTTCGGCCTCTATTGCCTTACAATTAAAGGAAACAGCCGTTTCGTCCGGGTTTTATCCCAAAAAATTCAAAAAAATCATGGATTTCAGGAATAAATAGCCTTAATATTTAAGTGAAAGGTGGTAAAGCGTAAGTTCTTCTACCGGGTAAGGCAATACTTTTCCTACTATAATGGACCGTTTTAATGCCACTTTTTTAAGCGATTCGCTGTAATTATTGGCTATAGAACCTACAAAATGAACGGGTTTACTATTAAAATCGGGGTAACGGCACACATGTTTTACTATAAACGAATCAAGGCAATTTTCTATCATAGCGTTAAAAAAAGGATGCTCCTTACGTTCGCCAATAAACCTGCTGAATGATGCCAGGAAACGATTGGCTAAAGGTTTTTCATACACACGTTTATCTATTTCCTCGCGGGTAAGGCGGAAAGTGTTGTCAAATTCTGCACTAAGCTCTTCGGGTAGGGCATGGTCCAGATAGGCTGCCAGCAATGTTTTGCCCAAATGTGCTCCGCTTCCATCATCACCCAAAATATAACCTAAGCCACCTATAACATTCACTATTTTTTTACCATCGTACAGGCACGAATTAGAGCCTGTACCCAAAATGCAAACTATGCCTTCTGCATTACCGCAGGTAGCTCTTGCGGCAGCAAGTATATCGTGTGCCACGGTTACCCTTGCAGCAGGAAAGCACTCCAGCAATGCATCTTTCATCAGCTCGCACTTTTCAACACTTGAACAGCCTGCACCATAAAAAAATATGGTGCTTACCTTGCTATCTTTAGGAAAATGCGAACTGAGATTGGTTTTTATCTCCAAAATTATTTCGCCGTGCGATTTAAAATAAGGGTTAAGCCCCTCGGTAAGATAGTGTTCTATCTTCTTGTTTTTGTCAACAAGCCTCCACGAAGTTTTGGTAGAACCACTATCTGCAATTAATAACATTAGGGTAATATTAACATTGTACTTTTGCCTACGCTTAACAATTACAAAAATGATAAAAAGACCAATACTCCACATTGTTTTTATGCTTTTTGCTGCATTATTATTAACCCGTTGTAACGAACCGGGTACAAACAGGATGCAACGCAAACCTAAACTGGTTGTAGGTATAGTGGTAGACCAAATGCGGTACGATTATCTTAAAAAATATTATAATAAATACGGTGAAGGTGGCTTTAAACGTTTGCTTAAAGAAGGATTTTCGTGCAATGATGCTGAATACAATTATGTACCTACATATACCGCCCCGGGGCATACCTCTATTTATACAGGCACTACCCCTTGCGTGCATGGTTTAATTGCCAACGAATGGTACGATAGGGGCTTGCATAAAATGATTTATTGTACTGAAGATACTACAGTAAAATCTGTAGGATGTTCTTCTACCGCGGGGATGATGTCGCCACACAGAGAGCTTACCACAACCATTGGCGATGAACTTAAGTTATCGGATAACGGAGAATCGAAGGTAATTGGCATATCCCAAAAAGACAGGGCTTCTATATTGCCTGCGGGGCATAGCGCCAATGCCGCATATTGGCTGGATGATAATACAGGCGACTGGATAAGCAGTACTTATTATATGAAGGACCTGCCCGACTGGGTGAAAAAATTCAATAGCCAGGGTATTGCAAAAAAATACCTTAGCCAACCCTGGAAAACACTTTTACCTATTGAACAATATACCGAAAGCATGAAGGACGATAACCCTTACGAGCAAGTTTTTGTGGGAGAAAAAAGCCCAGTATTTCCGCACGATTTACCTGCTTTAATGGCGCAAAACAAGGGCTTTGAACTGATTAAAGAAACACCTTTTGGTAACGATATTACTACCGACTTTGCTATAGAAGCCATTAAGAATGAACAACTGGGCAAAGGCTCTGCCACCGATATGCTCACTATCAGCTATTCTTCTACCGATTATGTGGGCCACAGGTTTGGTACCGATGCCATTGAAACCGAAGATACCTACCTGCGCCTTGATAAAGATTTAAGCAATCTTCTTTCCTTTTTAGATAGCTACCTTGGCAAAAATAATGTGCTTATTTTCCTTACTGCAGATCACGGTGCAGCTATCAATGCACAGGAACTTGAAGATAAAAACATACCCGCTGGCACTATTGACGGTGCCGAAATTACATCTGCCATAAAAGTGTTTTTGCTTAAAAAATATGGATCGGATTTGCTGGCAGAATTTACAAACCAGCAATGTTATTTAGACAGAAATAAAATTACGGAAAAAGGATTAAACATGGATACTGTTGAAGAAGAGCTTGCTGGCTTTTTAAAGCATTACAAAGGTGTAGAAAGAGCCATACCCGCCTACAGATTAGACAATACGGGCAACGATTTTATAGCAAAAAAAATACGCAGTGGCTATATGGCAGAACGTTCAGGCGATGTAATAATTAATTTACTACCGGAATATATGGTTTATCAGAAAACAGGCACTACACACGGGGCTCCTTATATTTACGATAGCCATGTACCTATGATATTTTACGGCTTTTCGGTGCCTAAAGGATCAAATGTGATGGAAGAGCCCATAACTAACCTTGCCCCTACAATATGCAATTTACTTGGCATTTCCTATCCTGATGGCTGTTTGGGCCACCCTGTCAACTTAACAAAATAATGATTTATCGATAAAATCTGTGTTTTAATAAAAAAAACTTTACTTTTGGTATGTTAAAATCCCCGTTTAGAATTGATGAAGAAGATACATAAGGTTGTAATTTTTATAGAAATAAAAAAAAGACTGCTTAAAGGATTTACAATTTTCCTGCTTCTTTTATTGTTCTCTCCTTCGTTAAAAGCACAACAAACCAAAGGCAATTTTCGCGATTTATTTACCCAGGGAAACCTGATGATGGGTGAAAACTTTGTGGACTCTGCGCTAAAAACATTTATCGTGCTGTATCCTATGGATACTTCGGATGCTAACGTGTGCTATTATATAGGCCAGCTTTACCTTATGACTGTTTCGCATCGTGCCGAAGCATTGCCATACCTTTTTAAAGCTTCGAAACATGTGGCTGAAAAATATCGCCCCGATGATCCGTACGAAAAAGATGCCCCGCCTTTAGTATACTACTACCTGGCACGCGCCCAACATTTAAATTACCAGTTTGATGAAGCTATTACCAACTTTACAAAATTCAGCAAGCTTTTAAATAAAGAAGATGGCAGGCAAAAAGATGTAGAATACTGGATAAACTGCTGCAACAATGCCAAAATGTTTATTGAGTCGCCTGTAGATTGCAGAGTTGTAAACCTTGGCGACAGCATTAACAGTCCTTACCCCGATTATGCCCCTGTAATAAGCGCCGATGAACAGGAAATTTTGTTTACCTCGCGCAGACCCAGCCCCGTTGATTCTACAAGAGATATAAATGGTAACTTTTTTGAAGATATATGGGCATCTTACACCAGGCTTGGTGGCGGATGGACAGCCGCGCAAAACCTTGGTTATACTATTAATACACCCGGTAACGAGGCTGCGGTTTCTTTGTCAGCCGATGGACAAAAACTTATTATGTATAGGGATAATAATAGCGGTGATGGTAACCTGTATGTAAGTAACTTAAGCGGAGCAAGTTGGTGTTATCCTAATTATATTGACTCAGCAAGCCCGGGCACAGTAAACAGCCCATCGTGGGAGCCCAGCGCATGCCTTAGTCCCGATGGAAGGACATTGATTTTTTCCAGCAACAGGGCCGGTGGCTTTGGTGGCCTCGATTTATATAAAGTAGCTATTAACGACAGCGGCAAATGGGGTACTCCCGTTAACATGGGCCCTACTATTAATACAGAATACGACGAAGATGCTCCATTTATGCACCCTGATGATTCTACCCTGTTCTTTAGTTCGAAAGGGCATAATACCATGGGCGGATACGATGTATTTAGCGTAAGAGAAAAACCCGACGGCAGCTGGGGCTATATAAAAAATATGGGCTACCCCGTTAATACACCCGACGATGACATTTATTTTAATGTTTCTGCCGACGGAAAAAGAGCATATTATACTTCTGTAAGAAAAGATGGCTACGGAGAAAAAGATAATTACGAAGTGTTTTTTAAAACACCATTGCCGGTTCAGCCTATTGCTATACTGGTGGGTTATATTAAAACACCCGATGGAGGCCCTATGCCAAATGATATAGTTATTACAGCAAGTGTAGTTAATGGAAACTATAGCACCAAATGCAAAGTGAACCCTACTACCGGTAAGTTTTTACAGGTATTGCGCCCCAACCAAACCTACCAGGTTGGAATAACTACCCAAGGGAAAACGGTGTTCGACCAAAAATTTTTCCTTCCCCAGGATAGTTCTTACCAAACTCTTTCAAGGGCTTTTTTCCGCACCAAAATTGTGTTAGGAGATACTACCAATGTATTTGCACCACCTAAAAAGGTTATTGTTGCTGTAGCAAACAGCGCTAACGCTGCAACACAAGCTATGAGCGGCAGGTTATTATTGAACGATGTACCACTCGAGCCCCTTTCTAAAATGTCGGTTCAATTGCTGGATGAAAACGGTAAAGTATTGCAAACTACCCTTACTAACAGCGATGGATTTTTTACGTTCACTGCGTTAAATCCTGATTCTGCATATGGCTTAGAGGTGGATGTTAAAGACGGTAAGCTTAAACATCTTAAAAAAGTACTTCTTGTCAACACAGATAATCATACTGTGCGCAATTATGATGAACAAAAGAAGAAAGCATACTTTTTCCACAAACTGCCTCCTGATTTAAACAAGGTGCCGCAATTACTTGTAGCTGATAATTCAATAAATAATCACACCACAACAGCCAGCACCAATAATACTGTTGCTACTGTTGCGAATACTACTACCAACAACACAGTAGCCACTTCCGCTGATGCAGGTGATGCCGATTTTGTAAGATATTTTGGCTATAACCTTAATGACGTATCCGAAGATGATGCAGGCTTTTCTGCGCTTTTAGATAAGATAAAGACCAAATCGGCAAATGGAAAAGTAACTATAGTAATTGAAGCTTCGGCATCTAAGGTGCCTACAAAATTGTTTTCTTCCAGCAATAAAAAGCTGGCTTCTAAACGTGCCAAAGTTGCCAAGCAGGTAATTAACGATGCTCTTTTAAAGAGAAACCTCGATGCTTCTTATTTTAGCATAGAATTCTCATCAGGCGTAAAAGGCCCCACTTACGAACATGATGCGAAGGATGAATCAAAGTATCAACAGTTTCAATACGTAAAAGTGTATATTCGCTGATTGTAATTTTCTGGTTACTATCGTGAAGCGGATACTTTTAGTTATTATTTATTTAGCCTTTGTGCTGCCCGCATCTGCCCAAAAAAATGGCGGCGAGGGTACTCGTTACCTTTTTACACAGGCCAGCTTAATGATGAACGAGCATTACAACGATTCCGCCTTAAAAACATGGATGGTACTTTACAGGCAGGATTCGATGCACAATGCCAACGTATGTTTTTTTATAGGGCAAATGCTGTTGGAAACCCCTGCGCATAAGGCAGATGCATTACCTTATTGCGAAAAAGCAGCATCGCATGTAGTTAACAAATACCTGCCCGATAACCCGTTTGAAAAAGCAGCTCCTCCGCTTGCATATTATTACCTGGGCCGTGCCCTGCACCTTAACTACCAGTTTTCGGATGCTGTAGTTAATTTAAGCATGTTTAAAAAGCTGCTTTCTAAAAACGACAGCCGCCAAAAGGATATTCAATATTGGATAAATTGCTGTAACAATGGCCAGGAACTGATGAAAACCCCTGTAGATTGCAAAATAGATAATATAGGCGACAGCATTAACACAAAATATCCCGATTATAGCCCTGTAGTTACGGCCGATGAACAACAAATTGTTTTTACATCACGCAGGTTGGGCGGAATGAACGACGCCCAGTCTCCCAGGGATTCTTCAAGCGGGTATTTTAATTCAGACATTTACATATCCTATGCCGGGGCTATTGGAGGATGGACACAGGCAAGGAGCATTAGCAGCATAGTAAACACCCCCGGTAACGATGCCTCTGCATTTATTTCATTTGATGGCCAAAAGCTTATTCTGTACCGTGATGATGGCCAGGGCGGTAGTGGTTCTTTATCTGTAAGTAATTTAAGAGGAAGCCAGTGGAGTTATGCGCAGGTGCTTGATTCTACAAGCCCCGGAACTATTAACTCCTCGGGCATGGGTTCCAGCGCGTGCCTTAGCCCCGATGAAAAAACTTTGTATTTTGTAAGCGCCAGGGCAGGCGGCTTAGGCGGTACCGATATTTATAAAATAAACCTTATGGATAGCGGTGGCAAATGGGGAAAACCAATAAACCTCGGCGCCAATATAAATACCGAATACGACGAAGATGCACCATTTATACATACCGATAATGCCACGCTGTTCTTTAGTTCTAAAGGCCATAACACCATGGGCGGATTTGATGTATTTTACGCACAGCAGGATACAGCCGGTAAATGGGGAGAAGCCAAAAATATAGGCTACCCTATAAACACGCCCGACGATGATATATACTTTAGCGCCTCTGCAGATGGAAGAAGAGGATACTATAGCTCGGTGCGCAAAGGAGGCTACGGAGAAAATGATATTTACGAAATACACTTTGCCCAACCCCTGCCAACAAAAAGTGTTGCCATACTTGTAGGTTATCTTAAAACACCTGATGGTAGCCAGTTGCCTAATGACCTAATGGTTAGTACATCTTTACTAAAAAGTGGTGACACTCTTAAAACAAGGGTTAACAAAAGCACAGGAAAATTTTTACAGGTGTTGCATCCTAATCAAACATATAACGTTGTAATATCTACTCAGGGTAAAAATGTGTTTAACCAAAATTTTTATTTGCCTGCCGATAGCTCTTACTTTACGCTTTCACGCGCATTTTTCCGTACCAACATAACCCTTGGCGATACTACCAATGTTTTTGTACCCAAGCCCAAAATACCTACCACTGCAATGTCGGGTTCTATATTACTGAACGATGAACCTGTAAAACCCCTTGCTAATATGGCGGTGCAATTGGTAGATGAGAAGGGCAAAGTATTACAGACCACCTTTACCGATAAAGACGGGCATTTTACATTTAATAACCTGCCCATAGATAAAAGCTACACTGTTGAAGTGGATGTTACTGATCCTAAACTTAAATACCTTAAAAAACTTTACCTGGCTAATGCTAAAGGAAAAATTGTACGTACATACGATTTACAAAAAGATGATGCCTACCTGTATCATGACCTGCCCGCTGATTTAAATAACCTGTCCGAAATTTCGCGCATTACGGCAATTCCTCCCAAACCGGTAAGGATTGTGTCTCCGGATGCTGATTACATTGAATACTTTAAATATAATGCCGACCAATCAAGCAACAAGGAAAGTAGCTTTAATGCCCTTATTACTAAGGTAGCTAAAGGACTTGTTAAGCTAAACGATAGTGTGTCTCTCACTATCGAATCCAGTGCATCTAAAGTACCTACAGGGGCTCAATTTTCGAATAGTAACCAGGTGCTGGCCCAAAAAAGAGCCCAGACTATGGTAACTAATATTACCACCGCCTTAAAAAAGAGGGGATGTAAATATAAAAAGGTTAAATTTGAGGTGAAAGCAAGTGTACAGGGACCTGACTATGCAGAAGATGCGCAGGCCCAGGATAAGTACCAAAACTATCAGTACGTAAAGGTCTTTATCAGGTAACCGTTTAAATTTTCTTTATCATGAAAAAAATATCAATCTTAGTTGCAGGATTGCTTTTTGTGGCACCCGCATTTTCGCAAAATGCCGCACATAAAACAACGCAAACAGGTCCAAGCGTTTCAGCCGATAAAGCCAAAATGCTTTGCAAAGCGTGGATGCTTGATTCAGTTGAACAGTTCAGTGTAGTGCACGCTGCTAATACTACTGAAAAAGCAGATGGCATAACCTTTATGGCCGATGGTACTTTTTTTGTTACCTGGGAAGGAGTTGCAAGCACAGGCACCTGGAGCGGCAATGCAGCGCCTTACATTAACACATCAACGGGAACTCCTGCCGTAAAGAAAATGTACAAACTTCTATCGCTTGCCGATGGCAGGCTGGTGCTGGAATATCAAACCGAGGACCTGATACGAAGCCAGTATATTTATAAACCTAAAAAATAAAGACTTTACTTAACGCCTTCCTTTTTAGGAGGATTTTTAAGTAATCCTATGTTCTTTATTCCTTGTTTTGCTTTTGGATCATTGGGATCCAGTTCAGCGGTCTTACTATAATAATACTTGGCTTTGTCGTAATCCTTAGTTACGATGTAGGAGTAGGCCTCGTAGTTATAGGCGTTTATTAAACCGTCTTTATTTTTCAAACTATCCTTAGCAGCCTTTTGTATATACATGTCGTAATAAGGCTTTGCCAGTCCTTGTTTTCCATCCGAATCGATGGCAGAATTGCTGTAGGCTCTCCATAAATACCCCAGCGGTAAATCGGGCATATATTTCGAAATAACACCAAAAGCGGAATCGGCTACCTGGTATTCTTTATCGGAATATGCTGCACGGCCCAGCAGGTTATAATCATTAACTGTTGCCTTAGGTTGTTGAACACGTTTGCGGGCATATTGCACTGCCATCGGGTAGTTTGCGTCTTTATAATATATGTTAGCTATCTGAGAATACAAGTCAGCAACATCTCCGTTAGGATCGTTACTTATAGCTTGATTCATTTTTACAATAGCCAAAGAATCCTGCCCGTTTTTAGATAATAGCTTGCCCTGGTAAGCATAATCCGAGGGAAGTATTTTGGTGTTGGCTTTTGCTGCCTTTACAAAAAATTTATTGATGTTGCTTAAGCCATCTTTATAATTACCGGTTTCGTATTGCGAATACGCTATAATACGATATAGTATAGGGCTATTGGTATCTTTAACCATCACCTTATTCATTTCGGTAATAGCGTCGGCATATTTTTTAGCCAGGAACAGGAATGACCCGTAACGCTTGCGGGCATCAAGTGCATCATTCAATTGTAAATATTTTTTGTACTGGGCAATAGCATCATCATACCTGCCTGCAGAATAAAGCATTTCGGCCTTTTGGCGGTATGCCGGTGCAAACGTAGAATCTATCTGGTTAGCCTTTTGGAAATATTGGAAAGACAAATCGTAGTTTCTTGCCCTGCCATAAAGTATACCCAATTTTAAGGTACCCAATGCGCTCTTTGGGTTGATAGACGTGGCTTTATCGTAATATGTCGCTGCATTGGTTCCGTCGTTTTCAGCAAGGTATGCATCTCCTAAATCCAAACATATATCTACGTTATTTGGTTCTAATCCTATAGCCTGGTTTAATAAATCGAGCGCCGTTTTAATATCCTTGGTAGGCCCATTCACATATGCTTCGGCCGTTTTTGCCAGTACTGTAGCATCCTTCGACTTTGTAATTGTTTTTGCCTTAAAAAAATTATCTATGGCATCCTTGCTGTCGCCGCTGTACCATTGTATTTTACCCAAGCCAACGTAGTTAAGTGCATAGGCAGCATTTACTGTAATGCCCTTTTGATAAGCAGCCTTTGCTGAATCCATATTTTCCGCTGCAAAAAAGTTTTCGCCTTCGTAAAAATAATATGCGCCATTTTTAGCGTCCATACTTAGAAGCACTTTAAAAGCCTTATCGGCTTTTTCAAATTGTTCGTTACGGGTAAGGTTAATAGCTTGGTCAAGCGTTTGTGCACCGGCACCCAGGGTAAGTAATATACCGCCCAATAATAGGGTATGTTTCATATTGAAATTAAGTATCATTTTAGGTTTTATTTTGAAAGGCTCAAAGGTAAAAGATTTACTGTTAGCTGATTTTAAATATTGTGTGATGAATGCCTTATATCCAGCTATAGTAACATAAAAAGCCCGAAAATGTTGCTTTTTTTAAGCTTTTTTAACTAATAATGAATATTATGACTGGGCATTTTTACCGGCAATAATCCTTCGGTGTATATAACCCTTTGTCCTTTATTACTCATTATAAATGATAAAAGCCCGCTGCCAAGGCCCGTATATGGTTCTTTACTTATTATATATACATCGCGGCATAAAGGATATTGACCGTTTGCCAGATTGCCCATATATGGGCCAAAATAGTCTTCCTGTTTGGCTTCTTTTTTTACAGATAATTCAGCCATTTTAACCTTTTTAAATGTATTTATTACTGCAGTATCATATTCGTTGCCTACACAGTTTAATCCAATAATGCCCATAGCATTGGGTGTTTTACTTACATATTCTACTACCTGCCTGTTGCCGTGCAGGGCAAAACAATTCGCCGGTATTTTTTGGCCTTGCATCAGGTTTTGCTGTACATATCTTATGCTGCCCGAATTTCCATTATCAAACACTACGTTTATCTGGCCTTTCTGTTTATCATTTATTTGCTGCCACAGGCTATCTTGTCCTGCAAAAATGGCTTTCAGATTGTCTACCAAAAGCATAGTATCGGGGTTAGTGTTATTTACAATAAATACAATAGCATCAGTGCCTATTTTAACCTGTTCGGGGTGCAGGTGGTTATTGTTAAGATAGGTTTCTTCGGCTTGTGTAAGCTTACGGCTCGAAACTAATAACCTAACCGAATCTTTCAGAAAACTGTTAAACGCAGAATCTTCAGGCTTGTAAACAGGATTTATTTTTGCACGCACATATAACGAAGTATACACTGCTATCTCGGCCTGCGTTAAAGATTGGTATTCTTCATCGGCTACAATACTTATGGTACCTGATGTTGGTGTGTCCTTTTCTTTTTCACCCGAAGTGCCAACGCAGGCTACTGCGAGCAGAACAATAAGAAAAAATAAAACGTTATAGTAGTTGCGCATGGCGCTAAAATCAGCTTTGGCCTTCGTTCTGTTGGTCTTGTTTGTATTGTTTATATTTTCTAAAAAATATAAAGGCCCTAAAAACTCCATAAAGAAGGATGCCCAAGCCTATTAAAAAACGCAGTGAGGGTTCCAGGCCAAACGATAAACGGCCTGTGGCTATTAATAAACCAACAGCAACATAAAATACAGAAAAGGTTCCGCCAATAAATAAGTAGGCTTTTTGCAAGTAGTCGCCTGCGCCCACTTTATCTTAATTCGAAGTGAATAGGTAAGTTGAACTGTACCCTAACCGAGTGCCCGTTTTGCATACCAACCGACCATTTAGGCATGTGGGTAATAACCGATACGGCTTCTTTATCGAGGCCGGGACCGCCTGATACACCCCTTAATACTTTTACGCCGCTAATAGTGCCGTCCTTTTCTACCACAAAGGTTACGTATACGGTACCTGTAATACCTGCATCACGTTCTACTTCCGGGTATTGAATATGATCACCTAAATATTTGTTCAGGTCACCATCAAATTTTGGCATTTGTTGTACAATGGTAAACACCTGCTTATCATTGTCGTCGCCAATGGTTTGGTTTCCATTGTTAATTGGCGCTATTATGGTATCCTTGCCCTTATGCGTTTCTGTTGCTACGTTCGCGTTTAGTATCTGATGGTTGGTAGGAGGCGGAATAGTATCTATAACCTGGTGTGTTACAACAGGTGGGGTTACCTTTAATTGGTTAATAAGCTCCTTTGGCGGTGGTGGCGGTGGCGGTGGTGGCGGTGGTGGCGTTTTAACCGGCGGTGGTGGACTTACTATAGTAACCTTAATGTTTCTTACCACGTCTGCATTTTTATTTGCGCCTACAATCCTCATAAGTAAAGGAAAGCTAACCGCAATTACACCTACAGCTATAGCCACGCCAAAAGCCCTGAGCAATGTTGCACGATAACGGGTACGAACCAGGTAAGCGCCGTATTCTTTGAATCTTCCATCAAAGACTACTTCATTGCGTCCTTCGCTTGTTACATCTACCCAATTTCCTGTGCTTGCGGCCATTACAGCTATTTAATATTGTTCTTAGTATTATAATCCTGCATCATCAACGTTTCCAGCTTCGATACTTCTACCAGTGCGTATTTACCCACATCACATATATTCATTTCATCCAGGGCCGATATTACGTTAGTATACTTGGCAACCGAATCTGTTTTTATAATAACAAATATCGTCATTTTATTGCCTTGTACCTTATCCTTCAGCCTTTCGTATGTACTATCGGCTATTTGCTTATTATCTAATTTTTCCTTTAAAGGTTTAAGGCCGTTAAGTACCAAATAGTTTCTTCTTAATAATATCTTACGTAGGCCATCGTTACTAAACGTAGTTAGCTTAATATTATTACTATCCGTCTTGCTTGCTATTTTACCTTCGTAATAATATACCTTATCATGACTGCTTAAAATAAGAGTAAGTGCAAGGCTGTCCTGTATTTTTTCAAATTTGGTAGTATCAATAGTTTTAGCAGGTGGTGTTAGCTCTATAATTTTAGGCTTGCTAAAGGTAGTGGCAAGCATAAAAAAGGTAAGCAGCAAAAAGCCTAAATCCACCATAGGGGTCATGTCTATCCTGGTAGGAAGCTTTTTCGCTCTTTTTTTCTGGTGTTTTCCACCACCACCGCCACCTTCTGTATTAACTTCTGCCATTTTTAGTTAGCCTTTACTTTCAAACTCGTTATCAAATCAAAGTGGTCAACGTGTGCCTTTTGACATATATCTACCACCCTTTTCACAACTTTATATTTTGCATTTCCATCCGCCTTTATGTTAAACGGAGGATACTCTAATTTAGGATTTGCTGCCTTTCTCCTGCTATAATCTTCCAAAGTAACGTTCCAGCCATATTCTACCCATTCGGCCAATTCGTTAAGTGGTATAGAATCTGTGGGAATACCTTTGGTTGCAGTATTCATCACTTTTCTGGCTCCCTCATCTGCCTCGACATATTGTTTAAATTGTGCCATAGGAACACCAACTGCACCCAATATTGAATACCGGGTTATATCTTCAGGCGTTAATTGCCCGAATTGCGGGAATTTATCCGATAAATTTTTAATTAGTTCGGCACGCATAGCTTTGCCATCCATATCATAAAACACCCTACCGGCGCTGTCTATGGTAATAGTAGTAGCATTATCTGATACTTTGGTTTGCGATACCGATGCAGGAATAGTAACTGTTACCGCTTCGTCGGCCCTGAATTTTGTAGTGAGCATGAAAAAGGTAACCAGCAAAAATGCAAGGTCAACCATGGGTGTCATGTCAATAGAGGGGCTACTCCGCGGAAGCTTTACTTTAGGCATTTCAATTAATTATTAATTAATAATTTTTAATTACTAATTATTGAATTATTCCCTTTCTTTATGAGTGGCCGAATAGGTTTGAACAATGCTAAAACCAGCCTCGTCCATACCATAGGTAAGCGAGTCGATAAGGTTGTTAAACATGTTGTAGAATATAATACCCAACGCTGCTGCCAATATACCAAGGAATGTATTTACAAGTGCCTCAGAAATACCGTTTGCAAGGCTAATTGCATCCGGCGCACCGGCTTGTGCAAGTGCGGCAAACGCTTTTATCATACCAAGTACTGTACCTAACAGACCAACAAGTGTTGATATAGAAGCGCAGGTAGATATAATAACCAGGTTTTTAGATAACATAGGTAATTCAAGGGCGGTAGCTTCTTCCAGCGATTTTTGAATGGCTGCTACTTTAGCTTCTTTATCAAGGTTGGTTTCTTTTTCAACCTGTCCGTATTTCAATAAACCGGAACGGATAACGTTGGCAACTGAACCTCTTTGTTTATCGCATTCTGCAACGGCTGCATCAATGTTTCCGTTAGAAAGAAGGTCTCTAACATTTCTTACAAAGCCTTCTACCGATCCGTTTCCTTTAGCTCTTAATATGGTAATTAAACGTTCAATAGCAAAGGTTAATACAATAAGCAGTATACCAATAAGCAAAGGCACTATAACACCACCTTTGTACATATTGCCAATAAGGTTTATTGCTTTTCCTTCGTTGGTACCACCTTCAAAGTTGGCGCCATTGCCTAATACAAAATGATAAATGATCCAGCCAACAAAAACTGATAAAATAATTACCAGCAAGCTAAAAGCCGGAATGTTCATTTGTTTCTTTTCCTGTGTCATAATAAATTTAAATTGAAGGTGATTTTATTATTTTGGTTTTATTTAATAAACGATTATTTACACTGTTTATTGCGGGGCAAATATAGAAAAAGATATTTACGCCACAACGTTAGAAAATTTTTAAGGTTTTCACCGCCAACTACACTATGTTTTTTAGGATGAAAATCAACTACAAGTGCAGCCTTTGAGCCTGTAACACCATTTGGTTATGCGAACCACTGGTTGTTTGGTATACAAATGCAACTACATACATGTGACCCATATTCCAGGATGTTAAAGGTACTGCAGGAGCATATGGATTTACAGGTGCAGGATTATACGCAAACCTTGAAGAAGTGAAAGCATAATGTTTTGCCTGGGCAGCTGTTGTATTAGAGATAAGTGAATCACCTGCTCCACTATTTCCATTAATTACTGTCCGCATTACCATACGATGAATATAATGCGCATTAACAACACTGTTTAGGCTATCCTGGTAATCGCAAATACTGTCCTCTACCAGCATTACAACCAAAAAGTACTTTGTACCTGCTTGCGGAGACAAAATTTTGGTTGTTACGGTCATTGATACAGCTTTTGTAGGCGGAGTATATAAACTATCTACAATATGTATACTGGCAGATTGAGGTGTTGTGTCCAGAGAATCGAAAGGTATATTTACGTTTATGCCATTTAAATAAAGGTCGCCACTACCACTACCTGCCGTAGTATAATAAAGCCTGTCTACCATAGTACCCGGTACCGCTACATTGATAAACTGGTTAAACCAATCTGTACCGGCCGTAGTTAAATAATTAACTCCAAAAGCCCCGGGTGGAGAGCCCGGAACATTATTGTTAGAATCTGCAAGGCCGGAAGCATTTATTTCAACCAGTACCGCTTCGCTTTTATGCGCATCCGTTTGTACAAGCAAATCGCATTGCGCAGCGGCTGTTGGGCAATTAATGCACATATGTCCTGTATAGTCTTCAATTAATATCTTACGCATATTATCGTCGGCAGATGTAGACATGGTACTATCAACATGTGTAGGCTTTACTACCGGTATTGTACCCGTACCTTTCGAAATAAGCGGGTTATCTACTTTATCGCAAGAATAAATGCTGATAGCAATAAGAGCCAAACTTATGTAAGCCAGGTTGCACATAGTATTGTTATTTAAGTTCTAAGTTATATAAAAATTATTAAAAGCTATTGGTTATAGATAAGGTAAACCCATCGGAGGCCGGAATTTGTCTGCATACACCACCTACGCATAATATACCTGCACGTGTTTTACCATAGCCCAGTGTAATACGCAGGCTATTTTTGGTATAGCCACCCGTAAAGGTATAGTAATGTATTTGCTGGGCGGCAACCGAGTTACCATAATTGTATTCATCCAAAGCACCCAAAAACCAATCCGATCCAAAGTTAATTTCGGCCAGTGCAAAAGCCCAACTGCCCTGGTCCTGCTTGGTGTACAATTCTTGCGCTTCAAAGTGCAGGGTATGCGCATCTGAAAGGCGCCAGTACCCGTCAAAACAGCCTATGTTAGCATTTACATTGGCATAGCCTGTTTCACTTTGAATAATGTCTTTGTTATAAAACTCGTTGCTATATTGCAATATCATCCTAAACTTGGTAGAGAATTTATGTTTCAACTCTACCGTAAGGTTATCAAAATATTGTGTTTGCCCTATGCCAAAAAAACTTGCACTATATCCCTGGCGGGTGGTAGTTAAATCGTTCAGGTTGGTAGTATCTAACGAACTTATTGCCGAGTACTCAACATCTAAATCGGTACCATAATGACCACCTAAAGCGCTGCCTTTGGGCAAGGTGTATCGTATTTCTCCATCGTATCCAATTTCACCATTGGGCTGGGTTGCGTAAGGATAGAATGCCATTAACTGGTACGTTTCATCTCGGGGCAGTGTTGGCAGGTAATTCATGTCAAGATCATTCTTTACTGCACTGCGGTCCGATTTAAAGTCCATGTTGTCAATGCGCTCGCCTGTTAGTTCTATTGAAAGACCCTTTTGCGCATAACTTATTTTACCCAAAACAGATTGCCCAGGGTTATATAAATAACCATTTACAGCCGATGGATCATTTATTTTGTACGCATATTCTGTGTATAAACTAAAGCCTCCGTTTGTAACATTAATACGCCCTGCACTGGCTCCTACATTTTGCGGAAAATTATAGGTGGGATCGTTGGAAGATTGGTATTTGCTAACAAAACTTCCACCAAGTATAATATCTGTTTTATGATCTTGCCAACCATTTATTAATTCATCAAGATTTATCTCGCCATCTGCGCCACGCACTATTCCACTGCCTTCTGTCCAATAGTAGCGTTGGTGGCCTATAATACCTTTTAAATAAATTCCTTTATAAGGATTATACCGAACCCCTACCCCATCGATAGAATTATCGATACCCAAAGGATAGTTCCAGTAAGAACGTAAAATCATTCCGCTGCCAAACTGCTCATATATATTACCAACCTGCACTGTAAGGGTAGAATCGGTGTACTTAATGTATTTATTTGCAATGCCGCTTCCGTTATAGCGCGAGTCGTATCCCTGCAAGGCATCTTCGTAAGCTTCGTAACGCACACCCGCCGATATGCGCCCATTGGTATAATCGAGCGAAGCGTAACTATTAAGTCCCATTTTTTGTGGCACAGCCGGAGCGCCAATTGCAGAATCGGGATTATAATACTGGGCATCTATTTCAATGCTTCCGTGTATCTGGCCTGCGCCACTCAGTATTTGGGCGTTTAACCCGGCACCAAACATTAACAAAGCTATTGCTGATAAAAGTATTTTTTTCACGATAGATAAATTTATTTATGTTTTTGTTTTAGCTGTTGCAATGCGTTAAACACTTTATCTTCATCACCATCATTATATGAGTTGTGCATCCATGTAATATCCCCATTCCCGTCGACCACAAATGTACAAGGAGTATCCATAACTTGCATAGCTTTTTGCAAATCTCCGGCCGGATCAAGGTAAACACTATACTTCCAGCCCTTGTTTTTAACAAAATTCTCTACTTTATGGCTTTCCGGGGTGGCAGAATCTACCGAAACCAGGAATATTTTAACTCCTGTTTCTTTTTGCCAGTATTCATATTTATCGGCAATGGCATTTAATTCAGCTATACAAGGCCTGCACCAGGTGGCCCAAAAATCAATAATCATAGGTTTTCCGTTGTTAAAAAACGAAGCCGAGTTGGCATTCTGGCCATCTATAGTATATATTTTAACGGATGGGATTTTAACGATTTTTTCTTCTTGCGCAGCACCCTTAAATGGCAGTACTACACCTGCTATTAGCAAGGTTAATAGAACACAAAAATACTTTATCATTAAACTGAAAGGCTATCTTTTAGCCACTTTTTTTAGGGCGTCGTAAAGCTTAGCCTCATCGCCTTCAAGATATGAGTTATGCACCCACACTATTTGGCCGGTTCCATCTACAATAAATGTACAGGGGCAGTTAATCACCTGCATATTTCTTTGAAAATCCTGGTTAGGATCGAGGTATACTTCGTATGTCCAGCCTTTTTGCTTAACAAATGATGCCACTTTAGAGGTTGTACGTTGGTCGTCTACTGCTATGGCAATAACCTTAACGCCTGTTTCCTTTTGCCAGTCGGCATAATCATCCGAAATAGCATCCAGTTCGGCTATACATGGCTTACACCAGGTAGCCCAAAAATCTATAATATAAGGTTTGCCTCCGTTGGTAAATTTAGAGGTATTAAATAGGGTACCATTCACAGTTTTTACCTCGGTAGCAGGCACTTTCGAATTTTTAAGCCCTTGAGCATTAAGGGCAAAAAGTGAAAGGTTAAAAGCTACAATTGTTAAGATTAGTTTTTTCATAAAAGCTAATTTTTATATGGGGTCAAAGGTATTAAAATATTAATGAAGGAGGCATGAAGCAGCATAAAAAAACCCCAACAAGATGCCGGGGTTTTACATAAATATTATTTACAATTAGTGAGTAACTATAAGCTTTTGGAATACCGGTTCTGCACCGTTGGCCGAAAACTTACAGATGTAAATACCCGAAGGTAAGCCACCCACATTAAGGTTAAGTTTAGTAGCAGATGCACTTACAGGCAATGTTTGCATACACTGGCCTATGGTATTGTACACTTCTAATTTAGCTTGCTCTATATTGTTTAGGTTATAGTTAAAGCTTACGTTATTGCCGGCAGGATTAGGATAAGGAGCCGAAATACGTAATGCGTTTTCATTAACCTGCGCTATACCCAATGGGCCAATATTAAACTTAACTATTACCCATGTTGAATCGTTAGGATTACCTGTGTTATAAAATATATAACGGAATATAGCACTGCCTACAAATCCGGAATCATCTATATCTGCAGTAAATGTTGTGTTTGTATCGCCAGCCGGAATGGTTTGGCTGCTTGGGGACACCCATTCGTGCGCAGGCTGAGCCGTATAGCACAAGCCCCAGCAAAAATAATTAGTCCAGTCGGCAGGCATAACGCTGTCTATTCTTTTTACCTTTAAAGTAGTAGAAATAGCGTTTTTATTAATAACCGAAAAAGGTATGGTAAATATTTGTGTGGGCAAATTACCATTCACTACTATTATAGAATCATTGATAGAGTGGTTGCCTCCGGCACCCTGCCTTATCACCTCCATAGTTTGAGCCGATAACGAAGCACATCCTAAAAGAATGGCTGTAATAAATAAAGTAATCTTTTTCATGGTATACGATTAATAGTACAAATATAAGGTTTTCTTGTGAATTAAGCCTTTGCTGCTTCTTAAAAAAAGCTAAATCCCTACGGACCTAAATAAAAAGCCCCGCAAAATTGCGGGGCTTTTTAACTTATAAATACAAGCTTATTTCTGTATTTCTAATCTCTTAACAGAAGTTACATTATCTGTGGTGAACCTAACAAGGTATACACCGGCATCTAATGCACTGCCATCAATACTTACTAAGTGCGAACCTGCACCCATTTTGCCTTTATCAACAGAGTAAACCTTTTCGCCAAGCAGGTTAAATACTGCTATGTTTACGTCTTGAGATTGATCAAGTTTAAACGAAAGGTTTGTAGTACCGTTGGTAGGGTTAGGATACATTTCGAAGAAGTTGTTATTAGTAACTTCAGGAACACCTAACAAGGTAGCAGTTGCCTGCTTGCTTGCCGATTGGAACACATACTTTGCAGGTATGCTGTTCGCCGGTATTCCACCATTGGTTTGAAGGAATATGGTAAGGTGTACTGTAGAACTGGAATCGAAAGGATATGCCTTAACTGAGAAAGCATGATTCTTTTTCCAGTGTCCCGAAATGGTTTGGGTAGAGTTTGGTGTAAATGCACCCAAATTTGTACCGTTTGCGTTAGGCAACATTTCTGTTACTACGCTTGGGAACTTAAGCACATACTGATAGTAAGAATCTGCTGTTCCACCAACGGTTGTACCGATAGGAGGAGCAAAAGTACTCTTTGGATCATCTGAGCTATAGTCCTGTGCATAGGTAATAGAATCTACAGTAAGAGCCACTTGTGCTTTGATACCTGCAGGGAATGTTCCGTAAGAGGTAATGGTTGCATTGTAATCAAACCAGCTTGAATCGGCAACACCATAGTTATAGTGATAGCTAAAGCTGTTGATGGTAATGCTGAATGGTGACCCAATTGCTGCATCAGCCTGAACCGCAGCTGAAGAGAAGTGAGGGTTACCGGCACCGCCTGGGTAAAGAGAAGAACCATCTATTTCGCCATCAGGTGTTCCGCCAATAGCATAATATGTTTCAGGTCTTGGATTTGTATTCGCAGCAGATTCTGTATTCATATAATCTGGTGGGCCAGGATATGGTACGTGATAGTGAATAACGTTACAGTTAGACAAACAATTTTTTGTAACTGAATCCATGTTAGGAGAACCTTCCATACACCAGTAGCAAGATTGGCCTACAGATTCTTCAAACATAACCATTCTCTTTTGTACTGTGTTTATTACAAGATAGTTAACAGTTAATGTATCATTTGCATTATTCATATCTGCATTGGCACCATTCAGGTTATCTGCCCAAAACTTAACTGTATAATTTCCTGCAACAGCTGGTGTCCAGGCAATAGAGTGTACAAAATTATAAGAAGTTAACGGAGATATAGATAAACCAAGCATGTTATCTGATTGTGCAGGTCCACCATTAACAGAATAATTCATGTGCATAGAAGTGATTGTAGTACCACCCCAGTTATACTCGGTACCTTGAAAGGTAACAGGTGTACCTGTTTGAACAAGGAATGAATTGCTAACCGAAGTGCAAGCTACATCATACGAAATAGGAACATAAGCATTGATATTATCAACTGCCATACCCCAACCGCAATATCCTGCACCTACTGCACCTGCGTTATTCCAGGTAAAAGCAAGTTTTACGTTAGCTTGGTTTCCGATAAAAGAAGAAAGATCATAAAGTTGACCATTGTGCCACGAAATGTCGCCTGAGTAAACTGGCAGATTTACTGCTGTTGACCATGTTGCACCACCATCAGTAGAGTAAGCAATAGTTCCTACTTCGCCGCCACCTGTATAGTTATTAAAATTTAAATCGAAAGAAATAAATACGCTGGCATGTCCTGCGCAACTAAAAAGGCTAGAATAAAGTGTATCATAGCATGTCACTGGTGTTGTATTGTTCCAACTTCCACCTGTGTAATCGTAGTCAACGTCATCTACAAATGCACTGTATGTATGTGTAGCCACATTACCCGACCATAGGTTATTTCCATGGCTTGGCCATACATTATTAAATTCCCATCCCGGATTGCCGGTATGGTATGTAGCCGATCCAACACTCCAACCTACAGGAAGGCTTGTCATAGAGGCTTCGAAATTTTGCGTGTAGGGCAATTGGGCGTTTGCTACTAACAAACCGCCAAATACTAATCCTAACGATAAGAGTAATTTTTTCATGATTTGGTTCAATTTTAGAAACCAAATGTATGCATTTTTTAATACAATGGTAAATATTAACGATATATTTTTAAAATAATGCTAAACCGTTATAGTTAACTGGCTGTAAACCCCCTATTGTTAAAGATTTCAGGGCTTCACCTTAATGTAAATAATAAAGGCTATCCGTTAACAGATAGCCTTTATTAAAATTTTGATTTTTTATTTTACGAATGTTCTCCTTCGTCCATTTCATTTGCTTCCATAGGAACAGTTTGAGGAACAAAATCGTGAGATTTGCCTGGCTTGCTGTAATCATAAGGCCAGCGGTGAACCACAGGCAATGAACCTGGCCAGTTTCCGTGACCCGGAACAATTGGTGTTGTCCATTCTAAAGTATTGGCATGCCAAGGATTTTGATCTGCAACAGGTCCACGCTTCATGCTATAAAAGAAGTTAATGAAGAATATAACCTGGGATAATACCCCGATGATGGCAAATACGGTTACTATTTCGTTAATGCCCTGCAATTTATCAAACAAAGGGAACGCTTGGTTATCATAATACCTTCTGGGTACACCCGCAAGACCTAAAAAGTGCATAGGTAAAAACACGCCGTAGGCACATATGTAGGTTAACCAAAAATGCCAGTAGCCCATCTTCTTATTCATAAAGCGGCCAAACATTTTAGGGAACCAGTGATATACACCGCCAAACATGGCAAGTACAGCCGAAAGGCCCATTACTATATGGAAGTGAGCTACCACAAAATATGTTCCGTGAACGGCAACATCTAATGCTGAATCGGCAAGTATGATACCTGTTAAACCACCGGAAATAAATGTAGATACGGCACCCACCACAAACAAAAGCTGCGGGTTAAAGGTGATGGAACCCTTCCAAAGTGTAGTTATATAGTTGAACGCCTTTACCGCCGAAGGTATGGCAATAAGCAACGTAGTAAACACAAAGACTGAGCCCAGGAATGGATTCATACCGCTTACAAACATGTGATGCCCCCATACTATAAATGCAAGGAACGCAATGGCAAGCATAGAGCCTATCATAGCGCGATAACCAAAAATAGGTTTACGCGAATTGATGGATATGATTTCTGACATTAAGCCGAAAGCAGGCATAATTACGATATACACCTCAGGGTGGCCAAGGAACCAGAATAAGTGTTCAAATAAAATAGGGCTACCACCTGTTTGCGATAAAGCCTGGCCGCCGATATAGATATCAGACAGATAGAAACTTGTTCCAAAACTTCTGTCGAATATCATAAGTACAGCAGCACCAAAAAGAACAGGGAAGGAAAGAACACCCAAAATTGCGGTGATGAAAAGCGCCCAAATGGTTAAAGGCAGGCGGGTCATTTTCATTCCTTTGGTTCTTAAGTTGATGATGGTTACAATGTAATTTAAGCCACCAAGCAATGATGAAACCACGAATAAGGATATACTGCTTAACCACAACGTCATACCTAAGCCCGAACCAGGGATAGCCTGTGGCAAAACACTAAGCGGAGGATAAATTGTCCATCCAGCCGATGCCGGTCCTGTTTCTATATACAGCGAAATAAGCATTACTATAGAAGAAGCAAGGAAAAACCAATACGAAAGCATATTTAACATTGGTGATGCCATATCGCGTGCACCAACTTGTAGCGGAATAAGCAGGTTTGCAAATGTTCCGCTCAATCCGCCTGTAAGCAGGAAGAACACCATAATAGTACCGTGAATGGTAACAAGGCCCAAATACATATTAGGATCGAGTAAGCCGGGTTTGCCATTAAAGTTACCCCACCTGTCGCCAAGGAAATAATGTATTACCGCAAATTGGTGGCCTGGCCATGCAAGTTGTAACCTGAATAAGGTACTCATGATGGCAGCGGCAAGAGCCATAAACATGGCAGTAAACAAAAACTGCTTACTGATGGTTTTATGGTCCATGCTAAATAGATACTTCTCAACAAACGAAAGTTCCGCGTGCTCATGATGATGGTGGTGAGCTTCGGCGTGCGTTTCGTGGCTTATAGCGTGAGTTTCCATACTTGATATTTTAAAGTTTCAAAGTTACGTGTTTCCTTGTTATTATTTCATTGCAGTAGCAACAGGTTTGCCTGCTCCTTCGGGCCTGAATGTTTTTTGTTTGGCAAGCCATTTTTTATAATCATCCTGTGTATCTACAACCACCTTCATTTGCATAGTGTAGTGGCCGCTACCACATACCCTGTTACATATTAGCAGGTAATCAAAATTTGTATCCTTGGTTATCTTTTTCATTTCGGTGGTAGTAATGGTGGGCACAAAGTGCATTTCGGTAGTTATACCCGGTACGCAGTTAATCTGCTCTCTGAAGTGCGGAAAGAACATACCATGCATTACATCACGTGCGTTACATTCAAAAAGTATAGGTTGATTTACCGGTATGTGGAATTCTCCTTTTACAATAATGTCGTCCCATCCCTTGGTATCTGTAGTATCTATACCCAATGGGTTGGTTGCATCATCAATTAAACGGTAATCAGATTTGCCAAGTGTATTATCGGCTCCGGCATAGCGTACTGTAAAATCGAACTGCTTTGCATAAAGCTGTATTTTGATAGAGTTGGGATCTGGGGTGCCGGTCATTTTTCCCCACAAACTTAATCCGAAAATAATAATACCGGCAAGAGCAATAGATGGTACAACAGTCCAGATTAATTCAAGTTTATCGTTGTGTGGATAAAAGTATGCGGTAGGGTTTTCTTTGGTCTTTTTATACTTAAAGCAGAAGTAAAACAACATACCCTCAGTAGCAATCAGCACCACAAAAATTATAAGCCAGTTAAAGTTAAACACACTGTCAGATGTAGCGCCCACGTCAGATGCTGCCTTTGGTAGCATATCATCTTTATACCTAAGAATTAACCATCCAATAAATATAAAGAAGGCAGCCATAAACATAAGTACAAGGTTACCCTGCGAGCGATTATCTTTTTCATCGGCAACACCAATGTTCTTTCCTTTCAGTTCCGAGGATAATTGGTAAATACGCATAAGCTGGAATATAAGAACCAGCGCAAGAGCAGAAGCGATGTATACCAGGAGCTTTATCATAAATATATAATTTAAGTATCTATACTATTATTAAAGGTTACACATGATGGTGAATACTTTCTTCCAGGTAAGGATGATTCTTAACCTGGATAGGAACTTTAGACAGTGCATTGAACACCACATAAATAAACATGCCAAAGAAACCAATTAAGGTACCTATTTCAGGTATACCAATATGCCATTCAATACCTACTGAGCCCGGCATAATCCATACATATGCATCTATCCAGTGGGTTAAAAGTATAATACCGCATATGCCCATTAAAAAGCGAGGATTACGTTTGGCATCCCTTGTCATAAGCCCAATAAGCGGAAGCAGAAGGTTGATAATAAACATTATCCAGAATAGCCAACGGTAATGATCAATACGTGCCTGGAAGTATACTACTTCATCTGGAATATCGGTATACCAGTAAAACATAAACTGGAAGAACCACAGGTATCCCCAAAGTACGCTAAGCGCAAATGTCCACAAGCCAAGGTTATGAATATGGTTTGTATTTACATTTTGAAGAAGTCCTTTTCTCTTTACGTGTAAGGTAAGTAGTATGGTTGCAATTACCCCTGTTAGCCACATGTCATCAAACAAGTACCATCCAAACAAGGTGCTGTGCCAGTTACCATCTATCGACATAACCCAATCCCATGCAACCATTTGTTCAGTAATACCAAAGAATATAATGTACACTGCGGCACTCATCAGGTTTTTATAGTGTAACGAAAGGTAATCGTTAGTAAGATCTGCCTCAATGGAACGTTTGCGCATTTGCATTGCCATGTACACCCATATACCACAAATAACTATGGTACGTATAATTACAAAGGGAACATTGAGATAAGGTTTCTTTTTGTAAAGCAGTTCGTCAAAGTTTTCGCTGCCTGGTATTTGTATTCCTTTTGTCATCCAGTGGTACACAATATCGTGCGAACCATTGGCGCCACCAATAGCACTTACTACTACCACTATTAATACAATTGCCAAACCAAAAGGCATAAAGCTACCTATAGCCTCGTAAATACGCTTTACTACAATAGGCCAGCCGGCTTGTGCAACATATTGCAGCGACATAAAAAATACAGCGCCTAACGAAATAAATGAAAAGAAAAGCGCTTCGAGCAAAATATTACCCCAAAACCTGGTTCCGCTTACATCGTGGCTAAAAAGCCCATAGATGATAGAAATGAGCCCAATGCCCATCAGCGCAAAACTGAAGTTTTTCTCTTTCCCTGAAAATGTGTAGTAATTCATAATAAATACTTCTTTTTATAGTTCTTGTTTACCCTTTTTTAGTTGTATCCTTAGCAGGCGCAACAGTACTTACACTGGTTGAATCCTTTTGTCCGAATTTTTGCAATACCTGCACATAGCGTATCAATTTCCATCTTTCGGTTATCGTTAACTGAGAAGCATGAGAACCCATAAAGTTTGAACCTTGTGCTCCACCATATTCCAACACCTGGTATATTTCTCCTTCGGTTAAACCCTTAAGCTGTGGGCCCGAATAAGCAGGTGGGGGGCCAGGCAATTTTGCCGCTACAGGTCCATCACCCATTCCATTTTGGCCGTGGCAATGAATGCAATAAATATTAAAAATAGCTTTGCCTTGCTCTTGTACTTCGTGCGAAGCTGGCAATGGATCTTTCAAAAAGTCAGCCGCATTTTTCCATCCTTCAATGGTATTTGGAAACGGATCTGGTGTAAAGCCAACAGGTACTGTTCCTTTTACAGGAGGCCTGTCGGTAAGGCTATCGGCAAATAATCCGTTTGGTGAGTTATCCTCGTACGAAGGCGAGCGATACATATCAGGCATATATTCTACACCCGAACTATCCGGATTGTTGGTACTGCAGGAAGAGAATACAAGCGAAAAACAAACTCCTGCTCCAAGCAGCGCTGCTGTTATTAGTTTTTTTCCCGGTATCATATTTACATTCATAGTATTGTTCTTTGAAAAATATCGTTTATGCATGTACTTGTTTAACTTCTACAGCGCCTGTAGAATTAGCTGTGGCTATTATCTTTTGTGCATCATCGGCACTATATGCAGGCATAATCATTAAAAAGTGATCATCGGTTGTACGTGGATCAGGGTTTTTAGGTGATACGCCGGGGAACAATTTGCTCCTAAGGAAGAAAGTAATTGCCATACCATGTGCTGCACACAATACGGTCGATTCGAACAAAATAGGAATCCATGAAGGTATGTTATGGTACCAGGTAAAGTTTGGCTTGCCACCGATATCTACCGGCCAATCGTGTATAAGCATATACCATATCATCCAAAAAGCAAGCGAAAAACCTGTACATCCGTATATAAAACAACAAATGGAAATACGGGTACGCTTAAGCCCCATAATACCATCTATGCCGTGCACCGGGAAAGGAGAGAATACTTCTTTAATAGAGAATCCCTGTTCGCGTACTTTCATAGCACCTTCCTTCAGGCGGTCGTCGTCGTTGTAAAGTGCATGTACATATACTTTGCTCATAGTATCCTTATTTAATTTTTCAGTTTATTAATGAGTAGCCGGTGCTGCAACATGAACTCCTCCGTTTCCGTTTGCTTGTGCAGCAGTAGCTACAAAATTACGGGGTGGGTTATGATACAAATCGCCGGAACCTTTTAATGTTGTTTTTAATTCGGCCTGTGCTATGAATGGGAAGAACCTTGAGAACAGAAGGAAGAATGTAAAGAACATTCCGATAGTTCCGATAAAGAACCCTACCTCTACAAATGTTGGTGAGTAATATGACCAGTCAGATGGAATATAATCGCGGTACAAATCTGTAACAATAATATCGAAACGTTCGAACCACATACCTATATTGATGATGATAGACATGATAAAGGTGATGTAGAGATTTCTCCTTATCTTCTTCGACCACAACAATTGGGGCAATGTGTTATTACAAATTATAAGTGCCCAAAAAGCCCATCCATAAGGGCCTTTGGCATTATTCCATGAAAGATAGATAAAGCTTTCGTTTGCATCGCCCGAATACCATGCCTGAAAAAACTCAGCAAAGTATGCAATACCCACCACCGAACCCATGGTTAACATAACCTTGTTCATGGTATCTACGTGCTGTATGGTGATGTATTCTTCAAGATTCAATACTTTTCTGCCAATAATAACAAGGGTAAGCACCATTGCCATACCGGAGAAAATAGCACCGGCAACGAAGTAAGGTGGGTATACGGTAGAGTGCCAACCTCTAACCACACCCGTGGCAAAGTCGCTACTTACTATTGAGTGAACCGAGAACACAAGTGGAGTACAAATACCTGCAAGTACAAGTGATACTTCTTCAAAACGTTGCCAGTCTTTTGCTCTACCACTCCAGCCAAGGCTTAATAAGCGATAAGCTTTTTCTCTCATTTTATTGCCTGCAACTTTAGCCCTGTCGCGTATCATAGCAAAGTCAGGAACAAGGCCCAGGTACCAGAATACCAGTGATACAGAGAAGTATGTTGATATTGCAAACACGTCCCACAATAAAGGTGAGTTAAAGTTTACCCATAACGAACCAAACTGGTTAGGCAATGGTAATACGAAATATGCAAGCCACGGACGTCCCATGTGCAACACAGGGAATAAGGCAGCGCATAAAACGGCAAAAATTGTCATAGCTTCTGCAGAACGGTTAATGGTTAAGCGCCAGCGTTGACGGAACAAGCACAATACCGCAGAAATAAGGGTTCCGGCGTGACCGATACCGATCCACCATACAAAGTTGGTTATATCCCAACCCCAGTCTATCGTTCTGTTTATACCCCAGGTACCAATACCACGGCCTACGGTGTAACAAATACAACCTATACCCCAGGTCCATGCAACTACTGCAAGGCCAAACATAAGCCACCAATATTTATTGGCTTTGCCTTCTACGGGGCGGGCAACATCTTCGGTAATCTGGTGATAGGTTTTTTTACCTAACAGAAGCGGTTCCCTGATAAATGATTCGTGTGAATGCGACATAGCGTGTTACTTTAATTTTTCTTAAGGTTCGTTACTATTCTAATATGGTTTTTTCCTTGTTTCTTATCTTGGTTAAATAGAACACATTGGGTTGTGTATCAAGATCGGCAAGCAGTAAATATTTACGTTCATCCTGCATCAGCTTGGCTACTCTGCTATCGGCATCGTTGCCATTACCAAATACAATAGCTTGTGTTGGACACGATTGTGCGCAAGCTGTTTGCACTTCTCCATCAGCAATAGTACGGCTTTCAATTTTTGCTTTCAATTTACCTGCCTGTATACGTTGAATACACATCGAGCATTTTTCCATAACACCCCTTGAACGTACTACTACATCAGGGTTAAGTACCATACGGCCTAAAGCATTGGTTTGTCCGTTAGGGCTATCGAATGATGGATTTACATTCGCAAATTTTTCATCCCTATAATAGTTAAACCAGTTAAAACGACGTACTTTATAAGGACAGTTGTTCGCGCAATATTTAGTTCCTACACAACGGTTGTACACCATTTGGTTAATACCTTCTGAGTTGTGGCTGGTAGCCAATACAGGGCAAACTGTTTCGCAAGGTGCGTGGTTACAATGCTGGCACATTACAGGTTGGAATGCTACTTCAGGATTATCGTAAGAAGGCACCATCATATCAAACATCCTGTTCGATTCGGAGATGTGTTCTTCTTCCGCTTTTTCCCTGCTCATATCACTGCTATAGTACCTGTCTATACGTATCCAGTGCATTTCGCGCACTCTCATAATTTCATCTTTGCCAACTACAGGTACGTTGTTTTCGGCGGTACAACTTACTACACAAGCGCCACAACCAATACATGAATTAAGGTCAATTGCCAACTTCCAACGTAAGCCAAGATTATCGGCATTGTTAATTTGGTTTACTTCCGATTTTTTATCGAAATCATCCCACAGGTTAACTTCGCTAAACGATTTTTCTCCTGCTGTTCCGCCTTCGGTTGTCTTTATCTTTTCTTCCTCGTTACCCGCTCTTGGGTTCTTTTTAAATTCTTCAAGGCTGGCTTCTTTAATAATCGGCCTGCCTATCATTGTATGGTGCGTTTGGGTAGCAGCAATAACGTGGTGCTTATCTGCCACACCTGTAACTTGCGCGCCCGATACTCTGTATTGGCATGCATTGCTAACCCATTGAACAAGAGGGAACACATTTTTTCCAATGCCCGTTCCATAGTCGCCTTCTGCTACTTTACCAATATGTTTTCTGCCATAACCTAATGCTATACCAATGGTTCCTTTTGTTTGGCCGGGTTGAGGGAAAACCGGTAATTCTACCGAAATACCTGCAACAGAAACAGTGGCTACACTTGCCATGTGGTTATCATCTTCAAGCAGGCTAAAGTTCTTCGCCTTGCAATCCGCAGGATTCATGGTAATGTAATTATCCCAGGTAACTTTACTTATTGGGTCAGGTAATTCTTGCAACCATGGATTGTTAGCCTGGTTACCGATACCCATCGAAGTCTTTTCGTATAATACTACTTCAAAATCTCCGCCTTTTGCATTCGCTGTTATAGCGCTTGCAGCTTCTCCTAAAGTCATTTTTGCAGGAGCTTCGGTTTCAGTTGGAGTTTCTTTAAGTTGAGCAGACTTCTTAACCTTATCATCCGCAATCACCTCAGTTTCCATTGCTTTTTCAAACACACCTGATTGAAGTGTTTTATTCCACAATTCGGTAAACATATAGCCTCCGCCTTCTTCAGGTTGTGAAGGCAATAAATTCTTTTTCCAGTTATCTACAATATATGAATAGTAGTCGGTAGCTTCTACACCTGCCCATTTCATAAACGATTCCTGTGCACTACGTGTACCTTCTACACGTGGTTTAGAGAAAATAGGATAAATAGCAGGTTGGGCTAAGCTGTATACACCGGCATAAGGCATCGCGTCATTCCACGATTCCAGTGCATGATGATCAGGACACAGGTAATCAGCAGAAGATGCTGTTTCATCCATCCTGTCGGCCAAAGATATTTTGCACGGAACTTTAGCCCATGCTTCGGTAAATCCTATAGCAGCCGGAGCGTTATAAGCTGGGTTGGTATTGTAAGTGATAAGTACATCTACTTTACCATCTTTCATTTCTTTTACAAGGCCTGCAAAATCTTCATCGTTACCCTGGCGCAGGTAGCATGGCCTGTCTATATTCACTACATTATTATAGTTGCCTAATGCTTTGTTTATTTCGTTTACCACCATTTGTACGGCAGCATCGTTAGAGCCTGCTACAACCAAAGATTTTCCTTTGTTAGCACACAAATCGGCAGCTATTTTGCTAATGGCATCATCGTAGGTTGTAACCGCAGATGGCAAGGTAGGCATGCCTGTTTGCTTAGCAACTGCATTATATAGGTTAACTGCTACGGTACCTTCTTCAGATGGTTTTATAGGAACGCGTATATCGGCATTTGCGCCGCTTACGCTCATAATACTTTCAAACTGGTAGTGCTTCGACATTTCAGGTTTTTCCTTGCTCACCTTCCTGTTTTGCGCATATTGCGATGCAAATTCTACAGGCGATAACCAGTTGGTTAAAAAGTCGGCTGCAATACTTACAATAACATTTGCTTTATCAAAAGAATACGAAGGAATAACAGCTTTACCAAATGTGTTTGAATTTGCCTTTATCATTCCTGAGAATGAAACTGCATCCCAGCTAACATGCTTTGCGGTAGGATACTTTGTTGTAAAATCGGCAATTACATTCTTTGTAGAAGGACTAATAATTGTAGAAGATAAAATACGGATATTGCCATTTTTAGCAGCAGCAGCAGTAAGTTTATCCATGATGTCTTTATCTACATCTTGCCAGGTGGTGGCTGTTTTACCTTTAAAAGGACTTCTTGCCCTTGCTTCATCATATAATGAAAGTACAGCAGCATGCGTTCTTGCATTAACAGCGCCCCTGGTTACAGTAGAGTTTTTGTTACCTTCTATTTTAACAGGGCGTCCATCTCTGGTTTTAATTAAAATACTGGCGTAATCATGGCCATCAAAATAAGTAGAAGCATACCAGTTATCAATACCGGGGGTAACTTCTTCGGGCTTAATTACATAAGGAATAGTTTTTATAACCGGCGCTTCGCAGGCAGCTAATGAAGCTGCTGCAATGCTAAAGCCTAAATACTTAAGAAAATCTCTGCGCGAGGTAGACGATTGTTTCAATCCGTCTTTACCTAAAAACTCATCTACAGGAACATGTTCGGCAAACTCTTTGTTTTTAGCCGCTACAAAACTTGGGGTTTCTTTTAATTCCTCAAGTCCTTTCCAGTACTTTTTTTGATTCGCCATAATCAGGATATTTTATGTTGAGCGATGTGCTTTTTATCGTGTTAATACTAGTAATGACATTTGCCGCATTCCAAGCCGCCCATGTCTGCTTCAGTAATTTGTTCTTTTTCAGGGAATTTCTTTTGGATAGCTTCATGCAGTTTTACATAGTATCCGTTGCCTTCCATTTGCACAGGGGTTGCACGATGGCAATCTATACACCATCCCATAGTTAAAGGTGCAAACTGCTGGTTGGTTGTATATGTGGCACAATCGCCATGGCATTTTTGGCATTCTATTTTACCTACTACCACGTGTTGCGAGTGGTTGAAGTAAACAAAATCAGGCAGTGAATGTATGCGGTTCCAAATTACAGGATGTGTTGGGTTACCGTATGCGCCTTTGCTCACATCCCATCCTACTGCATAATATATTTTCGAAATTTCCTGCTTGTAATCAGGATTAGAACCTTGTATTGCCTTATGGCAATTCATACATACGTTAAGTGTAGGAATACCTGCTACTTTACCTTTTTCAGCACCTGAGTGACAATAGATACATGCTATTTTATTGGTTCCGGCATGTACCTGGTGAGAGAAGTTAATTGGCTGCGATGGATGGTACCCGGGGGTAACATCAATGCTCCATAAATATTCCCATCCGTAAGTGCAGAATATTGCAGTAACCAGTATGTTCAAAAACACGAATGTCATTTTATGTGTACGTACCCATAACTTAACATCGTTCCACATGCTTTGGTCAACCGGTGCAGGAATTCCTTTTTTCTCGTTTACAACGGTTAATAATGATTTACGAACCGTACGTAATACGATAGTAATAACAAGTAATATTCCAATAATAATAAGTGCTATCCAACCGCCATTACCTTCGTCTTCTTTAGCCTTATTATTTTCAAGTCCTGTACCTTGGTTATCTGTTGAAGCAACTTCTTCTTTAGGCGGATTAGCAAGGAAGGCTATAACATCATCTACTTGTGCATCGGTAAGTGTGCCTTCAAACACTGTCATGGCTGTTCCGCCATTATCAGTATATACTTTGTTGGCATAAGCATCACCTGTTTTTCTCAGGGCTGCATTATTCAAAATCCATTTGTGCATCCATTCCTGGTAAGGTGCAGGTACCCTTTCGGTAACACCTGCCAACCCGGGGCCGGTAACTTTTTGCGTTCCGGTGCTGTGGCATGTTGCGCAATTAGCCTTAAAGACCTTTTGCCCCGCTACAGGGTTGCCTTTGGCATCGTTTGCAGCATACAGGTAATTGGGGGTGACAAGCGTTAGGGCAAAGACGAACAAAGCCACTAACGACTTTTGCAGCTTTTTACAAGGCTTATTCATATAAAAAAAGTGTAGTTTTCTTAATCGGCGCAAAGGTAAAAGAATATTGTAATTAACAACAAAAAAAATTAATTGTTTTTTCAACGTGTTTTTTAGCCTGCTAAACCGATTAATTAAAAGGCTTTGAGCCCTTCATAAACCCCTTGATTTATTTGGGTTTTACGGGATGTCGTATTTTATACAACTGTGCCTGCGCCTGTAAGTATTTAACAGGCTCGAAATTAAAAATTAAATGAGGGGACTTACTTTTGGCTGTTGTTCACAACCAATTTACCGGTAAACTGTTTTGTTCCGCTGTTGAACACCAACAGGTAAAGGCCATTACTTAAGGCAGACACATCTACCTGGAAGGTATTAGCGCCTGCAAGTAAATTTATCTGGCGGGTTGCTACCAGCGAGCCCATAAGGCTATATATTTTTATTACTGATGTACCTGTTTCTGACTGGTTAGCAGTATATTCTACATTTACAATAGCTTTTGCCGGATTGGGGAATACTGTAAACGAATTAGCTGTTACGTCCACAGCTACAACTTTAAAGTAGGTAGCATGTCCATCATAATCAGCTTGTTTTAACCTGTAATAGTTAAGCCCCGGTGCAGGATGCTCATCAACTGTGGTATAGTAATTGGTTTGGCTACTATTACCTGCCCCATTAACCTGGGCCAGTTCTGTAAAGCTTACTCCATCTAAAGAACGCTCAATATCAAAATACTTATTATTAATCTCCACTGCTGTGGCCCAATCAAGGTTTACTGCATTGTTCTCATAAACACCCGTAAAATCCAGCAAAGTAATTGGCAGCGGAACATTGCCAATCTTCCTTATTCTTTGGTTAAATAAATCTGCAATATATACATTGCCCGCTGCATCTACCTGCGCTTTGCATGGCGAGCTAAATTCAGCTGCTGTAGCGGGGCCACCATCTCCAAAAAATCCACCAACGCCATTGCCTGCATAGGTGGTTATTATACCTGTACCTACGGCCACTTTTCTTATCCTGCTTTGGCTTTGGTCGGCTATATACAAATCTCCGGCTGTATTAACACATACGCCACGCGGAAAACTTAATTGGGCCGTTGTTGCCTGAATATTATCGCCATTGTATCCTGATGCGCCCGTGCCCACAACCGTACTAATAAGGCCTGTGGATGCAGCCACTTTTCGTATTCTGTAATTATAGGTATCTGCTATGTAAATATTTCCTGCAGCATCAACGGCAACACCTTCGGGGTCCTGTAGTTGGGCAGCAGTAGCCTGTATTCCATCTCCATTATAACCGGCAACATTAGTTCCTGCCACGGTAGATATTTTACCCGTAGCCACTGTTATTTTACGTATTACGTTATTGTACCAATCGCCTATGTATACATTATTGTTTACATCTACAGCCAAGCTTGCTGGGCCATTTATTTCTGCGGCAGTAGCTTGCCCACCGTCGCCGCTAAAACCACCTGTTCCATTACCTGCTACGGTGCTTATTACGCCTGCAGCATTTACTTTACGTATTCTTTGTCCATAAAAATCGCAGCAATACACATTGCCCAAAGCATCTACAGCAACACCGTAGGACCAATCAATTTCGGCCGCGGTGGCTTGTCCGCCATCACCAGCGAATGCTGCAACATTATTACCTGCATAAGCATTCATTACTCCTGCAGCAGTTATTTTCCTTGTAACGTAGTTGGTAAATTCTGATGTAAAAAAATTGCCTGCGGCATCGGGCCTAGCATCTTCGGGATCACTTAACGATGCAGCGGTAGCTTGTCCTCCGTTACCCGAATACGCATTACCACCATTACCGGCAACTGTATTAATAGTTTGCGCCGAAACAGCTGAAGCCAGAAAAAAAGTTAGTACTGAAATGTAGAAATACCTCATTCACAATAAACTAGTAATGACAAATATAGGCTTAGATTGTAAAAAATGCAAGCTTTTTCACTTATTTCTTTATTACATTAAACTTTGGTACTCACTGTAAATCCTGAAAGCCCTTAGGCTATTGCAAAAGGTCGGTAGAAAGGCCTTTATTTTTCAAGAAATCGAGGGTGGCAGGAAGCAACTTGGGTATTTTAGACAATGCCTTTAGGCTATCGTGAAAAACAATTACCGAACCCGGGCGGGTATGGGCTTTAACTATGTTAAAGCAATTTTCGGGTGTTAAATCTAAATCATAATCCTGGCTAAGTACATCCCAAAACACGACCCGAAATTTTTTCCTTATTCTTTTGTACTGTCGGAAGTTTAATTTACCGTATGGGGGCCTGAAGAGTTTTGAATCAACCACCTTCGAACACTCGCCTATATTGTCCATGTATACCTTAGTATTTGTGTTCCATCCGTTAAGATGGTTAAAAGTATGGTTGCCCACACTGTGTCCCTCATCAATTATCCTTTTGTAGATTTCAGGATGTTTTTTTACATTTTCTCCCACACAAAAAAAAGTGGCTTTGGCATTGTATTCTTTTAAAATATCTAATACCAGTGGTGTTGCCTGCGGTACAGGGCCATCATCAAAAGTAAGGTATACCGTTTTTATGCCGGTATCTTCTATCCTGAATAAAGCATCTTTAAACAATAGCCTGCCTAACCACGGTATGCGGGCAAGGTTCATGTTACATAAGCCATTTAAGTATCCAATCGGGGAAGATACCCAGTAACAGAGTTAGTAGTGTGGTAATGAATAAAACAATTTGGTGCAGGGAACCTATCGAAGCAGGTATGTCTGATTTTTCAGGTTTAAAATACATAGATACTATCACCCTGAAATAATAATATACACCCACCAATGCAGCAAGTACTGCTAATAACACAATAGTTGTATTGTGGCTGCTTATTGCCGTAAGGAAAATATAATACTTGCCAAAGAAACCGGCAGTAGGTGGTATACCTGCTAATGATAGCATTGCCACAGTAGTAACAAACGCCAGGAAAGGATTATTTTTTGCCATACCCTCAAATGCGCCAAAGTCATCGCGGCCTGTATTGCGGGTAACAATATATACTACGGTAAAGGCAGTAATGGTAGATATTGAATAGGTTACCGTATAATACAAAATAGCAGCGGCCGAAGTGCCTGTCATAGATACAATGGCAATGGCTATGTACCCCGCATGTGCAATGCTTGAATATGCAAGCATTCGCTTAACACTAAGTTGGCGCAATGCACTTACATTACCAATAAACAGGGTTAGGATAACTACCCACCATAATACAGGCGCCCATTCGGGTAAGAGACTTGAAAAGCATGTTGCAAATAATCTGAAAAAAGCACCGAATGCAGCAGTTTTTACTACCGATGCCATATAAGTGGTTACAGTTGTTGGAGCGCCATCATACACATCGGGCGCCCAAAAGTGGAAAGGAGCCAGTGAACATTTAAATGCTACACCCGTCAACATAAGTAACACACCTGCAAACAATAAACCTGTTTTTTGATGAGCGCCTATATACAATGCAATATTTGATAAATCGAAGGAGCCCGTTACGCCATAAATAAGTGCTATGCCAAACAATAAAAACCCTGAGGCAAAAGAACCCATAAGGAAATATTTAAAGCCTGCTTCGTTAGATAATATGCTGGTTTTATCGCTTGCAGCAAGCACATATACCGAAACGGATAGTATTTCTATACCAAGGAACAGCATGGTAAGGTTAGAATAAGATACCATTACCACTGCACCGACTAACGAAAACAATATCAGTGCAAAATGATCGGTAACGCTTGTTTCCTGTAAAAAATAATTCCGGGCCATCATAAACCACAGGAAGCATATAAGTATTAGCGCACACGAAAACATAATGGCATACTTATCGAACACCATCATATTGAATATAGGTGCACCACCGTGGCAATATTCTAAAGCGGTAACCACAAAAGCTCCGGCAAGGCCAATAAGAATAAATGGGAACAACGCCTTCCGGAAACGGAAGATTTCGGCGAAGAGGGTGATTATACCCAGTGCAGAAAGTACGATTAGCGTGTTCATTTTCTATTCTTAATTTTAATAACCAGAGAGCAATTTTAAAATAGCGGGTTCACTCACTTTTAAAAACAGGTTAGGGAATATTCCTATTCCAATCACCATTATTATTAAAGGGATGAGCACGGCTTTTTCAGTCATAGTAAGGTCAGTAAAGTTTTCAGTTTCAACCGATCTTTCTCCCAGCATGCTGCGTTGATATGCGCGGAACATATACACAGCCCCTAAAATTATTGTTAGTCCGCCAAACGCAGCCATAATAGGCTGAACCTGGAATACTCCGTTGATGAGTAAAAATTCTCCTACAAAACCATTTGTTAATGGCAGTGCAACTGCTCCCAGCATAATTATCATAAATGCTGTACTAAAGAAAGGGGCTTTGCTACGTATACCACCAAGCGAAGGTATGTCTCTTGTTTTAGTACGATTCTCTATAATATCAGCTATAAAAAACAAACCTACTACGTTAACACCGTGGCTAAGCATTTGTATAACGCCGCCCTGCAATCCTTGGGGGTTAAAGGCGAATATACCTGCTGCTATTAATCCCACGTGGGCTATGGAAGAATAAGCAATTAGCCTCTTCATATCAGAACGGGTAATGGCAATAACAGATGCATATACTACACCAATAATAGCCAGCCACATTATGCAGTTAGAGTATTGGTGAACTGCAGCTGGCACCATAGGCAACAACCAACGTATCACTCCATAAATACCCATTTTAAGCATAATGCCGGAAAGCAGCATGGTACCTTGTGCAGGTGCATCGGTATATGTATCGGGTTGCCACGTATGTAATGGAAACACGGGCATTTTAATACCAAATGCCAGGAAGAAAAAGAGAAACACGTATCCTTGTGCACGCACATCAAGCGATTTGCCCGCCTGGTAAAGTTCGCTAATATCGAAAGAGTGAGTACCGGGAGTGTGCAGGTATAAAAAGATAAGTGCCACAAGCATAAACAAACTACCTGTTAATGTGTAAATGAAAAACTTGATGGTTATCCTCACCCTTTCTACACCACCCCAAAGCAAGCAGATAAAATAAATTGGGATAAGGGCAAGCTCCCAGAAAATGTAAAATAAAAATCCGTCGAGGGAAATGAATACACCGATGAGTGCCATCTCCATAAATAAAATTAAGGAATAGAATACAGGAGGGCGGCCATCTGAGTCGCGTGCAGAAAGAATAATGAGAGGAGTTAGGAATGTTGTTAGCATCACCATTAATATGGAAATGCCATCCATGCCTATTTTAAAATGAATGCCTAACGAAGCTATCCAGGCATAATCTACCACATACTGGTAGTCGGCTGAAATAGGGAATGTGATGAATACAAAAAGGGAAGCCAAAAATGTGATGAGCGAAGCGCCAAACGCAAATTTTTTAGCATGCTGAGCAGGAACAGAAAGTCCCAGCAGGGCAGCTACAAAAGGTATGAGTAATAGTACAACTGTTTGCATATTACTTCATTGAAAAAAATAAGATAACCACTATACCAATTACCATTGCGAATAAATAAAAATCGACATTACCTGTTTGCAACAGGCGCAGCTTGCCGCTCACCCATTGCGTAAATCTTCCTAAAGCGCTTACTATGCCATCAATAATTCTTATCTCTACAATGTTTTCAAACATCACAGAAATTTTGTCGAGAGGGCGGGTAATAACTGCGGCGTAAAACTCATCTACATAATATTTGTGATAGATAATCTTTTGTATCGAGGGTATTTTCACTCCATCAGCTACAGGCAAATCTTTATGTTTTAAATATTTGCTGCGTGCATATAATATGGAAACAATTACCAATACAACAGTAATGCCCATAAGCATTAACTCCGACATTGAGCCCGAAGATACTTCGGCAATTATTTTAGATTCTGCACCTTCGAAAACAGGTTTTAAAAAGTCTGCAATCATAGATTTTCCTCCTAATGATTCCGGTATACCTACCCAGCCACCAATAGTTGAAAGCACGGCCAATACTATTAAAGGCAAAGTCATGGAAGAAGGAGATTCGTGCGCATGTATTTTATCGCTGCCCCTGTATTCACCCATAAAAACCAGGAAGAGTAGGCGGAACATATAAAAGGCCGTCATCATAGAACCTATGAGTCCCAGCATCCAAAAATATCGATTGGCCTGGTAGGCATGCGCCAGTATTTCATCTTTAGAAAAGAAACCGGCAAAAGGTGGAATACCTGCAATGGCTAATGTACCTATGGCGAACGTAATAAAAGTTATAGGCATCTTTTTTCTCAAGCCACCCATATTGCGTATGTCCTGTTCTCCGCTAAGGCCGTGTATTACACTGCCTGCACCAAGGAACAACAGCGCTTTGAAAAACGCGTGGGTCATTACATGGAACACAGATGCAGAAAAGGCTCCTACACCCAATCCTAAAAACATATATCCTAACTGGCTAACGGTAGAGTATGCCAATACTTTTTTAATATCATTTTGTGTGAGTGCTATAGTGGCGGCAAATACAGCAGTAACCACACCTATGGTCGCAACCGTAAACATTGATATTGGGGCTAAGGCATACAATACACCCGAACGTGCCACCATATAAATACCGGCAGTAACCATAGTTGCAGCATGTATAAGTGCAGATACAGGAGTTGGGCCTGCCATTGCATCGGGCAGCCATGTGTATAACGGTATTTGAGCGCTCTTACCCATTGCGCCAACAAACAATAACAGGGTTATAATTGTTATAATGCTGTGGCTGGTAAGCGATTGTTCAGGAACAAAACCTTGCTGAGCCTGGCTGAATACCTTTAAATAATCGGTTGTGCCGAAGGTTACAAAAATGAGTATCATACCCAACAGGAAACCTAAATCACCAATACGGTTCATTACAAATGCTTTTTTAGCAGCATCGTTATAGGCTTTGTTTTTAAACCAGAAACCAATAAGCAGGTAAGAACAAAGTCCTACACCTTCCCATCCTACAAACATTAACAGGTAGCTGGAACCCATTACCAGCAGAAGCATAAAGAACACAAACAGGTTTAGATAAGCAAAGAAAATATTGTTGTTTTCATCATCGTGCATATACCCGGTAGAGTATACATGGATGAGGAACCCTACGCCGGTAATTATCATTAAGAAAATTGCCGAAAGCGGGTCGAGGAGGAAAGAAAATGAAACCGAAAAGTTGCCCGCGCTAAACCAGTCGAATACAGGAACAACAACCGATTTACCCGATATTGAAAAGAAAATACTTATTGCAATAACGAACGATGCAAGTATGGTTGTGCTGCCAATAATTCCTGCTACCGATTTGGATAATCTTTTATTTAAAAGACCAAGAATGATAAACCCTATAAGGGGAAAGAGAGGAATTAATGCGGCAAACTGTAACATCTAACTATAAACGATAAACTATGAATTATAAACCTTTAAATTCTTTTTTGCAGTGATAATTGAACTTCTTAACATTTTAAGTAATTCTAGAGCACCTGAACTAATACTATCGTATTCTGCACTACTTATAATTCTGGTAGCGCCTAATAATTCTAACCAATATATTGTTTCGTCACATTCCTTTTGAGCAATAGCAAGTTTATGAATAAAGTCTGCTTTACTTTCTGCATTTTTAGATTCCCTTACCAAAGCTCCAATCGCAGTTCCACTTCTTAAAAGTTGTTTACTAAGAACGTATTCCTTTTTCTCATTAGTGAGATAAGCGCACAAATTCACAATCCTGATGGCAAAATCAAAACTCTTATCTTTTAATATATCCTTTCCCCCGTTCATCGTTTATAGTTTATCTCTTATAGTTAGCCACGCAGTCTATTTAAAATGTCTATATCTACCGACTTGGTATTCCTGTACATAACTACTAAAATTGCGAGTCCTACCGCTATTTCGGCAGCAGCTACCGCCATTGTAAAAAACACAAATACCTGTCCTGCCGGGTCGGAATGAAAAGCAGAAAATGCCACTAATAACAAGTTAACCGAGTTAAGCATAAGCTCGATAGACATAAAGATAATAATGGCATTGCGGCGGAAAAGCACACCCATAACCCCAATGGAGAATAATATGCCGCTTAGCATAATATACCACTCAATAGGAACTCCTTTTATTAATCCGTCCATACTATTTGATGTCTTTTTTACTCAGCATAACTGCCCCCACCATTGCTGCAAGAAACAATACTGCTGACACTTCGAAGGGCAATAAAAATTGTTTGAATAATACATTACCCAGGTTTTCTATCAGGCCCATATTATTATCTAAAGGGGTTTGTGTTAATGTCTCAACACCCTTAAGCGCTCCTACCAATACTGTAAGCAATAAACCACCTGTAACTACAGCCATGTACTTCAACCAGGGGGCCTTATGCGGTTCTGTTTCTTTATTAAGGTTAAGCAACATTATCACGAACAGGAAGAGTACCATAATGGCACCGGCATATACTATAACATTTACTACGGCTATAAACTGGGCATTAAGCAAAATGTATTCGCCTGCAATAGCAAAAAATGTAAGTACAAGATATAATACGCTGTGTACAGGGTTTTTAGAAAATACCACCATTAATGCCGAAAGCACAGCAAAAAAACCAAGTATAAGGAAGAGATACTTCTGCATCATGCCTTAAGTGCTTTTGTATAAACCTGGTTATGTGCAAACTCAGGATGCTTTTTAAATTCTGCTACTGCAGCTGTTTGGCGGCTTGACACGTCTATACGTTTATCCTTCTCCATAGGGTCTACCAGCTTATCTTTCCCAAATACAAATTCACCACGTTCATAATCTGTTAGCACCATGCGGTCGGTAAGAAATATAGCCTCTTTAGGGCAAGCCTCTTCGCATAATCCGCAAAAAATACAACGCAGCATATTTATTTCGTATACCGATGCATACTTTTCTTCCCTGTACAAATGTTCTTCTCCTTTTTTACGTTCTGCGGCTGTCATGGTAATAGCTTCGGCAGGGCATGCTTCGGCACAAAGTCCGCATGCGGTGCAACGTTCGGCTCCATTTTCATCACGCTTTAATACATGCATGCCACGGTATACCGGTGCAAAAGGCCTTAGTTGTTCGGGGTAGCAAACGGTAACCTTTTTCTTAAAAAAGTGATTAAGTGTAATTCTTAACCCACCAAGAATAGCAGGTAGATAGATGCGCTCCTTAAAGCTCATCTGTTTGTTTACCGCTACTTTCGATCTTGTGGTTAAAGCTTGCATTTTTTGTTAATTATATTTTATGAAAAAAATACATTACTACTCCTGTCAAAGCTACGTTAAATATGGACAAAGGTATTAAAACTTTCCAGCCTAAATTCATCAGTTGGTCGTACCTGAAACGCGGAATGGTCCACCTTATCCACATAAAGAAAAATATGAAAAATGAAATTTTAGCAAACAGGAACACAATACCTAAAATGGCTTCAAAATTTGGCGACAATCCAAGCCTGTGAACGAATGGCATATTGTATCCGCCAAAATAAAGTGTTGATATTACAGCCGATGAAATGAACATATTAATGTATTCGGCAAAGAGGTAAAAGCCAAGTTTCATACTGCTATACTCGGTATGGTAACCACCAATAAGTTCAGAGTCACTTTCAGGTAAATCAAAGGGTGTACGGTTGGTTTCGGCAAAAGCACAAATTAAAAAGATGAGGAATCCTAAGGGTTGGTATACAACATTCCAGTGCCAGCCTGTTTGTTGTGCTGCCATTTCTCTAAGGCTAAGTGTACCCGTACTCATAAGCAGGGCAATTAAGGCCAGCCCCATGGCAACTTCGTAGCTTATCATTTGTGATGAAGCGCGCAAAGCACCCAATAAAGAATATTTATTGTTCGATGCCCAACCGCCTATCATTATACCATACACACCTAAGGATGTGATGGCAAGAATGTAAAGCAGCCCTATATTAATATCGCTTACCTGTAAGTCGAAGTTATATCCCCACATATGTAAGGTGGTGCCCCAGGGAATTACAGCCCCTGTAATACAAGCCGTAAGCATGGCTACACTGGGACCAAGTATGAACAAGAACTTGCTGGATACTGAAGGAATAATTTCTTCCTTCATGAACATTTTTAAACCATCGGCCAATGGTTGTAAAAGGCCAAAAGGGCCGGCACGGTTAGGGCCACGGCGATCCTGCATAAAAGCGGCCACCTTGCGTTCGGCATAGGTAGAATACATGGCTATAAGCAATGATACAAGGAATACCAACAACACCAATACTGCCTTATATATTACAAACACCTTAAATCCCATCTGTTACTTTTTATCTGTTCCGTTATCGGTTAAAGGCAATGGCTTTGGGGGCTGACTACCTACACCCAACTTAAGTGCTTTCAATTCTTCGTAGTGGTTAGCCGATATAACCGAATGGCGGTCGATATGCGTTGGTTTTTCAATTACCCAATCCTCTTTTTTCTTTTTCTCAAAGCGGCATTCGTTACAAATAAAGTTTTCTACCTCTTCGTTTTTGTCTTTGCGTGCCGATACGCGGAGTACTTCGTCCCCTTTCATCCATAGTACTACTTTGCCACAACATTTTTTGCAATCGCGGTGGGCATCCATAGGTTTGGCATACCACACACGGCTCTTAAAACGGAATGTTCTATCGGTAAGTGCGCCTACAGGGCATACATCTATTACATTACCCGAAAAATCGTTTTCAATAATATTTTCGATATAGGTACTAATTTCAGCAACATCTCCCCTCTTCATTACACCATGTACACGTTTATCGGTAAGCTGTTCGGCTACACGTACACAACGGTAACAGAGTATGCAGCGCGTCATATGCAGTTTTATTTTGCTGCCTATATCTTTCATTTCAAAGGTACGGCGTTTAAACTCGTAGCGTGTTTTTTCCAAACCATGCTCGTAGCCTAAATCCTGCAATTTACATTCGCCTGCCTGGTCACATATCGGGCAATCTAAAGGGTGATTGATCAGCAAAAATTCTACTATACCCTTGCGCGCTTCAAGCACATCGGGCGATGTTATGTTTTGTACTACCATGCCATCTTGCACTGTAGTGGAACATGATACCATTAGCTTGGGCATTGGCCTTGGATCTTTAGCCGAGCCCTGAACCACTTTTACAAGGCAGGTGCGGCAATAGCCACCTGTTTGCTTAAGTTTAGAATAGTAACACATGGCAGGAGGTACTATTTTGCCCCCAATCATACGGGCAGCATTAAGTATAGTGGTGCCGTCGGGCACTTCTATTTCTATACCGTCTATAGTGACTTTAGCCATACCAATTTGTTACGGCGCAAAGATATTGTTTTTTGATACCTGTGAAATAGGGCAAAAGAAAAATATTAACAGCCTGTTCACAGCATAGAATAACCTAAGGAAAGACTCTTACAGCTTTTTAGCCAATGCTTCAATCACTTTTTTAACCTTTGTAAGCGTTTCCGCATCTTTAATTTTGCTGTCATTACCTATTTTAGTCTTTGCGTAGGGTATCAATAGCTGGGTCGTATCATCAATATCCGATTCTATAATTTTAAGGGTCTCCAACAAAGAAGCATGCCCCTTTTGCCCCATTGAAGAGGCTGTAATTAACGCCACCGGTTTTTTAGAAAACTCACAGGATGATACTATCCAGTCTATTGCATTTTTTAACGTGCCGGGGACACCCATGGCATATTCGGGGGTACAGATTAATATGCCATCTGTTTCTCTAAGTTGCTTTCTAAAATCCACCACTTGCTTAGGCGGGTTCTCATTATCAAGGTCGGGATTAAAATGAGGGATATCTGATAACCCATTGAAAATCAAAATCTCAAAAGCAGTGGATGCCAGTTCGGTAATTGCATGTATATAACTTAGGTTGGTGGATTCCTTCCTTGTACTTCCCGAAATAGCAATTATTCTCTTTTTATTTGTCATAAAACTACGCTACTCAAAGATAGTACTTTCTAAAAGCAATTTTGTTAGACTATCTTCTATATAAACGCTAAATAAAAAAGGGAACAGAACCGAGGCTCTATTCCCTTTAATACTAAATGAATGCTATTACTTAGCTACAGTAAACTTTTGTGTGTAGGTTTGGCCATCTACTAGAATACGGTAAATGTAAATGCCATTGGCTAAAGATGTAACATCTACAGGTATTTTATAACGGCCTGCATCTTGTTTGCTATTGGTAAGCAGGTTCATCAGCTTCCTTCCGCTAATGTCGTACAAATCAGCACTTACATTGCCATTGCCTGGTAGGGTGTAAATAATATTGCAAACTGTGTTAGCAGGATTAGGATAAGCAGGTTCCAGGGTAACATTAGTTGGATCGATAGTTGGAACATCAAGGCCACAAGCTGCAAAAGATAGATCATCTACCCATGCGCTATCGTTTGCATGGTTAGCGCTAAGCTGAATAAGGATAGAAACGGAATCAAGCGGATTATGGTTGCTATAGTTTATGCATAGGTCAAATTGCTTCCATACTGCTGTATTAGTAGAAGTGTTCCATGTTTGTCCTCCGCTAACACCTCCGCTGGTTTTTGTACTGATAACTACTTGAAAATAGTCACCTCCATTTGCGTTAAGTTGATACCATCCGCTAAGCGCTGCAGGATTAGTAGCACCGGTATACAAATAGTATGTTTCTCCAATTGTAGCACCTGTTTCAATATCACCTCCATAATAATTACCCGCAAATTGCTGAGAAGTTAATTCTGCGGAAGAACTTCCGGCATGGTGCTTAGTTGCAGACTGGGTAACAGTTGCCGCCACAATGTTATGAGATATGCTGTTCCAACTGGTAGGAACTCCACCCGCCCAGGTTTCAAAGCTGGGGTTAGGTATATTTTGCGCCATTAAGGCTGTACTTGCTAATGAAAGAAAAAGCGTAGTTAGTTTTTTCATGATGTAGGATTTTAATTAATATTTAGTTTATATGTGTTTCGGTACACAAATATAATAAAATATGAAAGCGAGATACTCTTATTTTAGACAAGTTTACTTAACTGCATTTTGGTAAAACTTTTCGGCATCGGTTTTAAGTTTTATATCGTCATCTTTATTTACATACATCATGTGGCCACCTTTGTAATAGTTTAGGATAATGTTGTTACGTACATCCTTACGCAGGCCCATGTGGCTAACTGCATATTCTGCATTACAAAAGGGTGTTGCCAAGTCATAATACCCGCAGCACACCATCACCTTTAAGTAGGGGTTTTTGGTCATCGCTCCACGCAGTGTCTCAGATACATCGAGGTAGCTATTGGTTGCATTGCCAAAATTCCAGGGCCAAACATTGGTAAGCGCTTCGTATTGCAAATCGCTTTTGTAACCAAGAACAGTGCGCACATACTCGTTAAATACTCCATTAAACAACCCGCTAACGGCACTGTAGCTTGGGTCATACGAATTGCCTTCGCCTGCATCGTCGGCATCTTCGCCGGTATAGCGACTATCATAACGTCCAATTGTTTTTCCTTCATCTCTCAATAACTCTTTAAAAAAGCGACCATCATAAATACGTTCGTTCGTGCTGCGTATATATTCTTTGCTTAATCCGGTAAAATAATTTAATGAGTCTACCACTTTGTTGGTAAGGTCGGCGCTTGCATTATCACCCTGCATAAGGAATTGGTTATATGTTCCTTCGGCGAAGGTTTCTGCCCTTTTTGCCAATTGCTCAACAGGCATAGCCTCTAATTCTGCCGAAAGCTTTTTATGGAACTGAGCCGAAGTAGCATACGTAGGCAAAAAGAGTACAAAGGGCAACTCGTTACCTCTGTTTAAATCTATATACTCAAAATTAAGCACCGATGATATGAGCGTAATGCCATTCAAATACATACCATACGCATCCTGCAAATAACCCGAAAGGCCTGATGCACGGGTGGTTCCATAACTTTCGCCGGCCAAAAATTTAGGACTACCCCAACGTTCGTTGCGGGTTACATACAACCGTATAAAATCGCCAACCGATGCTATATCTTCGTTATATCCGTGGTAACGGCGTGCGTTCACTCCTTTATTAGGACGGCTGTACCCGGTAGATACAGGATCGATAAATACGAGATCGGTAAAGCCAATCCATGAACCGGCATTATCGGTAAAAGTATACGGAGGTGCTGGCATGGCGCCATTATCATCGCCAAATTTTACACGAACAGGGCTTATGGCACCCATATGCAGCCAGATAGATGAAGAACCAGGACCGCCATTAAATACAAATGTTACCGGGCGCTTAGCTGCTGAATTATCTGCTGTGTATGCTATATAAAATATTTTGGCTAAAAGTTTTCCTACTGTATCCTTCATAGGCATATAGCCGGTGGTGGCAGTATAACTAATTTCTTTACCATCAATACTGATTGTGTGATGTGTAACTACAGGAGCAGGTACGCTATCACCTTTATCAAACATTGCATTTTGTTCATGAGTAGCTTGAGGAGCCGTAGTACCACCCTTTTGAGCATAACTAGTATTAAATGCCCCTAAGGCTAAAAGAGAAGCGCAAAGCAATATGTTCTTTTTCATGTTAGATAGAATTGGAAAGTAAAACTAAGGATAAGTTGCATGTATAGACTATAAAAAGTTCCGCCTCTTTCCTAATTAAAGAAGAGAGGCGGAAAACTTTAAGAAAAAGGTGAAAAATTATTCGGCTTTAGCCGCTCCTCCGCCTTTTACATTAATAGGAATGATAAGTTTAATACTCACATTTCTGCCCATATTAAATACACCTACCCTATTTGTAGCAGGGTTAACAGGATCGTATTTAAACCTGCTCATGTAATCCATATAACCGGTGTTCAACAGGTTATTGCAAATAACATACAGTTCGCAGAATTCCCTGCCACTATGGTTTAAAATATGTCCGCCGATTCCAGCATTAAACAAGGTATAGCCTGCTTGTGCATTTTGGCTGGCAGTATACTCATAAGGAGTTTCAGCCGAACTTAACGCAGTGTATATTGCAGCTTCGCGGTAAACATTGTTTTGCTGCGCAACACTTATAACACCAAACCTTACGTAGGCATCACTAATAGATTTGCAAATTTTTCCAAAATGGAAAATTATATCTCCCGTAATACGCATTGGAGGTACAAATGGCAGGTATTGCGATGAATCACTAATACCTGTTAGGCCACCCGTTACATAACTAACGGTGGAGTTAAGCTCGAGCCATTTAAGTCCTGATGGATGAATATCAAGAGATAATTCTCCTCCTTCAAGCTCGGCATTACCATTTACGTATTTAAACACAGGCGCATCGGGAAACAAGGTACCATTTACACTAAGTGCATTGCTCACAGAATCTCCACCTTGAGTACTCAATAAACCTTTTGCATAAATAAAGTTAGAGATGGAATTATTGAACAGGTTCAACTCAACATTTACATCTTTTGAATTAACTCCGAAAGTAAAATCTTCTTCCAGACTTGTTTCCGGCTTAATGTTATTATCGCCTATTTCAAATACCACCGTTCCATCGTGCACGCCATCTGCAGCACATTCATTTACATTCGGCGCTCTCCATCCACGTGCTATGTTGCCCTTTACATATACATTATGCGTAATGTCGTAGGTTGCACCAAAACTGCCTGATACGCCGCTAAAGTGACTCGTAAAAGGTGTAAATTCTTCAAATGAATTAGGTGTGTTAGGTGCTACAGGTATTTGTGGTGTAAGTGTATCGGTAGATACCCAATGTTCTTCACCCGTAAATGTTCTCATATCATACCTTAATCCTCCGCTTAAATTAAGCTTGCCAATTTTTTCACTTGCAATAGCAAAGCCGCCAATCTGCATATAATTGTAATCAGGTATCAACTGCACAAAGCCAAGGCTTTGCGAATTTTGATACACTCCGTTTGCACCTACTGAGAAGTTAAATCCTCCCATTTGCGGGGCTACATAACGTACATCGTAGGTTGCAGCATTAGATAAATAAGAGATGATTGGCAAATTAGGCTGGGTAGGATCGTTCATCTCCTGGCGCTGATTTTTTTGATATGAAAAAATCGCTTTTATCTGTCCTTTACCCACTGCAATACTATTATCCCACACAAGTTTATAGTGATGGATGTATTGATAAATAACAAAAGGTGTGTAGGTTCGCTGGTCTTGTTGGTTAGGCTCTACATAAGCAAAAGGGAATGGCGGTGTTGGTGTAATGCCGGTATAATACACGGGCATCAACTGGTTTCCAACCGAATCTCTTGTACCATCAACAATACCTGTATTCATATAAAAATAGCTGGCGTGCAATTGCGAATAGCCCCACTTTTTATGAATTCCTATTGTTCCATCGGCATTAAAGTTGCTGAACTGAGAGTTCAATACATAACCATCATAAGGATTTTGGTAGGCATGGGCCATAATATTATCGACCCTTGCGCTCCACGAAATTCCGCTTTCACATGTTCCTGCAAAATGCAGCATATTATTAATGAGGCCATTATTTGTTTGATAATTAAACAGTACCTCTCCTTTTGTTTCTCCGGCAGGCAGTGGGTCTTCGGGTATAAGATTTAAAACGCCCGAAATAGCATCGGAACCATACGCCAAAGAACCGGGGCCCTTTAAAATTTCGTACCTGTTCACTGCATCAGGGTCAGCTTCTATACCAAATTCATCAAACCAAGGCTGGTCAACCTGCTCTACACCATCGTTTATCGTAAGAACACGATTATACCCTAATCCACGTATTATTGGTTTGCCAATGCTTTGTCCATCGGTAATTACAGCTACCCCTGGAGTAGTCGCAATAGCATCTATTACGTTTGTTGAGGAGTGCTGGTTAAGATATTCGTTTGTTACATCAGCTACTGCCTGAGGGTTATGTTGTGCCTCAGCTGCCCTTGATGTACCTGTAACCACTATTTCATCTTCCTGGAATTCGGAAGCTGCAAGCGCAAAATTGCGGGTTACAGCTCCATCAATGGTTATAGATTGCGATTCAACTTTATAACCTAAAATATGTACTTCTACCACAAATGTTCCTTTCGGAAGATTGTTCAGGGTATACGTACCATCGGCACCTGTTTGCGCAGCTACCTTAAAATCGGGTACATATATTACGGCACCCGGCAATGTATTGCCATTGGCAGTATCGGTAACTTTCCCGGTAAGGCTGTTTTGTGCTAAAACCGGCAAGGTAACAGATACAAATAAAATGAACAGAATATGTTTAATAGTTTTCATAATCGTAAAAAATTAAAAAATATAAATTGAATTTTGAGCACGCTAATGCGTAACTCAAACAGGGGATTTAAATCAAAAATACCCTTTGCTTAAAAGAAAATGTACTTAGGAAATAGACGGTGGATGCCAGATTGGCTTTAGCAATAACGCCGAAGGTTGATTATTGACCTCGGTATTAAAAACAATTTCGGATGTTGAAGGATAATACACAACATTTGCTTTTTGCATAGGAGTATATTCCTTTTGAAAAGCTGAAAGAAAGCCTTCGGCAGGTATTTGCTTAGCTGCAGGCGATGGGAACAGGTATTTTACAAAATCGTTCATTGCTTTGGCCCAACGGGTTTCATTTCTATCGCAGTATACGTGCAACACAACCAAATTTCCATTTTTTTGACTGCTTACAAGATCATACAAAGAGCCATTATAACTAAACTCTTTCCCTTTTTCTGTCCATTTAATGCCCGCATATTCCTTGGCCGATAAAGTAATATTTGTAAGCGAACCCTCACTTTTCATAGCAAATGCAGCTTCGTGTTTGGCATCATGCATAACTAACGAATATACAATACGATACCCGGCAAAATAATACATCATTGCCAGCAATAGTGCTACAGCAACGGTACGTATCCAAACTGTGAGGTTGGTTTGCATTATTTTTTCTTTACTGTGTCTTTAGATGATTTACCCGGTGGCACACTTTTTTCATCAATATATACATTCGACAGATCTAATCTGTTCATCGGGTTAGGATATAAATCTTTTATAGCCCAGCGCGAAAGGCTATAATTTTGTTCGTACCATAATACAATAATAGGCGATTCATCTATCATCATTTGCTCGGCCTTTGCATAATATTTAAATGATTCCTTTTTATTGGCGCTTCTGCGGCCCAAATCGAACAGTTTGTCAAATTCAGGGTTTTGGTAATGGGTTACGTTATAATAAGAAGACTGATTAGAATCGGCAATATTGCCACTATAAAAAAGCATTAAAAAATCTGATGGGCTTGGATAATCGGCCACCCAGCCCGAACGAATCATATCAAACCGGCCGTAATGCTCATCCTGCAGTTTTTTGCCAAACTGAACGGTATTGAAATTGATATTTACATTCAAATTATTCAGCAATTCCTTTTGCACTTCTACAGCAACGCTTGTATTCACTCCGCCACCATTATTAAGTTCCAACGTTACATTAGGAAATCCTTTGCCATCCTTGTACCCTGCTTCGGCAAGCAATTGCTGTGCCAATTTTACATTAAGTGTATCTCCAACAATCGAATCCTGGGGGTACCCAAGGAAAGATGGAGGGGTAATGCCATGTACACCAGGAGCAAAAGCCTCACCCTCAAGCACATCACTTACAATTTTATTACGGTTTATGGCATAGCTAAAAGCCTTACGCACCTTAACATTATTAAAAGGAGCTTTGGTAAGATTAAGTGAATAGTATTGGGTAAACATTTCGGGTATACGTGCCAGCAAATACTTGGGTGGTTTTTGCTGAAAATCAGATATATTCTCTTCTACCATCTTATCGACCTGAGATGAAGGCACTCCATTAATATAATCCAGTTTACCTTGTTGAAATGCTTTAAACTCTTGCAACTTATTAGGTATAAAGCTAATTATCACAGAATCGAGAAAGGGCAATTGATTGCCAAGGCTATCAAACCTGTAATAATTAGGGTTGCGGGTAAGCACAACATGGCTCGAATCGCTTGCCTGATCGTAAATGTAAGGGCCTGCGCCCACGTGCATACTTTTACCATATTTTTCAAGTGCCTCGCGGGCAATTACAAATCCGGCGGGGCCAGCCAACATATCCATGAAAACGGGACTGCGGTTAATAAGCTTTATTTGCAGGGTAGAATCATTTACAACTGTAATGCCCTTTAAATCGTCGGCAGGTTTGCCTTTTTTGCTTTGTTCGTAATATTCATCGGCGCCTAGTACCATGTTTTTAAAGGTAATAGGGTAAATAACATTGTCGGGGCTGGCGGTACACAAAGCTTCCAGCGAATATTTAAAATCCTCAGCGGTTACCTTTCTGCCCTTGCCATCGGTAAAACATGCATCATCCTGGAAAAATACGTTTTTACGCAGGTGAAAGGTATACAGTACACCCGAAGAATCAATCTCCCAGCGGGAAGCAATGCCGGGTATTATGCCTAAAGTTCTGGGGTTTAATCTAACAATTCCTTCATGTATCTGGCTGGCTACAACAACAGATACGTTATCATAAATATAATAAGGATATAGTGTAATTACAGGGGTTAAGTCATTTAGTCTTAAGGTTCCTCCATATAGCCGGTTACCCTTAGCCGCCATTTTTTCTTTCTTAACACCCGGTGTTCCGCAAGAAATTATTGAAATGACCGTCGAAATAGAAATAATGAAGATTAAAAACCTTCTCATAATATGATAAATGCTGTGTTTTGTGCAAAAATACTATTCCGTGCAATACAAAGCATAAAAAATGTGATTTTAAGGGTTAGTCAATAAATTATTAAAAATCTCTTTCTAATATGGAATTAAGTTTTTAATATTGCAGCGCCAAAAAATAGATTTTGTAGTTAATTAAACATTCTTTATAGTATATTTGCGCAACGTGATTTTTAAAGTGAAACATTTTATAGCATTTTTTTCGGCCCTAATCCTTTTAGGAACAGGGGTTTCCAAGGCAGGAGTTATAGTACTTGAGGGTAATTATCAGGGTAAAAACCTGTATGTTCAAAACCCTTTTAGAAGTGTAGGCGTTGGTTTTTGCGCGTATGAAGTTACCGTTAATGGTCAGGTAACCACAGATGAAGTGAACTCAAGCGCTTTTGAAATAGATTTTAAAAATGTACCGGGCTTAAAGGTTGGAGATAAAGTAGTAGTAAAGATAGAACACCAGGATGATTGCACGCCAAAAGTGCTTAACCCGGAAGTATTAAAGCCCAAGAGCACCTTCAATATTGTAAGCATTACTTTAGATGGCCCATCGGGTACTCTAAAATGGAGCGCCAAAGATGAAAGCGGAAAACTTCCTTATACAGTTGAGCAATTTAGGTGGAACAAGTGGATTAAGATTGGCGAAGTAGATGGAATAGGAACCCCGGAATCTCACGACTACGAATTTAAAGTAACCCCTAACTCGGGTAAAAACTCTTTCAGGGTAAAACAAGTTGACTATACCGGCCAACCCCGTACATCAAACAAGTTAGATTATAACTCCGACGCTCCTGCAGTAAGCTTTAGCCCCGAAAAAGTAAAAGACCAAATATTCTTCACCGCGCCAACCATGTATGAGATATACGATGAGTACGGCAACATTGTAAAACGCGGCTTTGGTAAAGATGTAGATGTATCTGACCTTAAGAAAGGCATATTCTATCTGAACTGGGATAACAGCATGGGCCAATTCATTAAAAAGTAAATTGACTAATTTAAAATATTGTAAACCCGGGCTCTTCCCGGGTTTTATTTTTTAATACCACCATGATTAGAAAAATAGAACATATAGGTATTGCCGTAAAAAATATAGAGACTGCCAACATACTTTATACACAACTTTTAGGTATACAGCCCTATAAAAGCGAAATGGTTGCATCGGAAGGGGTGATAACATCCTTTTTTAAAACCGGTGAAAGCAAAATAGAATTACTGGAAGGCACATCGCCCGAAAGCCCTATAAGTAAGTTTATTGAAAAGAAAGGTGAAGGAATGCATCACATAGCCTTTGATGTGGAAGACATAGAAGCAGAAATGAAAAGGCTGAAAGAATTGGGCTTTACGTTACTTTCTGATAAGCCAAAACGCGGAGCCGATAATAAATTGGTTTGCTTTATACATCCCAAAAGCGCAAACGGGGTATTAATAGAGCTTTGCCAGGAAATTGCCCCAAACCCCTAGAGGGGCTTTATTAGGATCTGAAATACTCCTCCAGCTTAACTGTAGGAGTGCAATGCAATACGTTAAGGCCTGCTTTTTCTGCACCACTTAAGTTGTGAAAGGTATCATCAATAAACAAAGTGTTAGCAGCAATTAATCCATTCTCGAAACATACGTGCTCGTATATTTCTGTATCGGGCTTGCGCATGCCCATCCTGCACGAATAGTAGTTCTTCTCGAACAGGTGTGATATACCCTTATTATTATCTAAAGGAGCCATCATACTTAGTACTTCGGTAAGATGAATTTCATTGGTATTGCTCAATAAAAAAATCCTGTACTTTTTTTTAACCTGTTTTAATAGTTCTACTTTATGGCTTGGTACTCCTATCAACAGAGCATTCCAGGCTTTATCTATACTGGCATCGGCTGTACCTGCAGGTAGTTTTTCTTTTATCTGCCTCCTGAACTCGGCAGGCGAAATATTGCCCTTTTCGAATTCATCGAAAATACCCGCCTGCTTTTGTTGGGAATATAGGGACTGAAAATCCTTAATACCAAGGTCGATAAAAGCCTGTTGGGTATGGGCATAATTGATATCAAACAGCACGCCGCCAAGGTCGAAAATGACCGTAGTAATATTTTTAGCAATCTTTTGGCTCATAGCGAAAGCAAAATTAAATATTACAAAGGAATTTTAGCAAATATTGCTTTATCTTCTCTTAAATCTAATTGTAAATATTAAATTCGCAACCCAATTCAAAAAATTGGGCCCATAGCTCAGACGGTTAGAGCAGTCCCGACTCCCAGTCGGGATTGGCCCAAGGTTAAAACGGTTATAAAATAGTTTCCAAAGACGATAGTACTATTTTCTATACCTACATTCTTGAATCGGAAAATACGCGGGGACTTTATATTGGATATACATCCAATCTTGAAAGAAGATTGAAAGAGCATAATGAATCAAATGGAAAATATACCAGTCATAAGGGGTTTGGTGCGTTATTCATTTTAAAAAATTCGACACTAAAACAGAGGCCATTTCTCTTGAGCGGCAATTAAAACGTTGGAAAAGCAAAAAAAGGATATTAGAATGGATTGAAAGAGAAAAACAAGAATTTTAATAAATATTACCTTACTTTCTCTGTAATCAAATTGTAAATATTAAATTCGCACCCCATTTCAAAGAAATTGGGCCCATAGCTCAGACGGTTAGAGCAGCGGACTCATAATCCGTTGGCCGTAGGTTCAAGTCCTACTGGGCCCACTTCATAATCAAGCACTTACGAATATCGTAAGTGCTTTTTTTATTACAGGTGTGCACTTTTGGTGTGCACTATTTCTTGAAATCAATTAAAAGAACAAGTAGCAAAGATACTGAATCAATATAAAATAGTTTCGGTTTTCTCCCCCGCTGCTCTAACCGTCAGGGCTATGGTAATAAGAACAAAGAGCTATTAGCGAGTAACTAGAGAAAATTTCTCTTCTATTATCAAAGCTGATATATCGTTCTCGAATCCATCCGATTTAAGATTATTAATATCATGCCCTAAAAACTTAACCCTGATAAACGGAGCATTGATACTAAGTATCTTATAATATGAGCTTATTTTTTTCTCATCATCGCCTTCACTAGAAGTAGCAATAATACTACCTGCCTTTAACTTATCTAAATCATCTATCATTGCAAATGTTTTAATATGTACAAAGGTATTGTTTTGATATTGCCTTAATATCTAAAAGCACACTTCCCATTCATAAAAAAAGCCCCGCCTTGCAGCGGAGCTTTTTAAAACTAATTCTAATTAATTAGCTACTTAACAGCTTTTGCCAAACCTGCTCCTGCTTTAAATTTTGCAACTTTCTTAGCAGCAATCTTGAGTGCTTTTCCAGTTTGAGGATTCCTTCCGTTACGGGCTGCACGTTTAGCAATTTTGAAAGTTCCGAAACCAATAAGAGCCACATGGCCTCCGCCTTTAAGAGCTTTGGTTGTTTGGTTTACAAACGCATCTAATGCACGTTCTGAGTCTGCCTTTGTGAGTTTGCTTTCTTTAGCAATTGCTTCTACAAGTTCTGATTTGTTCATTTTGATTGGGGGGTTAAAGGGGTTAATAGTTACGCTAATATAGTATTAAATCAGATTATGTTACGATTCTCGAACCCTTAATAGTATGTTCAAGTCGATATATAGGTTCAAATCATTCCTAATTGCCTAAAAGTAAATTATTATTGTATTGGTCTCGGTTGCACGAGTTCATTGGAAAATGGAGATGAACTTTGGGAAATAAATTTCCCTGTAGTATCAAATACCTTAATCACTTGTATTTTATTTTTGGTTATTACTTCCTTTTCAATATTCCCATTTGAGTAGTAGATTTTAAACACACATGCAGTATCCATACCAGAGGGTGTTACATCATATCTTATTATACCATTCTCATAATAATCCCTCATTACATTTATTTTATCAGAGTTGATGAAAAATACTCTTTCCAACTTGCCACTCTCAAAATATGCCTTTTGAACCGTATCCCGTATATCAACCATTTTACCATTTGCGTAATTTATTTCATCTTTCAGTTTTCCGCTCATGTAATAGTATTTCTCAACTCCGTTCTTTTTGCCATTAGAGTAAGGGGTTTCATCCGATAGTGACCCATTTTCGAAAAAGTACCATTTTTCCATTCCATCCTTTCTGTGATTAGTGTAAGAAACCTCATGCCTTAGTTTCCCATTCTTACTATATTCCCTTTCTACTCCATTCAACAAGTCGGCTTTATACGGAGTTTCTTTCATTAATTTCCCGCTATCACTGTATTCCTTAACTATTCCATTTTTTTTACCATTAGTGAAAGGGGTTTCTTTGTAAACTTTTCCATTTTTATTAGTATCCTTTAATACACCCGTAAAAGTACTATCTGGCTGAGTTTGCCCAAGTATGTTTACAGCAAAGGAAAAGGAAAGTATTACAGATAATAAATGCTTCAACCTCATTTAATTTATAATTTACTGAATAATAAACCTTCCTTCGGAAACCAGACCACCCGTTTCCTTTATTATTCTATAAAGATAAATCCCATTTGCTTTACTATCTATTTCTATTGGCGTATTCGTTCCATTTAGCGCAGATTGATAAACCTGTTCGCCCATTACATTAAATACGGTAATTTGGGCTTTTTCTGAAACACCTTGCAAGGAAACCGTAAACCGTCCATTGTTAGGATTGGGGTATAGTATCATGGCCTCAGGACTAAAAGTTAATTCAGTAATTGAATTAGTGATATTAGTATCCTTAAAACTAAAAATAACGCCATCTCCGCCTGTTCCACCATTCTTTGTCATTCCGTACATAACTTTTCCAAAGATGGTTAATGAGCCGTTGGGAGCATACCCAAGCGTATTATTGAAATCAAGCAGTTTAGTATAGTTCATTCCATTTGTATCTATAGTAAACAAACACCCGCTATCACTTGCGCCGCCTTGACTGGTCATTCCGTATAACATGTTTCCCGAAAGCGCTAATGAGCCTAAAGGGAACGCACCGTCAGTATTATTGAAACTAAACAATTCCTTATATCCTGTTCCATTTGTATCTATGGAAAAAATATTACCATGTCCAGATGCCCCACCACTTTGCGCCATACCAAATAGGGCTTTCCCTGAAAGAGTTAATGAGCCGAATGGGGATGCTCCATTATTAAGGCCGTCAAAATCCAGCAAATCTTTATATCTGTTTCCATTCGTATCTATTGAAAAAAGACATCCATAATTATGCAGCCCTCCTAATTCCGCCATCCCATAAAGCACGCTACCTGATAGTGAAAGTGTTAATGCACCTAATGGTTTTGCACCATCCGTTCCATTGAAATCAAGAATATCCTTATATCCATTCCCATTCGTGTCAACTGAAAATATGCAACCTTTAAAATGTGCGCCTCCATTTTCTGTCATTCCATACAATTTGTTTCCTGAAACGGTTAAACTGCCATAAGGATTTGCGCCATTTATTCCGTTGAAATTAAATATGTCCCTATACACATTTCCGCTTGTATCAATAGAAAAAACACAACCACTGTCATGTAACCCATCAAGCCAGGTCATGCCAAAAAGTTTGCTTCCTGAAAGGGTTAGTGAACCTGTCGGTTGTCCACCACTTGCACCATTGAAATCATGCAAGTCTCTATACCCACTACCATTAGTATCTATTGAAAAGATACAGCCCCTGCCGTTTGCCCCACCATCAAAAGTCATTCCATATAGTACTCCTTTTGAAAATACTAAGTTGCCATAGGGTGATGCCCCTTTTGTAAAATTAAAACTTAAAATGTTTGAGTATTGGGCATTAACTGTAAAGCTCAAGGCAAGAAAGTAAAAAAGTAGTTTTTTTTTCATCAACTATTAATGTTTGGTTCCATTCTCCGACATTAGCTTTTATGCCATTTTAAAACTGTTATTTAAGCTTAAACCTCACGGGAATATTAACATATACTCTAACAGGGACCCCATTTTGCTTGCCAGGCATCCACTTTGGCATAGTTGAGACCGCCCTTATGGCTTCTTTGCTCAAACTTACGTCAGGTGAGCGCAATACAGTAATGTTAGAAATCGAACCGTCCTTCTCAATTACAATATCTAAGTATACGCTTCCCTGAATATTATTCTGCCTTGCAGAATCAGGATATTGAATATTATCAGTAAAGAATTTACTTATGTCCCCTTGAAATTCGGGCTTTACCTGAACATCAATATATATCTTATTACTGTCATTTTCAGGAGGTGGCATAGGGAATCGGTCAATTATAACACCTCCATGCGTACTATCCCTTTTGGTATTCTGGGCCGATAGATTCGTAAAGCCAAATAAGATAAAACAAAATATTGTCCCTGCCTGATAACGGGACAACTTTGTTATACATTTATTAGTAAAAGTCCTGTTCTTTGTTTCCACGTCTTTTGATTTCATAGTTTAATAAATTTCAATGTTCTTACTTCTCCGTTAATTTCTGTTACAAAAAGATACATCCCTTGCGCCCATCCGCCAATATTAATTGGTTCGGTGTATTGCCCAGGTGGCTCAGGTCCCTTGTTTATCATTATTAATTGCCTGCCTATACAATCAGTTACTTTAAACTGAACTATTGAAGTAGTGGTCAATTGATAACCGACAGTAACGTTCCCGTTACTGGCAGGATTAGGATACAGAGTGAGGTTATGCTCATTTTTTGAAATAGAAGATACACTAAGTGTTGTATCCCTACATTCTCTGAAACTTGGAATCAGTATACTATGTGTACAAGGCGGAGTATTGGCAGCACTGGTATTTACCACATCGAATGCCCCATAAAGTGTCTGAGGGCCTGGATATGCCCCGCTAAGTATATTTTTTCTTATATGTGAACTTGAAGCGTAATACATCAAAGATGTTGGGTCATCTACGTGGTCGAGGAGGTGGGCATGTCCCAATTCATGCGAAAGTGCATCATAAAAGTAATAATGATTACCTGGAAATACAGTATCGGATACATTATAATTCCACGTATAACCTGGTCGTAGTATTCGACTAACGGCTATATCGGCATCATATACATAAACCATAGAATCTCCAATGTTATTACAGATAGTATCTACGTGTACGAATGTTTCCATTAGCGCACTATCTGGGAGAAGAGCATTACTGAAATAAATGGAAGAAATCCCATCAAGTTTAGGTATAGTATCTCCAATTGTATCATTCCCTAATTTCCAGTTTACACCTGTATAGCAATTCCAAGTTGCAATTGCCTGCTGAACGACCGCATAAATTAGGGGATGGTTAGATATGTTAGTATCACACCTAAAAACCAAACTATTTATATTATTAACCATAGCTATATTACACCTCACCTTTTCAGATATTCTTGCCCTGCCGATTATATTATAATTAATCTTTAGTGTTTGATAATTGCTGCCATACGAGCTACAAGTATTAAGTATTTGAACTGCTCCACTGCCAGGTGTTACACTTGAATTGCCAATGATAACATTAGGCATTCTTACTACAATTTTATTTTCCGACCAAGATAAAATATCCGTGCTATCTAAGGTTAAAAAGTTTGACCCACCAGTATTGGCATTAGGAACAGCCACAACTCCCCTTTCCTTACCGAATCCTGCTCCTGTTATTTCTACTATTGAAGAATTTATTGGGTCGCTCCTCTCATTTGTACCCGCATTTACAGGCTTAGTAAATGGCTCAATAGTTGGCTGACATGTGGGAGGGGTAATACTACTCCCACCTGAATAGCTAATGTTGGTATATGCTAAATTTATGGAACTATAATTCCAAGCCGTGTCATAAGAGTAGTTGTAAGTAAAAATCGTATCATAACAGGTTTGCGTACATGTCATGTAACAGGTATCAGGGCAGCAAGAATCTGTACAATTTCCATTACTATCATATTGACAACAATAACAATGACAAAGATAAGGGTCGCAAGGATAGGGGTTGCATTGATAAGGACAACAAGTTGTAAATCCACTAATTGTTGAATCTAAGGTTCTTGTTTTATAAGTGCTATCTATAAAGGCATAATCCCCACTTGAAAAGTAAGCTCGTGTAACAGCGGTATCAGTAATAGTAACCAATCCACTTTGGCAGCTATTTTGAATTTTTAAACTTACAAGTATTACCCCTTGTGGAGTAGCGTTAATTGTGGTGCCATGAATAGTAGAATCTGCAATACTTCCAAATATAATCTCTATTACACTATCATTGAGATTATTGTAGCTAATAGAGCCATAATCATTATTCCCAGGTGAATAAAGGAAATTTGTATCCTGAGTAACCATAGCTTCTAAATTGGAAAGATTATCACCCGAAAATTCAGCCCCTGTATATTTAACATCCACTATGAAGTTATTAAGAACAGAAGGGGGAAAGGATTGTGCCATTATAGCAAAGTTAGCGTAACCAGGATTACCACAGGTCGCAGGATAACTTTTAAGAGATAGCACTAAATCAGGGTCGCTGGCAGAAGAGCATAAATTTGTAAAATGCCCTATATAACTGAATGTTCCCTGTGGGTATACTTTCCACTCATTTCTACAAATAAGCCAGTTAGGGTCGCCCATTACAACATTGGGCTTTCTTACCAAAGTATAGTTTTTTGTACTTCCAGAGGCAACCGTCCATCCGTTATTTGCTGGAACAATAGTTGGGCTGCCTACAACATCTATTACCGTGCCTTGTACATTGTAATGGCTTGGGGCTAAATATCCTAATGCCACAATATCCCTGCCGTTAAAGTTCAAGTTATCCGATAACTGTCTTGCATGATTGGTTAATCCAGTATCCGCATTGGAATTTGCAATTAAAAAAGTTTTGTGTGTCCCAATTGTTCCATGTAGTTTGATAAGAAACGGTGGGTTTAATAGGGAAGCATTTACAGTACCGCAAAGATAATAGCCATTCAGGTTTATGGCTGCTCCTGTTGGATTATATAATTCTATCGCATCATCATGGTGAACAGTATCTTGTATATATTCCGAAATAAAAATTGCTCCGCAAGGCCCAGCCATTTTATCATTGGGAATAAAAGTAGCGGTGTCACTGCTGCTACATCCATTTGCATCGGTAACTGTCATTGTATATGTGGTAGTTATTATGGGCAAATTCATTATACCACCTATGGGAAGTGGCGGTGAAACGGTATAAGTGTAAGGCGGTGTGCCTCCATTAGCAGAAAGCGAGTCACCCATTAAATAGTTAGTTAAGTTGCTCAATATGTTAAATGAAGGCGTAGGGTAATAGCTTATACGGGTTGAAGTTGTTGCAGTACAGCCGTTATTATCTATTACCGTAATAGTGTAATTCGCTGCGCTTAACCCTGTTGCCGTTTGGTTGGTTTGTCCGCTTGGCATCCAACTATATGTATAGGGTGGAAAGGTATTTGCCCCTGTTACATTGGCGGTAAGGCTGGTTGTTGTACCAGCACATATTTTAGGGTCCGTAGCGGATACACTTATGTTATCTATCGTTTCTGTTATGGTAGAACTTACGGTACATCCAAAAGCATCGGTAACATTGCAGGTAAAAGTCTTGTTTGAATTAGCAGTGTAAAAAGGGTTATAAATGTTAGAAGCATTTAAAGGGGCAGCAGGTGTCCATGAATAAGTATATGGTGCGGTTCCACCTGAAACAGCAGAGTTTAAATAAACAGAACTTCCCTTGCAAGGGTTTAAAGTATTTGAAGAAAGGGCAAGATTAATAGCGGGGTCAACGGTTATGCTTACCGAGGCGGTAGCTGTATTTCCTACATGGTCGGTAACGGTAATAGTATATGTTGTACTAATCGCAGGAGATGCCTTAGTGTTCTTACAGGTGGGACAGGCTAACCCAGCAGATGGTGTCCATGAATAAGTATATGGTGCGGTTCCACCAGCAGGGGTTGATATAAGATTAGTAGAATCACCATAACAAAGCATTGCATTTGAGGTTCTGGCTTTCACACTAAGCACCCTGTCAGGATTAACCATAGGGGCGTTATCAGGTAAATTGATTTGTGCTTTAAGCGTAAAAAGGGACAGGTGTAAAGCCAAGAATAAAAGTGTAGTTTTTTTCATGGAGCTAAGGGTAAGAAAGGCTTTGTATTGGTTATTATAATTTGGGCATTTAGTCAACCGCTTAATTCAGGTGCATTAATATATACATGTTTGCGATGTAAAACCCAATTGTATGTAATGAACGGGGAAAAACATGTAATGAACTCTAGGAATTAATTTCCAAGAAGCAAAGTTCACCGCTTTCTGAGACAGTACCTCTGCCTCTGCGAGAATTTTCAGCATCGTTATCAATACCCATGATTTTTGAACCTGAATAAAACCTCAACGCCTTATCTCTCATTTTATCCAAGTTAGTGTTTTCATAGTCTTTGCCATACAATATATTATCCTCGATTTGGCCGTCAATACTAATCATTGGACATTCCATCATTTCACTACCATTGCTAAATTTAATCCTTTCAATGTTATATAATAAAACCCATTTTTTCCCAGTTGGTACAACATTTACATTAGAGCAATAATGCCCCCCATCATGTGGCCTAATTTCAACCGTATTTTGCATTTCCCATTTTATTACTACAATCCTTTCACCTGCCTTCAATGGTTGATTTTGAAAGGTTGAATTTTCAGGGACCTTGTCATTCGTACTTTCGGCAATGTTCTTGTTTAAATTCTTGCCATTTTCCAATAAATTAACGCTATAGATTTCCTTTGAAGATTCCATACATTTTTTAGTGAAGCTGTTATCTTCCCACAATTCCTTTACCAAGGAAATAGTGTTATCCCTTTTAAATAGGATGTATCGAAAAAATGTAATATCCTCGCTGGCTGGGTTAGTTATTTGAGTATAGTTTTGAATAGCAGCGCATTGCTTTAGAACGGTACCATAACCAACTGGTATTTTTAAAGAATCTATATATGAAAAATCTTTTGTTTTAGTAATATCCTTGTATAACAATGTGTCTGTGCCTTGCATAGAAGCATCACAAGCAAACCTTTCAAGGACTTGTGTTTGACCATTAGGTTGTTTGATTAATACATTACAAACCTCATCATATATACCAGATTTCTCGCCCTTAACAAATACAATCTCATAGTTATTGCTGTCTTTTTTATTTTCAGTATTTCTACAAGAAATAAGCAGTAATGAAATAATTAAAAAGGATAATAGATTCAGGCTCCTCATGGTTTTTGTTTTATAATATGATTACAAATATAGTAGTAATATATAACTAGTATAATTATAATATCGTAATAATCCTGATTCAATCCACGAATTTTGCGGGAACGCATAATTTATGGAAGTTAATCCAGATGCTTATTTTAAAAGGTTAGGGCAAAGAATTGCACTAATACGTGAGAAGAAAAAGATGTCTCAATATAAGTTGGCAAAGGAAATATATACGGACCAATCCAACTTAGCAAGGATTGAAGATGGTAAGGTTAATCCTACCGTAAAGACATTATTAAAAATAAGTACTGCCTTAAAATGTAATGTCAAAGACTTATTTGATTTCTAGTCCTGACATAAAATTAATTCGGCTTCTGCTTGGATTTTGGGAAAGCAGGGCGTAAAGATTCCTTAAAGTAGGCTTCTGACACATAGGATGTCGGGGTTTCTTCAAATATCCTAAACCTTATCATCTTTGCGTATAAGAATTTGATTTCCCCGTTTTTTTCAACTACATCTTTAATCTTACAGTATTTACCACAATAATCATCGTAGTATACCCTGCGAGCAGTTACTTTTTTATAACCTTTAACACGTTTATCTATACCTTCCATAGTATACTTGGGGTAAGCCTTAGTCCGATATATAATTTCATTGATTTCCCTTTCTAAGCGAATCTATAAAACCATGAGTAGGTGGGGGAGGTAATGTATCCCCCATTTGTCGAGCAATTGTTATATACCTCATCCAATAATGAATCTCTGCATCTGATAATTCGCTCACTCTCGCTTTTTTGAATATTAAGTTTAGCTTTTGTCTTACTTCAACTGTATCTATTGGCTTGTTTACCTGTGCAAATAATTGAGTAGTAGGAAATATAAGAATGGCTAATGGCAACAGGATTTGTTTCATAGTGGATTTCTTATTTGTTTATTCATATAGACAAACGCTTTTCTGACTACCGCTGTATAATTCTTATGTACAAAGGTTTCCTTTTCGCCATGTCTCTTATCAGTAATGGTCATAAGAAGGTTCTCATCCTCATCCATATCAAAGGTAACACTATACTTCAGGAGAATCAATTTCAGCTTTGTTGTGTTTTTCATGCTGTCATTGAAAATAATTCATTTTTAGTCTTTTTTTGATGCTTTCTTACCCCTATAATATCCAAAGGCATAGCTAACGGATAGGGCCACAAGCAATATTATTTTGACTAATGCTGGTGGTAATTTTAAAGAATCTAAAAGTAATAAATGGTTCATGATTGCTTATGTTTTATATACAGCAAAGATAAGTAGTAAATTTATGTTAACCGAACTTGTTAAAATTCAAACTAGCCCATTACCTTGCATTGTGCAAGTTGCGAAGCAAGTAAGCAACGACATCAGCCGTAAAGCTCAACCCGACCAGTTTCATCTTTTCGGTTCTGCTTATACCCCCCACTCCACTTATATAGCCATCTGGAAAGGTCATCAGTCGCTCCAACTCAAGTATTGATGGCAGCCTATAACAGCCGTTTAAAAATTCGTATTCATTCTTATTCCTGTCGGCTTTGGCAACATAACCACTAGCCTTTAATATGGCTGGATACTGCTCTAGCTTCAGTTTGGTTGATAGCTCGGCAAATACTTTGTCTTTATATATTACGTTGCTTATCCTTCGTTTAAAGTGCCTGAAGAGGCCATTGGTAAGTGTAAGTGAACTGGTCAATATTACATTGGCCTTTTCATTATCAACATAGCCATTTACTAGTACATCATGGTACTTGCTATTATTAGGTTTTGGGGCCGTAGTTCTTGGAATGTTACTCCAATACAGCCTTCTACGGTGCGATGGAGCTAGTATTGCTGAGTCAATCTTTAGCATTTGGACACTATCGCCAAATATATTTTTAAGCTCGTTGGTGATAATATTTCGATTTTCTCTAGACATGCTTGCAACATTCTCCATTAGAAAATATAGTTTCTGGTCAAGGGGTTGGTAGAACCTCAATTCCTTCAATATTCTGATTGCCTCATAAAACAAACTTGAGTCTGGGCCTTTTAACCCAGACCTATCTATTGGGTTTACGCTGGAAAGCTGCGTACAGGGGCTACCAAAAATTACAAGGTCCACCCTACCAGCCAAACCAATGCCCTTGACATCTCTGACATCACCTATTTGCTGAAACCTTGTATTGGCACTATAATGGTGGTTTTGGACCGCCAAAGCACTCTTATCTATCTCGCTTGAATAGTAGTTGTTTATTTTGATTCCAGCCCTTTCCAGGGCAATATAAGCTGTTGAAACACCATCAAATAAGCTTAAAACGTTGATTCCTTCATTGGTCATATTTACCTTTCTAGATAAATATCCACCCATGTCAAAAAAGAACCAGTTTTTGACGTGGGTGGAAGAAGAAAGCTTTGGACCTCCCTATCCTAGGGTGGTTCACCGTTAATAAATAGTTTGAAATAGTTGGCTTTCCCCTGGTAAATGCCATTTATCCCTGGTAATTTTGAATCATAATTCAAAACAGAAACAACATGGAAACACAATCATTAGAAGTGGCAAAAACAATTCAAGCCCAGTTACTAGGAATCAGTAAAGTCAAAGTTTGGTCGTGGGGTGCTCACGCTTGGACAGTAATAAAAGATGGGCTATCATTCAAAGTGCAGGGTTTCAAATTTTGCGGAAAGGTGGCTATAACCCTTACTCCATTTGACACCTACCAGATTAAGTTCATTAAAGCGAAGAAAGTAATCGAAGAGCACCACGATGTATACTTTGATGAAATGGTTGATATTATAGATAATTACGTTGAATATACTGGTGACAACTACCCCATTGATGTAGCTAACGCTAGATATAGCTTTTAAAAACACTTATATAATGGAAGCCGAAATAAAATACGCTGAGAAGCAAAGTCAAATCAAGAGTGAGTTGGTTATTCTGAAAAAGAAATTGAAACGCCATCAGGTATCCTATAATAAGAACACAACCAATTGGGGTTGTGTCGGGGACCTCGGCCATATACTTGAGCAATTGAAACAACTCAACCAATTTCTGAATGTATAACCCAGCAATTTCCAATTCCTATAATATAGCCTCGATTATTTCGGGGCTATTTCATTTCCAACCATCACTTTCTGTGTTAGTGATAGTTGCCCATTTTCGTAACTCTCTGGTATGCACCAACATGCGGAAAAGCCCATGGATACAGGGCAAAACAACTATCACTTTCATTAGAAAATGCTTGTAAGTGTCATTTATCCCTAGTACCTTCATGGAATAAATCAATAACTCTAAATATGGCTCTTAAAGGACAACACACAACTACTGGTTTTATCCAATGGAATAATCTTACCCAATTAATTCTAAAGCTTCAACGTGACGGTGAACATAAATTTTCACTGCTTATTGGAACAGGTGCTTTTACTGGCCTTCGCATATCGGATACCCTCGGCCTAAGATGGTCCCAATTGGTGGATAAGGATGTAATCGAGTTGAATGAAAAGAAGACTGGCAAGTTCCGCAAGATTAAAATCAACAAGGACCTTCAATCACTTGTAAGGAGCAGCTATCTAGCAATGAACCAACCTAGCCTTGATAGTTTGGTATTCATTAACAAGTACGGCAATAAGCAAATAAATGTCCAATGGGTGAACGTAAAGTTGAAAGAGATATTTTACAAGTATTCTATAAAAACCACCAATGCAAGTACACATACGCTACGTAAAAGCTTTGGCAGAAGGGTTTGGGAACTAGCAAACTATTCGGAAAAGAGTCTGGTATTGCTTTCTGAAATATTCAATCACTCGAATATTCAAGTAACTAAAAGGTATCTAGGGATTAAGGAGACCGAAATATTTGATGTATATGACAGCCTGAGCATATAGCAAGCAGAATGATATAAGGTATATTTGTTGGAATAAACAAAACTACCTATGAAAAACTTCAAGGACTATTTTAAAGATTCTGAATTAGATTTCCTTAAAGAAGTTGGAGAAGAAACAACCGAGGCCAATAAAAATGCCACTGAGGAAGAATCCTTTTTTATGATTTCTAGTATATACCTTCAATCATTGGTGGTAATTGCTGATAAACTCTCGACTTTTATGAAGGCATCAATGGATGGTATTAATAGTACTAATGAACTAAATACTTCCATGGAATCGGTAAAAGATGTAATAAGCCACCATTACAATATAACCAATAAAATAAACAAGGCTTTTGCTGATGCAACCGAAATTTGCCAGAAAAGAAAATTCTTCTGGAGGTATTCACCAATTGAAGTTTACAAGGATAATTTGGAGAGATTAAAGGCAAATTATTTAGCAAAAATCAAGGATTCAACCGAATTGGATTTTCTGAAATTTGAATATAAGTATACCTATAGCGATGATAATAATGAAGTAAATTTCAACTACAAGACTATAATTCCAATTGATTATCTTTCCGTGGTAAATTTCAAAAGATATTTGACTGCTGAAAATCTTGAGGTCCTCTCGATGATAAGGTTAAAAAAACTTGAGTTTCTTAATGGGCTGTTAAAGAATATCGGCTATTCTATTGAATTCTCCGATGAAGGAAAGGAAGAAATTGAAATAGTTGAAACTGGTTCGCTAGAAGAATCGAAGTTAAATCTGAGTAACCTACCGAAGTTCAATGTCCAACAACGTTACCAACTCTTTAAACGGCTGGGGTACGATAAAGCAATAGATATATTAGATACGGATAAGCAAATGGCTAAATACAGTATTATTGCCTTGATAATGGGAATAAATCCAGATAATGCGAAGCAATTATACAATAACTCCTACAGGCAGATTAGTGATAAGGACGAAAATAGCCTAAAAGAATACCTTAATAATCAAGGGATTAGAATCAAGTGATTATTTCGGGGTAAACCCCCAATTTGACCCGATAGACCTTTGTACCATAAATCAATAAAATCGAAATGGTATGAAAACACACACGTCAAAACAAAAGGTAAATGGAGCAGTTTTAAACTCCATAAAGAACGTAACCTATATCAACAAGAACAAGCACCTTACCCCACTGGTAACTGAATTGCTTGAAGCTGCAAACAAACGCAGAGTCAAATGCAATTTAGAGTTTACCAAGGCAAATGTTATTGATGAATATATTTGTTACATGGCCTATTTACGAGGCTCTAAATATGTTGTAAAAGCCTACATAGATATACATAATAACTATACTAGTGCAATACAATCCAAGAAAGAACTACTAGAGAATTTGGATTATGTGAAAGGATATAATCAAAATTGTACCATATATTTTTTGGAGGAAATGGAATACACCCCCATCATACAAAAACTCACGTTGAGCATGAGTAACCCCTCCAATCAGCCTTTGCCCAAGGAGATAGCTATGAGGATAGAAAAAAAGGCACATAAGAACAAAGAGATTTAGCTCTAAGAGACAAGTAAAAAGTCTAGATAGAAATTACATAATCCTAAAAAAGGTTGTATAAACCCTAGGCGTGAGCTATCTCTATCAAGGTACAAATAATAACAATAAATTAAAATAACATGAGAAATAACATGCCAACAGTATTTACAAATACTGAAATCGGAAAACAGTTACAAAAAATGTGGCTGATGGAAAATCAGGCGATTTTATCAAAGACGTATCGTGAAAATAAATCAGACTTAATTTTAGTCACCCCACATGATAATGCTGGTAAAAACTCGGCCTGTGCATTTATGAAATCAGATGAGATTGAAAACCTAAGAACAATAGATAGAGTGATTACTGACAGGATTAGTAACTATGTTTTAAAAAACAAATCTGAAGGGAAAGTAATAGTAATCTTTATGAATCTAGAAGGCAGATTAAGTTACTATACCTGTCTAGACATAGGCAATACCATGGAAGAAAAGTAGCTCCATCCCTGGCATATCTGGAAACTATTTTATAGGTTCACGGTGAAATACTGAATCCACCATGAATAGGGACTTCCAAGGCCAGTTCACCAATACGATTGAACAATGAAAAGCAACTTGATGAATTTATCTGAATTGGCTGAATTACTCGCATACACCGATATGCGGTCCGTTACAAGCTGGTGCAATAAGAATAACATACTGGTGGCGCATGTAGGCAAAGCCAAGTATGTTGCAGCGGACCAGATAAGCAAGTTTTTTGAGAATAAGTTTAAGCGGTTTGCAGAAAAGAAATTTGACAATCCTGACCAGATAATAAATGCTCATAATAGCGATGACAAGGTTGGCCTGTCTGAATCAATGGGTATCAGAGTAAGTAAGAAGATAAAGAAAAGCTACACTGCCAAGAAAGAACGGAGCAAAGCAGCACAAGATTTTTTAAACAATATTAAATCAGCATAATATGGAATTATTAAAAGTGCCAGCCAAGTATAATGGCCTTGGAATGAAAGTTAAATGTCTCTACTGTAAGTGGCAATTGAATGGCAAAACATGCCATCAGGACAAGGATAAACCACAAAGCCTATCCAAGTGCCAACATAAGGAACTGCATAGGCTAAACGCTGTTGTTTGTATCCCAAACTGTAATAATGCAAGGAGAATGAAGATATTGGAAACTAGAAATCCTGATGAGGCTATAATTGAAATAGAACGCTTTAGACAAGAACTGAAAGCAAGTGGCTATCAGAAAATAGAGCAAAAGCTTGAGACTATAAAGCCAACATTTTTGAATTATGCTGCCGATTATCTGGATACTCTCAACGGTAGGAACACTCCAGAACATTTAAAAAGGATACGTACCAATGGGCACATCAGCGATACCAAAAGAATCCTTAGCCTATTTGGTAAGGTATTAAAGGAGGGTGGATATAACCTAATGATATTGAATCTAAATGATATTGGAGACAACCATGTAGGAATGCTCCACCATGAAATCAAGAACGAGTTGAAGCTTAGTATCTCTACTTACAACAAGTTTATGAGAATAATGAAATCATTTTACAAATGGTGTAGCGTTTATAAGGGATACAACGGACCAAACCCTTTTACCAAGGTCCAATTGGAATATGAAAAGCATGATAACAGAATCTTTACTAAGAAAGAGTTTATGGCGGTCCTAGAAGCTGTTTGTCCTGAGAATGGACTCAACTATAAGCGCAAGGAGAAAAGGGATTACTATAGGGGCTGGTTGGTTAATGCTTACAAATTAAGCTTGGAGACTGGTGAGCGTGGTGAACCTCTGGTATCACTCAAGTGGCAAGATATAATTGAACTGGATGGTGGAATAGAGCTATTTGGTATTGCCAACCTCAAACCCAATAGGATTAAAACTGGTAAGGATATTGGTAGGTACATACGTTATATACCAATCACTAGGTCATTAAAAAAACTGCTTATTGAACTTGGTTATAATGAAAAGAAAGGCAGTGATGCTTATGTATTAGAGGCTGATAAGGAAACATCAAGAAAACACCTTATTGGTTTTATCTCAAGAAGCTTTACACATTTTTGTCAGGTGGGTCAAGTAAAAGACCTTACAATAAAGAACCTCAGGAAGACTTATGTGACAAAGCTGACCATTGTGATGGGTGAGAATGCAAAGATTTTTACAGGACACCAAGATGTAAAGGTTATGCAGAACCACTATCTCAGTCAAGCTTATCTGGCTGCTAATCTAAAAGATTTTGATGTGTTGTAATCGTTAGATTATTGATGAATTTGGGGAAAGAGGGGTGGAACGGAAATGGGGTGATTGGGGTATTGGTATTACTAACATAATTCACCTTACATCCCTTCGGGGGTTGGATTATATTTCTTAATACTAGGAATAATAGTTAGAACTACCCTTGTTCCCGTAGGGAGTTGGATTATGTTTAAAATACAGTGTAAAATGAGATATATAATACTGTTCCCTTCGGGGTTGATGATAGTCTTGAATACAAGGTTAGCAATTGATAGATTAAATAGGATAGTAATGAAAATAGTTTTAAAATTTTAATTGGAATAATATGAAGAATCAACCAACATCAATGATAAGATGATACTAGTTACTAGAATTAGCAGTATAGTAATATCTACAGTATAGGTATATAACAGTATAGTTTTTTATTTACAGATTAGTTACATATAACAGTATAGTAATATCTACAGTATAGGTATACGGGGTAATTCGGTAATTGTGGCGGACAATTTGTCCGTAACAAAAGACAATTCACCCTTTAGAAAAGACAAAATGGTATCAACGCAGAGCGATTTATCTTCAAGAAAGACAAATTAGTATTAACCCTTAAAAACATAGAACATGGCTCAACCTAAAGAAAAATCAATCAAGAACATCTACCATGATGCGCTGTATTGGGCAATATCCCCAAAATCTAAGGGACAAGCTTACCATCTTACTAGAACGCAAGAATCAGTCCTACGCAAGCTTATACATTATGATAGCACCAACCCAGTAATACCTTACTCAAACGAAACAATTGGGAAGCATATCTATTTGGAAGAAGCCAGCATTGAGAAAATAATACCAACCTTAAGAAAGAAGGGATACATAAAAACAATTAACTATACTGTTAATAGTAATAGTGGAGGCGTAATTGAAAGGAGAAAAATTAATATAGAATGGCCTTTTATTGCAGAAATACTAGCAGCCATACCAAGCGTTGAAAATAATAAAGAGGAGACGTTATCCATTGATGAAGTTATTGAACTTGATGATTTACCTGAAGAAAAAGCAATAGAGAACACACCAACTGTTAATCATTTGGAAGAAGGAGTTACCGAGATTAATGGAACAAAGGCAACACCAACAGATGCTATACCATCAAAGTGGTTTAATGAAGAGCAAACCAACCGTTTGTTAAATTTTAAACCTATTGGTGAATCACCATTAGAGACCTTAAGGCTGGAATACGGTAAGAATTATCTCATCAAGAATGCAGAGAAAATATCAACTGGGATTAAGTTTAATTGGGATTTTAATACCCTTGTATATACCCTTACCGAAGGTGACATTGAAGGTTTTGAAGAGCAGCTTGAAAAAGCAATCGGTAATGACTTTGTAAGATACCAAACCCTCAGCAAAAAATATGTTAGCCAACACAAGTAATTACTTTTAAGGACGGAGGAGGGGCTGGTTATGTCCCTCCCCTATGCCTCCCCTGGTCCAATTGAAAACAAGTTTGTGGTTTAATCATTTCCCGTCACCTCGCTTACATAAGGGCATCCAAAAGCCCCTATAAGTGCCCTTTTAATATGTTCGGAAATTTGGGACCATTTTGGAATTCAACTCTTTCCTCCATGTCAATTCTGTTAATGAATTACTTTCTGTGAATTTGAAAAAAGATATTCGCCCTGGCATTTTTCAAAAAAATTTTCCATAGGATTTTTCCATCCCAATTTCTGATTGTTCCCCGAACATAAGTTATTAGGAAGCTACCGTACCTTTTGGTTTCTTTCCGTACCTTATTCGTATCAAGTTACCACCTAAACACATAGAGTTCAAAAATGATTTATTGGGTTTTAGGCCAAAAAACTGCATTTTTAGTTCAAAACCTATCATAGTGTGTGTGAAATGCCTCATCAGTCGGCCTAAAATATCCAGAAAGGCTGTTTATTTTGCCATGGGCGAGCTATAACTAAAAAGGACTAGCATAGCACTCTCAGTGTTAAAAAGTTGCTTAGGGAGACCCTAATGCGAAATTTCAATTGGCCAGAACAAAGCTTCCCCTGCCAATATTTATATTAAAGAAAGCAATGAAAATACGAATCACCCCAAGCCAAGCTGCAATGTTAACCAAGCTACCTAATGGCAAATCAACCTTTTCGGGTAAAGATTACCGTAAGAAAAAATACAATATTGAAAATATCAATATAGGTGATACATCAACCAACAATACCCAGCCTCAATCACCCAAGAATGGACCAGCTAACGAAAAAGTCTAGAACAAATGATTTATTAGGGTCTTTTAAGAATCTTGCCGATTCGGATATGGTATTTATCACCCTTAAGTGAAACACCATTGAACTCGGTTATCATCCTACGAGCATTTGTCTGATACCCGTTGATGAATTCTATCCTATCGTACTCCCTGTAATTACCATTCCTATCTTTTAAACGTAAGTGCCAAAAAGGCTTCGCTTCCCTGTATTCAATCTTCTTTTCTCCTGATTCTATCTTATCAAACCACTCCTTTTTAATGACAATCTTTAACGCTCTCATTTACTATTTTGGTCAAGCTTTCTTATTGGTTAATTCTTTCATGACCTCTTCATTTACTAGGCCGTACTTACCATACAGAAAGGTAAAGAAGCCTTTCAAAATATGCTTCATTTCATCCTTTGATATTTCCAACTTATTCTCTCTCTTGTAATAAGCATAATACTTGGATGTTACTATAGGTACAGTTATCTGGTCAAAGTTGGTAACTAGTTCACTATACATATAGTTTATGAACTCATGGATTATGTCTCGGTGGCTAATAAGTGTTCCATCGCTTTTAACATGAAGGAGGTAGTCTTCGTACTCACGAAGGTACTTGACGAGCTTGTCATGGAATACTCTCGACTTTCTGATTTCAGCAGGGTCTGGCTTAGGCATTTTATTTCGCATATTCTCCCAACTGTTATTGAGCGGTCAAATGTAAATGTTTCCTAATTATAATTTGACCCTTGAAAGGTATTTATCAAGTTCTACATCATCTTCAAAACAAATCTCTGGTTCAGAACCATGGTAAAAGAAATCCAGTACTTCCATTACATTATCAAAAACACGAAAATGATTCCCTTCAAAATTATACACATATAAAACCCTGGTCTTGTTCGAACTCTGGATTAAAATTGTCTCGAGTGTCCTAAATGGTTTCAGATAAAACTCATCTATGGACGAAAATATATTCATTATGATTTTAATGGACGGCTAAAGTAAGCTTTTGCTATAAAATTTAGCAAATCGCTAAATGATATTGATAATAAATTGTTAATAATCTTAGAAGAGAAATTACATATCATTTAGAATCAAGGCTTACTTTTGAAATCATTCCTAAGTAATCCCCTGTTTAAATCATTAAGTCAAAGCTATGTTAATATTAAAGAACGAGACAGTAGCCCATTCCAAATTAAAGTACCCAAGTAGAGACAGGCGTACAATAAATAATCAAACGTTTGAAATTACCAAGCCTACCACTGCCCGTTCAGAAGTAATGTCCAAGATTAAAAGTAAAGGTACTTCAATTGAGAGGATTCTTGAAAATGCTTTAGCAACGGAAAAAATCAATTTTACTAAACCAGATTTTGTAATTGAAACATTGGCGGGGCATCCAGACTTTGTGATTCCTAAGTACAAACTGGCAATATTTTGTGATGGAGATTTTTGGCATGGATATAAGGTTGAAGAAATGAATATTAGTTCAAATGATAAATTTTGGAACGCAAAAATTAGAAGAAATAGAGAAAGAGATATGGAGGTCAATACCCTACTGACCTCTAAGGGATGGAAAGTATTGCGATTTTGGGAGCATGAGCTAAAAGAAGGCCTAGCGGAATGCATTAATAAGATTAAAATTCATATTTCTGACTTCAAGACAAGGGGGAAAGTAATAAGTAGAACAAACTTCACTTTTATTGATTTGTTTTCTGGGATTGGAGGATTTAGAGCTGCACTTGAAGCCCAAGGCGGTAAATGCTTGGGTTTTTCGGAGATTGATAAGGATGCCACTAAGGTCTATAAGCAAAATTTCTTGGAAACAGATACGGCTGAAATAGAATTTGGTAGCATAACAGGAGTTGACAAGCTTCCATTCAACGTAGATTTAATAGTGGGTGGTGTACCTTGCCAGTCTTGGTCAGTTGCAGGTAAAATGAAAGGGTTTGAAGACCCTAGGGGCCAATTGTGGTATGATACGATAAGGGTAGTTGAGAAGAATAGACCCAAGGCATTCATTTTTGAAAATGTAAAGGGATTATATGACCCAAGAAATAAGGAGAGTCTTGATTTTATTATCAAAAGCTTTAATAGAATTGGCTACCTGGTTAAGTGTTCCCTTTTAAACTCATCAGACTTTTGCCTACCCCAAAATAGGGAAAGAATATTTATTGTTGGGGTTAGAAATAACTTGAAAGGAGTCAAAACTTTTTCTTTTCCGAACCCTTCAAATTCTTCAAATCCACAATTGTCGAATTTTATTGAGGGGGTTATTTTGAATAAAGTCAAGAAGAAAAAAATATTTGATGAAAGGGAACTATTTGGTGAAAAGACACCATTCTCAAGAAATAAATTTCAGAAGAATAACGAATTGAATGATTTCTTTGTTTTTTGCGATACAAGGAACGGACACACTACCATTCATTCATGGGACATAATTAAAACGTCCAATAAAGAAAAGGAAATCTGCTTTGCAATTTTACGCAACAGAAGAAAGAAGATTTATGGCCCACTAGATGGTAATCCAATTAGTTTCACCCAACTAAAGGAACTAATACCAAACTTAAAAGAAAATGAATTAGATAAGCTAGTAGCCAAAAAAATCCTTAGGGTTTCCCAGCAAGGATATGAGTTCGTAAACTCAAAAAATTCAGCTGGAATTAATGGTGTTTATCGTGTATACTTACCAACATCAAATATCTTTTCAACTTTAACAGCTACTGGCACCAAGGATATGGTAGCTCTTATTAATATTGAGGCAACCTCCCCCGAAGAGTATAAACAGAAATTCTTAAGTGAAGTCTTTAGAAAGAAAAAATATAGAGAAATAACTGCAAGAGAAGCTGGAAGATTGCAAGGTTTTCCATCTTGGTTCACATTCGACCATAATCTAAAACTCGCACATAAACAATTTGGGAACGCTGTTTCTGTTCCCGTTATCCATCAACTTGCCAAATCATTAATAAGTACAAACATTTTTACCAAATGACTCCAGAAGAAAGACAAAATATTTTAGATAAATACAAAGTCTGGTTCCGTGAATCATTGGTAATTAGCCATAAAGCTAATACTGAGAAATTAACTGATATAAATGAATTCAATATAAATCCTTTGCTGCTTTATTACTTGGCTAATTATCTTGAGGGGAACGCATCACCAAAGAGCTTGGCTAAGGCTTTAGTTTATCCAAGGGTTCTGGGAACCTCAATAAATACTTCCTTCGGTCAACAGATACAGTCTTTTATTACTAAGGTTCTGGATATATACGGTTCTGCGATACCTGGAATTGATATTGAGTTTATTGACCAAGTAGATAATAGAAAAAAATATTGTCAGTTAAAATCTGGACCTAACGCTATAAATCATGATGATGTTGTCACAATAAAGGGGCATTTCACGGAAATCTTAAACAGAGCTAGAAAAAATGAATTAAGGGTTGAGATAGGTGATTTGATATTTTGCTTAATCTATGGATTACCAGAGGAAAAGAACTCATTTGTAAAGAAACTTGAAAAAGATTACATCGTATTTATTGGTAAAGAATTCTGGCACAGATTTACTGGCGATGAAGGATTCTATAGGTCATTAATAGAGGCCTCAGGTGAAGTTGCAAATAGCATCGACATGAAAGAAATTGTAGAAAAGGTTATTGAGGAACTTAGCTCCAAAATCGAGACACGTTTCCGTAACCTCGGTTAGCCGTTAATTTATACTGGTTCTGAATAAATCCTAATCTCATAATAAGATTGTGCAGATTTATGGATTCCCTATTTTCACTTTTTTACCTGATTTGGTAAGAAACTCAGTGTTATCTTATCGTACATAAAGTTAATTATCTTTGAGAAAGCATACTTATTTAGAACCAATCAATTAGCTTCCTATGAAAAACAAATTTCTTGATACTGTCGAGTATAAGGAAAAAATCATTGATATTCCTTTAGACCAAATCGAGCCAAATAATCTGAATCCTAGAAAAAGATTCGTTGACACTGAAGCAGATGTCTTGATTGAGTCAATACTATCAAAGGGACTTTTAAACCCAATAATTGTATATAAGAGGGTAAACGATGGACAATATATCATCTTGGATGGTGAAAGGAGATATAGAGCTTTTAAAAAGCTAAACATGACCAGTATTTCTTGCCACGTATTGGAGAAGGAACCTAGCGAATTGGAAAACTTGTCACTTATGTTTCATATTCATAATGTACGTGAGGAATGGACCGATTTTGCAATTGCCCAAACCTTAGTTAAGGTTATTTATGAAATGGGAAAGGATATTAAGAAATTGGAACGCAAAGATAAACTTGAATTATCGAAGTTAACATCACTTTCCGAGTATAAAATCAACAGATACCTTGTGTTTTACGATTACCCGCAAAGTGTTATTCAAAAATTTATGGAATCCGAAATGCAGGAGATACCTACAAAAGGAATGGACCCAGACATATTGGGTGAAATGCATGCCCCAATAAAACTCATTGAGAAGGAAATCCCTGATTTTCTTAAAAAATACAGTAAAGAAAAGATTATAGATGCTTGTGTAAGGAAAAAGGCCAAGGATATTATTAAATCAAATAGGGAATTTCGGATACTTAGAAAATCCTTGTCTGCCGTAAGGAAGGGAGGTGTAAGGAAAGAGGTTATGTTCGAAAAACTGGAATCTTTTATCAAAGATTTAGAAGTCACGCCACAGAGTATATATGAGGAGACTTCTGAAACAATATTTCAAATTGATTCTATTCTTAAAAAAACAGATGTCCTTTTTAATGAAGTCCAAAATTTGAATCTTCACCAAGTAACCAAGGAAGAAAAAGCAAAAATTGGAGAAAATTTTAAAAAGCTAACCCGTTTGCTGAAAATTAAGTTAAAGTAATATGGTTGAGGAGGAAAAGTTAATAGAACAATTTCTCAGGCTAGGTTTCAAGGTTGAGGCACTTTCTAGTTGCCCTAAAAATTTATTCTGGCAACCTGACATGATTTTATCAAAGAATAGCCATACCTATATTGTATTGGTTAAGAGCAATAACTCTATTCCGCCATCTTACTTAAATAACATCGCAAAAACCCCTTCCGACAAGATAATTCCATTAGTAATTTTTGCTCAGAAATTAAGAACAAAAACAGAAGAAAATGATATTTTAAAGCTTGGTATTGGTTTTGGGTACTTCATTAGGGGGAGATTAATTCAGCTTGAAATTCGCAAAAAAGCCACTGAACAAACTTTAAAAAAGGAACTAAAGAAAAAACTCAGACATATTGATATTTTTGTTAGCTCCAAGCAGACTGGTGACGATGGTATTGAACTTAAAGAAAGAACCTTAGTTCACAAAACCATTAATTTATTAAGAGATACTAGAAATTATCCTTTTACAGCACATTTGGTCGAATATGATAATTTCTCTTTAAAAAAACTATATAGTCATATAGATTCTGTGATGGAAAATTGTGAATGGGTTGTTGTTGTGGTAGAAGATATTCACTCGGATACTGTAAGCTATGAAATTGCACAATCAATAAGGGACAAGGACCATGAAAATATTTTTATGTTTGTTAAACAAACCCGTAGCTGCCTGAAAGTGTGGAAAAAAGAAATAAGCAAAGTGAAACGGCTAAAATCGAAATCAATTAAGTATCTCCCATACTCTGAATTAACAGATTTAGAGGTTACATTAACAAAGGCCATGAATAAAAGAATGGACGAAATATGTAAAAAAGAAAAAGTATTTATTTTCATTTAATCAAGTCACCACAACAGAATCAAAGCGTAAAATGAATTGGAAGAATATTTTTTCACCCATTTATGAACGAGCAAAATCTCCACTTTACGGCTCTTTCATTGTATCATGGCTCATTTGGAACTGGCGAATAGTATTTGTAGTCCTATTTATTTCAAAATACAATTTAGGAAGTCTAAATCTTGACCAATACATCCTTTGCAATTATTGGAATCCGAAAGATGGCTTCGTAATTCCGTTGGGATTAGCATGTATATATTTATTCCTTTTACCCTGGATTGATAATTGGATTGCAATATACAGGGCGCAAGCGAAGAAAAAGCGAGAAGAGGCGGAAATAGCAATCAATAGAACGAGCCGTGAAGTAAGTGGAGAAGAACATTATCAACTGAACTTAAAATACATTGCCGAAAGGAATAGAGTATTAGACTTTGAGAAAGATTTGGGAGCTGAAAAGCTAAAAGCAAGAGAATTAGAGAATGAGTTAAGTGGACTGGAAGAAAGCTTTAAGAAGATGTCGCAAAATAATCAAGAGAATATGGCAAAAGTGGATGAATTAAAGAAGGAAAACATTCGTCTATACAATAGACATGCTATTCCCAGTTCTTTTCAAGGCAGATGGATATATACCCAGACTAGTAATGATAGGCCACAAGAGCCCCAAAAAATGGATATAGAAATCCAGGGGGATAAAATTTATATAGTAAGTAATGACGGAACAAAGACCTCTAAATATGTACTTAGATTAATTGATTGGGATGAACCAGCCAAAGCACTTTCCTTTGTCAAACAAGACATGGGGACTGGTCAAAACTTCATACAAATTTTAAAATACGTTAATAGACTTCGATTTGATGGGATGGAAGATGGTAAATTGAATGTCGGCTATATTAAGGAAGAATAATTGATAGTTTAATAATATATTAGTAATATCAAATTCCTTCATTAAACCCAAAGGATGGAAATAGCGAGATTTATACTTGATGTTTTAAGGACAATAATTTGGCCAGCTATTGTACTGGGTATTGTCTTGATGTTCCGAAAACAAATAATTGAACGATTTAAGTACATAAAGAAATTTAAAGGGGGCGGGGTTGAAGTAATATTTGGAGAGGTTCAAAGAAAAGCTCTTTCGGAGGAAATTAGTGCTGGTATTAATGAAATTTCCACGAAAAAAGAGATTGGTATTTTAGAAAAGGAACAGCTAATAACAAATTTTATTTCTGAAAAACTTCAAGATATACCAAAGGAAATTGTAAAAATTCCTAGTGATGCTGTAGAAGTGAGCGTTAAGGGCTTTGGTGAAGTCACATTATTGGCATTTGCGGCCAAGCAATCTTATAATGAGAACTTGAAGTACAATATATATTATGACCCAGTAGAAAGAAACCATAATCTACCTTTCCAATATATTGGACTTTATTTGGAAGGAACCATTATAGCTATTGGCAAACTAAATAAGATTGTTTATTGTAATTTAGTTGAAGGGAAATTAGTATCAACGAATGATAAAAATAAGGACGAATTTGAAGGATTAAGTACTGATGAATATAATCGTATCAAGGAAATAATTGAAAATACTGATTACTATGATTTAGATGTGGGCATTAAATTTTTCTTGGTTGACAAGTTCTACAATACTAATTTCATTAAAGCGTCTCCTTACCCTTTAAGAGCCAAGAAATATATTTGGCTAGCTGACATAGAAGGATTTAAAGCCAGTATGAATACGGAACAGCTTGCTTCATTACTTAACGAAAAAGAATGGGAATAATTGGTTATAAGTAAAATAGAATAAAGCAATATGGCGACTTCCATAGATAGAGATTGGGTTTTGCCATATTTGGATTTTATGGTTGCCGAGAATTTTGAAGAGGGGCTTGATTTAAAAGCACAATATTTTCCACAATCCATTTATAGGTATAGGAGGTTGAATCCAAATACAATCAAAAGCCTTACGAATAATAATATATGGCTGGCAGAAGTAAGCTCATTAAACGACCCTTTTGAAGGTGCATTACAGTTTGATAATAATGCCTGCTTGCGTCTTTGGTTTTCTAGTAAGGAATTTCGTGAAAGCTTCATACAGAACTTTGGTATTTGGTTTACAGATACTGAACTGGAAAAAATAATTAAAGGCAATAACCCCTATACTTCTTATTTGGAAACATGCCATCTTAAAGGCATCCATTTAAACTTAAGCTCTGAACAACAGGCAGTAAAAGCGCAAAGGAGATGGGAAGAAATTATAAATGCTGAATCAAGAAATGTTAAAGTTGCTTGTTTTAGCGAACAAAATGATTCTATCCCAATGTGGACTCATTACGCAGATGAACATAAAGGGATTTGTATTGAGTATGATTTTGCTAATGAAGATAGAGGTGAAATCCGAGCCTTTTTATCTCCAGTTTTGTATAGCAATGAGGTATATAAAGTGAATGTTTTCGAGGATTTTACTACCACTAGATTAATAAGGGCCCTGTTAACCAAATCCATCTACTGGGAGTATGAAGCGGAATGGCGATTAACAATTATGAAAAAACGAAACAGGGTTTTTCCTGAAACTATAGCTGCACCCATACCTAAAGCAATTTACTTTGGTACAAGGTTTAACCAAAATAATGATAAGGAAATTGTAGCACAATTAATGCAAGTTATAAAAGGAATGAATATACCATTTCATGAAATGGTAAAGCATCCAACGGAGTATAGATTACTAAAGAAATAGTCTAGGGTCCACAGGTTAATTGATTAAATCTATTCAAGGTATTTTGAAGTTAAAATACAGGTCTGTTCTACCTGAATTAACCATTATTTTATTGCCAAAAAAAGGCTTAAATAGTGCTTCAATCCAGTATTATTTAGTATATTCGTGTCAAGAAATTAAGCAAAAGATGAAGCCAAATAAAGAAGGTCAAATTGTAAAATTCCATACACCTATAGCGGATGAGAACCCAAATCAGTTATTTGTTGTTATGGAAGTTAAGGAGGATAATGAAAGGCCAAGAGTTGATATAATGGCATTGAATACAGGGTTAACTTTCCCACCGATAAATACCGTTAGTCTGAATGACGTTGAAGTTGTAGAAGTAAGTACTAAGGATTTGATAGGTAGCAAAGTAATTATTAATAAGCCAGACTCATCTCAGGTTGAAGGTAGGGTAAAAAGCGTAGCTGATGAGAAAGTCCTATTGGACCTTACCAAAGGAGAACTAGGGGTTGAAACTAATGTTAGCCTTACTGTGGTCGACAGGGAAGGTAAAGAACACACAGGGACCTTATTCGTAGGGAAACCACAATTGTAAGAAATGCTTACAATTGAAGTATCTGAATATAATACTGCGCCAGGGGCTTATGCTATTGTATTCATCAAGAATGGCAGAGCATTAAAGCTATTCAAAAGCTACAATCACCCCCATTTAGATGGAACAGGGAAGGAAGAAATTAGTGCCGATAGAACAAATGAATATCGGAAAAGGGTATACCAGACAGAGGTTGATGCTTATAACCTCATTAAAGATTCAGGTTTATTAAAGAAATTTACACCTTTATTTTATGGTCCTATATCGATAACTAAAGTAATCGATAATGGTAAAGATATATCAGACCAGTTTTTGCTGGATTGTTGTTATGAAATGGAATATATCGAAGGAATTGCTGAAAAGTTAAATATTATTCACGGAAATTCAGAAATACTTCTACCCCTGGAAAAAAACCTGGGATTTAGTCTACATGAAATAATTAAAGAATTTGTAAAACTAGGAGTCCATTACACAAAGGACTCATCAGCAGTTTATGGTGATAAAGTGTTTAAAATAATTGATTTCGCCACTAAAGATTCTGAGGAATTTCAGCCCATAATTGGGGTTGATTAATAAGCTTTATTGGTGTGCACTATCGGTGTGCGCTTTTCACCCAGAATGTACGATTTTGTATGATTTCCCCATTGATTTCATTGGATTTGTAGTCCAAAATTCGGACTCATAATCCGTTGGCCGTAGGTTCAAGTCCTACTGGGCCCACAAAATTATAAAGCACTTACGAACTTCGTAGGTGCTTTTTTATTATTGGTGTGCAGCATTCCGGATTTATCCCTCCGCTACCCTAACCGTTTTACAATAAAGGATCTTACTTCTTTTTTGCCAGAAGTTTCGCGGCTTTCTTCTTGGCTTCCCTTTTGGCAATGCGTTTTTTCCTTGTTATATTCTTTTTTAGAAGTTGTTTCATGATTATTTTATTGTTTGTTTAATATTCCATTCTTACTTACATGCGTATGGGTATTAGCTCCGCCCATAATTTTTAAAACATTGCTAATGTACGATTATATTTTTACTTAGTATAGGTGTACACTGTTTTCAGATTTACTCCCACGGCCTTTAGCCGCAGGCTTTACCACTTGCTTATCTTTGTTTACTTTTTGGGCAATTCATCAATCTCTCTGTGTGTTGCAGCCGATGAAACAAAGTGTTCGTAAATATCCACACAGTAAATATTTTCGAGCACACAACTACCCCCAAGTATGGGTAGAATAGTATACGCATACACCTGGCCATCCTTCAGTTGTTTGTTACCCTGTTCTGTATCCTCCAGGTCTTCTACGAATCTTGGCTGAAATATTTCATAATACTGCTCGGCAGACAGCCTGTTTTTATAAAAGTCATCGGAATAATTGGAAAGAAATTCTAAGGTGCCGTCGGCAGTGGAAAGAAGATACAGTTTATTATCAGGATCTTTCAAAACCACATCGCCTATTTTTGTTACAACAATAATTTCCTTGTCTTTGCCTATTAGCCATTCCCATGGGTCAAGCAGTTTTTTCCGGTCAAGATTGATAATATTAACGGTATAGCGTGTTGTGTCCAATTTACTGTGAGTTTATTTTTAAGATTCAACCTATTCTCATAAAATCTTATGAATAGGTTAGATAAATGAAGTGCTTGCTCTACAAAATTAAGTAAGTATTGCAGTATTGCGGGGCTTTTTTATTTATTAAACGCCTTCAATCGCAGCATGGTAATTACCCGCTTGGTGTATAAAGGAAAATCTCCATCCATCATCCAGTTATAGTAAGATGGTTCGCTTTTAAATACCTCAGCAACCGGTTTGCCTTTATGTTTACCAAAGTTAAACACCTCTATTCCTTTTTTATCGCGCACTATACGGCCGGCCAAGTCCACATAATCCGAATTCATACTAAAGGTATGCAGTGATGCCACATCATCTTTCAGGTCTTCATATTTTTCTAACTGGGCCTGTAATACTTCAAACGTGGCTACTACATCAGCTTCAGCGCTATGTGCATTTTCAAGCGTTTTGCCGCAATAAAATTTGTAAGCAGCGGCAAGCGTACGCTGTTCCATTTTATGAAATATGTTTTGTACATCTATAAATTTACGGTCCTGTACACTAAAATCTACTTCGGCGCGTAAAAACTCTTCAACCAATAATGGTATATCAAACTTGTTGGAATTGTATCCCGCCAAATCGCACTGTTCCAGCATAATTGCCAGTGCCGGAGCTTGTTGTTTAAATGTGGGGCACTCCTTTATATCTTTATCATAAATACCATGTATGGCCGATACCTCGGCAGGAATTGGTATACCGGGATTTACCCTTGCCGTATGTGTTTGGCTCGTATAACCGGTATACAGTTTTAAAATCGAAATCTCAACAATTCTGTCTGAAGCAATATTTACTCCCGTTGTTTCAAGATCAATGAACGCTATGGGGCGGTGCAGTTTTAGGTTTCTCATTTGGGGGAGGGATAATATGTGGGGCTGGCTCTTCTTTTACAAAAGAATAATCTTTAACTGTTTCGGGCTGAAAGGAACTTAAATCATATATCACAATATTATCTGTTATTGGTGGGCGCCCATTCGATTCTATTTTAATACTGTACACACCGGGAGTAAGCGCCATTACATAATGTCCGTTGCGCGGCACAGGTTTAAAAGTTAACTGGTCTTTTGTTTTTACATTAATGGCTGTTATCGTTGCTTCAACCCTGCTTGTATCACCTGTTATTATTTTTCCCCTAACTACAGCATATCTTTGCATACCTGTAAACTGTATTCTGTAAATATCCATATCGCCCTCTCCCTCTGGCCTAACGCGCGATACATAAGCCACCCTGTGGTCGGATGTAAAAGATATGCACCTGTCATCGCCGGCGGTATTTACAGGGTAGCCCAGGTTTTGCGGGGGCGCCCAGCTATTACTGTCAGTATTAAGCCACTGCGATTTAAAAAGGTCGTAATCACCCATAGTGGTATGTCCCTGAGAGGAAAAATAAAGAGTCATTCCGTCAACATCAAGCCACGGAAAATCTTCGCTATACTGTGTATTTATATTAGGGCCAAGGTTTTGCGGCAACGCCCATTGGCCATTGGGCAATTTTTTTGCCATATAAATATCTGTTTCGCCATAACCACCTGCTCTTTTGCTGGCAAAAAATAATGTACTTCCATCCGGAGATATGCTACCTGAAGTTTGAAAATCAGAATTTATAGTGAGCGCATTATAAGGTATTGGTTTTGAAAATATGTTGGCTTTTCTTTCAGAATAATACAACTTGCCATATTCTTTAATATTATCGAGATAAATAACCAACTCACTTGCGGAAGGATTAAGCCCTACAGCTTCCTCATCGTTTACGGTATTTATTTGGCTGCCTATGCTTTTGGCTTTTTGCCATTTGCCATCCACTACATGGCTTATGTATATATCAGATGCATATAGCCCATCTATCTCTTCATGTTCACCACCTGAGCCAGGGCGACGGGTAGTGAACACAATCATTGATTCATCTTCGTTTACCAATGGATAATAGTCGGGGTAGGGAGAATTTACATCCTTACCTACATTTGTAAATGTAACACTTACGGGGTATTTCATCAGTTGTATCCCGCTTTCGCACTCTTCAAGCTGCTTATCAGCCTTTGCCTTATCACTGGAACCGGCAGCTTCTTTATACTTTGTAAATACGCGTATAGCATCCTTAAAACGATTGGCGTAATGGTATGCCCTGCCCAAATCATACCAAGCCTCATTATCAAACTTTGCCTGTTTGGTTATCCATTCCAGATATACAATGGCTTCTGTTTTATCTATATTGGTATTTAGGTAGCAAAGGGCAAGCCTGTGATGATACTCCATGTCGCCCGGTTTTTGAGACAAAAGTTCTTTGTAAACTCTTATGGCGGCAACATAATTTCTATCTTTATAATAGCCATCTGCCTCGCGCGGATCGATAAATTTACCGCCTTGGGCATTAACGCAATTAGGTAAAAATGAAGCACTTATAATAAGTGTTATTTCAACCAAGGTTTTTAACTTACTGCGTTTATTAAAGTGCATATACACGATTGATTTGCTATATGCTTTTAATGAGGATTCGGGTGCGCAGTGGAATCGTTGGCAGAACCTTTTATACTGTGAGGTGAAAGATTGAGCGCCTTGTGTATTTCTTTATATCCTGCATCGGGTGGTACATTAATTACTTCTTTATAAAATTCAGTGTCATCATCCAGGTAAGATAAGGTATATGTTCTGCCCGGTGGAACAATAATGGTAAACCTGCCACTTGTTTTAATAGGCTTAAAGTCTCCCACTTCCTGTTGGGTGGCGCTATCTGTTGCAATTATATGCACGTCATCCGATAAAGGTTCTCCCGGCGATGCTACAATCTGTCCGCGAATAACAGTTAACGGCCGCTCGGTAGCATGCGGCATTACTACTTTGTAAATATCCTGCTTGCCTTTGCCTCCGGGCCTGTCTGAATTAAAATACCCGTTTTTACCATCAAGGCTTAAAGAAAAATGAATTTCATCATCAGGCGTATTTATAGGATAGCCAAGGTTAAAAGGTTCCGAAAATTTTCCTGAGTCCAATACTTGCGAGAAAAATATATCATATCCTCCCATGCTATTATGCCCTTGCGAACTAAAAAAGAAGGTGTGGCCATCGGCATGCATAAAAGGTGTTTCTTCGTCGTACATGGTATTTACAGTCTTGCCTAAATTAAGGGCACGGCTCCAGTTTCCGTTAGGTAATTTTATGCACCTCCAAATATCTTTTCCTCCTATTCCTCCGGGCCTGTCGCTTACAAAATAGAGAGAATTTCCATCGGGTGCAAGGCATGCACTGGTTTCATTTCCAACCGTGTTTACATCCGAACCGATTTTTTGAGGTGCTTCCCAATGCTCATCGCCCATGCGGCTTAAATATAATTGCCCGGTTTTTTCGCTGTTCGAAAATAAAATCATTTGCTGCCCATCGGGTGTAATGCTTACACATGCATTATCGGCCAGGGTATTCAGGTTTGCATCAAACATTTTCGCTGCGGTCCAAATGGTATCCTTCTTTACATAGCTTATGTACACGTAAGGGTGGTATTCTCCATCGGGCAAAGCTGTGCTATTCTTTGGTCCGCTGCGGCGTGACGTAAATACTATAGAAGATTCGTCCTGCAATACCAACGGATTATAATCTGAAAAGCCACAGTTAATGCTATCGCCCAGGTTTATTATTTTGGCATTGCTGGGTGCCATAATGAACATTTTTCCGCTATTGCACTGGGCTATTAAATGATCTACATTGGCAGGATAATCTTTATCCGTAGGTGCTTTCATCACCTTTAACGATTTTAATGAATTTACTGCCTCGGCAAAACGATACGTTTTTTGGTACAATAGCCCCAGGTAGTAATATGTAAGGGGCGATGCAGCCTGTTCGCTACTGCTGTTTATTTCGCAAACTTTAGCTACCTTTTTAACTGCCTTTTCAAAATATTTTATCGCATCCGATTCTTTACCGCCGATGTAAAAAAGACAAAGGCCCATTTTATAGGCTATATTACCTCCCGATGAATCGGCATTATAGGCCTCAGTAAAATTTCTTAATGCGCCGTAATAGTCTTTCTTCTCTAATAGTTTGTTAGCTGCCGAAAATTTATCCGCATACAAACTTTTATTTTGTGACCACGATGGGCTACTACACAAAAAGCAAAAAAGCAAAATATATATATATCGCATACTGGCACAAATGTACATTTTTGCGTATAAAAAAATCTATTTGCCCTAAAAAACTTTTAATAAACCTGTAAGTGCCAGTTTTACTGCTAAAGTTCACCAAATTTATTATTTTTGCTCGCCTTTATTTAAAACTGCATTAAATTTTATACCTATTCTATATGAAAAAACATTTGATTCTACTATTGAACTTGTTTCTTCTGTGTTCTGCAACCACAGCTTTTGCACAACCAAGCGACCCGCAAATTCTTATGATGGTTGGCAACAGGCCCGTTTCGTTAAACGAGTTTAAATCAATGTATTACAAAAACCTATCTAAGGATTCTTTAAAAAGCCAAAAAGCACTTGATAACTACCTTAAGCTTTTTACAGATTTCAGGCTTAAAGTAAATGCCGCCCTTGATGCCAGCCTGGACACCACCCCGTCCTTTAAACAGGAAATGAAAGAATATCGCCAAAAACTGGCCGAACCTTACATGCGCGACCCGGAAGTAGAAGCAATGCTTGTAAAGCAAGCCTATGACAGGATGCAGACCGATGTTCGTGCCAGCCACATACTTATTAAAGTTGGCCCCGATGCAAGCCCTGCAGATACCCTTGCTGCTTACAAAAAAATTATGGATTTGAGAGAGAAAATCATGAAAAAGGAAATAACCTTTGAAAAAGCCGCTATGGATAATTCGGAGGATAATTTTTCTAAAGTAAAAGGCGGAGACCTGGGTTACTTTACTTCTTTAGAAATGGTTTACCCCTTCGAAAGTACTGCTTATAATACCAAAGTTGGCGATATAAGCATGCCTGTGCGTACTCAATTTGGTTATCATATTATTAAAGTAACTGATAAACGCCCCGACGTGGGCCAGGTACAGGTGGCACATATAATGTTGCGTACCCCTCCGCACGAAGGCCAAAAAGATTCGGTAAGTGTAAATATGAAAATAGATTCTATTTATAAGTTGCTGCAACAGGGCCAAAGTTTTAGCGACCTTGCTAAAAAATATTCGCAAGATGCCAGCTCGGGTAGAGTAGGCGGTACACTGCCTTGGTTTGGTGTAGGCCGTATGCCTGCTGAGTTTGAAGCTGCTTCGTTTTCAATAAAAAACGTGGGCGATTACACCCGTCCAATTCGTACAAGTTTTGGATGGCACATTATTAAGCTTGTAGGCAAAAAAGGGGTTCCTGCATTCGATTCAGTAAAAGAATCTTTAAGCGCTAAAGTTCAAAAAGATATACGCTCGCAATTATCTACCGATGCACTTGTAGCTAAGGTTAAAACACAAAATGTGTTTAAAGAATTTCCGGAAGCTAAAAAGGATTTTTATAAAGTTGTTGACGAAACATTTTACACCGGTAAATGGACTGCCGACAAAGCAAAAAACCTTACAGGTACCATGTTCTCTATTGGTAGTGCTTCCTACTCTCAACAAGACTTTGCAGATTTTATAGCACATAACCAGCAGCCCGGCGAAAACAAAGGTGGAGAATATGCGGTGAATACGCTTTATCCAAAATTTGTAAAAGAAGAAAGCCTTAAATACGAGAATGATGCTTTGGAGCGTCAATACCCTGCCTTTGCGGAAATGCTTACCGAGTATAAAGATGGTATACTGTTATTTGATATAACCGATAAAATGGTTTGGTCGAAAGCATTAAAAGATACAGCAGGACTTAAAAAGTTTTACGAAGGAGCTAAAAACAACTACATGTGGCCCGAACGTGCAGATGCATCTGTATACACCTGTGTTGATGCCAAAACAGCCAAAGAAGTAAGGAAAATGATTAAAGATGGCAAATCGGACAAAGAAATACTAGCTGCGATTAATGATAAGGCTCCTAAAGCTGTATCGGTACAAAGCAATATGTTCGAAAAGAAAGACAACCCTATAGTTGATGCTACCTGGAAAAAAGGTACGTCGGATGATCAGGAAAAAGATGGTAAGGTAGTGTTTGTAGATGTAAGGAAAATTGTACCTCCTACGGCTAAAACATTAGATGAAGCGCGTGGCCTTGTAACCACCGATTACCAAAACTACCTTATGGCTCAATGGCTTACCGATTTAAGGGCCAAATATCCTGTTAAAATAGACCAGAAAGTATTAGCGCTGGTAACGGCTCAGTAAGCTTAAAAAAATAATATTATTTTAGCTACCCCAAATTAACTGTGAGGGCGCTAAAATGTTTTTATATTTGTCATTATCAAGTACTAATTTATGAGTGAACGGATACTGCGTGCGCTGATGCAACTTTTTGCAATTATTGCAAAAGCTGAGGCGGACGAGAATAAAAAGGGGAAAGAAGTAGTTCAATCCTTTCTTAAAGAACAACTTAACCAGGAATTGGTTGAGCAGTACGTTGTGCTTTATGAACAATACCTTGAAGAGCTACACCAAACTGCTAAACGTAAAGATGGCGCTGAAAAGAAACTTTCTTTAAACTCGGTAAAAGTATTACGTATTTGCGCTGATATTAATAAGGAACTTGCGCAAAAGCAGAAGATAGTTGTGTTGGTTCGTTTACTCGAGTTCGTAAATTCTGAACATGGAATTTCGGAACAGGAACTTGAATTTGTAACTACAGTATCTGAAAGTTTTAATATATCGCAAGCTGAGTTTAACTCTACCAAAGAATTTATAGAATCTTCGGAAGCAAAGCCTAAAGATTTATCTGAGCTTTTAATAATAGACAGCAAAAAAGACGCACCTGCAGGAATACGCCATATTTACTTAGAGGACCTTGAGGGTGTTATTTCTATGCTGCACGTAGATAGCGTTAACATGTATGTGTTCCGCTACCTGGGTAGTGCTACCATGTATCTTAACGGGCAGGTTATTAAGCCATCGAAGGTAAACGTATTAAACCAAGGTGCATCGGTACGTAACCCTAAAATAAGGCCAATCTATTATAGCGATGTGGTAGGTGCCTTCCTTAACAGCGAAAGCACTTCTAAAATTGTATTCGAGGCAAGGCATATTAATTTCTTCTTTAACAAGGTAAAACAAGGTTTGCACGATATATGTATTAAGGAAGAATCGGGCAAACTGGTAGGCATAATGGGTGGTAGCGGTGCCGGAAAAAGTACACTGCTTAAAATACTTAACGGCCTTTCGGTACCTACGCAGGGCGAAGTACTTATTAATGGAGTAAACATACATTCGGGCGAAAAATCGGTAGAAGGACAAATTGGATACATACCGCAGGATGACCTGCTTATTGAGGATCTTACCGTTTTTCAAAACTTGTTTTATAGTGCAAAGCTTTCGTTCGGCAGCTTAAAAGATGAAGAGATAACCAAGCGTTGCAACGAAGTATTAAGTGATTTGGGCTTATATGAAGCCAGGAACCTTAAAGTTGGTAACCCATTAGAACAAACCATAAGCGGTGGACAACGTAAACGTGTAAATATTGCACTTGAACTTATTCGCGAACCCGGCATATTGTTTGTAGACGAACCTACATCGGGCCTCTCCTCACGCGATTCGGAAAATATTATGGACTTGCTTAAGGAATTAACCCTTAAGGGCAAGCTTGTGTTTGTGGTTATCCACCAACCTTCTTCCGACATATTTAAGATGTTCGATAAACTGTTTATTCTTGATACCGGCGGCTATCCTATATACTATGGCAACCCAATTGATGCTATTGTTTACTTTAAAACAATAAGTAACCAGGTTAATGCCAACGAAAGTGAATGCCAGACCTGCGGTAACGTAAACCCCGAGCAAATATTTAATATTATAGATGCTAAGGTATTGGATGAGTACGGCGACCTTACCCGTAATCGTAAAATATCTCCAATGGAATGGGGCGAGCACTTTAAGAAACATTTTTCTGCTCCACCGCCTGATCCAAGCTACGAAAAACCACCGGCAGCAGAATTTTCAGTTCCCGGCTTAATTAGCCAGTTTAAAACATTTGTTACCCGCGATGTATTATCAAAGCTAAGCAATACACAATATGTAGTAATTAGCTTGATTGAAGCTCCCATACTGGCTCTTTTATTGTCTTTTCTGGTAAGGTTCCGCTCTACGCAAGAAGGATCATCGGGATATGTATATAGAGTAAACGACAATATACCGGTGTATATCTTCATGTCGGTTATTGTTGCTTTATTCTTAGGCCTTATGTTAAGTGCAGAAGAAATTATACGTGACCAAAAAATACGTAAACGCGAAGCTTTCTTAAACTTAAGCAAGGGCAGCTACCTGTTTTCAAAAATTATGATAATGTTTACCATCTCTGCAGTGCAAATGGTATTGTTTGTAGCGGTAGGTAATTCCATACTTCACGTTAAAGGCATGTGGATTGATTATTGGCTGATGCTGTTTGCTGTAGCTTGTTTTGCAAACCTTTTAGGGCTTAATATCTCTGCCAGCTTTAACTCTGCGGTAACCATTTACATTTTAATTCCGTTCCTTATTATCCCTCAACTTTTATTGAGTGGTATCGTTGTAAAATTCGATAAGCTGAATCCTATACCACTTATTTCTTCGCAAACCGAAGTACCATTTGTGGGGCAGGTAATGGCTTCGAGGTGGGCTATTGAAGGTATTACGGTGGATCAATTTATAAATAACGATTACGAGCAGCAGTTCTACAGGTACGAGAAGTACAAGAACATGGCCAATTATAAAAAGGATTTCTGGAAATCGAAGATGGATGAAAAGGTTCAGGAAGCAGGCGCCAATTACCAGGACCCAAAACAGAGGGAAATGGTTACCAACGACCTTATCTTGCTGAAAAATGAAATAACAAAAGAACGGGCAGAAGTTCCATCTATACCTTACACCTGCCTCGATAGCCTTGATATTACTCATTTTAAAGCCAGTACAGCTGCAAAAACTACGGTATACTTAAATGCGTTGTACGATTTTTATGTTAAGCAGTTTAACCTTGTTAATGATGCAGAAGATAAAGTAATTGTTGGCCTTACATCTACACCCGAAAAGAACAAGGCATATCTTGAGCAAAAAGACGAATACTTTAACGAAGCCCTGAAGGACCAGGCAACAAACGCAAATTCATTAGACCATATTATTGAAGTGGATAACGAGTTTGTACAAAAAATTTATCCTATTTATCTCGATCCGTTGAAATCAAGCTTTTTTGCAAATGCCCAGTTTTATGCGCCTACCAAAAGAATTTTTGGCGAACTGTTCGATACCTATTGGGTAAACATGGGTATTATTTGGGGCATGACTATTTTCCTTTCTATTAGCCTGTATTTCGACTGGCTGAAGAAATTGCTGGATGTTTTTGGTAACATTCGCTTGCCTAAGTTTGGTAAAGGAAAATAAATGCCTTCTTACAGAAAAGATTTTTTTAGTCACCTGGCTCAAACCAGCCCTGCTCCTTTAGCATTAGAGATTGTAAAAGCAAAGGGCGTTTTCCTGGAAGATACACAAGGTAAAAAGTATATGGACCTTATTTCAGGCATTGCTGTAAGCAGCCTGGGGCATGGGCACCCTGCAGTTACTAAAGCTATAAAAGAACAGGCAGATAAGTATGCCCACATTATGGTGTACGGGGAATATATACAGGCCCCGCAGGTAAAATTTGCCAAAGAAATTTGCGAACATCTTCCTGAAACACTCAACTCAGTTTACTTTGTAAATTCAGGTAGTGAAGCAGTTGAGGGCGCTTTAAAGCTGGCAAAACGATATACAGGCAGAACCGAAATAGTATATTTTAAAAATGCCTACCACGGCAGCACACATGGTTCCTTAAGCGTTATGGGTGATGAAGCTCTAAAGGCCCCCTTTAGGCCATTGTTGCCTGATACACGCATGCTTACCTTCGGAAATACAAAAGACTTAAAACAAATTACCAAGAAAACGGCCTGTGTAATTATTGAACCCATACAAGGCGAAGGCGGAGTTATAGTGCCCGATAAGGTATTTCTGCAAGAACTTAGAAAGCGCTGTACTGCAATGAACACCCTGCTGATATTTGATGAAATACAAACAGGTATGGGCCATACAGGCAAGCTTTTTGCCTTTGAACATTATGGAATTATTCCTGATATACTTTTATTGGGCAAAGCGCTGGGGGGTGGTTTACCATTAGGTGCTTTTATTGCTAATCGTTCTATCATGTCTCAGCTGAGCGATAACCCGGCTTTGGGGCATATAACCACCTTTGGAGGCCATCCGCTTAGCTGCGCTGCGGGTAATGCTGCGTTAAATTTCCTAAATAAATCAAAGTTGTTACGCAGTGTTTCGGCTAAAGAAAAACTGTTTCGCAAATTGATAAAGCATAAAACGATAAAGGAAATACGAGGCAAAGGGCTTATGCTTGCGCTGCAATTTAGCAGCGAAGAACTATGCAGGAAAGTGATAGAAATTTGCCTTAAAAATGGTATAATTGTAGACTGGTTCTTGTTTAACCCATCTTCCATGCGGATATGTCCCCCACTTACTATAACAGAAAAGGAAATTAAAAAAGCGTGCTCTCTAATATTGTCCTCTATAAATCAGGCTCTATCTTAATTTTCATCCTATGAACATATTAATAGTTGAAGACGAAAAATCGCTTGCCAAAGAAATGGCTACCTTTCTTAAAAACGAAGGGTTTGTATGCGAGGTGGCCCATTCGGGCAAAGAAGCATCTGAAAAGATATTTGTAAATCCATATGATTTTTTATTGCTCGATTTAGGCCTGCCCGATTACGAAGGGCTCGACCTTTTAAAGGAAGCTAAAGAAGCAAACCAGGAAGCGGCTATTATTATACTTACTGCCAGAGGCAGCACCGACGACAAAGTAAAAGGACTTAACCTTGGCGCCGATGATTACCTTGCAAAGCCTTTTTCTCTGCTCGAACTTTCGTCGCGTATGCAAGCTATTATTCGCCGTAAGCATGGGCTTAAAAAAAGTATTACCGAGGTGAACGAATTCCAGGTTGACTTAACCAACAGAACCGTAGCACACGAGGGTAAAGTAATAAGCCTTACCAAAAAAGAGTTTGATATTTTGCAATACCTGCTCATTAATAAAAACCGGGTTATAACACGCGTACAGCTAACCGAACATATTTGGGATAATGCACTGGAAGCCGACTACGATTCGAACTATGTAGATGTGCATATTAAAAACCTGCGCAAAAAACTTGGGGCACATGCCGAAGTAGACTGGATAGAAACAGTAAGAGGAATAGGCTATCGCCTTAACCTGCTGTAAAAGATACAATCTCCGATGAAGCTATATTATAAGCTCGCTCTTATAAATTCGTTTACACGTATACTTATAGTAGCGGGCTTTTTAATTTTCCTTCCTAATATTATATACCAGGCTGCCGTAAAGCATATCGATTCGCGGCTTGAGAAAAAAGAAGGCAAAATGCTCCGTCTTATACACAATAAGACCATGGGCGAATTTATTGCTGAAGGAACAGATAGTACCAAGGCCGACAGCGCTTTCTCAGATTATACCGTTTTTAAAGAAAATTTCGTTTCTATCGAAGCTGTAAAACAAGGAGAAGAAGAAGGAGATACCATTGTTACTTCGCCACGTGATATTGATAGTGTGATTGTCGAGTCTCGCGTGTTGCGCCATTTCTTTCACTACAATAATACATCCTACCTGCTGGAAATTGGCGAAAGCATGGAATATGTAAAAGACCTTAACGTAATTATGCGCGAAATATCTCTTTACATTTTAATTATCATCATTACCCTGACTGTATTGATTGACTTAGGTATTACGCAGTATTTATTACGCCCCTTACGTAAAATAGAAGCTAAACTATTTGCCACCCGCAGGCCGGAAAAGTTTGATTACAATCCGGTAATTACCTCTACCACCGATTTCAGGTATTTGGATAATACCATCAGCGATATGATGCACAAAATACAGAGTGCCTTTTTGATAGAAAAGGAATTTATAGCCAATGTATCGCATGAATTATTGACACCTGTTTCTATTTTGCAAACAAGGCTCGAAAATATGCTGGCTACAGGTACACTAAGTGAAGAAGCGGAAATAAAAATTATAGAATCTCAAAATACATTGGGCAGGCTTAAGCAAATTATCAGGTCCCTCTTACTTATTTCTCAAATAGAAAATAACCAGGCCCCCAAAGAAGATAAGGTAGATTTAGCCGAACTGCCGAAAGAAGTATCGGCCGAAATAGAAGAGCGGCTTACAGGCAAGCATATAACGCTGGAAACCAATCCGGGTGAAAGTTTTATTCTTGCCCCTGCCAACCGTTCTTTACTATTTACAATGTTCTTTAACCTTGTGAATAATGCCATTAAATACAATAAGCCTAATGGCAAAATAAGCATCAGTTGCTCTAAAGCCGATGGCTTTTATAACGTGATGGTGAAAGATACCGGCATAGGTATTGCACCTGAAAACATTAAATCTATTTTTTACCGGTTTAAAAAATTCAACGCCAGCGGAGAAGAAAGTTATGGGCTTGGGTTGCCTATGGTTAAAACGATAGCAGAGTTTCATAATGCTGAAGTAAAAGTAGAATCGGTAGTTAATGAAGGCTCTACATTCACTGTTTCGTTCAAATTACCCGGTGCATGAAACTTGGCAAAAGTGAACTGAAAGAATTTCTGGATGAAAAATATGAAGCTTTTAACAGGCCTAATTTTATTGAGAGCGACCCTATTTTTGTTGCACATCAATTCAGCAAAAAAGAAGATATTGAAATAGCTGCATTTTTTACAGCCACTTTTGCATGGGGACAAAGGCCAACTATTATCCGCAATGGCTTAAGGCTTATGGAGCTTATGGATAATGAGCCTTACGACTTTATAATTAACCATACAGAAAGTGACCTGAAAGTATTTAAAGGCTTTGCACACCGCACCTTTCAATCTGCTGATGCTGCTTTTTTTATACGTTCACTCAAAAATATTTACACTAAGAAAGGGGGAGTTGAAAAAGTCTTTAATACAAAGCCATCCGAGGATATGTATAGCGGACTAATTAATTTCAGGAAAACATTTTTAGGCGCGGATACTGATCATAGAACAGCTAAACACATTGCAGATGTGGAGAAAAACTCCTCTGCAAAGAGATTAAATATGTTTTTGCGCTGGATGGTGCGTAATGATAAACGCGGGGTAGATTTTGGCATTTGGACAACAATAGCACCTGCCCTGCTCTATTGTCCGCTTGATTTGCATTCGGGGCGCGTGGCACGTAAACTAGGCCTGTTAAAACGCGAACAGGATGACTGGAAAGCAGTAGACGAACTAACTAAAGAATTGCTCAAGCTTGATCCTAAGGACCCTGTTAAATACGATTTTGCGCTTTACGGGCTGGGCGTTTTTGAGAAGTTTTAATAGCACCTGCAGCTATCTGCTTTTTTGGCCGAATCGTGGACCATTACAATGCGGGTAATGCTATCTACCTCTATACAAATAACATGCAAAAAACGTCCGTGGCGTGTATGCCCGGTAAAATTGTACATAGGGCGGTGCTCGTTAAATGACTTGCTTTTTTTGGAATCAATTTTCGCATCCGTCATGGCATCTTTAAGCTCGTCGTAGCTTATCTTTTCACATTTCATTTGGCAGGTAGCGGTATCGGAATAATGAAAAACCTGGGCAGCCAACTGATCCATTTTTAGCATACCGGGAGTAAGCTCTTTCAGGTTTTTGTTACCGTAAATAAAATAAACGCCAATAAGGCCTATGATAAACCCGAAAAGGTAGAGGCGGATTCTTTTCCAAATAGTTGAACCGCCTCCGTTATCGAGCATCTTATTTAGTTGTGATGTGTATTAAGCGCTACTGTGTTTGCCGGAACAGAAGCAGGTGTTACTACAGCTGCATTTACCTTAGGTTGCACAACAGGTAATTTAGCTTGCAGTGCATCATGCTTTATTGCAATATGCGGAGCTATAATAAGCGATACAATACTCATTAGCTTAATCAATATATTCATGGATGGGCCAGAGGTATCTTTGAAAGGATCGCCTACGGTATCACCTGTTACAGATGCTTTATGTGGCTCCGATTTCTTGTAGAACATTTCACCGTTTATCTCAACACCCTTTTCAAATGATTTTTTAGCATTATCCCATGCACCGCCTGCATTGCTTTGGAAGATACCCATTAGCACACCGCTAACTGTAACACCTGCAAGCAGTCCGCCCAATACTTCGGGGCCGAAGATAAAGCCTACGATAACAGGCACAGAAAGCGCAATCGCGCCGGGGGCAATCATTTCGCGGATAGATGCTTTGGTAGAAATAGCCACACACTTTTCGTATTCCGGTTTTGCTTTATATTCCATAATACCCGGTATTTCGCGGAACTGGCGGCGCACCTCGTTTACCATATCCATTGCGGCACGTCCCACAGCGGCAATAGCCAAGGAAGAAAATATAAACGGTATCATACCACCCACAAATAAACCTGCCAATACGTTAGCTTTATAAATATCGATAGAGCTTATACCTGCAACACCCACAAAAGCAGCAAAAAGAGCAAGTGAAGTAAGCGCGGCAGAAGCAATAGCAAATCCTTTACCGGTAGCAGCAGTAGTATTACCTACAGCATCCAGGTTGTCGGTACGATGACGTACTTCTTCGGGCAAACGGCTCATTTCGGCAATACCACCTGCATTATCCGCAATAGGGCCAAATGCATCAATAGATAATTGCATGGCTGTAGTAGCCATCATACCTGCAGCAGCAATAGAAACGCCATATAATCCGGCAAAGTAGTAAGATGTCATAATGCCACTTGCCAATACTAAAATTGGCGCTACGGTCGATTCCATACCAACCGATAAACCACCAATAATGTTAGTAGCATGGCCCGTACCCGATTGCTTAATAATAGAAAGCACAGGGCGCTTACCCATAGCGGTGTAATATTCCGTTATCATACTCATTAGTGTACCTACTACCAAGCCTGTAATAATTGCGTAATACACATCCATAGATGTAAACTTAACACCCCTGTGAATCAAATCGCCCTGGGGTAGCAACATGGTTACTGCAAAATATGATGCAATTGCTGTTAGTACAATAGAAGACCAGTTGCCAAAGTTCAGCGCCCTTTGTACACTGTCTGTTTCATTCTTTATCTTCACGAACAGGGTTCCAACTATAGAAAATATTAGCCCTATACCTGCAATAAACATGGGCAGTATAATAGGTGAAAGCCCTCCAAAATTATCTTTAGAAGCATCTACTTCTTGCCCCAAAACCATGGTGGCCAATATGGTAGCCACATAAGAACCGAACAAATCGGCGCCCATACCTGCTACATCGCCTACGTTATCGCCAACATTATCGGCAATAGTTGCGGGGTTACGAACATCATCTTCAGGTATTCCTGCTTCTACTTTTCCAACAAGGTCAGCGCCTACGTCAGCCGCTTTGGTATATATACCACCGCCCACACGTGCAAACAATGCTATAGATTCTGCACCTAATGAAAATCCGGCCAATACTTCAATGGCTTTCTTCATATCAAACCCGGTAACAGCTGTGCCCTTACCTACAAAAAACATTTGGTAAAAAACAATAAATAAGCCACCGAGGCCCAATATTGCCAATCCGGAAACACCCACACCCATTACTGTTCCGCCCGTAAAGGATACCTTAAGCGCTTTGGCTAAACTTGTTCTGGCAGCCTGTGTAGTGCGCACATTGGCTTTGGTAGCAATACGCATACCTATATAACCCGCGGTAGCCGATAATATGGCTCCTATACAAAACGACAGGGCTATAATAGGGCTCGAATCGGCAACTGTAGTACCCGCCCAGGCAAGCAGGGCAGCTGCAATAACTACAAATACGCCGAGTATTCTCCATTCTGCTTTAAGAAAGGCCATAGCACCTTTGGCTATGTATCCGGCCAGTTCGGCCATGTTAGAATCGCCGGCATCTTGTTTTTCTACCCATTTTGAGGTACCGAACGTATAAAGAAGAGCTAAAATTCCGAGTACGGGAACGATGTAAAGGACCATTGTCATATATAATTGGTTTTAAGTATGCTAATTTAAAAGTGCGCAAATATAACGATTCGGAGGAAATTGGCAGTAATATCCTGTAAAATCTCCTTCAACCTTTAATTATATGATTTAAGGTTGTCAATTTTTTAGATAACTGCCGTTTAACTGCTCAAAACCAAGCATTTTCACGCTTTTACATGTTCCTACGGTACTGCCCACCCACTTCAAACAACGCTGCTGTAATTTGCCCTAATGAACAATACTTGGTAGATTCCATAAGCTGTTCGAACAAGTTTTTATTATGTATGGCAGCATGCTTAAGGTCGGTAAGCAACTTAGGTGCTTGTGCAGAAAAAGCCTTGTGCATATTATTAAGAGCCGTTATCTGGTACTCCTTTTCTTCGGTGGTAGATCGTATTACCTCTTTAGGTATAACCGATGGGGAACCCTTGGATGAGAGGAACATATTTACGCCCACAATAGGGTATTCGCCGGTATGTTTCAGTCTTTCGTAGTACAAACTTTCTTCCTGTATTTTGCTGCGCTGGTACATGGTTTCCATGGCCCCAAGTACGCCACCACGTTCAGTAATACGGTCGAATTCTGCCATAATGGCTTCTTCCACCAGGTCGGTAAGTTTTTCTATAATAAATGAGCCCTGCAAAGGATTTTCATTTTTAGCCAAACCAAGTTCACGGTTTATAATAAGCTGGATAGCTATTGCACGGCGAACACTTTCTTCGGTAGGTGTTGTTATAGCTTCATCGTACGCATTTGTATGTAACGAATTGCAATTATCATAAATAGCATACAAAGCCTGCAGTGTAGTGCGTATATCGTTAAAATCAATTTCCTGCGCATGCAGCGAACGCCCCGACGTTTGAATATGGTACTTTAACATTTGCGAGCGTTCATCACCTCCGTATTTAATCTTCATGGCCTTGGCCCATATACGGCGTGCCACACGGCCTATTACTGCATATTCTGGGTCGATACCATTTGAGAAAAAGAACGAAAGATTGGGCGCGAAATCATTAATATTCATTCCGCGCGACAGGTAGTATTCTACATACGTAAACCCATTGGCAATAGTAAGCGCAACCTGGGTAATAGGATTGGCACCCGCTTCGGCAATATGATACCCTGAAATGGAAACAGAATAAAAATTACGGACCTTGTTACCAATAAAATATTGCTGCACATCGCCCATCAGGCGTAACGAAAATTCGGTGGAGAATATACAAGTGTTCTGTGCCTGGTCCTCTTTTAAAATATCTGCCTGTACTGTACCACGAACCTGAGATAAAGTAAAAGCCTTTATTTTTTCATACACATCCTTTGGCAAAACCTGATCGCCTGTTGTGCCAAGCAACATAAGCCCCAAGCCATCGTTACCATCGGGTAGTTTGCCTTGATAAACCGGGCGTTTTAATCCCTTCTTTTTGTATACCTCTTCTATCTTCTTAGTTACTTCCTTTTCCAGTTTGTGTTCTTTAATATAAAGTTCGCATTGCTGGTCTATAGCGGCATTCATAAAAAAGCCTGTGATAATGGAAGCCGGCCCATTTATGGTCATGGATACTGACGTCTTTGGGTCGCACAGGTTAAAACCCGAATAGAGTTTTTTTGCTGCATCAAGGTTCCAGATGGATACCCCAGCATTACCTATTTTACCATAAATATCGGGCCTGTGGTCTGGGTCGCGGCCATAAAGTGTAACCGAATCAAATGCAGTAGAAAGCCTTTTAGCAGGCATGCCTTTGCTTACATAATGGAAGCGTTTGTTGGTGCGCTCGGGCCCGCCCTCGCCAGCAAACATACGTGTGGGATCTTCTTCCGAACGTTTGAATGGATATACCCCGGCAGTATAGGGGAATGTACCCGGGAAATTTTCCTGTAATGCCCAATGCAATATCTCTCCCCAAGATTTATAAGTAGGAACAGCAATCTTTGGTATCAGCGTATGCGATAAAGATTCCGTATGGGTTTTAACTTTTATATCCTTGCCACGCACGTTGTATACATAGTATTCATCAAGATAACGCTGAATATCTTTCTCCCAGGTTGCAAGTATTTTTTTGTTTTCGGGGCTTAGTTTTTCTTCAAGTTCCTGTTTTTTCTTTTCAATATCTTTCTTTGCTCCGCTTGCATCACCTTTGGTAAATAATTTTTCTACAGTATGTAAGGCATATAATTTCTCAGCTATTTCTGATTGGTCCTCGGCCCAGCCATCATATTTGCGTATGGTTTCCGTAATTTCTGACAGGTAACGAATTCTATCCGGCGGAATAATAAATATTTTTTCAGATTGTTCATCGCTGCGTTTAAATTCGGAATGTAAATCGGCTTTTGTTTTGTCGGCAATTTTATCCATTAACGACCTGTACAGGGTATTCATACCCGGATCGTTAAATTGCGATGCTATCGTGCCAAATACGGGAATCTTGTCATCGCTTACCGTAAACAGGTTATGGTTACGCTTGAATTGTTTCTTTACATCACGTATTGCATCCGATGCTCCGCGCTTATCAAATTTATTTATAGCAATGGCATCGGCAAAGTCCAACATATCTATTTTTTCCAGCTGGGTAGCGGCACCATATTCGGGTGTCATAACATATAATGATACATCCGAGCAATCTACCACTTCAGTATCCGATTGGCCAATGCCCGATGTTTCCAAAAGTACCATATCAAAATTGGCTGCCTTTAAAATATCTACCGCTTTGGCAATACTTTGAGAAAGTGCAAGGTGGCTCTGACGTGTTGCCAACGAGCGCATATACACACGGGGGTTAGATATCGAGTTCATCCGTATCCTGTCTCCCAATAGCGCTCCGCCTGTTTTACGTTTCGATGGATCTACACATAAAATGGCAATCGTTTTACCCTGGCTGGCATCCTTTCCTTTGGTCGTAAAATCCATCAGGTAGCGGCGTACAAACTCGTCTATTAAAGATGATTTCCCTGCACCGCCTACACCCGTAATTCCTAATACAGGTATTACCTTTTTAGTTTGCAGGCCTTTAATTTTGGTATGTATCTCCTTGGCTTTATCCGGAAAATCCTCAACCAAAGAAACAAGTGCCGCAATGGCTTTAGGATCTTTTTCTTTTAAGCCCTTAATATGTTTATCTATAGTAGTAAGTGAAGGGGGACTATCACACTGCTTAAGTATATCATTTATCATTCCCTGCAAACCCAGCTTACGGCCATCATCGGGCGCATAAATGCGGGCAATGCCATACTTGTGCAATGCTGCAATTTCATCGGGAAGGATAACACCGCCGCCGCCGCCGAATATTTTTATATGTCCGCAACCACGCTCTTTAAGCAGGTCGTACATATATTTAAAATACTCGTTATGGCCACCCTGGTAAGATGTCATTGCAATGGCATTGGCATCTTCCTGTATAGCACATTCCACCACATCCAGCGCACTACGGTCGTGCCCAAGGTGAATAACCTCAGCGCCACTGGCCTGCATAATGCGCCTCATAATATTTATGGCTGCATCGTGCCCATCGAACAATGAAGCAGCAGTTACAATACGTATTTTATTTTTGGGTATGTAGGGTTTTACCTCTTCGTGCATAGTGCCTTATACTTTATACCGCAAATGTACAGGAAATTGCTTCCTTTTCAATCAGCGGCCATTCTGTACCTTAAAAGTAATAATTTTGGATAAACTTGATATTCTAAATACAGAGTAACTTTCTTAGCGAATATTATGGCAAAACACAATAATGTGTATTATTAATAGCTTTAATTACTATAAAATATACCTTTATATACTACATTCTAAATTTGAATTCAACCACCACAACTGAACTATGATTCCACGAGAAACAATAGATACCATAATTCAAACCTCTCATATTGAAGATGTGGTAGGTGACTTTGTAATCTTAAAAAAGCGGGGAGAAAATTATATGGGCCTTTGTCCATTTCATTCTGAGAAGACACCATCGTTTACAGTTTCACCCAATAAAGGAATTTACAAATGCTTTGGATGCGGTAAAGGTGGTAATGTTGTAAATTTTGTGATGGAACATGAAAAATTAGATTACGAAGGTGCTATTAAATATTTGGCAAAAAGATATAATATTAATATCGCAGAAAAGGAAAAATCTACATCCTATGAAGTTGCTATAGAAAAGAGCAGAGAAATTATTGAAGGAAGTGTTCAAGATTATTACAATTCAATAAGTGAATCTTTTTACTATAGATTACGAAATGCCTGGAAAATTAATCTTTCTGGTGCCATTTTCTTTTTTAGCCTCTTCTATTTATTACTAAACATAGTACCTGTATTACCTATAGCAGTTGAAGGTTACCTTACTCCGGTTATGCAGCTTGCTGAAAAGTATTTGCAAATCACTCTACAAGAAAATAACTTTTTAACGAAATGGTTAATTGGTTTTCTCTTATCTCTATTAATTTGTCTGCTTTGTTTTCCAGTTTTTATCTTTTGGGATAGGAAAGAAAAAAGAAAGGCGGTGCAAATTAGATTGATGAATTTTTGCTATGCTTTTGCTATAAGGGAAGAACTTAAAAAATATATAATCAATGGAAGGAATGAGCATATTGAGAAAAGTATACAATATATCCGAAAACTTATTCCAAGAATAACAACAGTTCAAACAGATGGCGAAACGGACAGCCCGATCCTAAATATCTCCACATTATCTATATACAGCAAAAAACTAGATTGGGTTAAGCTATCAACTAATACCTTAGAAATATTAGAAGCTTTTGAATCAGTCGATAATAAAATTAGAGAAAGATTAACTCAAAAATTTGAGATTGATTCAACCTTGCCTTCTCTTGAATATCTGATTTTGTACGAATATTCTAAAATAAAACCAGATGAATTAAATAATTCAAAAATAAAAATGGGAGATAGAAAAGACATGTATTTGGACTCGTTTGCCAGAGAGGTAAATAATCTTAATGGAATCTCTTCGGTAAAAGAACATGGAAAGGAATACAAATTAAAAAAGATCTTAAATAATTTTATTGATTTATTCACTAGTACTAACGCCTTGGTTGTTTTTATCATGTGGTTCTTTCTTTTCAGTGTTCTATTTGGAAGCATTGCAATTTCATTAATCCATTTCTTGACTCTGAAATTTGATTCAACTATATTAGTCGGAATATTAACTGTGCCCTTTGTTGGAGCAATTACTATTACCGCAACCTTATTCGGGAGTAGAAAAAAAGGATAACAAGAGTTAACAAAAATATCAATGCTATGCCAAGCTTTGCCCCTACCGAAATACCCCAGGCCCTTTTACATGGCTATCTTGTAAGCGCCGTAGGCCCCCGCCCTATATGCTTTGCCAGTACCATTGATGAAAATGGCAAGCCTAACCTGGCGCCTTTCAGCTTTTTTAATGTATTTAGCTCTCACCCGCCGGTAGCTGTGTTTTCTCCTGCTATTTCTGGCAGGACAGGCACATCAAAAGATACACATAACAACGTAAAAAAAGTGCCCGAAGTAGTTATTAACGTGGTAAGCTATGCCATGGTGCAGCAGACATCGGTAGCCAGTGGGGAATACCCTAAAGAAGTAAACGAATTTGAAAAAGCGGGCCTTACTCCCATCCCTTCGGTAAAAATAAAACCTTTCAGGGTTAAAGAATCACCCGTACAAATGGAATGCAAAGTACTGGAGGTAAAAGAACTGGGCAAAGGCGGGGGTGCGGGTAACCTTATTATTTGCGAAATAATAATGCTACACATTAACGAAGATATTTTAAATGCAGATAAAAAAATAGAACCTCATAAAATAGACCTTGTGGGCCGCATGGGTGGCAACTGGTATTGTCGTGCCAATGGCGATGCCTTGTTTGAATTAAGGCAGCCCGGACCTAATATTGGCATTGGTGTAGATGCCCTGCCCGAAGCCATCCGTAAAAGCCATGTGCTTACAGGTAATAACCTGGGGCAGTTAGCAAGCCTTACCCACTTGCCCGAAATTGAAAAAATAGTCGCTTTTAAAACAAGTGCAGAATTCCTGACTATAAAAAACCTTGCTGCAGAAGAGTTGCATAAAGCAGCAAAAAAGATGTTGGATAACAACCAAATTGAAGAAGCCATGACTTTGCTAATTGCGGTTGGAAAATAGACACATCGAAAACAAGGTATAAATGTCACTTTAGTTTCTTATGTTTGTAGGTAAACGTTCATTCATGAAAAAACTAATATTTCCCCTAATTGCCATAGCATTCGTTTTTGCGGGCTGTAACTTTTCAATCAATTTTAAAGAAGCTTACGACAAACTTCCGCCTGAAGGCAAAACATTTGCGGTAAAACCTTTTAAAGCCATACAGGCAGATGGCGTGTTCAATATCATCCTTACCCAGGATACACGGGAATATGTAACTGTTAAAGGCGACTTACCTAAAGCATTTAAAGTTAGTAATGTGGGCGATACACTAGTAATAGCTGATACTTCGGTAGCACACATTTCAGGCCATTCCACAAAAACGGATGTGTACATCAATTTTAAGGATGTAAATAATATATCCATATCGGCTGTGGGAGAAACCACCTGCGGCGATACGTTAAAAGTTAAACAATTGGATTATACAACCGAAGGGGTTGGTTCAACCACATTGTGGGTTAATGTTGATACACTTACTGCAAGTAACGATGGGGTGGGTAAACTTACTATAGCCGGAAAGGCAGCCCTTGGTAAGATTGAGGATAACGGAGTAGGCGCTCTTTTTGCAAAAGAATTTAAAGCAGATGTATTACATGCCGATGTAAATGGTGTAGGTGCAGCCAAAGTATATGCAAATAAAGAACTTTACCTTAATTGTTCAGGTGTGGGCGGTGTTGAATACAGTGGCCCTGCCAAGGTTGTGCAAAGCGAAAGTTCGGGCGTGGGCAAGGTAGAAAAGGAGGACTAATACAATTATCTTTAGAAATACTCGTTAGTATGCTAAAACAGCATATTAATGAAGTCTGGATTCGGGCAATATTCCATTGCCTTCATATTACTCTTTTGCAGCTTCTTTTGTCGTGCCCAAAGTATCAATTTACTTGGGCAGTATACCGGAACCACAGTTAATACAAATTATGTTGCACCCCTTTTTTTATTAATAGCTCCCGATGCTAGGGCAAATGGAATAGGGAATACAGGCTCAGCAACTTCTCCCGACGAAAATTCTACATATTGGAACCCTTCCAAGCTTGCATTTATTAAAGATACTTTGGGTTTGTCCGTTTCATATATGCCCTGGCTATGGCAAATTGTTCCGAATATTTTAGGAGCCTATTTATCCGCATATTATAAATTGAACCAAAATCAGGCTATTGGCCTGTCATTAAAATATTTTTCGTTAAACGGCTTACCGGCACAAACCGGCAGTTTTAATCCTAATGAATATGCATTGGATATTACCTGTGCCAGAAGAATATCCGATTGTTTGTCGCTTGCTTTAACCGCGCGCTACATATACGCCAATACTAACGAGGTTCTTTATAGTTACAAAGTTTACCCTAATCAGCAGTGCAAATCTGCCGGAGTTGATATTTCTGCTTACTACCAAAGCCACACCATTATAATTTTCAAAAAACCTTCCACGTTCACCGCAGGACTAAATATTTCAAACATCGGCCCGAAAATGAGGTTTTCAGATAGTTCAGCCTGTTTTCTACCCACTAATCTAAGGTTGGGCATGGCCTATAGTATAGATTTTGATAATTACAATAAATTAACCTTCATGTTTGATTTGGATAAACTTTTGGTCCCCACTCCTCCTATTTATCTTGTTGGCAAAAATGGAAAGGATTCGATAATTAATGGGGACAAAATTATAGTTGCTGGAATAAATCCTAATGTTAGCGTACTGCGGGGCATGGGTCAATCTTTTTTTGATGCACCCGGAGGATTCAGAAAGCAATTGGATGAAATAGATATTTGCAGCGGTATAGAATACTGGTATATGAAACAATACGCTCTTCGTACAGGTTTATTCTATGAAAGTTCCACCAACGGGGACAGGCAATATGTTACTGCAGGCGCAGGCTTTAGGCTTAAAATTATAGAAATAGACGCTTCTTACCTTATACCCGTAACACAACAAAGCCCTTTACAGAATACGCTTTATTTATCTTTAGCTATGCATATAAAGTAAGTGTTCTTTCGCCTTTTTACTTCAGCCCAAATCTGTTCACACTAAAATATTATCTTAGCATTTTACATTGTATATGAACAGGGTTTTTACTCTCATATTTTTAGCAGCTATTTCCGTTTGTAACGGACAATCATTTTATGGTTCACAATATGCTGTGGGCACTCCTGTAAACGATTCTATTACTTCTACTCCAATATCCGATCCTGGGCCAGGCGGATGCTACCCTTCGGCAAGTTATACCGTAACTTTTCCTATAAGCAAAGTAACAGGAGTCGAAAACTATATGCTCATCACGGCTGTGTCGCCGGGTAATTCTCTCTATACAACACAAAAGGGCACAGTGCATGCAGGTGATATGCTCACCTTTACATCCGAAACACCAAGCTACGATTTTTATTTCCCTAAAGGCGGAGGCATTGTGTATACTATAAAAGCCCGTGGTACGCCTAAAACGGCTGATGAAACATATGCATGTGGCCAGTTTGTAGAAACCACCTACACCAACGATTGCCCAGATGTAGTTACCTATACATTTATTCAGACTGCAAAAGTGCAGGCAACGCAAGGAAATACCTCGCAACCTACGCTTAAAATTATGCCCCTGGTAAACTTTACGCAAACATCTTATTCTAAATCTACCAATGTAAGTATTGATGCATCAATCAGTTTAAAAGATGCAAAATTTGAACTGTATGATACTTACGGCCGCAGAGCCAAATCGATAGCGATAACTGACCGTGCCTTTACCATAAACAGGGACGGCCTGGATGATGGCACCTACTTTTGGAAGGTGATAAACAACAACATCGCCATAGGGCTGGGTAAAGTAATTATTACTCACTAAGCCCTGTTAATTAAGAGCTTTCTCTCACGTAATTTTGCTGGTTAAAACATCTTATGTTTGTGGGGGATGAAAAAAATTTCTGTCATACTATTGTTTTTGGCTTTGTGGGGCTTTTCTGCCAGGGCACAATTTTTAGATAGCATACAGGCTTCGCTAAACCGTAAAGGCAGTTTCAGTTTAATTTTTAATTCGCGTCATTCCAGCATTTCTACGCATAATGCATATGTATTTGCATTAATGGTAGGGGTGCGGTTCGATAGGAAGATTGGCATGGGAGGCGGCATTAATGTGCTCGATCCCCCTATTGGAGATTCTATAAATACAGATGGCAAATGGGTTCACAGACAGCTTTACCTTACGTATATATCATATTATATTGAATACTTGCTGCGTATTACCAAGCATTGGGAACTGGATGTATTTTTTATGCCCGGTATAGGCAGTTCATACTACGAATCTACCATACAGGGAAAACTTGTGCAACAGGATAACGGGCTGGTAATACCATTGGAACCCTCTGCTTGCTTAGAATACGATTTTACCAAATGGATAGGCTTTTATGTACAGGCAGGCTACCGCTTTATGTTGGTAAACAATAATGCCATTAACGAAAAATTCAATTCGCCGACCTACGCCGTGGGCCTTGCCATATACCCGTTGGAAGTTTACACGGCTATTTTTCCCCATACTAAGCTTGCACATACTATAGAAGATAATTGATTTGCCTATTTTTGCGAAGGTCATTTAACAATCATGAACGAAAACCTGGATCCGGAACATCTTAGTTCAGCTGAAAAAGAGCTGGAAAAAGTATTGCGCCCCAAAGAGTTTAGCGACTTTTCGGGCCAGGAAAAAGTTGTGGAAAACCTGCGCATATTTGTTAAGGCCGCAAAGCAAAGAGAGGAAGCGTTGGACCACGTATTGCTGCATGGTCCTCCGGGACTTGGAAAAACAACATTGGCCAATATCATAGCATCAGAGCTTGAAGTAAACATACGTGTTACATCTGGCCCTGTATTGGAAAAACCGGGCGACCTGGCCGGATTGCTTACCAACCTTGAGCCATTTGATGTTTTATTTATTGACGAAATACACCGCCTTAGTCCTGTAGTGGAGGAATATCTATACTCGGCTATGGAAGACTACCGCATAGATATAATGTTGGATACAGGCCCCAATGCACGTACAGTACAACTTAAATTAAATCCATTTACACTTATTGGCGCTACCACACGTTCAGGTTTGCTTACATCCCCTTTGCGTGCACGTTTTGGTATAAACTTCAGGCTCGATTATTACAACTCTGCCCTGTTGCAAAAAATTATTGAACGCTCCTCTGGTATTTTGAACGTTGAAATAAACGAAGAAGCATCGCACGAAATAGCAAGGCGTAGCCGTGGTACACCGCGTATAGCCAATGCCCTGTTGCGCCGTGTACGCGATTTTGCACAGGTAATTGGCAAAGGCCATATAGATATGGAGGTAACCCAATACTCGCTTAAAGCACTTAATGTAGATGAAAACGGGCTTGACGAAATGGATAACCGTATACTCGTGGCCATTATCGAAAAATTTAAAGGTGGCCCGGTAGGTATATCCACCATTGCTATTGCCGTTGGCGAACAACCCGGCACTATAGAAGAAGTATACGAACCTTTTTTAATACAGGAGGGCTATATGGCTCGTACGCCTCGTGGCAGAGAGGTTACCGATAAAGCATACAAGCATCTTAAGCGTTTCCCTAATCCGAATTCCAATACGCTATTTTAAGCATACATGACGGCGGAAAACTATTCGGCCATCATAAAGCGTGAGTCTGCAAGGCTGGGGTTCGACTATTGCGGTATTTCAAAAGCAGGTTTTTTAGAAGATGAAGCTCAGCGCTTCGAAGCTTGGCTGCACGGCAATATGCAGGGCAAAATGACCTATATGGAAAGATATATGGACATGCGGCTTGATCCGCGAATACTTGTTCCCGGTGCTAAGTCGGTAATATCTTTAATGCTTAATTATTATCCTGAAGAAAAACAAAACGAGGAAGCCCCCAAAATATCCAAGTACGCCTATGGGCGCGATTACCACAAAGTAATAAAGGGCAAGCTAAAAGAACTGATGGCCGAATTAAATGAACAGATTGGAGAAATACATGGAAGAGCTTTTGTAGATTCGGCCCCGGTACTGGAAAGAGCCTGGGCTGCTAAAAGCGGCTTGGGTTGGATAGGAAAAAATGCCCAGCTTATACGGCCACAACAGGGTTCCTTTTTTTTCCTGGCCGAACTTATTGTAGACATAGAACTGGAATACGATGCACCCATTAAAGATTACTGCGGTAGCTGCACACGTTGTATGGATGCCTGCCCTACCCAGGCTATTGTAGCACCTAATGTGGTAGATGGCAGTAAGTGCATATCGTATTTTACAATAGAATTGAAAGAGGCGATACCAAAGGAGATGGAAAACAAATTCGATGGCTGGATATTTGGCTGCGATACCTGCCAGGATGTTTGTCCCTGGAATCGCTTTTCACATCCGCTAAAAGAAAAAGGATTAAAAACCAACCCGGAACTTTTGGGAATGGATGAAAAAGATTGGGAAGAAATTACAGAAGAAATCTTTGCTAAATCGTTTTGCGGCTCGGCTTTACAAAGATCGGGTTTTGACGGGATAAAGAAAAATCTGAGCTTTATCAGATCTTTGCCACCTTCCGGAACACTTCCAGAATAGTGTCTTTATACATGTGACCAAATGTAGACAGGCACCAAACCTTTAATAATAACTTTTCATCCGGTTTTACCCACCTAAGCGCCTTCATCAGTTCTTTGGTGAATAGTGTCTTGTCGAAGCTTACTCTTTCGAGTATTTTCTTACTCATTTCGTACATAGGCTACTAATTTTCGAACACTAATATAGCAATTTTATTTACTTTTTCAAAGTCCTGTTTTTTTGACTTATCAACCACGATTTATTTCCTTTCAGTATCAGTGCTTTTGCCTGTTCACAACTATCTTTTTATAGCAGGTGGCCAGGTGCCCATTGCAGGGTCGTGGAAGGGGCGAACGGATGCAGTTATAGTTGTAAGTATAGAATCGTACTCAGGTTTATTATTTAACACTGCAATACCTTTGCGCACTTCATTATCGTAACGCAAATCGTTTGCTATGCGTCCCTTTTCATAATAGTAACGCGACATTATTTCCGATTCCAGCACATGTCTTATTTCATCCTTATTTTTATAAAGATCATTCTTCTTGGCATCATTTATATCGCTATTTATCTTGTCGTACGACACCTTTAAGTCATCAAAATATTTTTCAGCCTGCGTGCTTTCCTTCAGCTGTTTAAGCAGCTGTTCGCTTTTGGTAGTATAGGTAAACGATTGGCTTTTTGCATAGGCAACAAACTTATCGTACTCTGCATCGCTTAGCGAAAACTTATCTGCCTTTTCTGCCGTAGGATGTTCCAATACATATTTTGTAGCATAATGGAAAATAATGTACTGTGGTGGCGATTCCAGCTTAATGGTAACCACATTGTATTTATAAGGGTCCATTTTTATATCAGGGTCTATGCCTCCTCCATCATACACCACACGGCCATGCGTTGTACGAAAAGCCATTTTTAACGAATCGGGCACTTTGCTTACGCTGCCGTCGGCATTGCGGTGGCTGTAATCCAGGGCTTGTATACATCTGCCACTGGGTATGTAATACTTGGCAATGGTAAACTTAAGCTGTGCATCGTAACTAAGCGGACGGGTTTGTTGCACAAGGCCTTTACCGTATGTGCGCGTTCCAATAATAACTCCCCTGTCAAGATCTTGCAAGGTACCGGTAACAATTTCCGACGCCGAAGCCGAACCGCTGTTTACAATTACAGCAACAGGTATTGCAGTATCAATGGGATCGCCTGAAGTATAATCGGTATGGTTCCATTCCTTCATACGGCCACGGGTGTTTACCACAAGCTGGCCTTTCGGTTCGAACACATTGGCCACATTAATAGCCTCGTTAAGCAAGCCACCGGGGTTATTCCTTAAGTCAAGTATAACACCTTTAAGCGCAGGATTTTTTTTCAACTCGGCCATAGCGTTGCGCACATTTTTGCCTGCTTCCTGGGTAAATTCGGTAAGCCTTATATAGCCAATATCATTAGATACCATTCCATAATACGGAACATTACTTACCTTGATTATTTCGCGCATTACAGTCTTTTCCATGGGTTGCGGGCTGCCCTCGCGCACAACCATCAGCTTCACTTCTGTACCGGGTTGCCCTTTAAGCAGTTTACCAATATCTATAGAGTTTTTACCCTTGGTAGTTATTCCATCAATGCTAATTATCCTGTCACCAGGCATCAGCCCGGCTTTGGCTGCCGGAGAATCTTCGTAAGGTTCGGCTATTTCAATATAATCGCTGTCTTCCTGTACAAGCGAACCAATGCCCCCATATTCGCCTGTGGTCATAAATTTAAAGTCTTCTATTTCCGATTCGGGTATATAATCCGTATATGGATCAAGCGAATTCAGCATGGCATCAATCCCTGTTTTAACAAGATCGCCGGGCCTTATGGTATCTACATAATACAGGTCGAGTTCGCGTAATACGGTAGAAAAAATATCGAGGTTTTTAGATATCTCAAAATAGTTATCGGTAAAGCTGTACGAAAAAAACGCATAAGTACCTAATGCCAGCACAGCCAGCAATAGCCGTATCTTTTTTATTTTGCCAAGAGCCCTTTTAATCATAAATAGGAAATATAAATATTATGGTACCGGATCGTATCCATGTCGCTTTACGAAAGGATTACACGAAAGGATACGTTTCACCGAAAGATAAAGCCCTTTTATAGGACCATATTTTTGAATTGCCTGGATACTGTACTGTGAACAGGTAGGTGTATAACGACAAGAAGGTGCAAGCCAAGGAGATACAAGGCCCTGGTAAAGTCTAACCAATAATATTAAGAACCTACTTACCACCTGCATGTTGTATTAGACGTTGTAAAGCTACAATTATTTTAGATTCGATTTCGGCATACTCGGCTATCTTATTATCTACATAAATAAACATAATAAGGCTTTGCAATTTCTTCTCACCAAAAGCTTCGAATACACCTGCTTTATTTTTTCGATATGCTTCACGCATCCTGCGTTTAATAAGGTTTCGGTCCACCGCACGTTTAAAAATACGCGATGAAACAGTAAACGCTACCTTTACAGGTATATTGTCCGATGCCGGACGTATGAGCCAAAGTAATCGTACGGGATGTTCTTTGATTGACCTGCCTTTATCAAAAACTTCTTCTATTGCCTTTCTTTCATAAAGGCGCTCGTTTTTGCGCAAGCTAAGCCTGCGTACACTTTTTTCCATGATAGAATCTTTTAGGAGAGCCTATCTCTTTTTCTTCTTACCCTTGGCTACTTTTTTGGGTTTTGCAGAGGAAAATTTCTTTTTTGCCTTTGCCGCAGGTTTGCTTTTGGCTTTAGGTTTGGCTTTACTTACCTGCTTTTTGGGTGCAGGTTTTGCCTTTGCTTTTTTAACTGGCTTAGGTGCAGGTTTTGCTTTAGCCTTTTTTACAGGCTTTGCTTTTACAACGGGCTTAGGTGCAGGCTTTGTTGCCACTTTTTTTGGAGCAGGTTTAGCAACTTCTTTTACAGGTTTTTCTGCCTTTTTAGTAGCTTCTGCTACAACCTTTGGCTCTTTAGGCTTTGGTGTTTTTTTAGCAGGCGGAAACTTAGGCTTAGATGGGGCATTAGGATCGAACGGAACCTGCTGCCAGGGGGCATTGGTAACTTCGCCTTTTAAATATTGATCAAGCGCCATAGCCATAGAAGGAGCCTGTGGCTGGGGTGCATGTATATGCAACTTAAGGCCAGCCTGCAATACCGCTTTGGCTGTTAATTCTCCAAAAGCGGCAATCATAGTATTGTTCTGCTTAAAATCAGGAAAATTACTTAACAAAGATGTAATACCAGCTGCGCTAAACAGCACCAACATATCGTAATCATTAAAATTAATATCGGTAAGGTTAGAATAAGCGGCTCTGTACAAAGGCGCTTTTACATACTTTAATCCTTCCCTGTCCAATATCTCAGTATACTCTTCATTAGTTGCATCGGTGCAAGGCAGCAAAAATTTTTCGTCTTTATGTTTCTTCTTAATGATTTCTACCAAGTCGGCAAAAGAAAAATTGCTGAAGAATATTTTACGTTTACGAAACTGAATATACTTTTGAAGATAATATGCTGTAGCCTCCGAAATACAGAAGTACTTCATCGTTTCGGGCACAATAATGCGCATTTCGTTACACACCCTAAAGAAGTGATCAACCGCGTTTTTGCTTGTCATTATAACCGCGTTATACGACAGGATGTCAATCCTGTTTTTACGAAATTCCTTAGCAGGAATACCTTCTACCTGTATAAAAGGCCTGAAGTCAACCTCTATCTTATAGTTGCGTGCTAAATCAAAGTAAGGTGAACGCTCTAGTTCCGGCTTAGGTTGAGAGATGAGTATCTTTTTTATTTTCATCCTTTATATTTTTCCCTTCCTCTTTACCTGCAAATTGCTTTACAAGTTCATTATGCCGTACCTGATAAATAAGGCTAAGGGTAAGATTTCAAGGGCGCAAATATACAAAAATAAATATATCATTCGTAAACCTTTGTTTATCATAAGGATAAACATCTTTATCGTACGAAACAGCAATAAAGCCGCTATACAACCCACTATTATTTCATTGAATAATTTGTGGTCGATATTGCCTGCATACGCGTTAATTATCATCAGTGGAAGCAGCACAATGCCCAGAAAATGAGAGAATAAATATATTTCTGTAATATATTCCCAGGCGTTAGATTCTTCCTGGAAAATAAAGCCCGAAATGAATATAACTGCCGTTTTTGCAAAGTAATATATTATTGTTCCCAGGGCAATAAGGCCAATTTGCTCAACTATGCCTGCATGCAACTTTACGCCATAATTATTCAGTAGTTGGGTAATGAGTACCACATTGCAACACAAAAATATGGTGAACAAGGCTATAGAAGATGTGGTAATGCTTTTTTCCTCCTGGGCCAAATCGCCGGTAAATACCTCACGTACCAGCAATGGCAGCTTTTTGGGGAAGGCTACTTTTACCCAGGCTAAAATTATAAGGCAGACAAAAAGAGTAATAGAAACCCAATATTCGGTACCGGTAAAACGTATTAAAGGATGTATAACCATTACCGATACTCTTTTATAAGAATGCAAAGTTAATAGATAAGAGGAATGATGCTTATAACCCCGACCATGAAGAGCCATTCCACTGGGCTATATTATTAACCGGCATGCTCCCAATTGCATTAAATAGTCCACATGCAATAAGTTTACCATTATAAACCAGAACGCTGGATACATATGGAGAAACCCTAACCAAAGGAGGATTATTATTATAATTGAAAGTGCCCAGACTAATCCATGCTGAACCATTCCATTGTTCCACGTTACACGCATTATCTAGTAAAACGGGATTGCGCAATTCATTAAACCCCATACCTGCTATTAAATCTCCATTGTACACAACGAGTGAAGTAACTCCCCAGAGCCCAGTGCCTAAAGCAGACCAATTGCTGCCATTCCATTGGGCTATATTTTTTGCAACAATTCCACCGGCACTATCAAAAACACCTCCAATAATTAAATTACCATTATATACGGTTAATGCATTTACAAATAAATATCCGAGTCCAGCCACACCTGTACCTAAAGCAGACCAACTTGTACCATTCCATTGAGCAATATTTTTTGCGGCAACTCCTCCCACGCTATCAAAGGAACCTGCTATAATCAAATTGCCATTATACACTATTAGCGCATTCACTGATGAGCCATGGATGTTTCTACCTAAAGCAGACCAGCTTGTGCCATTCCACATGATTAGATCTTCTGTGTTGTTTCCAAAATCGAAATAGCCTCCTACTACAAGATTTCCATTGTACACAGTCATTGCATTAATAGCTTCATTCCCGCCATAGCTATCCCACCCGCTTCCTAATAAAGGCCAACTACTCCCATTCCACTGCATAACTTCGCCCACACCACCTAATAAAAGATTTCCATTATATGTTCCGACTGATAAAAGGGCTCCACCGTAGCTTCCCAGATAACCAATTCCTGCAGAACTAATTCCACTCCAGGTAGCACCATTCCATTGGGCGATATAATCACTATTAAGATTATCGACCGAAGTAAAGCCCCCTGCTATTACAAGGTTACCATTATAAATGCTTAATGCATTAACAGCTTGATTTGCTCCCGTTACTGTAACACTTGACTTAGGCTGCACATTCTTCTTTTCACAAGAAAAAAAAGTCAAAGCAATAATGAATAGGCTTATGGTTATTTTAGAGTGGTTGGATATCATCATAGCAAAGGTACAAAATTTAATTGCCAAATAAAATTTCTGCCTTGGAGATCTAATTCTAATTTCTCGTAGATAATTGAAAATTGGTTTTATACATAATTATTTGATATTCAAGCACTTTATATTTACTTGCATTTTGCAAGTATTGATGAAATTTTGTTCGAAACTTACTGATACCCAAAACTGTTACCGATGATGAAAATGATGAAATTTTGTCCATAAAGAACTGAAATACAGACTTGAGTATTTTTGAGTTATGACGAAAGAAAAGGATAAAAATGAGAATGTAGAAAGAAGAGATTGCCGCGCTACACTCGCAATGACGTGAAAGTTATCCTACCCGAAAAGTTTAGAAAAAAACTCTTCCATTTTACCAACCATAACCACTTTTATGCGAGTTTCTTTGGGTATCTCTTTTTTGTTGTAACGCGATATAAATATTTGTTCAAAGCCCATTTTTTCAGCTTCGGCTACACGCTGGTCAATACGGTTAACGGGCCTTATTTCGCCCGATAATCCTATCTCTCCGGCAAAACAATATTTAGATGGTATGGGCACTTCTTCGCCCGACGAAAGTATAGCACTAACTATAGCCAAATCAGCAGCTGGGTCTTCTACTTTTATACCACCTGCAATATTTAAAAACACATCTTTAGATGCCAGCCTAAAACCGCATCTTTTCTCCAACACAGCAAGCAGCATAGAAAGCCTGCGCAAATCATATCCGGTAGAAGAACGTTGTGGCGTGCCATATGCAGCAGTGCTAACCAATGCCTGTGTTTCAATAAGCAGGGGGCGTATACCTTCGGTAATGGCAGCGATAGAAACACCGCTAACAGGCTCATCGCGCACAGATATCAATACTTCGGATGGGTTGCTTACTTCGCGCAGGCCATTTACTGTCATTTCGTAAATACCTAACTCGTTAGTAGAACCAAAACGATTTTTAGTAGTACGCAGCAGTCTGTAAATATGGTGTGTATCACCCTCGAATTGCAATACTGTATCCACCATGTGTTCCAATACTTTTGGGCCTGCAATGGTGCCATCCTTTGTAATATGCCCAATTATAAATACAGGTACATGCGTAGTTTTGGCATAACGCATAAGGTCGGCTGTGCATTGCCTAACCTGCGATATGCTACCCGGTGCCGAATCTATAAAATTAGTAAATAAGGTTTGTATAGAATCTATTACCAGCAATTGTGGTTTTAAAATTTCGGCCTGCTCAAAAATGTTTTGTATGCAGGTTTCGGTAAGTATATAACATTCCTGGTTTTTAAGGCCAATGCGCTCGGCACGCAAGCGTATTTGCTCCTGGCTTTCTTCGCCCGAAACGTAAAGCACCTTTAAACCGCCCATGTTTAGGGCTATTTGGAGTAGTAAAGTAGATTTACCAATACCAGGTTCGCCACCAAATAATACCAGCGAACCCTGCACCAATCCCCCTCCTAAAACCCTATTAAGCTCTTTATCGGGTATCGCAATACGCAAAGTATTGCCTGCAATTATTTCCGAAATTGGATGGGGCTTATCCGATGTTATTGAATAGGCTTGTTTGCTTTCCTTTTTATCTTTATGTATTACCTCTTCTACATAAGTGTTCCATTCGCCGCAGTTGGGGCACTTGCCTATCCATTTGGCCGACTGTGCTCCGCAATTTTGACAAAAGAAAACTGTTTTGGTTTTGGCCATTTAGCTTAAATGAACTTTATTTTGCGTGCCGCAAATGCACACATTTTAAGCAGAAGAAAGCCATGAGAGAATCGTGATATATTGGTTTCGCCATAGGTCCTCTCTTTATAGCTTATAGGTATTTCTACAATTTTAAGATTGAGTTTATGCGCCCCGAAAATAAGATCGAAATCTCCGAAGGGGTCAAAGTCGCCAAAGAAGCTGCGATTGGCAATAAGGTGATTATAATCGTCCTTAAAAATAACTTTGGTTCCGCACAATGTATCTTTAAACGGCCTGTCGAGTAACCAGGTGAATGCAATGCTGAAAAATTTATTACCCAGTAAATTCAAAAAGCGCATGGCTTCTTTATCCATAGGGTATACCAGGCGCGAACCATTTATAAAATCGCCTTTGCCGGATGCAATGGCATCGTAAAACTTTGTAAGGTCTTCAGGCGGTACAGTAAGGTCGGCATCCAAAATAAGCAGTATATCGCAGGTGGCCATATCAAAGCCATAACGTACCGCATCGCCTTTGCCTTTGCCCTTTTGGCGGCCTATTTTAATATCGTGTGTAGATGCATACTTCTTGCTTACTTCCTGTATTTTATCCCAGGTATCATCGGTAGAATTACCTTCTATAAAAATAATTTCGGTGTGCTTGCCCAGCTTAGGCATGCGTTTGATTGCATTCTCTATATTACCGCTTTCGTTACGTGCAGGTATTACAACCGATATAGAATATTTTTCTGAATATATATTCTCCTTTTCTTCGGGCAAAAGCCTTGCAAAGGCAAACAGGTTTAAACATATCCACCGAAAGAATGGGAGTTTGGCAATGTACCTGTTAAACAACGGGGCTATTAATGGTATCCTTACCGGGCAAAGTGTACGAGTTACATTCCGGTAAACATCAAATCCTGCCAGGTAAAGCAGGTTATTTACATCTTTAAGGCTAAGCCAGTTAATTTTATAGGAAGGCGTTTTTAAACCAAGCCATTCTCCAAGCTTAATTAAAGGCTGCCACAAATAGTTATGATAGGTAACCATAACTTTTGTGCGGCTATGGCAAAACTTTCGTAAAGAGGTAAGTACTTTTTGTACGTCATCAAGATAGCTAACTACATCAGACAGAATTATAAGGTCGAACTTTTCGTCCAGCTTTATATCATCTGCAGCCATGCAATGAAACTCCACATCATTAAATTGCTTTTTTGCTACTTCTATCATAGTAGGGCTAAAATCTACGCCTACTTTACGCCCACCCTTAATTCTTCCTATAAGTTCGCCCGTACCGCACCCTACCTCAAGAATAGATACCTTTTCATGTGCAAAATAATTGCAATAAAAAGTAATATCATCCCTGTAATAAGAACGGCTGTTCCCCTTTTTGAGGCGTTTCTTAGCCACCCATTCAAAATATTCGAGCTTGGTATTAAATTTAAGGGCCACCTTAATCCATTTTGCGGGTAAAAATAGTTATTATATCTATAATCGTACAAAAGAAGATTTAACAGCGACTTTAGCCGAAAATGTATTATCTTTGGTTTAATTTTAAATCTAACAATCATGTTACTTTTTTTAGAAGCTGTTAAGCCCGGAGAAATAATACTTATACTCGCTGTTGTGTTGCTGCTTTTTGGTGGCAGAAAAATACCTGAATTGATGCGTGGATTAGGACAAGGAATAAAAGAATTTAAAGACGCTTCGAAAGGCAATACAAGTACCGACGATTCATCGAAAAAGAACGATACCAACCAGGGCGGTCAGTTAAAGTAGTAAACCTAAATTTTCGGATATGGCTTACTGGCGCAATTTTCTGATGGATTCAGCGTATGCTGTAATATAACCAAATGAATTTTTTATTGCGCGGTGAAAAAACTATCCTGGATATTGCTTCTGCTCCTGTCTCCGCTACTGGCTGTAGCCACACACCAGGTTGGTGGCTATTTTAGCATAAAATATATTTCGGGTACTACCTACCGTATAACTTTATACGATTATACAAACACGTGTAATACCGAAGCCGATAGAGATACAGTTCGTATTTATTGGGGCGACGGTTCATCTACCGTAATACCCCGCAAAAACGGAGCCCGTGACAATAATGGATTCCCCGGTGGAGAACCTGTATGCAATTGCCGTAAAGTAAGCATTTATGATACCCTTCATACTTTTCCGGGGCCGGGTTCTTACCACATGTCCATGGATGACCAGGACCGCATGGCCAACATACTTAACATGACCTATTCGGTAAACCAGGACTTTTACCTGTTTTCAACGCTTACCATTAACCCTTTTGTTGGATATGATGTTTCGTCGCCCGTAATTACATATCCTATGGTCTGTGTATATGCCTGTCCCAATATTTGTTACACGTATAACCTTGGGGCATATTCGCCACAAGGCGATAGCCTTTCCTATGCTTTGGGTAATTGTCTGGTTGCTCCTGGCGTAAAAGCAGTAGGCTATACAATCCCTTCAGGTGTAACCTTAGATCCTGCCACCGGAACATTCAGGTGGTGCAGCCCCCCTACTCCGGCCACTTCGCCGGGCATTTACAATTTTGTAATACTTGTTATTTCGCATAAAAAGGTAACCATTGGTAATACTGTACGAACTTACATTGTGGATACCACGGCATGCGAATTTGAATTGCTTGTTGAAGGCAACTGTCGGATTCCGCCACCCGTAGTTACAGGTATCTCGGATACCTGTGTAGTTGCCGGAGATTTGCTTAATTTATCCTACCGTGGTACAGATACCGACCCTATAGATATAACTATGCAGGCTACCGGCGATCCTTTTACTACTGCTCCACCTGCTACATACACCACTAACCCAGCAGGACAATTTGGAGGCAACCCAATTACACTAAATTTTAAATGGGCCACAAATTGCGCCGAGGTAAGAAAACCACCTTATCAAATGCTGGTTCAGGGAGATGCTATTGATACAGGCTTCATAGCCGGGTATCAAAGTACTGATATATATATTGTAGGGCCCGCCCCCACTAATTTAGTAGCTACACCGCATGGTAATGCGGTAAACCTTAGCTGGAATGCAAGCACATGCAGTAATGTTACCGGCTATGAAATTTATAGGCATACCGGTTGCTACAAATGGATACACGACCAATGCGAAACCGGTGTACCGGCATACACAGGCTATACACTTATTGGCAGAACATCGTGCTGGACGTGCACTACATTTACAGATAACAATGGAGGCAGGGGGCTTGCCCCGGGAGTGTATTACGATTATATGGTAGTAGCTACGTATCCCCTGCCCGATGGCTCACTCAGCCTTGCATCTAACGATACCTGCGTTAAACTTAAACGTGATGTACCCGTTATTATTAATGTAAGCGTAGATAATACCAGCGCTGGTACCGGAGCTATTTTTGTTAGGTGGACAAAGCCACTTGCCGACCCGCAGGATTTTGACACCATTGCCAACCCTGGGCCTTATACCTATCAATTACTGCGTGCTAAAGGTATAAATGGCAACTCGTTTATACCGGTTACAAGTTTTACCTCCACGTTTTTTAAATCTTCAGCAGACGATACTACGTTTAAAGATACTCCGCCAAATACACTTGGCTTAGGCTATAGTTACAAGGTTTTGTTTTACAGCAACAATACTATTATAGATTCTTCTGCTGCAGCATCTTCCATTTACTTAACTGTAAAGCCCGATAATAATATGTTGCATCTATCATGGCAATCTAATTCTCCCTGGACTGATTCTTCATACAGTATTTACCGAACTTTTCCCTTGCCCGTTACCTTTTTGCACACCGTGCCAGGCACTCAACATACTTATACCGATTCGAACCTGACCAATCTTAAAACATTCTGCTATTATGTAGAAAGTAAAAGCTATTATCCTGATTCCACCTTGCCAAGGCCCTTGTTCGATTCTTCAGAAATTATGTGTGGCGAGCCAAAAGATACTGTTCCCCCCTGCCGGCCAAAGCTTAGTGTAAATCCCCTGTGCGATGAGTATCGCGATTCTTTGGTATGGAACAATCCCGATTACACATGCCCGCAAGTAGAGAACAGAGTACTTTACTACAATGTATACTTTACACCTTCGCCTACCAGCGATTTAAACCTTATTGCTACCATACACAACCTTAAGGATACCGTATTTGTACGCGACAGTATTCTTTCGATTGCCGGCTGTTTTGCCGTAACCGCCGTTGATTCATTTATGAACGAAAGTGCCATAGATACAATTTGCGTAGACAACTGCCCCGAATATGAGTTGCCCAATGTATTTACTCCGAATGGCGACGGAGCTAACGACTTGTTTACACCCATTTTACCTTACAGATTTATTAAAGATGTAGATATGGAAATTTTTGATCGGTGGGGAGTAGAAGTCCTTCATACACTGGACCCTATGATTAACTGGAATGGCAAGATGCACAACACAGGTGCAGATTGTTCAGATGGAGTATATTTTTACATTTGCCGGGTGCACGAAATACACATTAACGGCATTCAGACACGAGACTTGAAAGGCTTTATACAGCTGTTGAAGTAATATTGACACTTTCTTGCTTCTTTTTTAATTAAATTACACAACTAATTTAAGCTTTTGACGTTTTATATAATCAAAAGTGTATACAGGTCATGTTAAAAAAATTATTCCGGATAGCATTACTTTTGCTTATGCCTTTGTTAGGAAAGGCTACCCACGAGGTTTCGGGATATATTACTTTCCAGCATTTAACAGGCAACACTTACCGCATCAGGGTATTTAACTATGCCAATACCTGCAACGACGCTTTTGACCAGGATACTATTACCATACATTTTGGTGATGGCACATCTGCATTAGTGCCCCGCCGAAATGGCCCCGTAATTGACGGTTTTCCGGAAGGTGTACCCGTGTGCGATTGTCGCAAATTATGTATTTACGACACCACCCACACATATCCCGGCCCAAGCCATTACCGCATTTTTATTGATGATGCAGCCCGTATGGCAAACATATCTAACATGTTTAATTCTGTCGGGCAAAATTTTTACATATACAACGATTTGGTCATCGACCCTTTTGTAGGGTTTTCTACCGCTCCTATTATTACTAATCCACCTGTTTGCATTTACGCCTGTCCGGGCCAATGCTACACATACAACCCCGGTGCTTATTCCCCTATGGGCGATAGTTTGGTTTATACTCTTGGGCAATGTCTTGGCCGCAGTGGAGTGGTGGCACAGGGTTATACAATACCTCCGGTAACCACCGTAGACCCTGCCACAGGTACTTTAACATGGTGCAGCCCTCCAGGTTCGGGCATATACAATTTTGTAATTAATATAATTACATACCGTAAAACGGCTGCTGTAGGAGGCAGGATACAATACCGCCTTATTGATACCATGGAATGCGAACTTGAAATTATTGTAAGCGGTTCGTGTAACGATAGTGCACCAAAAATTACGGGCATAACTGATACGTGTGTGGTGGCCGGAGATGTACTCCATCTTAGCTACACGGCAAGAGAGGTGCTATCTTCCGATTCGGTTTCTATAGCAGCATCCGGAGATCCTTTTCTCACTTCCCCTGCTGCAACTACAAATTCTCCGGCTCCGCATAACCCGGTTACGCTCAATTTTACCTGGGCCACCACTTGTAATGAAGTCCGTAAGTCGCCATACCAGTTATTGGTCACAGCCACCGATGACCCTCGCCCCCCTTTTGCGAATAACAATCCACTGAACTCATACATGGCTACAAACATATTTGTAGTCGGCCCTGCACCTACTAATCTTAAGGCCAAAGTACTGGGCAATTCGGTTAGCTTACATTGGAACCCCGATGTATGCACCGATGTTACAGGCTATAGCATTTACCGCCACACAGGTTGCTATAAATGGATACATGGGCCTTGCGAAACAGGCGTTCCTTCCTATACAGGCTATGTGTATATAGCCAGCACAAGCGGAATAAACGATACCACATACATCGACAATAACAATGGTGTGGGCCTTGTTCCGGGCGTATCATACGATTACATGGTAGTGGCTAATTTCCCGGTACCCGACCAATCGGTAAGCTATGCATCTAACGATACCTGTGTTAAACTTAATTTTGATGTACCAATTATCACCAACGTAAGTGTAGACAATACGGCAACAAGCGGTGGAACTATTTTTGTAAAATGGATAAAGCCACCTGCAAGTCCTGCGGATTTTGATACTATAACAAACCCGGGGCCATACAAATATGTATTGCTAAGGGCAACAGGAATATCGGGCCTGAGTTTTACACCTATCGATAGTGTACTCTCTCCTTATTTTAATTCCACCGTTGCAACTACTTACATGGACCATGGGCTTAATACCTTAACAACAGGTTATAATTACCGAATGAGTTTTTATAGCAGTAACAATACATACCAGGGTTCTTCGGATAATGCTTCATCTATATACCTGGTGGTTAAGCCCGATGACAATAAACTCCATTTATCGTGGAACTCTCATGTACCCTGGACTGATTCTACGTATAGTATTTATCGAACCTTCCCACTGCCGGTTACCTTTTTAGCTACTGTGCCAGGCACCCAGCATACATACACCGATTCGGGACTTACCGACCTTAAAACCTTTTGCTACTATGTAGAAAGTAAAAGCTATTATTTCGATACCGCCATTCTTCATCCCCTGTTCGATTCTTCTGAAGTAATGTGTGGCACCCCAAAGGATACAATTCCCCCCTGCCCTCCTAATTTTTCAGCAAATGCCTTATGCGATGAATACCGCGATTCTTTAGTATGGAACAATCCTGATCATACATGCCCCAAGGTTAAAAACAGGATACTTTATTACAATGTATATTTTACACCTGCCCCAAGCAGCGAATTAAACCTGGTTGCCACTATTTACAACCTTAAAGACACTGTATTTGTAAGAGACAGCTTAGCCTCAATTGCAGGCTGTTTTGGGGTAACGGCAGTAGATTCGTTTATGAACCAAAGTCCTATAGATACGATATGTGTGGATAACTGCCCACTGTATGTTTTGCCCAATATATTTACGCCTAACGGAGATGGTATAAACGACCTGTTTACACCTATATTACCTTACAGGTTTATTAAAGATGTTGATATAGAAATATTTAACCGCTGGGGAGCAGAGGTATTTCACACCCTCGACCCCATGATTAACTGGAATGGCAAGGAACATAACACAGGTGCAGATTGTTCGGATGGGGTATACTTTTACATTTGCCAGGTGCACGAAATACACATCGATGGCATTAGGTCGCGTATGCTTAAGGGCTTTGTACAGTTGCTTCGCTAAACCTCTATGGTAAGCCCGTCGTAGGCAAGCCTTACATTATTCGGAAGCTCCTTTTCTATATCCTTATGCTTGCCAAGTTGGTGGCTTATATGGGTTAAGTAAGCCATCTTGGGTTTCCATTTTTGAACCATAGTAAGAGCTTCATCAAAATTGTAGTGCGAAGGATGCCTTTCTTTTCGTAACGCATTCAGCACCACAACTTCTGAACCAATTATTTTTTGCTGTTCCTCCTCAGCTATAAAATTAGCATCGGTTATATAAGTAAAGTTACCAATGCGAAAGCCTAACACAGGTAAATTTAAATGCATTACCTTAATAGGAATAAAGGTTGTTTTACCAATGGTAAAAGGCTTATCGGTAATACGGTGCAGGTTTATTTCGGGCAGGCCAGGGTATTGTTCTTTGGCAAAAATGTACGGGAACTCCCGTTTGCGTATGGCCTCCTCTACCCGCTCATCGGCATAAACATCTATAGCCTTTTTTAATATAAAATTAAATCCTCGTATATCATCCAACCCCGCAATGTGGTCGCGGTGTTCATGGGTAAATATCACTGCATCCAGCTTTTTTACATTGGCTGTAAGCATCTGCTGCCTAAAGTCGGGCCCGGTATCAATAACGTACGTTTCGCCTTCATTTTCGATAAGTATAGAGGAACGCAACCTTTTATCCTTACTATCCGTAGAAGAACATACCTCGCAACTACACGCTATGATAGGAACCCCTTGTGACGTACCCGTACCCAAAAACGTTACTTTCATTTTTAAATATTGGGATGCTTTGTTGCATGCCCGATTGTTGATAAGTCAAATGTAAAAAATAAAACCTGCCACGCTAAATGTAAGAAGAAAAAGAGATACTTTTGCAACACTTAGAAAATGACCTATGGAAAATGGCAAAATGATACAAAACGCCCTTATTTCAGTATTTGATAAAGATGGCCTGGAACCCATTGTAAAAGAGCTTAAGAAGCTTGGCATAACTATATTTAGTACGGGTGGTACGCAAAAATTTATTGAATCGCTTGGTGTAGAAGTTATCCCGGTTGAGGACCTTACTTCCTATCCATCTATTTTAGGAGGCCGTGTAAAAACTTTACACCCACGTGTTTTCGGTGGTATACTTGGCAGGCGCGATTTGGCAAGCGATGTAGCAGAATTTGAGAAGCACGAAATACCACCCATCGATCTTGTAATTGTTGATTTATATCCTTTTGAAAAAACAGTTGCATCGGGCGCTACAGAGGATGAGGTGATAGAAAAAATAGATATTGGCGGCATCTCATTAATTCGCGCAGCGGCAAAAAATCACAAGTATGTAAGCATTATACCATCCAAAGAAGAGTACCCGCTTTTGCTGGAAATTTTATCCAAACAAAAAGGCCATGCAACAGCCGAGCAGCGCAAACAACTTGCACGCCGCGCTTTTGAAGTAAGCTCACATTACGATACCCAAATACATTCATACTTTTCGGTTCAGGAAGCATGTTTTGATAAAAAGGTATATGGTGCAAAAACATTGCGTTACGGAGAAAACCCGCATCAAAAGGGTGTGTTTTACGGCGACCTTGATAAGGTATTTACACAATTGCACGGCAAGGAACTTTCGTACAACAACCTGCTGGATGTTGATGCCGCAATTGGCATGATATCTGAATTTAGCGATACCACGTTTGTAATTATAAAACATAACAATTCATGTGGCCTGGCATCACGCCCTTCATTGATAGATGCATGGAAAGATGCACTAGCCGGAGACCCCGTATCTGCATTTGGAGGCATACTTGTTACAAATGCCACCATAGATGCCAACACAGCAAAAGAAATTGATAAACTATTTTTCGAAGTACTTATAGCGCCCGGATTTGATGCCGGAGCCATGGAAATATTGAAACAAAAAAAGAACAGGATGTTATTGCAATTACATCCGTTCGCTTTCCCGCCAAAAACCTTCCGCTCCTTACTTAATGGCGTTATAGAACAGGACAGGGATAACAAGACCGACACTATTGCTGATATGAAAACGGTTACCAAAGTATCTCCTACCGCCGAAGAAAAAATTGATCTTGAGTTTGCGAATAAGATTGTGAAAAACGTAAAATCGAATACCATAGTGCTTGCAAAAAACAAACAATTGCTTGCAGCGGGCACAGGACAAACATCAAGGGTAGATGCGTTGAAACAAGCTATTGAAAAGGCACAATCTTTCGGTTTTGATTTAAAGGGAGCCGTTATGGCATCCGACGCATTTTTTCCATTTCCCGATTGTGTAGAGATTGCACACAATGCGGGTATACATGCTGTTATACAGCCGGGTGGTTCTATAAACGATACAAAATCTATTGACTACTGCGATGCTAATAAAATGGCAATGGTGGTTACAGGAACAAGACATTTTAAACATTAACTAAGTGAGTAAAAAGTTCATAAAGGAAAAAGTTTATAAAGTGGAACGAATGAAAAGATTAAAAAACAATTATACTCCCTTTATGAACTCTATGAACTTTACAAACTTTATAAACTTTTAACTAATTATGGCATCATTATTCGGCTTTTTGCAGCAAGACATAGCTATTGATCTTGGAACCGCCAACACTATCATTATACATAACGACAAGGTTGTAGTAGACGAACCTTCTATTGTTGCCATTGACAGGATGACTGGCAAGGTAATTGCTGTTGGCCGCATTGCGCAACAAATGCATGGCAAAACGCATGAGAATATAAAAACTATTCGCCCGCTTAAAGATGGTGTTATAGCCGACTTTAACGCTGCCGAAAGTATGATACGTGAATTGGTGAGGATGATATACTCGGGTAAAAAATGGTTTACTCCTGCACTACGAATGGTAATATGTATTCCATCCGGAATTACGCCTGTAGAGCAACGCGCAGTGCGCGATTCGGCCGAACACGCCGGAGGAAAAGAAGTGTACCTTTTACACGAACCTATGGCTGCCGCTATTGGTATTGGCATTGATGTAGAAGAACCTATGGGCAACCTTATTGTAGATATTGGCGGTGGAACAACAGATATTGCTGTTATTGCCTTAGGTGGTATTGTTTGCGATAATTCTATACGTGTAGCAGGCGATGAGTTTACCAATGATATTGAAGAATATATGCGCCGCCAGCACAACATGCTTATTGGGGAACGTACAGCAGAGCGCGTAAAAATAGAAGTAGGCGCTGCTATGGCGGAAATAGAAAATCCTCCGCCAGATTATCCTGTACACGGGCGTGACCTGATGACCGGTATACCTAAAGAGATACAGGTATCGTATGCCGAAATGGCCCATGCGGTAGATAAATCTATTTCTAAAATTGAAGAAGCTATTTTGCAGGCATTGGAAAAAACACCACCTGAGCTTTCGGCTGATATATACCGCACAGGTATATACCTCGCAGGCGGCGGTTCTATGTTGCGTGGCCTGGATAAACGTATTTCTATGAAAACAAAACTACCGGTGCATATTGCCGAAGACCCGCTAAGAGCAGTGGCAAGAGGAGCCGGTATAGCACTTAAAAATATTCATCGCTTCCCGTTCCTTGTTAAATCGTAAGTAGAGGTTATTGCAGCTTAATTAAGAAAACCGTGCCCGCGCATGTATGGTATAATAGAATTCTTTAAACGGAATTATTTCCTCTTACTCTTTGCAGCGCTTGAATTTTTGTCCTTTTATTTTGTTTTTAAAAACAACTACTATCACGAGGCGCGTTTTTTTAACTCGGCCAATAGTATAGCAGGCTCTGTATACTCGGCGCGCACGAGTGTTACCTCGTATTTTAACCTGGCTGAAATAAACAGGCAACTTGCAGAAGAAAATGCAAGGATGCACAATAACTTGTCGCAGGCACCTGATACTGCAAAGGTTCACAAACAAAAGGCAAGCAATAAATACGGACAGCAGTTCAATTACATAATGGCCGAAGTAATAGATAATACCACCAACCGCACGGAAAACTACATAACCCTTGGGGCGGGCCGTAAACAAGGAATAGAAAGTGGCATGGGTGTTATTTGTCCTTTGGGCATCGTAGGTATCGTGGTAAATGTTTCTGATAATTATTCGGTGGTAATGTCGTTGCTCCACCGCAGTTCTCAAATAAGTGCCATGCTAAAAAAAGACGGTTCCTTCGGCACATTGTATTGGAAGGGAGACGATTACCGCTATGCAACCCTATCGCAAATACCGATGAGTGAAAAGCTGGTAGCAGGCGATACAATAGTTACAAGTGGATATTCTGGTATTTTTCCAAAAGGCATACCGGTTGGATACCTGCACTATTATAAAACCATACCCGAACAATATTTTTATTCTATTGATGTAAGGTTATCTACCAACTTTAAGAATTTGCAATACGTTTACGTTGTAAGCAATATTATGAAGGAAGAAAAGAACCAATTAGAACAAAATACGTACAATACCTTTAAGCAGCAATGATAGGCGAACTAATACGAAATATTTTACGTTTTATTTTGTTCACGCTGATACAGGTGGTTATCGTAAAACACCTCGACTTGGGTAGTTTTATCAATCCATTCCTGTATGTAATCTGCATACTTATGCTGCCTATAAATATGGATAAAGGCTGGGTTATGGCCACCGCGTTTGCAATAGGCCTTGTAGTAGATATGTTTTACAACACCATGGGTATCAATGCCGCTGCCTGCGTATTTATGGCGTATTGCCGTCCCGGTATTTTGCGCCTTATTGCGCCTAAAGGCGAGTATGAAACAACAGCCAGGCCTACATTAAGTTCTATGGGATTAGTGTGGGTTGTAAGCTATTCAGGGGCGCTTGTTTTTATACATCACCTGTTATTATTTTACCTCGAAGCATTTACCTTCGCTTCCTTTTTTACCACATTGGCTAAAGTTATAGTAAGCAGTGTTTTTACTGTGGCGCTTATATTACTTAGCCAGGTATTTATGCAAAAAACCTCAACACGATGAACAGCGTTTTTGCAGCCAGGAAGTTTGTTATTGCAGCCATATTTGCTGTGATGAGCTTGGCTTTTATAGTGCGCCTGTTTTACATGCAAATGATAGATGAAAGCTTTAAGCTTGATGCCAGTAACGAAGCTTTCCGCCACATTACAGAATATCCGCCACGTGGTTGTGTGTTCGACCGTAAGGGTAAATTGCTTGTAGCTAATGAGGCGGCGTTTGATATTATGGTAACCCCATCCCTTGTCAAAAACATTGATACCGCTTCGTTTTGTAACGATTTGGGTATTACTAAAAACGATTTTATACAAGGCATTAAAAAAGCTATAAATCTTAATACTGCCACCCACGCCTCAGTGTTTATAAAAGAAGTAACACCCGAGATATATGCTGCCTTCCAAGAAAAAATGTACAAGTATCCCGGCTTTTCATCTGAGGTACGTACCGTACGAAAATACCCACTGAACATAGCGCCCCACCTGCTTGGGTATATTGGTGAAGTTAGCAAGGACCTTTGTGAAAGAAACTCAAAATATAAAGAAGGAGATTATATAGGTATTAGCGGCCTCGAGGAATCTTACGAAGATGCACTTAGTGGCACCAAAGGCGTTAAAATTATGATGGTAGATGCCATGAATAAACCCGTTGGAGAATATAAAAATGGCAAATACGATACTGTCCCTCAACCGGGTGAGAACCTTACATGCTCTATCGATGCAGAGCTACAAGCATATGGTGAAAGACTTATGCAAAACAAAGCAGGCAGTATTGTAGCTATTGAACCATCTACCGGCGAAATTTTGGCTCTTGTTTCCTGCCCCGATTACGACCCTAATTTGCTTGTGGGCAGTGTACGCGCAAAAAATTATGCTTCCTTGGTTTTTGATAGTGTGGGCATACCACTCTTCAATCGTGCACTTATGGCGCATTATCCACCCGGCTCTACCTTCAAACCGGTAGAAGCGCTTATAGCCCAGCAGGAAGGAGTACTTAATCCAAACACCTCGTACTTTTGCCCGGGCGCATTTATACAGGGAGCCAATGTACATATAGCTTGCGATGCTGCACATGGTTCCTTACAATTGGAAAGCGCAATAGCCCACTCCTGCAACACCTACTTTTGTAATGTGTTTGTCTCCATGATGAATAACAGGCAATATAGCTCTACCGAAGAAGCTTTTGAGGCATGGCGCAAATACATAACAGGTTTTGGCTTTGGCACCCGTTTGGATATTGACCTGCCCAGTGCCTTGCGCGGCAACGTACCTACTGTGGATCATTACGATAAGGTATTTGGAAAAAATCATTGGCATGCAGGTACAATAGCATCTTTGGGTATAGGCCAGGGAGAAATGGAAGTAACTCCTTTACAACTCGCCAACGAAGCTGCCCTAATTGGCAACCGCGGATATTATTATGTTCCTCATGTTATAAAAGCCATGGGCGATGGACAAGGCCCTGAGAAAAAATATACCATCAGGCACTATGCACCTGTTGACGAAAAATATTTTGATATTATTGTAGAAGGCATGGGCGATGTAGTGGAAGAAGGTACCGCCGCTGCCAGTAGTATACCCGATGTAGTAATGTGCGGAAAAACAGGAACAGCGCAAAACCCCGATGGACGCAATAATTCTTTGTTTATTGCTTTTGCACCTAAGGACCATCCGAAAATTGCAATTAGTGTAGTTATAGAACGAGGAGGCTTTGGGGCTGACTGGGCGGCGCCTATTGCCAGTTTACTGGTAGAAAAATATTTGACCGATACCATTAAAAGAAAGGATGTTGAACAGCGTATGCTGGATGGCAATACCATACATTACCTGGCAGAAGAAAAGGCAGGTGCCTTTGCTAAGCACAAGCATAAATGAACGACAGGCGGAATAACATAATCCCTTATGTAGATTGGTTTACCATTGCCTTATACCTTAGTCTTGTAATTATTGGCTGGATTACTATTTATTCAGCTGTATATACTCCCGCGCACGCTTCTATATTTGATACCAGCCAGCGTTACGGCAAACAGTTTATCTGGATCATCACCGCGTTCATTATGGCTTTCCTCATCATGCTTTCCGATGCCAGTTTTTTCTCCGTATTTGCCTTTGTATTTTATGGAGTGATCCTCCTTTCACTTATTGCAGTAATATTTTTGGGCCGAAACATTTCAGGTAGCCATTCGTGGTTTCGCATTGGCAGCATTGGCATTCAACCCGCCGAACTTGGAATATTTGCCATAAACCTTGGGCTTGCCAAATACCTGAGCAATGAAACCAGTAAAATGCAGCAGGCAAGTGTGCGCCTTAGGGCCATTGCACTGTTGGCAATACCCATGCTTATTATTATTCTGCAAAACGAAACGGGTGTTGCTATAACATATACCTGCTTCATTTTTGTATTGTACCGCGAGGGGCTTTCGGGTAACATTTTGCTTATTGGCTTTTTAACCATAGTACTTTTTATCCTTGCACTTGTTGGCAGTAAGATATTGCTAACCGGTATTTTAGTAGGAATTGCGATAGTGGCCCTGGTGTTTTTTTCGAGACGCAAAAGGAAAGATATTATCCGCGTGGGAGCAATGTTGCTTTTAGGATTAGGCATACTTTGGGGCACAGATTATGCATATAAACACCTGGAACCCCACCAACGAAAGAGAATTGAAGTTTTCCTGCGCCAGAATGTAAACAAGAATAAAGAAGGCTATAATCTTAACCAGGCTGAAATAGCAATAGGCTCGGGCTCATTTTTTGGTAAAGGCTTTTTGCAGGGCACGCAAACAAAATTTCACTTTGTGCCCGAACAAGCAACCGATTTTATTTTTTGCACCCTTTGCGAAGAATGGGGCTTTGTAGGAGCATCTTTTGTTATTATACTTTTCTTTACACTGATGGTACGCATTATTTTATTAGCAGAACGGCAACGCTCCGCCTTTAGCAGGATATATGGCTATGGAGTGGCGTCTATTTTGTTTATACACATTGCAGTAAACACAGGAATGACATTAGGCCTGATACCTGTTATAGGTATTCCACTTCCATTTATAAGTTACGGTGGCTCTTCATTGTGGGCCTTTACTTTGCTGCTATTTATTTTTCTACGCTTGGATGCAAACAGGCTACAGATAATGAAATAAGTATTTTTATAAACTTGCAATTATAAACCTGAATACCTTTATGAATAAAAAATATTTCTTCCTGAAACTTAATCCGCCAAGGGCAAGTTTTATGCTTGATATGACGGATACAGAAAAAGCCATTATGCAAAAACATATTGCCTACTGGGCACCCTATGTTCAGGATGGTACTGTGTTAGTTTTAGGCCCGGTGGCCGACCCCAAAGGTGGATATGGCATAGCAATAATTAGGGTAGACAGCGATGAACAGCTTAAGCAACTTATTGCCAATGACCCTGCAAATGGAATGAACACCTACGAGTTTCATCCCATGGCAAGGGCTGCTACAAAATATTAGCCTCCCCAACCCCACCAAAGGAGGGGCTTTTAAAGTTTATACTAGGCGACCCTGAATTAGAATCGCGAACACAGTAATAGATAAAAATGCTGTGAGTAAACAAGTTCAGGATGACAAGTGCTAACGGTCACGGTCATGCTGAACTTGTTTCAGCATCACATCCTTTTGCAGGCTATTATTGTAGACAAAAAAAGCGCAAGAAATTATTCCTGCGCTTTAAGTTCTATTCTCCCTCCTTTGGAGGGTCGGGGAGGCTGCTACGCACTCACCATTGCCTTAGGCGCAGCTTGTAAAATATCTTTACCTGCACGGCTGGCATATTGATCGAAGTTTTTTACAAAGGCATTAGCCAAGTCATTTAGTTTGGCATCGTATCCATCCTTGTCTTTCCATGTCTTCTTCGGGTTAAGTATCTCAGCAGGAACATCGGGGCAAGATAATGGTATTTGCAAATTAAATACCGGCAGGGTTTCAAATTTTACTTTTTCTAAAGAGCCATCCAATGCAGCGCTAATCATAGCACGGGTATAAGATAGTTTCATCCTGCTACCCACACCGTAAGGCCCGCCGGACCATCCGGTGTTCACCAACCACACATTAATTTTGCTGTTCTCCTGCAATTTTTTGCCAAGCAAGTCAGCATACTGTATAGGGTGCAAAGGCAAAAAGGCTTTACCAAAGCAAGCCGAGAATGTAAGCTGTGGTTCGGTTACACCTACTTCGGTACCTGCAACCTTAGCTGTATATCCCGAAATAAAGTGATACATAGCTTGCTGCACCGTAAGCTTAGATATTGGAGGAAGCACACCATACGCATCGCAGGTTAAAAAGAAAATGTTTTGCGGTGTCTTACCTATCGAAGGCTCCATAGCATTTTCTATAAAATTGGTAGGATATGCTACGCGTGTATTTTCTGTTTTTTTGATGTTATCGTAGTCAACGCAATCTGTACCTTCATGACAGTTTACATTTTCTAACATAGCGCCAAACTTAATGGCATTGTATATCTGCGGTTCTTTTTCTTTGGTAAGATTTACGCACTTGGCATAGCATCCACCTTCAAAGTTAAACACCGTTTTATCCGACCAACCGTGTTCATCATCACCAATCAGGCGGCGTGTTGGGTCAGCAGAAAGTGTTGTTTTTCCAGTACCGGAAAGTCCGAAGAAAATAGCTGTATCTCCATTTTTACCAACGTTAGCTGAGCAGTGCATAGATAGCACTCCCTTTTCTACCGGCAGGGTATAGTTAAGCAATGTAAATACCGATTTCTTTATCTCTCCTGTGTAAGCCGAACCACCGATAAGAGTTTGTTTTTCGGTAAAGTTGAGCATGGTAAAGTTATGTTGGCGCGTGCCATCTTCTTTAGCATTGGCTCTAAACCCCGGCAGGCAAATTATGTGCCAATCGGGTGTAAAGGTTTTTAGTTGTTCTGCAGTTGGGCGCAGGAAAAGATTGTTTGCAAATAGATTGGCCCATGGAGTTTCGGTTATCACACGCACTTTAAGAAGATACGCAGGATCGGCACATACAAAAGCATCATGCACATATAAGGTTTTGCCATCAGCATAGCTCAGCATCTTTTTACGAAGCGGAGTAAATTTTTCGGGTTCGAATGGGAAGTTAACATCGCCCCACCACACAGTATCCTTAGTAATGTTATCCTTAACGGTAAATTTATCTTTAGGCGAACGGCCTGTAAATTCTCCGGTATCTACCATAAGTGCACCGGTATCGTTTAAAGTGCCTTGTCCAAGTTTTAAAGTCATTTCAATAAGCTTAGCAGCCGAAAGATTCCAGTACACTGTATCGGGAGCCGAAAATCCGAGAGAGGTTAAAGATGCTGATTCATTTTTGAGGCCTACGTTTTTCATAGTTACAAGTTTATAAAGTTTGTAAAGTTCCTAAAGTTATAAAGTAACCGGAAATTATCAATAAATTTTTCATTCCTTCACTTTATAAACTTTTTGCTTGATGAACTTTCAACTCTAGGTTATATATAGAACTGTATTTGTGTTTTGCATAATCCATAAAATACTTAAAGTTCAGCTTTTCGCCCGTAACTTTAGTACATAATTCTTCAGCGCTGTAAAACTTGCCGTGCTTGTGTATCTTTTCCCTGAGCCATTGCAGCAAAGGTAAAAGGTTGCCTTCTTCAATATTTTTTTCCAGTCCGCTGATTTCCTTTTTAGCCTGGTTAAAAAACTGCGCCGCATAAAAACTGCCCAGTGAATACGTAGGAAAATATCCTATACTTCCATGCGACCAATGTATATCCTGTAGCACACCCTCTGCATCATTCGGAACCGTTACACCAAGGTATTCCTTATAGTGAGCATTCCAAAATTCGGGCAATTCCGATACTTTTATTTTTCCTTCCATCAGGGCCTTTTCTACTTCATAACGTACAAGAATGTGAAAATGGTATGTAAGTTCATCTGCTTCTATACGAATAAGTGAAGGCTTAACAACATTGATTGCTTTATAAAATTTATCCAGCGATATGTTTTTAAGATTTTCTGGATAGTACGATTGCAACTTTGCGTAATTAGCTTTCCAATAAGGTAAGCCTCTGCCTACATTGTTTTCCCATAAGCGCGATTGCGATTCGTGTATGCCCAACGATACAGCTTCGCTCGACGGCAAGCCATATTCTTCCGATGGAAGTCCCTGTTCATATAGCCCATGGCCACCCTCGTGTATGCACGACCATATCATACTCTTCAGGTTATCTTCCAATATTTTAGTAGTTACCCTAACATCTAAAGGATTGAAACTTGTAGTAAACGGGTGTATAGAAATATCTTGCCGGCCTGCTTCAAAATCAAAATGCATTTGCTTTAACGCTTCAATACCAAAATCCCATTGTTTTTCTTTGGGATAGTGTTTGTACATAAACGCATCCTCGTTTTGTTGAGCTTCTGCAATCTTTTTTACAAAACCCACCATCTGCTCTCTAACATCTTTAAATAAAACATCAAGATCGGCCACTTTTGCATCAGGTTCATATTGGTCCAGCAATGCATTGTATGGATGTCCTTCATATCCTAACAGGTCGGCTTCCTTTCTTTTCAGGTCAACCATTTTAGTAAGATACGGAGCAAATATTTTAAAATCGCCCGTAGTCTTTGCCTTTTGCCACGATTGAAAACATTCGGATGTGGTGCGGCTTAATAGTTCTACAAACTCGGTGGTATATTTTTTTTGCTTTTTATATTCCTTAAGACTACGGGTAACATTGCGCTTTTCTTTTTCCGAAAGATCTTTGCCATTTTTATTTAACTCCACCAGTATTTTACCAAGTTCCTGGCTAGTACTCATTCCATGCGACAGGCCCGAAAGCGTTGCAATTTGTTGAGCGCGGAAATCTGCACCTTTTTCAGGCATATAGGTTTCCTGGTCCCAGCCTTGCAGTGCCATGGTGTAGTTTATATCTGCAATTTTAGCAAGCCGGGTTTTATATTCTTTATAACTCATGCCTTACTGCTTAATTACGTTTTTGCTCTTTATTGCCGATATAACTATAGCCACCCATCCTGCTATAAAACATAGTCCGCCAAGCGGAGTAATGGGGCCCATCCATTTCATATTAATACCTGTAAGGTTGCCGGCCACAAGCCCATATATAGAACCTGAGAAAAGTACAATACCAATCATAAACAGGGTTATTATTGTTTTAGAATAAAGTGGGTATTTATCGCGTAAGGCAACCATAGCCATAATGGCAAGCGTATGCATTAATTGGTAGTGCACAGCAGTTTCGTAGGCATGCATGCTTTGGGGGCTTAAAAGTCCTGCTTCCACTTTTCCATTTAAGGCATGGGCTCCAAGAGCCCCCAGTATAACGGCGATGCACCCCGAAATACCCGCAAATATCATTGCTGCGTTTCGCATCGGTTTATAATTAGACGCGCAAATGTATAACAAAATACAGTCAGGAATGTACATTCTTTTTCAACAGTTGTTATAAGTTTTTTTGTTTTTTTATCCTACTTTTTGTACATTTGTTACCTATCAGGCTAATAGCTGTTTAATGAAGAAGATTACTCTTTATGTAATTGCACTTTTCTCAGGCGTTTTTTTAACGTCTTCCATTACTGTTAGCGCACAAATATTTTATAATAATGGAGCACAGGTTTATGCGGCTCCCGGCTCAATTGTTCAAATTAATGGTGGCCTTCAAAACGATAATTCAGGTAATTTAGATAATGAGGGAGATATTAATGTTACCAGCTTGGGAGCAACCCCCGGTAATATCTTATTAACCAATTCTTCTATAATGCAAGGCAATGGCCATTACCACCTCGACCAGGATTGGATAAACAATGCCACGTTTACCTGCAACAATAGCACAGTTTTTATGAACGGCAACACTGCCGAATATATTACCAGTACCAATGCAACTGTAACTACCTTCGATACTTTAGAACTTCAGGGCGCCGGAGGATACGGGACCATTGCAGCCCGGAAAATACAAACCCTTGACGCCAATGTTCAAGGCGCATTGATACTTAATGATAGGGTATTATGGACCGAAACCCATACCATGTCTATCACCACTCCTAATGTAACTGCGGTTACAAATAGCGCGCCACCCACACAGGGCTTTGTAGAAAGCGATGTAAATGGCAGCCTTTCAAGAAAAACGAATAGCGTAGCACGTTATTTTTTTCCTGTAGGTTCCGATTCGGGCGCTTTACGTTACCGCCCAGTTTATATGAAACCTGTAGCTGCTAACCCCGATACATATAATGCAAGATTAGCCAACGTGGATGCCGCTACAGATGGCTTTAACACAACTTTATTTGATACCAATATTTGCCAGGTAAATAAGCTTTACTATCATAAAATAAACCGTTCAGCAGGGGCTGATAATGCCGATATAGATATTGATTTTTTATCTACCGATGGAGCTTGGACAGGTATTGCACAATGGAGTACCCCTACCCTGGCTGTGTGGAATGATATGGGATTGGTAACATCTACAGGCGCTGCTCCGCCTGCATTTAGCGATAACCTTAAAGCAAATTGGGGCAATTTTTCACAAGCTCCGTATATACTTGATAATGTAAAGCCTGCACCACCTGTATTAAACTGTTCAGGCATATGTGCCAACGGCAATGGCTCGTTTACAGTTAAAGGCAATGGAAATTCATATACATGGAATACACCTGCCGGAACCACTATACTCTCAGGCCAGGGTACCGATTCTATAACCGTAGCATGGAACAATACACCCGGCAATATTACAGTAGTGGCTAACTCGGTTGGCGGTTGTGCTTCCAGGCCTGCATCATGCAATGTTGCTGTTAATGCAGCTCCTGCATCAGGTTACGATACTGCGTCATCAGGTACCTTCCATAACGACTGGATATTTAGCGATACAAGCAAAAATGCAACAACCTGGCACTGGAATTTTGGTGACGGAGATACATCTAACCTGCAAGATCCTAACCACATTTACAATGCTGCCGGCACCTACATAGTTACCGAAACAGTGGTTAATGCAAGCGGATGTTCCTCTCAAAGAGTTGATACAGTTATTGTAACCGAAGGCTTTACTGTACCTAACGTATTTACTCCTAATGGTGATGGAAAGAACGATCAATTTTTAATTTCGTGCAGTGGTACGAGTAGTTACAGCATATCTATATTTAACCGCTGGGGTCAAGAAATATTTACAAGCAACTCGGTAAACATATCTTGGGATGGACGCACCAACGCAGGTGTTAAAGTATCCGACGGAACATATTTTTACGTTATAAAGGCCACCTCTGAAAGTGGCAAAAACTGGGACAAACAGGGCTATATCCAGGTGATTGGAAGTACCAGCGGCGGCCAATAGAATTATAAAAGTGTGAGGTTTAAGTTTAGTTTCTTTTTCCAAATTTTTCTCTCATGTTTCTTCTGTGCAGCCGCTTCGGCTCAGCAAAACATTTGTATAGATAGCACCCAGGAACCCGAAGAAGTATCTATAGCTATCTCGCCTAAAAATCCGGCTAATATGGTGGCAGGCGCTAATATTACCTGTTATTACTATTCACAAGATACAGGGCACACCTGGAAGAGCGGTTTAATGAAATCGAGTTATGGTGTGTGGGGCGACCCTATTGTTTTGTGTGATACAGCAGGTGATTTTCATTTCTTCCATCTTTCTACTCCTGCTAACGGGCATTGGATAGACAGAATGGTTTGTCAAACATCTACCGATGGAGGAAAAACATGGGACGATGGTACATACACAGGACTTAATGGAGAAAAGAACCAGGACAAACCCGGATGTGCAATAGACCTTACTAATAGCCCTTACCGCAATAGGCTTTACATTGCCTGGACACAATTTGACCATTACGAATCGAGAAATCCGGTAGATAGCTCGCGCATACTTTTTTCATATTCTGCAGATGGGGCAGCAACATGGAGCACACCTGTGCGCATTGACAGCCACGCCGGTGATTGCCTTGATGGAGATAGCACAGACGAAGGCGCAGTGCCTGCTATTGGCCCCAAAGGACAAGTATATGTTACATGGGCGGGGCCTGATGGATTAGCATTTAATAAAAGCATGGATGGAGGAAAGACATGGGCAGCGCATCAAAAAAATATTACGCCTATTACAGGTGGATGGGATTATGATGTGCATGGTATTAACCGTTGCGATGGATTGCCTGCTACATTATGCGATGTTAGCAATGGCCCACATAGCGGAACCATTTATGTAAACTGGAGCGACCAGCGTAACGGAAGCGATAATACCGATGTATGGCTTGTAAAATCTGCTGATGAAGGCGAAACATGGAGCAAGCCTATTAGAGTGAATAATGATATGGGCGACCATCAGCAATTTATGTCGTGGCTTGCGGTGGACCCCGCCAATGGGTACCTCTACTGCCTTTTTTACGACCGCAGAAATCATGATGCTGATACAACAGATGTTTACCTTGCCGTTTCCAGGGATGGAGGAAATAGTTTTGTAAACTTCCGTATAAATGATAATTGGTTTGTTCCTACCGCAGAAGATTTTTTTGGAGATTATATTTCTGTGCAGGCGCGCAACAATATAATACGCCCTATATGGATGCAAATGCAACAACATCGGTTACGTATATACACAGCCTTAGTTAATGCTGATAATTTGGATTGGGCCATGTATAAACCTGCATCGGGTGCAAGGGCTAATTTACCGGCAACAAAATTTGGAGAAGAAAATACAAGCCTCTGGTTTCAATTTACACTAAGCGAAAGCCAGTATATAAATCTTTCTGTTGTAAATATGTGGGGCCAAACAGTACGTTACCTTTACCTTGACCACTTTATGCAGCAAGGTAAGCAAGAGTACATTCTTGATAGGTCGGAATACTTTTTACAACCGGGTGCTTATGCTTATAAATTAGAGACAAACAAAGGCAGTATATATAAACCCTTTGTTATATACTAAAATACCTTTTTTAAGCGTAAATTTGACCTGCAATTTAATGCTATGCACCTCAAAAGTCTTTCTGTTGTAAACTTTAAAAACTACCGCGAAGTGAGTTTAAATTTCTCTTCCGGCATTAACTGCTTTGTGGGGCATAATGGCGCAGGTAAAACCAACCTGCTGGATGCTATACATTATTTATCGTTTTGCAAAAGCTATTTCAACTCCTTCGATAACCAAAACATTTTGCACGAAGAAGATATGTTTGTAATACAGGGCATATTTGATAAAGATAAAAAGGAAGAAGAAATTTATTGCGCCCAAAAAAGAAACGACCGCAAACAATTTAAACGTAATAAAAAAGATTATGGCCGCTTATCTGAACATATAGGACTATTACCTGTGGTTCTCGTATCCCCTACAGATATTGAACTTGTAACCGAAGGCAGCGAAGTGCGCCGTAAGTTTGTGGATAGCATACTTTCTCAGATAGATTCGACTTATTTGAACGACTTGATAGAATACAACAAGGCACTGCTACAACGCAATGCTGTGCTTAAGCAGTTTTATGAAACCCGCAGCTGGGATAAAACACTTATCTCTATTTGGGATGAACAAATGGTAAGTAAAGGCACCGCAATATTTAAAAAACGTGAAGCTTTTACAAAAGAGTTTTCGGCTCTCTTCAAATCTATTTATTCTGAAATCTCCGGTTCACGCGAAGAAGTAGATTTAAAATACTCCAGCCAACTTACTGAAGATAATTTTGAAACCCTGCTTGCTAAAGCACTACCTAAAGATAAAGCTGTACTTTACTCCACAACCGGCATACACAAAGATGAATGGCAATTTACCAAGGATGCCTATCCTCTTAAAAAGTTTGCATCACAAGGGCAACAAAAATCATTTATCATTTCACTTAAACTTGCCCAGTTTTTATTTCTGAAAAAACACTACAACTCTCCTCCTATCATGTTGCTGGATGATATATTCGATAAGCTGGATGAGGAAAGAGTTAGCTTTTTGATAAACATGGTAACGGGGCCCGATTTTGAGCAGGTATTTATTACCGATACTAACCATACCCGCATGCAACAATTGCTGGAAAAGAGGGATAAAGAGTATCGTATTTTTACGGTTAACGAAGGAGAATTGCAGGAAGCACAACCCAATTACGCTTGAAATGAAACACAATGATCAAAAGCTGGGCGATGCTATAAAAGACATGCTGAAGCTTTACAGGCTGGATGAAAAAATAGATGAGCACAAACTCATCCGTTCCTGGGAAAAAGCCGTAGGCCCTATGATAGCAAGGCACACCACAGATATTCATATTTCGAATAAAAAGCTGGTGGTAACCATAGATTCAGCAGCAGTAAGACAAGAACTATCTTACGAACGCACAAAAGTTGTACAAGACCTGAATGCCATGATTGGCTCCCAGGTAATAGAAGAAATGGTTCTTCGCTAAATTAAAATCTTTCTAAAGCGGAAAAGAAGAAGCTGCCTTCAATCGCAGCATTTTCATCGCTATCCGAACCATGAACTGCATTAGCCGATATAGATTTTGCATAAAGCTTACGTATGGTACCCGCTTCTGCTTTGGCAGGGTCGGTAGCTCCAATTAGCTTACGAAAATCCTCTACGGCGTTACTCTTTTCAAGTATAGCAGCCACAATAGGCCCCGATGACATGTAACTAACCAGTTCGCCATAAAAAGGGCGTTCTTTATGCACAGCATAAAAAGCTCCTGCCGTTTCGGCGCTAAGTTTGGTTTGCTTCATAGCTACAATCCTAAAACCTGCCTGTTGTATTTTTTGTAATATGTTACCAATATTGCCCTCGGCTACTCCATCGGGCTTAACCATTGTAAATGTTCTGTTTCCTGCCATATTCTTGTTTATTATTGGCGCAAATATAAAGGAAATGAGTTTTGAGTTAACTTAGCACTCTAATTAGAATCTCTTTTGTGAAAGAACAGGACCTTATAAAACTCAAGAAATTTCTTTCCGCTCCGCGTAAGATAGCCATCATCATGCATAAATCGCCTGATGGAGATGCTATCGGTTCCTCGCTTGGATTATACCTTTTTTTACTCCGTTTTAAGCATAAAGTAAGCGTTATAAGCCCTAACGCCTATCCTGATTTTTTAAAATGGATGGAGGGCACTAAACAAGTAATAGATTATAGCAAAACAGCAGCAGCAGCACTAAAGGCCGTACGCTCTGCCGAACTTATTGTATGCCTTGATTTTAATGCCCTGAAACGCATTGAGGATTTGGGTAAAGAAGTAGCAAAGTCCAAGGCCTTTAAGCTGATGATAGACCATCATCCGCAACCTGAGAATTTTGCTGATTTTGTTCTGCATTCAACGAAAGCTTCTTCTACAGCCGAACTTATTTTTGATTTTATTGAAATGCTGGGAGAGAAGAAAAAAATAAATAAAGCCATTGCCAATTGCCTATATGCCGGCATTATGACAGATACGGGGTCTTTCCGTTTTTCATCTACCACCAAACACACACATAACGTGGTTGCAGAACTTATGGAGTATGGAGCAGAAACAACTAAAGTACACCACCTTATCGATGATAATAATACAGAAAGCCGCCTTAAATTATTTGGATATTCATTGCTCGAAAAAATGAAAATATTTCCAGAATATGGCAGCGGGTTTATAGCGCTTACGCAAAGCGACCTTAAACAATTCAATTATCGTGATGGAGATACAGAAGGCCTGGTTAATGAACCTCTATCTATAAAGGGCATTGCATTCTCTGCATTGTTTACCGAAAAAGAAGATGGCGAAGGCATCAAAATATCTTTCCGTTCAAAAGAAAAATTTGATGTAAACCAATTTGCACGCAAACATTTTAATGGTGGTGGACATCTTAATGCTGCAGGCGGCAGCAGCGACCTCTCAATGGATGAAACCATTTTAAAATTTCTGCAATTACTTGCCACCTACAAGGACCAAATTACAAGCAATGAGGAGTAAACTCCTGTTTTTAATATGTACTGCGTTCCTATGTGGTTGTCATAATGATGACGAACAGCAGCAGGTTAATCCGCCGCAACAACCCTCGCATGAGCAGGTAAAGGAAGCGCTTATCAAATCGCACCAAATGTACGTTAAGCAGGAGGCCGATGAAATAACCCAGTATATAAAGCAACATGGCTACGCGATGCAGGGCCTTTCCACAGGTATGTATTACATGATTACCGAACATGGCAAAGGCGAACAGGCTGCAATAGGCGATTTTGCTACCTTAAGTTATAGTATTAATTTATTGGATGGAACCGTATGTTATGATTCTAAAACAGAAGGGCCCAAACAAGTATTAGTAGGTAAAGATGCTGTTGAGACAGGTGTACACCAGGCTATTGAACTTATGCATGCAGGAGACAAAGGGCTGTTCATAATACCCTCTTACCTTGCACAAGGCCTTGTAGGTGATAAAGACAAAATACCTCCAGGATCTGTAGTGGTATACAATATAACTTTATTATCAGTAAAAAAGCAAAAGGCGGCAGATACTAATTCGAAATAGATACTTTCTTTTCTGCTGGCTTATTATCCAATTGCTCGTAAATTGAGTTGTTGCTTATAAATTCGGGAACAATACTTTTCATCTTCTGCACAAGCTTCATATTATTTTGTCCCTTTTCCAATTCAATCAGTTGGTCGATACAAGAAGACACCACAGAATAATCAAGTTCCTTTACTTTAGCAATAAGTATTTGCGGGTGATGTGTGGGTAAAGAGTTTTCTTCGTTATGCAATAGTTCTTCGTAAAGCTTTTCTCCGGGCCTAAGGCCGGTAAATACTATCTGTATATCCTTTCCTAAGGTTAGACCCGATAGCTGTATCATCTTTTTTGCCAGGTCTATTATCTTGACTGATTTACCCATATCAAAAACATAAATCTCTCCTCCTACACCTATTGTTCCGGCTTCGATAACAAGCTGGCAGGCTTCCGGAATGGTCATAAAAAAACGGGTTATTTCCGGATGAGTTATGGTAACCGGGCCACCCTTTTCTATCTGTTGCCTGAAACGTGGTATTACAGAACCATTCGAGCCAAGCACATTACCAAACCTGGTAGTAATAAACCTGGTTTTCTTTTGTTGGTTAAGAGCCTGTATGTACATTTCGGCTATGCGTTTGGAAGCACCCATAACTCCCGTAGGGTTAACTGCTTTATCGGTAGATACCATTACAAATTTTTCCACACCGTATTTCATTGAAATGTCGGCTACATTTTTTGTGCCATTTACATTTACAAGCACTGCCTCAACGGGGTTTTCTTCCATTAAGGGAACATGTTTGTAGGCAGCGGCATGAAATACTATTTCGGGCTTTTCTTCTTTAAAAATCGATTCTATCCTGCAGGCATTGCATATATCAGCTATATATGTTTTAAAAGGCGAAACAGTTGAACTTTTTTCACTCATCTCTAATTCCAAATCATACAAAGCAGATTCAGCCTGGTCAACCAGTATTAATTTTTTGGGTTGATAGGGCAACACCTGTCTCACTATTTCACTACCTATTGAACCGGCAGCACCCGTAATTAAAATAACCCTGTTCTGAAGCTGGCTTTTTATCTTGGCTTTATCGAGCACAATAGGGTCGCGTTCCAGCAATTCTTCAATACTAACTTTTTTAATCTGTTTAAAACTCAGCTCTCCATTTATCCAATGGGTAATAGGCGGCACATTTAATATCTTGGTATCGTGGCTAAGGCAGGTATCAATAAGTTCATTTTTGCGGTCGTGCGAAACATCGGGAGTAGATATAATTAGATGGGCCACATCGTTCTCTTCCAGCAACTCATTCAGTTTATCCGGAGAATATATAGTAATCCCTTCAAGCCTTTTGCCCCATGTATTAGGATTTTCATCCAAAAAGGCCAGCATAGCATATTTAGTCGCATCTCTGTCTACAGCCCTTTTGGTAATAAGTCCGGCTGAATCTGCGCCATATATTATCACGCTACGTTTACCTTTAGATGTACCCGAAGAATCGGTATACATTTCCTTATAAATAAGGCGGGCAGAAATAAGTATAAATGAAGAAGAAAGATATTCTATTACAATAATGGAATAAGGAACTATAAAGTGCTTGAATTGAGTGAGATAAGATACAACGTTGGAGAAGGCGAAAATAAGGCTCACTATGGTAAGCACTGTTACTATTTGCTGCACATCACGCGAGCCTGTATACCTTACTATATTACGGTATATACCCGATGCATAAAAGCTAATGCCCCTGGCTGCTATTACAAAAGGGAACACATATACAAATGTTATTCTTTCGGAATGGGGAATAACAAAGTTGAACCTGAGCAGGTAAGCCAGCACAAGTGAGCAAAAACAAAGAAAAACGTCGATTATTAATATAAACCAACGTGGTAGGTGCCTGCGGATTAAGAACATGGTCATTTTATTGCACCCAAAGGTACTACTAATTTTCCTTTAATTGTAACCTAATCCGGCTTGGCGAAAACCTACTTAACCTGGAATTTAAAGTCGAATTTTTTTGTTTCTTCGGCCGACTTGTAAATTTTTTCCTTTAGCTTTTCTTTAAAGGCTATTACCTTTTTAAGTAAAGCAGGGTCTCCGGTAGCAATTATTTGCGCTGCTAATATTCCTGCATTGTGTGCGCCATCAATAGCAACGGTTGCAACAGGAACTCCGCCCGGCATTTGGGCTATAGATAATAAGGAATCAATACCTTTTATAGAATTACTTGAATTAACAGGAACGCCAATAACCGGCAATGGTGTCATGGCTGCTACCACACCCGGAAGATGGGCTGCACCACCCGCACCTGCTATCATTACTTTCAGGCCGCGCTTAACGGCAGTTGAAGCATATTCTAATGTTTTATCGGGTGTACGGTGTGCCGAATACACGTTTATTTCAAATGGAATTTCGAAACTTTCCAGCACTGCTGCTGCTTCTTTCATCAGGGGAAGATCTGATGCGCTTCCCATAACAATACCTACTAATGGTTGCATATATATATTTGATTTTAGATTTATTACTCAATTTTATAATCGTACGGCAAACGGGCCTGTATGCTTTTGTTCTGCATAAGTTTCGATACTTCCTGCACAGGAGCATACAAACCGCCTAACTCTTCTTTCAGCGCCTTGGCTTCAGCGTCTGCACCCAATTTGGTTAACAAGTCATGATATGGCCCGAAAAGCTTGGGAAGTTCTTCTATGCTGTAATGTGTAATATTCGCTTTGCGTGCTGCTATTTGTAGTGCAAGGTTCATGTCTCCCAATGTATCTACCAAGCCTATTTTTAAAGCCTGTGTGCCTGTCCACACCCTGCCTTGGGCAATACTATCTACTTGTGCAACGGTCAACTTTCTTCCGTCGGCCACACGTGCAATAAAGTTGTGATATACTTCTTCTATCCCGGCCTGCAAAACTATTGCTTCGGCAGATGTTAAAGGATAAAACAAAGAACCTGCCGCCGCGTGGGTATTGGTGCTCACAGTATCTATTGTAATACCAAGTTTATCATTTAGCAACCCTTGTGCATTAGGTAATAATCCAAACACACCTATAGATCCTGTAATTGTAGTAGGTTCTGCAACAATTTCGGTAGCCGCACAGGATATTTCGTATCCTCCCGATGCTCCGTAATCGCCCATAGAAACAACAACAGGTTTAGCCTTTTTTGCAAGTTGTACTTCTCTCCATATTACTTCGGATGCCAGTGCATCACCACCGGGAGAGTTAACACGCAATACAATAGCCTTTACATCGTCATCTCGTCTTGCTTCGTTAATAGCTTTTGCCAGGCGCGCCGAACCGATAGATTCGTCATCACCCATACCCTGGAATATATCACCACTGGCATATATCACTGCTATTTTAGAAGCGTTGTGCTGGGCAACTTCAAATGTTTCACGGTAATCATCCAGTCCTATAGTAGGTACAACTTGGTTGGAGGAAAGACTCATTTCTTTTTGAAGTTTTGCTACTACTTGATCCTGGTAATACAGACTATCTACCATATTATGCTTTTCAGCTTCCGGTGCCGAACGCATGGTAAGGCTATCCGCCATTTGGTTGAGTGATGCAGGTTTAATGTTGCGTGATACACCGATATCATCTACCAGTTTATCCCAAATAGATGTAAGAAGCATTTTAGTCTGCAGCCTGTTATCAGGGCTCATTTTATCGAACATATAAGGTTCGGCAAAACTTTTGTACCTGCCGTGCCTGAACACTTGCACCTGAACTCCAAGTTTATCCAAGGCTTTTTTATAAAACATTATTTGAGCGCTCAATCCCATCCAAAAAAGTTCTCCTGCGGGATTTAGATAAACCTTATCGGCTACGGAAGCCAGGTAATATGATTTCTGGGTAAACGCCTGGCTATATGCAATAATAAACTTACCACTTGTTTTAAACTTTTCAAGTTGTTTACGCACTGTTTCCACCGTAGCAATGCCGGCCGACACGGTAGATAAATTGAGGTAAATGCCTTTAATGGCAGGGTCTTTGGCGGCATGGTCTATATCGGCTATAATATCATTAAGGCCAACTGTTTCGGTAAATGTCTTTTCATATTCATCATCCCACTTAAAATTAAATGGTTTTGAAAGGGTGCGCTCTGCAACGGCATGGTCAAGCCTTATTTCAAGTATTGTAGGAGTAGTCAGATGGGTAACTTTTTCTTCTTTAAAAGAATTAACAGCGTGGGTTACCATACCCACTAAGATTATAAACACGAGAAAGAATGCCAGAAAAATCCCGATAAGGGCGCCAAATAAGGAAGCAAAAAAGTTTCTCACGTAATGTCTTTAAATATGTCTGCAATATTAGGTAAAAAGGTTACACCTTTGCACTATGAATTTTGTTTACCTTGCGTTAGGCAGTAACCGCGGCGACAGGAAGAAGAATCTTGATGCTGCTATTGAACAATTGAGGGAAAAAGCAGGCAAGCTATTGTCCGCTTCCTCAGTATATGAAACGGCACCCTGGGGTATGAGCGATAGTACCCCGTTTCTTAACCAGGTAATACATATTGAAACCTCGCAAAGTGCAGTAACCCTAATGGATACAATATTAGGTATTGAGGAATCTATGGGCAGAACACGTAGCAAAAATGCAGGCTATGAGCCGAGAAGTATAGATATTGACATCCTCTTCTTTAATGATGATATATTGGAAACCAGTGAGCTCGTTATTCCCCACCCTCAACTGGCAAAACGCAGGTTTGTACTCGAACCTCTTGCCGAAATAGCTTCTTCGTATATCCATCCACTACTAAAAAAAACCATTGCCCAATTGCTGCGTGACTGTGATGATGGGCTATCTGTACAAAAATTCGTGTCGAAATAATGCGTACTTTCGTATAAGCTAAAAGTACGTAAATGACAAACTACGAAGAACTGGCAAAAGAATCGAGGGCATGGGTATTCCAGGCGAATAAGGAATTAAGCGAACAGGAACAAAAACCTTTATCTGCCGAACTTACCGATTTTGTGGATAGTTGGCTTAGCCACGGTAGCCTGCTCAAAGCTCATTTTAAGCTGTTATACAATCGTTTTATCGTATTTTTTGTAGATGAAGAAGGCGATAGAATGTGTGGCAGGGCCGTAGATAATTCTGTGCGTTTTGTAAAAGCACTTGAAGCCAAATATAACTGCGTGTTCATCGATAGAAACATGATGGCATATATAGATAATAGTGGTAAAGTACAAGGCTGCAAACTTAGCGACCTAAATAAACTTATGGAAGAGGGTAAAATAACGCCTGAAACCAAGGTGTTTAATAATTTGGTGCAGAATAAAACTGAATTCGATACAAACTGGATTATGCCACTTTCGCAAAGCTGGCAACAGACGTATATAATGCAAAACCATTAATACCAGTGGCCGTAAAGCTTTTTCATTCCATTGATTTAAAACAACATTCTTTTGTAGTAACAGGAGGATCGGGGTTTATTGGTTCTCACCTGGTAGAATACCTGCTTGCACACAATGCAAAAAAAGTTTTCGTGCTGGATGATTTATCCAACGGCGTAATAGGTAATGTTAAACTTTTTGAAAAGCATCCTAACTTCGAATTTATTGAAGGTACCATTTGCAATCTCGAGACTTGCAAAAAAGTATTTAAACATGCTGATTATGTATTGCACCAGGCTGCATTATGTTCGGTGCCACGCTCGGTAGCAAACCCCGGTGCAACCCATGAAGTAAACGTTTCGGGCTTTTTGAATGTGTTGGTGGCCGCTAAAGAAAGTGGCATTAAACGTGTAGTATATGCAAGTTCTTCATCGGTGTATGGGGACAGTAAATCTTTACCAAAAAGAGAAACGGATTATCCTTTGCCTATATCGCCCTACGCGGTTTCTAAATACAGTAACGAACTCTATGCATCGGCTTTTACACGCAACTACAATATGAGCCTTGTAGGACTAAGGTACTTTAATATATTTGGGCCACGACAAAACCCGAATGGCCCTTATGCCGCTGCTATACCTATTTTCACAACAGCGCTTTTAGAAGGCAGGGCACCTAATATTTTTGGCGATGGCAACCAAACCCGCGATTTTACTTTTGTAGAAAATGTGCAGCAAGGCAACATAAAAGCGCTTTTTGCGGATGAAAAGGTAAACGGCCAGGTATTTAATATTGCAGCAGGAGGGAGAACAACAGTAAACGAACTTTTTAACATCCTGGCTAAACTGGCAGGCAGCAATATAAAGCCAAGCTATCAGCCACCACGTAAAGGCGATGTGAAAGATTCAAACGCATCGGTAGAAAAAGCGAAAGAATATTTTGGCTATGCTCCCGAGGTAAACTTTCTCGAAGGAATTGAAACCACCTGGAAGTGGTACAAAGAGAACTATAAACCCGCCACAGTATGAAAAAGATTGCAGTGCTAACATCGGGTGGCGATGCGCCGGGGATGAATGCCTGCATAAGAGCGGTGGTACGTACAGGGCTGTATCACGGACTGGAAGTTATTGGAGTAAGAAGAGGCTACGAGGGTTTGATTGAAGGAGATTTTTTTCCTATGGATTCTCATTCCGTTAGCAATATTATACAGCGCGGGGGAACTATACTTAAAACATCGCGCAGTGCACGCTTTATGACCAAAGAGGGTTTGCAGGAAGCAACTTTTAAAGCAAAAGAAGCAGGCATAGAAGGTTTTGTAATGATAGGCGGAGATGGTACTTTTAAAGGCGCTAACGCTTTTTCTGAAGCCTCGGGTATACCTTGCACCGGCGCCCCGGGTACTATAGATAATGATTTATTTGGCACAGATTATACCATTGGGTACGACACGGCCTTAAATACTGTAATTGATGCGGTAGATAAAATAAGAGATACGGCTGCGTCGCACAACAGGTTATTTTTTATAGAAGTAATGGGCCGCGATGCTGGCTTTATAGCGCTGAATGGAGGCGTAGGTGCAGGAGCAGAAGAAATACTTATACCCGAAACCAAAACAGATATTAAAGAACTAATTGCGCATTTGGAAGAAGGTTGGAAAAGGCATAAATCATCGGTAATTATTATTGTTGCCGAAGGACAAGTAGAAGGCGGAGCATTTGAAGTTGCTAAAAAAGTAAAAGAAAAATTCGACCATTACGATACTCGTGTTACCATAATTGGCCACATGCAACGCGGTGGAAGCCCCTCTTGTTTCGACAGGGTGCTGGCAAGTCGTTTAGGTGTAGCTGCTACCGAAGCTCTTATAAAGGGAACAAAAAAGAACGAAGCTGCCGGTTTAGTGCATAACCAAATAGTGTTTACTCCCTTTTCTCAAGCACGAAAACATAAGGTAGATGTAAACGAGGACCTGATAAGAATAGCCCGCATATTATCTGAATAAAAGTATGGCACTCTTCGGACTTATAGGAAAGAAATTAGCACCGGCAGATCTTTCTATTTTAAAAACAGATATGCATTCTCATTTTATTCCGGGGATTGATGATGGTGCCAAAACCATTCACGATTCACTGGAGCTATTGAGGGCAATGGAAGACTTAGGTTACCAAAAGGTAATAACCACGCCACATATTATGAGTGATGCATACAAAAACACTCCCGAAATAATTTTAGGCGGATTAGAAAAAGTAAGAGAGGCTGCTGCTAAAGCAGGCTTAAAAATAAAGATAGATGCAGCCGCTGAATATTACCTGGACTACGATTTTGAGCGTAAGCTAAAGGAAAAAAATGTACTAACCTTTGGTGATAATTACATACTTTTTGAAATGGCATTTGTAAACCCGCCCGATAACCTATACCAGTTTGTGTTTGACATGCAAACTATGGGCTACAAGCCTATTTTGGCCCACGTTGAGCGTTATGGATTTTGGCAACACGATTATGGCAAATACGAAGAGCTGGCAAGCCGTGGCATCATTTTACAAATGAATATTAACTCGGTAACAGGGCATTATTCTGCTGAAACTAAAAAGGCAGCACAGTGGCTTATAGATAAAGATATGATAAGCTTTGTTGGCAGCGATTGCCACCACATGGGGCATATTGAGCTTATACAAAAAGCCCGTACGGATAAATATCTGCATAAATTACTTACCTCTAAAAGATTGCTTAACGCTACGCTATAAAAGTAGCTTTCCCGCAATTCCCTCCTTAAGGGCGTAGTGAGATAATGTCATTTTATGAATAGATAGCTTATCAAGGGTAAGCTTGGTAAGTATAGCAGAATATACGAACATGGGTGCACGCATGGTGATAAGCCCCTGCATCTTTAACCTTTCATCAAGGGTAGAAACCAACAAATCCTGGTAAAGTTTCTCAAATTCGGTTAATGAATAATTATACCCATTTTTAGCCTTTTCATTGTCTCCTGTTCGGGCAATAAGCATTTCTGCAAAGCTATCGAAGGAGCCAGATGAACCTATTAACTCTACAGGTTTATACTTTGCAGCCGCCTCAATCATATCTCCAATTTTATTCAATATGTAGGCTTCCACGTCTTTCTTTTTCTCTTTACTCATTGGGTCGGAAGGAAAGAAAATTTCGTACAAGCGAGTAACACCGAGCGGGTAGCTCTTTTTCCAGAATATTTGGTTCTTGTTGGCAATAATAAACTCTGTGCTCCCTCCTCCAATATCCATTATAACAGAGGTATTATCGCTAAGTACCGATGCATGCTTCACACCTTCATAAATCCACTCCGCTTCTTCTTCCCCTGTTACTATTTTAATATCTATACCGGTTTCTATTTTTATCCTTTTTACAAAATCCTGTCCATTATCGGCATCCCGTGCAGCCGACGTAGCAAAAGCATACACTTTTTCTATCCTATGTTCCGCAATAGTCTTATTGTGAATGTGCAATGCCCTAATGGCTCGCTCGATGGCTTCTGCGGTAATATGCCCCTTATGTATTCCACCCTTGCCAATCTCAACGGGCAATTCTTTTTTATAAATAAACACCGGCAGCCCATCCCCGCCCTTTTCAGCAATAAGCAGGTTAAATGTGTTTGTTCCTAAATCCAGAATTGCAATACTCATAAGACAAAGATATTTATAGTCCGGGAGCAATGAAGCGATTTAATATAAAGTGACGTCATTATTGGAACACCCGGCTTTAACACTTCATTAACACCCACTTACTTAATACGTAGGTTTCTTTTACTTACTTTTGTCTGGTTACTATTTGAAAATGGTTTTAAGTTTAGAAAATTTAAGTAAACAATACGGCCCGCTGACCGCGGTATCTAACCTAAGCCTGTCTATTGATAAAGGCAGTATTTACGGCATCCTGGGCCCTAACGGAAGCGGTAAAACCACCACACTTGGTATTGTGCTTGGGGTTACCAATGCCACATCGGGTAAATATTCCTGGTTTGACGGAGCGGGTGACGCAAAAGAATACCGTAAGCGTGTAGGCTCCATTCTCGAAACACCAAATTTTTACCACTACCTAAGTGCGTATGCCAATTTGAAAATTGCCGCTGATATTAAAGGTGTAAAGTATAGCGAAATAGATAAAGCCCTTGAAGCAGTGAACCTGACCGCGAGAAAAGATTCAAAATTTTCTGCTTTTTCACTAGGTATGAAACAAAGGCTGGCCATCGCTTCTACAATGCTTGGCAACCCCGAAGTAATGGTACTGGATGAACCCACCAATGGCCTTGACCCTGCGGGAATTGCAGAAATAAGAGAGCTGATACTTAAAATAGCTAAAGAAGGAAGAACAATAATACTGGCGAGCCATTTATTAGATGAAGTAGAAAGAGTTTGTACGCACGTTGCAGTGCTGCAAAAAGGAAAACTGCTTGCATCGGGCAGTGTATCGGAAGTATTGGCCGGAGAAGATTTAATAGAAGTAGGTGCCGATAACTTTGAAAAACTGGAAGCTGCTGCCAAGGCAAATTCCAATATAAAATCAATGCGGAAGAACAGTTCGGGCAGGCTCGAGATATCTACCGGAAAAGCAATGACACCGGCCGAGATTAATGAATACTTCTATAAACAAGGTATTACAGTTTCGCACTTAATGCTGAGGAAAAAATCACTCGAGGCACGCTTCCTCGAACTTACCAAGTCATGAAGAAACTGATATCCATAGAACTGAAAAAGATATTACCCTATCCAACATTTTGGATAATGCTGGGGATTTACGTCGTATTGCTATTTCTTTTGTTCTTCTTTCTACATGAATTAAAACTTGGCGGGCCACTCTCCTTATTCAGCCTCGAATCATATTACACATTCCCTAAACTGTGGCATACACTTACCTATTTAGCCAGCCTTTTCAACCTGTTGTTGGGTACCCTAATAATTATTTTAATTACCAACGAATTCACCTTCCGCACGGCAAGACAGAACGTTATTGACGGGCTTAGTAAAGCCGATTTTTTAATAGCCAAACTACTTCTGATACTGGGAATTGCACTGTTCGCAACCCTATTCGTTTTTATTATTGGTATGATTAACGGGGTGATGGAAACTCAAAACCTAACCTCTTCAATGATATTTGAAAAAATAGATTTTGTATTTGCCTACTTTGTTCAGGCTATAGCCTATATGTGTTTTGCTTTATTTGTAGGTACTCTGGTAAAAAAATCAGGACTTGCTATTGGAATCTTTTTCCTTTATAGTAAGATAGTAGAGCCCCTTATAGAATGGAAGTTGCCTTCGCAAATATCCGATTATCTTCCTTTTCATACCATTTCATCCTTAATACAAAACCCTGTATTAAAACTTGTAGGCATGAATGTAGGTGAGTCTCCGCTGGGAATACATTTTGGGTTTACCCTTTTCTATTCGGCTGTTTTCCTGGTTGGCACCTATTTGCTTATTACTAAGCGAGATCTGAAGTAGTTATCTTAAAAAAAGTTTTCTTAGGGCTTATTTTCTTCAACAATTATATTTGTTGCTTCAGAGAATTCCACTTTTGTAAACATCAATCCCAGCATCATAATCAGGCTCGAAACTATAATTACGTAATCCAGTATTCCATTATTAAAAGCTGGGGATATAAAGTGCGACGGAATACTGTATAAAAGCACTACGGTTACTAAACCCCTGGGGGCTATAAAAAGTTCGGGAAACACATTTACTTTGGAAATAAAGCGTAGAAAAATAAAACGCGCAAAAATTACACACACAATTATAGCCGAACCGGTAATTACTACCTCAGGCAAAATAATTGAGTTTATATCCATTGTATACCCAAAAAGTACAAAGAAAAATGTACGTATTAAAAAGGCCGTTTCAGCGGTCAAAAGTTTTAATTCAGACGTTACAGATGACATTTCTTCCAGCCGCAGAAGCCTGGCTAGTTTACCCTTAATAAAAAGCCTGTTATTATTAAGCATAACCCCGAACGTAAGAATTAGTAACAGAGAAGGAAGATGAAATATTTTTCCCACCGAATACGTTAAAATGAGTATTGCAAAAATCAGGAAAGATTTAATGTGACTTTTGATACGATTTAGCATAAATACCAGGAACGCTGAACCCACAAAAGATACAAGGATGATATATAAAAGATTAAGAAAGAAATCTTTTATTGAATCGGCTGAGAACGCATTTTCAAGAATTACAAAATTGAAAATCATAATGCCAATAATATCAGAGAACGTGGATTCGTATATAATAAACTCCTTTTTATGCGCGGTAAGGTCTTTTACCGAAGGAATGGCGATTGCACTGCTGATTATAGCAAGGGGGATGGAATAGATAATTGAATTACGAACCGGCATTTGCAAATACAAATGAAGAACGAAATAAATTAAACTGCATGTACCTGCTAATATAAGTACGGACGAGAGTATTGATTTGCCAACGGCAGGAAGTTTTTCACGAGTTATTTTTAATTCAAGCGCGCCTTCCAACACTATCATAATCAGGCCTACTTCTCCAAAAAATGAAAGAAAAAAAGAAGTATTGCTAAGCTTAATCCCGAATCTGTCACCAAGAAGTTTTAGCCCTATACCGGTTGCAAGAAGCAGTATAACAGAAGGAATTTTTATATACTTCGAAAGTATATTAAATAAATACGAAAGTATAACTAAGGCACTAAGCGTAATAAGTATATTACTAATATCCAACATACTGTTGTAGCTACAAGCCTTTATAAAAGGTTTACTTCAAACTGTAAGATTGCCCGCTAAACTTTATATGCGTACCTGTTCCTAACTTTATTATTAATAAAGCTATGCAAGCCTGTTCCCAGTGCTGCCAGGGTTTTCATCTGCTCTACATTATCCGAACCTGCACTACCGTAATTATATACGTATGCATCACCATCATTAAACTGAACAGTGATACTATCCTCCTCTATTTCGTAGGAATGAACGCTGGAGTTTTCGTTTAGGTTCTTATAGGGCTCCATTATCTATAGTTTATGCTTCTTTAGGTGTAACGGTATATCCGCTTTTTGTAAGTGGGTTCATCACCTTGCTCACTTCAAGCTTTACGTTCGATGGAAGGTTACCTGCAAAGTGGTCGTGAAATCTCCAGGTCAATTTATCAGTATCTGCAACGGCACTCCAGGTAATATGATCTTTTAATTTAAATTGCTTGAACAGGTATGGGTGTTTGTCTTCAATTACTTGTAACTTCTCTTCAATCTGTTTGTCCGTCATGGTTATTTCTGTTTATTATCAGCAAAGATACATCCATTAAACGGATAATGGTCCATTTTATTTGCGGGTATAAAATTTAGGCTTTACATCCTTGGTTTCCAGAGAACCTCGGCAGCTTTCAAATCTTGTGTAAGCTTGCGCGAAAGCATAAAAAGGTAATCGGACAGGCGGTTAAAATAACGGATAACAATTTCATCAACCTGCTCATTTTCTGCAAGGTGAATTATTCTTCTTTCGGCTCTGCGACATACGCAACGTGCAATATGGCAGCGCGATACAGTTTCGTGCCCGCCGGGCAATACAAACGATCTCATCTCAGGAAGAACTGCATCCATGGCGTCAATCTCCTTTTCCAAGAGTGTAATATCTTCTTCTGTTATATGCGGTATTTTAACTTTAGATTTTACCGGGTCGGATGCCAGTGATGAACCAATCGTAAATAATCTATCCTGTGTTTCTATAAGCACTTCTTTAACATGTGCATCGGTAACACTATCTCTTAAAAGCCCAATCCAAGAGTTAAATTCATCTACCGTACCGTATGCCTCAATTCGTATATGGTGCTTGGGCACGCGGGTACCTCCTAATAAGGAAGTCTGCCCCTTGTCGCCGGTTTTTGTATATATCTTTAAAGCCATGTTAAATTTGTTTACCCATAAAAAGTTCCTTCAACTCAGGTGCATCGCCCGGTTTAAGCTTGCCAGATAGTAAAAGACTAAGTTGTTTTCTTTTCAATGCAGTTTCAAAACGTTCTTTTTCCAAGTCTGTTTCAGGAGTAATCGCAGGCACTTCAATAGGCCTGCCTAATTGATCTACCGCCACAAAAACATAGGCCGCATCATTCGATTTTACTTTTTCGCCCGTCATATTCGTTTCTACATATACATCTATAAATACCTCCATAGAAGTTGTAAATGCACGCGATACTTTAGCTTCTACAGTTACATAATCGCCAAGTTTTATTGGCCTATCGAACGATACATGGTTAACCGATGCAGTTACTACAACACGCTGGCAGTGGCGGTGCGCCGCAATGGCAGCAGTAATATCCATCCAATGCAACAAGCGGCCACCCATAAGGTTGCCAAGGGTATTTGTATCATTAGGAAGTACGAGGTGCGTTGATATTGCGTAACTTTCTTTGGGTGTTTTTGCGCGCATAAAATTGTTTTTGCAAATTTAAATTGTTACCGTTTGTTTATTGCAGGCTTTTATAAATGCCTCTCTAAGCCTGCCCGAGAAAGGGTTTGAGACATCCATTCTTTCAGGATGCCATTGTACAAGAGTTAAAAATCCGTCTTTATTATCTATTTTTTCAATTCCTTCCACTACCCCATCTTCAGAATATGCAGTTACCCTAAGCCCCTCGCCAACTGAATCGGCTGCCTGGTGATGGTGCGAATTTATGATACCTTTTTCTTCCTTTATAATCGAAAAAATCCTGGTGTCAGTAAATAATCCAATTCTATGAATGGTATCCTTTTTATTATCTGGCGAAGCGTGTCCGAATTTGCCACTACTTGGTAAATCAGGAATTAAAGTGCCTTTAAAAAACACATTGGCAATTTGCAATCCACGACATATTCCTAATAAAGAAATATGATTTTCGGTCACCACTTTTAGCACAGAAAACTCAAACTCATCTCTTTCTTTATCAAAATCTGAAAGGTTGTATTGTGCAATATAATCGGGCCTGTTATAATAAGATGGATGTACATCAGCGCCACCGCTAAGTATTATTCCATCGCATTGCGAAACTTGTTGCATGGTACTTTCGCCTGCCTTAAGTTTTACAATGTTGATAGTAGAATCAAAGCCCTTTATCCAACGTTCGTAGTTGGACCATTCGTCACAAAAAGTAATGCCTATTGTAAGTGACATGCAGTGAATTATGCCACAAAGATACTAATACTTAACAGGGCGGAGAATATATACCTGGCTGGAATATGTATTACCCTTTTTAGCTGCGTCGTTGTTGGAAAAGAAGCCATGCACCATTGCCCTGCCATAGTTTACATTGCCCCCTTTATACTTTTCGCTCAGCATAGAAATGTAGTATGCATCAAAAGGCATAGGCAGCACAGATTCCAGTTTAAAACCTTCCTTTTCGAAAAGTGTTTTTACATGTGCCGGGGTAAAATGCCATATATGCCGGGGTACATCATATGCGGCCCAATATTTACCGTAAAATTCGGCATCGGCAGAACTGCAATTGGGTAAGGCAACCACAAAAACACCCGTAGAGTTTAACATCCTTTTTACCTGCTGAATTGTAGTGGGCAAATCATACACATGCTCCAATACATGCCATGCAGTAATTACATCAAATGTATTATCTCCAAAAGCTTTCCAATCGCCTGCATCTTTAATATCCAGGCCATATTGCTTACTTGCAAATTCACGCGCATTTGGTGAAGGCTCCATGCCTTTAACATCCCATCCACTTTGTTTGCAGGTATTTAAAAATTCACCTGTGCCGCATCCCAAATCAAACAATTTGCCTGTTTGCTTTTTTGAAAATTCGCACACTAATTTCAGCTTTCTTTTAAGGGTAATTTTTCTAACAGACTGGTATATCCTATTTATAATTCCCTTGCTGGTATTGGAATGTGAGATATAATCATCGGACTGGTAAAATGCACCTGCTTTATCTTCTTCGGGGCGGGGATTGGTAAAACGAAACCCGCAAGCACCACACTGCACTATCGTAAACTTATCTTTACTAACTGTATAATCGGTACACTCCAAAAAGGGATTTAGAGTAGAAGAGTTACATAAAGGGCAGGCAGATAATGTTTCCATATAATTAACGAATACCAAAAAACTTTACAAACTTTTCACTTTATAAACTTTCTACTCATTTAGGCAAGCTTTTCAGCAAGTAAACGTATTTCTACCATGGGCGACATCTTCTCGTACAAAATACGGTACACTGCTTCGCAAATAGGCATATCTACCTTATACTTTTGATTGATAGTGTAGATGGTTTTAACAGCATAATATCCTTCGGCCACCATGTTCATTTCCAACTGTGCATACTTTACCGAATACCCTTTACCAACCATACTACCCAGGGTTCTGTTACGGCTAAATTGCGAATACGCGGTTACCAGCAAATCTCCCAAGTAAGCAGAATAATTGGTATCTCTTTTTATAGGATTTACTGTATCTATAAATCTTTTAATCTCCTGTATGGCATTGGCTACAAGCACAGCCTGGAAGTTATCGCCATAGCCCAGTCCGTGGCAAATGCCGCTTGCAATAGCAAAAATATTTTTGAGCGCAGCGCCATATTCTATTCCCAGCAAGTCATCCGATGTTGTTGCTTTTATATAACGGCAATTTAGCAATGCTGACATAGCCTTAGCTTCTTTTGCATCAGGCGAACCAACAGTTAAATACGAAAGCTTTTCCATCGCCACCTCCTCTGCATGACAGGGCCCGGCAATAATACCCATCGAGGTTATAGGTAAATCAAAATCTTGATTGAGGTATTGGCTCACCATCATCTTCTTATCGGGCAAGGTACCCTTAACGGCCGAAAATATTTTCTTGCCTTTAAGATCTTCTTTTTTAAGGCCGGCAAAAGCCTCACTCATAAATGCAGAAGGAATAGCAAGAACAATAACATCGGAATGTGCGAGAATTTCCTTTAAGCTGCTATACAAGGTTAACTTGCTAAGGTCGAGTTGTATATCGCTAAGATAATTGGGGTTGCGGCTATATTTTTTAATGTAGTCAATAGTGTCCTTCTTACGTATCCACCAATTAAGATGGGTAACATTATTAGACAATATTTTAACCAGCGCTGTGGCCCAACTGCCTGCACCGAGTATTGCAATTCTTTTTTCAGACATCCTTAAAACAGAATGAGATTATGCTGCTTTGGCTTTCGAAGCACCGCCTTTTTGCTTCTTTTCAAACCTCTTACGCAACATCCTATGATACAGAGATAATTCCCTTTCAAAAATAAACTTGAGCCATAACATTGTCCATGAATTATGGTAAGCAATGCCTTTGTACCATTTCTCTCCGGCTTGGTGTACCTTGGGTAAGTTATTCCATGGCACCGATGGAAAATCGTGATGTTCGTTATGGTAGCCTACGTTAAAAGCCACAATATTTAGCGGACCATAATAGCTGGCTGTTTCCTGCACCGGGCCGCTTGTCATATAATGTTCTTGCACCCAACGTCCACCCAAAGGATGAAGGCCTATTGAGAAGAACAAGGAAGCACATGCATATACAAAAGCTTTAGGGCCAAGGAAGTAGAATACTGCAAAGTCTACACCGAATACTACAATCCAGTTAAGCAAAACCCACTTATCAAAATTCTTAACCTCTTTTAAACGTGGTACGCGTAATACCTGCATTACAGGATAAAACAGGAACCATATAGATTTACCAATAAAACTGTTGTTAAACGTTTTTGCTTCCCATTCCGATGGCAGGTCACCGTCAAGTTCCGGAATACCCTGGTGGGCATGATGCTTAAGGTGATACCTTGCAAAAGATACTGCACTTGGGAAAAACATTACCGAGTTGGATAATATGCCAGCCAGCAAATTGTTCGACTTGCTTTTAAACAGCAAGTTGTGGGTACATTCGTGTATCATAACAAACGAGGCATGCAGTATAAATGCGCCCACCAGCCAGGCAGCTAAAAATACGGCCCACCATGGCTTATCATGGATAAACCAAAACATACCGCATTGCAGGCCCACGCATAAAAGAACAATAAGAAAGGTTGCAGGGTTTTTACCTATATAGCCTTTAATTTCAGGATGTTCCTTAATAATATCTATTGGCCTGATGAAATGAATATCCTTTTCTTCGGTATAATAAAAGTCTGTCCGCTTGGGCATCTTCGTCAATTTAGGGCGCAAAGATACGCTTTATAAGAATATATAGTACACCCCGTTAAAGCCGGGATTATCTCGGTAACTTCATCTTTTTCCTTACAGCGGTCAACCGACTTCATGGCCTCGTCGAACTTGGCATTTTCGGTATATTCTACAACAAACTTTTTATAGGCCCCTATTGCTATAAACAACTATAGTAAACCATTTTAAATCTTCGGGTTACGCAATCTATAAGGTATTTTACTTTCGTGTAATTTATTTTCTATATTTGGAAAAATAAATTAGTCAGCAAACAGGCTAATAAACTATTAACCCCTTAAATCATTCACATCATGCATTTACTTTTACAAGACCTAAACAACATGGACATGAAAAACGGCATGGCCGTTGGCGCTGCACTTGGCGCTGCCCTAATGGTATTCATTGCAGTATTCTCAATCGTTGCCCTATTTATGATTGTCTGCCAATGGATTATTTATACCAAAGCAGGCAAACCAGGCTGGGCTTCAATCGTGCCTATTTATAACATTATTGTTATGCTTGAGATTGCGGGTAAACCATGGTGGTGGTTGTTTTTATTCTGCATTCCTTTAGTGAACATTGTATTCCTTATTATGATGATTAACGGACTATCTAAAAGCTTTGGCCAAAGCGGTGGATTTACCGCAGGACTTATTTTGGTAGGTATCGTATTCTACCCAATCCTTGCATTTAGCAAAAGCATCCAATACATTGGCCCGGGCGGTGTAGCTCCTTCGGCAACCGCTGCTAACTAAGTAGTATATCTATTTTTAAAAGCCTCGCATTTTGCGGGGCTTTTTTTGTTTTCATCCTTTCTCGCTGATTTTCGCAAAGTAAACGCAGAGTATTCGCAGATATATGTAACTGATTATAAATCAGCGCAACTCAGCGAAAAAATCCGCGTAAATCTGCGAGAACTTTCAAGTCAAAATTCTACATTTTCATCATCGTAAACATTTATGGTAATCAACAGCTTACAGCCAAAATTTCATCAATACTTGCAAAATGCAAGTATTATTTCAATTAACTAATTGGAAATCAATTATTTATATTAAAATTTGCTTAAAACTTCTCAGGCCGCATTTGCGGGAAGAAGATAACATCCTGTATAGAAGGTGAGTTAGTCATAAGCATGGTAAGCCTGTCTATCCCCATACCCATACCCGATGTTGGGGGCATGCCATATTCCAGGGCGCGTAAAAAGTCGTAATCTATTAGCATGGCTTCATCATCACCCTTTGCTGCCAGTTGCATTTGGTCCTCAAAACGTGCTTTTTGGTCTATGGGGTCGTTAAGTTCAGTGTAAGCGTTGCATAATTCTTTACCATTCACCATAAGCTCAAAACGTTCTACCAAGCCGGGCTTGCTACGGTGTTTTTTGCATAAAGGCGACATCTCAACCGGGTAGTCGGTAATAAAGGTAGGTTGTATGTATTTATGCTCGCTGCTGGCTGAAAATATTTCGTCTATCAGCTTGCCCTTCCCCATCGAAGCGGTAACCTCTATATGTAAATCGCGGCAGACTTTTTTCAATCCTTCCTCATCCATGTTCGATACATCAATGCCCGTATTTTCCTTTATGGCATCGTATATGCTTATCCGTTTAAACGGCCTTTTAAAATCTAGTTCTTTATCACCACTTTTTACTTTGCTGGTTCCGTAAAGATCCATTGCAATTTTTTCCAACATTTCTTCGGTCATGTTCATCATCCACTCGTAATCCTTGTATGCCACATAAATTTCCATTTGGGTAAACTCGGGGTTATGGGTTCTGTCCATCCCCTCGTTACGAAAATCTTTTGCAAACTCATACACCGCTTCAAAGCCACCCACAATAAGGCGCTTTAAATAAAGTTCGTTGGCAATACGCAGGTATAATGGAATATCCAGTGCATTGTGATGTGTGATAAAAGGCCTTGCCGCAGCCCCACCCGCAATAGATTGCAGTATAGGTGTTTCTACCTCAAAATATCCTCGTTGATTAAAAAAATTACGCATAGAACTCATAATCATGCCCCGCTGCATAAACGTATGCCGCACATCGGGGTTGATATTTAAATCGGCATAACGCTGGCGGTATTTAAACTCAGGGTCTGATACCTCGTGATGGGCCACACCTTCGGCGTCTACAGTAACCACAGGCAATGGACGCAACGCTTTACACAACAATTTAAACGACAATACGTGTATAGAAATGGTACCGGTTTGTGTGATGAACGCATACCCTTTAATGCCAATAATATCGCTTATATCGAGCAGTTTTTTAAATACGGTATTGTACAGAGTTTTATCCTCGCCGGGGCAAATTTCGTCACGCTTAACATATATCTGTATTCTGCCATGGGCATCCTGTAATTCGGCAAACGCGGCATTGCCCATAATGCGGAACTTCATTAAACGGCCCGCTATGCTAATATCTTTATAATTGGTGCTTTCAGGAGTATAATTTTTAAGTATATCGGCAGTGTTTGCATTTACTTCAAACAATTCGGGCGGAAAGGGGTCTATACCCAGTTTTCTTAGTTCATCAAGTTTATTCCGGCGTATTTGTTCCTGTTCAGATAATTCCATGGTTAAAAATATTATTCCGTCAAATATACATTAAGAGTGAATAATGGAAAATGAAAAGTGAAAAATAAAGAAGAAATATCACTAATACCTAACAGGCAACATATCCTATTTCGCACTCTCCTTCATAAGAATAGAATCGTTGTGCATTTTTATCATATCCTCTTGCATCTGAATAGAATGGCGTCTTAGCTCTGCAGAGTCGTGTTGGATTTTTGAATTATCGTGTTCTATTTTCTTGTGGTCTGCCTGTATGTTATGGTCATCACTTTTAACCTTTATAGAATCTGTTTCGTACTTTTCAACACCCGCTTTTTTAGGATTTGAATTGCTATCATTTTGATGTAGTAGTTTCTCAATAGCATCCGATGTGGTCTTAAACCTAAAGGTGAGTAGCTTGCTTTTCTTATCCAGACTAAGCCCCATGGCATGGGTAGATTTTTCGCACACAACCCTATACAGTAAAACATCTGCGGGTTTACTATCCATGTATCTATACGACTTCATCATACCAAATTGATCTTTTATTTTCTTTTGCATTTCTGGTGTCCACAGAGTTTTTCTTGATTTATCCCAGGTGCCTGCAAATAAATTGCAAATGCTATCGGCTTGGTCATTATTATAGAATTTCATGAACTTGCCAAGTACATTTTCATAATCTGCCTTGGTTTGAGCCTTACCCTGAATAAAATAAAGACAGAATAACACTAAAAATAATTTCTTCATGCTTCAAAATTTTATTTGTGACTCGTTTGTATAACGGCTTGATATTAATTATGTTGTGCTCAGGTTACATGCAGGCCGCATTCTTTTTTATCGTTGTTTTCCCACCACCAGCGTCCGGCTCTAAAGTCTTCTCCGGGCTTAATGGCACGGGTACAGGGTGCACATCCAATACTTACAAAACCTTTATCGTGTAAAGGGTTATAAGGGATATTATGTTTCTTTATAAATGCCTTTACTTCATCCAATGTCCAGTGCAGCAATGGGTGATATTTATATACATTATGCTCTTCACTCCATTCTATTTGTGGTAAATCCTTACGGCTACCCGATTGCTCTGCACGAATACCGGTAATCCAAATTTTATTTCCTTTCAGCGCCCTTTGTAAAGGCTCTACCTTACGGATAAAACAACATTCTTTGCGGTTTTCAACCGATTCATAAAAACTAAGCGGGCCTTTCGCTCCCACCATTTTTTCGACTTCAACGGCAACAGGATAATATGCTTTGATAGGTTTCTTATACTTATCCAATGTGCTGTTCCAAACCGAATAGGTTTCTGCAAACATGCGGCCTGTATCAAGCGTAAAAACTTCGATAGGAATATCGTTTGCAAAAATGCAGTGCGCAATAACCTGGTCCTCGTATCCAAAACTTGTTGAAAATACAACCTCGCACGGATACTTGTCAGCCAAGACTTTCAGCCCATCCTCGACATATTTACCACTCATTAGTTTTTCTATTCCACTTAATTCTTTCACCTCAATTAAAAAAATATTTGTTTTAAACTTAATGTAATAATGGTGATTGCCACCAGCCACATGGCCACTTTTATGGGCATATATTTTGTAATAAGCGGGCCAATAGGCGCGGCAACTATTCCGCCTACAACCAGCCAGCCAATTATGGGCCAGTTGCTAAAGCCTATTAAATACAATAATGAAACTGAACTTGCCAATGCCACAAAAAACCTTGACAAAATTACTGAACCAATGGTATAACGCGGGCTTCTACCACCAGCAATAAGTGTAGATGAAACAATGGTTCCCCAGCCTCCACCGCCCACCGCATCAAGCAATCCGGCTATAAGTGCTAAAGGATAAATATTTTTCACCCTCTTGCCTTTTCTCTTCCTTCCAATGGCTTTAATAATAATTACAATGCCAAGCATTAATGTATATACCGATACAGCAGGCTTTATTATAGATGTGTATTGTTTGAAAAAGAACAAAAGGTAAGCCCCTGCAATAGCGCCCAAAATGCCGGGCAGCAACAATTTTTTCAAAAGCTTTGTATTTACATTGCCTACTTTATAATGCACTGCCCCGCTTACCCCTGCTGTAAATACTTCGAGTATATGTACAACAATAAGTGTAAATGCGGGCGCTAATCCCGATGCCAAAAGCATGGTGGTAGTGGTTACTCCGTATGCCATACCCAAAGCGCCATTTATCACTTCAGCAATAAATCCTATCAGTGCATATTTCGCTTCCGAAATATCTAACTTGCCTACAAGATTGCTAATGCTTGCCGAATAAAAATAAAAAGCGAAAAGGTAACTTATAACAAGCAGGGCAAGGGCAAAAAGCACTGAAAAAACTATTCTTTGCCTTTTTACTTTTCTGTTTATTTCATCAGAAACCGGTTGCATAGGTTCTTTAAGATTCACATGTAAGATATTATCTCCTGCTCATTTATTTCTTCCATGCATTTAAAATGCTTTTTTGGGCAGGCTTTGTACCCAAGTTTAGAGCAGGGGCGGCAACTCAGGCCCTTTACCTCCATAATATGCGAGTCCTTTCCGGGCATGTAAGGATACATTCCAAATTCGGGAATGGTGTTACCCCACACCGAAATAATATCCTTTTTAAAAGCAGATGCAATGTGCATAAGGCCTGTATCGTGCGTAATTATTTTGCTTGCCTGCTTTACCAACGAAGCCGATTGGTTGATAGTATATTTTCCGCAGGCATTATATATTTTGTCTCCCACCTCTTTGGCAATACGTTCTCCTTTCTCTGCATCCTCAGGCCCGCCAAGTAATACTATGGGTAAGTTTATTTTTTTGCAAATAGATATAATTTTATGCTCCGGTAATTGTTTGGTATTATGTCTTGCACCTATTACAAAACCAATAAATCCCTTGTGGTGGGATGCGGGCAGTGTGTTTATATCAATCTCATCTTGCTTGGATACAAAGTAATCCAATCCTCCCCCATCATTCTTTACTCCTAAAGATTCTACTGCCTTAAAATACCTGTCGACTATATGTACGTTGGGCAGCTTGTTTATTTTCAGATTAACTACTAACCACTTTTCAATATTCAATTTTGGGAACGAGGCTGATTTAACTTTTAGCCCTTTCTTTACCTGCATAGTACGCAGGTTGTGGTGCAGGTCGACTATAAAATCATAGTTCTCTTTCCTTAAATCTTCTATCACTTCGGCAACATCCTTCTCTATAGAATATATTTTATCTATATATGAGTTATGCTGCACAATGGGCAAAAAGGCCTTTTTGGTTAAGTAATGTACCTCGGCACCCTGCAATTGTCTTTTAATACATCTTACAATCGGAGTAGTGAGCACTATATCACCAATTGAGCTAAACCGTATGACAAGGATTTTTGACAAAATCAGTTATAAAGTTGTAAAGTTAAAAGTTTATAAAGTGCAAATCAATAACTTTACAAACTTTAAGAACTTTATAAACATTACAAACTAAGTGTTTACCGGAATTATAGAGCAGCAAGGCACAGTAAAAGCCGTAGTAAAAGAAAAGGGTAACCTTGTATTTACTATAGAAGCCCCTTTTGCAGGCGAGCTAAAGCTTAACGAAAGTGTTTCGCATAATGGAGCGTGTTTATCAGTTAAGCCAATCTCTAAAAAGCTTTATGCCGTTACAGCCGTGCAGGAAACCCTGGACCGTACCAATCTTAAGCATCTTACAAAGGGAAGCCTTGTGAACCTAGAAAGGTCGATGAAAGCCAATGGCAGGATTGACGGGCACTTTGTGCTGGGCCATGTAGACGGAATTGTAAAGTGTACATCCGTAAAAAAATTGCCGGGTAGTTATGTATTTACATTCGATTGCGGTAAAACCAACAGAAAATACATTGTAGAAAAAGGCTCTATAGCCCTTAATGGTGTTAGCTTAACGGTCGCTTCGCTAACTCAAAATAGCTTTTCGGTTGCTATTATACCTTATACATTTGCACACACTAATTTTGGCAGCATTAGTAAAGGCGATGAGGTAAACGTGGAATACGATGTACTTGGAAAGTACGTGCTCGGGAATCAATGATTATTCTGCTACTTCACTATTTTAAAAATTTCCTCCGATAAATTTTCAATAAAGGGAACAACTGAATCAATATCCCTTTTATCGATTTGATTTCTTGTTCCAGTATACATATCTATATCAGCTTCGTGAACGATTTGATTTCTTCTTATTATAATTGTTTTTAAAGTAGTCTTTAAATCGCTCTCTCTAATCCCAATAGCAGTCGCTAACTTTTGCCATTTATGATCTTCATCCCAAATTAAACTCAATCCATCGGCAATTTTTTCTGGATCTTGAAACGAAGAATGTTTATGCCTTTCCACTATTTCCTGCTCAAACCAATATTCAGGAGGAGGGACTGAAGTTATTGGAGTAGTTGTAATGTTTGTATGCGTACCGACACTAATACCAAATGACAGAAATTTCCTTGTTCTTGTTCTTTTCCCTTGAAATGCCTCTATCATCCCAATTCGAATCAATTCGTGTATGAGCTTGTCCATTGCACTGACTGAATAAACCCATTCTGCTCTAAGTATATCTGTTAAGTCGTTAGGAAAGCTTAACGTACCGAATAAATGAGTGTAAAGAGCGTCCAATTCTTTGACATACTTCATGTTGTCTTTAAATTGATCAAATGCTCTTTGCATATTCACATATTTGCATAATCTGCTTAGAAATATTTTCGAAAAGTTCAAAAAAAGTGTCTCTCTTTTCAATCATACCATCCAAGACTGCACCTGCTTCACCTATCTCATCGTCCTCCATTGCAAAAACAGGGACACCCGCATCATTTGCTTTTGGTAACAATCCCTGAAAATCTGGAATTTCGGAAAGGCATAAATCTTCTTCTATACCCGCGGCTCTATAGATTTGCTCTCCAAACACCATCCCTTTAGCTTTTAATGCGGGATAAAGTTTTTTAATAACTGTTTCTTTAATTTCTCCGATATTTTCTCGATAGGGCTTTGCTGCTTTACCTTTTCTAACATTAAATCTTTGAATTAAGGTTCCAATTAATTTGGGCGTAATAGCTGGAAGTGGGTATGCCGCTTCCGTAAAAGAAGGGCGCATTCTCTCTACCCAATCAACCCACTTTGGCAAAACTGAAACCAAAGTATTTAATGCCATAATTGAAAAAGGGTCCGGATTTGTTGGGATTATAAAAAAATCCGAAAGCACAAATATATTCTGATTAATCGCACTTAATCCTGGGTTCAAATCAATAAAGACAAAATCTATTTTGAGCGCATCAGCGGTCTTATTAATCAAATCATTAAAAGCACCCGGTAGATTCTGCAAGGTTGAAATGGCATTATTAGAAGTTTGGGCAAAACTTAATGCAGCATCATATTCCGATAAATTTGCATGACCCGGTAGTAAAAACAAATTCGAATTCCTTACGGCTGATGGGCATTCTATTGGAACAATTGCTGATGGTTTTCCTTCGAACGCAACCTTAACCCCGTCTTTAATATTGTTAAACTTGGTCGCATCATTAAAATAATATTCCTCATAATTTTCATTTAAGATTAATGCTGAAAGGTTGCATTGAGGATCAGCATCAACCAGTAAAACCCTTTTGCCCTGAGTTGCTAGCATCCATCCTAAGTTATAGGTCGTTGTGGTTTTACTTACACCACCTTTATGGTTAAAAAAAACAATTTTTTGTGACATCTTATTTTATTTTTCACTACAAAAGTAGCTTTAAATCGCCTCCTATAGAAATATCAACTCTTAGCAATCCCTACTGACTCGAAAATTCTGCGAAATCTGTTTCTGTAAGTTATAGAAAGGTAGTTCTATTTAAAGCTAAAAGATAGCCTTCGCAATTTTTTTAACCGATTCTGACTTACCCATGGTATAAAAATGTATGCAGGGTACACCAGCTTTAATAAGCTCCTTACATTGGTGTGTGGCCCATTCTGCGCCTATTTCTTTGGCTTCTGCATCGCTCTTGCACTTATCTATTGATTCAGCAAGCACTTCAGGTATTTCTATATGAAAGAATTTGGGCAAGCTTTGTAATTGTTTTTTGTTCGAAAGCGGTTTTATTCCCGGAATAATAGGTACGGTAATGCCTATTTCGCGGCACATTTTTACATATTCAAAGAATTTTGAATTGTTATAAAAGAGTTGTGTAACAATGTACTCGGCACCCGCATCTACCTTAGCCTTTAAATATTTCATATCGGCCTTCATGTTCGGGCATTCAAAGTGCTTTTCCGGATATCCTGCCACACCAATACAAAAAGCTGAGTGTGAGCTAAGATCGGTCACCTCTTCGTTAAGGTATTTGCCTTCGTTCATGGCAACCATTTGCTTTACCAGGTCTATAGCATGTTCATTGCCGCCCGGTTCAGGCACAAAAGCGCTCTCCGATTTTACTGCATCGCCCCTTAAAGCAAGTATATTATCAATACCCAAAAACTGTAAGTCGATTAAAGCATTTTCGGTTTCTTCTTTAGTAAATCCACCACAAATAAGGTGGGGTACCGTATCTATTTTGTATTTGTTAATAATAGCGGCGCATATACCTACTGTGCCGGGGCGCTTGCGTACAGGTATTCTTTCTAAAAAACCACCATCACGCTTTTTGTAAATGTATTCTTCACGGTGATAAGTAACATTAACGAACGAGGGCTTAAACTCCATTAACGGGTCTATACTTTCATAAATAGAATGAATGCTTTTACCCTTGAGTGGTGGCAGTATTTCGAAGGAGAATAATACGGACTTAGCTTTTCTAAGGTGTTCTATTACTTTCATACTTATTTTGAAGTTTTGGCCGATGCATTTGCCAGTTCTACAACAAGGCCCGCATCAATTATCATAGCTAGTTTATCTGTACGCATAGCCTGTGTATATGTAAAGTCATATTCACCTATACGCGGAAACCGCACATTTCGTTTGAATAATATTTTATTATCCCAAATATCGCCCAATCCCTGCCCCAGCCATCTGCCACTGTTGGGGTCAGCCAGTATGCATTCCATGGTATCTCTTTCAGTAATATGCATGGGCGAGGCTACATCTATAAAAAGATAAATGTTACTGTATTCATAGCTGTCTCCGTTGCGTATATTCACAAATATGTTGTAATAATTTGTTGTATCGGGCACATTAACTTTAAAAGTAACCGGACTTTTTGTATCCCATACCTTATCGGGTATGGCAATATACTTTTGGTATATGGCCCCTTTGTTACATGCTACAAGCACAATAACAATAAAGCACAGGGGTAAAAAAAATAGTTTGCCTTTAACCATAAGGGCTTTTGGGACGACGAATTTAGCTAATTTTAGCTTCTGCCCTGCTTAAGAGGATAGCTTTGATACAAATTAAGGCGATTTGATTTAATTTTGTGGCCTTAAAACCTGCTTTATGAAGAAAGCCCTGTTTACCATTCTGTTCCTTGTGCTTTCTAACACATTTATGACCTTTGCCTGGTATGGCCACCTTAAATTTAAGGAGATGAAAGGCATGGAAAATCTTCCGCTTTTTGCCGTAATTTTAATTAGTTGGGGTATTGCCCTGTTCGAATATTGTTTCCAGGTACCTGCAAACCGCATAGGCTTTAATGAAAATGGAGGGCCTTTTTCATTATTACAGTTAAAGGTGATACAGGAGGTGATTACACTCACCGTATTTGTGGTTTTTTCGGCTGTAGTATTTAAAACCAATTTATTGCAATGGAACCATATTGCTGGCTTTGGTTGCCTTATTTTAGCGGTTTATCTTTTATTTAAATAATCGGGGGATATCTGAAAAAAATATTATTCATAGCATCGCATAGGTGGGATAGGTCGCCCAGCCAAAGGTTTAGGTTTGAGCAATATTTGCCTTACCTGGAACAAAATGGCTTTGAATGTGTACTTGCACCCTTGGTTAGCAGTAAAGATGACGGGGTGCTTTATGCTGAGGGGCATTATTTTAACAAGTTTGCCATAACTGCAAAAAGCTTTTTAAAACGCTTATCGGATGTAAGGGCTGCCAAGGGTTTCGATATTGTCTTTATCCAGCGTGAAGCATACCTGCTGGGCACTTCTTACTTCGAACAAAGATTTAAACATTCCGGCGCCAAAGTGGTTTTCGATTTTGATGATGCCATTTGGTTAATGGATGTATCGGATGTAAACAAAAAGTTTGGCTGGTTAAAAAGGCCGAGCAAAACAGCAGAAATTGTTTCGGTGTCTGATTTGGTTATTGCAGGAAATAATTACCTGGCCGATTATGCACGTAGCTACAACCCAAACGTAATTACCATACCTACATCGGTAGATACCGATAAATTTAAACGTGTTGCACCCACTTCAAATAAAGCCCGTATTTGCATAGGCTGGACCGGTAGCCACACTACAATAAAACACTTTAGTCTTGCTATTCCGTTTTTAAAGGAGCTGAAAAAAAAGTATGGAGATAAGATTTATTTTAAAATAATTGGCGACCCGTCATACATCGAGCCTGACTTGGGTATAACAGGCCTAAAATGGAACAAGGATACTGAAATCGACGACCTTTCTGAAATAGACATTGGTATTATGCCCCTACCTAATGATGCCTGGAGCCGTGGCAAATGCGGCTTAAAAAGTTTAGAATATATGTCGCTGAATATTCCCCCTGTTGTTTCTCCGGTGGGAGTAAATACCGAAATAGTAACTGATGGTGTAGATGGGTTTATTGCTGATAGTACAACTGAATGGGTTGAAAAAATATCCAGTCTTATAGAATCTGAAGAACTACGTAAGCAGCTAGGAGAAAAAGCAAGGCAAACCGTAATCGAAAAATATTCTGTACTCGCCCACCGCGATAAATATGTGCAATTACTAAATAACCTAATTGTACCTAATCAACAGTAATGGTAATATGCTGAACCGGTATGTTCCAGTTTCTTTTACCCTCTGTTACTAAATCTACAACGGCAGTATAAACTCCTTTTTCCCTCGGATAATATACAGGCAAGCCTTCTACCGAACTGGTATTAACATCCGTTTCAAGTAAATCCCTCTCGTCTTTCACCAGTTTGCCATTGCTGTTGTATAATTTGTAACTCAAATACACTCCATTTTTTTCTGCCGGAATGGATGGTATCATCTTTCCTGAAGTATTTGTTATTATTAGGGGAATAACGGTATGTACTGTATTCATTTTTGATTCAGCAGAAGGATTAAGCGGAATAATTTTTACATTGGCGGCAGAATATATGTTTTCGTGAAAGGATGTATCATCCTGGCTGTGGGTAAGAAATGTATAACCGGTTGAAGGCAGCTTAAAATATTCCTCAGGAATTTCGTTTGATGCATACCATGTTGGGGCAAAATGCACGCCCAGCAATACGTTAGGCCTTGGTTTAAGTGCTGCAGTATCACATATCCTTTTAAAATCAGGGGTTCTGATAAATACCGTTACCGTAGAATCTAACCCGCGAACAGAAGAGTAAAGGATTGTTTCAAACGTAACATTCCACGGTGCCATAGCATATTCAAATGGGTAACAACGTTCATCCACAATGCATTTTTTTTCTTTGGTTTTTTCGGCTTTATCAATTATTCTGTCGAGGTAGGCGAGTCTTTCGGTAAAAATGGCACGTGCTTCATATATCCTGTGTAATCCCATAAATAGCAAGGGCAAAGACAGAAACACTACAATATTTTTCCGGCGTGGATGATAGAAAAGAAATACAAATAAAAGCCCGGCAAAAAAGCCATAATATGTGTAATAATTTTCATAATAAACGGGTGAATCGCCTTTATACGATGTAGCAAGGAATATAAATGTAACCAACAGTATAGAGGCAGAAACAAAAAAGAAAAAAAGCCATCCCTTTCGTATGGTAAGTAAAACCAAAATTATTAAAAACCACTTTAAAGTTTTAAAATGCAGGTAGGTAAAATCGATAATATAATGTGTGCTTGGCCAATTTCTCCAGTTTGGCAATTGGCGCCACATTTCGGCTAAAGGTATAATGTGATCGTGATCGTTTGTTACCTTGAAAAAAACAGCACCCTTAAGATAGAACCAGCCTACTCCTACTATTAAAATTGCCCACAAATGCTTATCACCGTATCTTTTCGAACCAATAATTTCAATGCCTATAATAAATAAAACAGCTGCAATACCCCACGGATGCAAAAACGACATATATACTATAGTTGCCAACGCCCCCAGCGAGTATAAGTTTTTTTCTCTAATTGAATAGTAAGGAGTTTCAGGATGAATAAATGCCCATAACAACACCGCCGCAATAAGGCTTTCGTTCAGTTCGAGCATAGGTGTGTAAAACACATGGTAGTACCCAAGGCAGGATGTGAGCATTATAGCAATGCCCGCTCCATTATTTTTTAAAACCAGGGTAACAAAAAGGAATATGAGGTAGTGGAGAATGATAAAGCCTATCGAATATGAAAGCAGAATGGAATGTAAGGGAAAATCCATTTTATATGCCAGGTAGGGCAATAGCTGCGGGATAAAATCTCCATAACGTTTAAGCTCAGAAACAAACTTTTCGCCCTGCATTATCTGGAAAAGGTTGTACCCGCTGTCCTGCCCTATTATTCTCTCCAGGTAAAATTGCCAGCTTATATAAAACAGAATGCCAAAGAAAATAAAACCTACCGCCTGTACAAAAAGCGAAATTTTACGTTGCTGCAATTCAATAATATCGTTCATGGGTATAAATGTACGGCAATATTAGCTTTTTCCTATTTGGCATCTGCAAAATATCAAGTAAATACTTGGTAATTTCTTTTAAATTCGCCCTTAAATAGATACTATGAATAAAGTATATAAAAACGCCGACGAAGCCATTGCAGATATTAAAGACAACATGACTTTAATGTTAGGCGGTTTCGGATTATGCGGCATCCCCGAAAATTGTATTGCAGCCCTTCTTAAAAAAGGTGTAAAAAATTTAACCTGCATATCTAACAACGCAGGTGTAGATGATTTCGGATTGGGCTTATTGCTTAAAACAAGACAAATAAAAAAAATGATGTCGTCGTATGTAGGCGAAAATGCTGAATTCGAAAGGCAATTTCTTTCAGGAGAATTGCAGGTTGACTTGGTTCCGCAAGGAACACTGGCAACACGCATTGCTATGGCAGGTCTGGGAATTCCCGCGTTTTTTACACCTGCAGGGTATGGCACCGAAGTAGCCGAAGGCAAAGAAGTGCGTGAATTTAACGGCAAAAAATATTTAATGGAAATGGCCCTGCATGCCGATTTTTCAATTGTAAAAGCATGGAAGGGAGATACGCTTGGTAATCTACTATTCAGGAAGACGACACGCAACTATAGTGTACCTATGGCAAAAGCAGGTAACATTACCATTGCAGAAGTAGAACACTTGGTAAAACCAGGAGAAATAGACCCCGACATGGTGCATGTACCGGGTATTTACGTACACCGCATTTTTGAAGGAAAGAATTATGAAAAAAGAATTGAACGTAAAACTGTATCGAGTTAATTGGAACACAGATAGCGCGGATAGTTATGATAAATCATGATTTAATTTTAATAATCCGTGTCATCAGTGTTCTATAAGCAAATCATCAAATTTTCAAATTGAATTTATGTTAGACAAAAACGGAATAGCAAAACGCATAGCGCAAGAGTTGAAAGACGGAATGTATGTAAACTTGGGTATTGGTATACCTACTCTGGTAGCCAATTACATACCGCAGGGCATGACTATTATCCTGCAATCGGAGAATGGAATATTGGGCACAGGGCCATATCCAAAGGAAAGTGAAATAGATGCCGACCTTATAAACGCTGGTAAAGAAACGGTAACCGTTCTTCCGGGCGCTTCTTACTTCGATTCGTTTGAAAGCTTTGGTATGATACGTGCCGGCAAGGTCGATCTTACTGTACTTGGAGCCATGGAAGTAGATCAGAACGGTGATATATCCAACTGGAAAATTCCCGGTAAAATGGTAAAAGGTATGGGTGGCGCTATGGACCTGGTGGCATCTGCAAAAAATATTATTGTAGCTATGCAGCACACCAACCCTAAAGGCGAATCGAAACTATTGCCAAAATGCACTTTACCGCTTACCGGTGTTAAATGTGTAAAACGTATTGTTACCGAAATTGCTGTATTGGATGTAACCCCTCAGGGATTTAAACTCATTGAAAGAGCCCCTGGAATTAGCGTAGATGAAATAAAAAGTAAAACCTTAGGAAAACTTATTGTTGAAGGAGATATTCCTGAAATGAAAATATAATTTTTCTATTTCCCTTCTCCCTGGAATGGATCTGTCGGGCTTTCCTGTTGCTTATATTTATCGCAGTTTATCTCAATACTAATAGGCTTATCGGGTTTTTCGAAATGCCCCTGGCTTATGTTAATTGATTTATCTGCACATACACTTTGCATATAGTATGCCCATACAGGTAAAGATTCTTTAGCGCCCTGTCCGTATTCCATGCTTTCAAAATGTACGGCCCTGTCTTCAAAGCCTGACCAGGCTCCCGAAACAAGATCGGGAGTAATGCCGATAAACCATCCGTCAGAATTATTTTGGGTTGTTCCGGTTTTGCCCGCAATATCCATGGTATATGGAAATTTATATCTACCCCGAAGGCTGCCACCTGTTCCATAGTCAACCACTCCCTGCATCATATTAAGCATTACGTATGCGTCCTGTTGGTTCAGGGCTTCATCGGTTTTAGCGGTTATTTGGTCAAGCACTCTGCCATTTTTATCTTCAATTCTGGCCACAAATGTTGGCTCTATCCAAATACCTTTATTTGCATAAGTACAGTAGGAACCTACCATATCCAGCACAGATATTTCGCAGGTACCTAAACACAAAGCAGGTACTGCATCTATCGGTTCTGTAATACCCATGTGACGAACAATATTGACAACCGCCTGGGGAGAGAAATCGTACGTTAATCTTGCTGCAATTCTATCTACAGAAAGTGCCAATGCTTCTTTCAGCGTCATCACCTTTCCATCATCATCAGCATCCGCATTCTTCGGGGTCCACGATTGTCCATCGTAATTATACGTGAAGGGCACATTGGGCATTTCGTAACAAGGCGAATAACCGTGTTGTACCGCAAGGGTATAAATAAATGGTTTGAATGTAGAACCCACCTGGCGCTTGCCCACCATTACGTGGTCGTACTTGAAAAACTTGTGATCTATGCCACCCACCCATGCTTTAATAAACCCCGTGTGTGGATCGATAGAAGCAAAACCGGTTTGCAAAAAGGCCTTACAATATTTTATAGAATCAATGGGCGACATGGTTGTATCCAACTGATGTTTACTGTTTCTCCATGTAAACAAAGTCATGGGTATAGCCGTATTAAAGTTCTTGGTAATCTCCTTATCCGATAAACCATCCTCTTTCAGATCCATATACCTGTCAGACCTATGAATAGACTCATTAATCAGGTTATCGGCTTCTGCCTTGGTAATTCTCGAATCGAAGGGAGCATTTTTCCGACTCTTTATCGCACTAAAGAAAACGCTTTGCAAATATTTGCAGTTTTCTTCCACTGCTGCCTCAGCATATTTTTGCATGCGCGAATCTATAGTCGTATATATTTTCAGGCCGTCTTTATAAATATCATACTTGCTTCCGTCAGCCTTAGGATGTTGGTCGCACCACTTGCGTAAAAAATTATCTCTTAAATATTCACGGAAGTAAGAAGCAAGCCCCTCATCAGGATTTTCAGGATGGAAATCTAACTTTATCGGAATTGCTTTTAACGAATCGTATTTATGTTCCGTTATATATTTATTCATCTTCATCTGGAAAAGAACTACATTCCTGCGATTCAATGGCGTTTGTATTTTTTTATCCGAAACGTGTGGATTAAATAAGGCAGGATTTTTTTCCATGCCTACAAGCATTGCGGCTTGCTCAATTTTAAGCGAATCGGGTGTGGTATTAAAATAAATGTGTGATGCCGATTGTATACCCACAGCATTATTCACAAAATCGAACCTGTTAAGGTACATGGTTATAATTTCCTGCTTGGTATACTGTCTTTCGAGCCGGGCAGCAATTATCCACTCTTTAAACTTACGAAACGCAATTTTAAACTTACCTGCTTTAGTATCCCTGGGGAACAACATTTTTGCAAGCTGCTGAGTGATGGTACTACCGCCACCCGATGATGATTTTCCACCCAACAGGGTTTTAAAAAACACACGGAACAAACTGCGTAAATCTACTCCCGAATGGTCGTAAAAGCGTTCATCTTCGGTAGCTACAAGGCCATTAATTACAAAAGGGCTTATATCCTTATACTGAATGTTAGAGCGGTTTTGAACGTAATATTTACCAATAACTTGCCCGTCGCTGGAATACACTTCGGATGCCAAATACGTTTGTGGGTTTTCCAGTTCTTCGAAGGCAGGTAGTTTACCAAACATTCCGCCGGCGGCGCCAACTACAAGTAAAAGCAATAATAAAAGCGGAGTGAGGACAAGTATCCAAAAGATACGTAGATACTTTTTAAAACGCTGCCTTTCGGGATTTGCCATTTTAGCTGTGGGTAGGTTTTACAAAAATAAGAAAAAGGGAAGCACTAAAAAAATATGGAAAAATAAATGATTGGTTTAACCTATTGGTACGCCTGTGTATCTTCCCAATCGCGGCGGCGCGATAATTTTAAATCCTGCAGTACCGATGCTTTTACATGAATATCCACACTAAAGCTTTGCCTGAAACCAAAAGGGATGGTGGTAAAGGCCATCTCCCAACAGTGTAAATCTCTTTTAGCCGAAATAGATGTAGCTGTAAACTGCCCCGAAACCAAATCGTAACCGGTAGTTACTGCTACATACCAAAACTTGGTTACCTGTGCGCTGCCATTAAGTGTAAGCGATTCCGTTATTTTATTTTGGGCCAATGCAAGTTGGCTGGGCTGGGTATAAAGCAGGTTATAAAATATAGAAAGCGACCACGGGGCAACAGAAACAGGCGCATAGTAATTCGGATGCATCATATCATAATACATATATTGGTCGGGCGCCGTAAGTTGCAGGTTTGATAAAGGAGAAGCATTCGTCGCATTATTCTGGCTATTACTTCCTGATGCGCCAGGCTTATTTTGCTTTTTTTGCGATGGAGCAAGCGTGGTGCTAAAAGACACATCGGCTGATGTAAGCCTGCCCACATAGCCTTTTGTCCATTCCAGTTCTTTGGTATCTATTCCATCATCCGCATGATAAGGATCAATGGTACCGCTAAAATTTACGCTTACCTTTTTAAACAAGGTTGTATTACCCGATATTACAATATCCGACCACGCAAAGCTATCTGCCGCTATATTATACGCTGTGCCTATGTTTACCCTTTCTAAAAGCACTATTTTTTTGTATGTAGTACCCGAATCTGTATGCACTCTTACTTTCATTTCGAGGTTACTGCCCAATCCTAAATTAACCGAACCTGACTTGCCCAGGCCAGGGCCACCGTAAATTCCATTTTGAAATATAGAATAGAGCTTTTTGTTTTCCTTAGTCGGAGGGCCTGCCATGAATTGAACAGAATCATAGTATCCGTGCCTAACATCGCTATAATCGGGATGGAAGCTAAAACCCACCGTAGGATATATAACCTGTCGTATAAGTACCGCGCCCTTTCTACCAATACCGTACATGCCATAAATATTGGTGGAGAATGTTGCCGATGTGTTATACGTATTTACAGTTCTAAGTCCTTGCACCGTGTCCGTTACAATAGTATCCTGTAGATGAGATTTATCGAGTTGCCAATTCTCTCTTATAGTTTGAAAATAGGCAATAGATGAAAAATTAAATGCGGGCGTAAATGTTATATACTTAAGAACGTGGAAAGAAGCCGCAATAGGAATGTTTGTATTGGCTCCATTTTGCATTTGTTTTAGCGTTTGAGGCTTAAACAACAACGAATCATAGGTGCTTATTCTGTTTGTAGCCACGGTGCTTACACTAAAAAATATGCTGTTGTACCACTTGCTGCTATTCAGGTCGGGGTTAGCCTCAAATAATTTTGCCGGATAAATGTGGTCGGTAGTAAAAGCGACATCGGGTAAGGAAATTTGTACTGTTTTGGTAATTGTATTTTGCGAATGAGATCCGTCAACAGAAAGGTGAAAAGGCGTTTGAGGAAAGTTATGTGTAAACGTAATATTCGACTGGAATGTGTTTTGCAAAAACTGGCCGGGGTCGAGTGAATTGTACGTATAGTATTTGCTGCCCCCTGCATTAACATTTGCCAAAAAGGTGCTGTTGGGGCTGGCCTTAGGATCTTGTGTATGGCGCCAGGTTATAAAAAAACTTTTATAATCGCTATATTCTCCTGTACCTGTAATAGGTTGTTTAATATCGGAGTAAGCCAGGTTAAATGCCCCATTGTAATGGTAACGGTCGTTATAGTTTACAATATCCTTAAGGCCCCAGCTACCATAAGAATATATGTCGCCCCGCACCTGCATATCTATATGGTCGCTAAGCCCAAAATAATATCCCCCGTTTTGCAAAAAGAACCCTAATTGTTGCGATTCGCCATAGGTAGGAATAAGTATACCCGAATGCCTTCCGGTTTCGAGTGGGAAAAATCCAAAAGGGATAGCCAATGGTGTTGGAACCCCTTCTATTACAAGATCTGCCGGGCCTGTTATTATTTCATCATGCGGAATTACTTTAAGTCTTGTAGCTACAATATAAAAATGCGGGTCGGCTTCTAAAGAGCAGGTGGAATACCTTCCGTTTTTAATATAGAATACACCACTACTATCTTTTTTAACTATTTGCCCGTGTATATAGCCTTCGCCCTCTTTGGTAAAAATCCCATCAAGCCTGCCCTTTTTCGATTTAAAATTATACCGCATGTGGTCGGCAAAAAATATATCGCTACCCTGGTGAAACTCGGGTCTGCCAATGGTTTTACCGCTATCCTGCACACCGTGTGCTGTGGCAATATTACTATCTATCGATATTTCTATATAAGCCGCTTTTAATAATAAATCCTGGTAAGCAACCGAAGCATTGCCGTATAAATACATCTTACGGGCAGCGGCATCCAGGCGTATAGAATCGCTGGCATGGTAATCAACTTTTGCATCTAATACAGCTTTTGCTGCTTTTACATGCCCCGTATCATTGGAAATAACCTTTTTCTTTGCTAAATTCGTGTATTGTACTGCAATTGCAGAAACGTTTTTAGCGAAGGTTATTAACAAAGAGCAGAGAAAAAAAAGTGAAAGAAGCTGAAAATGACGCAAGTTGATATGGTATTTTTGCCTGAGAACTGACAAAACTATGTATAATAGCCATAGAATTCTGTATACGTGCCTGCTTTTTTGCACAGCATTAACATTTTTTAGCTTTCGGCCCGACCCGCCCAAACCCGAAAAAAAGAAGTGGGTAATAGTCATTGATCCCGGCCATGGTGGCAAAGATCCCGGCTGTCATGGTAAGCATTTTAAAGAAAAGGATGTGGCCCTGGCAGTATCGCTTAAGTTTGGCCACCTGATTGAACAAAATAATAAGGACGTTACCGTAATTTATACCCGTAAAACAGATGTTTTTGTTGCACTGAACGAACGCGCCGAAATAGCAAACCGCGACCATGCCGATTTTTTTATTTGCATACACTGCAATGCCAATACCAGCCACGATGCCAATGGATCGGCCACTTATGTTATGGGACTAAGTAAATCAGAAGGTAACCTCGAAATATCTAAGCGAGAGAACTCATCGGTGCTTTTGGAAAAAGACTATAAAAAAACCTACGATGGCTTCGATCCTAATTCGGATGAAGCAGCCATATTATTTGCTATGTACCAAAACTTATACCTGTCGCAAAGCCTCGATTTATCGAGCAAAATACAAAAGGAATATACCGGCCTTGTAAAAACCAACGATAACGGAGTAAAACAAGCGGGCTTTTTGGTATTATGGAAAACTGCCATGCCCAGCTTGCTAACCGAAATAGGCTTTTTAACCAACCCCGACCAGGAAAAAATATTAGGCTCGCAAAAAGGGCAGGACGAAATTGCCAATTCTATTTTTCTTGCATTTGAACAATATAAAGCTGAGAAAGATGGCACCACATACGATGCTTCATCTCTTAACATGACTCCTTTGGTAGTTGCTAATATGCCCGATACAGTCGAGGTCGATACAATACACGCCATATCTGTAAACAAGGAAGAACAAAAAGAGGAAGTAAAAGATTCGACCTCAAAAAAAGAAGTGGCTACGCACGTAAAAGAAGCTCTGAAAGAAAATAAAACAGACGTGAAGCCGGATGCTAAAGTGGAAAAGATGCAGGAAGCAGTAAAAAATATGCATACCGATACAGTTGCAAGCACCAATAAATTCGTTCCGACTATAGATAGCGCCGCAAAAAATGATTCGACAAGAATAGTATATAAAGTGCAGTTTGCTGTGTCGCCAAAGCCATTGCAAATGCATGATGCCAAATATGCCGGCATACCACAAATAGAAATGTACCAGGATAATGCCAACTATAAATATACGGCCGGCAATTATTATGTTTTAAGCGATGCGGTAGAACTGCAAACCAAAATGCGCAACGATGGTTACAAAGATGCCTTTGTTGTAACCTTTAAAGGCAACAAAAGGGTAACACTGACTAAGTTGTCTTCGAAGTAAACTGTACTTGGTAACAATTATAGTCATGCTGAACTTGTTTCAGCATCACATCAAAGTTTTTAACCGCAAAGAACGCCAAGATACAGCCACGCAAAGGACGCAAAGTAAATTCCCTTATTCTTAACTTCTCGAAACCTGCCCCACAAAAGGGTTATGTTTCTTTTCGTGGCCTATAGTAGTTGGCAAGCCATGCCCTGAATATACTGCGACATCATCTGGTAAAGAAAATAACTGTGCATGTATGCTATTGGCAAGGGTATCAAAATCTCCGCCGGGTAAATCGGTACGGCCAATGCTTTCTCTAAAAAGTACATCGCCGCTCCAAATCTTTTTTTCGGTTGGCACATAAAAACAAATACTACCGGGCGAATGGCCGGGTGCAAAAAGTATTTTTATATCGGTATCGCCCAGCATAATCGTATCTCCGTCATTTAAAAACCCTAAAGGTTCGGGCGAGGGTGCTGCTCCGTCCAATCCGTAAAAAGTTGCGGAATATTCAAGGGCATGCAAAAGATTCAGGTCCTCTTTATGCATATAAGGTGCAAGGCCATATTTTCGATAAATAAAATCGTTGCCTAATATATGGTCAAGGTGGGCGTGCGTAAGCAGTAAACGTATTGGCTTTAAGCCACTTTCATCTATATAATTACTTAATACCTTGCACTCTTGCGGGGTACTGCAACCGGGGTCTATAATAAAAGCCTCCTTCGCATCGTTATAGAGTAAATAAGTGTTCTCGGCAAAGAGGTTAAATGTAAAAATCTTCTGATTTAGCATGGGCTTCGGCTGTAAGCGCAAAATTAGTAAATTAGCCTTCTTATATACCGTACCGTGCAGTCTTTGCGAAAAATTTATATCCCCGCTTTATTTTTTTGCTTTCTATGCCCTGCTGCATATTCCCAATTTTATAGCGGTTCGCAAATGACCTTTGGTAAAAACCGTGTACAGTACGACCATTTTAACTGGACCTATTACGACTTTGGCACTTACAAAGTATATTTTTATTTAGGTGGCGACAAACTTGCAGCATACGTAGGCGATAAAACGAAAGAATATGTAAACGAAATGTCTACCTTTTTAGATTATAGCCTGGATGGAGAAATTGATCTTGTTGTATATAATAAAGAATCAGAGTATGCCCAAAGCAACCTGGGCATGGGCGATGGAGAAGATTACAACACAGGAGGCCTTAACCGCATTGTGGGCCGCAAAATAATATTGTATTTTGATGGCGACCACGAAAAGCTGAACCAGCAAATAAGGTTGGGCGTAGCGCAAATTCTGTTTCAGCAAATGATGTATGGTGGAAGCATTACCAATGTTATAAGGGGTTCTACATTACTAAACATACCTGCGTGGTTTGAAGATGGCTTTATAAATTATATGGCCTACAAATGGAACACAGATGTAGATAATACCGTGCGCGACGGAATTTTATCGGGTAAGTATAAATACCTTAACCACCTTACAGGTATGGATGCCACGTATGCCGGGCAGTCGGTATGGAACTACATTTCTGAAACATACGGTGAAACCGTTATACCTAACATACTCTATCTTGCACGCACCAGCCGCAGCGTAGAAAGCGCTTTCCTGTTTGTGTTGGGCACTTCTATGAAAGGCCTGGCATCAGATTGGTTTGATTACTATTCTTCACAATACAAAAACGATCTTATTGAAGAAAGCCTTCCTAAAGAAAAAGCCCTGCTTAAAAAGCCTAAGAAAACCCGCGTATACTATCATTTAAAAACCAGCCCCGATGGCCGATATGTTGTGTATTCTACCAACGAACTGGGACAGGATAAAGTTTGGCTGTACGATTTGCAAACAAAAAAAACAAAACGCATTCTTAAACAAGGGCATAAAATAAACAGGGTAATAGATTTCTCTTATCCGCTTGTAGCATGGCACCCCACGGGGGAACTGTTTTCTTTAATTATGGAAAAAGAGGGCAAGCTTATGTTGTATACCTATACCATGTCCGACCATAAATTGCAATCGAGAAGGATAGTTAATTTCCAAAAAATACTAGACTTTTCGTATGCCGATGATGGAAGAAAATTTGTGATGTCGGCTGTGCAGGATGGGCAAACCGATTTGTATGTCTTTACTGCTGCATCGAACGGGTATGAGCAAATTACAAAAGATGTGTACGATGATTTCAATCCACGTTTTATCGAGCATTCATCTAAAATTATTTTTAGCTCGAACAGGCCAGATGATACGCTAAGGCTGGGTGGCGATTACCATAAAATGCAGGAACATACTGATATTTTCGAATACAATTATGCAACGCATTCAACAACACTGCGCCGCATAACCAACACGCCAAACGTAGATGAAACTGAGCCTTCGGGATATAGCGGCAATTATATATCGTACCTAAGCAATGCTACCGGTATAGTTAACCGATATGTAGCTTATGTAGATAGCACCATAAGTTTTGTGGATACCTCGGCACACTATCGCTACATCGTGCATTCCTTTCCTGTTACCGATTACACCCGCAACATATTAGAGCAGGATGCTTCGCCATCTTTAAAAAATTATACCGAGGTATTATTACACAATGGTAAATACTGGATGTACCAGGATACCCTGCCATCATCGCCCCTTGCCGCTTTGCCTGCGTTTTTGGGCAACACATCGTACATGAGGCAATACGTATCGGCACAAAAGAAAAAAAGAGCGGATGATTCTATAGCACGCTTAACTAAGAAGGATACAACTTCTATTATTATAAAATATCCGGCCCCTAATGGTTCAAATCCTTTAGGAATAAGAGGAGGACAACCAGATACTACACTTAAACCTAAACCAAAGCCTATTGATACAAGCCATGTAAAACCCGGCGACAGGCTTATTGATATTAACGATTATTCGTTCGACAGAGTTTCTACCACACCTAATTTGAATAATCCTACTCCTGTTTATCCTGTTATTCTTCCGCCACCTACGGTTGCAAAAGATACGAACGTAATACATAAAGATACGGCACGTAAACGTACATTGGAACGCCAGAATTACTACATAAGTTTTTCACCGGATTTTGTTACAACACAGTTGGGTACCGGCTTTTTAAACGAAAGCTACCAGATATATAACGGCGGCGCAGGACCAGTGTTTCAAGACCCCGGGCTGGATGCGTTCATTAAAGTGGGCCTTACCGATTTGTTTGAAGATTACAGGATAGATGGAGGAGTGCGCCTTTCTGCCGACTTTAGCAATAACGAATATTTTTTAGCCTTTAACGATTACAATAAACGCTGGGACAAAGAACTTATACTGCACCGCGCAGCCAATAGCTATGGGCTTGATGATGGATATTCTATGAAAACATATACACACGATGCTACGTATGTATTAAAATATCCTTTTAGCGAAGTAGCACGCATGGAAGGTAGCATAGGCCTACGAGTTGATAAATCGGTAACCCTTTCAACAGACAAAACAAGCCTTGAGACGGCTAACCAGTTTGTAGTTAGCCCCAATGCACAATTAGCATATGTTTACGATGCCACACTGCCAGTAGAGGTGAATATACGCTATGGCTTCCGCGCCAAAGCATTTGCCCAATATTACCGCAATATGGAACAGGGCTGGAACATGTATGTTTTAGGATTTGATGCACGCTATTACCAAAAAATAAGCAGAGATCTTATATGGGCAAACCGCATATCTGCAAGCACTTCGTTAGGAACCGAAAAACTGGTGTACTACATGGGCGGTGTAGATAATTGGTTTAGTCCACAATTTAATAACAGTTTGATAGTTCCGCAGGATCAGAACTTCCAATACCAAACCCTTGCCACACCTTTACGCGGGTTCGACCAAAACATTAGAAATGGCAATAGCTTTGCATTGGCCAATAGCGAAATACGCTTCCCAATATTCCATTACCTGGTTAATCACCCTATAAAATCCGACTTTATAAATAGCTTCGAAATAATTGGGTTTGGCGATATAGGCACAGCATGGACAGGCCCTTCGCCTTATTCCAGTCAAAACGCGCTTAATACCATAGTTGTGGGTGCTCCCGGCAATCCTATAACCGTAATATTATCTACCCAACAAGGTCCGTTTGTTGAGGGTTTTGGTGGAGGAGTGCGCAGTCGCATATTAGGTTACTTTATCCGCTTTGATGAAGCCTGGGGCATAAGCGATGGAGCTATTATACCTAAGCCTATTAGCTACTTCTCACTAAGCCTTGATTTTTAGGCTATTTCGCTTGTTTAAATAACATTCATTGAAGCTTAACTGCAGGCTTTGATTCCCGAGCCCGTTCTTTTTTATCTTTGTTATCCTTTTATTTTCAATAAATACAGCTTATGGCCAACATTAGTACAGAAGATGCCCTTGAATACCACTCACAAGGACGACCAGGTAAGATAGAGGTAATTCCAACCAAACCTCATAGTTCTCAACGCGACCTTTCGTTGGCATACTCGCCGGGTGTAGCCGAACCCTGCCTTAAAATTGCAGAGCACAAAGAAGACGTATATAAATATACTGCCAAAGGCAACCTTGTTGCTGTTATAAGCAATGGTACAGCCGTATTGGGCTTGGGAAACATTGGCCCCGAAGCTGCAAAACCCGTAATGGAAGGTAAAGGTTTGCTTTTTAAAATATTTGCAGATATAGATGTGTTCGATATTGAAGTGGATGCATCAGATCCTGACTTATTCATAAAAACAGTAAAAGCAATTGCTCCAACTTTTGGCGGTATTAACCTGGAAGATATTAAGGCGCCTGAGTGTTTTGAAATTGAAAGAAGGCTGAAGGAAGAACTTACTATTCCTATAATGCACGACGACCAGCACGGCACAGCCATTATATCGGCTGCAGGCCTTATTAATGCATTGGAAATAGCAAAAAAGAAAATAGATAAAGTAAAAATAGTTATCAATGGTGCCGGTGCATCGGCCATTTCATGTGCTAAATTGTACTTAGCCGTAGGTGCTAAAAAAGAAAACATTATGATGTTCGACAGCAAAGGGCTGTTGACTAAAGAAAGGAAAGATTTATCGGAAGAAAAGCTATTTTTTATGTCGGATAAAAAGGCGAAAGACCTTGCCGAAGGCATGAAAGGAGCCGATGTTTTTGTTGGCTTATCTAAAGGCAACGTGGTTACCAAAGCCATGCTTAAAGGAATGGCTCCGAACCCAATAGTATTTGCACTTGCAAACCCTACTCCCGAAATTTCGTACCCCGATGCCACCGAAGCACGCAAAGATGTAATTATGGCAACCGGCCGTTCTGATTATCCAAACCAGGTAAACAATGTATTAGGGTTCCCGTTTATTTTTAGAGGTGCGCTGGATGTTAGAGCTACCACCATTAACGAAGCCATGAAAATGGCCGCAGTGTTAGCTATTGCCAATTTGGCAAAAGAACCGGTACCGGAATCTGTAAACCTGGCTTATGGTTCGCGTAACCTTACGTTTGGGCCCGATTATATTATTCCGAAACCTATTGACCCAAGGCTTATAAATACTGTACCGCCTGCAGTTGCCAAAGCAGCAATAGAATCGGGCGTGGCGCAACGTAACATACCCGACTGGGATGTGTACAAGCAGGAACTGGCAAGCCGTATGGGCCTGGATAACGACCTGCTTAAAAGCCTTACCGAGAAAGCAAAACAAAATCCTAAGCGTGTAATATTTGCCGAGGCAGATAACTATAAAGTACTAAAAGCAGCACAAGAGGTAAAGAACGAAGGCATTGCCAAACCTATTTTGCTGGGCGATGTAAACAAAATTAAAAAACTGATTGAGGAATACAACCTTAACCTGGAAGATGTGCCTATTGTAGACCCGCGCAGCCATGAAGAGCAAGACCGCAGACATAAATTTGGCGATGTGCTTTATCAAAAAAGAAAAAGAAGAGGCTACACGCTTTTTGAAGCCCGCAAAGCAATGCGTGAACGCAATTACTTTGGAGCCATGATGGTAGAAACCGAAGTTGCCGATGCCATGATATCGGGGATAACACGTAAATACGCCGACCCGATTAAGGCAGCCCTTGAAACCATTGGCACTCATCCTGATGTTAGCAGGGTAGCAGGTATGTATATTTTACTGGCTAAACAAAGGCCATTCTTTTTTGCAGATACTACCATGAACATTAATCCAAGTGTAGAAGAATTGGTAGAGATTACAGCCCTTACCGCGCAAAGCGTTCGCCAGTTTAATATTGTTCCGCGTATTGCAATGTTGTCGTATTCTAACTTTGGCTCGGTAAAAGGAGAGATACCGGAGAAGGTTGCAAAAGCAGTATCTATACTGCACGAAAAATACCCGGGTATGGTGGTAGATGGAGACATACAAGCCAACTTTGCATTAAATAACGATTTACTTAAAGAACAATTTCCATTCTCGGAACTGGTAAATAAAAATGTAAATACGCTTATATTTCCTAACCTTGTTTCGGGCAATATTTCGTACAAACTAATGCAGGAAATGGGCGGACTGGAAGCCATTGGCCCTGTGCTGCTCGGCCTTAAAAAGCCCGTACATATTTTGCAATTGGGTTGCTCGGTTCGCGAAATTGTAAACATGGTAACCATTGCTGTGGTAGACGCACAGACAAGAGGCAAATAAACAAAAGATATGTACGCCTATTTTGAAGGAATAATTACAGAAAAAAATCCGGCTTATGTTGTGGTAGATTGCCAGGGCATTGGCTATATATTAAATATATCGCTTAACACCTTTTCAAAAGTACCCGATGGTGGCAAATGCAAGCTTTATGCGCACTTAATTGTGCGCGAAGATGACCAATTACTTTATGGCTTTGCCGATGAGGAAGAAAGAACCATGTTTCGAGACCTTATTAGTGTTTCGGGCGTTGGGGCTGCTACTGCCAGGGTAATGCTTTCTGCCCTATCGCCATCAGATATACAGCAAGCCATTTTAAGCGCAGATGTAAACAGGCTGAAATCTATAAAAGGCATTGGCGAAAAATCGGCACAACGCATTATTGTAGATCTTAAGAACAAAATGGGCAAAGAAAGCTTTGGCCCATCGGTAACTCTTTTAGGAGGAAAACATAATAAAGTGAAGCAGGAAGCGTTAAATGCACTTGAAACGCTTGGTTTTGCGAGGAATATGGCCGAAAAAGCCATCGACAAAACCCTTAAAGATGAAGGAGAAACAATATCTATAGAAGATTTAGTGAAGAAAGTATTGAAAAATTTTTAATTTCGTCTCCCCTATTAAATTAATAATCAACTAAATAAACGCTTGATGCCGCATTTCTACCCTACTATTTAGGAAAGGGACGATTGACATCTAACAAAAAATACATCCTGCTATCGCTCCAGGTGGTTATCCTGCTCTGCACCATAAATGCACGCGCAACGGGACCTTATTTGCCTTTGCGGCCTCTCTATTCCTGCATTGCAGATACCGATACAATTAAGGGCGCACAAAATTTACCCTACCCTTTTACCGATTCTTACGGAGTGCCTTTATATGCGCCAGACGGGGGCTTAAGGCTTAAAACACCATCGAATATTAAAACCGATGTACAATACAACCCTAAAACGGGCCAGTATGATGTATATCAAAAAATGGGCGACCTTGATTACCGCGTTCCTACAGAGATGGACTCGGACGAGTACCAGGACTATATGTTTAAGCAGGCTGAGAAAGATTATTTTAAACAAAAAACTCAGGCCACCGCACTTACCAAGCAGCAGCAAAAAGGTCTTATTCCCCCAATACACATTGGTGGTAAAGCCTTTGAAATGATATTTGGATCTAACACAGTGAACATACGCCCCCAGGGATCAGCCGAACTTATTTTTGGATTTAATAATTCCAAAATACAAAACCCCGCACTGCCTGTAGTGCAACGAAGCCTTACCACGTTTAATTTTGATGAAAACATACAGCTTAACGTAGTAGGTGAAATTGGCGATAAGCTAAAACTTACAACCAACTACAATACCAAAGCCACATTCGATTTTCAGAACCAGATGAAGCTGCAATATGCTGGCCACGAAGATGATATTATAAAAAGCATTGATGCAGGTAACGTAACTTTTACCCTGCCCGGAACACTTATTACGGGCAGCCAAAGTTTATTTGGCTTAAAAACCAAATTGCAATTCGGGCGCTTAACAGCCACATTGGTTTATGCGCAGGAAAAAGGCGAGAAAAAAACGTTAACTGTACAAAACGGTTCTCAAACCAGTAATTTTAACATTAAGGTTGATCAGTACCAGGCCAACCAGCACTACTTTTTATCCTTGTTTTTCGAAGAGCAGTATGATTCAGTATTGGCCCACTTGCCTATTGTAAATACAACTTGCAACATTACCAAAGTAGAGGTATGGGTAACGAACACTACCACACAAACCCAAAACACACGCGACATTATTGCATATGCCGATCTTGGTGAAAGCAAACAAAATCTTACCGAGCAATCCGGGTTTCAGCCTGTAACTATGAATCCGGGCTTTTTAATTGGTAATCCTCCTCCGTCAGACACTATCAACTCACTCGACCCTGCCCAGCAGGCGCATAGGAATGGAGGTATATTAAACCCCACCACTTCTATCGGTGTATTGCAATCAGAGGGCTTCCAGCAGGTGACAGATTTTGAGAAGATTGACCTTGCACGTATGCTCTCTTCTTCGGAATATACCATTAACCCAAAACTTGGTTACATATCACTTAAACAGCCTTTAAACTACGACCAGGTATTGGCAGTAGCTTACCAATACACATACAAGGGCAAGGTGTACCAGGTGGGGCAGTTTTCTACCGATGGTGTGGCGCCTACAAACGAACTGATGGTTAAACTGCTTAAAAGCACCAACGTAAGCCCTCACGTTCCGTTATGGAAACTGATGATGAAAAACATTTATTCATTGGGCTCATACCAAATTAATTCGCAAAACTTTTTGCTGAATGTTTGGTACTCTAACCCGGCTACAGGTGTTGATATTCCTTACTTTCCGGCAGGAAGCCTGAACAAGGAACTATTGCTTGACGTTTTTAAACTGGATCAGTTAGACCAACAAGGAGACCGTGAACCGGATGGACTATTTGACTTTATAAATGGTGTTACCATTGATGCACCAAATGGATTGATAATTTTTCCAACGGTAGAACCTTTTGGTAATTCACTTACCGCTACACTTAATAAAACAGGCAACGGGGCTCTCGCTCCTTCGCTCGTTTACCAGGCGCTTTATGATTCTGTACTTGTCGTCGCACAGCAGCAACCCAACCTGGATAGGTATTACATACGCGGTAGTTACCAATCTTCAGCAAGTTCAGATATTTCGCTTAACGCGTTAAATATTCCGCAGGGCTCTGTGCTTGTAACGGCGGGTGGAATAAAGCTTACCGAAAACGTGGATTATTCTGTTGATTATACCTTAGGAAGAGTAAAAATACTTAACCAGGGCTTACTAAGTTCGGGTACACCCATACAAATATCGTTGGAAAATAATGCACTGTTCAGCATACAGTCTAAAACCTTTGCAGGTGCCCATTTCGATTATATGATATCGAAAGATTTTATCCTGGGGGCCACCGTGGTAAACTATACCGAGCACCCGCTTACGCAAATTGTAAGCATAGGCCAGGAACCGGTTTCGAATACGATGATTGGGCTGAATGAAGACTTTAAAGCCCCCGCACCCTGGCTTACACGCTGGATAGATGCACTACCCATTATAAAAACAAAAGCTCCATCAGAAATTACTGCCAGCACCGAGGTAGCAGCCATGATACCCGGCCACCCAAAATACATCGGCTCTACAGGTAATGCATACATTGATGACTTCGAAGGCAGCGAAAGTTTTATAGATATATCGCAACCTTTTACATGGTCTTTGGCCAGTATACCCCAGTTACAACCTACTGCTTTTCCCGAGGCACAATACAACGATACCATGGCGGGCTTTAACCGTGCTAAAACAACGTGGTATGTAGTAGATCCATTGTTCCAACAACAAACGAGCGGAATTACTCCATCTAATATAGGCACTACACAAGAATCGGATAACCGTACACGTTTGGTATTGCAAACAGAATTGTTTCCGCAGGAGCAATCGGCAACCGGAACACCTATCAACCTGCCTGTTTTAAATTTTGGGTACTATCCTGAATTAAAAGGCCCCTATAATTATGATGTAAGTGCAACACGCATTTCAGCAGGTATAAATGCCGATGGTACTTTGGTTAATCCGCAAAGCCGTTGGGGTGGTATTATGCGGCCAATACAGGAAACAGATTTTGAAACTGATAACATTGGATTTATTGAATTTTGGATGATGGACCCTTTCAATGCAGATGTTCCTTATAGCAATACCAATGGTACACTTTATTTCGATTTGGGCGATGTATCGGAAGACGTACTGAAAGACGGCTTAAAGAGTTTTGAGAATGGCTTGCCTACCAACGCATCAGATGCAGCTAATCCTACCAATACTAACAATCCATATACCCGCACCAGTTGGGGCAGGGTTCCCTTAAACCCTTCGCTGGTAAATGCATTCGACAATAATACAGCCAGCCGCCCCTTCCAGGACATTGGTCTTGACGGATTAGCAGATGCCGACGAAGTAAATTTCTTTTCGGGGTACCTGGCTGCCATCGCATCTAAATTTGGGACAAATTCTCAGGCTTATTTAAATGCACAGGCCGACCCTTCAAGTGATGATTATAAATACTATCGCGACGATGGCTACGATGCTGCCGACTCAAGTGTTATTGGCCGCTACATGAAATACAATGGGCTTGAAGGCAACTCTCCAACCCAGGCACAATATGGCAATGCAAATCCTAATGGAGGAAATTACCCTACTACACAAAGCACTTTACCAAACACCGAAGACATTAACCAGGATAACACCTTAAGCCAGGATGAAACATATTACGAATACCAGGTACAGCTTAATAAGCAGCAGGTAAGTGTAGGTAATGTGGGCAATAACTTTATTACCAATTCGTACTCAACAACTGTTACAACGCCCGATGGTAAAAGCAAACCCATAACCTGGTATCAGTTTAAAATACCTATTTCAGATTATATACGAAAGGTAGGGCCTATTGCCGATTTTAAATCTATTCGTTTTATAAGGATGTATTATAAAGGCTTTAATACTCCAATATTGTGTCGTTTTGCTAAGCTTGAATTGGTACGCGATGACTGGCGTAAATATGCAGGCTCATTACTTGCCCCCGGCGATTATATTCCTTCGGATGAAAACGAAACATCGTTTGATATGTATGGTGTTAACCTGGAAGAAAATTCAGCACGTACCCCTGTAAGTTATGTTATTCCTCCGGGCATTCAAAGGCAGTTAAACTTACAGTCGGCCAATTTGGTGCAGCAAAACGAACAATCGCTTGCACTGCACGTTTGCGACCTGTTAGATGGAGATGCAAGAGCAGTATACAAAAACGTGCAGTTAGATATGCGCGCTTATAAAGATTTAAATATGTATATCCACTGCGAAGCAGCAGGCAATTCACACCTGAATACCGGCGACGTGCAAGGGTTTATACGTATTGGTAGCGATTTTACAAATAACTATTACGAGTATGCTGTGCCTTTAGAGGTAACAGCGCCCGGCACTTACAGCAGCACAAATGCCAGCGACCAGGCAACAGTATGGCCTACCGCAAATACAATAGCTGTTGCGTTAAGCACACTTGAAAATGCCAAGCTGGCCCGCGATTTAGCCATGCTTAATAGTCCTGCCAACTTTAGTTTGCAAGTTCCTTATAGCGTAAAGGATGGAAATAATATTGTTACCGTGGTAGGTAATCCTACAGTGAGCAATACACAAATAGTTATGCTTGGGGTGCGTAACCCAAAACGGACGCCTTCTACAGCTGCCAGTGATGATGGAAGAACCAAGTGTACCGAAGTTTGGTTTGATGAATTACGTATGACAGACTTTAGCGAGCAGGGAGGGGCTGCTGCCATAAGCAGGGTATCAGCCAAACTGGCCGACTTGGGTAGCCTTTCATTATCGGGTAATATTACAACACCCGGCTTTGGAAGCCTGGAAACCAAGGTAGGTAGCTTGAGCAAAGAAACCGATGAAGGATTTGATTTGGCCAGTAACCTGGAGATGGGTAAATTTTTGCCACAAAATTGGAATGTAAGCGTACCCATGTATTTGGGATTTTCTAAGGCTGTTATTATTCCGGAATACAATCCGCTGGACCCTGATATACTTATGACCGATGCGCTTAAAGGTTTAAATGCGCACCAGCAAGATTCGCTTAAAAACCTTGTGCTTACTACCAGTACCCGTAAAAGTTTGAACTTTACTAACGTACACAAAAACAAAGGAAAGAATTCTAAAAAAAGCCATATCTGGGACATAGAAAACTTTTCGGCAACCTACACATATTCTGAACTGAACAAAACGGATGTAAATACCCAAATTAACAGTGTAAAAAATATTGGCGGCATACTTACGTATGCATATTCATTTCATCCTAAAAATATTCAGCCCCTTATTAAGTCAGATTTTTTTAAGAAACGGAAATACCTTGCATTAATTGGTGATTTTAACTTTTATCCTTACCCGGATAGATTTAGCGTTACAGCAAACGTTAACCGGCAGTATACCCAGTTTGAAATGCGGAACACCATACCCGGTTTTGATGTAACCATACCTGAAGCCGTAAGCAAGACATTTAATGTGGTAAAAACTTATAACCTTGGGTTTCCGATTACCAAAGCGCTAAAGTTTGATTACACAGCCACCAATGATTCGCGTGTGCTCGAACCTGAAGGAAGGCCCATACAAACTGCCAGCGACCATGACAGTGTGTGGAACGCATTCCTGAATCACCAGGTTACTACCGACTTTAGGCAAACCCTAAATGCCAGTTACGAAATACCTATAAATAAACTTCCATTCCTTGATTTTATTAATCTAACCGCGCATTATACAAGTTCGTTCGAATGGTTGCATGCACCTTTTGCCGCAGATACGCTTGGATCTACCATACAGAATTCGGGCGTAAAACAAATAAATGCACAGCTTAACATGTCTATGCTGTATAATAAAATACCTTTTTTACGCAAGGTTTTAGAGGAAGCCAATAAAAAACAACCACCCCCACCGGGCCCTAAAGCGTTTAATGGTATAAACAAAAATGGCCCTATTAATCAAAAACAGGCTCCGGATACAACCAAAAAACAGGGGAACAATATTTTAGGAAAGTATCTTGCATATATTCTTACTTCTGTAAAAAATGTGTCAGGTTCATACAGCATTAACAATGGTTCTGTGCTGCCAGGCTTTAATTCAACACCCAGCCTTTTTGGTATGGATCAAAACGGAAGCACCAATCCCAATGTGTGGTCGCCTTCGCCCGGTGTGGCTTTTGGGGCACCCATTGATACAAGCATAGTAAAAAACAAAAACTGGTTGGTTAACCTGCACACACCTTTGCTCTCTCCTTTTACTACGGCAAATACACGAACGTTTACAATGCATGCCTCGTTAGAACCTATACCCGATTTAAAAATAGAACTAACCGCAAACCGAACCGTATCGCTTAACAGCAGCCAATATCTGTACGATTCGGCAGGGCATTATATAAATACGGCATACACCGAAACAGGCAATTTTAGTATGTCGTTTTTTAGCCTGCGTACTATTTTTGCAAGCAATGCCAGCGGTTCGGCTAACATCTCTTCGTTATTCCAGTCTTATTTAGGAGATAGGGTTATTATTTCAAGGCGTTTGGCGGCACAGGCTGCGGGCGCAAACTATACACCCGTATTTAATCCTGCGGCAGATTATTACGATGGATTTAGCGGTATTTCGCAAAATGTGGTAATACCTGCTTTTGTTGCAGCGTATTCCGGGCAATCGGCCGACAAGGTTTCTTTAAGCCCCTTTCCAAAAATACCTTACCCTAACTGGACCATGACTTACGCAGGGCTATCGAAAATTAAATGGGTGAAGAAACACTTACAAAGCATTGTATTAAGTAGCGCCTACACTTCTACATATACCGTGGGCGGATATAACTATAACCTGTTCCTTCCTAACCCGAATGCCGAGGATACTTATATACGTGATATTAACGGTGACTTTTTACCACGCGACCAGATACCAACGGTTTCTATATCCGATGCACTGTCTCCACTTATAAAAATTGCAGTTACGTTTAAAAACAATGTAATGTCGAATATTGAAATTAAAACCGACAGGCAGGTAGCATTGAATATGAGCGATCTTACCATTAACGAAATACATGGCACTAATTATGTAATAGGAGCTGGTTATAAAATTAAAAATGTGCTCTTTCCAATTAAAATAGGCGGTAAGGCAATACGTAATGATATGAATATAAGGGCTGATTTTTCTCTGCGCCAAAGCGAAACTATTATCCGCAATACCGAAGACCTTTCGAACCAGGTTACCGGTGGCCAGTCTATTTTATCTATTAAAACGCAGATAGAATATATGATAAATACAAGGCTTAGCTTACGGCTTTATTTCGATAAGATTATCAATACCCCGTATATTTCTTCTTCTTATCCAACTTCTACCATGGATGGTGGCATTGCCATCAGGTTCTCGTTATCGTAATTAAAAAAGGAAATTATCCTGGATTTCGGATGTAACGTGTTCAACGTTACTTATTTTTTTAAGTTACAAAACGGTTTTATTTTTTTCAAACAGCGTGTAAATCTGCCCATTTAATTTTAACAGATTTTCAGCAAGTTACCTGTTATAATTTTCTTTTATCCCTTATTTACAGCGCATTTCAGGGTTTCACTAATTTTTATGTAACCTAAAGAATGAAGTGCCGTTTAGGTAACTATATGCTATTACATAAAAACATTTTAAATAAGGAGGGAACCATGAATGCAATTACATTATTGAAAGGTTTTTTGTTGAGCAGGTTTATACACAGTATGCGTATACCTTTGCTAATTACAGTTTCGGCTGTCTTTATAAGTCATTCGGCTATAGCCAAAAATAAACCGAATAAAACGCCTGCCTCCGACGATGGAGGTGGCGGCGGGTATACTTCAACATCCCTTACAGGTATACCCCAACAAAACAACAACCAAAACAACAACCTTATAACATATTCGCTTATAGCAGAAAAAAAATACACTTCCTCTTCACTTACTAACTCACTCTCTCAACCTAACGGTATAATCCCCCAAGCGGTTGCCCAAAATAATATAATCACAACGGGCAACGACAAATTAGAAATTTTCTATAACAAGCTCCTCTCTTATAATGTACTCCAAAATGTTCAGCAGCAGGTAAATGCTTCTGCTGAAGATTTCAAACTCTTCGTTACCTATTATCATGATAAAATATTTGGTAACGACAGAAACGTTTTTTGGCAAATGGTTGAGCAAAACCGTATACAAACAGATGCCGACGTTAAAAGCTTTGCCAATAACCAGGTAGCTGAATATATACAGTTGTATCAAAAATTTCTAACCATAAAAAAAGATTACCCTAACTCAGTTAACGAATACCTGCACCCTACACCTCCGGCCCCAATATGTAACCCCGGCTGCGATAATATAGATTTTGAAAATGGAACCTTATCGGCATGGAGTGCATTTTATGCAACCAATACTTCAAGCATTTCAGCTTTTAGTAATACTGCGCCGGTTGGTGGCCCTTGCGGAGCAGTAACAAAATCTGCCGGACCCGACCCAAGTACTAATAATGACTTCCAGGTTGCAATTATGAGGGGCCCCGGCCTCGATCCTGTAGCAGGAGCACTAATTCCTATTGTTTGCCCTACAGGTGGCACCACCTCTTGCCGTATTGGCGATAGCACACGCAATGGCGCACAAATGGGCATACTGCAACAAACATTTTTGGTAACCCCAAACAACTGCGACTTTGTGTATATGTATGCTGTGGTTTTAGAAAACCCATCGCACGTATATTACCAACAACCTTATTTTAACGTACAAATGCTCGACCAGAATGGTAACCCTATACCTAACTGTGGTAACTATTCTGTAGTATCGGGCCCTGGCCTACCCGGTTATACACCAATATACTATCCCACCGATGCCGACACTGTATATTGCAAACCCTGGTCTACCGTTTTTGTTCCTTTAAAAGCATACATAGGCCAATGCATTACTATAAAAGTTACCGCGGCCGACTGTGCCCTTGGCGGACACTTTGGCTACGCCTATTTTGATGCAACATGTTTAAACAATATTGTTCCTTCGGCACCCGTAATTTGCGGACACAATATTACTCTTACCGCTCCCGCAGGTGTATCATCGTATCAATGGTCGGGCCCATGTATAGTTGGCCCCAGCAACGTACAAACCATTACTGTAGGCTGCGCCGGTACATATAAAGTAATTATTGCCAGTATTGTTAATCCTTTATGTTCCGATACTTTATCCATTAATGTTCCTTCGGGCGTTCCTCCTGTAGTAAACATCACTGCAACCAATATAACATGCAATGGCCGCAATAATGGTATTGCAATTGCAAACGTAAGCAATGGACAAGCGCCTTATACTTACCTGTGGAGCCCCGGTGGAAGTACAAACTCATCGATTAGCAACCTTAGCGTAGGTACTTACAAAGTAGTAGTTACCGATGCTAACCGTTGTTCCGACTCGGCAACCGTTGTCATAACACAACCTGCAGTACTTACCGCTTCCATCAGCTCTCTTATTAATGTACGTTGTAATGGCGGTAACAGTGGTTCGGCAACTGCAAGCGCAAATGGCGGCACTGCTCCTTACAATTACGCCTGGTCGAACGGTAATACAGGCGCTACCGACAATAACCTTTCGGTGGGTACGTACACTGTAACCATACAAGATTTAAATGGCTGCACAGCAACTGCATCAGTAACCTTAACGCAACCCAATGCTGTTGTAGCAGGTGTAAGCGCGGTAACCAATATTACCTGCAATGGCGGCAACAATGGTACAGCAACCGCAAACGGAAATGGTGGTGTGGCACCTTATAATTACTTATGGTCGAACGGCAATACCAATGCGCTGGATATTAATCTTAGTGTTGGCACATACACGGTAACCGTAAGTGATGCCAACGGATGTACAGCAACTACTACGGCAACCATTACACAGCCTGCAGCGGTTGTAGCAAATGCTATTGTTGCTAATAATGTAAGTTGCAATGGTGGTAATAACGGAAGTGCATCGGTATCTGTAACAGGCGGCACAATGCCTTACGCTTACCTATGGTCAAACGGTGGCACAGCATTCGTAAATAATAACCTTACAGTAGGAACATACTCTGTAACTGTTACCGATGCAAATGGTTGCACAGGCACAGCATCGGTAACTATAGCACAGCCTTCTCCTATAGTTGCTATAGTAGGCGTAATGAATAACGTAAGTTGCTTTGGCGGTAATAATGGCGCAACAGGTTCGTATGTAACCGGTGGTATGGCTCCTTACAGTTACCTCTGGTCGAACGGTAATACATTTTTTGCAGCCGTTAACCTAAGTGCAGGTACTTACACATTAACAGTTACTGATGCAAACGGATGTACCGAAACTGCAAGCACCACTATCACCCAACCATCGGCAATAATACCTACAATAAGCTCTGTGGTTAATTTAAGTTGCAATAACAGTAATAATGGTAGTGCTACAGCCTCGGCTACCGGTGGCGTACCAACATATACCTACACCTGGTCGAACGGTAATACGGGCGCTACGGCATCTAACCTAAGCGCAGGCACATACACTGTAACCGTTGGTGATTCTCACAGCTGTAACGGTACAGCATCAATCACTATCACTCAGCCTGCTTCAATTATAGCCTCGGTAAGCGCAGTAACAAATGTTAGTTGCTTTGGTGGTAACAACGGTACGGCAACCGCAAATGCTAACGGCGGTGCTGCACCTTATGCTTATCTGTGGTCGAATGGTAATACAAATGCAACAGCACTTAATTTAAATGCCGGCACATACACAGTAACAGTTACAGATGCAAACGGCTGCACGGTTACTACAAATGCAACTATAACCGAACCTGCCCAACTGGTAGTATTGGCAACCACATTAAACCCTGTAGGCTGCAACGGCGGCCTTAATGGTACTGCACAGGCAACTGTTAACGGTGGCATAGCGCCCTATAATTACCTTTGGTCGAACGGCAATACATCTTCTGCAAATAATAACCTAAGCGCAGGCACTTATACTGTAACTGTTACAGACGCAAACGCGTGTACCAACAGCACTTCGGTTATTGTTTCTCAACCTGCACAACTTACCGCCACTACAGGTTCGATAACAAATGTTAGCTGTAATGGTGGTAATACAGGCAGCGCTACCGCAATACCGGGCGGTGGTACTCCTCCCTTCTCGTATTTATGGACCCCCGGCAATAACCGGAATATTACAGCCAACAACCTTGTTGCAGGCAACTATACCCTAAACGTAACCGATGCAAATGGATGTTCTGCAACTGCGGTTGTAGCTATTACGCAACCTTTACCTCTTGCAGCAAGCTTTACATCGCAAGAGCCTTTATGTTCGGCCATGAGTAACGGCTCACTTGATGCACAAGTAAGAGGTGGTGTAGGCCCTTATAATTATTCATGGAGCACGGTTCCTGCACAAACGGCTCAAATGGCAACAGGGTTAAGCGCCGGAACCTATACCTTGGTAGTTACCGATGCAAATGGTTGCACATTAAATAGCCCAACAGCGTTAACACAACCTGCTTCGTTAAGCGCTTCTATTACAAATACAATTAACGATGCATGCTATGGTTACCATGTTGGTAAAGCTGGTGCTACGGCAATTGGCGGTACAGCCCCTTACACCTATGCATGGACAACAAATCCTGTGCAAGCTTATCCAGTAGCTTCGGGCCTTAGCGCCGGAACCTATACTGTAACTGTTACAGATTCTCACGGCTGCACAAATACAACTACGGCTACTATTACCCAGCCTTCAAGGATAATGACAACCGTTGCCGGACAGGATAGTATTTGCAAGGGTAATAACACCACCCTTACGGCTTCGTCAAACGGTGGCAATGGTGGCCCCTACTTTTATACATGGTCTAACGGTAACGGCCCCGGAAACACCATAATTGTTTCGCCAAATTACTATACTACGTATACGGTAACCGCATCGGATGGCGCAGGTTGCCATGGTGATACTGTTACTATTAATGTAATGCCACTCGCTATTACACCTGTTGCAGTTACGGTAAGCCCTTCGCAATCGGTTTGCGCAGGCGATAGTGTAACAGTATCCGTAAGCGTAGATAAATCTAACTCAGGTAATGTAACCATACAGTGGAGCAATAACCTGGTTGGCGCTGGCCCTTTCAGGTTGGCACCTTTAACTACTACAACCTATAGTGTAACAGTTACTGATAGGTGCGGCAATAATGTGGTGAAAACGGTTACCGTAACTGTAAACCCGCTACCTGTTATAAATATACCACAACAATCAGGCAATTCGTGCAAAGCAGTTACGTTAAATTTTTCGGATAATAACCAAAATAATGCCGGTTCATCTTACGTTTGGAACTTTGGCGATAACCAAACCTCACACCAAAGCAGTCCATCGCATGATTACGATCAAACAGGCAGATATGTGGTAACCGTAAACATTACTTCGCCTTATGGATGCAAGAGCAGCACACAGGCCTTTGTAGATATAAAGATAAATCCCTCTTCATCGGCCCACTTTGTAGTAGACCCACATGTGGAATCCGTAGCTAACCCTGTGTTTACATTTGCAGATAACTCTGCCAACACCACCTCATGGGAATGGAACTTTGGCGACGGTTCTACATCAAGAAGTCAAAACCCTGTACACACTTATCCTTCCGTAATAGGTTCGTATAATGTGCATTTGGTTACAACAAATAGCTACGGTTGTGCCGATTCTACCGATGACAGCGTGCATATCATTCCGGACTTCAGGATATATATTCCAAATGCATTTTCTCCTAACGGTGATGATTTAAATGATCAGCTTACAGCTAAAGGCATTGGAATAGCAACCTTTATGATGATGATATTCGACCGTTGGGGCAACCTGCTTTATACAACACACGACATCAACAAAGGCTGGAACGGCCGTGTAGGCAGCAGCAACGAAGTAGCACAGGAAGATACCTACGTGTACAAAATAGAAGTGACTGACATTTTTGGTGAGCCCCACTCCTACCTTGGTGCCGCAACGCTTATAAAGTAAAAACCACCCTCACTTAGCTAAAAACCCTGATCCCGTAAGATCGGGGTTTTTTATTTACTATACCAACTTTGCAATAAACACATGTACTAGATTCCTCATTTCTCAACGCTTCATTCGGAATGACAACTAAGCTTGTCAAAACATAATGGAATTGGAGCAGGGTCGACCCCGCTCCAATTCCAAACAATGTAAAGGTTAAAAATTGTCATTCCGATTCGCTGCAGGCGAGAGGAATCTGTCACCTTTTATTTATTTCTGTATAACACCATCCTGCTGAAGCTTTTCCAGCCTTTGGCTAAAATCTTTTGCCATAACCTGCTGGTTATATACCTGGGCCAGGTATGATAGTCTTTGTAATACAATTTCAGATTGTTCTGTCTCGGTGCTGTAATAGGAAGCATTCCACGCATCGAGCGAATGAAAATAGGTAAGCTTGCTTTCGTTTGCGGTAAATAATTTATTCGCCAATTTGGCTGCTTCGGTATACCTGCCAATTTGGTAATAGGCCACGTCCGCCATCATCATTGCCGGATTGTAAGGGCAGTTTTCTTCCGGAATAGAATCCATGCAAAGCTTAAGTACCTTGTAGGCTGAATCCTTTTTGTTTTCTTTCACAAGCGCCTGAGCAAGTGTGGCTAGTTCTATCCTTAAATCATTGGCCATGCCACGTATGTTTTCATCCAGGTAAACTTTAGAACCCATATTGCCCCACTTAAATTTATGCATCGTATTATCATACATTATATCTGTGGCTACTCTCGAATCGCGGCTACTATTTTTTACCGGAACTAGTCGATATGCCATCCCCTCTAACTGCAGATAAGGTTCTAAGCCCATATATGCTTCCGAGCCTGTGGATACAGCAAAATATATGGGGCGTTGCCAGTTGTTATTGGCTAATAAATCAAGCACTATAAGCGAACTTTTTAATACATAATTGGCGGGCATAGTCCAGTCTAAAGCATGTAAAACACTATCTTTTAAGTTAGAAGGGACCGCGCCACTTTTAAGCATTTGGTCGGTATCTACTTTAATTTCAAACCTATTGGTAGGAAAATAATTAATTTGCTTACCACCTTCCGATGGTATCTGATCATCCGCCTTATCGCTTTTTACAAAATTCATTAAGTACTTCAGGTCTCTATAATTACCTCCACTCTCGTTATCATATATGGGTACATATTCACGGGTACCGTCTTCGTATTGCTCATGTGTCATAGAAATCGGCAATGGCGCAGACTTATAGGTGCGCCTTTTCATCTGGTCGACATACCATGGTGAACTTAACAGGCTTATGTTACACACACGCACATCGGTGCGTATGCCTTCTACTTCCTGTGCATACCAAAGCGGAAATGTATCGTTATCGCCTTCGGTAAAAATTATGGCATTGGGTGCACACGATTCTAAATAATTTATAGCAAAATCGCGGCAGGTATATCGCCCCGAACGGTCGTGGTCATTCCATTCTGCTTTAGCCATAATTGCCGGAACAATCAGGCAAACTAAGGTTGATGCAAGTGCCACTTGCTTTTCGTTACCTTTTACTTTAGCAAGAGCTGCTTTAAGTATTTCGTACACGCCCAGTACGCCCAGCCCTATCCAAATGGCAAAAGCATAAAAGGCTCCAACATAGGAATAGTCTCTTTCCCTTGGTTGCATAGGGGTTTGGTTAAGATATAGTACAATAGCCAGGCCCGTAAAAAAGAACAACACCGCAATTACCAATAAATTTTCTTTATCCTTCCAATACTGGTAAGCCATGCCTAAAAGCCCCAGCAAAAGAGGTAATCCGTACATAGGGTTTCTGCCTTTGTTGTTAGCTAAATCGGCTGGTATATTTTTTTGCGGGGCACGCATGGCATCTATAAAGGGTATGCCTGTTATCCAGTTGCCATGCAAGTTATCGGCTTCATCATAGCCTTGAATATCATTTTGTCGGCCACAAAAATTCCAGAAAAAATACCGGAAGAACATAAAGTTTATTTGATACCTTACAAAGTAAGTTAGGTTATCGAAAAAGGTAGGTTTTTTAATTCCATACGTATGTCCCTCCGCATTTGTATAGGGTATAGAATCGAACGCTATACCGCCCCAATTACGGTACCCCTGAGGATGGCCCTCGCCTGCATCCCACATGCGGGGAAATATTGTGCAGAACCTTGAATCGTAGTTAGGCTCATAACCCTTCTTATCATTAACCACAACATATTTGGCTGCCTTTTCATCCTTTGCATATACAGGCTCTCCATCTACATACGGTTTTTTTGCATCAACAGGTGCATTGTAATACGGGCCGTACAACAAAGGCCAGCTGCCATATTGGTCCCTTCCTAAATAGGCATGCAAATTTATTGCATTACATGGGTTGTTCTCGTTCATTGGTGTATTGGCCTTAGAGCGTATTACCAAAATCAGAAAAGAGGAGTACCCTATAAGTAACATAGAAAATGCCAGAATAGCAGTGTTAAGGCGGGGTAATTTAAATTTATATGTAATAATTAAAGCAATGGCAATAATCACAAACAAGGCAATTGCATATATTAATGTGCCCGATTCGAAAGCCATGTGCATTCTGTTTACAAAAAATATTTCGGAGTAAAATGCCAACTGCACTATGCCCGGTATTATCCACGATTGTATTGCACCCAACAATATTACAGCGGCTATACCCGCAATAATAGCACCCTGTGTTTTAGGATTATTCGAGATAACAGATAAAGCCTTTGAAACCCAGCCGGGCCTTAAACCATTAGGATATACTTTAAAGTAATAGATAAATACCACTGCAGGCAAAGTCAGCAGACACAAGAGATGCACCCCAATCGAAAGGCCCACAAGGTAAAATGTAAGTACTATCCAGGGTTCGGCATAGGTTTCGGCTCTTTCCCATTTTAATATGCACCAAAATACCATAGCGGTAAAGCAGGATGACATGGCATATACCTCGCCTTCTACAGCTGAAAACCAAAAAGAATCGGTGAAAGTATAGGCTAAGGCACCTATAAGGCCACAGCCCAGAATAATATAGATGCTACCTTCGGTAAGTTCTCCCTTACGGCTAAGCAGCTTTTTGGCAAAATAAGTAATGGTCCAAAACAGGAACATGATGGTAAGGGCGCTACAGGTAGCCGAAACACGGTTTATATAAGGTGCTACCTTATGCAGATCGCCTCCTGCAAGCAAAGACACCAGGTGGGCAATAAGTTGTAAAAAAGGTGCGCCGGGAGGGTGGCCTATCTCCAATTTATAGTCTATAGATATAAACTCGCTACAATCCCAAAAACTGGCTGTCGGTTCAATGGTAGCCCAATAAACAATGCCGGCAATAAGAAAAACCAGCCATCCCCCAATATTATTATAGCGGGTGTATTTTCTCTCTAATTCGGCGGGGGCGCCATTATTCATAGGGACAAGGGATAATAAGGACAAGTGGCGAAATTAAGAAATAATATACCCTTTATACCACAGATTTGACTGTTTGACACATAAAAATTTTATCTTTGCGCTCCATTTTTGAAAAAAGCAATCTTAGATTGCCCGATGGTGTAACTGGCAACACGTCTCCCTTTGGAGGAGAAGAGCCCTGGTTCGAACCCAGGTCGGGCAACATAATAAGAGCGAGGAGCGGGTAAAGAGAGCGGAAGCTCTCTTTTGTTTTCATAAACCCAAGCATTTTGTAAATTTTAGTATTTACATTACTACGACTCTAACGAAATAAAGCAGTAAGTCCTTACTTTATTATATTCTTAATTTTTCGTAAAGTGCTTAACCTTAAATAAATATGGTAAGAAGTTATATAATGATATATTTGCGGAATAAAATGAGTTCAGGAAATTCTTGAACAAAAACATAAACAAAAAACATGAAAAAAATTATTCTATCAGTTGCATGCGCGCTCCTTTTAGGCATGGGGGTATCGCACGCACAATTAGTTAACCTCCATAGCTTCACTTACGATTCGTACACGTATGGCACCCCTATACTAGTGGGTAATGTATTATATGGTATGACCGATGAAGGTGGACCAAACGGAGACGGTAACATCTACTCTGTAAATACTGATGGCAGCAATTACAAAGATCTGTATGATTTTGCCGATACCGGCAGTAAAGCATTTCATTGCAACGGCGATGAGCCTTACGGAAGTTTAACCCTTGTAGGCAATACCCTGTTTGGCCTTTTACCATACGGAGGGCTTCACGACGACGGCATGGTATTCTCTATCCATACTGATGGAAGTACTTACAGGGATCTCTGGGACTTTTCTGACACGGGCAGCCATGCACTCAACGAAGACGGATACGACCCTTATGGTACATTAACCGCTATTGGTAGCAAGTTATACGGTACAACAGAAGAAGGTGGCTTTAACGGTGCAGGTACTATATTTTCGATAGATACAAGTTATACTAAAGATACTGCCAGGTTGGGATATAAAGAACTTTGGGATTTTAATTATAATCTCGATTCGAATGGTGCATATCCTTATTATGTTGGCTTAAAGGCTTCAACAAACGGTAAAGTATTATACGGCACTACTTATGAGGGAGGAAAACATGATGAAGGAAACATATTTTCGATACATACAGACGGAAGCCATTATAAGGACCTACACGATTTTTTGGATAATAGCTACGATGGAGGTTATCCATACGGCGGAGTAACTTTAGTAGGTGGCAAACTATATGGAGTGACCGAAAGTGGAGGATGGGATGGTTACGGTATCGTTTACAGCCTTGATACAGATGGAACTGCTTATATGCCATTGTACGCTTTTAATTACGATAGCGGCTCCTATGCTTATGGTGAATTGGTAGTTGCCGGAAATATGATATATGGAACAACTGAAGGCGGCGGAACCCATAATGATGGAACGCTTTTTGCTATTGATATTAACGGAAACAACCATAGAACATTGGTTAATTTTGATTATTACAATAATGGCGAAGAACCTGAGTACGGCATGCTTGCATACGCGAATGGTAGCCTTTATGGTACCACCGAGTCTGGAGGAGGCTTAGGCGGAGGCACTCTGTTTAGATATGATTTATGTGGCTATGGCTCTACCAACCTTACCACTTTATCTACCCCAGATAGCAACAGTAACAAGGGAACAGCAACAGTAGTGGCAACCGGCACTGCCCCAAGCCCATATACTTACATGTGGTCGCCTGGTGGACAAACTAATGCTACGGCAACCGGTTTATCAGCAGGTAGCTATATTGTAACAGTAACTTCGGCCTTTGGTTGTCAAACATCAACCAGGGTTGTTGTAGGTTCTAGTTTAGGTGTAAACAACATTACGGCAAATGCAGCCGTAGTAAGTGTTTATCCTAATCCTAGCAATGGTAACGTTACAATTTCAGTATCGGGCACAAGCGATAAATCATCAGTGGAAGTATACAATACAATGGGACAACTTGTTTATACCGGTGCGCTTGCATCTGGTAATAACAGCATTGATTTAAATACTAAATCAAATGGAGTTTACCTGTACCGTATTGTAACTGAAACCGGCGACCTTATCGGAAGCGGTAAGCTGGTTATTCAGAAATAAATAATTATTTCTCTTTATGTAAAGAAGCAACCTGAAAGGGTTGCTTCTTTCATTTATACCCTTAGCAGAAGAAAGAAAGGCTGTAGGAAAGGCGGGGTTATATGTCTCAGCCATTCATAAGAATTTATGTTGACCTTCTTTTCCAAAAAAATTATACTTATTTTTGAATTCCTTCCATTAAATGATTAGCCATGCCGGGAAAGCTACGATGCGTAATTGTTGATGACTTTTATCCTACTTTGGTTGAACTACAGCGCCTGTGCCAGGATTCGGAGTTTGTAGAAATAGTGGAAGTTTTTTCAAGCCCTAAAAAATTCCTTGAAGTATCGCCAACACTGGAATACGACCTTTGCCTGCTTGATATTTTTATGCCCGAAATGGATGGTATTGCGGTATCGAAAATGCTTCGCGACAAGCCCGTTATATTTATGACCGACATATACGACAGGCTTAAAGAGGCAATCGACCTTATTCATCCCATCGATGTAATTACCAAGCCCATAAAAAAAGCGCGCCTTCAAAAAGCATTCGAAAAAGCATATAAAATTATCTCCTATGTTCCTGTTGTAGAAAAAAAGAAGGAGTTTGAACTGTTTCATGCTGTAGAAGCTGAGGGCAAAATTAAGCTGCATCTTACCGATATACTTTTTGTACGAACCGATACAAGCAATTGCCGCAATAAAAAAGTGTATTTAAAAACCGGTGAACATTATACCTTAAGGCGTTGTACTAATGAACAACTTCTTAAAATGTCATCGAGGCTGGTACAGGTTAATAAAGCTGAACTTGTTTCGTTGGATGCCGTGAAGGGATTTAAACACAATTTCGTAACATTGAAGGACACTAAAGATGAAGGCGTACCATCTAAAGTTCTCCTAAACCGAAATTTCAGGACTAATTTTGTACATAAGATGTACAATTAATAGTCTTTCACAACACTTTATTTATCCTTTACTACTACTAAATTGCTTATAAATACTATTTATAACTATTAAGGTGATTTTGATAATAGCAAGGAAGCTAACATTTGCCTTTCTATATAGTTTTAACAAAAAACTAATAAAAAATAATGATTTTAACAAATTCTGAACCAATAGACCGCATTTAGTGGGGTTCTGCCTCTCATTCAGTCTATATCCCATACACCTTTATAAAATCATTAGCCATATCCTCTGATGTTCTGCGTATTGCAGGGCTATAATCAAGCGTTGAAGTAAGTAGTTTTTTCAGTTGTATTACCATATCTTTTTTGTCCTTACACACTATTACTTTGCCTTCTACATGAATTCTGCCTACATCAAAACATACTATAGTAAGGCCCATAACCAATGCTTCCATCATTACAGTCGATTGTCCTTCATAAAACGAAGTATGCAAAAATATCTTACTCTTATTTAGATATGAGAATACCTCCTTATGTACTATTTCGCCTGTAAATTTTATGTTTTCAGCTAATCCTAACTTATTCGCCTGCTCCATTAATAAACTTTCCTGCTCGCCCTTGCCAATAATACAAGCCCTTATTTGCCTAAACTCATTTTTAAGTTCTGCAATGATATCTACAAAAAGCGTATAGTTTTTTAAGGGAATTAAGGCGCCTACACCAAGTATATCTATTGTTTTATCTTCAGTGGCAGCGCTTATATTACCTGCATTAATACCGCTTGCAATAATTGCATCAACCTTATGGCCCGTAGTGGTTTTAAGCTTTTCTGCCAGTGATTCCGACATTGCTACTACACTCATTTTATTCAGGTTGAGCAAAGAAAGATACCTGTTTGTTTTAAGCACCTCTTGTCCTATGGCATACGCCACATGCTTTATACCAAATCGTTTTGTAAACTTTTGCCCTATCAATGTACACTCAGTAAGCCAAAAACTATGAACAATGTCAATGCCGCTTTCTTTTTGAATACGCTTTAATTCCTTCCACACCTTATGCCAAACAAGCAATCTGCCTAAATTTCTTTTTGTTTTTCCACCTGCGCTAAATACATCTATACCGTTCCACTTATAATAGCCATGCGTAAATGGATATTGAAAAGCTATAACATAGATTTTAACATCAGGCCTTACACGAGCAAAGGCAGTTAAATAATCCTGCAAAAAAGGTATGCACGTTGTGTCTTCTTCATCGCGCGGAAAGCCCGGTGTAAGTATAACAACGCTTCTTTTTCTCAGTTCCATAAAGGGTTAAACCTTTTGCATGGTAATTATAAAATGGTCGGCCCAGGCATAAAAAGGCCACGCATTTGCCAAAGAGTCTTCTACTAAAGTCAGCGTTTTAAATGTACGAGGAAATTTTGCAGGAAATTTTTCTTTGTACGGCGGTGGTACCAATGAACCAAGTCCTTCGACCGCCAAAGTTTTATATTCTTTACCAAACATTTTTATTACCGATTTAGGAGCATAGTAATAGCTCGTAAAGCTTACTCCTTCTACATTAGATGGTGTCCCGCCTCGTTTTAACCTGCGAAAAGCAAGTTTAAAATTACCTTTTATTGCAGCCGCTATTTCCCAGGGACAAGCAGGTGGCATTATAACGAGTGTAGCCGTTCCTTCCGGCTTTAAAAGATTAGAAAAAGATTTTATTACTTCATCTAATTTATCTGTACAATTTAATCCTCCGAAGTTTGAGAATATATGGTCGAATTTTTGTTCTTGTAACTTATCCAGTTCCAAAAAGGAGCAACGTTCGGCTGTAATTCTGTCATTGGCTTTCTTCTTTATTTCAGCCACCATGCCTTCAGCATTATCTGTAGCATGCACGTACATACCCTGTTCGCAAAAAAATAGTGCATCAAGTCCTGTTCCTGCATTAAGCTCCAATACGTGGTCGCCGGGCTTCCAATAAGAGAGAGCATGCATCCTGACTTTATCACGCATCCAATTTATTATCGGATTAGCCTTATCTAAGTCATCAAAAACAACCGACTGCTTAGAAAAAGCAGCGCTAACACTTTCTTGCTGTATAACTGTATCAGGCATTTAATGCTTCGTACTTTTTAAGCCGGTATTTATATATATACGATGCAGGCGTGTAGTATAACACTGATAATGCTTTTATCATTTCATCACTGTTTGTAGAAAACGGTTCGGCTACTATATGCCTGATTGATTCTGTTGCTTGCTTTCTACGGTATATTTTATGTACAAACCTATGCAAACGCTTGTAAAATTCGGGCGGATAAGCATTTTTAAACATAAGCACCAGCTCATCCGAATCTGTCCAGTTTGCTTTTTCCTTTAGTTCTTCTTTTACATTTTCATAAAACTTAGTGCCCGGCAACGGATAAGAAACGGATATACCTATATCATCGGGCATAAGTTCCAATAGCATGCTAATAGTTTCTTTTATATCCTCCATAGTTTCGCCCGGATAGCCAAACTGCAGGAAGAATGCAGCCTTAATACCATGCTGCCTCAATAATTTTGTAGCCCCATATATCTGTTCTATTTTGGTGCCTTTATCCATGGCATCCAATATCTTTTGCGATCCGGATTCTGCACCCATCCAAACAATATCGCAGCCTGCACGTGCGAGCGCCGATACGTAATCTTCCTGCATCATAAGATCGGCCCTACACTGAATTTTGAATTTAATTTTGCACTCTCTTTGCTCCGCCAAATCGGCAAAAGCATTTACCCATCCGGGCTTTAAGCCAAAAATATCATCGCAAAACCATATATAATCGGGATTAAAATGTTCTTTAAGGTATTGTATCTCTTCCACCACTTTTTCTGGCGAACGTGAGTTATAACGATTGCCATAAATAGGCTTTGCACACCAATTGCATTTAAAAGGACAGCCTCTTGTAGTAGCTACATTAATTGAAAAATAACCCCAATTATTAATCCAGGCGTTTCTGTATCGAGTAATGTTTACTAAGTCCCAAGCTGGCATAGGCAAGCTATCCAAATCGCGCAATACTTCTCGTTTACCTGTTTGTATTATCTTCCCATCCTTTCTTAATACAAGCCCTTTTATAGATTCCTGACTACTCTCTCTTTTCTCAATGTTGTCTATCAATTCTTTCAAAGTCATTTCCCCTTCACCCAAAATCACAAAATCGGCTCCGTTATCCAGGTATTTTTCATAATGGTCTGCCGCATCCGAACTACACACTATCACCTTACAGCCCCTTTGCTTTGCATACTGCGCCATTTTAAAAGCAGCCTCGCGCATATTGGTTAGGCACATTTTGGTTAGGTAGTTAAACCCATCATCATATATAACCAAATAGGCAGGTTTATGCCTTTCCAGCAATGCAATTATTTCATCGGGCGATTCGCTAAACATGGTATCAAACAGAAAAGCATTGTGTCCGGCTTCTCTTATCACCGACGCTGCAAATATGGTTCCCAGTGGTGGATATGGCTGCTGCTGCTTCCACTGTTTGGGGTCGAAGCGCATAAAGTACGAATGTGTAAACAGCACATTTGCCATGTTATGCCAGGCTTATATTAAAGTCCTTTTCAAACTTTGTTACCTTTTCTTCAAAGTTCTTCATCACCTTTAACTGAAAGCCATTTGGATGATGTTTAGATACATTTTTACGGGTGCGCAGGTTCAAATCAAACTCATCTTTATTAAAGTGGTTAAACTTTCTTTTCCATGCAGATAATGTAGCTCGAAAACATAAATCATCCATTTTATCGCCAAACCTTGCGGAGAAAAATTTTTCGTTCACTTTCTTTACAAAGCTATTATTAGCTGGAGCCACAGGATATTTATCTGTTTTAAGCGTTCCATTAGGATAATACTCTTTTATCCAACTATTCGCCTCTATCAGCCTTTCATATAAACCTGCATTAGCAGCAGGAATAATAGAAAGAAGTTCGGTAGCAGCAAACAAATTTTTATCCGGAATTTCAAGGCTATTGGTATCGATAAAATAATTTACGCAGAAGTATTTATGCGAATTAAGCAAAAATATTTTTTTGAAAAGAATAAGCGATGTCCTTGCTATCCAAAGCCTGCCAGGCTCAGTAATTATAAAATAATCTATATCGCTGTCGCTATCTGCATAGCCTTTAGATAAAGAGCCAGAAAGGCATACACCTCGGACAAACGGAAAATACGTGATGAATTTTGAAAAGCGTTTCGAGATCTTAAGAAACCTCTGTGCTTCTTTGTTTCCTTTTATTCTTCTTTCTACCGAAGCAGCTATTTTGTCGTTTTTTATTTGATAGAAGAAATCCTTACGGCTTACATATCCCATCTCTTCAAACACTTCGAGTTGTCTGCGTATTTCATCCTTCGATGCCGGATATTCACAACAATACTCGTGTATTTCGTCAACAGTTAGTGGGTAATTAAAAATATCAAAGTAGAGCAACGTTTTAATAATGGCCCTTGCCAATACTGTAACATTGCTTTCAATTACTTCTTTTTTGTATTCTTCTGTTGCCGCTAACACTTGTACTAAACTGTTTAGAAACGCCTCATCTTCCAAATTTACGAAAAAATCAAGCCCTTTCTCAATTTTTTAGACAAAACACGGATAATTGCAAACCATTGAAAATGTGCCTGATAAATTCCAAACTAATAAACGAACATTGTCTTTAGAAACAATTTAACTTTGATAAAGTATAAATCCCTATTACGGAAACATTACATAAAATAAGGCGGCGCCTATTATCCTTTCTCTCTGTTAAAGAAACAGAGCCGGAGCAGGCATATAACCTATGGGCAAAATCGTACGACGCACAGCCGGGTAATTTAATGCTCGACCTGGACGAGGCCCTGTTTTCTGATTTAATAAAGGATGTATCATTTACGAATAAGACCATTGTAGATATAGGCTGTGGCACGGGCAGGCATTGGAAAAAAATTTATGCAAAGCAGCCCGCAAAGCTGATCGGGCTTGATGTATCGGAAGGGATGTTGAAAATGCTGAAGAAAAAACACCCTAAGGCTGAAACGCATAAGTTAGAAGCGAATAAAACAATCCCCTTGCCAGCAGGTAGCTGTGATGTTATAATTACCACTCTTGCACTTGCCCATATTAAAAATATAGAACAAGCTTTTGAAGAGTGGGGCCGCATACTCAAGCCCGGCGGCGAACTATTTATAACTGACTATCATCCTGATGCGCTTGGCAAAGGCGGCAACCGTACATTTATGTACAATGGCAAAACCGTGGCTATAAAAAATTATGTTCACCCAGTTGTTGCAATCAAATCAGTATTTGAAAAGTTGCATTTTTCACTTCTTAAACTGGAAGAAAAAAAGATTGATGGAACAGTAAAGCATTATTACGATGAACAGAATGCTACTAATATTTTTGAGAGATTTAAAGGCACAAATATTATTTACGCTGCTCACTTAATTAAAGGAAATGCTGCTGCGTAATTTAATTTCGGTTGGCAGTGGTAAGCGTGTAGATATCCTGCTCGAAAAAAACAGGATATTAGCCGTTCCTCCTTATGGCATCCTATCCGAAGACCCTTTAATACAAAGCATTAATTTTGAAAATGCACTTGTATTTCCGGGGCTAATAAACTCTCACGACCACCTCGATTTTAACTTATTCCCACAACTGGGCAACAAAAAGTACAATAACTATGTAGAGTGGGGAGACGATATTCATAAACAGAACAAAGCCACCATTAACAGTGTACTAAAGGTACCCAAAGAATTAAGTATACAATGGGGCATTTATAAAAACCTTATAAACGGAGTTACTACAGCAGTTAATCATGGGCCAGGAATAAATATTACAAATGATTTAATAAGCGTTTGGCAGGATTGTAATGTACTACATTCCGTTCAGCTTGAGAAAAAATGGAAACTTAAATTAAACAGCCTTTTTGCTAAAAACCACCCCTTTGCAATACATATTGGAGAAGGAACAGATGTAAAAGCCCATGCAGAAATTAGTGAATTGCTAAGGTGGAATGTTTTAAGGCGCAGGCTTATTGGTATTCATGGTATAGCCATGGATGAAAGGCAGGCAAAAAGGTTCGAGGCTATTGTGTGGTGCCCCGATTCTAACAATTTTTTAATAGGACAAACTGCGCATATTGATAAGCTGAAGCATCAAACAAGCATTGTTTTCGGAACTGATTCTACCGTATCTGCAAATTGGAATTTGTGGGAGCATTTGCGATTGGCAAAGCAGCAAAAGATGGTTACGGATAAAGAATTATTTGAAATGCTGAACCTAACACCTGCCAAAATTTGGCCTATCAAGGATAAAGGTGCATTAGAAAAAAACCGTGTTGCCGATATAGTGATTGCGAGAAAAAAGGACGGTGCAACCACTATGGATGCCTTTTACAGCCTAAACCCGGAGGATATATTAATGGTGATGCATGAAGGTGAAATTAAGCTATTTGACGAAAGCCTTTTAAGTCAACTGCATGCCCCTAAAGGCTTTTGTAAGGTTAAGATACAAGGCAAAAGTAAATTCATCCTTGGTGATGTTGCAGGTTTAGTAAACTCTATTAAAGGATATTACCCCGAAGCATCCTTCCCGATAACTCTTTAAAGAACTTCGAATCCCTGGATTTCGGGTTGGCGGTAACTTAGCCAGTACTTTTGCAAAGCCTTTATCTCATAAGGAAAACTAAAGACCCTGTTCTTATACCTCCATGCCGATATTGCATGCATAAAATTGCGCTGGAAATTGGAAAGCTTAATATCTGAAACGGTAGGATAATAGCCATTTATTACAGTTTCAAAGTTTTTGATTTTCTTAACCATTTCGGGGGTAAGCCAAGGGGTAAGCGGGTTTTTATGCAAATCAAAATGCTCCCATTCAGGGTTTAACCAATCATCTAATTTTTCAGGAAACCTAAAGCCGGTTTGTAATACCTCATCATACATTTCCGAACCTTCTGTAGGCACCGGGCTGTATACATATATAACTATTTCGGTTTTAGGGTTAGCCTCTTTTACTTTGCAAATAAATTCTATTTCTTTATCTATTTGTTCTTGCACTTTTTCAGGCGTTTCGGCAGGCAGGCCCAATACGAAAGAATATTCGGGTATAATATCAAAGTCCTTCATGCGTTTTGCAAAGCGCAATATTTGTTCCCCTGTTTGTGTTCCTCCTTTATTTATTTTTTTCAACGATTCATCAGCACCGGTTTCAGCACCAAAAAATATCATGGTGCAACCCGATTTACGCAGCAAAGCCAGCGATTCGTCCTTATATCTGTCCATAGTGTCTATCCTGCCAAAGCCCCACCAATTCATATTTTCGTTAAGCATAAGCTTCGCAAACTCCACAGCTCTTTTTTCAGAAACAAAAAAATTATTATCATGAAATTCTACCGCGCTGCCCCCATATTTTTCTTTCAAATATTTAATATCCTTATATACACCCTCTGCTGATTTACCCTTCCACCGCGCACCATAAATGGGAACCACGGCACAAAAAGAGCAAGTAAACGGGCAGCCAATGCTTGAATGATACGCAATGGTTTTTGCACCCAAATGGGTACGGCCCAGATAATTGCTTATTGGATAGAAAGAGTTTAGCTTATCATAAGGCAGGGCAGGAAGTGCATCCTGGTCGTACAGGTCATCTTTCGGTGTTTGAATTATTTCTTCACCCTTTTTGAATATGATATTATGTATAGAATCAAAAGGAGTATCGCTTTCCATCGCATTTAACAAAGCAGGGAAAGCTTTATCGCCGGGGCCGCGGATGATGGCATCCACCACGCCGGAATTAAGCACCGTTTTCCCTTGGTTTGATGGGAAATACCCGCCCCAAATAATTTTTACTTGCGGATATTGTTCTCTTATTTTTTTTGTAATTGGTATAACCTGCTTAAGTTGTGGGCCCGGCATAACGGTAGAACCGAAGTATCTAAAATCACCAGAAGATAGATAAGAAAGTATCTTCTCCAGGGCGTTGTTTTCCAAATTCCCATCAACAATAACGTACTCGTATTTGCCTTCTATAGATGCCGCCGCCGCCAATATAGAATTGGGGATGCGGGGCTTTGAATTGGCACTGCGGGGATTAAAAAGTAGTACTTTCGAAGACATAGTAAACCAAAACTACCTATAATTTTCCTTAAAATCAAATAGAATAGACAAACCGCACTAAAGCATAGACGACTTATTCTAAAGGTTTTAGATGGAATTCTTATTCCCAGCCGCTTGCCAATACATCAGCCAGATGCATGGTCTTAAGTCCTATATTTTGCTTTTTAATATAGCCGCCAAGGTGTATTAGGCAGGATGAATCGGTAGAAATAAGATATTGGGCACCTGTTTCGGTGGCATTCTTCACTTTATCAGAACCCATGCCCACAGCAATAGGTTCGAACTTGGCAGAAAAGGTTCCGCCAAAACCACAGCACGATTCTGTGTCTTTCATTTCGCGCAATTCCAGTTTACGTACCTTTTCAAGCAATATTCTGGGCTCTTGTTTAATTGTGCACTCCCTTAAAGCTGCACATGAATCATGGTATGTTGCCACGCCCTCAAGGGTTGCGCCCACATCGGTTATTTTTAAAACATTTACCAAAAAACTGCTAAACTCGTGTATGTTTTTGGCAATTTGTTTGTATTCGTTATGCAGCACCGAGTTATGAAACATCTCGGGATAATAGTTCTTAATCATCCCGGCGCAAGATGCTGAAGGGCTAACTATATACCTATCGTTTTGGAATTCTTTAATAAACTTTTCCCCTACTTTTTTTGCATCATCCCAGTAACCGGCATTAAAAGCAGGTTGCCCACAGCAGGTTTGTTCGGGGTTGTAATGTACTTCGCAGCCCACTTTCTCAAGCACCTTAACCATATTCATGGCGGTACCCGGGTAAAGCTGGTCCATAAAGCAGGGTATAAAAATATCTACAACCATATAGTGCGCAAAATTACGCTTGTGCCTCGTATGTACTCAGTTTTAGGTGAAAAGTTTTAAACAGTTTATCCATTCAAAAACTTAAGTACGGCCTCCACAAATTCCTTCGGCTTGTCGGCATGCACCCAGTGACCTGCATTAGGTATAACCTGCAATTGCGCCTGCGGGAACATAGCCTGCATCAATTTTATATCCGCGAGGAATATATAATCTGATTTTTCTCCTTTTAAAAACAGTACAGGTATATCTATAGGATTTGGCGGCATAGGAGTAGCTTCTCCAACTGCTTTTAAGTTTTCTTTTAAGCTTTGATAGTTGAACCTCCATTGCAGCTTTTGGTTTTCGTTCCAATACAGATTTTTGAGTAAAAACTGTTTTACACTTTCTTCCGGAATGTACTTTGCAAGTAGAACTTCGGCTTCTTTACGAGAGCTTAAGTTTTGCGGATCGAAAGTATCTAAAGCATCTACCACAAACTGATTTGTAGCCGGATATTTTTTTGGGCCAATATCTACAATAATCATTTTTTCTACCTTGTGAGGATGCGATACAGCAAACTGCATGGCTGTTTTTCCACCCATAGAATGCCCAAGCAAAATAATTTTCTCAAGTCCTTCATCGGCCATCAGTTCTAGCAAATCATCACTCATTAAGGCATAACTAAACTCATTGCTATGCGGCGAACGACCATGATTACGGGCATCTATAAGGTATACGGTAAAAAATTCGGCAAAACTTTTTGATAAGGTTTGCCAGTTATCCGACGAGCCAAAAAGCCCGTGAAGAATGAATAAAGGCTTGCCGCTACCTATCTTTCTAAATGCAAGTTTCATATTTATTTTAGCAGGCGCAGGTAAAGCTGTATCGTATTTTCAAGTCCGAGGTAAAGGGCATCAGCTATTAGTGCATGGCCTATCGAAACCTCTGCAAGGTGAGGAATATTTTTATAAAAATATGCAAGGTTATCAAGGCTTAAATCATGGCCAGCATTAATACCCAATCCGTATTTGTGTGCCCTGTGTGCCGCTTTGTGGTATGGCTCAATGGCTTTTTCAGGGTTAGCCGAATATCCTTTTGCATAAGCTTCGGTATATAACTCTATCCTGTCTGTTCCGGTTGCTGCCGCACCTTCTATCTGGTCAAGGTCGGTATCTATAAAAAGAGAAGTGCGGATTTTATTTTTTTTAAACTCTGTTATCACTTCTTTTAAAAAGGCTTTATTATTTAGCGTATCCCATCCGGCATTAGATGTAAGCGCATCAGGTGGGTCGGGTACAAGCGTAACTTGGTGTGGTTTTATTTCGGTAACAAGGTCTATAAAATCCTTCGATGGATATCCTTCAATATTAAATTCAGTTTTAAGAATAGGCTTTAAATCCCTAACATCACTGTAGCGAATATGCCTTCCATCCGGACGGGGATGCACCGTTATCCCTTGCGCCCCGAAACGTTCACAATCTACTGCGGCTTTAAGTACATCGGGTATATTGCCACCCCTTGCATTGCGTAATGTGGCTATTTTATTAATGTTTACACTAAGTTTGGTCATACATGCTAATTGTTGCCTGATGATACGTAATTTTCGGTATACACTACACTGCCGCTGTTTAATTGCAGCATTAACGAAGGTGTAATAATTAGGTTAGGTAATATTAATTGGGATACAAAACCGGTATCCTCTAAATCAATGTACTTTCGTGATATCCTGCCGATATTGCGGGCATACTGTTCCATATAATACCTGTGGCTTACCCCAGTTCGAATGCTATCTTCTACTACCGTAAGAGTTGAATCGAAATTGTTATTGCCCAATGTATAAGGCTGGTCGACCGATGTATATGTATAACTCCAGCTGTCGTTTGGAATAGTGTTATAAACATTACCATTCCAAGTTGCATTAACATTTATCGGAAAAGTAAGTCTTACATACCTTATGTTATCTTCTACCCTTTCGGCCGTTGTAGAAGTAAGATTAGCGCTCCATACCTTTTCAATAACCCAATCTTTGGTTGGATCAAAGCGCCTGTAACGTATCACCTTTTGGGTTGGCCTGCCCGAACCATCTGTAAACGTTGAGTCTATCAGCTCTTTAATCTGGTATTTAAACGTATCTAAAGGTTGAGCATGCAGGGTATTTACCACAATAGAATCTACATTGTAAATTACGTAGTGTCCTACATTATTCGGGAAGTAATTATACCCATAGTTGAGAGGAGGAACAGATTGATCTTTTTTACATGAAGCAATTAAAAGCATTGTTGCAATGCCTCCGAACACTCCATATAAAACAATCCTTCTCATGATGTTTTAGGTACTTCAATAAAACCTCCGCCAACCAGGTCATCGCCTTCGTAAAACACAGCAGACTGCCCCGGTGTAATGGCATTTACCTTACGATGAAAGTTGACATATATTTTTCCGTTTTCTTCGTTCAGTATTGCTGGTGCGCCGCGGTCTTTATAACGTATTTTAGTATGTGCCAAAAAATCAGCAGGTAGCTTTTCATACTTTATAAGATTATATCGGCTAACCGTCATGGCTTGCTTCTGCAAATCATCCTTGGTGCCTAATACAACCACATTTGTTTTGGGGTTAATATCGGTAACAAACATCGGTTCGCCCAAAGCTATTTCAAGGCCCTTACGTTGGCCAATGGTATAAAAAGGATAACCTCGATGCTTACCAATTACAGTACCATCGGTTAGTACAAAGTCTCCATCATTTACTTGTTCTTCCAGCCCTTGTACCCTTCTCTTTAAGAATGATCTGTAATCGTTATCGGGTATAAAACATATCTCGTAGCTCTCACTTTTTGTGGCCAATTCTGCAAAACCTGCTTCCATAGCCATTGCGCGAACTTGTGGTTTGGTATATTCTCCCAGGGGGAATATAGTACGTTTAAGGCTTTCCTGGGTCAATCCCCACAACACATACGATTGGTCCTTGGTATCATCTAAACCTCGCGATACCACATAGCGTCCATTTTCTTGCCTTACTTTAGCATAGTGGCCTGTAGCAATAAAGTCACATTCCAGCATATCGGCACGCCTTAAAAGGGCATCCCACTTAATATGCGTATTGCACAGTACGCATGGGTTTGGTGTTCTTCCGGCAATATATTCATCTACAAAATTATTGATGATGCTTTCACCAAATTCATTTCTTAAATCAAGTATATAATGCGGAAAGCCAAGCTTAACCGCCATATTACGGGCATCGTTAATAGAATCAAGGCTACAACAACCAGTTTCCTTTTTGCTGCCGCCCGATGAGGCATAGTCCCATGTTTTCATGGTCATGCCAATTACTTCATACCCTTGTTCGTGCAAAAGCATAGCCGCAACCGAGCTATCCACTCCGCCACTCATAGCCACCAAAACCCTTCCTTTTTTACTCATATCTCCTTATTCCGACAGTAAATATACGTCATTTAAATAAAAAAGGCCTCTTTTCAGAGGCCTTTTAATTTGATAAATAATCTCTTATTTAGATCTTACCAGCACTTCATCCAGCATGCCATAATCTTTGGCTTCCTGGGCTGTCATCCAATAATCGCGGTCGCTGTCCTTGTATACCTTATCATATTCCTGGCCCGAATGCTTAGCTATGATATCGTATAATTCCTTTTTCAGCTTCATGATTTCCTTTGCGGTAATTTCAATGTCAGATGCTTGTCCTTCTGCACCGCCCATAGGTTGGTGTATCATTACACGGGCATGAGGAAGAGCTGTTCTTTTCTTTTTCGTTCCGGCACACATTAACACAGCACCCATAGAAGCAGCCATACCTGTGCAAATAGTTGCAACATCTGGGGTGATGTATTGCATAGTGTCGTAAATACCTAGTCCCGCATAAACAGAACCACCGGGGGTATTTAAATAAATAGAAATATCTTTTTTTGCATCTGCCGATTCGAGGAATAGCATTTGCGCTTGTATAATATTAGCTACGTAATCATCTATAGCAATACCCAAGAAGATAATCCTGTCCATCATAAGGCGGGAGAAAACGTCCATTTGGGCAACGTTTAACTGGCGCTCCTCAATGATTGTTGGTGATATATATCCGTTGGCAGAGATAGATGTAATGTTCCTGTTAAAATAGGAAGAATATCTATCGAAATTGGCTCCGCTAATACCGTGGTGATTCACTGCATATTTGCGGAATTCATCTTGTTTAAACATATAAATAGTATTTAAGATTTTTTGATTTAAGACCCTTAACTAAGTGTAAAGACGATTGTACCTTTAAAATGATTTAACAAGGTAAACTTAGAACTTATTTAAGATTTATAATGTACCATTTAAGGATTTTTATGAGCGCATCCTTGTTAATACCTAAATGATGGTATTAAATCTCACTTCTTAAATCCAGGAATCTTAAATAATTACTTCACACCTTCCATCAACTTCTCAAACTCTTCCTTTTTCACTTCTTTAGTTTCGATAGTAAAGGTTTTTTTAAGAAGGTCGGTAAGTTTCATATCGTACAGGCGTTCGTAAATTCTGTTTACTTCCTTTTCATCCTGCAAAATTCGTTGGGTAGTAGCCTTTATTTGTTCTTCGTTGGCCTGGTTACCTAAATAACCTTGTACAAGAGCATGGGTATAATCGCTTACATCTTGTTGGGTTACAGATAAGTTATTGTCCTTCATAATTTTATCCTCCACAAGCCTCCATTTTAACGATTGGGAATATGCCTCGAATTCAATATTAGCCTGCGTTTCGTTCATAGGTGTTTTATCCTTACGAACCATGCTCAGCCACTTTTTCAAAAAGGTTTCGGGCAATGCAATGGTGGTATTTTTCATTAGGTATTCTACCATCTCATTTTGCAGTTTGCGTTCGCCTTGCGGGCCAAAAACAGAAGTAAGTTCTTGCTTTACCCTATTGCGGAAATCTTCACTATTGTTCACCTTACCGGGGCCAAAAAGTTTGTCCCACCATTCCTGGTTAACATCGGCAGGAATAATGCGGTGTACATGCTTAATATTAAACTGGAAAGAAGATTTTAAATCGTGTACTTTATCATGAGGAATATCTAATATGCCCATAATATCATGTGCATCTTTAGTTATCTCATCCATAGTAAGGGTAAGCTTTTCACCCTCTTTACGGCCTAAAAATTTTTCCTTGCTTTTGTTTGCAGGAATGCGCTTAATATTGATAGCCGATGCCTTAAAAATGCCACCGGGCAGTATCTCTCCTTTTTCATCCAGTTCTACAAAATCGCCTACAAGCATGTCCTCTTCTCCCGATACTTCAGGATGGGTAAGATTGCCATAACGCAGGCGCATTTCTTCAATATACTCATCTATCAATGCATCTTCGGCAGCTACCTGCAACAATGTAAACTTATGGTCGGCCGATAATGGCACTTTAAAATCGGGTACCAAACCTACTTCAAAAGCAAATTCAAACTCTTTATCAGGTACAAGGTCTATATGATTATGCTTTGGCAAAGGCTCGCCTACAATGCGAAGTTCGTTATCGCGTATATATTTTTGCAAAGAATCTGACAAAAGCTGATTTATCTCATCGGCCAATATAGATTTACCAAACCTTTGGTTTATAACCGACATAGGCACCATGCCCGGACGGAAACCCGGTATTGTAGCCTTTTTCTGATAGTCCTTAATTGTTTTATCAACCGCAGGTTTGTAGTCTGTGGGGGTAATTTTTACTTTAATAACTGCATTGGTGTCGTCAATGCTTTCTTTTACTATGTCCATGTGCTTTATTTAAAAGGATTGCGAAGGTATGGTTTTTTAACAAAAAAGAAAGAAAAAGAGAGCGAAGAAACAGTGAAAATTCTCTATTATTTTCTTTCACTCTTTCTCCGCTCTGCTTCTTCGCTCTCTTACTATGTGCGGACGAAGGGACTCGAACCCATAAGCCTTGCGGCACTGGTTCCTAAGACCAGCGCGTATACCAATTCCGCCACGTCCGCATTAATTGGTGGGGCGCAAAGATAGGTTTTTTCGGCAATGTTGAATTTTGAATGTTGAATTAATCTTTCTCTCTCATTCAAAATTCATAACTCATAATTCATCATTATAATTAATTACTTTTGCACCCATGAAAATAAACCCACCACAAACGCTGGCGCAAATAGCAGGGCTTTTAAATGCCGAATACGACGGCGACCCAAAGCATTTGATTACGGGCCTTAACGAAATTCACAGGGTTGAAAAAGGCGATATTGTTTTTGTAGACCATCCTAAATATTACGATAAAGCGCTGGAATCTAAGGCTACTACTGTTTTAATAAATAAAAAAGTGCCCTGTCCTAAAGGCAAAGCTTTAATTTTTGCCGATGACCCGTTTACTGCCTATAATAAGCTTGTAAGGCATTTTCAGCCGGTAAATTATTCACTTAAACCTGTTAGCGATACCGCCAAAATAGGCAAGAACACCATTATTATGCCCGGTGCATATATAGGCAATAATGTAACTATTGGCGATGATTGTGTAATACACCCTAATGTTACTATTTATGATAATACAGTAATTGGAAATAGGGTTGTAATCCATGCCAACAGCGTTATTGGTGGTGATGCATTTTATTACAAACGCAGGCCCGAAAAATTTGATAAAATGATTACCTGCGGCAGCGTAGTGATAGAAGATGATGTTGAACTTGGCACCTGCTGCACAATTGACAGAGGTGTGTCGGATATTACGAGAATTGGTGCCGGCAGCAAATTAGATAACCAGGTACATGTGGGCCACGATACCCAGGTAGGTAAAATGTGCCTGTTTGCAGCACAGGTAGGCATTGCAGGTTGCGTAACCATAGAAGATAATGTTACACTTTGGGGACAAGTAGGCGTTCCCAGCAATATTCATATTGGTAAAGGTGCAGTATTATTGGGGCAATCGGCGCCAAGCAAAAATTTAGAAGGCGGCAAAGCTTATTTAGGTAGCCCTGCGAGCGAGGCAAAAGATAAAATGCGCGAGCTTATTACCCTTAAGCAAATTACGGAAGAAAGGGAGAAGAAAAACGGTAAAGAATAACTACGCAGCTTTTTTCAGTTCCTGTTTTACAGGTACCTTTCTAAGTTTTATTACACCCATATAATGTAAAGCCATTACCACGGGGTAGGTAGGGTCTATTTCAAACCACTTTTTAGCAAAATTAGGGCTGTTGGCACTCTTGTGGTGATTGTTTTGGAACAACTCTCCAAGCAACAACAAATCCCAGGGCAATGTATTTTTAGAATGGTCATCGTTATCAAAATTAGAGTAACCGTATTTATGTCCGCACCAGTTAACCACAGCACCTTGTACAGGGCCCATTAAAAACTCAATCGGCAATAATAAAAACCACCAGTACGATGGAGCAAATGCAACATAAAAAGCTATGTAAGCGCCTGCAAATGCAAAACGCACAATCCACATATCAGCAATTCTATCAAGCCAGGGCCATTCCGGGTAGCCACCTTTAAAAGCATCTTCGGGTTCTACTTTACGGGTAACATAGTTTTGGTACATTATTTTGGTTTGCGCCATCATGCTCCACACATCTTTAAAAAAATGTGGCGAGTGCGGGTCTTTTTCCGTATCGCTGTAGGCATGGTGCATACGGTGCAGTATAGCATACGCTCTTGGGTTCAGGAAGGAAGAACCTTGCGTCAGAAAAGTCATAAAGTAGAAAAATCTTTCCCAGCCCTTGCTCATGGTAAACATCTTGTGCGATGCGTACCTGTGCTCAAAAAAGGTTTGACAGAAGAGAGAAAGAAACCAATGCGAAAGAAAAAAAACAAGGATAATCATCGCTATCTTAATTTAATAAATAACACACTTCTAAAACATAAACCGCCGCGAAGGTAGTCCAATTTTAATTAGTGCCCGGTGCAGGCGAAGGATTTGGATTTCCCGCTGCTGGGCTTCTTTTATCAGGTGGTATAAGATACACCTTGCTCAAGTCGCGATAATCCATTGCATTGCCATAAAAATTCTTTACATAATTGTGCAGCAGGTAATAGTTTTCATCGTAAAATACACACAAGTACGGTGCATCATCCAATGCAGCCTGATCGGCTTCGGCGTATAGTTTTGCGCGCATGGTATCATTAATAGCTACAAGTGCTTTGGCGTATATTGAATCGAAGTGAGCACTCTTGTAACGCATAGGGTTACCATATGCTCTTTCGTTAGAATCTTTAGGCACATTAGGGCCGTACAATAAGCTAAGGAATGTTTGAGGATCCGGGTAATCAGCACTCCAGCTTTCTTTAAAGAAAGGTATTTTGCCTCTTTCGTAAGAATCCTGGTGTTGTGGGAAAGGAACCGTTTCAATATCAATTTTTATACCCAGGTTTTCTTCCAACATTTTTTTAATAACCTCGGCTATTTGCACGTTTCTGTTACCGCCGTCAGGGTTTGTTTCAAGGGTAATCTCAGGTAAGCCTTTGCCACCGGGGTAGCCTGCTTTAGCTAAAAGCTCTTTTGCTTTATCTGGGTTAAATGTATAGCCCTTTATGCTCTTGTAATCATATCCTGGTGTTGGTGGAACCAAACCATAGCTACCCGCTATTCCTTCTCCCTGCAAGGTGTAGGTAACAATCTTATCACGGTCTACCGCGTAGTTAATTGCCTGGCGCAGGTACTTGTTGTTCATTATCTTATTCTGGGTTTGGAAACCGAAGAAGTAAGTATACAAAGCAGGAGTAGCTTGTAGGTTGTAATCTACCTTAGCGCCACCATTGGTACTGTTAAGGTCGCCTAATATTTGTGGTATAATTTCTACAGGCAACTGGTACATCATTTCCAGGTTATCCTGTTGAAATTCGAGCAATTCCGATTTCTTTTCTTTTACAAACGTAAACTTAACAGCATCAAGGTATGGAAGTTGGTTTCCGCTTTCATCTACATCCCAATAATGAGGATTGCGAACCAGCACTACTGCCTGGCCTTCTTGCACGTCTTTTACCTGGAATGCACCGGTACCTACGCAATGTATGCGCATATCTCTACCGTATTTAGCCACAGCTTCTTTAGGAAAGATTGTACAACCGGGCAAAATCAAAATATTTAAGAAACCCGAATTAGGATGAGATAACTTTATTTGCAGGGTATAATCGTCAATAACCTTTACACCCGATACACCACCTGCTGGCATTGGCTTGCCATTCGCAGTTAGGCTATAGCATTCATCAGCGCCTTCTACACGGCCTTTAAAAGCTACCTGGAACTGAGAATTTTGAGGGCCGGCAGTACATAGTTGGTCGAAACAATATTTAAAATCGTTTGCATTAATATCTCTTCCTTTGCCGCCTTGAAAACATTCATCATCCTGGAATTTTACGCCTTTGCGTATATAAAATGTCCAAAGAGTAGCGCTATCGTTATGTGTCCATTTTTCTGCAAGGCAAGGCACTATACTTAAATCTTTAGGCGAAAGCTTTACAAGCCCTTCATAAATCTGTGTTACAATATTATCGCCAACAACATCGGTTACATCTAAAGGAAAAAGGCTGCGAAAATCGGCTACGGTATTGGAACGAAAAGCGCCACCGTAGTACACTCCACCTTTTGCCTGGCGTTGGCCCGAACCATGTTGGCCACCACCGCAACCATAAATGCCTGCCATAGCAAGGCCACAAAAAAATATAGGGATTAGTTTTTTACTCATAATTTATAAAAAACGTTTTAGCGCGTTTATTTGTAAGGCTTGTAAAAGTACGAAATTCAAAAGTAAAAAAAAATCTACTACAAACAACTAAAAATCTACATCAACTATAACAGGGCAGTGGTCCGAATGCTTTGCATCGGGCATTATAACCGCATTTTTCAGGGCTTTTTCAAGCGGTTTACTGGCCAAATGGTAGTCTATCCTCCACCCCTTGTTATTGGCTCTGGCATTGGCCCTAAAGCTCCACCATGTATATTGGTCCGGCTCCTGGTTAAAGTGCCTTAACGAATCTATAAAGCCCGATTTCATAAAGCCATCTATCCATTCTCTTTCTTCGGGTAAAAAACCTGAAGAATGGGCATTACTTACCGGATTGTGTATATCTATGGCTTTATGGCAAATATTATAATCGCCCGAAATAATTAGGTTTGGCCTTTCTTTTTTTAACTTTCCAATATAAGCTTCGAACTTGGCCAACCATTCCATTTTAAAGGCCTGGCGCTCATCTCCCGACGTACCCGATGGCATATACACACTAATAACAGATAAACTACCGTAATCGGCACGTATAACCCTACCCTCATCATCGTTAAAGCCGCAGCCATATTCTACATGGTCGGGTTCGGCTTTAGTTAGTATTGCCACGCCGCTATACCCCTTTTTTTGTGCCGAATACCAGTAATTATGGTAGCCTGCAAGGTCAAACTCATCAAGGTTAAGCTGTTCGGGCTGTGCCTTGGTTTCCTGTATGCAAATAATATCCGGGTTTACGGCTTTTATCCAATCGAGCCATCCTTTAGATAAAGCCGACCTTATGCCGTTAAGGTTGTAGGTAACTATTTTTTTCACTGTAAATAAGTTGTAATGCCAACAAAAGTAGAAATTCTGCGTTATGAACGATATTCGTAGCTTTGTTTGTGTGAGAAAGGGCATCCCACTTTTATTGGGTTATATTCTGTTTTTTTCATCTGCGGGGTTTTCGCAACAGCTTAGCAATTTGCGAAAAAAGGCCTTTGCATTGAACAAAACCAAGGATACCCTTAAACTGGATACCCTAAGCATTGTACCCGGAACACTTACATTAACCTACGGCAACGCACATCTGCTGGATACATCGTATTATAAGCTGGATGAGGTAAGTGGCAAAATATTTTTATTGCAAGATAGACTTAAGGGCCAAAACATAAGTACTGATTCTGTGTATGTAAACTACAGGGTGTTTCCTTACGACTTTTCGCAAACCCTGCAACATAAAAATAAAAACACAGTACACCCTACATTGTACGCCCAGCAGGATGCCTATTATTACCAGGTAAACCCAAATAATCCGAACGACCCATTAGATATGGGAACACTTAGTAAAAGCGGAAGTATATCCCGCGGTATAACTTTTGGTAATAGCCAAAACCTGAGTGTAAACTCTAATCTTAACCTGCAGCTGGCGGGCAAACTAAGTAATAACGTAAATGTATTGGTGGCGGCTACTGATAATAATTTGCCCATACAACCCGAAGGCAACACACAGCAATTGCAGGACTTTGATAAAGTATTTGTAAAGCTATATAACCGCGATGCAAGCCTTATTGCTGGCGATTACGAACTTAATTCTCCGCAGGATTATTTTATGAAGTTCTACAAAAAAGCGCAGGGTGGTATGATAAATACCCGCTTTATTACACAACAAAATAAGGATACTACTAAAGAAGGAATGTTAAAATTTACACTTGCCGGGGCAATATCAAAAGGCAAATTTGCCGAAAACAAAATTACACCTATAGATGGTAACCTTGGCCCCTACCGACTTACAGGCACAGATAATGAAACATACATAGTAGTATTATCAGGTACAGAAAGCGTTTACCTGGATGGACAACTTATGCAACGCGGCCAAAACAACGATTACACCATAGATTACAATTCTGCACTGGTAACCTTTACGCCCAAGCACCTTATAACTCAGAATACACGTATTGTAATAGATTTTCAGTATAGCGACCTTAACTATTTGCGTTCGTTAATACATGCGGGTACCGAATATCATGATGCTAAAACAAACCTGCATTTTAATATATATTCTGAACAGGATGCTAAAAATCAGCCTTTGCAACAAAATCTATCCGACCAGCAAAAACAACTTATGGCAGCCATTGGTGATACTATTAGTAAGGCCATTGTTCCGGGGATAGATAGCATTGCATTTAACAGTACACAGGTGCTGTACCGCAAGGTAGATACTATTTTAGGTGGCCTTCCCTATGTATTTTATGTCTATAGCACCGATTCTACCAAAGCACATTTTGCACTCAGCTTTACACAGGTAGCACAAGGGCAGGGAGATTATGTACAAATTCCATCTGCCGCCAATGGCAGTGTTTTTAAGTGGATGGCACCTGTTGGAGGTATTCATCAGGGCAATTTCCAACCTATAGTTCAGCTTATAACACCTAAGAAAAAGCAAATGGCTACTTTGGGCGGAGATTATAAAGTTGGGGCGCATACCATTATCTCTGCCGAAGGTGCTATAACTAATAATGATGTAAATACGTTTTCTGCGTATGATAAAAGCCAGGATGTTGGCTATGCAGGCAGTGCCAACATACATAACGTTGCTTATTTTGCAGATAGCGCAGCTAACAAAGGCAAGGTATGGAAGCTTATAAGCAACCTTGGATATGAAGGGGTGCAGCATGATTTTAATCCTATTGAAAGATACAGGCCGGTGGAATTTTCGAGGGATTGGAACCGCACCAACGACACTATATATGGCAACCAAAATTTGTTAAATGCCAACCTTGCGTTGTGCAATAAAAAAGACCTTTTCCAATATGGATTTCAATCCTTAACAGAACAAAACCTATATACAGGTATAAAGCAAAATATATCGCTCAAATTCAATGAAGCGGGTTTTAATACAGTTGCAAACGGTTCTCTGCTTGATACAAAATCTACTACCGAAATAAGCCAATATTATAAAGAAGGGGCCACTGTATCGCATAAGCTATTCTTTTGGGTTGTAGGCGCCGGCGAAGCCACCGAAAATGATGTGTTCCGCTCAAGGCAAACGGATAGTATTGTTAGCACAAATTCAACTCTGTTCGACCAGGCCAACAGTTTTAAATATGTACAATGGAATGCTTTTATACGTAGCGGTGACACCAACAAAAATAGCTACGGCTTTAACTACCAGGAAAGAACAGATTATGGTGCACGCTCCAATACCTTTTTAAAATCAATGTTTTCGCGCAATTTATCCTTCGATATAAACCTGGCCAAAAACCCTAAAAACAGGTTTAAAGCCAATGTCACCTATCATATTTTAAATGTGTTTGATACGGTGTTGGCTGTGGGACAGCAACCTGTAAATGCCCTGGTGGGCCAGGCGCAATACGACCTTAATGCCCTGCATGGTGTTATATTCAGCAGCACATTTTACCAGGCCGGTTCAGGCTTGCAGCCTAAGGAAGAATACACCTATGTACAAGTAGCCGAAGGACAAGGGGTATATGCCTGGACAGATTTTAATAACGATGGAATTAAGCAGTTGAATGAGTTTTATGTGGCTCCTTTTCCTGATGAAGCGGATTATATAAAAGTGTACACTCCTACCAATCAATACATTAAAACATATACCAGCGGATTTACAGAAACCTTTAGCCTTAAGCCTGCCGCTGTATGGGCCACCAAAAAAGGCTTACGTGGATTTATAGGCCGTTTTTCGGAACAGGTTGCCATACATGTGGACCGCAAAACCACCGATAATAATCCAGCACTTGCATACAATCCATTTTTGCAAAATATAGCAGATACCAATGTGGTGGGGCTTAATTCATCTATACGTAATACTGTATTCTTTAACCAGCTTAATCCAACATTTGGGGCCGATTATACTTATAGCGATAATATTAATAAAACAATACTGGAAGAAACCGGTGCACAAAGCCGCGAAACAAGCTACAACCAATTACATGGCCGTCTTAACTTTACCACCAAATGGACCATAGAAGCCGAAGGTAAACTTGGAGAAGACATTAGTTCGGCACAATTTTTCTCTGCCAATAATTTTAATGTTGCGCTTAAAGAAGTGCAGCCTAAGTTAACTTACCAGCCCAGCACAAGTTTCCGTACCTCCTTGCTATTTACATATACCAATAAGATAAATGCTTCATCACAAGGCGGAGGAGTTAGCACCCAACAAAACTATGGCACCGAGGTAAAATATAATGTACTTAAAAAAGGCAGCCTTATTGCAACATTTAACTTTGTAAAAATTGATTTTAACGGCGAGGCTTCAAGTCCGCTTGGCTTTGAAATGCTACAGGGCCTTAACATTGGTAATAACTATACCTGGAGCTTATCCTACCAGGTTAACCTGTCTGCTAACATACAGTTAAGCCTTGCTTATAATGGGCGCGATAGCCAGGGTGCCAAAATAATTAATACAGGCAGCGCACAGGTAAGGGCATTTTTTTAAAAAATTTGGTTTCAATCAAAATGTTTAGCTTTGAACTGTTAGAAAAAATAAAGCATGTTAGCCAAAGACCTCATAAGCAATGATGTTCCACCACTTAAGGTAAGCGACGACGGTAAAAAAGCGCTGGAGTGGATGGATGATTTTAAGGTAAGCCATCTTCCGGTTATTGATAAAACCTCATACATAGGTCTTGTTTCAAGTACGGATATATTGGATATGAATTCTCCGGAAGACAATGTTGGCAAGTTAAAGCGCAACATGCTTAAGCCCTTTGTTTTCGAGTATCAGCACGCTTACGATGTTCTTAAATTATACTCGGCATTAAAAATTTCGGTTATACCTGTACTTGATGCAAAGGAGCGTTATTGCGGTGTAATTACACATACCCAACTGCTCAATTACTTTTCAGAGCTTACAGCAGCACAGGAACCCGGCAGCCTTATTATACTCGAACTGCATGTGCGCGACTATTCTCTTTCGCAAATATCGCAGATTGTAGAAAGTAACGGTGCAAAAATACTTAGCCTGTTTCTCACCTCTCATCCCGAATCGACAGAACTTGATATAACCCTAAAGATAAACCTGCAAAGCGCTGCTCCCGTGCTTCAAACCTTTGAACGTTATGGGTACCATATTAAGGCATCTTTTTCTCAAAGCGATAATAATAAAAACCTGCAGGACCGCTACGATGCGTTGATTCACTATCTCAACATCTAAAACGGTAAATGAATTTTTACCTCCGTTTCTACCTCGTATTTTCACTGTTGCAAATATGTTTTTCGGCCGCATGGTGCCAGGTAAAAAATTCGGCAGCACCTAAAAGGTTTGTTGTTGGCGATATATTGCCACAAGGCAATCGCATTACACGAGCATCCATTATTTTTCGCGAGCTTACCTTTAAAAAAGGGGATACCTTAATTGCTGCACAATGGGCAAGCATAGCCGAACGGAGCAAAGAGAACTTGATGAACTGTAGCTTGTTTACAAGTGCGGAACTTGATACCATACGGCTGGCAAGCGGCGAACTGGATGTATTAATAGTGGTGCAGGAACGCTGGTACCTTTGGCCTTCACCAATATTCAGGATAGAAGAACGCAATTTTAACACGTGGTGGGTGCAAGATGACCACAGGCTTGATAAAGTAGATTATGGCGCCTATCTAACCTATTACAATATGTTCGGGCTAAAACAAACTTTGAAACTTGAGGCCCAGTTTGGATATACACAGCAATTTGCGGCAGGGTATATTATTCCGTATATAAATAAAAAACAGGCCGGGGGGCTGGCATTTAACTTTAGCTATTCTAAAAATCACGAAATACCGTACACTTCGGTAAATAACGAGCTTATCTACCTAAATACTCCCGAGCATACTTTAAAAAAGGAATACACGGGGACTATTGATTACACTTATCGACAAGGTTTATACAATACCAATATTTTAGAAGCCGATATTTTTTCATGCTCTATTAACGACACCCTGTTAAAGTTAACTAATAATTATCTGCCATTCAATGTTAACAATGCCACATTTTTCGAGGCCAAGTATTTTTTTAAACGCGACATGCGCAACTATGCCCCCTACCCCACTAAAGGCTATTATTTCGATTTTAGTTTAAACGAATACGGCATGGGCATAAAGATTGATAACAAACCGTTTAACCTTTTTTATGTGCAAACGTCCTTTCATAAATACTGGGATATATCGCCACGCTTATTTTATTCTGCCGAGGTAGAAGGCAAAGTATCGCAAAATGGGGTACAGCCCTATTATTTGCAAAGGGGCCTTGGCTATGCCAGCGATTTTGTAAGAGGCTACGAACTTTATGTGGTAGATGGCAATGATTTTGTATTGGTAAAAAACGAAGTAAAATTTCGTTTATTTAATGTACCCGTGCAGCCATTGCCTTTTACAGGTATGAGCCAGTTTAACAAAACATATTACGCTGTTTACCTTACAGCCTTTACCGATTGGGGATATGTAGGCGCAGCCAACCCAGATGTGAAAAATAATTTTTTAGCTGCCACACCATTGTGGGGTAATGGCTTCGGCCTGGATTTTGTAACTTATTACGACTTGGTGTTCCGCCTAGAATATTCGTTTAACAAATTAAACCAAAGCGGATTCTTCCTGCACTTTGTAGCGCCTATGTAGATGAGCTTTATAAATTAGCTAATCAATCTATTATGCTCATTTGTTAAGCAAATATTTTATATTTGTTTATGCTTATTGATACTCAACCGGTAGTCCAGGCTCAGGGGATTAATTTCTATTTTATTTTAATAGTTGCTCACGCTGTTGCAGGCGGTATTGCCTTATTTGCCGGCCCGGGAGCACTGATAGCCCTAAAAGGTGGGAGGGTACACAGAATGTTTGGTAAAACATTTTATGTTACTATGCTGGTAACTGCAACTCTGGCTCTTGTCATTTCCAATCTTCCGGGGCACAAAAACTTTTTTCTTTTTTCAATTGGCATTTTTAGCATTTATATGGTATCTACGGGTTATCGCTACTTATCGCTCGATAACCTGCATAAAGGGCAAAAACCTTTAGCTATTGATTGGGCACTAACCTCAATGATGGCCGTCTTTTGCCTCGTACTTGTTATAGCAGGCACAGCCCAGCTTTTAGGAATTTATGATTTGATGTACGATAAATCTTTTGGTATAGTAATGATTGTTTTTGGCTTATTTAGCTTGGGCATGGTTTGGCAGGATTTAAAAGGCTACCGTGGCAAAGTGGAATATCGCAACCACTGGCTGCTTGTACATATAAGCCGCATGATTGGAGCCAACATAGCAGCCTTTACTGCATTTTTAGTGGTAAACAACAATAACATATTGCCAAATTTGGTGGCATGGCTTTTGCCTACTGCAATAGGTGTACCTATTAGCATTTACTGGCAAAACAAGCAAAAGAACATGAAGGGTATGAAGCTGGAACCTAAAGTTAAATAGGCTTAAACTACTTCTCTACATAAAGCTTAAAGCCCTTACCGTGTATATTTATTATTTGAACCTTAGGATCCTTTTTAAGGTATTTGCGTAGCTTGGTAATATAAACGTCCATGCTGCGACTGCTAAAGTAACTATCGTTGTGCCATATTGCTTTAAGCGCAAAATTACGATCGAGCACTTCGGTTTGGTTAAGGCAAAGCAATTTTAAAAGGTCGGATTCTTTGGTGGTTAGTTTATCATGTTCTCCTTTAAAATCTAACGATTGGTTTTTTGAATTAAAACGGTACGCCCCTATCTGAAATTCATCTGTGCCATCTTCCCTGGGTTTTGCCCTGCGCATAACGGCTTGTATGCGTACCAATAATTCCTCGGTATTAAAAGGCTTGCTTATATAATCATCTGCACCCTGGTTAAAACCTTCAATAATATCCTCTTTCATCGATTTGGCTGTAAGGAACACCACGGGTATGTTTTTATTTATCATGCGTACCTCGCGTGCCAACGCAAAGCCATCCTTTTCGGGCATCATTACATCAAAAATACACAGGTCGTAGTTACGTTTCGAAAACGCGTCGAAAGCTTTCTTACCATCCTTGCAAAGCTCTACCTCATATCCTTTGGCCTGCAAAAAATCTTTCAATAAAAGCCCAAGGCTTTCATCATCTTCAGCAAGGAGTATGCGGGTTTTATCAGCTGTTTCCATATTTACAATTTTACTTTACGTTACTACTAAATGGCAAATATACGATGAAGGTGCTGCCTTTACCAATTTCGCTATTTACTTCGGCATGGCCACCGTGTTTTTCGGCTACCGCTTTTACATAGCTAAGCCCCAAGCCAAAGCCTTTTACGTTATGTACATTGCCTGTATGCACGCGGTAAAAAGTTTCAAATATTTTCTTTTGGTCCTCTTTACCAATGCCTATTCCGTTATCCTCCACAGATATTATTAGTTCGTTGGCATTGCTTTGTGTGCTAATAACTATCCTGGGTTCGCGGTTACAATATTTTATGGCATTATCTATCAAGTTATAAATAATGTTGCCAAGGTGCATCCTATCGGCAAACAAAGAATAACGCAGGGCTTTAAGGTCCATACTTACATCACCATTTTTATTTTGAATTTGCAAGCGCATGCTTTGCACAACATCCGATATTACCTCGTGCATATCCACTTCCTGTATCTTAAGTTTCAGTTCTCCTTTATCAAGTATGGCAGCTTGTAATATGGTTTCTACCATGCCTGCAAGACGTTTATTTTCGTTTCGTATTATTTGCAAATACCTTTCTGTCGATTCTTCTGACTTTACAATTGTTTTATCGTTTAATACATCCGAAGCAAGAGATATGGTGGAAATAGGAGTTTTGAATTCATGGGTCATGTTATTTATCAGGTCGCTTTTAACCTCCGAAAGCTTTTTTTGACGGAAAATAGTGGAAATAGTGTAGTAAAATGCTCCTATTATAATGATTATCAGTATTAATGATGTAAGCAATACAAACCTTAACCTGTATAAAATGTGATTCGCCTCTGATGGAAAGTAAACCGAAATAAAGCGAGGACGCATAAACACATTGCGGGGCGAAAGGTTAACCATAAACGAAGAATTCAAAAGGTCGGCATTATTTGCCCCTTTAGATGCGAGTAGCACTGTATCTTTTGTTGCGTTTAGTATCCCAAAGCAATAGGGAACGCTTATATCCTGGTCACCAAGAGCAGTACGCAGTAACGAATCTACCTGCATAGTATCAATCCGGGTACTCACATCATTGTATACGTTTACGCTTACAAATTCATCAAAAAGCTCATTCATCACATCCGACCTGTGCTGTAAAAGCGATTGTAGCTTTCTGTCAATAGAAGAGCTGCTGTCTTCTGCATCACCTCCCTCAAACCTAACCCCCGCAGCAAACCCACCCAAAGCCGAATCGTGAGTATAGTATGTGTGCTTTAACCTACTGGTTACTATTCCATTAGAGTCCGATGTAAGTTCCTCGTATACTTTAATATTATATTGCTTTTTTTGTTGTAAACTGTACATTCGGTGTTCGCGGTTAGTATCACTTACTATTTTGCCATCGCGCATGCTATCCATCTTGGGCGATAGCCACCTTACTGCTTGTTTTCTAAAGTTAAATTTCTTGGTTAATTTCGACATAGATACCTTTTCGAATCTAAGTACCACATCGTTAAGCGCATCATTCACATCCTGGTCAAAATGCTTTTCGGTAAGCCTTATAACGTTACTAATCCAGAACAGCTGAACGCAGATAAGCGCAAGTAAAACCAAGCCTATAAAAAAGCTGAAAAAGAATATATTTCGCCTGTTCATGGGTACAAAGATAAATAACCCGTGGCTGCCCAATTATTATAATATGCGCTAAAGCCCTTAAAAAGTGCTTTTAAGGGTACATTTCAACCAAATAAAATATTACATTTGCGCCCCTGTTAAAAAAAATGGACGCACCGGTTAAATTTTTTGCTGGCAATTCAAGTCAGTCTTTGGCTAAAAAAATAGCAGAAAGCTATGGGCAGCCTTTGGGTAAAGCCAGCTTCCTTCGCTTTAGCGATGGTGAGTTTGAACCTTATTACGAAGAAACGGTGCGCGGTTGTTCAGTATTTATTATACAAAGTACCCAACCTCCCATTGAGTATTTTTTCGAACTGCTTTTAATGGCCGATGCAGCTAAAAGGGCATCAGCAAAGCAAGTTATAGCCGTAATGCCTTACTTTGGCTTTGCCCGCCAGGACAGGAAAGACAAGCCACGTACTGCTATTGGCGCCAAATTAATGGCTAACTTGTTAATGGCATCAGGGGTAACCCGTATTATTACTATGGACCTGCACGCCGATCAAATACAGGGCTTTTTCGATGTTCCGGTAGATCATTTGTTCGCTTCTTACCTGTTTATACCCTACATAAAAAGCCTTGGCCTGCCTAACCTTACCATTGCTTCACCTGATGTAGGCGGTTCAAAAAGGGCGAATGCCTATGCCAATTTCCTTAAATCTGAAATTGTTATTTGCTACAAACAGCGTTCTAAAGCCAATGTTGTGGATAAAATGACTGCTATTGGCGATGTGGAAGGCAAGGATATTATATTGCTTGATGATATTGTAGATACAGCAGGTACCCTTACCAAGGCAGCCAATATGATGATGGATATGGGAGCAAAAAGCATTCGCGCATGCTGTTCTCATGCAGTTTTATCGGGCAATGCATACGAAAACATTGAAAAATCGGGCCTTACAGAACTAGTTGTTACCGATACCATACCCCTTAAGCAAGAAAGTAAAAAAATAAAAGTATTGTCGGTTGCCCCTTTATTTGCCGATGTTATACATAAAGTTCATAATTTTGAATCCATAAGCACCAATTTTGTATTTTGATATTACGTTTTAATTTTATTTAACATGAAAACACTCACAATAAGCGGCACTATCCGCAAGAACAAAGGTTCTAAAGATGCAAACGAATTACGTAAAGCAGGCAATGTGCCCTGCGTACTTTACGGCGGAAAAGAACAACTTCTCTTTTCTGTACACGAACAGCAGTTTGCTAAATTGCTATATACACCAGATGCTTACCTGGTAAACCTTGATCTGGAAGGCAAGCAACATAAAGCAATCGTGAAAGATTCTCAGTTCGATAAAATTACTGATAAAATAACCCACGTTGATTTTATGGAAGCTGTTCCGGGTAAAGCCCTGAATGTGAACATACCTGTAATTACCACAGGTACTGCCCCCGGTGTAAAAAAAGGCGGCAAACTTGCCATTAAAATACGCCAGCTGCATGTTAAAGGCCTGGTAGAAGATATTCCGGATAACATTACCCTTGACGTAAATAAACTTGACCTTGGCGATAGCATTAAGGTTAAGGATATGACCAACACCAAAATAAAATTCTTAGATCCTGCCAACGCTGCTGTAGTAGCTGTTAAGATTACCCGCGAAATTGAAGAGGTTGCCGCTGCTGCTCCTGTTACAACAGCTGCTGCTACTCCTGCTGCGGGCGCTGCTACTCCTGCCGCTGGTGCTGCTGCACCTGCTGCTGCGAAGAAGGAAGAAAAACCTGCTGCGAAAAAGTAGAAAAGTAGAAAGTTTATAAAGTTCATAAAGTCTTTGTTACCTTATAAACTTAATGAATCGCTTTTTAATAGTAGGGCTCGGTAATATTGGCGAAGAGTATGAACATACCCGCCATAATATTGGTTTTGATATTGTAGATGCCTGCGCTAAAAAGTGGAATGCCGCGTTTGATGAGCGTAAACGCTATGCATCTGTAGCCGAATGTTCGCTAAAAGGCAGAACTATTATTCTTATTAAACCCTCTACCTATGTTAACCTTAGTGGCAAAGCTGTACGCTATTGGCTTACAGAAGGTAAAGTACCATTGGAAAATTTACTAGTCGTTATTGATGATCTGGCACTACCATTTGGCACTTTGCGTATGAATCTTAAAGGAAGCGATGGAGGCCATAACGGCTTAAAAAACATACAAGAACTATTACTGACTCCGGAATATAAACGCCTGCGATTTGGCATAGAAAACAAATTCCCTAAAGGCCACCAGGTAGATTATGTATTAGGAAAGTGGACCGAGGAAGAAGAAAAAAAACTTACCGAACGAATACCTAAAGCTGTTGAAGCCATAGAGGCCTTTTGCCTTATTGGTGCAGAAAGAGCCATGAGCGGACATAACGGAAAGTAACATAACCTTTATTAGCTTTGAATGTTTTTCTACAAAGGTTATGGAAACCATAAAACATACTGAAGCATTTGACCTTGCCTACCGGTTTGTTACCGAAACTAACCTGAATATTTTTCTTACCGGTAAAGCAGGAACGGGAAAAACCACTTTTCTTAAATACCTGCGGCAAAACAGCAATAAAAATATGGTAGTAGCTGCACCTACGGGGGTGGCTGCCATTAACGCGGGTGGCGTTACACTTCATTCCTTATTTCAATTGCCCTTTGCCCCTTTTATACCTTCAAAAGATTCTAAAAATGAAGGGGGAGTTAATAGTCACAGTCTTATATCGCAACTACATTATAATAAAACAAAGCTCGACTTACTACGTAACCTCGAATTGCTGGTTATTGATGAAACAAGCATGGTTGCCTGCCACACCATAGATGCCATTGATACCATTCTGCGAAGTGTACGAAGAAGATACAATGAACCATTTGGGGGCACTCAGGTATTATTTATCGGCGATTTGCACCAGCTTCCACCGGTAGTAAAAAGAGAGGAATGGGAGTTTTTAAAGAACTACTATTCCTCTATCTTCTTTTTCGATAGCATTGTTTTAAAGGAGCATATCCCTGTGATGGTAGAACTGAAAGAGATATTCAGGCAACAGGACAATGCCTTTATTGAAATACTAAACGGAGTAAGGAACAACAACCTTAACACTGAACATTTCGAACTATTGAATTCACGCCTAAAGAGGGGCTTTGTTCCTGAAGACAGCAAAGGATACATTACACTCACCACCCATAACCACCAGTCGGATGCCATAAACAAGGAAAAACTAAAAGCTTTACCTACGCATAGCCATAGCTACAATGCGGATGTAAATGGCAACTTTCCGGAACATATCTATCCGGCCGAAGAAAAACTTGAACTGAAAAAAGGGGCACAGGTTATGTTTTTGAAAAATGATACAGAAGGAAGGAAATATTTTAACGGAAAAATAGGAACTGTAACTGTTCTTGAAAACGATATTATAAAAGTAAAGTGCAAAGGCGAGGAAGAAGAAATTGCAGTGCAAAAGTATGAGTGGAAAAACATGAACTATAAACTTAATGCCGAAACCAGGCAGATAGTAGAAGAAGAATTGGGCACCTTCGAACAATACCCCTTACGTCTTGCATGGGCCATAACCATACATAAAAGTCAGGGCCTTACCTTCGACAAACTTATTATTGACGCCGAAAATGCTTTTGCCAATGGGCAGGTATATGTAGCACTTAGCAGATGCACAACCTTAGAAGGATTGGTCCTTACTTCCCCCGTAAACCAAAGGTTCTTGGGGGCTCATCAAAATTTAAAAGATTGGACCGAAAAAAACCAACATGAAAAAAATCTTGCGCAAAGATTTATAGCTGCAAGGCAAGCTTTTATTCAAAAAGAACTGCAAGACATATTTACCTGGAAAAACTGGCATTATGAGTTAAAAGAGCTTAAAGAAGCGATTGAGAAGAACAGGGAAAGTATTTCGACAGAAGTAGTTTCATGGCTTGAAAAGCTTACACAAGCGCAAAAGACACTGGATGGAGTGGCCCTAAAGTTTAAAGAATACTTGCTTGGAGTTTTTGGACAAAACCCGGATGTGGAGCAAAACCCAGCACTACAACAACGAATAAAAGACGCTGCAAACTACTTTTCTACCGAAATAAGCAAATGGAAAGCGAGTTTCCAGCAACATCCATTGAATATTAAAACAAAGAAAGTCTCCCGTTTGGTAGATGAGCCTTTAGGAGAAACCAACATTGCCGTTCATACAATTCTGAGGCAGCTCAGCCTTTGTAAAGAAGGATTTCTGCTCAATTCGTATTTAGATAATAGTAAAAAGGTAAACGTACAAGTAGAAAAAATCCAATCTTCTTATGCTGGCAATAAAGCTATAAGTAATATAATGAAGGGCGGCTCTCACGCAAATTTATATAACAGGCTTAATGAATTAAGAAAACATCTGGCAAGAGAAAATCGCATTGCTGTTTCACGGGTTTACAGAGATACGGTTATTGACAAAATTTGCCAAAACCTGCCTTGCGACATAGAGTCCTTATTTAATATTAAGGGAATAACCACGAAAGTAAAGCCTTATGCAGATGAGATTATTAAAGTGATAAAAACCTATTGCAAGGAAAGCAATATTGAACCAAACAAAATCGTCAAGGGAACGTCTTCGAAAGAGGGAGTTACAGAAACCGTTGAAGAGACACTTAAACTATTTAAAAGTGGTAAAACCCTTGCCGAAGTGGCAAAAGAAAGAAACTTTGTAGAAAGCACTATTGAATCTCACCTGGCTAAAGCCATATTAAGCGGGCAAATAAATATTGAAGAAGTAATGCCCATGGCTGAAGCAGAAACTATTGCAAGGTATTTTACTGCAACTGACGGAGCCTTGCAACTGGCAGGGATTAAAGAACGAGTTCTGGCCAATGTTTCCTGGGGCAAACTAAGAATAGTACTGGCCTGGCTGCAAAAGGAGAAATGATGGTGACTTATCGTAATATAGAAAAACATAATTTAGTTTTAGCTATCATTGCATATAGAAAATGGCAACACACAAACACGAACAAAAGTCGTTTAACGAAAACACCAACACTGGTTTTAGCACCAATTCAACCGGTAATAGTAATCGCTGGCTGAATAAGGATGGTTCGTTCAATATGCGTAAGGAAGGTATAAACTTCTTTAGCCGGTTTAGTGTTTTTCAAACAATGTTAAACCTGCCTACATGGAAGTTTGTTGGCATTATACTCATTTTTTATACCGTTGCCAATTTGGCTTTTACCGGTGTTTACCTGCTTTTAGGAGTATCGCAAATGGAAGGCATGAAAATTGGTTCGGCATATACTACATTTAAAGAGTTTTTCTTTTTCAGCACCCAAACTTTTACCACAGTAGGCTACGGAAGAATTAACCCTGTAGGGGGTTGGGCCAATATGGTGGCTGCTATCGAGGCCCTTTCGGGTTTCTTATCTTTTGCAATTGTAACCGGTTTAATTTATGGAAGATTTGCAAAACCCAAATCCTATTTAATGTTCAGCCACAATGCACTGATAAGCCCTTACCATGGCCATTCGGGATTAATGTTCAGAATAGCCTGTTATAAAGATAACCACAACCTTACTGATGTAGAAGTTATTGTAAACCTGGGCCTAAAGATGCAGGACGGAGAAAAATGGACCTATAAATACTTTACCCTTCCACTCGAACGAAGCAAAATTGAAAGCTTGCCGATGAACTGGACCGTGGTTCATCCAATAGATGATAAAAGTCCATTACAGGGCTATACTAAGGAGGACATGGAGAAAGGAGATGCAGAAATATATGTACTGATTCGTGCTTACGATGAAGTATTTTCCAGTATTGTGCAACAACGTACATCTTATGTTCATGCCGAAATTTTGTTCGACAGAAAATTTGTACCCATGTACAAAGAAGAAATGGATGTTACCATTGTAGACCTTAGCAAACTAAACGAACACAAGGAAGCCAAGGCAGGGGTGCGCGCGGTTTAAACCCTTGTCCTTTTTACCTTGCAGTATTTGTACCCGCGGTTTTCTTTTTATGACAGGTCAATCCAAAGTTCAAAATCATTTCGTAGGCGCCAAAGGCTTGTCCTGCTGTGCCATCAAAAATGCGTAATCCCCAGTAGTCGGCATAATCTACCTTGTTGCAATATTCTACATAAAAGTGGTCGAAAAATGTAACGCGTAAAAGCGCCTCAACACCGGTGTTAACTCCTCCAATCTGGAAGTGAGCATGATTTTGCTCTGTAAAAATACTGTTGTCTACGTGCGGAACACATGGGCCAAAGCCCGCTTTTAAAAGGGCATACACTACTAACTTATTATCCTTTGTTTTTACAATGTTAAACCTACGTACAATATTAAAAAGGAACCAATTGGCACCATTATTCAATTGCCAAAACAGGGTGTTGCCATTTACATTTATCATACTGTCCACAGCCCTGCCTCTAAACTCACCTTTTATTATTGCATTGTAGCCCTGTGTTACAATATACTTGGTATGGTCGAAATTTAACTCAATGGCCCAGTTTTGCTCCTCATCAAAAAAATAACCAAAGCGGTAATTGTATTGGGGAATAGTAGGTGCAACACTAAAAAGATGATCCCAACCAATGTGGTTGTGCGCCTGTATGTTTTCGTAGGTAAAGTTGTTTTGCTGGCCCGGCTGGCTTATATTTATATTGCTGTGGGTGTACCATTCCTCGTTATAGCCCCACGACCCGTACATACGGCCATTATTAACAAATTTTTTGTGCTTTACTTTAACACTATCAGCATTTTGTGCATTTGCAAAAGCACTAAAAATGCACAAAGAGAGACTAAGCAATAAATATTTTTTCATAAACCTGTAGCGGTGGTAGCTGGGATAATAGTTTTTTTAGTTATGCACCAGGGTGCCTATTTTTTGATTTTGTAAAAGCTTTTTAAGGTTGCCCTTTTTATTAATGTCGAAAACAATTATAGGTAGTTTGTTTTCTTTACATAACGTAAACGCGGTAAGATCCATTATTTCAAGGCCTTTTTCGTAGGCTTCGTTAAATGTAATTTTATCGTAACGTTTTGCTTTTTTATCTTTCTCAGGGTCGGCAGAATAAACACCATCTACACGGGTGCCCTTAAGTATCACGTTAGCTTCTATTTCTATGGCCCTTAAGCTGGCAGCTGTATCCGTTGTAAAATAAGGATTGCCAGTGCCTGCTCCAAAAATTACTACCCGGCCTTTTTCCAGGTGTCGCACAGCACGCCTGCGTATAAAAGGTTCACATATTTCTTTCATCTCAATGGCCGACATAAGCCTGGTAGGCATTCCCTGCCTTTCCAGTGCTGATTGAAGTGCCATACTGTTTATAATTGTGGCCAGCATGCCCATATAATCGCCCTGTACCCTATCAATACCATTAGAAATAGCTTGTATACCCCTAAATATGTTACCTCCACCAATAACTATAGCCACTTGTGTACCTGTGCTTAACGCCGCTTTTATCTCTTCGGCATAATGATGTACAGCTTTTTGCTCAATACCATATTCCCGGCTACCCATTAAGGATTCACCGCTTAGTTTTAAAAGTATACGTTTATATTTCATAGGCACATTTATACAAAAAAAATCCTCCTTAAAGGAGGATTAAATTAATTACGCTAAGGCCGCCCTTTTAAAGGCTACAACCTTAAGTTCCTTATCGTTATCCTGCAAAAATTGCAATACCGTTTTCTTACCATCGCGGATAAAATCCTGGTTAAGTAATGTAGATTCCTTATAGAACTTATTTACTTTACCCAATGCAATTTTTTCAAGCATATTTTCGGGCTTACCTTCCTGGCGGGCTTGTTCTTTAGCCACTTCCATTTCGCGGTTCAATGTATCCTGTGTTACATCGCTTTTATCTATAGCTATTGGGGCCATAGCCGCAATTTGCATAGATACCTGTTTGCCCACATCATCAATATTATTGGCATTGGCTTTATTAAAAGCTACCATACTGGCCAACCTGTTACCCGGATGGTTGTATACAAATATTTTATCGCCATTAATAACCTGGTAAGTAGATAATTCAAGCTTTTCTCCTATTTTACCTATGTATTCAGTTATCTTATTCTCAATAGTAAGGCCTTTTTCGTATTCGGCCGCCTTTAGTTCATCTACGGATGCAAAATTGCCATTAAGTGCTATTTCGCCTATTTTGTTCGCTACATCAATAAACTCCTGATTACGCGATACGAAGTCGGTTTCGCAGTTTAATACTGTAATAACGCCTTTTTTATTATCGGCGGTTGCCCTGGCAATAACCAATCCTTCTTTAGCTTCTCTTCCACTACGATTCATGGCCACTTTTTGGCCTTTTTCGCGTAAAATATCTATCGCTTTTTCAAAATCTCCGTTAGCTTCGGTAAGGGCCTTTTTACAGTCCATCATACCGGCACCTGTACGTTGGCGCAATGTATTAACATCAGCGGCTGTGATGCTCATATAATAAAAATATTATTATTTATTTAATTTGGTAGGCCTTCTTGGTGCTACCTTCTTTTCTTTACCACTCTTTGCCATTTTGTCTACACCCTTTGGTGCGCCAACTTCCGGCACTTCTGCATCATCATCTACTTCTATGCCTTCTTCTGCAGAATCATCCATGGCTACAACTTCCTCTTCTTTCCTGTCTTCTTGTTTATTGGAAACCTGAGCTTCTTTTCTTTCTTCCAAACCTTCTCTTATGGCTTGGCAAATGGTATCTACAATAACACGGATTGAAGTAGAAGAATCATCGTTAGCCGGTATAGCAAAATCAACCTTGTTTGGGTCTGAATTTGTATCTACAATAGCAAACGTAGGTATGTTCAGCTTGCGTGCTTCTGAAATTGCAATGTGCTCTTTGGTAATATCTACAACAAAAACGGCTGCAGGCAAACGGGTCATATTTGCTATGGTACCCAATTGGTGTTCCAATTTTTCTCTTTGACGCGAAAGTTGAAGTTTTTCTTTCTTCGATAATGTATCTAATGTACCGTCTGTTGCCATTTTGTTCATGTCGGTCATTTTACGAACGCTACGGCGTATGGTAGCAAAGTTGGTAAGCATACCGCCTGTCCAACGTTCAGTAACACAGGGCATGTTAATTTCCTTAATCTTTTCAGCAATAATATTTTTCGCTTGCTTTTTTGTCGCTACAAACAAAACTGTTCTGCCCGATTTTGCAACTTGCTTAAGTGCATTAGCTGCTTCTTCAAGCTTAGCCAAAGTTTTGTTAAGGTCAATAATATGGATACCATTTTTTTCTCCAAATACATAAGGAGCAATGTTTGGGTTCCATTTTCTCTTCAGGTGGCCGAAGTGTGCTCCGGCTTCTAGTAGCGCATCAAACGAGGTTCTTGGCATGTACAATAATTATGAATTATAAATTTTATTAATTGTTGGTTAGCGTTTGGTAAACTGGAATCTCTTCCTTGCCTTTTTCTGGCCCGGTTTTTTACGTTCCACCATTCTGGGGTCACGGGTAAGCAGGTTAGCCGCCCTGAGTAAGGTTTTATATTCCGGGTTGATTATAACCAACGCACGCGATATAGCAAGCCTAAGCGCTTCTGATTGGCCTTTTACGCCTCCGCCGGCAATTATTGCTTTAATATCGTGTTGATTTTTTTCAGCCGGAACAATATTAAAAGGCTGTTCTACCATAAACTGTAGTACGCTGGTAGGAAAGTATTGGGTATAATTTTTGTCGTTTACAATAATGCTGCCCTTACCTTTTTTCATGTATATGCGGGCAACCGATGTTTTCCTTCTTCCTAAGGAGTGGATAATATCACTCATTCTTTGTATTCTTATTTTTATGAATTAAACTTAACTTCTTTGGGTTGTTGTGCTTCGTGCGGGTGCTTGCTGCCTTTGTAAATAAATACATTGGTTTGCAGTTTTGCGCCCAGCTTGTTTTTAGGCAACATACCTTTTATAGCGTGTTGCAATATTTTTGCAGGATTTTTGTCCAGCAACTCTCTTGGGGTCGCAAATCTTTGTCCGCCCGGGTAGCCTGTATAACGCACATATTCTTTATCGGTAAGCTTTTTACCGGTAAACTTTATCTTTTCGGCATTGATGATAATCACATTATCTCCGCAATCTACGTGTGGAGTAAAGGATGCCTTATGTTTACCTCTAAGTATTTTGGCAACCTCTGATGCAAGGCGGCCCACTACTTGGCTGTCAGCATCTACCAGCAACCATTCTTTTTTTACTGTGGCGCTGTTTGCCGAAATTGTTTTATAGCTTGGCGTATTCACGTGTGTATGTTTTTTTAAGAGTCTCTTTTTATCCTTTTTTACAAAAGGGGTGCAAAGCTAAGTATTATTTTAATATATGAGAATATTTTTGAAAGAATCTTTAAACACCCGATTTATACACTTTTTATGGCTTTGAAACTGCAATTTGGCATCCTGCAGCTCCAACAAACAAAAAACCCCTCAAAATGAGGGGTTTTTATCTATTTTAAAGCTTAATTACTTGTCTATGCTAAACTTACCTACATTCATAAGGGCACCGCTTTTATCATACACCTGGTATATATATAACCCAGAGGCATAGGTAGAAGTATTAATAGAAGCCATATTATCTTTTACAGCATTAGTGCTTATTTTTTTGCCTGTAATGTCATACACTTCTATACCATAAGCATTGATACCCGAGCCCGAAACTTTGAAATTAACCTGGGTAGAAGCCGGGTTAGGATATACGTCTACATTGGCTTTTACTGCATTAATGTTATCGTCGATACCTAATGTGGTTCCATCGTCGATAATTAAAGTGCTACCCGGTACAGGTGCATAAAGGCTGCTCGAGCTGAACAATACATCAATAGTATCGGGCATGTGGGTTGCACTACTGTCATAAGCAATAGTTACCGTTCCTTTTACCCAGTTACCACTTGTAGAATTCATTTTTAAAATACCACCTCCCAACACATTACGTCTATGGGTCATGGTAACTGAACAATACGCAGTGTCAGGTATTGTATTGCCGTGGCTTAATGCCGGTGCATACTGATAATAGAAACTCAAGGAAACTATTCTGTTGATAAAAGGAATACCCGGAACAATGTTTGGAGAAGGGTTAAAGGTTATGGTAGCTCCCAATACAATTCCCATTGTATCATGAGGAACAAAAGATTTAACATAACTGTAACCTGTGTTATTTAAAACCACAGATACAATTCTGCATGAATATTTTCCTCCATGAACGGTTGTGCTATCCTGAAATACAGATTGTGGAGATTGCGGAACACCAAAAAGTGAGGCGCTAAGTATATTAAGGCATTGCCACTGCGCAGTAGAAGAGTTACCATTCCATGGGTCCTTCTCGCTTCCTAATGGATCAGCCGACCATACTTCAAATCCATCAGCGCCATTAACACCTGCAACGATAGGTATTTGTGCTTTTGCGCTAAATGTATACGCTGCTAAAGCTAAAATAAGTAAATATTTTTTCATCGTGTTGTTTAATTTGTGGGAACAAATATACGTAATTCTATCTAATTAAAAAATTGCCTTAAGTTTGCGCCTCCGCCTTTCATTAACATATAAAATGGCGGACAAGTATGAATAACGAAGACCTTTTTAAGAATATAATTTCTCATTGCAAAGAGTACGGATTTATATTTCAATCAAGCGAAATATATGATGGCCTAAGCGCCGTTTACGATTACGGCAGCTATGGTGCAGAGCTTAAAAACAATATACGTAGCTATTGGTGGAAGGCCATGGTGCAGCTTAACGAAAACATTGTAGGTATAGATTCTGCCATATTTATGCATCCTACTATATGGAAGGCTTCGGGCCACGTAGATGCTTTTAACGATCCCCTTATAGATAATAAGGATTCGAAAAAACGTTACCGTGCCGATAACCTTATTGAAGACTACATTGGCAAGCTGGAGGATAAAATTGAAAAAGAGGTAGAAAAAGCAAAAAAACGCTTTGCCGATAAGTTTGATGAGCCTTTATTCCGCACGACCAACCCGCGGATATTAGAAGTAAAAAAGAACATAGATACTGTGTATGGCCGCTACAAAAAGGCTATGGAAGAAAGCAACTGGGCCGACTTAAAGCAGCTTATTATTGATTGCGAAATTGTTTGCCCCATATCGGGTAGCCGTAACTGGACGGATGTACGCCAGTTTAACCTGATGTTTTCTACCAGTATGGGGGCTATGGAAGAAACCGCCAACACCCTTTACCTACGCCCCGAAACAGCGCAAGGCATTTTTGTAAATTTTTTAAATGTGCAAAAGTCGGCAAGAATGAAAATACCATTTGGTATTGCACAAACGGGCAAAGCCTTCAGAAACGAGATAGTGGCAAGGCAATTCATATTCCGTATGCGTGAATTTGAACAAATGGAAATGCAGTTTTTTGTGCAACCCGGCAGCGAATTAAAATGGTACGAATACTGGAAAGAAAAACGCCTTGCATGGCACCATTCTTTGGGTTTTGCGCACGATAAATACCGTTATCACGATCATGCAAAACTGGCCCACTACGCCAATGCAGCCTGTGATATTGAGTTTGCATTCCCTTTTGGATTTAAAGAGTTGGAAGGTATACACTCACGTACCGATTTCGACTTAAAGAGCCATGAAAAATTCTCGGGTAAAAAACTGCAATACTTCGACCCCGAACTTAACAGCAGCTATGTACCCTATGTTGTTGAGACCTCTATTGGGCTCGATAGGATGTTCCTCGCCGTATTATCTCAAGCCCTGGTAAAAGAAAAACTGGAAGACGGTACAGACCGCGATGTACTTAGGTTCCCACCATTTTTAGCGCCTGTAAAAGCTGCAATACTGCCATTAGTAAAGAAAGATGGTCTGCCCGAAAAGGCTATGGAAATATTCGATAAGCTTAAACTGGTTACATATTGCCAGTACGATGAAAAAGACTCCATAGGTAAACGTTACCGCAGGCAAGATGCCATTGGTACACCTTATTGTTTCACTATCGACCACCAATCTTTAGAAGATAGCACTGTTACTATCCGTGACCGCGATACCATGAAACAGGAACGCATTTCAATCGACCAGATTGAAAAGATTGTACTTGATAAAGTAGATATCACTTCTGCTTTAAAAAAGCTCTAACTATTTTACAATCACAATAAGGTATTTGCTTTTGTTCCAAAAATCTTCCGGGTCGGTAATTATTAATTTATCGCTGGCACCAGGCACAATCCTATAAGAATTGCTTGAATGCGGAGTTACCATTCTAACAAAATGCCCGTTTAAATCTATATCGTGCAACTTGTTAAGGTCTCCGCTAACAAACCCCGAAGTATTCATATCAGGGCCGGGTATAGGCACTTTACCCAAACCAATAGCGCCACCGTTTTCCATTATAGTACCTTCGTTTTTTAGTATCTTTTCTGTGGCTATTCTGTAATAAACAGTATTCCCTTTTATTTGAAGTATGTTAATTTGTGCCCTTTGCTGAATAATAACATTTATGCTATCGTTAAGCTGTTGTACAGTACTTTCCAACGAGGCCTTTGTTTTAAATAGTGTCTTTTGTATTGCGGCAATTTCAGAATCTCTTTCATTTAATTGTTTACTCAACTCCTCTCCTAAATCAACCAAATCCTGGTTTTGTTGTCCGCTGGTTTTTAACTTTCTCTGCAAAACAGCCAGGTCCTTTTGATTCTTTAACATTAATTTTCCAATGACTCTTAATTCTTCTACTACCGAATTTTTATTCGGGACACCTTCTCCATGCATCTTTAATACTCTTGCATCCAACATAAGCGTATCAATGCCCTTTTGTATGTCGTTTATTGATTTTACGTAGTCGGTTATAGAAGAATCCTTCACCTGTAATTGCCTCACTAACGAATCTTTAGATGCCACAGGCATTTCAACCATTTTAGAAGGTTGGGTGGTATTACATCCGACAAAACTTCCTGCAATCAAACAGACGAAAACTATCCTTTTCATAGCTTTACTTTTTTTGAATTTACACCAAGGAATATTGTACTAATGCACCAATTCGGTAAATCTTACAAAGGCCAAAGCAAACGCCAAAATAAATAAGATAAAAACAAGCGGAATTGACGAAATCGTGGTTTAAATCTGCGGACTTTGTTCCAGCATTGCCGCTTTCTCTTTTAATAAAGAAAGTAAGATATTGATTGTAGATAAATGCGTGCGGAAACTAAGCACAGCAAGCCTTAACATAAACCTGTCTTCGAGCATTGTGGAAGAAATAAACACCCTTCCATCTTTCACAACTTCTTCCATTAGCCTTTTGTTAAAGGTATTGGCCTCATGCTTTTTAGAGATATAGCGGTATGTTGCAACCGATAGTTCTGGCTCGGGGCCTACTTCAAAGCCAAGTTTTTTAACCTCGTTATGAAAGTATCGTGTAAGTAAAAGTTTTTCCTCCAGGCAGGCACGGAAGGGCTTTAGGCCTAATAGCTTTAAAGGCAACCACATACGCAAACCTCTAAAATGCTTCGTCAATTCAGCAGATACATCCGCAGGGGAAGTCTCTTCATCATGTACAAGGGCATCCTGCATGTAATTGGCTTTGTAGTAATGCGATGCCATTAGGGCTTCTTTATTTTTTACAACAATCATCCCTAGTCCGTAGGGTAAAAACAAACCTTTGTGCGGGTCTATGGCAAACGAATCGGACATCTCAATTCCATTGAAGATTTTTTTACCGTAGTCGGTCAACAAAAAATATCCCCCATAAGCGGCATCTATATGGTACCACAAATCATGTCTTTTGGCTACCTCTCCTATCTTCTGCAACGGGTCAACCGAGCCTGTATCGGTAGTTCCGGCAGATGCTATCACCAAAAAGGGAATTAGTCCATTTTGTTTGTCTTCACTGATTGTAGCTTCTAATTTTTCAGGAATGATACGATAGCTTTTATCTAGTTCAAGCCTACGCACCTGACATTCGGCCAGCCCTGCAATACGTATGGCCTTAAATACACAATGGTGTACTTCGGCAGACAGATATATAACCGCCCTTTTAACTTTTTCAGAAGTAATTTTTTTAAAATCTCTTGCTGCTACAATAGCGGAAAGGTTAGCAATACTGCCACCACTGGTAAGATTGCCTACCGCATTTTCAGGATAACCAGCAAGACTGGCGGTCCATTGTATGAGCATGTTTTCCATGCGTACCGCCCCCGGGCCCGCAAAAAATATTCCGGCATAACGGTTGGTAATATCCGCCCAATAATCTCCTAAGGCAGAATAATATATTCCGCCCCCTGGTATATACCCCAAATGCCCGCCCGATGCGGGGTTTAACGAAGGTACATCCAATCCTGTTTTTAATAAAGAAAGTACTTCTGTTAACGGTGCCGCATCTTCTACAATAGGTGAATGTAAAAACACTTCACTTGCCTTTCGGCTTTCGTTGTAAGCAGGCGAAGTTTCAATAGTATTTATAAAATCTTCGGTATAGCTCACTACCCCCTCACGCACTGCCTGACGCTGCTTAGGGTCGGGTTCCAACAAACGTGAAAGCTTTTCGAGTTCTTGTATTTTAATTATATCCGATTCCATATTAACGAATTAATGAAAAAAGTAAATCAAGAGAGTTATAAGAACTCCAATATCGGTTAAGAGCGATAATGCATATTCCTTTTTGCCCTTTGTAATTAGATAAATCTTTCGAATAATTATCCCAAACGTTAATAGAGGTAAAATAAAAACCAAAAAAACAATTCCAGCACCAGGGTTACACATATCACCAGGGACCCATTTCTCTAATAAATACGATAATCCCGTCAGTATTCCGTAGTATATTAAAGTGAAAATAAAGTACTTGACCTTTTTAGTCATGAACAAATAATATATCAGCTTTCTTTCACCAATTTCAGCATCATCTCCTCTACTTCTTTGCTATCCCATTTTTGTTCTACGCCGGGCATAGCCAGTACCTTTTTCATAATGGCATCTTGCTTTTGGCCTTGCTTTAGGGCATGGCTGTAGGGCAGGTCGGTAAAGGTAACCATGCCATACAAGGGTATCCATTTATCGGGATGCAGTTTATTAAAATGCGCTTCTATTTTCTTTTGTAAAATAAAATCGGGGTGTGTAACCAGGTCACGCATCTCTACAAAGTTTGCAACTGCAAGGTCGGCAATAGCATCTGAGTTTGGCTTGCGCGATTTTCCTGTTTCTTCAAATATTTTCTTCCAGCTTTCTTCTTCATCGCCTTTGCCCAGATAAGCATCCATAAGCTGGTTGAAAATTGTACAATCCTCAAAGCCGCAATTCATGCCCTGCCCGAAGAAAGGCACAATAGCATGTGCAGCATCACCCAATAATAAAAGTTTATCGGTGTGACTCCAGGGATAACACTTAACCGTAACCAAAGATGCAGTAGGGTTATTGAAAAAATCATCCAGCAAGCTTGGCATCAGTGGCACCGCATCCGGGAACATACGTTTGAAAAATTCACTTACCGTATTTTTATCCCTAAGCGCCGCAAACGATTCTTTGCCTTCAAAAGGGAAGAACAAAGTACAGGTAAAACTACCATCAATATTAGGTAGGGCAATCATCATATACGTGCCACGCGCCCATATATGCAAGCAATTTTTCTCCATTGCAAAACCACCATCTTTACCTGGTGGTATATGCAATTCCTTGTATCCGTAATCCAGATAATGTTGCGAATATTCAAACCTATCGGTCGAGAGTTGTAACTGCATTCTTCCGGCAGAAAAAGCCCCATCGGTTGAGAAAATACGCTTAGCTTGAACTGTTGTTTCCTTATGCGAATTGTCTTCTACAGTAACTGTACTATCTTTTAACGACACTGTTTTACCACGTTGGCTAAAATGAATTTTGGCTCCATGTTTTTCGGCCAAATCCATAAGTGTACAGTTAAGTCCACCACGAGAAACTGAATAAATAAACTGCCCATCCTTACCATAAGGCTGAAGGTTAGTATTGCCCTGTATATCGTGTACCATGCGGCCCTTCATGGGTATGGCAATCTTTTTTATTTCGTCGGCTATGCCTACACCTTGCAGGGCTTTCCACCCTCTATCGGATAATGCAAGGTTAATAGAACGCCCACCGCCCATATTGCCTTTACGCATATCATCGCGGCGTTCATATACTTCAACTTTATATCCCCGCTTTGCAAGATATATTGATAATAGAGAGCCTACCAGCCCTGCACCAATCACAACAAAAGGTTTTTCGCTCATAGATTAATAAATATTATGGAACGCAGATGACGCTGATACGGCTGATTAATCTGATTCTATCTGTGAATATCATAAACAATCTGCGTCATCTGCGTTCTATCATTTTTCTTTTTTCTCCCTCGCCTTTTTGTAAATCTTAATTGCTCCAAACATCATTAGTCCGAATAATAAAATACCAATGATGCCCCAGAGGTAACTCACGGTATCTTTAAGGGTTACAATAAATACTATAGCAACCAAAAATATGGTTGCAAGCTCGTTCCACATACGCAATTGGCCCGATGACCAAGTAATCTTATCCTTTTGTAGCTTTCTGAAAATAACATGGTTTTGTATTTGATAAAGGGTTAGGCCAAATACAAAGCATAATTTAATCAACAGCCATGCAGGTATGTCCATGCCGTAGCGGGTGTATATAAGCGAAAAGCCTAAAACATAGGTAAGTATTGCCGATGGCCATGTAATGCCATACCACAAGCGCCTTTCCATAAGCTTATATTGTGTTTGCAAAATGGTTTTTTCAGGTTCGGGCTTTTTTTCGGCTTCGGTGTGATATACGAACAAACGCACTATGTAGAATAAGCCTGCAAACCAGGTTACCACAAATATTATATGAAGCGGAAGAATGTATTGAGACATCTATTTTTTAATTAAAGGATAAAAAGCGTTTTCTATTATCTGAACCGTATATGCATCGTCGGTTTTAATTACCGAAGCAATATCAAAGCGTACCTCCAAATCAAGTCCATGTTTTTCAACGTAGGCACCGGCAGCCTTTATGAGATGCCTTTGTTTTTGGCGGTTTACAAACGATTCCGGATCACCAAAAGCCCTGCCCGAACGTGTTTTAACTTCTACCACAATCAGGAAATCTTTATTGCGCGCTATGATGTCTATTTCTTCTTGGCCGAACCTCCAATTTGTTTCCAGTATTTCAAGGCCCAGTTTGCGCAAATGCGCCACTGCATGGGCTTCTCCTTCGGCTCCGGTTTTATGTTCTTCTTTCATGCGATGCGAATATAAGTAATAGAAAAAGAGGAATTATCACGATATTGTAAAAAAAACTAATTTAGGCAACCTATATTCATCACATCATAAATAATCTGCAATGAAAAAACTTTTACTGATAACCTCGTTCATCACATCTGCTGCATCTTTTGCAATTGCTCAAACAGGTTCCTTCGAAGGAACAATCGACTTTATACAATCGAATGGTATAGATACAAGTGTTTATAAATACTATGTAAAAGGTAACAATATTAAGGTAGATAACCCGGACCCTAAAACAAAGGTAAGTGAGGGAATGTTTCTCATCGATTTGTCAACTAAAAAAATGACAGCCTTAAGCCCCGTACGTAAAATATATTTCGACCAACCATCCGGTGCGCCTGCAAAGCCAGGAGGAACACCTGTGGTTACAAAAACCAAGAATGTTAAAAAAGTATTAGGATACACCTGTACCGAATACGATGTAGTGGACCAGGAAGAAGGCATAAAAATTCAATTTTGGATGGCAGCCGGCCATTTCGATTTTTTTACCGGTATGTTACAGGTGCTTAACCGTAAAGATAAATTCTCTGAATACTTTCTTTCTATGACCGGCATGCAAGGCATGTTCCCATTGCTTGCTACTCAATCGGACCTTAACGGCACCAAAAAAGGCGAAATGAAAGCCCTGGCTATTACAAAGGCTGCCCAAGGAGATGATGTTTTTAAAATTCCTGCTGGGTATAAGGAGTTTAAGAAGTAAAACTTAGTTCTACTTTTTTACCTACAGATATTTTCGCTGTTCTTCCTAAGAACAAAGGATAGTTTTTTTGTCCATGCCCCGCAGGGAAACCAAATGAAACGGGATAGCTGTATTCTTTTACAGCATCCATAATTATTTCTTCGGCCGTTTTACCAAAGGGCACGGTATTATCTTTCATTTCTGAAAAACCACCTATTACAAGCCCCTTTAGTTTAGCCAGTTTGCCACCTCTTTTCAGTTGCATCATCATACGATCAATATGGTAGAGGTATTCATCCAAATCTTCTAAAAAAAGTATTTTGCCTTCTGTGTTTATATCCGATGGAGTGGATGCCAATGCATACAATAAAGATAAATTGCCTCCCACCAGTATTCCTTCACCCTCTCCTTCTCTATCCATACTATTACTATCGTAATTATACGATATAGCTTCACCAAATAAAGCATTTTTAAGAAGCTGCAATGACTCAGAATCCTTTTCAAAATTAATTGGCATAGTGCTATGCAGGGTTTCTATGCCCGTATGTGCATGTATGTGGCTATGGAACACAGTTACATCGCTATATCCTACAATCCACTTAGGATATTTTTTAAACAACGAAAAATCCAACGCATCAATTATCCTGACTGCTCCATATCCGCCACGGGCCGAGAAGATAGCCTTTACCTCTGCATCATCCAGCATGGCCTGAAAATCATGTCTTCGCTTATCGTCACTGCCTGCAAACTGTTTATCTACTGCATAAATGTGTTTGCCAAGCTTAACATTAAGTCCCCAACCTTGCAATATTTTTATCGAAGGCAGCAATTCTGCTTCAGATATTTTGCGAGCTGGTGCCACAATACCCACACAATCACCTTGTTTCAAAAATGAGGGCCGAATACTTTTACTATGCTGCATAATTATCCAAAAATAGGAATATTTCAACCTTAATAAACATATAATTGAGGTCATCAACTTCTAATTGAATAAGGTTTTTATATTTGTACACAATCACTTAGTTAATAATCCTTAAAACTTATTTATGGGAAAAGCATTAGTTAAATCAACATCAACTTCTACAGGTGGAACTACGGGAGTTACCACTACAGTCGCTTCTACCGGAGCTGCAGGCAGCACACCACAAGGAATCACTAATCCTCCGGGACAAGTGGTTACCGGTACTTTGGAAGATGTACAATCGGGAGCAGTAATTAATTATAGCCAGGCTTTTGGAGCAGAATTAGGTATTGCAGTAGGTGTAAAGGTAAATTACCAAACTGTAATTATTGGCGGGCAAACTGTGGCAAATGTGTTAACGCTTGCTCATCGTGGAGTTATTGCAACTATTAATACTACAAACGATGGAGGTACACTTACAGAGAAAGCCACCGGAGCAACAATACCTTTTGCACAAGTGGGAGTTACCGAATCGGGCATTTTAGCGGGCTCTAAAGTTAACTATGAAAGAATTGTGAACCCCCTTACAGGTGCGGTTACCGCCGTAGCTTTGAATGTTGTAGGAGAATAAAGGAACTTTAATTAAAAAAGCGGGCATTGCCCGCTTTTTTCTATATTGTAAATGCATACGGCACTTTTCTTATTTGCCCAATACCATGTTAAGCGCTAAAAAAAGTCTTTTATTTTCTTTTTGCTTTCTCATTTTCTTTGCCAGCGCATTTTCCAAATCGCGACTTGATTCACTTGTTTTAAAACTAAAAACGTTAACCGTAGATTCTGAAAGGGTGCAATGCCTTTTGGATTTATCTAACACAGCGTTTACCATTGGGGGGCATAATGGTGAATCCTTTGAATATGCTGAAGAAGTACTGGAAATTTCGAAAAAGAAAAATTATTATAAAGCAGAGGCATTTGCTTACATTAACGAGGGTAAATGCTACGAACTCTTGGGCAATAACCAAAAGGCACTAGACTGCTTTTTACAAACCGTGGATATTTGCGAAAAGCAAAATATTAAGAGTATGGAGGCTAAAGCCTACCACAACCTTAGCAGCTTTTATTCGGATGTGATGAGGAATAATAAAAAAGCTCTTGAATATTCCTTAAAAGAACTCGAAATTTCTAAGCAAAATGGATTTAAGAAAGATGAAGCCAACGCTTTATCCGGTATAGGCCTTATTTACTATAATATGGGCCAATACAGGCAATCGCTCACTTACTTTATTCCGGCTCTGCGCTTAATGGATTCTTTAAAAGATTACGATAATACAGCTACAATTGCCAATAATGTAGGCAGCGTTTACACTGAACTAAAAATATATGATACTGCAGTGGTATATTATCAAAAATCGTTGCCCATATACCGCAGTTTAAGTGATAAAGACGGCGAGGCTATTACACTAGCCAATATTGGCAACATACTAAATACCAAAGGAGATGCTGAACAGGGCGTTACCTATCTGCAACAGGCTCTGGCACTTGCCAGACAGGTTAACGATAAAGACCTTGTATCGGGTATTTATGGCTTTTTGGCCGAAGGGTATAGCAAACAGGGAGATTACGAAAAGGCATTTGAATACCAATCTGACCTTTCGAACCTTAAAGACACGTTGTTTAATGAAGCCAGCAGCAAGCAAGTGAATGACATGCAGGTAAAATACGATACGGAGAAAAAAGAAAAAGAAAATAAAATATTGGAGCTTAGTGTTAACAGGCAAAAAATAATTACCTATTCTATTTCTATAGGATTGCTGTTAGTTATTGTGCTTGTGTTTTTTGTTTACCGCAGCTATGTAAACAAAAAGAAAGCCCACGAAGAGCTTGAAGAAAAAAATAAAATTATTGAAGAGAAAAACAAAGACATTTTGGATAGTATAAACTATGCTAAAACCATACAAAATGCCATTTTAACCCCTGATGAATATTTAAAAGAAGAACTAGGGCAATACTTTATTGTATACAAACCACGCGATGTAGTTAGCGGCGATTTTTATTGGTGCGCAGCTAATGGCAACAAAGTAATTTTTACCGTTGCCGATTGTACCGGGCACGGTGTACCCGGGGCATTTATGAGTATGATAGGCAACAGTATACTTAACGAAGTGGTGATAGAGAATAAAATAACAGATGCGGCCCAAATACTGAATACTTTACGCGCCAACCTTTTAAAAACCCTGCAACAAAAAGGGCAGAATACCATAAAACGCGATGGTATGGATATTGCGCTTTGCGTGTGGGATAAAACTAAAAATATCATTCAATTTGCAGGAGCCAATAACCCATTATACCTGCTGAGAAACAACTTAAACGGAAGCATAAACCCTTCGGAGCAAATAAAAATTCATGAAGGTGACTTGGTTGAATTTTTACCGGACAAGCAGCCTATTGGCTACTTTGAAGGCAAGACTGACAATCCGTTTACATCTAAAACTATACAATTGCAAAAGGGAGATGTGGTATATATTTCTACTGATGGCTTTGCCGATCAGTTTGGTGGAGAAAAAGGCAAAAAATATACTAAAAAGAAATTCCGTGAAACACTTGTTTCACTTGCCAATATTGAACTTGGCGAACAACAAAATAAACTTGATACAATTTTTGAAAACTGGAAGGGCAGCTTGGATCAAACCGACGACATTTGCCTGATGGGCGTAAAAATCAGCTAAAAGCTGTTACTTCTCTATAACAAGTTTGCGGGTTACTGTTCCTTGCTTTGTAAAAAGCTGAACAATGTAAACACCATTAGCTTGTGCTGAAAGATTGGCTTGCATGGTATAATCACCTTTCTCTGCATCTAACTGTTCGGTATAAATATCTCTGCCTAATGCATCTATAATAACCAATCGTTCATATCCATTGCCGGGCATTACAATAGTTACATTTCCATTTCCGGGAACTGGATATATTTTTACCTGCGATTGTTCATCAGCAATAGAATTTATACCTGTCAATACTAAAACAGAATCGCATACACCCGGGTTATCGCAACCATAATAGCTAGTAATGCACACTTTTTCGTACCCAGCCGGAACCCCATGAACAGTAGCGCTATCAGGGCCATAGGTCCATAAATAATTATATATAGCCGAATCTCCGGGGGGTATACCACCAGTTACAACAACCGTGGCACTTCCATCCATACATCCATTACAGCGGGTAGGTACGGTAGAAAAGCTTACTATTTTTAAAGGTAGTGCTGTATCTATTGTAACTATACCTTTGGCATTACATCCATTACTATCAGTAACTGTGCAGGTATAATTACCCGGTGTAAGATATCTTATTGTATCCGTAGTGCTGGTATTACTCCAAACAAAAGTATATGGGTGAATGCCGCCGAATGGGCTGGCCCAGGCAGAATCTCCATTACCTGTGCAGGCATTTCGCACAAAAGTATTGGCATAAAGTTTAGGTGGTTGAATAATATTAACTGATATATTGAATGTTTTACCTTTTGCATCTTTTACAGCGCATGAGTATGTACCCGCCTTTAAACCACCTATAGAATCTGTAGTTGCGCCATTATTCCATGAATAAGTTACAGGCAACTTAGCACCACGTACTATTGCTTTTGCCCAAGCGTTGCTATCGCCAAAGCATTTAAGCGTGTCTTTATCTGTAATGCTTACCGACATAGCTTCCAATAAATCTCCATAAGGTGAATAGCCTGAAGCCGCTGTGAAAGCGAACAAAGTATCCTCTTGCCCACTAGTCGTATTAAAACTAAATAATTCACCCAGGTTATTTATGCCTCCTTGCGTAGTCATTCCATAAAGCAGGCCGTTAGATGCCTGCATAAGTGTGCCAAAAGGAGCTTCGCCATAATCGAGATTAAATCTTTGTAGTACAGTATCTTTCCCCGTAGCAGGTGTGTAACTGAATAACGCCCCAAAAAAATGAGCACTACCCCCGCTATTCATGCCATAAAGTACACCGTTCATGGTATCTACCAAAAAATTTCCGTGCGGATAATACCCGGTTGAATCAAAAAATTTTACCAGGGTTGTATCTTTACCCGTAATCGGGTTAAAGGAAAATAATACCCCCGGCGTAAAACCACCGTTATAGGTCATTCCATAAAGCAATCCATCGGTATCTTGCACAAGGCTTCCATAAGGATTAGCACCATAATTTGGCCCGTCAAAATTTACGTATACACTATCCTTATATGTTACCGGATTAAACTGAAATAGCACACCCTGATGAAGGCTTCCGCCGTATTCAGCCATCCCGTAAAGCTTACCATCCTTTGCCTGTATAAGCGAGCCAAGAGGGCCACTACCATTGGTATCGTTAAAATTAAGTAATACCGTATCTGCACCTGTATTAGGGTTAAACCTAAAAAGTACTCCCAAATTGCGTGTTCCGCCTTGCAAGGTTAATCCATAGAACATCCCATCGCTTGCTTCTACTAAAGAACCTGTGGGCAGAGCGCCGTCTGTTCCGTTAAAGCTAAATAATATAGAATCTCTTCCTGTTGCAAGGTTGAAAGAGAAAATTACACCCTGGTTATTAACTCCTCCAAAGGCGCTTAGTCCGTATAGTAAGCCATTGCTATATTGAATTAAATTACCTTCAGGAAAGCCCTCCTTTGGCGTACCTGTAAACTGTATCCTTACACTGTCCTTATTAGTTACAGGATCGAACGTAAATAAAGTACCGTAGCCAGAAAAGCCGCCATTATGGGTTATACCACAAAGCAAGCCGGGCGTTTGTGCTGTTATGCACCTGCCCTGAAATACAAGTATGAAAATAAATAGGTAGGCGAATATCCTGAAATGCCGCATAGTACAGACAAAGATATACAAAGACTTAAAGAGTTACAAATAAAGACAGGTGGGTGAAGAACATTTACTTTATTGCAATAAATTTTTTGTGGTAATATTTACAAAAGGCCTTATATCGCCAGTCGGCTGTGTCATTAGGAATTTCTACAAAACAAAAAGATTTTGGTATGATAATAACAGCCGGTACCGAGCAACTATCGTTTTTATTATTACTAAGATAAGTATTTCGTTCTTCCATTTTTGCATTGTAATCAGTCGCTTTGCCCGACGTTAAGTCGGCATACGCAACATTTATGTTATTGGGCCTGGCTACCGTTATAAATATCAAAACTGCATAAGCTATGTAAGGCAGGGCCACAAATAAGCGTACTTCTTTACCACTGCGTTTTCTATATGTACAAATGCAACATCCCCAAAAATACATTGCGCTTATAAGTGTGAAAAAATAGACCACATTTATTGCCCTGTCGGGTAAAATTTGCCCTTCGGCCCAATAACCCGGAAAAAAACCAATTACGGGAACTGCAAAACAAATTAAAGCGGCTATTATAGGATGCAGTTTAAATAGTGATGCTGCAATTTTATCTACCGATAATGTATTGTACAATAAATCGAACAAGATAAATGCAACCAGTATTATAAGTATTCCCCAATGATAACTATATATAATGCCTTGTTTAAAAGACTCTTTTATAGAAAATAAAAGTTGATGCTTGGCGGGGTACTCCATTTCGCGCACGGCATTACCGGGTGCTGTTATTGAAAATAGAGAAAAAGCAATTGCCAATACCAGGAAAATAAGTGCATACCAATTTATCTTCCCCATAAATATTGAATAGCCCAGTATTAAAGTGACTAAGAAATCTACATATATCAAATGTACCTCGTAACATCCTATTGTAGCAAATAAAAGCAGGCAAACAGTAATAAAATAAATCTTGCTATTTGTACGTAAAAACCTTATGAGGCTCGCCATCAATAAGACAGAAAGCACATTACCCGCATGCAGACAATAGGCTCCGCTTTGCCAAAACAAACCTTCCCGTATATCGGGCATTCTTTCAAAATAGGCGAATACCAATATGGCTGTAAAGGCTAGTTTTTGTTTTATGGTTAGCCTTTCAGAAAAAGAACCAATAAGCCAGTACATAGCTACGAACAATAAAATAATTGCAAATACTGTATTTAACTTATATGCCCAATATGCATGATATACCAACGGGTTTAAGCTTATTAAAAACAGGCAAAAGTACCTGCCACTCCAATAATTATAATAGTACCCTAGGGTGTGCCAAAGTCCTTTATCAAATACAATGTTGGTTTCCCAAAAGTCGTCGTTACAAGGGTGATTGTAAAACGATAAGGCCAGTAAAGGCAACACTGCTAATACAAGAAGGGCAATAAAAAACAAGGCCTTGTCCGACAATAATTTCATGCTTTGGGTATAAGCTTACCAGCGTAGCGAAAGTACTCAAAATAAAACTTTTCGATATTTGGAAAAAGGCATTGTGTACTAAGCTTTGTGCTTTTTGACGACTACAAGGCCGAAAAAATTAATTACATGACACAAGAATAGAAAGGGCTGAATGGAAAAGTTTTTTAAATTTGCGCCCCTTTTAAGGTAATAAGGATAGAAATTTTTATTCCTTAAAAGGCTAAAGTTCTTTGTAAACAAGGCTTGTAAGCATTATGCACATTGTATATTGCCAGTGTAGCTCAGCTGGTTAGAGCAACTGATTTGTAATCAGTAGGTCGGGGGTTCGAGTCCCTTCACTGGCTCTAATTAAGTGAAAAGCTAAAAATGAAAAGTGAAAAATCATGAATGATGTTATCACTATTCATTTTTCACTGCATATTGGGGAGATACCAGAGTGGCCAAATGGAACAGACTGTAAATCTGTTATCGTAATGATTTCGAAGGTTCGAATCCTTCTCTCCCCACTGGAATTAGTTATAAAGGTGAAAGTTTATAAAGTTATAAAGTACTTTACAAACTTTTTACTTTATGAACTTAAAAGCGGAAGTAGCTCATTTGGTAGAGCATCAGCCTTCCAAGCTGAGGGTGGCGGGTTCGAGCCCCGTCTTCCGCTCAAGAGGAGAGCGAAGAAAGAGAAAGAGTACGAAATAAGGTTTCACGCTCTCTTTCTCCGCTCCCGCTCTGTGTTTTTTGGCCGACTTAGCTCAGTTGGTAGAGCGCGTCCTTGGTAAGGACGAGGTCACGGGTTCAAATCCCGTAGTTGGCTCAAAAGAAGGCATGGTTTTTGATCCTGTTTTTGAGTTGCAGGATTAAAAAATTGTGAATTCTTAAAATGGGGTTCAAAAAATTTGATAAAAAAACCTTATTTGGTTTATAATTTTTTTATCTTTGCACCCCCAAAAAATAAAGTAACTTATACAACATCTAAATAACCCAATATGGCAAAAGGTAAATTTGAGCGCACGAAACCCCACGTAAACGTAGGAACAATTGGTCACATTGACCACGGTAAAACAACCTTAACCGCTGCAATTACAACAGTGCTTGCAAAAAAAGGTTTCTGCGAAGCGCGTGGATTCGATACTATCGATAACGCTCCTGAAGAAAAAGAAAGAGGTATTACCATTAACACCTCGCACGTTGAGTACGAAACTGCCAACAGGCACTATGCTCACGTTGACTGTCCGGGCCACGCTGACTATGTAAAAAACATGGTTACAGGTGCTGCACAGATGGATGGCGCTATATTGGTTGTAGCAGCTACAGATGGTCCTATGCCTCAAACCCGCGAGCATATTCTTTTAGCTTACCAGGTGGGCGTACCTACCATGGTAGTGTTTATGAATAAATGCGACATGGTTGAAGATCCTGAATTGCTTGATCTTGTTGAAGCTGAAATACGCGATCTTTTAACATTCTATAAATTTGATGGTGCTAAAACACCTATTATCCGTGGTTCTGCACTTGGCGCTCTTAACGGAGATGCTAAAGGCGAAGATGCAGTAATGCAACTTATGGATGCAGTAGATTCATTTATCCCTGTTCCAACCCGCGAAGTTGACAAGCCATTCCTTATGTCGGTAGAAGACGTGTTTACCATTACAGGCCGTGGTACAGTAGTAACAGGCCGTATTGAACGTGGTGTTGTAAATACCGGCGAGGAAGTAGAAATAGTAGGTATGCGCGAAGCAAGCATTAAGAGCACTGTAACAGGTGTTGAAATGTTCCGTAAAACCCTTGACCGTGGCGAAGCAGGCGATAACGTAGGTTTATTGTTACGTGGTATTGAAAAGAACGACGTATGGAGAGGTATGGTTGTGGCTAAGCCAGGCAGCATTACCCCGCATACCGAATTTAAAGGTGAAGTATACGTATTAAAGAAAGAAGAAGGTGGCCGTCATACCCCATTCCATAACGAATACCGTCCTCAGTTCTATTTCAGAACTACAGACGTAACCGGACAAATTACCCTTCCTGCAGGCAGAGAAATGGTAATGCCCGGTGATAACGTAAACATGGATGTAAAACTTATTGTTCCTGTAGCTATGGACAAAGGATTACGTTTTGCAATACGTGAAGGTGGAAGAACAGTAGGAGCAGGACAGGTAACCGCGGTTGTAAAATAAATAGGACTTTGGCTATTAGCCAGTAGCTATTAGCCCTTGCAAACGGGTGTAGCTCAATTGGTAGAGTAGCGGTCTCCAAAACCGTTGGCTGGGAGTTCGAGTCTCTCCACCCGTGCACAGGAAAAAATAAAGTAGTATGAGTAAATTTAGAGTATACATAGACGAAATAAGCGACGAGCTTAACAATAAAGTTAGCTGGCCTACATGGAGCGAACTGCAAAGCAGCGCCATTGTGGTACTTGTAGCTACTATTATTACATCACTGCTTATATTTGTTATGGACTTTGGTTTCGATAAAATAATGGGCCTGTTTTATTCACTTGTAACCCCATCATGAAAGTAACTGAGGAAATAAAAACTGTTAAGCCTGCCGGCAGCGATACCCTTGTTAGAAAATGGTACGTTATACGTGCTATTAGCGGCAAGGAAAAGAAAGTAAAACTGCATATTGAAAGCGAAATAAACAGGCTTAAAATGCAGAATTATGTTTCGCAGGTACTTATCCCAATGGAAAAGTACATACATATTAAGGATGGAAAAAAGGTAAGCAAAGAAAGAAGCTATTTTCCGGGCTATGTACTTATTGAAGCTGCTTTAGTTGGAGAATTACCACATATATTAAGAAGCATACCGGGCGTTATTGGCTTTTTAGGCAGTAAAAAAGGCGATGCTCCTATTCCATTACGTGCGGCTGAAGCCAACCGTATATTGGGTAAGGTAGATGAGCTATCGGAAAGCGACGCAGAAATGAACATCAAGTTCCTGGTTGGAGAAACCATTAAGATTATTGATGGCCCATTCAACAGCTTTATTGGTAGCATAGAAGAGGTAAACGATGAAAAGAAGAGACTGAAAGTAAGCGTTAAAATATTTGGAAGAAAAACCCCGCTGGAACTAAGTTACATGCAGGTTAAAAAAGAAAGCTAAACATGAGTAGAAAGTTCGTAAAGGGAAAAGTTCATAAAGAACTTTAAAACTTTACAAACTTTAAAACTTTATAAACTAAAAGAAAACATGGCAAGAGAAGTAACAGGGCTTGTTAAGCTACAGATAAAAGGCGGAGCCGCTAACCCGGCACCACCTATTGGTCCTGCATTGGGTGCTAAGGGCGTAAACATTATGGAGTTTTGCAAACAGTTTAACGCGCGTACCCAGGATAAAGCAGGTAAAGTATTGCCTGTTATTATTACAGTATACAGCGATAAATCGTTTGATTTTATTATCAAACAACCTCCTGTAGCAGCTCAAATAAAAGAAGCCATAAAGCTGGAAACCGGCTCTGCTGAATCGAATAAAAAGAAAGTAGGCAAGATTACTGTGGACCAAATGAGAAAGATTGCAGAAAACAAAATGTCTGACCTTAACTGCTTTACCATAGAATCGGCTATTGAAATGGTAGCAGGTACAGCCAGAAGTTTGGGTATAGAAGTTGTACGTTAATAGAATAATTATTTATCATGGCAAAACTGAGTAAAAAAAGAAAAGCAGCTATAGCAAAATACGACGCAGAAAAGGCGTATCCGCTTGCAGAAGCAGCTAAAATATTAAGAACCATTACCAGCACCAAGTTCGACTCTTCGGTAGAACTTAACGTGCGTTTGGGTATTGATGTAAAACAAGCTAACCAAATGGTTAGAGGTACGGTTAGCCTTCCGCACGGAACCGGCAAAACCTTGCGCGTACTTGTACTTTGCACCCCCGATAAAGAAGAAGAAGCAAAAGCAGCGGGAGCTGATTTTGTTGGCCTGGATGAATTTATCACCAAAATTAAAGCTGGCTGGACAGATGTGGATGTAGTAATAGCTACCCCTGCAACCATGGGTAAAGTAGGTGCTTTAGGTAAAATACTTGGCCCTCGCGGATTAATGCCAAATCCAAAAATTGGCACTGTAACCCAGGAAGTTGGCAAAGCAGTAAAAGAATCGAAAGCAGGTAAAATTGAATATAAAGCCGATAAAGATGGAATAGTACACGTAGCTATTGGCAAAGTATCGTTCGACGATGCAAAGATTGCCGATAACGCGAACGAGTTTATTCAAACCATTGTAAAAGCTAAGCCTGCTTCGGCAAAAGGTGCATATATACGCAGTATGTTTATGAGCAGCACAATGAGCCCCAGCATTCAAATTGAAACAAAGTCGTACGGCTTTTAATATTATTTAAACAACAGGCCATGAACAAGCAAGAAAAGAACCAGGTTATAGATGAATTAGCTGCAGATATTGCAGGTAGAAAGAACTTTTACCTGGCTGATACTTCTACCCTAACCGGTATAAAAGTAAACCAGTTTCGTAGAGACTGCTTTGAAAAGAAAGTGGATGTAAGGGTAGTAAAAAACACCTTATTGCAAAAGGCTTTAGAAAAGTCTAACAACCCTGAGTTTACAGCTATTTATGATACGTTGGTAGGTAATACCGCCATCATATTTTCTGAACAACCTAGCGACCCTGCCAGGATTATTAAAAATTTCCGTGGAGAAGGTAGCAAACCGGCTTTAAAAGCAGCATTTATTGAAGAAAGCGTTTACATCGGCGATAACCAACTCGATTACTTAAGTGCACTCAAAACTAAGAACGAACTTATTGGCGATATTATTGGCCTTCTGCAATCTCCTGCCAAAAATGTTATCGGAGCCTTGCAATCGGGTGGAAACAAGCTTAGCGGCGTAATAAAAACCCTATCCGAAAGGCCCGAAAAAAATTCTTAAAAAATATCAACAAAAACTTATTTTGATTTAAATTAAATCGTATCTTTGCGCCCCTTTTTAAATTACTAATACCTAAAAACTATAAAATCAGATGGCAGACTTAAAAGCATTCGCAGAACAATTAGTTGGCTTAACCGTGAAGGAAGTCAATGAATTAGCTAAAATTTTAAAAGACGAATACGGAATTGAACCCGCTGCTGCCGCTACTGTTGTAGCTGGTGGAGGTGCCGCTGGTGGCGCTGCTGCTGCCCCTGCAAAAAGCACATTCGACGTTATATTGAAAAACGGAGGCCAGGCTAAATTACAAGTAGTAAAAGTTGTAAAAGAACTTACCGGCCTTGGCTTAAAAGAATCAAAAGACTTAGTTGACGGAGCGCCAAAACCAGTTAAGGAAGGTGTTTCTAAAGAAGAAGCAGAAACTCTTAAAGCAAAATTAACCGAAGCCGGAGCTGAAGTTGAAGTTAAGTAAACTTACCTCGGAATCAGTTTCCATACAAAGGACAAAGTTGCCCAAAACAGGGCAACATTGTCTGTTTTTGCCTTTAGACGTTCTTTTCTTTTAACAGTGTTATTGGCTGATTTACAGGGATAAAACCCTCTAAGTCAGTTTAATCTTTAATAATTCTACTATGTCTGCATCCACCAGCAAGAAAAAACAACGTATCAGTTTCTCGGTAGCTTCTAAGCTACATACAGATTATCCTGATTTTCTTGATATACAGGTACAGTCCTTTAAGGACTTTTTCCAGTTGGAAACAACCCCGGAAAACCGTAAAAATGAGGGCCTGTATAAGGCTTTCATGGAAAACTTTCCTATAACCGACGCACGTAACGTATTTGTGCTGGAGTTTATCGATTATTTCGTAGACCCACCACGTTATACAATGGAAGAATGTATAGAAAGAGGCCTTACCCATAGCGTACCGCTTAAGGCTAAAATGAAATTATATTGCAACGATCCCAATCACGTTGATTTTGAAACCATCATACAGGATGTGTACCTTGGTACTATCCCATATATGACCCCACGTGGCACATTCATCATCAATGGTGCAGAAAGGGTTGTAGTATCTCAGCTTCACCGTTCTCCGGGTGTATTTTTCGGCCAAAGCCGTCACCCAAACGGTACCAAGCTATATTCTGCCAGGATTATACCTTTTAAAGGCGCCTGGATGGAGTTTGCTACAGACATTAACAATGTGTTGTATGCTTACATCGATCGTAAAAAGAAATTGCCTGTAACCACCCTTTTCAGGGCTATAGGTTTTGAAACAGATAAACAAATACTTGAACTCTTCGGATTAGCCGATGAAATTAAGGTATCTAAAGCTATACTCGAAAAATCTATCGGACGTAAACTCGCTGCCAGGGTATTACGCACATGGGTAGAAGATTTTGTGGATGAAGATACCGGTGAAGTAGTATCTATTGAACGTAATGAAGTAGTTGTAGAAAGGGAAACTATACTTGAAGAAGCTCACGTTGAACGTATTCTTAATTCCAAAGCAGAATCTATCATCCTGCACAAGGAAGACAAGAAATCGGCCGATTATGCCATCATTTACAGCACACTGCAAAAGGATACAACCAATTCGACCAAAGAAGCGGTTCACTTTATTTATCACTTGCTGCGTAGCACCGAACCACCAGATGAAGAAACAGCACGTGGTATCATAGATAAGCTCTTCTTCTCCGATAAGCGTTATGATCTTGGAGAAGTGGGTCGTTTCCGTATTAATAAAAAATTAGGTTTACAAATACCCGAAACCACACGCGTATTAACACGTGAGGATATTATAGCTATTGTAAAATATCTTATTGCACTTATCAACTCTAATGCTGATGTGGATGATATCGATCACTTAAGCAACAGACGTGTAAGAACAGTAGGCGAACAGCTTTATGCTCAATTTAGCATTGGCTTGGCACGTATGGCACGTACAATACGTGAACGTATGAATGTAAGGGATAACGAAGTATTTACTCCGCTCGACCTTATTAATGCCAAATCGCTTACCTCGGTTATTAACTCATTCTTTGGTACCAACCAGTTATCTCAGTTTATGGATCAGACGAACCCATTGTCTGAAATTACCCATAAGCGCAGGTTATCGGCAATCGGTCCCGGTGGTTTATCAAGGGAACGTGCGGGTTTCGAGGTACGTGACGTACACTACACACACTATGGAAGGCTTTGCCCGATAGAAACACCGGAAGGTCCGAATATCGGTCTTATCTCTTCGTTATGCGTATTTGCAAAAATAAATCCACTTGGATTTATTGAAACCCCTTACCACCTTGTAGAAGGCGGTAAAGTTGATTCGCACAAAAAGCCTGTATATTTAACAGCGGAAGAAGAAGACAATAAAATTATAGCTCCTTCAAGCACTCCTATTTCTGATTCCGGAGCATTCTCTGAATCTTTAGTAAAGGTTCGCTTTAAAGGCGATTTCCCTATTACAGAAAAGAATAAAGTGAGCCTGATGGATGTTGCTCCTAACCAAATTGCATCAATAGCTGCATCGCTTATTCCATTTTTGGAACACGATGATGCTAACCGTGCACTTATGGGCTCGAACATGCAACGCCAGGCAGTTCCGCTGATGAGGCCGGAAGCTCCTGTTGTAGGTACAGGCCTTGAAAAGAGCGTAGCAGAGTTCTCAAGAGTACTTATCAGTGCTGAAGGCACAGGTACTGTAGAACGTGTAGATGCGAACGAAATAGTTATCCGATACAATCGCACCGAAGACGAAAAGGTTCTGAGCTTTGAAGGTGATGTTAAGGTGTACAAGCTTACTAAATTCAGAAAGACAAACCAAAGCACATCAATAACCCTGCGCCCTATTGTTAGCAAAGGCGACAAGGTTACCAAGGGGCAAATACTTTGCGAAGGTTATGCAACCAGCGAAGGCGAACTTGCACTTGGAAGAAACCTTAAAGTGGCATTCATGCCATGGAAAGGCTACAACTTTGAGGATGCTATCGTTATATCGGAACGTGTTGTTAGAGAAGATTTATTTACATCGATACACATTGATGAATATAACTTGGAAGTACGTGATACACGCCGTGGCCCTGAAGAACTTACACCAGATATACCAAACGTTAGCGAAGAGGCTACCAAAAATCTTGACGAGAAAGGTATTATACGTGTAGGTGTAGAAGTAAGGGAAGGCGATATACTTATTGGTAAAATTACCCCTAAGGGCGAAAGCGATCCTTCTCCGGAAGAAAAGCTTTTGCGCGCAATTTTCGGCGATAAGGCTGGCGATGTAAAAGACGCTTCTTTACGTGTTCCTTCAGGTGTTGAGGGTATGGTAATAGACCGCAAGTTATTTACCAAATACATAAAAGACAAGAAAGCCAGGGTTGACGAAAAATCAATCATAGAAAAGATAGACAAAGAACATGAACAAGAATCGGGCGAGCTTAAAAACAAGCTGGTAGATAAGTTGTTTATTGTGCTTAATGGCAAAGTATCTAATGGCGTATTTAATAACCTTAAGGAAGAAATAATTACCAAAGGCACTAAGTACACACAAAAGATACTTGAAAAGGTAGATTATACCCAGGTTAATCCTAAGCGCTGGACACACGATAAGGACAAGAATGCTGTAATAGAACAGATTATACATAACTACACCCTTGCATACAACGAACTGCTTGGTATTAACAAGCGTAAAAAGTTTGCAATAATGGTGGGTGATGAGCTGCCAACAGGAGTAAACCAAGTATCTAAAGTGTACCTTGCACAAAAGCGTAAGCTGCGTGTAGGCGATAAAATGGCAGGCCGCCACGGTAACAAGGGTGTTGTAGCCCGTATCGTTCGCGAAGAAGATATGCCATTTTTGGATGATGGTACACCGGTTGATATCGTATTGAACCCGCTTGGCGTGCCTTCGCGTATGAACCTTGGCCAGATTTATGAAACTGTATTAGGATGGGCCGCGCAAAAAATGGGAGTAAAATTTGCTACCCCTATTTTCGACGGAGCTTCGATAGACCAGATAAAAGAATGGACTGAAAAAGCAGGCATTCCTTCGTTTGGATCTACCTACCTGCACGATGGCGGTACAGGCGAACGTTTTGACCAACCGGCTACCGTAGGTGTAATATATGTACTGAAACTTGCACACATGGTAGATGACAAAATGCACGCACGTTCTATCGGTCCTTACTCACTTATTACACAACAGCCTCTTGGCGGTAAAGCCCAGTTTGGCGGTCAGCGTTTTGGTGAAATGGAAGTATGGGCGCTCGAGGCATTTGGTGCATCGCACGTATTACAGGAAATGCTTACAGTAAAAGCGGATGATGTGATAGGAAGAGCCAAGACTTACGAATCTATCGTAAAGGGCGACAACCTGCCAACACCGGGCATACCAGAATCATTCAACGTGTTGTTGCATGAGTTGCATGGCCTTGGTCTTGAAATAAAAATGGACTAAATGAGTAGAAAGTTTGTAAAGTAGAAAGTTCATAAAGTAAAGGCACTGTTCTTTACTTGAAAAACAAAAAACTTTTCACTTTACAAACTTTATAAACTTTATAAACTAAATAAATATGGCTGGTTCAAGAGAACAAAAACAAAGAAGTAATTTCACCAAAGTTACGATAAGCCTTGCCTCTCCCGAGAGGATACTTAATCGTTCGCATGGTGAAGTATTAAAGCCTGAAACAATAAACTACCGCACATACAAGCCTGAACGTGACGGGCTTTTCTGCGAACGTATTTTCGGACCTACCAAGGACTGGGAATGTCATTGCGGAAAATATAAACGTATACGTTATAAAGGCATTATTTGCGACCGTTGCGGTGTAGAAGTTACCGAAAAGAAAGTGCGCCGCGAACGCATGGGACACATATCCCTTGTAGTTCCTGTAGCACACATATGGTATGTACGTTCGTTGCCAAGCAAAATAGGTTACTTGTTAGGCCTTTCTACCAAAAAGCTGGAAATGGTAGTATACTACGAAAAGTATGTAGTTGTACAAGCCGGCGTTAAAGCTGCTGAAGGTATTAAACAATATGATTTTTTAAGTGAAGACGAGTATTTAAAAATACTTGACGTTCTTCCAAAAGAAAACCAACACCTGGATGACAATGACCCTAATAAGTTTATTGCAAAGATGGGTGGTGAAGCTTTATACGACCTTTTAAAACGTATAGAACTTGATTCATTAGCATACGAACTGCGTCATAAAGCGAATACAGAAACCGCGCAACAACGTAAAAACGAAGCATTAAAAAGATTGCAGGTTGTTGAAGCCTTCCGTAGGGCCAATACACACGTTGATAACCGCCCGGAGTGGATGGTGCTTAAAGTACTTCCTGTTATTCCACCGGAGCTTCGCCCTCTTGTATTACTTGATGGCGGCCGTTTTGCTACATCAGATTTAAATGACCTTTACCGTCGTGTTATTATACGTAACAACCGTTTAAAGAGGCTTATAGAAATTAAAGCTCCTGAAATTATATTACGTAACGAAAAACGTATGTTGCAGGAGTCAGTTGATGCATTGCTTGATAACTCACGCAAGTCTACCGCAACCAAAACAGAATCGAACCGTTCGCTTAAATCTTTGGCAGATAGCTTAAAGGGTAAGCAAGGCCGTTTCCGTCAAAACTTATTGGGTAAACGTGTTGACTATTCTGCACGTTCGGTAATTGTTGTAGGCCCTGAGTTAAAATTGCACGAATGCGGCCTGCCAAAAGACATTGCACTCGAGCTTTTCAAACCTTTTGTAGTATGTAAAATTATTGAAAGAGGTATTGTAAAAACCGTAAAATCGGCCCGTAAACTGGTAGACAGAAAAGTGGCTGCCGTATGGGATATACTTGAAAACGTAATTAAAGGACATCCTGTAATGCTTAACCGTGCCCCAACATTGCACCGTTTATCAATACAGGCATTCCAACCTAAGCTTATAGAAGGTAAAGCAATACAATTGCACCCTTTAACATGTACAGCATTTAACGCCGACTTTGACGGTGACCAAATGGCAGTTCACTTACCATTGGGCAACGCAGCCGTGTTAGAAGCCCAATTGTTAATGTTGGCATCGCATAACGTGCTTAACCCTGCAAATGGCGCTCCTATCACCGTTCCTTCTCAGGATATGGTGCTTGGACTATACTATATGTCTAAGAGCAAAAAGAGCACCAAGCAGGAAAAGGTTAAAGGCGAAGGCCTTGTATTCTATTCTGCCGAAGAAGCTATTATAGCATACAACGAAAAGAAAATTGACTTGCATGCAATGGTGAAGGTTAAAACCACTGTTAAGGAACCTAATGGCGATTTAATAGAAAAACTTATTGAAACCAGCCTTGGCAGAATTATCATTAACCAGGTAGTGCCTAAGGAAATGGGCTTTATTAACGAACTGCTTACCAAAAAGAACCTTCGCGATATTATATCCGAAGTACTTAAGGTAGCTGGTATGGCTAAAACAGCTAAGTTCCTGGATGATATTAAGGACCTTGGATACTACTATGCATTTAAGGGTGGCCTGTCGTTCAACCTGAATGACGTTATTGTGCCTACCGACAAGGAAAAAATGATAGACGATGCCAAAGGGCAAATTGATGAAGTAATGAATACCTATAACATGGGCTTTATTACCAATAATGAAAGGTATAACCAGATTATCGATATTTGGACACATACAAACTCTAAGATTACCAAAAAGGTAATGGATCAGCTTAGCAGCGACCGCCAGGGATTCAATGCAATCTATATGATGTTGGATTCAGGAGCGAGGGGTTCTAAAGAGCAGATCCGTCAGCTTTCGGGTATGAGGGGACTGATGGCAAAACCGCAAAAATCGGGTGCTACCATGCAGGAAATTGTAGAAAACCCTGTAATATCTAACTTTAAAGAAGGGCTTTCAATACTTGAGTACTTCATCTCTACACACGGTGCACGTAAAGGATTGGCCGATACAGCGTTAAAAACTGCAGATGCCGGTTATTTAACACGCCGTTTGGTTGACGTATCGCAAGACGTTATTATTACCGAAGAAGATTGCGGAACACTGCGTGGATTAACAGCCAGCACCCTACGTAAAAACGACGAAATAGTAGAAACACTTTATGATAAAATATTGGGTAGGGTTAGCTTGCACGATATCCATCATCCTGCTACTGGCGAACTTATTGTAGGTGCAGGCGAAGAAGTTACTGAAGTACATGTTGAAAAAATAAAACAATCACCTATAGAAAGTGCTGAAATTCGTTCAGTGCTTACCTGCGAAATGAGGTCGGGCGTATGTGCAAAATGCTACGGACGTAACCTTGCAACAGGCAAAATGGTACAACGTGGCGAAACAGTAGGTGTTATTGCGGCACAGTCTATCGGACAGCCGGGTACACAGCTTACACTTCGTACATTCCACGTAGGTGGTACAGCATCTAACATTTCTGCATCTTCTAAAATAGAAGCTAAATACGAAGGTATTGTAGAAATAGATGAAATAAGGACCGTAACACGTAAAAACCCTGAAGGCGAAAAAGTTCAGGTTGTAATATCGCGTTATGCTGAATTAAGAATAGTAGATAAGAACACCGGCTTAGTGCTTACCACAGGTAATATACCTTATGGTTCGCAACTATATACAAAGAACGGCGAGCTTGTTAAAGCAGGCTCACTACTTTGCGACTGGGATCCGTACAATGCTGTAATTATCTCCGAATTCTCGGGTAAAACAGAATTTGAATACATTGAAGAAGGCGTAACCTTCCGCGAAGAATCTGACGAACAAACAGGATTTAAAGAAAAGGTAATCATTGAAAGTAAGGACAAAACCAAAAATCCTACTATTAAGATTGTAAAAGGAAAGGATACCCTTAAATCGTATAACATACCTGTAGGTTCGCACGTAATTATAACCGACGGTACTGCTATTGAAACAGGACAGATATTGGTTAAAATACCTCGTGTTGCCGGTAAATCTGGTGACATTACAGGTGGTCTGCCTCGTGTAACAGAGTTATTCGAAGCACGTAATCCATCTAACCCGGCAGTAGTATCAGAAATTGATGGTGTTGTAACATTTGGTAAAGTAAAAAGAGGTAACCGCGAGGTTATGATTGAATCGAAAGATGGCCATAAGAAAACATACCTCGTTCCATTATCCAAGCATATTCTTGTACAGGAAAACGACTTTGTTAAAACCGGCGAACCTTTATCAGACGGTGCAGTAACACCAGCCGATATTCTTTCGATAAAAGGCCCAACAGCGGTACAGGAATATTTGGTTAACGAAATACAGGAAGTATACCGCTTACAAGGTGAAAAGATTAACGACAAGCATTTTGAAGTTATCGTTCGCCAAATGATGAGAAAGGTTGAAATAGAACAACCCGGTGATACAAACTTCCTTGAAAAACAATTGGTTACCAAGAGTGAATTTATGGCGGCCAACGATGATTTGTATGGCAAAAAGGTAGTTACCGATATTGGAGATTCTACAACATACAAGCTTAGCCAAACCGTTAATGCACGCAAGCTTAGGGATGAAAACATACACCTGAAACGCGAAGGCAAAAAACTGGTTCAGTTCCGTGATGCTTTGCATGCCACATCTAACCCTGTGTTGCAAGGTATAACACGTGCATCGTTGCAAACCGAAAGCTTTATCTCGGCTGCATCATTCCAGGAAACTGTAAGGGTGCTGAACGAAGCAGCTATAAGCGGCAAAGTGGATTATTTACAAGGCTTAAAAGAAAACGTTATTGTAGGTCACTTAATACCTGCAGGTACAGGCTTACGCGATTACGAAAAACTAATCGTAGGTTCTTTAGAAGAGTACCAACGTTTGATGGAAAGCAAACAGGAAAAAGAGCTTATTGCTGAAGAAGTGAAATAACGGTCAAAGACCGTCTTATATAAGCCCCGACAGAAATGTTGGGGCTTTTTATTTGACTAAGATTTAATCTTTTTTATAGCACTTAAATTCTTTCGGGGTGTAGTCAATCTGCAGACTATCCCTTTTATCTTCGGGGATAAGCGAATTAATAAACGAAAATACTTTGGCCATATTTTTTGAATAACAATCATGTATATCAATACTCTTTCTTACACTGTTATATCTTATCTCAACATCCATCTGCCTAATAGAATCACATTCTGTCTTGTTGCCCGATGTATATTTATCCTGCAAGGAATCCCACAAAAAATTTGCCATAAATTCTTCGGCTCTTAGCATCTGCTCCTTCGATAGCTTTTCAGATAACAAATCATCGGGATTATAATTTGAATCGTTCATGTCTCCATGCTCCGAATATTCATCAATGGTTAAAGTAGAATCTACGAGTATAAGGTAATATTCAGTAGAGTTGTAACATGCATATTGATTATCATGTATTTCTATAGTACCAACAGGGTCGCCTACCTTATCATGTGGCTTTATGCGTGTATGCAATAAAGTAAAAGCTGTAAGCAGGAATATCATAACCAAGCCCGCTATAAACTTTGCAAAGCGCATGGGACAAATCTTTAAATATGAACCATTCGGCTGGTACCCTGGTCCCACACTTTTAGTCTGAGGCAGGCAAAAATATCTTTAGGAGAAAGAGAAGTGGTTTTTACCTTTTGCAGTTCCGGAATACTGTGCATTACTTCGGGCAAGCGGTAAAAAGGAATGCGTGAATTAAGGTGGTGTATATGATGGTAACCAATATTACCTGTAAACCAGTGCATGATAGCATTGGTATCCATAAAGCTGGAAGATTCAAGCGCAGCCTTTTCGTAGGCCCATTCGCCATTATCGCTAAAACTAACATCGGGAAAATTATGTTGGGCATAAAACAAATAAGCCCCCATAGCGCTGGAAATTAAAAAAGGGATAAACATAACAAACAGCCAGGCTTGCCATCCTAAAAACCATACCAGCACAAATGCTAAAGCAAAGTGGGCTATTAAGGCAAGTAACGAATCAATGTGTTTACGCGGATTGCTGATAAAAGACATAAGGCACATACCAATCATGAATATGAAAAAGTAGCCGAACACGATAACCAAAGGATGACGTGAGGCCAAATATGTGCGTTGTTCCGCCTTAGTCATAGATAAAAACTTGCTTTTAGTTACTATTAAATACGAACCAATACTGGATGTAAATAATTTGGAGTTATGCTTATGATGATGGTCGTGCGAGCGTTTCCAAATACTAACCGGGTTAAGAACGTAAGCCCCATATAAGGACATAATAATTTTTGCCAATTTAGATTTTTGAAGGATAGCATGATGCTGGTAATCGTGGTAAATAATAAACATACGCACCATAAGCAAGCCCAGCAAAAGGCTGCAAACAATCTTTACTACAAGATATGGCACAAATAAAGTAGCCGCAACATCTGCCAACAACAAAAACAATGTTGAAATTGTATAAAGCCAGCTTTTGCTCCTTATTTCACTGGCATAAGGCTTTGTGGCTAATATCAGTTCTTTTCCGCTAAGCACAAATACATTTTGTAAACTGCAAAGTTAGCGTAATTTTTTAGCTTACCGGCCTTTTATGTTTCCATCTTCTATGCGACCAAAGCCATGTTTCGGGTTGCGCTATAATATCCTTTTCCAGTTTTCTTGTATGCATTTCCGATATTTCGCCTTCAGCGGTTTTAGCAGGTTCTTCCGCAAGTGTCTCCGCAAATACATGATAGTAGCCGCGTTTTACTCTTTTTACCTGCGCATATACAACGGGATAATTCATTTTTCGGGCAATTTTTTCTGTGCCTGAAAAAACGGGTGTATCCTGGTTCATAAAACTCGTCCAGTAGGCACCATGCGGTGGCGGGGTTTGGTCTGCAATAAATGCAGTAGCACTAAGTTCTCCTCTGCGGCTAATCATTTCACGTATGGTATCCTTCATGGCTATTAACCGGGTGCCAAAGCGGGTACGCATATTATATACAAGGTTGTTAAAATATTTGTTGTGCAGTGGATGGTAAATAACGTACATCTGGTGTTTGCATAACAAACTGAATGAATTGCCCCCCCATTCCCAATTGCCAAGGTGCCCCATTACAATTATAATGGGCTTATTTTGAGCTGCATATTTTTCAAATAAGGCAATAGTTTCGGGCATAAATGCACAATGTTTTATCATTGCACCTTTGCTTATGGTTAGCGTTTTAAAGGTTTCCAAAAAAAGGTCGCACAGGTAATGATAAAAATCTTTTTGAAGCCTTATTAATTCCCTTTCGGTTTTATTAGGAAACGCATTTTTTAAATTGGTGTACACCACTTTTTTGCGGTAGCCAATAATGTAATACAACAGAATATAAAGCCCGTTTGAAAATAGATACAGCAACGGAAAGGGCAGTAATGAAATAAAATAAATAAAGGGTATAACCAGGTAATATACTAAGGCAGACAAGGTGTAAATATTGTATTGCCAAAGATACAGAAGGTTTTTATTCTATCGTCTTTACTGTTGGCTTATGATTGATTGGAAAGTTGCATGAGTTGGCTATAAAGCACATTTGGCCAGCTTTACCATGCAGTTCCAGCGCTTTTTCGATCATTGACTTTTCTTTTACAGTTACCACCGGGTGTAGCATAATCTCTGTAAACCTGCCACTGCCATTGGCTTCTTCGGTCATAGTACCTTCAGCCTCATCCTTGTAATCTGTTACAATTACGCCAGAAACTGCACATAGGTGCAAATACCACAACATATGGCAGGACGAAGCAGAGGCTATCAAAAGTTCTTCAGGGTTGTATTTTGTACCATCGCCAAGGAAAACCGGGTCTGAAGACCCTTCTATTTTAGGCTTATTTTTAGCCAAAATTGTATAATTACGCTTATAGGCTTTATAATTTAGGGTTCCCTGACCTGTATTTCCTTGCCATTCTACTTGTGCATCAAATTTGTGTATTTTATTCATAATCAATATATTATGTTAATCTATAGGGTTTCTTAAAGAGCTTAAAATTAAACTATATTTAACATAGCCCAATGAAAGCATTATTATTAAAGAAAAAGGCAGGAATACTTGTTTTCTATCCCGCTTTTTTTTAGTATCTTTGCAATTGGATTAAGCCTATTATAACGATAACACTAGAGTCCCTTGCTATTTAGATTTATGCACAGATTACGCTTCTCTGATCTACTCTATAATTCCTTATAAATTTATACCTTATGAAAAAAGCTAGAGTGCTTTATGTCTCTCAGGAAATCTATCCCTATATGGGAGAAAATACCATGTCGAACGTGGCCCGTTTTTTGCCCCAGGGAATACAGGAAAGAGGTAAAGAAATTCGCACATTTATGCCCCGCTATGGCTGCATTAACGAAATACGCCACGGCTTGCATGAAGTAATACGCCTCTCCGGAATTAACCTTATTATAGATAATGATGATCATCCATTAATTATTAAAGTGGCTTCGATACAAAGAGCCAGGATGCAGGTATATTTTATCGATAACGAAGACTACTTTCACCGTAAAGCAACCTTTAATGATGAACAAGGACGCCAATTCGAAGATAACGACGAAAGAGCTATTTTCTTTTGCCGTGGTGTAATTGAAACCGTACGCAAACTTAGCTGGAGCCCTGATATTATTCATTGCCATGGCTGGATAACAAGCCTTTTTCCAATGTATATTAAAAAGGCCTGCAAAGAAGATCCTCTATTTGAAAACAGCAAGGTGATCTACTCATTGTATGGCGATAAATTTGATGGCACACTTAACAAACGCTTTTCTACCAAAGCACAATGGGAAACCGTTGGCGAAGATGATTTGGCTATTGTTAAAACACCATCATACAATAATTTAACCAAACTTGCCGTTAACTGGTCCGACGCTGTTGTAAGAGTTGATGCAGATGCAGACCCTGAAATACTTAAGCACATTAAAAAATCTGGTAAGCCATTATTGGAACATACGGAAGAGAATTACATGGATGCTTATTCTGATTTTTACGACGAAGTGCTTGAAATGGATGAAGTGTTGGTTGATGAGTAAAACGAACAAAAAACACTTTTCGGCAAAATATATTGTTGTAGTTGTTCTCCTTGGTTTACTGTCCTTTTTTACCTCGTGTCAAAAAGATAGTGGCGTAGGCAGTAATATATTGCCTGCAAACGATATACTTGGTGCCTACGTATCGGATACTACAACTATACTTTCTTCGATAAAACTTAAGGATTCGATACTCAGTAATTCTACTTCTTTATATTTACTGGGTAGTTATAATGATCCTGTTTTTGGTACTACCAAGGCATCCGTTTACACACAGGTTCTGCCTCCGGGTTTTTCAGCCAGTTATAGTTTTGGCCCTGGATGCGTGCTCGATTCTGTGGTTTTGGTACTACCTTATAATGTATACGGTACTAACGTATACGGAAGCCTTTCCCCTCAAACCTTTGTTGTAGATACAATAGTTGCAGGTGGCGAAATGGTATCGGGCAAAGCATATTATTCAGATACTAACGTATTGCATTCTTCTACCCATGTAGGTATGGTAACTGTAACACCTAATCCCCTTGTTGTAGACAGTTTTTTTTACGATACTGCCGAAGGAAAAGTTGGATTTACCTCACAGTTAAGGATAAAGCTTAATAATTCGTATGGACAGTTACTTCTTAATCAAAACACAGGGTTATTTAGCTATAACACCCTAAAGGGCTTGTATATTACCCCAATGGATGGCGTTCAGCTACCAGGGCAGGGCGGTATACTTTACCTCGATCCTTACCTGCCAGGTACAGGACTTGATTTTTACTACAAAGTAGGCGGAAAACGCCAGTTTGTGCAGGTATTCCAGTTAGGCTCGAGCGCTGCTTCATTCGTTCATTTTGACCACGATTACTCAACGACTGCATTTTATGCCGGCAATAAAGATTCTGTATTATCGCCTAATGTAACATACATACAAGGTATGGCAGGAGTAAAAACCCAATTGTCTTTCCCATTCCTTTCAAACTGGAAGAAGCTTGGACCTGTAATAGTAAATATGGCACAAGTAATTGTACCTGTAAATGTAAGTGCTACAGGTTCTGATCAACCACCCCCGCAGGCTTATCTTATTGGAGATTCAGCAGGGCACGAATTTATTATACCCGACCAAAACCTGGGAAGCTACGGCGGCGTGTACGATGGAAACAACCACCAATATATATTCAATATTGCCAGGTATATACAGCAGGTGTTGGATGGTAAAATTGTTGATAGGGGTCTTTACCTGCAAGCCGGTAGTAGCGCTATATCAGCCAACGGAGCCGTTTTATACGGCGCTTCTAAAAGCAATCCTGCTTTACCAAGAATACGTTTAAAACTATATTATACTCCGCTTAAACATTAAGCGAGATTATATAATTTTGTACCAAAGCAGTATATAGTATGTGCGGAATTGTAGGTTATATAGGGGATAAAGAAGCTTACCCGATTCTTATTAAAGGCCTTCACCGCCTTGAATACAGGGGATACGACAGCGCAGGTGTTGCCCTGTTAAACGGAAAACTTAATGTTTATAAATGCAAAGGCAAAGTAGCCGACCTTGAAACCTTTATTAAAGCTAAAGACATTAAAGGGAATATTGGCATAGCACACACGCGCTGGGCAACCCACGGAGAACCTAATGATATTAATGCCCATCCTCACTCTTCTCAATCAGGTAATATTGTGCTTATACATAATGGTATCATCGAGAATTACGCCTCGCTTAAAGAAGAGTTGAAGAAAAGAAAACATACTTTTAAAAGCGATACGGATACTGAGGTACTGGCACATCTTATTGAGGATATAAAGAATAATGAAGAATGCCCGCTTGGCGAAGCCGTAAGGCTAGCACTTAACCAGGTAATAGGGGCATATGCTATTGTTGTAATGGACAAAAATGACCCCGATAAACTTGTAGCAGCAAAAAAGGGCAGCCCACTTGTTATTGGCGTTGGCGAAAAAGAATTTTACGTAGCATCGGATGCTACACCCATTATAGAATACACCAAGAACGTTATTTATTTGGGAGAAGAAGAAGTGGCAGTGCTTAAAAGAAGCGGTGAGATAAAAATTAAAACCATCAAAAATAAAAGCAAAACCCCCTATATAGAAGAACTTGAAATGCAGCTGGAAGCCTTGGAAAAAGGTGGCTTTTCGCATTTTATGCTAAAGGAGATTTACGAACAACCGCGTTCTATTAAAGACAGTTTAAGAGGAAGGCTGAATGTTGCTAAAGGCACTGTTAAACTTGGCGGCATAGCCGATTATGCGCAGGCTTTGATAAATGCTAAAAGAATTATTATTATTGGATGCGGCACATCATGGCACGCTGGGCTTGTGGGAGAATATTTATTTGAAGACCTTGCCCGTATACCGGTAGAGGTGGAATATGCTTCAGAATTCAGATACCGTAACCCTGTTATACGCGAAGATGATGTGGTAATCGCAATTTCGCAATCAGGAGAAACGGCCGACACATTAGCAGCTATAGAACTGGCAAAATCAAAAGGTGCAACGATTATAGGTATATGTAATGTTGTGGGCTCATCTATTGCACGTGCTACCGATGCGGGTTCGTATACACACGCAGGACCGGAAATAGGCGTAGCATCTACCAAGGCGTTTACCGCACAAATAACCGTACTGGCCCTTATGGCCCTCGAAATAGCTAAAGCCAAAGGTACCATTCCTAAAAACAAATTTGTACAACTGTTAAACGAATTGGATGCCATACCAGCCAAGGTAGAGAGAGTATTAGGACGCAACAAACGTATTGCCGCTATTGCCCGTATTTTTGCCGAAGCACGTAACTTTTTATACCTGGGCAGGGGCTATACCTTCCCTGTGGCATTAGAGGGCGCATTAAAGCTTAAAGAAATATCATACATACATGCAGAAGGATACCCTGCCGCCGAAATGAAGCATGGGCCTATTGCACTTATTGATGAAAATATGCCCGTGGTAGTGGTGGCCCCTCATGGCGCATCGTACGAAAAAGTAGTAAGCAACATACAGGAAGTAAAAGCACGCAAAGGAAAAATAATAGCTATTGTAAGCGAAGGCGATACCCTTGTAGAAAAGCTGGCCGATTACGTTATTGAAGTACCCGAAGTAGATGAACATTTTGCACCACTTATTACAGTAATTCCTTTACAATTACTATCGTACCATATTGCAGTAATGAGGGGCTGTAATGTAGACCAGCCACGCAACCTGGCCAAATCGGTTACGGTAGAATAAGCTTATTTTTTATCCCTGCTCCACATAAATATCTTTGGATTGTGGGCATATACATTTACATCTTTACAAAGAATTATTTGTATAAAATCGGCAAAAGGTAAAATGCCAAAAACACCTCCAAGGCTTGCTATGTATAAAAAAGGCACCCCTGAGGCTGTGCCCAAATACATCCGGTGGAAACCAAATACTCCTAAAGGAAAAGCAAGCAAGGCTGCAAACAACTTTCGCTTACGGTGGTGTACTACAACGGTATCGCTATCGCCGCGCAGTAATATGGTTGGGCTTTGTAATGTATGATGAACAAGGGTAGTGCTGCTGGCATGTGTAACAACTTTTGTTCTGCCTGTGGCGACAAAAGAAAAGCTTACAATAAAAATTACCAGTAAATAAAATCTCCCCATATTTATTTAAAAGTAAAGGGGAGATTTCTCTCCCCTTCACTGCTACACTATTTACTTAGCGCTATCTAATCTCTTGGCTACTTCGTCCCAATTGATAACATTCCAAAAGTTGGCAATGTATTCGGGGCGGCGGTTTTGGTATTTAAGATAGTAGGCGTGTTCCCACACATCCATTCCTAAAATAGGGAAGCCTTTGCAATCAGACACATCCATTAATGGGTTGTCTTGGTTTGGGGTAGAACAAACAGCCAATTTACCACCACTAACGCAAAGCCATGCCCAGCCCGAACCGAAACGGGTAGCACCAGCATCCGAAAATTTTTGTTTAAAATCGGCAAACGAACCAAATGCGCCTTTAATAGCTTCGGCTACTTTGCCTGTAGGTTCTCCACCGCCATTAGGTTTCATAATTGTCCAAAACAGGTTGTGGTTATAAATACCACCACTATTGTTACGCACTGCAGGTGCATGTTTAGAAGCATTTTTCATAATGTCTTCAAGGCTCATGCCATCTTCGGGCTTGCCTGCTATTGCATTATTAAGATTGGTAACATATGCCTGGTGATGCTTGCTGTGGTGTATTTCCATAGTTTGAGCATCAATATAAGGTTCCAGGGCTTTGTAATCGTAAGGTAATTTAGGAAGTGTAAATGCCATATTAATAGGATTTAAGGTTTTAAAATTAGATGAACTTACAAAGCCAAATGTAAGCAGTTTTTCTTCAGAAAATTTAGATTTCTACGAACAGGTAATTTGGTTCGACTAAAATTAGTTTGCGAATATCATCTCCTTGCTTTGCACGGGCTTTCCATCTATTACAAGCGAATAAATATAGGTGCCCTTGGCTCCGTACCCATGGTCGAACAGAACCTCATTTATCCCTTCACACAACTTGATTGGTAACCTTTTTACTTCGCGGCCCTGCATATCTTTTATAGAAATATAAGCTGCGCTATAATTCAGCTGCTTATTAACCTGCACACCTATATAGGTAGAAATATCAAAAGGATTGGGCCTGTTTTGCAAAAGCTCTACACCTTGATTCTCAACCTTTACTGCATTAACACCCAAAACCGTAGCTGTATATTCTGTAGAAGGCAGGCTTTCAATACCGTTTGTGTCTACCGACATAATGCTTACGTAATGCGCCCCGGCAGCAAGATTTTTAACCGTATCCACTATTGTGCCAGTCATGGTATATACCGAATCCCAGTCGTTGGTTAACGTACGTACCCCAATACGGTATTGTTTGTATTGGGTTTGCTGGGTAACTTGTATTCGCAAGGCTCCATTGCCTGCAAGAGTCAATAAAAAATCTGGCTGTTTGGGGCCGATGCCCAACATACCCGCTGCATTGCCATTAATTACGGTGTTACGCGATAAGTAGGGATAGTTTACAAACATACTGTCGAGGGCAGTATGCGGCCCGAATACTTTATATGTTCCTAAAGAATCGCCTGTAGTGTGTTGGCGGTCATGGTAAGCCGTATCTGCAACATTGGCATCACCATCTTCATTAGCAGCGGTAAAACGCATAGCGGTATACCCACCCTGCCTGAATGGGATATGATCTCCTCCCCTACCTGTCCGATCTTCGGGGGTCATTACATTAATCTGCATGGGCAAAGCCACAATAGCCGAAAGGTTTTCTTTATATTCTAATTTTATAAAACGTGATAAGCCTTTGTGTGGGGAATTAAATCCACCAAAAGAGAATAGCCTGACCTGTGTACTGTCTAAGTTACCATAACCGGGGCAGCTGGGTGCCGATGAAGTCTTGCCGCAAATTATTCCACCAATAACATCGTTGTTTAGTACAGCTTTAACTTTTATACCTTTTGCATGCACATAATCTTCAAAGGCCTGAGCTCCAAACAAGCCCTGCTCTTCGCCTGTAGTAACCATAAACACAATGGTATTATGATAGCTGTATTTACTCATTACTCTTGCAAGTTCCATTACCAGTGAGGCACCGCTGGCATTATCTTCTACACCTTCGGCTTTGCTTGCAGTATCACATATATTGGCAGAGCGACTATCCAAATGGCCTTCTATAATTATTATGGACTTATCCATCGTATCTATAGCCGGCAGCACTGCAATAATATTTCTGTGCTGCTGTATGCCGCACATATTTAAGGTAAATTGAATGTATGCAGGCAACAGCCGGTTTTGGTTAACAGCACTAAATTGCTGAAACTTAGAATATACCCATCTGCGCGCAGCACCAATTCCCTTGATGGCAGAAACAGTATCGGAACCGCTGTTGCGGTTATAAAACGAGGCCATTGTTAAAATATAGCTCTTTAACGAATCGGGATTTACACGAGAATTTATGCCTTTAAATATGGTGTCGGGTTGGTCGAGTATGGTTGCCGGAAGATAGTTTGCCGGGTTATAAATTCCCCTCATTACCTTGCCTGCGCCATTTGAATCGGTGCAGATAACATTCACCTGAGAAAAAACGCTTAATGAAAAAAAACTAAAGAGAACAAGTAGTGCTTTTTTCATGGAAAGGGATTTGATAACAAAGCTACTATAAAACAGCAAGGGTTTTACAACAAGGAATTACCTTTTTGTATATACCCTTATCTTTACTGGGTAAGGTTTTTAAACACCTCTTCCAGCTTCTTTTCTTCTTTGTGTACGGTAAGCACAGTAAGCCCTTTTTCTACGGCATATTTAAACACATCCGGCCTGATGTCTTTTTCTGATGAAGAATGTATCAGCAAAGTTTTGGCATTTATAACCTCTACTTCGCTTACGCCTTCAATCTTTTTAATCAAAGCAATATCAGGTTCTTTATCAAACTCAACAGTAACCAGGGCATATCCACCCTCAATAGTTTTAATATCACGTGTAGCTTTATCGGCCACTATTTTGCCTTTGTTTATAATAATAATTCTGTCACATACAGCCTCTACCTCCTGCATAATATGTGTAGAAAGTATAACTGTCTTTTCTTTGCCTATTTGTACAATAAGGTTCCGTATTTCCTGCAATTGGTTAGGATCGAGGCCGCTTGTAGGTTCATCCAGTATAAGCACTTTGGGGTTATGCATCAGCGCTTGCGCAAGCCCCACACGCTGGCGGTACCCTTTAGATAAAGCCCCTATCTTCTTTTTCTGTTCTACCGCAAGGCCTGTAATATCAATCATTTCGGCAATGCGCTTTTTAGCATTGGGTATATGGTGCATACCTGCAATAAACGTGAGGTATTCCTTAACATACATATCCAGATAAAGCGGATTATGTTCTGCCAGGTAGCCAATATTTTTGCGCACTTCCAGCGATTGATCGCTCACATCAAACCCGCATACCGATGCATTACCCGAAGTTTGAGGCAGGAAGCAGGTAATGATTTTCATCATCGTGCTCTTACCCGCTCCGTTGGGGCCTAAAAAGCCAACTACTTCGCCGCTGTGTATATTAAACGAAACATCATCCAGCGCCTTTTGGGTGCCGTATATTTTGGTAAGATGTTCTACAACTACTGACATTATTACAAAATTACGGAATATAATTCAAACCGCTTGACCCCAAGAAGAGACTTTAACTATTAGATGCGATGCTGAAACAAGTTCAGCATGACCCTTGAACTCCCTTGCCGTCACCCTGAACTTGTTTCAGGGTCGCATAAACCTGCCATCAAAAGTATTTGTAAAGCAAAACTAATTCTCGTTATACGATACGTCCTTCCAATACCACCAATTAAGTTTACGAGTTTCATGCTCTTCCTCGGTTGCAAAATAAACTGCACATCTAAAAGTATACAGCATGCATATATCATGCGTAACTCCGCTTAATTTATTCAGCCTTTGATATAAAAGAGTCGGATTTTGGTTTTTAAGTTCGGGTATGCTGCGTATGCCTATGTTCCATAAATCAAGAGCACAGGCTTTACCTATGCCGGGTATTTTTTGCAACTCTTTTAATACCTTTTGCTTCTCCATTACAGCTTAATTCATGCAAATATACCTTACCTTCGCTAATCCAAATTATAGCCCTTACAGGGTATGCAGAAAGCATCATTACATAAAATAGGCCATTCTCTTTTACTCCTATTTTCTCTTTTTGTGGTGTTTTATACCTCTGCACAAAACAAAAAAGACCTGGTACCTTATGTAAACCCATTTATTGGTACAGGCGGCCATGGGCACACATTTCCGGGTGCATGTTACCCTTTTGGCATGATGCAATTAAGCCCCGATACAAGGCTTACAGGATGGGATGGATGCTCGGGCTATCATTATTCCGACAATGTTATTTATGGATTTACACATACTCACCTTAGCGGTACAGGTTGTTCCGATTACGGAGATATCTTGCTAATGCCAGTTCCCAGTGCTCCTCTTAAAGTAGAGAAAGGCGCCTCTTATCTGGATTCTTACTCCTCTCATTTTGCCCACTTTGATGAAAAAGCATCTCCAGGATATTACTCTGTGCTGTTGCAAAATGGCAACATAAAAGCCGAGTTAACGGTAGCTGAAAGAGCAGGCATGCACCGTTACATTTTTCCTAAAGATGACTCTTGCCGGATTGTACTTGACCTTAAACACAGAGATGAGGTAATTAGCTCTAAACTAACCAGGGTAAGCGATACAGAAGTCTGTGGCTACCGCGAATCGAAAGCCTGGGCAGCAGACCAATGGGTATATTTTGATATACGCTTTTCTAAAAAAGCAGATATGTCGCTATTCATAGATGATAAACTTATCACTGAACAAAAAGACACAAATTCTAAAAATATAAAAGCCGTTTTTTACTTTAAGCATAGAGATACAATACTGGTAAAGATTGGCATATCGGCAGTAAGTATAGAGAATGCAAAGTTGAATTTGACTAAAGATATTCCTGCATGGGACTTTGATGGAACACTCAAAAAAACACAATTAGCCTGGAATAATTACCTCGGTAAAATAGAGGTGTCATCTAAGAATGATAGCCTGCTTACCACCTTTTATACAGCGCTTTACCATACCGCCATCCACCCCAGTTTATACACCGATGCCAACGGAGAATACAGGGGTATGGATAAGAAAACCCATGTGGCAAAAAACCTTTCTATGTATACCGTGTTCTCTATTTGGGATACATACAGGGCACTAAATCCTTTGATGACAATTATCGAGCCAGCTATGGAAAAGAACTTTATACAAACGTTTTTAAAAGACTATGAACAGGGCGGGTCGCTGCCTGTATGGAAGCTTGCAAGCAACGATACACATTGCATGATTGGCTATCACACGGCATCTATAATATACGATGCTTTTATGAAACGTATTTATGGCTACGATGACATGGAAGCCCTGGAAGCTATGAAACACAGTGCTTTGGCAAAGGATGACGGTAAAATAGCCATGTGGAACTATGGCTACGTTCCGGCAGATAAAGATGCGGAATCGGTTTCTAAAACATTGGAATATGCCTACGATGATTGGTGTATTGCAATGATGGCAAAAATGATGGGCAGGATGAGCGAATATGAGCAATACATTAAACTGGCACAGGGATATAAAAATGTATACGATCCTAATTCAGGCTTTATGCGGGCCCGCAGCAATGGTGCATGGTATAGCCCGTTCGACCCATACGAGGTAAACTCTAACTACACCGAAGCCAATGCATGGCAATACAGTTATTATGTTCCGCAGGATATAAACGGGCTTATAAAATTGCATGGAGGAAAACAAAGAATGGCAACACAGTTAGATAGTGTATTTACTGCTCTGCCTGCAACTACAGGCAGGGTGCAAGCCGATATCACAGGTATGATAGGGCAATATGCACAGGGTGATGAACCCAGTCACCATGCCGCTTACCTGTTCAACTATTTGGGCATGCCCTGGAAAACAACCGACTATGTTAGAAAAATAGAGAAGCTTTACTTTAATGCACCCGATGGACTTTGTGGTAACGAGGACTGCGGACAAATGTCGGCTTGGTATGTAATGAGCGCAATTGGCATGTACCAGGTATGCCCGGGCGATGGGCAATTATGTCTCACTTCTCCCCTCTTCGATACAGTAAAATTGCATTTCGAAAATGGCAAAACACTTACCATTAGTTGTTATAAAGAAACTCCGACTGCAACATACATAAGCTCCTCCGCACGTAATTATAAAAGCTACCAAAAATCTTACATTCTCTACGATTCGCTGATTAAAGGCGGAACACTTAATTATGTGCTGAGTGCAAAACCATCTGATAGTTGGGGAACGAGCAACAATGCTCCGGCAGATTCTATACCCGCAAGCGATAACATTTTACCCGCCCCCTATACATCTGATGGCTCTGTAACCTTCAAAGATTCCATACATGTAGAACTTAAATCGTCTTCTCCTTTGGATAAGATCTATTATACTTTAGATGATTCTACACCGACAAAGACTTCAACTTTATACACTCATCCCTTTTCGGTGAATGCTACCTGCACGATAAAATCTATAGCATATCGTGGGGATAAACACAGTCCGATAAATATATCATCGTATACACGCATACCTAAAGGCAGAAGTGTTAAGGTAATGCAAGAACCAAGCGCCCAATATACTGCCGGTGGCCCTGATGCACTTATAGATTACCAACATGGCACCAATAATTTCAGGCTTGGTAAGTGGCAGGGCTACCAGGGAGAAAACTTTGAAGCCGTAGTTGACCTTGGCAAAGAAGAAAGCATAAAAACCATTAAAGCAGAGTTTTTGCAAGATGAACTTAGCTGGATATTAATGCCAAGCTATGTAGAGTTCTCTGTTTCAAGCGATGGAAGAAACTTTACAAAAATTGCCCACTTAGATAATGATATAGCTGATACCACAACAGCACCAACTATAAAACTTTTCCGGAAAGATTTTAAGCCACAAAAAATGCGCTATGTAAAAGTGTTTGCAAAAAATTATGGCAAGCTACCCGACTGGCACCCCGGCGCAGGTGGAGATGCATACATTTTTATTGATGAGATAACGGTGAAGTGAGCATCCTCATTCCGATAGCTATTGGGATGTGATGCTGAAACAAGTTCAGCATGACTATTGCATTCACTATTTCGTCACCCTGAACTTGTTTCAGGGTCACACACATCTGCCATACAAAACAAATTCCGTGCTTGGGGTTAAACCACCACCTCTTCCACTACGCCCACTTTATCTATATAAAGCAGCTTTAAAATAAACTCTTTGTAAAGCTCCTCCTCGCTGGTGGTGGCGTTACCTACGCCTTTACTTTTCAAGTCATATTCCCTAAGGCAGTGAAATATTTTTTCGAGTGATGCAGGGCCATAAGCACGTGCAGCTTTTTCATAATCGGCAACAAAAAAGGGATTTACACCCAGCTTGGCAGCTACATTATTACGCGACCTGTCGCGTAAAGAATGATATATAAACAGCTTGCTAAAATAGTTGTATAGCGACATCATCATCACCACAAAAGGATTGTCCTTAGTGTTGGATGCAAAGTGTTCTATAATTTGTAAGGATTTACCCATATCCCTTGCTCCAAGGGCATTCTGTAACTCGAATATATTATAATCTTTACTAATGCCAATGTTGGCTTCTATATCAGCTACGGTAATCTCTGCCGGCGGCGACAGGTTAATCATTAGCTTATTTAACTCGTTGGCAATTTTGCTTAGGTCGTTACCCAAATATTCTGCCAACAAAGCCACAGCCTTATGCCCAATGATGTAGCCCTTTTCTTTTAAAAAACCTTCAATCCAGCCGGGTATTTTATTATCATACAATCTTGGAGAATCGAAAAACACCGAATTCTTGGAAAGCTTTTTAGCCAGACCGGTTCGCATATCCAGCTTTTTGTACTTGTAGCAAATAACTAGTATAGTAGTCTTGGGTGCCTTTTCTATATAGGTCTGCAACATGTTTTTCTCACCTCCGCCGGTTAGCAGGTCACGCATTTCCTGTGCCTCTTTTACAATAATCACCTGGTAGTTCGACATCATCGGGAAACGATAGGCTGCATCCAGCACAGTAGCTATGCTGTTTTCGCGGCCGTAGAATATCATCTGATTAAATTCTCTTTCGTTTTCATCCAACACATTTTTTTCAATGTATTGGCAAAGCAAATCAACATAATAGGGCTCCTCTCCACATAAAAAATAAACAGGGTGATAGAGCTTTTTCTCTAAATCAGAAATGATATCCTTATACGTTGTTGCCATTATTCAAATGTTAAATATATAGATTCTTCACTTCACTGCGTTCGCTCAGAATGACAATCATGTAATGTTATGGGGAGGCATGGGGGCGCGGCGTAGCCGCGCCCCCATGCCTTAAAACTCCCAACCGGTTCATGTCATTCCGAGCGAAGAGAGGAATCTCTTTCCCGCTTTCTGTTCTATTCCTAACTTTGTACCGAATATATTTTACATGAGCGCTCCAAACCTACCCGAACTAAATTTTCCGCAAGCCGAATTCCGCATACAGGAAGAGGAAGGACAGCATAAAATATTCGACCCTGTGCGGAAAAGATTTGTTGCCCTGCTTCCTGAAGAATGGGTAAGGCAGCATGTCATAAGTTATTTACACAGCGGCAAAGGATATCCTTTAAGCCTGCTTATGGTAGAAAAAGAATTTACCTACAATAAGCTTAGCAAACGTGCAGATATAGTAGCTTGTAACAACAAAGGCAAGCCCATTTTAATGGTGGAATGTAAAAGCAGTGATGTAGAAATTACCCAGGAAGTATTCGACCAGGTGGTGCGTTACAACATGACTATGCAGGTAAGCGTATTGGTTGTTACCAATGGCATACATACATATTGCTGCTCGCTGGAAGGTGGAAACTACAAGGCTTTGGAGGATATACCAAGCTATAAAGAACTCACAAATAATGAATAATGAATACCGAATTTCGAATGCTGAATTAAGTAACCCAATGAAACTTAATATTTTACTTCGAGATTCAATATTCCTTGTTCAATATTCGATATTTTAATATGAACTCTTTAATATATCTCGATTATAACGCAACCACTCCCGTAGATAAAAGAGTGCTAGACGCGATGCTACCTTATTTCTCAGAAAAATTTGGGAATGCGGCGAGTAAAACGCATTCGGCAGGGTGGACAGCCAAGCAGGCGGTGGAAGATGCAAGGCAACGAGTGGCTAATTTAATTAGTTGCGATGCACAGGAAATTATTTTTACCTCAGGGGCTACAGAGGGTATTAATGAGGCAATTAAAGGGGTGTACGCGGCATACTCAGCTAAGGGCAAGCACATTATTACCTACGCTACCGAACACAAAGCCGTGTTAGACACCTGCGAATATTTGCAAACCCTGGGGGCTGAGGTAGAATACCTGCCTGTAAGCCAGGAAGGCTTACCCGACTTGCAACTGTTGGAAAAAAGCATTCGGCCCGATACAATTTTGGTGTGCGCCATGTTTGCCAATAACGAAACAGGAGTAGTGTTTCCTATCCACGAAATAGCGGAAATAGTACATGCAAAAAAGAGCATTTTGTTTTGCGACGCCACCCAGGCAGCAGGTAAAATGATGCTCGATGTAAACGAAGAAGGGATAGACCTGATGTGCCTATCAGCACATAAAATATACGGGCCAAAAGGCGTAGGCGCTTTGTATGTACGAAGAAAAAATCCAAGAGTGAGTTTAATACCTTTACTACATGGGGGCGGCCATGAACGCGGCCTGCGCTCGGGTACGTTAAATGTTGCGGGTATTGCAGGATTAGGTAAAGCATGCACTGTTGCAGCCGACGAAATGTGGGATGATGGTGAAAGATTATCTAAACTAAGAACATTATTGGAACAAAACCTGTTGGACCTTGGAAATGTATTTATAAATGGAAGTATTAAAAACCGCTTGGCACATGTAACCAATATTGCAATAGGTGGCATTAAAGCAGATAGATTAATAAGTCAATTGCCAAATATTGCAATGGCTATGGGCTCGGCGTGCACATCTGCATTGCCCGAACCATCTCATGTTTTAAAAGCTATGGGTAGGGAGGCAATGGCAAATTCCTCTGTGCGTTTTAGCCTGGGCAAATACACCACACAGCAGGAAATTGAAACTGCTATAAAAGAAATTAGCGAGGCTGTGAAGAAACTGAGAAGCGAAAACTAGTTACCCAAAAAGCTACTTATCTCTTTAAGATACCAGTCCGTATCATCATACATTATAAAGTGTAATCCTTTATTAGCGTATTCAAACTTAGCAGTCTTCAGGTTTTCATATTGCTTGTTTATAGCTGCATTGCCCTTAAAGGAAGGCTCGAGTAGTATTAATGCGGGGCATACAATCTGAGAAATTTTACTACGTATGTCTGTATTTCTAAACTGGCAAAAAATTTCACCGAGTGTTTTACGGTCAGAATTTACAGCCCATTCCGTAATCATATCAATCTTTGTTGAATCTTTAACCAAGCCCGTTACCGCCAATTTTTGCGAAGCGCGGAACTTATCCGTATCGTAGAACTTATAATAGTTCACCATAAAGCTGCAATCGGGATGTTCGTAGGCTTTATACGTACTGTCGCTTAGTGCAAACAAGCAAGGTACTGCGTCCACAACAATAATTTTAGAAATCAAATTCGGATAATCCGCGGCCAATATTTCAGACATAACTCCTCCAATGCTATGGCCTATTATAATTGGTTTTACTAGTTTCTCATCTTCAATATATTTCGCAATGCCGCTAATCCAATTTTTTATGTTTGGCGCTGTATCAGGCTTTACGCCTGCAAATCCAGCCATTGTAAGGGTATAACATTTATACTTCGGCTCTAACACTTTAAGTGTTTCCTTCCAAACATCGCCCGAACATGAAAAGCCGGGAATAAGAATAATTGGAGTTTTCCCGTCTCCGGTTATGCTAACTTTAAACGGATAGTTGGTTTGCGAAAACGATATAGTTGCAAAGGCAATTATAGCAATCAGGAAGAAAGTAATTTTTTTCATCGATGTTGTTCTCAAGTAAGTTATCAGGCTTTTTGTGCTTCGCCCTCTAAGGTGCTTACATCATGCTTTGCCAACGAACGCATGGCAAATACTAATGAGAGCAAACAGAGAAATGAGCCCATAAAGAAGGGAGCTCCAGGCCAATAGAACGGCGTATCGGCCTTGGTAAAATACCTGAATAACCCACCCATAATCATAGGTCCCAAAATAGAAGTAAGGCTTATTAAACCCGTTAGCCCGCCTTGTAACTCTCCTTGTGCATTCGGTGCAACCTGGCTGCTTATAATACCTTGCAGAGCGGGACCGGCAATTCCGCCCAAACAATAGGGCAAAATAAACACGAACATCATCCACGACTGGCTGGCTAAACCAAACAAAACCATACCAATAGCGTATATAAGTAGTCCTATGTAAACCGAGCGTTTTTTCCCCAGCTTAGGAATAACAATACGTATCAGTCCGCCCTGCACAAGGGCCACTACCAAACCCACAACGGCAAGCGAATATCCAACCGTATCCTCATTCCAGCTAAATTTAAGCATGGTATAATATGTCCACGTAGATTGCACTGCATGTGCCGCCAGGTATATACAAATTATAGAAGCAATCAAGCCCATCACTACAGGGTATTTGCCCAATTGTTCAAGTGTACCAACGGGATTAGCACGTTTCCATTCAAACTTGCGGCGATTTTCTTTTGCCAGCGATTCAGGTAAGATAAAGTAGCCATATAACATGTTAAGCAGGCTAACACAAGCAGCTACAATAAATGGCAATTTAGGATCTATCTTACCCAAAATACCACCTATTGCAGGGCCTATCATAAAGCCTGCTCCAAAGGCTACACCTATCATTCCAAAGTTTTGCGCGCGTTTTTCAGGTGTACTTATGTCTGCAATGTAAGCAGTCGCCGTTGTAAAGCTTGCACCCATAATACCGGCTATTACACGCGTGGCAAATAGCCACCAAATAGTAGGTGCAAAAGCCATTACCAAATAATCTAATCCGAAACCAAGCAAAGAAAATAGCAACACCGGGCGCCTGCCATACCTATCGCTTAAGCCGCCAACTATAGGAGAAAAAATAAATTGCATTACTGCAAAGGTAGGAACAAGCACCACCGAACCCCAAAAAGAGGCATCGCTTAAGTTGCCATGCACAAGCCGCTCTATAAGCTTAGGAAATACAGGAATTATAATACCAAGCCCCATTACATCGAGTAACAGGGTAACAAAAATAAAACCTAATGCCGCTTTTCTGTTTCCACTCATATATCTTAAAAACTGCTGCCAAAATACGTGTTTTATTTTACTCATTTTAATTCATCACATTAAATGATTGTGTAAGAAACACCTTAGTTTTAAAACGGTTTCCTATTTTTACTGTCTAATTTATGTCATGTTCAGAAGATTACCTAGCCTTATTCCCATAGCTTTATTTTCTCTTTTTATTGGGGTAATATCTGCCGTTGCACAGGATGAAGCACGTTATTATAACATTACTACCGACGAAGGCCTTTCTCAAAGTTTTGTAAACTGCATTTATCAGGATAGCAGGGGATTTATGTGGTTTGGCACACAGGATGGGCTTAACCGTTATGATGGAAACGGCATCACAGTTTTCAAAAACAATCCTGTAGATTCTAACTCGCTTGTAGCCAATAATGTTACAAGTCTTTACGAAGATACACAAGGTATATTGTGGATAGGTACCGACGGAGGGCTAAGTTCTTTAAACACCTATTCAGGCAAATTCAGGAATTATACGCATACAAAATCTAAAAACTCTATTTCGGGTAATAGTATACATGCCATTTACGAAGATTATGAAGGAGTATTATGGATTGGTACCAGCAATAACGCTTTGGATGAACTGGATAGAAAAACAGGCAAATTCACGAATTATCATTTAGCCCCCGGCGATACTTCTGAAAACAATTTTATTTCATCTATAACACAGGATAAATACGGAAGCCTGTGGGTGGGCTCATCTGGCACCGGGCTTTTTTCTTTTAGTAAAAAAGATAATACCTATAAAAACTACCAGCACCGCGACCAGGATGGAAAGCTGATGCATTTATATACAAGCAAAGTAAACACCATCTTATACAAAAAAGAAAGTAACGAACTATACCTTGGTAGCAATGGAGGTGGCATGGAGATATTCGACATTGATAAAAGAAGCTTTACTGAAGATTATATAAATAGCGAAGGAGCTAAAAACATATATCCTTCTGAAATAAGCGATATTAAAGAAGATGCTAAAGGAGATATTTTGATGGCCTGTGCAGGAGGCTTGCTAAAATTTAATAAAGAAGAAGGGCGCTTTTATTCTTATAAAGGAATAAAGGGCTCTGCGCTTAGCACCGAATACAATAATTGCAATTGCATATTAATTGCCAACGACGGAATAATGTGGATAGGCAGCAATAAAGGCATTACCTATTATGTACCTGAGCGTAGAAACTTTGTGAGTTATGTTGATACCCTACACCCATCTGCAAACGTAGTAATGTCTCTTACCCGCGATGCCGATGGTAAGTTATGGATAGGAACAAATGGCGAGGGGCTTTATTCCTTTGACGAATCTTCGAAACAGTATTCATACAACAGCGCCCTTAATCGTGCCATACTTAACAAGTCTGTGCTCTCACTATATACCGATAAAAGAAATATTATCTGGATTGGTACCTGGGGTTCGGGTGTTTTTGGCTACAATCCCATTTCTGATAAAATCATTCGGCCCGATTCTTCCGACCATGCAATAGCCCTAAGCACCGTTACCTGTATAACCGAAGACTTTCGTGGTAAATTATGGATAGGAACATATGGCAATGGTATATGTATTTACGATCCTAAAACCGGCACCATAGAACATATTACTACAAGCTTAAGCGATGAAAATATCTATTGCCTTTACGAAGATAAAGAGCATAATATGTGGATTGGAACGGATGGTGGAGGTGTTAACTGTTACAATATGAGTGATGGTAAAAACACAGTTATTAAAAAAATTGCGGGCAGCAATACACTCTCATCCAACTCGGTTAACTGTATTTACGAGGACAGCAAAGGCAATATTTGGATAGGAACAAGTGCAGGACTAAACGAGTATGAACCTGCCACACACAGAATAACTAACTATTTCGAAAAAGACGGGCTGCCCAACAACTACATCTATTGCATTGTACCCGATAAAGAAGATAACTTGTGGATAAGCACGAATAAGGGGCTTTCTAAATTTAGTCCTGCAATGGCTAACCAGGGGGCCGGCGCATTTAAAAATTACGATAAAACCGATGGTGTAGGCGAAACAGAATTTAACCAGGGGGCATTTTTAAAAACACCTGATGGAAGAATATTTTTTGGCGGTATAAACGGTATCGTATGTTTTCATCCTGAAAAAGTGATTGGCAACACACATGTGCCTCCCGTATATATTACATCCTGCGAATTATTTGGGAAAGAATATGCTACAGATACACTTATAGCGGGTAAAAAGAACTTAAAATTTTTATGGAAAGATAACACCCTGTCATTTTCTTTTGCAGGTTTAGATTACGAGATACCTTCTAAAAACCGCTATTCATATATGTTGGAAGGGGCTGATAAAGATTGGTCGGTACCCACCACCAGGCACTTTGCCAGTTATGCACAGCTACCGCCCGGCGAATATATTTTTAGGGTAAGGGCCTGCAATAACGATGGAATATGGAACAATACAGGTGCCAGCATTTATATAACCATTGTTCCACCATTTTGGCGCACAACATGGTTTTATGTTACCTGTGTAATACTGGCCATTGGCTTTGTATTTGGATACACACAGTACCGTACCAGCCAGGTAGAGAAGGAGAAAAAAATATTAGAGGCCAAAGTACAGGAACGTACACATGAACTTGCACAAAGAACAAAAGAACTTGCCGAAAAAAATCATGATATTACAAGCAGTATAGAATATGCCAAACGTATACAGCAGGCCATTCTACCCCCTATAGATGAAATACGAAAGCATTTGCCCAACACCTTTATTTTGTATAAGCCAAAAGATATTGTTAGCGGAGATTTTTATTGGTTTGGAGAAAAAGATGGTAAGCTGATAATAGTGGCTGCCGATTGTACAGGACATGGGGTGCCGGGCGCGCTAATGTCGATGATTGGGCATAACCTGCTTAATCAAATTGTGCTGGAACAAGGCATTACCGATCCTGGCAAAATACTTACCCAGCTTAACACTATGGTACAAACCGTGCTTAAACAAGGTATAAGCGCTATAGATACTACCGATGGCATGGATATGGCACTATGCACTATTAATAAAGCCACGCAGGAGTTACAATATGCGGGCGCATACAGGCCATTGATTATTGCAGGAAAAGATACTCTTACGAAGGTAGATGCGGATAAAAAACCCATCGGGGGCTCGCAAATGGGTATGGAACGTAGCTTTAAGACAAATTTCCATAAGCTCCGAAAGGGAGATACCATATATATGTTTTCAGATGGGTATGCCGACCAGTTTGGGGGGCCGGATATGAAAAAATTTATGTTACGACGTTTTATGGATAAATTATTGAAAATAAATGACTTATCTGTAGAAAAACAAGAGATAGATTTGCTTAATGAACTGGTAAAATGGCAGGGAAATAATGAACAAGTTGACGATATATTAGTTATTGGCATACTTTTTAGCTGACAATCAAAAAAAAGCCCGCTTTTTATATGCAACCCAATTTTATTATATTTGCCCCTTCATCATTAAGTAATATTCGGAAGAAATGAGAAAAAAATCACTATTAGCAACAATTACTTTACTGGTAAGCGCGTGTGTACTTATTATAATGTCTTGTAACAAACCAACTGTAGATAGTAACACAACAACTGCCACAGATAATGCACTGGCCGAAAATGAATTTATGCGTTTGGTGCCAATGGTAAACAATCTTTCCACAACATTTAAAGGCAGGGCTGTAAACCGCGTTCAGGCCGGGCCACACTATCCTACAGTAGTTTGTACCGATACAACTCTTAATCCTTTTTTCCCCAGAACCATGACCATTAATTATGGTACCCCTGGCCATGTCGATAGTTCGGATGGTAAAACCCGCACAGGAATTATTGTAGTTACGTATACTACCTATTGGCAAACACTTGGCTACCAGGTTGCGCTTACTTTTCAAAACTATAGTTGCAACGGAACAGGTTATACAGGTACTGTTTATATTACACATACCGGAGATTCTTCTTTTACAGAAAAAGTTGGTGGCGCTATTGTAAAATCGGGCGCTTATGCCATGCAATACTCTTGTAACCGAACATTTACCTGGATTAAAGGCCGTGGTGACAGTGTTCCATCTCATAGCATTTATACTATAATTGGACAAGGTTCGGGACAAGATAGAAATGCTGTAAATTATACTTCGACCATACTTACCCCGCTAACCGTAGCAGGCGGTGGTTGCGGATTTATAGAAGGTGGAACAATACAATTAGTGCCTGCAGGTATTGCCAACCGAACTACAAATTTTGGTAATGGCACTTGCGACAGCCAAGCCAGTGTTGCTATCGATGCCAATTCTTACACTGTAACGATACAATAAACAAAATATAAACCCGAAAAACCTCACCTGCAGCGATTATGGACATCCACGATTTTTATGACAAAATGGATCGGAATAACATCCTTCTTTCATTTAAGGGTGATATTACGGCAGAACTGCTAACATCTATTCTTCAGATCATCGAATCGAAGATGGATAACATGCAGGAAGAGCCCAAACTAAGAAAGAAAGTATACATCGTTTTGGTTGAGCTTTTACAAAATCTTTACCATCACATGGACGACCCATCTCTTAATGAAATGGACGCCGATGTATCACGTACCGCCATATTCATGATTGGAAAAGAAGATAATCACTATAACGTAATTACCGGCAATTACATTAAGAACGATAGGGTAACCGGCCTTAAGAAGAAGATGGATGATATAAACGCATTGCCACCTGAAGAACTTAAGGAACATTATAAAAAAGTACTTAACAACGGCCAAATGTCGGATAAAGGAGGAGGAGGACTTGGAATGATAGACATTGCCAGGAGAACCGGGAAGCCTTTGTACTACGACTTTATCCCAATCAACAACAACTTTTCATTTTTCACCCTTAATATAGTAATCGAACAGTAAAACCCTCTTAACTCACCATACGTTATGGAAATTGTAATTGAAAGTACCCCAAAAACCCCAGCGATTAAGTTTGACGCAAAGCAAGGCAAACTGGAAATTAAAGGCAGGTCGATACCTGAAAACTCGGTAGAGTTTTACAAACCTTTGGTTGAAAGCCTTGATAAATATGCAAGTGCACCAAGTTCGCCTACGCAAGTAGACATACAACTTGAATATTTTAATACCGCATCATCAAAGTGTATACTCGACGTATTAAAGCGTTTAGAAACCATACACCGCGGTGGAAGCCAGGTTATTATTAACTGGTTTTACGAAGAAGATGATGAAGACATGCGCGAAGCAGGAGAAGATTATCAGGCAATTGTTAATCTTACCTTTAACATGCAACAAGTAGAATTGGACTAATATAACCTACTATATATCTTACTATAAAAACCCTGCGTACGCAGGGTTTTTAGTTTACTATCTTTGCATTATGACCGAAGAAAAAAAGAAGAGAACGCTTGCAGAGCGGCTACGTACAAGGTATAACTTCATCATTCGCAAAGAAGAAAATTTTGAAGAAAAACTATCTATACGCCTTTCGCCAATAAGCCTTTTTTTGGTTACCGGCGGGCTGGTGGTTATACTTATTGTACTAGTTATAAGCCTGGTGGCATTTACACCATTGCGCGAATACATACCCGGCTATGCCGATGTTAACGTACATAAAAATCTTATTCTGCTAAGCCAAAAGTCAGATTCGCTAACCGTTGCCCTGCAGGAAAGAGAAGCCTATATGGATAATTTACGTCGGGTACTTTCGGGCGAACCGGGCAGGTCAGACTCGGGCCATGCAAAACGCGCCGAGGATACAGTATCGGTAAATCATACAAAAAAGTTTATTCCGCCCTCGCACGATGATACAGTGATGCGCAAAGAAGTTGAATCGCAAAACCCGTATAACGTAAGCCTAAACAATGCCATGGGCAGCAAGTCGGGGGCCAATATAAACGACTATTTCTTTTTCACCCCGCTTAAAGGCATTATTACAAATGGCTTTAACCCCACCAAATCGCACTTTGGGGTAGATATAGTATGCAAAGAAAATGAAGCGATAAAAGCCACCTTAGATGGTACAGTAATACTTTCTACATGGACATTGGCAACGGGCAACGTTATTATATTACAACATGCCAACAACATTATATCGGTATACGAGCATAATTCGGTGCTGCTTAAAAAAGGTGGCGATTATGTAAAAGCAGGCGATGTTATTGCCATTGTAGGTAATTCGGGCGAGCTTACCACAGGCCCACACTTACACTTTGAGCTTTGGTACAGGGGCAGCCCTGTTAACCCACAACAATATATGGCGTTTTAGGCCAACTTATTCAAGCCCCAGTCACCCTGAACTTGTTTACTCACCTTTTCATTTTCAATTATTGAGTTCGTGATTGTAATTCAGGGTCACATCCTTCTGTTCTACTTTCATCATGTCTCCGTATTTTCGTCAAAAATTTCATCATAACGCAAATACAATAATTGTTGTATTTCAGATAATTATGAACAAAATTTCATCATTTTCATCATCGATGACGGTTTTGGGAGTATGATGAAAATTAATACGTATATTATTGATTATCAAATAATTATGTTAAATAATTGATTATGAATAACTTATGAAAGCTAAAATCTATTCCGCCACCTCGGCATCAAATGCCTTTTTTAAATCCTTTATGGATCTGCGACTTTCTATTTTAAAAAATATCATTGTCATGGCATAGGCAAATAATAACATTCCACATGGTATTAATTGAAACGCATCAAATGTCTTGGAAGCAAAACCAAACCTTAAAAATCCAACTGAAAGAGGCCCTAATATAGCGCACCAAAAACAAAGAAAAACTGTTGTATAAATCGTAAGACGCATTTTTACGTGTATCGTTGTTCCTAAAATGTCTTGTTCAATATCTCCCGTAATAACCGGAAGAAATGAATTACGATAGAATATTCTTCTTTTTATTTTAAAATGGGTTCCACCTATTTCTCCTCTGTAGGGTTTGGAGTTTGGGTCATAAAAGTTAAAGAAACTGAACCCGCTTTTGGCTTCTACTAAATTGTTAAGCCGTTTAAGGATTTCTTCTTCCTTTATTTGTGTACTAAACTTTAGGTTTTCAAATGGTAGAAACTTCATGGTGTGGTTTTGAATTAACGTTCATCCCCAAATATATCCAACAATTTATGGGGCCTTTCACTATCCCGCCAAATAAAATCCTTAAGTAAAAAGTCACTTATTTTTATATCCTTTTTAGGAAAGAGTGTAGCATCGGGTTTATCTAAAAAAGTAATGCTTTTTACCCTGTTGTCGCGAATAAAAATGAGCATGTTGCTGCAGTCGGCCCGGTTGGCGCCAATAATTTGGGTATTGTTATCCGAGTACACATAGTATATGGTTTGTGAATTGCCCTTTACATCTACCTTATATATTTTATTATTTACAAAAAAGGCCCTCATGTTTTTGCCCTTAATCTGGTTGTACTGCAACGAGTCGTTTTTAGATGCTGCCGTATCTTTAGATATGATAAAGGCATTGCTGCGCATATCCATCTTATCCATCCTCTGGTTTTTCATATATAGCTTCATAGTATCAGCAGTAAGCTGGTTTACTTCCGACCACAGCACTGGCGAGTAAAACATCCGCATGGTAGAATCCTTTTCGTTGTATGTTAGCGAATCGCATTTGCCCTGCATATCCTTTTTATAAAGCTTTACATGGTGATAGGCAAGCAAAAGCTTCGGGGTTTTGTTTTTACCCGTATTGGTATCACTCATAGATATGTTGTACCCAAACAATGTATCCGAATGCAGGTAAAGGGTGTCTTTATCAAACTTCTGCATCATAAGTGCATGGCAGGTTACAAGCATAGTTTTGTTGTAGCCATTGTAATAGGCATAGTCGCCTTTTATGGTAATGTTATCAGTAGTGTCTTCCAGCGAAACATTATCTAAGGCCTGTCCAAACTCCTTTTTGCGGTTATAAAATATCTGGTCTCCACGCAGGGTTTCACCCTTTTTCCCTTTCATATATGCATGCTGCGAAAACTGTGAAATGCTTTTACTTGATGAATAATACCCATGCTCGCAATACATAAAATTGTCCTTATTTGTAATATAGGTAGGGCCAAAAAAATAAGATGTTGTAGCCGATGGGTCGTAGTTCATAGTATCGCACTTAACCGTATAATCGGGGTTGGTAAGCAACACTTTATTCTTAAAATACGCCATCCGCGCTTTAGAATTGTAGGTACCCAATTCGCTTACAAGTGTTGTGGCGCTATCTATCAATGTGCCTCCATCCCAGTAATGGGCATACGAAGAATCTACACTATAAATAAGATGGTGGGTTGTTAAGGTCATCGCTTTTTGTTTAAAGGATATTTTGCCAAACATCTCCGCCCGCTTAGTGTTGCCGTTGTAATGCAACGAGTCTCCATAAAGATTTACAGAATCCTTACGTTGCATATGCACGTGGTTATATGCGTTAAACGAGTTATCAGTAAACACATATGCACTGTCGCAAAACATGTGTGTGCTGTCGTCTTCTATTTCTACATTACCTATAAGCCGCTGTGCACCGTTCGCGACTTTAGGGTCGTGCAACAGCTTGTTAGCGTGGTCTATTTTTATGGTTTGTACCTGCGGTTTGGTTTGCTGTACTGGTTTTGCAGGTTGCTTATTTTTTTGAGCGAATACAGGAGATAAAAAGAGAATACTGAATATCCAAATTAAAAACCTATGTTTTTGCAAATCAGCCATTCCGTTTAATTCCTTTTTAACCGCCAAGGACGCAAAGTTTTACGCAAAGAACGCAAAGTTATAATCCATTAACTACTCTTCTAATGCCTGTTTTTAGAGCAAGCACGTTAAAGTTCATCAGCAAGCCCAATTTAAAATTTCCTAATTTCAGATACGTTAAGGTTTGGGCCAGGTGAACATCATTTAGTGCATCAACGCTTTTAACTTCAATAACTACTTTATTCTCTACTAAAATGTCAATTCGATAGCCGCAGTCAAGCCTTACTTCTTCAAAAATTAAAGGTATCGGCTTTTCTTTTTCAGCTACTATACCCGCTTGCTTTATCTTATAAAGTAAACATTCTTTATATGCACTTTCAAGTAAACCGGGACCTAAACTTTTATGTACCTCAATTGCAATGCCAATAACCTTATTTGCAATTTCATCCTCTGTCATTTTCTTGGCGGGCTGTTTCTTTGCGTCCTTGGCGGTTAAATTAATCTTAGCTGGTAAAGAATCTGATTGAAACGATATTCAAGATTATCTGATAAGGGTCTGGCTGCGCTCGGGGCCGGTAGATAATAGCTTTACAGGTACACCAACCGATTCTTCTATAAACTGTATATATTGTTTCAGTTCGGCTGGCATCTTATTATAATCCGCAGTCTCAGGCAATTTACCCCATCCTTTAAATGACTTATATACAGGCACAATTTCGGCATCAAGATTATAAGGCAGGTGGTCTGTTTTTTTGCCATCTATCATATAATGTGTGCATACTTTCACTTCGTCAAATTCATTCAGCACATCAATTTTCATCATGTCGAGGATGGTGACGCCATTAAGCATTATTGCACGCTTTAATGCAGGCAAATCAAGCCATCCGCATCTTCTTTTGCGCCCGGTGGTAGAACCAAACTCGCGGCCTACCTGGCATATTTTCTCTCCTACGGCATCAAGCAATTCAGTTGGAAAAGGGCCTGAGCCCACACGTGTGCAATAGGCTTTAAAAACACCTTCTACTTCTCCAATTTTAGATGGAGCAATACCCAAGCCAATACATGCACCGGCACAGGTTGTAGATGATGAGGTTACGTAAGGATACGAACCAAAATCAATATCAAGTAAAGAACCTTGTGCACCTTCGGCCAATATTTTTTTGCCTGCTGTAAGGGCATCATTCAGCAGGTATTCTGTATCTGCACAATTCAGTTTTTTGCGGATAAAATCTATACATGCCATCCACTTCTTTTCGTTTTCGGCATGTACGTTTTGGTCATATTCAAAAGAACCCAACAACGCTTTATGTTTCTCGGAAAGTGCTTTGTAGCGTTTCGAAAAATCCTTTTCAAGTATATCGCCAATGCGCAGGCCATTACGACCTGTTTTATCCATATAGGCAGGTGCAATTCCTTTAAGTGTAGAACCTATTTTCTTCTTGCCTTTTAACGCTTCCGAATGTGCATCTAACAGGCGGTGGGTAGGTAATATTAAATGCGCACGTTTAGAGAGTACAAGCCTTTTGCAAATGTCTACTCCCAATGCTTCTATTTCTACTATTTCCTGTACAAAACTTATAGGATCAATAACTACGCCATTGCCAATAACGTTAAGTACTTTATCATGAAAGATGCCGGATGGTATGGTATGCAACACGTGCTTTTTACCAGCAATTTCTAATGTATGTCCTGCGTTTGGCCCTCCCTGGAAACGGGCTACAATATCGTATTTTGGTGCCAGCACATCCACCACTTTGCCTTTTCCCTCATCACCCCATTGCAGGCCTAATAAAATATCGGTTTTCATTTTAAAATAAAAATATTCTTAAATGTGATAAATCAATAAAACGAAATAAGGAGGTTTATTTCAGCTTTTTAATAGCCTCCTGCTCGGTAGGCAAAATATGAAAAATGCTGTCGAGCTTTGTTATTACCAGCAAGTCGCTCACTTTTTTCGACAGGTTACAAACCACAACATCTCCGCCCGCATTACGTGCCTTGGTAAGTATGTTTACCAATATATTAAGGCCGCTGCTGTTCATATATTTTACGCCCGAAAGTTCGAGTACAAACTTGTTTTTACCGGCGGCTACAAGCTTATTAAGCTCTTCAATAAAAGCATTAGCCTCAACTTTGTCTATTATATCTCCCTGTAAGTGAAATATATTAATTCCCTGCTGTTCTGCCTTAGTATATCCGAATGACATTGTTCACTTTTTTACGATGCAAGGATAGCAAATAATTTTCACAAAAACACTAAATGCTTTACATCCCTTACCTCTATGGTATCCTTAACTATTAATTCAGAGCCGTTTTTAGCATTTATTAACAAATGCCCCTGCGCAGATACCCCCGTAATTGTGCCTTGTACGGCTTTACCATCAAGCAAAAAATTATGCAAAACATCTTTTTTGTAAAGTAATTTATGGTAAGCAGCGTCTATCCTTTTGTATTCAGCATGGCGTAATTCAAGATAAAACTTCTCTATGGAAACACATAAATTTTCGAGGCACATTGTTAAGTCGCAATTTTTGCCTGAAAGCATTTTTAACGATGTGGCATTAGGTAAGGAAGGATCGAAAGAATCCTGGTTTACATTTAATCCTATGCCTGCTATGCAATATTTTATGGCAGATTTTTCTAAACTATTTTCTACCAAAATACCGGCTATTTTACGGTCATTAACATATACATCGTTGGGCCATTTTATAGCTACCGTGGCCGATGGAGCCATAGCAGAAACAAACCCGGCTACACCCAAAGCAAGCGCCTTGGTAAGCCAAAATTGTTCGGATAACGGCAGGAACTTTGGTTCGAGCAACAGGCTGAATGTTAAGTTAACACCAGGCTGGCTAAGCCAGGAATTACCTCTTTGCCCTTTGCCGGCATATTGTTCTACAGCACGTACAATAAAACCTTCGGCAGGGGCGTTTTTCGACAGGAGCCAATGAAGGTAATTATTGGTAGAATCTACCCTATCTAAAGTAATAATACTATGCCCTATGAATAAAGTATTTAAGCCCATGATGAACGGATAAAATTACTATCTTTGTAACAGGATGAACAATTGCTATAAAGCACAAAATAAGAACACAAAAGGACACACAGAACATAGGAATGCAGAAAACAGGTAAAAAACAAAAACCTGTTCAGTTAAAAGACGCCGTAATACAAGGCATAGCAGACAAAAAAGGGAAAAATATAGTCTGCCTGAACATGGGTAAAATACCCGAAGCTATATGCGATTATTTTGTGATATGCGAAGGAGATTCATCTGTGCAGGTAGATACAATAGCAAGATCGGTAGAAGAGGCAGTATTTAAAGCCACAGGCGAACAGGCATTCCACCGGGAAGGATATGAAAACAGCGAGTGGATATTACTTGATTATGTAGACATAGTGGTTCATATATTCCAACCTCACATCCGCGTATTTTACAATCTTGAAAACCTTTGGGCTGATGCGGACAGCGAAGAGATAACAGCAGAACAGGCATTTAAACATGTACAGACAAAATGAGCGAAACTGAAAATACAACAGGAAAACAACCAAGCGGAGGCAATTCACCGGATAAGCCTAAAATGCCATTACCTAAAAAGCCTTTCAAACCAAGGTTTACAATTTACTGGGTATGGGGCGTATTACTTGCAGGCCTTGTAGGAGTTTGGGTAATGGGGCGTATGGACTGGACCGAACGCGATATTTCGTTCCAGACTTTTGAACAAACCATATTAGCGCACCATTATGCCGACCACGTGGTGGTAATGAACAACGATGTGGCCGAAATATATCTTAAATCTGAGGTACTAAAAGACCCACAGGTAATGAAGGACCCTGAGTTTAAGGATATACCTCAAACAGGCACCGGGCCGCAATTTGTTATTAAAAATGTAACCTTCGAAAGTTTTCACGACGATCTTAAATCGGCTGAAAAGAACCTTGGCTATACAGATGCGGACAATGTAGACCTGCAAAAGGGCAGCAGAACAGATATTGGAGATATCCTTACGTATGTGTTCCCCATAATTTTGCTTGTGCTATTGTATGTATTTTTTATTCGCCGTGTAGGTGGCGGCGGTGGCAACCAAATATTTTCAATTGGCAAATCTAAAGCCACATTGTTTGATAAGGATACCAACGTAAACATTACATTCAACGATGTAGCGGGCCTGGAAGAAGCTAAAGTTGAAATAAAAGAAATTGTAGACTTTCTTAAAAACCCACAAAAATATGTGGCACTGGGCGCTAAAATACCCAAGGGCGCATTGCTGGTGGGCCCTCCGGGAACGGGTAAAACCCTGCTTGCAAAAGCTGTAGCAGGCGAAGCTAAAGTTCCATTCTTCTCGCTTTCGGGTTCCGACTTTGTAGAAATGTTTGTAGGTGTAGGCGCTTCGCGTGTACGCGATTTGTTCCGCCAGGCTAAAGAAAAAGCACCTTGTATTATATTTATAGATGAAATAGATGCAATAGGCCGTGCCCGTGGAAAGAACGTGGCACAAGGTTCTAACGATGAAAGAGAAAATACCCTGAACCAACTGCTTACGGAGATGGACGGGTTTACCAATACACAAGGTATTATAATATTAGCGGCTACCAACCGTGCGGATATATTAGACAGAGCCTTATTAAGGCCGGGACGTTTCGACAGGCAGATTTATGTAGACATGCCGGATATTGTAGAACGTAAAGAAATTTTCCTGGTACACCTTAAGCCGCTTAAGACAGATGGTTCGGTAGATATTGACTTTTTAGCACGCCAAACCCCCGGCTTTTCGGGTGCCGATATTGCTAACGTATGTAACGAAGCAGCGCTTATTGCGGCACGTAATGATAAAAAACTGATAGACCGCCAGGACTTTTTAGATGCAGTAGACAGGGTTGTAGGCGGATTGGAAAAAAAGAACAGGCTTATAACACCAAGCGAAAAGAAAGTAATAGCATTCCACGAAGCGGGCCATGCTGTAGCGAGCTGGCTGCTGGAACATGCGCATCCGCTGGTTAAAGTAACTATTGTACCCCGTGGTAAATCGTTAGGCGCTGCATGGTACATGCCGCACGAAAGGCAAATAACTACCACCGAGCAATTGATGGACGAAATGTGCGCAGCCTTGGGTGGAAGGGCAGCCGAAGACATAATGTTTGGTAAAATATCTACTGGCGCATTAAGCGATCTTGAAAAGATTACCAAGCAGGCTTATGCCATGATAACTTATTACGGACTTAATGCTAAGGTGGGTCACATAAGTTTTTATGATTCCCAAGGCGGAAATGAATATGCTTTCCAAAAGCCTTATAGCGAAAAAACAGCGCAAATTATAGATGAGGAAGTAAACCAGATGGTAAGCGCTGCCTACATAAAAACTAAGGAATTGCTAAAAACACACCAGGCACAGCTTATTGCACTGGCAGAGCAGTTGCTTGATAAAGAAGTGATATTTAAAGAAGATCTTGAACGTATTATTGGCAAACGCCCTTTTGATGAAAAAGAAGTGGCTGTGCCTGTATCAAAACGTGCAGATGTAAAAACAAACGGAAGCACTGTTGCTAAAAGTGCCGCCCCGTCTACAAATGGCAGTATGATGCCAAAGCAAGATCAGGCTCCGCCAATAGTTGTAACACCGCCTACAGAAGATAAAACACCGCCTATACCCCCAACCAATGGGCAAACTGCTGCTACTAACGGGCAGGATGTAAAAGACGATGGTGGTCTGCAGCCCGTGAAACCCACTGATGAAAAAACTCCACCTACTTTATTTTAGTAGATGAAAGAAAGCACTTCAAGAGAAAAGGTATTAAAGGCTGTCCGCAAGGCTCTTATTCACAAATCTGAAGCCGATTTTTCGGCAGCCGATTCCGAAGCCGAAATATATACTACTCCCGAAGATTCGCTTGAGTTGCTATTCGCGAAAAACTTTAGCAACCTGTCGGGTAATTTTATGTTTTGCGAAAAGAAGGAAGATTTTGTAAAAGCGATTAACCACCTGGTAACCGAAAAACAGTGGACCAGCATATTTTGTGCCGATGAAAATATTGGCCAAATGCTGCACCAGGCTTCTGTCGCGTTTCTCACAGAAGAAAAGGATTTTTTAAGCACCGATGTGGGCATTACCTTATGCGAATGCCTTGTAGCACGCACAGGTAGTATTATTGTAAGTTCTAAACTTAAAGCGGGCCGCAGATTACCTGTATATTCCAACATACATATTACGGTTGCATTTACATCGCAGCTGGTATACAATATTAAAGATGCGTACAAGCTGCTTAAAAAGAAATACGAAAATAATTTCCCATCACAGGTAACTGTAGTAACTGGGCCCAGCCAAACAGCCGATATAGAAAAAACATTGGTAAAAGGCGCCCATGGCCCTAAGGAGCTATATCTCTTCCTTATTGATGATGTTCATACCAGTTAAAGGAATTTCTCGCTGATTTCCGCAAAGTAAAACGCTGATTTTCGCAGATGAACAAAACTGAAAATGATATATCTTTTGATGTTAGAGGTGCAGCATTTAAAGTGCATACTGCATTAGGGCCAGGTTTGTTAGAGTCAGTATATGAAACGGCGCTTTCCCATGAATTAAGACAAATGGGATATGACATAAAGAATCAGGTTGGAGTTCCAATGGTTTACTCTGACATAAAAATGGATGTAGGTTTCAGATTAGATATTCTGGTAAATAATCTGGTTATTGTTGAAATAAAATCGGTAGAAGCCCTTACAGATATTCATTACAAACAATTGCTAACTTATTTAAAATTGTCAGGTAGAAAGTTAGGACTGCTTATTAACTTTAATAGTTCCTCACTAAAAGATTCAATAATAAGAATTGTAAATAACTTGTAACTTAGCGAGACTTTGCGGAAAATCAGCGAAACTCTGCGAGAACTTTATTAATTAGGAATCAATTCGTTATATGAGTAATTTTTGGCAAAGAGCAATAACCGGAACCCTTTTTTTAGTGGTTATGATTGGAGGCATTATATGGTGCTACTGGTCGCTTTGCGCTTTGTTCCTGCTTATAGCCCTGCTTGGCCTGCACGAGTTTTATAAACTTATTGAACAAGCAGGCATGTCGCCACAAAAATGGGTGGGCATGGGTGTAGGCGCATTAATTTTTTTGGTAGCCATCTCCAGTACCTTTCTAACATTAGGCATAGTCTTTGCAGCAGTACCTTTTGCAGTCGCTATTTTTTTTGCCGAGCTTTTCAGAGATAAACCAAACCCTTTTCAGAATATAGCTTTTACCTTATTAGGCATAATATATGTGGTATTGCCTTTTGCGGCCTGGGCGGCTTTTGTTTCTCCGGCAGAGCAATTGCCTTTTAGCCCCGATATGTCGCAGTCCCTTATGTCGGGTGGGCATCATGCCTATAACCCACATCTTATATTAGGCTTCTTTATAATGTTATGGGTGAATGATACAGGCGCCTACATAACGGGCAGAACAATGGGCAAGCACAAACTATGGGAGCGCATATCGCCAAAAAAAACATGGGAAGGCTTTATCGGTGGTGTAGTTTTAAGTGCTGTGGCAGCATATATTTTAAGTACTGTTTATAAAGAATCTGTTATTTTATGGATACTAATATCTCTTATCGTAAGCATTTTTGGTACCCTTGGCGATCTGGTAGAATCCATGTTCAAAAGGAGTCTAAATATCAAAGAATCAGGGGGTATACTACCGGGTCATGGGGGCATTTTAGATAGATTTGACGGGGTTTTATTGAGCACCCCATTGGTTATTTCTATGCTAATGCTAATGCAATTTGTTGTGGGTTTTTTGGCCATGATAAATGATTAGTATTTAATTTCTTACAAATTTCTACCTTTGCGCCCTCTTAACCATTACATATATGAGCACACAAACTAAAACGAATCAGGACAAGGTAAATGGAAAGGCCCCGAAACACATGAGTATGTACGAATCTGTGCTTGCACGATTCAATCATGCTGCAAAGCTTTATAACCTGCCTGCCGATGTGGCAGCCATGCTTATAGAGCCACAAAAACAGGTTAGGGTTTCCTTCCCTGTGGTTATGGACGATGGAAAAGTAAAAGTATTTGAAGGATACCGTATTGTACACTCTACCTACCTCGGCCCATCGAAAGGTGGATTGCGTTTTGCACCCGATGTAGATACCGATGAAGTAAAGGCGCTTGCAGCATGGATGACCTATAAATGTGCTGTGGCCGGTTTACCCTTTGGTGGCGCTAAAGGCGGCGTAACCTGCGACCCACGCACAATGTCGGTTGGAGAATTAGAAAGAATGACACGTGCATTTACAGGCGCTATGGCCGAAGTATTTGGACAAGATATTGATATACCTGCCCCCGATATGGGCACCGGTAAAAAGGAAATGGCTTGGATATTAGATGAGTATACCAAAATTAAAAGAGTATATACCCCTGGCGTAGTTACAGGCAAACCTATTACCCTTGGCGGATCGAAAGGACGTGAAGCTGCTACCGGAAGAGGTGTTATGATTCATACCATTGAAGCCATGAAAAAAATTGGCATTGACCGTAAAAAATCAAGTGCTGCAATACAAGGCTTTGGTAACGTAGGTATGCACGCTGCAAGATTGCTTCATACCCAAAAAATTAAAATTGTTGCTATATCCGACCATACCGCAGCCTTTTATAATGATAAAGGTATTGATGTAGATAATGCAATAAAATACGCACAAAAGAATAAAGGCGTATTAGAAGGATATACAGGTGGCGACCTTATTAATAACGAGCAGTTACTTACCTGCGATGCAGATGTATTGGTACCGGCAGCTATACAAAACCAAATTACCGAGGCAATTGCCCACAATGTTAAAGCCAAGCTTATTGTAGAAGGCGCTAACGGCCCAACACAATTTGAAGCTGATGAAATATTGCACGAAAAAGGCATTGTAGTAGTACCCGATATTTTAGCCAACTCGGGTGGTGTTACCGTTTCTTACTTTGAGTGGGTACAAAACAAATATGGCCACTACTGGCAAGAGGAAGAAGTGAACCAAAAGCACGATGTTGCTATGGAAGCTGCTTTTGAACAAGTGTGGTTCAACTCTAAGCAATACAAAACAACATTGCGTATTGGCGCTTACATCACAGCATTTAAGAGATTAGAAAAAGCTATTCGCTACCGCGGAGCTTTCTAAACAGTCTCTTTAAAAATTATATTAAGCCCTTTTGCAAAAGCAGGAGGGCTTTTTTTAATGCCTTTGCGATGTGATGCTGAAACAAGTTCAGCATGACCATTTCGTTACCTTCGCACGTCACCCTGAACTTGTTTCAGGGTCGCATCCGCTACTATTCAAAGCCCATTTAAAGCCAAAATCTTCCTCACCAAAGTCTGTGCAATTTTCTCATGCGATTCGAAGGTCCAGCCAGCAATATGCGGAGTTAACACCACTTTATCGCTTACAATCAAATACTTAAAAGGTTCAGGTAATTTGCTTGCATCTAGGGCCTCAAACGACACCGATTCGTATTCCAAAACATCCAGGCAAGCGCCTAAAACTTTGCCGGCTTTTATTTGTTCTACAAGGTCGGCAGTATTTACATTTTTGCCCCGTGCAGTATTGATGAAGTAAATGTTCTTCTTAAATTTTTTAAAGAAATATGTATTTGCCAAATAGTGCGTTTCCTCTGTTAGCGGCAGGTGCAAACTGACTATATCCGCCTCTTCAAAAAGCTCCACCATAGTTGCTTCTTTGGCAGAATCATCACCATAGTTTGTTTTGTATTTATCGTAGGCCAGCACTTTACAATCGAATCCTTTAAGCCTTTGTGCAAAAGCCATTCCCATATTTCCATAACCTATTATGCCAATGGTTTTACCCTGTATCTCCCTACCTCTATTTTCTTCGCGTAGCCATATCCCCTTTCTTACTTCGGCATCGGCCCTATTCAAATTATTGAACAACATTAGCAACATTCCTACTGCATGTTCACCAACAGCATCACGATTACCTTCGGGTGCATGCAGGCAATGTATACCCAGTTTATGTGCATAGTGTACGTCAATATTTTCCATGCCTGCCCCGGCACGGGCAATAAACCTAAGGTTGGGGGCTTTGCTTAATATTTCTTCATCCAACTTAAAGCGGCTGCGTATTACCACACCTATATAGTTGTGCAGTTCTTGCATCACTTTTTCCTTGCTCCATTCGTAATGCAAATCGCAGGTAAAGCCTGCTTTTTGCAACTCCTCATGCAATATAGGGTGGTTAGAATCTATAAAGAGAATCTTTTTATATGAAAGCATTTAACTCTGTTTGTTTGTGTGAAAATAATAATTGCACCTCGACGAATTAATATGCTTTCCAATTTACATCTTTTGGTTCACTTGAGTTAGGTTTTCTAGTATTTTGCCTCATTTCAGGGCTACTCCAACCATATTTTATAAAATTCTGCTGAGCTTGCTTTAGTGATTCAATATTAGCCCCGCCTTCAAAATTAGGGTCATCAAACTGCACAGGGTCATCTTCCCAGAAACAAACTGGGCAAATAATATAGGTCCCTGGGGGCGCCTTGTCTAAAGTTCTGTATCCACAGCAAGGGCAAGTATACTTTAGTCTTATTTCATTTTTTTCGGGTTCTTCTTTCTCGGCAAACTCCGAATTACCTTTTATTCCGCCCATATATGCCACGGTCCCGCGTTTTCTTCTTATTCTCTCTGCAAAAAATGTGCCTAAAACTGCACCAATTATCATCAATACTATGGACACCCACCAATTGTCAGTATTATTAAAATAAACAATAACACCTGCAAAAGCAAATAGTAAAAAGGGTGAAATAAATATTTGAATCCAATAAATTACTTCCAAACTATTGCTTTAACATGTTTACATTTTCTTCTTATCTCCATCAGGCGTTTTAACCTTTGTGCTGTCTGTCGCACCACCCATTCCCGGCATCATTCCCATTTGGGTCATCATTTTCACTTCCTCATTATAGCCCCAATGTCCAATTGCTTTTCCATTTTTGTATTTTATAATATCCACTCCATCAATATTAATTTTCTTCCCTGATGGAGCTATCCCACCTGCAGATCCTGTATTAGTAGCAGTAAAGGTATATTGTACGGTAACGTAGTCAGAATCGGCAACCATAAAATTTACCTGTGTATGCATGTCAGGAAAAGCTTTAATAAAATCATCGAACGATTTTTTAAGGCCTGCTCTGTCAGGAGAATAACCGGGCTCTATACAATGTTCAGCATAGTCGGGTGCAACAATCGAATCAATCATTGCGGTATTGTGTTTATTGTATACTTCTTCATAAAAAAGCTTTTGCATTTGCATATTTTTAGCAGCCCGGTTATCAACCATGCCTTTGTTTCCACCGCAGTTACATGCGGTAAATAAAGAGGCTACAGTTATTATTCCAATTATTTTCTTCATGGCTTTATTATGATTTGATTTATGTATCCAAATTTACAAGAATATTTTAGATGATAAATGTGTAGCTTTAGCCCTCATTTATGACACAACCTACTAAAAAGCGAATAGCAATAATGGGCTCTACGGGCTCTATTGGCACACAAGCTCTGGATATTGTGCGTGCCAATCCCGACACATTGCAGGTTGAGGTACTTACTGCCCAAAATAATGCCGACCTGCTCATTAAACAAGCCATAGAATTTGAGCCTAATGCCGTAGTTATTGCGGATGAAAGTAAATACAAACATGTAAAAGATGCGCTGGATAAGCACGATATAAAAGTATATGCCGGCGCCGATGCCCTTTGCCAGGTGGTACAAATGGATACTATAGATATTGTGTTGGCAGCCATTGTAGGCTTTGCGGGGCTTAAATCTACCATTGCAGCAATAGAGGCAGGTAAGCCCATAGCCCTTGCCAATAAAGAGACTTTGGTAGTCGCTGGGGCTTTAGTAACCAATTTAGCAAAGCAAAAAGGTGTAAATATTTACCCTGTAGATTCTGAACATTCAGCTATATTTCAATGCCTGGCAGGTGAGTTTCATAACAAGATTGAAAAGATAATACTTACTGCTTCGGGTGGGCCATTTAGGGGTAAGGACAAAAAGTTTTTAGCCAACGTAACCAAAGAAAGCGCCTTAAAACACCCCAACTGGAACATGGGTGCTAAAATCACTATCGACTCGGCCACGATGATGAACAAAGGGCTTGAGATTATTGAAGCTGGCTGGCTTTTTTCCTTAAAACCCGAACAGATAGAAGTAATTATACATCCTCAATCTATTATACACTCGCTGGTGCAGTTTCAAGATGGCTCTATAAAAGCCCAAATGGGCTTGCCGGATATGCGATTACCTATACAATATGCTTTGTTCTATCCGCAAAGAATTCAGTCTTCTTTCCCACGTTTTGATTTTGCAACTCATCCTAACCTAAGCTTTGAAAAGCCTGATGCGGAGGCCTTCCCAGCTATAGGCCTTGCCTATGAAGCAATGAAGAAAGGTGGCAATATGCCTTGTATTTTAAATGCTGCTAACGAGGTAGCCGTAGGCGCTTTTCTGAAAGATGAAATTGGATTTTTAGATATTCCGGCACTGGTAGAAAAGTGCATGCAAAAGGCATCATTTGTAGCAAAGCCTACTCTTAAAGATTATATAGACAGCGACACCGAAGCCCGCAAACTGGCAGAAACATTGACTAAAAAGAAGGTTGGTGCATGAAGTGGAATTTGAAAACCATTTTGTTCTCTTCACTATTCGTTCTCAGCTCTTCGTCCTCTTTCGCTCAACAAGATTCCCTACTGCCTGCACCTATATTAAATTGGGATTATATCCACTCTGGCTTTTTAGATGCCCGCGACCAGATTATTGCCCCCTTGCATTGGGATGGATTGCAATGGATGACCGCTGCTGCTATAGGCTCTTCGGAGGCAATATTAATTTATGCAGGGCTTGATCAAAACATCCAACAATACGCCCAAAGCAATAGAAACTCCACAACCAATTTTTTAGAAAATGCCATTGGCGACCCATTTGGTAGCGGCTTAGATGCAACCATAATAGTAGGAGGAGCTTATATTACCGGGCTTATTTTTGACAAGGATAAACCCAAACTATTTGCCATGATGGCGGCTAAATCTATAGTAATTAGCGGGGTAACTACTACCCTGGTAAAATATGTAGCGGAACGCCACCGCCCCTACCAGGACAACCCGCCTAACCCCGAAAACTGGGATGGGCCCATGGGTAATTTTTTTCATGTTTCTTTTCCTTCGGGGCATACAACGGTGGCATTTTCGTTGGCTACAATGGTTGCCCAGGAATATCCCAAACCCCTGATTATCCCAATATTAGCCTATAGCTTTGCCACTTGTACCGCCTTGGGCAGGATTAATGGCAACTTTCATTGGGCTTCCGATGTTTTAATGGGGGCATCTATAGGGTATTTTACCTCCAAACTCGTCTTTAATAGCAACAACTGGGGTAAATTGCAACATAAAAAGAAATTATTACTACAATAAAAATAGCGGTAACTTTGCGCCTCTTATTTAATATATGACACTGGTACAGGTTGAACAACTCGTTTTAAGCATTTCTATACTCGTTATACTGCACGAAGGCGGTCACTTTGCTGCTGCACGCCTTTTTAAAATAAGGGTAGAAAAATTTTATCTCTTCTTCGATCCCTGGTTTTCGCTGTTTAAATTTAAGCGGGGCGATACCGAATACGGTATAGGCTGGCTGCCACTGGGCGGCTATGTTAAAATATCGGGCATGATAGACGAATCGATGGACAAGGAGCAAATGCAAAAACCACCTGAGCCATGGGAATTCCGTTCTAAGCCTACATGGCAAAAGCTTATTGTAATGGTGGCCGGTGTAACCGTAAACTTCTTCCTCGGCATCTTTATATATAGCATGATTATGTTCGGTTATGGTACCGAAACCTTGCCTACCAAAAATGTAAAATATGGTATTTACTGCGATTCTTTGGCCCAAAAAATGGGATTGCAAAACGGCGACAAAATACTATCGGTAGATAATAAAGTAATAGATAATTTTAACAAGATACCTATTACCATACTTACTACCAATGCCCATTCTATACAGGTAGACCGTAATGGGCAGCAGGTAAATATTCCTTTAAAGGAAGAAGACCTTGGGGCCATGCTTGCCGACGCTAAGGGGCTTATCCAACCGCGTTTCCCTATAGGTGTAGATTCAGTTATGGCTGGCTCAGGGGCCGCTAAAACGGGACTTAAAAAGGGTGATGTCATTACTAAGGTAGATACAACATCGGTGCAGTATTATCAGGAACTTGCGCCCCTATTTACCAAATTAAAAGATAAAGATGTACAGCTAACCATAGCTTCAGGAGGGCAAACAACTACCAAAACTGCACATATTGATAAAGATGGTAAGCTTGGTTTTTTCCCTAGAACCGACTTTTTACAAACCGAAAAAAAGAGCTATGGCTTTTTCGAGAGCATCCCATTAGGCTTTCACAAAGCTATTGAAAGTGTTACCCAGCAGCTACGTGTAATTTTTAAAGTTAAAGGCGCTTCAAAACACTTAGGCGGATTTTGGTCCATTGGCGATGCTTTTGCCCCAGTGTGGGATTGGCAGGGCTTTTGGCTATTGACCGGGTTCCTTTCCATGTTCCTGGCCTTTGTAAATATATTACCTATACCTGCATTGGATGGCGGGCATATCATGTTCCTGTTAATTGAAATGGTTATGGGCCGAAAACTCAACGAAAAATTTATGGAATACGCGCAATACGCTGGGATGATAATACTGTTTAGCTTAATGATATTTGCCAATGGTAATGATGTATTCAGGCACTTCTTTAAGTAATAAATGAAACAAAAACTGCTGTATATTACCTTCTGCGTTGCTTCATTCGCGGCCTTGCGGGTTAATGCACAATCTAACACAAGAGGTATTTCTGCCGATACTTCAGGCAGGATGCTTGCTTCAAAGGACAATACTGATGCAATGCCATCGCATAAAATATTGCTTATACCTTTCTACCCTAAAATGTGCATGTCTGAAATTGGGAAAGACGTACATGCAACTACCCACCTTGAATATGACCAGATAACACAAGAGTTTCGCAGGCAAATGGACCTTGCTATGTACACTGCATTGCGGAAAAAGAACGAACCTATTTCGCTGTTGCAGGGTAGGACTAAGTCTGATTCGGTGTTGAGCTATATATATGGCTCAACGGGGTATAAGTATGATGCTGTTCCGGGCGCGATAGTAGATGTTGGTGCACCAGACGACAAAGCCAAAAAGAACAAATACGTTAAAAATGGCCAGCTTGAAGTGCCTGTAGATTATACCAAGCGCTTTATGAATATAAACATTTCTAACCCTCACCTGCTTAGTACTTTAACCAAAAAATATAGCACTGATACTTATGTTTTTATTAATGAATTGGACATTAAAAACGTGGACAACAACGCAGAGAACCTGAATGATGCCACAATACGCAGGCAGGTATCTGTTCATTATTGTATATTGGATAAAGACGGTAAATCAATAGCCAAGGGCCTTGCAGAAACCTATTTCCCGGCCAATGAAAACGACCCTAAGGAAATTGGTGAAAAATATTTTTCAATTGTTGCACATACTATCCTTAAAGATTATGCACAGGGGTTAACTATAAATACCCTTGCCGATAAACAAAAGGCACACGCTCCTCTTCCTAAATAATATTATATGAAAACAAGCGAAATAAAAGATATACACGGAATACATAAAGTATTAGATGAATTAGGACTTTCGGGCACATTGCAAGGTGCATCGACAGGCTTGCATTGGTTAGATACAAAAGGAGATGTGCTGGAATCGTACTCCCCTATTGATGGTGCTTTAATTGGAAAAGTAAAACAGGCAGGCAAGCAAGAATATGAAGCTGTTATAAAAGCAGCGGAAAAAGCATTCCCTGAATGGAGGATGTGGCCCGCACCAAGACGTGGAGAAATAGTTAGGCAGATAGCCGACGAGCTTAGAAAATATAAAGAACCACTTGGCAAACTGGTATCGTATGAAATGGGAAAGATTTACCAGGAAGGCCTTGGCGAAGTGCAGGAAATGATTGATATATGCGACTTTGCTGTTGGACAATCAAGACAATTATATGGCCTTAGCATGCACTCCGAAAGGCCCATGCACAGGATGTATGAACAATATCATCCATTAGGATTGGTGGGTATTATATCCGCATTTAACTTCCCGGTTGCAGTATGGGCATGGAACAGTATGCTGGCAATGATATGCGGTGATGTATGCATTTGGAAACCATCCGAAAAAACGCCGCTGACTGCTTTGGCTTGTCAAAAAATTATAGCCCCTGTGCTTAAAAGAAATGGTGTACCGGAGGGTGTTAGCTCAGTTATTATTGGCGATTATACCATTGGCGAAATGCTTTCGAAAGATACCCGTGTACCGCTTATTTCTGCTACTGGTTCTACACGTATGGGTAAAAAAGTAGCGGTTGCGGTAGGCGAGCGTTTGGGACGTTCTTTGCTGGAATTGGGCGGCAACAATGCAATCATCATCACCCCCGATGCTAATCTTAAAATGGCTATACATGCTGTATTATTTGGCGCAGTAGGTACAGCAGGACAACGTTGTACATCTACCCGCAGGCTTATAATACATGAAAGTATTTACGATACTCTGAAAAATAATTTGGTGCGTGCTTACAAACAAGTACCTATTGGCGATCCTTTACAAGAGGGTAAACTAATGGGCCCGCTGATTGACAAGGATGCAGTAAAAAATTACCTCGGCGCTATCGAAAAAATAAACGAACAGGGTGGTAAAGTAATTTATGGAGGCAAGGTTGTAGAAGGCAAAGGATATGAATCGGGCTGCTATGTATTACCCACCATTGCAGAGGTAAAAAATGACTATGCAATAGTGCAACACGAAACATTTGCGCCAATCTTGTATCTTATAAAATACAAAACCATTGAAGAGGCAGTAGCCTTACATAATGGAGTTCCTCAAGGATTATCATCTGCCATATTCTCAAACAATGTATTGGAAACAGAAAAGTTCCTCTCCTGTGCAGGTTCCGATTGTGGCATAGCCAATGTAAACATAGGCACATCGGGCGCTGAAATAGGTGGCGCTTTTGGCGGAGAAAAAGAAACAGGCGGTGGCCGCGAATCAGGCTCGGATGCCTGGAAGGCTTATATGCGTCGCCAGACAAATACCATCAATTACAGTACCAGCCTGCCTTTAGCACAAGGCATTAAGTTTGATGTGGGAGAGTAACCCCTTGCATGTTTGGTAGTTCCGTAAAAATTGGTAATATTGACTTACCAAGAACCATTATCCGCTAAGCGTGACCGGATTTTTTGCATTTATTGCACTTATATTGGCTATTATTGCGGTGGCACAAACCTCCAGTCACAGCAATGCAATTAAAGACTTTAAAAGGCGTATAGCTGACCTTGAAAGGCGACTGCACGAAACAGAGTTTAAAAATGCGGTTTCTAAATTAGAACCTAAAAAAACCGAAGACCCAAGCCGCTTTGCGCCACCACAAACCCCAGCACCTGAAATACCTAAAGCACCTGCTGAACCTGTAAAACCAATTCCGACACCGCCGCCAATTGCAACTCCTGTAGCTCCACCAGTTCAAAAATCTGCACCGCCCGTTATAACTCCTGTACCAGCAAGTCCGCCTCCACCACCTGTTCAAAAAGTACAGCCGGGGGTTGTTCCTTTGCCTCCAAGGCCAGCGTTACAACCAAAAGTACCCAACGTGTTTTGGCAAAACCTTGAAAAACAATTTGCCGAAAACTGGACCGGTATTTTGGGTGCGGTAATAATGGTAGCAGGTGTAATATTTTTAGGAGTCTACGCTGCAGTGCGCCTAACTCCATTCAATAGATTTTTACTTATAACAGGCTTTGCAGGGCTACTGGTGGGCCTATTTGTGTATTTGAAACGACATCAGAAATGGGTAAAATTCGCACTTTGGCTTAGAAGTAGCGCAGGAGCCGTATTTTTATTTGGCTGCCTTGGCTCTGCCGGAATACCTGGCTTACAGTGGGTTTTTAACCCACTGGGCTGCATGTTAATATTAGATGTTGGGATAATTGTAAATATATTTCTTGGCTATATTGGCGGCAACCAGGTATATGCCTCCCTGCATGTTTTATTAAGTCTTGTGGCTTTATCTATTGCGCCACCTGCAACCATTACATTAATTACCGCGGGCCTTGTAACCCTGTTTGGAGTAGCATTAACCTATAAGGAAAAATGGAACTACCATTTACTTCTTACCATCTCCAGCTTTTTCGCGTTTCACATTTACTGGTTTTTGCAGCAGCACGAAATTACCCTCGAAATTAAAATTGTAGGCGTCGCAACTATTGTGGTTATAAGTGTGGCAGTAGCATTGGCGCATTACCGCAAAGCATACGAAACTACCAAGTTCGACCTGCTGCCCTTTAGCGTGCATGTAATAAACTGGATATATTTCAGCAGGGGATTATTCTTTTATGCATCGGGCACAAAAATATCTACAGTTTTTTTGGTGGCAGGCGCTATCGCAGCCTTCTTTATGGCACGTAAAGCCAAAAAAATGGGCATACGCTGGCTGTATCATACCGATACTTTAACAGCGCAGGCTATAGCTGTAGTTGCGGTTCTATCCCTACATAACTGGAGTATAGATAACATGATGATTGGTGCCGCCCTGTTTATACAGGTGCTCTTCTTCCTTACCATTATGCTAATTGAGGAACAGGACTTTTTATATAGCATAGGCTTGGTGCTGGCAAATATCACGGGGTTTGGTTACTTTATGTATTCATATGCCGTAACCCTGGATGCGAATACGATTACAACAAAGTATATACATGCGGCAGAACTGTTTTTCTGCTTTGCCGCCGGAATGGTATTTATTTTACGGGGTGCAGCAAAGCAAAATAAATTTCCGCAGTTACTTATTTTCTTCGGAATAGTAATGGCAGGCTTTGTGCTTGCTTTAGATACTCATCTCTTTTTTATAGGCAACCAAATTTCCACAGCAATAATTTTTGCTGTTTCTGTGCTAACATATTTCAGCGGCCGGGCAACTATAAAACATGGCTTGCGTTGGTTTTACCAGTTGCTTGCAATTGTGGGCGAGTTTGGTGTAATGCTCGGCTTATATACCTTACATAAATGGGGAGCCGATTATATGCTCATCACTTCCATTGCATTTGTTGAATGGATTTTCTTCCTTGTTATAATGATAGTGGAAGATGACAAACTACTCTATACCATTGGCACCGTAGTATTATACATAATTTCGATACTACTTCTTGTTCAGGCATTTGCAGAAATAGATTATGACGATAAAACCCTTTTATACAGGCATGTTGCCGACCTTGCCGGATGTCTGTTAATTGGTACATCATTCCTGTTTTACGGGCCAAAAAAGAGAAATATTATCGAGGGTGCCTTTGCCGGATTCGGCGTTTTAATGGGAGGTATGTTTGCTGCCATTTATACTTACCTCTATTATCACAACTGGGTAGAATGCCCTATGGTGCTCATAGCCCTGGCATTATTATTTGCTAAAGAAAAATGGAAATCGGAAGATGTGGGAATAACTGCATTACTTGCAATGCTAACGTGTTATGGAATTTGCACCTACTCACTTTACCAATCTAATTATGCATTAAGCCGTAGCGAGATGCTCTTGCATGGACTTCCCCTCTTTGTTCTGTTGGGCTTGGGCACAAAATGGTCGGGTTACTACAAAGTGTATTTAAATTGGATTGGCATTTACCTTTTTGCCCTACATGCTGTCTACCTATCTTACTTATTGTTTAATAACGTGTCCTCATTTATACCGGGTGTAGCATGGCTGGCTATGTCGCCAATAGCGCTCGAATTATCTCGCTTTACACACAAAAGGCTTTCACAAAAACCCAAGTTTATAAATGAAACCGACAGGTTTTTACTGCACATAGGATATTCTTTAATTGCTTTGTTTTTAATACGCCACGTACTTGTCGACCTGCAGTCGGAACAATACTTATTCAACTTTATTAAAGTACGTTTCCTTATAGAAATATTTGCTTTTGGAATATTCCTTTACTGGGCCAGCGCTAAAAGCCCTGTCGACACTAAATACAAAAGCTGGAGAATTTTCCATCCTCTTTTTATGGAACTCATCATCGGCTTTTTCATTCTTACTGTAACCGTAGAAGCCCCTGTATTCTGGCTCCCTATACTTTGGATAGCATCGGCATTTGCTATGGCAATATTGGGCAATATGAGTAATCCTAATTTGTCGAGACTACGATTCTATTCACTAATAATGTATTGGATAACCGCCTTCCAGGTGGCATTTATAACGAGCAATTATGTAACCCCTGCTATTTCGTGGTACAGCCAGCCCTCAGTAAGTGGTATCATTGCCATACTTATGCAATTTGGGTTTTTAATTTACTTCTACAAAAAATGCAAGCTCGATAACATTAACTTCCCTACTGCAGTTAGTTTTATGTCTACCTCTGCCACTCTATTCGAAAAGAAAAAGAACGGCTGGATATTTTTCCCGCTAATCTTATGCACAGCATTATTCCTGTTTTATTCCTTCGATAAATCAATACTTACCTTATTATGGGTAGTTGAATGTTTCCTGGTATTTATTTTAAGTTTTATCCTAAAGGAAAAATACTTCCGCTATGTTGCATTGGGCGCAATAGTGCTTTGCGTGCTGCGCCTTATTTTTTACGACCTTGCCCAAACCAGTGCCCTTACGCGCGCGTTTGTATTCTTTGGTGTGGGTATCATCATGCTTATTATGAATGCTATTTATAACAAGTACAAGGAAAGATTTGAATAAGCAAAGTAATTTACGATGGATTTTATTAGTGTGTTTATTAGGCTTTGGGGCCCTCATCATTATTTTATTCTATAGGGGGAAAAAAACTCCTGCCTTACATTCCACACTGGCACCTTTATTCCAGGTTTTAGGCAGGTCTACCCGCGGGGCAGATATAGCCATAACCAAGCTGTTGCCTATTGACATGGAAGATGAAAAAAGATATGGCAACATTTTGGCGGTGTATTACCAAAGCGATACCACCGATAAAGACTATATCTACCTGAATAAAATAATAAAGAACATTTCCACATTTGCGAAAAAGCCATTTACATATAGAGTATTTCTGGTCGATTATTACGACCCGAATGCTTTTGCACTGCCCGGCGGAATAATATGTGTTACCAAAGGCCTACTAAGTACCATGAAATCGGAAGATGAAATTGTTTCTGTGTTGGGCCACGAAATGGGGCATATAGAAAATGGCCATTGCTTTGAAGCTGTAAAGTTTGAGCTGGCGGCACGTAAAATTCATATGAATACACTGGGCGAGCTGGCCGATTTTACCCTCCGCTTCTTCCTCAATCATTCCTTTAGCAAAACCCAGGAAAATGAAGCGGACGAGTATGGCTACCAGCTTCTATTGCTTACATCTTACGATCCCGCCGGCTTTGCCAATGCCTTTAAACATCTTTATACTTTTCAAACAGATTCTATGCAAAGGCCGGAGCGAAGCCACGCCGAACTGGTGAGAGATTATTTTATGTCGCACCCCCCATTGCCTCTGCGTATACAGGAATTTGAAGAAAAAGCAAAAGTATGGGCCAGCGACCATCAGGGAGATAAACGCTATGTTGGCACCCGAAATTTTGCCGAAAGAGTACCTTTTTCAGACAAAGCTTACCCCCAGGAATGGATCATAGTTAAGTAAGCCTGCCCTTTGTTAATTAGGGCTTAATTAACGTTATCAAAAAAGAAGTATATTTTTGTATCCACTAAGCCCTTTGGCCATATGATGAAAGAACTGATCTTAAAGTTTCCACAACAGCTACACGAGGCTGTAAGTATTGCTGGTAAGGCAAATCTTACTAAAGTTGCTAAACCAATAAGCAATGTAGTTATATGCGGGCTTGGTGGCTCGGGCATTGGCGGAACAGTAGTTAAAGAAATTTTGCAGGATGAAATGACTGTGCCTATAGATGTGATGAAGAGTTACACCATTCCGGCTTATGTAAACGAAAATACACTTGTAATTTGTTCTTCTTATTCGGGCGATACCGAAGAAACACTGGAATCCTACAGACTTGCCAAAGAAAGAAAGGCACAGATTGTTTGTATTACATCGGGTGGAAAAATATTGGAATCCGCCAAGAAAGATGGCTATTCTGCCATAGTTGTGCCCGGCGGTATGCCACCACGGGCTTGTTTAGGTTATTCTCTTACACAATTGTTGCATATTCTTGCTTTTTACGGTATTTGCCCATCACACATTGGGGCCATTTCAGGTGCTGCATCTTTACTCGAAAAAGAACAGGCATTCATCATAAAAGAGGCTACAGCAATAGCCGAAAAATTAGTAGGTAAATTGCCTGTTATATATAGCACATCGTTAAATGAAGGTATAGCCGTACGTTTCCGCCAGCAATTAAATGAAAATGCAAAAATACTATGCTGGCACCATGTTTTCCCGGAAATGAATCACAACGAACTGGTCGGATGGAGCCATCCCTATCCTGAAGTAGCTGTACTTATGTTCATTGAAAAAGAAGAACACCCACGCAACAAAATACGTATCGAGATTTGCAGAAAAATATTTGAAAAGTATGCAGGCCTCCTGCTGGAGCTTAATCCCAAAGGCAATAATGCTATAGAAAAGAAAATTTACTGGATTCATTTAGGCGACTGGGTTTCATATATCCTATCTGAGAAAAGAAACGTAGATGCTATGGACATTAAGGTGATAGACCAACTGAAAAAGGAATTAGCCGGCAGATGAAGCCTGAACACAAGGTAATATTTAAGGACCTTGGAACTGTAGATTATAAAGAAGCCTGGGATTATCAGGAAAGTCTGCTTAAGCAGGTAGTATCAAAAAAAATTGCCAATCGCAACCTAACCGAAGAGGCCAAAGAATTTACTGGCAACCACCTTTTATTTTGCGAGCACCCCCATGTATTTACCCTCGGTAAAAGCGGAGATGAAAAAAATCTTTTGCTAAACGAAACCCAGCTAAAGGAAAGAAATATTGCCTATTACAAAATAAACCGGGGCGGAGATATTACATACCACGGCCCCGGGCAACTGGTGGCTTACCCTATTTTAAACCTCGATTACTTTTTTACCGATATACATAAATATCTGCGCTACCTTGAAGAAGCCGTTATACTTACCCTTGCCGACTACGGCATAAAAGGTGAACGATATACTGGCCTTACAGGAGTGTGGATAGACCCTGATCACCCAGCCAAAGCACGCAAAATATGTGCTATTGGGGTACGTACCAGCCACTGGGTTACCATGCATGGCCTGGCGCTTAATGTGGCTGCCGACTTACGCTATTTCTCCCTTATTGTACCTTGTGGCATTACCGATAAAGCTGTAACATCTATGGAAAAGGAGTTGGGCCGTAAACCCGATGCTACTGAGGTAAAACAAAGACTAAAAAAGCATATTGCAGAGGTGTTTGAAATGGAATATGTACTTTAAATTCCCCCTTTTTGCATATTCCGGTTTTACCACATACAGTAATTTTGCCCCACTCACCAAGAAATATAATATATAGCAGGCGGAGATACCGCTTATTTATCAATTCTGAATCAGCATTAAATTATTAACTTGCGCCCCATTATCCATCTAACATTCACTATGAAAAAATTACTATCATTTGGCTTTGCAGCCTTTTTGCTTTTAAGTGTTTCTGTGCTTAATAATGGTTGTAAAACCAATACAGCTCCGGATTTTACCAAAGAAATAAACTTTGCCAATTTTGACACAACCGTAAAGCCCCAACAAGATTTTTACGAATATGTAAACGGTAACTGGATGAAAAACCATCCTATACCACCTGCCGAAGCAGCATGGGGCAGCTTTAACCAGGTAAACGATAGCAACCTTGCACATTTACGCAAAATGCTGGAAGATGCGGCTGCAACCAAAGGAGCACAAGCAGGTAGTACAGAACAAAAAGTAGGCGATTATTTTTCGCTTATCATGGATTCGAACAAGCTTAATAAAGATGGGCTAACTCCTTTAAAAGATGAATTTGATAGAATTAATGCTGTAAATGACAATAAGTCGCTTTGGAGTGAAGCAGGCCACCTGATGGTGATAGGCCCTGATGTAATGTTTGGTTTTGGAGTAGGACAAGATTCTAAAATAAGTACCAAAGAAGTGTGCCAGGCTGAACAAGGCGGTATGTCTTTACCTACTAAAGATTATTATTTGGATACTACCATGCGCATGAAAATGATTCGCGCCGGGTATGTAAATTATGTAAAACAACTGTTTATGCAAATGGGCGAAACTCCTGAACAATCTGACAAGGATGCCCAAACAGTAATGACTATTGAAACCCACATGGCCGAAGCTGCAAGGAGCCGCGTACAACTAAGGAACGTACAGGCAAATTATAACAAAATGGCATTTGCCGAGTTTGCAAAAATGACACCTAATATAGACTGGACTAGCTGTCTTAATGCAATAGGTTTACATTCTGCTATAGATACCATTATTGTTGGCCAGCCCGAATTTTTTACAAGGATTAACGAAATGTCTAAATCAACATCTATTGATGATTGGAAGGTATACATGCGTTACCACTTATTGCACAGCGAAGCAGGTAAGCTTACTGACACATTGGCTAAAATAAGCTTTAACTTCTGGGGCAAAACACTGCAGGGCGTTAAAGCTATGCAACCTCGTTGGAAACGCGCTGTGCAAGGTACAAGTGGCGCCCTGGGCGAATTGGTTGGACAGTTGTATATAGCTAAGTACTTTAGCGCATCGGTTAAAACCAAAGTGAATGAAATGGTAAGCAACATTATTGCTGCCTATAAAGACCGTATTAACCAATTGCCATGGATGAGCCCAGAAACCAAAAAGACAGCCTTGGCTAAACTGGATAAGATTATGCTTAAGCTTTGTTATCCTGACAAATGGAAGGATTACTCAGCACTTACTATTGGCAAAGATGCATACGTGCTTAATTCCTTCAAGGTTAATGAATGGAACAATAACTACGACCTTGCCAAGTTGGGCAAGCCTGTAGACCGCAGCGAATGGGGTATGTCTCCTCAAACAGTTAACGCATATTACAACCCAATGCTTAACGAAATAGTATTCCCTGCCGCTATTATGCAGCCTCCTTTCTTCGATACTAACCGTGATGATGCTATGAACTATGGCGCTATGGGCGGTATTATAGGCCACGAGCTTACCCACGGTTTTGATGATCAGGGCGCTCAGTTTGATGCAGAAGGCAACCAGCACAAATGGTGGACCAATGAAGATTCTGCACGTTATTATGGCAGGTTAGATGTGCTTATTAAGCAATTTGATACTTACGAAATTGATTCGGCTAAAGTAAACGGACACCTTACCATTGGCGAAAACACTGCCGATTTGGGTGGACTTACCATTGCTTATTATGCATTGCAAAAACAACTTCAAAATCATCCTGAAGGTGTTGTAGATGGTTTTACCCCTGAACAAAGATTCTTTATATCGTGGGCACAAGGCTGGAGGATGAACATACGCCCTGCTTATGTACGTCAGCTTGTTAATGTAGATCCGCATTCGCCTGCAAGGTTTAGGGTTTTAGGCCCCATGTCTGATTTACAAGAGTTTTACAAAGCTTTTAATGTAAAACCCGGCGATGGTATGTACAGGCCCGATGATAAAAGAGCGGTTATTTGGTAGATGGATTTATATAAATAAAAAGGCCGCAGCAATGCGGCTTTTTTTATTGTTATTACTGAAGTGCTTCTGTTTTAAGATGTTCTTTTAAAAATTTATATTTGAAAGCAACAATTAAACCATTGCGAAATGAAAAAGCTGATTTTAATAATAGTTGTTGTAGCATCCTTTTTTTCAGGATTTGCCCTTAAAACAATCATCAGCAACAAGCAAACCAAAACGGCAGAATTGAAAAAAGTAACCGGCCTTGGAGGCATTTTTTTTAAGTGTAAAGACCCGGGCAAAGTAAGAGAATGGTATAAAACAAACCTTGGCATAAATACCAACCAGTACGGAGCAGTATTTGAATGGCGTCAGGGTGCGGATACTACCAAAAAAGGTTTTACACAGTGGAGCCCCTTTAATGAGAATACTACATATTTCAACCCATCCACCAAAGACTTTATGGTAAACTACCGGGTAGATAATCTGGTTGCCTTAGTTGCAGAGCTTAAAAAGAACGGTGTAACTATAATAGACTCTATACAAACGTATAACTATGGTAAGTTTGTTCACATCCTTGATATTGAAAACAATAACGTTGAACTTTGGGAACCCAACGATATAGAATACGATAAAATGGGCAAACAAATGGGATGTGTAACTACCAAGTAGAAGGTACTATACAGGTTGGCAAAAGACATTAAAAAGTAAATTTGAGTATACGGAAACGATAACCTCTTATCTTTGTGCCTCTTTTACCATTGGTAATTGTAAAAAGGTGATAAAGCACTACACGGAGAGATGGCAGAGCGGTTTAATGCGGCGGTCTTGAAAACCGTTGAACCCTAAAGGTTCCGGGGGTTCGAATCCCTCTCTCTCCGCAAAAAAATTAACCCCACTTACGTGGGGTTTTTCTTTGATGAAAAAAGAAAATATCACTTAGGTTCAATATCCTTATTGAAAAAAGTGTTCTGCTACTATTACACTAAACATAATGGTGGAAAATATTACAACATATACCCATAAAAAGTGTGATATTGGCTGCAAGCCATGTTTAGCCAAGGGTGCAGTTGATCCATTATGATGGAAAGTAGTTTCAGTTGCTACTGAAAAGCCGGCGGGTGCAGAAATAGTTCTCATAGTTTTGGTATTTAGATTATTGATTTGAAGAATTTTATGATTGACCATACATGATCAATAGATATAATATCCCATTGTGATGGTGTAACAAGAAGAAAAGTAAGCAGGGCAAGCCTTGGAAAAATGTTTTTCATATCCCATACAGGTTCAACAATTCCGAATGCCAGTGCGACAAAAAGCAGGTCGAACCCCAAAATATAAAGGCAATAGTATTTTACAAAACCTATTATTAAAAAAGCGCCACATACCAATTCTGAGTATGATGTAAAGTATGCACCTATTGCACTAAAAAAAACAGCGATACCTTTATCTGAAAGGGGGGCATGAATAGTTTCAACCACTCGTTTTACTCCAATCCTAAATACCTTATCATATCCCTGCAAAAAGAAAAGTATTCCTAAAAATACCCGTACTATAAGTATTGCATCTGCCTGGCGTATGTATGTAGATAGTATCATGGTATTGCATATTTACAATGCAATACTATTCACAGAATGCCGAATAAACTGTGACATTAGTCACACCTTGAAAAGAATGTTTTACTATACTATCAAAATGAACAAATTAATAAGCTACGTTAGCTGTATTAATAAGTTTTTGTGCATTAAGGATTTTTATCCTTTTGCCGGTAAGTTCAATACTTTTTTCTTTATCTAATTCAGATAAGAGGCGGGTAACAGTTTCACGGACAGTACCAACTATGCTTGCCAATTCTTCTCGGGTAATAGCTATGTTTATAGTTTGCCCATCTTTTTCATAACCGTAGCTTTCTTTTAATAAAAGTATGCTTTGAGCCAGTCTTTCTTTTACAGATTTATGAGCAATATCGGTAATGGTTTTTTCGGCAGTTTTTAAATCATTGGCAAAAAGACGCATAATTCTCGAAGCAAGTGTTGTATTCTTTTCTACCAGATTGGTAAAAACCCTTGTGGGTATAAAGCATATTGCAGAATCCTCAATAGCGGTAGCCGAGCAGGAATACTTATCGCCGCTTAATATGGCCCTGTAGCCCATTACATCTCCATCTTTACATAAATGGATTATTTGTTCCCTTCCGTCTGCCCCGGTTTGGCTTACTTTTATTTTTCCATTATTAATACAATATAGGCCATGTGGATAGGCACCTTCTTCAAAAATCAGCTGCCCTTTTTTGTACATCATACAGCTTTTAGAAATTTCTACCGCCACAGTTTCTTCCAGGCCCAGTTCACTAAAAATAGATTTGTAACGGGCCTTACAATAATAACAACTGTCTTTTGCTGATTCAGCCATTTCGGGTTACTTGTAGCACAAAGTTATAAATATGGACTTATTATATAAATAAGCGTTGTAAAAACCGACTATAGGCTCATTTTTCATAATAGTATACCTTATGAATTAGATGCCCCTATTCTTTAAAAATGGAATCATTTTATGAAAATCAAAAATCACAGCATAATTGTTGGTAGCGAAGTCCAAAAAATTATCAAACATCCTCAATCCATGCTCTGTAACCATTTTTGGATGAGATATCCAGTGCATATACTCCTCATTTTTAAGATACCTTTTGTACCCATTAAGTTTAGCCGCATTTAATAATTCTATGGCAATCATTTCCTGGGTAACTAAATTGAATTTTACCGGTGTTAATTGCGCACCCATTCCATCGCCATATCCCTTATCTCCCTTTTTCCATAAATATTTTCTTACAAGCCTGTCCTTAAATCTGGTTAGCGGGGAAAACTGAATAGTTGAAATGGGAAATTCAACAAATTGGCCGTCATCATCAGGCACTTCAACTGCATCAGAAAAGTAATACGCTTTACTCTTGGTAACCCGGGAAAAGTTAAAGGCTTGGTTGGGAGAATCATTCCTGCATCCCGGTAAAACACTGAAATCAAAAACGATATTTTTTGAAATAAAAATATTCTTTAACGCATTGAATGGCTGAATGCACCAACCACCGGCCCTATAACCCCATTGCGGATATGTTATGCCTATATCATTTAAACACTTGAAAGAATCCTCAAATAATGCATTTATGGCAGGCCCTTGCAGATTAGCCAATGAATAAAGAGAGGTATTGGTAAGCGAAAACTCCTTTTTATCTTCTAAATATGTAGCATCTATCCAGTGTGGATGAATATGCGGAAATATATAATGGCCTTCGGCATGTAATTCTTTTAACTGACTTGTTACGGCCAAAAAATCTTTATTCAGAGCCTGATGTTTTGCAAGGTTTAATAAATAAAGCGTATCTACAAAAAATACTGCCTTTGCTTCATATTTATTCATTATAGCCCGTAACTCATCTGTGGGCCGAAGCATGCACTTTTCCACCGTTCCCGATTTTGCTCCTAAGAACGGCTCGTAATCAAAAGTTAATAAAATTTTCCTGGGTTCATTCACATTCCCGGGACTTTATAAATAGTAATTCCCTTTTTAGCCAACGACTGCATTTCGTCAAATAATTCTTGTGTATCCATCCACCAAAAATTTGCGAGTCCTACAGAACCTTCATGTAATATTCCTCTTTTTTTAAAGTGGTCTCTCATCCAGTCTTCAATTGCTTTATTTTTGTCAATTCTTACTTTGTGATAGTCCGGATTATGAACAAAAATGGACTTTGTGGTCACAATTCCATTAATCATTACTTTAAGGGCTTCCGGCTTTGGCAAATACACCTGGCCAAACAGGTCGGGGTAAAAATCTTCTACCGAATGATAAAAGGTACTGTAAGCCACACCCACTCCTATTCCTCCGGTTTTGCCTTTTATTTCCCTTATTTTTTGAAAAGGCGTATTTAACCCGAAATTTGTATCTGCCTTTAAATGGCCTTCGGTAATTGTATCCGCAAGGGGGCCATGCACAGTAACAGAATGCGTGGGATGAATACTTCTTTTTACAGCCGGAAACTGCCTGAATTTTTCTGAAATTGTTCCTACCACCGATGGAGTAGAAAGAGAATCGAATACATAATCATTTACTTTGGCTGTATTCTCCATGGTATTAACATAAGAATAAGCAGGCATAATAAGGTTTCCCGTGGTACCTATCTGCTCTATTAATGCTTCTATAACAGTTATAGAACCATTTTTTACTTTGCCAATTTTACTTAGGGAAGAATGAATCATAATGGTATCTCCACTTCTAATTCCTGCAGATGCCAGATCTTTTACAAGTTCTTCTTTGCTAATTTCTTTTTTAAATATCCATAAGTTCCTCAAAGCTTTTTCCTTTTCAGCACTTAGCCTGATATTTAGCCGCTTTAGAATGGGGAGTTTCACGGAGTATAATAAAATAGTATGGTATACAAACAAAACTATGAAATATTTTAATAGACATTAGAAAATTTTAATGTGGCTTAAAAACCCTGATGGAAACAGTAAATGCGAATATTCATATTTGCATACTAAGAACGTACCTTAAAACGGTACTAAATACTATATATATAACAAAGGAATTGTTAAAAGAATTGATGTTTAAAAGAATTGAATACTCCACAAAACTCTTTTTGTATCTTGTATTCTTTATTTCGACTATTCTAACCATTCTATGAAAGAATTTAAGTTACTCATCCGCAACCTTAACAGCAGTAAAGAATCTTTTTCACCTGAAGAGCACGATAAGTTTTTAAAGGCCTGTGAAGTATATATAGAAAAACTTAAAAAGAACAAAAACCTTATCAGTGCCCAACCCTTGGTACGCGAGGGTAAAATGATTGCAGGCACACCCGGGGCCTTTAAAGAGGGACCTTATAGTGACACCAAGGAAGTGATAGTAGGTTACTACCATATTTTGGCAAAAGACCTTGATGATGCCGTTGCTATTGCAAAAGAAAACCCTGAATTTGCTTTCACCACAACAGCCCGGATAGAAGTGCGCCCTATTAAAACAAAAGAAGTAACCACCAGTTACGTTTATCCAAAATAATAGGGTTCTTTTTCGTACTTTAGCTATATGAAAAGCATTACCCTTGCACCCATAGCTTTTGTAAAGAATAGCAGGAAAAATATGGAAGATGATTATTGGGGCGATGTAGTATCCGAAATTGTTCTTACTGACGATGTTTCGGAAGAAAGTCTTGATGGGATTGAAACTTTTTCTCACCTCGAAATAATATTCTACTTCGATAAATCAACCAAAGAATTAAAGGGTGCAACACATCCCCGCGAAAATAAAAACTGGCCCAAAGTGGGCATATTTGCACAACGTAAAAAGGATAGGCCCAACCATATTGGTACAACTATTGTCGAACTGGTTTCACGCAAAGGGAGAACGCTCACCGTTAAAAATTTGGATGCCGATGACGGCACACCGGTGTTAGATATAAAACCCGTAGTAAAGGAGTTTTTGCCATTAAATAAAGTATCGCAACCTGCATGGATAAGTGAATTAATGAAGGATTATTGGAAATGAAAGCGGCAACCAAAACCAAGCAGATAGTTTACACAACAACCATAGAAACCCCCATGGGTAATATGATTGCAGGTGCCACCGAGCAAGGAATTTGCCTGCTTGAATTTACTGAACGTGCTATACTTCTACAAGAATTTAAAGACCTTGAAAAGCTTTTGAATGCGGAAATTAAGGAAGGTGAAAACGAACATTTTTCATTATTAAAAAAGGAACTTAAAGAATACTTTGAAGGCACACTGAAAAAGTTTACTGTGCCTTTAGTCATTGTCGGTACAAGCTTTCAAAAACTGGTTTGGCAAGAATTATTAAGGATTCCCTATGGCGTTACCCGCTCTTATAAAGAACAATCTATTGCCATAAATAACCGTGAAGCCGTGAGGGCAGTGGGGCATGCCAATGGCAGCAACCGCATTGCTATTATTATTCCTTGTCACCGTGTTATTGGCGATAACGGCAGCCTTATTGGCTATGGTGGTGGGTTATTAAGAAAGAAAAGGCTATTAGACCTTGAAAAAGGCCAGCTTTCGCTAACATCCGACTAAACTTGCAATAAACCCAAGGGTAAAATCGTTACTTTAGATACTTTAATACCACAACGGTTACACGAAACGGCACAATGAAACGGGTATTTTACATAAGAATTACTGAATGGCTACAGGCGTTGTTGCTTGTATCCCCCTTATTTACTGCTGCGCAAAAGGTTGAAACATACGATAACCTTAAAATTAAATATGCTGCTGAGAATGCAGTGTTTGTATCACGTAAAGAAAACGCGGTAGTAAAGATTGAAAATGATAAGCCTATCATATATTCTGATATTTCGGAGGATTTGCTATTGCTTACCGACAAAACAAGCGGGTATGTTGAAAGACAGATTTACTGGTCTGATTTTTCGGAAATACACGATCTGAAAGCGTATACACTGGTACCTGATGGTAAAAAGTATAAAACGAATAAGGTAAACGATTTTACACCTACCAACGATATTTCCGACGGAGCATTTTATGACGATTCAAGGGCATTACGCTTTGTATATCCCAGCCTGGTTAACGGAGCGCACAGCATCTATTCATATACCGAAAAAGTGAATGACCCGCATTTATACGGACGTTTCTTTTTTCAATCTTTTGCACCTGCCGAGGATGTGGAGTATTCCATTACATTTCCATCTAACGTAAAAATACGATACACCCTTTTTAATGCTAAGGATAGTTCTATTAAATTCAGCAGTAAAGTATCGGGCAAAAACACCACCTATAGCTGGAACCTGCATAACGCCCAAAAAGTAAAAAGCGAAGAAGAAGCACCTAACATTGCCTATTATGTTCCGCATCTTGTGGTGCTTTTAGATGAATACACCGTGAATGGAGAAACCAAAAAGGTGATGTCTGATATCCCAAGCCTGTACGATTGGTATTACGATTTTGTAAAAAATGTAAATAAAGAAGTTGACCCACAGGTTAAAAAGGTTGTAGATTCTATTACTTCAGGAGTGACCGATAGCCTGGAAAAAGTTAAAAAAATATTCAATTGGGTACAAAATGATATAACCTACATAGCTTACGAGGATAGCCTGGGTGGAGTAATCCCACGCGAGGCATCACTTGTTTGTTCCCGTCGTTTTGGCGATTGTAAAGATATGGCCAGCACCTTAACCGAAATGATTAGGGCAGCGGGCTTACCTGCACATCAAACATGGATAGGCACGCGCGATATACCTTACTCTTTTAAAGATGTGCCCTCGCCCATTGCCACCAACCACATGATATGCGCATACATACAGGATGGCAAAACATATTTTTTAGATGCCACAGGCAAAGACGCCCCCTTCGGCTTTTTTACTGCTATGATACAGGGCAAAGAGGCTTTGATAGGAATGGGTAAAGATAAATTTGAGGTACAAAAAGTACCCGAAATGCCAATGGAAAAAAATGTGCTTACCGACACTACCCACATTAGCATTAACAACACACACATACAAGGCAGCGGTGCAGTTGATGCATCAGGTTATGAAAAAATAATTATTGGCCGCACCATACAAAATATGGAAAAGCAGGAGCGTTATCACTTCCTCGTGGGCCTGTTACAAAAAGGCAACAACAAGTTTAACATAGATTCGCTGGCATACGAAAACCTTAACGACAGGTATAAACAACTGGGTATACATTATAATTTTTCGCTGGATGATTATGCGCAGAAAAATGGTAACGAGGTGTATATAAATATGGACCTTGACAAAAACTATATGAACGACCTTATTGAGCAGGACAGGCAGGCCCCTAAGGAAATAGAATACAAAAACATAAAAAACAATGTTACTATCCTCGACATACCTAAGGGATACAAAGTATCTTATTTACCCGAGCATAGCAACTTTAAAAATGATGATTTTGGATTTGATATTAATTACACTGTAAAGGACAATAAAATTGTAAACGAAAAATCTGTTTATATAAATACATTAATGGTTAAACCGAAAGATTTTGACCCATGGAATAAGATGATAAAGCAGCTTAGCAAAGCTTATAACGAAACGGTTACCTTGGTTAAACAGTAATTTCTACCGCAGGCTTTTTGTATTTTATTTTGCCCGAAAATCGCATCGAGGGGCCTTCTACCAGCCAATACATAATAAAGGAGCTAAGCAAAGTAACACCTATTCCTAAAAGCACCAATAGTACTTTCATTACAGGCGAATGTATATTATGGCTTAGTACATTTATTACTGCGGCGCCCAGTAAAGGATGCAGCAAGTAAAGCGAATAAGAAATTTTGCCAAACGGGTGAAGGAACTTTATTTCTTTACTCTCGAAAAAGGCTATGCATATAAAGGCAACCAGCGCAAAAATGGCAGGTGCATAGCTGAATTTATAAACGCAGGCAGCTGCCATAATGGTTGAAGAAATATAAAATTCTATATTATTAATATGCCCTATTTTTTTCAGGAATACTATTATACCCAGCAGGAAAAACGAGATGTAATAAGGCAGAAAATCTGTACTGTAATAACATGCAACCAAGGCTACTATGTATAAAGCCAATCGTATGAATACGTTGCCTTTTACAAGCAGCGTGTAGAAAAATGCCATAAAAATATAGAACTGGAATTCTATTGCCAACGTCCAATACACCTGGTTAAACCATGTGTAATTTTTAAAGAAAGGTATCATATACCCGAAATGCAAAAACACCTGCATAGGGTTGAGGTGCATGGCAGTATGCTCAATGTATTTTTGCCTTAATACCAATAGTACAATTGCAATTGCGAGAGAGGCTATATATGATGGTTCGAGCCGCGCGATGCGTTTGAATAAAAAGGTAAAAAACTTTTTAAAGGTGTATCCCCCATTATACATAGCCCATGGCATTACAAAACCCGAAATCACAAAAAACATTTCTACGCCATATTTACCAAAAGAGAATGGAGTAAGCAAATACGGATTATGAAAGAACCCCGTGGTGGTGCAGATGTAATGAAATAGACAAACAGAAATTGCGGCTACAGCCCTAAGCGTGTATAAAACAGGTATGTTGCTGCTTTTGGGCTTTGCTATGTTATCGGTTTCGGTCAATTTGGGCTACTTAATCACGCCCAGCTCTTTACCTACTTTGGTAAAGGCTGCAATGGCTTTATCAAGATGTGCTTTGCTATGTCCCGCCGATATTTGCACCCTGATGCGGGCTTGATCTTTTGGCACAACAGGGTAGAAGAAACCGATTACATAAATGCCTTCTTTCAAAAGCTTATCAGCCATGTTTTGAGATAGCTTGGCATCGTACAACATTACAGGCACAATAGGGTGAATGCCTGGCTTAATATTAAAGCCTGCTTTGGTCATCCCATCGCGGAAATAAAGTGCATTGCTCATTACCTTATCTCTCAGTTCGGTTGTGCTGCTAAGTAAATCAAATACCTCGGCGGCAGCACCTGTAATTACCGGTGCTAAAGTATTTGAAAACAAGTATGGCCTGGAACGCTGACGAAGCATATCTATCACTTCTTTTTTGCCACTTGTATATCCGCCCATGGCACCTCCTAATGCTTTACCTAATGTACCGGTAAGTATATCAATCTTGCCCATTACATTATTGTGCTCGTGCGATCCCCGGCCTGTTTTACCAACAAAACCCGTAGCATGGCTATCGTCTACCATTACAAGGGCTTTATATTTTTCGGCTAAAGCGCATATCTCGTCCAGCTTGGCTATGTATCCATCCATAGAGAATATCCCATCGGTAACTATTATTTTAAACCTGTCGGCTTTGGCTTGCTTTAATTGCTCTTCCAAATCGGCCATATCCGAATTCTTGTAACGATAGCGTTTTGCTTTGCATAAACGCACCCCATCAATTATGGAAGCATGGTTCAATTCATCCGATATGATTGCATCCTGCTCAGTAAACAAAGGCTCAAATACACCACCGTTCGAATCGAAACAAGCAGCATAGAGTATGGTGTCTTCTGTTCCTAAAAACTTAGAAATTTTTTCTTCCAAAGCTTTATGTATATCCTGTGTTCCGCAAATAAAACGTACCGACGACATGCCGTATCCATGCGTATCGAGCGCCTTTTTAGCAGCAGCTATTACCTTAGGATGAGATGAAAGCCCAAGATAATTGTTGGCACAAAAGTTAACCACTTCCTGTCCGCCTTTTACTTTTATATCAGCCCCTTGCGGAGTTACGATAATACGTTCGCGTTTATACAAACCGGCTTCTTCAATAGCCTTTAGTTCAGATTGAAGATGAGATTGAAAACCTTCGTTATACATAGAGATAATGTAGGATGTTAGATTTAGGATTTAAGAATACAAGGCAAAGATAAAAAAGGGAAGGCAGGAATTGAAAATTGATAATGGACAATAGAAATTAAAAGACCATTTCAGGATTTATTGATTCCTAGATTAATAGCGTCCATCATGGTAATATCATCCGGTGTTAACACAAGTATCTCCTCATTTTTCATAAACAAAATTAGCTTGTTCTTTAACTGTGTGCCGTATAACTGATATCTTCCCAAATTATTACTGGTACAAAGCCCATAAAATCCAAAAAATCCACCATTTGCAAAAAGTCTTATCCCTCCCTTAAAATCTTCATTCGTTCCTTCTCTGGCATATTTAATATCCTTAAGCATTATTGCTTTATTGAGCTTGGAGAATGGCCTCTTAATTATAAGGAGCTTATCTGTAAGAATGTAGCCATTAACACTATATAGATACGTTCCGATCATGAGCAAAAGGATTGGAATTACAACAATTAATCCACCAAAAATTCCTATAATAGGAACAAGTAATGTTATTACAATTGCAGTAGTATCCAGGCTTGCTTTGTATTCCATCTCATAGTTTTAAAAAGCAAAGTGCAAAATAATTTTCGATATTATTTCGGCAACTATCAATCCACCAATAAAAGCCGCCGCCGATTTACCGCCTTTTAGGTTAGCCGAAACTGCAAATGCGTTATACATAAGGGCTATTGTCCATACTAAAAGTGGTATAGAAAAAATACCTTCTATGATTACACCCGGAGAGGTCGCGATTTTCATTAATTCCTGTAGGGTTGCTTTTTGAATATCTATGTGAGGTGCTTCTGCTATAAAACCTAACAAAGCTGAAAATATCATGGGCCCTCTTGCCAAAGCAAGTGTTCCGGCAATATCTATAAAGCGAATAGAAGATTCGGAAGTAATGCGTCCCAAAATATATAGAGCTAAAACGAGGCAACCCCAACTAACCATGGTTTCGCATAAGGCACGAACAAAAGTGGTTTGTGCTCCAAAATGAACATCTGCCACTCCATCGAAATGCCCATTGTTAAAAGGCAGAATTGTCGCAGCTGCAAGCATTATTGCAAGGCCAATAGCAAGTGATTTTGCACCCGCTATGTATACAAAGGGGTTGTATATCCACTTTTTCATTGCTTGGAAAAATTAGAAGATTTCTCACTCTTTTCTATTCTCTTTATAATATCATCCAGCATGTTCCTAACCGTAGGGTAACTAAGCTTTAACTTTTCAGCCATCAACTTTAAGCTACCGCTGCTTTTTACAAAATCGAGTATAAATTGCTGGTCATCTAAGGGCAGGCTTGCAAGCAGGGGTAGTTCAAATTCGCCGCTTACTTCGGTTGCACAATTTCCGCAAACAAGGCTTTTAACCCTTAATGGAGATGAGCAACTGGGGCATATATGGGGAAGTTTTTTTAGCATAATCTATAATATATGACACAAAGGTAAGTATTTATTAAATATAAATACTATAAATATTAATATTATTGAATAAATATTAAATTATATTAAATATTGTATTACTTTTGTGCTGTTTTTAAAACCAAACATAGTATGAAAACAAAATTTTTAATCCTGCCGCTTTTGCTACTAAGTGTAGTAACAATTGCACAAACAGACTCATCCTTTACAGAAACCCCCATTACACTCGAAACCAAAACCGGGAAAATTTATAGCACACTTTGCACACCAATTAAGTTTACCCAAATACCTGTTGCCCTAATTATAGCAGGCTCGGGCCCTACAGATAGGAATGGAAACAATAGTATGGGCTTAAGCACAGATGCCTATAAAATACTGGCCCATAGGCTTAGCGATAAAGGAATAGCAACCTTACGTTATGATAAAAGAGGGATTGCAGCAAGTACAGATGCCGGCCCAAAGGAAGAAGATTTGCGCTTTGATACTTACATAGATGATGCAAAAGCATGGGTTGAACTGTTAAAAGCTGATAAAAGGTTTTCGGAAGTAGATATTATAGGCCATAGCGAGGGCTCGTTAATTGGTATGGATGTAGCCACCAATGATGTACGCAAATTTGTTTCGCTTGCCGGTGCGGGGCAATCGGCCGATAAGGTGCTTAAGCAACAACTGGCTAATTTGCCGAAAATGGGTAGAGATACAGCATTTAGAATGCTTGATAGCCTGACTGCCGGTAAAACCATAAGCCATGTTGACCCTACTATGTTTTCGCTATTCAGGCCAAGTGTGCAACCATATATGATTTCATGGATTAGGCACGACCCGCAAGTTGATATTAAAAAATTAAATATCCCTGTTCTCATTATTCAGGGTACCAGCGATGTGCAGGTAGATACCAATGATGCAAAAAGATTATATGTTGCCGACCCAAAAGCAAAACTGATTATTATTAAAGGCATGAACCATGTATTAAAAGATGTGGGTGATGATAAAGATGCCAACACAAAAAGCTATACCGATCCAACCATCCCTTTTGATAAAGAACTTGTGGAGGACATAACAAGCTTTATAACAGCGAAGTAATCTATATTTGTTTGCATGAATAGGTTCTATCCATGCAAACTCGTGTGGCTTATTATTATTTGTTTACCCTTTGCAGTAACTGCACAGCAAAGAAACATTGATTCTTTAACCACCTTATTAAAATCGGATAAAGAGGATACCAATAAGGTAAATCATTTGCTTGGCCTGGCGTTTGATTATGATTTGCAAAACGAAATGGCAACAGCAATTGTATACGAAGATTCTGCAATTGCATTAGCCAGCAAACTGAATTTTTTACGAGATTATGTAGATGGCTGCACGCACCTGGGAGGCTTTTATACCGAGCTTTGCAACTACCCACAGGCCTGGAATTATTTTACGCTGGCCAAAAAATCATGCGAAGAATTACACAATAAAATAAGTACTGCAATCTTAACTTTCTACATAGGAAAATTTTATCATACACAGGATAACTATCCCAAAGCATTAGAATATTATTTTGATGCGTTAAAAGATATTGATAACCCAAATCGTATTGCTAAAGTAAATGGCAACATAAGCGTAGTTTATTGGAAGTTAGGAGAATATACCAAGGCTCTTAATTACGATTTAAAAGCATTAGATATATATAAACAGGAAAATGACAGGTATAGCATTGCACTTACACTTGGCAACATGGGTGCTATATATGACAGTGAAAAAAAAATTGACACGGCCCTGGACTATTATAAGCAAGCCATGAAAATACAAGTTGAAATAATGGATAAAATAGGAACCGCCAGGAATTTATTAAATATTGGCGCGATCTATGCCCACCAAGGCAGCTTTTCTATTGCGCAGGAAGATGACCAATCTGCTTTGAAAATTTTTGAAGAATTGGATGATAAAATAAATGCAGAAGTAACCTTGGCTAACATAGGTGTAAACTATATTAATGAAAAGGAATATAAAGAAGCAGAGACATATCTTTTACAAGCCTACGATTCTGCAAAAAGCCTGGGAGATATGGAAGGAATTAAGAATGACTATGAATACCTTAGTGATTTGTATAATGCAATGGGGCAACCACAAAAAGCCCTTGATAATTACAAACTTTATATAGCAGCCCGCGATAGTATTATAAATAAAGAACATAGCCAGGAAATAGGCCGTATTGAAGCAAAAGCGGAATTTGATAAACAATTGGCTTCGCAGCAGGCAGAAGCTGACAAAAAAAGTGCCCTGGATGAAACCAAAAACAACAGGCAAAAAATATTCATTTTACTGATAGCAGCCATCGCACTCGCTTCTATTGCAATTGCAATAAACATATTCCGTTCGCTAAAAACCACACGCAAACAAAAATTGGTGGCCGAAAAACAAAAAGTAGAGCAGGAACTAAAAGCGCTAAGGGCACAAATGAATCCGCATTTTATTTTTAATGCCATTAACTCAATAAAAAATGTGGTACTGGAAAATGATTCTGCTGCTGCCAGCAGGCATTTATCCAAATTTTCTAAGCTAATGCGCGAAGTGCTGGAAAATTCAAAACATGAAGCCATTCCACTTGCGAAAGAAATACAAATGCTTGAGCTTTACATGGGTTTAGAGTCCCTCAGGTTTGCATCAAAGTTTACATTTACTATATCGGTAGATAACAACCTGGATACTGAAAATATTTTAATTTCACCTTTGATTATACAGCCCTATGTAGAGAACGCAATTTGGCATGGACTTATGCACTTGCAAAAACCCAATGGCGAGGTTATAATAAAAATAGAAAATGTGGATGACAAATTTTTAAAATGCATAATTGAAGATAATGGAATTGGCAGGGAGGAATCTATAAAAATGAAACAGGGTAAAGAGCATCAATCAATGGGACTATCGCTTACAAAGGATAGGGTTGAAATACTTAACTCGCTTCACAAAAATAAAATGAGTGTAACCTTTATAGATAAAAAAAATGCTGATGGTTCATCTTCTGGTACACGGGTAGAATTATTCTTACCTTTAATAAAAGAATTTTCTTAAAATGCTGAATGCGCTTATAATTGATGACGAAATTGCAGGTGCCGAAGCCTTGAAGAAAGACTTGGCTATGTACTGCCCGGATGTTAAAGTGCTGGGCATTGCCCATTCGGCCGATGAAGCAGAAAGAAAGATAAAAGCCCTGTCGCCCTCTATTGTGTTTTTAGATGTAGAAATGCCCCATGCCAGCGGGTTTGATTTATTAGCACGCTTTGCGGAAATAAACTTTGAAGTAATATTTGTAACCGCTTATAACGATTACGCTTTAAAAGCAATTAAGTATAATGCACTCGATTATTTGCTAAAACCGGTAGACCCCGATGAATTAATTGCCGCCGTAAAAAAATGTGAAACCAAACTTTCGAAAGAAACTAAAGTTCACATAAGCAAAGAGACTTTACTATCTGCTATTGCCCAATTGCAAAGAAGCCCCAAACTGCCTGTATCAACTCAGGATGGCATATTATATTTAGATACCGATACCATTATACGCTTTGAAGGCAATGCCAATTACACTGATATTCATTTGCTGGGAGGCAAAAAACTGATGTCATCTAAAACACTGAAAGATTTTGAGACTGTGCTTTCGGGCCAACAATTCTTTCGTGTACACAAAGGCCATCTTATAAATTTAAAGTACGTAGCCAAATATATAAAGGGCGAAGGTGGCTATGTAAATATGACGGACGGAGCTTCGTTAGAGGTATCCAGGCAAAAAAAACAGGAACTACTCTCCCTACTTTCTTTGTAATTAAACCCCTTGTTCGCATTTCATGTTCAAATTCCCGCAATTGGGTAACTAAGGTTGTTCATTGGGTAATTCTTACATGTATTGTACTACCATATAGCCTCTATTTGTGGCACAAACTTAAACTCCAATCCTATGAAAAGAATCACTCTACTTGCATTCTGCATTATTATTTCGGGTGCCCTTTATGCACAATTCCCTTCGCTTGGAAAAGCCAAAGGATTGTTGGGGAAAAAATCTTCTAGCAGCAGTAATAACGACCAAACAAATCAAAGCTCAGGCAACAATTCGAACAGTACACCTCCCTCTAATAATGCTTCCGCCACACAATCTATCCCAAATACCAATTCTTCGCAAACAGGAAATACACAAAAGCCCGGCAAACCTACTCCCTCCACCATTTACTTTTCAAGCACTTCCTATGCTTCAGCCAACCAAGCCAGCGGTACCAATACTTTTAAAGATGGTGATATGATTTATGCCCGGGTAAATTTCCCTGCGGCTATAAAAACTATTGGTGGCGATACTTACAAATATGGTACCACCTTATTAATTAAATGCGACGGACAATATTTTAATGCACAGTCGCTGGAAACTAAAAACGATAGTTTATTCGAAAATAGCTATTACGAATTTCAGCTTATTGGCTCCTCATCTGCGGCAAAATTCTACCTGGTTAAATACATTACGCAAGCGTTTGCTAATAGCATGACTACAGGCAAACATAATTTTGATGTTACCATAACACGTTCCGACGATAATGGTAATAAAATGGTTATAGCTGAAGGAACAACAGTATTGGATTATTCGGACGGCAAGAAAAAACTACAGGCTTTTGCGAGCAGCTTTACCCCAAAACAGGAACTTACCAAGGCAGACAAAATGCCACCGGCGGCCATGCATAATGCAGTAATTGAAAAGGACCTGATGAATTATATAAGCAATGATTTTGAAGAGCCTATAACACCTTTGCGCGCTGTAATAGATGACAACGATTGGAGCATTGAAAGAGATGATTATAATGTAATACTACGCAGGGTAATTGGCGGGTATGTTGCCTTTAAAGTACCGCGTACCGGATTGTGCTATTACAAAAAAATAAGAATTTACCAGCCTTATTCAGGCGGTGGTACCTATGGCAAATCGCAATATTACGAATCGCATGCAAGTGCCGACCTGATTGCTATTGATTGCGCAAACGTTATGAAATAAGTAAACAAATTAAACACTCCTACTATGGAAACAACAAACAATGTATTAAAAAAAGAAGATGTAGGTTATCTTAAATCGGCCCTTAACCTACAGCAAGGCACACTTGTACTTTCACCAAGTCATCTAACTCTTACAGCGCACAAAACAAGTGTGGGAGGAGGGATACTCGGAGCACTTTTAAAAAAGAGCGTAGAAAAAGACAACACAATTTTCGATCTCAACCTAAACGATATACATGCAATAAAGCAAGGCAAGCACGGTGTACAAACCAATGTACTGGAAATAAATGGTGGCAATACAACACACAGGATAATTGTAAAAAATTACCAGGAATGGGAGGATGCCATTAAGCAAAAAATGAAATAGTAGCAAAACCTATTTCTTCTCTAAGAAAAGTACTACTTTGTTAAAGTCGGCAGAAGCATTTATAACCTTGCGGAACTTGTCATACATGCTTATCGGGTAGCGTAATTGCCTGTAATCTTCATCAATAGTAACCGTTACTTTATTGCCTTCGGTTTTGTAATACGAATGAAACTCCATCGTGCGTGTACCGTTATTATCATCCGAAATATCCATGTTCACAGCATCCAGGTTGGTTACCTTATATCCCTCCGGTATTGTAAATGCCAGCACCCTATGGTAACCGTGGTTAAAATGATTTTCTATAGGTGTATGGCGCACAGTATCGCGATATAATTCGCTTTGTGGGCCTATTAATTGGCCTATCTTAAATAAGTATTTGGGGCCAGCCTTTTCAATTACGGTGTTGGTACTAAAGTCGGCTTCTATCACAAAAGGATTACGGAACAAGTCGGCCTCCTTATATCCCGATACCACTACATTTTCAGGTTTTGCATCCGGAAAGGTTGCTTTAAAAAGATTTTCTGCCAACTGTTTTTTTTCTTCATCCGACAAATAAGAGTATACAGGTTGTATCTCATACGCCTCATATCCTGCAAAGGTTTGTTTAAAATGCAGGTTAACGGTTCCCGCATCCAAATCGAATTTGGTATCCGCAAAAATGTCATTCATGCTTTCCTTATAGTCGTTACAGGCAATATCTTTCACCTGCCCTACACCTGCATTAAACTCACCTAACGAAACACTATGAATAAATAATCCTTGCTGGCAAATCCAATCTCCCGGCGGATAACCATACCTCGAAAGTATTTCGGTAGGCGCTATATACTTGCTTGTGGTTGGAAAATAAATCAGGTATTTTTGCATGTATGCCCACGATTCAAACTGGCCGTCAAATGGCCTGTCGAAGCGGCTGGTGGTAAGTACTATTTCATGTTTAATACCTGCTGCATCATACAAAAGATGGTATAATTTCAGCACTCCGATTTCATCGGCCACATGGTTTTTAAATATATCGGGCACCGAACGGTATTCTTCACCATCCACATCTTCACGGGTGGCAACCGTGTTTTTAACCATGCTTTCTATCTTCCGTATCTTATCCTCGTCGCTTAGTTTAGAAAGGTTAAGGGTATCCACTACTTTCTCTGCCGTTTTTTTATCTTTCTTGTTAGACGATTTATCCAGCAAATCGAACAGTCTTTGGCAAAAGTCACTGTAGGTATAAAGTTTCTTGTCTGCATCAGAAAGAGTGTTGTAGCTAAACTTATATTCCAAGCGCATCAGCGCGCCGTTCTCAGCCGAAAATTCTTCTTTATCAAATCCCTTTACATCATTGGCACGCAAATAAATACGGCGCTTTACGGTTACAGTTGTATCCAGTTTCATGTTAGGAAAACCATTGTAGCTCTTTGTGTCAAACACCAAGTTAGATGGCGTATACAGGTCTATCTCAAAATCTTTGATAAGGGCATTGGTACGAATATACTCGGTATTAAAAAGCATAAATGGCTCCTTTACGGTATATAAATATTCTACCTCTCCTCCCTGTTCAACTCCGTCGATAGCAAGTATACGAACGGGGCCCTGGTTATCGTAATTGGCTACATCTTTAATATTGTTAGGATTAAGAGGGGTTACTTTCCCTTCTTTGGTAATGGCACGCGCTTCAAGATCGAGCACCGAAACACCGGTACCCATAGGTATGTAAAGCGTGTTTTTTTCTTCTATGGCTTTATCCGAATTTACCCTAACAATTACGTGGCGGGTAACATACATTACAATATTATCAGGGGTTTCAAAGTAGGCTTCTATAATACGCTTATCTTTAATAACCACCATACCCAACTTGCTTTCATCGGCAGAAAGCCGGTGCATTTTAGGAATAGAATCCCAATGATATTTTTTGTATTCGGGCCCTAAAGCAGATGTATCTGATTGGGCAATGCCAAGAAGAGGAAAAACAAAAATTAAAAAGGAGAAAACTGTTTTGCGAACCATATACTTACAAAGGTATCTAAACTTTTACTTTGCAAGTAATTATAGCAAGAAGTTAACGTAATTTAACAGAATCCCTTTAAAATCGGAGGCTAGTCCTTCTTTTCAAACGAATCCCATCCTTTTGGATTGATGAGATGCTCCTTACCCGATTTGTCATTCAGGCAAATACCGTCGGCGGCTTCGTTAATCTCGCCAATAACTGTAACTGCGTTACTGTCGCTTAGTTTTTTCCAGTCGTTACTATTTATGGTAAACAACAATTCGTAATCTTCTCCTCCGCTTAATGCATACATGGTGGGCGAGGTGTTCATCTCGGCAGCCAGCTTTTCAACTTCCGCATTAACGGGTATTTTTTCTTCGTATATAATACATCCCACATTCGATGCTTTACACAGATGGTTTATTTCCGAAGAAAGCCCATCAGAAATATCTATCATAGATGTTGGCACCACACCCGATGATTTAAAAAGACTGATTATCTCGGTGCGTGCATGGGGCATAAGTTGCCTTTGCAACAAGTTGCCGTAGCCGCTTAAATCGGGCTTTAAAGATGGATCGTTGTTAAATGCATGCTTAGCCTGCTGCAACAATAAAAGCCCCGCATAGGCTGTACCCAAATCTCCGCTTACACAAATAAAATCATTCTTTTTTGCTCCGCTGCGGTAGGTAATTTCCTTTTCGTTTGCTTTGCCTAATATGGCTATACTTATCACCAATCCGGATGTGGATGATGTGGTATCTCCACCTACAAAATCAACTCCATATTCTTCGCAGGCAAAACGCATGCCTTTGTAAATTTCTTCCAGCGCCTCTACCGAATATTGGTTAGATATAGCCAGCGAAACCACGATTTGTGTGGGCATTCCGTTCATGGCACATATATCCGATACGTTGGATGAAACAGCTTTGTAACCCAAGTGGCGTAAGGGTGTATAGGTAAGGTCGAAGTGTATTCCTTCCACCATCATATCGGTAGAAAAAAGTATTTGCTTGTCTTTTTCGGGAGCAATAACTGCGCTGTCGTCGCCAACACCTTTTATGGTAGATGCCTGTGTAAGTTTAATGCTTTTGGTTAAAAGCTCAATGAGCCCAAACTCGCCAAGCTGGCTTATTTCAGTATATTTTTTCTTTTCTTCCTCAGCCATTCTTTATCTTCTGCTCAATAGATGTTGTAGAAAAACCGGGTATGAAATCGATAGATAATACTTCGCCTCCATACGCTTTCACTGTATCGTATCCTACAATTGTTTCAGGTTTCCAGTCGCCGCCTTTTACAAGCACATCGGGCTTTACAAGCTTAATTAATTCTGCCGGAGTTTCTTCATCAAAAATAGAAACCACTGCAACAAGATGCAATGAAGCCAAAATAAGCGCACGCGATTCCTGGTCTTGTATTGGCCTACCCGGGCCCTTATTTAATTTTTTAGATGAACTGTCCGAGTTTAATCCTACAATAAGAATATTGCCCAAATTGGCAGCCTCGGCCAGGTATGTAACATGGCCCTTGTGCAACAGGTCGAACACACCGTTGGTAAATACTATTTTTTTACTGTCAAATTTCCATCTTGCTATCCGGTGTACTAACTCAACCCGGTCAACTATTTTGGACTGTATCACTTCCAGCTTCTTCATTCTTATTCAGTATCGGCAATAATATCAAAGACAACAATCCCAAAATTACGCTTAAAAGTAATTGGCAGCCCCATATAATCCATGCAATGGTAAAAGATATGGCAAACGAAATGAAAAATATGCGTGTAAGCACCTTGGTAACCAATACCTGGTAAGCCCCCGTTCCGCCCGGTGTTACAATAACGCCCAAGGTTCCGGCTATAAGCACTACAAGTGCATTTACAGGTGTAAGGTGCGATGATTCTTCGAAACAGAAAAAACAGAAGTAAGCTGCAAACAAGTAGCATATCCAAATAGCAACGGTATATCCCCAAAACAGGAAAGGCTTTTTAAGCTTGCCTACGCTTTTAATTCCATCGACAAAGCTTTTGATGTATTTGCCTGCAAATGCCTTTATAGTATCTTTTTTCCTAATTAAAACAAAAGCAATTACAACCAAAACCACCAGGGCTATAATGCCAATAAGCATATTAAAATGAAGTAGATGTTCGAGTTTACTGCTTATATAATTGGCAACACCGTTTTTTACATATCCATACACTTGGTTAAAGCATAGTAATAACATCAAAAAGAACAGCACAACCAAAGAGAGAAAGTCTACAGTGCGTTCCACTATTACAGTACCCAACAAGGCGGTAAAAGGCGTTTTTTCGTACCGGCTTAAAATAACGCATCTATATACTTCGCCAAGCCTTGGCAAGGGTGCATAGTTTGCCATATACCCTATCATTAAAGAAAAAAAAGTGTTGGATGTTTTAACCACTTTGCCCGTGGGCTCTATCAGCATCTTCCAGCGCAGCGCCCTAAGCCAGTGGCTTATTACAGATACTATTAATGCCATAAGCACCCAAAAATAATTGGCTTTTAGGGCAGCTTGTTTTATGTTTTCACGGTCTTCGGGCGATATTCCGTGAACTATAAGATAAATAAGCCCTATCCCTATTGATAAGAAAAACAGGAACTTAAGGGTGTTCTTTACTTTTGGGTTCAAGACTTTAGTTTGTTGGTCTTGCTATCTGGATATACAACTATCGGATTATAATCCTTTGCTTCATCAGGGGTCATAAGGGCATAGGCTACTACTATAACCACATCGTCTACTAAGGCTTTACGGGCAGCAGGGCCGTTCAGGCATATAATACCCGAGCCTCTTTTACCCTTAATTACGTATGTTTCCAGGCGTTCGCCATTGTTTACATTAACCACTTGTACACGTTCGTTTTCAAGCAATTGGGCCGCATCCATCAGGTCTTCATCAATGGTTATACTACCAACGTAATTTAGGTTGGCTTCGGTAACACGCACCCTGTGCAGCTTCGATTTTAAGATATTTAATAGCATAATGCGCGCAAAAATAGGTATTTTTTGCTTGCAGGCAAGCCCACTCGACCTCACCCCCGATACCAGTAGTCTGGATTACATTAAAATCTTATTTTTGAGGTATTGAATTATGGCTGAAGGAGAAAAAATACCTGTTCCAACAATGGCCGAAATGGCTGCCAAAGGCGAGGCCCCCGAAGTACTTTTTTGGGTGGGCTGTTCCGGAAGCTTTGACGACAGGGCAAAAAAAATAACCGTAGCCATTGTGCGTATATTGCATAAGGCAGGTATTAAATTTGCAGTATTAGGCACCGAAGAATCCTGCACAGGTGACCCAGCAAAACGGGCTGGTAACGAATTCCTCTTCCAGATGCAGGCCATGAACAACATTACCATACTTAACGGGTATGGAATAAAAAAGATAGTAACAGGCTGCCCCCATTGCTTTAATACAATAAAGAACGAGTATCCCTCTTTAGGCGGAACATACGAAGTATTGCATCATACCGAATTTATAAACGAACTTATAAAAAGCGGCCGCATAAAAATAGAAGGCGGTTCTTTTAAAGGTAAAAAGATTGTATTTCACGACCCATGTTACTTAGGCCGTGGTAATGATATTTACGAAGCCCCCCGCGAGGTTATACTTAAAATGGATGTGTTGCTGGAAGAAATGCAGCGCAACAAACATAAAAGCTTTTGTTGTGGTGCCGGCGGCGCACAAATGTTTAAAGATGCCGAAAAAGGCAACAAAGAAGTAAACATAGAACGTACCGAAGAAGCCATGCGCACAGGTGCAGAGGTTATTGCCACTGGGTGCCCCTTTTGCATGACTATGATGACAGATGGCGTAAAGCACTTTAACAAAGAACAAAATATAAAGGTGCTTGATGTTGCCGAACTTATTTCGGAAGCGACGGCTAAATAAAAAATCACTACCACATGGGCCTGAAGCAATTTAGCGGCCTTATAGCCCTTACCTTTTTAGTTAATATTTCTTATGCCCAAAAACTTGTAGTTATTCATGGCAGGATATGTGACAATACAGGCAAAGGAATTGGCTATGCGGCCATACAAAATACAAATACAGCACAAGGAATAAACTCAGATGCGCGTGGTTTTTTTATTTTAAAAACAAGATTGCCTATTTCGCTCGAAGCCTTTGCGCTGGGCTATAATACGGGTAAAAAAGAAATAGAAAAATCTGATAAAGATACCATAGAATTAAATTTTACATTGGAAGAAAATGCGGCTGAATTGCGCCCCGTAACAATAAGCGCAAATCATTTGCCACAACTGCTGGAAGAGCATCCCAGCCTCATGGATTTTGAATTGAAAAACAATAAACTGTGGTTGGTATATTCAGTAAAGGGTGGAGATAAAATTGAAGTAGTTGACACGGGCGGCAAACATATAACACAAACTGTTTTTAAATATCGTTTTCATAAAGACAGCATAAACCAAACACCACACGGGTTTTTGTATAGTATTTACAAAGATTCCTTGCAGTTATATACAATTGACAGCAACAAAATTCATGTGGCAAGCATATCCCTGCAAACTTATAAGGACCATTCCGGTGATTTAGTTGCTTTCAAGAATCCCTACTATTACCTTATTGCGTATAGTGACGAAGATTCACATATATATTATATCTACTATGATAAATCTACCGGCGCAAAAAAAATATTTTATGAATACCGGGATACACGTTTATTGAGAGCCAATGTTGAAGAAAAAGAAACTTTGCTTGCATTACAGGCTTTAGCCCCTGCAGAAAATGTCCCCAATGGCAATGCAAGTATTACAAACAGAAACGACACCTTAACTAATTTTCTGGGTTTTCAACCCGATGACCAAACCGTGCTTCAATTGCTGAAGGATATGAATGCATCTTACGGAATGAACACCGCCATGGCTGAAAACGCCCTGTACGATGCGAAAAACCTAATTAATTCTCATTCTCCCGACCCTTATGCTGTAGACGACGAAGCAAATGCTTTGACAATGCTGCATAAAAAAGTCTTTTCTATTTTAAAGATTATTAACGACAGTGTTTACGTATTTAATTTTCAGGATAACATGATAAATGTATACAGCCCAACCAATAGTTTTATACGGCAAGAACCTTTCGGAATCAACCTGCATGCAATACGGTTTCGCAAAAAAGAAATACTTGTAGATGAGGCAACACAGGAATGTTATTTTAAATATAAAAACATGTTAAACCACACCTATCTTGAAAAAATTAATCTTGCAACGGGAAGAGTATCATATAAAATAGAGCTCAAATTTCCATTTATTGATAAGGTGAGAATATCAGGAGGTTATGCTTATTTTTCGTACTTCAACATACAGGATAGGGACAATATTTACAATGGCAAAACCTGTCTTTATAAACAAAGGTTGGATTAATCTACGCCATCAATTCTTCCGCAATTTCCACAGGCTTTAATTCTGCAAAACTTTTTTTAATAATGGTTTTAGGGTTGCGTTTGGCAATACCGTGGTTGTAACTTTTATCGTAATAGACAAGACTCATTTCGCAGGCTTTTTTTAAATCTCCTTCCTCAATAGCAAGTTTTGCAGCCTTTGCATGTTGGGGCCCGAGCCGTTTAAATATTTTATCTATAGACGCACACAATTCTTCTTTACTGAATTTTCCATACGCTTCAAGTAAGTATTTTATGCGCTGTTCACGTGGCAAATCCACAAAATATACAGTAGCATTGCGCATCTGCTGAAAGAAGGGTACGGGGATAACCCTTTTGCCCACATTCTGGCTTTCATCCTCTATCCAAATAGTTGCCGATGCGGGTATTTTCATCAGCGCTGTTGCTGTTTCATTTTCAAACATCTCCTGGGTGGGTTGTGGTTCTTCTCCTAACCCACCAAATGCTGAACCCTTATGTTTAGCAAGGCTTTCAAGGTCGAGTATGGTTTGGCCCTGTTTGCCTAATTCATGTAAAACCAATGTTTTCCCAGAACCTGTTCTGCCTCCAATAATTTTAAGATTGCGTGGTTGCGCAAACGTATCGAGCACTAAATGCCTGAAGGATTTATAGCCACCTTTGAGTGTAAACACTTTAAACCCATACCACTCAAAAAGCCAAGCCATACCTGCGCTGCGCATACCACCCCGCCAGCAGTGAATTAAAAAAGTTCCGGTGGCATTTAGGTTTTCTGCTGTTTTTAAATATTCGGTAAAGCGTGGACTCACCAGTTCCATACCACGTAACATGGCATGTTTTCTACCCTGTTCTTTGTAAATGGTTCCTATCTCTGCCCTTTCTTCATTAGTAAATAAAGGAATATTAACAGCTCCGGGAATGTGGCCATGATCATACTCGGCAGGGGTACGCACATCAATAACCAAATGCTGTGCAGAAAGTTCAAAAAACTCTTTTACTTCAAGCGCCTTCATTGCTTTTTGCAGCCTGGTTCTTTTTCAGGAAGAAATAAAACGGTATACCCAACAGCACAATTATAATGCCGGGCCAGGTGGTTTTAGGTATCATAATTAATAAGTCGGCAGATATGGCAAGAGCTACAATTATATATACCGCAGGCAATACAGGATAGCCAATTACTTTATACGGACGGGGTAAATCGGGTTGCTTTTTACGCAGCACAAAAATGCCTGCAATAGTAAGCGCATAGAATATCAACGATGCTATTGTAATATAATCCAAGAGTTCGTTATACTTACCGGAAAGGCAAAGCACACTTGCCCATATCCCCTGAAATATGAGTGACTTGGCAGGAACACCTTTTTTATTGAGTTGCATAGCTTGTTTAAAAAACAAACCATCTTCGGCCATTGCATAATACAACCTTGCACCCGATAATATGATGCCATTGTTGCAGCCAAATGTAGATACCATAATTAGTGCAGCCATCACAAGGGTTGCTCCACCGCCAAGTAATACAGAGATAACCGCCGTTGCTACTCTATCATCTTTTGCAAATGCAATGCCCTGTTCTGTTACACCAATCCCATTCGGATAGCCATTTAAAGGAAGAATAGAGAGATACGTAATATTAGCCAGGATATATAATATGCCTACAATAAGCGTCCCGAAAAAAAGTGAGCGTGGTATATTACGTTCAGGATTTTTTATCTCTGCAGAAATAAAAGTAACATTGTTCCAGGCATCGCTTGAAAACAAGGAGCCTACCATTGCCACACCCAATGCTGTCATAAGGGCCATACCTGCAACAGGAGTTTGTATTACTTCGCCTTTTTTGTTTGTGTGAGCTGCAAAAGCATCCCACATATTTACAAAGTTTTCTTTAACAAAATGGCCATTTGCAGCAAGGTAAAGCCCAATAATAACAAGCCCTGCGAGTGCAAGTATTTTAGTAGATGTAAAAATACCCTGCACCATTTTCCCGGTCTTTACTCCTCGGGTATTAATAAAAGTAAGTATGGCAATTATAAAAATGGCAAATGCTTGCTGTATGGATATTTGTACAAATCCTAAATCGAGTAAAATAATGCTCCTTATATTTACGGGAAAGAATAATGCTGCATACTTGGCAAATGCAACCGCCACAGCAGCTATAAACCCAGTTTGTATTACCGAAAAAGCAGTCCACCCATAAAGGAATGCAGTCATAGAACCCCAGGCCTCCTTAAGGTACACATACTGCCCGCCTGCTTTGGGCATCATACCTGCAAGTTCGCCATAACTTAGCGCAGCTATCATGGTGATGATGGCACTTGCCACCCAGGCCACAAGCAAGTAGCCGGTAGAACCCAATTGGCGAGACATATCGGCGCTTACAATAAATATGCCCGACCCAATCATTGAGCCTGCTACTATCATTGTAGCATCGAACAAAGAAAGAGAACGGTTAAAATGGGGCTTGCTTTCCTCTACATCCATAGCATGAAAATAGGAAAATTATGCCAACCCCATTAAACGACATGGGTCTGGACCTCTACGAAAAAGAATAAATTCCTACAGATTCTTTATCCTTTCCTTATGTTTTTTTACCTGCATGCGTAATGCATCGGTGCTGCCTATTACAGCTTCTTCAAATGTTTTGCATTGCCTTTTGGCGAAGAGTTCGCCCTTGCGGGTTAGCAGTTTTATTTCGGCTATTTTATTTTGCATGTCTTTAGATTTTTCAAGGCGCAGAAACACTTCTCCACCCGTAACACCATCGTAATAGTGACCTAACTTGTTTACTTTTTCATTGATGAAATCGATCAGCTTCCTGTCTGCATCAAAATGAATGGACTGAATTTTAACTTGCATATACTCCTCATTTTTAATTGTTAGTACTCTATCCTCGCGGGTGAGACTGTTTATAAACCCGCTTAAGCTTTTCTAATGTATTGTGCGTGTATACCTGCGTAGCTGCCAGGTTTGCATGCCCCAGTAATTCTTTTACAGTATTAATATCAGCGCCATTATCAAGTATATGTGTAGCAAACGAATGCCGCAGCACATGCGGACTCTTTTTTTGCAAGGTAGTAACCATACCCAAATATTTTTTAACGATTAAGTACACTTGTTTTTCGTAGAGCGACTCTCCTTTTTCGGTTACAAAAAAGCTTTCGTTCTTTAATCCCAATTTATTTTTTTCAGTCCTGTAAGCACCTATGTATCCTTTCAACAAAGGGGTAATAGGTATAATGCGTTCCTTACTGCGTTTACCAAATACTTTTATGGTAAGATTATATACGTTTACATCCGCGTCTTTAAGCGTAATTAATTCTGAAAGCCTTATACCTGTAGCATAAAACATTTCGAGGATAAGGCGGTCGCGCATGCCATTATAGTCATCCGGGAATACTATAGAACGAAATAGTTTATCGGCATCGTTTTTAGTTACAAATACAGGCAACCGCGATGGTATTTTTGGTGTATTAACCTTACCCATTGGGCTAATGGTTATAACTCCTTCTCTTATAAGGAAACGATAGTATGTACGAAGAGATGAAGCTTTACGTACTACACTGCGGGCAGTCACTTTTTCCTGCATAAGGCTGGCCATCCACGAACGCACCATTGATGCATTGGCTTCTTCGGGCTTTTCTATTTCGTAGATGTATTTAAGATAGGCAGCAAATTGCTCAATATCGTGCTGGTAAGCGGTTATTGTGTGCTTCGAGAAATTTTTTTCACTCGCCAAATATTCCAGAAATTTTTCTACCATAGTGCCACCTTCATTTCTCTGTACGAAGTTACGCCCAAAAGGTTCCTATACCAAGCTTTTTAACACTTATTTTAAACACCTGCTGGTTTACAACGCACTTACTATTTTACTACCTTTGGTTATTATAACACAGGCTAATGCGCATAGCAGTATACGGACGACCTACACCCGATAATCTTTCGGACCAGGTTAAGGATTTTTTCACCCAGCTGGATAAGCTTAATGCTGAGTATATTGTGCATGAGTCGTTCTTTAACTTCCTTAAGCAACTTGTGCATTTTGATGCAAAGGTTAAAACCTTTTCGGGGGAAATAAGCAAGGACTCAGTTGATTACCTTATAAGCCTGGGAGGCGATGGCACATTGCTCGAAACCCTGCCTTTTGTAGTGCACCAGGGCATACCTGTTTTGGGTATAAATACGGGCAAACTGGGCTTTCTCTCCCTTGTATCTAAAGATAATTTTTTACCCGCCCTTAAAGCCCTTAACGAGAAGAAGTTTACCATACAAAAACGTTCGTTATTGCACCTGGAAACAGGCAATTCGCTGTTTGGCAAGTATAACTACGCCTTAAACGAATTATGTGTGCAGCGTAACGATTCTTCTACTATGATTACGGTACATACCTACCTCAACGGGGAGTTTTTAAACTCCTATTGGGCAGATGGACTCATAATTGCAACCCCGACAGGCTCTACAGCTTATTCACTTAGCTGCAGCGGCCCTATCCTATTGCCCGATGAAGCCAGTTTTATTATTACTCCAATAGCGCCACATAACCTTAATGTAAGGCCCGTATTGGTACCCGATACCTATACCATAAAGCTTAAAGTAGAAGGAAGAAGCCCCTCTTACATTGTATCCCTTGATTCGCGAATGGAAGTTATCGATTCATCGGTTGAGCTAACCATACGCAAAGAATCGTTTGATGTAAAGCTAATACAGCTTGCGGGGCAAAGTTTTACCGAAACCCTGCGCAAAAAGCTTAACTGGGGTAAGGATATCAGAAATAAGTAATCTCTCCTTTTCGTAAAATAAACTGCTGAAAACTAACATATTAGTATTACAACTAAAAATTTAGTTGTATAATTAAAAATTTAGTTATACGTTTGTATTATAATACCAATTTATGAAGGAGTTAACAAAAGCAGAAGAGAACATAATGCAAATACTTTGGAAGCTGGAAAAAGGATTTGTGCATGATGTTATTAAAGAACTCCCATCGCCTAAACCATCGTATACAACCGTTTCTACTATTATACGCTTGCTGGAAAAGAAAGGCTTTGTAGGATATAAGGCCTATGGAAAAACACATGAATATTTTCCCCAAATAAGCAAGGAACTATACACCAAAGCAACGGCCGACAAACTTTTGAAAAATTACTTTGAGAACTCATTCGAAAAAATGATTTCGTTTTTTGTAAATGAAAAGAAGCTAAAAATTAAGGACCTTGATGAAATACTTAAACTGATAGAAAAACAGGAAAAACGCAAATGAAAGAATTTGCCATATATTCTCTGCATGCAAATGCCTTGTTGGTAGTATCGTACCTATTCTATCGGGTACTATTAAGCAATGAATCCTCTTTTAAGGCTAACAGAATATATCTGCTTGTTTCTGCTGGTCTGTCCGTAATTATACCCCTGATAAATATTCCTTCTTTCTTTAAAACTTTACTGGTAGAAATACATTTAAGTGAGGTTGTAGTATACAAAATAGGCTCTGCTATAAGCACTTCGGTTTTCTCCTATAGCAATTTGCTTGCTATTGTTTATGTAGCAGGTGCATCCATAGCTCTATTCATCTTCCTGAAAAATATTTTCCAAATATTTTCATTGATATTGAAAGGTAACGTGAATAAAAAAGTAGGCTATATAGAGGTAGTTTCTCAAAAAACAGATGGCATTTTTTCATTTCTTAATTTCTTAGTTATCCCGGGCAACAAGCCTTATGGAGAAACCGAAATACTGGAACATGAACTTACACATATACGCCAGCTACATTCGCTGGATGTATTGCTTTTCGAACTACTTTCTGTTGTGTTTTGGTATAACCCTATTTGTTATTTATATAAGGCGGCCATAAAGGAAAATCATGAGTTTTTGGCAGATGAAGCTGCGGTAAGGCAAAAGAATAATCCTACAGAATATTCCAAACTAATTGTGAATTATGCCCTTGATGTTAACTATCCTGTTCTAACAGGAAATTTTATAAATCATTCCTTTCTTAAAAGGCGCATAATAATGTTGAGCAAACAGCCATCTGGCCGCAATAGTATTATGCTTAAATACTTCCTAACAGCTCTACTTTTAATTGCCATGATTGGGCTTACCTCGTTTTTAAAAGAAAATAACATATTGCTTAATAACCGGGTGGGTAATTTAGTACAGCATGCTGATGTAATGCCTAAGTATTCAGCAGAAGGCGGCTTTGCTAAATTTTTGCAAGACAACATTAAGTATCCCGAAATTGCTAAAAAGAAAGGAACTAACGGCACAGTATATATTAATTTTATAATTAATGAAGAAGGAGACGTGGTAAACGCCCATGTTATAAAAGGAACAGATAAAGATTTGGATGCCGAGGCATTACGCGTAATTAACCTTATGCCAGCCTGGACGCCTGCCAAGATAGGAGGAAAACCTGTGAGCTTTTCTCTCAATATACCTATACACTTCGAACTAAAATAAATTATGTTGAACAAAAGAAAAATATTCGACAGAGTAATAGATTTTATAATCTACAGCGCCGTGTTTTTTGTACTTGATCTGGATAAAGACTATATTTTCTCTAAAAGGCTTCTCATCAGCCTTATGTACGCCTCAATAGCAACATTGTTTAGGATATTACTGGATCCGCTTATAGATAGGTGGAGAACAAAACTAAAAAAGAAGAGAGAAGATAAAAGAAACCAACTGGATTCAAACCAATTTGGCAGCTAAAAAAATTTAACCTGATTAACTAAAAACATAGTTATATAACTAATAAATCAGTAAATAGTAATTACCCTATAAAATCAAAACAATCATGAAAACACAAATGAAAAAAGTTTTAGCAATTATCGCTACGAGCTTGTTATTGGCATCGTGCGCTAAAGAAAAACAAATAGCAGTTGCCAGCTTCCCGGGCGAAAAAGGGGCATTCGCAAAATACCTTGGCAACAATGTAAAATATCCCGAAAGTGCAAGGAAAAACAATATATCGGGCACGGTTTATGTATCGTATATTGTAGCAGCAACCGGTAAAATAGAAAATGTACATGTCATAAGAGGCGCGGCACCCGCTTTAGATTCGGAAGCTGTGCGTGTTGTTAGCAGCATGCCCAACTGGATACCTGCCGAAGGCAAAAAAGGGCCTGTAAGCTGTCAATTAAACCTACCTATACGATTTGAATTAGCAGCCGATACAGTAAAAAAATAAAATCCATATTTCAGTTCTCTTTATTTAGGTGAGGGGGTTAGTCGCGCCGAAATACATATATTTATTACCTGTTATACCAAATAGGGAACATGTATATGTTTTTCAGAATCAAATCAAAAGGAGGCACTCCTCACTTTATGCCATTTTTGGGCGCTCTTTGGTTAGTTTTAGTATTTTCTCCATTTGTTGCAAAGGCACAAAGTCACGCCCTTGATTCTTTATACCATGTGCTGGGAACAGAAAATGATGATACAAATAAGGCAAGGACATTACTGATGTTATGCGATAAATTAAGAATAGCAGGCAAGTACGATAGTACTCTTATTTATTCCGAAAGGGCATATGCTTTAGCTGAGAAGCTGGGGAACAAAAGAGAAACTGCAATCGCCTTACGAACGGAAGGCATTGCGTACAGAAACCTGGGCAACTACCCTGCTGCACTGGAATATGATTTTAAAGCCTTGTCTATTGATGAAGAATTGGGAGATAAAAAAAGCATTGCCACCAGCTTAAGTAATATAGGGTTGGTTTATAGTAACCAGGGTGCTTCTGACAAAGCGTTAGATTATGATTTTAAAGCTCTCGATATCTATAAATCTATACACGATACCAGTGGTATTACAAGAACCCTGGGGAACATTGGAATTGTTTATTACGAAAAGACACAATTTGGTAAAGCTTCGGAATATGATTTTATGGCATTGGGGCTCGATAAAAAAATTGGAGATAAAGTTGGCATTGCTGCTAACTTGGGCAATATTGGAAACATTTTTTTAAGCACCAATAATTTTTCTAAAGCACTCGATTATTATTTTATGGCCTTGTCAATGGACCGGGAAATGGACGATAAAAATGGTATGGGGCGCAACCTTGGTAATATTGGTACGCTTTACACATTGCTTAAACAATATAATAAAGCAAGAATTTACCTCGATTCCGGGCTTGCTTTTTCAAAACTTACCGGAGTTAAACAAAATGTAAAAGATGGGTACTATTGGCTAACCACGTTAGATACAAACACGAAAGATTATAAAAAAGGATTAGAAGACTATAAAAAATATATACTGTATAACGATAGTTTAATAAATGAAGCTAATACCAAAAAAGCGGTGCAGGCCGAAATGAATTTTAACTTTCAGCAGAAACAATCGACACAAAAAGCTGAACAAGACAGAAAAGATGTAATAGCTGAAGCTAATAAGAAAAAACAATGGATAATTACGGCATCTGTAAGCGTTGGATTATTGCTGGTGCTGGCATTTTCAGGCGTATTATTAGGTAGGTTTAGAATAACACAAAAGCAGAAAAAAATTATTGAGGAGCAAAAGATTGTAGTTGAGGAAAAGAACAAAGAGGTGTTGGATTCTATTACCTATGCCAAACGATTACAAGATGCCATGTTACCTCCTCTAACTACAATTTCAAAACATTTTCCTCAGTCGTTTGTTCTGTATAAACCTAAAGACATTGTTGCCGGCGATTTTTATTGGATGGAAAAAGTTGGGGATGCTACTTTAATAGCTGCCGCTGACTGTACCGGCCATGGTGTACCCGGTGCGATGGTTAGCATTGTTTGCAGCAATGCGCTAAACAGAACCGTAAAAGAATTTAAAATTACCGAACCCGGCAAAATATTAGATAAGGTGCGCGAACTGGTATTGGAAACTTTTGAGAAGAGTGAAAATAATGTACAGGATGGCATGGATATATCTTTAGCAGCTATTAGCTATCAGCCATTGGCTATTAGCTGGAGTGGAGCATATAACTCACTTTTATATATGCAGGATGGACAAATGCACGAACTACCCGGAAATAAACAGCCCATTGGAAAAACAGATAATCCAAAACCATTTACAACACACACTATAGAAATCCCTTCTTTGGAGTGCAATTCGGAGGCAGTGCTATACCTGTTTACCGACGGTTATGCCGATCAGTTTGGCGGACCAAAGGGAAAGAAGTTTAAGTATAAGCAATTACAAGAAAAATTATTGGCTATTAGCCATCGGCCATTAACGGAGCAGAAAAATATCCTTGAAACTACAATTAAGGAATGGCAAGGCAATCTTGAACAGGTAGATGATATTTTAATAATGGGGATAAAAGTTTAATCGTCCATATATCCAACTGTCGTCAATTCTTTAGCTTTGCAATACTGTTTGCAGATTCATTTATGAAAGAGGGTCAAATTCCAATTAGGCTTAGCCGTATAGAATCGTTTAGCGACGGTGTAATTGCAATCATCATTACATTAATGATGTTTTCAATTAAAATTCCGGTTATTGATAGCACTACAGGCTCCGAAGTAATCTGGGATAAGTTATATCCTATGTTTCCTGCTATAATTGCGTACCTGCTAAGTTTTGTAATGATTGGCGTAATGTGGGTAAACCATCACCAGTTTTTACATCAGCTAAAACATGCCGACCGCAAGTTACTTTGGTTTAACCTACACCTTTTATTTTGGATGAGCCTTTTACCTATACCTACTAATTTATTAGGGCAAAATTACCATCGCCCTGAGATAACAGCTTTATATGGTTTTGTAATGTTTATGTGTGCCCTGTCGTTTTTAATTATGCGTGAATATGTAAACTCGAATCATACTTTGTTTATCGATAACCTTTCATTGGAATTAAGAAAAAAGCAAAGAAGAAAATTAATCGGAACCTGCATTCTTTACTTTATTTCAATCTTTACAGGGTACCTTTCTGTCTACCTTTCGCTGTCAATTTTTATCCTGATAATGATTATTTATTTCTTCCCTACCAATATTGTTTTAACGGATAATAAGAAACATCCGGGAAAAAACTGACATTAAAAAAGCCCTATAAACAGGGCTTTTTACTATTTTAAAATAATTCTTATTACTGCACAATCAGTTTCCTGCTGTCTGTGCTATTGCCATCATTTATAACCAGAATATAAATGCCCTTTTTTAAGTTTAATTCGGGTATGTTAAGTGTTTGATGGTGTTCACCTGCACTTTGTTCGTTGTAAACCATGCTGCTAACCTGCCTGCCTGTAATATCGTATAGGGCTATTTGCACATTGGCTGTTTCTGCAAGAGTATAATCAAGTGAAGCATACTCGGTAACCGGATTTGGATAAACATTTACGTTGAACGAATTTTGTTCAACCGAAATTACCCCCGTAAAGTTACCCCACTCCGGAATTTTCATATATGCATTGTTCCATAAATCGCCTGCATCGGCATTGCCATTGTTATTCACAGCATTTAAGGCTGCCCAAAAAGAAACGGTACCCGTGCTTGCTACAGGAGCCACCCATTTAAACGATTCGCTATAAACAGTGCCATTGCCGCCCGAACCTGAAGAAGGAGCAAGTTGCGTAGCATGTTCAACTACACCTACTACGTAAAATGTAGCCTGCGGGCCTGCATAGTGTGTACCACCCGGATAAGGAGCCGGCCACGTGCCTGCATTTGTAGGGGTTATTTGAGAATTAGGGCCCTTAATACACCCTATTTGGAATCCAAATTTTGGTAAATTATTTGATGTATTATTTGTACCGGTAATTTTTACAGTATATGTTAATCCTCCTGTGTAATGGTTTGTTGGAACTCCACCCGTAGAATCTAATTCCAGAACAACCGAAATACCTGCTGTTGGAGAAGATGAATGACAGCCCCCACTACCTGCACATCCGGCATGGTTGCCAAGCCCTGTTTCTGCTCCGGTGCATTCCCATCCTCCAAATTGTGCGGGCCCTTCCTTATAGCCACTAATTATAATATAGCATGCTGTGGCAAGAAACGTAACGAACAAAAACTTTATCTTATGATTTTTCATATCCCCTGGTAGTGTATTACTCAATAGGACAAAAATATATAATTGGCGGCATACCAACAGTCTTGGGAGCCACTATAAATCAATATTATTTGATTTTGATGTTACTTACCGTGGCAGTTTTTATACTTTTTGCCACTACCACAAGGGCATGGATCGTTACGGCCTACTTTTTTCTCAGCTTTAGCAGGTTGTGCCTTAGGGGCTTCAACTTGCGCACCACCTTGGCCTTGGGCAGATTCAACGCCTGCACGGCTGGTTTGCAGCTCCAGTTCTTCTTCCACTACCTGGGCTTCCTGTATGGGTTGTTGCTGAGAACCTGTAAACAAAACTGCTTTAAGCAAGAAGGATGCAATGCTCTTATTCATTCTTACCACCATGCTTCGGAACAATTCGAATGATTCGAACTTATAAACAAGCAGCGGATCTTTTTGTTCATACACAGCATTTTGAACCGATTGGCGCAGATCGTCCATTTCACGTAAATGCTCCTTCCATTCGTCGTCCATTACGGCAAGTATTACCGATTTTTCAAGCTCCTTCACCAATTCCTTGCCCCCGCTTTGATATGCAGCTTTAAGATTAGCTACCACAGGTATTACCCTTAATCCATCGGTAAATGGTATCTGAACATTTTCGTATTTGCTGTTAGGGTCATCGTGTACATTACGAATAAAGGGGAACACATCCTGTGCAATCGTTTCACCCTTCTTTTGATAATGATTCATTACCGCTTCTGAAATAGTGTGTGCTATATCTGCAGCCGTTGCGCTTGCAAATTGTGTTTCAGAAAAAGGACTTTCCATCGAAAGGGTTTTGAATAACTCTATTTTAAACCCTTCGTAATCTCCTGCTGCATGGTATTCGGTAGCTATGTTTTCGCACACATCCATGTACGTGTTCGCAATATCAAGCGCCAGCCTTTCGCCGAATAATGCGTGCCGACGACGGGTATAAATTACCTCGCGCTGCTGGTTCATTACATCATCGTAATCTATAAGGCGTTTACGTATACCAAAGTTATTTTCTTCCACCTTTTTTTGCGCACGTTCTATAGATTTGGTGATGAGTGAATGTTGTATCACCTCTCCTTCCTGTATGCCCATACGGTCCATCATACGTGCAATACGCTCTGAGCCAAAAAGTCTCATCAGGTCATCTTCCAACGAAACAAAAAACTGCGAAGAACCTGTGTCACCCTGGCGGCCAGAACGGCCTCGCAACTGGCGGTCTACACGGCGCGATTCATGGCGTTCGGTACCAATAATGGCTAACCCTCCTGCCTCAGCTACCTTAGCTCCCAGTTTTATATCTGTACCACGGCCTGCCATGTTGGTGGCAATGGTTACCACACCCGGGCCACCGGCTTCGGCAACTATTTCAGCCTCGCGCTGATGCAATTTTGCATTCAGCACGTTGTGTTTAATACCACGTAATTTTAAAGTACGGCCGAGTAATTCTGACACTTCTACCGATGTAGTACCTACAAGTACAGGGCGGCCTGCTTTTACACATGCTTGTATTTCTTCAATTACTGCATTATATTTTTCTCTTTTAGTTTTATATACAAGGTCTTCCCTGTCCTCGCGCACCATGTCTTTATTGGTCGGAATTTTAACCACCTCAAGTTTATATATGCTCCATAATTCACCTGCCTCTGTTTCAGCAGTACCTGTCATACCCGCCAATTTGTGGAACATACGGAAATAATTTTGCAGGGTAACCGTTGCATAAGTTTGTGTTTCGGCTTCTATCTTAACATTTTCCTTTGCTTCAATAGCCTGGTGTAAACCGTCCGAATACCTACGGCCTTCCATAATACGGCCTGTTTGCTCATCTACAATCTTCACTTCACCTTCCATTACTACATATTCCACATCTTTTTCGAACAATGTGTATGCTTTAATAAGCTGGTTTACAGTATGTACACGTTCAGATTTTACAGCAAAATCGCGTAAAAGCTCATCTTTCCTTTTCGATTTTTCTTCATCCGTAGCCACCATTCTTTCAATCTCAGAAATCTCGCTACCAACATCAGGCAGAATAAAAAACTTTTGATCCTCGCCCGATGCAGTTATCAGGTCATAGCCTTTATCTGTTAATTCAACTGTGTTATTCTTTTCGTCTATTACAAAAAACAGTTCTATATCTACCTTTTGCATTTCGCGGCCCTGATCCTGCAAATAAGTATTTTCCGTTTTTTGCAAAATGGTTCGATTGCCCGGTTCACTTAAAAATTTAATAGTCGCCTTGCTCTTTGGCAATCCTCTATGCGCACGCAATAAAGCCAATCCGCCTTCTTTTTCGTTTTTTTCTTCTAATAACTTTTTGGCATCATTTAAAAACTTATTTATGAGTGTTCTTTGCGCGTTAATCAGCTTTTCTACACGGGGCTTCATGGCAAAAAATTCATGCTTATCGCCACGGGGTGTGGGACCTGAAATAATAAGTGGTGTACGGGCATCGTCAATAAGCACCGAGTCAACCTCATCCACAATTGCAAAGTAATGGCCACGTTGTACTAAGTCTTCGGGCGAACGTGCCATGTTATCTCTTAAATAATCGAAACCAAATTCGTTGTTGGTGCCGTAGGTAATATCTGCAGCATACGCCAATCTGCGATCGTGCGAATTGGGTTCGTGCTTGTCAATGCAATCTACCCTAAGGCCATGAAATTGGAATAAAGGCGCCATCCATTCTGAGTCGCGTTTGGCAAGATAATCGTTCACTGTTACCAGGTGTACACCACGGCCCGCTAATGCATTAAGGTACATAGGCATTATTGCTACCAGTGTTTTACCTTCACCTGTGGCCATTTCAGATATTTTACCAGAGTGCAGCACTGCACCGCCAATAAGCTGCACAGCATACGGCACCATTTCCCATTTTACAGGGTGGTTACGTACCAGCCAAGTGTTTTTCCACTGGGCTTTATCACCCTGAATAACAACATGGTTATATTCCGCAGCAAATTCCTTATCAGTTTCTGATGCGGTAACTTCCAGTACGTCTTTTTCTTTAAAACGCCTTGCTGTTTCGCGTATTACAGCAAAGGCTTCGGGCAAAATCTCGTTCAGTTCATCTTTAATTTCCTGTAGTATCTCTTCCTCAAGTTTATCTACATGTCGGTACATTTCTTCCTTCTCCCTGGCCGGAATTTCTTCTTCACTTTCAACCTTGTGCTTAAGTTCCGCCTTTTCTTTTTCCTTTTCGCTTATTTTATCCTGTATGCGCTTTTTAAATTCTATGGTCTTTTCGCGCAACTGACTATCGCTAAGGGAAGAAAGTGACTTTTCTATCTCTTCTATTTTATCAATTACAGGTTTCAACTCCTGTACATCTCTTTCATGTTTATTGCCGAATACTTTGGACAATACATTTACAAAACCTTCTAACATCTGCTGTATATAGTTTATTTATGGTATAAAGAACAAAAATAACTCAATTTCCCGCATTTGCGGTAATAATTCAATTTAGCGCTTTAATACGCCAGAACCGCTTGATGGTAAAGACGAATTAAAGGTCTATTTACTGTACCCTTTTATAGATTAAATACCCTGGATATGGAGAAGCCCAATTTAAACCCACCTTTAAGCCAATTATCGGTGGTGTTGGGTATTATATTGTTTTCGTCCAGGAAGGAGGCATTTGTAAAGTTTATTTCAAACACGTGTCCACCTGTTTCTACCTCATAACCAATAGATAATGGTGGGAAAAAGGTAGTGGCTGTATTACCCGTTCTGTACTGCGAAAAGATGTAATAGTAATCGAATACTAAAGCCGAGTGTTTGTTAAACATAAACCTGCCTCCGGCAGCTATAAAAGGAATATTGTTTTGATCCATTGCCCCATTATCGGGGTTCATATTTTGTAATATATAATTGCGGTGGTTAATGCCGCCTATAACTTCGAGCGAAATGTGATCATTAAACCTGCGGTCAACTATAAGTTCGGCCAGGTACACAAACCTATCTGCAAAACTTTGTGTGGCCGATGAAGTATCTGAACTGCCCGAATATAGCCTGGAACTTATTTCGGGGGTTATTCCTGCATCGCCATATAATGCAGCAGAAATAGGCATGCCACTGCTTTGCTGGGTGAGAAAACGATATTTAGCCGTAATATCAATAAGTTCCTGTTGTTTGCTGCGCGATATACCTACTTCTAAATTCTTTGTGATGCCAAATTCAAAATCAAAAAGTATATCCGAAGCCACATCAAAACCATATAAAGTATGCACACCACCGCCACTTGCACCGCCTATATTGCCAAACCTGTGCATAATGCGGAATTCCATTACACGTGGGGCAGTGGTTTTGGTGGTTTGAACATCAATAAGTCTTGTATCCTTCCAGGTTGGTGCAAGTATTGGTTTAGCAGCAGGGGTTGTTCCCTGCGCCGAATCCATCATGTGAAGAAGGTCTTGCCCATTGGCTACAAACGTACTGAAACCAAAAAAGCCGGCACCTATTAAAATAGTATGTTTTACCTTCATATTACTTCTTGGTGTTGTAAGGTTTCATGGTAGCTGTAAGAGTAATAGCTACTTGTTCTGCAATATTGCTGCCAAGCACACTGGGCACTTTTATATTGTAATCGGCCAATTTTGCATTAAATGTGGCCTTTAAAAAAAGCAAGCCATTTTGTACTGTAATGGTGCCGGGTATAGTAACCGCTTTTTTAACCCCGTGCATATCCAATGTGCCTGCAACAGTTACCTGGTTTGCGCCATCTTTAGTATAGTCTACTTTTTCTTTTACATTGCCTGTAAATGTTGTGTACTGGTACTTGGATGTTTCCATGTATTCTTCGTTAAAATGTTCCTGCATCAGCTCTTTTTTAAACTTAAAAAGCTGGTTATTTATTTTAACGTCTATTTCATTGTTAGCTGTGCTCATTATAGGCCTGGCTGCCGTATTTACTGCTGCTATATCCTCAATGGTTGCCGCAGAAAAAAAGCCAACCCTGCACGAATCGGCCATATAAATTTGTGCACTGCTTTTACCTGCAATGCCTAAGCAAATAATACAAAGAATTCCTGCAATTTTTTTCATAATTTATTGGGATTTTATTGGGGTGCACCTGCACTTAACCAGGCTTTAAATTTATTTTGATTACAAGTGCTTAAAGGAGGTTGCGGTGATAATGGCATTGTTTTATTTACAAACAAATATATCCAAAACTGGCTACGTTGGCCATTGGTTGCATAGGCTTGCAAACCAGCATACGTAGTATAATCGGGGGCTCCGGCTGCTCCGCCAGGTACGTGGCAGCCGCTTATTGCACAGTACGTATTTATAACAGGCTGCATAGTATTTGAATCTGAAGAATATGTTAAACGGGTTGTATCGCAATTTGTTGATGAAGATGGCACAGGCCCAACTTTATTTTCGCAGGAATTAATAAAAACTATCAACGATATCAAGGCTATAACTGTAATTGCTTTTAGCTTCATATATAATACTTACGGGTTTATTGCATGTGCAGTTTTAAGAAATGTGTCCTGTTACTTGTTATTACGCAACAAATTTAAAATTCTTTTTGAGCAAAGTAAACAATTTGTAGACAAGTTTTGACTTTGTTACACAGCCCTTTAGCCATAAAGACGACATGAGCAGCAAAAACGCTTATTAGCCGCTTTATAAATAAGCCAAAAATGTGACGAATTAAAAATGATAGATTAACCCGCCTGTAAGATCAAAAAAGCAGGAATATGTGGTAATTGGTGAAGTTACCGTATTCGGAGTAATTGCACCTGAATACGCTGGCTCTACATATAAATCTACTCCTCTAAATAGCCTGCACACGGCACCAAAACCAAGCATGTAAGAAAGACTGATTTCTTTAGACCCTTGCATATTATATACATATACATCTTCTTCTCCTACACTGTTTTGAACATGTACTTTAGCATAGTTGCTTGCAAGAATGTTTAACGATGTGCCGGCACGAACATATAAACCAACCTTTGGATCACTCAGGAATCTGTATTTTACTGCAAGTGGTATGCTTATATAACTACGTACTGCGCTACCCTTAGCTGTAGCTGTGGTATCGTAACCTTTGGCTGTATAGCCAGGTATATAAGGCATAGTTACTATGCCCGAACTGGTAGCTAAAGAATATCCTGAGTTTAATTCGCCTATATTAATGTTGACTGTTGTTGGAGCCAAAGAAAATTTGTAAGAACGATATTCGCAGCCTGCCTGCAACGTTAATTTATGGGTTACATCATACCCAACATTTGTTCCAAATGCAAAAGCAGCTTCTTGTTGCTCCCTACCTGTTATATCCGAAGCAGCAAATTTATCGCCGGTATTGTTATTCTTTATAATAGGTTCGGCAATAGATTGGGCACCAAATACAGAAACAGATAACCTTGGGCCGAATTTTGGTTTGCGTTTTGTAGGTATAGTATTCTGTTCGTCAATGTGGCGCGAGCCTATACTGCTATTGTCATCTACATCCATAGCCAAAATGTTTGCATCCATTTTATCGGGTGCAGGTATGGTTATTGAGGTTCTATCATCTAAATACAAGGCATTGTATGCCGGGCCCTGGTTATTGGTTATATGCGTCCTGTTATGTTGAGCGACAGCATTATTGTTATATGCAATAGCAGATGAAGTATGATTGCTTGAATTTCTGCTCAAACTGCCATAATTTGGGGTGGTATGATTTGCATTATTAACCACAGGGGTTTGCACAGTTGTGCCACCTTGATTAGTATTAACAGCCACAACTGGCGCATTTTTTGAAGCAGCGTTAACTGCACTGTTAGTAGCATTAGTAGTATTAATCGCTTCAGGGTGATTATTGTTAGCAGCAAAGGCAGGATTTTCTTGTCCGGCTACTTTATTTTCTACTGCATTTGTATACCTGGTATATACATTAAACGATATAAGCGCTATAACTGCAATTGCCAACACGGCTGCTACAGTACGCCACATACGTATACTTAATACATATGCTTTGTTTTCATTTTGCAAAATAGTTCCATATGCCTTGTTCCAAAATTGGTCAGAAGGCTCGGTTTCCATATTATCTATGGAATCTCTGAATAACTGGTCAATATAATTATCCTCAGGCTTGTCGCTCATCGTAATTGTTCTTTTTAGCAATTATCATGCTTCTCGATACTTTCTTCTTTAATAATGTTCTTGCATCCGATAGGTTAGATTTCGAAGTTCCCTCTGCAATACCCAAACTTTCGGCTATTTCTTTATGGGTCATCCCTTCAAATGCATATAAGTTGAATACCATTTTATAGGTAGGTGGCAGTTCATGTATCATGCTCATTAACTCCTTGGCAGACAGATTACTTACAATGTCTTCCGAGCTAATAAACATATCTTCCACATCATCAATATCAATGACGGGGTATACTTTGCTGGTTTTTCTGTAATTTTCTATAGCCTTATTTACCATAATTCTTCTTACCCATCCTTCAAAAGAGCCTTCCATTTTAAACTGGCTCAACTTTTCAAATACCGTGATGAACCCCTCTTGTAGTACGTCTTCCGCTTCTTCTCGTTTTTTAACAAAGCGCATACATACCGTAAGCATCTTACCTGCGTACCGCTGATACAGCGCCCGCTGGTAGACTGGTGCACCCGCAAGACAACCTTTTACAAGTTCTTCTTCGCTTACTTCGAGGCCCATTCAGTTACATAGATGTTAATAACGTTAATATGGTTGGCTCGGATAAAAATTATTTATCCAGCCACTAATGTACTTACTTTTACGAAATATCCAAATAATGTTTCACTTACCCATCCGTTTCGTTGTCCAATAGGGTTATTCTTTACGCTAAATTTGCCTTTATTTTAATAAATTATGGATACTATAAAACTTACCCAATATAGCCATGGCGCTGGCTGTGGGTGCAAAATATCGCCCAAAGTGCTCGATGCCATACTGCATTCGGCTAAACCGGCTACCAAGTACAAAAACCTGGTGGTTGGGAATGAAAGCAAGGACGACGCTGCCGTATATGATATTGGAGGTGGAAAAGGGCTTATTAGCACCACCGACTTTTTTATGCCCATTGTGGATGACCCGTACCAGTTTGGCAAAATAGCTTCGGCAAATGCTATAAGTGACGTATACGCTATGGGCGGAACCCCTTTAATGGCTATAGCCATATTGGGCTGGCCTATAAACAAGATACCCGAAGCTATTGCAAGCCAGGTACTTGAAGGTGCAAGAGATATATGTAATTCGGTTAATATACCGCTGGCAGGCGGGCATAGTATTGATAGCCCTGAGCCGATTTTTGGCCTTGCCGTTAATGGTATGGTGGACCTAAAGCACCTTAAACGCAATGATACCGCCAAAGAAGGTAACCTACTCTACCTAACCAAGCCCATTGGCATTGGAATACTTACCACCGCCGAGAAAAAGGGTATCCTTAAAAAAGAACATGAAGGGCTGGCTGCTACTATTATGATGCAAATAAACCGCATTGGGGCAGAATTAGGCAAACTGGATGGAGTAAAAGCAATGACAGATGTAACCGGTTTTGGATTATTGGGGCACCTGCGCGAAATGTGCGAAGGAAGCCACCTGGGCGCAACAATACATTTTGACAAAGTAAAACTAATAGCCAATCTGGAGGATTACCTTAAACAAAACGCTGTACCGGGGGGCACTACACGCAACTGGGATAGCTACGGTGATAAAATAAAGCTGGCGAACGATACACAACGCAATATTTTATGCGACCCCCAAACCAGCGGTGGACTACTTATTGCAGTAGAACCTGATGCAGCAAAAGAAGTAGAAAAACTATTAAAAGATAATGGATTGGGCGCTTTTGCTGAACCTATCGGGGTGTTGGGGAAACAGAGCAAGGGAGAGGCCTTGGTTAATGTTAAATAGCTTTTGTTATTAATTACAATAGGCTCAACAACCTTATTACTCAGCCTATAAAGAAGACACAATTTTATTATTTTTACATTATCTTTAAAAAATGAAAGTAAGCGATAAGAATAAGTACAAAAACAGTTTCAAAAAGGAACTTATTAAGTTTTCTGAAACTTTAAAAAAATATGTTTCTACTGAAAGGGGTGACTGGACCGTAAAAGGATTTATAGATACTTATAAGAATATTTATACTATTTCGTCTGATACTAAAATAGTATCTAAAATCCTTGAGATTCATATTTTTCCTCAAATTCTTCAATTTGCGGAAAATATTGGTTATCAAATCGTAATCGCTGAAAAACAGAACTATTATCCCGACTTAAGCTTTGTAAATAAAAATAATGACGAAATTAAGTTTGCTGTAGATATTAAGACAACATTCAGACGAAATGATAGTAGTGTTGGTTTTACTTTAGGCAGTCATGGCGCGTATTTTAAAGAAAGAGACAAGAAGAAGAATATCCAGTTTCCTTACAATAAGTATTCCGGACATTTCGTCCTTGGAGTAATTTATACCCGCATTGATTTTAACGATGAAAAAGATGGAAAAATATATAGTGTTGATGAGCTCAAAGAAGGTAACGAAAAACTCATTAGAAAAGTTGGCGCTAGAGAAGTTACTGAGGTCAAAAACTTGAAATCAATTACTTCAGTTATTAAAAATTTTGACTTTTTCGCGGCCGAAAAATGGGAAATTGCGAGCGATTTTCAAGGCTCCCACAATACTGCAAATATTGGATGCTCAATAAGTTTAGAGGATTTAAAAAATGAGAATGGTGTTTTTAGTAAATTAGGAGAAAATTGGTTTGACGAATATTGGATAAACTATGGACTCATTACCCATAAAGGGAAGAAAATAACAAACTTGAAAGATTACTTAGACTTCAAAGGGAGAAAAGACTTATGGGAGAAAATCACAACAAAAATTTTAAGAAACAAATGAAAGTTGTAGTTCCTCCAATAAAAAGCCAAGGTATTAAAACTAAATTAGTTCCCTGGATTATGGAACTCGCCCCTAAGGGCAAAGGTAAATGGATAGAGCCCTTTCTTGGAACGGGTGTTGTGGCTTTTAATTCTGGTTATAAAAAAACCATATTAAACGATACAAATCCGCATATTATAAACTTTTACAAAGCTGTACAGCAGGGAATAATTAATCCTGCTCTAATGAAACGTTATCTTGAAAAGGAAGGGGAAGTTTTAAGAAATGCTGATGAGAATGGATATGTACATTATCGCAATATAAAGGAACGATTTAATAAGGATTATTCTTCTTATGACTTCATTTTTCTTTCACGTGCAGGTTTTAATGGTATGATGCGTTTTAATAAAAAAGGTAATTGGAATATACCATTCTGCAAAAAACCTGATCGTTTTGCTCAAGCATACGTTACTAAAATCACCAATCAACTTGATGCTGTGTCTCAGATCATAAAGCCAGCGCCGGATTGGAAATTCTATAATACGTCATTTTCCAATATTATTCCGTTGGCAACAAAGGATGACATAATTTATTGTGATCCTCCTTACTATGGGCGCTATGTGGACTACTATAATGGCTGGAGAGAGAAAGACGAAGAGTTATTATTTCATTTGTTAAGCGAAACAAAGGCAAAATTTATACTTTCAACATGGCATCATAATGATTATCGTGATAATGAAATGATAAAGAAGTATTGGAATAAGTTCAATATTATAACAAAAGATCATTTCTACCATTCAGGAGGTAAGGTTGAGAATCGAAAAACGATTGTAGAAGCATTGGTATGTAATTTTGAAATTACTCATATTAATAAGCATAATCACGGCGAAAAAATTAAACAAAAAACTGAACAATTAGCTTTGGAACTGGCAGAAAAGCAGGTGAAGTATGCTAAAAAACGTAAAACGGCAACCATTGCATAGTAAGTCCATTCATTTTAAATAAAATCCAGCTTATCATACTGGCTACCCAGTATCTTAGCATCATCTGCTTTTAGCCATTTATTTAAAACGGTTGCATACACCGAACGGAAGTCGACACGGTATTTTAAATCGCCTTCATCTAAATCTTTAAGATTTGCGGTTTCGTTAAAGATGCCGGGTTTAACCAAAGAGCCGCTAATAAGGAACATATTGTTGGCTGTGCCATGGTCAGTACCGCCGCTTGCATTTTCTTTTACCCTGCGCCCAAATTCAGAAAACGTCATGATTAGGGTATCTTTAAAGCAATTGTTTTGTTGCAGGTCTTTTACAAAAGCTGCAAGCCCGCCCGACATTTCATCGAACAATTTTTCCTGTCTTCCTTTTTGCCCAACATGGGTATCAAAAGAACCTAAGGATACATAATACACCCTTGTTTCCAAGCCTGAGATAATAAGCTCGGCAATGGTTTTAAGGTGATTGCCAAATTCACCTTTAGGGTAATCGGTGGGTGATTTATAGGTCTTGAATTTATCATGGATGTAATCGGCCGATGACAAAGTTTCAGATTGGGTTTTATACAAATAATCTAAGGCATTGTCACTGTTTGTCGGACTATAATCCGCAGAAATATTTCTAAAAAGCCTGCGTTGAGACTCGGCATAAAGCTGATCTGGATTACTTACGGCAAGGCCCTTGTGCATTTCGCCTTTCATGGCTAAGCTAAGGGTATCGTCGGCCTCAATAGCCATGTGGCTTTTGCAGTCTGCACACTCAGCATCCAGGTAACGGCCCAGCCATCCTGTAGAAACATATTTATTCGCATCACTCGCCGATTGCCATATATCCATAGAACGGAAGTGGGAACGATCAGGGTTAGGATATCCTACGTTATTAATAACCGATAAAAAGCCTTGTCCGTAAAGGTCTTTCAAAGATTTTAGAGAAGGATTTAATCCTAACTCATCGTTCAAGGTAAGCACATCTGTTTTTGGAATAGAAAGGGCTGGCCTTAGACTATAGTAATCATCATTATTGTAAGGAATAACAGTATTTAATCCATCGTTGCCGCCCGACATTTGTATAATAACAAGTCGCTTATTTCCTTCGGGCAAATTGTGCAATCCATCATGCTGAAAGGCTTTCAGGAAGCGTGGCAACAACAGCGATGCCGAAGCTAATCCTGAACGTAATAAAAAATCTCTCCTGCTTATTTCCGACATAATAAATGGATTAACACATTTGGTATTCAGGTGTAGACATGAGAGCGATGGTCAGGGTTTTTATATACTCGTCGCGTGTATCCTGCGTAACATATTTCATTATCGTTTCCTTTTTAAAATCAGGCTGAGGAACTTGTATAAGGTACTCGCAAATGCTCTCATACAAGTCATTGTCTTTTACATCCCTAAATGCATTAAGGTAAGCAGTCCAGTCAGCTGTAGCAGCCAATTTACCTTGCTTACGTGGTGCTGGCTGTTGTTCCTGCTCATCATTTCGTTGCATCATTTTATGTTCTGCTTCTTCAGGGTCCTCTTTAGCTTGTATGTTCATTTCATCCTGCTTAAAAATTATACCCGGCAACGATAAGCGAAACATAAGCGAAGAGCTGTCTATCCAGTTTTTGCCACCCTTCCAGCCTGCCACATTGGGCGGATTAAACAACACCTGCCCCAATATACGTTGCACAAAAATGGGTGCATTAGGATTGGTGGGTGTTACAGGTATAGCGCGTTCAAGGTTTACAATTAATTCTACCGGCGATTTTATGCGCGTTCCAATATTTTTCTCATCATAAAACCAATCAGATGTAATGATGGTATACATCAAACGGGCTATATCGTAATCGGCTTTAAAGTTTGTTGCAAGGGTGTTGCAAATGTCTTCGTCGATATTTTCGTTTACAAAGTAGCGGTATATTTTACGTACAATAAAGTTAGCAGTAGCAGGCTTTTGCAAGATGATGTTCAATATATCATCGCCATTGTAATTACCCGTTTGTCCTAAAAAGGTTTTGATATCATCATCGTGTTGTCTTTCTGCAAATAAAAATTCTCCACTTAGGTTAAATCTCCATCCCGTAAAGGCCCGAGCAGCATTTTTAATATCATCTTCGGTATAATTTCCACGGCCCATCGTAAAGAGCTCCATCACCTCGCGGGCAAAATTTTCGTTGGGGCTTAACTTTTTGTTTTGCTCGTTATTAAGATATTGCAACATGGCAGGCGATTTAGATACCGCCGTTAGCATATCGTTGAATTTACCCAGTGCATTTTGCCTTAACTGGTTGTTTAAACCTTGTGCGAAATGTGGCAATATAGAGTGACAAGCAAAGTGCCCGTGCCAAAAAAAGGTAAGCTTTTCGCGGAATACGGCATTGGTGGTACACATTATTTTAAGCCATTCCAGGTTAAGCCCCCTGGTTAACATAGCCCTTTTCAGCATTTGTTCTTTCCTTTCATCAGGTGGCAAGTCTTTCAATTTTGTTTCTTCCTCCTCCGGTGCCGAAGCTAATGGTGTTTGCGCCTGCGAATCGTTCCACAATTTTTGTGCAACATCCTTCACACTCATTTTAGATAGCGCAGCAATATCACCCGGGGGGCATATAAAGCCTGCACGTAATAAAAGGTGTTGTATTTTCTTTTGCTCAGAAACCATAATTACATCTTAGATGCGAATGTATAGTGGAGGTTTAAAGTGAGAAGAATAATTTTCTACCTCTTCTTCTCCCTAAAGCACCTGTGTGCAAACCTGCGTAATACGGTTAAGGTTTCTACAGGTGCTTCGTAGAAACCCATGTGGCCTGCATTTTCAAGCACTAATACTTCTTTACGGGTCGGTAACTCGGTTTGTGGTTTTAGTATTTCGTAGTTCATTATTTTATCCTTTTTACCAAAAATAAAGAGGATAGGATACTGGGCAAACTTTAATATCACTTCGCGGCTGGGGCGGCGTTTCATGCCTTCCAGTGCTGCCGCTATTCCACGCGGAGATGAAGTAAGTACGATGTCCTGCAACTTTTTCAAGTTAGGATCATCAGGATTAGCAAACAAGTTAGCCGAAAATGTTTTTACATATTGCACGGGGTGCTTTTTAACCGCTGCAATGCCACGGTCTCGGTCAAGTTTTTTTTCTTCTGTATCGGCATATACCGATGAATGAAATAGACACAGGCCTCTCAGGTTCTCAGGATATAATTCTGCAAAAGCTATGGCAACATATCCACCCATAGAATGCCCAACTACAACATACCTGCGCAATTTAAGATGATGCATTACAGCCTGCACACATTGTGCCATGCGTTCCATTAAATGAACATAGCCGATGCTTTCGCTTTCTCCAAAACCGGGCAGGTCGATTGCAATTACCCTAAAACTTTTAGCAAGCTGGTCACTGAATTCATCCCATATATTCAGGTTCTCCGGGAAGCCATGTAGCAGTACTACTGCCCTGCCCTTGCCTTTATCAGAAAAACGGACCTTAGCACCGCGAAAAGTTGTGTACCTAATCATGCCGAGAATATCGAATATTGAACAAGGAATATTGAATTTCCAAGTTTACTATAATAACAGGTACTTACTTCAACATTGGACATTCAGGATTCGATATTCGTTATTTATTCATGAGTTCTTCAATTTCTTCCGCCTCAATGGGTATGTTAGCCATAAGATCTACATTACCTTTGTCGGTTATAAGTATATTGTTTTCAATACGTACTCCCAATTTTTCTTCCGGTATGTAAATGCCGGGCTCACAGGTAAACACCATTCCGGCTTCCATAGGTATTTGGAAAAAGCCTACATCATGCACATCCAGTCCTAAAAAGTGCGAAGTGCCATGCATAAAGTATTTTTTATACAATGGCATTTTAGGGTTTTGCTTTTTTACATCAGCGGCTTTTAGCAAACCTAATTTTATCAGTTCTTCCTGCATCATTTCTCCAACGGCAGCATTGTACTTTTCAAACGTATTGCCTTTAACCAACATTTTGCGCGCGCCTTTAAACACACGCAGTACGGCATTGTACACATCTTTTTGTCGTTTGGTGTATTTGCCGTCTACTGGCACGGTGCGGGTAAGATCGGATGCGTAATTGGCATATTCCGCTGCCACATCAAGCAATAAAATATCTCCCTTTTTGCAGGCTTTATTATTGTCTATATAATGCAGTACGCAGCTATCCAAGCCCGATGCAATGATTGGGCTATACGCAAAACCCTTGCTGCGGTTGCGCAAAAATTCGTGCGATAATTCAGCTTCAATTTCATACTCGGTAACACCGGGTTTAATAAAAGATAAAATCCTCCTAACACCCTTTTCGGTTATGTCGCAAGCATGTTTTATCAGTTCTACTTCTTCTTTGCTCTTTATTGCTCTTAGCTTATGCATGATTGGCGCACTGCGTTCGTAACGGTGCAAAGGATAATTCTTCGTACACATTTTACTAAAGCGGGCATCGCGGGTTTCTACTTCTACCACAGCACGGGCATGTTCATTAGAATTTAAATACACCCTTTTACATTGGGTCATAAGTTGGCGAAATATAGTGTCAAACTCCGACAACCAGCGCACTTCGGTAATACCCGATGCTTTAGTCGCTTCTTCTTTGGTATACTTATGCCCTTCCCAAATGGCAATATGTTCGTTAGTTTCGCGTAAAAAAAGTATTTCTCTAAAATTTTTGGTTGCCGCATCGGGGAACAGAACCAAAATGGTTTCTTCCTGGTCGATACCTGTTAACCAAAACAAGTCGCTGTTCTGTTTAAAGCCCATGGTGCCATCGGCATTGGTAGGCATAATATCATTGGCATTAAATATAGCCAGTGAAGCAGGTTTTAGTTCTTTTATATAACGTTTACGGTTGTGCAAAAATAAATCTGACGAGATAGGCAAGTACTTCATAATGTTATTGAGTTTCGTGTTTTTCTAAATGTATTTTATGTAAAAAGCGATGAATGGCGGGAGACAAAAATATGCCAACGTTGGTAATAAAAGCCACCCCGCTAAACAAAGCATAAAAAGAGGAAAATAGTTTTCCGGCAGTATTATCTACACTGGCCACGGGGCCCATACCCGATAATATCATGGACGCGTTGTGTATAGCATCTATCCACAAAAGATGAGCAATGTAATGGTAGCCAACAATGCCTAAAAGCAGGCAAAGCAAGGTTGCACATCCTGCAATAATGGCCATGCGCGCAAGTCGGCCTGCAAATATTTTTTTTGAGGCCAAAGGCTGGTGTTTACTTTCGTAGATGGGTAACATATCCTTGCAAATGTAATCGAATGTGGGTGACGAAAGTATGCTAAAAACACAAACTTTACCCCGGAGGCAACCGAGGCTTGCTTTCTCATTTGCATCCTGCTATATTTGTAATAATTATTACCAATGGCTAAACAAACGATAGATCCGGGCATAGGCGAAAAATTTAACGCGAGGTCGGGCCGTGTATTAAATAAAGACGGAACCTTTAACGTTGAACAGGCAGGGTTCGATATAAGGCGGGTACATATTTTTCAGTACCTGATACGTATAACCTGGTTTCAGTTCTTCTTTAGTCTTTTTATGGCTTTTGTAATTGCCAATTTTGCTTTTGCAGGGGCTTACCTTGCCCTGGGGCCAGAAGCACTTAAATCGGCAGATATGGATTCAGGGGTTACTCACTTTTGGCAATGTGTATTTTTCAGCGTGCATACCATGACTACCGTAGGCTACGGCAATCTTTATCCATCGGGTTTTGCAGCCAATGTACTTTCAGGTGTAGAGGCCATGACCGGTTTGCTTGGCTTTTCTATTGCTACAGGTATGGTATACGGAAGGTTTTCGCGCCCAACGGCCAAAATAATTTATAGCCAACAAGCTATTGTAGTGCCGCATCATAACCATCACAACGCATTAATGTTCAGGATAGCCAATATGCGCGATAGCGTAATGATGGATGTTTCGGCAGAAGCTTTATTTACCTTCATAGAAAAAAAGGGAGACCAGTTTATGCGCCGCTATTACCGCATGGATTTTGAAAGAAACACAGTAAGCTACCTGCCTTTAACGTGGACATTGGTTCACCCTATAAACGAACAAAGTCCTCTACATGGCAAAAGTGTGGAAGAGCATAAAGACATGATGCTTGAAATAATGATAACCATAAAAGGTTTTGATGAAACCTATGGTGATAATGTGCATTCGCGTTACTCATATCTTTACGAAGACATAGTATGGGGTGCCAAATTCTTGCCTGCTTTCCACGTGCATAAGGGTGGTGCAGCTGTGCTGGATATTGATAAAATAAGCAATTATGAAAAGGCAGAACTGCACAAAGCACAGGAAGTGCATGTGCCGGCATCTTAAAACATAATCGGTATTTATAATTTACTTTGTATCACAAAATCTTAAACAATGAACTACTGGCTTGTAAAATCTGAACCCTCGGTTTATTCGTGGGAACAACTGCAAAAAGATAAAAAAACTGTGTGGGATGGTGTACGTAACTATGCTGCACGCCTGCATTTAAGGGCCATGAAAAAAGGAGATGAAGTATTTTTTTACCATAGTAACGAAGGAACTTGCGTTGTGGGTATAGCAAAAGTGGTGAAAGAAGCCTATCCGGACCCAAAAGATAAGGAATGGAGCGCGGTGGACTTAGCTCCCGTTAAAGCCTTTAAAAACCCTGTAACCCTTGCCCAAATTAAGAATGAGAAGGCTTTGAAGAACATGGCCTTGGTAAGAATAGGCCGCCTTTCGGTGTCACCGGTAAGTAAACCGGAGTTCGACATCATTTGCAAACTATCTGCATAAGGTTTGTTAGTACTGTCTTAATTATTACCTTTGTTAGCCTTATAAGGGGTTTATATATTATTGTTTATGAAGTTGAGCAAGATTTTTTCAGGTGCCCTTTTGTTATTCCTGTTTTTTTCATTTGGTTCTTACAAGGCTGTTTCACAAACAGCTACAGTACGCGGATCTGTTTACGTTAAAAAAACAGGCGAATCTTTGCCTTTTACATACGTTTACCTGCAAGGCACAACCTACGGGGCCACTACCGATGGTAATGGTTATTTTGTTATTAGCCATCTGCCCGAAGGCAGTTATATGATTGTGGTTGCCTCGTTAGGCTACGATACCATACGCGAAAATATTACTCTTAAAAAAAATGATGTACTTGCCAAAAAATATTACGTTGGGCAATCGGGTGTAACCCTAAGTGGGGTTAGTATATCGGCAACAACCATAGCAAGGCAAAGAGATCCCGGTGTTTCTACATACGTTATCACACCCAAAGAAATGAACCAGATACCCACTATTGGTGGACAAGCGGATATTGCACAATATTTGCAAGTATTGCCGGGTGTAATTTTTACAGGCGATCAGGGGGGGCAGCTTTATATAGAAGGAGGACAACCCGTACAAAATAAAGTGCTACTCGATGGCATGACCGTGTTTGACCCCTTTCACTCCATAGGATTATTTTCTGTTTTTGATGGAGATATAATAAGCGATGCTACAGTGTATGCAGGTGGATTTAATGCCGACTACGGAGACAGGGTATCATCAATAATGGACATTCGTACACGCGATGGAAATAAAAAACAAGTGTCGGGCAAAGTAGATGTTAGCCCTTTCGGTGCACACGTGTTGGTAGAAGGGCCACTTGCAAAAAATGTAAACGACGACCCCGATAAAGCGTCTTCCTCTTTTATTCTTTCTGTAAAAAATTCCTACCTGGGGCAAACGTCCAAAACCTTATATCCATGGGTGGATTCGGGACATGGAATACCTTTTAACTATGCCGATTATTATGGCAAAGTATCGTTCAATACAGCTAATGGTAGCAAACTTAATTTATTTGGCTTTGATTATACCGATAACGTAACAATACCCAAAGTAGACACCTTGAAATGGAAAGAAATTGGTGCAGGGATAAACTTTATTTTAGTGCCAACTAGCACCCCAGCCTTAGTTGAGGGCAATATTGATTTTTCGAACTATACCATAAATGATGCCGAGGCAGATAACCAGCCCAGGCAAAGCTCTATAGGAACATTTAGCATGGGCCTAAAGTTTACCGAGTTTTTGGGAAACACCACATTACAGGCCGGGTTTGATATAGCAGGTACCAGTACAAATTACAGCTTTACAAATGCTGCGGAACGCGCCATAACAGAAAAGCTTAATTCAGATGAATTGAAAGGGTTTGTTAAGCTTAAATTTTTATGGCTCGATAAAAAACTTGTGGTAGAACCAGGTTTCCGTTTGCAATACTATTCATCAATAAGCGAACTATCGCCTGAGCCGCGTATAGATGCGAAATACAACTTCACTAAAAATTTCCGTATTAAAGCAGCAGCGGGTATTTATTCTCAAAATCTTATAAGCGCCATAAACGAGGAAGACGTGGTTGACTTATTTTATGCCATACTTACCAGCCCGCCTACATCCGATATCCCATCTACTTTCACAAATCAAAATGGTACTACGGCAACTATTACCAACCCTTTACAAAGGGCTTACCACCTTACCGGCGGTGTGGAGTACGACCCTACGGACTTTATACACATTAACATAGAGGCTTACGAGAAAAACTTTTTGCAGATGAGTACACTTAACTATAACGAGATTTATGATAATGGTACCCCTGGCGTACCCGATACGCTTAGCAAGCCCTTTTTGGTGCAATCGGGCAAAGCGTACGGTGCAGATATAAGTGTACGTTACGACCACAAAGAACTTACATTATATGCTGTTTATTCTTTAGGATATGTAAACTACTGGAGTGGCACTTACCAATTTCCTCCACCATTCGACAGAAGGAACAACTTAAATCTTGTAGCTTCATACAGGTTTGGTAAAGATTTAAGCTGGATGGCCGATATTCGTTACAACTATGGTTCAGGCTTTCCCTTTACACCCACACAAGGATTCTATCCTAATGTGCCTTTCAACAATTTAGGTACTAACTACACTACAAGCAATGGTAATTTAGGAACACTATTTGGTGTATTTGATAGCCAACGTCTGCCCGATTATTCAAGGTTGGATGTGAGTGTTGATAAAAACATCCAGGTATCGCAAGCTGTGGGGCTACACTTTAATGCAAGCGTAATAAACGTGCTTAACAGGGCCAATATTTTTTACTTTAACCGTGTAACCGACCAGCGCGTAAACCAGTTACCCATATTACCTACACTTAGTATTGGCATGACCTTTTAGCCTGGCAATAATCCATGCTTACGCATTTTGCATACTCTTATCTAATTATTGCCCTTAGGTATTTTGTAATTGCCGGAGCATTTTTTCTAATCTTTTATATTATAAAACCAAAGCGTTTTAATAAACTGCGCTTACAGCAGGGCTTTCCTAAAACCAAAGATTATTACAGAGAGATAAGCTATTCTATGATTAGCTTTTTCTTTTTCGCGCTTTATGCTATCATACTATTTCGTACGCCAATAAGGGCTTTTACAAGGCTCTACACTAATCCGGCTGAATATGGATGGGGGTATTTTGCTTTTAGCGTACTGCTGACCTTTATAATTCACGATGCATATTTTTATTGGACACACCGCCTAATGCATCATCCCAAGCTTTTTAAATTATTTCATTTAGTACATCATAAATCTACCAATCCCTCACCCTGGGCCGCTTTTTCTTTTCATCCGTTAGAATCTATGGTTGAGGCAGGTATATTGCCTGTGCTGGTATTTACCATACCCTTGCATCCTTATGCCATACTTGTTTTCTTTTTAATAAGCACGGTAATAAACGTGTATGGGCATTTAGGATACGAAATTTATCCTGCCTGGCTAATCCGTAGTAGGTTAGGTAAATATTTAAACACATCGGTAAGCCATAACATGCACCACAAGTATTTTAATAGCAACTACAGCTTTTATACGCGTATATGGGATATTGTTATGGACACCATGGACCCTAACTACGAGGAAAAATTAAATGAGGTTGTGAAGTAAAATACTTATTTGTTTTTCTTCAAAACATCCAAGTCAAAGCCCAGGCCAAAGGCAAAGCTTATTTCGTTAACATTGAACAGGGATACTTCATCTAAATGTTGGCCCACAACGTAACGCACGTTTACCATAATGTGGAACCACTTTTCAGCATAGTAGTTAAAGCCTGTTATTACTGAAGCCAGGGGGCTGAATGAGGCCGGATCGCCATACAATGATGTTTGTATGTATGCTATACCGGGTTGCAGGCCTATAAAAGGGTTTATGCGCGCTGCAACAGGAAAGTTATAACACGCACCAAAAAATAGCTGGTGGTTCATTTTAAGCAACTTGCTTTCATTCAGTGAATTGAAAAAATAGCATCCATCACCACGCACCGATATTTTATTGTCGGTATAATATTCCAGGTTGCCATTAAGGTAAACATTACTGATATGTAAATAGGATATAACGCCCAGAGAGTAGGTAGCTCCCGCGCGTAAAAGGCCTTTGTGTACAAATCCCTTAGCAGAATCTTTTTGAGCTACGGCATGCATGCACAATGCCCCGGCAAATAATAATATGGCTATTGCTTTTTTCCCCATAGGTGCCCAAGGCAATAGTTTATACTAAGTGTTATAAGCAGGTGTCCTTCAAGTGAAAGGCCGGATTCTTTATAGATATTCAAATAGGTTTGGCCAGTAATAATATCCATTGGTTCATTGGTTTCTATGTGTGTGCCAAGATGCAACATATATTGTGCAAGCAAAGAAACATCGCACCTGCCGGTTATATTATAATGTATGCCAAACCCCGCCTGCACTGCGCTGCTCCATCTTTCTGCGGGGTTTATACCGGGCCATTCCGAAAATACTTTGGTGTAATCGAAACAATGGCCGGCCAATACATAAGGGGTTATTTTCCCCACCGTCAACGGGTCTTTATCTAAATAAAAAAGTACCGACCAGCCAATATGTCCATCTCTCCTGTAGCCCAGGTGTTGTATGTCTGTGCCTATATAATCGGCAAACCATTCGGTGTTAATATGCTTAGCCAAACGTATCCTGAATTCGCCTCCAACACCCATGCCTACACTGCCTGCATCTGTAAAAGCACTTGTAGTATTGCGCATCCCTAAAGAGAAATCTCCGGCACCACGGGCTGTATCTTTATTACCTGCGCTTGCAGCAAAGCAATAAAATAAAAACATAAATATGGCTATCCCCTTCTTCATTGTAACAAGCTATAAAGATATATATTCACCAAATAATAATGGCTTAAAAGCCATTACATTTATAAAACGACCAATATCCCTACAAAGTATGCTTCCTTTACTCTGCCTTCTATTTACAACACATTTTTCTCCACCCGATAAGTGGCAAACCTATAAGGATAGCCTTAGCCGTTATACTATTGAATATCCTGAAACATGGGATAAAAGATATTACGAAACTGCCGTGTCCTTTGTTAGCCCCTTAGATGGAGAAATGGACCTGTTTGCAGAAAATGTGAATATTATTATACAAGATTTATCACATAAGCCAATGACTCTTGCAGATTTTACTGAGCTCTCAAAAAATCAATATATAAGCGATTATGGTGATTCTTCGATAGTATCAATAAAAGACACCACATTCCACGGCGAACAAGCAGAAAAAGGTATTTTTAGTATGGCGAATCCTGTTCAGCCCCTTAAAATTTTGCAATACTGGTTTATTAAAAACAATATGGCTTATATATTAACCTACACTGCCGAACCTAAGCAATTCGAGCGCTTTTTACCAACAGCAATAAAGGTGATTGATAGCTTTAAATTGTTGAAATAAGAAAGCAGGATTTATCCTTCAATCAGCTTTTTTATACCTTTTAGTACCATGCCCCAGTTCTCTTCAGAGTGCTTTTTACTTTCTTCCGTATCAATATTTTCCTGTGTAATAGTTAGCTTGGTGCCACCTTCTGCTGGCGACAATATATAACTTACAATTTGGTAATTCTCAGGTATATCTGCTTTACCCGAAAGACCGCTCCAATAGGTGCTTACTAAGCGCTTTTCGGGTTCGTATTTAAGTATTTTGCCTTTATCCGTATATTCTTTATCCTTCCAAATGCCTTTGTATAGGATTGTGCCACCTACCTTCCATTCACTGACGGTCATATCCGTACCAAAAAGGTATTGTTTTACTTCAGCGGGGTCGGTTAAGGCTTTCCACACGCGTTTTGCGGGGGCATTAATAACCGTGTCTACTTTTGCTATAATTGCAGTATCCATATGTTAATAATTTGAAATGCAATGTCGGAGATTTTTATTAATCCCGATAAACAAATCGATTAAATCAAAGTTAACTTATGCGAACGCTCTACTTTAATAGTTCGCGGGCAATAACCAATTTTTGTATTTCGGATGTGCCTTCGCCTATGGTACAGAGCTTAGAATCGCGATAAAATTTTTCTACCGGGAAATCTTTTGTGTAGCCATATCCACCAAAAATTTGCACTGCATCTGTAGATACTTCTACTGAAATTTCGGAAGCATAATATTTTGCAAAAGCACTTTCTTTGGTAACTTTTTTGTGTTTGTTTTTAAGGTCGGCAGCTTGAAGTATAAGCAATTCGGCAGCTTCTATTTTGGTTGCCATGTCGGCAATTTTAAACGAAATGGCCTGAAAATCGGCAATAGGTTTTCCAAACTGTTGGCGTTCTTTTGCATATTTAATGCTTGCTTCTAAAGCGCCTTTAGCTATGCCTAATGCAAGCGATGCAATAGAGATACGGCCTCCGTCAAGCACTTTAAGAGCCTGCACAAAGCCATCACCTTCTTTACCTAACATTTGGCTTTTATGCACTTTGCAATCTGTAAAAATAAGCTCGGCAGTTTCCGATGCTCTCATGCCAAGCTTGTTTTCTTTTTTGCCACCTTTCATTCCGGGTGTGCCTTTTTCTACAATAAAGGCACTCATCCCGTGCGAATCACCTTTTTCTCCCGTGCGTACTATAACAACAGCTACATCGCCCGATATAGCGTGTGTAATAAAGTTTTTAGCTCCGTTTATTATATAATAATCTCCGTCCTTTTTTGCTACAGTGCTCATATTTCCTGCATCCGAACCTGTACCTACCTCTGTTAAGCCCCATGCTCCAATCCATTGGCCCGATGCAAGTTTGGGCAGGTATTTTTTCTTTTGTTCTTCGTTGCCAAATTGCAAAATGTGCCCTGTGCAAAGCGAATTATGTGCCGCAAACGAAAGGCCCACCGAACCACATATTTTAGCAATTTCCACAATAGCCGTAACATATTCAAAGTATCCAAAGCCTGCGCCCCCGTATTCCTGTGGAACAAGCACACCCATAAAGCCAAGTTCACCCAGCTTTTTAAATACTTCTACCGGGAATTTTTGGCTTTCGTCCCACTCCATTATATACGGGCGGATATGCTCCTTGCCAAATTTTTGCAAGGTATCTGCAATCATTTGTTGGGTTTCCGATGTTCCAAAATCTATAGCCGATTCAGCCATGGTTTCTGTGCTCATATAATGTGGGTTTGATGCAAAAATAATATTTCTTCACTAAGATACTTTATTTTTAATTAACGCTTAAATAAGGTGCCAATTTGTTAAATGTAATGTTATCGATTGCAGCATTTTTAAGTAAGTCGGTTACGGCTTTATAGTTGCCATGTTCTTCCCTGTAATTAACTATAGCCTGTGACAAATAATAACCTATATATGGGTGTTTAGCAAGCTCTTTTATAGTTGCTTTATTAAGCGATAGTTTACGAATTTTTGTACTGTCTACACTAACATAATTGCAAACCATTTTGTAGTTAAGGCTATCTATATCATGCACTTCCAGCAATTGTTTTTTATTTACAAAGCCGCCTAACTTGTTACGGTAACTTACTATTGCTTTTGCAAATTTTTCTAATTCAGGATTGTTTCCAAGTTCTGAAAAGTCTGCACCATTTAATTCAATTGCAGAGGATGTTTTTGCTGCTATCGTTGTACTACTATCGCCCGGTATCTTGCTTAGCTGGGATTTAAATGCCGAAAAATCTGAATTACCCGGGCTAGGTAAGAGATGGTTAGAAATGACTAACCAGCCTATCATTGCTACAATAATAAAAAGCAATACAATTATGCCATTGCGCTGCCTTTTATTAAATGAAAAGTAATCTTTCCACATAATTCAAAAATAACATTTGCTTGTAATGTTTAGTGGGTATAAATAAAAAAGTCCCGCCAAAAAGGCGGGACTTTACAAAATCTAAATTCCTTTATTGCTGAGAAAAACTAAAAGTTCCTCCATCTATGGTAGCTGTTGCCGTATTGCTACATGTGCCCAAAGCTGTACCAAAGGTTACATAAATAGGATATGGAAATGTAGAAACATTCGCGGTAAGCTGGCCTGATTCAATATCTACACAAGTAGGATTAGGATTCGTTTTAATTAACCAATACGGAACTTGCAGGTAAAGCGGGCTTGTAATAGTAATTGTGTAAGTTGCTCCCTTTCTGCTGGTGCCATTTGCACTGCCCGTAACGCTAAAATAATATACATTGTTAGATTGTGTAAGAGCACAGGTGTGGTTGCACGTCCAAGTTGCAGTGCCACCTCCATTAGGATAAACCAGTGTAAGGTTAGCCGTTATCTTCCAACTTTGGCTGCCCACTAAGTTTGTGCCAGTATTAGTTATGGTGCGGCTACCGCTAATGCCAATATCGTTTATATAATAGTTTACAAATGTCATATTCAAGGTAGCTCCATTATCAATATAATGCTGTGCTACCGGCCAGTATACAATTATGTGGCCTCTGCGGGTGCGACCATCCAGGCAAGTGCAATCTGTATTACCAAAAAAGATATCTATTGCGCTATCTAAGCCCCCAATATTTGTATCGGGTAATATTCTTCTTATTGTTTCGCATCCGCTCATAATACGTTCGCTGGCTTGGCCTTTTGCAGCTCCGTCGGCTACGTTTTTAGTATCCTGTATAGCAAACGAAGCATTGGCATCATCCTGAGCAGCAGTTGTATCAGTACTTACAGTAGTAGTGTTGCTTTTTTTACAACCGGCAAATATTACTCCGGCAAGGGCCACAGCTAAAGTTCCGATAACCAAATATTGCTTCACTTTCATTCTGTCTGTTGTTTAGTATTTTCAACTCAAATATATACAAATTTGGCGAATTCGTTAGTAAAATCCATAAAAAAAGGACGGTTATATGCCGTCCTTTATAAATTCACTTTTAACAATTTACCATTGTATTATGGTATAGTTAACATTATTTATGGTTGCAGTTGCCGTATCATGACAATCGCCAACACCTAATCTCAAAGCTGTTCCGTACCCAACGGATATTGGATATGCAAAATTACTGCTGTTAAATGTAAGTCCTCCGGCTTCTATCCAATAACAAAATGGGTTCGCCGGCAGCACAGCTGTGTAGTAAAGGGGGTTATTAATAGTAACTGTATATGTATTGCCTGTTCTGCTGGTTCCGCCTCCGCTACCCGAAATAACCCAGTACGTAACAGTATTTACTGTAGATAATGTGGCGCTGCGAGTTGTATTCCAGCTGGCTGTACCCCCATTGTTAGGATATACAAGGCTAAGATTAGCTGTAAGGTTCCATGAAGTTAAGCTTGTATTAGTAAGCGTTCTGCTACCCGAAACCCCTACATCATTTACAAAATAGTTTTTAAAAGTCATGCCAATTGTATCATTTGCTGTAAGGTAAGGATGGGTATGGCTCCAGTACACTATAATATGCCCTCTTCTCGGGCGTCCGTCAAGGCAGTTACAATCTACATTGCCAAAGAAAATATCTATAGCACTGTCAAGGGCTCCGCCAATATTTGTATCGGGGGTTATTTTCCTTATTACTTCGCAGCCACTTAGTAAACGTTCGCTGGCTTGCCCTTTTGCAGCTCCATCGGCCACATTTTTTGTATCCTGTATAGCAAACGATGCATTTGCATCATCTTCAGCTGCAGTATAATCGGGTTTAGAAGGTGGTGTAGGTGTTACAGGATTGTCTGATTTAGAACAACCGGTAATAAGAACGCCTGCAAGGGCAATTGCTAATACACCAATAGCGAGGTAATGTTTTATTTTCATGAGTTTGGTTCTTAGTTTTTAGGATAGTTCAAATATATAAAGGTTTAAACAGAAACCAAATAAAAAAGTCCCGCATTGCTGCAGGACCTTTTTAAAATAACTATACAAATATTACCACTGGCTAAGGTTATACACTGTACCATTTACAGTTGCCGTCATGTTTGCATTACATGTACCAATTGCTGTACCAAACGTTACGTAAATAGCAGGCAAACCTGTAACGTTAACTGTAACCTTGCCCGATTCGAAGAAAGCGCAACCGCCTAACCACCATGGCCATGCAGTTACATAAATTGGGCTGGTAATGTTGATGCTATACGCTACATTTTTTCTACTAACACCATTTGCGCTACCCATTACAGAATAGTACCAGTTACCACCTACTTTTGTAAGCGTGTTGGTACGATTAGAAATCCAAGTGGCTGTTCCGCCATTGTTAGGATATATTAAACTTAAGTTAGCACTAAAGCTCCATGTATACAAACCAGCAGAATCAAGGCCTACGTTGGTTAATGTCCTGGTTCCGGTTACCTGGAAGGCATTTGCCAAATTGCTTAACGGAGCACTTACAAAATAGTTTTTAAAGCCCATACTTATTGTACTACCTTGTGTAAAATAACTACCACCATTATACCATACTAATATATGTCCAGCCCTGGTTCTGTTATCATTACATATGCATCCGCTTCCGGGAAATATGATATCAAGCAAAGAATCTGTATTGCCACCAATTACGGTATCTCTTCTTAATATTGTTTCACATCCACTCATCATACGTTCGTTAGCCTGGCCCTTGGCAGCTCCATCAGCAACGTTTTTAGAATCTTCTATGGCAAAGGTTCCGTTTGCATCATCTTGTGCTGCGGTATAGTCAGCCGAAGAATTGTTAGAAGGAGGTGTTTCTTTTTTAACGCAACCGGTAATCAACAGGCCGGCAAACGCCGCACCTAGTATACCTATTGCTAAATAATGTTTGGTTTTCATGGAATAAAAGGTTTTGTTGTTTCAGTTTGGATACTCCAAATATATAAAGGTTTAAATGAAGTGCAAATGAAGAATGAGGAAAATGCTACATAATATATTGTAAATCAAAATATTATATGCCATAAAATTACTTTAAAATTTATTTTGATTCTAATAAACACTTGGTATCAGTATCGTTGGAATACGAAAAAGAGCAACAGCAGTTTTTATTACCTTTGTAAAGCACAAAAAACCAATACTTGAGCGGACTTGTAAGACACCTTTTTTCGTCGGACAAAAGGTTATCGGCAACATTAAAAAACATTTTAGGGTTTTACCCTCATAACACGGCTATTTATTCAATGGCTATGCGACATAAGTCGTTATCGCGTGGTAATGCACAGCAAGCAATGGCAAGCAATGAACGACTGGAATTTTTAGGTGATGCTTTGCTGGATGCTGTTGTAGCCGATCATTTATACCATCTGTTTCCTTATAAAGATGAGGGTTTTCTTACTAAGATGCGTTCTAAAATTGTGAGCAGGCAACACCTTAACGGCTTAGCATTAAAGATAGGTTTGCATGAATTGCTGGAGAAAGAAGGCGGAACTACACCCGGCACATCTATATATGGTAATGCGTTAGAAGCACTTATTGGTAGTATTTATTTAGACCAGGGCTATGCACAGGCTAAAAAATTTATTCTTATACGCCTGTTTAAGGCCTACATAGACCTTGAGGAACTCGAAAATACCGAAACAGACTTTAAAAGCAAACTAACCGAATGGTCGCAAAAAGAAAGGCAGAGCCTGGAGTTTAGAGTAATGCAAGAACCCAGAAGCAACGAAAGCCGCAACTACCTTGTGGGCGTATTTGTAAATAATTCAATGCTGGGGCAAGCTTCTAATTTTTCTAAAAAACGGGCTGAGCAAATGGCGGCCGAAAAAGCATGGGAATCCATTAATACAGAGGTGTAAGCCATGTCGAAAATAAAACTGCAAATAGATTACGATTACGAATTTTGCCTTATAGGTATTGTATCATCCGAAAAAGATTACCGCCTTTGCTGGATGCTGAATACCGTGCTCGATATTAAGCTATCCAAAACCGAAGAACATGAAGCCGGGCCCAGCAAACACTCTATGTACAGCTTCGTTCAGGAAGAACTTTTTAGAGAGTATTACCTGCTTGCCAATAAGGGCAGCACACATTTTTTAATTGAAGAACATAAACACATAGATTATTTTCTAGTAGTAAAAGGACTGCAAACCGACGAAGAAAAAAAGAACATACTCGACCTGATAAAAAAATCGGACATGGTATCGGCTGCGTATTTAATAGATGTACCTTCGCTGAAATCAAAGCATAATTTGGTATTTTGATATTATATGAAACTAAGCAATAAAACAAAAATAGTAGCCACCATTGGCCCGGCTTCGGCCTCCAAGGAAGTACTTAAGCAACTTATAGAAGCGGGCATGAATATTTGCCGCATAAACTTTTCGCATGGCAATTACGAAACCGTAAAAAAAGTGCTGCAAAATGTGCGCGACCTTAACAAAGAACTTGGCACTTTTGTGGGTGTATTGGCAGATTTGCAGGGGCCCAAATTGCGCATTGGAGTAGTAAAAGGCGATGGTGTTGAATTAATAAAAGGAGCATCTTTAACAATCACAACAAAGGAATGTATAAGCGATGCAAAAAGGGTATATATAACCTATCCTCAGTTTCCTAAAGATGTGGCCGTAGGTGATGCGGTATTAATAGCCGATGGTAAACTAATGTTAAAGGTTACAGGCACTGATCGCAAATCAGAAGTAAAAGCTGTAGTGGTGCATGGCGGTATGTTAAATTCTAAAAAAGGGGTTAACCTGCCTCATACCAAAATATCCTTGCCCTGCCTTACCGAAAAAGATATAAAAGACTTGAAGTTTGCGCTGGATAATGATATTGAATGGATTGGTTTATCGTTTGTGCGTTCTGTAAATGATATTGTAGATTTAAAAGAACGTATTAAAAAATACAAGGCCAAAGCCAAGGTAGTTGCCAAGATTGAAAAGCCCGAAGCGCTGACTGAAATAGATAACATTATTGATATGTCGGATGCGGTGATGGTAGCACGTGGCGACTTAGGCGTAGAGTTGGATGCTGAACGCGTACCGCTAATACAAAAGATGCTTGTACGAAAATGTATTGAAGCATCTAAACCCGTTATTATTGCTACCCAGATGATGGAGAGCATGCTTACCAATTTTTCACCTACACGTGCCGAAGTGAATGATGTGGCCAATGCTGTAATTGACGGAGCTGATGCCGTGATGCTAAGCGAAGAAACATCGGTTGGACAATACCCCGTAAGGGCGGTAGAATACATGCGCAAAATTGCAAACCATGTTGAACAAAACGATAAAAGCATTTATTACAAAGAGCATCATCCCTTATTGCAAAATCAAACCTTTATATCCGACTCTATATGCTATAATGCCTGTGTCATGGGGCGACAGGCGGGTGTAAAAGCTATTGCATCTATGACCAATTCAGGCTACACTGCATTTAAATTATCGAGCCACAGGCCCAAAGCCAACATATATATTTTTACTGATAACTCTACCCTGCTTACCACGCTAAGCCTGGTGTGGGGGGTACATGGCTTTTATTACGATAAGTACAAAAGCACCGACGATACTATTGCGGACATTAAAAAATTCCTGGAAAAAGAGGGGCTTGTTAAACCCGGCGACTTTGTAATAAACATAGCCAGCACACCTATTAAAGAACGTGGCCGCACCAATATGTTAAAGCTTAGCCAGATAGTATAGGCTTACAACATGCTTCTAAATTCCTTTACCGATAACACTTACTTTAAATCGGGTGAAAATTTTGGCCAAGCCTTATTCTACCTTGCTTTAGCGGGGCTGGGTGTTTACGTATTGATAAGAATGCGGAAGAAGAAAAAATAATTACGCGTCCAGCTCTCCGGCTATTACGTTCATGCTACTCATGGTAACAATAGCATCCGATAAAAGGTTGCCACGTATCATTTCGGGGTATGCCTGGTAATATATAAAGCATGGCCTGCGGAAGTGCAATCTGTAAGGTGTACGGCCACCATCGCTGATAAGATAAAAGCCTAATTCACCATTACCACCTTCTACGGCATGGTATACTTCTCCTTTAGGTATTTCGGTTTCGCCCATTACTATTTTAAAGTGGTAGATAAGGGCCTCCATATTGTTATACACCTCTTCTTTAGGAGGTAAATAAAAGTCGGGTATATCAGCATGGAAAACACCCTTAGGCATCTTTTCCAGCTTTTCTATGGCTTGTTTTATAATGCTGTAGCTCTCCCAAATTTCATCTTCGCGAACCATAAAACGGTCGTATGTATCGCCATGGGTGCCTACAGGTATTTTAAAATCAAAATCTTCGTAACCGCTATATGGGGTCATTACACGTACATCATAATCTACACCGGCAGCACGCAGGTTAGGGCCTGTAAAGCCATAATTAAGAGCTCTTTCAGCACTTATTGGGCCTGCACCGATGGTGCGGTCCATGAATATCCTGTTGCGTACTAATAGCTTTTCAAACTCCTTAAGCACTTTTGGAAACTTATCCATAAACGTATGTATCTTTGCCCATGCGCTATCCGGAAAATCACGTTCAAAGCCACCAATACGTCCTATGTTAGTGGTAAGCCTGGCTCCACAAATGTCTTCGAATATTTCGTAAATATGTTCTCTTTCTTCAAATACGTAAACAAAACCCGTAAGTGCTCCGGCATCTACACCTATTACGCTGTTGCAAACCAAATGGTCGGCAATACGCGACAGTTCCATAATGATGATGCGCATGTACTGCACCCTTTTAGGTATTTCGGCTTGTATAAGCTTTTCAACCGTCATGTGCCAGCCCATGTTATTTATGGGTGATGAGCAATAGTTAAGACGGTCGGTTATAGGGGTGATCTGGTTATAGGGCCTTCTTTCAGATAGCTTTTCGAATGCGCGGTGTATATAGCCAATAGTAGGTTCTGAGTCTACAATAATTTCACCATCCATTTTTAAAATATTCTGGAACACGCCGTGTGTTGCAGGATGGCTGGGGCCAAGGTTAAGTATAGAATATTCCTTCTCCTCTACCCTTTCGGCATTTACCGGAGGATTAGTTTGTATGCCAGTGCCTTTATTTACAACAGTTTCTGCCATTAGCGTCCGAACATTTTATCGTTTTTATCTTCACGGTTAGGGTCTTCGAGCGGGAATTCTTTACGCATTGGAAAGCCCACCATATCATCTACATTTAAAATGCGTTTAAGGTTAGGATGCCCTTTAAATACAATACCATAAAAGTCGTAGGTTTCTCTTTCCATCCAGTTAGCGGCAGAGAATACGGTAGTAAGTGTTGGCACTACAGCTTCTTTATCGCTAAAGAACGTACGTAAGCGGATACGTATGTTGCGGCGCATATTGTGTAAGTGATACACTACTCCAAGTTCGTGTCCGTGGTTATCCGGAAAGTGCACACCACAAAGGTCGGTAAGGAAACGAAATTGTAATTCAGGATCGTCGTAAAGGTATTTTACAACATCTATAACCTTATCTTTTTTTATGGTAAAAACAGGAAAATCCCTCATCATTTCTGCTGAAACAATGTCGTTAGGAAATGCCTCGCGTAATTTTTTTTCTACTTCAGGAAATATATCTTCCATATACTTATTCTATTCCGTATGATGCCATCAGGGCTTTGTATTCAGGGCCTGATCTTCTTCTTATCGATTCCTTTTGTACCAGTTCCTGTATTTTAAGAATGCCATCCAACACCTGTTCAGGGCGGGGTGGGCAACCCGGTACATACACATCTACCGGTATAACGCGGTCTATACCCTGCAATACGCTGTAAGTATCAAATATACCTCCGCTGGAAGCACATGCACCCATAGAAAGCACCCAACGGGGTTCGGCCATTTGTATATACACCTGTCTTAAAATAGGAGCCATTTTTTTAGCAATAGTACCCATAACCATAAGCAAATCGGCCTGGCGCGGAGAGAAACTTAAACGCTCAGCACCAAAACGGCCCATATCGTAATGTGCGGCCATAGTTGCCATAAATTCTATGCCGCAGCACGATGTGGCAAAAGGCAAGGGCCATAATGAATTTTTACGTGCCATGCCCACCACCTTATCAAGTGATGTGGCAAAGAAACCCGGCCCTTCAACTCCTTGCGGAGAAGGAACCACTTTTATATTACTTTCTTTAACTGCAGTTTCCATTTTTTTAGTTTATCAAGTTTGTAAAATTATAAAGTTGCTTTCACTTTCTCCTTTATAACTTTTCCCTTTATTAACTTATTCCGTGTCCCATTTAAGAGCTCCCTTTTTAAGGATGTAAAAGAAACCCACCAGCAAAATTGCCATATACGATAACATCTCTATCAATCCTTCCACATGCAGGTTCTTAAAATCTACTGCCCAGGGGTACATAAATATTACTTCCACATCGAACAGTACAAATAAAATAGCTGCTAAAAAATATTTTATAGAAAAAGGAATACGTGCATTGCCTTGCGCTTCTATACCACACTCAAACACATCGAGCTTAGTTTTGCCTTTACGTTTCGGGCCTAAAATGTGTGTAACAAACATGGTAGTAACTACAAAGCCACCAGCCACTAACGCTGTTATAACTATAGGAAGATATTCTACCGGGCCGCTTGCATCCATAATTCCTCTTTTAAATTACACAACAAAGTTAAGCATATTTTACAAGCAATCAAGTGAAAAATAGGGTATCTGTTACTTTCTTTGTTTCGCCTTCTTTTCCAGTTTACCTAAAAAGTCATCTTCTACCTTATAGCCCATATTTTTTGCTGCCTTGGCATACCTTACTGCAGCCGAATCATTACCCAGTGAGTCGCAGGCTACTGCAAGGTTATATGCTGTAACAGGGGCCACATCTTTGGTATTAAAAGCAAGGGCGGTTTTCCAAAGTGCGGTGGCCTCATCAATGCGGTTTAGTCCAAACAAAGCAACTCCTTTGTAAAAGTAATAAAGCGGGTTAGCAGGGTTTATTTTAAGCAACATGGTATACTGCATTATAGCCAAATTGTATTGTTTGCTTTGTACGCGATTAAATCCATCATCGGCCCACTTTTTTTCGCAATCGGGATTAAGTTTATAGGCTATAACAAAGCATTGTCCCTCCTTAGCAGTATCGCCCAAAGCCGCGTACGACAAAGACAAATCCAGATAGGTTTTATAAAAGTTGTTTTGTATTTGCAGGCTTTTTCCAAATGAGGTAACAGCCTTATCATATTCGCCTTTGCCGTTGTAAATATTGCCCACCTGATCGTATATTTTTGCATCGGCTGCATTAAGCGAGGTGAGTACACTAAAGTTATCCAGCGCCTTATCCATATTGCCTTGGTCCATATAATAATTACCCAGCCATTTGTAGGATAGTAATGCCCTGTACGGGTATTTTGTAATAGCATCTGTAAGCAAGGTTTCTGCATTATGCCAGACAAATGTACGTTGGTAACACAGGTAAGATAATAAGCCCGACCAGAAGAGTAAAACAGCCAGTACAACTGCTTTAATACTTGGCATTCGCCTCACCAGTTCGTACAAAAAATAGGCCATCATAAAAAACAAACCAATGTATGCCACGTACGAATATCTATCGGCCATAATAGCTGCACCTACCGAAATAAACTGCAACTCCATCACTATATTAAAGATGAAAAAGGCATAACCAAATACAGCTATTTTAAAATATTCGCGATCTTTTTTATAAAGAATTATAAGAGGAACTGCTAACAAAGCAATAGCTATAAAGGGCGCTGCATAATAAATACCGGGCAGCCAACCATCAACATACCTGTACGGATAAGGATAGAAAGTAGAAAGGAAACTGGGATTGAAAAATTTATAGATGTACATGACAAAGCCATAACAGGGATACATAATTCTTTCTGCAAACGACAAAGTGCCGAAAGAAGCAATGGCGCCCGTGGCATGTTGCCTGTAAACAGCATACCCTCCGCATAAAGCCGATACTATGAAAAATGGTATTTTTTCTATTATTGCTTTCCAGTTAAATTTACCTGCAAGCACAAAATCGATACATACCAAAGAAAGCGGGAAAACCACGGCCATTGGCTTAGCCAGGCAGGAGGCAATAAACAAAACAAAGGTGAACCAATACCATTTTGGTTGAGCCTTTTCAACGTGTTTTAGATAAACCAGAAGACCGGCCAGGTAAAAGAAAGTATATAATACATCTTTACGTTCGGCTATCCATGAAACTGATTCTACATGCATGGGATGGATGCCAAACCACAACGCACCAAAGCTTGCAATAAAATAAGTGCCCTCTTCTGCTATTTTAAGGCGCTTGCATAGTTGAGTGAACAAAAAGAAAACCAATACAACGTTGGCAATATGTATGAGTATGTTGGTTAAATAATAGGTTGCCGGTTGTAGTTGAGTGAAATAATAATTGATGGCCAGCGATAACATACACAAAGGGTGGTAGTTATTTTTTGTGATGTCTTCGGTAAAAATGGTTTTAAGGTTATCCCAGGTAAGCGCCTTTATATATTGGTCGTTGGTTACATATACATCATCGTCCCAATTGGTAAACTGGTTGTGTAACGAATAATGAAAGCAAATAAAAGTAAGCACACATATTGCAACAAGGGTGAGCGTTCGCTTATTTAGTAGTGCACTGTTCATTATATCCTGATACCCATTATAAGTATATCATCTACCTGTTCCAGGCCTCCCTGCCAGTTTTCAAGGGTTTCTTCGAGCAGCTTTTTTTGTTCTTCCATTTTTAAGGAACTCATGGCAAGTAATTTTTCTTCCAATTGCCTGTATTTAAATTTTTTGCCTTTAACACCGCCAAACTGATCGGCATAACCATCTGTAAATGCATATACCACATCTCCTTTGCGTAATTCGAAAGATTGTAGCGTAAATGATTCAGTTTGTTTTGGAGATGCCCCTACCGGCATCTTGTCAGCATTCAGTTCTATCATAACTCCATCGCGGATAATGATAGAAGTATTATATGCACCCGTATATACCATGTGGCCATAGCCTTTGCCATTAACAGGCAAGCTTATCAATACGCCATCCATACCATCTTGTCCGCCTTCCTGAGAAACATTTTCTATCAATTTTTTACGTGTGTGGTTAAACACTTCGTGAGGCTCAGTAATGTTTCTTTCTGTTATGGCTTCATTTAAAAAAGATATGTTAAGCAAACTCATAAATGCCCCGGGAACGCCATGTCCTGTGCTATCGCACACAGCCAAATAAAACCTGTCTCCTTTTAAAGTGGCCCAATAAAAATCTCCGCTTACAATGTCTTTGGGCTTGTATAACACAAAATATTCGGGCAAAATTTTAAGCAATAATTCATCCGAGGCCAGCAAGGCCTTCTGAATTTTTTGAGCATAATGTAAGGAGTCTACGATTTCTTTTTGCTTTTTTTCTACTAACAATTTTTGTCCACTGATTATTTTATTGGCACTTTGTTTTTGCCTGTATCCCCTGAAAATAAAGAAAGCCAGGGCAAACATGAGAATAAAACCACCTATAAATGCGTCTCTTATTATTTTTTGCTTGTTACGTTCCTGCGCTGCCACAGCTTCCTTTTTATCCTGTTCGGCTTGTTCGGCTGCCTGCTTTTGCTGGAATTCAAAATTCATTTCCGACTGCACTATTTTTTTTGTATTAGCCCTGTTTACAAGGCTATCGCGGTAGGCAATGTATGTTTTGTATGTTTTTAATCCGTTTTTAAAATCGCCCGATACTTCAGCAAGTTCGGCCAATTCGCCATAGGCGTTTTTAATGTATTCCGATTCATTTATTCTTTGTGCTACATGTAATGAAGAATCGAGATAAAGCTTTGCCAAATCAAATTTCTTTAACCTGGTGTATATGCTTCCTATGGTAACCATTTTACTTGATGTGCCTCGTTTGTACCCAATTTTCGTATCGATGTCAAGGGCTTTAAACTCAAAGTCCAAAGCCTGAGTATAATTACCCATATCCTCGTATATATTGCCCATGTTGCCATAATTGCGGGCAATACTCCTTTTGTTACCAAGCTTTTGTTGCATTTCAAGCGCTTTATAGTCGTATGCCAGGGCATTGCCCAAATTGCCCATATCCTCATACACATTGCCCATATTTCCATAATTACCTGCTATCGCATCTTTGTCATCTAATTCTCTGTTTATGGCGAGTGCTTTTGTGTAACAATCTAATGCCATAGAGTCGCTGCCCTGCTCTTCGTATATTACACCAATACCTCCGTAGCTTGAGGCAATGCCATATTTATTCCCTGTTTGCTTATAAATTTCAAGAGCCTTAAGATCGTACTCTAACGATTTAGGATAATTGCCCATATTCCAGTACGCTGTACCCAGATGATTATATTCTGAGGCGATACTGTTTTTAGAATTCAACTCTTGGTATATAGCAAGCGCTTTTTCTTCATTTTCAATCGCCTTTGGGTAATTATCCTTGTGCGCATAAATGCTTCCTGTAACATCATATGCCTTTGCTATGCCCTTTTTAAAATCGAGGTTTTGGGCAAGGGTGAGGGCTTGGGTTACATAAATTAATGCCGTATCAAAATTATCGGCCTGATCTACTTTGCGGGTTAGTGCAATAAGAGTGTTAAACTTATTGGTGTCTTCCTTTTCAGTTTTTAAAACGTTGCGTAAAGAATCTATTTTATTGCCAGCGGAGAGAGTTAAAAACGAAGAACTAAGAGCTAAGAGTGCAAAACAGAATACCCGCTTGGCGATACTTAAACTCCTTATTTTATCTACTCGCTTATTCATTATTTTAAACCCTAATTCCTATTATACAAACATCATCGGTCTGGTCCATCATACCCTTCCAATCTTCAAACTTTGTATCTAATATTTTCTCTTGCTCAGCCATTGGCCGATGGCTAATAGTTAATAGCAATTCGCGTAATTGTTTATGCTTAAATTTTTTGCCTTTAGGGCCTCCAAATTGGTCGGCGTAACCATCGGTAAACAAATACAACATTGTACCTGCCTCCCTACCCTCCAAAGTATGGTTCAGAGTTATTTTATTTGTTCTGAATGGTTCGGGATTATCCGTTTTTCCAATGGGTTGTTTATCCGGTTCAACTTCCTTAAGCTCGCCGTTTATCACATACCATAAAGAATTGAAGGCTCCACTCCAGCTAATAGCTAGTGGCTGATAGCTAATAGCTGCCAAAGATATATCCATTCCATCCTGTATATGTCCTTCATTTTTTTCTCCAATTGTGTTTCTATAAGAAAAAGTTTCTAATACCAGTTCTCTTGTTTTATCTAATATTTTTCCAGGCTCGGTTATTCCAAACTCTTTAACGGTTCGGTTAAGAGCATTGCTGCAAACTACGCTTACAAGGGCGCCGGGCACACCATGGCCGGTACAGTCAGCGGCGGCTATTAAAGTAGCATCCCCAACTTTTTCCATCCAATAAAAATCTCCGGCTACAATATCTTTGGGTTTATATAACACGAACGATTCGGGCAATTGCTTTTTTATGGCGCTAATGGGCGGCAATATTGCATCCTGTAAGCGTTTGGCATAAGTTATAGAATCCAGTACTTCTTTGTTTTTTTCTTCTACGAGCAATTTCTTTTCTTCCACTTCTTTCTTCTGTTCTTCAATCTGCTCCTTTTGTTTGCGCGTTGTTTTTAACGAACGGAATATGATAAAAGCTATAATGCCTACAGCCAGGGTAATTACTATTGCAAAGCCTATAACAATTCTTTCTTTTTTATTTTCAGCTTCATTCAGGGCTTCTTTTTTATCACTTTCTGCCTTTTGAAGAGCGAGCTGCTTGTCATAACCCGATTTAACCTCTATGCGGCCAATCTCTTTACTACGGGATTCTCCAACCAACGAATCCTCGGTGGCTATATATGTTTGATATATTTTGTACGCTTTTTCCCATTCGCCCTTCTCAGCATACAATTCACTAAGTAAATGACTGCTGGTTTTTTTATCATCTAATGAATGAATAGTGTCTGACAATGCATAAGCGCGGGTAAGCAGCTTGGCTGCTTCGTCGTATTTTTTTGTCCTTAGATATACCTCGCCCAGGTTCAGTTTTCCATTTATAATGCCCAATACATCATTCGTTGATTCCGACACTTTAATAGATTTCTGAAAATATATCAGGGCGCTGTCGTATTTATGTACTTCCAAATAAATAGAGCCAATATTATCCAGGTCGGGTGCAATACCATTTACAAAATGCCTGCGGTTGTCGATAACCAGGCACATTTTAAAATACTTTAATGCTTCTGTATAATTCTTTCTTTGATAGTATACCGTGCCTACATCGGTTGCTGCGGCAGTAATATTTGCACTATCGTGCCGTGCCTGGTCCATTTTTAAGGCTTCGCTATAATAATCGAGCGCCTTGTCAAATTCATTTTCAGCAAAGTACACAAGGCCCAAGTTGCAGGTAGCTGCAGCAATGTAATACTTGTTTTGAGTTTGTTGTGCCACTTTCAAAGCCTGCATATAGCTATCTAAAGCTTGCGGATAGGCACCCAAATCGTAATAGGTACTGCCCATGCATAGAAAGGCATTAGCAACCTGTTCCTGCCTGTTTAGCTTTATAGCCAGGCTGTATGCTTGTTTAATGTAATACAATGAAGTATCCATTTTGCCCGCATGTTCAAAAATATCCCATATTATGCACAGGTTTTTTAGCTTTATTGTATCGTCTTTCCTAACTTCGGTTGCTTTAATAAGCGAATCGAAGGAAGCAGCCGTGTGGGCTCTTCTCTGGCAAAAGCCAGTAAAGGCATATAAGCTAAACAGTAAAAAGAAGATTATTTTCTTTTTCATCCCTTAACCGACTTGAAAAAGTAAATATAGCAGTAATACACTACTTTAAGCCATTACAGCCTTATCCAGGTAGCTTACGTCTTTTATCTTTTGAGGTTGTTGAATATACTCTTCAAAATCTTTGCGGAAGTGACGTATAGCACTTGCTACAGGCCATGCCGACGCTTCGCCTAAGGGGCATATAGTACGGCCATCTATTTTGGCTTGTACGTCCCACAATAAATCTATATCCGACATTTTGCCTTTGCCCTCTATAATTTTGTGTAATACTTTTTCCATCCATCCTGTACCCTCACGGCATGGGCTGCATTGTCCGCACGATTCGTGGTGATAAAAGCGCGTGAAGTTCCATAGGTTTTTTACAACGCTTACGGTTTCATCCATGGCAATAAATCCACCCGAACCTAACATTGTGCCGGTTATAAATCCGCCATCCGAAAGCGATTCGTAGCTCATTAATCTTGGTTCGCCTTTGGCTGTTTTTAAAATTAGTTCGGTTGGTAGTATTGGCACAGATGAACCACCTGCAACTACTGCTTTAAGTTTTTTTCCTCCTTTTATGCCTCCGCAATACTCATCGGAATAAATAAATTCTTCTACCGGCAGACCGAGTTCTATTTCATAAACACCCGGTTTGTTAAGATGTCCACAAGCAGAGATTAATTTGGTACCTGTACTTTTTCCAACACCAATTTTTGCATATTCTTCGCCACCCATATTTAAAATATGCGGAACGGCTGCAATAGTTTCTACGTTGTTAACCACAGTAGGGCACATCCACAAACCCTGTATTGCAGGGAACGGTGGTTTCATCCGTGGGTTGCCGCGTTTACCTTCTAACGATTCTATAAGGCCGGTTTCCTCGCCACAAATGTAAGCGCCGCCGCCTGGCTGCATGTATACATCCAAATCGTAGCCCGAGCCCTGAATATTTTTTCCTAACCATCCGTTTGCATAAGCTTCTGCAATGGCTTTTTCAAGGATATGATAAACGTATAACAACTCTCCCCGAATGTAAATGTACGATGTGTGTGCATCAAGCGCAAAGCTCGATACAATCATGCCTTCTACCAATGCATGAGGCAGGTGTTGCATCAGGTAACGGTCTTTAAACGTACCGGGTTCGCTTTCGTCGGCATTGCATACAAGATAATGCGGATTAGGAGTTTTTTTATCGATAAAGCTCCACTTCATCCCGGTTGGAAAACCAGCTCCTCCCCTACCCCTTAATCCCGATTTTTTAACTTCTTCCACAATGTCATCGGGTTTCATTTTAAGCGCCTTTTCTACGCTTGCATAACCACCATTGGCGCGATATGCCTCGTAACCCTGAATGCCCGGAACATTAATATTTTTGAGCAATATCTTCTTACTCATACCTTTTGGCCTTTATAATGTTTTTTATCAAAATGAGAGATAGGTTCTTTTACGTTTTTGCGGTAGTCATCAAGTATTTCATCTACTTTTTTGCAAGTTAGGTTTTCGTGGTAGGTTTCTCCAACTTGCATAATTGGCGCGGTTCCGCAGGCTGCCAGGCATTCTACTGTTTTAAGTGTAAACATACCATCAGCGGTAGTTTCTCCTTCTTTAATATTTAATTTCTTTTCAATATATTTTACAATATCCTCGGCGCCTAAAAGCCAGCAGGGCCCTGTGCGGCATACTTCCAGTACGCATTTGCCAACAGGCTTCATGTTATACATGCTATAAAAGGTGGCTACCTCAAATACTTCTACGGGTAAAATATTGAGCAGCCCGGCTACATACTCCATGCCTTCTGGGCTAAGCCAGCCGCCGAATTCGGCCTGTGCAATATGCAACAAAGGCAATAAAGCAGATTTCTGCTTGCCCTCAGGATAGCGTTTCATAATGTTGTGGGCCAAGGTTAAAGCCTCATCCGAAAACTTTAATGCCATAATTGAACTTTTTTAATGTGTGCAAATATATGGCTATTTCACTTCAATTTTCATTCTATTGTTGCCTATTGTTTTTTCCTGAATCTCTTCGCCTTAATTTCATAACAAAACATACATTTGCAAAACCTTTAAAACATTCTTTAGCAAATGATAATAAGGCACATAGTCGTACTAATTTTTTGCACTTTTTTATTTAGCATAAAAACTAATGCTCAGATAAAACTTGGTAAAAAGGAAATTAAGAATTTACTACAAGGTGCCTGGTTTGGAGCCGAAGACGATGATGCCGCGGTATTTTCGATAGATGGAGACACCGTAATGTATATTGATGATTTTTCTAAGTTTAAATATAAGGTTACCAAAGACACCTTTGAAATACAAACAACCCAGCTTCATTACAAAGAGATTATAGTAAAGCTAAACGTTGATTCTTTAATATTTAAAGAAGTGCCAAGCGGAGAAATATCGAAGTACTGGAAGGGCAATTAATTCTTAATTCGCATCTTCAACCCGCAATTTATTGGCAATTTTCCAGGCTCCGGAAGATGTTTTTAAAATTGTGTTTCCACCCAGGATATATTGCTTCTTATTTTCAGTAAAAAAAGCTTGAAAACTTAAAGCCTCCATGCCCTCCATCGGTTCGGTTTTTACTTGTATAGAATCTAAGTGTACGTTCTCCCATTTAACAGAATAATTTGTTCTTACATCATTATAGGTATCGGATATCAGGCTATCGAGGTTGTGCTGGGTCATTTTCGATTTATACCTGCTTTTCTCCTCATCTGTCCAAGTATCATTATTATTAGCCAGGCTATCAAATATAGTAGCGGTAACAACCAATTTTTTAAATCCTGCCAGGTCGTTCTTTTTTAAGCATTCGAAAACCGATTTTGCAAAAGCTTTGTCAGCATTGTCATCGCCCCTAAAAGACAGCAATATAATTGTACTTACACAAAAAACTGCCAACACTATTTTTTTCATATGTGCCTGATTTGGTGCAAGTATACAAGAAAAACGTAAAACAATTGAGGTAAGAAATGCTTTGTTATTTAACCTCAATCTCTACTCGGCGGTTAGCTTGTTGCTCTTCTAACGATTGTGGGTTGGGGTAGAGCATATCCTTAGCTCCATAGCCTTTCCAGTCCATACGACTATTATCAATACCATGTTCTACAAGGTATTGCAATACAGCTTTGGCGCGGCGTTCCGATAAATCCATATCGTAACTTGTTGTATTAATTTGTTGCGGATCGTTTACATACCCTTTAATAACAATATGTGTAGATGAATTGCTTTGCATAAATGCCAAGAGATTAGAAAGCGGTTCTAAGGAAGTAGGAATGAATACTGCTAAATCGGGTTCAAATTCTATGTCCTGTAACACCATTGCTTCATTAGATTTTAGTGCTATAAATCTTATGGTATCATTAAACTCATTACCGCTTAAAGGCACTGTAAAATAAGATTGAGACAGAATATAACCTTTGGCAATACCTGTAATTTTTATGCGTTGCCTGCGCCCTAAAGTCAAACTATATTTAGCTGTATTACTTGTATCTATTACTTTGTGCGCTATGGCTCCGGCAATTTTCAATCTTACTCGTATTGGCATGCCGGCACTATCCACCACAATAATATTTACTTTTGGATTATCGGTTGTTTGTGGCGGCTTTACAGGCGGAGGTGGTTTTATTAGCGCTGGCCAGCGTAAGTGTAAGAACAGCGTAAATGGTCCTTTTGCGCGAGTATAATTATCTATTGCAAGATAAAAACGTTCTCCCTTTTTAATGCTTAATGATTTGCTATACGCCGGATGTTTGCCCGGTTTTTCGTGTTGATTTTTACTTTTATTATTAAGCCCTGTTTTGCCATAAAGTGTTTTATCGCAAGCAGCAATATTCGATCGTATAGGCTTATTACCATGCGATGCCAGTGCGTTTAAAAAACTTCCACCTTCATCTTTAAAAAGTAAAAAATCTATATCATCATTTTTATCGTCTGGGGCAATATCAAATGTAAGTGTAGTGTCTTCGGGGGCAGTAAATTCGAACCAAGCCACACTGTGTAGCTTTTCAAAATATGTACCGTCATTATTAGCCAAAGCAAGGTCGGCATTGGGTTCGCAATCAGCAGTAACAGGCCCAAAAAACGGGCTACTTACATACTTTATGTTGAATTTTTTTTTTAAAGCAATACTGTCATTGGCAGTATCTTGCACTGGGCGTGGAAGCTTATAAAGATTCGCATCCATATAAGAAGGGCCCTGTTTATACGGCTTTTTCTTGGCAGGCTTAGCGCTGTCACTTTGCGCCGAGAGAGTGAAAAGTGAAAAGTGAAAAGTGAAAAGTGCTAAGAAGAAAATTATTTTTTTCATTAAGATAATTCTGCAAGAACGGTTTCGCCGCCTCTTACCATATCATTAAGTTTAGGCATAACTTTACTGCCGAGCGGTAAAAAAATATCTACCCTCGAACCAAATTTTATAAAGCCCATTTCTGCGCCTTGTGTGGCTTTGTCGCCCACTTTGCAATAATATTTTATGCGGCGCGCTACAGCTCCTGCTATCTGCCGGAATAATATTTCAGTGCCTGCATCTGTTTTAACCACTATAGTGGTCCTTTCGTTTTCAGTAGATGATTTTGGATGCCATGCCACCAGGTAAAGTCCTGCGTGATATTTAACATAACTTACTGTTCCACCCACAGGGTAGCGGTTTACATGCACATTAAGCGGAGACATAAAAATAGATACCTGCAAACGTTTGCCTTTAAAATATTCTGGCTCTTCTACTTCTTCTATCACTACCATTTTACCATCGGCAGGGCAAATAACGTGTTTTGGGTTAATGGGGGTGTTGCGGCTCGGGTTGCGGAAAAACTGTATTACTAATATCCAAAATGCTAAACCCAGCAACAGTAAAAAGCCCTGAATGATACGGATAGGAATAAAGTAACAAAGTACTCCTTCGAGTAAAGCTACACCTAAAAAAATGCCTATAATAAGTCCTATTCCCTCCTTATGTATCTTCATAAAACGTGTTTACTTATGCAAAAATAGGGTATTTATTAACAAACATACCCGTATATTGACAGTTTAACTAAAGCAAAATGCACCCCAATTCGTTTTTTGTTATATTTGCACCTTACGTTAATTTTTGTTTAGATGAGTAAATCAAAAGCAGACTACCCCAGGTTTAAACTAGGAACATCGTTTACAAAGGAACAACTTGATTTCTTTGATGAGCATGGCTTTATACACTTTACAGGCGCCCTTAACCAAACCGAAGTAAAAGAACTTATTGCAGGCTACGAAGAAGCCCAGGATAAGCTTATAAAATCGAGAGATAAGGTTGTAAAGGGCATACCCGTTATTTTTGGGCATGATGAAAATGGCAAACGTATTGTTCAACGTTTCCCTTACACATCCAATTATAGCAGCCGTATAAAGGAACTAGTTTCGGATGTACGTATACAGGGCATGAAAAACCTGTTGACCGAAAAATCGCGCCGTGTAAGCGATAGCGAACGCGATGGTGTAGTATTTAACCATTATGTAAACTCAAAGCATAGCCGTTTTAAACAAATGGGCTGGCATACCGACTCTATACGTGAAGTATTTTATGGAAAAAAAATATGGCCCATGCTTAACATTGGCGTTTATTTTGACGATTCTAACGAAGTGAACGGAGGCTTGCGTGTGCTGCCATCTACCCATAAACAGGGCATTTTTGGCATGTTGTTTACCAAAATGTATTACCGCAACACCAAAGAAGATAAGGACGAAGTTTTGGTAGTGGCCAAAGCAGGAGATATAGTAGTGCACCACGGACATATATGGCACAGGGTGGGCCATTCGGAACATTTAGATTCTGTTAGCCGCCGCCGTGTTATGTATATACCAGTGCTTACGGGCCCACGCCAAAAAAGGAAAGTGGATCCTACCAAAACAAAAACACCGATATATCATCACCTGCAGTCGTTTGCCAAGTTTGCAGAATAAAAGATGTCTTACGCACTTATAACAGGCGCCAGCAAAGGAATAGGTAAATGTATTGCAGATGGCCTTGCCAAACGCAAGTACAACCTTTTATTGGTGGCACGCAGCGAAAAATTGCTTGCCGAAAACGCTGAAGAACTAAAGAAAAAATATGGCGTAAAGGTTGAATACCTGGCTACCGACCTTTCGTTAAATACCGCCGCAAAACAAGTAGCCGACTGGTGCAAAAGTAAAAACGCAGATGTAAGTATACTGGTAAACAATGCCGGATATGGCCTTTTGGGCGCTTTTAAAGACACTTCCCTGGATGAGCAGCTGAATATGATGCAGCTGAATATGCAAAGCCTTATACAGCTTAGTTATGCCATCTTACCTATACTACAACAATACAAAGGCAAAAGCTATGTAATGAACATTGCCAGCACGGCAGCACATCAGGCTGTGCCTTACCTGGGTGTTTATTCGGCTACCAAAGCATTTGTATTATCCTACTCACGTTCGTTAAGCTGGGAGCTTAAGGATACCAACATATCGGTATCCTGCGTATGCCCCGGCCCTACCGATACTAATTTTATGGACCGTGCCGGCATGAGCAATGTTAAAAAGATTGCCAAGCAAGCAGAACGTTTTAACATGACACCCGAATCGGTTGCCGAAACAGCCATTAATGGCATGCTTAGCGGCAAAACAGAAATTATACCCGGTGGCTCTAACAAAGCCGGAGCCTTTTTTAGCCGCATACTTCCCAAAAAGCTGGTAGAAAAAACCCTGGTGGGGCTGTATAAAGCCTAGAGGATTTAGCACTATTTTTAAATTACCTACCTTTGCACCCCTTATAAAATGGGCATGTTTAAAGAATACGATGTAATAGTAGTAGGTGCCGGGCACGCCGGTTGCGAAGCAGCTGCTGCTGCTGCCAACTTGGGCTCCAGCGTATTGCTTATTACAATGGACATGACCAAGATTGCGCAAATGAGCTGCAATCCTGCTATGGGCGGCATTGCCAAAGGACAGATAGTTCGCGAAATAGATGCACTTGGCGGGTATTCGGGTATTGTAAGCGATAAAACTGCCATACAGTTCCGTATGCTAAACCGCTCAAAGGGGCCGGCCATGTGGAGTCCACGTACACAAAACGACCGAGCGCTGTTTACGTACGAATGGAGAAAAATGTTAGAAAATACTCCCAATCTCGATTTTTTCCAGGATATGGTAAAAGGCCTGCTTATTAAGAATGACAAGCTCTGCGGCGTTGTAACCGGCATGGGGATAGAAATAAAAAGCAAATCCGTGGTGCTAACAAATGGCACATTTTTAAATGGTATTATACACATTGGCGAAAAGCAATTTGGGGGCGGAAGAATAGGAGAGAAGGGCGCTACAGGCATTACAGAACAGTTACTACAACTGGGTTTTACCAGTGGCCGTATGAAAACTGGTACACCTCCAAGAATAGACGGAAGATCGTTAGACTACAGTAAAATGGAGGAACAGAAAGGTGATGAGATCCCTTGCAAATTTTCTTTTTCAGATAAAACAGAGCCTTTAAAAAAACAAAGAAGTTGTTACCTAACCTATACCAATAGCGAAGTTCATGAGATTTTGCAAACCGGTTTTGCACAATCGCCCATGTTTACGGGCAGGATTCAGGGCATAGGCCCCAGGTATTGTCCTTCGATTGAAGACAAGATAAATCGGTTTGCCGATAAAGAGCGCCATCAACTTTTTGTAGAGCCCGAAGGATGGGAAACTGTCGAAGTTTACCTTAATGGGTTCTCAACATCCCTTCCGGAAGGGGTCCAATTTGAAGCTTTAAAGCGAATTCCTGGATTAGAACGCGTTAAAATGTTCCGACCCGGGTATGCAATCGAATATGATTACTTCCCTCCCGATCAGCTCTCTAATACGCTGCAAACGCGTCAAATTGAAAATTTGTATTTTGCCGGACAAATTAATGGAACCACTGGCTATGAAGAGGCTGCTTGTCAGGGACTTATAGCAGGAATAAATGCTCATTTAAAGGTCAAAAATGCCAAACCTTTCACACTTTCGCGTTCACAAGCATACATTGGAGTGCTAATTGATGACCTAATTACAAAAGGTACCGAAGAGCCATATCGTATGTTTACTTCGAGGGCAGAATATAGGATTTTGCTTCGCCAGGATAATTGTGATGTAAGATTAACTCCCCTAAGTTATGAAATTGGTTTGGCTAGTGAAGAACGTTTTAAAAGGGTACAAGAAAAAATAGAAGGGGCAAAATCTATAATAAAGTTTTTCAAAAATGAAGGTATAGAACCAGGCGAAATAAACCCGGTTTTGGAAGAGAGAGATTCGGTAAAAGTAGATCAAAAAGTTAAGGCATTTTCTATCCTCTCCCGGCCAAATATTTCTTTACATGATGTTGCAAGATCATCGGGAAAAGTGAATGAGTTTGTAGGCAAGTACGATGATGAAATTGTAGAGCAAGCCGAGATACAAATGAAGTATGAAGGGTACATACAAAAGGAGCAGGAAACTGTAGAAAAGTTTTTAAGATTAGAGGACCTTTTATTGCATGATACTTTAGATTACCATTCCATAAAATCTCTCTCGATGGAGGCAAGAGAAAAGCTTGCAAAAATGAAACCAAAAACCCTGGGCCAGGCATCCCGGATAAGTGGAGTTAATCCATCCGATATTTCTATTTTAATGGTACATATTGGGAGGTAAGAATTTCCAATTTTTAGCACTAAATATTTAATAAGAAACGTCTAAGGAGATTGCCTTAGGAATTAAATATTTCTTGTAAACATTAATAATTTTAAGATACCTGTTCCACGTGGAACAACATCCAAAAAGAGTAATGAAATTTACGGTCTGAAAATAGATTTTCGAGCTAAATAATTAAAGGCTTTTTATCCCCATCCTAAGTTTGAGTTTCTTAATCGTTCCACGTGGAACAGAATTCAAATAAACGGGGTTATCTGTGATTGAAAAGGTAGGCTATAGTGAAGGCAGCTGAGGCTGCAAGCACTCCAATAACGGTTGTCTTTAATGCCCCAGTAAAAGGGCTCTCTCCTGTCATCTTACTCTTGGAGTAACCAAACAGAATAAGGCATATAATGGTTATTATAGAGGAGTCTATAAGACCTTGCTTTGGAGTAGAAGTAAACACATAAGCAAGCAGAGGAATTAGTCCACCAACTACGTAAGATAGGGCAATATTGCCTGCGCTTTTTGTCGCCCTTTTTGAGTCTGGTTTCTCTAGTCCTAATTCATAACGCATCATAAAATCTACCCACTTATCCTTGTCTTTTGCCAGCTCATCTGCAATACAATTTTGTAGCTCTTTTGAAAGGCCGTATTCTGCAAAAACATCCCTCACTTCCTGCTTCTCCATTTCGTATTTTTCATCCACTTCATTGTACTCTCTTTGAAGTTCTGAATAGTAATGTTCCTCCTCTGTTTTCCCTGCCAAAAAACCACCTAACCCCATGGCAATTGCACCGGCACAAATCTCAGCTAAACCTGCTGTTAAAATTATCATATTATTGTCTACCGCGCCACTAATTCCGGCAGTCAAAGCAAAGGGAACTGTGATGCCATCTGAGAGCCCAATTATAACATCGCGAACAAAAGCCGGTTGATTAAAATGTGCTTCCTGATGCATACCTAAATCACTCTTAAGTTAGTCATAAATAACTTTATTGCAATGGCCAAAAGTGTTACCCCAAAAACCTTTCTTAAAATTACAATTCCACCTGGGCCAAGTAATTTTTCAAGGTACTTTGTATTCTTTAAAACCAGGTAAACAAAAACCAAATTTATAAGAATTCCGGCAATAATATTTTCAAGCTTAAACTCAGCCCGAATTGACAAAAGCGTAGTTAAAGTACCGGTGCCTGCAATTAATGGAAAAGCTACCGGAACTACACTAACTGATGCTGTGGTTTCCTCCTTAAAAATTCGAATTCCGAGAACCATTTCTATGCCTATTATAAAAATAATTATGGCACCTGCAATGGCAAAAGAGTGAATGTCTATTCCTATCAATTTTAGTATCGAATCTCCCAGGAAAAGAAAACCAATCATTATGCTACCGGAAACCAATGTAGCTTTCCTGGCATGTATCTCCCCTAATCTATTACTTAAATCTATTACAATAGGGATAGCACCTAACACATCAATTACGGCAAACAATATCATTGTTGCACTTGCTATCTGCTGTAAATTAAAATCCATCTTAAGGTTCTACCTTGGTTTGATCATAACGAAGCTCGACATCATCTTTGTATAGGATCGTCAGGAAGAGCGTATTATCATCCGTATAGTACTTCCACTTATCCTCCTTCAACCCCATCGAATACTCGCCTTCTAATTCCTTCCTACCGCTAGGATAATACCACACATGCTTCCCATCTGGCCTGCCCAAATTGTAAGCTCCTTCAAAACGAACCCTTCCATTATCGATATAATACTCTTTCCAAAGGCTATCCTCCTGGTCATCAGTATATTTACCTATACTTTTAAAATTCCCATTTTGATAAAACCACACGCCTTCCTTTAATCCATCCAGATATAATCCTTTAGTTCTAACATCACCAGTGCTGGTATACTCCACAAAATCTCCATCTTGTAATCCCTGGTGAAAATTACTTTCTCTAAGCACCTTGCCGTCGTCAAAATACCATGTCCAGTGCCCAATAGGTCGGCCACGATTATCATATTTACCTTCTTCAAATTTATTTCCACTTCCGTAATAGAATTTCCAAGGGCCTACACGCACACCATTAACATAATTTCCCTCGGCAGATATCTTTCCATCAGCACTAAACTCCTTCCAGGGGCCTTGCTGGATATTACTTTCATCCAATAAACCTTCCGCTACAATTCTACCACTGTCGTAAATATCTGCCTTAATAATTTTGCCGCTGTCGTTATAAAATCGATGCGCTCCAAAAGGCTGCCCATTTTTAACCGGGCCTGACGATTTTATTTTTCCATCGCTAAAATAATCTGTTTTAATTTCCAGCTTAGCCAGCTCGGGCGCATCTAATTGCAGCACATCATTAATATATTTTTCAATGGTTACAAGGCTGCCCTTTTCATTATAACTTTTAAAGTAGCCATCGCGTTTGCCGTCGATATAGTTACCCTCCCACTTAACCGTGCCATCGGCATAGAAAGTTTGCCACAAGCCCTCTTTATGACCTTCTGGGCTGTATTGATTGATCTTAACCACACTTTTAATAAAACCACCTTTGTAAGTAATAATACCTGTGATGAGTGAATCAGGCGAAAATTCATACGATTTACCTTCCGCTAATCCATCCCTATAAAAAATAATTTGATGCAATTTACCGCTCTTGTAATAGTACCCATTGCCTTGCAAAGTATCATTCACAAAATTTTCCCGCGATGCCATAATTCCCTTCGTACTATCTTTTAGCATAGGCGTAAACGTAATTTTATCTCCATACTTCTTGCCGTTCTTGTACGTATAGATTAAATACATTAAACCTTTATCATTATAAAATTTCCAGGTACTATCCAGCACAAAGTTTTTACGGTTTCCTTCTGTCTTTATCTTCCCGTCTTCGTAATAGCTCTTCCAATATCCATCAGGCTTTCCATCCCTTATCATTCCTTCGCTAGATACTTTACCATTCGGGTATTTAAACTTGGTATAACCATCCTGGGTAACCTGCGCCCTGCCAATAAAAGGGCCACAACAAATTGCTATGAATAAAAAAAGACAACAATATTTTTTAAAAACTATAAACACAATTTTTAGTTAGCAGATATTTCAAGCATACGACGGATAGGCGTCTCTGCTCGTTTTATTAACTGTAAAGGTAAGATAATTTCAGGCTTTTCGTGCTTCATACACAAGTACAACTTTTCCAGTGTGTTAAGTTTCATGTGCGGGCAATCATTACATGCACACGAATTATTGGGAGGCGCCGGAATAAACGTTTTATTAGGCGAAGCTTTCATCATTTGATGTATAATACCGGTTTCTGTCGCCACAATAAATTTATCAGCTTTATCTTCTTTACTAAACTTTAGCAACGCTGTTGTAGAACCTATCATATCAGCAATTTTTAAAATGGGTTCCTCACATTCGGGGTGTGCAATTAGTTTAGCTGTAGGATTAAGTTCCTTTAAATTATTAATCTTTTGCAGAGAGAATATTTCATGCACCATACAGGAACCATTCCATAAAAGCATATCACGCCCCGTTTTTTTAATCATGTAAGCGCCTAAATTTTTATCAGGAGCAAATATTATTTTCTTGTCCCTTGCTACGCTATTAATCACTTTCTCAGCATTACTCGATGTGCAAATAATATCAGTTAATGCTTTAATATCTGCAGTACAATTTATGTAAGAAACTACAACATGATCCGGATTCTGTTTTTTAAATTCTGCAAATTTATCAGCAGGACAAGAATCCGCTAAAGAGCAACCAGCACGCAAATCCGGCAATAAAACCTTTTTATCAGGATTTAAAATCTTTGCGGTTTCGGCCATGAAATGTACACCGGCAAAAACAATGACATCGGCTTTAGTTTTAGCTGCTTCCTGTGCTAAAGCAAGGCTATCACCGATGCAATCAGCTATGTCCTGTATATCCGCATCCTGGTAGTAGTGGGCCAGTATAACCGCATTCTTTTCACGTTTGAGTTTTTTAATTTCCTCAAAGATATCTATTCCAATTTCAATCGCTTCTTTCATTTTATCAACACCGTTTATTTACATATATAAATACATATTTTTTTAAAAAAGATATGTTATTGTTATAAGCCTGTTAGTATGGTTTAAAAAATTATCAAGATTTACTTGTATTTTAAAATCTTATAGTCTATCAACAATAGTTAAGTATTTAATTAGACCATAACTTACTATAAATCAGAATAAATTAACTTAATTAACATAGTGTTAGTTACTTTCAAAAAAACAGATTGTTAATATATTTATTCCCTGATTTTGTCAATAGCACTGTTAATTAGGAACTCATTAAATGCACAAATATTATCTAACAACTAACCAAACTTTTACAGAGTACTCAATTCTCACCTGCAAAGTTATTTAATAAAGAAATGCTAACAACTATTAACGGTTTATTAACATAGCCGGGTTAATAAAAGTGTATGTCCTATTCCGTATATAAAATAATGAAAGTAACTTTGCCCTTTCACCCATAAGTCACACAATGAAAATAGCTATTGGCAGCGATCATGCCGGCTTCGAATTAAAAGAGAAAATTAAGGCATACTTACAAAAAAAAGGCTTTGAGGTGAAGGACTTTGGTACGTATTCGGCCGAGCGTGCTGATTATCCGGATTATGCACATCCCGTTGCACAAGCGGTAGAAGATAAAAAGTCGGATATGGGAGTACTTATATGTGGTAGCGGCAACGGAGTAAACATGACTGCTAACAGGCATGCAGGAATTCGTTCTGCTTTATGCTGGAATGCTGAAATAGCTGCTTTGGCCCGCCAACACAATGATGCTAACATTATTGCCCTGCCTGCAAGGTTTATGAGTGAACAAGAAGCAGAAAAGTGTGTAGATGTATTTTTCAACACCTCGTTTGAAGGCGGCCGCCACAGCGATAGGGTTAAAAAAATTGAATGTTAATTCAGAAACAATAGTATGTCGAGCCACTCAGAACAGTTTATGATAGATGCCGAAAAAAAGGTATCAGATCCAGAGCATAAACGTAAGCTGCTCTTCAACATTGGGCAATACGACAAGAAAGTAGTTGTTGGTAAACAGCAGTATTCAAACCTGGCACTGGCCCGAAAAAAAGCATCGGCCATAAAAAGCAAGGTAATAGAAAACCTTGAAAAGTACCTTATAGAATTTGAAGCCAATGCTAAGAAAAATGGCATAAAAGTAATTTGGGCTGAAACAGGCGAAGAGGCTATGAAGGAAATAATAGCCATCCTTAAGCGCGTTAATGCCAAGACTATTGTAAAGTCTAAAAGTATGGTTACCGAAGAGGTGCATGTTAACCATATTTGTGAGGAACATCATATAGAAAGCCTTGAAACCGACCTTGGAGAGGTTATTCAGCAAATGGATAATGAACCACCTTACCATATTGTTACGCCTGCCATGCACAAGTCTAAAGAAGATGTGGCCAAACTGTTTCACGAGAAAAAAGGTACGCCTATAGACTGGACACCGCAGCAGATAACAGCCTACGTTCGTAAATTGCTAAGAGAGAAATATCCGCTGGCTGATGCCGGAATTACAGGCGCTAATTTTTTGATTGCTGATGCCGGAGGTGTTATGGTATGCGAGAATGAGGGCAATGCATTTATGTCCATTGCTTTTCCTAAAATACAGATAACCATTGCGGGTATTGAGAAGCTGATACCATCATTAACCGACCTGGATTTATTCCTTCCATTGCTTGCCACACATGGAACAGGGCAGAAGGTAACAGTATATAATAACCTGCTAACAGGCCCACGCCAGGCGGATGAGGTAGATGGCCCTGAAGAAATGTATGTTGTACTATTAGATAATGGCCGTAGCGATTTACTGGCAAAAAAAGAACAGCGCAGAGCGCTTAATTGTATACGTTGCGGAGCCTGTTTAAATGCGTGCCCCATTTACCGCAACATTGGTGGCCATGCTTATGGAACTACATACAGTGGCCCAATAGGCTCTGTAATAACCCCTAATATGAAAAATATGGGGGAATATAAACACCTTAGCTACTCGTCTTCGTTGTGTGGAAGATGTACCGAGGTGTGCCCGGTAGAAATAGACGTGCACAACTTGCTGTTATTAAACCGCAAAGATTCGGTGGAAGAAGGGTATGCGGCCAAGAGTGAAGATGTTATATGGAGTTTTTGGCGCCAGGCCATGCTTAAGCGCAGCCGCATGGAAAGGGGAGGAGCCACATTCAAAAATTTTATGTTGCGCAGGTTCTTTAAAACTGCCTGGGGAGAACACCGTGTGCTGCCTTCTGTAGCTCCAAAATCCTTTAACCAATTATGGAAGGATAGGAGCAAAGGCAAGTATTAAAACTCTCTCTTCCTAAACTTTATAAAAGCAAATGCATAAAGCAGTATGGCTATTGTACTGGTTGCTGCTCCGGCTGCAAAGTAGGGTACTACATAATGCATTTCTACGGTGTGGTTTCCTTTATCAATCAATAGGCCGGTAAAGCCAATGTTTGCTTTATAAGTAATGGCTTCTTTTCCATCCACAGTTGCGTGCCAGCCTTTATCGTAAGGAATAGAAAGAAACAACAACTTCTTTTCGTCTACGGTAATGTTACCTTTAATGTTATTATCATCGAAATGCGTGATTTGAAGGCTATCTTTCTTTAAAGCACTTACGTAAGCACTGTAGTTATCAAATGTCATTGGCGAAAATTGGTTCGCAGATGTAAGTTGCTGCATTCCGCTAAACGCCGGGATGTCTTTATCATCAGCCACAAATGCATTGAGTAGCATAATGTCCATTTGCGCTTTCCTGAATTCGGGCAAGGAAATAAATTTGTTGTAAGTAAATCCAAATGGTAAAAAGTATTTGTTTTTATAAACTTTTACATCGCCAAAACTAGAAACAGAATCGTAGCCTACAGCTGCCCAGTTGTAGTCCTTTTGCTTAGAAAGCGAATATTTAACACTGAGCAAAGTCTTTAGTAAAACCCTATCTGAAAGGCCAAACAACCACTTGGAATAAAGCGAATCGCCATAATTTTTAACCACCAGTTCATTCAGGAAACTAACATAGTTAAACTGGTTCCACTCGGCATAATCGGTAAGTCCGTAAAAATTTTGAATTTGCGGATCATTAAGGCACACAAACATAGATGCATTGGAATGATATCCCTTATAAATCCTGTAAAATTCAGGATCCTTTGCTTTAATATAAGCCAACGCCTCAACCGAATAATCGTTATATCCGGTTTTTTGTGTTAGCTCATCAGCCTTAACAATAACGCGGTTGTTAACGGTAGTATTTGCAAAGCTGGCAAGCTCAATAAACAGGCAAATTCCTATTCCCGCAAGAGCATGTATTTTATATTTTGCGTTACCCATTAAATAGATAAGGCCTGTATATAACACCAGGAAACAGGCAATAATATTTCGCAAATGTGTATCTACAGGGTTTATATTATCAGGGTAAAAGTTGTGATAAAGCAGTAGCAGCAGAACTACCAAAGTACCCAAAAGCGTTTTAAGATGCACTACTCCTGTACGATCGATGAACGAAAGGGCTTTAAGCGCAAAGAAGAGAATGAGCAAGGACAAAAACAACGTGTAGCTTCTAAAAAAATCGCCGGCAAAAAGCCAAAACATGTACCTTAAGTAGACAAATACCAGGGGTGCGAAACATATTGCACACACTATTATAAAAACTTTTCGTTGCTGTTTATTAAAGAAGAGAAACGCCTGTGGTGCCAACAATAGACTTATTAAACCAATGTATAAAATCGGAGATTCGAGATAGTTTCCTGCACCTTTAAAACTGCTGCCTGCACCCATTAGGTCGTTAGAAAATAAGCGATATATGGTAGAAGCAGTCTCTATAAGTGGGGCTATACCAAACATAGGTTGCGATGACAGTAACTGAAAGTTGGATGCACCCCCTGTAACCCTTGGATTATTAATAAGCTGCATTGCATTACTAAAGAAAACAATGGACCCCATTAATACCCCGAGCAAAGCAAGCCCGCCTATTTTAAATAATGGAATAAAGGCATCTTTCCAATTCCATTGTTTGCCAACAGCTGCGCGGGCTATGCAATATATAATGAGCAATACGGCATATAAATAAACATAAAAAGGCTGTAGCATTCCTAACAAACAAAATGGAATGGGCAGCCAATACCAGGTACCATGTCGCAAAAAACGTTCGGCAGAATAAAGCACCACGGCTGCATACAACGCCTCGGTAGAAACAATGTACCAGCCGCTGCCTAATATCATATATCCGCCAAAAGAATATAACAGGCCGCCTACAATAGCCGTAAATAAAGAAACATCGAGTGTGCGTAACCATAAATAAATGAATAAACCACCTGTAATTATTTTTATGAGTTCCACAAAAATTATGGCGTAGGGTATGGTGTCTTTATGCAGCAGGCAGAGGAATAGACTGAAAGGATCGCCAATTCCAAATGCATAAATATTTTGCCCCACACCTTGGTTAAATGCCCATTTGGGAATGCCTATGTTGTGTATGTATTGCGATAATTGAACGTAGTGCGGCCACCAATATGTTACTGTATCGCTGCCAATATCTTTATACAGGTAAAGGTTTTGAAAAGAAATAAAATCGCGAAAAATATAAAGAGCGAGCAACCCCGCAACACCCAAAAAAATGTAAAGACTTTTACCCTGTAAAAGGCTATCGGTAGAGATTACGGGCTCCACACTTTTTGCCTGCGGACCTTCTTTTTGAGTAAATTTTACCTTCTGCTTTTTTGCCATTCAGGAATTTAAAGTTCTGTAAAAGTATAAAAACACAGAAACTTTTTGGAATGCCTCGAAAGATAAAAAGAGTTGGTTACGCCGTTGCTTCCACCTTTTTACCGACCAGAGTTACAATTTTATTATACAAATCCTCCGGGTTAAATGGCTTAGATAAATAGTCGTTCATTCCGGCTGCAATACACTTATCATATTCACCTCTTAGCGCAGATGCAGTCATGGCAATTATAGGTATTGCCGAAACTGGTAGCTGCATTTGGTGCCTTATATAGTCAGTAGCTTCTATACCATCCATTTCGGGCATTTGCAGGTCCATAAGTACTATATCGTAAGGCTTAACTTTAAGCATGTCAATACCAATTTTGCCATTGCCGGCAATTTCTACCGTTGCGCCCCATTTGCCAAGCATACGGCTACCTACCTGCTGGTTTACCTTATTGTCTTCAACAAATAAAACGTTTATTCCCTTCAGATTTTTTTGCTGTCCTGGGTTTACTACAATTAAAGGAGTAGAGTAATATTTATCAAAACTTAAGGTAAATGAAAACTCTGAACCTGCGCCCAGCTTACTTATAACCTTAATCCTGCTGCCATGCAGTTTAACTATTTTTTCAGCTATATCCAGCCCCAGGCCTGTGCCGCCATACTTATGGGTTATTCTTTTGTCGGCCTGTACAAAAGGCTCAAAAATATGGGCAACTCGCTCTTTGGCTATACCTATACCAGTGTCTTTAACAATGAACATAAGTTTCACTGTTTCCTTATCTTCATCAAACCGGGTAATATAAATATCTACGCTTCCCTTTTCGGTAAACTTAACAGCGTTTCCACTTAAATTCCACAATACCTGCGAAAGCCTGACACTATCTCCTATCACAGTTTCCGGAACATTACTGTTAACGTTAATATTCAATGCTATATTCTTTTCCTTAGCCTTTGCTGCCAATGTCATATAAATGCTTTTAGATACATCTCTAACATTGAACGGAGCCATGTTAAGGGATACTTTTCCGGCATTTATTTTAGATAAATCCAACACGTCATTTATTACAATTAGTAGGCGTTTAGCAGAATCCTGAATAGCATCATTATATTCCTTTTGCTCGCTTGTTAAGTCGGTTTGAGCCAATAGGTTTGCCATACCTGTAACACCATTCATAGGGGTTCTTATTTCATGGCTTATGCTTGCCAAAAACATCTCTTTTGCTTTAGTAGCTTCTTCCGCTTTTTCTTTTGCTTCCACCAATTCTTTTTCCAACTCTTTGCGCATACTGATATCACGCACAATGCAATGGAACTGATCCACCATATCTTCTCTGGAGATCAATACTACCGTTTGTTCCACCCATTTTCTTTCGCCTTCTTTTGTAATAATCTGGAACTCGAACAAAGTAGCAGCGCTCTTATTTTTAAACTGGTTATAATAAAATTGCTTCGCTGTGTCAATCCATTCGGGCGCTATAATGCTGGTAAAGTGTTTGCCAATAAGTTCTTCGGGTATAAATCCGGTTAAATGTTTAGCTCTCGCATTTATAAATGTAAAATTCCCTTTATAATCATTGGTGTATACAACATCACCGGCATCTTCTATAATAGTGCGGTATTTCTTTTCACTTTCCATAACCTTGTCCTCTGCAATAAGCCTTTTTTCATTATCCCTTTTAATGCTAAAAAAGGCCCAGCTACCAAAAAATAGCATAAACAAGCTGCTGATTAGTATGGTAAACATGGTGTTTCTTAAAGCATCCTGGCTTGCTGCTATCCGTTCTTTAAGCAATCGTTTTTCTTCGGTCTTCATTTGATCAACCCAAAACTTAATATTGTCCATCAGGTACTTTCCACGTGTAGATGCCACCATATTTTGGGCTTCGAAAGGCTTATCCCTACTTACATTTATGGCATCATTCATAAAGCGCATTTTGCTTTCCACTTCGGCGGCAAGCCTTACCGACCTTTGTTGTTGTATTGGGTTATCCGTTACAAGGTCTGCCAACTTTTTCAGATATTGTTCGGCATCCGCACTGGCCAGTTTAAATTGGCCTATGTAGCCTTCATCCTCCGTTAAAATAAATCCGCGGGCAGAAGATTCGACAGAGGAGGCGGCTGAAGAAACCTGTTCAATATTGAAAAGTACCTCGTTGGTATGAGCAACCGCGATAGATGATTGGTTGCTCAGCCACGTATTACGGTAGGTGTAATACGTCATTTCCAACATAGCCAGCAAGGCAAGGCTGAAAGCAACTATAATGCTTCGTTGTATTTTTGTTTTATACCTAGCGGCCATTTATTTATAAATCAACATTAAATATAACAACCTATTTACAAAAGTCAGCTTTTTTTAAAAGAAAAAGAAAAGGCAGCAAATCCCCATAAGCTGCCTTTCTTCGAAAACCTTGTTACAGGTCCTCTTCCGGTTAACCACTTGAACCGGACTATCTTTATATCATCGTGTGCTAATACTTCTAGAGTTTATTGTTGTTTGATTTCCATTAACTTGAGCCGAAGATTCCGCTGTTATTGTTAGTATAAAAAACAGGATAAAGAATGTAATTACCGCTATCTCTTCTAATCTGCCCGGGGAAAGTGTAGTTAACTTTTTCATAGCCTTTTGTATATTCATAATGCTGGACTTACCCATGCTTATTTTTGAGTTAATTGTACTGTGGCACCCTGGAAAGCAAGTTGGAAAAGATGTGTGGCATTGCCTTTAGAATCGAGCTCGGTAATCCGATAATAACTTACACCATTTAAAGGTTTGTAGTCGGTAGCGGTATAAAAGTTTGTGCTATTGCTGGTTCCGGTATTTTTTGCAGCATATACAGTTTCGTAATGTACTTTGTCTTGCGAACGCTCTACTACAATAAAAGGATATTTGCAGTCGGTTGCCATGTTCCAGTTAATTGTTGCGCCTTTATCTGCTGCGTATGTAATACCTGCTCTGTAGTTATTACCTGTAGTTTGTGCTTTTACCGCGGTTACAGAAAAAACAAGTATAGAAACAACTATTGCAAATATTACTAATATCATAACCTTTTCGCGGTTATTGTTTCTGCGGATGTAGATTGGTCTGATTGGCTTCATGATATTTATGTTTTGTTTTACAATGCAAGTATACATTGATGTACAGGGCTTTGTTTTGCCAAATCGACGATTGGTAAGTTTCCTCCGACGACCGGTAAAAACCATCGGAGATGCAAAACCCAAAAAAGTGCTAACTTTGAAATAACAGGTTTGTATGAAGTGTATAATTGTCGACGATAACGAAGTAGCACGTGTAGCAGTAAAGCATTGTGTAGAGAAGACTTCTTTTCTTACGCTGGCCGGCGTGTACACCAATCCTATTGAGGCACTGGAGGCATTGAAAAAAGAGCAGGTTGACCTCTTATTGCTCGATGTTGAAATGCCCGAAATGAGCGGAATAGATTTTATTAAAACCTTTCATGATATACCCCAGGTTATTCTTATAACATCTAAAACCAAGTATGCTGCCGAGGCGTTCGATTTTAATGTAACCGACTATATTGTAAAGCCCGTGCAGTACCCACGCTTTCTTAAGGCAGTAACCAAGGCAAAAGATATGCACGATAGCCTTAAACAGGGCCCGCCCGATAGCCAGGAGCTATTTATTAAGGTAGATTCAAGGCTGGTTAGGCTTAATATTAAAGACATCACAGCCATAGAAGCACTGGCAGATTATGTACACATATTCGCCGGCAAAGAACGTTATACGGTGCTATCAACCATGAAGGCCATGGAAGATAAATTACCTGCCAAAGACTTCTGCAGGGTGCACCGTTCTTATATTGTAAGGTTGGATAAGATAAAAGAGATTGATGACCATACTGTAGTTATGGAAAATCAAAATGTACCCGTAAGCCGCAACCTTAAAGAGCAATTATTGAGCGCTCTTAATAAACTGTAATATGGCCGGCCATCCTTTATTAACGCCTGTTTACGAGCTTGCCGATGGAGATAAAAGCTTCTCTAACGATCTATTGCAATCTATGGCAACCGCTATACCTGCCGATATTACCGAAATAGAAAAAGCTTTAGAACAAAAGCATATTACCCTGGTGTGCCGCACTGCCCATCACATGAAATCATCTATAATGTATAGCGATGCCGCAGATTTAAAGGCTTTGCTCGTACAGATAGAAGGCGAAAAAGAATCTGCAACGGCTATTGACGAAGTAAAGACCCTTTTACCAAAAGTAAAAGAGCTGGCCAAAGAATTGCTCGACGTTATTACTGCCGAACTGGCTAATTAACCTTTATTTATTGCGGAACAAATTCAGGCTGTGGCCTGTTGTTCATGCCACCACCACCACCGCCTCTGCGATTGCTTAATTGCTTAAGCAGGTATACTTTAAATTCTTCTTCGGCAATGTAAAACTTGGCCACCTTGCGTGCCGGAATTACCTGTTCAAACTTGGCTATGTACGATTTTCGTAACTCCAGGTCGCGGGTTTGTATATCTGTTTCGCTGGTTATAAGCTTTTGTACATCGGCATCGCTCATATTATCAATGCCCCCGGCTTTGTTAATCATTTGCCTGTTGTCCTGGCGCTGTTTTTTAATAGCCTCCAAATCAGCATGATACTGGTCATATACGGGCCAGAATTTTTTTGCTTCTTCCGGGCTAAGGTTAATCTTTTCGGTAATAAAAGCTGTATGCAACGATTCAATATTTTCTCCCCTTTGTTGTGCAAACACAAGTGTGGAGCAGAATAGGAGCAGAGAGAGTAGGGTGGTTATACGCAGTGTTTTCATGGCTTATAGTTCGTTTTCAATGTCGGTGGCATCTACATTATTATTTAAAAGGTAGTTGATGATTTGCTTGTTGTTCGTATCCTGTGCAGGCTGCAATGGCGCCATATTCATGGTACCTGTTGCTTCTTCAAGGCTATTTACATCTACATAATCAATATTGTTTTGCAGGTTTTGCATTATAACGCTATCGGGTATGTTTGCTGCAATAGATTCGTAGCTACGAAAGCTATTTCCGCCCTGGCGTAAAAATAGGCTTATCCCCGCAACCAATATAAAGGCTGCAATCATCCATTGTGGCCTGAACAACCAAAATATCTTATTTGCAACAGGTTCGGTGGTTGGCTTGCTGCCTTCCCTGCATTTTTCCATAATTAGGGCAGGCAGGCTGTCAAAATAACCTTCGGGTACAGCAAAGGCATTCCTCTTAGGTATACTATTCAGCAGTGGTGCCTCCTTGCCCAAATTTTCGTCAAACATGTCTTTTTCGGTGTTCATAACAACTCTATGATAGGTCGAACAAGGCTAAAGTTTAATTTTTCTTTAAAAATTCTTCTATTTTCTTTACTGCGTGATGGTATGATGCCTTTAAAGCCCCCACCGATGTATCTAAAACCTGCGACATTTCTTCGTATTTCATATCCTCAAAGTACTTCATATTGAACACGGTACGCTGCTTTGCCGGCAGGGTAAGTATAGCCTGTTGTAGCTTTTTCTCTACCTCGTCACCTTTAAAGTAATTGTCGTCGGTTAGTTTCCTTGATAATCCATATTCCACCTTTTCGAACGATATAAACAAAGGTGCCCGCTTTTGTTTTATAAATGTAAGCGATTCGTTCACCGCTATCCTATATAGCCAGGTATAAAGCCTGGAAGCCTCTTTAAAATTGTGCAGGTTTTTCCATACTTTAATAAATACGTTTTGCACCACATCGTTGCTATCATCATGGTCTATTACAATGCGCCTAACCTGCCAGTACACACGCTTCTGGTACTTGGTAACAAGCTGGTGAAACGCGTAATTACGCGTGCTTTCATTGCGGAATTGCTCCAGCAAATCGGCATCGTTATTGTCAACTTCCTCTGCCATAATTCGTGTTAAATAACCTACCTTAACATGAAGAATGTATGAATGCCGTATTTAGTTCGCGGGTTTTCTTGTAATTACCAAAATTCTGAATTTTATTTTCCTAACCCGCTGATAATTAATGTTCTGATGCTTATTCATGCCCTTAAAATGCACACGGTTGCACACAGTATGAGTTCATAAACCAAGGCGAAGAGATACAGTTAACCGCAAAGTTCGCCAAGCAAAATACACCGCAAAGAAAAGTGAGAACCACTGGAAACCATTTTTATATTCATTATCAATCACTTTAGTGGTTACCACCCCTCAAAGTTATTTTACCTAAAGCCACATAACAAATTTGCATATAATTCGTATACTTAAGTAGGGATTATGTGTGTCAGGAAACTAATTTAAATACAGTATGAAAAACAAAATTTTAACAGACTCCGAAATAATTATAGAAGTAAAAACGATTATTGCAAATGCCGGATTAGAAAATGAATTGCACGTAGTGGGATTAAATCCGTTTAATCGTGCTCCAATATTCATGACTCCGGTTGAGAAAAAATTAAAAGGTGAGTACTGGGACCGATATGTGGGATTGCTCAATCGAATAAAGCAACATTAAAATTCAAAAAAACTGCATTCTATTCTGTGAGAAAAGGGACAACTATGTTCTAATTGCAATATAATTTCGCCCGCCTACGTTAAAACTTCGATGGGTGATACAAATATAAGCAAAATGTTTAAATCAGTAAATAAAAAATGAAACTCAAGTGCGGGGAACTTCATCAAGTTGCACAAAATTGTTTAGGAGGTCTATGGTTGTTTTGTCCTGCGGGTTTTTAATTTATTGTAGTTGTCTACCAGGTGATACAGGTACGTAATCAGGGCATCGAAAAAATCCAGTGAATCCTTTGCATCCTGCTGCTCTATAATAGCATCATGTGAATGCGCCCCGTCATTTCCAATCAACCGTAATTCATTGGCCCATGTGTAGAATGTTTCTTCCAACTTCTTTTTGTCTTTTAGATTTTTTAACCGTATATATAGATCTCCTTTCGTTTCTCCTTTATCAATACAAATAGCCTCAATTCCTTTCCTACACATTATTACGCAAGGTTCATACGCTTGTGCCCGATAGCATTTCATTGCTTCTTTGTATGGTTTTGTTACAATATCAGGTGCGTTCTTCAGTGCCTCGTTATCGCTGAAGGGATAGAGTTGGATTGCATTGTCGCCATAGGAATGGTCTTCAATATATTGATAATCTTCCTGTGTCAAAAATGGCTTCCCGCACTTTAAACACTTGCTCAAAGCGATTGCGGTGCCCTCACCCCGATTCTCGTCAATATAATTTACATCATACTCATAAGTAAAAAGAACCCCTGTTTCAACAATAGAATTGCACGACGGGCAATAGCTAGATGATTTATATTTGATTTCCGGTTCTTCCATTCTGTCTGTACGCTATAATCCTTACTGACAAAGGTAAAGAAAACTGATATAGTTGAATTACCTATAGGCGCGAGTGCCCTCGCTTGTACCAGTAAGAATTGAAAGGATTTCTCTCAATCTTAACCTCAACCTTAATCTTAACCTAGACCTTCTGCGTCTTAGCAGTTTCGGTAGCAGGCTTGTATTGCAGTGCCGCCTTAACAAAGTCGGTAAACAGTGGGTGTGGGTTAGCCACGGTGCTTTTATATTCCGGGTGGAACTGCACACCTATAAACCAGGGATGGTCCTTTAATTCTACAATTTCTACCAGGCCGGCTTCAGGGTGTACACCCGATGCTTTCATACCCGCCTTTTCAAAATCGTTCAGGTATTCGTTGTTAAACTCATAACGATGTCGGTGTCTTTCGCTTACTTCGGTTTTACCATAAATAGCGCGGGCTTTGGTGCCATCTTTTAATAAGCAAGGATAAGCACCCAAACGCATGGTTCCGCCCATTGCGGTTATTTTTTTCTGGGTTTCTTGTAAGTCAATTACCGGATGTGTAGTAGCCTGATTCATCTCTGTGCTATGTGCATCCCTGTATCCTAACACGTTACGGGCAAATTCAATTACTGCGCATTGCATACCCAAACAAATACCAAAGAAGGGAATGTTGTTTTCGCGGGCATATTGTATAGCGGTTATTTTACCTTCTATACCACGTTTGCCAAAGCCGGGGGCAACTACAATACCACGTATACCGCTAAATAATTTTGCTGCAGTATCAGGGTTCACATCTTCCGAATGTATCCACTCAATATCTACCTGTGTTTCGTTGGCTGCACCGGCATGTATAAACGATTCGGCAATAGATTTATACGAATCTTTAAGCTCAACATATTTACCCACCAATGCAATGCGTATGCGTTGTTTAGGATGGCGCAGGCGGTCTAAAAATTCGTTCCATGTACCCAAATTAACCTCTCCTTCGCTGGGCAGTCCAAGCTTTTTAAGCACTACCACATCCAGCTTTTCCTTTTCCATCAGGATAGGAACTTCGTATATCGTTTTGGCATCAATAGCCTCTATCACTGCTTCCTGGGCAACGTTACAAAAGCGTGCAAGCTTTTGGCGTATATCTTCATCAATATGGCAAATGGTACGGCATACCAGCACATCGGGCTGAACGCCATATTCCAGTAACGATTTTACAGAGTGCTGTGTAGGCTTGGTTTTAAGCTCGCCTGTAGTGTGCAAATAAGGCAACAGGGTAAGATGTACCACAAGGCAATCTTTGCCATGTTCCCACTTCATTTGGCGCACCGCCTCAATATAGGGCAACGATTCTATATCGCCCACGGTTCCACCAATTTCGGTTATAACAAAGTGGTAGCTACCGCTTTTACCAAGTATCCGAAAACGGTTTTTGATTTCATCGGTTATATGCGGAATAACCTGAACGGTCTTTCCAAGGTAATCGCCACGCCTTTCTTTTTCTATAACGCTTTGGTATACACGGCCCGTAGTAACGTTATTAGCCTGCGATGTAGGTATATTTAAAAAACGTTCGTAGTGGCCCAAATCCAAATCGGTTTCAGCTCCGTCATCGGTTACAAAGCACTCTCCATGCTCATACGGATTAAGCGTTCCCGGATCGATATTTATGTATGGATCGAACTTTTGTATGGTAACCGAATAGCCCCTCGATTGCAGCAATTTGGCTAAGGAAGCGGAGATTATGCCTTTTCCGAGCGACGAGGTAACACCCCCTGTAACAAAAATATATTTCGTTGGAAAAGTGCTCATATCGCTTTGTTTATCTGTTTAAACGGTAGTGAAAAAACAGCTTATTGTGTCGGTTACAAAGGTATGATTTTTTCAAATAGATAAGTACAAAAAAATAATGCCCCATCCTCAAAAGCATCCTTTAGCCGTTTATAATCAAGGGAAAATTTGCCGTAAATTTTCGTAATTTTGCAATTATATGAAACTAACAAGGGGCTTAGTCCTGCTTATTTGTTTTTTAACTGCCGGCAAAGGTTTTGCGCAAGTGCGCGATAGTGTTCCGCTTCTTGTAGCCGATAGCCTTAAAGCAGTTTATATTTATGCCGATACAGGCAGGGCGCTTAACCGCACCGATGCCCAGGGCCGAAAACAGGGACTGTGGGAAAAACGTTACACTAATGGCAAGCTAAGATACCGCGGGCATTTTGTAAACAACAACCCTAACGGGGTATTTAAATATTACTGGGATAACGACAGCATGCAAAATGTGGCTGTGTATTCTAACGGCGGCAAAACGGCGTATTCTAAAATGTTTTACGAAAACGGCGGGCTGTTTTCTATGGGTAAGTTTATAACCGAAAAGCGCGATAGCATTTGGCTGTTTTACGATGAAGGCTTTAAGCTGATTAAAAAAGAGCAATATGTATTGGGCAAAAAGGAAGGGAAGTCGGTGGTTTTTGGTGGCGATGGCAATGTAATTGAGATGAAAACCTGGCACAACGACGTTGAAAACGGCCCCTGGCTGCAATATTTTCCGGATGGGCAGGTAAAACTTAAAACCACGTATGTAAACGGTAAGCGCGAAGGACAGGTTATTATGTATACCGATGGAGATGAGGACGTACCATCGATAATTGGCAATTACCGGAACGATTGTAAAGATGGCAAATGGATATACCGCGATAGCCGCACCGGCGAAAAGGATACTATAGCGTATAAAGCCGATAAACCCATTGATGATGCTAAATACAAGCTTACCAGGCACAGGATGGATTCGTTACGTGCCCTATACCACGATTCGCAGGAAAAACTGGACCACCCCGGTGCAGATATGGAAAACTATAATGGCCCTCCGGGCGGTGGGAGATAAAAAAGCCCCGACATTTTATTGTCAGGGCTAATTTCGATTTTCTGTTAGAGGTCGCTTACTTACTATACACCATCTTTTTAGTATCTACAACATTTCCATTAACAACAAGGCTATAAGTGTAAATGCCTTCGGTAAGTTGGCTTGGGTTTATGTTAATTGTACCCATACCTGTTTGTGTAAGCTGCACCTCTTTTAGCTTTGTGCCATAGCTATCTAAAAATACTATACTTGCACCCATAGTACCCTCGGGTAAAAAGTAATTTATTTTAGTACCACCGCTGCCAAATGGGTTAGGTGCGTTTTGGTAAAGGATGGCTGAGTTAGATAGGGTTATATCTAAGGTTGAACCTAAGTTTGAGGAATTGTTTGAATCATTCTGCTTTATAGGTCTATGATGATGGTTATCATCGCAAAGGTTATTTAAGCATGATTGGATTGAGTTAAGTACATTGCGCAAACTATCTATAGTTTGTTGCTGGCTTAAGCTATGCAGGCTATCGCGAGTTATGGTACCTTGTTGTTGTTGCATACCTGCAAGCAATAAAGCAGTCATACGGGAATAATCCATCGAATAGCCACTATCTGATGCAGAAACAACCTCAGGTAACACGGAGTCTACGTTTTGAGCAATAAAGCCAACTTGTTTATTGCTGGGAAAATTAAACCTGGAATATGTAACTGTATCGTAATAAAAGTAATAAGGATGAATGCTATCAATCTTTCCTATTGCATTTGTGATTGCGGTAAATCCAGTTTTGAATTTCCTATCCGAGGGCGTACCGTAAGTTATTGCTGAAGTGCCCCCATCTACATACAGCAAATAAGGTATTCCGGCTGCGGGAGATGGCGAAGGTAGAGAACCATAGGGGTACCCTATAGATACCACGCCTGTCAGGAAATTTCCGTTTGGACTTGGGCCAGGAGCTACAAATATGGAATAGTTATACTGACCTATTGTGTATGCACAAGTTGATGCTTGAAACCAAGCTGCAACCGAAGGAGCCTGCCAAGGGCAATTAGAAGTTACAGGCATTACACTCTGTATTCCTATTGGTATTGAACCTGTGGTTGGTGCATCATCATTTTCTACACGGATGCCAACAGTATTAAATGAACCTGTGGTAGCCTGCAATACATCTAATTTAGCTTTTGGAGTGTACGTGCAAGGATTACCAATAATTACGTTATTAATTGCTGACGATGCCCCTGTGCCTTCAAAATAGAAATTAGTACCGTTAGTACCTAAATCGTATCCTGCATTGCCTGTCAGTATAGTTGGGGCTGGGCAATACCCCGCGCCTACACCCGCTCCTGACGTAGAAGGTACATAGATAACATCTCCTGTGCTGTTTAAGGCAAGTACCCCCGCACCAGGATTAGGAATAGTAGGTGATGAAGATGTTAGCTGAGTGAATCTTAAACCGCTTGTATTTGGGATTATAGTTCCTGTACCAAGAGTTCTTGCATTTATTTCAAGCGAATTAGCTGGCGTAGAATTAGATAAACCTATTCCCGTCCACTGGTCGTTATTTCCTAAAATTATGGTGTTACTTTTTGTTGTAATTGCAGTAGATCCTATTGCCACCGCATCGTTTATAGGGTTTGCCAAAGTGCCAATAGCATCGGCCTGCTGGCCTAATAAAATATTGTTTTGGCCATATAAAAATGTGGGTGCTACCACATAGCCTATAAACACATTTCCATTACCTGCATTTGCTGCCGGACCTGCTTGCCCACCTGCATTATACCCAATCATCACATTGTTATTTGTTTGGTCTGCAAATCCAGCCAGATAGCCAATGTACACATTCATATTTATGTGGGCCCCGCTAAAGGCAGCATGTGTACCAAATACACAATTATAACTTCCATCAATATTACTTGCCATGCAATGTTTACCATAGCAGCTATTAAAGTTGCCTGTTGTGTTATCGCGTGCACATAAAGTGCCTGTAAACGTGTTAAAAATACCCCTGGTATTGCTTAAGCCTGCTGCTGCACCTATAAATGTATTATGTAAGGCTGTAGTATTATGTTGGCCTGCCTGGTAACCCACAAATACGTTTTGGTTTCCCCGTGTATTATTTTCACCTGCCAGGCTACCCACAAATGTATTTTCGAACCCGGCTGTATTACTTGTTCCGGCATCAAAGCCTACAAAAGTACTGCTATGCATGTTTACGTTAGCATTACCTGCAAAAGCACCCACAAAGGTGTCTGAATCGCCGGTAATATTATTTGTGCCTGCATGGCTGCCCCAAAAGGTGTTTGAGTACCCGGCTTTATTGCTGGAACCTGCACCACCACCACCGAAGGTATTGTTACTACCCGTAGTGTTTAAGTTACCACAGGCATAGCCTACAAATGTGTTAAGTAAGCCCGATGAACCGTTATTGCCCGCATTTACACCTACGTATATATTAAATATACGCAGCGCTGGTGGTAATACGTTATTGTACCATAGTACTTTATTATCATCAAATCTGTATGCATCATTACCAGTGGTTTGTAAATTTATGCTGCCATTGTTTACGGTTAAAAGTTCGTTGGGGGCGGCAAAACCTATTCCAATACCAACAAAGTGTGGGTGTGCTCCTAATAAAGCATCAACATAAATGCTGGATATCCCTCCTGTACCTATGAAAAGTGGTTTTGCGTTAACGGCAGGTGTTCCAAAAGCTATTCCCAAAAAATCGGGGTGAGTCAAAATATTATCGGCTGCAGGAACAGTATTATTGCCTCCAAGTATCCAATGCGCAAATTGGGCGTTAGTTGAAATGGCAAATGAAATGCTAATAGCAAGTGTCAATGTTTTGATTAATTTCATAGGGGTTAGTTTTGGGTATTAATGATTATTTTTTTATAGAATATTTGATTAGCCGAATTAATGGATAATATATATATACCAGAAGGCTGATTGCTCAAATTAACTATAAATCGAGAATTGGAAATTGAAGGTTGAGAGTATACTTTCTCACCTAATACATTGTAAATTTTTAAAGATTGTTTTGGCCCCTGTAATGATGACTGAAATGTGAAAACTCCATTGGAGGGATTAGGATAAACAAAAATATCATTTCCTTCAGCAGGTATTTCATTAGTCCCTGTCCAGTCCGCTGCATAAGTAGAATCTGTGGAAACACAAACATCATCTATATAATAGAAGGCAGCTGTATCTTGTGAACCTATTGGGAAAATTATTTTACTGATAGCTGCGTCCGTAAAGAAATTGCCAATAATAATATATTTGTAAGCAGAATCTGCAATAAAAGAACCTTGTATAGTTGTCCAATTTAAAGTATCAGTGATAATGGTATTGGTGTAAACTTGGGCGCGATTAGGAGGTGTTGAATTAACAGAATCACAAACATATTTGACAGTGGAGAATAATGCTCCTATTTTATTTATCGCACAATTAAAGCCTAATGCCGAGTCAATAGCACTTAAACTTACTTTAAAAGTTACATAATATTTTGTGCTGATTATAAGTGGTGATGATAATGTAGTACCTAAATATTCTCTGTTTAGTACTCCATGATACCCTCCTCCTCCCGAATTAGGAAAGTAAAAATATTCTCCAGCATAAGCATTTCCCGATGCAGCAAATTGAAATCCTGCTGCATTATAAGGAATTCCATTATAATTATAAAAAGGAACACATGAGTTATAATAAACGACACAACTTCTATAGCAACTCCAGCCAATAGCGTCTCCTATATTACAATCATTATTATTTGGGCAAGTATCATAGACCTCAAAACTTGGATTAGGCACAAGGTTTTGAGCCTTCACAGTGAAAAATGAGAAGTGAAAAGCTAAAAATAATAGGAAGGTTTTTTTCATCATAGATTAATGAGGTAAAACAAGTTTAAGTAAAAAAGCTGGAGGAACCAAATACTATGTAATGAATGGGAAAAAACATGTAATGAACTGGGTATTTTACCTATTCCTGCACGTTTTGCACAGGTTCCTTAACCGTTACTTTTATTCTTTGTACAGTTCTTTTATCTGCCATTTCTATGGTAAATACCAGGTTGGCAAAATTTATTTTTTCCTTTTTTTCAGGTATCCTTCCGCACAGTTCAATCATTAAGCCACCAAGGGTATCGGCGCCGCCCTTTTTTTCCTGGAAAATGGTTTCATCTACTTCCACTATCCTGCAAAAATCTACCAGCGATACTTTGCCTTCGAACACAAAATTGTGCTCATCCAGTTTGGAATAAATAAGTTTTTCTTCGTCGAATTCATCAATTATCTCGCCTAAAATTTCTTCAATAATATCTTCCAGTGTCACAAGGCCCGATACGGTTCCGAATTCATCTACCACAATGGCAAGATGTATTTTCTTTTCTCTAAAATCGTCGAGCAGGTCGTTTATCATTTTGCTTTCGGGCACAAAAAATACCCTGTGCAGCAGTATCTTCCAGTTATAGGCATCGTCTTTTCCTATTTGGGCTATAAGGTCTTTTGTATACAGCACTCCCGAAATAGTATCAAGGGTATCTTTATAAATCGGTATTCTGGAAAATCCACAGTCTACCGCATTTTTAAACAACTCGGTAAATGTCATTTTTTCGTCGAATGCAATAATATCTATGCGGGGCTGCATTATTTCCTTTACATCCTTATTGCTAAGCTGTATAATGTGCTTAAGTATTTTTTGGTATGCCTGGGGCATATCTTCTTTCGATGTAATTTCAAGCGCCTCTGAAAGGTCGGCCGAAGAAAGTACAGGTTTGTTGCGCAATATGTATTTATCCATAAAGGCAGTAGAAAAAACCAACACCGAAGCAAACGGATAAAATAGGGCACGCATTACATAAATAAATCCCAAAAAATTGCGCGATACTTTAAGGTAGTGACCTGATGCATAGGCCTTTGGCATGGTATCGCATAAAAAAAGCAATACCAGCGTTACCAGCACTACCTGTATTAAAAACACTACAAGCGGATGTGCATAAGCGCTTATAAACCTACCTGTTATGTAAGATGAAAGGATAACAATACTCATGTTAAAAAAATTGTTGGCTACAATTAGCGATGCCAACACGTGTTTTGGGTTTTCGAGCAAAAAGAGGATCTGTTTATCCTTTTTGGTATTTGTTGCAGCAAGCGTTTCTTTATCCGAAGGCGAAATAAAAAACAAAGCCGTTTCAACGCATGATACAAGCCCCGAGAGGGCGATTAGAAGAAAGATTATAATAAATACACTGAGTAGCGTTCCCAACTATGGTAAAGAAAAAGAGTACAATAAATTATGACAAATATACGCAGGCTTAATATAAGCCCAATGTTAATAATAAACCTCCGCAAAAATTAACGATGGCTTATTATTTAATTAAGAAGTTCTCAGAATTGTAAATCTGCCGGAGGAGAATCCATATCTTCGGCTGAAGCGGTAATAGTTTCAGTTGAACCATCCAATCCGGCACTTTTGCGGCTTAATATGGTAAGGTTTTCGCCCACAATTTCGGTAGCGCGCTTTTTCGAACCATCTTTATCTTCCCAGGAACGGGTACGTAAACGCCCCTCTATATAAACCTGCATGCCCTTTTTAAGCAATTTTTCGGCTACTTCGGCCAATCCGCGCCATAAAACAATATTGTGCCATTCAGTCGATTCAACCTTTTCTCCTGCCCTGTTCTTATGTACTTCGGTGGTAGCCAAAGGAAAGTTAGCTACAGCAACTCCACCTTCCAAATAACGAACTTCGGGATCTTTTCCCAGGTTACCAATTAATATTACTTTGTTAACTCCAGACATACAATTTTTAGCAGTTGGTTGAATTTATAGTCACAAATGTATTAAAAAAACAATACAAATCACAGGAAAATCCAAAAATATGAACCCCCCGGATTGTACTATTAAACGATAAATTTTTGCGATTAAAACACTGCTTACGGATCTATTGCACCCGCAAATACATCAATGTTTTTAAGATATTTTGCCGAACGGGCAATGTAGCTATGTGCCGGTTCGGGATGGCCTATGCCTGTATCTGCCAGTAATTTAGAAGTATCAAATACCTGGCCAAGTTCCGCAAATTCAAGGTAGGGCTGTAGGGCGGCAAGCAGTATACGCATGCGGTTAACATCTACAAATATCCTTTTCCAGTATTCCAGGTAAGCAGGGTATTCGAATAATTTACTGCCTTCGGGTAGTTTGCCTTTGGCCCACAGTTTCATTTCTTTTATTTCGTTCTTTTCCAAGTACTTAAAGGGCAATTCTTTATGAAAAGAATTTTCAACAGCCTGGTTTACAAGAAACGAATTTGTAGCCGAATCTTTGCCCGATGCAATGTTGTATACCTTGTGGTTTCTTTTACTGAACAAAAGGGTAACAATGGCTGCCGACGCATAATCAACGGGTATGATATCAAGGCTTGCCTTTTCGTTTACCGGCACAAGCCTTAGTAAATTTACTGTAGCAAAAGCCCACATAATTACGTAAGACCTTGGTATCCAGTCGCGACTATCGCCCATTATAATAGAAGGCCTTACCACAAGTATCTTTTCTGCCGGAAGGTATTGGCTCAACATCATTTCGCCCATCATTTTGGTGTAGGTATATTTTACCACATGATGCACTTTAGGGTTTGGCGATTCTTCCTCGAATATTACGCGATTTTTAACTTCTTTGCCACATATAGATGCTGTACCCACGTACAAAAAGGTGTCAAGATTGTGTAAAGTGGCCGACCATTTAAGCAACTCCTCGGTGCCTTTAATGTTTACCTGCTCAACAATGTTATCGTATATTTTAGAGAAGGATGTATTGGCGCCCGAATGGATTACAATATTTGTATCGTTAAGCGTTTTGTTAGCCGAAAGCTGCTGTGCAAGGCCTTGCTCTCCCAAATTGCCAATTATGGGGATTATCCTTTTTTCATTAAAGGTATCGCCATGCAATTCAAATATGTGCTTAATACGCAACATTGCATGCTCTTCGGAAAGAGCACGTACAAGGCAATAAATTTTATCTACCCCTTCGTGTTTAGAAAGTGCTACCAGCAGCTCCCCGCCTAAAAAACCGGTACAACCGGTTACAAATACATTCATTTATCGTTAGTCAAACAGTTCAAGCCCCAGGATACCAAGTATAATTAACGCCAGTGATAGTATTTTAGCGGGTGTTACAGGTTCATTATACCAAATCATGCCAATAATAGCTATAAGTGCTGTACCGGCGCTGGCCCAAATAGCATAAACAACGCTTATTTCGCCCATTTTTTTTAATACCAGTACAAGAGCTGCCAGGGCCAGGCCGTAAAATATAAATACAAGCACCGATGGAACCAGTTTGGTAAAGCCTTCGGCCAGCTTCATACAAATAGTGCCAAGCACTTCAAAGATAATGCCTAAGGCAAGAAAAATCCAGTACAAATAATTGGGATTAATAGCGGGCAAAGATATTATTTTGCACTTCAACCATTAAATTAATGTGCTGATTTTTTATAAATCATTTGCACTTGCTCTACACGCGTAGGAGTTGCCGATACAATCCTGAAATGAAAATTGCCCAGGTTTATATATTGTTTGGCTTTAGGTATAGCGCCTGCATTTTTTAACAATAAGCCACTAAGGGTTTTATAATCAGGCGATACAGGAAGGTTGAATTTATATTTTTCATTAAGGTAATCTATTTCCAGGCGGGCCGAAAACAGATAATCTCCCGGAGTGATTTCTTTTTCCATCAATTCCTGTGTATCATACTCATCTTCTATTTCACCAAAAATTTCTTCAATAATATCTTCGGTGGTAAGTATGCCCGATATTACTCCAAACTCATCTACCACGGTTGCCATGCTTTTGCGTTGTTGTAAAAAAATACGTAAGGCATCTTTGGCAAGCATAGATTCGGGTATTACCGGTGCCGGAAGAAGAATAGTGCGTATATCTGTAGAGTTTTTAAAAATCTCGTGGTAGTGTACGTATCCCAGTACATTATCTATAGTTCCTTTATAAATAAGTATTCGCGAAAGGCCCGTTTGCAAAAATTTTTCTTTCAGTTTGTTGGCCCCGTCGGCAATATCCATACCAATAACATCCAGCCTTGCCACCATGCAGTCGCGTACTTTTACATCCGGAAACAATAGCGCATTGCGAAACATTTGTATTTCCACCTCATCTTCGCCCTGTGTGCCTGTAGCAGTTTCATTGGCCTGATGTGCATCAAGGTAGCTAAACAAATCTTTTTTGGTAAAAGTGGAATCTTTAAAAAGGCTTTCGCCAAATAATTTGGTGGTCATAAACTGCGCTACACTTAATATTACGGCAGTAAAAGGCAATAACACATAATAAATTACAATACAAGGGAAGGCAAAGAGTTTAAGCAAACGGTTAGGACTAATTCTAAAAAGGTTTTTGGGTATAAAATCGGCTACAACCAGTATTATGCCTGTAGTTATAATGGTCTGTAGTATCAAAATTTCTGCCTGCGAAAGAGAATGCCCGTAAAGCAAACCATTAAGCACATCGGCCATAAATACACCAAATACAACCAATGCCAGGGTATTGCCTAAAAGCAAAGTCACCAAAAAGCGTATAGGGCTATTGGTAATGCGTGCAAATAACCTGCCCGAAAAGCCTTCGTCCTGGCTTTCTACATGCATTTGCATTTTGTTGGAAGATACGTAGGCTATTTCCATCCCCGAAAAAAAGAAAGAAAACGATAAGGAAATCAATATGATTATAAAGATGAACATGCTTTGTATTACTTGGTTGGGGTTTGAGCCGTAGCAGGTGTATTTAGCAAAATGGTGCCACGTATATTGGTAATTTGGTAGTCTGTAAAATCTTCGTTTGATTCTAATCCGTCGCCATATATTATTTCTGTTTCGGTTTTTATCTGCACAAATTTATTGGTGTAAATATGGTGTTTAATGCCATCCCAAAATAGCTGTTCGGTGTTAAGTTTTTCTCCTTTTTTATTTACCACAACTACGTTGTTATCGGCTTCCATAAGTTTGGTTTTTTCATGCATTATGGCATAGTTAGCACTAATATGGCCGTTTACACGATCCGAATCATCGTAGAAGTTAACGTTAATACCTTTTTGTGCCAGTTGGTAAGGATCGCTGCTGCCAAACTTTTCGATGATGGGAGCTTTAAGTTCAAATTTTGTACGGGCCGAATCGGTATAAACTATATCCGCATTTTCTTCGCTTCCCAAAGGGGTTTTATCTTTTGCTGTAATCAGGTTAACTGTGTCAAGGTTATTTTCGCAGCCGGCAAAGCATAAGGCAGTAGCCAGTATAAATACAATTTTAAATAATAGGAAGATGCTTTTTCGGTGCATGTTGCAACCCGCAATAAGTAACAAAGATACGTAAAGCTATTCGAACTGGCGTTTTATGAACCAACGGTCATCGAATGTAAAGCTAAAGAGCACTTTTAAATAACGTTCCTGTAATAAGTTATTAGATGTTGTGCCAAGCTGCCCCGCCTGCAAGCCAATGTTTAAAATAGAAGCACGCATCAATGGCCTGTTGGGGCCAATAGGGAAGGCGAGGCCCGCTGTTACAGCATAGTCAGTAAGGGCTGTATTATTAACATCAAGGTAGGTTTGGCTGTACGAAGCGCCTAACCTGTAATGTACTTTTTTAAAGTAGGTGTGTGGGGCATCAAAATTTTTATGCGGAACATATTCTGCACCAAAGCCCATTTGGGTGCTGTTATTAAGATTTTGGGCCTGGCCAAAGTAAGTATACTGGCTCCAGTTTTGCGTGCTGTAGTCAACACTAAAGGTCCATTTTTGCCCGTCTCTAATAGTTAATCCGTAGCCCATCATAAGGGGCATGCGCAGCTTTCCATCGGCAGTAGTATTTTCAATAGTATCGTAAGTAAGGCCGCTGTAATTATTAACGGATAATAAGCTATACGTTGCATTTAGGTTTGAACCCAGGGCCAATGTAAAACCTAATGTAGCATTCAACCCTGATGGTTTACCAAAAGTTAACATTGCACCGTAATTTAAATACAAAGATTTAACCTCGGTATTTTGTACACTCTCAGCAGTAAAGGAAGAATAGGTTGATGGATATTGTAATACTTCGCTGGTGGTAAGGTTGCCAAACAAATAACACAGGTGCGCACCTACAGATAGGCCCTTTAGTACCGGTATTTTTTTAAAAGGCGCCAATGCCAGGCCCAAATAAATATTATTAATACCCCCCGATCCGGTGTACGATGCATTGGCATTATCTATAGGTATTTGCTGCCCGTTGGCCGCAATACTATCTATAGGCGTAGTTGCATTAATACTATACCCTAAGCTGCTTAAGGGAGTAATGCCAATGGAGGCACCTCCCCAATTACGCAAAGGGAAAGCCAGTGCAAAATATCCAAAGTAAGCGCTGCTGTTGTTATGGCTTTGGCCCATTGTAGTAAGCTGTACGCTATTATCTATTATACCTGCCTCGAACGTAGTGATATGGTTAAAAGCATACGATGCAGGATTTTTGGTATTAATATAAAATGGGGTAATGGTATCATTACGTAATGCATTACCTGTATTACCCATGGCAAATCCTTGTGCACCTGTTAGGTTTTGCAAATCGCCAATGCCATAACGAGAATAAGGAGACACTGTACCCGACTGCCCATAGCATAAAGCAGGCAGTAATACAGAGGCATATAAGGCGATTTTAAGATACGTTTTAATCATAAATGGCATTATGCCTTTTTGTTGTGTTTTTGCTTTTCCCCCTTTAAATGAAACGGCAAAAGTACATTAAGTCCTTTAAGCGTCAAGAAAGGTTCTGAAATTATTTTACCCGATAGCCTTGTAACCAGCCACTGGTGCGATCCACCTGTGATTATTACCTGCAAGCCACTATATTTTTTACTATAAGCCTGTATAAACCCTTGTATTTCTTCTGCCATGCCTTGCTGTACGCCTGTTAGTATGCTTTCTTCTGTTGTTTTTCCTGTCAATTGTGCAAATGTTGTGTTGCGCTTTATTAACGGAAGTCGGCCGGTAAAAGTATGTAAGGCTTTAAAGCGCATAGCTAAGCCGGGTGATATGGCGCCACCGTGGTAAACACCTTTTTTATCTATAAAGTCGTAAGTAATACAAGTGCCCGCATTTACCACAATTATATTATTGTTAGGGCAAATATGCCATGCGCCTGTAACAGCCGCTATGCGGTCCTTGCCTAGTGTTTTAGGGGTTTTATATTCATTACTAAAGGGCAAGGGTGTTTTTTCGGATAATTCGATCAGCTTTATTTTTTTACCGAATAAAGCCTTAAAACCTGCAGGGTAATTTGTTGTAGAAGATACTATTGCAGTATTAATGGCAGGATATTTTTTGATAAAGCCACTCAACTGTTTTAAAGTGGTAACCGCACAACTGCTTATAAGCCTGCTGCCGTTAAATACCGCTGCTTTAATTCGTGTATTGCCTATGTCTATGGTAAGATTCATGCTTTAAAAGGGTGCTAAAACTACGAATAAGGGGTGTAATACAAATGCCAAATTATGTTAATTAGACGCGTTTACCTGCCCTTATCTGTGATACCCTAATTAAATATAGTAGTTGCTGTTATTGGTAATTTATTATTTTTGCGCCCCTGTTCTCGGTGCCATAGCTCAGCTGGTAGAGCGAAGGACTGAAAATCCTTGCGTCGCTGGTTCAACTCCAGCTGGCACCACAACAATAGAAAATAAAACCTGTAAATTCATTATTTACAGGTTTTATTTTTTCTGGGTTCTACTTAATATACTTCGCGTGCAGAGCCTCTAACATACCGGTAAGCTTTTTAATATGCTCATCGGTAAAAGCAAATGGTTGCTTGTTATCAGGGTTATAGTTTTTGGCCTCATCAAAGGTTTTGTATGCATCATCCACTTCTTTAAGGTCGGTATATAACCCATTTATATGCTGGTCAGCACTTTTGTATTTGTCAAGTACCTTAAGCATATTTTCGAGTATTGTCATTTGCTCCATAAGGTGCACACCCGAACTGCTGTTTTTTGTTTTTGCATATACTGTGGCGCCTATATACATGTTTTCTATCCATGCACCCGAGTACATTACTACCCTTACATTATTTTGTTTGTTGTTTTTAAGCAGGTCATCTACTTTTTCCTGTAGCTCGGCCACCAGGTTAGCCAACGAATCCTCGTTATTTATATTGGCCTGGTACCTTTTCGAAAATGAATCTGTTTCAAATACTTTTCCAATTCCAATATCATCCGATAATGTTTTTACAACTTTCAAATAGTCTGTTGATTCCTGCGTTTTTTTGTTCAATGTGCAGTAGGCAAGGTCGCCAATGTAAATACCTAAATTCAAATCCTGTTCGTACAATGTGCTGTATTTACTTACATCGCTAATTGGGTTTGTCAACCCCTGTATATACGATAATTCAGAATTCTTCATGATTGAACCAATTTGTAAAAGGTTTGGCAGTAAATCATCATCTGGATTATCGGCTACTGGCGTTGTGTTAGCAGGTGCGGTTTTTATGGTGTCTTTAGTTTTATCTCCACCTGTTGTGCCGGTATTACTATTGTTGCAAGAAGAAAACGTGAAGGCTAATGTTCCTGATAAAGTAGCAATGATGAGCGATTTATTTTTCATACAATATTTTTAAAATAGGGTTTAAAGGTAATTTTTTTTGAAATATGAGCCTGATAAACAAATGTTTGCATCTTAGACTTTGGCGGCACATAAGCCAACCAGATATTTCAATAAGTTTGTTGGTGTATGCAAAAGCTTAAAAATATATTAAGTAAAGACCCTTACCAATGGAGGTTTTGGTTGCTTGTTGCTTTTATTGTTAGGCTAATCATCTTTATTGTAGAACTAAAAACTCACAAATTTCCGAGTAAAATACCGGGTGTTTGGGGTATTGTAGATGGAGACACTAACGAGTACTTAACCCCAATAGACAACTTAATTAAAAGCGGAATTTATAGTCCCGATTTCCGCATGCCCGGCTACGGAGTATTTTATTTGCCGCTGGCTTTTTTATTTTCTAAAGCAGTTGCATATAATTTGCTTATCATATTTCAATTGCTTTGTTCTGTAGTATCTACCTATCTTTTAGCGCTTACAGCATTTTTATTATTTAACAAAAGATTTTTCTTTTACGCTACGTTCATTATTTACGTAACTACTATATATTCTTTTTATGCTGATATTTATTTACTCACCGAAAGCCTTACCACATCCTTTCTAATTATTTCAATATTTAGCTTCACAACATATTTTAAAAATTACGGCAAAGGGTGGCTTGTTTGTTCGGGGGCATTTTTAACCGGGGTAATTTTTTTAAGGCCCGTATTTGCAATACTATTGCCACTTTACCTGCTGGTATTATTTGTAAATATGGCAAAACAAAAACGCCCGGTAATTGTACCCGTTTTATTTTTTATTTCTGTTTTTGCGTTATGCGATGGCAGCTGGATTATTAGAAATTTTTTACATTACAAAAGAATAATTCCGCTAACACAGGAAGTGTACTTTGTAAAAAAGGAAGCCACCTATTACAACCCTTTAATGGATTTTGTCCGCACCTTTGGTGGTACGGTAGAATGGTGGGATCCGCGCACTGCCGGCTACTGGCTGTTGAATAAAGATACCATTGGTTTTGATGTAAAAGATACCGTTTTTGTTTTGGGTAAAGACACCGTGTTTAATGGCAAAAAAATATCGAAGAACAGGGGAATACCTTTTCCACCCGATATATATACCTCTAAATTTAACCTGGACACATTATTTAAACTACGGCGACAACTTTTAAAATATAAAAGTGAAGTAAGCAAACCAGGCGGCACAGATGTAAAATTGCTCGATTCTATTAATAGTGAATCAAATACTTACATGCAATCTATGTTGGATGAAAAACCACTTACATATCACGTAAAAATAAGGTGGCTTTTGTTAAAAGAGTTTTTAACTAAAACATCGTACGAGTTTCCTTATATAAGATATACCTATAAACCCTACCATATTTTGGTTGTTTTAATTCTGTGTTTTGGTGGCCTGGGTATTTTGTTATTGTTTGGGTTCAGGTTATCAGTTCAGTTTATTGTAGCCTTTATACCGTTATTTGATATTATTATTCACCCGCTTGTTTTCAGGCTGATAGTGGGCAGGTATTTCGATCCTGCATTTCCGTTTATGCTAATTTGTGCCCTGTTTGCCGCATGCTGGCTTAAGGGTATTATTTTTAAGCCCAAATCTCAGGCATAAATAAAATTGATTTTGTTTCATGCAACGTTTTCGAAATTGCATGCATCTATGCTTTAAAAGCACCTAAATTTTAAAACAAATTTTATTGAATATCTTGTTTGTTAAATAACTTGCAGCTGTAATTAAATGATTTGGCTGTCAGACGTATAAGACAATTATTGTCCATATTTGCGTAGTGCGTGCAACAGTATAGCACCGTTTTGCATCTATATATAACATGGTACATAATTACCCTTTTTGGCAGCTAACGAAGAAGAAATAATAAAAGGCTGCAAGGCTGGTGACAGGCAATCGCAAAAGGCGCTTTACATGCGTTTTTCTGCGAAGATGTATGGGGTATGCCTGCGCTATACTAAAAACAGGGAAGAGGCCGAAGATCTTTTGCAGGATGGATTTGTAAAGGTGTTTAATAACATTAAGCAATACGCCGGAGCAGGCTCTTTTGAAGGATGGATACGCAGGATTATGGTAAATACAGCACTTGAGTTTTTAAGAAAGAAAAAATTGGAGTTCAGCTCGTTTGATGTGCTACATGCCGAGGACAGCAGTTTTGAAAATGCACCCGAAGCCTTAAGCAAAATAGCCCTGAACGATTTGCTGGCATTTATTCAGCAAATGCCACGCGGCTACCAAACTGTATTTAACCTGTTTGCCATTGAAGGATACTCGCATAAAGAAATAGGAGAGATGTTGAATATTTCTGAAGGAACCTCCAGGTCGCAACTGGCAAGAGCCCGACAGATATTGCAGGAAAAATTAAATGATAGCCCCATACATTTAAAATATTCATCGAGGTAATGGAAGAAATGAAAAATAAGGGATTCTATAAAGAAGTTAGTAAGACCTTTGCTGACTGGGAGCCAGCCCCTACTGTAGGTGCGTGGGATAAAATAGAAGCAAGACTGGATGAGGACAAACGCAGGCCTGTTTTATGGTGGTGGTTAGGCGGTATTGCATTACTTCTCACGCTAGCCGGAGGCGCATATCTTGTTTCTAATTCAAGCTCAAATAATCCTGTAAAAAATGCAATTAGTAATACTGCAAATAGCCCTAAAAATCAAAATCTAGCAATACAACCTAAGCAGGACAGTGAAGTAAAAAAACTGAAGCCTGTTAACTCTATTATTGCTGTTAAGTCTTCTTCTAGTTATACAAAGCCTTTAGTTGTGGTAAATAAAAATATTGCCAATACGTATAAATCAACTGTTGGGCCAACTACCATACATGCGGCAAGCAAGCCTAAAATTATTATTGCAAATGCTGCTAAAAAGGACATAGCAACAAATTCAAATAGTATAGAATCTGTTAAGAATGTAGTGAGCCAAAACAGCCATCCGAAAGAGAATGCAGGTGATAAAAATAATAACCTGAATGCAAATTCGAATCTTAAGATAAGCAACAGCAGCGTTTCATCAAATGCCGCTAATCCCGTGCAGACAAATACGGGTAATGCAGAGATTGATAGTTCGTTTACCGTAACCAAAAAGCTGAAACCTTCTTCTACAGAACTGAGGAATATAAAAAGCGATAGCATACCAAACAATAAACAAGCCGCGGATGTAAAACCTAAAATAGTTCAGGCGGATTCTACAATCGTTAAAAGAGACAGCATTGTACCCGTAAAAGTTGCGGCAGCAGACAGCATTAAAAAACCTGTCATTACTCAAACAAAGGATTCTATAAAACCTATACTTCCCAAAATATCCATTTTCAGCATATCGGCTTTTGCAGGGCCAGAGCAGGCCGGGCAGGTTATAATGCAAAACAACAGTACATTTAACGTAGACGGAGAAACAAGCAAACTGCACTTTATTTATGGACTCAGGGGCTCAATATCTATTAACAAAAAATTAGAAGTTAGTCTGGCATTCTCGTATTCCAGCGTAGCTGTAAACTTTCCTTCAACGCAAGTATATTTCAGCAGGTATATTACACAGCCCTTTGTTTTCAATTCCTCTTATGGAGATATGTCTGTTCCTGCTTCAACTATGTTGCAAGGCTTTTCTCCGCTTGCACCACCGGCTATTACAAGTTTCAAGCTTAATTACCAATATGCTCAAACCATACAGTTTATGAATGTGCCCGTTTGCATAAGGCTAAACCTTGGCAAGGGTAAATTAAAACCTTATGTAACTGCAGGAGCTAATATACAATACGCACTTACAGCAAATAGCGAACTCGATTTACTAAAAGAAAATGAAACCGATGTGCTTAATTACTCAAACATCAATGTTCGGAAACTGAACATTGCGCCAACGGCTTCGGTAGGATTAGAGTACGATGCGACCAGGCATATAGGATTCTTCCTTGAACCTAACGCCAGGTATAACCTGCTGCCTTCTTCAACGGGCTCCACCATAAAATCGGGCAGTTTCTTTGTTGGCTGCTTAGGTGGCTTAAGGTTAAACCTCTGAGAAAGACCGCTTTCTTAAATAAAATTCATTACATAAAAAGGGTATTTCATTACATTAAAAATATAGTTCATTTGGTGTAAAAACCTGTTTCATTACATCAAAATGCCGTTTCATTACATATTTTACCTGTTTTATTACATTAAGAATATAAATATTTTGTAGTTTTGACCGTCTTTTCTACGGATAAGGGCTCACTGGCATAAAGAAAATATTTTGAGCCACTGCTTTTTGTTAAAGTACATCCCCACCCACCTGTTAGGTTAGACAAACAGTATCAAAAGCCAATTTTATTAAATGAAAAACAAATATTTGGGGATATTCGTTATTTGCGTTTCTATTTCTTTTTCTTCTCTCGCAAAGCAATACACATCAGTAACAAATGGTAACTGGAACGCGCCTGCTACCTGGGGAAGTGTTACGGCGCCCGCCGCCACAGATACAGCTACTATTAAAACCGGCACTACGGTCACTATTTCGGCAACTGCAACCATTAATAAAGTTACCGTTAATAGCGGAGGCACCCTTACAGTATCGCGCAATTTTACAGTCAATAAAATACTTATAAATAACGGCACCGTTACCGGTACCCGAAGAATTCGCCTTAGCGGCACAGGAATTGTAATTAGCGGAAATGGAAGCTATACAGGCCATAGCGGAGCTATACAATTTTACAATACAACCCAAACTATAGATGTAGGCGTGGTAATACAAAAGGCCACCGGCAATGTTACGCTTATGAATAATACCTTCCCCGGCATAACTGTAACAAATAATGGCCAGGTTTTATTAACCGGGGGCAATACACTTGCCACCAACGTTAATACTAAAGCGTCTACGTTTACCATGGGTGTCAATTCTGTGCTTAGTGTAAGCGCCGCCCCTCTTAATAATGCTTTGGCAGTACTTAATGCTTCGGCCAACGGATGCGCAGTAAATTATTTTGGAGGTGCCTATAATATTAAAATTCCTTCTGCCGGGCAGTATTACGATATGAGTGTACAGGCAGGTACAAAAACCAATTCGTCGAACCTTATAATGCACAGCCTTACCGTAGCGGGGGGTACTTTTGCTAATGCGGGATTTAATCTTAACCTAACTGGTAACTGGACCAACAACGGCACAATAAGTGGCAATACCGGAACAGTTACATTTAATGGTGCCGCTGCGCAAACTATAACCGATGCTGGTGGTTCGGCAGCATTTGCAACCCTTATTATGGCGGGTAGCAATACCTTAAATTTTGCCAGCAATGTTACAGCCAGCACAAGTTTTACCATTTCATCCGGTACTGTAGATGTTACAGGCGCAAACAGCAGCCTTGGTGATCAGGGAAATTTTACAAACAACGGCACTTTTACAGCCCGCCAGGGAACCGTTACTATGAACGGAGGCGGAGCACAAACCTTAGGTGGCACAACATCAACATCATTTTATAATTTAACTCTAAACGGTGCGACGGTTACGCTGGGTAATAATGAAACTATTGCAAATACACTCTTAATTAGTGCAGGCACGTTAGATGCTTCGGTTACAAATTATAACTTAACAGTAGGACAAAACTTTACCAATAATTCCACCTTTACTTCGCGCAATGGTACAGTAACCATGTCGGGTAACACATCTACGCCATTGAATATTGGAGGCACATCCACAACAACTTTTTATAACCTTACCTCTAATCCAACCAATGCTGGAGATGTAGTATTACTCGGTAAAACAGCAACAATAAATAACAACTTTACTGTTTCTAAAGGCACCTTCAATAGCCAGAATTTTCAAATAACCGGGAATGGCTCGGGCCTGCTTACCATGGCTGCTAATACATCTCTTTTGCTTGGCCTTACTACTGTTGCTACCAACGTTGCTTTCCCTACAAACTATACTACCGCAAACATTGCGCTTAATGCAACAAGCACAGTTACATACCAGGCTAATATTGCCCAAACAGTATCTGTTACACCGCACTATGGTAATTTAACCATTACAAATGGCAATGCTGCTGTTACCAAAATCCCATCGGGGGCTACGCTTACAATAGCCGGTAATCTTAACGTAACAAAAGGTGCAGGAGTGCTTACATACTCCGAAACCACAAATACTATTAACCTTACAGGTAACTACACCGCCACCGGAATAGTAACGTATACAACCGGCAAGCTTAATATAGGTGGTAATTTTACCAATAACGGCACATTTACTGCGGGTACAAGCACGGTAACATTTAACGGAACTGCGGCACAAAGCCTGGGTGGCACAACAGCTACTACGTTTAATCTTTTAACCATTAATAATTCAACAAATTCAACCATTACTTTAGGTAACAATACTACGGTTAGTTCAATATTAACCATTACCAAAGGCACGTTAGATGTATCTGCAACAAATTATGCTTTAAACGTGGCAGGTAATTTTCTTAATAGCAGCGGGTTTAATGCACGTGCAGGTACGGTAACTTTAAATGGTGCGGCTGCACAAAGTATTGGAGGCACGGCAACCACTTCTTTTTATAGCCTTACTCTTTCAGGAACAACTATCACCCTCAATCATAATGCATCGTTTCAAAATGTGCTTACTGTAAATTCAGGCGCATTAAATGGCCCCGATAGTATGACTGCTATTTCTAATGCGCTACGTACTGCCCGCATTGCACCTGTTGCAGCGGGCGCCAGTATAGGTGCAAATTTTATTATGCAACGTTATATAACAGGTACTATTGCCAACTACCAGGCTTTATCGTCACCGGCTAAAGCATCTATACTTAAAGATTGGGATTACGATGCAGGTTTCTACATGAGCGGCACTACCGGTAATGATGGTAATGCCCGCCAGGGGAATGGTTCCATATATTATTCAGTGTACACCTTCAACGAACCAAAGAACAAATACGATTCGGTAAATACCGATAATCAACCGCTAACACCAGGCCTGGGGCTTTATTTATGGATGGGCAATTCGCTTACATCGTTTGCTCCCTTCACCTTCGATACCAAAGGAATACCCAATGCCGGCAACGTTAATTACAATGTTACCAAAACCAGCCATGGCACCAATTTAATTGGCAATCCTTACCAATCGCCTTTACAATGGACCACCTTCCAAACCGCAAACAGCGGAAAAATAAGCGGCACCTTTTATGTATTCGATGAAACTGCAGGTAACTGGGAATCATCGAATGGTATAGTAGGCAGCGGAGGAAGACTGGTAGCCAATCCAAATATTATTCCTGCCCATCAGGGTTTTATGGTAACCGCAACAGCAGCAGGTGTTATTACTTTTAAAGAAGCGCATAAATCAGTTACCGATGCACCGCTTGTCCGTGAAGCAGATCCTACTGATATGTTTCGTGTAGCGCTTACCACCAATGCAAATACATTTTCATGCCACTCCTTAATTATGTTTAATGATAGCGCCTCCGACTTATATTCTACCAACGAAGATGCCTTATTTGTAAAAAGCCATTTAACCAATGTTCCGGTGGTATACAGTGTAAGCAAAGAAGGAGAGCAACTAATTAACAATACTTTGCCCGGTATCACCCAAACTAAAGATGTAACCCTTTATGCAGGCGGTGGAGATGCAGGCATGTACACACTTACTTTCAACAATATCAGTTCCCTAACAAAGTATAACTGTGTTGTGCTCGAAGATGTGAAAAACGGCAAGTGGATGCAGGTTACCGAAGGCTCTTCGTATCAATTTATTTTGCAGGAAAGCGGACAGAGTTACAAATTTATACTTCATTTTACTGCTCTGCAACCCAACCAGGAATGCACTGTTCCCGAAAGCAGTACAGAACAAAATTCAACGGCGGGTATAGATATTCTCTCATCACAAGTAGGTGCACAGGTTAGGTTTACATTGCCTCAGGCACAGGATGTGACCATATCCGTATACAATATGCTTGGCGAAAAAGCCGAAGCAGACATTTATACCAGCGCAAGCGAAAATACCGTTGAAGTTCCCTTGCCAGCCACCAGCGCTATTTATATCGTTAGGGTGCAAACGCCCTACGGAGTGGTTAACCAGCGGATTTATCACTAAGAAAAATCGCCAAATAGGCTATTTTAAAAGGTTAATAGGCGTTATTAACCCACGAATGCTTATTTTTGTTATTCATCGATATAAATAAGATATGTCTTGCACAGGTTGTTCTACGGGTAGAGGATGTGGTAGCGGAGGAGGATGTTCCACCAAGGGCGGGGGCTGTAATAAGCTTAATGTGTTCGATTGGTTGGCAAATATGTCATTGCCGGCAGGGCAAAAGCCATTCGATATTGTAGAAATACGTTTTAAAAACAGCCGCAAAGAATTTTATCGCAATCGTAATAACCTGCAACTTGGCGTAGGCAATATTGTGGTGTTAGAAGCTGCTACCGGGTATGATGTAGGTGTTGTTTCCCTTTCGGGTGAACTTGTTCGCCTGCAAATGAAAAAGAAAGGCGCCAGCGCAGAAGATAATAGCATAAAAGCCGTATTACGCCATGCTACCAATGTAGATGTAGATAAGTGGCGCGAAGCACAGGCATTAGAAAAAGATACCTTGGTTAGGGCACGTATACTTTCTTCAACCCTAAAGCTTGATATGAAGATTAACGATATTGAGTTCCAGGGTGATAAATCGCAAGTATCGTTTTATTATACTGCACCGGGGCGTGTTGATTTTCGCGAACTAATAAGATCTTACGCATCTGAGTTTAGGGTACGTATACAAATGTGGCAAATTGGCGAAAGGCAGGAAGCAGGCCGTCTTGGCGGATTAGGTTCTTGCGGCAGAGAATTATGTTGTTCTACCTGGCTTACCGACTTCCGCTCGGTTAGCACCAATGCAGCACGATACCAGCAACTGGCGCTTAACCCTGTAAAGCTGGCAGGGCAATGCGGTAAATTAAAATGCTGCCTTAACTACGAACTCGATTCGTATATGGATGCTATTAAAGACTTCCCCCAGCCGGCAGATATAGAAACCGAAAAAGGCAAAGCTGTACATCAAAAAACAGATATTTTCAGGCGTGTAATATTTTATTCTTACTTAGAATCGATGGATGTATTTATCCCACTAAGTGTAGAGCGGGTTAAGTTTCTTATGGATATGAACAGCAAAGGCAAAAAGCCTGAACAAATAGAAGAAGCCAAGCTGGAAGAGAAAAAAGAAATTGGTTTTGCTGTAGGTAAACACCAAAACAAAAGGCCCCAGCACCAGAACCGTGGTAACAGAAACCGAAACAGGCCACAACAGCAACAAAGGCCGCAACAAAAGCCCCCGCAAAAACCACAATAATAGATTTCGGGTTTTGAATGATAGTGTATCTTTAATTCAAAATTCCAAATGTCCATCCAATCTAAATTAGGCCGGTTCGACCTTACGATGATTATCGTAAGCCTGGTTATTGGCATAGGCATATTCCGCAACCCCAGCGTGGTTGCCGAAAAAGCCGGAACACCTTTTGTATTTTACACAGCCTGGATTTTAGGAGGAATAATATGTGTGTGTGGTGCCCTTACCTTTGCCGAAATTGGTTCGCGCTTGCCTGCAGCAGGTGGGTACTATAGAATCTTTTCGCATTGTTATAGCCCTGTTTTTGCCTTTATGTTTAACTGGGCCATTGTGTTTACCAATGCAGGCAGTGTGGTAGCTGTAGCCCTTGTAGGTGCCGAATATATTCAGCCGGTTATCATTCCGCAGGAATGGCTACACATATTTACGCCACGTGTTATTGGCATTATAGTAGTTACACTTTTATACATCGTAAATTTTTTAGGAATACGCATGGGGGCGCGTGCACAAAATATTTTAAGCGCCCTTAAACTTGTAATGATAATCATACTATGCCTTCCTTTATTTACCGGAAAATTCGCCCCGGCATCTACAGTACCTGTAATGCAGCAGTCGACTACTGAAGCAATGAAGGCTTTAGGCATTTCTCTTATTTTTATTTTTTTCACCTATGGTGGATATCAAAACACTATAAACCTTGGTGCCGATGTTAAGGAACCCCGTAAAAACATTCCGCTGGGAATATTAAGTGGCATGTCTATAGTACTGGTTATTTATCTTTTAATAAACATAGCCTATTGCCAGGTACTTGGCTTCGATAATATGAAGGGACAACCCCTTGTAGCATCTCAACTGGCTAAAACATTTTTTGGCGAAGCCGGATTTAAAATAACTTCTATTACCGTTTTTATTTCTGTAATGGGATTTATGAATACTGCCTTTATTCATAATCCGCGCATGTGGTATGCCATGGCCGAAGATGATATATTGCCCGCAGTATTTAAAAAAGTAAATGGCAAAACACAAGCACAGGAGTTTGGCATTACCTGTTTTTACCTCATTATCGTTGCTACCATACTCATCTCAGATGCCTTTGAACGGGTGGTTAGCTATGTAATGTTTGTAGATAGTAGCTCGCTAATATTTGCAGCTATTACTATTTTTATTTTGCGCAAACGCATGGCAGGTACCGATTATTCAGGTTTTAAAATGAAGGCCTTTCCTTTAATACCCCTTATGTTTATAGCGGTGTTGCTGGTAGTTTGTATAAGCGATTTTGCATCTGATACAAAAGCAGCTATAGTAAGTTTGGGAGTTCTGTTGGCGGGGTATCCGCTATATCACTTGTTAATGCTAAGAAAAAAGATTAGCCCCTAGGCTTTTCAAACACCCAGGCGTCGGCTACAAAGGTTTTGCGAAATTCGCTAACACTTAATTCGGCTTCTTCTTTGGTATTGAATTTACCATAGCCTACCATATATAACCCTTGTGCACTTGTACCAATTATGGCAGCATTTATGTTATGCTGTTTCATCCTGTTTATCATGGCCTGGGCATTGCCTTGTACTCTAAAGCACCCCGCTACAATTTGATAGTTACCTGTTGCAATAGGGGCTGTATTGTCCGTTACTACAGGCTTAGCAGCGAATAAATTTGCTATAGCAATGCTATCTTTAGCATACGATGCTGTAGGCAAGGTTTCGCGCTCTACAGAGCTGTATTGCTTTACTTCTTTTTTACCAAAAATATTCAGGCTTGAATAATTTATACCCAGTTTGCTTTGATTTAGGGTTATCCAAAATGTAGATGCCAATACAGCGCCAATAGTTACAGCCGCAGCAATGTTTCGGTAACGAGTTCTTTGCGCAGGATGTAGCTGCACCACTTTGCCTTCTTCCTGTTCAGTATCCTTTACAACGGGCAATTGATAGAAAGCCGAAAGTCCAAAGGCTTCGGGTAAATAGTTTACTTTTTCATCTTGCTGAAAGAGCAGGCTGCCCTGTTCATCAGTATATAAAACACCTATAAAATCTAAAGCTATACGCTTGTTTTGCTTTATTTCGGCTTGATAATGCTTAACCGCTTTTGCAATATGGTCCAGCGCTTCAGCATACGATACTTTTTCGCGATTGGATATATGATGGGCAAGCAGTCCGTCGTTTTGTGTAAGCCCTTTATTGAACAATACTTTTTTATGAGGTGGTTCGAACAAATGCTTAACCGGGTCGATACGCGAAGGGGAGTAGTTGCCAATAAATCCTCCGAAATCAGGCACTATAACACAGTTGTGTTCAAACAATAGCTCGCTTATGTATTCTTCTATTTGCACAGGAACCAAAGTTACAGAATCTTTTGTAAATCTTCAGGGGTATCTATAGATACCGATTCTTTATGAGTAACTTCTACATTTATGCTATACCCGTTTTCAAGCCAGCGCAATTGCTCTAACGATTCTGCCAATTCCAACGAGGAAGGAGCCAGCTTTACCAGTTCTTTCAATACTTCGGCACGATAGGCATAAATGCCGATATGCTTCATATAATCGAACTTTTGGGTCCAGGGTTTGCCGCCATCTTCCCTAAAAAAAGGTATAGGCGAACGGCTAAAATAGAGGGCCTGTCCTTTTGTATTTCTTACCACCTTAACAATCGATGCCTGTTGTAACACCCTGGGTTCTTCAATCTTATGGCATAGGGTAGATATCTGCACCGTTTTATTGTCAAAGCATTTAACCACTTCATCAATCTGCTCGGGGTGGATAAAAGGCTCATCACCCTGTATGTTTACTACCACATCCCAGTTACTGCCCAGTTTTTCTAAGGCTTCAAAACACCTGTCTGTACCGCTTTTATGATGTCCGCCTGTCATAATGCTTTTGCCTCCAAAGCTCTTTACTTCTTTCATAATGCGGTCGTCATCGGTAGCAACCACCACATCGCTAAGGGCTTTGCTAAGGCTCGCTTGTTCATACACCCTGCGTATCATGGTTTTGCCTTTTATATCAGCCAAGGGCTTACCCGGGAAACGGGATGAGCCAAAACGTGCGGGTATAATGCCTATTGCTTTCAAAATAGTTTATAAAGTTAAAAGTTTTTAAAGGTATCACTATTTTCCCTTTATGAACTTTACAAACTTTATCCTTTTAACTTATTAGTATCTCTTTCCTCAACCAATTAAGTGCCGTAATGGCCGTAGTCCTAATGTTTCTTTCTCGGTTATCACCAAATTGGAAGCTTTTGCTTAAAACCTTTTTAGGAGTTTTAATGGCAATCCACACAAAGCCCACCGGTTTTTCTGCTGTTCCTCCACCTGGCCCTGCAATGCCCGAAACGGCAATAGAATAGTCCGTATTTAATTGTTTACATGCACCTGCCGCCATTTCTTCCACCACTTGTTGCGAAACGGCCCCATGCTTTTCTATCGTTTCTGCTTTTACACCAAGTGCCTTCATTTTTACTTCGTTTGCATAAGCAACAACCGAGCCTTTAAAATAATCGGAACTGCCTGAAATGCTTGTAATAAGGTGTGCAATATATCCGCCTGTGCAGCTTTCTGCTGTGCTTAGGGTTTGTTTTCTTTCCAGTAATAGTTTACCTACAATACCCTCAAGTGTATCGTCTTCGTAACCATATATGTAGCTTTCAGCAAGCGGAATAAGCTCTTTTACTTTTCGGTCTATTTTTTCTTTAATGCTTGCTTCATCTTTACCACTTGTAGTTAAACGCAACCTTACCGATGCCACCGAAGGCAGGTAGGCCAGCTTTATATTTTCTTTTGCTAAAGAATCTTCCCAGGCTTCTATTTTTTCTGCCAGCATAGATTCTCCAATTCCCTGTGTAAGAACCGTTCTATGTAAAATAAATGGCAACTCGAATTTCTTTTTCAATCGCGGCATTACTTCATCTGCCATCAAGGCTTTCATCTCGTAAGGTACCCCCGGCATAGACACATACACCTTGCCCTTATCTTCAAACCACATGCCGGGCGCTGTGCCATTTTTATTTCGCAGAGCAATACAATTGGTAGGTAGTTCAGCTTGCTTGCGGTTTATTGCTGTTACCTCTCTGCCACGTATTTTAAAAATATGTTCTACATCTTTAAAGGCTTCGGCATCAAAACGCAGGCCCACTTTAAAATAATCGCATAATGTGCTTTTGGTAATATCATCTTTAGTAGGGCCGAGTCCGCCGGTAATTAAAATAATATCCGCTCTTTTTGCAGCTGCCTGCAAAGCCTCTATAATATGTTCCCTGTTATCAGATACCGATGTTATTTGATGAACTTTTATGCCGTTGTTACTCAAAAAACTGCCCATCCAGGCCGAGTTGGTATCTACAACTTGTCCTATCAACAGTTCATCACCTATGGTTATAATTTCAGCCAGCATAATTCAATACAAGTTTAGAAAAAAACTAACTTGCCAAAACTTTTTTCGTCGGGTTTATGAAAAGAAAATATTGTGCTGCTTTTGCTTTTTTGGTATGGGGATGTCATAGTCCATCCAGTTCTACCAATACTAATAATGGCAGCACGGCTGCAGATACGGTTAAGCACACACAGGTAAATGCCAAGCCTATTGATAAAGGCATGACGGATACAGTGTTTTGTACTGCCGACCCAAGCCAACGATATGCAACCTATGTTCCGGCCCGGTACGATGCTAAGAAAAAATGGCCCATCATTTATTTTTTCGATCCGCATGGTGTAGGAAATGTTCCTTTGGTACTTTATAAAGCCCTTGCCGATAAATACGGATACATACTTGCAGGCACCTACAACTCTAAAAATGGTATGCAATGGTCAGAATCTGAAAAGGCTGCACAGGCTTTTATGCAAGATTCCTGGCAGCGCCTTTCAATTGATAATAGCCGTATTTACACCTTTGGATTTTCAGGCGGGGCTAGAGTAGCAAGCTCTGTAGCCCTTTATGATGGCGGTGTTACAGGTGTGGTGGCGTGTGGTGGTGGCTTACCCGAAAAAAATCCGCAAATAAAACAAGCTTTTAGCTTTTTAGGATTTGTTGGTGAAAGAGATTTCAACTATACCGAAATGCAACAGCTCGATAAACAGCTTGCGCAAATGCAATTCACACATCAGCTAATTGTATATCATGGCAAGCATCAGTGGCCGCCGGCAGATGTTGCAGAGCAAGCATTTCAGTGGTTGGAATTGAATGCCATGAAGACAAAATTTATTCCTAAAAACGATTCTTTGGTAAAAGCGGTTGAACAACAATTTGTAAAAAATGCGGAGCAAGCCGAAAAGCAAAAAAATGAAATTGGAGAATATTTTACGTATAAAAAATTGCTCAATTTTATTGGTGGACTGGCTGAAGTAAGTAGTTATGCGACTAAGGTTCAGCAAATGGAAAAATCAGAAAAAATAAATAAGTATCTGACCGATGAGCAAGACAACGAAGAACAGGAAATACGAATAGAATCGGAGTATATAAACGATTTATCTGAAAAGGATATTGACTGGTGGACAAGCACGGTTAACGAAATGTGTACTTCCATAAAAAAGGATTCTCTGGCGCCTACTTCTTTGCAATATCAAAGACTGTTAAGTTATTTAAGCCTTGCCACCTATATGGGTGCATCGCAGGCCTTTAAGCAGAATAATAATTCGGCTGCGGCTCACTTTCTCGATTTATACAAAATGGTAGATCCTACTAACCCCGAACACAGTTACTTGTATGCCTGTATGTATGCCCGTTCAGGCAATCCCGACAAAGCCATTAACTACTTAGCGGATGCCGTTAAACTTGGTTTTATAGATGTTAAAAGGACTGAAACAGATTCTAATTTTGTTTCTATAAAAGATAACCCTGCCTTTATAGCCCTGCTGAAAAAGATGCAAGCCGCACCCGTTAAGGTGGATTTAACGCAATAACGAAAAATCCCCCTGAAAAGGGGGATTTTTGCTAAGCTATAAGTATTACAAATTAAGCTAATTCAGCTTCTTTCTTTGCTGTAATGCTAAACTCTTTTTTAAGAGCATCTACATAGTCCAGCTTTTCCCAGGTAAAGGTTTCATACTTTTTACCATTTACTTCTTTGGTGCCTGGTATACGGCCAATATGTCCGTATGCTGCAGTTTCCGAGAAGATAGGGTTACGTAATCCAAAACGTTTTACAATTGCGGCGGGGCGCATATCGAATATTTTAGCAACACGTTTGGATATTTCACCGTCCGTTAATCTTTTGCCTTCTTTATCGCGTACCTTAGCTGTGCCCTTGGTATCTACAAAAAGAGATACCGGTTGTGCAACACCAATTGCATACGCAACCTGTACTTCAGCTTCGGAAGCTACGCCGGCAGCCACCAAATTTTTAGCAATGTGGCGCACTGCATAAGCAGCCGAACGGTCTACCTTAGAAGAATCTTTGCCGGAGAAAGCGCCACCACCGTGTGCACATTTTCCGCCGTAGGTATCTACAATAATTTTACGTCCGGTAAGGCCTGTATCGCCGTGTGGGCCGCCAATTACAAACTTACCTGTAGGGTTTACAAAGTATTTTATATCTTCTTTAAACAGCCTTCTTACTTTCGAAGGAAGTTTCTTTTTAACGCGTGGAATAAGTATGTTAATTACATCTTCACGAATTTTGTCTTGCATGGCTTTTTCAGCAGCAAAATCGTCGTGTTGTGTAGATACTACAATGGTATCAATACGTTCAGGCTTGCCCTTATCGCTATATTGTAATGTAACTTGTGACTTTGCATCGGGTCTTAAATATTTCATTTTTTTGCCTTCTCTGCGTATAGCTGCTAATTCTTGTACAAGCAAATGTGCTATTTCAATAGTAAGAGGCATATAGTTATCGGTCTCTGTACATGCATAGCCGAACATCATACCCTGATCACCGGCGCCTTGTTCTTCTTCTTTGGTTCTTTCTACGCCTTGGTTAATATCGGCAGATTGCTCATGTATGGCAGAAAGAACACCACATGAATCAGCATCGAACATATATTCAGATTTGGTGTAGCCAATTTTGCGTATTACTTCACGTGCAATCTTTTGCACGTCGATGTATCCTTTGGTTTTAATTTCACCGCCAATAACTGTAAGGCCAGTGGTAACAAAGGTTTCGCAAGCTATTTTCGAAGCAGGGTCTTGTGCTAAAAGCGCATCTACTACCGCATCCGAAATTTGGTCAGCTACTTTATCTGGGTGACCTTCTGAAACTGATTCTGAAGTAAAGAAATATGACATATTTTATTGTTTTTTCTGGTTAAAGAGTGGCGAATATATGCTTTTTTGGAATATTTCAAGGGTTTTTACAGGATTTTGAGCAAAAAATACAAAATCTACAGCTTAGGGTCCACTTTTATTCCTAATTCCTTCAATTGTTCTTCGCTGATGGTACTTGGACTATCCATCATCATATCGCGCCCTGCATTGTTTTTAGGGAATGCAATGTATTCGCGTATATATTCTTCGTTAGCAATGGTCATAGATGAAAGGCGGTCCAAACCAAGTGCTATACCACCGTGCGGAGGTGCGCCATATTCAAATGCATTGAGTATAAAAGCAAATTGTTTTTCATATTGCTCCTTGCTCATGCCAATGGCTGCAAACATTTTTTCCTGTTTCTTTCTATCATGTATACGTATCGATCCCCCGCCAATTTCTACGCCATTAATAACAAGGTCGTACGCATTGGCTTTTATTTTAGCCGGGTCGGTATCAAAGTAATGTTCGTCTTCGTTTTTCCACGATGTAAATGGGTGATGGCAGGCCATCCATCTGCCCGTTTCTTTGTCCTGTTCCAGCAAAGGGAAATCTAACACCCATAGCGGTGCATATACTTTTTTATCGCGCAGGCCCAGGCGCGTGCCCAGTTCTAATCTTAGCTCACATAGCGCGCGGCGGGCAATAGCAGTATCGCCCGATACCACTAAAATAAGGTCGCCAGCTTTGGCTTCGGCCGCTTCGGCCCATTTTTTTAAATCGTCGTTTGTATAAAATTTATCTACCGAAGATTTAAAAGTACCATCAGCCATGCACTTAACAAATATCAATCCCTTAGCGCCTATTTGTGGGCGTTTTACAAATTCTATAAGTTCATCGGTTTGGCTGCGTGTATATTCTGCTGCACCTGGCACAGCAATAGAACCTACGTATGCGGCATCATCCAATACTTTAAAGCCCTTGCCTTTTACAACAGTGCTAAGGTCGTGTATAAGCATACCAAAACGTATGTCGGGTTTGTCATTACCATATAAGCGCATGGCATCATCATATTTCATTCTTGGTAAGGCAGGGAGTTCAATATTTCTTACTTTTTTAAAAATATGCTTTACCATACCCTCGAACATTTGTAGAATATCTTCCTGTTCTACAAAAGCCATCTCGCAGTCTACCTGCGTAAACTCGGGCTGGCGGTCGGCTCGAAGATCCTCATCTCTAAAGCAGCGCACTATTTGGTAATACCTGTCGAAGCCTGCCACCATTAATATCTGTTTAAAGGTTTGTGGGGACTGGGGCAGTGCATAAAACTCACCTTGATTAACGCGCGATGGCACCACAAAATCTCTTGCACCTTCGGGTGTGCTTTTAATCATAAAGGGCGTTTCAATATCTGCAAAGCCTTGTCCATCCAGGTATTCACGCACAGCCTTTGCAACCTTATGCCGGTTAAGCATATTTTCTCTAAGCATATTTCTGCGAAGATCCAGGTAGCGATATTTCATGCGCAATTCATCACCTCCGTCGGTTTCATCTTCAATGGTAAAGGGTGGTGTTTTAGATGCATTCAACAATTCGAAAGAAGCTACAATTATTTCAATTTCGCCGGTAGGTATTTTTGGATTTTTGTTGCTGCGTTCAACTACTTTGCCTGTTGCACGAATTACAAATTCGCGGCCAAGTGTACGGGCTTTTTCTCCCAGTTCCTTATTTATGTTCGCATCAAACACAAGCTGTGTTATGCCATAGCGGTCGCGTAAATCAACAAAGGTAATACCACCCATTTCGCGGGTACGTTGTACCCATCCGCATAGGGTTGTTTCCTGGTTTATATTTTTTATTGTTAGCTCTCCGCAGGTATGTGTTCGTAGCATTTGTATTAAATAGGGACGTAAAAATACATAAAATCGCGCACCCTTTTCGGATAGTAAAACCACAATAAGCAGAAGGGCTTGCCGTTTAATTATTATTTTCACCGGGGTAAGATGAAGCGTATACTATCCATATCTTTTATTGCTCTTTATTACCTAAGTGCCGGACAAAACCTGGTTGCCAATGGCAGTTTCGAGTTTCATAAAAAGTGCCCTCATTTTGTAAGCCAGTTTCCTTATGCCGATGGCTGGAGCTCGCCCAGTGTAGGTACTCCCGATTATTACAATATATGTTGCACATCCATAACTGTTGCAGTACCACATAATACTTTCGGCTATCAAATTCCACGTACGGGTGTCGCTTATGCAGGTGCGTTTTTATACGAACAGGCTGCACCTGACACATATAGAGAATACATTACCACCCAGCTTAAAGAGCCTTTGAAAAAAGGAATAAAATACCAGGTAAAGTTTTATATAAGCCTGGCCGAAGAATCGGAAATTGCAGTTTCGAATATTGAAGTGCTATTTACTAAAGAAGCACTAAAATCCATAGGAGCAGAGCGGCTAGACTATGTTCCGCAACTATCCTATAAAAATAACATGCCCGTTACCGACACCAGTAAATGGACCGAAATGCTATGGACCTATACGGCAAAGGGTAACGAAGCATATATAACCATTGGCAATTTTACCAAAGCAGCTAAGTGCAAAATGCAAAGCGTGCACACAATGTTGCCCGGCACTTTTTTAAATGCGTATTACTACTTTGATGATGTGTGTGTAGAAGAAATAAAAGACACTACACCCTGCAAATGCATTGAAGATACTTTAGCCGTAAGGCCTACAAAGCCAATACCAAAGAATGTATTGGTATCCGATGAAAAAGAAACAAACCCTGGCCAACTTGTAATTGCACCTAATGAGAATATAGTGCTGGAACATATTGTATTTGAAACCAACAAAGCAGAACTATTGCCCCCCTCATATCCTGAACTGGATGAACTTTTAGATTATGCCATGAAACATGAAAATGCCAAAATGGAAATAAGCGGCTATACTGATAGCACCGGCGATGAACAGAAAAACGTGAAGTTATCTGAAGCAAGAGCAAAGGCAGTTGCCGATTATTTAATAAACAAAGGAATAGCCAAAGAGAGAATTGTATATGCCGGGTATGGCAGTGCAAACCCTGTAGCCGATAATAAAACTAAGGAAGGCAAAGCTAAAAACCGTAGGGTGGAGTTTTTGATTTCGGGAGAGTAGTTTTTTTTGATAATTTTATAACTAAGATTTTATCTATCAATAGTTATGGAAAATGAATTTTCAAAGGTCATGTCTCAAAAAGGAGATGCAGACTTACTTCTTATTGTCAATGAAAAGCGCACTGATTACCAACCTGAGGCAGTAAAGGCAGCAGAGGAGGAACTTATAAGACGAAATCTTTCTTTTGAACAAATGGAAGTTGTTAAGAAAGAAAATACTGCTGATATTAAAATGCAAGAAGCGAAAGCAAATGAATCTTTGGATATAGGTGTGAAGATATTAACTCTTATCTTTCCATTTCGCGGATTCATTGGCGGGTTAAGGTATGAAACGGGCGGATATGATAGAAAAGCTCGAGAATTATCTCGCTGGGCACTTTATGGTTTTGGAGTTTATGTAACCATTATCATTTTGATATTGATGCTCAAAGATATTTGAGTCGCCCTTATGGGTGAGTTAGAGGGGTATTTCCACTTTATTTCTTAATCTTGCCTAATGAAATTAAAATTACTTCTTATTATTTTTATTGCTTTTGCTTTTCGTGCAAATGCGGCGCACATTTATGTAAAAGATAGCACCATAAAGGTAGTCAGCCTTAAAGGAGGCTATAAACTAGCTTATAAAAAGTTCGACAGTATTATTTTTATTGCAGTAGAAAAAGGTAAAACCAGCACCGAACTTGGCGAAGGCGAAGCAGATGCCAAAATGCCCCTCGAAACACTTGGCTACTTGTATGCTGACTTTGAAAGATACTTTGCAGTTGCGGTGCATATTGATGCAAAGCCAATTAAAATATCTATATACGATAAAACCACGGGTGGACTATTGATGTATGGCTTAACACCCTTTTATGCAGATACTGCTAAAGGGCTGTTGATGTATGAAGGTGCGTATGGTAAAAAAGGGAAGCTGATATTGTTTGATGCTAAAACGGGCAAAGGCAAATTATTTGATGCACCTACCGATACCGATTGTTTTGGTTACTGCTGCTGGAAAGTTGTGAATGTGAACGACAAAAAATTAGAGTTAGATTACATAAATAAACAACACGAAAAAGTAGTTAAGACGTACGAGAGATAGGAATGGTGCAAAAGCCTTACATATATATTGTTGCCGTTCTGTTTGTTGCTTGCACAACAAAGCAGAAAAGCCCTGACCCCAATAGAATGAGAGCGGACACAACGCGAACGAGTAAACCGAAAGTCGATAATACACAGGGTACACATTTAACAAAAGCACAGAAGGATTCTGCTGCTGCCGACAGTATTGCATATCATCTTATTGGCGATACTATTTTTGCTTTACCCGAAATCGAGAAATTTTCTCATGAGTTGGATTCAGAAAGCCACGATTCTGTTCATGCAGAAATGATATACGACCCGCCATCGACGAATGCCCCATATTACTGGGTGCATGTTGGCTATAGCAATACCGATTTATTTCAAACACATTTCCATTTTCATATCATCATAAAGGGTAAGGCAATAAAAGAGATAAAGTATTATGATGTGGTGAACGATACTGATATTACGCTTGCAGCCTGGCGGAAAGCCCGAAAAGAAAAGTAGAGTGCTAACAATTTAGGAGTGCAGGTGAAGGTTACTCCTGCGCAATGGTATGCTGTTCAACTTTTAAATTGCCTTCTTCCTTTATAACCGTAAATTCTTCAATAGAATTTAGCTTGCTATGTTTTACTTTATAGCGTAATTCTACACAAGGGAAGTCGTTAGGGTCTGTACTATCACTGGCTTTAATAAGTTCAGCACTTACAAAATCGCCCAGGGCATCATGTAGCTTTGTAAACTTATCGGTGCGCGCTTCCGGTGTTTCGCTTTTATTAAAGTCATCGGTATAATATTGCGCTGTACCGCTATAATCGCCACTGTTTTCCTTTTGTATAAGGGCTTCTACAACAGTTTTGGCTTTGGCCATATCGGGGTGTGTTATAGATGAACATCCGCATAACAGGGCTGCTAAAATAATGCTGAGTTTTTTCATGAGTAGAGGGATTGAAGATTAATAAGCCTGCGATGATTAACTAGATAAACGAAGATACCTTTTATTTGTTGCTTATCGGTGTATAGAAAGAGGAAACACAGTGTTAATTAAAAATGAAAAGTTATGCGTATATTACCAAAAAGCAGTGTATTTTTCAGAAAAAGGGATTTTGGCCACTAAAATTATGCTGCTGATTAATAGCGCATTACAGCTAAATTTTCATATTACTTATAAAAGTATTAGTGTATATCAAATACAGTAGTACATTTGCATCCCTTTTTAAAAAATCGTTCTTTAAAAGCTGTAAATAATACGCAAAGCCGCCATAGGGTGGCAAACCAAGCTTAGTTATAAAAAAAACTAAAAAAAAGTTTGGAGATTAAAAATAATACGTATCTTTGCAGCCCTTTTCAAAAAAAGGTATTTGAAATAGTATATAGATAGCCCCTGGTTTAACAGGGGATTTAGATATAGAAAGTTCTTTGAAGTATTGAGAAAGTAAAGAGATAGCGGGCAACCAACTTATACCGGGTTATTTTCCGGTTTAAGATTGAGAAGCTCAATTCCAAATGTCATTTTTCCTTATGTAATTAAGGAAACACGATCAAACACACAATGGAGAGTTTGATCCTGGCTCAGGATTAACGCTAGCGGCAGGCCTAATACATGCAAGTCGAGGGGCAGCAGGTGTAGCAATACATGCTGGCGACCGGCGCACGGGTGCGTAACACGTATGTAATCTTTCCTTAACTGGTGAATAGCTTTGAGAAATCAGAATTAATACACCATAGTATTACGGGGTGGCATCACCTTGTAATTAAAGCTCCGGCGGTTAAGGGTGAACATGCGCCCCATTAGCTAGTTGGCGAGGTAACGGCTCACCAAGGCAACGATGGGTAGGGGTTCTAAGAGGATTTACCCCCACACGGGAACTGAGACACGGTCCCGACTCCTACGGGAGGCAGCAGTAAGGAATATTGGTCAATGGACGCAAGTCTGAACCAGCCATGCCGCGTGTAGGATGAAGGTCCTACGGATTGTAAACTACTTTTGTACGGGAAAAAACCCCTTGTTTCTACGAGGGCTGATGGTACCGTAAGAATAAGGATCGGCTAACTCCGTGCCAGCAGCCGCGGTAATACGGAGGATCCAAGCGTTATCCGGATTTACTGGGTTTAAAGGGTGCGTAGGTGGAACGACAAGTCAGTGGTGAAAACCTATAGCTTAACTATAGAACTGCCATTGATACTGTTGTTCTTGAGTGTATTTGATGTAAGTGGAATGTGTCATGTAGCGGTGAAATGCTTAGATATGACACAGAACACCCATTGCGAAGGCAGCTTACAAAACTACAACTGACACTGAGGCACGAAAGCGTGGGGATCAAACAGGATTAGATACCCTGGTAGTCCACGCCGTAAACGTTGAATACTAGATGTGTGCGCGTTAGCGTACGTGTCAAAGCGAAAGCGTTAAGTATTCCACCTGGGGAGTACGACCGCAAGGTTGAAACTCAAAGGAATTGACGGGGGCCCGCACAAGCGGAGGAGCATGTGGTTTAATTCGATGGTACGCGAGGAACCTTACCTGGGCTTGAAAGTTAGTGACCGGTCCTGAAAGGGATCTTTCCGAAAGGACACGAAACTAGGTGCTGCATGGCTGTCGTCAGCTCGTGCCGTGAGGTGTTGGGTTAAGTCCTGTAACGAGCGCAACCCCTACCATTAGTTGCCAGCGGGTAATGCCGGGGACTCTAATGGAACTGCCTGCGTAAGCAGAGAGGAAGGTGGGGACGACGTCAAGTCATCACGGCCCTTACGTCCAGGGCTACACACGTGCTACAATGGTCGACACAACGGGTCGCTACCTGGTAACAGGATGCTAATCTCTAAAGTCGGCCTCAGTTCGGATAGAGGTCTGCAATTCGACCTCTTGAAGTTGGATTCGCTAGTAATCGCGCATCAGCAATGGCGCGGTGAATACGTTCCCGGGCCTTGTACACACCGCCCGTCAAGCCATGGAAGTTGGGAGTACCTGAAGTCAATTGCCGCAAGGCGTTGCCTAAGGTAAAACCAATGACTGGGGCTAAGTCGTAACAAGGTAACCGTACCGGAAGGTGCGGTTGGAATACCTCCTTTTTAGAGTGAACTATAGCTTAGTTTGCTCGCTATTTCTAACTTTTTCAATTTTTTCCCAACGCGAGGTAACCCAGTAACCTTAACAAAGGCACGGGTATTGTAATGGGGCAAACGGCTCATAGCTTATAGCTTATAGCTTTAGCTTATATACAGTCCCGTAGCTCAGTTGGTTAGAGCACTACACTGATAATGTAGGGGTCAGCAGTTCAAATCTGCTCGGGACTACTAAAAGCCAGCAGATAGTATATTTGCGGCCGCTCGATTTGGGGAATTAGCTCAGCTGGCTAGAGCACCTGCTTTGCAAGCAGGGGGTCATCGGTTCGACTCCGATATTCTCCACTTGGTGCTAATAACGTGAATCGTTAGCACAGCGTTCTTTGACATATTGATATAAAATACAACTAGATCCACAAATTAGTGTAAAACAAATTTTAGTAAGAAAGTTACTTAAGGGCGTATGGAGGATGCCTTGGCTCTTATAGGCGATGAAGGACGTGATAGGCTGCGATAAGCTACGGTAAGGTGCCGAATAACCTTTGACCCGTAGATTTCCGAATGGGGAAACCTGGTACACTGAAGGTGTATCGCGAAAGCGCAAACCCGGAGAACTGAAACATCTAAGTACCCGGAGGAAGAGAAAACAAAAGTGATTCCCCAAGTAGTGGCGAGCGAACGGGGAATAGCCCAAACCTATGTGGTTAAGGCCACGTAGGGGTTGTAGGACTGCAATATAGACTGTAAATGGAAAGTGGAAACTTCTGGAAAGAAGAACCATAGAGGGTGATAGTCCCGTACACGAATTTCAGTTGCTACTTAGCAGTATCCTGAGTAACGCGGGGTTGGAGACGCCTTGCGTGAATCTGCCGGCACCATCCGGTAAGGCTAAATACTTATAAGAGACCGATAGCGAACAAGTACTGTGAAGGAAAGGCGAAAAGAACCTCGAACAGAGGAGTGAAATAGAACCTGAAACCATACGCTTACAAGCAGTTGGAGTCCCCTTGAGGGATGACAGCGTGCCTTTTGCATAATGAGCCTACGAGTTACTCATCACTAGCAAGGTTAATCCTGTGAACAGGAGCAGCCGAAGCGAAAGCAAGTCTTAACTGGGCGTATAGTTAGTGGTGGTAGACGCGAAACCTTGTGATCTACCCATGGTCAGGATGAAGTACTGGTAACACAGTATGGAGGTCCGAACTGGTGAACGTTGAAAAGTTCTCGGATGAACTGTGGGTAGGGGTGAAAGGCTAATCAAACTGGGAGATAGCTCGTACTCCCCGAAATGTTTTTAGGAACAGCCTTGATTGAATTGTCGTAGAGGTAGAGCTACTGATTGGGCTAGGGGGCTTCATCGCCTACCGAACCTTGACAAACTCCGAATGCTACGACATATGATCAGGAGTGAGTCTCTGGGCGCCAAGGTCCTGGGACGAGAGGCAAACAAACCAGACCATCAGCTAAGGTCCCAAAATGTATGTTAAGTTGCATCTTAACGAGGTCGAATTGCACTGACAGCCAGGATGTTTGCTTGGAAGCAGCCATTCATTTAAAGAGTGCGTAACAGCTCACTGGTCGAGCGATTTGGCGTGGAAGATAAACGGGCATAAAACATACTACCGAAGCTATGGACTTATAGTAATATAAGTGGTAGGGGAGCATTCCAAACAGCGTTGAAGGTATACTGTAAGGTACGCTGGAGCGTTTGGAAAAGAAAATGTAGGCATAAGTAACGATAATGCATGCGAGAAACATGCACACCGATAGACTAAGGTTTCCTGAACAACGTTAATCGGTTCAGGGTTAGTCGGGGCCTAAGGCGAATCCGAAAGGAATAGTCGATGGACAACTGGTTAATATTCCAGTACCGGCTTTACTGCGATGGGGTGACGGAGTAGTGAAAGGTCTGCCTCCTGACGGAATAGGAGGTTGAAAGGCATAGGTATACGAATGGTAGGCAAATCCGCCGTTTGTGCTGAAGCCCGATAGTACCGCAAGTCTTCGGATGAGCGGATAATGACCCTAATCAGACTTCCGAGAAAAACCTCTAAGCTTCAGGTAAAAGCCGCCCGTACCGCAAACCGACACAGGTAGTCAAGGAGAATATCCTGAGGTGCTCGAGTGAGCCGCGGTTAAGGAACTAGGCAAGATAACCCTGTAACTTCGGGAGAAAGGGTCCCTACCGCAAGGTAGGGCGCAGTTAAATGCATCTAGCGACTGTTTAACAAAAACACAGGGCTCTGCTAAATCGAAAGATGATGTATAGGGCCTGACACCTGCCCGGTGCCGGAAGGTTAAGAGGAGAGGTTAGTAGCAATACAAAGCTTTGAATCGAAGCCCCGGTAAACGGCGGCCGTAACTATAACGGTCCTAAGGTAGCGAAATTCCTTGTCGGGTAAGTTCCGACCTGCACGAATGGTGTAACGACTGGATGGCTGTCTCGACCGCGAGCTCGGTGAAATTGTGATATCGGTGAAGACGCCGATTACCTGCAACGGGACGGAAAGACCCCGTGCACCTTTACTATAACTTAACATTGTCTTTGGGTGAATGATATGTAGCATAGGTGGGAGACTTTGAAGCTGCGGCGCTAGCCGTGGTGGAGTCATCAGTGAAATACCACTTTTCGTTTATTTGAAGTCTAATCCCATATCCGTGGGAGACAGTGTTTGGTGGGTAGTTTGACTGGGGTGGTCGCCTCCAAAAGAGTATCGGAGGCTTTCAAAGGTACCCTCAGTACGCTTGGTAACCGTACGTGGAGCGCAATAGCATAAGGGTGCTTGACTGTGAGGCATACAAGCCGAGCAGGGCCGAAAGGCGGATATAGTGATCCGGTGGTTCCGCATGGAAGGGCCATCGCTCAAAGGATAAAAGGTACGCCGGGGATAACAGGCTGATCCTCCCCAAGAGCTCACATCGACGGGGGGGTTTGGCACCTCGATGTCGGCTCGTCACATCCTGGGGCTGAAGAAGGTCCCAAGGGTTGGGCTGTTCGCCCATTAAAGTGGCACGCGAGCTGGGTTCAGAACGTCGTGAGACAGTTCGGTCCCTATCTGTTGTGGGCGCTAGAAATTTGAGAGGAGCTGACTCTAGTACGAGAGGACCGAGTTGGACGAACCCCTAGTGTATCTGCTGTGGCGCCAGCTGCATCGCAGAGTAGCTATGTTCGGAAGGGATAAGCGCTGAAAGCATCTAAGCGCGAAGCCCACCTCAAGATAAGATTTCTTTTAAGGGTCGTTAAAGATTATGACGTTGATAGGCTACAGGTGTAAAGTCAGTAATGGCAAAGCCGAGTATGTACTAATAACCCGTAGACTTTTTACCAGTGTTTGTTTTACATTAAGGGTCTGTTGTATTTTTTATCTCTATGTCAACCTTATTACGAGTTCCTGTTTAAGATGTATTGTCTTTTCTTAAACACACTCAAAAGTCTTGGGTGACTATAGCTGCGGGGCTCACCTCTTCCCATTCCGAACAGAGAAGTTAAGCCCGCACGCGCAGATGGTACTGCCCAAAAAGCGGGAGAGTATGTGTTGCCTATCTTAAGTCCTGGTATTAATTTACCAGGACTTTTTTATTGCACCGCGCCGAAGCCTTGGCGAAGGCGGGTTTGCCCCTACCCTTCCCCAGGTGGGAGGGCGTTTCAATATAGATACACTTACTAAGAAATGTCTCCCCGCATGAGGGGAGATAAAAGAGGGGATCATACAGGGCTTTTTTATGCCCCTACCCTTCCTTCCCCAAGTGGGGAAGGCGTTACAATGTCACATTGAGCCTGTCGAAATGGGTCAACCTTTTGCTTATATTTGAAAGCATGAGGCATTGTTATACTTTTTTATTAATGATATTTTATATTTGTTCACGGGCGCAAGTTAATGATAGCATCTACCACGCCTTGGCAATTAAATCTTTCGATAACCATAGGTATAAAACCGCTTTAAAATATTTTGAAAAAGAGGATTCCCTATTGTCAATTGCAACAAAAGATGATGAAATCATATCAACATTTAAAAAGGCTACTTGCATGGAAAGTCGTGCACATTGTTATTTAATGCTAAAGGATTTTGAAAATGCCAATCAATACTATCACATAGCCATTTTAATAGAGGAAAATAAACATCAAACTCAAATGGCTGGAAAATTAACCGAATATGCAGCGGAAGATTGGTATAAATCAGGATACACCACTAGGGCTATAGAATTGTACAGTGATGCTATTGATTTGTATAAACAAATACCCGATAACCAAGACGAATCACTTGTATTGGATAAAATAGGAGATATTTATTCCAAAGAAGGAAATAAAGAAAAGGCAAGTATTTACTATCAAAAAAGCATAGAAATTAAGACTAAGTAAGCCCTTTACTCCCTAATAGGTGCTAAGCTTCTTTGTTCAAAATAAAATAATCATTTTTAATATAAAGCGAAATTTTATTATCGTATAAAAAACGGGTACCTAAAATAGCAGTGCATCCATAAAAGGAGCCGGGACATAAGCCAAACTCCAATTCAAACTCCCATTCCCCAATTTTAATTTTATGTAATACAATCTTATGTTCCATCTGGTGTTCTCCTGGAGCATAAGCCACACCTGACTTTCCAGTATAATTAAATATGTCATAATCTTCAGGTTTATTTTTACCTATAAAGAAATAATTTTCAGTGCAGCCAGTATCAATTATGGCCTTCTTCTTATCAGGTACCTTGTCAATATCTATATATAATATTGGGTGTTTATCTTTTTCGGATAATTTTTCTTTCATTTTACAAACTTACAAAACTCCCATCATAGGCAAAAGGTGGGCACGGGTTAGTTGAGATGATACGAGTTTAGTTAACTGCGGCGAGCGGTGAGGAAGAGCAGCCCCGAATTATTCAAAAACGCTAACTTCGAATCTTAAACTCTACCCAATGGCTGTAAAAAAGGAAACTCTACAGTTTTTAAAAGACCTAAAAAAGCATAACGACCGCGACTGGTTTGCAAAAAATAAACCCAGATACGAAGCTGCTTATACTGACTGGCAGCGCTTTACTGGCGAATTAATTACCGGTATTTCAAAATTTGATAAACATATTGCAGCAGCTAAATTTCAGCCAAAAGATTGTGTGTTCCGTATTTACCGCGATATACGGTTTTCGAAAGATAAAACGCCCTATAAAACTAATTTTGCCGCGGAATTTTCTACTAAAAAAGGCAAATGGCAGGTGCCTGGGTATTACATACATATAGAAACAACCGGAGGCTTTATGGGCGGCGGAGCCTATATGTTACAATCGGAACAACAGCAGGCCCTGCGTGAAGAACTTAGCCTTAATGGCCCAAAGTTTAAAAAGATTATTGCCGATAAAAGCTTTAAAAAATATTTTGAATTGGAAGGCGATAAGCTGGTAAATGTTCCGCGTGGCTTTGCAAAAGATGACCCTATGGCCGAGTATTTAAAGTATAAAGACTTGTTGGCCCTGCATAAGGTTACCGAAAAGGAAGTGCTTTCGCCAAAATTTGCCCAACATTGCCTTGATGTTTTTAAAGCAATGCAACCTTTCATCCAGTTCATAGAAAGGCCTGTTACAAATCCCTAAATAGACAAAGCAACGGCACGGGTTAGTTGATCCCGATAGCTATCGGGAGATGCGGGACACATTTCGACAGGCTCAATGTGACATTATAACGTCCTCACCGCATGGGGAGGATAAGAGGTAGGGCAAGCAGGCGAGCGGTGAGGAAAAATATCCCCCTTCTCATTTTGGCCAGGTGACAAGCAATAAAAAAGGGGCAAAAAGCCCCCAAAAACAGCGGAAACAGCTGGCTGTTTATTTAACTACAATTTTTCGTACATCGGCCTGTGTACCTTGTACAAGCTGTACAAAATATATGCCTTTGCTCAGGTTATTTAGCGAAATAGTTTTATCTACATCGCTATCCAGCCCATCATAGCTTTGGGTGAGCACTGTCTTTCCAAATGTATCGTACACCTTTATTTGCAGGGGCTCGGTACTGGTCGATTTATAGGTTATCCTAACATTTCCATCGGTAGGGTTAGGTGCCATAACCAGGTTCGAAAATGGCTTTGAACTGTTTAGGGTACTGTTTACATCACCGGGCAGTTCCTTTTTATCGGCATCTGTAATCTCTATTATTTCCACCTTTTTTAATACATGTACTTTATACGTATTCCCTTTCGAGTCTTTAAGGTCTCCATCCTCTTCGCTAATTATAATGCTATTACCGTTGCCATTCCCCGATGTTACTGTAATCTGCCCATTGCCACCGCTTGAATAAGTGTAAGCACTTGCACTATTGTTTTTTCCATCATCTCCTGTTATAGTTATCACATTGTCCTTACCATTTTTATCGGTTGTTATCTTAATTATTTCTTTTTTGCCATCCGGGCCGGTCGATGAGTCAATTTCTATATTTGAGCCACCCATTTGCTTGCTTATTTCAGCAAATTTTTTGTTAATACTGTCCCAATGAATATTCATAAACATCTTTTTAATACTGTCACTAATAGCCATATTAAAGCAAGTATCTATTTTTGTTTCCTTGCCGTTTTCGTTAATGTCTATCTTAATACAGGTATTTTTTTGCGCAGTGGTTTGCGCGTTCAGGCCTAAGCCAAGCCCTATAACCAGGGCCGTAATGCTAATTGTTGTTTTCATAGTTTATTTAGTTTGATGAGGCAAAACTATACCTGCTAAACCCCTGTTTTAGTTAATGCCCGGTTAAAAAGAGTTAATGAAGTGTTAAAGCCATAGCTCCCAATCACCATGTGGTATAGATTTGCCCCTGAACAATGAAAAAAAGAGCAATACCTGCAATTATAGTTTTGTTCAGCCTAATGCTGATTGGCATTATTGGCATACAGGCCTGGTGGATAAAAAAATCGTTAAAGCTTAACGAACAAGCCTTTGATGCAGCAGTATATCGCTCGTTAGAAGGGGTGGTTAACCAAACCGAAAAGCAGGAAAATATTTCACTTATCCAAAAAGATTCAAGCCGCGATTCGATAATGCAGATAATTAGAAAAGGCAAAATTTCTACCATTAAATCGGCCCCCAAATTAAGTAACATAAATACCGAAGCCTTTAGTTTTACAACAGATGAAGAGGACGATAACAGCGTTAAGGGCAAAAACAAAAAGGGTAAAGCATCGGTAAAAATTGAATTGGGCAGCAATGGCAAAAAACTTACTATAGTTTCCAGTCAGGCGGGGCCAGCTATTTTTAGCGACGATCCGCAGGTAGCTAAAATAAATTTAAAGCTTCAAAATCTGGATACCATGATTGAAAAAATGGTAAAACTTGGCACATACAGTTCAATCACTCTCGATCCAAATGGTGTTGATAGCATTCTTCATACTCAGCTAAAACAAAATGGTTTGGGTAATATGAAGTTTTACATGGCTTTAACTAAAAATGGGAACAGATATACCTATAAAAGTAAGGGATATGGTGATACCGATGCAGTTTATAAAGTAAACCTATATCCTAACGATGTGTTTGGAAGAAATGTTAAGCTGCTGGCTACATTCCCCGATAAATTCAGGCAAGTAAGTTCGGGCATTTGGTGGGCATTTGGCCTGTCGGTTTTATTTACCCTGGCCATGCTTTCTTTATTTATTTACAGTATAAAAATGCTTATAAAACATAAAAACCTATTGGTAATTAAAAACGACTTTATAAGCCACATGTCGCATGAATTTAAAACCCCTTTAGCGGGTATATCTATTGGTGCCGATATGATAGCCGAAAAGGCAGATAGGATGACTTTGGAACAAATAACTAAAACAGCGCAGGCAATAAAGGAACAAAGTATAAGGTTAAACAAAGACGTTAGCTCGGTTTTACTAAGTACGGTTATTGATGAAAAACCTGAAAAAATTATTGAACCTTTTGATATTGTTGGTGTGGTAAACCAAGTAGTAAAGGATTTTAAGCTTATTATCGACAATAGAAACGCTACCGTTAAAAGCCAGTTTACTCAAAGCAGCATTCTTATAAAAGGCGATAAAACATTGTGGGAAAAGGTGTTTTCGAATTTACTGGATAATGCAATAAAATTTTCGAAAGATGCGCCTATAATCTTCATTAATGTTTCGGTAACTGCTACACATGCTATTATAGAATTTACAGATAATGGAGTAGGTATAAGCAAAGAAGACCTTCCCCGAATTTTTGAGAAATTCTATAGGTCCGACTATAGTAACAAATCAAACATACAAGGTGTGGGCTTGGGACTTAGTTTTGTAAAAAAAGTGGTAGATATGCAGGGTGGAACTGTTAAAGCAGTGTCGGAAGTAGGCAAAGGAACCAGCATTTTTATAGAAATACCTTTAAATGGCTGAAGTAAAACGCAAAATATTGCTTGCCGAAGATGACCTTAGCCTGGGTGAGTTATTGAAAAACTATCTTGAGCTGAACGACTTTGAAGTGCAATGGCATAAAAACGGAATAGAAGCCTTTAAAGCCTTTAATAAATTCCATTTTGATATTTGCTTACTTGATGTTATGATGCCCGAAATGAATGGCCTGCAGGTGGCTGAGGAGATAAAGCAATTAAAACCATCGGTACCTTTGTTGTTCATTACCGCAAAATCTTTAAAAGAGGATATTTTACAAGGGTACAAAACCGGGGCCGACGACTATATCGTAAAACCCTTTGATTCAGAACTGCTAATATTTAAAATAAATGCCGTTTTAAAACGTACTTCGCCGGCAGGCCTTATGTATGGCAATGTAAACGAGTTTAATCTGGGTAAGTATAGCTTCAATTCGCATACTCAGACGCTGAAAGGTCCCGGCGGGCTGCGTCAGCTATCGCCCAAAGAGAGTGAAGTGCTAAAACTGCTTTGCCAATACAAAAACAACCTATTGTCGCGCGATTTGGCCCTAAAACATATTTGGGGTATGGATGACTATTTTAGTGGCCGCAGCATGGATGTTTACATTACCCGAATAAGGAAATACCTTAAAGAAGACCCCTCCCTTGAAATTATTAATATACATGGCAAGGGATTTAGGCTTAATACCGAAGTTGTAAAGCTTGCATAGCCTTTTACTTCGTGCTACTTTGTAAAATCATTATATTTGCGCCCCGTTTAAAAACGGCACAGGTAATGGCGAGGTAGCTCAGTTGGTAAGAGCGTCGGATTCATAACCCGGAGGTCGAGGGTTCAATTCCCTCTCTCGCTACCGAGTAGGAAGGCAGCAATCATATCAAATTGGCGGCCTTCAATTTCTTTTCCATCTGCTTGCTTATGCTTTTTTTATAACTTTTTTGGCAAGCTCAACATCTTTCCAATAAATGGCTTTTTGCGCTACTGCATTCCTTATATTGATATTAGGTGATTTTAAAATGGGGTCGGAATATTTCTTAAATTCTGTTTGTGTTAACAGGTAGTGAAGGGCTTCGAATGGCGCTTTCCAATTTTTATTGGCTTTCTTTAAGATTTCAGCTAGTAAAGTGGCAGGTGGAATAAATTTCAGGAAGTTAATGGTATCAAAGGCTCCAACCAAGTCAATAGGAGCATCTTTGGGTAAAACCTCAACACAATCATGAGTAATTTTACCTATAATTCTGGATCTATTAAATACGGTTGGAATGTAACTTCCGCTTATATAATACAGCATTACTTTCTTGGTTACTGCATACCCTTCATAATTTACTACCGTTGCCGAATACCAGGTTCGGTATTGAGCCGACCCCCAAATTCCTGCTTCTCCGGCTCCTTCATTAAAACAATAATTAGTTACAAAGGGGCTCCATATAAATGAGCGATGCAATTCTCCGTAAAAGTCAAAATTAGAATGCCCCAGGTAATATTTGAATTTTTTGGCTGATTTATGGCTAAGCTCCATGTTGGTTGTCGTTTTTTTCCGCGACCATGAAGCCAAGGGCCCTTCACCTACCGAATCAATGGAGTTTGAGGTAATTATGAAATGGTGTATAAACTCGTCCAGTTCATCTTTGTAAATACGGAACCCTTTCCATTCTGGCGGCATTTCCAAAAATTCAACAATAATATTCTCAGCACTTTTATTTTCTCTATAGAAATAAATTGTCCGAAAGGTTCTTGGAAAATAAAGGGATAAAAGAAATTCAAATCCTTCCAGTTTGCCTTTTTGGGTAAAAGAGATTTCCTTAAATCCTGCGGCTTCTAGTTTCCGTTTTATAATGCTCTTAAGGTCTTCCATACTCCTTTCACCATCTTACCAATAGAGTTTTTATTTCGCTTTTATTATTTAATTCCTTTCTTTTTAAATTCTTCTATCTTTTTAAAAACACCCGGAGTGCCCTTTTTGCTAATGCCATAGCCATAAACTTCAACTCCTTTAGCCGCAAATTCTTCGAACACGTTGTACTCGTCATCTACTTCATCCACCGAATATCCTACAAAGATTGTGGCTTTTTTAAGATTGGGAACCAGTTTAACATCTTCTGCTGACCTTATTGTAAATTCCATACCCTGCCCATCCCAAATAGGAATCAACTCGCGTATGATTTTATTATTTGGGTCCTGATCAATTTCTGTAACCTTTGCAAGCAACTCCGCATGTATATCCAAATCCATAAAATACTTTTTTGCCTTCGGAATCATTTTGTTGTCCTGTTTAGGGTTCGCCACATTTGAGTGGTATTCTGGTTTCAGCAATTTTTTTTCGTACATTAAAACCTGTATTACTGCAAGCTTGAAACAGAAGTCTTTAAATTTTGTTTTCATGTTCTATCAAGGATTATTTAGGCTTTCTTTACTCAGCCGGCTTAAATGTTTGGGCAATTTTATATGCTTTCATAGCGTCATCCTTTTCTTCAATAAAACCTTCTGCAATACCGGAGGACGTGGAGGTATAATTCCCATCACAATACAATTCGTATCCTTTGTTTTTGCCTTTAACATAGATCAGGAATCCATATAGGTCTTTTCCATCGTACACTTTTATTTTACAATGGTAAAACATGCAATTATCTCCTTTTTCCAAAACATCAAAACTGTCTCCGTTGCCTTTCATTCTGTCTTCCGTAGCTTTTGCAAGGTCATTAAAGCCATCCTTTATCGGAATGATACCGATAGCTTCATGGTGCCATTTGGTTGCCTGTAAACGAATCCTTTCTTCGTTTTTACCTTCTAATATGTTAGTATCTGCATCCATAACTACGGGCCCGTTCTGGTTTTCGGATGTATCAATAATAATTGCGCCTTTTACATCAGTGCCATTTATATTAAAAGTATGAGTAGCAGGGGCTGTTTGTGTGTTTTCCGGCTGAGGCAGTTTCTGTTGGGCTTCAGGGGCGTTATTTTGCTGCTTGCTCCCTCCGCAGGCAACAAGTAATAGCAAACAGGTTGAAACTGGAAGTAAATGCACTGCTGAAATTTTCATAATTGTAGTTTTAAAGATAATTGTTTGATTTTGCCAAAAGCTTAATAAGCCGTGTCCTAATAAGGAACGAAGCCCGCTTTTAAAGTGTTGGGTAAAGCCCCAAAAAATTTGCAGCTTATCTGTTTTCTTCAATTAATCAAAAACTTGCACTTACATTTAAGCACCATACCTGCATAGGTAAGGAACTGAACTGTATTGCTTTTTTTTACGATATTAATGATAAAAATTTTGTTATTATTCTATAGCCTGGCCGCCTACAAACCATACTTTAGTGCCTTTGGTGTAAACTATTTTAAGTGTTGCTTTACTACCTGCCCTTAGGCCAAGTTTTTTTATGTTTACATCAATAGGGGCTTTGTAGATATTGGTTACGGCAGCATCATTTAGCGTAACACTTTTTATCATGCCTCCACTATACATAATGTTCACCATACCCATTTTATTGATTTTCCCCGAATAAGTAACCGAATCATAAGCTATTACATGCTTGGGTGCTGGTTTTGCTATAGTGTCAACTATTTTTCCTGTCTTATCAATTTTATATGTGTAGCCATCAAGTTGTGCCTGGCCAAAACCGTTGTCAAAATTTGCAACATGTTCATATTTGCACGGAAGCACTTCTTTGCCGGTGGCATCAATAAAGCCCCAGGCGTTAGTTTCTTTCGACCAGTCTGAGTTCTTTTTGTCCCAGTTGGTGTCTATGCCCACCATTGCCATTCCTTCCTTAAAATCTGCTGCCTGTGTATATTTCGGGGGACATAGTACTTTACCCGTTTTGTCTATATATTCAAATTTCTTGCCCAGCCCTATTTTTGCATGGCCTTCAACAAAATCTGCTGCTTGTCCTGATGGGCCAATATCAAATTTTAAAGGAATAACCATCACTCCTTTTATATTCATAAAGCCCAGTTTATCGCCAACAATAACTGCAATCAAACCTTCTTCCACATCACCTAATCCATCATATTTCATAGGTATTACAAGTACCCCTGCTTTATTAATCATACCATATTTATACTGCCCGTTCGATCCTGTTCCAACCATTGCATAACCATCCGTAAATATGTTGGCGTAGTCGAACTTGAAAGGAATTACTTGTACCCCTTGCTCATTTATAAAACCCCATTTATCTCCGGTCTTTACCGGAGCCAAGCCATCCTCAAAGTAAAGGGCATCGTCGTACCGGGCAGGAAGAATTAAAGGTCCATCTTCAGAATAAGCATATCCGTATTTTACATCCCTGTGTACTGGTATTAATTTTTCTTGGGCAAAAGAAACGCAGCTAATTAATAAAAATGAAGCTAAGGCGAGAATTTGTTTTTTCATAATTGTTGAAATTTATTTTGTGATTTTTATGTGTTTATAATCCAAGAAAAAGGTCTTCGGCAATAATGTTTAAAAAGTGCCCGGCATCTGCACCTGTTTTAGATTTTTTTAATTCGCTCACTCTATTGTTCACCTTATTAACCAAGCCTGTAACAAGTTTTTTGTCCTCATCAGTTTCTATTAGATACTTAGGAAAAATGGGTTCTTTGGCTTTGAAAAAACCATGGTAAATTTCCTCAAACTGCGAACGCTGATTTGCCTTACACAGTTTTTCAACCAATGATTGATAATCATTTAAAGTGGGCTCTGTTTTTTTCATCTTATAATCTTAAAAGTTAGTTGCCGAAAATTTCCTCTGCAATTTCGCTCATTAAATCTCCTGCTTCAGTGCCAACAATGTCACTTATTCTGTTATACACAAGGGCAATCCAATTTTCTACAAGTGTGCCATCTTCATGCGATTCTATCAATGCAATTGCAGAAGTATTTTTCTTGTTTTCATAAAAGGCGGCATAAATTTTTTGTAGCTCCTCTGCCTTTTTTGCTTTACACAGTTTTTCAATAAATGGTTTATAATCATTTAGGGTCGGTTCTGCCTTTTCACGTTCCGATTTAGCTTTTTTTAAAGCTTTTTTTGGTGCTTTTTCAGCCTCTATCTCCTTTTCATGCCTTTCTATTCCAAACGCAGATAGAAATTGTTCAACATCAAATAACTGTTCTTCGGCAAGTGAAAAGTACTTTTCCGCTCTTTCTTTATCTTGCACCATATCCTGGCCAAGTCGGTACATTATTCCTAAAGTGGCGCTGGCTTTGCCATTTCCGGCTTCCGATGCTCTTTTGTACCATTTTAATGATAAAGCGGCGTCTTTCGGAACGCCATTGCCGGTAGCATAAAATGCCCCCATATTATAGCAGGCCCTGTAATGATCTTTTTCAGCAGCTTTAATGCACCATTCTACAGCAAGTTTATTATTTTGTTTTACTCCCTGGCCGGTAGAATAAAGAACATAAAGTTCAAACATTGCATTTGTACTACCGAGTTCAGCAGCTTTTTTATGATACCTGAGCGATTTTTCAAAATTTTGTTCAAGCCACCATTCTCCGTTATAATAAAGTAAGCCAAGTTCGTACATGGCTGGTGCATACCCCAATTCACCTAATTTTTCGTAAATCTTAAGATAAACACCCAATGTTTCTTCTCCGAAAAATGGAGCCGATGTCAATGACTCATAGCAATATTTAGAATCTTCGAATATTTTTTCCGGGGAATAGGAAGTAAAATCATTTTTATCGTAGATGGTTTTTAACTGTTCTACGGTCAATCTGCATGATTTTTCTTTTGCCTGGTTTTTTGTTTTCATTTTGCGTAGTAGTTTTTAAATAAAATCCAGATATTATCCTTTATTGAAGCACCACGCAAAAAGCAAATGTTAATACACTGATAACGGTTAGGCCTGATAGAATTGATTTCATGATGGAGTGAGTGTTAAGATTAATTAACATCAAAACTATGGCAACAAGGCCTCCAACTTTTTACAAAAAAGAGCTAACTTTTAAAGTCAATCGGATAGAAAACGGGTTCAGGAATAAAAACGTTAAGTGTAATGTAGAATGGGACTGGCTATATCTGCCCGAATGTATTTTATAAATGTAGTACAGGGCTCAGCGGTACAAACTGCTAAGTTTATTAAGCGATAGGAGGTGCCGGCTATAAATAATTATCAATCATCTCCCTAACGCAGGCATCGCCACCATTTCGCGTAAGGATAATAGTCGCCTTTTGCTTAACAGCATCTACGGCATCGGCAGGGCAAGCGGAAAATCCTGATTTAGCAATAACCTTTAAATCGTTTATATCATCGCCAATGTAGGCTACGTTTTTATAGCTAATCTTTAATTCCTTTACCCATTTATCAAGCACAGTTTGTTTTTCATCAAAACCTACATAGGTTTTTTGTACGCCCAATAACTTTGCGCGGCCTTCAATAAGTTTTTTGTTTTTACCATTGCTTAAAAACGCCACTTGCATACCTTTCTTTGCAAGGCCTTTAATGGCAAGGCCATCTTTAGTATTGAATTTTTTTAACTCATCACCGGCCTCAGTATAGTACATGCCTCCATCGGTAAGCACGCCGTCAATATCTAGTACCAGTAGTTTAATATTTTTTGCCTTGGTATGTTTTGATGCTAAATCAACATTCACCAACGTATCTATTGAAAGCTGAAATGCCTTTGATAATTCAAGCAATTGGGGCAAGGTTATCGCGTCACTATTTTTCTCTGCCTGTTTAAGATGTTTTGGCTTAATAGCAGAAAGCGCACGTCCTGTACCTGTTAATTTATTACGCTGCTTAAGGAATTTTATGTTAGATGAAAGAAAGTTCACTGCTTATACTATCTTTCTGCCTACGGCCAATGCAATAGGCTGTAAGGATTTATAGAGTGCTGTAAATTCCTCAAAATTTAGTTGCTGCGATGCGTCAGATTTTGCCACTGCCGGGTTAGGATGGGTTTCAATAAGCAGCCCATCAACACCCATTGCAACACATGCCCTGGCAAGGTTGGGCACACCATATGCATAACCTATAGCATGACTTGGATCGAGCACCACAGGCAAATTGGTGTATTCTTTAAGATAAGCAACCCCACATAAGTCTAAGGTAAAACGTGTTTTGGTTTCAAAGGTGCGTATACCGCGCTCGCAAAGTATTACATTAGGATTACCACCCGATAAAATAAATTCTGCCGACTGCACAAACTCTTGTAATGTTGTACCGAACCCACGTTTTAGCAAGACAGGTTTAGATACTTTGCCGCAGGCTTTTAAAATGCCATGGTCGTACATAGACTTGGCCCCAATTTGCAAAATATCGGCATATTCAATTACATCATTAACATGGGTAGAATCTCGTATTTCGGTAATAATCTTCAATCCATATTTGGCACGCATTTTATCCAGCAACTTAAGCCCATCTATACCCATACCCTGAAAAGTATAGGGCGATGTACGTGGTTTATATGCCCCTGCACGTAATATACCGATGCCCAGTTTTACACACAGCTGTGCTGCCTGCTCAATCTGTTCTTCCGATTCTACCGAACATGGCCCCGCAATCATAACAGTATTCGCTGTGTTTCCGCCAATACTTATTTTATCGCTTAGCTTAATGGTACGAACCTCGTTCTTGTACTTACGGCTGGCCAGCTGCATATCATCATCAAATACCACGTTGCTATCGACAAAACCTGAAAATTTTTCTTCCAGTTTTTTTAATTTACTCGGAGTAATAAGCGTGTAGCTGCCATTCTCTTTTATTACAAAGGCTTGCAGTTCTTTGCTTAATTCATCTGCCTTAGCAGAATCGATATTTGGTTTTAACTTAATTATCATTATTCGCCTTTTATCAAATTATTAAATGTAACAATGCCCTGGAGTGTGTTATTATTATCAACCACCGGCAGAAATAAAATAGGAAATTTAATACTCTTAATTAATGCAAGCATTTCTGAAACGGTACTTGTAACAGTTATCTTAAATGGATTGGCATTAATAAGGTCGGTCACTTTAATATCTCCGAATTTTTTATCAGCATTTTTTAGCAAACCTTTACGTACATCGGCATTGCTAATTATGCCAAGCAGTTTTCCACTGTCATCAATAACGCTGGTAAATCCGAATTTATAATCTTCTATACTTTGCAAAATTTCTATAAATGAGGCAGAAGAATTAATGACAGGTGACTCTTCGCGGGTAACCATAAAATCGCTTATGCAGGTATGCGATGTAATGTTATTGCTACGTAGGCGGTGTAATACCTTGCCTATATCGCCTATATTGCTTACAAGGTAAGACCCCGACACAACAGAATTAACCCCCATATTTCGTAATACAAAAGCTACCTCATCGTTTACCCCTCCATCTACGTGTATTGTTTTACCCGGAAATTTATTTTTAAAATCGCGTATTTTTCTAAAATTTTCTTTGTTAAAAACACCTCCGCTTTTACCCGGTGTGGTAGTCATAAAAAGAATAAAATCGAAATGATCCTGATAAGGGGCAAATACATCAATGGGTGTTGCCGAAACAATGGCAAGGCCCAACTTGCATTTTATATCAGAGGGTATATTTAAGGGGGTAGTTATGTTTTCGTATTGAAAAGTAACAAGCTGCGGGGCAGTTTCTTTAATACCGGGGTAAAATTTCTCAGGTTCAGATGAAATAATATGAAGGTCGATAGGTATTTTACTGATTTTACGAATGGCTTTAATATCATCAAACACACGCAGGTCGTCGTTACAATCTACATGTAGGTAGTCTACCTGTACCGAATCAAGTTCTTTAACCAGCACTTCTAATGGCTTGGTTTTATTAGAATATATGGATGCCGAAATTTTCAAAATGGCTGCGAAAGTACGAAAAAGAAGCGTAAAAAGGCGATAATTAGATGGATACGCTGCATTTACCACAAGAAAAAAGGATTGCCCTTTTCGGAGCAATCCTTTACGTTTAATTTTCTTACTCTTTAATGAGAGACCACAAAGGGCAAGGTTTTGCTGTAACTGGTATTGTATACCCGTAACATGTACTGGCCTTCGGGTAATTGCGAAATATCTATACTGCGTGGGTCATCAGAAGATATGACTATATTTTTGTTCTGCATAATAAGTTGCCCCATTACATTATATATATCTATGCTGCAATCTCCTTTGCCTTGCTCTATTTCAAGCGATATTTGGTCCTTAGCAGGATTAGGATAAAGCTTAAATCCGGAAGGTGCATTAGCTATTACAGGTACCCCGCTTGGCCCAAGAAGGAAAAAGGCATCGGGCAAAGTACACCAGTTCGAATCACTGTTTATATACACTACATAAGGCCCTGTGCACAAACTATCAAGGTTAATGGTATCATTAAAGCTATACCCGCTTATCCATCTGTTTTGCAAGATGGAGAAATAGGTGTAAGTATAGAACCCACCATACATATTATGTAGCACAATTTGTGCAGTGCCATTGCATGTGCCGGTATCAGATGTTACCAGGTTAGTAAATGTAAATCCATGTGTGGTATCTATATATACCGATGCTGTAGCACTGCATCCATGGCTATCGCTAACGGTTACAGTATATGTGCCTTGCGATAAACCAATGGCAGTATCACTACTTCCGCCATTAGGCATCCATGAATAGGTGTATGGTGGTACACCCCCCTGAGCATATGCAAAAGCGCCTCCGTTATTTCCCGCACAGTCGCCACTAATAGATAATGCATACAATCCTAAGCCTGAAGTTGTGATGGTTACACTATCCGTAACGCTACATCCGCCATTGTCGGTAGTTGTTAGTGTATATGTTCCGGCGCTTAGCCCTCCAATACTGTCGGTGGTATTGCCGTTCGACCATAGGTATGTAAAAGGCGGTACTCCACCTCCATATACATTGGCCCAGGCAGCTCCATCGTTAATATTGCAGTAATCAGGATTGGAATTAATATACACGCTAAATGGTGCAGCATAAGATACGTACACAGAATCTGTACCTGTGCAGCCACCACTTGCAGTTACTGTTACAGTGTACACTCCGGCTGATAAACCGGTAATGGTATCGGTAGTGCCACCATTAGACCATTGATACGTGTAAGGCGCACTTCCGCCTAATGGAGTAACCCATGCTGTTCCGCTATTTGGTGCACACGAAGCATCGTATGCAGAATCTATAAGTGGTAGGTTGCCGTTATTATTAATAACCGCCGAATCTACGCTATTACAGCCGCCAGCGTCGCTTATTGTTACAGTATATGTGCCGTTAGACAGATTATTTATGCTGCTATTTGTACTTCCGTTACTCCACGTATAGGTATAAGGTGCCAGGCCTCCGTAGGGCGAAGCGCTCGCACTGCCATTATTAGCGCCACAAGTGCCATTGTTCGAGTTAATGTTGGCATATATAGAATCTCTGCCAATAAGGAAAGAGCCTCCACTTATGCATCCGTGCGAATCGTAAACTGTAACATTAATAACACCAAATGGTAAACCGCTTACCGAACTTGTGGTGGCCCCATTGCTCCAGTTATATCCATAAGGCGGTACTCCTCCGCTTAAATAAAGAGTTACGCTGCCTGTATTTGAATTGCAAGCCGTATTAACTATAGAATCGTTGAGGTTAAACATGGTATTATTAACAGCTATGCTATCGGTTGTAGTGCAACCACCGCCGTTAGTTACAGTTACAGTATATACCGAAGCAGTTAGGCCGTTTATACTACTTGTAGTTGCCCCATTACTCCATAAATAAGTATATGGTGGAGTAGCACCGTATGCATAAACTGTGGCTGTGCCATTATTAAAACACGTTGTGGTAGCCGACATAGAATCGCTAAAAAAGGGACCCACTGTTGTAAAGCCGGCAGTTGTGTCTCCATGTGCATCCTGAACTACAACCGCGTAATTACCCGGGCACAAACCGGTAACAGTTGCAGTTGTGGCTCCGTTGGGGAACCACATATATGTGTAAGGTGGTACACCGTTGCTTGGTACCGCACTTGCCATACCATTGCAGGCAGAACAACTGCTTGCATTAGTAGGCGTAACGTTTACTGTTAATTGCGCGCGGCTATTTACCGACACAAACAGAAAAGCTGCGAATAAAATGGATAATGTAGTTTTCATGTTTAAATGTGTATGAGTTGTTGCGTTCATTTACACACATACACGGAAGGAAATTTGGAAAGGTTGGGCAAGGAGGTAAAATATTTTATGCAAGACATGAGAAATTGGTCTTATAGGAAAATAAGAAAGGCCCCAATTGGGGCCTTTCGATGCTTTAAGATAAAGAACTATTTATTTATCTCGAATTTAAAATTACTACTTCCGTTTGCACCATTTATTCTCAGGAAGTATGTTCCGTTATCAAGTTTCGATACGTTGATAATGGTATGAGAAGCATGAATACCTGTTTTTTCTTCCATTACTTTTCTTCCAGTAACATCAAATACCAATATGTCAGATAAGCCAAATGTATTGTTGGCTACATCTATATTCAAGATACCCGATGCAGGCACTGGGTATATATGAATGGAATTTGCATTCTCGATAGTGGTTACATCTAATGGAACCAGGTTAATGGATGCACTATCCTTACAGCCATTATGGTCGGTAACTACTACTTTGTAATTTCCGTTACACAGGTTAATTAATGTATCGCTTGTGGCGCCACCAGGAGACCACATAAAGCTATATGCTGTTGTTCCACCGCCTACTATGGCCCACAACGAATCGTGGCAGGGAGACATTAAAGCACTATCGAACGCTATAGATAGTGCAGCAGGTTGTGTAACAATGGCTGTAGCTGTAGCAATACAACCATTAGCATCAGTTACGGTTACGGTGTAGCTGCCTGCTGTTAGCCCTGTTATAGAGCTATTGGTACCCAAGCCACCGCTCCAGTTATAAGTATAACTACCTGTGCCACCGCTTACCATTGCAAAAACTTTTCCTTTAGCTGTGCCATTACAGGGCAGGTTCACTATAGAATCGGTAACAGCTACAGCTGTAGGCTGCGTTATTGTAACACTTGCAGTTGTCGAACAACCACTCGCATCAGTTACTGTGCTTGCATAGGTTCCTGCTGTTAGCCCGGTTATGTTTGCGTTTGTGCCACCTACAGGAGTCCAGGCATAGGTATAAGGTCCTGTACCTCCCGATGCAGTTGCACTTGCACTTCCGCTGTTGCTACTGTTGCAAAGCACTTCGGATACAACCCCAGCGCTATCTTTAAGTGGTAATGGGCCTGTATATATAATGTAAACAAGTCCGTTACCAGATCGTACGCTGGCAGTATTAGTTTGGCTGGTTCCATTGTTATAAGAACCGCCGCCGCCGCCATCGGCATTTATGCCACCTGCGCCACCGCCCGAATATCCGCCGCCACCGCCGCCGCAATTGCAATTACCGCTACCCACGCCTCCGCCACCACCACCAAGTCCCCATACACCGTTGGTAGTATCATTACCTGAACCTTCTCCATTTCTTCCCATGCTTCCGGTGTTGCCCGAATTAAAGCCGCGGCCTCCCATTGCAGAATCGACGCCAACTACGTATACTACATCTCCGCCATCGCCTCCTGCTACTCCCCCGTTTGAGTTACCCGAACCATTTTGTCCGTTGTTAGCTGTAGTAGCATCAGCATTGGCATATCCACCATTATTACGTCCTCCACCTGCACCGGCAATAATTAAAGGTGTTCCGCTGGATTCAACACCAGAACCACCACCACCGCCAGATCCGGGACGATTGCCAGAAGTGCGGCCTTGCTCACCAACTACCACAGTTAAAACCTGGGCAGGGGTTACAGTAAAAGTTCCAACCATTTCTGCACCCAGGCCTCCCGGGGCACCATTATTATTTGATGATCCGCCCTGTGCGCCAAAAGCTGCAATGGTAACTGAAGTTACACCACAGGGTACAAGCCATGTTTGAGCTATAGGCCCTGCATATTTAAAGAAAGCTGTGTCTGTTTGAGCGTTCATCGTTTTTTCTTGCAATAAGAAAAAACTGAAACATAAAATAAAACTGAGTTTAATAGATTTTTTCACGGGAATTTAATTTGTGTAAAAATAATCAATACCCAAAAGCGCAATTGCCGAAGTAAAATAACTTTATAAAAGTGCAGCCATAGTGCCTGATAATCGGTGTGTTTCTTTTTTATCTATATATTGGTTAACGATACTAATGGGTTCATAGCTTGTTCAATTAGCGAGTTTTCTTTTTGTTAAGCTCAAACTTTTCAACAAAACAAAAAATATGCAAGTGGCTAAAAAAATCCTGAAAACCAATATATTATTAGGAGAGAATAACTATAGTAGGAATTAAACCTCTTAAATTATGTTAAGTCTGATAAAAAAACATAAGTTGATATTGGAATTTTTATAGTATTGCTGCATTATATTGTTCTAAATGAAGAAAAAGGCCCCCAAAGCAAAAAAGGCTAAATCTGCCACTAAAAAGCCGGTTGCTAAAAAGAAACCCCCAGTTAAGGCAAAAAAAGCTAAGAGTGCCAGCAAAAAGCCGGTTGTTAAAAAGAAAGTACTTGCTAAAAAACCCGTTGCTAAACCTATAGTTAAAAAGGTAGTTAAAGCCCCCGCAAAACCAGTAGCCAAAGCAGATGTAAAACCTGTACCTGCTCCAAAGGTTGTTAAACCGGCGGCAACTGCCCCTGTTAAGCCACCTGCACGTCGTCTTACACCTGCCGAAATTTCAAAACTGGGATTAAAACCACTTCCAAAGGCGCTTCCATCACAGGTAAAAGATGAAAAAAGGCCCAAAGGGTATTATACACTCGAATATCTTATAAACTCTTCGCCCGATATACTATTTGATTTTATTTCCAGCGCCGGCGGGCTTGAAAAGTGGTTCGCAGAAAGAGTTGAAGTAAAAGACAACAGGTTTCATTTTATTTGGGATAAAGATGAAACAAAGGATGCAGAACTCATTGCTTTAAAAGAAAGAGAATTTGCGCGGTTTAAATGGCTGGATCAATCTGATGGAAAAAAATATTTTGAATTCCGCATACAAATTGATGATCTTACCAGCGAAGTGGCCCTTATTGTAAGCGACTTTGCCGATACCCCAGAAGAATATGAAAGTGCACGCCTGCTATGGAATGCCCAAATACACGACCTGTTGCATGCACTGGGAGGTGCACCCTAATGCCATCGCTGTTAAAAAATAACTCAGCGTTTTTTATTCCTTATTTTGTTTTTCTGCTTTGTGGTGGAGCAATACTTCTTTGCGCAGGTAAAACAGATATTGCACTGTACATCAATAACTGGCATTGTACTATTGCTGATACTTTTTTTAAATACTACACTAATGTTGGTTTAGGATGGCTTATAGTGCCTGTTTTATTTATCCTTGCTTTTGTACGCTTACGTTACATGATTATTGCCCTGGCCGGGTTTCTTATAACCTTTATTATTAACGACAGTATAAAAAGTATTGTAGGCTCTCCACGCCCGGTTGAAGTTTTTACAAAGCTTCATCAATCGTTATATTTTGTTTCGGGGGTTGATATTTACCATTGGAATAGTTTTCCTTCGGGACATACAGCTATTGCTTTTTCATCATTTTCGATGCTTGCTTTATGTTTCGACAATAAACTGCTTAAATTCCTGTTTTTTGTGATGGCCTTTTTAGTGGCATTTTCCAGGATGTATTTATCCGAACACTTTTTGCTGGATGTATATGTGGCATCAATAATTGGGGTTAGCGCCACTCTTTTAATTTACAATTGGGGAATGAAATTGGTGTGGTTCAACAAATTTGCAGCAATGGATAGGCCACTGATAAATTTAAGGTCATCTGTGAAATAAAAAGTATGGCAGAAACATTAATTATAACAGGCACAACTAAGGAAGAAAGATACGCTTCTCTGTTGCCTCAATTAAAAGCTTTGGCCGAAGATGATGCCGGGCAAACAGCCGTATTGGGCAACCTTATGTCGGCCATAAAATATGGAATGAATTTTTACTGGGTTGGCCTGTACGAAGTAAAAAATGACATGCTGGTGCTTCATACATTTCAGGGCACGGTGGCATGTACTAAAATTGCTTTTGGCAAAGGTGTTTGTGGCTATGCCTGGAAAAATAAGCAAACCGTTATTGTAGCAGATGTTAACAAATTCGATGGACATATTGCCTGCAGCAGCGAAAGCAAATCGGAAATAGTATTGCCCGTGTTTGATAAAAAGGACGAGGTAAAAATGGTGCTGGATGTAGATAGCGATAAGTTTGCAACCTTTGATGATGTAGACGGCGAATGGCTCGGTAAAGTGGTAGGGATTATAGAAAGGGTTATCAATACATAAAGTATGCGCTTTAAAAACTTGTTTGGTGTTTTATTGTTTGCATTTATATGGCTTGGCTGCGCGCAGGTAGTCGCTCCTTCGGGCGGGCCCAAGGATACAAAGCCCCCAAAAGCCCTTGAGTATTCGCCTGAAAATAAAAGTATTCATTTTGCCTCTAAGAAAATAATTATAAGGTTTAATAAATACATACAAGTAAAGGACCTTATAAACCAACTTGTGGTTTCTCCTCCTCTAAAATATTTTCCTAAAGTGCTTGCACATGGCAAAGAACTTGAGGTGGACCTTAAAGATACCTTGCTCGATAACACTACCTATTCCTTTAATTTTGGCAACTCAATTGCAGATATAACCGAAAGTAACGTAGCGGCTAACTTCCGTTACGTTGTTTCTACGGGCAGCTACATAGATTCATTAAAACTATTTGGGCAGGTTAAAGATGCCTATACACAGGAAGTGCAGAAAGATGCACTGGTAATGCTTTATATAAACCAAAATGATTCTGCCCCATATAAAGAATTACCCTCTTACTGTGGGCGCACCGATGCGAATGGCAACTTCTTAATCGAGAACTTAAAAAGCGCCACCTACAAACTCATTGTGCTTTCTAAAAGTCAGAACGGCTACTTGTATCATCCGGGCGGCGAGGGCATTGCATTCAGCAGCAAGCCCATAGTGCTGACAAGAAATGATACTGTTAATGCGTATTTATTTACTGAAGAAGAACCCAAACTACACATGATAAAAGCGCGGGGAATAGAAAGAGGTAGAGTAATGATGGTATTTAATAAACCTGCCGATAGCCTCTCGGTATTGCCTGTTAGTCCACCGCTGAACAGCAAGCCATACGAGCTTATACAATACTCTGCAACGCGCGATACTGCATATTACTGGATAAATTCTACCGGGTTAGATTCTTTACGATTTATTTTACAAAGGAAAAATAAAAACATGGACACAGCCATGATATATTCTTTTCCGGGCAAAGTAGTTCCTAAAAAGGATGCTAAGCCAATACCTTTAAAAATAAGCAGTAATGCACATGATAAGCAACCCGATTTCGACTACCATAACCCTATTGTGATAAGGGCCGAACACCCCATACTGAAATATGATTTATCGCGCATTTATTTAACCCACCGTAAGGATACCTTAAAGGTTAAAATAGATAGTGCCGACTTGCCATTTTTACTTAAACTAAAATGCGATTTAACCAGCGATTCTTCATACCGATTGTTTGTAGCGCCCGGCACATTTACAGATGTATTTGGCCTTAAAAACGATACTTTACTAGCTCAATTTAAAATACAAGAAGCATCTTTTTTCGGTTCACTAAAAATAAACTTACAATTTGCTGAGAAGGGTACTTACATAATACAATTAACCGATGCACAAGGCAATACCCTAAGGCAAGACATAGTAAATAAACCTACAAGCGTTTATTACGATGCCTTGCCACCAGGTACATACAAGGTAAGGGCCATAAAGGATGACAATGCTGACGGCAAATGGACACCGGGTAATTACATCATGCATCGGCAGCCGGAAAAAGTATTCTATTTCCCTCAGTCATTCGTTATCCGCTCCAGCTGGGATTCAAACCAGCCCTGGCTGGTAAAATAATTACCTGTTTCAGGCAGCGTGATTTTTTAGCTCTTTTTTAATTATTGTTTTATTAATGTGGGTGCGCACATACCTGTATAGTTTATTGTAAGATAGTGCCTCGTGATGCATGGGCTTTATAGTATCGTATAATTGTTTAATGCTCATGTCCGGATCATGGACAAGATATTTTTCGATAGACGAATGCACCCGTGGCGACATTACAAACTTTGGCCTGCCCCTTTTACCCATTTTTAAAAGTTTATCAAAGCCACCATTAGTATATAAGGCGCACCATTTTTTTAAAGTCATAACAGATGTATGCAGCTTTTTAGATAAATCAGACATTTTAACAGCCGGATTTTCTTTAATTGCAATCAGCATTTTTACCCTGATTTTTAAAGATATTGGGCAAGTAGTTTCGTTCTTTTTCAAAAAGTCTAATTGCTCTTTAACCGGAACAGGCAATATAAGTTTCATTAAATTCATTTCCTGTTTAAAATTACGATGAACATACCGGTGAAAAGTATTGTAGTTAATGTGGGCACGATGATTTTGTTTTATCCATTTAAACAAAGAACCAAAGTTTTTTAGCTCACCTTGGGCCAGCTTTTCCTTTATAATGGTATGCATGCTAATGTCAATAACCGAACCACGGTTGGGCTGAAGCAATGAAGCAAGCCCATTTTTTTTGTATAAGCTGCACCACTTTATAGCAGTACCATAACTTACATCAATATGCCTGGCCACATCTGCAAAACTCAGTTTATCCTGCCTTTTTAAAACTAGTAGCATTTTAATGCGCAGCTTTATCCTGGCAGGGCTTTTGGCATAAATATTTTCCAATTCCTCTGCCGATTCGGCGATATGCAGCTTTACAGATTTGTCAATTCTTAGCTTATCTCCAAAATAAGAGTGAAGGTGTTTCAGTAACTGGGTATATTTAATTTCGGGTAAATGATTTTCTTTTGTCCAGCGGAATAATTCCATGTAGTTTGCAAATGGAGCATTGGTATGCTGTTTTTCAATGGCATGAAATATTTCTTGCGGAAAATTAAAAACAGAATGCTTATCCCAGCGGCCCTTACCTCTTTTTACCTCAAACAGTTTTTCTAAGCCTCCCTGCTTATATATATTATGCCATTTTATAGCGCTGTTATACGCTATGCCTGCCTTACGCGACAAGTCGGAAGCAGTTACGCCATTTTCCTTTTTTAGAATAAGAAGCATCTTAACACGTGTTTTCATAAATGGCGAACACTTTTCATAAAGCGATTCCAGTTCCTCAAACGATTCGGTAACATTAACTTTGAGAAGCTTCATTCTTTCTAAAGGCTTGCTTAAATGTTTCGTTACATATTTTCTTAAACTATTAAGTTTTATTCTGGGGGCGTAATTTTTATTTACCCACGCATATAAATCGGTAAAACGGCTACCGGTAGGATTGTTTAGCCATTCTTCAATGGCATTATGCATTTCGGGGGTAATTATATTATTTCTGCCTGCCTTATTAGTTGGCCTAAGTTGCAATAAACGTTCCAGCCCTCCGCTATTATAATGTTTAAACCACTTGCGTATACTATTAAAAGACATACTAATCTCCTGTGATAATTGCAGTTTAGAAATGCCCGGATTCTTTTTTAGGGTAATAAGCATATCTACTCTTTTAGAAACTTCGGCAGAACAAGTTTTACGGGCTTGTTCTAATTCAGCTAAAGTTTCTTTAACAGATATAGAAATTATATTTTTCATATCAAAAAAATAAAATGTATTGAAAATAAAATAACGTTATTATCCTGCGGAATACTCTATTAATAAAGTAATTGCGCCAGGAAGAAGCTTAAAATGTAAGCTTAATTTACGTTAAGAAATTGCAGGTGGATGCCAAATATCAGCAATGGCCGAAAAAGGGATATAATCCTGCTGAGTTGAAATAAAACAAAAACTGAAATTCTGCTGTTCGGAAACCATTAAATAGTTGATGGGTAAATACTCTTTATATATTTTACCTGCAATATTATTTTCGGTATTTTTTGATTGCTGTGCAGGCGAAAAAAACTTTTGAAACAAACTGGCAAACGCATTTGCAATTTCAGTTTCAGGGCTATCTATATAGCATGTAATTCTTATCTGGCCTTGTATATGTTCAATTTTAACTATATCGTAATGTTGGCTGGTGTAAGTAAATTCTTTATCCTGCTCGGCCCAGTTCAGGTTACGGTATTGTTCTTGCGAAAATGAAAACACTTTTGTTTCCCCGGCGCTCAACTTATTGTTAGATGTATGCATAAAAGACTGCTCCTTGGCTACATCTATTTTTGCCCAATAAACCATTTGTACCCCAGCAAGGTATAGTGTAAAAACACCTGCAAGCAATATGGCAAATACCTTTTTCATATTTATTATACAAGTATACGCCTTTTTGGGATTAAATTCTAATAAAACCAATAACTGTCTTATCGGTTTTTAATGTCCTCCTTATTATTTAGGTGGTTCCTTTTCCGAAGGAGGCATAACCTGGTTGGTATTTGATGTAGGTTGTGCACTTTGATTGGATGATGGAGGGTTTTGTGCGGGTGGCGGGTTTGCACTTTGTATTGTTCTTTGTTGGCTTTGTCCATCTGATGGGTCAGCGGTTTGTACCGGTGTTTGTGGTTTGCCGGCCATAATAGTGTCGTTGGTTGCTCCAATTTTATCGGCATACCAATATCCTCTGCAAGCCCTATCGCCCTGAAAACTCATGCCTATAACTCCCGGATGTTTAGGGTCACTATACGGAACATAAAGGTAGGTGTAGTTCTCCATGGGCACTTCTACCGGCAGGAACAAAGGATTATTCACATTAAAATCGGTATTAAACCAGTTTTTCACTCTTTCGTATGTTCCAAACGAAATAGAAAATGCATCGATGCTTGGTGTTGTATGCACCCAATTGCCTGTTCGGGCATCATACCCACCAAATTCTACGTTGGCAGGCCCTTTATCTTTAGGTGGAGCTATCTGTATATCGTTGCCATTATCATCGGTAGAATCGGTGGCTTTGCTTAAATCATCGGCATACCAATATCCTTTAAATCCGTTTTGGCCCTGTATGCTCATACCCCTGGCAAACGGATGTTTTGCGTCTTTGTAAGGTGTATAAATATAAGTGTATCCGTCCTTAGGTGCCATTAGCGGTAATTGGTTAGGATTATTTGTGCCGCTATCGGTAGCAAACCAATTTTTTACCATTTCATATTCCTGCGGGCTTATAGAAAAAGAGCTTGCGGAAGGCCTTTTATTTATCCACTTGCCTGTTCTTGCATCATAGCCCTCTCTGCGCAAAAGTAGTATGCCTGCTTTTGTATTATTGTGGAAAGGTTTAAAATTTTTGAGTGGGTATAATATAATTGCGCCCGCCAGCAATAGCAGAAACAACGAGGCTTTTCGCCTTTTTTCTAAAATTTGATTATAGCTGATTACAAATGCCATAACGCAAATTTAGTACTAATAAGATACGCAACTAAATTAGTTATTCAGCAACCCCGTTTTTATAATGGGTCTTTTTTTGTTCGTGGCCGTTTTTATCATAAAATATCCAGTCGCCATCGGGTACCGACTTTATATTGCCATTCTTATCTTTTTGTAAACTGTAGTTAGTAATGCTTTGTAATTTGGTATCGGGGTAATAAGCCGTGCATTTGCCCGATGGTTTACCGTCGGTAATGGTTTGCTCCTGCATTAATACACCGGTTTCATAGTAGTAACTCCATTTACCGTTTGGTTTGTCATTTTTATAATCGCCCTCCTGTACTTTAATGCCTGTGGGTTGCTGATAAAGCCAGTGCCCCTGCTTTTTATCTTTATGAAAATCTCCGCTGCATTTTAAGGCCCCGTTTTCATAGGTATATATCCAATGCCCCTCTTTTAAGTCGCTATCCATAGCACCGGTATATTGGGGTTTGCCATTTTCGTACCATCCCTTCCATGGGCCTGTCATTTGACCATTTTTGTAAGCGCCTTCATCCTTTTCCTGGCTGCCATCATACCACGATTTCCACAAGCCTTCTTCTTTATCATTTAAATAGCTGCCACTTTCTTTTATGTTGCCATCAATGTACCAAAGTGTCCATGCTCCATTCTTTAAATTATCCTTGTAATATCCTTGCCTCGATTTTACGTTGCCTTTGTAATAATATGCCCACAGGCTATCCTGCTTGTCTCTTTTAAAGTATCCAGTAGCTTCTGTATCGCCGGTATTGGTAAAATAGGTCCATGCACCCTCACGCAGGTTTTTATGCATGGTGCCAATGGTTTGTTTTTTACCATTGTCAAAATAAAAAGTCCAGGTACCTTCTTTTTCGCCGGCTACGTATGTACCTGTCTCTTTTACCTTATCGGCTGCAAACCACGATTTATACGGCCCATTCATTTTACCATGTGTAAAGCTTACTTCATAGTCTTCATCGCCACTTTCAAGATAATATTTCCATAGGCCCTCTTTAAGCCCGCCCGTATAATTGCCCTCTTCCTTTAATTTTTTGTCAGGGTAATAAACGGTCATTTTACCATTACCATTGGTCACCATTTTTTTACCTGTGCTGTCGGCATATTCCATAAGGTATGCTGCGCTATCCGCGTGGTTTGTAAGCTGCTTCAGCTTTCCATCTGCATACCATTGTTGCCATTTGCCCACCTCTCGGTCATTATGGTAATCTCCATCAATTTGTTTGTTGCCATTATCATACCATGCGGTATAGTGCCCTTCCTTTTTATCTTTTACAAAGCTTCCTTGGTTTTGTATCTTGCCATTGGGGTAGTAATACAACCAGGTACCTTCTTTAATATCATTTTTATAGGGGGTTATAGCACTTGCTGTGCCAGTTTCATACCAGGTTTGCCATTGCCCGTTTTTTAAACCGTTTTTATAAGTGTCCAGCTCGGCTGTGTCGCCATTGGTAAAATAAAATATAAAAATACCCTGTGGCTTACCTTTATCGTAGGTGCGGAAAGATTTTAGTTTACCGTTATCGTAATAGTTGTACCAGGTGCTATCCTGGTATCCGTATTTAAAAAAGCCTCTTTCTGCTGTTTTGCCATTTTTATACCAAATTTGCATAAGGCCATGCTGCATACCCTCTTCGTAGTGTATTTCGCTCTTTTTTTTGCCTGCGGCACTATCCCAGTAACTAATTACAGGTTGGGCCTTTGCTACTACCGAAAAACAGTAAATACATATAAAAAACAGCAGTTTTCGCATATTTCGTTAAAATAATTGTGCAAAATTACGAAATGAAAAAAGCCAAAACCTAAGTCTTCTCAAAATTCATTCACAGCCTGCTTGTTATATAATTTTGGGCGTAAAACGCGGTACTTGCAATGTGTTTTAATATTTATTTGTATATTGTCACCCCAAATTTGTCTAATAATCAATCCAGTTATGAAAAGAAATTATGTTTCCCTCTTTCTCTGTATTTTAGGTTTAGGAGCATTTATATTGAGTTCGTGCCACCACGAAAGCAACTCCGATAAACAGTTGATACCCGGTAAAGATAGCACAGCCAGTGCATCTAAATCGGCTCAAATGGATGCTGACCAGGATTCTGAATCTTTCCTGTTGCCTTCACCATTACAAATAGCTTCTATCTTTAAAAATGCAGGCTTGGTTTATTTCCCTGGCCTTACCAGCACGGTTAAGGATGCATCGCAGTACAATTCTACTTACGATGAAGCTGTTAACATGGGTATTTTTAGTGCCGATCTTTCGTATTGCATCTTAAATAAACAAACCCAGGAAGCGCTTGACTATTTAAAAGTAGTAAAATCTATGGCAGAAAAACTTGGCTTTGGAAGTGTGTTCCAATCCAATTCATTAATGCAACGATTCCAAAATAATATGGGTAATACCGATTCGCTTGCAGGAGTTATTGCCGACCTGCAAATGGAAACCGACTCTTATCTTGAAGCGAACAAACAAAAGTACGTTGGTGTAATAGCCTTTTGTGGCGCATGGATAGAAAGTATGTATGTAGGTTCTAAAGTATATGAAAAGGGTAAAAGCAGCAATGTTAGCTCACGCATATCCGAACAAATGAACATATTGGATAACCTTATTAAGCTTTTAAACAAATACCAAAGTGCCGACCCACATATTAAAGGATTGGCCAAAGACCTGCAAGACATACAAAACGAATATGCCGGATACAGCGAGGTAAAAAACTTTAATCCCGACGGAGACCAACCTATTGCCCTAACCCCTGAGCACGTTGCCCAGATTAGCAGTTTGGTTCAAGACCTTCGTTCTAAGTTTATAGCTTCTTAATTAACAGATATTACAAAATTTATGCATATGATAAAGCGTAACATACTTACTTTCATATTCCTGGTTACCATGGGTTCGTTTGCCATGGGACAAGCTTATGAACATTGCGATGTAAAGGAATTGAAAGATACCTGTAAAAACTATCTTGATAAGCCATACCGGTACGATGCTTCCAATATTATCCTGATACAGTTTAAAAAGAAACAACAGGTAAAGGAAGTAGAATTGCCAATGTTCCTTGGCGAAAACTATAAGATAATATTCAACACCTATGCATTGCCTCCTGGCGTACAAATAGATGTGTATAATAAGGGCGAAGACCACGATAACAGGAAATCGATGTTTACCTGTAGTAGTTCAGATACGCGCAAAGTATACATATACTCCACCGAGCATTGGCATACTAAATTATATATAGACTATACTATACCTCCATCTAAAGACAAGTCGGCTGATGATACGCCTGATGTTGCCGGATGTGGCGTTATGGTAGTGGGATATAAATAATTTATATGGGCAGGAGAATAGGGCTATATATATGCTTTGTTTTGCTTGCCTTACCTGTTGCACACCTTTATAGTCAGTGTAGCCCGCATAAAATTGCCAAAGATTTTAGGCCTAACCTTTTGCCGTTTAAATACGATAGCTATGCCTATAACGAGGTAACCTTTAATAACAAGCCCCAAACTATCGAGGTGGTTTTTACTGCATATGCAGGCCTTAAGTACAAGCTTGTTTTTGGTACATCGTTATTCGATGAGAATGTACAGGTAAACATTTACGACAAAAGTGTACATGCCAAAGAACGGACCAAGCTATATGATAATAATAGCGGAGTTGACAATTTATTTTGGTCGAAAGTTATAGATAAACCGGGAACATATTATATCGATTATGACATTCCCACTAAAGGTACTTCTCAGTCTACCGATGGATGTATGGTATTGCTCATAGGTTATAAATAAAAGCAAAGAGTGTATCTTAATTATTAGTGCTTACTACTTTAGTCACAAATGCTAAATTTGTTGATTATTTGAAATACCAATACTATGGCCACAGATAACTTTCAGGCACCCGATTATTATAATATTGATGAACTGTTTACAGAAGAACATCGCCTGATAAGAGATACTGCGCGTGCTTTTGTAAAAAAGGAAATAAGCCCAATTATTGAAGAAGCCTGCCAAACCACTACTTTTCCTAAGCAACTGATAAAAGGCCTTGCAGGCATTGGCGCTTTTGGCCCAACCATACCAACACAGTATGGCGGTGCAGGGCTCGATTATATTTCGTACGGTCTTATTATGCAGGAAATTGAGCGTGGCGATTCGGGTATTCGTTCTACAGCATCCGTTCAAGGTTCTTTGGTTATGTATCCTATATATGCTTTTGGTACTGAAGAGCAACGCAAAAAATTTCTGCCTCCGTTAGCAGCAGGTGATAAAATAGGTTGTTTTGGCCTTACCGAACCCGACCACGGTTCCGACCCATCGGGCATGATTACACGCATTCAGGATAAGGGCGACCATTATCTGCTTAATGGGGCCAAAATGTGGATATCGAATTCACCTATGGCAGATGTAGCTGTGGTATGGGCAAAAGATGATGAAGGTGTTATACGTGGTATTATTGTTGAACGTGGAATGAAAGGCTTTACTACTCCTGAAACACATAATAAATGGTCGTTACGCGCAAGTGCTACCGGCGAACTGGTGTTCGATAATGTAAAAATACCCAAAGAAAATTTATTGCCGGGAGTAAAAGGACTTAAAGGCCCTTTATCCTGTCTTAATATGGCCAGGTACGGAATTTCATGGGGTGTTGTAGGCGCTGCAATGGATTGTTACGATTCTGCATTGCGGTATTCTAAGGAACGCATACAATTTGGCAAACCTATTGCAAGCTTTCAGCTAACACAAAAAAAACTTGCCGAAATGGTTACCGAAATTACTAAAGCACAGCTTATGTGCTGGAGGCTTGGAACCCTTATGAATGAAAAGCGTGCCACGCCTGCGCAAATATCTATGGCTAAGCGCAACAATGTGAATATGGCAATTCAAATTGCACGCGAGGCAAGGCAAATACATGGTGGTATGGGTATTACAGGCGAATACCCGATTATGCGCCACATGATGAATCTTGAATCGGTTATTACATACGAAGGCACACACGACATACATTTGCTAATTACCGGAAACGATATTACCGGAATACCTGCTTTTCAATAATAATGCCACGCCACATTCGTTTCATTTAATGTTATGACGCGTTACGCAAAAGCCACCAGAACTGTATTTACACTTTTAATAGCTATTTATTCGTTCCAATCTGTTTTTGCGCAAACCAATGCAACAATGGATGGGGACAAGGTGCTGCATAAAATGTATGATGCAATTAAGCAGGTTAAAACCCTTAAATATAACTTATACGCATCCGAACGTATAGAGGATAAATATTCTAAAGCCAATTCGCAGGTAAAGCTTAATGTTGCGCCTTTTAAAGCTTATTACAAGGACCTTAAAAAAGGAATAGAGGCATTGTATGTAGAAGGTCAGGAATCGAATGATGCAATTGTTAACCCTAACGGTTTTCCGTACTTTAACCTTCACCTCGATCCTAAAGGAAAACTAATGCATAAGGACCAGCACCAAACCCTGGACAGGCTCGGATTCAATTACCTGGGTGATATACTGTATCATTCATTGGGCCAGTTTCCTGATGCTTATACAAAATATGTAAAGTACATTGGCGATACAACTTGGGAAAACAATCCTTGTTACAAAATTGAAATCGACTTTCCCAATTTTCACTATTACACATACATGATAAAGGGCAAGGAAGAAAACCCGGTAAGCCTTGCTGCCAAGTTGAATCTTAACGATTACCTTGTGTTGTCGGCCAATCACCTTTCTTCGTACGAAGATGATTTTAAAGTAGGGCAAATATTAAATATACCTAATGCGTACGCCAAAAGCACTATTCTTGTTATACGTAAGGATATCAATTTGCCTATGTATATTAAAGTATATGATGAAAAAGGCCTTTTAGAGGAATATAGTTTTTCGCACTTTCAGCTAAACCCGACGATAGAAGATGCGGAGTTTACCGAAAATTATCCCGGCTATCATTTTTAACAACAGGATGATAAAGGGGAGATTTTTAATGTGCTTATCAATACTGCTTGTATTGCCTTCACTTTCTTTCCAATCGGCCCAGCCAAGGGTTATGGATGCCCACAAATTATTAAATGGCTTATTCGAAAGTATTGGTAAAATACAACAATTGTATTACAAGCTTAAGTACCAGGAAAGAGTGTTTGAAACGGGCAAATACCGGAAAGACAGTTCGACCGCCAAATACCAAAAAACACCACGCCGTATATACATGAAAATGTCGAACGGTGCTGAGCTTTTGTGGGGCCCCGATATGAATGATGGAGATGTATTAATACATCCTAATGCATTTCCGTACTTTAATTTAAATCTTAATCCGAATGGATACTGGATGCGCAAAAATCAGCATCATAGTGTAGATGTGGCAGGATTTGATTATTTTGAAGGTTTGGTAAAAGCCGCTATGGCCAAAGCGGATAAGGATTTTGATTCACACTTTTTTTACCTGGGAGAGCTCACGTACAACGGCTTTAAATGTTACAAACTGGTAATTATAGATCCTAACTTTAAGTTTGTACCCTATACTGTATTAAAAGACGAAACTATAATTACCATAGCCCGCAAGCTATATCTAAACGAATATATGATTCTTAAACATAATCCGAAAATAAGCTCGTACACAGATGTTAAAGAAGGACAGAGCATACTTGTACCTACCAACTACGGCATGGAAGTAACCATGTACATTGACGAAAATACTATGCTGCCTGTGCTTATGCGTGTAGATGATGAAAAGGGGCTGTTTGAACAATACGAATACAAAGAACTTAAGCTAAACCCTGATATAAAAAGCGAAGAATTTTCTAAAGGATACAAAGGGTATCATTTTTAAAAAAACGATGCGAGCCAGGCATAAAAAAAGAGCCCCACAATACTGCGAGGCTCTTTAGGTTAATTTCCAAAATCTTTTAATTCACTTTCACCAATTTCTTGTTCAATAATCCATTTGTGGTTTTTACCTGCATGGTGTAAACCCCCGATGGTATAGCACTCGTATTAATAGTGTTCAGGCCTTTATCCATTTGCCATGTGCCCACATTTTCTCCAAGCATATTGAACATGGTTATTGCAACAGGGCCATCTATGCTAACATCAATATTCACGCTTTGCGAAAATGGATTTGGATAAAACTTAATCTCATTGTCGAGTACACTAACTTCATTAACCCCTGTGCAGGTATTTACTATTACCAATACCGAATCTGTATTGGTACAGCCATTATTATCGGTGAACGAATAAAACAGTTTATGTGTACCCGCACCTGCGGCATGGGCGTTAAAGTTATTACCCGATACTCCGGTGCCGCTGTAAGTACCACCAACAGGAGAACCGGTCAATCCATCGCTTGTGGCAGTTACACATTCGCTGTCACTGGCTGCATGTAATGTTACAGTAGGTAAGGCATTAACGTTCACAGTTACCGAGGCGGTTGCAACGCAACCATCAGCATCTGATAAAGTAATAGTAAATGTAGAATCGGCTACAGGACAAACGCTGGCGGTTGAGGCATTTGCACCTGTGCTCCACGCAAAATGGTAAGATAGTGTTCCACCACCACCTGTAGCAGTAAGGCTTGTACAAGTACCTGCACAAACAGGAGAATTAGCCGCTGAGGCGTTAACTGTTAAAAGCGCCGGTTGTGTAACGGTATTAGAAGCCGTTGCAGAGCATCCGTTTGCATCCGTTACGGTTACTGTGTACGGGCCAGCAACAAGGCTATTTGCTGTGGCGCTGGTTTGTATAGGAAGAGTACTCCACGCATAAGTATACGGGGCCAAGCCACCCGAAGGACTTGCCAGTATGCTGCCATTATTGCCTCCGTTGCAAAGCGGATTGCCTGTTACCTGCGTATTAACAGTAAACGAAGTAGCTGGTTGGGTAATACATGAACTTGCAAAGGCCAGGCATCCATTGGCGTCGGTAACCATTACAGTGTAGCATCCAACACTTAAGCCATTAATTGTATCGCTGGTTGCTCCGGTACTCCAGCCATAAGTATATGGGGCGGTGCCGCCTGAAGGATTTGCTATTAAATTGCCATTACCGCCACCGCGGCAAGCTATATTGCGGGTAATAATATTTGAGTTAAGCAATGCAGGTTGGGTGATACAGGCTGTTGCTGTAGTAGAACATCCAATGGCATCATTTACAGTGACCGTATAACATCCGGCAGTTAATCCGGTAATAGAAACATCAGTTGCTCCGTTATTCCAGCTATAGGTATAAGCGCCCGTACCTCCCGAAGGAATGGCCGTAATGCTGGCTGTATTATCTCCATTGCAAAGTATAGTGCCGTTTATGGCTGTATCTACAACAAGTGGTGCAGGCTGCGTGATGCATGCGCTTGAGAAGGCAGTACATCCATTACCATCATTAACAGCAACTGTGTAACAACCTGCAGTTAATCCTGATGCGGTAACATCGGTTGCACCATTGCTCCAGCTATAGGTATAATTACCTGTACCGCCAAATACATTTGCGGTAATGCTTCCATCGTTACCACCACCGCAAGTTATGTTACTATTGATTATTGTATCAACAACAAGCATTGTTGGTTGTGTAATGCATGCGCCTGAGAAGGCAGTACATCCATTAGCATCATTCACTGTAACAGAGTAGCATCCCGCGGTTAGCCCGGTTGCTGTAAAATCTGTTGCTCCATTGCTCCAGTTATATGTATAACTACCTGTGCCACCCACAACATTCGCGGCAATGCTTCCATTGTTGCCACCGTTGCAAATTACATTACTATTAATAATTGTATCTACGCTAAGTACTGCTGGCTGGGTTAAAGTTACACCGGATGTTACAGAGCATCCATTATTATCGGTTACAGTAACCGTGTAAACTCCAGCGGATAGGCCTGAAGCTGTATCGCTGCTTCCGCCTGATGGAGCCCATGAATATGAATAGGGCAGGGTGCCACCATTTACTAAAGCGAATGCGCTGCCATTACTATTTCCATTGCAAAGAGGAGTACTTAGTACAATTGCAGAATCGGAAAGAAGGGTATTATAGGTTATAGTAACATATCCGTTACCCGATTGAAACCCCTGTGTATGGATAATACTGGTACAAGTTGGGGTTGTGTAGCTGCTGCCTCCGGCACCACTTCCGTAACCACCACCACCACCACCACCATAATAGCCGCCACCGCCTCCGGCACCACCATCGCCATTAATACAATTTGTAGATGTATCAGCTCCGTTTCCTCCAAAGCCGAGGCTACCATCGGGGGTAGGTGTAAATACGCAACAGCTACCCGAACCAATAGCATCAAGTCCCCCTGCAGTTTGGGTTCCGCCTGTGGCAAATGTTGCAAAACACGTATTGCCATTTGTAGGTATACTTCCTCCAATGGTATCTCCACCATTACCAAGGTTAAAATTGTCAGTATTTATTCCGCCACCACCGCCTGCCACAATAACTCTATTGCTAAGCGAAAATCCACCAATTCTAATATCTGAAGCGCCGCCACCACCTGAACCTACAGAACCTCCATGGGATAGTCCGGCATGGCCGCCGCCATTGTAGCCACCAGGCGCAGCCGAGGCAGCATCACCGCCCTGGCCTCCTACATTAATAAGAAATGTTGTTCCGGGTGCCGTTGGGTAAACGCATTGTACTCTTCCACCCAAACCACCACCACTGCCGCCTTGTGCCCCGGCCATATCAATAATAACGGAATCTACCCCGCAAGGTACGGTCCACATTAACACAGTGCCGGTATCGGTAAATGTTACAGACTGAGTTTGTGCATTTGCATTTATTCCGGCAGAAAAAAGAATACCAGAAAAGGCTATTGAAGCAAATTTTGTAATTGATTTCATGAGAGGGATTAATGAAAATTAAAAAAATATTAATGATTAGTTAATATGGAGTATTGTGCGAAGATAAAAAAAATTGAATTCAAAACGCGCTGATTTACAAACTACTACCCATCCCTAATAAAAATAGGATTTTTAGGGCAGTAAAACACTGAAAATTTGTAAAAAAAGGTATAATTATTGTAATGAAAGTGCTCCCTTGATTATGTATGAGAAAAGTACGATTTGGCTACTCCTCACTTAGTATTGTCATCCTAAAATCAAAAGGCTTCAGGTTTTTAAGGAGGACATCTATAAAGGCAGGGCCATAGTTTAAATAAAGCGGAATAAAATTATCATGCCTTTCCTGTAAAATGCCTTCGGGGAAAAGTTTTTCTTTCAACTTCCTGATTTGGTTTACCGAGGTTTCGTCTTTCTGTTTTTGCGCCCGTATAAGCTTGGTCTCAATGGTTTTTAATGCATTGTATTGTTTCTGTAATTCGGCTTCGGGAAGCGCCGCTATCGTAGGATCAATCTCTTTGGTTTTTTTAATAATGGTTTCGTATATTTTATCCAACTGTTGTTTTTCTTCTTCAAAACCAATAGCAATACTGCTGTTTTGTATAACATATTCTTTTACCACTTCTTCAATATCGCGGAACATATCTTTTATGGTAAGTTTAAGTTTTTCCATCCTCGCCATCGTAGGTTTATCTATAACCATGGCTGTGTTGCGGGGTATAAGTGCAGGATACGCTACATTATGATAATTGAACATCCCCTTTAATTGCAGCCAATACGCAATTTCGGAAGGGCCACCTATGTAGGCTATATTAGGTAATATAAATTGTTGGTATAGTGGCCTTAATACCACATTGGGGCTAAATTTTTCAGGAATTTTTTTTACCAGTTCGCTGATTTCGTCTTTACTAAAAGCTGTGTTAGTATCAACTACAGTATACGTATCTCCCTGTTTTTCTATCCTGTTGCGCCCTTTTTCGTCTATATAAAATAGATTAATCTCTCTTGCATTTACTTGTGCCTCAACTCCTGCTTTGGCAAGCTGTGCATTTGTTTCGCGTATATACTTATAAGAACTTTGGTTAAGTAACTCATCTGTGATAACAGGAGCAAAACTCCTTTTTAGTTCCGCACTATCAGCATCAATTATTACTAAGCCATATTTGCCAAAGAGTTTGTCTACAAGGTAAAACATAGCCTCTGACAAGGTTGCATATTTTGTATATGCTTCCTGAATTATTGTTTTAAGTTCAGCAGCATTGCCATTGTCGCCCATAATTGCAAACAAACTTTCTAGCGTCGGCTTTAAAGATTTCGTATCCATATGCCCCACAGGTCCGCCAATGGCAGATGCATCGGGTGTCCATTCTATTTTTTTACCAAATAAATACGCATGATTTATTTCGGCAAAATCATGGTCCTCGCTTGCCAGCCAATATACAGGCACAAAATGTTGGTTCGGATATTTTTCTCTTAGTTCTTGCGAAAGATTAATGGCAGTTACTATTTTATAAATAAAATAAAGCGGCCCTGTAAACAGGCATAATTGGTGCCCTGTAGTAACGGTAAAGCAGTTGTTATCTTTTAAGCGGTTGATGTTTTTTTTGGTAAACTCAGAAGCATCGGGGGCGTTTTTGCTGTACCTGTCGCTTAAAATTTTTACCAATAAATTGCGGTCAATTTTTTTGCCGGCAGTATTTTCACTAGCTTTCTTAAAACCTTCTAAACTTGGTGTATGCGCATAAAATGGAGCGAGATAAGATTCATTTTTCAAATAATCCATCATTACCTTGGGGAAGAGCCCTGTTTCTTCAAACGCAAGATGAGAAATTTCGAAACTCATAGTATTGTTTATTTCACAAGTTTATCTTCTTTCGCAGGTTTATCTGACAAAAAGACTGTTCCGCCTTCATAAAATACATAACTCCAACATGTCTTTTTTAAAGCATTCTTATCATCAAATAAAAATACCATATAAATTCCACTTTGATTGGAATCATAGACTGAACCGTCTGAAAGTGTTATAAAAGGTGCTGTAGTAAACTTTGCATACAAAAAACTCCTGGTAATAGGACTAAATTTTAATTCGTAATTTGATCTTGTCGCCGTTGAAAATGAACTAAAGCTCTTTACAATTTTATTAGTTGTGTCAGAAACAAGCTTCCAATTGATGCTATCTATTGATTTGATTTCTTGCTTTGACACACCAAAGGCGGCAAAGTCCTTACGTTCAAACGTAGCGCCTATTTGACTTTGGATTAAAGTATCCTGTATTTTATAATTCAAGGCTTTTTTACCCATGTGTTTTTTTATCTCCTTTTTTATAGAATCGTTGTTCTCAAAATACTTTATTGCCTCAATATATCTCACATCAACACAATTAGTGTTTTGAGAATAACTGAAAAAACTGAAGAGGCAATCCATTAGAAGAAGTAAACTAGCTATTTTCTTTTGAAGTTTCAATTTACTTAAACGTTTCTTGTTAAATGTTTAGTGTTATTTATTTAACAGGCTCTCCATACAGGTCATAATCTTCTGCCGCAGTTATTTTTATATCTGCAAAATCGCCAATGCGCAAATACGTATTTTTATTCGCTTTTACCAATACTTCGTTATCTACTTCGGGCGAATCGTGTTCGGTGCGGCCAATAAAATAGCCACCTTCCATGCGGTCGAAAAGCACGCGTAATGTTTGCCCCACTTTTTTCTTATTCAGCTTGTTGGATATTTCGCATTGCACTTCCATTAATTTTTGCGCACGCAACTTTTTTACTTTTTCGGGTACATCATCCACCGATTTAAACCCATGCGTATTTTCTTCATGGGAATAGGTGAAAGCACCGGCCCTGTCGAATTTCATTTCGTCAATCCATTCGGTAAGCTCGTCAAAATCTTTTTCGGTTTCTCCCGGGTATCCTACCAGAAAGGTTGTACGCATAGCAATGCCGGGCACTTTATCCCTAATATCATTTACAAGCCGTGTAGATTTTTCTTTTGTAATGCCCCTACGCATAGCTTTAAGCATATTATCCGATACATGCTGCAAAGGCATATCAAGGTAGTTGCAAACATTTTTGCAATCTTTTATCGCATCGGCAATATCCATTGGGAAACCGCTGGGGAATGCATAGTGCAGTCGAATCCATTCCAGCCCTTCTACATCAGCAAGCTTGCGAATAAGCTCAGATACATTTCGTTTTTTATAAATGTCGAGGCCATAATAGGTAAGGTCTTGCGCAATCAACATTATCTCTTTAACACCCTGTTTAACCAATCCCTGTGCTTGTTTTACCAAAGATTCCATAGGTACCGAAATATGCCCGCCACGCATAAGCGGTATGGCACAAAAAGAACATTTACGATCGCACCCTTCGGATATTTTAACATAGGCATAATGCGATGGTGTAGTTAGTAATCGTTCGCCAATCAGTTCGTGTTTATAATCTGCTTTTAGGGTTTTAAGCAAGCGTGGTAAATCCTGTGTTCCAAAATATGCATCTACATCAGGTATTTCTTGTTCAAGCTGGGGTTTGTAGCGTTGGCTAAGGCATCCTGTAACGTATACTTTGTCTACTTTGCCTTCCTGCTTGGCTTCTACATAACGTAAAATGGTATCAATACTTTCCTGCTTGGCATTATCAATAAATCCGCAGGTATTAATAATAACTATAGCTGCATCTTCTTTTTCCGATTCATGTGTAACATCAAACTTGTTGGCACGCAATTGTCCCATAAGCACCTCAGAGTCTACAAGGTTTTTAGAGCATCCGAGAGTTACAACATTTACTTTATTTTTTTTAAGGGTCTTGGTCTTCACGCTATTTGCCGCAGGTTTTTTAAGTAAACGCAAATTTAGCGTAATTTAACCTACACTTTTGGTAATTTATCTAATTCGTTTCAGGAACTCGAATTTCAGGAGCCTTTACCAATGGAATTAATATATATTTGTTGGTAACTAATCTTAATTATGAAGAAAAGACTCCTCTCGATTGCGACATTGGTTTTGTTCGGATATACAGGCGTATATGCCCAGGATTGGACCGAAATGATGAAGGCCCAGGATAAAAACGTACATGATGTGCAAGCTGCTTTTAAACAATGGTATAGCCAGCACTCGGTTTCTAAGGAAGATATATCGGAAAGCAAAGACAAAGATGCATTGAATGCCGGACCTGCTGAAGAAAATGAGGAAGATGGAAACTATATGCTCTTCAGGCGATGGGAATGGATAGAAGCAGCACGTACGTATCCTTCGGGTAACCGCCCTAACAAAGAAGCATTAGCGAGTGAATACCAGAATTTTTTAGCTGCGCGACAATCGGAAAGGGCAAATAATGTTGGCCGAATACAATCAAGTGCAAGATGGAGCTATGCCGGAATTTCTGCCAGGCCTACAGGTGGTGGGGTAGGCAGATTAAGCCACATAAGAATTAATCCGTCCAATTCCAGCATTCTTTATGCATGTACGCCGTCAGGCGGGCTTTGGGTGAGCAGTAACGGAGGCACAACATGGACAACGAAGACAGACCAACTTACCGACCTTGCCACAAGTGATATTGCTGTAGACCCAACGAACACTAACGTAATGTATCTTGGCACGGGCGATGGCGATGGTATTAGCGGTGGCTTTACAACACCTTCTACTATCGGTGTACTTAAATCTACTAATGGTGGTACTACGTGGAGCCCAACAAGTCTTTATTATAGCTACCAGGTATCGGGCCCTGCACAAATGACGGTGAATGAAATACTGATTAGTCCGGCAAACCATAACTATATTTTTGCTGCTACATCAAGTGGCCTTTACTATTCTCCTAATGCAGGCCTTACATGGAACATAGTAGTTAATGGCGATTTTAAAGATATGGCGTTCGAACCTTCTCATCCTTCTATTATGTATGCCACCACTTCGGCGGCTCAATTTTATCGTTCAACTAACGGTGGGCAGTCTTTTTCCCTTGTTGCTTTGCCAGGCCAAAGCGGGGCGGGAAGAATGGCGGTAGCTGTTACCCCTGCCGATTCGAATTATGTATATGTACTTGCAGATAACTCAACAAGTTTTGCATACTTTGGTTTGTGGCTCTCCACAAATGGCGGCAAAACGTTTACTCTCCAGTCTTCCAGCCCAAACCTGTTAGGCTTCCGCTTTAATGGTTCTGATGCAGTTGGCCAGGGATGGTACACGTTGTCATTGGCAGTTTCTCCCACCAGCGCTACTACAGTTTTAGTGGGTGGGGTTAATATATGGCGTTCCACAAACGCAGGTGTAAGTTGGACACTTAATTCGAATTGGCAGGCTGTAGGCGGATCTTATGTGCATGCCGATATACATCATCTTACATTTTTGCCCGGAAGTGGAACAACCTACTTTGCAGCTTCGGATGGTGGACTATCTAAAACAACAAACAGTGGCGGTTCTACATGGTCAGATATTAGCAATGGGCTGGAAATTTCTCAGCAATATTGCATTGGCCTTTCTGCAAGCAATGCTACGTTATGGTTAACCGGCTGGCAGGATAATGGTACTAATCTTAAAAATGGCGGAGCCTGGAATGAAGCTTTAGGTGGCGACGGGATGAATTGTTTTATTGACAATACCAGCAATAGTTATATGTATGGTGAAACCTATGACGGAGGATTTGACATGTCCAGCAATGGTGGAGGTAGTTTTAGTAATATAGCTATTTCAACCAGCGAAACTGCTGCTTGGGCCGCCCCCTGGTTGCAAGATCCGAATGCTTCGCAAACGCTTTATGGTGGCTACGAAAATGTTTGGAAATCTACTGATAGGGGTACAACCTGGAACCCGATAAGCACCTGGGGTATAAGTGGTGTAGATGTTATAGCCCTTAAAGTAGCGCCAAGCAATAGCCAATATATATATGCAGCCAATTACGGAACAATGTGGATAACTACAAATGGCGGCACTTCCTGGGCTAACCGCACTGCAGGGCTTCCTGTAGGAACCGCATCCATATCTGGCCTTGCAGTTGATAATGCTAATCCTGCCAGGGTTTGGGCAACATTCTCGGGCTACTCGGCAACTGACAAGGTATATGAATCGGATAATGCAGGTGTAACATGGACCGATATTTCAACCGGCCTGCCTAACATGCCTGCCAATTGCATAGTCTATCAAGGTGGCGGTATTGATGCTATGTATGTAGGAACAGATTTGGGAGTATACTATAGGGATACAACAAATACACAAAAAACATGGGTGTCTTATAATAGCGGGCTACCTAATGTATCTATTGCCGATCTTAAAATAAATACAGTAAATAACATGCTAATGGCTGCTACCTATGGAAGAGGAACCTGGCAAATTGCCGAATATACGCCTGCTGCCGCCGCTCCTGTTGCAAACTTTACGGCATATCCTATAAATATTTGTGCGCTTAATTCGGTACAATATACAGATACATCTTCTAACTTGCCAACCAGTTGGAGCTGGACTTTTGCAGGCGGAACACCGGCTACTTCAACCCTGCAAAACCCGACTATTTTATACAATGCACCGGGCAGCTTCCAGGTGCAGTTAACGGCCACCAACGCCATTGGCAATACTTCAATTACTAAAAACAGTTACATTACAATTTACCCCGTACCTGCAGCTCCTACTGCACATTTAGTTGGTGGGCAAGTAACATGCACACCGGCAAATTATGCATACTATCAGTGGTATAATAACAACGTTATGGTACCTTACGATACTGTTGCCCAATTTTGGCCATGGCAACCCGGGCACTATAAGGTGGTAGTTTTCGATTCTCAAGGTTGTTCTGTAACATCTAATACCCTTGTTATTAGCACGCTGGGAGTAAATGAAGTATCATTGGATGACCAGGTGAAAGTATATCCTAATCCTACCAAAGGCTCTGTAAATATTGTTTTCAGCGTGCCCGAAGAAGGAGAATACAAAATGGACATAGTAAACGTGTTAGGCCAAACTGTATACACAGATAATATTAGTTTAAGCGGCCCACTTACAAAAAACATTGATTTAACGGGATACGGCAAGGGAGTTTATATACTTTCGGTAAACGGGCAAAATTCTAAGCTTGTTAAAAAGATAATAGTGTATTAACTATAACATTCTTTAACAAAAAAGTCCCTGTGTTAGTAAATACAGGGACTTTTTATTTTACTACATTCGGTTATAAATATTCGGGGTATGAAAAAAATAATTCCTTTATTCATTGCAATTGCTTCACTAAGCTTTACAGGCGGTTCTTTTAAACAGGAACAACTTAAATACGCTCTTGTGCAAACGGCTTACAAAGAAAAGTGGGCAACTGTAAAAAGCAAGCTTACAAAAGCAGGAGTAGATACATCGCATTTTGAAATATTTATGCGTGTGTTTAAGCAGGATAAACAGTTGCAGGTATGGGCACGTTCTAAGAGTACTGCACAATTTAAACTGGTGGAGACGTACGATATTTGTGCTTCATCGGGTACACTCGGGCCTAAACGTAAAGAAGGCGACGGACAAGTACCCGAAGGGTTTTACCAGGTGAATGCCTTTCAGGCCGCAAGCGAATTTTATCTTGCTATGGAGGTAAATTATCCCAACGCATCTGACAGGATTAAAAGTGATAAAACTCACCCGGGCGGAGAAATTATGATACATGGAAATTGTGTAACCATCGGCTGCATGCCCTTAACAGATGATAAAATAAAGGAAGTATATATTATGGCCATTGAAGCAAGAGAGCATGGACAGCAAAGTATACCTGTTCATATTTTTCCTACCGTAATGGATGATAAAGGCATGAAATGGTTAAGCAATAATTACACCGATGCAGATTTAATTACCTTTTGGAAGAACATTAAAACAGGATATAACTATTTCGAGACCAATAAAAAATTGCCCAAAGTAAGTACCGATACTAAGGGTAATTACACGTTTGAATAGGAAATCAGGTTACTTTGAAATTACAATTTTACCTTCAGAAATTAAATTACCTTCTTCGGTTATAACCCTGTATAAATAAATACCGGCAGGCTGACTTGAAAGATTAATTTGAAAATTTGAAGATGTGGTAATTTGAGAATGCGAATACACTTCAACCCCCAGCACATTATACACTTCAACCCGATTCGTAATTCCTATCCCGATAGCTATCGGGACGTAATTTTTAATTGAAAGATTGAATATGCCATTACTTGGATTAGGGTAAACTACAACCTTAGTATCTAAGGAAGAAATTTCATTCACCCCTAACGAAGGCCCGTTCCATTGTGCAATATAGTTTATCGAATCTCTTCCTGCAATATTAAAATCTCCACCTACAATAAGGTTGCCTCCATAAGTAGTAAAAGCATTTACCCAGCTATCTACTCCTGCTCCCAACGAATCCCACGATACCCTGTTCCACACCGCAATATTGCTTACAATGGCTGAACCGGCTAATGTAAATCCGCCGCCCGCAAACAATCCACCGTTATAGTTTCCAATAACATTTATGTAACTGTTCATTCCGCCCCCAACATCTGCCCATGTGGTTCCGTTCCATTCGGCTAAATTATTAACCGATACATTACTGCCTGCTATGTTAAAAGTACCACCCGCATATAGGTTGCCCTGGTAGGTATCAAGTGCATATACATAGTTATTTACCCCGTTGTCAACTGCACTCCAGCTAATGTTGTTCCAACTTGCTATATAAGTGGCAGCAACGTATCCCGCGTGTATAAACACTCCGCCGGCATATAATTTGTTATTATAAACTGCAAGTGCATAAACAGTGTTGCTTATTCCTGCACTTAAGGAATCCCAATTTGTTCCATTCCAACCGGCAATATTGTACGTATAAACTCCACCTGCACTATCAAATGCGCCGCCTGCATAAAGTGTGTTGTTATAAATGCATAAACAATTCACCTTGCCATTTAGTCCGCTACCAACGGCAGTCCAGCTTGTTCCGTTCCACCGTGCAATGTTTAAGGCATATGTTCCACCTGCACTATCAAACTGCCCTGCTGCATAAAGCGAACCTTTATACATTGCTAAAGCAGTTACATTGCCATTAATACCATTGCCCATGTTGCTCCACCCGCTGCCCTTCCATTGGGCAATATTGCGCACGGGTTTAAGGTCGGCACTATCAAACTGGCCACCTGCATATAAAACAGAATCGTATGCAGTAAGCGAAAGAACCTGTCCGTTCGTGCCCTTACCAAGAGATGACCAGGTTTGTGCGGGCAGCAGTGCAGATAAGAATGCAAAAAAGAAAAACAGTAAATCTTTCTTCATGATAAAGCAAAAGTATAACATTCTTAGGTAACGATGCTTTATGTAAAAGGAGAATTAGATTTTAATCTTTTCTCCTAAAAAGTGCGGTACGGTATGAAAAATATAAAGGTCGAGTACGGCTTTACATTTGGCAAACAGCTCACGCACATGGGTAGCCATCGAAAATTCATCATTCGATACATCTTCAGCATTAAAGCCTATTGCGCTCATTTTATAATAGTTAGCAATAAACAGGGCCCTTTGGTTATGAAACTCCTGCGATACAACGGTAATGCTGTCTTGTCCGAAAATTTCTTTGCAACGAATAACCGAATCGAACGTACGGAAGCCTGCATAGTCAAGCGTTATGCAAGTATCTGGTATACCCAGCTTTACAAGTTCATTTTTCATATCCAGCGGCTCATCGTATGAGCTAACGTGGTTATCTCCGCTAACAATAATATGCTTTATTTTTCCCGCTTTAAAAAGAGCAGCAGCGGCTTCAATTCTAAATTTAAAAAAGGGATTTTCTCCTCCTCTCCACACCTTATTTGTACCCAGTACTACACCCACTTTACGGAAGGGAACCGAAGCTATGTCCTTATACAACTGCTGTTTGGTAGATGATATAACCCAGTAATTGCAAAGCCCAACGCCGGCAACTGCTATTACAAACAGTAACAAAAACCAGCGAAAGATTTTATTTTTAAAAAGGCTCTTCATTTACATAAGTATCAGGCGTACAATACAAAAATATATTTATATAACGTGAAAAAGGTGCATTTATTAACTTGCCGATGGTTTTTTATTAAAAGAACGTCTATTTAAAGGGGATTATGCCTGTAGAAATAAATATAGAAAGCCTAAAGGCAGGAGATGAAAGAGAATTTCGTTTGCTGGTAGATGCCTATAGTAAAGACCTGTATAATCTTTGCCTGAACATTGTTACAAATACCGCTGATGCGGAGGACTTGGCGCAGGAAGCTTTTATACAGGCTTATCATAGTCTTGCTACTTTTCGCGAAGGGGCACAGGTTAAAACATGGCTTTACCGTATTGCTATTAACAAGTGTTACGACCATTTAAGATATAAAAAGAGAAAAAAGCGTTTTGCCTTACTGCAACCCCTTTTTAATAAAGAAGATGAGGCCATAGAGATACCAAGTAACTTTCAGCACCCGGGTATTGTGCTGGATAATAAGGAGACTGCCAAAATACTTTATGCCGCGCTTGAATCGTTGCCCGATAACCAACAAACTGCCTTTGTATTGTACGAAATGGAAGGAATGGATTACAAACAAATAGCTGAAACTATGGAATTAAGCATGTCCGCTATAGAATCACTTTTATTCAGGGCGAGGGCCGCACTTAGAAAGAAACTTGAAAATTATTATAAGAAATAACGCAAGGATAAAGAACAAACACCGTCAAATTGCTTGTAGATGGAAACAAAACCAGACATAGAAACAAAAATTAACGAAACGCTGAATGGCGTTAAAAGGTTTGAACCTGTGGAGGCTCCACCTTTTTTTACCGAAAAAACTATGCAAAGGCTGCATAGCAATAATCGGGCGGCCTCATTTACCTATAGTGGTTTGCTTAAAATAGCTGCTGTTGCTGTACTTTTAGCAGTAAACGTGTATACCATACAATACATACTTAACACCAGACAGGATAATACGGTAAATGCCACAGCCACTTCTGTAACTGATGTAGTAAATGAGTACCAACCGACCGATGTAACTGAATTAGCATTTGAAAATAACATAAACAATGAATAATCCTAAATTAACCAATGTGCTTTTAATAGCACTTTTAGTGCTAAACTGTTTTTTAATTGTGTGCCTGGCAGGGCGTAGACATAATCAGCATAACCGTATGCAGATGTATGGAATGTTTGGAAGGCACCGTCATGGAGGAGAGTGGGCGTTCAGGCATCATCATTTTTATGGTAATTTTAAAAACTTCCACCATATGGGAGGAGAAAGAGAATATGAAAATGGCCACATGGAAAACAGGCAAGGGCCAAAGGGGATTTAATAATGCAAATCCGAATAAAAGTAGAACTTTAAGCTAACAAGTATGAAAAATACCAGGGTAATAAACATCATTCTTATTTTAATGCTTATTCTTAACGCAGCCTTTGTAGGCAGTTGGTGGTATAGCCACGCAAGAATGCACAGGAACGCGCATCAAAATCATAACCACTTTACAGAACATGAAAGCAAAGCTGCTAACTACCTGGCTAAAGATTTAGGACTTAGCGATGAACAGCAAACCCAATTGGAAGCCTTGCGGAAGGAACATTTCCGTAAAGTAGAAGTAATGGAAATGGCTGTGGCGCGGAACGAAAAAAATATGCTTGGTTTGCTAACAGCAAATACTATTGACACTGCACACGCTAACATTTATATAGATTCTATAGGCATTATGAAAGCTGCAATACAAAGGGAGCTATTTGCGCACTTTAATAGTATTAAAAAAATGTGCAGCCCTGACCAGAATAATAAATTCAACACATTAATTGAACAAATGTCAAAGGAATTTCCCCATCATTTCGACGGCCATCACGGTACAAATGAAGCGCATCACGATTCAATGTAAATTATAAGTATGAAAAGGATACTGTTAATCGCACTCTCCCTATTTTGTTTAAATAGTGTAAATGCCCAAATGATGGGTGCGGGTGCATTTAAAGGCGGTGGTAATGTTGGCCATTTTTACGGAAAAGTGGTAGACAGTATAACGGGTAAGTCTGTGCCTTTTGCTGCCATACAAATATCGGGCCAAAAATACGACACAGCTTCAAAGACCAATAAAACAATGGTATTGCAAGGACAACTAACGGGTGATAATGGCGAATTTAGTTTTGAAAAGCTACCTGTAATGGGCCCGTTTACTATAGAAATAAGCACCATTGGATATAGGCCTTTTAAAACCACCGTATATTTTAACTTAATGAAACTGATGAAGGGTGGTAAAAAAGGAATACCCACTGATGATGCAAACAGCGCTAATCCAACCGCATCCATAGAAAGTATGGTAAATGCGGTGGACAGAGACTTAGGCAACATACGCATTTCTCCGGATGCACAGCAGCTTAAAGCGGTAACCGTTGATGGTGCTGCACCGCCTATGGAATTAAAATTGGATAAAAGAGTGTTTGACGTAAGCAAAAATATTACCACAACCGGCGGTACTGCTGAAGATGTGCTAAAAAATATACCCGCTGTAAATGTTGATATTGATGGCAATGTAAAGTTGCGTAATTCATCACCAACCATTTACGTAGATGGCTTGCCAACTACCTTAACAATAGACCAGATACCTGCTGATGAAATAGATAAAGTGGAGGTAATTACAAATCCATCGGCAAAATACGATGCTTCTGCGGGAACAGGAGGAATTATTAATATTGTAATGAAACATAATCAACAGGCGGGTTACAATGGTTCCGTGCGTGCAGGTGTTGATGAATATGGTAAGTTAATGGGCGGGCTCGACCTTAATGTGCGCAAAGGCAAATTCAACGTATTTGTTGATGCTTTTTACAAACAGATTAAGCATAAAATGTATGGCACATCTACAAAAGATACTGCAGGAGAGCCTCCACCATTCATGGATATTTCGCAAATAGATACCAATACTATGAATGGCTACTTTGCGTACCTAAGAGGCGGCTTTGATTATTTTTTGGATAACCGAAATACCTTAACCCTTACGGCCAGTTATGGAACCGGCAGTTTTAATACCCTTGATTTGTTGCATACTACCACGGATACGTTACATCCCTTGTCCGCCGAAAGTTATTCCACTTCTTACGAAAATTCAAGCTCGCAACGCATATTTCAACACCAGGGACTTACACTATTATATAAACATCTCTTTCCAAAAGAGGATGAAAATATTACCGCAAGTATTAATGCCGAGCAAGGCAAATCGAGCGGCACCGGTAATTTTGATATAGAAAATTTTAATTCAAGTAATGATCTTTTTTCGCATGTAAACGAGCAACAAAGTAGCTCGGGTACCAATAATAATTATGTTTTTAAAAGCGATTTTACCGATCCGCTGACAAAAAAAATAAAACTGGAAGCAGGTGTTATGGGTACAATTAGCCAGGTAAATAGCATCAATAATATTTACATTAGCGATATATTGTTTGCCGGCGAAAGCAACACGGTTAACTATACACAGCAAATTTACGCAGGCTATATTAGTTATAGCCAGGATTTGGGAGTACGCCTAAGTTTCCAGGCAGCGGTAAGGGCCGAGCAATACATATATAATGGCCAGCTTACAGACACCACCACTACGCTTAGCCTTAATAATCAAACCTTATTAAACTTTTTTCCAAGTGCTGTTGTAACCTACCATCTTAGTGATAAAGGTGATTTGCAGTTAAGCTATACCACCCATATTAATCGTCCTTCTTTTAACCAGTTGGTGGTAAATAATTATTCCAATCCTCAAAACATTCAGCTTGCTAACCCCGATCTTAAATCGGCATACATGGATGCATTTGAGCTGAACTATATGAATACATTCGACAGGAAGAACAGTTTGTTGGTATCGGCGTATTACAAAATAACGTATAATCAAATAGCAACGCAGTTAGTTTCTTCAGTCTTTAATTCAGAATTGCAACAGATGCAATATATCAGTACTTATGCGAATGCCAACTATGCATTTTCAAGAGGTTTAGAACTTACATCTCAAAATTCTATCAGCGACTGGTTTGATGTTACTTCTAACATCAACCTTTTTGAATCGGGTATTAATGCTACTAACCTTAATGTGCCCGATACTGCTAAGCAATTCTTGAGTTATTTCGCTAAACTCAATCTTACATTTAAGCTACCAAAGAATATAAGTATACAGGTTAACGGCAATTATTTATCTAAAGCGCAAGTGCCGCCAGGCGGAGGTGGTGGCGGCCGTTGGGGCGGTGGCGGTGGTTACGGAGGTGGTATTACACCCTCGGCATCTGGATATGTGTTGCCTAATTACTGGGTAGATGCAGCTATAAAAATCGATTTTTTGAAAAACAAAAAGGCATCGCTTACATTTAATGTGAAAGATATATTTGCAACAGCCGATTCTAAAACAACCTTGCTTGCTACTTCATTGTCAGGAGAACCTTTGTATTATTCTACCAGCTCGCGCACACGTGATGCAAGGTTTTTCCAGGTTACATTCAGCTATAGATTTGGCCAAACCGACTTTTCGTTATTTAAAAAGAAAAACAATAATGTTGCCCCCGAACAGGATATGAGCGGTGGCGATGCGCAATAATAGTATAACTTAGTAACCTTAAAACACAAAAAACATGAAAAAACTCCTATCTATTGCTGCTATATTCCTTATGGGAATACTTGCTGCCAATGCACAAGACGACAAGCAGGTTAATAAAATGATGGACCAATTGCAAAATGGTTGCCAAATGACTCCTGATCAGGCAGCTAAAGTAAAGCCAATGGTACAAAATTTTGTAAACGTAAAAATGCAAAACAAAAAGCAATATGCCGATGATAAAACCGGATTAAAAGCTGCCAACGAAAGCAACCGTAAAAATCTTAAGGCTAATCTTTTAACCGTATTATCAACTACCCAGGTAGGCCAGTACGAAGTTTATGTAAAGCAACAAAAGGAAGAAAAAAAAGAAATGAAATCGGGCAATAATAGTGGTAGCGGACAGCAAGAAGGAGAATAATATATTTTATAGGGCCCCGCAAGTTTAGTAAAAGTGTATCGTCTAATTAATTGAAAGGTTATTTGATTTGTTTTCATGGAAAAAGCCCGGGTATTCCTGTTATACCAAACTATAACAGGGCTGCCGGGCTTTTAGTATTTATATAATATGAGTAAAAGGGGATTTACCGGAATTGCATGCCTGTTTTTATTAATACTTAGCGGTTGTTCTTCTTCCGTTCAATTATGCCAAAGCAACTGGCAGGATAAACCTGTAACGGTAAACGGTAAAACCACACCGTGGTCTGTTCCTTTGCAATATTTTGATAACGACACAAAGCTTAATTACGTAATCTCTAACGATGATACCAACCTTTATTATTGGATAAGGATTACCGATGAGAAAGAGCAATTGCGCATAATGCGTGCCGGTATGCAATTTTGGATTGATACAACCGGAAAAAATCAGCAGCAGGTGGGCATCCAATTTCCCTTTTCTCAATTGGCAGGTATGCAAGGGCAGGATAAAAAAAACCATCCTTCATCGTCCGACTCGGCGTTTAAAGACATAAAAAGATGGACAGGAAAGCTTGACCAAATGCGTCTTTCCGGGTTTAAATATCCTATAGTAACAGGTATTACACCCATCCCAAATGCATATGGTATAAAAGCTTGCATTATAAGGGATAGTACGGGTGTTAGTGTTTACCAGGCTTGTATTCCGTTTAAAACGTTTTATAAGCCAATGCTCACTTCAGCCGATAATAACAAAGCAATGGGCATAACGGTTATAATTAATCCTATGCCATCTTCTGGCCATAGTAGTGGTGGGCATGGCGGCGACCACGGAACCGGGGCCAGCGGTTTTGGCAATGGAATGAATATGGGCATGGGTGGTATGGGCGGAGGCGCTATGGGTGGTGGCATGCGAGGCGGTGGTCGGTCGAGAGAACAAAGTAGTGATGAAGATGAGAATACTCTTAAATCGGCAACTTTAAAGCTACAGCTAATGCTTATGGCTAAGTAAAAGCTTCCTAAAGTTTTCTACTAGAGATAAAGCAAGCCGATGCCAAAACAATTTTGATTTACATCTTTAATAAATTCCTCACTTTTATATTGAGTTTTTATCTCGTTCCAAAATTTGTCAACCTCACAGGAAGAATTTTTATGATGTGCAACATCATGAAAAACTACAATTCCTTTTTCTTTTACCAACGGTTTATATAAATAAAAGTCCTTTTTAACACCTTCGTAAGTATGGTCGCCGTCAATAAACAAGTAATCCAGTTTTCGGTCTCCCAATAAATTTTTCACCAAATCCATAGTAGATTGTTGGTGCGAATCTGCCCTTATAAGTTCTATTTTGCCGCCTGGTCTTGCAAAACTTTTATATAAGGGTACCTTCGATTCCGGATAGCCACCACCAAATTTACCGCCCGGTAAATCAACACTAATGATGAATGCATTATTAGCGGCCAGTTTAGAGTGCATAAATAAGGTACCGCCGTTTGCTGTTCCAATTTCCATAATGTTAACCGGGCGATGTTTTTCATACGCTTTTGCCAATTGTAGTATTTCTTCTTTAAACTGCCAGGGGGCTATTAAAGCGCCTTTAGTTGAGAATAGAAAATCTATTGTCTCTTCAGCAGTTAGGGCATCTTTAAGATGAGCAAGACTACTTTCCAGTTTTTTAAAGCCTCTTTTAAGCCTGAAAGCATTAATGGAGCCTAGCAGGCTATTAGAATTTTTATCAGGCATAAGCGTTTTATCTATTGAGTTTGCTTGCAAATATATGTCTTAACTTGAAAATGATTAAAAAGACATAAAAAGGCATTTTCAATAAAAACATTCTCAATTTTAGTAGTTTTGCTCTCCTAAAAAGATTTAGTTTATGAAAATGCATGCCAGGCTTACGGCTTTATTGGTTTTATTTTGTTGTAATATAGCCTTATCTCAAGGATATGACCCACATCAGGTGTTCGACCCTTCTTTTCTTAATGAACCAGGTACAGCATACCGCAGCGGAAGCGGAGCCCCGGGTGCCATGTATTGGCAAAACAGGGCCGATTATAAAATAGATGCTACCCTTGATACTGTTAAGCAAGAAATTACCGGTACTGTAGAAATTACCTACAGCAATAATAGCCCCGATGAGCTTAACTATTTATGGTTACAACTCGACCAGAACCTGTTTACCCGCAAATCTCGAGGGCACAATACCACCCCTATAGGTGGTTACCGTTTTGGCAATGTAGAATTTGATGGTGGAGACAGCATTCATTCCATTAGTTTAACTGAGCATGGTAAAACATTTTCGCCCGATTATGTAATTACAGATACGCGTATGCAAATAATGTTAAAAGAGCCTTTAAAAGCTAAAACGGATAAAGTAATCCTTAAAATAAATTACAGTTTTAAAATACCTGGGTATGGGTCCGACAGGATGGGAATAACTACAACGCAACGTGGCAAAATATACCAAATAGCACAATGGTACCCACGTATGGAGGTGTATGATGATGTTGAAGGATGGAATACTCTTCCTTATTTGGGAGCAGGCGAATTTTATTTGGAGTATGGTGATATAGACTACTCGGTAACCGTGCCTGCAAATCAGGTGGTGGCGGGTTCGGGCGAATTGCAAAATCCAAACGAGGTATTAACATCCAGCGAAATAACAAAGCTTAGTAATGCCCACAGCAGCGATAAATCGTTATATGTTATTGCTCCCGATGAAGTTGGTAAAGCAAGTACAAGGCCTAAAAACCAGGGAAACCAAACCTGGCATTTTAAAATACATAACACCCGCGATGCGGCATGGTCATGCTCAAATGCATTTGTGTGGGATGCCTCGCGTATTAACCTGCCTGGTGGTAAAACAGCAATGGCAATGTCTTTTTATCCTGCCGAAGTATCAAGTGATTCGGGCTGGGGCAGAGCAACAGAATATGTAAAAGCATCGATAGAATTTTATTCCCAAAATTATTTTGTGTTTCCTTATCCCGTTGCTTCAAACGTAGCCGGCGATGTGCGCGGCATGGAGTACCCGGGCATAGTGTTTTGCGGGGTAAGGGCAAAAAAATCGGGGCTGTTTTATGTTACCACGCACGAGTTTGGCCATAACTGGTTCCCAATGGTAGTGGGTTCTAACGAACGTAAATATGCCTGGATGGACGAGGGATTTAACACCTTTATTAATATTTTTTCGGGCATGCATTTTAATAACGGAGAATATGGGAAAGACGAAGCTCCAAGGCATATTGTAAATGCAATGATGCGTTCGGATATTCAAACCATAATGACTTATCCCGACTGTATCCGTGCCAAAGATTTGGGTATACTGGCTTACGATAAACCTGCTGTAGGCTTATACATCCTGCGAGAAAGTGTACTGGGAGAAAAGCGTTTTGATAATGCATTCCGCACATATATAAACCGCTGGGCATTTAAGCATCCAACACCTACCGATTTTTTCCATTCTATAAATGATGCGGCCGGTGAAGATCTTACCTGGTTTTGGAAGGAATGGTTTTATAATAACTGGACTTTAGATCAGGCTGTAGAAGATGTAAAATATGTTAATTCCGACCCTGCTCAGGGTATAGATATTACCATATCTAATAATAATGCCATGGTAATGCCCGTTGTTATTGAAGTAAAAGAAACCGACGGAAAAATGGGAAAAATAAACCTACCTGTAGAAGTGTGGCAACGTGGTGGTAAATGGACGGTACATTATAATTCTACCGGAATGATAAAATCGGTAATTATAGATCCGGATAACAGACTACCCGATGTAAACCCCGATAACAATATTTGGAGCTCTGGTACTCCACCAGCAGGAATAAAATAACAGATGGCAGGACAACATATTTTCCCCATATTCGATAAAGTACTTGGCAGAGATTATAAAGAAAAGCTGCTAAAGCAAAAAGGCCTTGTTATTTGGATGACGGGATTATCGGGTTCGGGCAAAACCACACTCGCTATCGGACTTGAAAAGCTGCTTTACGATAAGGGCCACTTAGTAGAAGTGCTGGATGGAGATAATGCACGTGCAGGTATAAACAGCAACCTTGGCTTTTCGGATGAGGACCGCAAAGAGAACATCAGGCGCATTGCAGAAATATCAAAGCTATTGGTAAACTGTGGCATCATCACCATCAACTCTTTTGTAAGCCCGTCGGATGCATTACGCAACATGGCAAAAAGTATTATCGGCGAAAAGGATTTCCATCTGGTTTATGTAAATACTCCCCTTGAAATTTGTGAAAAGCGCGATGTTAAAGGCCTTTATGCAAAGGCACGCAAAGGAGAGATTAAAAACTTTACAGGCATATCGGCACCCTTTGATGCTCCTGCAAATTACCAACTCGAAATAAAAGCAGGTGAGCATAACTACGAACAATGCCTTAAGCAACTCGCTGATTTTGTGCTGCCTAAAATTGTGCGACAAACATAGGCTGAAATTGTAATAGCTTTGTGGTATCAAATCTCTTAGCTATGAAAAATCTGCTTGTTATTTCACTCTTTGCAAGTCTGTTTTTTCAATCATGCACGGCTCAAACCAGGGAACTTACGGTTGGAGATAAAATCCCTAAGTTTTCTTTAAAAAACCAGAACGATAGCCTTATTAATATCAATGACTACGTTGGCACCAAAATATTGGTGATTTATTTTTATCCTAAAGACGAAAGTATGGTTTGCACCAAAGAAGCCTGCACGTTTAGGGATAGTATGCCCGATTTTACAAAGGCAGGAGCTATGGTTATTGGTATTAATGATGGCTCGGTAAAAAGCCATAAGGAGTTTCAGCAAAAACATAATTTGCCATTCACTTTGTTGAGCGATTCAGGTAATGTGGTGCAAAAAATGTTCGGACTGAAAGGTGGGATTAGTGAGGGCAGAGTAACTTTTGTGGTAGATATTTCTGGAACGATAGTATTTACTTATAATTCAATGTTGCATGGTAAAGAGCATGTGGATAAATCGCTTGAATTTATAAGGGAAATGAATAACAGGAATATTCACCAGGCAGATTCAACACATAGCTTGCCGCATTAACGGATATCACCTCGTAGAGGTGACATATTAAAGAAAATATATTTTAAGGCATATCTAACTTCTTAGGAGTGGTAGATAAAACCAATATAATGTGAATATTTCGCTCCTACGGAGCTATTGTTTTTTGGTTGCGGACTTTCTATTAGGATGCCGTTCCTCCGGAACTTAATTTATAACGACCCTTACTAATCCCGTAGGGATGAAATATTAATAGCAGAATGTGTTTAAAAGGATATCGAACTCCCTAGGAGTGGCATATAAAATCAATACAATGGGAATATTTCGCTCCTACGGAACTTAGCGGATAACCACCCTAAGTTGGGTATTACTGTAGGCCGAATACTTATCCAGCATATCCGAAATACTTTCGGTCCACTTTTGTTGCTGTGCCTGATTTATGGAATGATTTGTTTCGTTATCGTATAATTTTTGCTCCGCCACAAAAGCCGCATTCTCTTTATTATAAAGTATGTGTGCACTTTTAAAAAACGCCGGTATACTTTTGTAGCGTACTTCGGTTAAATCTTTTCTAAGCTTGCGGCTGTATACTTCCGTAAGGTCAAAATGGCCTTGTTCATGGTCCAGCACCTCCTTTTTCAAAAGTGCCCTATCAGTGGTTTTTGCTGAAAGCGTACGCGAGAAAAAAGCATGCACATCTACTAAAATGGTACTGTCGTTTACCTGGTTTGGGTTAGAACTAATGTATATTCCGCAAACAGTTGATGCCGCTTCTATGCCACCACTTGGCAGGCTTTTTTTAAAATCTTTCCATGTAAGTTTTGATGAGGCTTGCCAGTTAATTGTTTCACCTGCATCGCTTATATTCCCCTGAAAAGAGGAACATAGTATGAAAACGAAAAGCAAAGCAAATGAAACAAAGAGTTTCATGATTTAAAGTTTTATGCAAACGTTTTTAGGTTCGGTAAAAAAACGCATCGCCTCCCAACCGCCTTCGCGACCAACACCGGAGTTTTTAACTCCACCAAAAGGTGTACGTAAATCGCGCAATAGCCAGCAATTTATCCATACAATACCCGAACGTAATTTCTCGGCAAGGGTATGTGCACGGGTTAGGTTTTCAGTCCATAACATCGATGTAAGTCCATATTCCGTGCTATTGGCAATTTGCATGGCTTCTTCTTCGGTATCAAAAGGCATAATGGTTACTACCGGGCCAAATATTTCTTCCATATTAGTGCGGCAGTTATATGGCAATCCTTCAACAACGGTTGGTTCTATATACCAGCCATCGGCTTGTTCGCCTTGCATTTTAATAGGTTTTCCACCACAAAGTATTTTGCCGCCTTCCTGTTTAGCAAGTTCTATATACGATAGTATTTTTTCATAATGTGGTTTAGAAACTATAGCCCCCATGCGACTGTTGTCTTCCATAGGAGGCCCCACTTTCAGGGCTTTTGTTTTTTCTACAAATTCGGTTTTAAATTTTTCGTACGCGCTTCTTTCTACCATAATACGTGATCCGCAAAGGCATATTTCGCCCTGGTTGGTAAACGAAGAATTGAGTGTAGTTTTCATCATTTTATCCCAGTTGCAATCAGCAAAAATTACAACAGGATTTTTACCACCCAGTTCCAGCGATAGTTTTTTAAACATGGGCGCTGCAATGCTCGCAATCATGCCTCCTGTTTTGGTTCCACCGGTAAACGAAATAGCTTTTATTTCAGGATGAGATACAATAGCATTGCCTGCTCTGCCACCTAAGCCGTGAATAATATTTAATACTCCTTTAGGCAAACCTGCTTCTATGCAAAGCCTGGATAGCATGTAGGAAGTCATTGGGGTTATCTCAGAAGGTTTTGCAATTACGCAGTTGCCCGTAGCAAGGGCAGGCGCTATTTTCCAGGTAAATAAATATAAAGGCAAGTTCCAGGGAGATATGCAGCCCACCACACCAATAGGGTCGCGCAGGGTATAATTTATAGCAGCCCCTTCCATAGAATGTGCCTCGGAAGCAAAGTGCATTAAGCCTGTAGCATAAAAACGGATGTTGCTTATGGCCCTGTCAATATCCATAGATTTAGATAACCATAAAGGCTTGCCATTATCCATAGTTTCGGCAATGGCAAATTCTTCCAAACGTTTTTCGAGTAGGTCGGCGATACGCATTAATATATTTGAGCGCTCTTCTTTGCGCATAGCGGCCCATGCAGGGAATGCTCTGTTGGCAGCATCTACAGCTTTTTTTACATCTTCATCGCCCGAATCGGGTATAAGAGAATAAACCTTGCCCGTTGATGGATTATAGTTATCAATGTATTTACCATTTGCAGGGGCAACAAGTTCTCCGTCAATATAATTTTGTAGCTTTTCCATGTAAGGCTATTTATTTGTCAAATTTACAATATATAGGATTTCGGGAGTCCGAAGGACTAATGACATTGCTTTTAGCGGTGTTTGTTCATTAAATTCAGCTATTTTCTTATTTTTGTTGTTTATACCCTTAGCTGATATGGAAAAAGTGATGGAAAAAAAGCAGGCAGTATCAAAGTTTAGCAAGGAACAATACCAATGGTGGTATGAAACCATGCTGCTAATGCGCAGGTTTGAAGAAAGGGCCCAACAGGCTTATATACAACAGCAAATTCGTGGGTTTTGCCACCTGTACATTGGCCAGGAAGCCGTTGCTGCCGGAGCAGTTAGCGCTACAAGGCCCGATGATAATATGATTACCGCTTACCGCGACCATGCTCACCCAATAGCTAAAGGAACGGAGCCCAAATACATTATGGCCGAGTTGTTTGCCAAAGCAACAGGTTGTTCGAAAGGTAAAGGTGGTTCTATGCACATGTTTGATGTAAAGCACCGCTTTTTTGGCGGGCATGGTATTGTTGGTGGACAGGTACCTTTGGGTGCCGGCCTTGCGTTTGCCGACCAATACAATAAAACAGACAGGGTTACCCTTTGCAGCATGGGCGATGGAGCCGTTAGGCAAGGTGCTTTTCACGAAGCTTTGAACATGGCCATGACATGGAAACTTCCTGTAATATTTATTATAGAAAATAACGAGTACGCTATGGGTACTTCGGTAGAAAGGACAAGTAATGTAACCAAGTTATATGAGTTAGGCAGTGCCTTTAAAATGCCTTCTTTCGAAGTGGATGGCATGCGTTGCGAAACCGTACACGAAGCCATTGCATCGGCAGCCGAAAATGCAAGAAAGGGCAAAGGACCAACTTTGCTGGAAATGAAAACATACCGCTACCGTGGCCACAGTATGAGCGACCCTGCCAACTACCGTACCAAGGAAGAAGTGGAAGAATACAAAGCATTGGACCCTATTGAACAGGCATTAAAAGTAATGAAGGCTAACAAGTGGATTACCGATGCCCAAATAGAAGCTGCCGAAAAGAAGACCAAACAGGTAGTGGAAGATGCAGTAAAGTTTGCGGATGAATCGCCTTATCCTGACCCATCGGAACTTTACCACGATGTATATATGCAAAAGGACTATCCTTATATAATGGACTAATTGAGTAGAAAATTTATAAAGTTAAAAGCCAGAAACAAAACAACTTTAAAGACTTTATGAACTTTACAAACTTTATAAACTAAAACAATGGCCGAGATAATTAGAATGCCCAAGTTAAGCGACACCATGACAGAAGGTGTTGTAGCCGCTTGGCACAAAAAAATAGGAGATACAGTAAAAAGTGGGGAGTTACTTGCGGATATAGAAACCGATAAGGCCACCATGGAATTTGAATCTTTCCAGGAAGGCGTGCTGCTTTATATTGGTGTAGAAAAAGGAAAGACCGCCCCGGTAGATTCTATACTTGCTATAGTAGGCAAAAAAGGCGAAGACGTTACGGCACTTATTGAAGCAGATAAAAAGAAAGCTCCGGCAGCGGAACCTAAAAAGGAAGAAACAAAGCCACAACCTAAAGTAGAAGAACAACCCAAAGTAGCTGCGAGTGCAGCGCCGCAGGTGGTAGAAAAGAAAGTAGAAGTACATACCTCGGCACCTGCAGTTAGCAGTAATGGACGTTCTAAAGTATCGCCATTGGCTAAAAAAATGGCCGGCGAAAGGCATATCAACCTTGGATTTATAAAAGGCAGTGGCGACGGAGGCCGTGTTATTAAACGTGATATTGATAACTACAACGGTGGTGGTGCAAGTTCGTTTGTGGGTATTGAGAAATATACCGAAGAACCTGTATCGCAAATGCGTAAAACCATTGCACGCAGATTGGCAGAAAGCAAGTTTAGTGCACCACACTTTTATCTTACCATAGAACTTGAAATGGATGAAATGATGAAAGCCAGGGAAGCTATAAATGCTGTTGCCCCGGTTAAAATTTCATTCAATGATATTATTGTAAAAGCGGTGGCGCAAACATTGCGTCATCATCCTAAAGTAAATGCTTCGTGGAGGGGTGATACTATACGCTACAATGAGCATGTGCATATAGGCGTAGCTGTAGCGGTAGAAGAAGGTTTATTAGTGCCTGTAATTCGCTTTGCAGATGGTAAAACCTTATCGCAAATAGGTGCTGAAACCAAAGAATATGCTAAAAAAGCTAAGGACAAGAAACTACAGCCAGCAGATTGGGAAGGAAACACCTTTACCATATCTAACCTTGGAATGTTTGGTATAGAGGAATTTACAGCCATTATAAACCCACCCGATGCTTGTATTTTAGCAATAGGTGGCATACGAGAAGTTGCCCTTTCAAAAGATGGAAAGTTAAGTTCGGGCCATGTTATGAAAGTAACCATGTCTTGCGATCATAGGGTGGTAGATGGGGCTAAGGGGGCCGCATTTTTACAAACTTTTAAGCAATTAATGGAAAATCCGGTAATATTATTTGGAATTCAGAGTATATAATTATACCTTAGTAGTTCAAATTGCAATAAAACACTTAAAATTTATAAAATTCAACTCATGAAAAAGTTAATCGTAACACTTGGAATTCTTTTCTCAGGCATAGCTTTTGTTAATGCGCAGTCGGCTGGAGATGGTACTGATAAAAAAGTGACCACCATGATGAATGGCATTAATACAGCTTGCCATCTTACTTCAGCTGAAATGACCAAAATCAAGCCTTTTGTAGAGCAATTTGTTGAAACCAAAGAAGCTAATAAGCAGAAGCTTGCAGGCAATCCTGATGGTTTAAAAGCTGCAAACAAAACCAATAATCAACAACTTAAGAGCAACCTTAAAACTGTGTTGACCGATGACCAAATGACACAGCTTACTGCATACTACAAACAACAAAAAGCTGCGAAAAGTAGTTCTTACGCTCCTAAAGACGGAGAATAATAAAGCTTATTATATAGTAAAAAGCCCTGTTTTATCACGGGGCTTTTTTATTTAAGGTATTCCTTAGTTTTGTGCTACCTCTGCATCTTATGAAAAAAGTATTTGTCCTTGTAGTATTGTTTGCCTCTTTTTCGCTGTGTTCAGTGGCGCAAACATATACGGTTAAGGGTAAAATAATTGATAAAAGCACAAAGGCGGTTTTACCCTTTGTAAACCTTGTAGTTACAGGCCATCCGCAAATAGGTACCACCGCAGATATCGATGGCAATTTTAAAATATCCGCCCCCTTTCCTATTACATCTTTAAGTTTTACCTATGTGGGCTATCATGACGTTGTATTGCCAATACACGATACGGTACATAATAATAATTTAACTGTGGTTATGCAGGAAACAAGCTATCAGCTTAGCGAGGTTAAAATATTACCTGGTATAAATCCCGCATTGCGAATAATACAAACAGCAGTAAATAATAAAGACAAAAACAACCCTGAGAAGAGGAGGTCCTTTGCCTATTATTCTTACAACAAAATGTATTGTACTGCCGATATGAGGGCTCCTGCGGATACGGCTAATTCGCTAGATTCTGCCCAAATAAAAAAGAAAAAGCAGGCGGATACAATTAAAAAGAAAGAAGAAACGGCATATGATTTTTTTAAATCGCAATATCTTTTTTTGGTAGAATCGGTTAGTAAAAGAAGGTATCTGTATCCAGATCATAACTACGAAGAAGTATTGGCATCGCGCACATCGGGCTTAAAAGATTCTCCCTTTGCATTGCTGGCAACTCAGCTACAATCATTTTCTTTTTACCCGGAGAATATTAATATTCTTGGTGAAAATTACCTAAACCCGCTTTCTAACCCTGGTATAAAACGATATATCTATACTATTGAAGATACCTTGTATAAAGGAAAAGATACGGTGTATGTAATTTCCTTCAGTCCGAAACGGAACAAAAATTTTGCCGGAATGAAAGGTGTTTTATACATAAATACAAATGGATATGCCATACAAAACGTAATTGCCCAGCCGGTAAAAGAAGGCAATTTTGTAACGATTCACATTCAACAGAAGTACGAGTATGTAAGCGATAAGCAATGGTTTCCTGTTCAGCTAAATACAGATTGGGTGTATAATAACATTCAGATAAATGACACGAATTCAAAAGGCAACAATACCCCGAATCCGGAGAATGACTATGATAAGGTTAAGATAGTTACCCGTAGTTATATTAAAGATATTGTGTTGGATACTGCATTACGTAAACGAGATTTTGGCCGGATAGAAGTGGAGATTAATAAAAATGCATCGAAACAAACGGACACTTTTTGGAATAAATACCGCGATGACACCCTTTCTGCCAAAGAGAAAAAAACATACCATGTAATTGATAGTGTTGGAAAATCATTGCACTTCGATAGAAAACTAAAATGGTTTGAAGCACTGGCTACAGGCAAGCTACGTGAAGGTTGGGTAGATTGGGATTTGAACAGGATAATCACCTATAACGGCTACGAAAATTTAAGGATTGGCGCGGGGCTTCATACCAATGATGTTATTTCCAAATTCTTTTCGATAGGCGGATATGGTGCATACGGGTTTGGAGATAAAGCCTTTAAATATGGGGGAGATGTAAGCTTTTTATTTAATCCATATTCACATATAAAACTAAATTTTGCGTATCAGAATGATGTAACTCCCGCGGGTGGCGTAGCCTTTTATAACGACCAACCCACATTATTATCTACAGAAAATTACTACAATTATTTCATCAATAATATGGATAAGATACAAATGGAGAAAGTGTCTTTTTCATTTGATGCATTGCGGTTTTTCCAATTCAATTTGTTTGGCGATGAGCAATTAAGGCAGGTAACAAACGGTTATTTATATGGCACTACAAGTGATAATGTAACAGTGCTTACCAACACCTTTAATTTTACCGAACTGGGCTTGGGCATACGCTTTGCCTTTAAAGAAAAATTTATGAAAAGTCCGGTGGGGCTAATATCGTTGGGCACCAAATATCCTGTTGTATGGGCCACCATTACCAAAGGATTTAACAACCTGCTTAACGGAGGATTTGATTATATGAAGTATGATATAAAGGCCAGCAAAGCTTTTGCCATACCCCGCTTGGGTATTTCATCATTCGAAGTATTGGCAGGATATGTAAATGGTAGTGTGCCCTATAGCCTGTTATATAATGCCAGGGCCAGTTACGAGCAATACACCGTTGCAGTAGATAATACCTTTGAAACCATGCGGCTAAACGAATTTGCATCCAGCAGGTATGTAAACCTGTTTTATTCTCACAATTTTGTATCGTTTTTTAAACGAGGTAAAAAATTCAGGCCACGCTTAAAAGTAGTTACTGCTGCAGGCTGGGGAACAATGGATAATAGCAGCAACCTGTATAATACCCCATTTAAAACTATGGAAAAGGGATACTACGAATCAGGTTTAGAATTAAATAACATACTTAAAATTAATTTTTTAAGCCTTGGTGTAGGCGGTTTTTACCGTTACGGGCCTTATGCTTTAAGCCAACCTGCAGATAATTTTGTGGTAAAGTTTACGCTATATTCTATCTTTTAGCAAGCAGCTTACATTCTTTTACCTTTGTATAAATGAAAGTGATAACGGGCATATTAAAAACCATTTTCGGATTTTACGCCATACTGGTTGTAATAGCAACGTTGTTTATAGTTATGCCCTGCTATTTTATAATCTTCGGCATTTTTCCGGCATCACGGGCTCCGCATGCTGCACACAAAATTTCAAGGTTTTGGGCCGAACTGCTTTTTATGGGATTTTTAATCCGTGTAAAAGTAAAAGGCAAGGAATATATTGATAGAAACCAGGTATATGTGTTTGTTTGCAACCATAGGTCACAATTAGATATTCCCTTTTTTGCAAGGGCCTGTTATAATACATTTCGCTTCCTCGCTAAAATTGAAGTTACCCGTATACCACTAATTGGCTACGTTGTAAAACGGTTGTATTTAACGGTTGACCGCAGCAGCAGGGAAGACAGAGCAAAGAGCTTTGATAGAATGAAAGATTCCTTGCAAAAAGAAAAGATATCTGTTCTTTTATACCCTGAAGGTACCCGCAACCGTGGTAATGAACCATTGCTCGATTTTAAAGATGGTGCATTTAAACTGGCTATCGATACCCAATTGCCTATTGCAGTGCTCACTATTCTTAATTCCGGTGATTTCTCCCCTGCTAATAAATTTTTGCAGCTAAGGCCCGGTATTATTAAAGGCAAATGGAGTGAACCGATACCTACTAAAGGCATGACTATTGCCGATATTCCTAAATTGAAAGAAGAAGTAAGAAATAGATTATTGAAAGGGCTACAAGAGAAATTCTAGAACCGTATTCCAATTATAAGTACATCGTCTACCTGTTCGTTAGTGCCTTTCCAGGTTGTAAATTCTTTATGCAGCATTTCTCTTTGTTGTTCCATGCCATGAGGCTGTATTTTTACCAATAGATCACGCAGATTGGCGCTCCTATATTTTTTGCCCTTATCGCCCCCAAATTGATCTTCAAAACCGTCTGAATGTAAGTATATAGTATCACCCTTTTGTAGGCTAATCTCATTATTGGTATATGGCTTAAACGAATCTATACTTTGTATACCAATAGCCTGTTTATCTCCTTTTATAGTACTAAGCTCTCCACTTCGTATGTGGTACAAATCGTGGTTTGCACCGCTAAAAATGGCTTTCATATTGGTGCGGTCTATAGCACAAACCGACATATCCATACCGTCGTTAATTACAATTTCATCCTTCTTTTTATTCAGCGTATTTACCAGCCCATTGTGCATATATGCAATTACATCGGCAGGGGTATTTACTTCCTTGGCTGTTATAGTTTGATTCAACAAAGTATGCCCCACCAGGCTCATAAATGCACCCGGAACACCGTGGCCGGTACAGTCTACCACCGCAATAACGTCAATAGGGCTTTGAGCCTGGGCGTACGGTGTATCGTAGGTGGTTTTTAAAGAGTTAAACCAATAGAAATCTCCACTTACAATATCTTTTGGCACAAACAACACAAACATTTCCGGAAAGGCCTTGAGCATGGCTGAATGTGAAGGTAAGATAGCATGCTGTATGTTTTTAGCATAGGTAATGCTATCAATAAGATCCTTATTTTTTTGTTCTATTATCGCATTTTGCACCCTGATTTTTTCTTGCAGGCGCAACCTTTCGCGTATATCACGTGCAGAAATAAATATAACGGGCTTGCCGCCAAACTCTTCTACTTTGGCGCTACATTCCACAGCTATTTTTTCGCCTTTGGCATTTACAAAAGGCAAATCAGTATAAATAAGGCCCTTTTCTTCGTATACCCTGGCAATTATTTCCGAACTTTTGGCAAGCTGTTCTTTTTCATGCAGGTCGAAAATAGTTTTGGTATAAAGTTTTTCAAGCGGGTATCCCAGCAAGGTTTCCGCACCATTATTGGCATATAATATCTTTCCATCCAAAATATCAATAAGCATAAGTGTATCGTTAGTATGCCTGAATATATTTTGAAAGCTGGTTACTTCCATTTTAACCTTATTTGCTCCTATAACCTGCCAAACGGCAATGCCTGCGGCTACCAGTACAAGGGCAATTAATATATATACAATTGGGTTCATCCGTTGGTTTTATCTAAAGCTTGTAATACAGGGAATATATCGTTCAGCTTAACTACTTCACCAATTTTAGCAGGGTTAGAACAGTATCTTATGTTACCTGCTTTATCTATCAAAAACGATGCCGGCAAGGGTACTTCTTTCTCATCATTATAGTTACTGGCATGCAGTAAATGCTCTGCTTTTATTTTAAGGCGGTATGCCTGTGTAGTTTTAAGAGCCGGGTCCGATAGGATATGAAAATCAAGGTTAAGATCTTGTGCCATTTTCTTGTTAACTCCTGTTGGATCAGGGCCTACCACCAGCAAAAACACATTCTTTTCACGAAATTGTGCACTTTCCTTCATATAGGTGCGTAGCATAATATGGCAAAGGGGGCACCATTCGCCACGCACAAATATTAGTAATACATGGTGCTTACCTTTAAAATCCGCAAGGCAAATTTTTTCGTTGTTTTCGCTATCAAGGCAAAACTCGGGTGCAGGGTCTCCGGCCCCAAGCCCATAGCCCTGTTTAACACGTTTTTGAATTTTTAAGCCGTCTAAAAATACATCACCAATCATTATGCCGTTAACTAACAAAAATGCAATCGGGAATACTTTGGCATCTCCATTTATTACAGTATTTGTTTTTAGTTCTACAATGTAAAATGCAATAGCTACTAATAAGACAAGTGGCTCTACCCATATTCCCTGGCTATAGCCTAATTTTTCCATCCATAATGCCCGAATCATCAGCGCTAAAAAGGGCAGGATGATGTAGGGTATGGAAAGATATAACATACTGCCCGCAAAATATAGGGCAGTAATCGCTAATGCATGAGAAATAAGCGCACCTAAAACCGCTACTTTAGATTGTGTGAAAAGCAGGAAAGCATAACTGCAAATAACAGCAATAGACAGGAAAGCATAGATCGGGAACAGCTTCTCTCTATCCCTAACTATATATGCAATGGCAAGGGCCAAAGCTGCATAACCTATAACACCAAAAACAAGGGCAACTTTCTTCTTCAAACGGGGATAGATTTTAAACAAATGTAAAAATTAATGGCACTTATACGTACAATACCTACGATTTATGCTTTAGCTTAGATTGATAGCCATTGGATAGAGCAGGAATTTTAAGAACCTTTAACTAAAAAATTGCTTATTTTTTGCCTAACAGTGACTATATTTGATACTTACAAATGAATAGCTCCTACCAAATAGTTCTCTCCAGGCTGGATGAGTTTATACGCAAGTATTATAAAAACATGCTTGTGCGTGGGGTGTTGTATGCATTAACACTTGGGCTTTCATTTTATATAAGCCTTGTAGTACTTACTTATTATGGCAACTTTAATGTTGGATTAAGAGCAGTATTATTTTATTCTTTTCTCGCCGGCAATCTGTTTATACTTGGTCGCTACATAGCTATCCCTCTACTTAAGCTTTACCGCATAGGTTCCATAATAACTTACGAAGAAGCCGCTTCGATAATTGGCAAGCATTTTGGCGAGGTACAAGATAAACTGCTTAACGTTTTACAATTAAAAAAACAAGAAACTGAAGTTGGTTCTTTTGCATTGTTAGAAGCGAGCATAGAGCAGAAGATAAAAGACATGCGTGCCGTGCCTTTTACTGTAGCCATAGATATTACAGAAAACCGAAGATACCTGCGCTATCTCGTTATCCCTGTTGCAGTAATACTTGCAATATGGATTATAAGGCCCATACTTTTAAAGCAGGGTACCAAACAAATGATAAACTATTCTACCCTTTATCCAAAGCTTGCGCCATTTCAGTTTGTGCTCGAAAATGCCAGCCTAACAGCAGTTGAACAAAAGGATTTTCCATTAAACCTTAAGATTAAGGGCGACCAGGTTCCCGATGAGGTGTTTATTGAATACGAAGGAAGCAGGTTTAAGCTGGACAAGAAAAATACAGTTGCATTCGATTATGTTTTTCGCAATGTACAACATGACGTAACCTTTACTTTTTCGGCTGCCGGGTTCGAATCGGAACAATATAAATTGCAGGTAATACCTAATCCTACCTTAGTAAATTTTGATGTAAAACTGCACTATCCGGCATATACAGGCCGTAAAGACGAAGCGTTGCACAACACCGGCGATATGTCGATACCGCAAGGAACAATAGTAACATGGGAGTTTAATACCCGCAATACCGAAAATATGCACCTGCGTTTTAGTGATACTACTGCATCATTAAAAGAAACGGGCGATAACCAATACACATACAATAAAAGGTTTATGCAAAGCCAGAATTATTGTATTAAAGCATCTAACAAATACATTACCAGCCAGGATTCAGCTAAGTATGGCATCCAGGTAATCCCTGATTTATATCCGGCTATAATAGTTGAGAAAAAGGAAGATTCTCTTTCCTCGAAACGACTTTATTTTAACGGCGGTGTTAAAGATGATTATGGCTTTACCCGTCTTGCCTTTATTTATAGAGTTTATAGCAATTCTGAGGACTCGGCAAAAGGTGGCGCCATTCACAAAATAGACCTTGACATTTCTAAAACCGCACTGCAACAGCCCTTTTATTTTTATTGGGATTTAGATACCCTAAACCTGTGGCCCGGCCAACAAATAGAATACTACTTTGAGGTGTGGGATAATGATGGAGTAAACGGCGCTAAATCTACCAAAAGCAGTTCTATGTATTTTAAGGTGCCTTCGCTGGATGAAATACAAAAGAGCGTGGATCAGTCGACCGATAAAATGCAAAACGACATTAGCAAAACCGTGCAACAATCCGAGGTTTTGCAAAACCAGCTTGAACAGGCCAAGGCAGATATGTACAATAAAAAGGAACTTAACTGGGCTGATAAAAAGAAAATAAAAGACATGCTGGAAAAACAGCAGGAATTGCAACAAAAAACCCAGGAATTGGCAAAGCAGAATGAAAAAAATAATGAGAAGAAGTGGGAGTTCCAGAAAAAGGATTCTTCGCTAATGGATAAGCAACAACAGTTGCAAAACCTGTTTAATGAGTTAGCCAGCGATAGCCTGAAAAAGAAAATAGCCGAGTTACAAAAGATGTTGGACAAGATGGATAAAAACCAGGTGCAGCAGCAGATGGACAAGATTGCGGCAGATAACCAGGATATGAAGAAAGAGCTTGAGCGTACCCTTGAATTGTTCAAACAATTGGAGTTCCAGGAAAAGCTGGCAGAAAATATTCAAAAGATGGATTCGCTTGCTAAGCAGCAACAGAAGCTTAGTGAAGATACCAGGGATAAAAAGGCAAGTAATTCTGAATTGCAAAAGAAGCAGGATGAGCTGAATAAAAAATTTGATGAGGCTGCTAAAGACATGAAGGACTTAGACAAGAAAAACAGTCAGCTTGAAAGCCCTACGGAATTTAAAAACCCTGAACAGCAGCAGCAGGAAGTGCAGCAGCAACAACAGCAAAGTAGCCAGCAGTTATCTAAAAGTGATAATAAAAATGCTTCGCAATCTCAGCAAAAGGCAGCCCAGGGCATGCAAAAAATGAGTGAAAGCATGAGTGCCATGCAGCAATCTATGCAAAGCCAGCAAGAGGAGGCTAACCAAACTACATTGAGGGCCATACTTAATAATCTTGTACAACTTTCTTTTGCCCAGGAGGACCTGATGAAACAGAGTTCGGCGCAAGGTGGCATGAAAAGCTCATCGTATGCAGATGAAGCTAAAAAGCAAAATGAATTGCAGCAAAACGCCAAAACAATAGAGGATAGCCTGTATGAATTAAGTAAAAAGGTGCCACAGATAAGGAGCATTGTGAACAAGGAAATGAGCGATGTGGATCGCAATATGAAACAAGCGGTTGCCAGTATGGAAAGTAACAAAGGATACGAGGCATCGAGCCAGCAACAGTATGCCATGACAGGCGTAAATAACCTGTCGCTTATGATGAGTGAAATATTAAGCGCTATGCAAAATGCATCTAAAAACCATACTCCCGGTTCAGGTAGTTGCAATAAGCCGGGCGGCATGGGTAGTCATCCTTCCATGTCTCAGCTAAGGCAAATGCAGGAAAACCTTTCCAAGCAGTTATCTGAAATGAAGGGACAGATGGAGAAAAACGGGCAAGGCAAGGGAGGTAAGCAAACAGGCAAAAGCGACCAGGGGATGAGTGAGCAGCTGGCTAAAATGGCGGCAGAGCAGGAATTTATACGTAGCCAAATGCAGCAAGCCGAGGATGAAATGGACCAAAATAAGAAGGGTGGAGGCGCTTTGGGTGATGTTGCCAAACAAATGGATAAAACCAAAGAAGACATAGTTAACCAGCAAATAACCCAGGCGACTATGCAAAGGCAGGAAGAAATTTTAAAACATTTGCTGGAGTTCGAAAAGGCAGAAAAGACGCAGGGTCAGGACCCTAATTTTGAATCTCATGTAGCGAAAAAGCAATTTTTTGGTAACCCAAATCCGTTTTTGGAGTATAATATGCAAAAAACGCAACAGAACGAGTTACTAAAAACTGTTCCGCCGGATTTTAACGCATTTTATAAAGATAAGGTAAACGACTATTTCAATTCTTTTCAGCAGTAATGAAAAAGCATTCCTCTAAGGCTAAAAAAAAGACCACCCCCAAATCATCAAAAGCGAAGCATAAAACTACCTCTAAAATGGCTCCACAATTAGTTCTCGATTCCTCGTCGGAAAGTATTCACATCGTCGAAAAATTAATAGATGCAATCTGTTCCACTTACAAAGTTAACGAAGACCATTATGGTAATATACTTGTCGCCATTACCGAGGCATTGAATAATGCTATACACCACGGCAACAAATCACATCCTGATAAAAAGGTGCACGTTACTTTTAAATCCGATCCAAAAAAAATGACCTTTAGTATACGTGATGAAGGCAAAGGGTTCGATTTTAATCATTTACCCGACCCTACCGACCCAAAGAATTTGGAAAAGCCAACAGGTAGGGGTGTTTTTTTAATGCATCGCCTTGCCGATAAAGTTGAGTTTTCGGAAAAGGGGCGCTGTGTTGCCCTCGAATTCGCTTTAATAGCTAATTAAGGTTTCTGTGTCTTTAGTCCCCATACATTTTCAAACCGAAGATGGGCTTAGCTTTTTATTGAAGGATAAAAGAGCCATTGTTGCATGGATAAAAAAAGTAATTAAGCAACAAGGTAAAAAACAGGGCGAAATCCTTTATTTGTTTTGTACCGATAAGTATCTGCTTAAAATAAATAAAAGATTTTTGAAGCATGATACCTATACGGATATAATCACATTTGATTATTCGGAGGGGAATAAAATTGAAGGAGAAATATACATTAGTGTAGAAAGAGTAAAAGAAAATGCAGCTACTTATAAACAACCTTTCAACAAAGAATTGGCACGCACTTTAATTCACGGGGTGCTCCATTTATGCGGCCACACTGATAAAACGGCAGTAGCAAAGAAAAAAATGAGGCAGCTGGAAGATGACGCACTCTGCATGCTTTACGGAAAGTAAGGTTGTATACTTTAGAAACCTTATTACATTTGCCGCACAATAACAACAACAATCGATTAACTGTCATGAAAAAAACATTATTTTTCCTTCCCATCGCAGGAATGGCCTTTTTAATAGCCTGCGGCCCAAGTGCAGAACAAAAAGCTGCTGCCGAAAAAGCAAAAGCTGATTCAATTGCAGCTGCAAACCGCCAGGATTCTTTGGCAAAGGCTGCAGCAAAACAACACATGGATGATTCCATTAAGAAAGCCGCTGCTGCAAAAGCTGCTGCAGATTCTGCTGCCGCTGCTACACCAGCCGACGACAAGAAGGACGGAAAGAAAGCAGGTAAGAAGTAATAAATTCTGCTGACGCCATTATCAAATAAAGAGTGTCACAGTATTTTTAGCATATCAAGGAAAGCTCGCCCCATGGCGGGCTTTTCTATTTTTTCAGAACATTTAATACCTAAGCCATGAAAAAAGGCATCTTTTCACTATCGGTAGCAACAATCATTATCTGCCTTTCATCCTGCGTGCCTCAAAACAAACTTACCGAGGAACAGAATAAGAATAAGGACCTGCAGGCGCAGGCTACAGCGGCTAAAGCATCTAACCAGGATTGCCAAACCAAGCTAACCGAGGTACAATCTAAATATGATAAAGATGAAAAGGATGTGCTGGGTTTAAAACAGGATACATCCATTTCGGGTGCAAGCTACCGCGAACTTACTTCGAGGTACGATAAACTTAACCAGCTTAATGAAGCCCTGCTTGATAAATACAATTTGTTGCTAAAAGGCAATGAAGCAGATACCCGTAAAATATCGGGAGAGCTGCAAATGACACAGGATGATTTGCTAAAAAAGCAAGATCAGTTAAATGCATTGCAAATACAATTAGATAAAGAAAAGGCCCACCTTGATTCATTGGCAGCAAGGCTTAAGGACCGTGAAGCCCGTGTCGCGCAGCTGGAATCGTTGCTAAAGCAAAAAGATAATGCGCTCGATTCGCTTAAAAAAGCAATTACTGATGCTCTTGTAGGCTTTGCCAATAAAGGTATAAGCGTGTACGAAAAAAATGGAAAGGTATATGTATCTATGGAGGAGAAATTACTTTTCCCAAGTGGCAGCACACAAGTGCAACCTGATGGAATAACAGCGCTTAAACAATTGGCAAAAGCCCTGGAATCGAACCCGGATATAGGCATTATGGTAGAAGGACACACGGATGATGTACCTATGCATGGCAACGGTGATATAAAAGATAACTGGGATCTTAGCGTAATGCGCGCTACATCCATCGTAAAAATATTGTTGCAGAATGCGAACATAAACCCTATGCGATTAACTGCATCGGGTGTTAGTCAGTACGATCCTGTTGACCCTGCTACTACAAGTGATGCACGGAAGAAAAATCGCAGAACAGATATTATTCTTACCCCTAAACTGAACGAAATACTTAAGCTGCTTAATAACCAGTAAGCCCTCTTACAGGTTATCTTTTACAAGGGAGTAGTTTTTGTACTCCAGCATATAAATGGCTTTATTTTCAAGGCCGCCCTTTTCGTCGGGTTTATAAAAATCGAAGGAAGTGTGCAGGCCGCTGTACTTTTCTCCGGGTAAATTATCCTGCAAAGCAGTACCATATTTTTTAAGCATGCTGCCATAAAAATAGGCTATATCAAAGCCCTGATAGCTATAGTAGCCTGGCTCGGTGGAATAATTGCTCCTGTACTTTTGAATAAACGAAAGCACCGCATGATTGGTGTAGTCAATATATTCATTGGAAGGATAGTGCAGGTGCATGGTATCAAGATTGTTTGGGTCGAGCACATCCATACTGGCCCAGTTATGCATGCCAAAAATGCAAATAGAATCATCCTGGTTATATTTTGAATTGGTAAACTGGTTTACCATTTTGGGCACAAACGAATTGCCCTGGTAGGGCACCACAATTACATTGTATTTTTTGTCGGATATATGCTTGCCTACCTCAGTAAGTTCATCAGAGTATTTTACTATAACAGCACTATCCGCTTTAGGCTCTATAATAGATAGTGCAGTATTCAAACGCTTTTTAAACAAATCGAAATAGTTATCGTTGGCTGCTTCTGCATTATGCACAATTATAATATTATCGCCATGGTTATGGGCTGCTATAAAATCTGCTGTTTGTTCGGTTTCTGTAATTGCTGAGGGTACCGCCTTACTTGCAAAAGGATTATCTTTTAACACATTAATTTCTGCCGATAGAGGCGATACGATGGGTATTTGGTGCACCTTGGCATATTTGGCTATATGGTTAAAAACGGTGGGGTATGGGGGGCCGATAATAAGGTTTGCTGAAGCAAGGGCGGGCGATTTCAATACAGAATCTATACGTGAACCATTGCTATCCATGGGTATATTAAACACATGCAGGTTGGTGTTAAAGCCTTGCATTGCCAATGAATCTAACCCCATTTTAAATCCTGAGTAAAACCCCGCTGATATTTGCGCATACAAAGGAAACTGTTGAACGCCATCCAATAGTTTATTCATTTTTACGCTATCCACTTCCTGCTGAGAGAAGCTAAGCATAAGCACTATGTTATACCTGTTCAGTAGTTGCCCCGCTTTTTTTTCAGGTGTTAGATTACTACCGTTCACAAGGTTTTTAAATGCCTGCGCTCCTTTGGTTGTGTCAGCTTTATTTGGTGCCGCAGCAATGTAATTATGGTTGGGTATGCGTAAATCCATACCGGCCCTTAGGCCTTTGTCCTTAATATCGGGGTTAAGGCTATCTAATACAGATACGCTAACACCATATTGTTTGGCGAGAGAATAAAGTGTTTCCTTAGGTTCTACTTTATGATAGATATATTTTGCAGAATCTGCCTTTTGAAGTTGTGTTGTGTTATTTGAACTATTTGCCGTGGCAGCAACCATTAAAGGGATGTGCAAGGTATCTCCGGGAGAAATACCATCCATAGCCTTTGGGTTTTCCAGCACAATATCCTTCACACCTAGGTTAAAATCCCTGGAAATACCATACACCGTTTCGCCCTTAATTACAATATGCAGGTAATACTTTTTCCCGTTTTGCTTAACCACTTTGTCTTTATCGGGCTGGGCAAATACATGCGCAGGCAATAGCGAAAGAACAACAAGAAAGAGTAATGCATGAACTTTTTTCATTCGTTTACTCCCATTCAATTGTTGCAGGTGGCTTAGAGCTTATATCGTATACCACGCGGTTAATACCCTTTACTTTATTGATTATATCGTTAGATATTTTGCCTAATACCTCATAAGGCAAGTGGCACCAATCGGCTGTCATGCCATCGGTAGAGCTAACGGCCCTAAGTGCAACCACATTTTCGTAAGTCCGTTCATCACCCATGACACCTACCGAGCGCACGGGTAATAGTATGGTTCCGGCTTGCCAAACTTTATCATACAGGCCGCTGCTTTTAAGGTTTTCTATAAATATAGCATCTGCATCTTGTAGCAGTTTTACCTTATCTGCTGTAACGTCTCCAAGTATACGTATGGCTAATCCAGGCCCGGGGAAGGGATGGCGGCCAAGGATAGTATCGTCTATGTTGAGTGCTTTACCAACACGACGCACTTCATCTTTAAACAAAGAGCGCAGAGGTTCAACCACTTTTAATTTCATGTGCTCGGGTAAGCCGCCTACGTTGTGATGTGATTTGATGGTCATAGATGGTCCTTTAACCGAAACAGATTCTATAACATCCGGATAAATGGTGCCCTGTGCCAGCCACTTTACATCCTTTAAAAGATGGGCTTCTTTATCGAACACTTCTATAAAAACCCGGCCAATGGCTTTACGTTTTTTCTCAGGGTCCTCTATCCCGGCAAGTGCTGAGTAGAATTCCTTTGAAGCATCTACACCTTTAACATTAAGGCCCATATGCAGGTAAGAATCGAGCACACTTTTAAATTCGTTTTTACGCAAAAGGCCATTATCTACAAAAATGCAATACAGGTTTTTGCCAATGGCTTTGTTTAATAACACAGCAGCTACCGATGAATCTACTCCGCCCGATAAACCGAGTACTACTTTATCATTGCCTATTTTATCTTGCAGTTCTTTAACCGTAGTCTCTATAAAGGAAGCAGGCGTCCAGCTTTGGGCGCATTTGCAAATATCTACTACAAAATTCTTTAATAGTTTGCTGCCTTCAATTGTATGGTATACTTCAGGGTGGAATTGTATTCCGTATACATTCTCTCCATTGAAAGAAAAAGCGGCAGCTTCTACATCTTCGGTGCTTGCAATTAGTTTTGCTTTTTCAGGTAGCTGTAATATGGTATCGGCATGCGACATCCACACCTGGCTTTTTGGGCTTAAGCCTCTAAGTAAACTGTTATTAGATTCTATAACTTTTAAGTGTGCCCTGCCATATTCCCGGGTGCTTGATTTACCCACTTTACCACCCCATTTAAATGCCATAAGCTGTGCCCCGTAACAAACTCCAAGTACAGGTAATTTACCCCGTAGGGCATTAATATCGGGTATAGGGGCATTGGCATCGTGTACGGAAAAAGGGCTGCCCGAAAGAATAACGCCTTTTACATTGCCCATGCTTTTTAACGCCTGTTCCTGTTGGTTAAAGGGGTGTATTTCGCAATACACATTTAGCTCGCGCACGCGGCGGGCTATAAGCTGGGTATACTGTGAACCGAAATCAAGGATTAAAACACTGTCTTGCATCTATCTGGCAAATGGATATACAAATATGTGATAAAAATGGCTGACAGTTTCCAATTTTTTTATGTCCTTGCCTCTTTCAGCCCTATTACTTAAAATATCCCTGAAAATACTACCTTTGTAGGGTACTGTGCCACACACTATGAAAAAAATAGCTTTATTACTTTTCATTTTTCACTTATCACTTTTCACTCTTAGTGCCCAGGCTCCTCCAAAATATTGGATAGAGTTTACCGATAAAAATGGCAGTCCGTATACGTTAGGTAATCCTTCTGCTTATCTTTCTGCAAGGGCCATTGCGCGCCGTACCAAGTTTGGCATACCGATTAAGATGAACGATTTGCCGCCTAATCCGGCTTATATTGATAGTGTTGTAGCCAAGGGAGTTAAATTGCTCAACCGCAGCGGGTGGTTGAATGCCATAAGTATTTATGCCAGCGATACAACCAAACTAGCGCTTATTAGGGCATTGCCGTTTGTAAAACACACAAAATATATAACGGTGTTGGGGCCTGTAAGAAAAGGCGGACAAAACAGCCATCGCCACCGCTTTAATGAAGGAATTATTGGAAGAGTAGCAGCTATAGATAGTTTAAATTATGGCTGGGGATACACTCAGTACCATCAAATTGGGATAGATTGCGTTAATAATAAAGGCTTCCGCGGAAAAGGGAAACAGATTGCCGTTATAGATACTCGTTTTGGAAGAACAGATACACTTTCGGCTTTTGATACATTAAGAACACGTGGACAAATATTAGCAACCAAGGATTTTGTGTGGGAAGTGACTAAGGTATACGATACCGCCGATGCCGATGTACACGGGCAAATGGTACTTAGCTGCATGGCAGGAAATATAAACGGACAGTTTGTTGGCGATGCTATGGATGCAGATTATTACCTGCTGCGTACCGAAGACATCTATTCTGAAAATATGATAGAGGATGATAACTGGGCATCGGGTGCGGAATATGCGGATAGCGCGGGTGCAGATGTTATTACTTCTTCTTTGGGATATACAACCTTTGATGATAATGCAGACAGTTATACCTATGCTGATATGAATGGCAGAACAGCCGTTGCCAGCATGGCTGCTACAATAGCTTCGGAAAAAGGTATGGTGGTGTGTGTAGCTGCGGGTAATGATGGTGGTGGTGGCTGGCAGTACATCGGCTCTCCGGGTGATGCGGATAGCATACTTACTGTAGGTGCCGTAGATGGCAGCGGCAATTATGCCGGTTTCAGTTCCACAGGGCCAACATCCGACCACAGAATAAAACCTGATGTGGCTGCAATGGGTTTGGGTACCGCACTATGTAGCCCCGGTGGTGGCGTTACATTTAGCAGTGGCACATCTTTTGCTACCCCAATCATGGCAGGGGCTGTTGCATCGTTATGGCAGGAATATCCTAACGCAAGTAACTTTATGCTGATGAAGGCTATAAAACAAAGTGCAAGCCAGTATTCACACCCCGATTCGTTGCTTGGTTACGGTATACCTAACTTTTGTGTGGCAGGCGCCATAATATTTGCAGGTATAAACGAGCCAAGGCCCATGGCTATTTTAAATAAGGTTTACCCCAATCCGTTTGATAACAATATTACCGCAGAACTTTATTCTTCTACCCAACAAAATGTAACGGTTACCCTTTATAATTCCATAGGCCAGGCGGTACACCAACACTCGCAGTTAGTAGCTGCGGGGGGCAATACGTTAATTACGATAAATGGCCTTAGTTCTCTGGCACAAGGGCTTTACCTGGTTACCATAAGCGACCAAAGCGGCATGGTATTTACCGGTAAGGTGGTGAAACAATAAAGCTTTACTTACTCAAATACAAATTCCTTTCGGAATATACTTCGTGGAAGTACTCGTCTTGTAAGTCCTTTATAAAGTAAATGCCTTCTCCGGTAGACTTCATTTCGGGGCCAAGTTCTTTCTTCACTTCAGGGAATTTATCGAATGAGAACACCGGTATTTTTATAGCATAACCTTCCTTGCGCGGGTTAAACTTAAAGTCCTTTACCTTTTTAGCCTTGAGCATAACCTTGGTGGCATAATTAACGTAAGGCTCGTCGTATGCTTTGCAAATAAAAGGCACTGTGCGCGATGCACGTGGGTTGGCCTCTATAACATATACTTTACCCTCCTTAACAACAAACTGAATATTGATAAGTCCCACAGTTTTTAATGCAATGGCAATGCGTTTAGTATATTCTTCTATTTGCCTTATAACATCAGCACTTAAGTCGAAAGTGGGCAGTACAGCATACGAATCGCCGGAGTGTATACCGGCAGGTTCTATGTGTTCCATAATGCCAATAATGTAGGCATCAGTACCATCGCATATTGCATCGGCCTCGGCTTCTATGGCATTCTCTAAAAAGTGGTCGATAAGTATTTGGTTGCCGGGAATATCTTCCAATAGTGCAACCACATGTTGTTCCAACTCTTCTTCGTTAATTACAATCTTCATGCTTTGTCCGCCAAGCACATACGAAGGGCGCACCAGTAGAGGAAAATCTAATCCTTTTGAGAATTCCATTGCCTGGTCGGCTGTTTCCACAACACCAAATTTTGGGTAAGGAATATTATTATCACGTAACATGGCCGAGAACTTACCACGGTCTTCTGCAAGGTCGAGCGATTGGAAGTCGGTACCAATAATTTTAATGCCATAGCGTTCCATCTTTTCGGCCAGCTTAAGAGCAGTTTGCCCACCCAGCTGAACAATAACGCCTTCGGGCTTTTCGTGGAGTATTATCTCGTAAATATGTTCCCAAAAAACAGGCTCGAAATAAAGCTTGTCAGATACATTAAAATCCGTAGAAACTGTTTCTGGATTACAGTTTATCATGATGGTTTCGTAGCCCGATTCTTTGGCTGCAAGTACACCGTGTACACAAGAATAATCGAACTCAATGCCCTGCCCGATACGATTTGGGCCTGATCCAAGTACAATCACTTTCTTTTTATCCGATGCTACCGATTCATTTTCTTCTTCAAATGTAGAGTAGTAGTAAGGAGTGCGTGCTTCAAATTCCGCTGCACAGGTATCTACCATTTTATAGGTCCTCTTTATTTCGTACTCATCGTGGCGTTTTTTAAACACTTCGCTTTCCAAACATTTTAAAAGGTGGGCAATTTGCCTGTCGGCATATCCTTTGCGCTTCGCTTCCATCATCATCTCCTTTGGGATATTGGCGATGGTATATTTTTCTATTTCTTTTTCGAGCAATACAAGATCTTCAATTTGTTTTAAGAACCAAGGGTCGATATGTGTAAGCTTGTTTATGGTTTTTAACGGAATACCCAGTTTAAATGCATCATATACATGGAAGAGGCGGTTCCAGCTCGGGCGCTCTAAACTCTTTACCAGCTCGTCTTGCTTTTTTAATTCTTTGCCATCAGCACCTAATCCGTTGCGGCGTATTTCCAGCGATTGGCAAGCCTTTTGCAATGCTTCCTGGAAAGAACGGCCTATTGCCATAACCTCTCCAACCGATTTCATTTGCAGGCCCAGTTCGCGTTTCGCACCTTTAAATTTGTCAAAATTCCAGCGTGGTATTTTTACAATTACATAGTCGAGGGTAGGTTCAAAAAATGCGGAAGTGCTTTGCGTAATTTGGTTTTTAAGCTCATCCAGGTTATAGCCAATAGCAAGCTTGGCGGCTATTTTAGCAATGGGATATCCGGTAGCTTTTGATGCCAGTGCCGATGAACGTGATACACGGGGATTAATTTCTATGGCTATAATATCTTCTTTATCATCAGGGCTAACTGCAAACTGTACATTGCAGCCGCCCGCAAACTTGCCAATAGAGCGCATCATTTTAATAGCGAGCGTACGCATCTTTTGATAGGTGGTATCTGCTAAAGTCATGGCCGGGGCAACGGTTATTGAATCGCCGGTGTGAATGCCCATCGGGTCAAAGTTCTCTATAGAGCAAATGATCGTAACGTTGTCGTTATTGTCGCGTAATAACTCGAGCTCGAATTCTTTCCAACCAATCATGGCTTTGTCTATGAGCACCTCGTGAATGGGCGATGCATGCAAGCCATGGTTAAGTGCTGCGTCAAATTCTTCTTTTTTGTGAACGAAGGCAGCGCCGGTACCACCCAGGGTAAAGGAAGGACGTATAACAAGAGGGAACCCTATGTCCTGTGCGATTTCTTTACCTTCTAAAAAGGAGTTGGCAATAGCTGATGGGGCCGTGCCAACACCGATGCTTTCCATACACTTACGGAACTTTTCACGGTCCTCGGTAATTTGTATGGTTTCAATATTTACACCGATAATTTTTACACCGTACTTTTTCCAAATGCCCATTTCATCTGCTTTGATACAGAGGTTTAGCGCGGTTTGTCCGCCCATGGTAGGCAATACAGCATCTATCTTACGTTCTTCTAAAATCTTTACAATAGATTGCACAGTAAGCGGCAACAGGTAAATATGGTCGGCTGTTACCTTATCCGTCATAATAGTAGCCGGGTTGGAGTTGATGAGAGAAACCTCAATGCCTTCTTCTCTTAAAGAGCGCGATGCTTGTGAACCTGAATAATCGAACTCGCAGGCTTGGCCAATGATGATGGGGCCGCTGCCAATTATTAAAACCGATTTTATTGAATTATCTTTTGGCATGGGGTGCTATTTTTGCGCTTGCGAATTTATGTATTAATCATGGGGACTTGTCCAATATTTTATGAACAAACTGTGCCTTTTTGTTAACGAAAAAAAATTCAATTCGGAATTGCAGTAAAACACTGTCTTTCATTAATTTCTTTTGCCTGTTGAATTTATTATATTTGTTAGCAGTCAATTTATCTTTCATGAAGAAATTATTACTCTCCTTAAGTTTTTTTGCCTGTGCGTATTCCTCAAGAGCGCAGATTATATTTTCAGAAAACTTCGAAGCCTCACAAACTTCTATTCCGGCAGGGTGGAAACAACAGTTACCCTCTTATGTGCCTAAAAATTTCGGCTGGTTTTTCGATACAATAGTTAGCGGCCCATTGGGTGCTTATATTCCTAAGCATAGTTTTTATGCATTTGTGGATGATGCCGATTATAATTATCCCCCGGTACGTAACAGAGATTCTTTATACACCCCAGTTATAAATCTTTCCGGCTATTCTCACGTATTTGTTTCGTATGATGTGTGGTATTACGGCTATTATTTTGTTAATCCGGGAGATTTTGAAGTGGCATCTTTGGCAGTATCTACCAATGGGGGATTAACATGGACACGTGCGGACACGGTAGGATGTTGGGGTGGCCATTCTAACTGGCGTACTGTTGTATACGACCTATCGGCTTACGGCAATAATCCTAATGTAAAACTTGCTTTTACCTACGATGACCTTGGCAACAATTCAAGCGGAGAAGCCATTGATAATGTAAAGGTGTACGTACCCCTTTTGTACGATGTGGGCGTTAATAACAGTGGCATGTGGTATTTATGCCAAACAGGCAGTTCGAACACGGTTCAAGGTTCATTGTATAATTTCGGCGCGGATACAATTACCTCTATGAGGATTAATTATAGTGTTAACGGCGGGGCAACAGTTTCAGAAAATCTTGCTGCTTTATCTATACCGCCGTTGCAATATTATAATTTGTTTTATAGCACCATGTGGGTTCCGCCGTCGGCAGGAAATTACGTCATTAAAATGTGGGCAGATAACCTGAATGGTGCTAATATAGACCAAGACCATATCAACGATACCCTAATGGTTAATTTTATTGTAATGGACACTTTCGAAACTAAAATGCCTTTGTTTGAAGAGTTTATGCAAGCTTCCTGTGGGCCATGCATGATGGCAACACCTAACCTTGATTCGGTGTTGACAAACAACATTTCTATTTGTAATCCTATAAGGTATCACTGTAATTTTCCGGGCCGCGATTTTATAAACGAGGTAACGCAAAACGCAGTAGGAGCCAGGCTTAATTATTACGGAGATATAAATGGAGGTACAGGTATACCTGATGCTCGACTGGATGGAACCACAGATATTAGTCCCTGGTATGTTGGTTCATATGATATACAAAATGCTGCCTCTTTTGGTTCTCCATTCAGCATTACGGTTTCTTCAAGTTTTAACCCTTGGAATAACCAATACAGTGTTACTGCAAATATAACCGCACATGCAGCCATGCCTGCAGGAATAAAGGCAAGAGCGGTACTTACGGTGGATACTATTAAATATAAACAAGACCAAAGTATTGAAAATCCACCATCCGATTTTGCTCCGCCAATTGGTAGCGGTAGCACCGCCGACTGGTATTATCCGTATGTTCTTAATTATCCTAACGTGGTTGAAGACATTATGCCCGACCCTAATGGCACAAGATTGCCAGCTTTTGCAAAAGGACAAACACGAATAATTAATTTTAGCTGGATAAAAAACCATGCCTGGGGTGATAGTAATAAAGTGTGGCTTTACGATTCGCTAAGCACAACGGTAACGGTATTTTTAGAAAACGACAGCACAAAACTGGCGGGAGCCGGGGCACCCACAAAATATGTATACCAGTCGGCCAGGGGAAGTGTAACAACAGGTTTGCAAAATCTCTCGGTGCAGGAAACCTATTTTGATGTCTATCCAAACCCTGCTTCAGGCGATATAAATATAACCTTCAGGTTAGCAGAGACACAGAACATTAAAATAGAATTGTATAACCTGTTGGGAGAAAAAGTAAACTCGGTGGATAATGGCAAAACATCTTCGGGGTTACATAATCTACAGTTAAATACTCAAAGCCTTAATACCGGAGTTTATTTCATTAAGCTTAGTACCGAGGTAGCCGCCACTACTAAAAAGTTGGTGATAGAAAGGTAGAGCCTACTCCCTCAAAAAGAAAATGAAATCTGTAAGTGGCATTTCAACTATTTTGCCTCTAAGCCTTTCTTTTATTTGTCCGCGATGGTGTGTACCGTGGTTGAAGAAATGAGTAAGCAAATCTTTAAGTGCATTCTCATAAGGATTGCCTTTTGAGTCTTTATATTTAACTACATTATAAAAATCTTTATCTGTCAGCTTTTCAAAAAATGCATCCAGGGTTTTATTATTTGTCTCATGCATCTTATACAGTTCATCTAAGCTTCTTTTATCCCAAATAGGTGGTTGTGGCTGGTTTACTATACGGTTATGCCACACCATTTGCACAAGTAAAATGTGGGCCATTAGCTCAAGACATCTTTCGTCTTGTTCGGGCAAAGTTTTAAGGCCATCCAATATCTTTTTGTTCGCCCATTTTTCATATCCTAAAAACTGTGTCAGGTGTTCTTTCATGCTTCAATCTCTTGTTCTTCTAAAACAATTTTGTCAGCATCCATGCCCTGTTTTTTAAAAATATAAGATACTCTCCATCCGTAAAAGGCAAGGTAAGCAAAACAAACAACGGGCACCCAATACGAAACGTGCGCACCATATAGGTCTACTATTTTTCCTTGCAATGGCGGTATAAGTGCTCCTCCTAATATCATCATAATTAGCAGTGATGACCCTTGTGTAGTGTATTTGCCAAGCCCCGAAATTGCTAGTGCAAATATGCAGGGCCACATTACAGAACAAAATAATCCCCCACTTATGAATGAAAAGAGCGCTACGTCGCCCGTCGTAAATAATCCCACCAGCATCATGCATGCAGCCAGTATACTGAATAACATAAGAGTGCGGGCTGGTTTTTCGGCACCAATAAAAAAGGCAATAATACCCAGGACGATGTAAGGAACATAAAATTTATAATCGGAAATATCATTTGTGCGCAGGTAGTTTATCGCGCATATTACAGCAAATGCTACAAGCGGAACAAGCGTCATTACAATAGTTTTTTTAGAGCCCTTAAGATTAAATACAGTTACCGAACCTCTCCATCTTCCTATCATAAGGCTGCCCCAGTACAGTGATATGTAAGGAGATATTTGGCTTGCGGAGAGTCCTTTAATTTCCGGTAGTTTTAAAAGTGCACCCATATTGCTCTGTATAGTTACTTCTACACCCACATAAAAAAATATAGCCAGCATGCCCAGTGTAAGTTGCGGATATTGCAGGGCAACAGGTTTTCTTTCGGCTTTTTCCGGTTGTGTGATGGGTGGTAAAGATGAAAAAGCTAACACAGTAGCGGACAATAGTAACATGGAACATAATATAATAGAAGGCAATTTTATGGCAGATATATCCGCCACCGGGGTGTACGAACTGCTTATTTGTCCGAACAAAGCAAGACTAAGTAATACAGGCCCAATGGTAGTGCCAAATGAATTTACGCCTGCAGCCATGTTAAGCCTGTGTGCCCCGGTAGATTGGTCGCCAAGGGCAATTACATAAGGGTTTGCTACAATTTGTTGCAACGTAAAGCCAAGGCCAATTATAAACATGCAACTAAGTAACATTGGGTACGATTGCATATTGGCCGCGGGAATAAACCCAATAGCGCCAATTGCCGAAATAAGCAGGCCTATTATCAACCCTTTTTTATATCCTATGCGGTGCAGTGGGTCCTCGTATGAAACGCTTACGAAAAAGTAAATAAGCGAACCCACAAAATAGGCAATATAAAAGGATAGATCGACCAGTTGAGACTGAAACTGAGTAAGATGAAAGATCTCTTTAAACAAAGGTATTAGGATACCATTGGATGCAGCTACAAACCCCCAGAAAAAGAAAATACTTACAAGTATTACAAGGGATGAAGTACGGGAGTTTTTCATGAATAGTATTGTCTGGCTAAAATAAGCAATTTGTAGTTTGTCAATCATTCAAAATCAATATACTTACAAGCTACATAATGTGTATTTTTGTGTGAAAGAGCCATTGGCATGTTATCTCTTCATTTATTTCGCGAAAGCATAATATTTGCATATAGGGCACTGGTGCAAAATAAGTTGCGCAGCATTCTGTCGCTGCTGGGCATCACCATTGGCATTTTTTCCATCATCGCAGTTTTTACATTTATAGATTCTATGCAAATAAGCCTGGTAAAGGATGTGAACAACCTGGGCAGCAATGTTATTTACATAGAAAAATGGCCCTGGACATTTAGCAAAGATTACCCCTGGTGGAAATATATGGACAGGCCAAAACCTACTTTGGAAGAACTGGCATCTATACAAAAGGAATGTAAAGACGCCGAAGTTGCCGCATTTAGTTCCTCTGCCAATACTACTGTGCAGTACGAAAATAATAGTGTGGATAATGTGAGTATGAACGGCGTATCGCCTGATTATAACAAGGTGGTAAGCTGGGTAAAAATTGGCGAAGGCAGGTACATATCGCCCTTAGAATTTATAGGTGGAAGTAATGTTGTTGTTATAGGTGCCGATGTAGCTACAGGGCTTTTTCCCGGTAGCGATGCGCTTGGTAAATACATAAAAATAAGAGGCAAAAAAACATTAGTGGTAGGTGTAATGAAAAAGCAGGGCGAAAGCAAGCTTAGCGATATAAACATGGATGTATCTGCTATTATGCCGATAAATTACGAACGCACTTTGTTGGACATGCGTAATGAATTTACACCAAAACAAATATTGGTAAAAGCGGCTAAAAATGTAAGTAATGAGCAATTAGTGAGTGAACTGAGGGGTATTATGCGAGGATTGCGACAGTTAAAACCTACCGAAGATGATAACTTTGCGTTGAACGAAACAAGTATGCTCACACAAAATTTTTCCTCTCTGTTTGATGTTATAGCTGTAATAGGTTGGGTAATTGGGGGCTTTTCTATACTGGTGGGTGGCATAGGTATATCGAACATTATGTTTGTATCGGTAAAAGAAAGAACGGCCCTTATAGGTATACAAAAATCGTTGGGGGCCCGCAACTATTTTATACTTATGCAGTTTATTATAGAAGCCATAATGCTATCGTTATTAGGTGGATTGATTGGATTGTTGATTATATTTTTGGTAACAATATTGGTAGGCGATTCAATAGGAATGGAACTTATTCTCACCTTCTCTAATGTAATGCTGGGGCTTACCATATCGGCACTTATCGGACTTATTTCCGGCTTTATACCTGCGTACACCGCTTCTCAGCTCGACCCTGTAGAAGCCATACGCTCAACTTATTAAGTATGGTTGGATTTGCACGAAAACGTCACTTAATTATTACCATTATTTGCATATTTGGATGGCTAATGGTGGTGCTTAATTTTTTGGATGCATTTTCGCCTGCTGTAAAAAAAATAGGCCAGTTTTATCCTGCTTTATATAGCCTGGTTATGTGCCTGCAGTTTATAGCTCTTGTCGGTATTTGGTATATGAAACGTTGGGGAGTTGAGTTGTTCATAGCCTCGTTTTTTTGCAAAAACATACTCTTTGTATTTATGAACACGTTCGATTACGGTAGCCTTACTTTTATTATGTCTGTTATATTTATTATAACGTTGCTTTTTTTCTACCGTAAAATGGACGTGAACTTATAATGCAGAATTATTATTTAAGGTGTTTAAATAAAATGTAATTTTGGAATCACAATTCATAAACCATCATCTATGAACCTGACGCTTAAGGTGTGGAGGCAAAAAAATACAGCAGATAAAGGCAAGTTTGTTACTTATCCTGTAACCAATATTTCAGAAGACATGTCATTCCTCGAAATGTTCGATGTGTTAAATGAAGAACTGATAAGCAAAGGAGAAGAGCCCATAGCGTTCGACCACGATTGCCGCGAAGGTATTTGTGGTATGTGCAGTATGTATATAAATGGCAGGCCACATGGCCCCTTAAAAGGTACAACCACTTGCCAGTTGCACATGCGTTATTTTCATGATGGAGAAACCATTGTAGTAGAACCCTGGAGAGCCAAAGCTTTCCCCGTTATAAAAGATTTGGCTGTTGACCGCAGTTCGTTCGACCGTATACAGCAGGCAGGAGGTTATATATCAGTTAACACTGGTAATGCCCCCGATGCAAACTCGATACCTATTGCCAAAGATATTGCCGAGGAAGCTTTTGATGCTGCTGCCTGTATAGGCTGCGGAGCTTGTGTAGCGGCTTGTAAAAATAGTTCGGCTATGTTATTTGTATCGGCTAAAGTTTCGCAACTTAGCCTGTTGCCACAGGGCCAATCTGAAAGCAAACAAAGGGCAGTGGCAATGCTTAATGCCATGGACGAAGAAGGCTTTGGACATTGCACCAATACCAATGCCTGTGAGGCAGAGTGCCCAAAAAATATTTCGGTGGCCAATATTGCCCGTCTTAACAGGGAATATATACTCGGGGCTTTAGAGAAGTAATCTTACAAGGAAGTATATCTTAAAACAGCTACGGTACTATCGCTAAAGATGGTGCTGGCTTTGTATTTCACTGAATTAAAACCGAAAGTAAGCTCATCTCCTTTAAGCGTTATTTTACCAGATATCTGAGAACGTTTTAGCAATACCAGTATTCCGTTTGAGCGGCTTCTTAAAACCTTATTTATTTCATCTGTAGATGCTGTAATATCCTGTGTATTATCGAGTAGTAGCATATTATCCCAAGATAAACCAGATTCAAGGGCTATGTAATAGGTGTTTTCCCAATCCCAGTTGTCCACAATAAGAGCTGTTTCTTTGCTTACGTTTTGCTTAACCAAACTTGCAACCTTAGCTGCCAATTGGTCTTTAAGTCTTGGTAATGGGACTACGTTTCCTGTATTGTAAACAAAGGACAAAGTAACAGTCACAATACCGAATATCCATGCCTGCCTTACTTTATGTATTAAAGGGGTGTTAAAATAAATTGCTGAAAACGGAAGACTTAAAACTACAAGAGTGGAAACAAAACGATGGTGTAACAAAAGTGTTCCTTTAAATGCATTGTATTCCATAGTAAATAAAACAATCCAGAAGGGAATAGTCCAGAGCCATATGCTATGCCATGCATCATTTTTTCGAAAAGCAGCGAACATGGCTTTTATAGTAACAAAGGCTGTAAGTGGGCCCAAGGCAATCATCCAGGAAAATGGGAAAGACCAAATTCTGCTTAAGTAGTTTTCAAAACTTACATTTTTGTTATTCTGCATTATAAGTAAGGTCCAATCCGAATTGCCTGTAATACCAAATAAGGGGTGACCGTTTGCAAGGTAATTCTGCACCATATATACTGCAGGGAATATGCATCCCGCAAGTGCAAACAGAATGGCTTGTTTCCAATTACGCTGCAGTATTATCAAAAGTGTAAATACAGCAAGTAATAACCATGCTTCGTAACGAAAGCCGGATGATAGTGTAATACATAAGCCTGCCAGTAAAAAGTAAATGTTCTTTTTCTCATTTGTCCCTTTCGAAATAAAATTCATACATAAAGCAAGGAATAACAGGTAGGGTGTTTCTGAAAGAGTCATAAAACTTGTGCGGAATAATATAGGGCAAAGGGCAAGAAAGGAAGTGGCTACAATAGCCCCAAATTCGCTGAATTCCCTTCGTGTAAAAAAGAAAAAGGGGATAAGCGTTAATGCAGAAAGTAAAATATGCAGGATAATAAGCGCGTGTTTTGGATCATTCCAAAGCATGAGTACCAAGCCATTAAGGTAATAATGAAACGGCCCCCAAATGGTTGTAATAATCCAACGGGGATGTTCCATCCATTGCATGGATAACAATGTACGCGATACAGCATCTGCATCTACAGTTTGTGCAAAAGGCAGTAATAAAAATTTAACCAATAAAGTAAAGAAGACAATCAGGATAAGAGGAACAGGCATTCCTGAATATTTATTTTCTTCCGTCATTCCTTTTTAGTTTACGACGAACAAAACCATCTACAAAAATTTCATATTTTCTCTATCAGCGCCACGGCATGGGCGCTTACGCCTTCTTCTCTGCCTACAAAGCCCATTTTTTCGTTGGTGGTGGCTTTCACCGAAATACAATCTTCTTCAATACCAATTACTTTGGATAATGCTTTTTTCATGGCTGGTATATGAGGCGCTATTTTAGGGCTTTCGAGTATTAAAGTTGCATCAATATTGCCAATAACATACTTCCTGTCACTTAATAGTTTTACAACCCTGGCAAGCAATAGTTTGCTATCTATATTTTTAAATTCGGCCGAAGTGTTTGGAAAGTGCTGGCCTATATCTCCCAGGCTTGCTGCACCAAGCAAAGCATCGCAAATGGCATGTATAATAACGTCGGCATCGGAATGCCCGGTAGCTCCATGAGAAGAAGGAATTAATATTCCGCCCAACCAAAAAGGTTTCCCTTTTTCAAGCTGGTGTACGTCAAAGCCGTATCCTATACGGTATTTCAAAAAATAAAGATTTTATTGTGGTGTAGCGGCGCCATCACTATTTGTAGCATCCGGCTCTTTAGCCCCCGGCTTAGGTTTATCAAAATTAAGGCTAAGTGTAATGCGCAGAGTATTTTGTAATGGATTTTGCTGGGTTAAAGGAATAAGATACGCAGCATCTATACTTAGTATATTAAGTTTAAAGCCGGCACCTGCTGTAATATATTGCCTGCCACCTTTGGTAATGCTTTCATAAAAAAAACCTGTGCGTATTGCAAATTGATTATCATACCAATATTCAATACCACCGCAAACATCTATTTCGTGTATCTCTTCTGCAAAGCCGCCAGGTGCATCGGTAAACGATTGGAACATGCCTGTAGCAACTGCTACATTCGGGTCTTTGCCGGCTAATATCACATTTTGTCCGTCTTTTATTGAATCGCCCCCGGTTTTACTGGCAAGATAAATAGGAGGAGTAGGAACCAATAATTTATCAAAATCGAACAGGAAAGAAAGTTTGTTGTACTTATCCAAGTTCATGGTAAGGCTGGGACCTATACGTAGGTTGGTTGGAAGAAAATCGGAATTTCCGCTATTGGAATAACTTATTTTGGGCCCTATGTTTGAAAGACAGGCGCCAAATGCAACTACACTTTTTTTACCTGCTAATTCAATTTCTTTGGTGTGATAATATGTAGAAAGGTCAACACCTAAGGACCTGCCGGGATGCGTGTATGCACCACCAACACTAAGTGCGCCGGTTAGGTTTGAATAAATATAACGTGCCGACATAGCAACCGATACATTGTCTGATAATTCGCGGGCATAGGTAAAGTCAAGTGCGTATTCGTTTGGGTTAAAATTACCTGTGGTTACTCCGTTTTGGTCAGTAAATTCAATATTGCCTAAGGAAAAATAACGAAGAGAACCGCCTATGGTTTGATGGCCTTTTAGCTTATAAAACCACGAAAGATATGCCAGGTTAATATCAGGAACAAGTTGGCGAAGCCAGGGAGCATAAGAAACCGAAAAGCCCATTTGTTGGTCTACATTGGCAAGCTTAGAAGGATTCCAGTGTACGGCATTAACATCGGGTGTAGCAGCAGCACCGGCATCGCCCATTGCGCCTTCGCGGGCATCGGGACCTATTAATAAAAAGGGCACAGCAGTAGTAACTACATTTACATTATTGGACAGGCTTTGTCCTAAAACATTTGCATTCGCCGTAGTTTGGGCTTGAGCGGACTGATTAAAATATGCGAGTAATGACAGGGTAAGTGCCGGAAAATAGTGCCTTTTAATATTAAATTTCATTTTGAGTAATCTGAGTGAGGATAACGTGTCGTGCCACCTATTATTGCATGAATAAAATAAAAGGATGACAAATATAGGAAAACCTTATAAAATAACAAGTTTTTGGTAGGTATCGGCAGTTGTACCCGTGCTGGTTCTTATTTTAAGATGATAAATGTAAACTCCGTTGGCAATTTTATCTCCATAATCATCTCGTCCATCCCAGTCTATAGGCTGCGAACGGAAGCTATCGGTTTTTACCTGGGTAAGTATATTACGCACCAGCTTACCCGATATTGTAAATACCTGTATCTGAACATCAATTACATCGCATACTTCATTTAACTCAAAGTAAAACTGGGTATGTGTAGTAAAAGGATTAGGATAATTTAACACATGGCTAAGCTGTAAATTTGCCTGTGGTTCAACATTAAATTCGGTATAACCCTGCGATGTATTGTTGTAAACGTTCCACACCCGTAAAGATACGGAGTGAGTACCCGAGGGTAATTTTGAAAACGGATAATTTATGGTTCCTTTTTGATAGCTATTTAATGCCGGTTGAAAATAATCTGTAAGGTCAATAGTATTTTGAGTGTTATTATCAAGCACGGCAGTTATGCCATGACCAATACTGTTTGCAGTAGTATTAATTCCGTTGGTGTCGTATATTAAGGCATAAAGTTGAGGATTTTCATTTGTAAGTCCATCGAACACAAAATTACTGTCGTTCATATAAACGCGCAACTGCGGGCCTTTGCCAGTATTATATGCAGTAGGTGATGAACCACCAATAACCACTTTTTGATAGTTACCGGTAGCATCTATGCTTCCGTTTTGCGCATAATAACTCACCTTACCAAATCCATATTTGTAATTAATATCCTTGGGCACTACAAAACTAAATGTAAACTTGCCATTGGTTACAGATATGCGCCCCTTGTATAAAATGCTATTTCGTTGGGTAAAAGGGAAGTATATGTTTGCCGGGTTAGAACTGTTGGGATTATCGAGCGTAACAATGGAATCGGCTTTATCATAAATAGTAGGATACAAAACACCATTGAACCCGGATTGAAGGCCACCGCTTGTATCGCCAACATAACCGGTAATGGTAACCTTAGAAAGAGCTCTTAATGTATCCGGTGTGGCTGACACAGGAACAGAGTTTATGGAGGAAGTGTATACCCTTTCCGGCGGGTAATAAAGCCTTACAGCCGGGTCGCCCAGGTAAGCAAAGTTTAAAGAATTTACATAATCTCCATCGGCAATGGCAGCATCTTTTGCCTGCTTAAAAAGGTCGCCTGTACGGGGCAAAGAGCCATCGGGCAATTTAGTATACAGGTAGGTATAAAATGCCTGGTTCATATCCTGGTTTGGCAGTGCATATACATCACGTGTGGTAGTCATCAGGCCAATATTGCCACCATTTGATACGGTAAGACATAGCTCACCGGCCGAGACCTGTTGAGGATTATCAAACCTTGCAAATTCGCACGACGCAGTAAAGAAAAGGGAGAGCTTATCAGCATTGGTCCAGGAATTAATATCGTTAAAGGTAAGTATGCGTTGAAAGGCCAGGCCCAATGTACCACCGTGGCCGGTAAAGTTCATTATAAGGGCACCCTGATCCATTTGATTATCTATGGCGGTATTTACTTCCGGATATCTTTCTCCGCCTGGTGTTTGCACTACAGGATACGCATCAGAATATATTTTATTTATGTTTAAATTCGGATACCAGCGAGAGGCTCTTTTCGCCAAAGTATCTGCATCCGTTTCATGTTCTCCTCCGTCTCCGTCATGCGCAATAAAACATACTGTATTCCTCCAATTACCCATATTGTACTGGCCTTGCGGTGTGCAGCAATTCGTGCTTAAAATACTTGGCTCGCCCGATGGGGTTTCGTACGACATAATTTTGTTAAGCACCGTTTGGGCATCGCCAATAGTACTTGCGGTTATACGTCCTACCCCTATATCAAGGTTATAAGGATTGTTGCCCGTTACAGGCCCTTCGTTACTATCGAGCACCGCAAAATAATCGTCGGAAACAAAAGAAGCGGTAGGGTCGAAAGACTCGTTAGATTCGTAAGTAACAATAAAATCGGTATTATTTTGTAAGCGGTTTTTTGGGTCATATGAAGCATCGCCATATAGCAGCAAATATTTAGGAGATGTTTTATAATTGCTTGCTCTGGTGTAGAACATACGCATAAAATCGCGAATAGCAACAGGGTCCTGCCTGCCCGAAGAAAACTCGTTATATACCTGCTGGGGTGTAACCACATTAACACTTAAGCCATCGTGCGAAGAGTGAAACGCTGCCAGTTGTTTTGCAAGGCTATAAAATCCGGGGTAGCTTACAATAACCATATCGGCCTGCTGCATTGCATGCAAATTTTGATTAGGCACAGAACCAAAAAATTTGGGAGTGCCATAACTTGTTCCATCGAAAGCAATAAACTGTTTTAAAGTATCTGTTGGAACAATAAACTGATATCCTCCTGCAAAAGGAGTAAGTGCGTCAGATTGAACATTGGTTGGATTACTAACATCCCACACCTGTACAGCTATAGCTGAATTTATTTTAAAAAGAGAATTTTTACCAGCTCCTACAGATTTAGCATCTCTGAATTGCATCGTTCCGCCGGGCATTATAAGGTTTCTGCGCACGTTGGCTTCTACATAATACAGCCATCCTACTGCTCCCGGGCTTTGTTTAGTAACAATTACATTTACAGCATTGCCTGTAGGATTAAACGTGTAACTACGGGTGCTCATAGTGGCATAAATCGCGAAAGGACAACTGGGGCAAACAGGAGCATCTCTGATAAATGTTGGGCCGAATGAATAGATACCCGAATCTGCCCCGCGCGAAGCTACGGCGCCCTGCACATAACCAGGAACCGAAGTAACAATATTAGGAAAGTTGAATGGAATAGTATACGAAGTAGTAGCGTCGAAATATTCACCAAACCATTCGTTGCCCGATTGTATTAAGTTCGATTGATCGGTTTCATGAAAGGCATAATCATCAAAAGTAGTAACCGTGTCTGTAGCCGAGGCAGCCAACGCTTCAGGTGCAATTCTTTTGCCCGGACCCATATCTGCATTGACAAAATAATAAGTAGTGTCGGAATATAAATTTTTTTTATGATGATATCTTTTACCAATAGGATCATAACTCCACGTATGGGGTCCCATGCCATAAAACAAAACATAATCATTAGTGCCAAAAGTACCTGGCACCGCAATGCTTGTAAAAATTGGGTTTTCAACCAGGTCATCGGCACGGTACACGCTATTCGAATCGGGTAGCATTCCGCCACCATTGCCGTATATACGAATATTTTGAGGGTTAAGGCTGCTCATGGTATACCCCATGCTTTTAAAAAAATTGTAATCCATTTTATAAATGCCATCGGCTGCAACTCCAATTCTGTACCATGTACCGCTGCTGAGCACAGAACTGGCAACAAACGAATTATGTGGCGTATGCCTGTTTCGGGCAGCAGGCAAAGGAGTTCTGCTTTGAACGATATTCAAAGAAAAAGAAACAAGTTTTTCATACTGCCCGTTCGCATCTTTACGAATGGGTACAAAATGCAGGTAAGCGCTCGATTTTTTTTCTACTACTACTAATGAATTGTTAGGATTTATATCGGCAGAAATATATTTTGCCTGTAATTTGGCTATGGGCAGTTCAGCAGCTGTTAAGGGCGCATATACGGGGTTTGCTATAGACACCGATACCTGGTTCATGCCTGGGCTTAGGGCAATACGTTGTGAATATTTGGGTAAATAACCCGTATAAGTATCATACGAGGCCCCTGTAAAACTTAAAAATTCTTTTGAACCCTCGGTTTCTTCTTCGGTAATTGGTTTATTCCAGTTAAGAATAATAGTTCCGTTAGGGGTTTTGGGTAGTGTCGGAGCCTGGGTACTTTCACTTTTTGGTTGTGCAATATTTTGCCCTTTTTGAACTTGCTTTATGGGTGTTGCACTATGTGTTACATTAGTCTGCTTTAACTGCCCTATGGCGGGTTTTATAAAGCCGGCTACCAGCAATAAAATGGTTAAGTGTAACTTCATCTAATAAAATAATAAAGTACTTTTTACGTATCAGGTAGAATGGGTAAAATTAAGTGAATTAATTAACAGGAGTATTTTGGAAGAAATAACAGATAAGCCCTAAATTTATTGCGTAAACGTAAAAAAAAGCCTGAATTGGTAACCTGTAATGGTTTTTTACGTATATTTGTTCTCTAATGCCCTTTACTTCATGAAAAAGATAGCTACCTATTTATTTATACTTGGGCTCATGTTTAGCACCGCCTCATATAATGAATTATATGCGCAGGATCCGCAATTTACGCAGTTTTACGCGAATCCGCTATACCTTAATCCTGCATTTGCAGGTAGTGCACGCTGTCCCAGAATTTGTTTAAATTTTAGAGATCAGTGGCCGGCCATACCGGGTACTTTCGTAACGTATAGTGCTTCGTACGATCAGCACGTAGATGCTTTATCAGGAGGTATTGGCTTACTGGTTACGCAGGACGAAGCCGGACAAGGAACCTTAACTACAACTAATGTAAGTTTTATATATGCCTACCAGTTTAATGTTAGCCGCACATTTACTATAAGCGCTGGTTTTCAGGCTACTTATCATCAAAAAACAATTGATGAAAGTAAGCTTAACTTCGGTGATATGATAGACCCTGCAAAAGGATTCATTTTCAATACACAAGAACTTCTATACCGTACCAGTTTAGGTGTGCCCGACTTTTCGGCAGGCGTTTTAGGATATGGCAGGTACTTATTTATAGGTGCTTCGGTCGATCATCTTACACAACCCGATGAATCATTTATATCCGGTTTGCCAAGCCCTCTTCCATTTAAGATTACAGGCCATGCCGGAGCTATGATTTCTATAGAGAACCATAATATACAAGAAGATAAAGTGGTTATTTCGCCTAACGTATTGTATCAACAACAAGAAAACTTCCAACAACTTGATTTAGGTTTTTATGTAATTAAAGGCCCTATTGTAGGTGGTTTATGGTATAGAAACGGTGATGCTATTATTGCATTGATAGGGTTCCAGAAAAAGTTTATAAAAATGGGATACAGCTATGATGTTACTATAAGTAAACTTACCGAAGCTACTGCAGGTTCGCACGAAATTTCCCTCATACTACAGTTTTCTTGCAAACCCAAGATGCACAGATTCAGAACCATTAGCTGTCCTTCCTTCTAAGTCAAAAAACATCACAATTTATAAATCGTAAATTAATTATGAAGAGTAAAGCCAGAATTTTAGGTGTTGTTGCTACATTATTGTTAGCCTCATGCGCACACCAAAGATCTTCCGTTACCGGGTGGAATTATAATGATCCGAAAAACGGAGGTTTTGAGGTGATGCCCTATGAAGGCCAGGAAACAGGCCCGGGCCTTGTATTTATTGAAGGCGGTACCTTTACCATGGGTAGGGTAGAAGATGATGTAATGTATGATTGGAACAATATGCCAAGGCGTGTAACTGTTTCTTCATTCTATATTGATGAAACCGAGGTTACCAATACCAACTATCGCGAGTATCTTTATTGGACAGACAGGGTATTTGGACCTAACTACCCTCAAATTTATATTAAGGCTTTGCCTGATACCTTGGTTTGGAGGTCGAAACTGGCGTATAACGAACCTTACGTAAAATATTATTTCCGCCATCCTGCTTACCAGGATTATCCAGTGGTAGGTGTAGACTGGCTACAAGCCACCGATTTTTGTAAATGGCGTACCGATAGGGTAAACGAGTTTATCCTTGTTCGTGAAGGTATCATAGATTGGAACCCTACTCCATCGGATGCGGATTACTTTAATACAGATGAGTACCTTGCTGGTAAATGGACAGGACAGGTTAAAGTTCCGCTACCTGACCTTAACCCTTCCGGATCGGGCACACGTAACGTAAGAATGGAAGACGGTATATTTTTACCCGACTACCGCCTGCCAACCGAAGCAGAATGGGAATTTGCAGCAGACGGACTTATTGGTAATACAACCAACGAGTTGGTTGCACAACGCAGGATTTACCCCTGGAACGGTCACGCTACACGTAACCCTGATGAAAAGTTTATTGGACAAGAGTTAGCTAACTTCCAAAAAGGTGGTGGCGACTATATGGGTGTTGCAGGCGATTTAAATGACGCCGGTGATGTAACAACACCAGTTTATTCTTACTGGCCTAACGATTATGGCCTATATGGCATGGCAGGTAACGTTAGCGAATGGGTAATGGATGTTTACAGGCCTCTTACTGCACAGGATGAAGACGATTTCAGGCCTTTCAGAGGAAATCAATTCCAAACCCAGGTTAAAGATCAGGACGGAATGGTGGTACAAGATTCTCTTCAATATCATGTTGACCCAATTACCGGCGACAGTGATTTAATCAGTATCCCGGGCCAGGTTAAAATGAGAGATGTGGATAATAAGCATAAAGAAGATAATTTGGCTAACCGCAGAAATTATAAAGAATCTGATGAAAGAAACTTCGTGGATGGAGACATCAATTCAAGCATGTTTTATAATCAGGGGCCTGCAGCCGCTTCTATGGGCTTAAGGTTAATGTACCAAACAGGTAGTACAACACTTATTAGCGATCAAACAAGGGTGTATAAAGGTGGATCATGGAAAGACCGTGCTTTTTGGATGAGCCCAGGTACACGCAGGTTCTTAGAGGAACACCAGGCTACCGATTACATTGGTTTCCGTTGCGCTATGACCAGGGTAGGAAGCCCGATAGGTTTAGGCAACAAGAGCCAATCAGGAAAGTACTAAGCTATATTTAAGATATTTTAAAACCCCGGCTTTTACGTCGGGGTTTTTTGTTTTAGCCTTTTAATATTAAGTATTTTTGACCTATTGTTAAGCAGGCATACGTGATTAAACCCGAACAAATAAAAGAACTTTCTAAAGAAAACCTTGAAAAGGTTATTGCAATAAGAAGGCATTTGCATGCCAATCCTGAATTATCATTTAAAGAAGTGAAAACTTCGGCGTTTGTAGAATCGGCCCTTGATAAAATGGGGATACGTTCGGTTAGAATGGCAAAAACCGGCGTTATCGGTATTATAGAAGGTAAAAAGCCGGGTAAGACCATTGCATTGCGTGCCGATATGGATGCTTTGCCTATAGAAGAAAAAAATGATGTTCCGTATAAATCGAAGAACAAAGGTATAATGCATGCCTGCGGGCACGATGTACACACATCTTCATTACTTGGCACAGCCATGATTTTGTCTTCGTTAAGAGAGCAGATAGCAGGAACAATAAAACTAATATTCCAACCAGGGGAAGAGAAATTGCCCGGTGGTGCATCTATACTTATTAAAGAAGGGGTATTAACAAATCCAGAGCCCGAATCTATTTATGCACAGCACGTATTTCCAAGTCTTGAAGCAGGGAAAGTAGGTTTTTGTAGCGGTACCTATATGGCTTCGTGCGATGAAATATATCTTACCATAAAAGGCAAAGGTGGCCATGCAGCCATGCCATCTTCATATATTAATCCTTTGCTAATTACTTCGCTCATTTTGCTCGATTTGGAAGCAAAATTTATGATAAAGAAAGTAAATGACATACCGACTGTACTGGCTTTTGGTAAAATGCAGGCCAACGGTGCTACAAATGTTATACCACCAGATGTTTATCTTGAAGGTACATTCCGTACCATGGATGAACCCTGGAGAGCTGCTGCGCATAAAATAATAGAAGAAACGATTAAAGAAAAATGCAAGGCAATGGGCGGAACCTACGACCTTAGAATAGAAAAAGGATACCCGGTATTAATAAATGATGATAAGGTTACGGAGCAGGCACGCAAAACAGCTACGGAATATCTTGGCAAAGAAAATGTAGTTCAATTGGAAAAGAGAATGACCTCGGAAGACTTCTCTTATTATTCGTTAGTTAAGCCCGCTTGTTTTTACCGACTTGGTACAGGCAACGAGGCTAAAGGAATAACATCCGGTGTACATACTCCCACATTTGATATTGACGAAAGAGCCCTGGAAACAGGCATGGGCCTTATGGCTTGGATAGCCTTGAGTCAGCTAAGCAAATAATATCAACCAGCAGTTGCTGCAAGCTTAATTTTTGTGCCAGGTGCAAGTTTGGCCGTTTCGCTTATGTGGTTAAGCTTTTTAAGCTGTGCCAGCGAAATGCCCGTTGCTTGTGATATGTGCCACAAAGTATCCCCATTTTGAACAATATAAATTGTTTTTGGAGTGCTTGTTTTCTTTTTGCTGGAAGCAATGGCGGTATTATCGCTATGCCTTCCACGACTTACATATACTGTAAGATGTTGGCCGGGTTTAATATTGGCGCTAACCAAGCCGTTCCATTCTTTAAGTTCACGTATGGTGCAATGATAGCGGTTTGCTATGGTGCTAAGATGTTCCCCGTTTCTCACCCTGATGTACTCAACCTGCGGAGAGTTTTCATTCATGGCCAAAATTTGCTGGCTGGTAAGAGTATCTTTTTTAGCCATGCTGTATATAACATCTTCGTTAGCTACAAACTTACCAACCTTAGGTATGGGCAGGCAAAGCGTGTAACATCCTTCGGGAGAATAAGGAACTACACCCAGTTTATAACATGGGTTAAGCGTACGAATTTCATCAATAGGCATACCGAGGTATGCTGAAATTTGAGAAAATGTAAGCTCGTGATGCACGGTTACAGTATCTACATCAAAATAGGTTTGAATGGGTATACTTGGATATATGTTATGCGCAGTAGCATAGTTCATAATATAGTTTACCGCAATAAATGCCGGTACATAGCCTTCGGTTTCCTTGGGTAAGTAAGGACGTATTGCCCAAAAGTTAACCTTGCCACCCGAACGGCGTATAGCTTTACTAACTTCCATAGGGCCGCAGTTATAAGCGGCGATAGCAAGTTGCCAATCGCCAAACATATCATACAAAAATTTTAAAAACTGGCAGGCCGCAATAGTAGATTTAACGGGATCGTTGCGGTCATCTACATAAGAGTTTACCTGTAGGTTATAAAGCTTGCCTGTAGTATACATAAACTGCCATAAGCCACGAGCACCGGTACGCGAGCATGCATTAGGGTTAAGTGCAGATTCTACAACAGCTAAGTATTTTAGCTCTAAAGGCATTTTATACTTATCAAGTATCTGCTCTATCAAAGGGAAATAATATTTTGAAAGGGCCAGTATTCTCGACGTCATTTGCCTGCGGTGGGCATACAGCGCAATGTATTGCTTTACAACGTTATTGTATTGCAAATCAAAGGGCGTATTAGCATCCAGTCTGGTAAATCTTTCAGCGTATACAGCATCACTGTATTCTGGTATAGAATCTGAAGAAAAATGGTAATTGGGCGATTTTACCATATCATAGCCTTTTTCAAAAAAATTAAGGTGCGAAAGGCTATCTAAAGCAGCAGCAATAGGGTCATCCTTTAAAGTAAGGGTGTCTTTATTACCCTTAGCCCCATTTTGAGCCTGTAACTGCAAGCCTAGTAAAAGGCCAAAAAACACAAAAAACCACTTCATACGCATTTCGCTTATTTATATGTTATAACGCTGAAAACTTAAAAATGTTCTAAAGAACCGCAATTTTACTAAAAATTGAGGGTATTTCCAAGCTTAAAATACTGAGATATTCACGACTTGCTGTTCATTAAGTAGTTGGAAAATGCCAGCAAGGCAAGCTCATCATACTTTTTTGCCATTAGCTGAATTCCAAAAGGAAGTCCATTAGAATGAGTACCCAAAGGCAATGAAATTGCAGGAATCCCGGTTATAGGGGCTGTTACAGTAAAGATATCTTCCAGGTACATCTTAATAGGGTCCTGGTCGTTTTGCCCAAATTTAAAGGCTGTTCCGGGAGTTGTAGGCAGTAGTATTAAATCGTAATTTGAAAAGATGCTGTTTATTTTATCCGCAAATACTCTTCTTACTTTTTGACCTCTTGCGTAATAGGCATCGTAATAACCGGCGCTGAGTACAAATGTGCCAAGCATAATACGGCGCTTTACTTCTTTACCAAAACCTTCTGTGCGCGATTTTTTAAATGTAGCTTCTACGCCAACAGCCTCAGGGCTGCGGTGTCCGTAGTTTACGCCAGCAAAACGCGACAGGTTAGATGAAGCCTCGGCAGTTGTAAGCACATAGTAAGTAGGTACTGCATAATCCAAATAAGGAAAAGAAACAGGTTCTACCACATGGCCTTGCTTTTTAAGATTGGCAATGGTTTGTTCAATACCCTTTTTTATTTCCGGGTCCAGTCCATCCATTTCCAGGCTTTCTTTTATATATGCAACCTTCAATTTTTTTACATCTACTTTTTTCAAGTCTTGATGATATGCAGGAGCCTCCGCCTGTTTAAGTGTGCTGTCATGTTCATCTTTACCTGATATTATTTCTAATATCAGCGCAGAGTCCTCCACATTATTGGTAAAGGTGCCAATCTGATCGAACGTAGAAGCATACGCAATAAGCCCATAGCGCGACACGCGGCCATAGCTGGGTTTAATACCTACCACTCCGCAAAACGAAGCAGGCTGACGAATAGAGCCACCTGTGTCGCTGCCTAATGCAGCCATAGCAAGTCCTGCTGCCACCGCCACTGCCGAGCCACCCGAAGAACCACCGGGTACTCTTGTATTATCAAGCGGATTAAGAGTTTTAGCATATGCCGATTTTTCGGTGGAGCTGCCCATCGCAAATTCATCGCAATTGGTGCGGCCTATAATGATGGCATCTTCTGCAAGTAATCTTTCTACAACGGTAGAACTATAGAGCGAAACGAAACCTTCTAATATTTTTGATGAGGCAGAAACTCTATGGTCCTTATAGCAGATGTTATCTTTTATAGCGATAACCATTCCTGCCAATTTACCTGCTTTGCCCTGCTTTATTTTTGCATCTATATCTTTGGCACGTTGTAAAGCCTCATCACCCCACACTTCTAAAAAAGCATTCAGGTGCTTGTTCTTTTCAATCCTTTCAAGGTATTCGGATACCAGCTGTTGGCAGGAAGTTTTTCCGGCGGTGATCTCTGTTTTAGCTTCGGCTAAGGAGCGGTAAATGTGCATAAGGCTGCAAATTTACAATTACTTCTTCAACGCGCTAATAGCTTTAGAAAGTTTATGGTCTTTTTCGGTTACAACATCACCTGCACTATGTGTAGATAGCCATATTTCAAGCTCGTTGTAGGTGTTCTTCCATTCCGGGTGATGGTTCATCTTTTCAGCTATCAGAGCCACACGGGTCATAAAAGAGAATGCCTCTGAGAAATCTTTAAAGGTGAACTTTTTATAAAGTTTATTGTTTTGTTTTTTCCACATGAATTCAAATGTTTAACTATTCTTTCTGAATCGCTCGGTTACTTTAGAATGGTTGACCGTTTTACCATTTTTACTCTGTATAAGCCCATTCTCAACCTTCTCAATAAAAACAAGGCGTTCGAGTAATTCTTCAAGTTTAATTTCCTTAGGGAATTCATTCACAGTATTAAGCACAGTTTCTTTTTTCATATAGCGTAAAAGATATGATACAAAGTTACGAAAGAAAGTCTTAATTTACTAAGGTGCCAGCCGTTCAATTTTCCATTCTTCGTTTTCCAGGGTATAGAGTATCCTGTCGTGCAGGCGGCTAATACGTCCTTGCCAAAATTCAATTTTAACAGGATTAATTCTATAACCGCCCCAAAACGAGGGGCGGGTAATTTCTTTGCCTTCGTTTTCTTTCAAAAATAATTCCTGGCTTACATCAAGTCCTTCGCGGCCCGGTATTACCTTACTTTGTGGCGATACCCATGCGCCCGCCTGGCTGCCACGTGGACGTGAGTTAAAATATTCGTCTGATTCGGCCGCAGTAATTTTTTTTACGTTGCCTTCAATGCGTATTTGCCTTTCGAGGGCAGGCCAAAAAAAGGTCATAGATGCAAATTCATTTTCTTTTAGTTCGCTGGCTTTGCGGCTTTCGTAATTGGTATAAAACACAAAACCTTCTGGGTCTATACCCTTTAGCAAAACCACGCGGGCAGAGGGTTTGCCTTTTTTATCGGCTGTAGATAATACAAAGGCATTTGCATGCGATACATTATCGTGCAATGCTTCTGCAAACCATTTTTCAAACTGTAAAAAAGGATCCTTATTTACTCCATCCTCATCCAATTTTCCCTCTTCGTATTCACTACGTATATTACCTATGTTACTCATATCATGTTTATTACCAACAAATGTAGCAAAGTTTTGCAGTTTTAGGGCGTTTGCAGAGATTCATCACTCCATTTCATTTCGTTCTGAATGACACTATTTAAGGTTAATAGGTATAGTGTTTGGGGCGAGGTCGACCCTGCCCCAAACACTTTTTTGCAAATTATGTACTTTGTCATGTCGAATGAAATGAGACATCTAATTCTTTGGCTTGCATCGCTTTAATGGTCTTTTATCCTCTTCATCCAAGGTAAATATTTCTACATTTTCATCATCGTAAGGAGTTTTGGTTATCAGGTAGATACGAACAAAATTTCATCAATACTTGTAAAATGCAAGTAATTGAAAAGTGGCTGGTAACCAATGTATTACATAAATTATTGATTATCAGGTAATAATGGCAAATTCAAAAAACACTAATTTTACAGCAAACCACTACTATGAAAAAGGCCGAAATCATACTTACCTTAATTGCACTAAGTACTCTTCTAATGAAGTTGTGTTTGGTATCTGGTATTTATGTCCTTCTTCTACTATCGCTATTTGCGCTTGGCGGTTTTTACTTTTATATGGGTTTTGCATTTTTTAATGGCATGTCGCTAAAAAAGATGACAAAAGGTGAAAAATATAATGACATAAGATCGCCCAGAGTTGTAGGCGGAGTAGCTACTGGCTTGGCCTTAGGGCTGGCAGTTATCGGTATACTTTTCAAATTTCAATCATTCCCCGGTGCATCTTTTAATCTTATAATGGGGGTATTTAGTACGGGTGTAATAATCGCAATATCAACTATAAAATACATTAAGACCAGGGATGCCTATTATACCACTATACTTAAAAGAGTGCTTGTATATTTTACAATATGCTTAACTTTATACCTTGTTCCACGAAATACGTTCTTCGAATTTATGCATCGCGACCGTCCTGCCTATGTTAAAGCCATGGAAAAATCATGGGATAACCCGGGTAACGAAGCCTTGCAGGATTCTGTAGATGCAGCATGGGACAAAACATCTAAAAAATAGGTATGAAAATAAAGTTTCGTGTATTGGCCGGTATACTTTTAATGCTTTCACTTTTCAGTATAAACTGTTCCGATGAAGGAAAATCTGACGGTACAAAGAAAAGAGTGCATGAGCCCGGAAAGCTTACAACAGGCTGGTATCATATCTCCGATGGTATTACTCCAATTAAAAGGAAGTTGGTAAAAAGTAAATTTTCTTTTTATATAGATTCAGTGCCCATTATTACAGCAGACAATTTTATGAAGGTTGAAATAAATGAACTGCCTAACGCAGGTGCAGACAAATATTACGGCTTAAAGATTACGCTCGACATGGATGGCAAAGACAGGTGGGGCGATGCAACCGGAAGATGGACAGGCAAAAGAATGGCTATGATAGTAGATGATTCGCTTATAGATATACCCTTGATTAATAACGAAAATGATTCGGGTGTAACCGTGGTAAATGGCCTTAACCAAACCAAGGAAGAGGCAGAAAACATTAAGAAGATCCTGGAAAGCGAGGAAAGGTAATTGTTGACCTCACCCTGTGTCCCTCTCCTGGTGGCAGGAGAGGGAAGTACTAACACCACATCTTAATCTAAACATTTACTTTCTGCCTAGAAAAGGCAGAGTAAAGAACAAAGCAAAAAGATAATTACATCTAATTATCCTCTCCGTTTACGAGGAGAGGGCAGGGTGAGGTTATGCCTAAGCAGGAAAAATGTAATTTTATAAAGCTAAATTTATCAACGTGAAAGAATTTTTCGAAGAAATTTCTAAATACTTATTTGGTCCCCTTCTAGCAGCAGGGTTGACCTATTGGTTTGGGATAAGGGGTAAAAGGAAAGATACTGATATGCAGCGGGTGAAGGAGCTGAATATTGTTCTTTCAAATATGTTAGATGCTTGGCTTTATTTAATAAAACTAAATTCTATTTTGGAAATATTTGAGATAAAGGAAAATGGTATTGTGTTCCCGCCGGAATACCTATCATTTTTTGTTATTAAATCGGGTACTTTAAATGAAAACAGTTTGCTGGAATTAGATAAATCAATAATTTCTTTGAAACAATATGATCCAATAACATATTTTGAACTCGAAGGCATAGGTAAAGGATTTAATTTTATCAAGGAAAATTATGTATTGCCATTTTTGAACTCATATCAAAAGAACAGTACTGTTACTGAAGTGATGAGTCGAACTTTTTTAGACAGAATGATATCTGATATGAAGGATTATATGAAGCAGGTAGCAAAGCTTATATCAAAGGATGCTCTAAAGCAAGTGAATGAAAAAATTGAAAAAATCAAAACCAGTATAGGTAAAGAATTTGCGGAAGAGTATAATAAAGAATACTATTCTTTCATTATTAAATGCATTCCAGCTAAAATAGCGAAGCCTACATATGAAGAATTCAAAAAGGAAATAACTAAACCGGAAATACAAAAGATGTTTAAAGAACAATTTAATATAATGATCCAAACTGGGATTGATAAGATGATTGCTCTTATAACTCAAAACCCAAATGTTTCAATTGAAGAGGTTCAGAAAATGATAAACGAGTCTAAATTTACTCAACAGTAATTCATACTTTCCATACTTTTGCTTCTCTAACTTCCTCTTTTGAGAATAATTCAAACCATAGCGGCCCTGCAAAAAGAGCTTGCTCCGTTTAGGGGTAAAAATAAAACCATTGGTTTTGTTCCTACAATGGGCGCCCTGCACGAGGGACATGTATCGCTTATAGATATGGCCAGAATTGAAAACCATGTATCGGTATGCAGCATATTTGTAAACCCTACACAGTTTAACGACCCTAAAGATTTAGAACGCTACCCGCGTCCGCTAAAAGAAGATGAGGCCTTGCTTAAAAAAGCAGAGTGTAATATATTGTTCATTCCATCGGTGCAGGAAATGTATCCCGGTGGAGATTACACAACCCTTACCGAAGATTTTGGCAACCTTGATAAAGTGATGGAAGGCAAAGCACGCCCCGGTCACTTTGCAGGAATGATAACGATTGTAAGCAAACTATTTAATGCTGTAAAACCTAATAATGCATATTTGGGCAGTAAAGATTTTCAGCAGCTAACACTGGTAAAATATTTTGCAAAAAAGCATAATCTTCCTATCAACATAATCGGATGCCCTATTATCCGCGAGGCCGATGGACTGGCGATGAGTTCGCGCAATCGTTTATTATCTGAAGAAGAAAGAAAGCGTGCAACACTTATCCCCCAAACTATGAACAAGGTTAAAGAAATGTGGGGCACAAAAAGTATTGTAGAAATAAAACAGTTTGTAAATGATGAATTTACTAAGGATGGTTTTTTGAAACTTGACTATTTTGAAATTAGTTATGCCGATACGTTAGTTGCAGTCGAAGATATGCCCCAAACCCCTAAAGGGGCTTTGAATGTAGTAGCCTGCATCGCTGCCTTTGACGGTAAAATAAGGCTGATAGATAATATAATGTTGGCGTAGATTTTTTTTGCCCCAACCCCTAAAGGGGCAAATACTTTGATGCAAGATACAGTTTCTATTGCTTCAAAGCCCCTTTAGGGGTTTGGGGCATGTTTTTAGGGGATGACCACGTTAAATCATGTTAAACCAAAATTTCGTCGAAAACATCAAATCGTTAATATTTTAACAAAAAATGGTGGCATTTTAACAAAATATCATACAAAATGGCCCTTAAAATAGCAATAACTGATTTGTTAATAAACTGTTTCTAACTATAATTTACGAAACAGTAGGAAGTTATCTGTAAAATTCTACTTTTGCGAAAAATTAAAAGGTAACCAATATGTATTGGACGTTAGAATTAGCATCATATCTCGAAGACGCACCTTGGCCTGCCACAAAAAGTGAACTCATCGACTACGCCATTCGTTCAGGCGCTCCTATAGAAGTTGTAGAAAACTTACAAGAAATAGAAGACGAAGAAGAAGTGTTTGAAAGCATAGAAGAAATTTGGCCGGACTATCCCACCAAAGAGGACTTTTTGTTCAACGAGGACGAGTACTAGGATAGGTTCATAGCAGTATATTTGTGATTTAAGCAACGGGAAATATGGATTCTCCCGATATATTGCTTTTCTTTTCAAAGCTCGAAAGCGCTAAGCAATTAGCTAAAGAACTGAAAGAAAAGCACGGTTCAATTATCTGCCTGGAAAAACTTTCCGGGTCGGAGCCCGCTTTTATTGCCTCGTCGTTATTGGGCGACATTGCTGCAAACCACCTCTTTATTTTGGATGATACAGAAGAAGCTATTTACTTCTTCAATGATATGGAAAACTTGCTGCCCAAAGGTAAAGTACTGTATTATCCCGGTGCAGAGGGTGGCCATAAATCAGATTCAGAAAACTCTAACTTGTTGCGTAAAACAGAGGTGCTGAACGCCATTACCAAAAATAAAGGCCACATAATTGTTACATCCGTGGCGGCATTATGCGAAAAGGTAGCAAGCAGCGAAGCCATTGCAGAAAACACTCTGCAGCTATCGGTAAACGATAAGCTATCCATGGATTTTGTAGTGGAGTTATTGGCCCAATACAATTTTATCCGTACCGATTTTGTTACCGATCCCGGTCAATATTCCCGCCGTGGCGGCATACTCGATATTTTTTCTTTCTCTAACGAATATCCATTCCGTATTGAGTTTGCAGGTGATTTGGTGGAGTCGATACGCACGTTTGATGCAGCTACGCAACTTTCGGTAGATGAATTACAAAAGATAGCCATCACCCCAAATATTAAAGATGAGGTGTTTGAACAGTCTACCCAAAGCTTTATAAAATACCTTGGCAATAATGGGGATACAACACTTTGGATTAAAGATTATCCGCGTGCGCTTAAGGCGATGGAAGAGGCATATAAGGAGTTATCTGAAAAGGAAGTGCCGCAAAAATCATTGTACTCGCCTATAGATTTTATAGAAGAATGCAAAGGTCTTACAAGGGTGATGTGGGGAGTGTTACCTGAGAAAGAATTACAAAAAATTGCATTCAATTCCACTCCTCAAAAATCGTTTGGTAAAAACTTTACACTTTTCTTTGATGAGATAAACACCAATATTAACAAGGGATACCGCAATTATATTTTTACTGATACTGAACAGCAGGTAAAAAGGTTGAAAGATATTTTTGCCGAAGTAAAATTAAAATCAGACCACCAATTTGATATCGAAGAAGCGCTTATACCTGTGTTTCTACCTATCCACGAGGGTTTTATAGACCACGAAATAAAACTTGCCTGCTACACCGACCATGAAATATTCGGGCGTTACCACAGGTTTAGGTTGCAGGATACGTTTTATAAAGCCAAGGAAGCCCTAACGCTAAAAGAGTTGCACGACCTTAAGCCTGGAGACTATGTTACACACATCGACCATGGTGTTGGCCGCTTTGCGGGATTGGAAAAGATAGATGTAAATGGCAACGAACAGGAAGCAGTCCGCATTATGTATAAGGATAACGATCTGCTTTATGTAAGTATACACTCTCTTCACCGTATAACGCGTTATGCCGGCAAGGATGGCTTTGTTCCTTCGCTGGATAAGCTGGGCTCCGCATCATGGAAGACTTTAAAGCAAAAGACCAAACGCAAAATAAAACAAGTAGCGTTCGACCTGGTAAAGTTATATGCCGAACGCAGGGCCCGCCCCGGTTTTGCTTTTCAGCCCGATACCTATTTGCAAAACGAATTAGAGGCATCGTTTATTTACGAGGATACACCCGACCAGGTTAAGGCTACTGCCGATGTAAAAAAAGATATGGAAGTACCTCACCCAATGGACAGGCTTGTTTGCGGGGATGTTGGCTTTGGCAAAACAGAAATTGCCATACGTGCAGCGTTTAAAGCCGTAACCGATGGAAAGCAGGTGGCTGTGCTGGTCCCTACTACCATTCTTGCCTTTCAGCATAACCGTACGTTTACCGAAAGGCTAAAAGAATTCCCCTGCAACATAGATTACCTGAGCCGTTTCCGTACAACGAAAGAAAGAAAAGAAGTACTTAAAAAACTAACCGCCGGGCAATTAGATATTGTAATAGGCACACATCAACTGGTAAATAAAGAAGTAGTATTTAAAGACCTTGGCCTGCTGATTGTAGACGAAGAACAAAAGTTTGGTGTAGGTGTAAAAGACAAACTTAAAACCCTGCGTTCTACTATGGATATATTAACGCTTACCGCTACTCCTATTCCGCGTACGTTGCAGTTTTCGTTAATTGGGGTTAGAGATTTATCCGTTATCAATACGCCGCCGCCTAACCGCTACCCTGTGCAAACAGAGTTGGCTACCTTCCATGCCGAAATATTTAGGGATGCCATAAACTACGAAATGGCACGCGGGGGACAAACATTTGTAATACATAACCGTGTACATAATATTGGAGAGATAGCGGGCATGGTAAAAAGCCTTTGTCCCAAAGCAAGGGTAGGCGTGGCACACGGGCAACTTAAGGGCCATGAGCTTGAAAATATAATGTTGCAGTTTGTAGAAGGGCAGATTGATGTGCTGGTATCTACTGCTATCGTAGAATCTGGCCTGGATATATCAAATCTTAATACCATCATTATAAACGATGCGCACCTTTTCGGCCTTAGCGATTTGCACCAATTACGCGGCAGGGTAGGGCGTTCTAATAAAAAAGCGTTTTGTTATTTGGTGGCTCCTCCGTTTGAGAACTTAACACGCGAAGCACAAACAAGGTTAGAGACCATCGAAAAATTCTCTGACCTGGGCAGCGGCTTTAGCATTGCCATGCGCGACCTTGATATACGCGGTGCAGGCGATTTGCTGGGCGGAGAACAAAGTGGCTTTATAAATGATATGGGTATTGATATGTACCACAAAATATTGAACGAAGCCATAGAGGAACTGAAAGAAGAAATGGGTGATGCCTATGTTAGCAGGGAAGAAAAAGTGACTCCGCAGCAAAAGAAATATGTAAAAGATTGCCAGATGGAAACCGATGCCGAGGCGCTTATACCTGATGATTATGTGCAAAGCCCTGAAGAGCGTTTACGCCTTTACCGCGAGTTGAATGAAGCTAAAGACGAAGCACAGGTAATGCGTTTTGAAGCCGAAATGATTGACCGCTTTGGTAAACTGCCCGCCATAGTGCAAAGACTTACAGATATTGTACGGCTCAGGCTACTGGCAATAGATTTAGGGATAGAACGCATTGTATTTAAAAGCAAAACATTCATCTGCTTTTTTGTTTCTCAGCACGATTCTGCGTACTACACCTCCGAAATATTTGCCGGCATAGTCGAATACATTAAAAACCACCCGCGCAATTGCCAAATGAAGGACAATACCGAAAAGCTCTCTCTTAGCATCTCACCCGTAATAAGCGTTGCCGATGCCCTGAAGATTATTAGAGAGATGGGGGCTAAGAAGTAAATTTTTAGCCTAATGGTGTTCTCCTAAGTTCAGTGGCGTTTGCGTTAGGGATTGCAGTGGAAAGCCCACAGCCTGCCCGACTTTGTCATTCAGGCGGGCGAAGCGAGGACTTGCAACGTAAAGCCCGACCCTGACCAAAAGGAAGGGTAACGCTCACACTTCGACAGGCTCAGTGTGACATAAAGAGATGCTTCGCCATGTCTAGCATGACGAGAGCCGTCATAATTCCTAATTTTTAATTCGTAATTGGCTACTGACCTATCTCCTTCTTATAATCGGCAGCAGAAAGTAGCGCCGCCGCCTCAGATGGATTGGAAATGGAGATTTTTATCATCCATCCATCACCATAAGGGTCTTTATTAACCGCTTCCGGGTTAGATTCAAGGTTAGGGTTAACCTCTAATACTTTACCCGATAGAGGCATAAACAGGTCGGAAACCGTTTTAACAGCTTCTACAGTGCCAAACAAATCGCCATGTTTAATTTCCTGTCCTACTGTGTTAATGTCAATAAATACAATATCGCCAAGTTCGCCTTGTGCAAAATCGGTAACACCTACATGTGCTTCGTTGCCATTAATGCGTACCCATTCGTGGTCTTTTGTGTACTTAAGGTCGTCAGGAAAATTCATAGTATAAGTTTTTAAGAGTGACAAATATATTTGAATAATGAATATCGAACAAGGAATATTGAATACAGAAGTAAAAAACAAAAGAAAACCCCTTTCTACGCACACTATAACTATTCACTCTTTTCTTATATTTGCAATACACAAAAAGCCTTAACGCTATGAATGAAGATTTGGAGTTAATATTAGAAGACGCTAAAGAAAAAATGGAAAAAGCCATTGTTCACCTGGAAGGTGAATTGGCTAAAATACGTGCGGGCCGTGCCAACCCTGCCATGCTCGAAAACATTATGGTAGACTATTATGGCAGCCGTACTCCATTGCGCCATGTGGCAAACATTAACTCGCAAGATTCGCGTACGCTTATTATACAGCCCTTTGAAAAAAGTTCGGTAGAGGCTATAGATAAAGCCATACAGCTTGCCAACCTGGGTTTTACTCCCCAAAACGACGGAAACATTGTTCGCATAGTAATACCTGCACTTACCGAAGAAAGAAGAAAAGAGATGGTGAAGAAGGTAAATAGCGAATCTGAAAGTTGTAAGGTGGCAATACGTACCCTGCGTAAAGAAACTAACGAGGCTATAAAAGCATTGCAAAAGGCCGGCTTACCCGAAGATGAAATGAAACTTGGCGAACAAAAAGCACAACAACTTACCGATAGCTTTATAGCCCAAAGCGACACTCACGCCCAAAAGAAAGAGAAGGAAATAATTACAGTGTAAGTCACTGAATATCGAATACTGAATAAAGAATATCGAACGTTGAATTAAAGTCTTTAACTAAACTGCGAAATTCAGCATTCAATATTCATCATTCGATATTCTTCGCGGCTTTTTTCCTACTCACCAAATATATCCCCGCCAATACGGTAACAAAGCCTGCTATTTGTATAAAGCCCAGGGTTTCGCCATCTGATAAGCCCCACAGGATTGCAACAAACGGTATCGTATACGTAACCGAAGCTGAAAAAAGCGGGGCAGATATTTTAAGCATCTTATTAAAAAGAGATTGTGCCAATGCAGTGCCCATTGCACCTAACAAAGCAGCACAACCCAGGCTTTTTAATGCACCGGGTGTTGTAGTAAGCCTGTGTGTAAAATCGGTTGAGAAGAGATAACAGCCTGAAACAATACCTACAAAAAACAGGGCGAATCCTGCAATATCTATGGGGTTTAAATCCATTAAATAGTTATTAAGGATGAAGGTGTCGATAGCATACGTAATGCAGGCTACGATGATGAGAAGGCTGTAATAATAATTTACTTCAAAATCGCCTTTTGCATTATATAATACCATAAGCGCTGCGCCAATAAAGCCAAGCAATACACCTATAGTTTTACCTGTGGTAGTTTTAAATTTGAAAAACAGAACCCCTACAATAAGCGTAAACAGGGGAGTAAGCGAGTTAAGCACACCTGCAATTGCACTGGGTATTTTTGTTTCAGCAGTAGTAAATAATACTGCGGGAATACCGTTGCCTAATATTCCTGCCATGATTAAATACTTCCACTTAGCTTTTGGAATAGATTTTATATGGCCAATAACAAAGGGGAAAAGACAAAGAAAAGAAACCGTCATGCGAATGGCTGCTACCTGCGCAGGAGTGTAAACATCCATGCCACGCTTCATTAAAATAAACGAAGTACCCCAGATTACAGAAAGGATAATAAACAAAAACCATTTTAAAAAAGTGGAAGACTTCGCCATGCTACATTACTCTGCCCTGGCGTTGTTTAAGCATACTATGCGCCATATCCAGTTTGCGTTTATGTTCCATGCGCTGCATTAATTCTTCTTCATTAATTGGGTGCTTAATGCTCTCCTGCAATTCCTTAATCATTATTTCAATCTTACGGCATTTAAACGCGAATACCGCTTTTTCGGCGGTTATTCCTAAATGATCTTCTTCAGTTTTAATGCCTATGCTACGCCTGCCCCAATTGGCAAGTGGATAAAGCTCGGATGCGATGGTGGCTCCAATTTTGCTTAGGTCAACATCTTCGTGGCGCACAAAATATTCTTCGGTAACGGGTTCTCCCGTTTCGTATACACGGCAATATTCGGCATATACTTTTGCTAAAAGCTCATTACTGAAAGTAAAGTTGTCTTCCTTCATACTTTCAATAATGTAGTCGGCAATTTTCATGGTGAACTTAACGGGTTCTTCAGCCCCTTCAGCCTCACCCGTAAACGTTGCTTCGGTATTACCATATTTAAGTAAAACACGTACCAATTCTTTTTCCTGCGGATCGGCAGAAAGCAAATTAACCTGCGTTGTTGGTGTACTTGTTTTTACCACTGTTTGCTGACTTTGCAATGGAGTAGAGGCATGTTCATCCATTGCCTTACGGCGAGTTACACGCATTTCGCTCCACAGCACATCTTCTTCTATCTGCATCAAGCGGCTGCATTCTTTTACATAAACCGAGCGGGTAATGCGTTCGGGTATTACTGCTATGGTAGATACAATATCGCGTATTAGTTCCGCTTTTTTAATCGGGTCGTCGGTAGCCCCCTGTGCTAAAGCACGGGTTTTAAATACAATAAAATCTACCGCTTTGGTACGCAGGTATTCTTTTAGTTCTTCGGGGCTATGGCTGCGTGCAAATGTATCCGGGTCATGTTCAGGCGGAAGGGTAATAATTTTAACATTCATACCCTCTTTTAGCGCAATATTAAACCCCCGTTCTGCCGCTTTTAATCCGGCTGCATCGCCATCGTACAATATAGTTAAGTTAGGCGTATAACGGCGTATCAGCCTTATCTGTTCTATAGTTAACGATGTACCCGAAGAGGCCACCACATTCTCTACTCCTGATTGATGTAAGGAGATTACATCGGCATAACCTTCTACCAAAAAGCAAATATCATCTACCGAAATAGCTTTACGTGCAAGATGTAATCCATACAACACATTGCTTTTATGATAAAGCGGTGTTTCGGGAGAATTTACATACTTGGCTACATTTTTATCCTTGCGTAATGTTCTTCCGCCAAAAGCAATTACACGTCCGCTTATATTATGAATAGGGAATATTACCCTGCCTGCAAAACGGTCGTAACAGTTTTCCGGCTTAGCTTCTGTGCCCGGAGGTGTCAGTTCTTCATTCGTTCTTACCAAACCTGCCAGCAGCATATACTTTAAGTTATATCCTGCCTGCAATGCCGTGGTTAAAAATGTTTTACTCTGCTCAGGCGAATACCCTAATTGGAATTTTTCTATTGTTTCGGCCGTAAATCCTCTTTCTTCTAAATAGCCTAATCCTATTGCTTTACCTGTCTCTGTATGTATTTGTTCAGTGAAAAATTTTTGAGCATAATTGCATACTACCATCAGGCTTTCACGTTCCGTTTCCTGTTCTACCTGCTGCTGCGTTTTTTCTTCCTCAACAATAGGTATATTATACTTTTTTGCGAGATATTTTAATGCGTTTACATAGTCGGTTTGCTCATGATCCATTACAAAATTTACCACGTTGCCGCCTTTGCCGCAGCCAAAGCACTTATATATTCCTTTGGCCGGAGATACCGTAAACGAAGGTGTTTTTTCGTTGTGAAAAGGACAAAGGCCCATGTAATTGGCACCACGCTTTTTCAGGTTTACAAAATCGCCTACCACCTCCTCTATACGGGCAGTAGTAAAAATATTGTCTATAGTTTCCCTTGGAATCACTTTAATTGTCTTACACGCAAATGTAATTATAAAGTTAGAGCGGAAGAAGCTCTTTTACTTGCTCAGGTGCAAGTGAGTTGATACAGTGGCAAGAATTCTTTTTCTTGCAGTCGCTGCAATCTTTGTCGAGAACCAGATAAGTGGCATTTGTTCCTAATGGTGCCCACCTGCCAGGGTGCATAGGGCGAATAGAAGGATATAAGCCAATTGCTCTCTTTCCTAATGCTGCCGCTATGTGTAGTGGGCCAGTGCTGCAAGCTACCAGTCCGTCAGCCTTAGATATAAAGGCGATAAGCTGTGCAAGGTCAATCTTTCCAGTCAGATCAGTTATATCAGGGTGACTCTTTAACAGGTTTTCACGAATTTCCGCACCTTCACTTTCTGTTCCGGTAACAAACAGCTTAAATTTTTCTTTGGGAAGAATTTCGGCGAGCCTATTCCAGTTTTTCCACTCCCATTCTCTTGCACTGCCTCGCGATTTGGGGTGTAGGATAAGATTAAACCTGGTTTTGTCCAATATGTTATCTCCTTTCCATACAGGAATTTTTGTAAATCCATAGAGCGACTTTATTTCATCCAGGCTTGGAATAGTTGTAATGCCAAGTGGTTTTAAAAGCTCTACATTCAGTTGTGCCTCATGTAAATCAGATCCTTTACGTGTAAAGTTTACACGCTTGTTGCAATACAGCCAGTTGTAAGAACGGTGGCTTGTGCCCACCCTATTGGGTATGCCTGCTTTGTAAGCCAGGCTTGCAATTTCGGGGTGGGGGAAAATATGAAGTATAACTTCTGCATTAAAACTTTTTAGCCTGCTCAGCTGGTCTTCGGCAGGGAGCGATTGTATTTCATCCCAGTCTATAAACTTGTCAATGTGTTCGCAGCATTCTATAATAGGGCGTATATATTTTTTGCCTAAAAACATAAGAGTGGCATCCGGAAATTTTTCCCTGAGTATGCCTGCCAGTGGCAAGGTAAGCAGTACATCACCAATGTTATCGGCACGGCTTATAATAATAGTGGGCTTTGGGCTAAGCTTAATAGTTGCCATAGATGATGGTGAGAAAACAAAAATAGGGAAAACTACCTAAGCCTTTACTTGCTTCCCTCTTTTAAAAAATCTCCGCACGATTTTCTGATAACCAGTTTGGTGGGTAGTATTCTTGACTGAGGTGCAGGGTTTTTTCCATCCATTTGCTTCATTAAAAGCTTTACGGCTTCTTCGCCAATTTTTTCTAAAGGCTGTGCTACCGTGGTTAGCGGAGGGTGAGAAAATTTGAATGCTTCCATATCATCGAAGCAGGCAAGAGCAATGTCCTGTGGTATCCTAAGGTTCATTTTATGAATTACCTGTAAGCAATGTACTGCAACATTATTATTTACTACAAACAAAGCTTCTACACCTGTAGGCGACTTAACCAAATTGCGTACGGCTTCTTCGGTTGTTTTTTCAATATCCTGGTACGAAACGGCGTGAATAGAATTCGTCAGTTTGTGTTTCTTCAAGGCATCTTTGTATCCTTCTACACGTTCAGATAGAGAACTAATGTATGTAGGAGATACGTTAATAAGCCCTATCTTCTTCATTCCCACCTTTATCATATGTTCCACCATATCAAAGGCGCCCTTGTAGTTATCTACCCCAACATAGTTGGATGGAATGCCATCGGGTTTACGATCGATAAACACTGTTGGAAATTGTTCCTTTTTTAATTGCGCAAACTGGTCATTTTTTTGCTGGGTGGTGGCTACAATAAGGCCTTCTACTCTTTGTCTGTCTTTAAGCAGTTCAATTAATTTGTATTCTTTATCTTCTTCTTCGTCCGAGCTGCAAACCAAAAGTTGGTAACCCAGTTTAGCTACTTCTCTTTCTATGGTACGAGATATGCGCGAATAAAAAGGATTAGAAATATCGGCCACTACAAGCCCAATAATATTTGATTTGCCTGTACGCAAACCCCTGGCCATTTGATTAGGATGATAATTAAGTTCTTCTGCTTTTTTGAAAACCTTTTTCTGAGTTTCTTCGCTAATGCCCCACTGTTCAGCCTTATTATTAAGTACCAGTGATACAAGTGTTTTCGAAACGTTCAGCGCTTCTGCTATATCTTTTAGTGAGGCTCTTTTCATAAGTGGTTGTAGTTCTTACGGGCAAAAGTAAGTAATTTTATGTATCTAAATCGATTCACCCTCAAAAATTCTTTTCATTCTATATTCAAAAATAACTAAATTCGCCTCGATAAACTATTTTATTGAAATAAATTTTTACGCATGCGGTTTTTGTCATCATCGCACTAAACCGTTTTAGAATACGAAAAAATCGAAAACATGAAAAAAATCCCCCTTCTTTTAAGCGTACTGGCCTTGTTTTTTGCATCTTTTAATGTTTCTAAGGCGCAAAGGCCCGATACTATTAACGTATTGGCACAAAATAAGGTACACATGAACTGGTATGGAGTATTTCCTGCCTGGGGAGTATTTCCTCCCGATACCAATTCGTACCGTAAAGTATTACTCAATTTTACACTGGGATGCCCCAACTCGGGTTGCAGTCCGTGGGATTACACCGTAGATATTTACCTTATTCATAAAATGGGTATTAAGGATTCTGCCCTGGATAAAGCACCTACGTTTACCGTGAATGGTGGCATAGATGATAGTATAAAAATAAAGAAGGATACCACATGGACCACTTATTATGATACCAATACGCATACTACCGATTCGACAGCCAATGTACCGTATACCATTATACAATATAAAGATAGCCTTACACCAACTACAGCTACCGATACTGTAAAATGGTGGAAGGTTGGTTACTATAATTACTACTATAATAATGTAGGGCAAAAAATAGATTCCGCTTTTGTGGGGCTCGATAGCACCATGTATGTAAAGTACTACACGTATTGGGGTGTATACGATTCCGTTCAAACCTACGAAATAGCACGGATGATAACCCCTTACGCAGGATATGGTTATTATCCTGTTTCATGGACTTATCCATATGTATTTGATGTAACCGACTTTGCCCGGATGATGCACGACTCGGTGCAAATACAAGTACTATATAGTGGATACACAGATGGCTTTGATGCTACCTGCAATTTTGAAATGATAACAGGCATTCCTCCACACAAAGCATATAAAACCCTGCCTATGTGGAATGGCACCTTTCCTTATGGAAGCGTGGGCAACCCCATTTCGAATTATTTAGTAAAACGCCCAGTAAAAATAGATAGCGCTGCTTCGGCTGTGCGTTTGCGTATTTTGCAAACTGGCCATGGAGAAGATGGAAATAATTGCAGTGAGTTTTGTGGCAACTACCAGCATGTGTTTGTAAACAGTGCGGAACATTTTACTCCATTAGTGTGGAGAGATGTATGCGGGTTAAACCCGCTTTGGCACCAACCCGGTACATGGCTATACGACCGCGCTAACTGGTGCCCGGGAGAACTTGTAACTCCTTACCTTGATAACCTTACACCTTACGTTAATCCAAACCAGGTAGATACAATATTAATGACTATGGACCCTTATACCAGTCCCAATGGCGGCAGTGTATATACAATAGGGTCGGAGTTGGTGTATTATGGCCCAATCAATTTTAGCCTCGATGCTTCGTTGGATGATATTATATCACCCACAACAAATCCGCTGTATAGCAGGCTTAATCCTGCATGTAACCCGCAAGTGGTAATTCGCAATACAGGCTCTACACCTATAACAAGTCTTGATATTACTTACGGAGCATTAGGGGGTATTTCAAATACTTATCACTGGACGGGCAACCTACTTTTTGATGATACTAATAAAGTTACACTGCCGGCTATAAGCCTTGCTACATCTATTACTCCTGCTATGTTCAGGGCCAAAGTAAGTAACCCTAACGGCGCAGCGGACCAATACGGAAACAACGATAGTATGCTAAGCGCATTTACAAATGTGCCTGTTTTTCCATCAAGTTTTATAATACAGTTTAGTACCAATGCTGCAGCATCAGAAGATTCGTATTTTATTGCAGATGACTTGGGTAATATAGTCCACCAAAAAGGCGGGTTTGCAAATAATACACATTACAGAGATACTGTAACACTTCCGTGGGGATGTTATCATTTTGAAATAGATGACGCAGGAAAAGATGGGATTTCGTTTTTTGCAAATAACGATGGCAACGGGACCCTAAGTTTTAGTAAGATACCTTCAGGAGTTTTAAAATCATTCCAGGCTGATTTTGGCACATCCATTATACAGGATTTTACCGTTGGCGGAGCGCTTGCCGTTACCGAGACTGAAAACCAACCTATAGATTATACTGTATATCCTAATCCGGCTAATAATCAAATTACCGTTTCGCAATTACTAAAATCGGATATGGATAAAGATATCCGTATGTATTCTGAACTGGGGGCGTTGGTATATGAACAACATATTAGTGCAGGTACAGATAAGCAGAGTATTAGTACGTATGATTTAGCGCCGGGAATATACTGCCTTGTTGTTTCTAATGCGGATGGGGTAGTTGTAAAGAAGATTTCAATTGTACATTAACAAATTGTAAAAACTTGGTTTTTAAGGCAGAATGTATAATTTAGTGAAGATATTAGGGATATGAAATTGAAAGGTTTTAATTCATGAGAAAAATTATTTTTTCTTTCTTTATTTTTTCTCTTTGTATTGTTTTGCATGCCTCTGCACAAACACCGGGAGGGGTAAGTAATAACCATCTTAAATTGTGGTTAAAAGCTAATTCTATTGTTGCGGCTAATGGCGCAGTATTGGGTACATGGAACGATAATTCTCCTAAGGGATTCAATGCTACACAAGCATTTACCGCCGCCCCCGATTCAGCACCCAATTACGAGGATAATGCAGTTAATAATATCAACTTTAATCCTTCTGTTCTGTTTAACGGTAGCACCAGTTTTATGAATATTTTGGGATCAAATGGCAATGCCGATCCTGCATTTGTAAGCAATCATAAAGATCAATATTCCAATTACGCTGTTATTCAGCCCGACCCTTCGTATGCTTTAGGAACAGCGCCAAATCCGGGAAAATATTTTTTCTCGGGCACCACCGGCCCCGACCATTTTACAGCAGCAGACGTACGAACCACGGGAGAAATAAACGATTCGTGGAACAATGATGATAACATATCTGCCGGAAATAATTACCAATCGTTTCCTTTGCTTATTACACTTACGTATGACAGCATTGCAATTATAGATTTAAGAACGATTTACACCTATGGCTCTCAAATTTCATTAAATAATTTTGGCTCACGAGCTACCACTACGGGCAACATAAACTATGCCATAGGATGCCAAACAGCGGCCAATCCGCATCTTGAATTTTTTAATGGCACCATTGCAGAATTGATTTCATTTACGTTTACCGATCATAATCTTACCAATACAAAAAAGCAAATTGAATCGTACCTGGCTATTAAATATGGGCTTACACTCACGGGCGAAAATTATTTGTCTTCTACTGCGGCAACTATTTGGAACATGGCCTCGGGAGGAGCCGACTATAACAAAAATATTATTGGCATAGGGCGAGATGATAACAGTGGCCTTATGCAAAAACAAACTACCAGTACAGGTGGCTTCCCTCCGTTTACACCCGATATACTTACTATGTTTATCGGCCCGGCCAAAACAGTTGACAATGCCGCCAATACGGGTGTTTTTTTAGCCGGCGATAAATCATTTTTTATGGCAGGCTGCGATACTACACCCACATGCGGCCCGCAAGGTGCGCCTCACGTTCTTGTACCGCCAGGTATATGTTGCAGGCTTGTTAAACAGTGGTTTACACAGGTAACCAATTTTACCAATACCGATCTTACACTCGAGTTTAAACTGCCTGCGTGTGCATCAGGGGCCTTAACTGTGGCTAATATGAGATTATTGGTATGCAATAGTGCTAATTTTACTACTGCTGTACCTTTAAATACTATAGCGGGTGCAGGCCCTGCGCTTACATCTATAGCCATTGCAGGTTCTGTAGTAGACATTAAATTACCTGCTACGTATTTTACAAGTAATGCAGGCTTTACCGATGGACTGGTGCATCCTTATTTTACGCTTGGTTCGGTTAGCAATACCATGCCATTGCCAATGGATTTACTTTCCTTTAATGCTAATTTGCAGGAGGATAAAACGGTGCTAACAACATGGACAACAGCCAGTGAAACCAACAATGCCTTATTTACCATTGAAAAAAGCGCCGACGGGCATAATTTTGAAGGCTTTACCACTTTGCCCGGTGCAGGTACAACAAGTGTAGCACATAATTATTCAGCCATAGATGATAATCCGTATGTGGGGATTTCGTACTATAGGTTAAAGCAAACCGACTACGATGGATACTCTACCTATTCGGATATTGTGCCGGTAACCTATAACCCGACAAACGATATAAGTATTGGCAATACATTGCTTAGTACAGGCAGTTCGTTTATGCAAATAAGCAGTAAAACGCAAGGTGCAGTGACGATAGATATTTACGACATAACAGGCAGAAAAATATACTCAAAAGACCAAAATATGGCATCAGGAGTAAATAGTATTGATTTAGCAGCATCTTTTACCCAAGGTGTTTATATTCTGCGCGTTACCACTGCTTCGGGCAATGTGGCCCAAAAGAAGATTTTAGCCTGGAAATAGTTCCATTAATTAGCAATTAATAATTAGGAATTAGTAATGATGGAACTGCGAGTTTTAATAAACACACAATGGATTTTGCGCAAGGGATAGAAGTGGAAAGCCCACAGTCCCGATAGCTATCGGGACGAGGACTTGTAACGTATAGCCCGACCCCTCGGGGATGCGCCCAAATAATAAATAATTAAATGAAAATCCTAACTATGGTCGTTAGGCTCGATGTGAATAAGTACATCAGCGAGTTTGGGCATCTCCTTAAGTAGTTTGTCCTTTAAATGGTGCGATATTTCGTGTCCCAGTTTAACAGTAATAGTAGCATCAACAGTTACATGCAAATCGACAAGGTATTTCATTCCGCTTTTGCGAACCAGGCATTTTTCAGTGTACAGAACACCATCAACAGTACTGGCAACCTGGCGTATTTCGGCAATAACATCATCGTATAATTGTTCGTCCATTATTTCGCCCAGGGCAGGCCTGAAGATGAGGTAGCTATTGTAAAAAATTATGCCTGCTGCTATAAGTGCGGCCCAGCCATCGGCCGATTCGTAGCCCTTTCCGCCAAATATTGCAATGGATATGCCTATAAATACACAAAGCGATGTAATGGCATCGCTGCGGTGGTGCCAGCTATCGGCCCTTAAAGATGTGCTTCTTGTTTGTTTTGCCTTGCGGGCCACTATGCGGTAAAAAATTTCTTTAATAACCATTACTGTGCCAACCACAATAAGCGTGTAGGGTTTGGGTGGTGCATGCGGGGTAATAATTTTTGGGATGCTTTCGTAGGCAATAATAGTACCCGATGCAACCAGGGTGCAGCCTACAATAAAGGTAATGATAGATTCTGCTTTGCCATGGCCATAAGGATGGTTTTCATCGGGCGGCATGGCAGCATATTTAAGTCCGAACAATACCAACACTGAAGAAAAAATATCGCTGGTAGATTCGATAGCATCCGCAATTAAGGCATACGAATTGCCAAAATACCCGGCAAGCCATTTTATAATAGCTAAGCCTGTATTGCCAACAATACTTAGGGATATGGCGCCTATCGATTTACTTTCGTCGGACATAGTATCACAAACATAGCACTTAAGCTTATTAGTTTATGTTATATTGGTAAAATTGGCCTCATTTAAAGAAAAATCGACTATAAAATGGTGCTAAACTACATGAAATGGAATATGTAGAAAATAGTCCCTTTTTTCATCAATTATGCGTAACTTTGCAGCCTAATACTAGATAATCATGATAACTGTTTCGGAAAGCGCTGTAGAAAAGCTAAATATCCTGATGAAGGAAGAAAAGGCGACAACAGAAAGCTTTTTACGTGTTGGTGTAGAAAGTGGTGGTTGTTCTGGCCTTTCGTATAAAATGAAATTCGATACTGTTTTATCTCCTGATGATAAAGTTTTTGAAGATAAAGGCTTTAAAATAGTGGTAGATAAAAGAAGTTTCCTGTACCTGGTAGGTACAGAATTAGAATATAGCGGAGGGCTTAATGGGAAAGGATTTTCCTTTAGTAACCCTAACGCAAATCGTACATGTAGCTGCGGCGAAAGCTTCGCAGTATAACGATAAACTATAAACGATGAATTATTAATGGGCAAAATGCCCAAGAGTTTTCGGTTTATAGTTCATAGTTTATAATTTATAGTTAAAAGAATGGGTGGTTCAGATAAAATATTAGAAGAAGTAACATCATCGGAGTATAAGTGGGGCTTTACAAGCAACATTGATACTGATGTGGTTGCACCCGGCCTTAGCGAAGAGGTTATTCGCTTTATTTCTGCCAAAAAGGAAGAGCCCGAATGGATGCTGGAATGGAGACTTAAGGCCTATCAGCAATGGAAGGCCATGAAGGAGCCTCATTGGGGGCATCTTAAATATCCGCACATAAACTATGAGGGCATTAGCTATTACGCGGCTCCTAAAAAGAGAAAAGAAGTAACAAGCCTTGATGAAGTAGACCCTGAACTTTTGCGCACCTTCGAAAAGCTGGGCATATCTTTAGAAGAACAAAAGCGTTTATCGGGCATGAATGTAGCCGTAGATGCTGTAATAGATAGTGTATCGGTTAAGACTACCTTTAAAGAAAAGCTCTCTGAACTTGGAATTATATTCTGCTCCTTTAGCGAAGCCGTTAAAGAACACCCTGAGCTGGTAAAGAAATATGTAGGTTCGGTTGTACCTGTAACGGATAACTTTTTTTCAGCATTAAACTCCGCTGTATTTACCGATGGTTCTTTCTGCTACATACCTAAAGGGGTACGTTGCCCAATGGAATTGTCTACCTACTTCCGTATAAATTCAGCCGGCACCGGCCAGTTTGAACGTACACTTATTATTGCTGATGAAGGCGCTTATGTTAGCTACCTGGAAGGCTGTACTGCCCCTATGCGCGATGAAAACCAATTGCATGCCGCAGTGGTAGAAATCGTTGCACATAAAGATGCCGAGGTAAAATATTCTACCGTACAAAACTGGTACCCCGGCGATAAAGAAGGCAAAGGAGGCATTTACAACTTTGTTACCAAGCGTGGAATCTGTTTAGGATCTCATGCAAAAATATCCTGGACACAGGTAGAAACAGGTTCATCCATTACATGGAAATATCCAAGCGTAATACTTAAGGGTGATTATTCGGTTGGCGAATTTTATTCTATTGCCGTTACCAACAATATGCAACAAGCCGATACCGGCACCAAGATGACACATATTGGTAAAAATACCAAGAGCACTATTGTATCGAAGGGCATTGCTGCAGGTAAAAGTAATAACAGCTACCGCGGACTTGTGCGTGTAAACAGGGGCGCTGTTAATTCAAGAAATTTTTCTCAGTGCGATTCCTTACTGATGGGTAACCGTTGCGGGGCGCATACCTTCCCATATATAGAGGTGTTGGATAAAAGTGCAATTGTAGAGCATGAGGCCACTACATCTAAAATTGGGGAAGACCAGATATTTTACTGCAACCAACGGGGCATAGATACTGAAAAAGCTATAGGATTAATTGTAAATGGATATTGCAGGGATGTATTAAATAAATTACCCATGGAATTTGCTGTTGAGGCGCAGAAGCTGCTTGCAGTAAGCCTTGAAGGAAGCGTGGGTTAATTATGAGTTATGAATTATAAATTATGAATGAATAGAACATGTTACTCGAAATAAAAGATTTAAAAGCATCGGTAGAAGGTAAAGCCATATTAAAAGGCATTAACCTTAAAATGAATAAAGGCGAAGTGCATGCTATTATGGGCCCTAACGGCTCTGGTAAAAGCACATTAGCTTCGGTTATTGCAGGCCGTGAAGATTATGAAGTAGAAGGAGGCTCTGTGCTTTTTAATGGGAAGGATATTCTTGAACTCTCTCCGGATGAAAGGGCTAAGGAAGGTATATTCCTTGCGTTCCAGTATCCTGTTGAAATACCCGGTGTAAGCACCATCAACTTTTTAAAAACAGCCGTAAGCGAAATTCGTGCATACCGTGGCTTGCCACCTATGGAGGCTAAGGACTTTTTAAAAATGCTGAAAGAAAAACAAAAGCTGGTTGAGATAGATACCAACCTAACAGGCCGCTCGGTTAACGAAGGTTTTTCGGGTGGAGAAAAAAAGCGCAACGAGATTTTTCAAATGGCGATGTTGGAACCGACACTTGGCATATTGGATGAAACAGATTCGGGCCTTGATATTGACGCATTGCGCATTGTAGCCGATGGTGTAAACAAGCTGCGTTCTAAAGACAAATCATTTTTGGTGATAACGCATTACCAACGCCTTTTGGATTATATAGTACCCGACTTTGTGCATGTGTTGTACAATGGCAGAATTGTAAAATCGGGAACTAAAGACCTGGCCCTGGAGCTTGAAGCAAAAGGATACGACTGGATTAAAAAAGAATTTTCAGAAATTCCTGCGTAATGAGTGTTGTGGCTAAAGAAAAAACAAGTAAGTGGACATCCGAATTCGACCTTCTTTCAAAAGCAAGGCCGGTAAATCTTTTGCTGAGCGAGATACAGGAAAAAGCAATTACGGCTTTTTCTGCCTTGGGCCTTCCCGATAAAAAAGTAGAGGATTATAAGTACACCAATATTCGTCTTTATCTTAACGAAGAGTTTAGCTCTGCAACCGAGGCTACTAAGCTAAAACAAGCAGATATAAAGCATCTTTTCTTAGAAGGGCATGCAACATTTGTGTTGATAAACGGACATCATTCAAAAGAACTTTCGCACACCGAAAATCTACCTAAAGAAATAAAGACACTACCACTTTTTGCAGCACTAGCCAGCGGAGATAAAGAAGCTACAAAGTATTTTGACAAGCAGGTGGAAGAACTTGCCACACCTTTGGCAATGCTCAATACTGGCCTTGCCATAAGTGGAATATTCATCAGCATCCCTGCAAAATACCATTGTAAAATACCGATACAACTACTGAACATAAGTACATCGGATACAAAAGTATTGGCTAACCCTCGTAACCTGGTTCATTTGGGAGAGGGTGCCGGCCTTACATTGGTAGAGTCATATCATTCGGTAAACAACAAGGGTAAAAGCTTTACCAATTCGGTTACAGAAGCGGTAATTGAAAAGGAAGCTGTGCTGAATATTTACACCGTGCAGGATGAAGATGCCAATGCATCACAACATAATATACATGAGGTTGTGGTGGAAACCAAAGGACATTTAAACAGCACAGTCGTTACGCTAAATGGTGGTATGGTCCGCAATGATTTGAACGTATTGCTGCGTGGCGAACACACCGAAATACATTTGAACGGTTTGTTTGTGTTAAATGGTAATAGCCACTGCGATAATCATACTTTGGTAGAGCATTTTGCACCCAATTGTTTCAGCAACGAATTATATAAAGGAGTTATAGGAGATACGGCAACGGGTGTGTTCAACGGAAAGATTTATGTTCACCAGGAAGCGCAAAAAACTAATGCATATCAATCGAATAAAAATGTATTGCTGGGAGATAAATCAAGTGTAAACACTAAGCCGCAGTTAGAGATTTATGCCGACGATGTAAAATGTACTCACGGCACAACAACGGGTAGGCTGAATGAAGAAGCTTTATTTTACCTGCAAGCAAGGGGCCTTAGTAAAGATATTGCCCGCCGCGTGTTGCTGCAAGCCTTTGCTAACGAGGTTATTGACACTATAAAAGACGAGGCACTTAAAACCGCTTTAGAGCAGAGAATGCAAGGCCATATTGTATAACTTCGCACTATGGATTCTATCGTAAAAAGCAAGAGTGACACAAAGACGTTTGATGTAAATTCTGTACGTAAGGATTTCCCAATACTCGGTATTAAGGTCCACGAAAAACCACTTATTTATTTTGATAATGGTGCCACTGCGCAAAAACCAACAGTAGTTTTAAAAGCAATTCAAGATTATTATACCACGGTAAACAGCAATGTCCACCGGGGAGTGCACTACCTTAGTAGTGCCGCTACAGTTAAGTTTGAACATGCCCGTAAAGTAATCGCTAAACATCTTAATGCCCACGAAGACGAAGTTATTTTTACCCGTGGAACGACAGAATCCATCAACCTTGTAGCCTTTTCGTTTGGGGAGGTATTTGTAAAAGAGGATGATGAGATTATTATTTCGGAGATGGAGCACCACTCCAACATTGTGCCATGGCAACTATTGTGCGAGCGCAAAAACGCTGTATTAAAAGTTGTGCCTATAAACGAAACGGGCGAGCTTAACATGGAAGAGTATAAAAAGATGCTCAGCCCAAAGACTAAGCTGGTAGCTATTTCTCATGTGTCTAATTCATTGGGAACAATAAACCCTGTAGAGGAAATTATAGAACTGGCCCATGCTAAAAATATTCCTGTTTTGCTGGATGGAGCACAGGCAATCCCGCATAAAAAGGTAGATGTAAAAGAACTTGATGTAGACTTTTATTGCTTTTCAGGACATAAAGTGTATGGCCCAACCGGCATAGGAATACTGTATGGTAAAATGCATTGGCTTAAAAAGATGATACCTTACCAGGGCGGAGGAGAAATGATAAAACAGGTAACGTTTAGCAAAACAACATATAACGAACCACCTTTGCGTTTTGAAGCAGGTACGCCCAATATAGAAGGCTCCATAGTGCTTGCCGATGCTATACACTATATAGATAAGCTGGGCTTGGATGCCATAGGAAACTACGAGCACAAACTGCTGGAGCATGCAACCGAAAAGCTAAGCGCCATAAATGGCCTGAAAATTATAGGAACGGCAAAAAATAAAGCCAGCCTCGTATCTTTTATTGTAGATGGTATACATCCTTACGATATTGGTGTATTGCTCGACCAGATGGGCATAGCTGTACGCACGGGCCACCATTGCACACAACCCCTGATGGATATTTATAAAATATCGGGTACGGTAAGGGCCTCGTTTGCCTTTTATAACACCATAGAAGAGATAGATACACTGGCACTGGCAGTCGAAAAAGCCATACAGATATTGAAATAGTGCGTAAATTGCCTCGCTGTTATGACTATCGAGGAAACTGAAAAAGAGATTATTGAGGAGTTTGAACTCTTTACCGACTGGATGGAGAAGTATGAAAACATCATAGACATGGGTAAGAGCATACCTTTGATAGACGCGAAATATAAAGATGAAAACCATTTGATAAAGGGCTGTCAAAGCCAGGTGTGGGTACATTCGGAGATGAAAGGAGATAAAATATATTATACAGGAGATAGCGATGCGATAATAACTAAAGGCTTAGTGGCATTGGTGATTAGGGTATTATCGGGTCATACGGCAAGCGAAATACTAAATGCCAAAACGGATTTTATAGAAAGGATAGGATTAACGGAACATCTTTCGCCTACACGATCAAACGGACTTATGGCGATGATAAAACAAATTAAGTTAGACGCGAAAGCCCATGAAATTGCAAGTAAAAAATAGAACGCGGATGACGCAGATAATTATGATTTATAAGGATCAGCGAAAATCAGTTCAATCAGCGGTATCAGCGTTCCGGTATATTTATAGAAACATTACTAATTAAACAAAGTGCCCGCAGTAGTTATAAGCAAAAACACCGAATTAGCCACCAAGGTTATAGACATGCTTAAAACATGCTATGACCCTGAAATACCTGTAGATATTTGGGAACTGGGCCTTATATATGAGATTAATATTAATGATAACGACGAGGTAAATATTAAAATGACCCTTACCTCTCCATCTTGCCCGGTAGCCGAAACATTACCACCCGAAGTAGAACAAAAGATAAAAGACCTGGAAGGCGTAAAAGCCGCCAAAATAGAACTAACCTTTGACCCGCCCTGGGAAAAAGAAATGATGAGCGAAGTAGCTCAGCTTGAGTTAGGGTTTATGTGACCCTGCTGAATATCGAATAACGAAATCGCGAAGTTTTCGGGAATTTGCTTTTATCCCCGTAGGGGATGAATATTAATAGCCCCAATAAAAACCATGCTTAATTAACTCCTCTCCTCCCACACCGCACTTATATTCACAATAGTCTCTGCGGCTTTTTGCATGTCCTGTACGCTAACCCATTCCTGCTTACCATGGAAGGCATGCTCTCCGGCAAAAAGGTTAGGGCAGGGCAAGCCCATAAATGAGAGTCGTGCACCGTCGGTGCCGCCACGTATAGCCTGGTGGTGTACTTTTATACCGCTGCGTTTCATACCTTCTTCTGCATTCTTTACTATTTGCGGGTGTTTGTCAATTACCACTTTCATGTTGCGGTATTGCTCAATCACTTTAAAATCAAAAGTAGAGTTAGGATAGTTCTTCATTACCTGTTCAGTAATTTGTCTCAGAATTTCCCCTTTTACTTTCAGTCCCTTCGGGCCGTCGGTATCAAAGTCGCGCACAATAAACTTTATAACAGCTTGTTCTAATCCCCCGCTAACCGATGTAGGGTGGACAAAACCTTCATAACCCTGCGTTGTCTCAGGGGCAACATTTGTAGGTAGTTTATCTATAATGGCACCTGCAATTTTAATGGCATTTTCCATTTTACCTTTTGCAAAGCCCGGGTGGGCGCTTACTCCGTTAATAGTAATAACCACCGCATCCGCCGAAAAATTTTCTGATTCAATATGTCCTAACGATTCCCCATCCATGGTATAGCCAAAGTCTGCACCCAGCTTCTTCATGTCAACTTTATCCACGCCGCGGCCTATTTCTTCGTCGGGTGTAAAGAGTATGCGAATAGCGCCATGCTTCACTTCGGGGTGTTGCATTAAATATTCTGCTGCCGCCATAATTTCTGCAAGGCCAGCTTTATTATCTGCACCCAATAATGTAGTGCCGTCGGTGGTAATAATATCGTTTCCTATTTGGTTGGCAAGGTCGGGATGTGCAGCAGGGGTAAGCACTTGGCTTTTATCGTTAGGCAATATAATATTACCGCCTTTATAGTTTTTATGTATTTGCGGATTTACATTTGCACCTGTGCAATCGGGCGAGGTATCCATGTGTGAGCAAAAGCACAATACCGGCACTTTTTTAGCGCTGGTAGCGGGGATGGTGGCATATATATAGCCATATTCATCCAGCTCGGCATCTTTAATACCAATAGCTTTTAGCTCTTCCACCAAAACCTTTCCCAGGTTTTTTTGTTTGGCTGTAGATGGCACAGTAGGCGACTCAGGGTCGGACTGTGTGTCGATTTTTACATATCGTAAAAAACGGTCGGTAACGGATTGTGGTGTGATCATATATTAATTAGAAATCGGTCAATTAGGAACTAGGAATGAAAACCATCGTAAGGCAAATTTAAAATAATTTAAGTGCCGCATAATTTCATTCATAATTCAGCATTCATAATTCATAATTTCAATCCAGTAGGGATGAAATTCCGTATCTTAGTGCAATGAAGATAGCGATTGTAGGCACCGGTATTGCCGGAATGGGTTGCGGACATTTACTAAAGGATAGCGCAGAGATAGTTTTCTACGAAAAGAATGAGTATCCTGGCGGGCATACCAACACTATTACAGTTGATGAGGGCGATAAAAAGGTGCATATCGACACGGGTTTTATGGTGTTTAACCATGTAACCTATCCTAACCTTATAAAGCTTTTTGCCGAACTAAAAGTGCCTACGTTTAAAACAGATATGTCTTTCAGTGTGCAATATGTGCCTGATAAGTTGGAGTATTGCGGCTCGGGCCTTAACGGACTTTTTGCACAACGCAAAAATATTTTCAGCCTAAGGCACATAAAAATGCTGAAGCAAATTGGGCGATTTAACGAGGAAAGTATCCGGATAATGGATAAGCCCGAATATGCAGATTACACACTTGAACGTTACATAAAAGAAAACGGTTTTGGCAACGATATGCTATGGAGATACCTTATACCTATGAGTGCCGCGGTATGGTCGACCCCGATGGATAAAATGCTGGAATTCCCGGTGCAAACGCTGATACGGTTTTTTTATAATCATGGCTTTTTAGGTTTGAATACCCAGCATCAGTGGTATACCGTTACAGGTGGCAGCCGAACATACAGAGATATGGTGATGGCCCAGTTTAAAGATAAAATCTACCTTAATGATCCTGTAGTAAAGGTGAGTCGTAAAAACGATAAGGCTATTATCACTACAAAAAGTGGCAAGCAGGCCGAATATGATAAAGTAATTATTGCATCGCATGGCGATGAAGCTTTGGCTATGTTGGATACTCCAACATCGGATGAAAAAAGGCTGTTAAGCAATTTTAAATATCAAAAAAATATTGCAACGCTACATACAGATGAGGCCATTATGCCCAAAAATAAGCGGGTATGGTCGTCGTGGAACTATAGGGTAGAAGAGAAGAATGGCAAGCTAGAAGCATCGTGCATTTACTGGATGAACAGCCTGCAAAAAGTATCGGAAAAGAAGAACTATTTTGTATCGATAAACGACCCAGGTAATGTAGATAAAAGCAAGATTATTAAAACCATAGATTACACTCATCCTCTGTTTGATGTAGGCGCTGTGGCAGCCCAGGCCGAACTGCAAAACTTGAATACAGGGCCTGTATATTTTTGCGGAAGCTACTTTAAATATGGTTTTCACGAAGATGCATACACCTCGGCGGTAGATTTGTGTAAGGTTCTTGGGCCTGCAATTCGTCTTACAAAAAAGGAAGGCATTACCGCCTAATAAGCTAACTTTGATTTTCTTGTTAAAATGAACTCATCTCTTTACATATGTAGTTTAATGCACAACCGTATGGCGCCCAAGCCCCATAGGTTTAATTATAAGGTATTTATGTTTTGGCTCGATTTGGATGAGATTGATATTATTTCCAAAAAGTTTAGCCTGATAAGCCGCAACCGTTTTAACGTGTTCAGCTTCCGCGATTCCGACCATGTGCAGCTACCTGCAGATAAGCCAGATACATCTAAAAACACCAAACAACAGGTGTTGGATTACTTGCAATCGCAGAACGTAAAAACCACCAACCCGCGCATTTATTTACTCACCAATTTGCGCACGTTCGGGCACCAGTTTAACCCCGTATCTTTTTACTTTGTGTACGAAAATGAGCAACCTGTTTGTTGTATTGCCGAAGTAAGTAATACATTTGGAGAGATGAAACTATTTTTGCTGGGTAAAGAAACTTTGACGGATAACGTATTTACATATCAAACAAAAAAGTATTTTTACGTATCACCATTTATTGATCACGACGTGGATTTTGCTTTTCAATTGCATTTGCCGTCCGATAAACTTAACCTGCGTATAGACGATTATCGCAACGGCGAAAGGTTTTTTATAGCTACGCTTACAGGTAAAAAGAAGGAACTTACAGGCTCACGGCTACTGGCATATACCTTAAGATTTCCATTTATCACCTTAAAAGTAATAGGCCTAATACATTGGAATGCCATGATATTATGGTTAAAAAAGGTGCCTTACCGTAAAAAAGGCGAACATACTGAACTACAGAAAGACGTATTACGTAAATATACTCAAAGCTAAACGATGTCACAATCTATTGCTATAACGGCCGACAGGAGTTGGTATGAATCACTGGTGTTAAAGTTCCTTTCGAATATGAAGAAAGGAAATGCCACCTTAACCATGCCCAGCGGCGAAATAATTACATGGGGTACGGGCGAAGGCAACATATCGGCCAGCATTACCATATCAGATAAACGGTTTTTTGAAAAGTGCGTGCTGTTTGGTGATGTGGGCTTTGGAGAAGCTTTTACCGATGGCTACTGGCAAACCGATAGCGTTACCAATGTTATAAAATGGTTTTTGCTTAATGTAGAAGATGCACCTTCTATATCGGGCAGTAAGGTGCAAACGGGCATACTTAACATGTTTAAGTTTCTTAATCGTTTATACCACCTTAGGCGTAAAAACGATGTTGCACGTGCTAAAGAAAATATAGCCGAACATTACGACCTTAATAACGATTTTTTTAAGCTCTTCCTCGACCCGAGTATGACTTATTCGAGCGCCTATTTTATTAAAGAAGGAATGAGCCTGCAAGATGCCCAAATGGCTAAATACGATGCCTTGTGCCAAAGCCTTAAGCTAAAACCTACCGACCATGTGTTAGAAATTGGTTCGGGATGGGGTGGCAATGCTATTTATATGGCAAAAAAATATGGCTGCAGGGTTACCAGCGTAACAATATCCGAAGAACAATATAAGCTGGCCAAGGAGCGTGTTACTGAGCAGGGTTTGGATGATAAAGTAGAGATAAAACTTACCGATTACCGCTTGCTTACAGGCCTGTTCGATAAAATAGTTTCTATAGAAATGTTGGAAGCTGTAGGACATGAATTTTTAGAGGTATATTTTAAAAAATGTGCCGAACTTTTAAAGCCAAAAGGCATATTAGGGTTCCAGGTTATAACCAGTCCCGATTCGCGTTACGACAGCCTTAGAAAGGGCGTTGACTGGATACAAAAACATATTTTTCCGGGTACATTGCTTCCATCGGTGGCAGCATTAAATGCTGCTATAAGCCGCACCGGAGAGTTAAATATTATGGGCTTGAAAGAATTCGGGTTGCACTATGCCGAAACCCTGAAAATATGGAGAGAGAAGTTTAATGAACAGCTTAACGAAGTAAAAAAGCTGGGCTTCGATGATAAGTTTATTCGTAAATGGAACTATTACCTAAGCTATTGCGAAGCGGCCTTTGCTATGCGTAATATTTACGTTATGCAAATGGTATACTCAAGGCCGAATAACTTGGAGATTTGATTAGTAATCTTTGTGACTAGAATGGAACGCTGATGACGCGGATAATTATGATGGACTTTGATAAAATCCTAATTAATCATATCAATCAGCGTTATCCGTGTTCCAATGTATTTCGTAATTCCTAATTGAAAGATTTATATGGCAGTTATATTAGTTGGCCCACATCCTGTTAAATTAAAAGAAGGCGATAAAGCTCCCGATTTTAGCGGTGTAGACCAGGATGGAAAAACCATAAGCCTGAAAGATTATAAGGGCAAAAAAGTTGTATTATATTTTTATCCTAAAGATGATACTCCCGGCTGTACTGCCGAATCGTGCAACTTGCGCGATAATTACTCTGTGCTTAAAAAGAAGGGTTATGAAGTGTTGGGCGTAAGTGCCGACAGTGTAAAATCGCACAAAAAATTTGAACAAAAATTTAAGCTGCCTTTTCCTTTATTGGCAGATACCGATAGAAAGATTATAGATGCCTACAGCGTGTGGGGCAAAAAGAAATTTTGGGGCAAAGAGTTTATGGGTATTGTACGCACCACCTTTTTAATTGATGAAAAAGGCAAAATTGAAAAGGTAATTAAAGAAGTAGATACCGCAGGCCATACCGAGCAGGTGCTGGAGAAGTAGAAACCTCAAAATATTCATTAGTTTTAGGTAATTTTTTTAATTATCATGAGAGATTTACTATCTAAAATCATAGTAGTTCTATTTACCACGGCTCTTAGTTTCTTGGCTGGAATAGCTGGCTATAAGTATACACAAGGTGACAAATACACGAATCGAAAATTTGATTTACTGGTTATTCCCAAGCATGAAGATTATGCCGAGTTAGAGGAAAATAAAGTACAAATTACATATGGAGGGAAGCCTATTCACGGATATAATGATGTCACTATCAAATTATACAATTTCCAGGATATGTGGTTTCAAGATGTACCTGTTTATCTCGAGGTTACTCCAGAATCAGGTGACTCCATTAAAATGATAGGTGTTAAATTAAATGATAAAAAACAGTCCATACAGGAAATTTCTGGATTCCCCAAAATAGAAAATGGCGCAATAAAACTTGGATATAAAATACACTCCGCGAATTACACTCACATTTATGGCGGTCCTCCGATACTTGATGTAACTCTTGAAGCGATATCGTCCAAGCCCCTTCATGTGGAGGCAACTGTAGATTACTCAGGGATAGATGAAAAACCTGAGGCTTTTCCCGAAGGTTTAAATAAATACACAACTTCATTTCTTGATACAGGTTTAGGGGCCATTGTAGTTATTTTGTCATTTGCGTTTGGTGTCTATTTAATAATCGCACTAATTGCAAGAGTCGTAAATGTTCTATCAAGGGAAAAGTTGACAAGAAAAAGACAGCTTAAATACCAAAATCTACTTGATAAAGTTAAAGAAGAAATAAAAGCAGGCAAAATAGCCTCAGATGATCCAGAGAAAGTAATAGAGTGCTATCTTAAAACACACTACAAAGATGAGTACGAAAAGACTTGGAGTATCATCAGATGGATAAGCGACATGAGAAAGCCAGAAAAGTGACGTATTACGTTGCTATTCTGCCATTTTTTAGCATTTATCAGGTAAAGTTAATGTAGAAACGTCTCACTCTTTAAGAGGTATAAAGAGGAGGCTCTGCCTCTCTCTTTGGCAATTTGGCTACAATTGTATACCTTTGCATACTATACTAATATTACTAAAAGAGAGATGTCGGAAAAAGAACTGATAAAATGTTCCTTCTGCGGGAAAGATAAGAAGGATGTGTTTATGATGATTGGAGGCCTTAATGGCCACATCTGCGACCAGTGTGTGTCTCAGGCTCAAAAAATTGTAGAAGAAGAATACAAACTACGTAGCGATAATAAGAAGATACAACTTGTTAAGCCCACCGAGATTAAAGCCCTGCTGGACGAGTATATGATTGATCAGGACGAGGCTAAAAAGGTGATGAGTGTTGCGGTGTATAACCATTACAAAAGGATACTGCAAAAGAGCGTTAAAAAAGACGCAGCCAATGCCGAGGTGGACGATGTAGAAATTGAAAAATCGAACATTGTGCTGGTTGGTGAAACAGGTACCGGTAAAACATTACTGGCTCAAACCATAGCACGTATACTTAATGTGCCCTTTTGCATTGCCGATGCTACTGCATTTACCGAAGCCGGCTATGTAGGCGAAGATGTAGAAAACGTATTGGTAAGGCTTTTACAGGCTGCTAACTATGATGTAGCTGCTGCCGAAAAAGGAATTGTATTTATTGATGAAATAGATAAAATAGCCCGCAAAGAAGGCGATAGCCCATCTATTACCCGTGATGTAGGCGGCGAAGGTGTACAACAGGCATTGCTAAAAATGCTGGAAGGTTCGGTAGTTAATGTTCCTCCACAAGGCGGGCGTAAGCACCCTGAACAAAAGACCATACCTGTAAACACCAAAGAAATTTTGTTTGTCTGTGGCGGCGCATTTAATGGCATAGAAAAGAAAATTGCACGCCGTGTACAATCGCATACCATTGGCTACACAAACCCTACCGAAGAAATGGAAGTGGACCGCAACAACCTGCTCCAATATATCTCTCCGGAAGATTTGAAAAGCTTTGGCCTTATACCCGAACTTATTGGCAGGTTGCCTGTAATTACTTACTTAAACCCGCTAAGCAAAGAAAGCTTAAGGCGTATACTTACCGAGCCTAAAAATGCATTGATAAAACAATACATAAAGCTGTTTAAGCTGGATGGCGTTAAACTTAGTGTAGATAAATCGGTGCTCGACCTTATTGTGGAAAAAGCAATAGAATATAAGCTGGGTGCCCGTGGCTTGCGTGCCATTTGCGAGGCTATACTTACCGATGCTATGTTCGAAACACCGGCAACCCCGCATATTAAGGAACTACACGTTACCCTACGTTACGCCAAGGAGAGAATGCAACGCTCTTCTGCGCTTAATAGGCTGAAGGCAGCGTAAGCTCAATTTGCATTATCTTTGCACACTAAATAATTCAGAGTATGAATAGAGGAATGATTATTCTTATTTCCGTTGTCGGAAGCCTTCTAATAATGTTTGGTATAGCATATTCTGTTATCAGCGGAATATACAATGGCATGGTAACCAAAGACGAAGCTGTTACCGCACAATGGCACCAGGTAGAAACACAATACCAAAGGCGTATGGACCTGATACCTAACCTTGTAAATACGGTTAAAGGCTATGCCGATTTTGAAAAATCGACCTTAACGGCTGTTATAGATGCAAGGGCCAAAGCTACTTCGGTTACTATAGACCCTACCCATATGACCCAGGAAAATATGCAACAATTTCAGGCTGCACAAGGACAACTGAGTTCTTCGCTGTCGCGCTTACTTGTAGCTGTTGAACAATACCCTGACCTTAAAGCCGACCAAAACTTTTTGGCTTTACAAGCTGAGTTGTCGGGAACTGAAAATCGTATTTCTACCGAACGCCGCCGTTTTAACGAAGCCGCTCAGGATTTTAATACCTACATACGCCGCTTTCCGCAAAACGTTTTTGCAGGTATGTTTCATTTCCAAACCAGGGCTTATTTTGAGTCGGATACCGCTGCAGCTAAGGCCCCCACTGTTAAGTTTTAATAGTAAGACAGAACGCGGATACCGCAGATTGTTTATGATTGGCAATGATCGTATCAGCGAAAATCAGCCTAAATCAGTGTCATCAGCGTTCTAAATTAAGTAGGCACCTTTACTGCAAGTTGCCTGTGTATTTTTAAACTCAGGCTCATTAGTAATATTTTAGGATTGGCATTGCGCTCAACCGCGTGGTATGCCCTTGAAAGTTCATCGGCTATATTGGCTGCACCCGAAAAGGGTACAAAAGGAGAAAACTTACGCAAAAATTCTTCCTCGTTTTGACGGTAACGGGTAGATGCTCCTATTTCGGTCAGCATGCTTAGCCTAATAAGTCCTAAAGAATAGGATAGGAACTGTTTTTGTCTTTCCCGTCCTATGGTCGACATCTCTCCAATCCATTCCGATAACCTTTCTCCATCCAGCTTTAGGCACATACGCATCCATTCCTGGAACTTTAAAAAATTGAACTCCGAATCTTCCTTTTCTCCGGCTAATATTTGTGCTAAACGGTAATTACCTTCCGCTGCCCGTGCAACATACAATGCCGAATCTTGCGGTAAACCATGCTGACTAACCAATACATCAGCCAGCTCATCTTCGGTAATGCGCGGCACTTTGGTTAATTGTGTACGCGATAGTATGGTTATTGGCAATTGCGTAGTTTCTGTTATCAAAAAGAATAAGGTTCTATCGGGTGGTTCTTCTAATATTTTAAGAATTTTATTGGCCGCTACCAGGTTCATTTTTTCAGCCATCCACAATATCATCACCTTGTACGATCCTTCGAACGAGGTAAGGCTAAGCTGATGTAAGATGTCTTTACTTTCGCCTACACCTATTACCATTTGTTTGTTCTCGGCCTCTAAAAAATCCATCCAGTCGGCTAAGGACATGTAATTATTTTGCAGAAAAGCTTCTTTCCATTTTACTAAAACATCGCTACTTTTTTCTACATCTTTAGATAAAGAAAGCGGGTACACAAAGTGAATATCAGGGTGTGATAGTTTTGTAATTTTTATGCATTGCGCACATTTTCCGCAAGAATCGGTAGTAGTTTTATTTTGGCAAAAAAGATATTGTACGTATGCCAAAGCAAGAGGTAAGGCCCCATTGCCTTCGGGCCCTAAAAATAACTGTGCATGGCTTATACGGCCTCCATTAATGGCCTCTATCATGCTTTCTTTAAGCTGTTGCTGCCCTACTATCCTGCTAAACTGCACTTCTCTTAATTATGAGTTATGAATTATAAATTATGAGTTAAATCACTTTAACTTCAGCGTTCGATATTCAGGATTCAATATTCGATATTTACTTGGATTGTTTCTTTTCATCCAAATGCAAAGTATGCCCCATTTTATCTCTTTTGGTTTGCAGGTAAAAATGGTTGTGCGGGTTCGATTCCACTTCCAACGGAATATTATCTACTATTTCAAGTCCGTAGCCTAATAAGCCTGCTCTCTTTTTAGGGTTATTGGTCATCAGGCGTATTTTAGATATGTTAAGGTTGCGCAAAATTTGTGCGCCCACACCATAGTCGCGTTCATCCATTTTAAAACCCAATTCAAGGTTGGCTTCTACAGTATCACGTCCTTCTTCCTGTAGTTTATATGCACGCAATTTATTCAGTAATCCTATTCCACGGCCTTCCTGATTAATATATACAATGGCGCCTTTGCCTTCTTTGTTTATCGCCTCCATAGCCTTATGCAATTGCGTACCACAATCGCAGCGCAGCGAACCAAAAATATCTCCGGTTACGCAGGATGAGTGCATACGCACCAATACGGGTTCATCTTTTTTCCAGCTGCCTTTTACAAGCGCCAAATGTTCCTGGTCGTTGGTGGTTTGGCGGTACGCAATTAGTTTAAAATCGCCCCACTGGGTAGGCATTTTTACTTCTATATCACGCGTAATAATGCTTTCTTTGGCAAGGCGGTACTCAATAAGGTCCTTAATAGATATTACCTTCAGGCCGAATTTTTCCGCTATCTCAAAAAGTTGTGGCAAGCGTGCCATAGTGCCATCTTCGTTCATCACTTCTATAAGTGCGCCAACGGGTTCAAATCCTGCAAGGCGGGCAAGGTCAATGGCAGCTTCGGTATGCCCGGCTCTTCTTAACACACCACCTTTCATAGCGCGAAGCGGGAATATATGTCCCGGCCTTCCAAAATCGGATGCTTTGGTAAAAGGCTGTGCAAGGGCTTGTATGGTTTTTGCCCTGTCGTGTGCCGATACGCCGGTAGTGCAACCGTGCCCTATAAGGTCGACAGATATGGTAAAAGGAGTTTGATGCAGCGATGTGTTTTCAGTTACCATCATCTCTAAACCCAAGTCGCGACAACGGTCTTCTTCAACAGGGGCACATAAAAGCCCTCTGCCATGCTTAACCATAAAGTTTACAATTTCGGGGGTAATATTTCGGGCAGCGGTAATAAAGTCGCCTTCATTTTCGCGGTCCTCATCATCTACCACAATAACCAGTTTACCTTTTTTTACATCGTCGATAGCATCTTCTATCTTATCCAGTTTTTTTGCCATACTATATTTATTAAACGGCCTCTGACCGTGATTTATAAATAGGAACATTTGAGCAAGCCTCGCCATACATAATGCTTTTAACAAAGGGCTTTAGCATAGCAGTAGCTTCTACAAATGCAGAAGCCGGAATTTCTTTATCTCCGCAGCCTTTTATCATTACGCGTTTATCAGCATATTGTTCGGGCTTAAGTTTTTCTGTAACGGTGTCATGAAAAAGCACAGCTTCTAAAGTTTCGGGGGTGCCACACACCACCTTTTTAGCATAGGCTTGTAATTCGCTCGATAGTAACATATATGCCCAGGTAGGAATAATAGCATCGGCGGTAGAGGTTATGGCAACATACTTGTTTTTGTACTTGTTCCAATCCTCTGTTTTTACATATTGCCTAAAGTCTTTTTCCTTCAATATAAGGCCTTCAAAAAGGTGGTCCTTCATATCTATTACAACACGTTCTCCTTCGGGATAAAAATCCTTCAGGTCTATGGATATTAAACCGCTTTCGGCTATCTTATTTTTTATCGCTTCGGTTTCGTTGCTCATAAGGGTGCGAAGTTATGAAACTTTCATGTCTTTGACGTACCCTGCCCCAAACCCCTAAAGAGGCTTTGAAAAGGATAAATGTTAACATTAAAGAAAGCCCCTTTAGGGGTTTGGGGCAAGATGAAATAGAGGATTGATTTATACTTCCCATTACAAAAACTACACTTCCCTCAATTCCTTCCGCCGTTCAATCATTGGGCCGATACCTTGTCCCGAATCACCCGTTCATTTGTAATAGAAAACTGAAGTATCAATCCCAAATTCTTTATCATATGAAAACAATTGTACAAGCATCTGCAAAGCTGGCAGCAAAAATTTTAATAGTGGCTTTTTTGTTTGGAAGCCTTACTCTATCAGCACAGCCTACACCTGTAGGAGATTCAATAAATATTAATAATGTAAGCGCCCTGATGTATGCTAATGGTGTAGCTTTTTGGAACCAGGCTACACAACAATGTTCGTATAGAGTGCCGAAAACCAGTAATGCTTGCAGTATTTATGGTGCCGGTTTATGGATTGGTGGGCTGGATGCGGGAGGACATTTGCATACTGCCGCTTCTACATACAGGCAAAATGGAGATGATTTTTGGCCCGGTCCTGTAATGGATAGCCTCGATTATTCTCCTCACCAGGACACCGTGTGGAATAAAATATGGAAGATAAATAAAACCACTATTGATAGTTTTAGGCACGGCTTGTTTATAGTTACGCCTGCATCTATTTTAAACTGGCCCGGCAATGGCAATGTAGCCTTAGGACAAGCTGCCCAGCTGGCTCCTTATGTAGATTCTAATCACAACGGGAAGTATGACCCTGCGGGTGGAGATTATCCTTTAATAAGAGGAGACCAGGCTATGTATATAATATATAACGATGACCGCGGAACACATCATGGTGAAACAGGCGGGTTAAAACTTGGCGTGGAAGTGCACTTGATGGCATACCAATACAATACGCCTGCCGATAAGGATGTTTATCAAACCACCTTTTTGCATTATGATGTATATAACCGTTCCAAGAATACATACGACAGTACTTACCTTGGCTATTGGTGCGATATGGACCTTGGCAACGGAGGTGATGATTTCATAGGCTCTGATTCGGCCAACAACTACTGGTATACGTATAATGGCGAAGCAACCGATCCAAATGGTGTAGGCGGTTTTCTGGGCGAAATTGGATATGGTGGCCCAACCCCTCCACCACCGGCGCAGGCAGTAATTTACCTGTGCGATACCATGAAACATTTTCAATATTATAATAACGATTTTACTGTAACAGGTAACCCCAAAAGCGATACCGGGTATTATGAATACATGAAAAGCGTTTGGCTGGATAAAACCCATGTAAGGTTTGCAGGTAATGGACATTTGAGCAGTGCAGCCAATTCGAATTATATGTATAGCGGAAGCCCTGCTACAGGCTTGGGCTGGACAGAAGAAAGCGCAGGTAATCCGTTTGGTGACAGGCGTGGCTTGAGTAGCGTGGGCCCTTTTACACTTGCAGCCGGAGGATATAGAGGTATGGACATAGCACTGGTATATGCCAGGGCAAATACGGGTAACCAGGATTCGAGTGTAAAGGTTCTTGATCCTGCCGTGCAAGATGTAAAGGCGTTTTATGAAACACAAGGCTATACCTGCGGACAAAGCCTGACAGCCCTAACACCGGTTATACACTCCAACAATATAAGTTCAGCGTTTTATCCTAACCCGTTTAGCACCACCGCAACATTGGCTATTAATTCGGATAAAGAATTAAAAAATGCCGAATTGCACATGTACGATGTAGTTGGAAGGGAAGTGTATACCCAAAATAACATTGATAATAACCGGATAAGTATAAACCGCAACAACCTGCAAACCGGAATTTATTTGTATACTTTGTTGGAAGAAGGCCAAGTATTGGTTAATGGTAAGTGCATTGTGCAATAGGTGAGGCTTAGATTCCTCATTTCTCTTCGTTTCATTCGGAATGACAATGAGAAACACAAATTTTTAACTTGGAATTGGAGCGAGTTCGACCCTGCTCCAATTCCTTTTTAGTAACTATTCATCTCTGTCATTCCGATCCGCCGGTGGGCGGAGAGGAATCTTTGCATATTGAGATGAACGGCTTCCAAATTACTTCTAAAATCAACATTCGTTAATCGTTAATCATCCTTCAAAAAAGGTTCCTCTTTCCAACAAAAAAGTACTAATATTGCAACCCCAATAAAAAGCATTTGTTACAAGAGAAAACATACGAAGCAGAAACATCCATTTGGTCAGCCATTTCGGGTAAAATATCCGATTATGTGCAGTTTACCAAATTCAGGTTGGCATCGTTGGTTGTGTTTTCTTCGGGTATAGGTTTTTTAATTGCCTCTACCGGCCCAACCGACTGGAACCGTTTTATGTGGCTTTTATTAGGCGGCTTTTTGGTTACAGCATCATCAGATGGCTTTAACCAGATTATAGAACGCGATTCCGATAAATTAATGACCCGTACAGCCACCAGGCCCCTGCCACAAAACCGTATGAGCCTTACCGAGGCATATATTGCAGCGTCTGTAATGGGGCTTGCAGGTATCATATTACTATGGTTCAAAATGAACCCCCTTTGCGGAATGTTTTCTGCAATCTCTCTACTATTATACGTATTGGCATATACCCCTATGAAGCAAAAATCGCCCTGGGCTGTGTTTGTAGGGGCCTTTCCGGGTGCTATGCCACCTATGTTAGGCTATATAGCAGCAGGCAATGGCACCAGTATTGGTTTTTATGCCTGGTTGCTGTTTGCTATACAGTTTATATGGCAGTTTCCACACTTTTGGGCCATAGCCTGGGTAGCCGACGATGATTACAAAAAAGCAGGTTTTCGTCTCCTTCCATCCCCTGCCGGAAGACATAAAAGCAGCGCTTTCCTTATTATGTTTTATACATTCTTTTTAATTCCGCTGGGTGTATTGCCTGCCTTTTTTGGGATGATAGGTACCATTTCTACCATAATTATATTGGTGTGCAGCATGGCTTTTTCTTACCAGGCCTATAAATTGTTTACCGATTGCAGTGTTAAATCGGCAAAGCAGCTTATGTTCGGCTCGTTCTTTTATCTACCCATAGTGCAGTTAGCAGTATTATTTGGCAAATAACAACCGTATGAATGCAAACATTTTGAGTACCAGTGCTGAAGAAATAAAATCGGAAGCCGAAGCAAAGGAAAAGGCCGTTAAACTACTGCTTTGGCTTGGGCAGGTAAGTATAGGCATGCTTTTTGCCGGGCTTACCAGCGGGTATATAATACGCAGGGCATCGGGCAACTGGCTAACCTTTGCTATGCCGTCTGCATTTTACATTAGTACCGCCATTATATTAATTAGCAGTGTAACTGTTAATATGGCGCTACAGGCCATAAAAAAGGACAATAAATCGGCCCTTACAAGTTTTATACTCATTACCTTTATATTGGGCATTGCCTTTGGTATATGCCAGTACATTGCATGGGGCTCTTTGGTAAAAAATAACATTTATTTTACCGGAACCCAGAGTAATGCCGCCGGTTCGTTTTTATACGTTATTACTGGCCTACACCTGGCCCATATTGCAGGCGGATTAATAGCATTAGCCATAGCTTTTATTAAATCCATCCGTAAAAAATACAACCCATCAAGCTACTTTGGTATAAGGCTTTGTGCCACTTACTGGCACTTTTTAGATGGATTATGGATATACCTGTTCCTGTTTATGCTCATCATGCGTTGAGAAAAAAAGTGATTAAATAGTTTGCTCATTGATGAAACTTTTTAATTTTGCGCACCATAAGGCCCTAACCTAAATTTATTTATGTCAAATCAAGCAGCAACATTAGAATTACGCAAAGACTGGGACGGAGGCGTTTCCCCGCTGGGGGTAAGCTACGGAAAGCTATTTATGTGGTTTTTCCTGGTATCTGATGCATTAACATTTTCAAGTTTATTGTGCGCTTATGGCTTTATGCGCCATAAATACACAGGCGAATGGGCGCACCCTAACGAGGTGTTCCATCACTTTCCATTTTTAGAAGGCAAAAACCTGCCACTGGCTTATGTAGGGTTTATGACATTCGATCTTATTATGAGTTCGGTTACCATGGTGCTTGCTGTAGAAGCGGGCCATCGTAAAGCACGTAAGGAAGTATTAATGTGGTTGTTTTTCACCATTATAGGCGGATTTATATTTGTGGGTTCTCAGTGCTGGGAATGGTACCACTTCATCACGGGCCCCGAAGTAGGGGTTGATGGATACCAAGGCGTTTTCCGCGATTATATAATGAATGGCAAGCATATTATAGACCCACATTTTACAGGTGCTAACCTGGTGGTGAATTCTTATACCATGTTGCCTACGTTTGGCGATTTCTTCTTCTGTATCACAGGTTTCCACGGTTTCCACGTATTTAGCGGTGTAATCATAAACATTGTAATATTTATTATGGTGGCACAAGGTGTTATGGACAAGCGCGGCCACTACGAAATGGTTGAAAAAGCAGGTTTATATTGGCACTTTGTGGATTTAGTGTGGGTGTTTGTGTTCACCTTCTTTTATTTATTGTAGAATTTAAATCATATTTCATAAATCTTAAATAGAATAAATAGTATGTCAGATTTTTTTGAAGAATACGAAGGCTACCCAAATTACGAGAAGATGGCTATCCATGACGAAGCACATGGAAAAGTTGTAAGAAAAAAGCTATGGATGGTATTCTGGATCATGCTTATAATTACTCTTTTTGAGTTATTCATTGGTTTCAAATTTTCTGAAAGCTTAGGCGAAATCAATAAGGAATACTTATTTATATTCTTAACTGTTGTTAAGGCATTCTTTATTGTATGGATATTTATGCACCTTGGCGATGAAAAAAAGGCGATGAAATATGTAATTATCGCTCCATATACGCTATTTATATTCTATTTAGCATTTATGGCAATTACCGAAGGTGCTTACTCATCAGTAATTAGAGATACGTTAAGCAATATTCTGCTTCACCACTAATTGTGAACAGGCGGTTTAAGATATTCGCCATATTTTTTATTCTCGTATTTCCTTCTGCGGTTTACGTTTTTTTAACAGCCGGCAAAGAAAAAGCCTTTGTACGTATGCCTTATTATGGCCCTAAAAGGCCCATAAGCATTACTCAAAATAACAAGCCGCGCGTTGATACGATATTTTACCATATTCCTTCGTTCAGCTTTTACAATCAAGAGGGTAACACGATAACGAATATGTCCTTACTACATAGGGTATGGATTGCTGGCTTTACTTCCTTCGCCGATAAAGACGCACCGGGGCTGGCAGTAACTATGAACAGGATTGAAGAACGTACTAACCTGGATACGGCATTACGCTTGGTTACGTTTACCCTCGATTCGCAAAGTGCTAAAAGCATGGCAGATTATGCCAATAAAATACATGTGGCCGGTAAGCGCAGAATATTTTTAAGCGGCAATACAGGGCAACTTGATGCATTGGCTGCCGACGGTTTCTATAAAGCCGTAGATACATCAGCAAAGAATGGATACATACACTTCTTTTTAATAGATAAAGATGGATGTATACGTGGTATTTATAATGGCCTACATTTAAAGGATATTGACAACCTGCTGGATGATGTAAATATGCTGGAAGCGGCGTATTATATACAAAACGAAAAGGCCCATAAGGAAGAACATGATAATGATGCGATGTAACCATGAATGATAAATTGGCTTTTAGAATTATTGCAGGTGTAACACTTGCTGTACCGGCTGCTGTATTGTTGCTCTATTTACTACCCAAATCAAATACAGTTCCTGATATTGTAAAGCATTGTCCTATGCTTAATGCCTGCCTTAACGGTACATGCACATTGCTACTCATAATTTCATACTTCTCGATTAGGAATAAAAAAGTAACCCTTCATAAAAGGCTTAACATAACCACGTTTATTTTATCGGCCCTGTTTTTGGTAAGTTATATAGCGTACCACTTTTTTGGTAAAGAAACCTTGTTCCCACACGATAATCCTTTAAGGCCACTTTACCTGTTTATCCTTTCATCACATATCATTCTTTCGGGTATTGTGCTGCCAATGGTGTTGCTTTCGTTTTATTGGGGGCTTACTAATAAGGTTATCCAGCATCGCAAACTATCTCGGTGGACAATGCCAATATGGCTTTATGTAACCACAACCGGGGTAGTAGTATACCTTATGATATCGCCGTATTACCAATTCTGATTTTTTGTGTAAATTTGCACCATGAAATTTATTAAAACCATAGTTGTTACTCTAATTGTTCTGGCATTGCCTGTGCTATCATTTGCGCAGTGCAGCGTTTGTGCTGCGGGTGTTGCATCCAGCAGGCATGCAGGCAGCAATGTAGCAGCCGGTATTAATACAGGCATATTGTATCTTCTTGCCTTTCCATACATCATTTTTAGCGGGTTTATGATATACCGCTACCGCGAGTTTATTGGCTACCAATACCGCATGCTCGCTCAAAGATGGCGAATGTTCAGAGCTTCTCTCTAAGAAACTTACTATAGAGAGGGGCTATCATCACCTTTTTTCGCAAAGGGATATCTGTAAGTAAAGGGCTAAGACCCCCGAAAATCAGTATTTTTACAGTTAAATTTTAATAATGAATATCGAACAAGGAATTTCGAATTCCGAAGTAATCATGAACTCTATTGAGGAAAAGAAATATTTCGTGAATAATTTCGAAGTCAATAGGTTGTACTCCAAACTTGGACATTCAATATTCCGTATTCAATATTCTATATTCTAAACGATATGTCGAGGATATTAACCGGCGTTCAAAGCACAGGTGTACCCCATTTAGGGAATATACTTGGGGCCATTTTGCCGACGATTAAACTATCTAAGGATCCTAAGCACGAGGCCTTTCTGTTTATTGCCGACCTGCATTCGCTTACTCAAATAAAAGATGCAGCAGTAATGAAGGAAAACACCTACAGTGTAGCAGCTGCTTATTTGGCCTTTGGGTTCGATACAAACAAAAATGCATTCTACCGCCAAAGCGATGTTACCGAGGTGTGTGAGCTAACCTGGCACCTCTGCTGCTTTACTCCTTACCCCATGCTTGCTAATGCCCATTCATTCAAGGATAAAGCGGACCGTTTAGCGGATGTAAACGCAGGGCTATTTACTTACCCCGTACTAATGGCTGCTGATATTATTATGTACGATGCCCATTATGTACCGGTTGGTAAAGATCAGCAGCAACACCTGGAGATGACCCGGGATATTGCAAGTACGTTTAATCGTATTTGTGGGGATACTTTTGTGGTACCCGAAGCAATGATTGATGAGCAGGTAATGATAATACCCGGAATCGACGGACAGAAAATGAGTAAATCGTATAACAATACCATCAACATATTTTTGCCTGATAAAGAATTGCGCAAAACGGTGATGAAGATTGTTACAGATGCAAAATCGGTAGAAGAACCCAAAGACCCTGATACATGCAACGTATTTAAAATATACCGGTTGCTGGCAGATAAGGCACAGATAGATGAAATGCGTGTAAATTATACTAAGGGTGGATATGGCTATGGCACTGCAAAGGAGGCTTTGTATCAGTTGATACTTGAGAAATATAAAAAGGAACGCGAATTGTATAATCACTACATGAGCGACAAAAACGAACTGGAAAAGCAACTGAAAATTGGAGCAGATAAAGCAAGGGTAGTGGCTAAAGCAACGATAAAAAGAGTAAGAGAAAAAGTAGGGTATAAAGTATAAACTTATTTATACAGAATTTATGTCAATTCAGAAAGAATTAGAAAAAAAAATATTAATCATAGACGGTGCAATGGGCACCATGATACAGCGGTATAAGCCCACTGAGGAAGATTACCGTGGAGAGCGCTTTAAGGATTACGAACATCCGCTTAAAGGTAATAACGACCTATTGTCTATCACCAGGCCAAAAATGATAGAAGAAATTCACCAGGCTTATTTGGATGCAGGCGCGGATATTATAGAGACCAATACATTTAACTCGAACCCGCTCTCATTGGCCGATTACAAAATGAGCGAGCTTACCTATGAGTTAAATCTTGCCTCTGCTAAAATTGCAAAAAAAGTAGCTGCCGAATACACTAAAAAAAATCCGGCGAAACCACGTTATGTAGCGGGTGCACTGGGCCCCACAAATCGTACAACTTCACTTTCGCCTGATGTAAATGACCCCGGTTACCGTGCTGTTACCTACGATGATGTGGTAAACGGATATACCGAACAGCTAAGAGGTTTGGTGGATGGTGGTGTGGATTTATTATTGGTAGAAACCATATTCGATAGCTTGAATGGCAAAGCGGCATTGTTCGCCATCGAATCCTTTTTTGAAAAGACCGGAAAACGTTTGCCTATCATGGTATCCGTAACTATTACCGATGCCAGCGGAAGAACATTATCAGGCCAAACCATTGAAGCATTTTTGACTTCGGTGCGTCATGAAAACTTGTTGAGCATAGGTCTAAACTGCGCATTGGGAGCTAAAGACATGAGGCCATATTTGGAAGTGCTGGCTAAAAACGCGCCTTACTATGTTAGTTGTTATCCTAATGCAGGGTTGCCAAACCAATTTGGAGAATACGACGAAACACCTGCCACCATGTGTGTGCAGATACAGGATTTTTTAAGCAATGGTTTTATAAATATCGTTGGCGGATGTTGCGGTACCACACCCGACCACATTAAAGCAATAGCCGATGCCGCTGCTAAAACGGCTCCGCGTAAAGTACCTGTAGCCGATACTCTTTTCCACCTAAGCGGATTGGAAGGTGTTACGCTTTTTCCGGGTAGCAATTTTATGAATATTGGCGAACGTACCAATATTACTGGCTCAAAAAAGTTCTCGAAACTAATTACCTCCGGCGATTTTGAAGGAGCCTTAGCTGTAGCTCGCGACCAGGTTGATGGTGGCGCACAGGTAATTGATATTAACATGGACGAAGCCATGATAGACTCTAAGGCTGCCATGGTTAAATTCCTGAACCTTATAGCTGCCGAGCCGGATATTTCCAAGCTGCCCATAATGATAGACTCTTCGAAATGGGAAGTGATTGAAGCGGGCCTAAAGTGTATCCAGGGAAAGGGCATAGTAAACTCTATCAGTATGAAAGAAGGGGTAGAGAAGTTTAAGGAACAAGCGCATAAAGTAAAAAAATATGGTGCCGCTACCGTAGTAATGGCATTCGATGAAAAAGGACAGGCCGATACGCTGGAACGCAGAATAGAAATATGTAAAAGGGCCTATGATATTCTTACCAAAGAAGTTGATTTTCCTCCTCAGGATATTATATTCGATCCTAATATTTTCCCCGTGGCTACAGGCATGGAAGAGCACAGGCGCAATGCTTTAGACTTTTTTGAAGCTACAGCATGGATAAAGAAAAACCTGCCTTTTGCAAAAGTAAGTGGCGGTGTTAGTAATGTTTCTTTTTCTTTCCGTGGTAATGATGTAGTGAGAGAAGCCATACACTCTGCATTCCTTTACCATGCTATAAAAGAAGGCATGGATATGGGTATTGTAAACCCGGGCATGTTGCAAATTTATGATGACATCCCTAAAGATTTGTTGGTGCTGGTAGAAGATGTATTGCTGAACAGGACCGACGATGCAACCGAGAAACTTTTGGCCTATGCGGAGACCGTAAAAGCCAAAGGCAAAAAAATTGAAAAGGACGAAGAGTGGCGCAAGCTGCCTGTAAACGAAAGGCTGGCACATGCTTTGGTAAAAGGCATTACAGATTATATAGAAGTTGATACCGAAGAATCACGTAAAACTTTTCCTCGCTCGTTAGAGGTAATTGAAGGCCCGTTAATGGCAGGCATGTCTATTGTAGGAGATTTGTTTGGCTCGGGTAAAATGTTTTTGCCGCAGGTGGTTAAAAGCGCACGTGTAATGAAAAAAGCTGTTGCGTATCTAACCCCATTCATGGAGCAGGAAAAAGCAGTAGGTGCAGCACCTAACGGTAAAATATTAATGGCTACCGTTAAGGGCGATGTGCATGATATTGGAAAAAATATTGTAGGTGTTGTGCTTGGTTGCAATAACTACGAGGTGATTGACATGGGTGTGATGGTCCCTTGCGAAAAGATACTAGAGAAAGCCTTAGAAGTAAAAGCCGACATTATTGGTGTAAGCGGGCTTATCACTCCTTCGCTGGATGAAATGGTCCATATAGCTAAAGAAATGGAGCGCATGAAAATGAATATCCCGTTGCTGATTGGCGGCGCCACCACGTCTAAAGTGCATACTGCGGTTAGAATTGCGAACGAATATTCTAACCCTGCCGTTTATGTAAATGATGCATCACGTGCGGTTAATGTGGCCAGCAGCTTGCTGTCTGAAGGCAAGGGCGAGTACATGAAAAAGGTAAATGAAGAATATGACAACCTTCGTAAACTTCATGCCAATAAAGAATCGGAGAATAAATACATAAGCCTTGCTGAAGCAAGAAGGAACAAATTTGCTACCGACTGGAAGGCTGTTAAAATTACCAAGCCAACCATACTTGGTAACAAGGCATATAAGAACTTTCCGCTGGAGGAGATTGCCAAGTTTATCGACTGGACACCATTCTTCCACGCATGGGAGATGAAGGGCAGCTATCCTAAAATATTAAGCGACCCCGAAAGAGGTATAGAAGCCAAGAAGCTGTTCGATGATGCACAGGCAATGCTTAAAAAAGCAATTGAAGGCAAATGGCTCATCGCGAATGGTGTGGTTGGGTTTTATCCTGCCAATACAATTAACGATGATGATATTGAAATATACACCGATGATACCCGCAAAAAAGTATTAACGACATTACACTCTTTGCGCCAACAAACTAAAAAGCCAGAAGGACAAGCTAATGTTGCCCTGGCAGATTTTATTGCGCCTAAAGGAGTAGCGAACGATTATATAGGTGGCTTTGCTGTAACCGCCGGCATGGGCATAGAAAAGCAATTAAAACGTTTTGAAAAAGAACACGACGACTACAACAGCATAATGCTAAAGGCATTGGCCGATAGGCTTGCCGAGGCATTTGCAGAATTATTGCACGCAAAGGTGCGCAAGGAAACATGGGCATACGTGCCTGATGAAAAGCTAAGCAACGAAGAAATTATAAAAGAAGCGTATGTTGGTATACGCCCTGCACCGGGTTACCCTGCCAGTCCCGACCATACTGAGAAGTTAATACACTTTGACTTGCTGGAAGTACGCAGCAATACAGGTATTGAATTAACCGAAAGCATGGCCATGTTCCCTACTGCGGCCGTAAGCGGCTTATATTTCGCTCACCCTGATTCACATTACTTTGCTTTGGGTAAAATTACCAAGGAGCATGTAATAGATTATGCCAAACGTAAGGGAAAATCCTTCGAGGAAATGGAGAAGTGGTTGAGGCCTAACTTAAATTACTAGGCCCCTCCTTGCCTCCCCAAGGGGAGGATGTTGCTTTATTTCGAATCAAAAGTCCCCTTTGGGGGATTGAGGGGGCCGTTATATCTTCCTTCCCTCCGGCAAAATAACCTTAAGGGTATTGGGCTGTATAGCAAATTTCATACTGTTCGCTGCTTCTCCGGTTTCTCCATCGTAATGTACCGATAATGCTTTACCACTAGCATTCCGTATTTCTATTTCCTTTCCTTGCAACGTGCTAAGAAAAGATGAAGTATGAATGGTTTTTGTAAAAAGTCGGTATGCAAGTACAGTTCCGGTTATCCAATAAAAAGGTTTGAGTACACAAGCATTTAGCAGGCCATCCTGTACCGATGCTGTTGGTGCTATGTAAGCATTGTTGCCATATTGGCTGCTGTTGGCAATGCTAATCAGGAATGCTTTTTCACGGTACGTTTTGCCATCTAAAATAATATCGTACTCGTGTGGTTTGTAGGTAAAAAAGTTGGTAAACGATAATTTAAAATACGTCCAGAAGCCGCGTTTATGGCTGAGTGCAAATTGTGCAGCTACCTCAGCATCAAAGCCAATGCCTGCAATTGCAAAAAAGGGTTGCCCGTTTACAGTAGCCGAATCTATGGTTTGATAATTCATTTTATTTATGCACTCAATTGCACCTTGGTGGCTTAACGGAATCCCTAAATGCCGGGCCATTGCATTGCCCGAACCTGTAGGTATTATCCCCAGCAGGGCATTTGTATTCATCATACCCATGGCTGTTTCGTTCATCATGCCATCACCGCCTACGGCAACAATTATATCGTGTGTTTTTGCTGCTTCCCGCGCCAGTTCTCTGCCATGCTTTGGCCTTTCTACATTAAGGATGGTTGCAGTAAATGATTTATCGAGATGCGTTGCAATACTTTTTTCTACACCTTTCCAATAGCCCGTACCAGATTTGGGATTGATGATAAAGCAAACTTTTTTTGAGATAGCCACAGATTCACAGATTATAGAACGATTCTTTTTGTTTTCAATGAATTTTCACCAAAATTGACGATTAATCCTAAAGGACAGTCAGATATGGCTAGGTAATTGATCGTCCACTTATAATGCTCTTCTACTATTTCTTTCTGTGCTTTTACTTCCAAAATAGTTTTGTCAAACACAACAAAGTCGGCAAAAAAATGATGGGGCAGGACAACTTCTTTATAGGTGACTTCATATTTTTTCTCACGTTCATAGGGAATTCCTTTCTTCTTAAATTCATATTCAATAGCATCTTTATAAACTATTTCCAACAAACCCCTTCCCAAAATACGATGAACTTCCATACATATTCCAATAATTTGATAGCTTTCTTTTTGTAAAGGGAATTCAGTCTCAGAATACTTCATAGAGATGACCTGTGTAATAGAAGCGAATTTAATATTATGGCGAGATTTAATCTGTGAATCTGTGGCAACCTGCTTTTAATGAGAAGCACTTGATTGAAATTGATTTTCGACCACAGAGAGTATAACGTATAGCGCCATGATGAGCGGCACGGCTTCGTAGGCTAATGTTGCAAGCCCAACAACGGATAATATGGCGAAGATATAACGTATTTTATTGTTGTTCCAACTCATATCCTTCATCTTCATAGAGAATAAACGAAAAGGCATTACCATAAGGGCGGAGCAAAGTATTGCCACACCCGAAAAGAAATAAGTGCGCATAGCCTCGTGCGACAGATAATATACCTGCCAGTAATCGTGATAATTTATAATGAGCGGAAACGAGATGATAAACAAAGCATTGGCAGGTGAGGGCAGTCCGATAAAATAAGTGGCCTGTGTATCATCAATATTAAATTTAGCCAGGCGTAATGCAGCAAATACAGGCACCGCAAGGCCTATCCAACAAAAAATGGGATCGTGGATTAACCTTACCAGCATCATGCCCGGCACTACGCCAAACGAAACCATATCGGCCAGCGAATCAAGTTCTTTACCAATGGGAGATTTTACATTGAGCAAACGTGCAGCCATACCATCGAAGAAATCGGCTACTGCAGCGCCTACTACCAACCATGAACCGATATAAAGGTAATCGTGCGAAATATAGACCAGGGCAATACATCCGCAAAGCAAGTTAAGGCATGTAATGGCATTGGGGATATTACGTTTGATAAAGCTCATCTATAGGTATACGTGGTTAGAGGGTTTTAATTTTCCGAAGGTTTTTCCACCCAGTCTCCGTTATCTTTTATCAGCTTCACAAGTTCGTCTACGGCATGCTCGGATGGAATGTTACGTTGCACCACCTGTTTGCCTTTATATAAGGTTATTTTTCCTACCCCTGTGCCTACGTAACCATAGTCAGCGTCAGCCATTTCGCCCGGGCCGTTAACAATGCATCCCATAATGCCAATTTTAACACCTTTAAGGTGAATTGTGCGTTCATGTATTTGGGCAGTTACCTTTTGCAGGTTAAATAAAGTCCTTCCGCATGATGGGCAGGAAATGTATTCTGTTTTAGATATACGTGTGCGAGTGGCCTGTAATATGCCAAAGCCAATGCTGTTAATGCTTTTGGTAGGTAGTTCGGTTTTTAGCCAAAGGCCTTCGCCCATGCCATCAATAAGTAAAGCGCCTGCATCGGTGGCGGCATATAGCCTCACTTCATCCTCGTTGGCGTTGCTGTATTCCCGCTTGATTATCACAGGAGTATCATAATTTTTTTGCAGCAGTTCTATAAACATCCTTCTTTCTTCGGCCATGGCATGCAGGTTGTTTGTTTCAACAACCCATACCAGTGTTTCATCTTTACTTAAAGATGCCAAAGCAGGATTTTTTATATCTGCAATATGCAAGGCTACAAAATTAAGTTCACCAGACTTTTCACTCTTGGTATATTCGTCGAGGCTCTTAAAAAATGGATATGAATTGTGCTTTTCCTTTTTCCATGTCTCCGCATCATAGATAAAAGAAAGCCCCTGAGGAGCAGCGAAAGGCACAACGTTGTTTCCTGTAAAAAGATAATCTGCAGCCTGATCCTGGTTTTTCCACACACCCGTATTGGCATTGAATGAATATCCAATCCCAAAAAGGGATGCTTGTGTAATTGTTTCTTTTTTATTGCTGAAATCGGCCACAATAACTGGTACATGCCTACCGCCAATATTTTTTACTTCGCGGGTTACATGGCGGGTGTATGAAGTGGGGGAATAGGGTAAAGAAGCCTCCCCGCCCTCCAAAGGAGGGATCATTTTAATGTTTCTATTTAAACTATACCTGTTCACCAGCATTTTGGCAACGGGTATTTCAAACTCAGGGTCTTCTGTTAAAGATACACGGATGGTATCGCCAATGCCATCTTCCAATAAAGTGCCAATACCGGCAGCCGATTTTATCCTGCCATCTTCTCCTTCGCCCGCTTCGGTAACACCCAAATGTAAAGGGTAGTTCATGCCTTCGGCATCCATCTTTTGTATAAGCAACCTGTATGCCTGAACCATTACCTGCGGGTTGCTCGATTTCATGGAGAGTACAATCTGGTAAAAATTATTTTCTTCGCAAATGCGCAAAAACTCTAATGCCGATTCTACCATGCCAAGTGGGGTATCGCCATAACGGCTCATAATCCTGTCGCTTAGCGAACCATGGTTAGCGCCTATGCGCATAGCGGTGCCATGTTCTTTACAAATGGTGATGAGCGGGATAAAGCGTTCACGTATTCTTTCCAGCTCCGATGTGTAGGTGGCATCGGTATATTCTATGTGTTCAAACTTTTTCTTATCGGCATAATTACCAGGATTAACACGCACTTTTTCTACAATGCGTGCAGCTACTTCGGCAGCATTGGGTGTAAAATGTATATCGGCAACCAGCGGAGTTTTATACCCGCGTTTGCGCAATTCGTTTTTTATGTTGAGCAGGTTTTCGGCTTCTTTAATGCTGGGTGCTGTAATGCGTACATATTCGCATCCTGCATCAATCATACGTATAGATTGCTCTACCGTACCAATAGTATCCAATGTATCGGTGGTAGTCATCGATTGCACACGGATAGGATAATCTCCACCAAGTGGTACATCACCAATATTTACAACACGGCTTTTACGGCGCACGTATTGGGTAAGGCTTTCGCAATAAAGTTTAGGACTTTGTCCTGTTTCCACAGCTATGCTCGATTTGCTTACAAATTTAGCAAATAAGTAGGTACACACCGCCCCTCTCCTTTAAACAAGGAGAGGGTAGGGTGAGGCTAGTTTGCCATTACAGGATTCAATTTCGTTCCTGATTCAGATGGGCTTTTTGGGTTTGCGCCATACTTGTTTGTTTCAGGTTCCCCATCATTTACAAATAATCTGAAATTCCATACAGGTATTATTTCTAACCAGCCAATTTGACCTATATCATGGCATCTTTTGGCTCCCTGGGCAAGCATAAAGTAGGATATGAAAAGAAATCCAAGACCATACACAGCAGAGAATGCTGGAGTATTTGCCATTGAGTTTAAGATGGAAAGTAAGATAAGCGCTACTAAGCTCATTAAAAACGACAAGCCAAATTCTGACCTGCGTATCCTGCCTTTAAAGGAGAAAGAGTGCTTGAACATTCCGCCCTTCGTTGATTCTTTTACAATTGCATTGAATCTGTCCGATCCATAATATAGAACAGGCACAACTACAAGGGTAAGGAAGGTTGCAAAACTTAAACCGAATATCATAGTCCACGATAAGGGGCCCCAGAATGCAACACTATCGCCACCAAAGAAAATATGCGGATTGAGATCGGTGAAAAGAGTTCCGAAATCGATATTAAGCCCTAATCCAAGCGGAATAAGGCCGAGTATTGTTGCCACCGAAGTAAGTATAACAGGTGTCATTCTTATTCTGCCGGCCTCTATCACAGCATCTCTTACACTATAACCTTGTGCAACGAGTATGTCGGTAAACTCAACAAGTAAAATACCATTTCTAACCACTATACCAGCCAAAGCCACGAAGCCTAGACCGCTCATAATACTCGATACATCCATTTTGGTAATACCATAACCCAATATAATACCTACTACAGAAAATAGAACTTCTGTAAGAATAATGAGTGGCTTACTTAACGAATTAAACTGAGTAATAAGAGTCATGAAAATTAGCATCATGGCAATCATTAATGCTTTGCCCAAAAACGAAACTGTTTCTTTTTGATCTTGTTGCTCACCCGTTAACTCAATTGCTACACTGCTAGGCGCTCTAAAGTTATTGATGGCGGCCTGTACCTGGTTAACTATATTTTGGGTTTGAGATTGATAGGTGCCCAATATATTAGATGAAATAGTAATTACCGGTTTATTATTGATACGTGTTATGGCACCATACGTTCTGCCATAATGTATGTTGGCAAAGGTAGATAGAGGTATCTGGCGTATTTCGCCATGCATATTCATATCGCGGTAGGTTATATCAAGGTTTCGTAGCGCGCCCACATCCTCGCGCTGGTTGCGCTGATAACGAACCATGATAGGATATTCATCATTAAAGTCGCGGTATTTAGATGCCTCATATCCATACACTGCTGTACGCACCTCCTGGCCTATTTGGCCTGTGCTTACGCCCTGGTAGTTGGCACGTTCGCGGTCAATATCAAATACAACTTCTGGTTTGTTTTTTTGCAGGTCAGATTTAAGCTGCTCCACCCCCGGAATATTCAGTGAATCTAAATAATGCAACAGGTTTTGAGAAACCTCTACCAATTGTGTGTAATTATCTCCACGCACCTCTATATTAATTGGCTTACCGGTTGGAGGGCCATTTTTTTCCTGGTCCACCGTAATTTCCGCTCCCGGAATTCCTACCAATAATTTTTGTAAAGTGTCTTTATATATTTTGGTGGATACACCGTGGCGCAATGAAAAATCTACAAACGCAATGGTAATTTTACTCTTGTTAGAATAAGTTCCGTTATCGTTATCGGCAGGATCGGAAGCGCCGATGGCCACATTGGTTATTACTGATTGTACCACATCATTCTTGGGGCCAATTACAGCGTATACTTTATTTTCGAGCACTTTGGTAACCGAATCGGTGTAGTGTATGTCTGTTCCTACCGGCAAATTAAGGAACACATTAATCATATTCGGGTCTCCGGCAGGGAAGAAAACTACGCTTGGTTGGCGTACTGCAAATAAAAATATGGAGCCAATAAATATTCCCAGCATAGAAAATATAACTACAAAAGGATGCTTAATACACCTTTGTACAAATCGTGTATACCTATCCTGGAATGCGGGCCATGCCTTGGTCTGGAAGTTTTTTACAACCCGGGCAAGTGCAAAATGGTACACTAAATGAAGGATTAATATAAACAGGACAAAATTACCCATACCTCTTCCACCAGCTATGTAGAACAATGCCGCGATTGCAAGACAGATAATAGTAACAATAGAATTAGTTTTGGTCCACCTTGCACGACCGGAAGGATGTTCTTCTTTATGGGGTTTCATGAAGGTAACCGCAAACACAGGGTTAATTATATAGGCCACCAGCAAAGATGCAGTTAGCGTTATAATTAATGTTACAGGCATAAAGTGCATAAACTTACCTATAAGCCCCGGCCAAAAAGCCAGCGGAATAAAAGGAGAAAGTGTAGTGATAGTACCTGCAAGCACTGGTAAAAATACTTCGCCGGCTGCGCCTTTAGCGGCTGTAACTATATCTACCTTGCCATTATCAAAAATACGGTGCGTATTTTCTATTACCACTATGGCATCATCGACGACAATACCCAGCCCAAGCAAAAAGGCAAATAATACAATCATGTTCATAGAGAAGCCAATACCGGGCAATAAGAAGAATGCTATGCACATGGATAAGGGTACCGATAGCGCAACAAACAAGGCATTGGTGGGGCCCATAAAAAAGGTTAACAATAAAGTTACCAGTACAAAGCCGATGATGATAGTATTGATAAGGTCGTGCAGGGTATGGCGTGTTTGATCTGACTGGTCGCCTGTTATGGTAATATTTAAATTTTTAGGAAACGAATTATCCTGCATCTCCTTAACTGCTTGCTGTACTTTGTCTGAAGCATCTATAAGGTTAGCACCTGTACGTTTAATAATATTCAGCGATATTACATTCTTTTTTTCCAGGCGGGCGTAGCTCTGTGCGTCGGCAAAGGTGTCCTGAACTGTTGCAATATCCTTTAGATAAACCGTTGCGCCACCCATAGAACGAAGTATGAGATTTCGTATTTGGTCCATGTTATGAAACTGGCCCGATACGGTAAGCGAACGTTGCTTATCGCCCATGGTAACTGTTCCACCGGAGATTACAAGGTTTTCTGATGACACGGCTCTTGTAATATCGCCCATGGTTACCTGGGCAGCCTGCATCTTATACATATCTACGTTAATCTGTATTTCCCTATCCAATGCGCCCACTTCATCTACGCGTGTAATTTCGGGGAGCCCTTCTACTTTATCTTTCAAATCATCGGCATATTTTTTAAGGCGTGCCAAATCAAAATCACCTGATAAGTTTACATACAGAATTGGGAAATCTGCAAAATTTACATCTGTAACCTGGGGCGGATTAGGCATATCGGAAGGTAGGTAAGGCTTAGCTTTGTCAACCGCATCCTTTACCTTTTGTTTGGCATCATCAATAGTTACATCAGAATTAAATTCAACCACAATAACCGAGAAATCCTGGTAAGAGTGGCTGGTTATTTTTTTGATACCAGAAGTTGCCTTAGCTTCTTTTTCAATATGGCGTGTAACCAGGTTCTCCATATCCGAAGGAGAGGTACCCGGATAAACCGTTTGCACAACTATAGTGGGCAATTCAATATCAGGGAATTTTTCTTTGGTTATACTGAAATAAGAAGTGAACCCTAAAAGTGTGATGATAACCGTAAGCACAAAAATGCTCGTTTTATTATCAATGGCCCAGCTGCTGGGTTTAAATTCTTTAAAAATATCTTTCATAGCTTAGTTTATAAAGTTCATAAAGTTTATAAAGTTTGTAAAGGATGTTCCTTTTCAATTTTATTTTTATAAACTGATTGCATCACCGTTGTTAAGGTCTTCGTATCCTACAGTTATTAGCTTATCGCCGGCTTTTAATCCATCAAGTATTTCCTGTTTGTTGCCGTTTACTTTTCCGGTTTTTACAAAGTGCTTTTTAGCAACAAGTGTGCCGTTAACGTTTTCTGCAACAAACACAAATGAGCCTTCGGGATCGCTTTGTACGGTATTTATCGGTACTACAATCGCCGATTTGTTAGCGTAGTCCATAATCTTCATCAGGGCTATCATGTTAGCGTGGTAATCGGCGTTTTGCGGAAGTTTAACCTCTACGGTAAAGGTGCGGTTTACTTCATCAATGGCATGAGATACATAACTTGCCACCGATGTAATTTCTTTACCTAAATCAGGAAAGTTTACCTGTAACGAATCTCCCTGGTGAATATCTGCTATATACGCTTCGGTAACATTTCCTTTTACTTTCAGTTGTTCTGCGTTTACCACTTTTACGGCAGGCATACCCGGTGCTACAGATTCGCCAAGTTTAATGTTTACAGCATCTACAGTACCATCAATAGGTGCTTTTATCAGTGCCATATCTGCCTGTTGCTCCACGCTTGCAAGTCTTTTTTGCAACGACTCATAATTGTTTTTCGCACTCAGGTATTGCACCTCGGTACCTATCTTTTGGTCCCACAGGTTTTTTTGTTTGTCGTATAAAGTCTTGGTAAGTTCAAGGTTGGTTTTCAATTCCTGTATGTTTTGCTGTATTACTGCATCATCAATAACAGCAAGCACCTGGCCCTTTACTACTTTGTCTCCTTCGGTTACATTAATGCTTTTAACCACGCCCGGCATTTCGGCGCTTACGTTAATATCGTCCTGGCTATATACACTCGCTTGAACTTCTACATAGTGCCTAAAAGGAGTTATTGCCAAATCTTTGGCTTCTACCTTTGCGGTTTTAATTTCTTTACCACCCTCGGCATTAATGCTGTCTTGCAGTGTTTGTATTCTTGCATTCAGGTCGCCTTCCTGCTTCTTCAGGTCAGCCAGTTTAGCTTTATCTTTTTCCAGTTTATTAGCGCCGGCTTTATCTCCTTTACTAGGAGCACAAGCTATAACGAGAGATAAAAAAGAGATAAGTACAAATTGTTTTTTCATAAACGTATTTTATTTTTTGTATAATGTTCCTTGTGCCTGCTGATAGTCCACTTTAGCAACCAGTGCCATAAACAGGGAGTTATAATAATTGGTTTCTGCTTCGGTTAAGGCTGTTTCGGCATCCACCACTTCAAGGTTAGAGCCTGTACCTGCTTCATATTTTATTTTAGAATCGTGTTCTACACTTTGTGCCAGGGTCATATTTTCTTCCTGGTTTTTAAGATCGGCAATAGCGTTAACTAAACTTGTATTGCTATTGGCCACATCCAACGAAATACTTTGTTTAACCATGCCTAATTGCGTTTGGCTTTCCTGTACGCCAATTTTATCTTGCTGCATGCGGTAGTAGCGTTGCAGGCCCGAGAATATAGGTATGCTTAGTTTAAGGCCCACAATTTCGGTAGGAAACCAATTTTGTGCCGAGCTGAAAATTTGCAGTTGCTCTCCGTAAGCCGCTTCGCTAAAAGCTCCGTAAGCTGCAAGGCTGGGCAGGGTAGAATAGCGGTCCTTTTGTAATAGCAATTCATTTGCACGCAGTTGTGTTTGTGCAAGCGAATATTCTATGCGGTTTTCAGGCTTAAAACTCGAATCAAGGCTGGGACTAAAAGACATTGTTTTCAGGCTGTCGCTCAGTGCAAGGCTATCAGTAGATGGCATCCCCATTTGAAACTTTAACAGTTTGTAGCTTAGGTTTACAAGCCTGCCAATGTTATCTTCCTGGGTTTTAAGATTGTTGTAATTTACTTTTATTCTTTCCCAGTCTAATTTTTCGGCAAAGCCATTTTTGTACATAGCTTCGGTTTCATCCATTAATGTTTTCAGTCTTTTTGCATCTGCATTCACCATTTCTAATTTCCAATGGTTTACAAGCACGGTGTAATATGCCTTGGTAACAGCCGATACAGTTTGAATGGTAGTTTGTGTTAAGCTTTTTTGCGAAAGTTCTTTGTATGTTTTCGATGCTTCTAATCCTACAATGTATGTTCCATCAAACAGCAATTGAGAAACATCCAGTTCGCCGGTTGTATTAAATTTTGTTCCGAATTGTACAGGCTCAAATTCTCCGGCAGGGCCACCAAAAAATTGTGCGGGTATAAGGGTAGTAGGTATCTTTAAAAAGTCCTGCAAGTTGCCCGTGGCCGATACCTGGGGTAAGCCAATGCCCACAATTTCCTTTACTTTATAGCCTGCTTTATCTACCTCGTAGCGCGCGTTTACCATACTGGCCTGGTGGTCTATTGCATACGAAATGCTTTGTGCGATATTAAAAATATGCACGCTGTCTTTTTGTTTTTGGGCAGTTGCAGGGCCTGCAAACAGTGCAAATAAGGCTAAAGCAGGTAATGTTAAATGTTTCATGAATGAACGGTTAAAATTGTGTCCTTTTTATATTTTTCCACCATGCGGTGTCCTTTAATATTGGTAATGCCATATAAAAAATGGTCGAGTAGGCTTAGCTGTACTTCCTTCAAGTCAAATTCAGACGAAGGAAATATTTCAGGGTTCGAGGCAAATTCTACCTGTTCAATGCGCAAACGAGCCAACACAGGCACATCCAGGTTTTTGCGGTAAATACCTTCTGCAATGCCCCGGTGTATGTTATCCGAAATAGTCTTCATTAAAAAACCCTGTTTAAATTGCCTGAACTGCTCCCATGCCTGGGGATGAAACTTTTTAAGTTCAAATAACAGGCGAGGGTTCATGCGGGTAAATACTTCGCGTATGTGTTGCATCATCAACACAATCTCTTCAATAGCGTTTTTACTTTCCTCACCCCTGGCTTTGCATACTTCCATATTCTCTTCAAGGTGGTTGGTGAGCAGTGTGCCAACTATATCATCTTTGGTAGGAAAGTTTTCGTAAATGGTACGTTTCGACATGCTAAGGTGCCTGGCAATATCATCCATGGTAACGTTCTTAATTCCATATTGGAAGAAGAGTTCCTGCGCAGCTTTTAATATTTGTTCCTGTACGTTCATTTTCTATTTGAGGGCGCAAAACTAAGAAAACTTTTTATGTTCCCAAAGTTTTCTGACGTTTTTTTCATCATTTTATAATTTGATAATAAAGAATAAATAAACCGGATTATTTTACCCCTCGAAAGAACTGACGAACGAAAAACGGGAATGTTCTAATGTCACCATATAAGATATATTAGGCTTATTCCTAACGAATAGAATGCTTTGTAAAATCTAATGATGTTCAATTACATGAATGTTTACCTAGTGTTACCTTAACTGCCATTGCATTACGGCCTAAATAAAAACCATAATTTTGCAAAAAATAAAACAGACTATGCAAAAAATATACACGTTGTTAGTAGCATTTATGTTAGCAGGAAACTGGCATATAAATGCGCAGATTACCAATCTTCATAATTTCAGTTCTAGCTCATATCCTTATGGAGATGTAACAGTGCAGGGCAATAAACTATTTGGTACAGCTTACGAAGGCGGTGCAAATGGGTATGGTTACATTTTCTCAATAAATAAGGACGGAAGCGGATTTAAAGATTTATGGGATTGCAACGACACAGGCAGTATTGTAGGAAATTCAAATGGCGAGTATCCGTACGGAGACATTACTGTTATTAAGAATAAGCTGTATGGTTTTACGTATGAAGGTGGCGCCCATGGAGACGGAGAAATATTCCGAATTGATACGAATGGCAGCGGATACAAAGACCTATACGATTTTAATAATGCCACAGGCGCTAACCTTGGATGGGGTGCTTTAACACTTATAGGAAATAAATTTTTTGGAATGGCACTTAATGGTGGAGCTCATGATTCCGGTGTTGTATTCTCAATAGATACTTCAGGAGCAGGATATAGGGATATTTTCGATTTGAATACCAGAACAGGCGCATATCCTCAAAGTGTATCGTTGTGTGTATACAAAAATAAACTCTATGGTATGACCTATGATGGCGGAGCCCATGATTCAGGCACTATTTTCTCTATTGATACTTCAGGTGCAGGCTATAAGGATCTCGTGGACTTTAATCGCACAAAGGGTTATTATGCGCAGGGATTCTTAACACTGGTGGGTAATAAGTTATTTGGCATGACCTATTATGGTGGAGCCCATGATTCAGGCGTTATTTTTTCTGTAGATACCAATGGCAGTGCCTATACCCATATGGTAGATTGCGATAGCGCAACAGGCTGCAATTCCTACGGCTCTTTAACACTTGCAAGAAGTAAGCTATACGGTATGACATACTACGGAGGTGTTCACGATTCCGGCGTTTTATTCTCTATAGATACAAATGGTACCGGCTATAAACATATCTATGACTTCGGCGGTGGAAGCAAAACAGCCTTCTTCCCTTATGGTAATAACATTACCTTTTCGCATGATACTCTTTTTGGACTGACATGGACGGGAGGATTGAACGGGGCCGGAGAACTATTTCGTTTGCAGGATACTACTTTGTTTGCCGGTGTAAATAATGTTAGTTCGGTTGAAGGAACAATTCAGGTATATCCTAATCCTAATAACGGTCGTTTTACGGTTTACTGTAATACTACATTCAACCAGGGAATGGCTATGGAGGTATATAATGTGTTAGGTGAAAAAGTGTATACAACAACTTTGAAGAGCAACTCAAACCAGGTTGATTTGGGTACAAACGTAGCAGGTGTTTACATGTACAGGGTAATTACATCAAATGGCGCCCTGGTAAAACAAGGTAAAGTAATTATTGAGTAACATATTCGGTTAAAAGGAATAAATCCCGCGCTAAGTAGTGCGGGATTTATTATTTGGGCTATCCATAAAAACGAAATTAAATGTTCGCGGATTACAATAACTTTGTGTTTTGAATAAAACTGTGTATGAAGAATGCATATCTACATAAAACTCTTTTAACAGCCGTATTGCTTGGTATAAGTTGTTTTGCTTTTTCGCAAACTGCTACGAAAAAAATTATAGACACAAGAAATGCCCCTACACCTATAGGGCCATATAGTCAGGCTGTAGAGGCCGGCGGGTTTTTATACGTGTCGGGCCAAATTGCGAAGGACCCTTCTACGGGTGCTATGAAGAATGACAGCATTAAGGAAGAGACCTTGCAGGTTATGAATAATTTGAAAGCTGTGCTTAGTTCAGCCGGGTTACAGATGCAAAACATTGTAAAAACTACGATATACTTAACAGATATAAATGATTATAAGAAAGTGAACGAAGTGTATGGTTCATTTTTTTACAATAGTTACCCCGCACGCGAAACGGTGCAGGTGGCCGCTTTGCCGGCAGGTGCCAAAGTTGAAATATCGGTTGTTGCCGTTGAAAAATAAAAGAGTAAAAAGAAATAGAATGAAAAATATGAACGTAAAAGAATTATTAGCATCTACCGACTACGATAAAGAAGTAGAAGTAATGGGCTGGGTGCGCACCAAAAGAGAAAGCAAGCAGGTTATCTTCCTTGCTATTAATGATGGCTCTATCATACATAATATACAGGCTGTTGTAGAAATTGGTAAAATATCCGACGATATACTTAAGCTGGTTACCACCGGTGCATGTGTGCGTGTAAAAGGCATTTTGGTAAAATCTCAGGGACAAGGACAAACCGTAGAAATACAAGCCAAAGAAGTAGAACTTTACGGAACAGCGGATAGCACATTCCCACTCCAGAAAAAAGGGCATACTCTTGAATTTTTAAGAGAGATAGCCCACCTTAGGCCACGTACCAACACCTTTGGCGCTGTGTTGCGTGTGCGCCATGCCATGACCTACGGCATACATAAATTTTTTAACGACAAGGGCTTTTTTAACATACATACACCGATTATAACAGCTTCGGATGCGGAGGGTGCAGGTGAAATGTTTAGAGTTACGACATTGGATATGCTAAACTCTCCTAAAAACGAAGACGGCAGCATAAACTATAAAGAAGACTTTTTTGGAAAAGAAACAAGTCTTACTGTGTCGGGCCAGTTGGAGGGTGAAACTGCTGCATTGGCGCTTTCTAAAATTTATACGTTTGGGCCAACCTTCCGTGCCGAAAATTCGAACACGCCACGCCACGCTGCCGAGTTTTGGATGATAGAACCCGAAGTAGCTTTTTGCGACATTCATGGCAATATGGATTTAGCGGAAGAAATGCTAAAGTACTTGGTGCAATATGCATTGGATAACTGCAAAACAGATTTGGAATTCTTTAACAACATGTATGATAAAGAATTGCTGAACAAGCTGAATAACGTAATTAAAGCACCGTTTAAAAGGCTTACCTATACCGAAGCTGTGGAAGTGTTAAAGGCATCGGGTAAAAAGTTTGAGTTTAAAGTAGAGTGGGGTGTTGACCTGCAAAAGGAACACGAAACATTTTTAGTAGAACATTTTGGCGTGCCTGTTATACTTACGGCATATCCTAAAGAGATAAAATCATTCTACATGAAGTTGAATGAGGATGGTAAAACCGTTAGGGCTATGGATGTGCTATTCCCTTATGTAGGCGAAATTATTGGTGGTTCTCAGCGTGAAGAAGACTACGACAAACTGCTTGCTATGATACGCGAAAAGCATGTTCCCGAAAAGGATATTTGGTGGTATTTAGAAACACGGAAATTTGGTACCGCACCACACTCAGGCTTTGGGCTTGGGCTGGAACGCCTTGTGCAGTTTGTTACGGGTATGACCAACATACGCGATGTAATACCATTCCCCCGCACACCTAAGAATGCGGAGTTTTAGAAAGCCGGCCTCCTAAATCCTCCAAAGGAGGACTTTTTTCCTTTGCGGACTTTGCGGTTAACTTCAATACTTTCTTCTTATGAGGAGGGGTAAAAAACAGTAATTTTGCTCCTGAAACGACATACCTACTATGTTAAGGCAAACCCTACAGCAAAAGCAACAATTAAAGCTTACACCCCAACAAATGTTGGTGCAAAAGCTGTTGCAGTTGCCCGTAACCACGCTTGAACAACGCATTAAGGAAGAGATTGAAAATAACCCGGCGCTGGAGGAAGTTGGCGATACCGAATATGAAGCTAAAAGTGATGAGGAAATAAATACAGAAGACGTAGATGCGGGTCCCCATGATAACGATGCCAGCGAGTTTATGGAAGAGAGTGATGAATATGTACCTGCATATAAGTACGCCGATAATAATAGTGAGCAGGAAGAACGTAGGGAGATGCCCATTGCGGCAACCACTACATTTCATGATTCGTTGCAACAGCAGTTGGGAGAGCGTAACCTTGGCGAAAGACAATTAATGCTGGCCGAATACATTTTAGGCAATATAGATGATGACGGCTACCTACGCAGAGATTTGTATTCTATTGCTAACGATATTACTTTTTTACAAAATATACTTACCGACGAAAACGAACTTATTCCCTTGCTGGAAATAATACAGGAGTTGGATCCACCCGGTGTTGGTGCGCGCGATTTAAAGGAATGTTTGCTTATCCAACTGAAAAGAAAAGCACGTAAAACAAATTCGGTAAAGCTTGCCATCAATATATTAGATAAGGCCTTTGATGAATTCTCGCACAAAAATTACGATAAGATAAGAGACATCATGCATTGCGAAGAGGCAGATGTAAAAGCCGCTATTGCGGAAATAATAAAGCTAAATCCTAAACCCGGAGAATCGTTTGCGGAAGGCGAAAGCGCAGTGCCTGTAACACCCGATTTTATTTTAAATATTGTAGATAACAAACCCGAGGTAACGCTAAATACCAAAATATCATCCAAGGTTAGGCTTAACCCTGTGTATGTGGATATGGTAAGCGACAAGGGCAAAAAGGACAGGCTGCAAAAAGAAGCCACATCATTTGCCAGGCAAAGCATGGAATCTGCAAAAAGCTTTATGGGTGCCTTGCAGCAGAGAGAGGACACAATGGTAAAAGTGATGCATGCTATACTCGAACATCAGCAGGAATATTTTTTAGAGGGCGATGAAAGCAAACTAAAACCCATGTTGCTTAAAAATATAGCTAAAGTCACAGGGTTAGATATTTCCACCATATCGCGCGTAGTAAGCAGTAAGTATATGCAAACAGGCTTTGGCACTATATTGTTAAAAAGCTTGTTTTCTGAATCATTCCAAAAAGAAAGCGGAGAGGAAGTATCGGTGAAGGAAGTGAAGAATTTGATTAGAGATATTATTGATGACGAGGATAAAAAGAACCCGGTTAATGATGATTCGCTTGTAGAAATATTAAAGGAAAGGGGTTACAAAGTGGCAAGGCGCACTGTGGCTAAATACCGTGAACAGCTTGACTTACCTGTTGCACGCATGAGAAAGGAGATATAATGAATAACAGAATTGCAAATTTTTTCTCGCACCTGTTTCACCCAATGTATTTACCTGTGGTGGGCATTTTTATAGTAATATGGAATGACCCTATTTTATACTTTGCATTCGACACTCCCGAGCTTTGGATTAAGACTTTGGGGATGATATTAATCTGTACCACTTTGTTGCCTATGCTTCTTTGTTGGGTACTATTAAAATCGGAACTTATTACAAGCTTGGAAACTCCTACTGATAAGGATAGGCAGATGATGCTGATGTTTACCGAATTAGGATTTTTACTTTGTTACCTTGCTTATTACAAAATACCTCCATCGGGGCGTTCCATAAGTTTGTTTATGCTGGGCATAAACATTGCCATGGTTGCAACATTGTTAATCAGCTTTGTACAAAAAACCAGCTTTCATGCTACAGGAGCGGGAGGAATATTGGGTACAACAATGGGGCTAATGTATTACACACGTTCAGATTTAAAGTACTGGATTATAGGGGCGCTGCTGTTGTGTGTTGTGTCGGGCTACTCGCGTTATAAATTAAAAGCACATAATTCTTTTGAAATCTACCTGGGCTTTATTATAGGAATTCTATCGTTGTTCCTGGTGTTTGTAATAGGCGCGCACCACTTTAGCTCTCCTTTTTAAGGTTTACATTCCTAATAGGGAATGCTATTTCAATACCTTCTTGCTTATAACGCGCATGCAGGCGTTTTAAAATAGTATGGCGCAAAATATATTGGCGCATAAATTCGTGAACGGTAAAAGTTATGCCGCATTTAACAGCAAAGTCGCTCATTTCCTTCACCCTGAAAATAGGATCGGCCAGTTGCACATTCATTTCCTGTAATACGTTGTTCACCACTTCAAGCGTTACTCTTTCTACCTTTTCCAAATCGTTAGTGTAACTGATATTCAAAGGCAAAGTAATATCAAGGCTACGTGCAGGCAGAGAAAAATTTGTAACAATAGTTGATGCCAGCTTAGAGTTTGGTATTACAACTATGTTGTTCGATTGGGTGAGCAAGGTAGTACAGCGCCATGTAATATCGCTTACGGTGCCTTCTTCGCCCGAGCTTAGTACAATATAATCTCCAGGTTTTAAAATATGGGCAACCGTAATATGTATTCCCGCAAAAAGGTTGGATAAGGTATCCTGCAAGGCAAGAGCAACTGCTAAACCACCAACACCCAATGCTGTAATAATGGGTGTGATAGAGATGCCCAGGTTATCTAAAATAAACAGGGCCCCCACTGAAAATACCGTAAGGCTTATAATAGTGTTGAATAGAGAGAGTGAGCGTTTCATCCCTTCCTCTCTGTAGGTATAAACCTTTAACATGCCTTTTAACACCCTGCGTAATACAATGGTGGCAATAAGTATAATAATTACGCTGTGCAGCTTTCCGGCATAATGCAAGGTGCTAATAGGCAGCGGCGAGTTGATAAGGCCCACATAAATGCCTACAATAACAGAAATAAGAATAATAATACCTCGCAGCGAGCTAATGAATACAAGGCCTGCTTTCCATCTATCCTTACGGGCAAGGCGGTGCAGGTAAAGTAAAACAAGCTTTTGCAGAATTATGCCAAAGGCAATAATTCCCGCAGCAATGATGAGTGCGGGTACCCAGGCTTTTATCGTGTCAACATCTGTATTCATCCCGCGATGAAATGTTTAATGCTCTATAACAACTTTTGTGGTGGCCGTGGTGGTTGCACTGCTTATCCTAAGAAAGTATATTCCCGGAGCCAGGCCCATGGTTGAAATACTATAAGGCGCTTTAATACTCGGATTGCTCCATACTTCTCTGCCTGTAACATCCATCAGTTGGGCAGCGCCTGCAGGTGCAGATGCAATGGTTAGCTTATTTGTACATGGGTTTGGATATACGAGCATACTAGCATTATCTTGTGAAACAGAAGGTATGCCAAGGCCAACAGGAGGAATAACGGCGCGTATTCTGTTATTGCCATTGTCGGTAAAATAAAAAGTGCCTTTGTACATGGTTATTCCAAAAGGCTGATTTAACTCAGCATCGCTGGCTTGGCTGGCATCCATAAAGCCTTCAGCTCCGCTGCCTACAAAATCTACTACTGTACCCCTGTTTATACTTGCAAAACGAATACGGTTGTTCAATTCATCGCATAGGTATATGTTATCTGCCGTATCTAAATAAATACCAAGGGGGCCATCAAATAATGCGCTATCAAGGCCTCCGTCACGTATTCCTGATGGTGTTGGGCCTTGGTACATTCCGGTGTCAGCGCCAAATCCATACCCGGCATACATGCTAACCACACCGCCGGTTATAGAACGTATATCATTATTAATGTATTCGGATACATACACGGTAGTACCTGCCTTGTTTACTGCAATGCCAAATAAACCGTAAAACTTAGCCGAATCTATAGACCCATTTTTAAAGCCTGCATAACCTGTACCTGCTACTGTTGTAACAACACCTGATGCCGAAATTTCGCGAATATCGTAGTTGCCTGCATCGGCCACAAAAATGTCGCCTGCTGTATCTATTGTTAGTCCTGTAGGTAAGTTAAATTCTGCGCTGGCAGCTACAGCAGTATCCTTGTGCCCCGTTATTCCGTTGCCTGCTAAAGTGCTTACGGTACCGTTGGTCGAAATTTTACGTATGCGGTTATTGTTCATATCTGCCACATATACATTGCCAAGTTTATCTACACATACACCAATGGGATTATTAAACTCGGCTGCAGTAGCAGTGCCATCATTAAATCCGGCAGTACCGTTACCGGCAAGTGTGCCCGTTAAATTAAAGCTATTCCAAAGTACACGTATTACATTATTGTATGTATCGGCTACATATAGATTGCCTGAATTATCTGTGGCAATGCCTGTAGGAGAATTGAACAAAGCACCCGACTTAAGGCCGTTTACATACCCGGCCGAATCGCCCGAAATAGTTTGTACACTATAGGATTGGCTATACGCAAATCCGCAGGTAAGGCTAAATAATATAAAGGCAAGGCAGTGTTTAAACATAAATGGTGATGTGTAATTATACTCCGAATTGGCTAAGATGATGGTCGTTGTGTTTGTAGTTTATACGGCCCCATTCTTGCGCTGTCATCTTGCCAAAAAATGGGTGTTTATCAGCTTTAATTGCTCCTTCGCTCAGCTTTTTAACGGCAGTAATAAAGTTGGCTTTTTCGGTTTCAAAATCTTTAGTATCCACAATTTTTAACTCTTTTGCCGTAGGCGAATTTTTTCGCAATGGCCCTTCTGCAAGTACTTTAGATTTAATTAACCTCCCTAATAAGGTAAAAGGAAAAGGAGCAGGAGTAGTTTTAATATCGCCGGTGGGCATTTTTGCACCATTTGCACAATGGGCAAGCATTTGGGCAACGTTCATACTTCCCCATAATGGCTGAGACTGTGGTGTAAGTTTTTCTATACGCTGAAGAATCTCATTCTTATCAGCTTCGTTCAACATGTTTTTCATACCTGAAAGGAATTGGAAAGGATACCAAAATTAAGCTTTTTCCCCAATAAGGGGCTCTGGTGCTATTTTATCAAAAGGGTACCGAGCTTGAGCCTTTGAAGTGATAGTTGGCGGCATTATCGTGGTGGGCCGACCTGTGCCAGCCGTTTACGGGTGCCCTGCGGGATGGGGCCGACTTATTGGAACAGCCTGCGAATAACAAACATGCTGCCATTAATAGCATTAGTATTTTAAGTCCCCCTTTCACTACGAATGTGTTAAATATCTGCCAAATGTAAACAAAAAAGTGTTGCTTCGAAAGAGTGCCGGCACTGTTAGTAAATAAGGTTCAAAAAGTAGGCTAAAACATTATTATCTTCGCATGCCATGAACAGAATAACGCAGCTTTTCAATATAAAATACCCTATAATACAGGCGGGTATGCTATGGACAAGCGGCTGGAGGCTTGCCTCGGCAGCGGCTAACAGCGGGTGTCTTGGATTAATCGGGGCGGCATCTATGTACCCCGATGTATTGCGAGAACACATTCGTAAATGTAAAGCGGCGACAGATAAACCCTTTGGCGTAAATGTGCCACTTCTTTATCCCGACCTGGAGGAAATAATGAATATTATTGTAGAAGAGGGAGTTAGGATAATATTCGTGTCGGCAGGCAATCCTAAAACATGGACAAAGTTTTTGAAAGATAAAGGCTTAACCGTGGTGCATGTAGTAGGCAGTGTAAAATTTGCACAAAAGGCACAAGAGGCTGGTGTAGATGCTATTGTAGCTGAAGGTTTTGAAGCTGGAGGACATAATGGGCGAGAAGAAACAACAACGATGTGCCTTATCCCTATGGTGAGGCAGGTGGTAAATATTCCGCTTATTGCAGCGGGTGGCATTGCGGATGGGAGAAGTATGCTGGCAGGCATGGCTTTAGGAGCAGACGGGGTACAAATAGGTACGCGTTTTGTGGCATCTGACGAAGCTTCGGTACATGAAAATTTCAAAAATAAGATAGTTAGTTCGCAGGAAGGAGATACGGTGCTTACACTTAAAAAGCTGGTGCCCGTTAGGATATTGCGCAATGCATTTTATAAAAAAATAGAAGAGGCCGAAAATCGTGGCGCAAGTACAGAAGAATTAAAAGAAATATTGGGCAGGGCACGTGCAAAGCATGGCATGTTCGAAGGAGATATGGAAGAAGGAGAACTGGAAATAGGACAAATTGCGGCGGCGGTAAAAAAGATTCAACCGGTAAGTGAAATAGTAAAGGAAATAATGGACGAGTTTCGTCTGGCTAAACAGGAGATAAGTGGAATGGATTTTAATACCTAACCGCAAAGGCCGCAAAGAAACAGCCACGCAAAGAGAATACACAAGTAATGAAAAATGAAATTGCAAAAGGACTTATAAAGCTTAGCGCACTTTGCGTAAAGCTTAGCGTCCTTTGCGGTTAAATAAAATGAAAGAATGATAAACTTTGAAAAATTTACATTAGCGAATGGCCTTAAAGTAATAGTACATAAGGACACATCTACCCCTATGGCCTGTGTAAATATTATTTACAACGTAGGTGCACGCGACGAAGACCCAAAACGAACGGGCTTTGCGCATTTATTTGAACACCTTATGTTTGGCGGCTCGGTGAATATACCCGAGTTTGATACCGTGCTGCAAATGGCGGGCGGAGAGAACAATGCCTTTACCAGTAACGACATTACCAATTACTATCTTACCCTTCCGGCTGTGAATTTAGAAGTTGCGTTTTGGCTGGAATCGGATAGGATGCTGAGTTTAGCATTTTCGGATAAAAGCCTGGAAGTGCAGCGTAATGTGGTAATAGAGGAATACAAGCAAAGCTATCTTAACCAGCCTTATGGCGATATTTGGATAGAGCTTCCCAAGCTGGCATACAAGGTGCATCCGTACTTATGGCCTACAATTGGCAAGGAGATAGACCACATTAAATATGCGGTGATGGATGATGTAAAAGCATTCTTTAAAACGTTTTATTGCCCTAATAATGCAATATTGGTAGTGAGTGGCAACGTTACCACCAAGCAAGTTAAAACGCTTGCCGAAAAATGGTTTGGGCCTATTCCTGCCGGTAATCCGCCTAAACGTAATTTACCGATGGAGCCAAAGCAGACGCAGCCCCGCCTGTTAGAATTAGAAAGAGATGTGCCCGCAAATGCCATATACAAAGCCTACCACATGGGCAAGCGTACCGACCCAAGTTTTTATATTTTAGAGTTATTGGCCGATATACTTACCGATGGTAATGCATCGCGCTTGTATGTAGAACTGGTGAAAAAGCAAGAACTATTTAGCGAGATAAATGCATTTACGTTTGAATCGTTTGACCCGGGACTGTTTATAGTAACAGGAAAGCTTTCGGAGGGAGTGACCATGAAGCAGGCCGATGAAGCCATACAGTCCGAGTTGAAGAAAGTAGTTACGGAAAAAGTAACACAAAACGAACTCGACAAGGCGAGAAACAAAACCGAATCGGGCTTGATATTCGGAGAGATGAGCATATTGAACAAAGCCATGAACCTGGCCATGTTCGAGCTGTTGGGCGATGCCAACGATGCCAACAACGAAGTAGATAAATATTTTAAAGTGAATGAAGACAACATGCTGGCTGAAGCCGCCACCGTGTTACAGGAAACCAATTGTTCAACAATGTACTACCACGCAAAACCTAAAGCCAATGCCAACTAACGTAACCTTAGACAGACACACTATGCCCGCTTTAGCCAAAGCAGGTAAAATAGATATTACCCATGCCGCCACGCACAAGCTACCCAACGGAGTGCCCGTGTATTATGTAAATGCAGGCACGCAAGATGTGGTGAGGATAGAGTTGATATTCAGGGCAGGGGCATACCAGCAGGAGATGGCACTGCAGGCCGATACCACCAATGCCATGCTGGAAGAAGGCACCAAAAAGCACAGCGCCGAAGAGATTGCATCCTTGCTGGATTATTATGGCAGCTTTTTAGAAACCGGTTCGCAGCAGGATTATTCCACCGTAACTATTTACTCGCTGGGTAAGCATGTAGGCAAGGTGTTGCCTGTGTTAGAGGAACTTATAAAAGAGCCCTCATTTCCGCAAACGGAATTTGATGTGTACATAAAAAATAAAAAGCAAAGGTTTATGGTAGATGGGGGAAAGGTGCGTGTGATAGCGGCACGTAATTTCCCGGCAATGTTTTTTGGCGATGCACATCCTTACGGGCATGTTACCCGTATAGACGAGTTTGATACGCTTACAACGAAGCATTTGCAAACTTTCCATCAAAAGCATTATTCGCCAACGGATTGTGCCATAATTATTGCAGGGCAAATAAACGACAACCTGTTAAAGCTGGTAGGCGATTATTTTGGCAGTGCAAGCTGGAAGGGCGCCGCGGCAAACGGAACCGACAAAGCCATTGAAGCCAAGCCAAGCCCTGAAAAGAAACATTTTATTGAGAAGAAAGGAGCCGTGCAGTCGGCTATAAAGCTGGGCAGGCCCATGTTCTTAAAAAGCCACCCCGATTCTATTCCTTTCCAGATTGTGAATGTGGTACTGGGTGGTTATTTTGGCTCCAGGCTTATGAGCAACATACGCGAGGACAAGGGCTACACCTATGGCATTGGCTCGGGGGTTACCTTTCTTAAAAATGCGGGCTACTTTCAAATATCCAGCGAGGTAGGCGGAGATGTGTGCAGCAAGGCTTTGGTGGAAGTATATAAAGAACTGGACCGCCTGTGTACCACACCTGTACCGCAGGAGGAGCTGCAACTGGTTAAAAATTATTTGCTGGGTAATTTTATGCGCAGCATGGATGGCCCCTTTGCCCTGGCCGAACGCTTTAAGCACATTTGGCTCCATGGCCTCGACTATACCTATTACGAAAAGTACTTACAAACCCTTAACGATATTACCGCTCCCCAACTACAGGCGATTGCGGCCAAGTACCTGCAGAAGCAAGACATTTACGAGTTAGTTGTGGGAGGAAAATAATTAGGGCGTTACCCCAAGGGGTCGGGCTATACGTTACAAGTCCTCGTCCCGAGTGCTCGGGACTGTGGGCTTTTTACTGCTATCCCCAACGCGAAATACGAAGAACTGAATTTGTACAAGGATTCTATTTGAAGAGGCGAGGCGATTTTCCTGAATTCCACATCTTGTTTTGAAAATAATCCAATTCCTCACTAACTTCCTTATACTCATCCTTTTGAAGCAAGCTCTTTTCTTCTTTAAGTTCTACTACATCACATTTAAAATCGACACCATGTAGTTCTTCAATGCCTAAAATCAGTTGACTATCCTCAGGTTGATTTTCATCTATAAATTTTAAAATTTTATCCATATGTATTTCATCCTGTGCTTGCTGTTTGGGCGAATCAATAATTATAGGACAATAGACAGATGAAGTATATTTTCTCATCACTTTAAAAATACTAAAGTAATAAGCAATTAAGGATCTAGGTAGTGCGCTTCCCGTTTCTGGTATGCTTGTTGAGATTCTTTTATAACTTGCTTCGCGTAAAGTTTTTACATCTAATTGAGACAAATATTTTTTCATTGATTCATAAAACATATTCATTATTTGCTCTCGTCGATCTTTATCAGTGATAGCTTTAATCTTGTCTTGAAGCTGTTTTTGTATTAAAGCGTTTTGAACAATATCTTCATATATGGTTTTAGAATTCTCCTCAAATACCGATTTAAGTTCCTTTCTTCCTGCACTATCAATGACGTCTCGAAGCTTAATTGCTCCTTTTTTGCTCTCGAGAATTGCTTCAATCTTTACAATTTCCTCATTATTTCGATTATAAACCGAGTTTTCCTTTTCAATTTTGGTATCAATCTCAGTTAATTCTCTAGTGAGTTCGGTAATAAGCTCTCTACAACGATCCTCGTCTTTAGCAATTTCAAATCGTTCAACAAAAGAATTCTTATAGTGTGCCCCGCACGTAGGACAGTCAACCGAATCATCCACTATTACTTCTGTTGCGTGCTTATAATCTTTTCTTGAATCGTTCAAAGCATTCTTTGCGATAATTAATTGTGATTCAATCGTAATTTTAATATTGTAGAATTCAACCAACTTTGATTTCAAAACCTCTTGTTTTGTTTTTAAGCTATCACATTCAACAAGCAATCCTTTCACTTCATCCTTAAAGTCCTCAATATTTATACTAAAGTCTACTTGAGAAAGTTTGTCCTTTAACTTGCCTAAAACATTTTTAAGAACCTTCCTTTCATCTTCTAATCCTTTTATTTTCACAGTATACTGCTCTAGTTCTCCTTTTGCCTGATAGTATTCATTTGGACGTAAACCCGTATGATACGAAACGATAGGTTCTCTATATTTTTTTATTTGGCTTAAATTGGTGAAGCTATTCCAATTGCTCTGCCAACTGACATCCTGGTCAACGTAATACGGTAGAAATAAAAATGCTGGTGGCGGGACGATGATTTCATTTAGTTGATTTGGCATTTTTATTCGAAAATCAAACAGATCAGCTAAAAATGGAGCCAGCTCTTTTGTTACACCTTGAAAGATTTGTATCAAATTATCACTACCATCAAATACCGCATAAGTATTTTCATCTTTTAGAATAGAATATTTAGAGGAACCTACCTTAAAACGAATAAAGGAAATTGGACTTAGATGTTTCCAAGTCGGATGGTCTTTGGCGGGTATAGCTCCAAAAGTCTTATAAATACTTTTTATCAAACAAGATTTACCCGTTCCGTTTCTTCCGAATATTAGTGTCCTTTTTGGACTGAATTTCACTTTTTTTGCTTTCCTCTCCGTTGTGGACAGAAGCATTATTTCGGATAAAACGAACTTTTTCATAATCTTTTGTTCTTAGGTTACGAATTAATTTCTTAAAATTATTAATCATATATTTCTGATAGAATTATTGCTTTAATAAAGTTCAAATCATAGCTCACTGGGATTACAACTGTTTTGTTGAAAGTATTATAGATACTTTCAACACATTCAATTAGCTTTAAATTATTAAGGGTTCCATTACTTTCACTTTCATTTGCAATAGCTTTTAGAGTGTCTATTAACTTGTATAAATAATCGTTATTCGGATTCATTCTTTCTAATTCTAGTTTTTTCCAAGCTTGCTTAAGGTTTTTTGTGGCTTGAAAACTTAATCCGTCGTTTTGCAATTTGACATCTAGGCGATTCCATATTTCATCGTAGTTTTTATTTATTCCAGTGGCTTCCATAATTTGTTCGAATTGACTTTTCCCTATAGCTTTATTTGAAAGCAAATCCTCATAAGTAATATTATCCTTGCTATATCCAGATCGTCTTTTTACTTCATCAAATAGCATCCTATAGACATTAGGGATATTAAAATTTTTATTAGGGAAAATTGAATTAAGAAATTCACTGATTTTTCCTTGGGTATGTTCTTTGCTTCCATCAAGGCTTAAATCTATAACCCTGAGAAATGTTATATCTTCATATATAGGGTCAATTGATAAGCTATGTTCAGTTTTAATTTTGTTTTTAATCTTTGCCTTTTCTTCTGATTTGAGTTCTATAATACATATATCGTCTTTTGTTAACGATGAGGGAAGAGTAACTTCTAAATCCACCTGAAATCGGGCATTGGAAACAAAATTTAATGAAGAAGTTCCGAAATCAAATTTTGATTTGCAATCATATAGCTTACCAATAATAGATAACAGTACTTTCCCATCTTTCCCTGTCTCACTTCTTATAAGGTCACTTACTTTCCAGTTTCCAGATTTTTTTCCTTTAATTTGATAAAATTCAATTCTTTGAGGATTACTTTCAGAATCCATTATCACTAAATCCTCATGCCAGTCAAAGATTATTACATAATCGGATTTGATTTTATGATATTCAATTAATTTGCAAATACTCCAATCTTTCTGATAATCGAATCGACTTGCCGATGTAGGACCAGCCTTTTCTCGTATAGGAACCTTTATCAAATGTTCTTTCAAGGACATTTTTCCAGTAATTGAGGGTTTATTTGATGAATTCAACCCGCTTAAGATACGTTTTTTTAATATTTATTTAATGTAGAATGTAATGAACAACCATTTTTATGTAATGAAAGGCTTTTCTATCAAAGAACTGGTACAAATATAATAAATAAATTATTTATTATTATAAATAAAATGTTTATTATATTTGTGACCAATAACTATGAGAGATAAACTATGAACGATGAATGAATGACTTTGTTTATCGTTTATAGCTTATAGTTCATACCTAAAAACAAACTACCATGACATTTATAGAAGGGATAAAAGTGCCACTGGCCGACCCAATTGACGAAAGAGACAGGATGTGGGAAAGAAACCACAAAAAAATTGCAGAATGTATTCGTGATTCCTTGTACCACCAAAAGGTGATGCCTACGGTATCGTATATTGTATTGCATACCAATTTGCACCGCAATACCGTGCGTAAGCACTTAAAAGAGTTTGGCACTACGCCAGGTTTTAAAGAACAAACGGCAAAATACAAAGTAGTTATTGGTGAGCTAATGAATAAACTTGGTACGATGGGGCTATCGGGTAATATTAGTGCCATCCGCCTGTATATGGAGCTGATGGGCATGATTAAAACCAGCCATATTGTAAACCAAAACTTTGTAAACACTCAAACCAACTATGTGCAAATAAACGGTATTGAGCTTACGGAAGAAAAGATAAAGGCTTTGACTAAGGAGCAGCTACTGCAGATTGAAAGTATTTTGAACCCGAATATTAATGTGCAGCGTGCGCACCTCACCCCGACTGCTGAGGCAGCCACCGCTATTGCCCCATCCCGATAGCTATCGGGACTTGGGATGTTTAAACTTGGGAATTTTTCTTGGCGGTAAAATGTATTTGTAACCGCAAAGTGCGCAAAGAAACAGCCCCGCGAAGTGAATACAAAGGAAACTACGGTACAGTGTGCTAAATCCACTTAGTTAAGTCGCGGCGATTATCTAAAATGGCCAGTACTTCAATATTGTTTTTACGAATACGATAAAATACAGAAACTACTCTACTCAATATGGCACGTTTAACTCCGCGTTTTGCAGATGATGAGGGATATAATTCGGGGAATGCACTTGCTGCAACCTCAAAGGAAGTAAGAAGGGAAAGAAAATTCTCTACTTCTTTATCGGAGAAAGTATGTTGTAAATATTTTTTAATAGAAATTGCATCCTGGAGAGCCCTGTCGGTCCAAAGGACAGCAGCAATCTTTGATTTAGGCATTTTTCAATTTATTCCAAAATTCTTTGGATGTAGAAAGCTTGCCCATATCTGCATCTTTTATGCCCGCCAATACATGCTTTTTCTGCTTGTCCGACAGCTCATCCCACCAGTCATTTTTTGCCTTGGAAGCCCTGATTCCATCTAAAAAGGTAATAAGGTCGATATCGGATAGCTGATTTATCCAGGCAATAAGATTTAGTTTGATTCCATTAATTTCAGCAGCAGACATGACGAAAGATTTTATAACACAAATTTATGAAAAATATTTGAAAAGGGCTAAGCGATGCGATGCTGAATTACAATCACGAACTCAATAATAAAAAATGAAAGACGTGAGTAAACAAGTTCAGGGTGACTACGCATTTATGAACTCATACTGTGTGCAACTATGTGCATTATAAGGGGGTGTACAACAATCAAAAGACTAATTATCAGTCGGTTGTAAAAATAAAATCCAAAATGTTGGTAAATGGTGCCAAGTGAAAAATGAATAGTGAAAAACGAAAAATTATGGGATAGACTTCGCGTTTTTGGCGGTAAAAACAAAAACATTAACCGCAAAGTGCGCAAGGGAAACAGCCCGCAAAGAGAATACATAAGAATACGATGCGACCCTGAAATGATCCCGATAGCTATCGGGACAGCATGACGAGGGGCTGTTTGCGTTAGGGATAGAGGCGGAACCCCACAGCGAAGCGAGGAGTTTGAGCCGAAAGCCCGACCCTGACGCTTTGGGCAGGGGAACGCCATAATGGAAGAGATTGCTTCGTTACTCGCAATGACGGACAAAAAGAATTACATCACGTCTTGGCCGATGTCGCGACGGAAATAGAGTTTGTCGTAGTGGATGTGGGCAATACTCGCGTAGGACTGGCTCAGGGCAGAGGCGAGGTTGTTGCTGAGGGAGGTTACGGCCAGCACACGACCACCGTTGGTAAGCATCTTGTCGCCCTCGGCTTTGGTGCCCGCATGAAATACGAGGCTGTCGGTTACTTTATTGAGCCCGGTAATGGGTTTGCCTTTTTCGTAGTCTTCGGGGTAGCCACCCGAAACCAGCATAACGGTGGCGGCTGCACGTTCTTCAATTTCGAGCTTGGTTTGGCCCAGCTTTTGCTTGCCCACCGCATCAAACAGCATCAGCAGGTCGGATTTAATGCGGGGCATAACTACCTCGGTTTCGGGGTCGCCCATACGTACATTGTACTCAATTACTTTGGGCTGCCCCGCGCAGTTGATGAGACCAAAAAATATAAAGCCTTTATAGTCAAGTTTCTCGGCTTTAAGGCCCTGGATGGTTGGTTCTATAATTTGTGTTCTTACCTTTTCTAAAAAGGCTGCATTGGCAAAAGGTACGGGCGATACGGCACCCATACCACCGGTATTAAGGCCTGTATCGTGCTCGCCGATACGTTTGTAATCTTTGGCCTCGGGCAGCAGGTGGTAGCTGTGGCCGTCGGTAAGCGCAAACATAGAAAGCTCGGTGCCGGTTAAAAATTCCTCAATCACCACTTTTCGGCTCGCCTGCCCAAATTTTTCGTCGAGTAACATTTCTTTTAAGGTGGTTTCGGCGGCTGCCAATGTGGTAGGAATTACAACGCCCTTGCCGGCTGCAAGTCCGTCGGCTTTAAGCACGTAGGGGGGCTGCATGGTTTTTAAAAACGCCAACCCCTCGTTGATGGTATCTTTGGTAAAGGTGTTGTAGCGGGCGGTGGGTATACCATACTTTATCATGAACTTTTTGGCAAAGTCTTTACTGCCTTCCAGCGCGGCAGCATTAGCCGAGGGGCCAATTACCGGGATAGATGCCAGTTCTTTGTCAGCTTTAAAAAAGTCATAAATACCTTTTACCAGGGGTTCTTCGGGGCCAACCACCACCAGGTTTATTTTATTTTCTAATACGGTTTTCTTAACCAGTTGAAAGTTTAAAATGTCGATGCTTAAATTGGTTCCACACTGGGTGGTTCCTGCGTTTCCGGGTGCAATGTATAGTTTGGTAAGCAGGGGGCTTTGGCTTAATTTCCAGGCAATGGCATGTTCACGTCCTCCCGACCCAAGCAATAATACATTCATAGGAAAGTTATTTTTGTACAAAGAAAGCTAAAACTTGAATAATAGAGATACCCAGTTATGGCATTGTTAAACTTATCCGATTCTCCGCGCAGCCCTTTGGGGATTCCGATACTAATACACCGGTACATTTTTATAGGATGTATTGTGCTGTTGTGTATTGCCATGTCGACTTCTACATTCCTTACCAGCCTGCCCGAAATAATGCTTGCCGCTAACTGGCTCCTCGAGGGTGGCCTTGGCGAAAAAATGAAACGGCTTTTTAAAAATAAAGCGGCACTGGTAGTTATTTCTTTTTTCATCATGCACTTGCTGGGGCTACTCTACACCTCTTCTCAGGGCATGGAATACGGATTGGGCGATGTTAAAAAGAAGTTGCCCCTGTTGCTGCTTCCGCTGGTATTTGCTACCTCGTATTCTATTACCGATAAAGAGAAACGTGTTATGATACTTTGCTTTATGCTGGCGGTAACGTATGTTACTTTTCTCGGTACCTACCTTCTCCTGAGCCACCAACTCGGCGATATACATGAAATATCTCCGTATGTAGATGCGGTGCGGCTTGCTATGATGATTGTTCTTTCTATTTTCTTAATGGTGCACTATGTGCTCACAAGTAAATGGTCTGCGATATCTGCGGTGCTTTTAGTGTGGTGCCTGTGGTTGTTTGCCTTCTTATTTATAATGCAATCGCTAACGGAAGTAATTGTAATGCTGATGATATCTGTTATACTGCTTGGACAGCAGGCTTTTGTTATTATGCGGGAGAAAAAGAAAATATATGGGGTTCTTATCCTGCTAACGGCAGGCCTTGCCTTGGGTGGATCGGTAGGATATTTATATCATTTTTACCATAAATATTTTCCCGCACCCGATAACATAGAATGGATTAATACGGATAAAACCACGGCGCTCGGCAATCCCTATTACAGCTATGTCAATAATAATCAAACCGAGAATGGCCATTATGTGTTTGCATACGTTTGTTGGCCTGAGTTAAAAAAAGCTTGGGAGGAACGGAGCAAAATAAACTTCGACAGCAATGATTTAAAAGGCAACAAGATGAGCTTTACGGTGGTGCGTTATATGGCATCTAAAAACCTGCGAAAGGATGCAGATGGGGTAAGCAAACTTACAGATGCAGATATAAAAGCGATAGAAATGGGTATGCCCAATGCTTCATTTAGTTCGCTTACCAGTATGCCTTACCGTATATACCAGGTTTTTTGGGAACTGGAAGATTATAGGCATGGCGGCAACCCCGGTGGACACTCGTTTGCGCAACGGTTAGAATTTTGGAAGGCTGCATCTAACATTATTAAAGGCCATCCTTTAATAGGTGTAGGCACAGGCGATGTACGTATAGCTTTTGACAACGAGTATAACGCAATGCATTCTATGCTGGGAGAAAAGTACAGACTGCGTAGTCATAACCAATGGCTGGAAATAGGCGTAGCTTTCGGGTTGATTGGAATGCTTTGTTTTTTCATAACCCTGTTTTATCCTGCTTTTAAAACAGGAAAGATTTATACCTACGCCTATTTTATTTTCTGGGCAATATTTATGATATCTATTTGTACCGAGGATACGTTGGAGACCCAGGCAGGGGCCACGTTCTATGCGTTCTTCAATGCTTTCTTTTTATTCCTCTGATTCGGGTTCTTCAGCCTCTTCAATATTAATGATAGGTTTTTCAGAAAGCATTTTTCTGAGTTGGCGTTTTTCTAACGATAACATAAAGGAAGGAAGAATAATAAGGTTTGAGCAATAGGCCATTATAAGAGTAATAGAAAGTAGCAATCCTAAAGCTTTTGTTCCCCCAAATCCTGAAAAGACAAATATTAAAAATCCGCAGGATAGGATGAGTGCGGTATATATCATGCTTATGCCGGTTTCCTTAATTACAATAGATATTATTTGCGAAATACTCAGATCCGCATTTTTTATTTCCTGTTTGTATTTTGTAAGGAAGTACATAGTGCCATCGGATGAAATACCAAAAGCTATACTGAATATAAGTATAGTGCTTGGCTTTAAATGGATATTGAAATATCCCATCAGCCCTAATGTTATCAATTGGGGTATAAGTGTTGGAATAGATGCTATAATTACCATTAGCGGTGATGAAGTGAACATTGTGTACATAACTAATGATACTAATATGATTGCCAGCAAAATACTTTCCATGAGGTTGGTAAGTAAAAAGTCGTTGCCCTTTAAAAATACAAGACAGCCACCGGTAAAGGTTACTTTATAACGTTCATCGGGCGCCAGCCATGTTTTTGTGGCAGGTAAATAATTAAAAACGCTGTCTACTCTTGGGGTTAATTCTTTTATAGCTGCATCCATTTTTACTGAACCAATATCCGCCATTTGTATATCCACACGGGCATATTGTTTTGTGCTGTCAATAAATGTTTTTAACAAATTCTCTTTTTGTTTTTCGGTGCTTAGATAATGTGAAATGGAAGAGAGGTCGCTAACCGACGGCATGATATAATACTTTGCTTCTCCATCGTGGTAAGCTTGTTCGGAATACTTCACACCCTCCAATACTGACAATGGGTGTGAGAAAAATGGATACTGCCTGAGCAATTTTTCTAACTTCTCCATTTTATAAAGTGTCCGTCCATTATTCGAAAATATCCCGTTTGGTTTTCGTGTGTCTATCTTTATTTCAAAAGGTAATACTCCACCAAAGTGCTCGGCGAAATAATTCATGTCAGAGTAGATAGGATCATTTTTAGGAAGGTCGTCCACCACGTAGCCAATGGCTTTAATGCGGGTAACCCCATAAACAGAAATAATTATTGCTACAACAGCTGCTCCATAAATAAACTTTCGGTTTCTTTGAGTGTGTTTATCTACCCATCCGAGAAATCGTACAATATACGGGCGCTCTAAATGCTTCATGTGCTTAACATCGGGTGGTGGCAGAAAGCTAAAAACTATAGGTACCATAACGAGGGAGATAACGTAAGTAGCCATGATGCTAACAGAGGTAACCAGGCCAAATTCAAAAAGAAGCTCGGCACGGGTGAAACAAAATACGGCAAAGCCTATAGAGGTGGTTACGTTAGCGAGGAAGAGAGAAACGCCAATTTTTTGAATGGTGGTTGATAGAGCCCGTCCCTGATTCCCATGTTTACGATATTCCGTATGGTATTTATTTAAAAGCAAAATGCAATTGGGAACTCCTATAACAGTTATAAGAGGAGCTATTAGGCTTGTTAAAGCATTTACCCTGTATCCAAATAATCCAATAAATGCTATTGCCCAAATAACTCCAACAATTACTATTATCATAGGGAATATAACCGGGTAGGCAGAACGAAAAAAAAGAAAAAGAGCGAGTGTTGTTATGAGTACGGCAAGAAACAAGAAACGCACCATTTCGTGCAATATCTTATTTGAGATAACAGTGCGTATGTAAGGCATGCCCGAATAGTGCATGTCAATATGGTATTTGTTCGCAAACGCATCTATTTTGTTTTTTAATGAATCCACAATCGCAAGCCTTTTAGCCGTATTCAGGTCCTGGTCTTTAAATGTAATAAGCATTAAAGTGGCCCTTGTTTGCTTATTTATTATAAAGCCTTCGTAAAAAGGTAATTGGTAAATAGTGTGTTTTATACTATCAAGTTCCTTACGTGTAGTGGGTTTTTCCTGAAGTAATGGATGTATTTCAAATTTACCTAGGCTGTCATTTTTAGTAACGTTAAATAATGATGCTACCGAAATAACATCCTTTATACCATCAGATTTTTTGATGGCCGTGTTAAGGTCATACCAATCATTAAACTCCTGTAAATTATTAAATAACTCATCATATTGCATGCCGGCAATCATTACCGTGCCATCCATACCAAATTGCTTTTTAAAATTGTCGTATTCTATGCTGGTGCTATCGCTGGCAGGAAGCAGATAAGTAAAGTTATAGGCTATTTTTACCTGTTTAGCCTCGTATGCCATAAACACTGTTATAAGTGCTATGCATATAAGAATTGCGATTCTGTTACGTAAAATTAACTTAGAAAGCGCTGCCCACATATTAAACTCAGATCAGATTATCTTAAGACAAAAATAAGAATTAAGTAAGCCCATAATTTTATAAAAAAAGATAAAAGTCGCCTGAGTCAAAATGTTTTCTTTATTTTGGCTTCGAAAGATGGATAAAGTAATAATATATACAGATGGAGCCTCGCAGGGAAACCCGGGGCGTGGCGGTTACGGGATAGTAATGATTTCGGGCGATAGAAGGAAAGAATTGTCACATGGATTTAAGCTTACCACGAATAACAGAATGGAGTTATTAAGTGTAATTGTGGCTTTGGAAACGTTAAAAAAAACGGGGCTCGACATTACAATATATTCCGATTCTAAATATGTGGTAGATTCTGTTTCTAAAGGATGGGTTTTCGGTTGGCATAAAAAAGGATTTAAAGGCAAAAAGAATGAAGATTTGTGGAGAAGGTTCCTCAAGATATATTCAATCCATAAGCCCAAGTTTGTTTGGGTAAAAGGGCATGCGGATAATAAGGAAAATGAACGTTGTGATGAATTAGCAGTAGAGGCTGCTAATACTCCACCCCTGACGGCAGATTTTGGCTATGAAAGTTCTAAAGAAAATTAACTGAAGCGTTATTTCTTATCGTCTTCGGTTATCGGAGCGTCACCTTGGTAAACGCTACTCTTGTATACGGCAATCCTAACTAATATGCCGTCCTCATTGTAAATATATTCCTTACCATCAGCAAGGTGACCGTTTACAAAGTTGCCATCTTTTACAATTTGTTTATTCCTATTGTAAAGCTTCCAATAGCCTTGGCCATTAAAAGGTGCTTTAGGAATATTAGGTGTTTCATCAGCCTTTACCTGGGTTACCTGTGGTTTTGGAGCATCTTTAGCAGCAACTACAGCAGCATTATCAGGAGTGCTATTTGCTTTAGGTGGAAAGGTTTGGCTGGAAGCCTGATCCAATTCACCATTATTAAAGTTTTCTTTGGCTTTAATCGTACCATCATCGTAATATTCTGTAGAAGCGCCAGTTTGCTTGCCTGCGGTAAAATTGCAATCAATCATCTTTTGGCCGTTAGGATAAAAGTATGCTTGTGCTCCATCGCGTTTACCATTATCGGTGTAATGAAACTGGTGTTGAACCTGGCCATTTTCGTAACATAATTTATAATCACCAACCCAACGATTATTTTTCCATATACCTTCTTCGCAAACTTTACCGGTTGCAAAGTAGCTTACTGTATAGCCTTCCGGGCGGTTATCTTTAAATGTAATTTTGTTTTTTATAGCACCACCGGGAAAGTATTGTATCCAAAGCCCTTGTTTAAGGTTATCCTTATAGCCACCTTCTTCTACTTTATCATTATCCTGGTAACTTGGCAAGTGCTTGGTACTATTAAGTATTGTCCAATACCCTTGTTTAAGGCCGTTAGGATCTATAAAACCTGCTTTACCTTGGGAGTCTTGCCCGCCTGATGTCTTTGACCAACCTATACTTAATATAAGCGCAAAGAAGATTGTTATTAAGCCACGCATTTTATAAGTAGTTTTAACCAATAGTTAATTTATTTATGCCTTTCAAAATCAAATTTACGAATATATTAACAGAAAGTTTCATTTTTAGACGAATATTTAAAATATGCGACTAAAACGATTAAATAGGGGATGAAATTAGTTTATCGCCAATAAATAAACGGCAATTCAAGCTTTTCCTTTTTAAAAGATACTGACTTTTTAAACTTTCATGCCCTATTTATGGGTATAATACTTTGATAATTAGATATTTATGTATATATATTGCAGGCGCTTAAAATTTTGAAAAAATGTTACCTTTGCATGCACTTTATATAAATGTATGGAAGCCAATAAACCAGAAACGCAAGGTAAAACCCCGCCAGAGGAGAAGAATCGCGAAAACAGGCTTCTTATAATAGTAATATTTATCCTGGCTATAATGTTGCTACTGCTAGGATGGCAATATTGGAAACAAAAGCAAACTACTATTATTGTGCAGCAGGTTGCAGTGGCAAAAACAGATAGTATAACATCCGACCTTATTAATTTGCAGGCCCAGTATGCTTCTCTAAAAACATCCGATTCAAGAATACAATCTGAGTTGAACAGCAAAAAGGATACAATAACTATGTTGCTTCAGCAGGCAGAAAAATATAAAAACGACCCATATATTATCGCAAGGTTAAAAAAGGAAACCGAAACTTTGCGTAAAATAATGCAAGGCTACGTAGTAACTATCGACTCGCTTAATACACTTAATAAGCAACTTACTGTAGAAAGAAATGTTGCTGTTGAATCATTAAAAGTTGAAAAAAATAAAACCGTTCAGCTTAATGTTGAAAAAAGCAAACTACAAACCATGGTTCAAAATGGTTCGTTATTAGCGGCTACAGATATTAAAGCAGAAGGGGTTCATTATCGTTTCGGTAAAAAGGAAATAACTACCGAAAAAGCGAAAAAGGCCGAAAAAATTAAAGTTAGCTTTACAGTTACAGCCAATCGAATTGCAAAGGCAGGCAACAAAAATGTATTTATACGTGTAATTACACCTGATGGAAAGGAGCTTTCTAAAACAGGTGATGAATCGAGCATATTTAGTTTCGAGGGTACCAAAGGATTTTACGATGCAACACAAGCTATTGATTACACCAACCAGGAAATACAATTAGTTGTTTATTGCGAAAGCCCCACCGGTTTTATACCGGGCAATTACATCATAAAGCTATATGCCGATGGAGGCGAAATGGGCGAGACTACCCTTATATTTAAGTAAACGCTCATTATACCTGGCAATAAATGGCTTTTTCCGCTAGTATTATACTACCAGTAATAAACGAAACCTTTTCGTTAACGCAAACCGTAGATATTATTGCTTCTGAAAACCCTTCGGATATTTGCGAATATATAGTTGTAGTTTGTAAAAAAACTACTGAAAAAAGCAGGGAAACAATAAAGGAACTGCAACTGCGCTATGGCAGTAAAATCATTTTACTGGAACAAAAACTTCCTTTCCTCGGCGGCGCTGTGCGCGATGCATTTGATATATGTAAGGGCACACATGTAGTTATGATGGCCAGCGATTTAGAAACAGACCCTCATTTGGTGAAAGAATTCATAAAGCTATCGAAGGAAAACCCGCAAATTATTGTTACGTCTACACGCTGGAAAACTAAGGATGGATTTAAAGGTTACAACCCCATTAAACTAGCCTTTAACTGGATTTTTCAATTTTTCTTTTCCATTCTTTACCGAACCAGCCTTTCTGATATGACCTATGGCTACCGCATATTTCCGTCCGAAACAGTGAAGGCTATTGTTTGGGAAGAACTAAGGCACCCCTTTTTATTCGAAACGGTAATTAAACCTTTAAGGCTGGGTATTAAGGTTGTTGAAATACCTACTAAATGGGAAGCCCGCAAAGAAGGCGAGTCTCAGAACACCTTTTTCAGAAACTTTGAGTATTTTCGAATCGGTATTAGAGGGCTATTTTATTCGCGCAAAAGAATACTGAAGAACTAATTATGAAAAAAATTATTGTAACCACTACTATTAACCCTCCTACTGAGGCAATTAAGAAATTTGAAGCTATGCCCGATTGGGAGCTTGTAGTTATTGGTGATTTAAAAACAACCAAGGACTATAAGTTGAATCGCGGAACCTACGTTACCCCTGAAATGCAGGAAAAATATGATAAAGAATTATCTGATGCTATAGGGTGGAATTGCATACAAAGAAGAAATTTTGGTCTGTTGTGGGCCCATGATATGCACGCAGATGTTGTGGCTGTAGTAGATGATGATAATATTCCATATGATGGCTGGGGCAGTGATTTAATAGTAGGAAAAGAAACTGAGGTAAACTATTACAGTACCGATTTACCTGCTTTTGATCCTGTAGGAGCTACGAATCATAAACATATCTGGCATCGTGGTTTTCCTTTGCAACTATTGCCTAAAAGAGACTATTCCAAAAAAGAAAAGAAAAGAATAAAACCCGATGTGCAAGCCGATTTTTGGAATGGTGACCCGGATATAGATGCGGTGTGCCGCATGGAGCATGCACCTGAGTGTAATTTTGATGCAAAATGTTTTCCCATTGCATCGTCCAAACTTTCGCCATTCAATTCTCAAAATACATTTTTAAGCGCGAAATGGCTTAAAGATTATTTTCTGTTTCCGCATGTAGGCCGTATGGATGATATTTGGGCATCGTATTATGTTGAAGCTAAGGGCTGTGTAGTTGCTTATAACAAAGCATCGGTATACCAGGCACGTAACGTACACGACCTGGTTAAGGACATGAAAGCAGAATATGTGGGCTACGAGAATAATTTAAAAATAGTGAACGAATTGCCATCGAATCCTGAAGCAATGCTTAATTATTTACCCGAAAGGTCACAACTTGCATTTAAGTTATATCAAAAGCATTTTGTTTAGATATCGTCTGAACCAGTACAATTATTAAAGAGTGAAAAAAATACTTATTACAGGTGGTGCCGGTTTTGTTGGCAGGCACTTTACCAAAAAACTTCTTGAGCTGGGCTACGAAGTTCATTGTGTAGACCCGATTGCCGAATTTACCGGAGGAATTGACCCGGAAAAGGGCTGGCCTTTTTTTAACCCATTTGATTTTAAAAACTTCAAATTTTATAAGGAAGATTGCAGGCTTTTTTTTAAAAGAGTAAAGGATACCGACTTTGATTATTGCTTTCACCTGGCAGCAATGGTAGGTGGTAGACTAATGATTGAAAATAATCCACTTGCCGTTGCCGATGACCTATCTATTGATTCAGAGTACTGGCAATGGGCTAAAATAACCAAACCTAAAAAATCTATTTGTTTTAGTTCAAGCGCTGCATATCCCGTAAAGTATCAAAGGCAAAAAGGCTACGTGTTATTAAAGGAAGATATGATTGCATTTACCGATGATATTGGTATGCCCGACATGTCGTACGGTTGGGCAAAGCTTACCTGCGAGTATCTTGCAAAATTGGCTTACGAAAGGCATGGATTAAAATCTGTGGCGTACAGGCCTTTTTCAGGATATGGCGAAGACCAGGATATGACGTATCCCTTCCCAAGTATTTGTAAGCGTGCTATAGAAAATAAAGGTAAAGACCTGCTTACTGTATGGGGAACAGGAGACCAAATGCGTGATTTTATTCATATTTCCGACTGTGTGGAAGGTGTTATAAAAACAATGGATAAAGTTGATAATGGCGACCCTATAAATCTTTCTACCGGCATATTTACCACATTTAAACAGTTTGCAGCACTGGCCGCAAACATTTGCGGCTATTCTCCCGAAGTTAAGGGTACATCTGATAAACCCGAAGGAGTATTTGCCCGCGCCGGAGATACTGCAAGACAAAAAGAATTGGGATTTACGTATAGCATAGATTTTAAAAGCGGCATACAAAAAGCTGTTCAATACCTGGAGAAGAAAGTGTAATGGCCCAGCCTAAAAAGAATATAAAAAAATCTGTTAATAAGGGCTCGAAACCTGCACAGGCATATAGTCCTAAAAAAGCGGAAACTTCGCTATTTACCGGGCTTGATAACTGGTTAAATAGCAAGTCCTCGGGTATAACCATTGCTGCATTTTCTATCTGCATTTTATTTTCATTACTCCTCTTCCAAGCCAGGATGGATACCGGTGGAGATGATTCCGGTTATATACTCCGTGCTTACGATTTTGTACATAAGGGGGTATTTCCAAGTTACCAGGGGCCTCTTTATCCATTGGTATTAAGCCTCTTTATTTCAATGTTTGGCATAAAAATAATTATGCTGAAATTCATTTCTGTAGCATTTGTTTTCTTTGCGTTGTTCTTTATCTACAAAACGTTTAAAGAACGCCTCCCTGCCCTGGTTTTTTATCCTGTTTTGTTACTTACTGCTATTAATGCATACATACTTTCTTTTGCCAGCCTTACATATAGCGAGGCCTGTTTCATGTTTTTGCAGTCGCTTGTACTGTTTTACTTTTTTAAGTTGAACGATAAGCTTTCGAGCCTCGAAAAATTTACACTTAAGGATACGTATGCCGATTTTCTTTTAGCAGCATTATTTGTTTTTCTTTTGTCATTATCACGCAGTGTGGGCCTTTTTGCACTTCCGGCTTTGTTATTATTTTTCCTGGTGCGCCGCGAATTTAAATATGCCGGATGTTTTCTGGGTGCATTTGTTGTGTTTTATGCGTTAACGGAGTTTATTAAAAAAGTCTTTTTGCATGTTACTGCAGTGTGGGGTGCCGAACGTTCGGCCCTTATGCTAAAAGACCAATATAATCCATCGCTAGGGTATGAAAATGCAGCAGGTTTTGCAGCACGTTTTAAAGGCAATGCTAACCTGTTTTTATCTAAAAGATTTTTCCAGGTTATAGGGCTGCGTTCTCCCGATTCGACAGATGTTTACCCTTTCCTCACTTTTATATTTGTTGTAGTATGCTTGTTTGTATTGTACAGAGCTATTAAATCTAAAAATTATTATATTCTTGGCATTACATTATATACGGGTTCTATGCTCGCGGCTACTTTCCTGGCTGTACAAACATCTATAGACCAGCCAAGGTTTGTTATGGTTTATGTTCCTTTGTTATTACTTATGTTTTTATTTGCCTTTTACGATTCACTTAAAAAATCATCCTGGGTAGGTCAAAGTTTTGTAATGCTAACAGTAATTATTTTGCTAATTGCAGGAAGCGTAAGCCTAATTAAGCGGACAAGTGAAAATATGACTGTACTATCTAAAAATATGAAAGGGGACATGACCTACGGATTTACTCCTGATTGGGCCAATTATATTAATATGAGCAAATGGTGTGCCGATAATCTTCCGGATGGTGCTAAGGTTGCCACTCGGAAAGCCGAAGTATCGTTTATATATACAGATAAGGAAATATTTTTTCCTGTATACAAAGTAACTTCTGCCAATGCAGATAGTAACCTTGATTTCTTTAAAAAGAACAAAGTAAATTATGTTATGCTGGCAAGCCTAAGGGCCAATGCTAAGGTGCCCGATGGAAATATAATAACTACACTATGGCGTATAATGCAACCCATTGCAGAAAAATATCCTAAAAAGTTAAGGCTTGTTCATCAGGAAGGAACCGCAGAACCTGCGTACGTGTACCAAATAATTTATTAAGAATTTACAACTGTGCCTGGCTTGCCTGTGTTTTAGGCTTCCGGTTGAATTTTATTCCAATAAAAAACTCATTGGTGCCAAAACTATAGTTTCGAATGTCAGATATCGGGTAATCGTAAGAATAACCAAACGTAAGGTTTTCCTGGTAAGTGTATCCTACCATAGCGTATGCTGCATCCAATGTACGGTAACCGGCACCTATCCACACTTTTTTAAGAAACACTAAACGTGCGCTGAAATCGAATTGTACAGGGGCAGGATTAACATATTTTACAACAAGGCAAGGGTCTAAGCTAAACTTAGTTCCCAAATCAAAATTATATCCTCCGGTAATGTAAAAGTGCGTTGCCAATTCGTTTTGTGCCCCCGAAAAGGTGGTTAAGTTAAGTTTACTTTGTACTATTTGAGGAGAGGCTGCACCCAGGTAAAAGTGAGTGCCATAAATATATATGCCTGCACCCAAATCCGGTACAAATACCGATTCCATCTGGTTGGTTAAAGCCTGATCACCGGGCTCGTTAAGCATAATTTGCGAACCATCTACTGCAAACTGTAGTATACCTACCGAAAGCCCCATAGAAACATTAAGCCCATCGGTTACTTTAAAATGGTAAGAATACGTAGAAGTAATACCAATGCGGCGCGTTGGCCCTGTAATATCGGTAAATACATAGGTGCCGATACCAATATGTTTTTCTGTAATAGGGCCATCAAGCGTAAGCATATATGTTCTGGGTGCATCGGTAATGCCAATCCATTGGTAACGGTCATCCGAACATGCCTGAAAATAAGGCTGTGTACCTGCTATAGCGGGGTTCATGGCAAAACTATTAAGCATAAACTGGCTATATTGCGGCAGCTGCTGTGCAAATGAAGCTGTAGTACTTAACAGTAAAACTATGGATATGTAGATGATTTTGCGCATTGTTATTATCTCATAATTGTTACTGGGCCTGTGTATGCTTTCGGGAACCGCGGATCGTGTAAATCTATAATATAATAATAGGTGCCTACAGGTAAAGCTTCATTATTGTAGGTGCCATCCCACGGTGTTTTATATCCGTTAGACTGGAATAGTTCTTCGCCCCATCGGTTATATATTTCTACTACCACATTAGGGAAGAGGTAAATGTTTTTGATTGTCCACACATCATTTTGTCCATCGCCATTAGGTGTAAATCCGTCAGGTATTACCAATTGTGGTATTACAAATACGGTTACTGTATCGGTAGCTATACAACCGCCGGGGCTCACAACAGTTACAGTGTATACAGTGGTGGTGGTGGGTGATGCAACAGGATTAGCAATATTGGTATCTGCCCCCAAACCCGAAGGAGGAGACCAATGATACGTAGAACCAGCAGGGCCGGTAGGAGAGCCGCCAATAGTGGTACTGCCGGATACTACAATAGTTTTAGAGGGCCCTGCATCGGCTAAAGGAGGCGGGCTAATGGTTACTACAATAGTATCAGTGTCGGAGCAACCTCCATCTGTAGCAACAAGTAAGTAAGAAGTAATTCCTACAGGAGGGGTAGGTAAGGTTATAATTGGCGTAGTGCCTAATAATGTTTTAGCAGGGAATGATAGCCAGTGGTAGGTTACGGCATTTATACTCTTTGTTCCATTCAATGTAATAGTTGCAGCCATTGCACAGAAGGTGGTATCGTTGCCTGCATTTGCAATTACAGTAGTATCAGACTGTAAAAGCATGCTGTCGATAATTACGCAGCCCGTAGAATCTGTAAGTGTTAGCACATATTTACCCGAAAGCACATTTACAAGGTTTTGGGTAGTGGCTCCATTCGACCATTGGAAGGTATATGGAGGCACGCCGCCAGCGACAGTTATGGTAATATCTCCATCGGGCGTAGTATTACATGTAGAATTGGTTAAAATATGATTTTCTGTCATAACCGGCGGATTGGTAAACTTGGCACTATCTATAGCTATACAACCATGGGCATCTTTAACTGTATCTACGTAGGTTCCGGGGCACAGGTTCGAAATTGTATCGGCTCTGCTACCAATAGACCAGTGGTTGGTATAAGGCGCTGTACCTCCTGAAATTTGTGCTATCGATTGCGCGTCGCATGCATTGTTACAGGTTATAGGTTTATTCTTCATGGTAATTACCAACGGAGCGGGTTGAGTAACCACAATGGTATCAATATCCTGGCACCCATTTTGATCGGTTATAGTTACCGTATACGAACCTGCAGTAAGGCCTGTAATTGTTTGGCTTGTTTTGCCACCTGGTGCCCAGCTATATGTATACGTACCACCACCGCCTGAAGGAATAGCATTGGCTGTGCCATCGTTGCCGCCATTACATGCAACAGGTGTTGAAGAACCTACATCGGTTATAACTACGTTTTGTCCCACCGTAAATATTTTTTGCAGTGTGCAGCCGTCAGCGTCGGTTATGTTTACAGTATCGTTACCGGGGCAAAGGTTGTTTATGTTTTGTGTTGTGGCGCCGTTCGACCATGCAAAAGTGTACGCAGGAGTACCGCCCGATACAGCAAGTGTAATAGAACCCGTGCATACACCGGCACAGTTGGCATTATTTATTGTGCCTATACATTTAATAGGAAGGGGTTGGGTAACGGAAACTGAATCGAATTGTATGCAACCTGTATTATCTGTAACCTCAAGTGTATATGTGCCTGCGACAAGGTTGAAAATAGAATCTGTTCCCTGGCCATTAGGAGGTGGTAAATTGGCCCAGAAATATACATAAGGCAACGTACCGCCAATGGGCACAACATCTATCCAGCCAATGGCATCTCCAAAACAGAGTTCGTTCTGCTTGGTATCTGTAAAGCTGCTTACACCCGATGAGTTATTGAGCAATACATTAAAGGTAGAATCGCATCCTTTAGAATCAGTTACCTGAACAGTATAAATTCCGGCCGATAAGCCTGTAATGGTTGCAGTTGTTTGACCGCCCGGAGACCACAAATATGTATATGCAGGCGAGCCACCTGCCGGGGTTACGGTAATACTACCGTTAGAAGCGTTACAGTTACTGGGCGATGTAGAAGCGACGATAGATAGTTTGATAGGTATAGGAATAGTAACAAATACAGAATCAACGCAACCGTTTCTATCCGTTAAAATTAAAGTATCGGTTCCACCGCACAAATTCGAAATGGAAGAAGTTATTTGCCCACCCGGCAGCCATTTATATGTGTAAGGTGCTGTACCGCCCGAAGGAGCAGCAGTAGCAGTGCCATTGCATGCCGTAGGACATGTTGTACTGGTAGAACTTGCATTAGCCGCTAGTGCCGCAGGCTCGGTTATGGTAACTGTATTGTTTGTCGTACATCCGTGAGCATCGGTAACCGTAACTATGTACGACGCTGCACAAAGGCCTGTAGCCGTTTGATTAGTCTGTGCAGGAAGGGTATTCCACGAGTAGGTGTATGGCGCGGTACCACCAGATACAATAGCTTTTGAAGTGCCATTGCAATCGCCATTACACAAAACATTTTGATTAGTAAACGTAATAATTATCGGTGGGGGCTGCGTTATCTTTACAGAATCATTAAACGTGCAACCGTTAGCATCCGTAATGGTTAGATAATAAGTACCTATAGAAACATTTTGTAGGTTACTTGCGGTTTGCCCATTCGACCAGGCAAAAGTATATCCCGGTGTTCCACCCGATGTAACTGCATTAGCCCCACCATCCGAGCCTAAATTACACGATACATTAATTGGGTTGATAACTGCAGTTAATGGTTGAGGCTGTGTTATAATTACACTTGCTGTTCCGGTGCAACCATTTAAATCGGTTACTGTAACGGTGTACGAGCCAGCTGTAAGATTAACAATTGTTGGTACAACACCCCCGTTACTCCAGCTATAAATATAGGGTACAGTACCGCCACTTACAATAGCTGTTGCGCTTCCGTTTGCGGCTCCGTTACAAGTAATGTTGGTAGAATTTATAGTTACTACAAGAGCGGCAGGTTCAGTAATGGTAATATTTAAAACTGTATCGCATCCCAGATTGTCTTTTACGGTAATGGTATATAATCCGGCTGAGAGGCTGTTATCGGAAGAAGTAGTATTTCCATTGCTCCAGGAATATGTATAAGCAGGTGTTCCACCTGTAGTATTTAAAGTAATAGACCCGTTGTTTGCCCCGTTACATGGTATGTCTTTTACAGTCGGGTTAGGATTTATAGGCACAGGTTTTTTTACCGTGTCGCTTATGTTTGTTATACATCCATTCGCATCTTTTACCGAGCAAGCGTAGGCGCCCGCGCACAGCCCCGTTATGTTAGAAGTTGTAGCTCCATTACTCCATAAATATGTAAATGGGGCAACACCGGCAGTTACATTTACTGTTGCTGTGCCATCGCAAGTTAAAGAGCATGATGTGCCTGTGCTGGTAGCACTTAGTGTAGGCCCGTTTATGTTGTTTAATAATACAAAAAACTGTTGCGAACATCCGGAAGCATCAGATATATTGACTGTGTATGTTCCGGCTGAAAGCCCTGTTGCAGAGTTTCCTGTAGAAACCGGCGGAGCCCAACTATATGTATATGGCGCTGTACCACCTGTTGGACTAAGGGTTATAGTTCCATTACTACTACCGCATGTTGGTGGAGTGGTTGTGGGGTTATCATTTATACTTCCACCTGCAGTTATAGTTACAAAAGCACTTACGGTACATCCGTTGGCATCGGTAACAATAATAGTATCATTGCCTATGCATAAATTACTTATGTTGCTTGTGGTGGCCCCATTCGACCATTGGTAGGTGTATGGAGGGGTTCCTCCGCCTGCAGTTGCCGAAGCCGTTCCATCACATTTTCCTACGCAACTTACATTGGTATGCGAGGTTAAAACTGTAAGCTGGGGCGGGTTGGTAAATTTCACGCTATCTACAGTAGTACAACCATTGGCATCTTTTACCGTAACTGTATACGACCCGGCACAAAGGCCTGTAGCAGTTTGATTGGTTTGCACAGGGGCGGTTGTCCACGAGTAAGTATAAGGAGCAGTACCACCTGAAGGGTTTGCCGTTGCAATGCCATCACATTCACCAAAACAGCTTACCGAATTCGAACTTGTTGTAACTATAATTTGAACCGTTGGAACGATAGTGGCTTTGGCTGTAGCGGTACAGCCATTTGCATCTGTTACCGTTACAGTATAATTGCCTACACAAAGTCCGGTTGCACTATCTGTAGTTTGTACAGGAATAGTTGTCCAGGCGTAAGTATAAGGTAAAGTGCCACCCGAAACGGTAACTTTAGCGCTACCATCACAAATACTACAACTTGAAGTAGTAGCGGAAATTATTGCAGAAAGTGGCGCAGGCTCCGTTACACAAGTACTTGCAGTGGCATTACAGCCATTTGCATCAGTAACTGTTACTGTATAACATCCTACCGAAAGCCCTGTAATTGTTTGGGTAGTTTTTCCACCCGGAGCCCACGAATAAGTATACCCGGGCGTTCCGCCCGATGCATTAACCGTAGCTGTGCCATTTATATTACCGTTACATTTTTCACCCGTACTGCTTGCGGAAAGTAGTATAGGTGTTGGCTGAGTAATTGTTGCAGATGCAGTAACGCTACATCCGTGGTTATCGGTTACGGTAACAGTGTAGGTTCCTGCTGAAAGATTACTTGCCGTTGCATTAGTTCCGCCCGATGGAGCCCATGAAAAAGTATACCCTGGTGTACCACCTTTTACGCCTACTGTGGCACTGCCTGTTCCGCCATTACATTTTATATTGGTAATTGATTTGATAGAATCGCGAAGTTGCGTAGGCTGTGATATGATAATTGATGCCGAATCTTTACAACCGTGGGCATCGGTAACCATCAGCTTATAAGTGCCTGCAGGTTGATTGGTTATACTCGGGGTGTTTTGTCCGCCCGGAGACCATAGGTAACCATAGGGGGCGGTACCACCCGAAACAGTTGAAGTTATAGTTGAGGTGCTATCGTGAAAACATTTTACGGGGTTTGGAATAGCGCTTAACGTTACTGTAAGGCTATTTGGCTGGGTGATTATTACAGATGCGGTAGCAGTACAGCCGTGCGAATCTGTAACAGTAACTGTATATGACGCAGCACAAAGATTTACTATAGTTGATGTTGTTTTACCATTACTCCATAAATAATTATAACCAGGTGTTCCACCTGAAACATTGGCGGTAGCACTTCCATCGCAATTGCCATGGCAGCTTACATTGGTAGATGTAATGTTTATTTGTATTGCAGGTGGTTGTGTAATGGTAATATTTACGGAATCTTTACAACCATGGGCATCGGTTACGACTACCTTATATACACCGGCACATAGGCGTGAAACAGAATCTGTACTATTAACCGGAGGTGACCAGGCATAAGTATAGGGCGGTGTACCGCCTGTTGGATGAACTACAGCTGAACCCGTACAAAATCCATTACATGCCACATTATAGGCAACGGGGTTCATCACTATTGCCGGGGGTTGTGTTATAGTGAATGAAATTGAATCTATGCAACCATGCGCATCCGTTACTTTTACCCAGTATGTGGGAGGGCTGGCGCATAAGCCACTTACATTTGTTGTTGTTGCGCCTGTAGACCACAAATAAGTATAGGGCACGGTACCACCCGTTGGTATAACCTTGGCTGTTCCGTTACAATTACCGTTACAATCTACATTAGTTTGCGTAAGGTTCGCTTTTAAGAGAGCCGGTTGTGTTATTATAAAACTCGCACTGTCTTTACAACCCTGTGCATCGGTAAGCACTACTTTATAGTTGCCGGCACACAATGGGCTTGCGGTGTTGCTGGTACTTACGTTAGGTGTCCACTTATAGGTATAAGGCGGGGTGCCACCTGTTGGGTTTACTGTTGCTGAGCCATCGCATGCCCCAAAACAGGAAACATTGGTTTGCGTAGGATTCATTACAATTGGGTTGGGCTGTGTTATGGTAACAGATGCTGTTCCAGTACAATTTGAATCATCTTTGGCTGTAACTGTATATGTACCCGGACATAAACCTGTGATGGTGGTAGTAGTTTGTCCGCCCGGAGCCCATTTATATGTGTAAGGAATTCCGTGCCCACCAATGGTTGAAGTAACCGATGCAGTTCCGTTGCATAAGCCGTTACACTGCACATTGGTAGATTGTAGGGTAACGATTATAGCCTTTGGTTGTGTAACTCCATAATTATACTTGTGCCTGCACGAGTGTGCATCGGTAACTGTTAAAGTATATGTTGTTGCAAGCCCTACTACGCATAAAGCGCTATCAATAAACTTAACATTGGGGCCTACGGTTCCGTTTCCGGGTAGCCCTAAATTCCATTGGTAGGAATAGTTGGGAGTTCCACCACTAATGTCCGCCACTATCCAGCCATTACATTGTCCGTTACAACGGGCGGGCTTAGTAGTCTCAATAGGTATAATAAGTTGTGGGACAGATACATTTATAATAACAGTTTGGCTCGATAAATCGGAGGTGTCTATTATAGTACAGTTAATTGCACCTAAGGAAGCACAAACGCCCGTAACACTATCTATAGTTGCACCTGTTGACCATGTATATTTAAAAGGCTGGCCCCCGTTTGAAGAAACAACATTTTTAATCACTACTTTACCGTTACAGCATTTAGCAAGTCCTACACTGCCAGACGTGTCATTACAGTTACATGAAGGCCTGATAACAGTAGTATCCCAACTTATTATAAGAGGAGGATGAACATTATTATTAATCCCGGCAAAACTGCCTACATTCCTTTGGTTTTTATAATAAATGAGTGAATGGAATGATTGCAGTGAGAAATTAGAAGATGAGGAGGAATCAATTTGCTGTTTTATAAATAATATGGAATTATTAATATCAAGTACCTTAGATTGGCCGCCTTGCATACGTAAAGTGCCGCATGTTATAACATTGCCGGCAGCATGTAAACTACCCGAAACAAGGTTAAGTGTAGTGGTATTACCCAGCATCAAATAACCATTTAATTTCCAGGAGCCGCTACCATCAAAAAATACTTCTCCGTTAAGTGTTTTAGCTCCGAAATTGATAAGGTTGTTGGCCTGCGATGATTTAAAATGTATGGCGCCATTAAATTGCCAGCTTACATCGGGTACCATGTCAACATTACCATAAATTTCGAGCGATGATGACAAATTACCCTTTATAACAGGATAATATACATCGTCTGTAAACTCAATATTTTTGCACGTAACAGTACCGTTAATTGTAACTGCCTCGTTTGGGAAGGTAAAGGAACTTCTGTCGAATACAACATTATCATTTATGCCCGGTACACCCACTCCGCCATTGCCACCACTACCACGAGACCAGTGCGAAGCATCGTTCCATAAACCACCATTACCTACCCAATAGTAGGTGTTTGCCTTCAGCCCAATGGCTGAAACCAGTAAGAGAAAGAGAAAAAGAAATTTGTAAGGAAAGTAGTTCTTTTTCAAGCGGCTTTCTTTAGGCGTTGTTTAGCGTTATTCGTACAAAAATGAATACTATAGTATGTTGTCCAAACCAAATATAGAAAAGATTTTTAACAATACCATGTTACTAAACAATATATTTTTACGCACCCAACGTTATGGATACATGATACGTCTTGCCATATTTGCTTCAGGTGAAGGTACTAATGCACAGCGATTTATAGAGTATTATAAAAGCAGGCAGGATGTAAACATTTCGTTAATTGTAACGGGCAATCCCAATGCAAAGGTTATAAAACGAGCGGTTGACATGGGTATTCCGTACTTAGTAATTGAAAAGAATGCCTTTTACAATACAGGCGATGTAGTCGCAATTCTTAAACAAAAGGCCGATTTTATTGTATTGGCAGGCTTTATGTGGATGGTGCCTGTAAATTTAATAAAAGCTTTCCCGAATAAAATGGTAAACATACACCCTGCATTATTGCCTAAATATGGGGGCAAAGGCATGTACGGGCTTAACGTGCATAGGGCAGTAATTGCCAATAAGGAGAAAAGGAGCGGCATTACCATACATTTTGTAAATGAAAATTACGACGAGGGTAAAATAATTTACCAGGCTGAATGTAAGGTGGAAGAAATGGACACCCCCGAAACACTTGCAAACAGAATACATGCGCTTGAACACGAGTATTATCCTGTAATTGTTGAACGATTGTTACTTGGGAATATATCCTAACTTTGCAGGCCTATGGTTGAAAAATCAGGTATAAAGCGCCCAATTAGGGTACTGGTAGCCAAAGTAGGCCTCGATGGGCACGACAGAGGAGCTAAAGTGGTAGCGTCGTTTTTACGTAATGCAGGTATGGAAGTAATATATACAGGCCTGCATCAAACCCCGGAAAGTGTTGTAAATACCGCAATGCAGGAAGACGTAGATGCTATCGGGGTTAGTATCCTTTCAGGAGCGCACAATACCGTGTTCCCTAAGATTATAAAATTGATGAAAGAAAAGGGGCTAAACGATGTTTTGCTTACCGGCGGCGGCATTATTCCTGAAAAAGATATGGAAGAATTACTAAAATTGGGAGTGGGTAAATTGTTTCCGCCAGGTACAGATACCCACAATATGGTAGAATATATTCAAAATTGGGTAAAGGAACACAGGCAACTATAACGAAAAACACGTTTTTATATGTCATCGTATCAAAATCTTAAGGTAGAAGTAAAAGATGGAATATGCTATATAACCATCAACAGGCCTGATAAACTTAATGCTCTTAATCGCCAAACTGTACAGGAACTTGGCATCGCAATTAAACAGGCCAAAGACGATTCTTCGGTTTTTAGCGTTATACTAACCGGCGAAGGCCCTAAAGCATTTGCTGCAGGTGCCGATATAAAAGAATTTATGGGACTTAGCGGAGAGCAAGGAAAAGAAATGGCGAAAGCAGGACAAGATGTTTTTCAAAGTATTGAAGATTGCCCCAAACCGGTAATTGCAGCAGTTAATGGGTTTGCGTTGGGTGGTGGTTGCGAATTGGCTATGTCCTGCCATTTAAGAATTGCATCGGAAAATGCACAATTTGGCCAACCCGAAGTAAACCTTGGCTTAATACCCGGTTATGGTGGAACCCAAAGACTGGTGCGTTATTTAGGGAAAACCAAAGCGTTGGAACTAACATTATCAGCAGAAAGAATTACAGCTGCTCAGGCCTTGCAATTGGGGCTTGTAAATTATGTTGTAGCACCTGATGCACTTATAGCAAAATGCGTTGATCTACTTAGCCTAATCCGCACCAAATCGCCTTTTGCCGTTGGGGCTGCGATACGCGCAGTAAATGCATACGATGGAACGGCGAAAGGATTTAATGCCGAGCTAACAGAATTTGGTAAATGTTTTACATCTGAGGATATTAAAGAAGGAATAAATGCCTTTTTGGAAAAACGCAAACCTAATTTTACCGGACGCTGAGAAAGACTACTTAACCTTTAGTTCTAATTATTGAAACCGTTAAAAGATTTAGCAGGACAAACAGTAGTTTACGGACTTCCCAGCATTGTTGGCCGCTTACTTAATTATCTTCTTGTTCCTTTATATACCCGCACGTTTTTACCCGAAGATTATGGGGTGGTAAACCTGTTGTATGCCTATGTTTCCTTCCTAAATATTTTACTGACTTACGGCATGGAAACCTCTCTGTTTAACTTCTCAAGGTTGCAGGAGGATAAACAAAAAGTATTCAGTACCACCCTAACTTCTGTAGGAATAAGTTCGGTAATTTTTGTACTATTAACGTCATTGTTCAGAGTGAACATTGCGCAACTTATTAAAGTACCCGAACATCCTGAATATGTTATTTGGATTGCTGTAATTCTGGCTACAGATGCTATTGCAGCTATTGCTTTTGCCAAACTAAGAGAGAGAAATAAAGCCCGCAGGTTTGCTGTTGTAAAGAGTGTAAATATCCTTACAAATATTGTGTTAAATATTTTCTTTATCGTTATCTGCCCCAAAATAATGCAGCATCCCGATAGCCCTTTTTATGGCATGGTAAGTAGTATTTATAGTCCCGCTATTGGTATAGGGTACATATTTATTTCGAATTTGCTTGCAAGCATACTAACTCTGATTATGCTGGTGCCCGAAATGCTAAAAGCAGGAATGCATTTTGATAAAGAACTATGGAAAAGTATGATGCCTTACGCTATGCCCTTGCTTGTAGCAGGTTTTGCAGGAATGATAAATGAAACCCTTGACAGATTAATGTTAGGGTGGCTTATACCAGGTAAAGAAGGAAGAATACAGATAGGTATTTACGGAGCTTGTTATAAAATTTCAATTATACTAACTATGTTTATACAGGCATACCGTTATGCTGCCGACCCTTACTTTTTTGCCAATTCGAAAGCAACTGATTTTAAAGAGAACTATGCCGTAATTACAAAATATTTTGTGATAGTTTGCCTGCTTATATTTTTAGGCACCATGCTCAATATTTCCTGGATACAGGACTATGTGGGCGAAAGATACCGTTCAGGGCTTAAGGTGGTTCCTATTTTACTCCTTGCTAATTTATGCCTGGGCATATTTTACAATCTATCAATCTGGTATAAGCTGGTTAATAAAACTATTTATGGCTCTTATCTAACTATTATAGGCGCTGTTATAACCATTGTGCTAAATGTTATTTGGATTCCAAGGATAGGTTATATGGGTTCGGCATGGGCCACGCTTATTTGCTATGCTACCTGCATGGTGCTTTGTTATCTTTGGGGGCATAAACATTTCCCTGTTAAATTTCAATTGTTGCGTATCACAGCTTACTTTGCTTTATCTTTAACTTTGTACTTTTTAAGTACATATTTTAGTTTTTCTTCAAAAGCTATAGAACTGATAGTAAATAATCTGATGATAGTGTTTTTCCTTGCAGTAATATGGATTATAGAAAAGCCCTCACTTACACTATTTAAAAAACCTGTTCGTTAAATATAGAATATGAAAATTAAAATCATTAATAAATCTAAGCACGCCCTTCCACAATACGCTACAGAAGCATCTGCAGGGTTTGATGTTAGAGCCAATATAGATAGCCCCATGGTATTGAAACCTTTACAAAGATTACTTGTCCCCACTGGTTTGTTTATTGAGCTACCCGTGGGTGCCGAAGCACAGGTGCGGCCAAGAAGTGGGCTGGCCTTTAAAAATGGTATTACGGTGCTTAATTCGCCTGGCACTATTGATGCGGATTACAGGGGAGAAATAAAGGTGATTTTAGTGAATCTTTCGCAGGAAGATTTCGTAATAAATGATGGAGAACGCATTGCCCAGGTAGTAATTGCCAAGCATGAGCAAGCTGAATGGATAGAGGTAGAACAACTTATGGAAACACAACGCGGAGAAGGCGGTTTTGGGCATACAGGTAAAAAATAATTAAAGATTGTAATTAAGATATTTTATGAAGTTAATCATCCCCATGGCTGGAGCGGGTAAACGTATGAGGCCACATACTTTAACAACCCCAAAACCACTTATACCTGTTGCCGGAAAGCCCATGGTACAGCATTTAGTAGAAGATATTTGCGCTATGAGCAAAGAGAAAATTGAAGAGGTAAGTTTTGTAATCGGGCGTTTTGGTGCTGAAGCTGAAAAGAATTTGCTTGCTGTTGCAGAACGTGCAGGCTCTAAAGGAAAGATATATTACCAGGACGAAGCATTAGGAACAGCACACGCTGTGCTTTGTGCAAACGAAAGCCTTAATGGTAAAGTAATTGTAGCTTTTGCCGATACATTATTTAGGGGGGAAGTAACCATTGATGATGCTCAGGATGGCACTATATGGGTACAAAAAGTAGCCGACCCTAAAGCATTTGGTGTAGTTAAGCTTGATGCAAATAATCATGTAACCGATTTTATCGAAAAGCCGGAGAAATTTGTTTCTGATTTGGCTATTATTGGCATATATTATTTTAAAGACGGCGATTACCTGAAAAAAGAAATGCAATACCTGATTGATAATAATCTGAAGGAAAAAGGAGAATTCCAGCTTACTAATGCTTTGGAGAATATGAAGCGTAAGGGCACAAAATTTACAGTGGCCCATGTATCAGAATGGCTGGATTGCGGAAATAAGGATGCTACATTATTCACTAATAAAAGAATGCTGGAAGCTAAGCCCCAGGGTAAAATACCGGCAACAGTAAAAATTGAAAACTCGAATATCATACAACCCTGTTATTTACACGAAGGTGTTACTGTTAGAAACTCTACTATTGGGCCATTTGTAGCTATTGGTAAGGATACAACAATAGAAAATTCCAATATTTCTGATGCTATAATTCAGAATAACAGCATGGTTAAAAATGCCAACCTTGTTTCATCAATGATAGGCAATAATGTGGAGTACGATGGCAAACATAACAAAGTAAACCTCGGCGATTATAGCCAATGTAAAAGCTAATGTCATTGCTTCGTCGCACATATAATCTCGTATCCATACTTGTGGTATTATTATTCACAAGCTTCAGTTTTTCGTCGTGTTCATCGTCAAAAAGAACTTCAAAAACTAATCAACAGCGCTATATTTCTGAAGATGAGTTAGTGGTTTTAAAAAGTATGTATTATGAGGCGACGACAAAAAAAGTGCTGGGAGACTACGATGCAGCTTTAAGCATGTTCCGCCAGTGTATTGCGCTCGATCCTACCTGTGCTGCTGCTAACTACGAAATGGCCGATATACTTGAATACGACAAGCAGCCCGACACAGCTCTTCAGTTTATAAACAGGGCCGTTCAGTTAGAACCTTCAAACATTTGGTATCAAGAATTATATGCTCAATGTTTGCAAGAAAAGGGTAGATATAAAGAAGTAGAAAACGTATACAATAACCTGATAAAGGATAATCCTGCGGTAAGCGATTATTATTATAAACTGGCCACGGTTCAGTTGCAGGCCGGCGAAATAGCCCAGGCAGCCCAAACGTATGAAACAGCGGAACAAAAACTGGGATATAATGAGCAGTTATCTATGAATATTGTAGATATATACGAGAAGATTAAGGATTATGCAAATGCAGAAAGAAAAATCCAGGAATTAATAGACCATTCCCCTAGTACCCCACAGAATTATGATATGTTGGGAAACCTTTACGAACTTGAAGGCAAAAACGATAAGGCTTTTGGAATATATCAGAAACTGGAACAAACTTCGCCGAACGATCCTATGGTTCATCTTTCTTTGGCAGATTTTTATCGTGAACGTCACAATGAAGACAGTGCATTTGAAGAATTAAAACTAGCATTTAAGCAACCTTCGCTTGATATAGATACAAAGATGCGTATACTTTATACCAGTTTTTTAGAAGTGGGCCATGGTAACGACTCTATTGCCAGAGAGGGTTTAACACTTTGTGCGTTAATGGTAGAGGCTGATCCCGCCGAAGCCAAAGCGCATGAAATGTATGGAAAGTTCCTTGCTTTTAGAGCAAGAGATTTTGTAAAAGCGAAAGAACAATACCAATTTGCGATAGCTGAAGACAGCAGTAAATTTATAGCATGGGATGATTTAATGAACGTTGAAGAAACACAGCTTGATTATCCTGCATTGGCCAATACAAGTAAGAGGGCTATCGATCTTTTTCCCGACCGACCCACTATTTATCTTTTAAATGGAATTGCAAACTATCAATTGAAAAAATACGATGATGCCTCTTCTGTACTGCAGGTTGGGATAGGATATGTAGTGGATGATTCTTTAATGGCCAGCCAATTTTATTCGCTGATGGGCGATAGCTATAATTTCATGAGAAACTATGCGGCTTCAGATTCTGCTTATGAGGCGGCGCTTAAAATTGCACCCAATGATGATGGAGTACTTAATAATTATAGTTATTATCTTTCATTAAGGGATGTTAACCTTGATAAAGCTGCCGCCATGTCGAAAAAATCGAATGCACTTGTGCCTAATTCCGCTACCTACGAAGATACGTATGCCTGGGTACTATATAAAGCAGGCAAATACCAGGAGGCTAAAGATTGGGAAGACAAGGCCATGCAGCACGGAGGTGCAAAGGACTTATCGTTGCTTGATCATTATGGTGATATATTATATAAGCTTGGTGATATTGATGGTGCGCTAAACTATTGGCAAAAGGCCAAAGATGGTGGATTAAAATCGGATGTGCTTGACAAAAAAATTCAGGATAGAAAATTATATGAAAAGTAATAAAGCAGAATGAAAAAACTTGTATTCCTGCTTCTGCCTTTATTATTAAGTATTTCCTGTAAAACCACCAAAAAAGTGCAACAGGATAAACAGACTAAACCTGTTGTTCCCTCGCTTAAAAAAGAGAACATACATACACTTGCGGCTAAAATAAAGAACAACGAGTTTAATTTTAAGTGGATAAGCGCTCATGTCTTTGTTGAAATGGATGATGATAGCAGCCACACCTCTTTTAGCGGCAATTTACGAATATGTAAAGACAGTGTTATTTGGATGTCGGTGAGTGTAATCGGTATTAAAATGTTACAGGTATTGCTTACCCAGGATTCGGCAATGTTTATAAATTATCATACAGATAGTTACTTTAAAGGCGACTATGATTACGTAGATAAACTTATTCATAATGATGTTGATTACGATATGGCGCAATCTATCCTTACAGGCACTTGTATGGAATTTTATAGTGATACTTCAAAAATGAAATCTTATTTCGACGGCAGCCAGTATATTATTAGTACAATAAGAAAAAGAAAGCTTAAAAAAGTACTTTACAAAAACAGGGAATATAAAAGCAAAGACGATGGACAGTTTATATTTTTAGATCCGCAGGATTTTCGTATAAGCCATATCCAGATAAAGGATTTTGTAAATAACCGTTCTTTCGACGCTTTTTATAGCGATTTCCAAAAGGTAGATTCCGTAATGTTTCCCTGCCATATTCAATACCAGATAAGGGCTGAAAAAAATATCAAGGTAGATTTGCAGTATAAAAAAGTGATGTTTAAGTCTCAGGAAGAAGCGCCTTTTGTAATACCTAAAAAGTATGCTCCGTTACAGCATTAACAAAATAGTCTTAATTATTTGTTGCATCTGCTTGCCGGGCTTATTGTTTGCGCAAAAGGATAAAAAAGAGCTGGAATCGAAAAAGAAAAAATTGCAGGAAGAGATGGCCAGCCTGAACAAGATGCTGGATGAAACAACAAATAATAAAGAAATATCGTTAAACCAGCTCATTACTTTAAATAAAAAAATTAGCGTAAGAGAGGAGATAATCAATACTATAAATAGGGAAATAGAATTGTTAGAGGGCCAAATTAATGCCGGTAATGATTCGATTGGTTCTATGCAAACCCACCTTGACGAGTTGAAGAAGGAATATGCCCGCATGGTATACGATGCCTATAAAAATGAAAGCTCGTACAATAAGCTTATGTTCATTTTTGCGGCAGATGATTTTGGGCAGGCTATGCTTAGAATGAGGTATTTGCAGGAATATGAGGAATATAGGCATAAGCAGGCGGTAGTTATTGATTCGAACAAAAAGGATTTAAATCAAAAGGTGCAACAGTTGCAAAAAAAGAAAGATGAAAAAAAGGAATTGTTAGGTAGTCAACAGGATGAAAAGGAAAAGCTTGCAAGTGAAAAAAGCGACCAACAAAAAGTATTTACGGATTTGCAGGGTAAAGAAAAGAAGTTACGTGAACAAATAGCTGAAAAGCAAAAAGCAGCTAAAAAACTGGACGAGGCCATACATAAAATTATAGAAGAAGAAATTAAAAAATCGACTGCTAAAACCAGTGCCAAAAACCCTAAGAATGCTGAAATAAGTTTAACTCCTGAAGCTAAAGCACTATCTAAAGATTTTGAAGGCAACAAAGGCAATTTACCATGGCCGGTTGTGGAAGGAGTTATATTTAAACAATTCGGTACCTATTCTCCTTTACCGGGTATTAGCATGACAAATAATGGAATAGATATAGCAACTACAAAGGGTGCCGTGGTAAGGTCTGTATTTGGAGGTGAGGTTACAGGCATTGTTGACCTTCCTTCCTCAGGAAAGGTTGTTATGGTGCGCCACGGCGAATACCTTAGTGTATATGCAAATCTCAAGGATGTATTTGTGAAAAAAGGAGACAAGGTAACTACCAAACAAAATGTAGGAACTTTACTATATGATGAGGACGAAGGCAAAACCCTTTTACAGTTCCAAATTTGGAAGGGACAGAACAAACTGAACCCGGAAGAGTGGCTATTTTCTAAAGATTAACCCCGTTTTTTAATCATAATTTATTGATTATCAATATTTAGTAACGTATCTTTATTAAATAAACCTCGTTTTATTTGGAAAGTTAACAATGTTTAACATATCTTTGTTACAGTTAGAAACCAAATAAATCCAATTCATCGAGATAGACTGCTACTTTTTTTAATTCTTAAAAAAGTAACCACATGGAGCAGTTTGTTGAAGACGATGAATTAATTCATCAGTATCAGGGGGGAGAAGAAAGTGCAATGGCTGAACTTCTCGAGCGTCACAAAAGAAGAGTATTTGGATATATTCTCAATGTTGTACGCGATAAAAATGTAGCGGAAGATATCTTCCAGGAGACATTCTTTAAAGTGATACGCACCCTTAAAAAGAAGCAGTACAATGGCGAGGGTAAATTTATTCAATGGGTAATGCGTATTGCACACAACCTAAGCATTGATTATTTCCGCCAAAATCAACGAATTAGTACCGTAAGTAAAGTAGTAAGGCCTGATGGCAAGGTACTTGATGTGTTTGATGTTATAAAGGTAGAAGATCATTCTCATGAGGATACCATTGTTAAGCATCAAATACGTAAGGATATACGCAAGTTGGTTGAACATCTTCCGCATGAACAAAAGGAAGTGGTTATATTGCGCCATTACTACGATATGAGCTTTAAAGAGATTGCCGATATGACCAACGTAAGCATAAATACTGCTTTGGGCAGGATGCGTTACGCGCTTATTAATTTAAGAAGGCTGGCCGACGAGAACCAGATAGCTTTAACTGCCGTATAGATAATAAGCTTTTTGCTTTTATTAAGCCACCACGTAGCGGTGGCTTTTTTCATTACCTTTTATATAAAAATAGCGCCCTTTAAGGGCGCTATTCTTTATATTTTGTAACGGTTTTTATTTGAGCAGTGACACCCTGCCAGTATAGTTGTATTGTTTGCGTTTGCTATCCATGGCATTAATAACATAGATATAGGTATCTTCCTGGCAAAGGGGCCCGGAGTTGTTCATGGCTCCATTCCATCCGATATTGATA